>Ga0207814_100001_pt1 | contig 880012 bp, 783 predicted proteins | sample TtaePargueraPR_7_FD_187755 | JGI IMG/M metagenome (GOLD analysis project Ga0207814, IMG submission 187755) | Aerobic enrichment media microbial communities from Bioluminiscent Bay, La Parguera, Puerto Rico - Tt and P1 (2) (SPAdes) | ecosystem: Environmental > Aquatic > Marine > Unclassified ...
CCTGCCGCCAGCGTTCGTTCTGAGCCAGGATCAAACTCTCATGTTCAATCCAAGCTTGTCTCATAGACAAACTCTTCAAAATTAACGTCTGCACATTTTGGTGGTTACCACAAATCAATCCGATCAATGATCAAATCGATCCGTCGTCTCCAGGATGCACAGACTAAACGCCATAACGCTGCCCGCGCATCCCTTCCTGCTTATCAACAATGTCAAAGAACTTAAGGACCGAAGCCCTTAACCATCCAGTCCGCGTCGCCGCATTCGCTAGCGCCGCACCCCGTCGGTGGAGGCGGGTTATAGGGCCCCAATGCTGACCTGTAAATACCTTTTTTGAAGATTCATCGAGATTTTCAGAGATTGTTTTTTCCATCCCCGAAACGGTCCGCGCAAACCCTTGGCTTTCGGGGTTTTCACTGAGAGCGCATCTATATGCATAGCTTGATCCACATGCACGCATAACACCAGAAACTGCCGATTTATTCGACTCTGACGCGTCAATTAGAATATGGAGTCCAATGACTTCGTCCCCGGAACCCCAAAGAAGGCGTTCAAATCGCAACAAGATTTTCGCTTTTTCATGGAAACCAACTGGCGTAAGAGAATCATCAGTCCGCATTGGCAATGCAGGGAGATGACCGGACCATCCCCGTACCCCACGAAGTTGCATTGCGCCCCTTGCTGTTAAAAGGCCAAAAACCGTGATCGATATCCCGCACATTGTCGCCCACCGTGGTGCATCAATTGAAGCACCGGAAAACACCATTGCCGCATTCCGGGTTGCCGGTGCCCGCGGCGCCAAATGGGTCGAGTGCGATGTGACGCTGAGTTCCGATGACAAATGCGTCCTTATTCATGACGACACACTCGAACGGACCAGCAACGGAACAGGGCCGATCCATGCCAGCAATCTTGCCGCCCTGCGCGAGCTTGATGCCGGCGGCTGGTTTTCGGACATATATAAGGGGGAGCGCATCCCGACCCTTACCGATACGCTTGAGACCCTTTATTTCATGGATATGGGGGCCAATCTTGAAATCAAGCCGTCGGGATGTGATCCGGTGCGTCTGTGTCACGAAGTGATCGCCGAACTGAAGCGCGCAAAGGCATTGCCGATCCTGATTTCTAGCTTTGACGATGTAGCGGTTGCCGAAATGCGCAAGCATGCACCGGAGATTCCCTGTGGCTGGCTGCTTGAGACCCTGCCCAAGGAATGGAAGGCAGAATATGATCGACTTGGCGCATCGGCCATTCATATTGACCATGCTGCCCTGACTCCGGTCAGCGCAGCCGAGATTGTCGATGCCGGTGTTCCGTTGGTTTGTTATACCATCAATGATGTCGACCGGGCGAAGGAGCTGTTTTCGTGGGGGGTCACATCGGTCATTACCGACGACCCGGCCAAGTTGCTGCTGGCAATCCCGCGGCGTCCTTTTGCCGCACACAGATAATACAGATAACAGTGTCCGTACCGGACCATAATAAGAGCATACGGATCCGTGCAGCAGGCAGCGCCACCCCATTGCCTGCGCCACCGGGTGCAAAAAGGAAACGTATATATGACAATCGCCCCACAAGACGGGACCGTGGCACCACCGCCGCCGGATCCCGCGGCATCCCCCACACCGCTTTATCCCGACAACCGGGTCAAGCGCCATCTAAGTGAGCTTTTCCGGCTTGCCCTTCCTGTGACCATTGCACGGTTGGGCATGCTGATCATGTCCGTTGTCGATACCATTGTGGTTGGCAATTATGACAGTGCGGGGCTTGCCTATCTTAACGTTGCACATGCACCATTTACGTCATTGATGGTAACCGGTATCGGCCTGTTGACCGGTGTGATGATCCTGACATCCCATGCCAAGGGTCGGGAAGACTGGCAGGAAGCCGGATCGGTATGGCGTTATGCCATGCCCTATACCATTCTGATCGGTCTTTTGTTTACCTTCCTGACATGGCAGGCCGAATGGCTGTTTGTGGTAACGGGCCAGCCCGATGATATTGCGACCGAGGCCGGTCACCTTGCGATCATTCTGTCAATTGGGATGCCGGCAGCGCTGATCTATACGACCTGCGCCTTTTTCCTTGAAGGGTTGCAACGCCCCCTGCCGGGCATGATCGTCATGATCATCGCCAATCTTATCAATCTCGTTCTTGATTACGGATTGGTCTATGGCGCATTCGGCTTACCCGAACTTGGGGCAGAGGGGGCTGCCTGGACATCAAGCGTTATTCGCTGGACCATGGCCCTGATCCTGCTTGGTTATGTTCTGGTCATGAAGGGGCATGATCAGTATGGCATCAGGAATGGATTTTCCGGATGGTGGCGCGGATCGCGCGATGCCAGACATCTTGGCTATGCCGCTGGCGCAAGCCAGGGCATGGAGACAAGTGCCTTTGCCGCCATGCAGCTTTTTGCCGGCCGCCTTGGCGTTATCGCCGCCGCAAGTTATGGCATCGCGATGACCATGCTCGCACTTATGTTCATGGTGGCACTTGGACTGGCGTCTGCAACATCTGTCAGGGTCGGGATAGCCTATGGCCGTCGGGACCGCCCGGATATGGCATTGGCTGGCTGGATCGGATTGTTGACCACGATGATTGTCATGTTCGGGTTAAGCATCCCGCTTTATCTGTTTCCGGGCGGGGTTTCTCATCTGTTCACACAAGATATCAATGTCATTGCAACCACGGTTTCGGTTCTGGTTCTGATGCCGATTATTTTCCCGACCGATGGCGGGCAAAATGCCGCGATTAGTGCATTACGTGGTGCAGGTGACAAATGGGCGCCGACTGTCCTGCATCTGGTGTCTTATATCTTTGTGATGATCCCGGCTGGATATTACCTGACATTCGAGCGCGATATGGGGGTACGTGGCCTGTTCTGGGGCATCGTGATCGCAAGTCTGGTGGCGGTTTGCGGTTTGGCGATACGGTTTGCCATTGTTTCGCGCCGCGCAATCCCGGCCTATGTGGCGCGCAGTTGACCCGCCACCTGTTCAAACGCAAATCCCTGCAATGAAAAGGCCCGCCTGTGTGTTCAGGCGGGCCTTTGTTATTTATGCGCAGACTTGGGTTTTTGATGCTTAGGAGCGCGTCGCATCAAACTTGCGCCGCGGCATCAACAGATCGCAAAATGGCAGGACCAGCGTATCAAAAGCCGATGCAGCCCGTGCGGCATCGATACGGATAATGTGCTGTTCGATATCGCGCTGTGTCGCCAGTTCACCAAGCGGGGCCAATTCGGGCAGCGCATCAACAAGGGTCGTGTAAAATTCGATCTGGTCGACCCGGGCCGTCCCCGAAGCAAGATTGCCAAGATGGTTATAAAGCGCCATGGCCAGGAACCAGCGACAATACGGCATCAATCCCTGAAGGATTTCGGCACGTTGTTGTGGTTGAAGATATTGTTGCAGATCACTGTCAAGCCACACCGCATTTTGCACACCGGCAATAAAAGCATTGCGCAAAGCCGGATATTCATCGGTGAAAAAGACCGTCGTCAGCCAGCCTGACAATTCATCAAGTGACGTACGCCGGCTTTCTGGTGTGCTGTCGGCAGCAAAATCAAGCGCCGGCATCGGCGGCTTCCCCGACATGGCAAGACTTGCCACCGCCGGATCAATCAGGGCATTGGCAAGCCATGCCTGATGCCAGATTCGCATCGGTCTGAAGAAAGGTTCTTTTTCAGACCCGCCAGCATCGATCCAGCTTTCGATCAAATGCGCGCGGCCAAGACAAATACCCAGACGCAATGCGTCTTCAAACCCCATGCCCCCGACAAGCAACGGATCCCCCAGCATGTCTTCGAGGAACGGCAGGCTTGTTGCAACGTGATCGGCACGAAGCCCCGCACCGAGCGGCTGATAAAAAGCCGCACCATCACCATGGGCAAGAACCGTGCGTGCATGTTTGGCAAACTTTCCCCAGAAAACCAGTCGGACCGGTTCGGCACGCTTGCGCCAAAGCGGGCGGGTCAAATGCCAGTTTTCCGTTTCAAATTCGGCAAGCGGCATCATGCCAACAAGACGGGCCAACGGTTTTGCCACCGCCTGTTCCAGTGCATCCACATCGCCAACATGACCGATCGAAAGCCGCCATCCCGGTTGTTCATGGGGGTGGCGATCAAGCCAAAGCATGGCAAATCCCGATGCACCGGCACGTTCGCCAGATGGCGCAACCAGATCAAAGAAAAGAGAAAGTGCGGATGGAATGTCGGGTACCAGATGGTCAGGCAATGCATCCCCAACCACCCAGGTCTTGACCATTACGTCATCGGCATCGGGCCGGTCATGAAAACGCGGCGGCAAAAAGCCGGCATATTGGTTGGCAGAACTCAGTGCGTCGGTCATGGCAGCCTCGTAAATACAAGCGGGATAAGGTTCGCGCCGTCTGTTTGGTGCTGATACCCAACGCGATCAGTCAGGTCAATGAGATGCGCGCGCCATAGCGGTGCACCCAGATGACTGCAATCGACAGGTTTGTGCTATTCCTATGCCCGTGTGAGCCCGGCATGCCCGATGCTTGCTTCGCGATAAACAGATGGTGGCATTGCCATCAAGCGTCTGAAATCCCGGGAAAAATGCGCATTGTCTGTAAAGCCGCACCAAAAGCCGATTTCCCCAACCGACAGGGTCGTACCGCACAAAAGACGGCATGCTTCGCGCACGCGGACCAAACGCAAAATATCAGAAAACCGACTGCTGGCCTGTTGCAGGCGTCGCTGCAACGTGCGGCCGGATGTTTCAAGTGCCGCAGCGACTTCGTCGATTGTCCAGCTGCGTCCGATATCCTGTTCAAGGATTGCAAAAAGTTGCCTGACAATTGGTCGTTGCGCACCAATCGCCGGCGCGGTTCCGGGCATATTGGCCAAGAAAGGATAAGACGAAGAGACCGGCTCAAAACTGTTCCAGTTGATGCGGAAACGAAGCCCGCGACCGGTAAAGTCGAGCTTGTTATTGATCCGGCCCTTGCGCATGACACGGATGGCGGGGCCGTGGCTTGGCAAAATCGTACTGTCGATATTTTCGGCACCGACAGCTTCGAGAAGGCCGATTAAAAATCCCTGAAGAAGAAGGTTTTCAACCCGTGCAGGCGGCTGTCCGCGCACAACACCGCGATGGATGCTCATGGATTTTCCGGTAATTGAAAATTCGCTGCGTGCACGGGCGTGGGAATAACCTTCCAGACGGCGCCAACGATCGGCAATCACCGCCGGTGTCGCCGAATGACGCAACATTGTCAGGATCGGTTCCTGTTCCTTGGCAGCGAGATGCCGACCAAGGCGCACCAAAACCGCCGGACCATTTGATTCTTCGAGCGCGAGCATGATACTGCGCAGCTTGGCAGATGTGACAACGGTGCCCGCCGGGACCAGATCATACCCGCGCGGCAACCAGGCCAATTGCCGGATCAGGGCAACATGCAATCCGAAAGAAACAAATTCCTGCATCTAAACACGCCAAAATTCCAAGTTTGGCGCGATCATACAAACTATTGATGGCACTGTCAGCGCACGATCCAAAATGTCACGAAGCTGTTACATAACAACATCTTCATCAGAACTTCCAATCAGCCAGACAGATAATGAACAGATGACGGACAGGGGATGAGCATATGGCGGAACGCCACATATTGCCCGAACCGCCCGTGCATGTCAGTCTGGGCCATTCCGAATTCACATTTAACGGACATATGGCGTGATCAAGGTTCTTTTTGTCTGTACCGGCAACATTTGTCGGTCCCCCACCGCAGACGGGGTTTTCCGTAAAATTGTTGACCAGGCGGGACTTTCCGACCAAATCGGCATCGATAGCTGCGGGCTGTCTGCCTATCACGTTGGAGAATTGCCAGATCCCCGATCACGGGAAATGGCCGAAAGCCGCGGTTATGATCTGAACGATATCCGGTCCCGCAAAATCAAGCCAAGCGACTATATACAGTTCGACTACATTCTGGCGATGGATGATGGCCATTTGCGCGACATGCGTCGTCAGGCCCCGTCGGAACATCAACATCGCATCGAGCTGTTTCTGGATTACCACCCCGAAATGGCCGGGCAAAGTGTCCCTGATCCGTATTATGGTGGCAGCAACGGGTTTGTCCGCGTGTTCGACATGATCGAAGAAACGTCAAACAATCTGTTGTCCCATATCCGTAAACAGCACGGCTTGTAACACAGCCACCAAAGATGGACAGAAATGCCGCAACATCGCTGATTGAACGTTTGACCGGCTGCCCGGTCAAACATATTACCCATATGTCTGGCGGTTCCTTTGCCGAGGTCATCCGGCTGAATCTGAGCGATGGCCGATCAGTTGTCGCAAAGATTGCAAGCAGCGGGAAAGGCGACCTTGAGACAGAGGCAGAAATGTTGCGCTATTTCGCGAGACATTCGCCGATTGCCTGTCCTGATGTCCTTCATGCTGACCAAGACTGTCTGGTGATGACCTATGTCGCCAATGACAACCGGATGTCACAAAGCGTTCAGCGTGATCTGGCAGTCCAGCTTGCCGCACAGCATCAGGTCACTGCTCCGAAATTCGGTCTTGCGTTTGACACCCTGATCGGGGGATTGCACCAGCCCAACAGGTTCGAGCAAAGCTGGGTAACCTTTTTCGGGGAGAATCGCCTGCGACACATGGCGCAGACCGCACATCGCGAAGGGCAATTGCCCGCATCGCTGACTGTGCGGATTGATCACCTTATCCAGCGGCTCGATCATTTCATTGATGACAAACCACAAAGTTCGCTTCTGCATGGGGACCTTTGGGGTGGAAATATCCTGTGTCAGGATGGGCGGGTTGCGGCCCTGATTGATCCGGCAATTTATTATGGTGACCGCGAAATCGAGCTGGCCTTCGGGACACTGTTTGGCGATCTGGGACCGGATTTTTTTGGGCAATATCATGAAATTTTGCCAATCGCGCCAGGGTTCTTTGAAGAACGCAGGGATTTGTATAATCTTTATCCGTTACTGGTGCATGTGCGCCTGTTTGGTGCGCCATATGTCAGATCGGTTGAAAACATCCTTGAGCGATTTGGCGTTTAAGAGAGACCGCCTTTATCCAAAACAATTGTCGAAAATACAGGGGACGAGAGAGTTGAAATTTCTAGCAGGAGCCGCCCTGGCACTTTCCATGACGGTCAGCATTGCCGCCATCGCCCATGAAGGTGCGAGCGGCGTTGTCAAAGAACGCATGGATGGCATGAAAGCCATCGGCCAGCAGGTCAAGATCATGGTACCGATGATGAAAGGCACATTGCCTTATGATCCGGCCAAGGTCGCCCAATCAGCCGAAATCATTGAACGTCACGCCGGTGAAAACTTCACCAGCCTGTTCCCGGAAGGCAGCGACGGAAAGCCATCGGAAGCCCATGCCGATATCTGGTCGGACTGGTCAAAATTCAACGACCTTGCCATCGAGCTTGAAACCAGTGCATCGGAACTCAAAACGGTTGCAGCCAATAACGGTTCGGAAGATGCCTTCAAGGGCGCGCTGGGCTCGGTATTGCGGACCTGCAAATCCTGCCACAGCAGTTTCCGCGAATAGGCAACGGGCCTGTCGTAAAACACTGCCAATAAAAAGGCCGCAGCACCTGAAATGCTGCGGCCTTTGTCATTCAATGTGCTATCGGCGCGATTAGCGACCGATCATCGCGAAAAATTCACGACGGGTAATCGGATCATCGCGGAATGCACCGAGCATCCGGCTGGTGACCATTGATACGCCGGTTTTGTGCACGCCGCGGGTACTCATGCACTGGTGGTTGGCATCAATCACCACAGCAACACCAAGCGGATCAAGCTCTTCCTGAATGGTGTTGGCAACCTGTGCCGTCATTTTTTCCTGAATCTGCAACCGTTTGGAATAGACTTCGACAACACGGGCCAGTTTGGAAATGCCAACAACGCGCTTACGCGGCAGATAGGCGACATGTGCGACACCGATGATCGGCACCATGTGGTGTTCGCAATATGACTCAACGCGGATGTCACGCAGGACAACCATTTCGTCATAGCCGTCGGTTTCTTCAAAAGTCCGTCGCAGAATCTCGGCCGGGTCCTGCTGGTAGCCCGCAAAGAATTCGCCATAAGAACGCACCACACGATCGGGCGTCCCACGCAATCCTTCGCGGTCGGGATCGTCCCCCGCCCAGCGAAGAAGGGTCCGCACCGCATCTTCTGCTTCTTCGCGTGTTGGACGTTTCACGGCGCTATGTTCGCTGCACATACTAAATCCTTTTGTCATTTCCGTGCGGGATAAATCCCGGCTTGGTGGGGCTCCTGACCCGCTTTTATATCAGTTCACAGTATGTTGCCCATGGGGACTGTCCAGAGAAAAGGCAGGAATGGCAATATCAAAATGATTGCCGTCCATGTCCATCATCTCATAGGTCCCAACCATAAAGCCACTTGGCGTCGCCAATGGCGCACCACTGGTATAGTTGAAACGTTCCCCACCTGCGAGGACGGGCTGTTCGCCGACAACACCCGGGCCTTTGACCTCCTGGGTTTCCCCGCGTGAATCCGTAATTCGCCAGTAGCGACTAAGCAACTGGACTGTTTTGGATCCGAGGTTTTCAATCTCGATCCGATAGGCCCAAACATAGCGATGGGTATCAGGATCGGATTCATCGTCAAGGAATACGGGTTGCACCGAAACCTTGATGTCGTGGGTTACGGTCGAATACATGCACGTCTCCAGGCCAAATGTGTTCCATTCATCTTCTGTCAGCCAAGATCACAATTGATGAGCCATATGTAGACAGTCTGCATAAGAAGTACCAGTGGCCTGTCACAATAGTTGCGAAACAGTTTCGCCGCTACTGCCGGGCCGCCAGAACACCCTTCTAAAAGCAACGGCCCGCACATTGTACGGGCCGTTCCGATATCAGGATTACCGTATCACCATCCGTTATACGGAAAGGGCCGCCAGCAGATCTTCTTTCAGATCATCAATGTCTTCCAGACCAACAGACAAACGCAGCATGCCCTCGGTAATGCCCATCGTGATTTTGTCCTCGGCCGGGACACGCTGATGCGTTGTCGTCCAGGGATGGGTGGCCAGACTTTTGGCATCGCCGAGATTGTTGGAGATATCAATCAGATTGAGGTTATCAAGCAACGAAAAGGCTGCTTTCTTGCCCCTGGCAAGCTCAATCGCGATCAATCCACCGCCCCGGCCAGACATCTGTTTCATTGCCAGTTCATGCTGCGGGTGACTTTTCAGTCCCGGATAGATAACGCGCGACACTTGCGGCTGTTCCGACAGGAATTCCGCCAATGCCGATGCATTTCGGATATGCTGGTCCACACGCAAGCTAAGTGTTTCAAGACCTTTGAGAAGCACCCAGGCGTTGAACGGGCTCATGCTCGGCCCGGTGTGACGCAGGAATGTCGTCAGGTGTTCGTCATGCCATTCCTTGTCGTTAAACAGGATGGCCCCGCCAAGACAGCGCCCCTGACCATCAATATGCTTGGTCGCGGAATAGACAACAATATCAGCCCCCAGTTCCATCGGCTTTTGCAGGATCGGGGTCGCGAAAACGTTATCGACCACGACTTTCGCACCTGCCTTGTGCGCCAGATCGGCGATAAAGGCGATATCAAGAACTTCCAGGGTCGGGTTGGACGGCGTTTCAAGAAAGACCGCATCGGCCGGCTTGGAAAGGGCTGCTTCCCATGCGGCGTGATCCGTACCGTCTACCAGTTCGGTTTCAACACCAAAGCGCGGCAAAAGCGTGGTCAGGATGAATTCACAAGACCCGAACAATGCGCGCGAACCTACAACACGCCCGCCGGCCTTGGTACAAGCCGCAAGCGCATTCCACACCGCCGACATGCCAGATGCGGTCGCCCGGCAGTATTTCGCGCCTTCGAGCAACGCAAGGCGTTCCTCGAACATGTTCACGGTCGGATTGGCAAAACGTGAATAGACATAGCGTTCCGGACCACTGCCATCAAAGGAGGCTTCGGCCTCGGCGGCGGTTTCATACACATATCCGGAATTCATAAAGATGGCTTCGGACGTTTCGGAGAAACCGGTGCGCGCGGTACCACCACGAACTGAACGGGTCGCGGCACGCCAGTTATCGGAAGCCTTTTTTTCGGTCGTCATCGTCTTGCTCCTAATATGCCCGAAGATATTGGTGCGTTCCGGGCACAAAAAAACCCTGACCGGCATGAATGGGTCAGGGCCGAAGCCGTTTTACCCCTCTTTAGCGATTTTTTACGTGGCCGCAAGCCGGTCGACAAATCCCACGATGCGCAGACGATACGTCCAGATTTCCCCGACGTCAAGCACCAGACCATCAGGATTTCTGCGCAGCTTTGTCTGGATTGATGCTTTGTCGGTGATCGCGATTTCCTCACGCAATGGTGAAAGCAGTTCATAAGCTTCTTTGGAGAATTCGCTCTAATCTTGCCGAAATTAATGCAATCCTGTTTATCGGGTTTTGCTCTTCATCCCGTCACCAGATCCATGCAAGAGCGTGAATTATATGACCAAAACCAGTTCAGCGGCGCCAACAGTGTCCGACCACAAAACAGAACATACAGATCAGAATCAGTCTGCGCGCAAACCGCTTTGGCGCCGGTTGCTGCCACTTGTGGTTCTGATTTGCGGCCTGCTTGCCGCCTGGAGCAGCGGCCTTCTGGATTTGCTGTCCTTTGACACGTTACGTGACAATCGCGACCAGTTGCAGGAACTCGTTGCCAGCAAACCTGTGCTCAGCATTCTGGGCTTTATGGCGATTTACGTGATTGCGGTTGCACTGTCCTTGCCGCTTGGGTCTGTTCTGACCATTTCCGGGGGTTTTTTGTTTGGTGCCGTACTCGGGACCACATATGTCGTCACTGCCGCGACCCTTGGCGCTGTCATCGTTTATCTTGCCGCGCGATACGCATTTTACGATGTCATGCATGACAAGGCGGGCAGCGCAATTCGGAAAATGGAAAAAGGCTTTTCCGAAAATGCCTTCAGTTATCTGATGGTCTTGCGCCTGATCCCGATATTCCCGTTCTGGCTGGTCAATCTGGTGCCGGCATTGCTCGGAGTGAAATTACGCTCCTTTGCCATGGGCACCTTGCTTGGCATCATTCCGGGCACCTTTGTTTACGCATCCATCGGCGACGGTCTTGGTGCCCTGTTTGATCAGGGCAAGACACCCGATCTTGGCGTCATTTTCGAACCCCGAATTCTGACCCCGATTATTGGACTGGCTGTTCTGGCGATGCTGCCGGTTGCCTATAAGAAACTTCGCAAATCCAAAAATGAGGCCAGCTCAGATGAGTAAATTGATCAAAACCGACATCTGCGTCATTGGTGCCGGGTCTGGCGGTCTTTCGGTTGCGGCGGGGGCCGTTCAGATGGGGGCCAAGGTTGTCCTGGTTGAAAAGGGCAAAATGGGCGGTGACTGCCTGAATACCGGTTGCGTGCCCTCCAAGGCCCTTCTGGCGGCGGGTCATGCCGCCGAAAATGCACGTAATGCTTCGCGGTTTGGCATTTCAACCGGCCCGGTAAGCGTCAATTTCGATCAGGCAATCGATCATGTTCATTCGGTAATTTCGGGCATTGCCCCCCATGATTCGGTTGAACGATTTGAAGAACTGGGCTGCGATGTCATACAGGCAGAAGGAAAATTCACAGCCCCCGACACCCTTGTTGCCGGTGACAGCACAATCAAGGCGAAGCGTTTTGTCATCGCAACCGGATCGCGCGCAGCAGTGCCCCCGATCCCGGGTCTTGATGCAGTTCCCTATTTCACCAACGAGAACATTTTTGAAAACCGTGTTTGCCCGGAACATCTGATTGTCATTGGCGGCGGTCCTATCGGACTTGAAATGGCGCAGGCCCATCAGCAACTTGGCGCCAAGGTGACCATCATTGAAATGATGTCCATTCTGCCAAAAGACGATGCAGACATGGTCTCTGTGATCCGCGACAATATCAAATCCAGCGGTATCACCCTGTATGAAGGCAGCAAAACCAAGGAAGTCCAGTCAAACGGTGACAATGTTCGTGTCATCATTGAGCATGACGGCATCGAAATCACGCTTGAGGGCAGCCACCTTCTGCTTGCCACCGGACGCAAGCCGAATGTTGAAAATCTGGGCCTTGAGCAGGCAGGTGTTGAATATGAACGAACCGGTATCATCGTTGATGAACGCCTGCGAAGCTCAAACCGCAAGATTTTTGCGATTGGCGACGTAACCGGTGGTCTGCAATTTACCCATATGGCGGGATATGACGCCGGAATTGTCATTCGAAATGCCTTGTTCAAACTCCCGGCCAAGGTCAATTACAATGCGGTTCCCTGGGTGACCTATACCCAGCCCGAACTTGCCCAGGCCGGCATGACCGAAACCGCGGCGCGTGCCAAATATGGTGACAGTATCCGGGTTGTCCGATGGGATTATGCCGAAAATGATCGCGCCCGGGCCGAGGCAGATACAACCGGTTTCATCAAGGTCGTCACAACCGCAAAAGGCCGCATTCTGGGTGCCGGGATCGTTGGCCGTCAGGCCGGCGAGCTGATCGAGCTCTGGTCACTCGCGATTTCACAGAAAATGAAAATCGGGGCGATTGCCGGCATGATCGCGCCGTATCCGACCCTTGGTGAATTGTCCAAACGGGTTGCCGGTGCCTGGTACACTCCCAGCCTGTTTAGCGAAAGAACCCGAAAAATTGTTCGTTTCCTTCTCAAGCTTGGCTAAGGGCCCGGTGTCCTCAGAACAAACAAGCTTCTGTAGCACTGTACTTTTTTGACGGTCTCTGACTAACATCTCCTTATGGAACGGCCGCATCTTAAATTGCCCCCATGGGCCAAATCGCTTTCCGCACGCCTGCTGGTGCTGACGGTCAGTTTTGTGATGCTTGCAGAGATCTTTGTCTTTGCCCCGTCCGTTGCGCGGTTCAGGGTCGACTGGCTTAAGGCACATCTTGATTCCGGCTATCTTGCGGCACTGGCGCTTGAAGCAACCCCCGATCAGATGATCCCCGATGATCTTGAAAAGGAACTGCTGTCAAATGCCGGGATTGAGGCCGTCATTCTGCGCCGCGAAGACCGCAAGCTTCTTTTGCAACGCGATGACATGCCCGCCAAGGTCGACAAGAACGTCAATCTGACCAACTTTTCCATCCCGATGGCGGTAATGGAAGGCCTGGCAACCTTGGCACAAACCGAAGACCGCATGCTGCGTGTCATCGGTATGCCGTCAATGGCACCGGATTTCGAAATTGAAATTCTGGTTCATGAAAAAGCACTGACCACGGCAATGCGCAATTTTGGCTGGCGGGTGTTTGGCCTGTCGCTGATGATTTCGTTCTTTACGGCTGGTCTGGTCTATTTTGCGCTCAATCGGTTGCTGGTGCGTCCAATGCGTACACTGACACATGACATGATCCGGTTTCGCGAAAACCCCCAGGACAAATCATCGCTGATCACACCGGGTCTGCGCGATGATGAAATCGGTGTCGCCCGTCAGGAACTGGCTATCATGCAGCAAGACATCCAGGCGATGCTCAATCAGCGCCGACGTCTGGCTGCTTTGGGAACGGCGGCCACCAAAATCAGTCATGATTTGCGCAATGCACTGGCGACATCAATGCTGATGACCGAACAGCTCGCCAAAAGTCAGGATGACGAAGTCCGCGCAGTCGTGCCCCGACTGCTGTCTTCGATGGAGCGCGCGGTTTATATCAGCGAACAAACATTGTCCTTTGCCCGCGAAACCCCGGCACCTCGTGATCTGGCAAAATTCACGCTGATTGAACTGATCGAGGAAATCCGCGATCAGATCCTGTTGCAGAAATCGGAAGACCTGATGGATGGGGCCGCTGGTCGTGATCTTGGCGATAAAGCCGAACCCTGCACCGCGCGCATCGACATCGATTTGCCCGACGATGTAATGCTTGAGGCAGATTATGACATGCTGTTTCGCGCCTTCAGCAACCTGATCCGCAACCCGCTCGAAGCGGGGGCAGACATCGTCACTGTCACATGGTCAAATCCGATTGCCGGAAAAACAAGCGACGAATCGGATCAGTCGCGCAGTTTCATTGATGTTCTGATCAAGGATAATGGCCCCGGATTGCCCGAAAAGGCGATCAAAAACCTGTTCGTTCCCTTTGCCGGAAGTGGTCGCAAAGGCGGCACCGGCTTGGGGCTTGCCATCGCGCGGGAGTTGATAAGCACGCATAATGGCGAACTTCGCCTCGTTGCAACAGGCCCGGACGGCGCTGTTTTCGGTGTAAAACTGCCGATAATCACCTGATTTTGCTGCATTGCCCTATCGCAATGCGTTATATTGATAGTTTAAATCTATCAAAACATTTTTTATATTCAATTTTATCTTGGGAATGATCTTTGGCACCTTGTCTTCAAGGCGATGCCGGGCCGAAATCCCGATCCCCGATCCGCTCCTGACCCAAGGCTCGGTATCGCCTGATTGATTTCCCTGATCGGTCAATCACCTGCAAGAAGATCTCAAAAGCGTTGATTTTGGAAACAGACGCGCCCTGCGGTTGATAGAAATGATCAGACCGCTGAATAATCCTTGCCGGATTATCATCGAGGGACCATTCAAACGGTCCCTGACCCTCAACCCCTTGCTCCCCCCGGGCAAGGGGTGTCTTTTTATCGGAACAGATTTCTGGGTCTGGCAGATCAGTGTCCATCCTAAAGCGGACGCACGAATGACTTGCGGATATCTTCGATTTTCGGCCTCAAAAAGCAGCCCTTCGCATGGTCATTGACCAACCCCATTGCCTGCATGAAGGCAAAAACGGTTGTCGGTCCGACAAATTTCCAACCCCGTTTTTTCAAGTCTTTTGACAAGGTCACCGATGTCGGAGATGTCGACATTGTCTGCAGCGTCGCGATTTCCGTCGGATCCGGTTCAAATCGCCAGAAATAGGCGGCAAGCGATCCTTCGCGTTCGACCATTTCACAGGCACGCTGTGCGTTGTTGATCGTAGCTTCGATCTTGCCGCGATGGCGAATGATCCCTGCATCTTGTAAAAGACGCGCTATGTCCGTTTCATCAAACTGCGCAACACGATGAAAATCAAAATCCGCAAAGGCGGCTCTGAAATTTTCGCGCTTTGACAAAATGGTGCGCCAACTCAGTCCCGACTGGAAACCCTCCAGACAGATCTTTTCGAAAAGACGTCGGTCATCCGTAACCGGAAATCCCCATTCGGTGTCATGATATGCGTTGAATTCCGGCGCTGCATCACACCATGAACACCGGCATTTCCCGTCCGGCCCGGTCACAATCCTGTCCATTGCTCACGCCTTTAAAAATTCAAGCCGCGGGTCGGTCTGCCCGGGCGCAATTTCAATGATTTCTGCCGATACGATGCCTTCAATCACAAACGGATCCTGATCGACCCGGACCTGAAGATCTTCACGCGTGACGCCATGGGCAAGAACCGCGCCACCCAAATTGGGCTGTAAACTTCCGACAACCAGAAACACGCCGTCCGCCAATCCCTTCTGGATCCAGGATTTATGACCGTCCATAAATTCTCCGGCGCGGCTGCGGTTTTCCGCAAATTTAAGCAATACGACAAACATCTTTGCATTCCCTGTTCACGATTGAGCAGATCTGTTGAGATCGGCGATCTGACCATCAAGCCAGTCACACATCAGCGTCACTTCACTTTGAAGAAACCCATTGTCGTCAAAGGCGTTTGCAAGGGTGGCGACACCTTGACTGCGCCCAAGAATATGCATTGCCAAGCCATCGGATTTGGCACCAAATCCAAGGGCCGAAAACTGCCGGTCCAACCAGGTCCGAAACAGGGTAAATAACCCGGCGGCATCGCTTTGCGCCGAATGGTTAAGCTTTGCCAACTCCGATGACAGGGTGCCAACCGGGCAGCCGAACTTTCGGATCTTCTCACCATTGACGATCAGGATATGGATAAAGCTTCGGATACGCTCGGCCGGGTCGTTGCCAGTGACTTCCCAGAGGTCAAGCATCTGTTCGGTATTCGCCAGGCGCTGATTGATCACAGCATCAAGGATGTCATCCTTGGTTTTGAAGTGATGGTAAAAATTGCCCCGTGAAATACCAACCGCACTTGCGATATCGGCAAAGGACGTTGCTTCGAACCCTTGCTGATAAAAAAGACGATCTGCTGTCTCGATGATCCGGTCGCGCGTTGACATTGCTTTCCCTGCTTTTGAATGACTAGGACATATGTCCTATTTCGAAGATTAGGTCAATTGTCCTAATTCGTCAACAGGCCCGAATCAAAACACCCGCAGGCGCGATACCTGCGGGTGTTTAAAATTATCGAACAAAGAACGATCGATCAGTCGCGCCAAAAGGCCGGGAACAACAGAACCAAGACCGTAAAGACTTCCAGGCGCCCGATCAGCATCCCGATCGACATCAACCATTTTGCCCCGTCCGGGAGGGTCGCAAAGTTCCCCGATGGCCCGACAATCGGGCCAAGACCCGGACCGACATTGGCAATGGCCGTGCCGGCACTGGAAACCGCTGTAATGAAGTCCAGCCCCATCGCACCAAGGGCCGCTGCCAGCACAACAAAGCAGAACACAAACAGGAAGAAGAAGCTCAAAACCGATTCTGTAACATCTTCTGAAAGCGGTTTGCGGTTGTAATAGGCAATGAAAACCCCGTGCGGCCGCAACATGTGCGACAACTGAATTTTGGCGATCTCATAAAGCACCTGAAGACGGAAGATCTTGACCCCGCAGGTCGTCGACCCTGCACAGCCCCCGACAAACATCACAAAGAAGAACACCGTTACCGCGAATGGCCCCCAAAGGCCGTAATCGGTCGTCGCATATCCCGTTCCGGTCATCACCGACACAATGTTAAATGATGTATATCGCAAGGCATGAAGGAACGGCACACCATTGGTTTCCGAATGCCAGAACGCCAATCCGACAATGATCGAAACGGCAATGGTCAAAAACCAACGGACCTGACTGTCGCGGAAAAGTGCATTGCCCTGCCCGCGCAACATCTGCAAATACAGAATGAATGGCAATGCACCCGTCGCCATGCCAAGCGTGATGATGACGTCAATTGCGGCACTGTCGAAATGCCCGACCGATGCATCCTTGGTCGAAAAGCCACCTGTGGCAATCGTGGTCATGGCATGGGCAATCGCATCAAACGGCGTCATGCCCGCCCACCACAACAGGATCGCCCAAAGTGCTGTGAAACTCAGATACAACATGGCGATGCCCATGGCGATCTGGGTCGCGCGCGGGAATGCCTTGTCCGACTTGTCGGAGTTTTCCATCCGGAAAAGCTGCATCCCGCCAACACGCAGCATCGGCATGACGGCAATCGCCATCACAATGATCCCGATCCCGCCAAGCCACTGCAACAATGCGCGCCACAGCAAAATTCCCGGCGGGGCCGTATCAAGCCCGACAATAACTGTCGACCCGGTGGTCGAGATTCCCGACATCGCTTCGAAAAAGGCGTCGGTATAGGACATATCAAGGTCGGAAAAGGCAAAGGGCAGCGCAGATGCCGCCGTCAGAACCACCCAGCTCAAGGTCGTCAGGATGAAAGCCTGACGCGAATTGATCTTCAGATTGTCCATCCGGTTCATCATGATCAATGCACCGCCAACAAACAGCGAAACGAATGATGCCGCGGAAAACACGATCCAGTCCGATTGACCGTAATAAAGGTCAACCAGTGCCGGCACGAACATGCCTATGGAAAGCGTGCACAACAAAATGCCGACAATGAAAAGAATAGGACGGAAATCAATCAATGAAACGCCTCTTGGCATATAGTGCCGCATCTCCCCCCGGATGCTGCGGCATGATGCATTTGCTGTTCTGGTTTCAGGGGCAGCCCCAAAGGGCACTGCATAACCGAAATTGCGGACAACATGTACCCCATTCATGACAAGCAGCGGAATTCTTGGCACAAGCGTTGATAAAGTCCAGTCCTTTATCGGCTATGCGTTTTTGTTCTGGCAGGTTTGGCATAGGCGGAAATCCGCCATTTCCGGGTTGGCAGGACGTTTGATCGCCGCTATATCGGCGGGGTAAACAAATTCAAGAAAGAAAGCAGCCGCGGAAATGTCCGAACTCGCCAAAACCTTTATTCTGACCATCACATGCCCCGATACCTTCGGGATTGTCGCAAGCGTTTCAAGCTTCCTTGCCGACGAAGGCGCGTTCGTGACCAAACTTGAACAGTTTGGTGACCCTATTAGCAAACGCTTCTTTATGCGTGTCAAATTTGAAGCTGGTCGCGCCTTGCGCACGGATTCCGAATTTGCAGAAAAATTTGCACCGGTTGCCGAAAAATTCTCGATGCAGTGGAAACTGCACGACTTCCATCGCAAACCGAAAGTGTTGCTGATGGTGTCGAAATTCGGCCATTGCCTGAATGATATTCTGCACCGTGTTGCATCCAACAACCTGCATATCGAAATTCCGGCCATCGTTTCAAACCATGAAGACATGCGCGGCATCGTCGAATGGTACGGCATCCCCTATTATCACCTGCCGGTCAGCAAAGAGACCAAGGCAACCCAGGAACAGAAGCTCCTGGATCTGGTCGGGGAATATGAAGCTGATCTGGTTGGTCTTGCCCGCTATATGCAGGTGCTTTCAACCGACCTTTGCCAGGAACTCGAAGGGCGTTGCATCAACATCCATCACTCGTTCCTGCCAAGCTTCAAGGGTGCGAAACCTTATCACCAGGCCCATGCGCGCGGCGTCAAACTGATCGGCGCAACGGCGCATTACGTGACCGCAGACCTCGACGAAGGTCCGATCATTCATCAGGCTGTCGAACGCGTTGATCATACCATGACCGCTGATGACATGGTCGAAATCGGTCGTGATATTGAATCGGTCGTATTTTCCCGCGCCATTCAGATGCATTGCGAACATCGCGTGTTCCGCAACGATCACAAAACCATCGTATTCCGCCGCTAGTTCCGGGCATACACACGCAAAAGTTTCACGAAACCGCCAGTCACCTGATTGGCGGTTTCTTTTGATTCAAACCAAATTAATCGCCGACTGCATTTGGCACCCCGTGCCATTTTGGCCCGTGCAATGATCCGTTCTTTCCCGTAGATTACCAAACCGGAAGTGCTGAGCATAAAACAGCCAGCGATATAAGGTTTTATCTTTGGGGAGCTTTCCGTGCACGGGAAGAAATTATATTTCGCTATCGTTTTATGCGTTCTTCTTGCGGTTGGTTTTCTGACCACAAGTTTTGTAAGCTTTTATGTCGCACGGGATTCGCTTGAAGAACAGATTTCCGAAACCACACTTCCGCTAACCAGCGACAATATCTATTCCGAAATCCAGCGTGACCTGCTTCAGCCGATCTTCATTTCGTCGCTGATGGCCCATGATACCTTTGTGCGCGACTGGGCCTTGTCTGGCGAGACCGATGAAAAACGCATCATCAAATATCTGACCGAAATCCAGTCACGCTACGACACCATCACGTCCTATTTTATCTCGGATAAAACCCGGAACTATTATCATCCAAGCGGCGTGATCAAGCAGATCAGCGAAGATGACCCGGCCGATGCCTGGTACTTCCGGGCACGCGATGCCAAAAAGCCTTATGAAATCAATATCGACCATGACACGGTCGATCGGTCCCGCATGTCGATCTTCGTCAATTATCAGGTACTCGACTATAACGGGAATGTCATTGGCATAACAGGCGTTGGCTTGTCGGTCAGTTCGGTCACCAACCTGATTGAAACCTATCAGAACCGGTATGGCCGGACGATCTATTTTGTCGATACCCAGGGTCATGTGACATTGCGCGGCAGCGGCTTTGGCGATGCGCAAAATCTGCACGAACGGCAAGGCATGCGCCATCTTGCCACACAGATCCTGACATCGCCGGGTGCCTCGATGTCGTATGAGGAAGATGGCCATACATATTTCGTCAACAGCCGCCTTGTACCGGAATTCGGATGGCTTCTGATCGTCCAACAAAGCGATTATTCATCAAATGGCCGACTGCAAAACACCCTGTTTGCCAATATTGGTATTTCGCTTCTGATCACCGTCATCGTCGGTCTTGTTGCCTATCTGACGGTTCGCAATTACCAGAACCGGCTCGAAGAACTGGCATCACGGGACAAGCTGACCGGAAGCCTCAATCGTCAGGTCTTTGACATGGTCTTTGACCAGACGACCAAAACCGCCCGTCGTCAAAAAACGCCATTGTCTGTCATGTGTTTTGATCTCGACGGGTTCAAAAGCATTAATGACACCTATGGTCATCCGGGTGGTGATGCGGTTTTGCGCGAAGTTCTGACATCGATCCGTACCAATGTGCGTGAGTCTGATCTGATTTGCCGTTGGGGCGGGGACGAATTCGTGGTGATATTCCCCGAAACCGGCCGCCAGGACGCCATGATCAAGGCCCGCGAACTCGCCGATAATATCCGCGAAGCACCTGTGCGATTTGGCCGTGACCAGATCCTGATTACGATCAGCGCCGGTGTGACCGAGTATCGCGACGGCGAAGACCTTGAAACCCTGATGGCGCGCGTTGATAACGCGCTATACACCGCCAAGGCATCCGGACGCGATCATATTTCACTGGCGTGAACGGCGTGAACGGCCTGACCGGCCCGACATGGCACCGACAGAACTCTGTCAAAACAAATGGCCCCGCCAGATCATCTGACGGGGCCATTTTCATATCAGGATCAAAGCCGGGCTTAGTCGGCGATCGATGCTTCTGCAATCTGGACCGCGTTAAGGGCCGCACCTTTGAGAAGCTGGTCACCGGCAACAAACAGTTCCAGACCATGATCCCCAAAGATCAGGTTAGAACGGATACGACCGACTTCGACGTCATACTGTTTGGTCGCGGTCAACGGCATCGGGTATTTGTTGTTTGCCGGATCATCGACAAGTTTGACACCCTTGGCCTTGGACAGAACTTCGCGGGCCTGCGCCGGGGTAACGGCCTTTTCGGTTTCCACGACGATCGCTTCGGAATGGGTACGCTCGGTCGGGATACGAACCGCGGTGCACGATACCGGCAGATCCGGCGCGCCAAAGATCTTGCGCGTTTCCCAGGTCACCTTCATTTCTTCGCGGGTGTAGCCATTGTCTTGGAAGCTGTCGATATGCGGGATAACGTTGAATGCCAGCGGATGGGCAAAGACTTCTGCCGCAACCGGCTTGCCTTCAAGACCCGAAGCCAGACCTTCGCGCAGTTCGTTCATGCCCGGCTGACCGGCACCCGATGCCGCCTGATAGGTCGACACGATGACTTTCTTAAGACCAAACGCCTGATGCAGCGGCCAAAGTGCAACCGCGGCAATCGCCGTGGTGCAGTTCGGGTTCGCGATCAGTTTCGCGGTCTTGGCAAGGTCACCGTTGATTTCCGGGACGATCAGCGGAACATCGTCATTCAGGCGGAATGCCGACGAGTTATCAATCACCAGCGCGCCTTCGGCGATCTTCGGCGCATATTCCTTGGCGAAATCACCCGAAACAGCAAGGAAGACAATGTCACACTGCTTTGCTTCTTCGACAGAGAACAGCGCGACGGTCTTAGTGCCAAACTTAGTCTCCACGGTCTTGCCTGCTGAACGCTCGGATGCGAACAGGGTGAGTTCACCCACAGGGAAGTTACGATCAAACATAACGTTGATCAGCTCGACGCCAACCGCACCGGTTGCGCCGATCACACCGACATGGAGATTTTCGGCACTCATAATACTTGTCTAACCTCGTATAAAAATTGTTGTCGTGTTCGACTACCGCGATCATTCGCGGGCCGCGCATTATAGGGATTTATCAAGGTAACGCAAATGCACCTTGCTGCATCGCACTTATGCGCGGAAATGTTCTGTCTTTAACGCCCCTGACAACAGTTTGTTCCATGTCGTTTTTCATAGGCCGGACGCAAAAATCCGCCCTTCGACAGTACCACCGCCAAGCAGGTGTCGAAGGGCGGATTTAACCGTCGTGAAGACGGCATTTCCAGACATCAGCAAAGAATCGACCAGCACGGACCGTGCCGGTCAGACATTCACACGATCAGAAAAGACAATGTTTGGCGAAATCCGCGGCCTCATTGGCCGTCCAGTCGCCTTTGGGCTTTTCCTTAAGATCGGCACACCATTCCTCGCTGCCGACTTCCGGTGAACAGGCCGAAACCACACCGGCAATCATCAGCACCGAAAAAACGGTGGCCATTTTGCGCGTGAATTTGTTCTGCAGCATCATGTCCGTGTCCAGGTTTGTTTGTTCGTTTGTTTTGTTTGTTGCCTTCACAACATTGCATAAACCTGTATCAAACCGGTCACGCCGTCTGTGGCGTCCGTCACAGCCGTTCGATAATTCCTGAAACAAGGAATGATGGGGTTAATCCCGCCAGAATGACGGCATCAAAAGCACCAGAAGGGTCTCGAATTCAAGTCGCCCAAGAACCATTGCGATATCAAGAATCCATTTCGCAGAATCCGGCAAGGACTGGAAATTGCCCGCCGGTCCGATGATGTTGCCAAGACCCGGCCCCACATTGGCAAGCGACGTTGCCGCGGCACTCATCGACGTGATCAGATCAAGCCCCGTCATGCCAAGCGCGATGGTCACCGCGATATAGCTGACAGTCAGCAGGAACACATAAACCGTCACGGCATTATAGATGTCGGACGTGATTTCATGCCGGTCAATACGGCTGACCACGACAGCTGACGGACTGCGCAGCCGCATGAAATGGGCACGCAACCCGGTAAACACGACATAAAGACGGAACATCTTGAAACCGCCGGATGTAGACCCGGAACATCCACCAATGAAGGTCGCAAAGAAAAACAGCATTACTGCTGCTGGTCCCCACAAAAGATAGTCCCCCGACGCAAACCCGGTGGTCGTTATGACCGACACAAGGTTAAATGCCGCCATGGTCAAAGATCGGAACAGGCTGTCATCTGAAATCTGGGCCAAACGGATCGTCAGCAACACGGTAAAGCCCGCGATGATCAGACAGAACAGCTTGATCTGCTGATTGCCGATTACGGCCTGGATATTGCGTTTGCGCAGCACCACGGCATAGGCAGTAAACGGCAATCCACCGGCAAACATGAACAGAATGGCGATCCAGTGCAGCGACAGGCTGCTGTCAAACTTGGCAAAGGACAAATCCGACGTGGCATAGCCACCGGTCGACAATGTCGTCATTGCATAGTTGATGGCGTCAAACCAGTTCATGCCAAATACGCGATACAAAACAAGGCACACGAAAGTCAGGCTGCTATAGATCAGAACGATCTGCAAACACATGTCGCGCATGCGCGGGCTGAGCTTTTCTGATCGATCGGAACTTTCCATCTGGAAAAGCTGCATCCCGCCAACCCGCATCATCGGCAGCAATGCCAGTGCAGTGACAATGATCCCGATCCCGCCCAGCCACTGCATGATGGACCGCCACAACAGTAACCCCGGTGGCAACTGGTCAAGCCCGGACAGAATGGTCGAACCCGTTGTCGTCAAACCCGAAACCGTTTCGAACACGGCATCGCAAAAACTGATGTCCAGCGACGAATACCAAAGCGGCAATGCCCCGGTCACACTGACAGCAATCCAGGAGACAACCGTCAGGACATATCCCTGCCGGGCAGTAACACGCGGCCCGATATCCGATCGGCAGGCAAGGCACGCCATACCGCCAAGTCCGATGGTCGTGATCGATGCCTGGGCAAAGATTTTCCAGTCAGGATTACCGTAATAAAGATCCACGGCAGCCGGCACCATCATCGAAATCCCGATGATAATGACCATAACCCCGACAACGAAAAAGATGGGTTGCAGACGAAACAAAGAAGCTTCCCTGTCAGCAAAAGACAAACCCGCTTGTAGCGCCAAATCCGGATCAATGCATCCTGTTATTGCGCATGGCACCTGCCACACCGCACGCGGTTTCAGACCTTAAAATCAAAGCCGGTCATCATTTTGCCGTTCTTTTCCCTTGTTCTTTTGATCTATCCGATGTGTCATTTGTCAACGACCGATCCGTCGCCCAACCATCGAGGTCCCGTTGCAGCGTTTTGTCCGCCTTCTCATTCTGTTCGCAGTTCCCCTTCTGTTTGTCCTGGCGGTCTATGCGCAGGGCGGGCCGGTACATGCAGCAGACAAACCCCAGCACAGGGACAAGCTCGCCGGGCTGGAAGCCGAAGGACGCGATGTTGTCGTCATTGATGGCGATACCATCATCATCGACAATGTTGTTGCCGATATCGCCGGCATTGACGCCCCCGAACTTGGCCAGCAATGCCTTCATAATGGCAGTTTCTGGGATTGCGGCATGTCTTCGGCGATGCAGCTTCGCAAATATTTTGCCATGGCACCGTTCCCGGTGCAGTGCTGGCCCGGGGATCAGGAACGCTCGTCCAAACCGGGCGACTTCCCCATCGTGGAATGCGGAATTGGGGAACGTGACGTTGCCGCCGCAATGATCAGCGATGGCGAAGCACTTCCGATAAGCGGCTATTCACATCGCTATGATCGTTTGTCCGCAGAAGCCGACAACGCAGAAATCGGCATTCATGGCGGTGACATGATTGCCCCGGCCGACTGGCGGGACGGAAAGCGCCTCGAAGGTGAAACAGGTCGATGCCTGTTCGTCGCGACAGCAGATCACTACTATATCGGCACACTTGATCCGCGCTTTGGTAAGATCAATCAGACAACAAACACTGAACTTTGCAGCGACGAAGAAGCTCGCACCAAGGGCTATTCTTATGCCCCGTGATCACGCCAAGTGAAGCTTCCTGTTCTTTGCGCGAGACAGCCGACAGATGCCAATCACCCAAAGCAGTTCGATCAGCAACGTTACTATCGCCCAACTGACGATGAAGACTGTTACGCCATCTGGAAGTTCGACCATAACATATTCACCGTCGACTTTGCCGCCGACACGGTGCAGGTAAACCCAAACAATCGGCAACACCGAGATCGGGACCATCAATGCAACACAGGCTGCAAAATTCGCCTTTGGCCATTTTACAGACCTTTTGCCTTGCTGCTTTTTCACATAAAGCCACCCTCCGGAAAGCGACAATCCAGCCAGGACAAGACCGAAAACAAACCAGACAACCTTGCTGGCGATCCCTGCGAATGTTCCAAAATGCAAAATATCGGCCGTTTCAGACCAACGCCAATAGGTGTTTAGATCTTCGGCATACTGATTGAATTCAATCTCGCCACTGGCGGGATTGATGAACAGTTTGTTTGCCCGGTCTCGTACCAAAACATCATCGGATTGGCCGATAACGTAAAAAAATCCTGCACGGTCAGGCTGGATCGTTGTGATGTGCAAATCAGGACGCGCCTGCCGTGCGATTTCAATCAGTTCTCCAACAGCCAACTTCTCCAGCCCCTTGTTTCCGGGACCTGGCAACTGGTGAACTGCCAACGGATAGGCATCGACCAAGGCAAATTTTTCATCGCCAAGTTTGTAGCGCGCTTCTTCAAACAGATACCAGGCACCGGTAAACGCCATCAACAAAACGAACCAAAGGCTCCATAGCCCCGCAAATTTGTGCAGGTTGCTCCACAGGCTGATTTTTGTTCTTCCAAGACGCAGTTGAAAGAAGCGCTGCCACCACCGTTTAAAAAAACACAACGCTGAGAACATCGACAGGAACAGCGGAATGGCAAACAAACAGACAAGGAACTTGCCAACGCCATAAAGACCGAAAAACGCCTCGTGAAACTCGCGAAAGAACCTTTGAACTGTAAAGATCGACTGGCTTCCGGAAACCTCGGATGTCGCTGGACTAAAATACACGAACAAGCGTGCGCCATCCGGTCCCTTGACTGTGAACCGTGCGGCGGAAACTTTGTTTACCGGAGCTTCGGCGAGTTCGATTTTGGCACCAGGATAAGCACGTTCCACGACCGAGAAAGCGGTTGAAAAGTCGAACGTTTCGTCTGCTGTGGCTGCGCGGGACTCAGGCATAAGAAGCCAATCGATTTCCGATGATAGTGCGGCAAAAGCCCCACTCCAACATATGGAAAACAACATCAGCCCCAAATACACGCCGATCCAGCTATGCCAGTCAAACCAGTTTGGTTTGACTGGCAATTTCGCTGATGATTTCCAGTCTCGAAGCATCAAAATTCGACTCTGACACTTCCAAACAGGGTCCTTGGATTACCGACACTCACACGGTATGTCCCGCCCGAGGCCACGTAATAGTCCTCATCCATTACGTTTTTGACGCCAAGGTCAAAGCGAATACGCGACTCATTTCTAAGTGGCAGATAATACCAGACACCAAGATCATAGACGGTATAGCTGCCCAGCTCGAACGTATGAGCATTGTCGCCGTAGCGATCACCGACATGCGTCAAGCCGCCACCAAAACCAAGTCCCTTGAATTCACTTGCAGCATCCTGGAATTCGTAACTTGCCCAAAGGCTTGCCGTCATATCTGGCGTATTTCCCGGACGGTTACCATCATTGGCATTGTCGCTGACAATTTCCGACCCAAGGAAGCCGACACTTCCGCGCAGGTTCAAGCCTTTAACCGGTGTCGCGGTGACAGAACTTTCAAAGCCGCGCGAACGGATCCCGCCAGTCAATTGCGGTGTGCCATTAACAGATTCGACCACGTTTTCCTGCTCAATATCAAACAGTGATGCGGTCAGAAGCAAACGATCCTTCAAGCCAGACCATTTCGCCCCGATTTCATACTGGCGCCCCTCTTCCGGGGAAAACACTGCTGTTGTTCCATTACCGCTATAAATATTCTGCGACTGGAATGTCTCGGCGAAGGATGCATAAAGTGACAACTGTTCAACCGGCTTCCACAGAAGTCCTGCCGATTTTGTCAGTTTGCCATCGCGTTTCGGATCTACCCCTGACAGAGCACCGGTCAGCTTGTTTTCAGCACTGTATTCATTGTCAAAGATCTCATACCGTGCGCCGAGTGTCAGCGTCACGTCGTCGGTAAGATGCAAGTCACCCTGTGCGTATGGTCCATACGAGATTTGCTCGACCTCGGTATATTGCCGAGAGCGCGGGTTAGACGTCGTATTGTCAACCAGCGTGAAGGAAGACGGATTTGAAACGGTGCCACCAACCTGATCCTGACCAGAGAAGTTGGTCCAGGTTTCATATTGATGTCGCAGCTCGACCCCGGAAACCAAATCAACCGGTCGCCAAAGATCGGCTTCACCACGCAGTTGCATACGCCCGAACGCAGTGCTGAGTTCGCGATCGTCATTGCCCTGGACACGTCGGGTTAAAACACCTGTGCTTGAAACATTGGTTACCTCATTACGCAGCTCGTCAACCTGTTCATAGGCATAGAAAAGCTTGCTTTCGAGGAACCAGTCATCCTCAAAGACCGGAACAGAGTTATCAAGCTCCCAGATATGCGTCGTCACATCACGGTTGTTCAGGTTGGTCTGATCAAATCGGGTATCAAGCGACACATTTGCGATCTCTCGGCTGCCACCGCTTCCGGGGACCGTGACAACGCCACGGTCAACAGGTCGCTCGTCATGGGTATATTCATAACTGAAATCAATCATTGAACCGCCATCCGTCATCCATGACATCGCGCTGTTCAAGAATTGCCGCTCGATGGTGGCATCGCGGAAGTTTTCACTATCCTCAGCAGAGGCCGTAACACGATAACTAAACGCGTCACTTTCCCCGAGCGGTCCGGTCACATCGGCCAAGGCCTGTTTCTGACCATGCTCATTGAAATTCGTAACTGCATAGGCTTGCTGCTCATAAGACGGCTTTTTGGTAATGACGTTGACCAGTCCACCCGGCGTCATCTGACCGATTTCTGCCACCGGCCCTTTGATTATCTGCACATTGTCTACGGTTGACGGGTTGATGCGGCCGTTGGTTTTAAGCCGCACCCCATTGCGATAAATATCGTCGCGGCGACGAAAACCACGAATAAGAAAGTCTTCACGACTACCGCCATAACCATCCATATTCACAACGTTCGGCGACAAACGATATACGTCTTCAAGCTCCTGTGCATGCTGATCAAGCAGTAATTGCTCCGGGATAATTTCTACCGTGCGGGGGATCTCGGTTACATCTTTGGGAATCATGGTTCCCGTCTCGGCATACCGACTGTCATACCGGGATTGTCGCGTACCGATGACCTGAATGGTATCGAGTGTCATCTCGTCGGCATCGCTATTTGCATCAAGCCGGTGCAACGTGATCGAGTTTGCTGATGTGTAACTGAATTCGACGTTGCTGCCTTTCAGCAGGATATCAAGAGCCTGATCTGCCGTATATTCGCCAACCAGTGCTGACGAAGCATGTTGGTAAATCGACTGTTCCGTATAAAGGATCTGGATACCGGTGATGTCGGAAAATGCCGTCAAAGCCTGTGGCAAGGGTTGGGCCGATATATCGAATTGGAACAGTATCTGATTTTGTTCCTGCTGATCGGCGTCTTGCGCAAAAGCACCTTGTGCAAACGCATATTGAAAGGCCAACAACGATGCCCCAACCATCAGTTGCCGTCCGATCTTCATATTTATTAAGCTGACCACGTCAGTCCCCCAAGTCTTCAAACACAAAAATGCGAATAGGTCGCATTGACATCGTGCATATAAAGACGCGAGAGAATTGAAAGTCCCCTAGGCGTCAGGGAACATTTTTTAAAATCATTGAAATGACCTAACGAAATCGAGTGTCATTTCCTTAAATCACATAATAAATATCATATAGTTAGTCAGTCTTACGACACGTACCGATAATGTGCCCTCGATCGCATCAAGAACCTGCTCAATATCATCTGTTCGGAACACACCGCTGACGGACAGATCGTTAAGTTCGGGGTTTACCGCCACTATGCGCCCGTCGTGATAGGTATTAAGGACATCGAGCACATCTGAAAGCGGGGCCTGATAGAAAACCATTTTGCCTTTGCGCCAGGCTGTTGTCGCAACGCGATCAAACCGCGTACTTTCTCCGATACCACGCGATGAAAGTGTCGTTGCCTCACCCGCAACCAATGTCACAGTTGCGTTGTCGTCGCCCGTATTCTTGCCCGCCCCGTCGGCAGACCAGTTCACAGCAACCTTTCCTTGCTCCAGACTGACTTTGACCCGTTCTGCATCCGAACGAATGTTAAACGCCGTGCCCAATGCGGTCACATTCCCGAATTTCGTATGTACGACGAAGGGACGCTGCGCATCATGCGCAACATCAAACCAGGCTTCACCCGCCACCAAATTCACGCGCCGGGTATTCTCGTCAAAGTCAACGGACACAGTAGTTTCTGCGTTCAATTTGATCTCGCTGCCGTCCGACAGCGATTTGGTCAGAACAGAATGCTCCGCATGCAGAAAATTCTCGTCAAACATCGCCATGACGGTCGGATAAAAGTTTTGCCCAAGCCCAACGAAAAGCAACAAACAAGCCGCCATTGCTACCGCCATAACAGACCGCATATAGCCACGTTTTTCCCGCACAATCTGGGGTCTGCGGCTTTGCTGAGCGCCTGACGATCGCGCCTGTCGTTTTACAGGAAGCGCCAATCTGCCCCAAAGTTGCTCGACCTCGGCGTAAGCCCGCGCGTTATCAGTAGAAAATGTCTTCCATCTTTCAAACTGTGCGATCAACTCTTCCTGCTCATCCGCACTTGCGACATCATTTGCTTCGCGCAAACGCGTGTGCCAAATCACAGCCTCGTCAAATAACTGCTCTGAAACCGGCTCAAGGGGCATGTTGTGACGATCCGTCATTCAATCGCACCTGAAGGTTTATGATATTCGGCCATCGCCATACTGCCGCGTAATATAGCGGGGCTGCGCATGTTTACACCGTAAAAGACCACAGGTTTCAAAACTCGAAGATACACTTTCAGTTATCCGCATGTGCTTTTTGAAGACTGCGACGACATTCCAACATCGCCTTGCGAATATGATTTTCAACTGTCTTAACAGATACATCCAGCCTTTCAGATATCTCGCGCATCGAAAGTTCTTCACCACGATACATCAAAAAAACCTGGCGACACTTCGGCGGAAGGGTTTCAACAGCTCGAGAAATAATACGTAACTCCTGCTGGGCGGCGGCCACGTCTTCTTGTGACGGTGCCTGATCTATTTCAACAATCCCGGGGGCATCTTTTTGTGATGACCGAACGGACAGATGAGACAGTCGCCCATAAGTTTCAGGAGAATTGTGGCTGCGACGATAATGATCTGCCAAAAGGTTACGTGCAATTCGAAAGACATAAGCGCGCGGGTTTTCCGGAATAGTCTCGGCTGCGCTTTTTGCCCGCACCCAGGTTTCCTGCACGATCTCTTCGGCCACGACATCAGATCCGCAGCGTTTTCCGATAAAAAGCAACAGGTCGTCATAATATTTCTCAACGACCAGCTCTAAGCTGGTTGAAACCTGCCCGGCTATTTCTGACACAATGCCTCCCCGCTTGAGGCTGCCGATGGAAGTTTCAGTTGTCTAACAGCTTCAACAACCCTGTATTACACGATTTTGATAATCATTCGCAAATATTTTATAGATATATGTAATGCGAATAAATACGCCGCTGGTCTTGAGGTTCTTTGGGGGGAAGAAGATTGGAGCGGGTGAAGGGAATCGAACCCTCGTATGCAGCTTGGGAAGCTGCCGTTCTACCATTGAACTACACCCGCAAAGCGCGCGTTTTATAGCCCGCTTTGTCGAGGTGTGCAAGCAGATCAAAAGACAGCTTGGAAATTTATTTCCTTAAATCGGCCCTTCACGCCGGGGCACCTTCGCACAAAAAAATCGCCCGGAGTTGCATCTGGAAACATCAACAGTTCCCTGATGGAAGTCCGGGCGATAATTCCGTCATTCTGACAAAAATCAGATGCGTGGGATCGTCACTTAGCGTGCGCGTTCGGAAATCGGTGCATTCACCGACAATTCCATATCCCACGGGAAGTAAATCCAGGTGTCCTGGGACACTTCGGTGACAAAACTGTCGACGATTTCACGGCCAAGCGGCTTGGCATATACAGTGGCGAAATGCGCATTCGGCAGCTTTTCACGAACGGCCTTTGCGGTTTTTCCGGTATCGACCAGGTCATCGATGATCAGCATATCGGTGCCGTCACCTTCGATGCCTTTGAGCCATTCCAGTTCGCCACGGCTTTTGTCGGAATAGCTGCGTACACAAACCGTATCAATCAGGCGAATATCAAGCTCACGTGCAATGATCGCCGCAGGAACCAGCCCTCCGCGGGTAATCGCGATAATGCCTTTATACGGGCCTTTTTCCAAAAGACGCCATGCCAATGCACGTGCGTCGCGATGCATCTGTTCCCAGGATACCGGGAAACCTTTGTTATACGGAGCTTCGCTCACAAGAATTCTCCTGCGCCAGATCAGTTCGCCAAAACGGGTGGTCTTCACATCGTGAACGATACCAAACCGTCAAGGACCGCAACTCATAAAAATTTAAGGCGCTTAACTACGCCTTGTTTGCAGCAAAGGCAAGGGCAGCCGTCATTTGCCGCAACCAATCCACCTTCGGACAATAGCGCAAAATTAAACAGTTGCAGATTTTTCAATAGCTTCGGCTGAATTTTCATGGCGGTCATGTTCTGCACCTTCTGCCAATTCATTGTCCTGAGCAAACAGCGAGCGCACAAACGGTATGTAACTCAGCATGCCCAAACCGATTACCGCCAGCCAATTGACCGGGGCAATAGACAGCACAGACAGCTCCAGCACAATTGCGCCAAACGTCACGATCGCAACACTCAAAACCAAATCAAGCAAACAAATCAAAACCATGAACCAGTTGCGTGCGAGCTGGCGGTCACGCAGGTCAAGTTGTTCCGTCCAATGGTGTTCTGCATTGCGATTCCCTGACCAGACACGAAGAAGTTTCGGGATCTTCGGAACAAACTTCATCATCGACAAAAACATTGAAAGTTTGTTCGCCAAAATCAGTCCGAAATATTCAATAGGATTGCACTCCCTGTCTTGGGTATTGCTGGCGTGTGGCAACGCAGGAAACGACCGCCGCGCAAGCCCGGCCAGTCCAAAACGTAAAAAGACAATGATCGCCAGTGTCATGATTTCAATCAGGTCCGCTGTCAGCCAGGAACTGTATGTTGCCTTGTCAGAAAGATATGCAGACCCGTTGCTCAGAAGGTTTTCCAACGCCATTGCATGCAGGAAGACGCCCGGAATATCCGTATCAAGCGTTGGTGGTCGAACCACATCCTGAAACCCCTGGAGGTTCTGGCCATACATCACAATGCGATCTTTGAAATTCTCCATCCATCGCCCTGCTGAGGGGGTGTCACGATAAACCTGTTCTGCAGAAATTGTGTGAAACGGTGCACAGTTGACGTCGGCTCGCGCCCCGATCCCGAACAGTGTCGCCAAATTGCCAGTTATTCGTTTGGCAACATTCGGGTCGCTATATTGCGGACCGCATTCATAGGGTGGAATGACATTCCCGGATTGATCATATGCCTTTGTCCAGGCCGAATAGTCCGCTTGCCGGTCCGGCCATGACAGCCACATCGGACGGACCAACAAATCGTCCCGCCATGCCAGCCATTCCGATTTGTCTGCTTTGGGCGGCATAATCAATGCCTGGTCACAGTTCCAGCCACGCCTTATGGATTTTGCGCGCTCTTTGCCAGAACAAAAATGCTGATAGATCGTTGTTGCTGCTGCGGTAATTCCGGAAACGTCACATCCGAGAAGGTTGCCATTCCCCGTCCGACGCATGACTGCATCATCACAAAGCGGCAAATCATCATCCTGGAGATTTGCAACGCGCCCGGCGTTGCGTAATTCAGGGGCCAATTGATATGAAAGTGCCCTGATATCAGCCTGGCCTCGCAAATCACCCCAGCCCGATACCAGTGTTACGTATGGTGCTAGCTCTGACAGAACAGCGTGATGCTGATAAAAGTTAAGCGCCCCAGCCTGCAAATATACCGGAATATCCATCATCTGGTACATCTGCAACGTACTGACCAGCATCGTCAGGCTGTCGTCATGGACATAAAGCTCGGGCATCCATTCGTCAGCAAGAACACCTTGCGGTGCTGCCGCGCGCCGGTCGCGGAAGGTAAAATCGATGAACAGTGCCTTTGGCTTTGCTGTCAGCAACTTGCGCAAAACCTTGGCATGCAATCCATATACCGCGGGCCAGCTTGATTTCAGCCCCGCCAGGGATTCGTCATCAAGAAGAATAACGCCAATATCATCCACCCGGCTGGCTGGATATAGCGGTGCCCCAACTGTCTGGCTGAAGACAGCATAGCTGTATTCATCTACCGCATCCCCAATGGAATCCGGCTCGATCAGCAAAATAATCGCGGCCAGGGCGACGTTGATTACCCCCCACCACACTGGCTTGAGACGGGCAACTTTGAATTCTTTTTGTTGCCCGTCGCTACGAAAACTTTCTTGCCCCATTTACATACCGGCCATTTGTCCGGCGGGGGAATTTCCCGCGCACATAGCACGCTGTTGCGGATACCGGGTCACACATCCGATCAGTAGTTCGTTTTCACGCACTTTGTTGCCGCTTGCTTTTACAAGTGGATACAAAAACCGGTAAGTTTCAAGCGGCCAATCATAGTAGGTCGCAACCTCTTCAACCCGGTTGAACGCCGTTTTGGTATTCCCAAGCGATTTAAGAATCTCGGCCCGCTTCATTTCAACCGGCAAGGCAAGAATCTCGCCATTGCCGATAAGGTCAATATTCTGAGCTGCTTTCTTGAGGTTCCCCTGACGTTCGCGAACTTTGGCGAAGGCCCAGCGTGTGTATGGATGACTTGCCGTCGGTCCGCTTACGGCCTTGCGGGCATCAGCTTCAAGAACTCTCAGATCAATTTCACCGTCGTCACTTTCCAAGGTCTGCAAGATTTCGGCTGCTACCCGGTAATTTTCCAAGGTGCGTTTGTTGCGCTTCACGACAGAATCAAACGCGTCTTTGTGAACCATCCTGCTGGCACGCTCCGGCATGTATTCCCGCATACCATACGCAAATATTTCCTCGGCACGTTCTGCTGCGTCATCATGCTTTGCTGCAAGATTTTGCTGAATTGTGCTGACCGCGTTTCCGAGCTCGGAAAGGAACTGATTCAGCAGAACATTGTCCTCGCCTTTCGGCTGGAATTGCATCTGAAGAAACAGTTCAAGCTGGTTTCTGGTGACCTGGTAATTTGCGCCGAACTTTTCTTCTGCTTCTTTGGCCACTTCAAAATAGCCAGATGCTCCTTTCGGCTGGTAGCCGGCTTTCACCATCAAATCCAGACCAAGATAATCTGCAACCCGCTCCTGGCTCCGATCCCAGTTGGGCAACAAAAGATCACGCAAGATCAGGTCACTTCCATACATCTGCCCTGCCTTGCGAAGCAGGTCGCTTTGGTTATTTTCATTCCCAAGCGCAATATCCGCAGCTGTCAAAAGATACGGACGCAGCATGGAAAACAGGTTTTCCGGAGTATGCTGCATCAAGACGTGGCTGTATTCATGGCCAATCAAAAAGGCCAGTTCATCCTCGCTGCGCAGATATTCGAATGCCGAATGATAAAGAAACACTACACCTTCACGTGCGGCATGTGCGCCCGGTCCGGAATTGCCGATCAAAACGACCTCGGCTTTCGGTGCCCCGACTGGTGCAACGGCAATGATCTTATCCAGTACCCCTTGGGCATAGTCCTGAAGCTCGTTGATCGGGGCCTCGCCGATTGACTGGGCCATGACCATAGCTTTCGCCGAATGGATTTCCTCAATCGTGTATTTCTTGGCTTCCGGAATAGAAACCGTATCGATCAACTTTCCTTTTTCCGGAATTGAATCCGAAAGAAATTGCATATCTTTGACGCAACCGGTCAGCGTCATCGCGCCAACGACCAGGATCAAACCCAGCTTTTTCATTTTTATTTCCCCTTAGCCGAGACGCAATCAGCACCCGCGCCCCGTGTCCCCTTACCGCCGAGTGTCCCGATGTCTCCTCCGCAGACGACCGGGCTACGTGCGACTTCTTTGCCCTGCACGACAATCATGTCGTCAGGAATCCAGTAGATTTTCTGTTCATCGAGAAAACGGACCTGGTACGCCCCGAAATTCTTGCTGTCGTGCGAATAGAAAACGACCTGAGCGGGAAAATTTTCCCCCAGGACCATTCGCTCGCATTTTCGGGATTCGCCACCGGAATCACACATGACAACGGGGAACGAGGGATGGGTAACAGTGACCCCTCGAATTTCTTCGTTCTGTGCAAAAGCACTGCTAATACCAAGCACACATAGAACTGCGGCCACAAAACCAGACCGAATTAGAGTTGCCACCCGAAGTCCCCCCATCATGTATCCCGGATACAACCGGCACATGTGAAGCATCATGCATCTTCGAAAAAGATGATGTAACTGTTCGAAGGGGAACTTGTGCTATCCGATCAGATAGTTAGAGAGTTTCCGGATTTCAGATAAACCTGAAAAACATCAGCTTACCTTGCCGAACTTATCACTTCTAATTTGCAGCTTCGTTTCTTTGGCGTGCCTGCAGCAGCGTCAAAAAGTCGCCTGTCAGCTTTTTGACCGGTGCCGTCCAGTCGTTCGGGTCCTGTTGCCGATAAATCCGCATGGTCGGATACCATGGACTGTCGGCGCGATCGACCATCCACCGCCAGTCGGTTGTGAACAGTTGCAGCATCCAGACCGGAACGCCCAGCGCACCGGCAAGATGGGCTGGCGAACTGTCAATGGTGATCACCAGATCCATTGCCTGCATCAGGGCGGCACTGTCCCCGAAATCATGAATATGGTCGCCAAGGTCGGTCACAAAGGCCTGAAGACCGATCTTTTCGATGTCGCCGCGACGATCATCGATCTGGAAACTGTAAAAAGCGGCCCCTTTGGCCGACAGGATCGGCAACAGCATATCAAGCGGACAGGACCGGTCACGGGGATTGAGTTTCCCGGCCCAGATCAATCCGACCTTGAGAACCGTACCCGGGGTCGGCGCCAGCCGGACCTGTTTGCCAGCCGGCGGCGAAAGATAAGGATCCGACGATATCTTTTGCAGTTCCGCAGCCCCGATCCCCATCACATGGGGTAAGCTCAGAAGCGGGACATGCACATCGAATTCCGGTAACGGGCGGCCTTTTTCAATCAACGTCCCGACACCGGCCACAGTACGCATGATCGGCATCAGTTCCTTGCGACATTCAAGAATGACGTGCCCCGCCTTTTTGGCGACCAGCGGCACAAACCGGGCAAACTGGATCATGTCGCCAAAGCCCTGCTCGGCGCGCAGCAAAATCCGCTTGCCCCGAAGATCGGATTTGCCATCCCATTCCGGTGCAGTATCAAGCGGACGAATCGGATTGTCCGCCAATTTGCGCCGGGTTTCATACCCGGCCCAGCCATCAGCATAATTGCCCAACGCCAGATGCGCCAACGCCTTGTCCCAGTTGGCATCGACATATTCGGGATCAATCGCAAGCGCACGGTCGAAATATTCCAGCGCCTGTTCAAACCGGTTGAGATCGCGATAGACAAGACCGGCATTGAACGTGTGCGACTTGATGCTGTCATCAAGTTCGATGGCCTTTTTATGCGCGACAATGGCCTCGTCAAAACGCATCATTTCACGCAGGCAGTTTCCCATATTCGACCACAGTCCGGCATTGTCCAGACGCAGTTCCCCAGCCCGTCGATACGCCAGAAGGGCCGCTTCGAATTTCTTGCTGCGCCGGAGCGCAACACCAAGATTGTTCCACACGTCGGGCTGTTGCGGGTTTTGCCGCAAGGCGGCGCTGTAAAGACGGATCGCATCGTCAATCTGGCCGGCCTGATGAGCCGCCAGTCCACGCTGGAACAAATCATTGATCACACGGCGCCGCTGAATGGCGGCCGCGTTTTCGGCCCCACCATTGGTTCCCGTTGTCCCGGTGGCAGGTTTGGATTGGGTATCACCGCTCGGTGATGCATCGCGCGTGTCGGTATTGCTTTGGGCTTCCTGATTTTTCGGGGAAACAGCAGGCTCATCTGCCGGATCTGCCTTAACTGTCTTTTTGGTCGCTGACGATTTGGTGCCTTTTTTGGCCTGTCGCTTTTTCGCCGTTGTCGCAGATTTAGCCATCCTGATCCCCTTGTGCCCCGCATGTTTCCTGATCGGAGCAAACCCGTGCGCGATGACACGGACATCTGACTGCACGCCATGGCCCTATCGAGTCGGCGGCATATCTTCACATAAGCACATTAGTATATTTTACCAAAAATTACCTAACCAATAGCCGTATTTGTCGTTTCAATTCACAGAAACCGAATATTCGCCAAACCCGTCGTTTCTTGTTTCGGGAATGTGACTGTATGGGGTAGCCTCAATCGCAGGAAGAGAAGGTTTTACTCAACTTCTACGTCCCCACACGGTAAAGTGGATAAAATATAAAAACGCAGAATGATCCTGATTCCTTAAGATTCAGGAAAACAGTCTGCCAAGACCTGTCAGGCTTCGTACCAGATCAATGGCGAACTGCGCGACAGTATATCTAGGGAAGCGACTTAAAGCCTTTGAAGGAGTGGGAGACCATAAATGGCTGAACCAAAAAGATCCGATGCTTCTGTCGGACGAAAAGTTATCTTCGTTATCGTCGCACTTCTGGTCATGGGCTTTGGCTCCATGATGACCATTCAGACTGTTTCGCAGCACGAAGCCATGCTCGAAATCATGTATAATGAATCGGTCGAAAAAACCGAAATGCTGTCGACTGCAGTCCAGCCAGGTTTCATTGCGATGGATGGTGCGTCCGTCGAAAAAGAATTTCGCAAAATCACCGACAAGGAAGGTTCACAGCTTGCCAGCCTGATCGCGGCCAATCCCGGTGGTGACGCCATTGGCACCTATCAGTCAGAAACCCTGCGCCAACATGATCTTCCTGCCTTGGTCGAGCCCTATCTTGAACAGATCGAAAACAAGGAAGTCGTCAGCTTCATTTCCGAAGACGCGGTCATTGTCGCAGCCCCCATCACCAAATATTCCAAACGCCGTGATGAAGACCAGTATCGTGGCATGCTGGTGACAGCCTGGTCTCTTGATCGGGTAAATGCCGAAGTCAAACAGGCGGTCATCATTCAGGTTGCCCTTGCTGCTGCGATCCTTGTGGTTCTTCTGGGCGCGACCTGGATTGTGTTGCGCAATCAAATCCTGACCCCGATGGTCAAGATCAATGGTGCGATGCGATCACTTGTTGATGGCGATCTTGATGTCGATGTTCCGGGCGTCGGGCGCAATGACGAAATCGGCGAAATGGCATCGTCTGTTGAAATCTTCAAGGAAAATGCCAAACGCGTTGCCCAACTCGATCGCGAACGCGAACAGGAACGCGAACGCGCCGAAGCCAAACGCCGCGAAGCCATGGTTGGCCTTGCCGGACGCTTTGAGCAAACCGTCATGGGCGTGGTTGATGGCGTATCGGGTGCATCCGGTGAAATGCAGCAGGTCGCCCAGACAATGGTTGCCGCAGTCCAGCAGAACGAAGCTGGTTCCCAGGCTGTGGTCGCGGCCGTCGAGCAGGCCAATCACAGTGTGGAAACCGTCGCCAGTGCCGCCGAAGAACTGGCCGTTTCCATCCGCGACATCAGTGCGCGCGTCAATGAAACATCCAACATCACCGCCAATGCCAGCACCGAGGCCGTTCGCGTTAACGAAATGGTCCAGGGGCTTGATGTTTCCGCCCAGAAGGTCGGCGAAGTGGTTCAGATCATTCAGGCTATCGCAGAACAGACCAACCTTCTGGCCCTGAACGCCACGATTGAGGCCGCCCGTGCCGGTGACGCCGGCAAGGGCTTTGCCGTGGTCGCCAACGAGGTCAAAAACCTTGCCAATCAGACCGCACGCGCGACCGAAGATATCTCTGCCCAGATTTCCGGTATTCAGGGATCAACCCAGGAAGCTGTCGGTGCGATCGAAGGCATCACCAGCATCATCGCCAATCTGAATGAAATCGCCACCGAGGTCGCAGCCGCGGTCGAGGAACAGGGCCAAGCCACGACGGAGATTTCCAACTCGGTCCAGCAGGCTGTTCAAAGCACGCAGGAAGTGACCAATCACATCCATGAAATGCGTGAAGCCGCCCGCCAGACCGGCGAGGCCGCCCATCAGGTACTTGGCGCATCTGACAAGCTTAACAGCCAATCGGGCACATTGCGCGGTGAAGTCGGCAACTTCCTTGACGAAGTCCGTGCAAGCTAAGCTGTCTGCCACTGACCAAAAAACGCCGCCCGGCAATCCGTGGCGGCGTTTTCTTTTACTGGGTTTCTTCAGCGCAGCGGATCGCGCTTTTGGGCATTCTCATCAACGCGCATCATCATCAGATCATCCAGATCCTCGTAACCGTGCTGACGGTAAAGCGGTTGCATATCATCGGTCGCCAGCACCCATCTTTTCACCCGGCGAAGATCGGGATGCGTGTGCAAGGCGTCAAGCATCCGGGCGGCAATCCCGCGCCTGCGAAAGTCGGGATCAACAAACACGTCGGCGACATAGGCAATGGCAATCTGATCACTGACCACCCGCGCAAAGCCGACTTGCCGGCCGTCGCAAAAGGCCCCGACCGGAAATGACATTTCGACGGACCGGTCAAATTCGCCACGCGTCCGCCCACCCGACCAATAGGATGACGCGATAAAGCCATAACAATAGGCAAGATCAATGCGCGCGCGATCCGTACTGATTTCGACTTTGATGTCGGCTCGATCAGTATCGTCGGTCATAAGACAAGCTCCCGGATTGCCAGGTGCGGCTATTTCAGATAGACCGCAACACCCAGCGCAATGATCGCCACCCACAGAACAAGCGTCTGGCGCGAAATGCCGGTCGACTTGTTTTGGCCATTACCCGATTTTCCGCGCATGGCCGCCACCGTTTCAGGATGCAGTCGCAACCCCTGATCGGTCAGAACCGAGGATGCTTTTTCCGCGGCTTCAAGCACGCGGGGCAAACGCCGCAACATCGATCCGGCCTGAAGGGCTGCTTCCTTGACCTTGGCTTCCGGGCCAAGGTTTTCACGCATCCAGTCTTCGATCAGCGGACGCGACAGTTCCCACATATTTTCATTCGGGCTAAGGATACGTGAAAGTCCCTCGGCTACGATCATGGTTTTCTGAAGCATCAGAAGCTGCGGCTGGGTTTCCATCCCGAACTGTTCAGTAATCTGGAACAACTGCCCCAACAAACGACCCACCGAAATATCGGCCAGTTCCTTGCCCAGGATCGGCTCGCCAATTGACCGGCATGCCTGCTGGAACGTTTCAAGCGACTGGTTGCGCGGAACATAGCCCGCTTCGAAATGAACCTCGGCCACGCGATGGTAATCGCGCGTCAGGAAGCCCAGAAGCATTTCCGCCAGATACAGACGTGTCTGCTTATCAACACGTCCCATGATGCCGAAATCAACAATACTGACCCGACCGGTTTCATCGACAAACAGGTTGCCCGGATGCATGTCGGCATGGAAAAACCCGTCGCGGAAAACCTGCTGGAAAAACGCGCCCGCCGCCTTGGCCAAAAGGGCTGAACGATCAATTCCCATACGATCAAGGGCCTCGACATTGTCGATACGCACGCCTTTGACCCGTTCCATGGTCATCACATGTTCGGCCGTTCGTTCCCAATCAATCTGGGGGATGTAATAGGTCGGATCATCTTCGAAATTATCGCGGAATTCCGATGCCGCGGCCGCCTCAAAACGCAAATCCATTTCAAGATGGACACTGTCTTCAAGCGCCTTGACGGTTTCAACCGGTTTCAGGCGGCGCAAGCGCGGCTGGGTCAATTCAACAATTTCGGCAACCCAGTAAAACAGATCAAGATCACGGGCAAACCGCACCTTGATATCGGGTCGCAGCACCTTGACCGCGACTTCGCGGCCATCTGTTGTGGTAGCAAAATGAACCTGCGCGATTGATGCTGCTGCAACTGGCGTTTCATCGAACTCGGCAAACAGAACATCAAACGGTTCGGCCAGCTGTTCGGTAATGATCCGTTTTGCAACTTTGGCCGAAAAGGGCGGCAAGCGGTCCTGAAGCGACGACAGATCGGCAGCAACATCATCACCAATCAGATCGGATCGCGTCGCAAGTGTTTGCCCAAGCTTGATGAATGCCGGTCCAAGCTCTTCGAGTGCGCGCGCCAGGCGTCGCCCCGGCGGCAACTCGGACCGCCCGGAAAACGGGGCTGTCAAACGGGCAAAAAATGCCAGAATTTTTCCACCCGGCACAAGGGCCAGCGGAAACAGGGCATCATGACGTGCCAGGGTCCGCGCCATGGCAAGCAGGCGAAAGCTGTTTCGGACAAACCGGATCATGCGCCAAGCACCCTCAAACCCGCCAACCGGAATGAATGGCGGCAATCCCGCCCGACAGGTTGCGGTATTTTACCCGCTCGAACCCGGCCGCACGGATCATCGACGCAAAGGTTTCCTGATCCGGGAATTTGCGAATGCTTTCGGCCAGATACTGATACGCTTCGCGGTTCCCCGCGATAAAGCGACCAATTTCAGGCAAAAGCTTGAACGAATAGGTATCGTAAAGCTTGTCGAAGCCCGGCACGACGACCTTGGAAAATTCAAGACACTGGAACTTTCCGCCGGGCCGCAAAACACGGAACGCCTCGGAAAGGGCTTCTTCGATGCGGGTAACGTTGCGGATGCCAAAAGCAATGGTATAGGCATCAACCGAGTGATCGGGCAGCGGCAGTTTCTGCGCATCGCCAACGGTCCAGTTGATGTTTTTCAAAATCCCGTGGTCAGCCGCCCGGTCGCGTCCGACATGCAGCATTTCATAGTTGATGTCGCATACCGTGACCGAACCACCGCCATTTTTCAAAAAGCGGAATGCGATATCACCCGTGCCACCTGCAACGTCCAGAAGCTTCATGTTCGGGCGCGGCTTAAGCTCGTTGATGAACGTGTCTTTCCACAGACGGTGGATACCGCCGCTCATCAGATCGTTCATCAAATCATATTTGGACGCGACAGTGTCGAAAACCTCGCGCACCATGGATGCCTTCTGGCTTTCAGGAACATCCCGAAACCCGAAGTGGGTTGTGTTTTCGCCGTTTTCGCCCGCGGCAGGGTCTGTATGCTTGCTCATGGTCGGGAAAATAGCGCAGCAATGATTATCCTGCCAGTGGAAAGCCATCGGAAATCGCAAATATCCTGTCGATATGATGCAGTTTCTGCTAAGTGACTCAGACGCACCAATTGTTTGCCGTGCGAATTAGAGTGACGACAAGACAGGATACCCCGATGAGCTGCATGGTCAAAATCTGTGGAATCAACAGCGAAGATGCCCTTATCGCGGCCATGAGTGCCGGGGCAGATGCATTGGGATATGTGTTCTTTCCACCAAGCCCGCGCCACATATCGCTTAAGGGTGCCAAAACCCTGACCGAACGGGTCCCCAACAGCATCCTGAAAGTCGGCCTGTTCGTCGAAGCCGGTGACGAGGCACTTGAAAATGCGATCACGGCCGGAAGCCTTGATGTCATTCAGCTCCATGGCAAGGAAAGCCCCGAACGCGTCGCAGCGGTCAAGGAACGTTTCGGTCTCAAGGTGATGAAAGCCATTTCGGTAAGCACCGCCGATGACATCGAAAATGCCAAGTCCAACTATGACGGCGTTGCCGATTTCCTGCTGTTTGATGCCAAACCGCCCAAAGACAGCATTCTGCCCGGTGGCAATGCCGTGTCTTTTGACTGGACGTTGCTGACCGGTCAGAACTTCAAAAGTGACTGGATGCTTGCCGGCGGTCTTGATCCCAATAACGTCGCCGAAGCCGTCGAGATATCCGGTGCGCCATGGGTAGACGTCTCATCAGGTGTCGAAAAATCCAAGGGTGTAAAAGACGCCCGGAAAATTGCCGATTTTGTCCGCGCGGCAAAAGGCTATTGATCACCGAATTGATCAGGGCCGGAAAATAAGGCCCTGATAATTTAACCATTTCTGAAGCGATTGGCGCAAAACTCACCTGGCAATCAATACTCTATTGCCGGATCGGGCTTGCGCGACATGACAGCGACTCTTCGTTCAAAGACACATAAATTGCTCCATGGTGTTGAACGCCATTCGCGCCTTTCCCTGTTCGTTCACCTGGTTCTGGCCAGTGCGATTGTCATCAATGTCGTGTCGGTGATTTTTGACTCGGTCCATGAACTGGCCGAAAGATACTATCTGCAATTCGCCATCATCGAGATCGTTTGCACCCTGATCTTCACCGTCGAATATGCATTGCGGGTCTGGTCCGCCCCCGATGACGAACGTTTCAGCGGCCGCCCCTGGGCACGCCTGCGCTATATGTTCACGCCGATGGCGCTGATTGATCTTCTGGCGATCCTGCCGATCCTTCTGTGGTTCTTTACATCCGTCGATTTGCGATTTGTGCGGATCATCCGGTTGCTGCGTTTGCTGAAATTCACCCGCTATTCCACCGGGCTGGAATTGATGTTGCTGGTGTTTCGACAGCAATTGGGCATTTTTGGTGCCGCCAGCGCCGCACTGGCCTGTATGCTGGTATTCAGTGCCGGTGCGATCTATGTCGCCGAACACGAAGCCCAGCCGGACGCCTTTGGCAACCTGCTTAAGGCACTGTATTGGAGCGTCATTACCCTTGCCACGGTCGGCTATGGCGACGTTGTGCCAATCACGCCGTTTGGCAAATTCCTGGCAAGTGTCATTTCCCTGACCGGGATCGGGATTGTTGCGGTTCCGGCCGGTATTCTGGCATCGGCTTTCAATGCGGAATTGCGACGTCGCGAAAATGAATACCGTCATCAGGCCACCCGTCAGCTGATGGGCAAACGTCTGACCGAACGGGTTCGCCACAAACTGAAATCCCATCAGGAAGAACTCGGGATCAGTGACGAACAGGCCCAATCTGTTCTTGATGACATCCGCGACGTTCACCGCAATGAAAGTGACGAGATTCTTACCTGTCCGCATTGCCATCAGCCCCTGCACATGGAACTCAAAGAGGCAGAAGGCAACAGCTCGACGCAAAAGCCTTGACGCCGGGAAATTTTGCGCACATGGTTTGAGCCATGAAAACACATGGCATGAACCCGATCCGTATTTCCAATCGTTGGTGGTGGCTCGCTTAAGCGGGCGGCCAATACCACATGCCCTGAACATACCGGCCGCCTCATTCTTGCAGGCGGCTTTGTGTTTTCAGACTTCCGTTTTTCCTGATCATCACATGGCTCCTGCGGCATAAGGCCCCAAAAGGAGTATCTGAACGTGACGACCCCAATTCAGGAAACCGGCATTTCCGACGATCAGGCCGAATACCGATATACCACCGATGGCGGTGTTTCGGTCATTCGTCGCATGACCACCATTGGTTATGAGAACGCCACCGAAGGCCTGATTGATGCCCTTGATCAGACCAAGGGCGTGCTTCTGTCTTCAAGCTATGAATTCCCGGGTCGCTATTCACGGTGGGATATGGGGTTTGATGCGCCGCCACTTGAAATTGTCGGGCGGGAACGCGGCTTCGCGGTTCGGGCCTTGAATGACCGCGGTCAGGTCCTGCTGGATGTGATTTCCGATATTCTGGGAAGCCATCCGCATGTCGACAGCATCACCGATGGTGAGGATGGCCTTTATGGCGTGGTCAAAAAACCCGCTTCCTGGTTTGCCGAGGAAGAACGCAGTCAGCAACCAAGTCTGTTTTCGGTCGTCCGCGCGCTGCGCGATCTGTTTGGTCACAAGGGCGATGAACGGCTGGGGCTTTATGGCGCGTTCGGCTATGACATCGCGCTTCATTTCGAACAGATCAACCTGACACAGGACCGCCCGTCCGATCACAAGGACATCCACCTGTTCCTGCCCGACCGTTTGATCACGGTCGATCATGCGTCAAAAATCGCCACCCGGATCGAATACGAATTCATCACCCCTGACGGCCACAGCACGGCCGGCCTGACCCGCAATTCCCAGCCCCATCCGCCATCGCGCGGCAACAATGCCGTTGTCGAAAACGACATGAAAACCGGCGAATATGCCGCCATCGTCGATGAAACCAAGCCCCGCTTTGCCCGGGGCGAACTGTTCGAAGTTGTCCCCAGCCGCGTTTTCAGAACCCCTTGTGCCACCGCACCTTCGGAAATTTTCCGCCGTCTTAAACGCCGCAACCCGGCCCCTTACGGCTTCCTGATCAATCTTGGTGACGGGGAACATCTTATTGGTGCATCGCCCGAAATGTATGTCCGGGTCAAAGGGCAGCGCATTGAAACCTGTCCGATTTCCGGCACCATTGCGCGCGGTCGTGACGCGATCGAAGATGCCGAAAACATTCGCACATTGCTTAATTCGACCAAGGATGAGTCGGAACTGACCATGTGCACCGATGTTGATCGCAATGACAAGGCCCGCGTTTGCAAACCCGGAAGCATCCGCATTCTTGGTCGCCGCCAGATCGAAATGTATTCACGCCTGATCCACACGGTCGATCATGTCGAAGGCCGCCTGCGTGACGGGTTTGATGCGCTTGATGCCTTTCTGACCCATTGCTGGGCCGTTACAGTGACCGGTGCCCCCAAACGTGCAGCCATGCAGCATATCGAAGCCGTCGAACGCAGTGCGCGCGCATGGTATGGCGGGGCGATTGGTGCGGTTCTGTGTAACGGTGATCTCAATACCGGATTGACCTTGCGCACGGTACGCCTGAAACAGGGTGTCGCCGAAGTCCGCGCCGGTGCCACCTTGCTCTATGATAGTGAATCAGACGCCGAAGAAGCCGAAACCGTCCTTAAGGCATCGGCAATGATTGATGCCGTTACCCGCGATGCCAAGGATGAAGTCACCATCGACCCGGCAAGCTCGGGCATTGGCAAACGGGTTCTTTTGATCGATCACGAAGACAGCTTCGTGCAAAACCTTGCCAGCTATATCCGCGCAACCGGTGCCGAAACACTGACACTTCGTCCCGGCTTCCCGGACGAGGCATTTGATGATTTCAAACCCGATCTTGTGTTCCTGTCACCGGGTCCCGGCCGTCCCGATGATTACCATCTGCGCGACAGCATCGAACGCGCCCTTGCGGCAGGCTTGCCAGTCTTTGGTGTATGTCTTGGATTGCAGGGGATTGTCGAATTTTTCGGCGGGTCACTTGGTCAACTTGTCACACCGATGCATGGCAAACCGTCAAAGGTGAAACTCGATACCACCGATCCGCTGTTTGACGGATTGCCCGAAGACATTGTTGTCGGCCGGTATCATTCCCTGTTTGCCAAGGCGGCTGAACTACCTGCGGACCTGAAGGTGACGGCGCGAAGTGACGATGGCGTGATCATGGGCATTCGTCACAGCAGCCTTCCGATCAGTGCCGTACAATTCCATCCGGAAAGCCTTCTGACCCTTCAGGGCGATGTCGGAATGCGGATGATTGCCAACCTGTTGCGCAATCCGCATGGCACCCGCCCCGGCGCAGAAGAAACGTCGGACACCATGACTTCGGATATCAAGGCAGCTTGATACCTGCACCCGATCTGCGCTGTGTCAAATCCCCCCCCTTAAGACACAATCGCGCAGATCACAAAGCGCAACGGCCGTGCTCCTCCCTCGCGGCCGTTGCTTTTTTATCTGTATGTCTGCCTGTCTTTGGATCAGGCGTCATCATCATCAAGTGTGCCATCAATCACCGAATAATCGGGTGGCGGTGCCTGACGGAATTTTTCCGGGTCCCCTTTGCGCTTGTCACGGGTCCGCGAAATCCAGCCACCATAATGGGCTTCGGGTTTCGGTTCGGTCGGCGCACCGGCACGCACCGGACGCGGCGCAAACCGGCCAAGACTGATCAGGCGGTCATACATCACGATATTTGCCGCAATCGCGACATTCACACAGAAGCTCATCGGGATCTTGATGATGAAATCGCATTTTTCCTGCATTTCATCGGACAGATTGCCGCGTTCCGGACCCAGGATATAGGCCGCCTGTGACGGATGCTTGAAGCTTGGCAGCTCGATCGCATCGGGGGTCAGTTCAATGCCGACCATCCGGCACCCTTGCGGCAGGAACAGGTTGTCATGATCCGGGAAATGGTAATAGGGCATCTGTTCGCCCGACTTTGATGTATCGGTGATGTTTGAACGTTCCTCGCGGAAGTCCGCATCAACCGTAAACGCAAAGCTTGCGCCAAAGGCATGGGCGGAACGAAACAGGGTGCCCACATTCAAAGGCTTGCTTGCCCCTTCAATTCCAATCCCGAAATAGCCGCGCATATCTTCCTCCGTGCCGCACGTCACGCCGCATTCGGGCCGGTGCGAAATCAACTCCATGACAAGACAAGGGGTCCATACCCCACCGGGGCTATACCCCCATGCGCCCGATAAGGCAAGCAAACCGCCCGATAAACCCGTCAGACGACCGCGCTGTTTTCACCCGCCTTGCGGTTTTATGGAACAACACGCCCACAATTTCGTTCTTAAAGTCATACGGCAATTGCCACTATTACGAGCAACCCCGAAAGCAGGAGAACCCGATGAATTGGGATCAAATTGCTGGTCGCTGGAAACAGGTACGCGGTCACGTCAAACGCGAATGGGGCCGCCTGACCGAAGATGATGTCGACCGCGTTGATGGACAGCGTGAAAAACTGGTGGGCCTTATTCAGGAGGCCTATGGCATTGAACGTGAAGAAGCCGATCGTCAGATCCGCAACTGGTTCTCGCGCCTTTAAACCGGTCTTAAGCCACACAGATTTATTCGCCCGCATGGATCGCTTCAGGCTTGATCCTTGCGGGCGAAACTGTTTTCTATGGGATCAATCATTAACGATCCCACCCAGGAATTTCATGCCCGTCAAATCCCCCTGTATCGGTGTTTGCGTCCTTGATGCCAAGGCTGGTTATTGCACCGGTTGCTATCGCACCGGTGACGAGATCGGCGCATGGATGGGGCTGAGCGACGGCGAAAAAAAACGTGTCCTTGCCAAATCAAAGACACGGAAAAAGTCACATCAAAACATCCGCCAAAAACAGACAGGCTCATGATTAAAACCACAGCCTGCTTTTAATGTGTCCTTGGACGTTCGGGCGCCCCTGCCATGTACGCGAAGACGGAAATCTGCGATAATTTCACATCCGTTTCATGCGCCGTGACAAGGTAGATTTCCATGTCCCAGATCACACCACCGCCACCACCATCAGCCAGTGCATTGCGCCAGCTTTGCCGCATTGCTGATCAGGCAACACTGGCGACAATTGCCCACGATCATAAACAGGTCACTGACGGCTGGCCCGTGACCTCGATGGTTGTCCCGGTCATTGATATTGACGGAACACCATTGCTGCTAATTTCCGATCTTGCCGATCACACGCGTCATATCCGCGCAGATAACCGGGTCTCACTGTTGTTTTCGCCCGCCCCACTTGCGCAATCGCAGCACCAGCAGACCGGCGCGATCCAGACAGACAGCGCGCGGCTGACACTTTTTGGCAAAGCTGTTGCTGATCCCGATCCCCATACCCGTGCGCGCTATTTGCGCGAACAGCCCGATGCCGGTCAGTATGCCGACTTTGCCGATTTCGCCTTTTACCGGATCACGGTCGACGCAATTTATTGGGTCGGGGGATTTGGCAAACAGCGCCGCCTCAAAGGCGATCAGTTCATCGTTCCCGATTGTCACCCGCTCGTCACCGGTCATGACGGCATTGTCAGCCACATGAATGCTGACCATCTTGATGCCATTGCCGACATTGTTGCCCACTTCACGTCCCACGACCCTTCAATCGGCTGGCAAATGCATTCGATTGATTGTGACGGCATGGTTCTGGCCTGTCACAAACCCGAACAGCCATCGATCAGAATCGACTTCGCACGCACCATCCATTCACCGGGCGAAGCGCGCGATATTTTGGTCGAAATGTGCAAAAAATCGCGCGCATAAGTCGGACCATTTGTATTCCGAAAATTTATTACTTCGACCCTGAACATGGAATTTTCGCAAACGCAAAAGTCGCTACGTTTTCCTAGGTATTAGGCAAAAGGACCGGTTGCTTTTAAGACACCTTTGTAACAATATGTCTCAACACAACGATTTCCCACAAATTGTTGTGTAAATTAGGATATTAACCCCCAGCTCTTTTAATTCCCACCAGGAGAGATTCGTGCTGCAATCAGGACCCGTTGTCAGCCGTGTAGGCCTTGAAACTCATGGCCTCAAAAACCTTGGCGCCGTTCACTGGAACCTCGACGCTGCCGGCCTTTACGAACATGCGATCCGTCGCAATGAAGGCAAAATCGCCAAGGGTGGTGCATTTGTCGCACTGACCGGCGAACATACCGGCCGCTCCCCACAGGACCGTTTCGTTGTCGAAGAAGAAAGCACCAAGGCAGATATCGATTGGGGCGATGTAAACCGCCCGGTCAGCCCGGAAGTATTTGAGCGCCTCTATCAGAAAGTGCGCGCATATTTCCAGGGCACCGAACTGTTCGTCCAGGATTGCTATGCCGGTTCTGATCCGCGTTTCCGTCTTCCGGTTCGTGTGATCAACGAAAATGCATGGCACAACCTTTTTGCGCGCAACATGTTCATCCAGCCGCAGAAAGAAGAACTTCGCGATTTCGCACCGGAATTCACCATCCTTCATGCTCCGGGCCTTCAGGCTGATCCGGAAGTCGATGGCACCCGTTCCGAAGTTTTCGTGATGGTCAGCTTCGAACGCAAAATGGTCATCATCGGCGGCACCTGGTATGCCGGCGAAATGAAGAAATCGATCTTCTCGGTTCTCAACCACATCCTTCCGGCCAAAGGCGTCATGCCGATGCATTGCTCGGCCAACATGGGCAAAGACGGCGACACCGCCATCTTCTTTGGCCTGTCGGGCACCGGCAAAACCACGCTTTCTGCTGATGCGTCGCGCACCCTGATCGGTGACGACGAACATGGTTGGGGCGAAGACGGCGTCTTCAACTTCGAAGGCGGTTGCTATGCAAAGGTGATCAAGCTTTCGCGTGAAGCGGAACCGGAAATCTTTGCCACCACCGAGCGTTTCGGTACCGTTCTTGAAAACGTTGTGATGAACAAGCAATCGCGCGAGCTTGACCTCGACGATGCCCGTCACACCGAAAACACCCGTTCTTCCTATCCGATCGAATTCATTCCGAATGCCTCGGAAACCGGTCGTGGTGGTCATCCGAAAAACATCATCATGCTGACCTGTGATGCCTTTGGCGTTCTGCCGCCGATCGCAAAGCTGACCTCGGCACAGGCGATGTATCACTTCCTGTCAGGCTACACCGCCAAGGTTGCCGGCACCGAAAAAGGTGTCAAGGAACCGACCGCGGCGTTTTCCGCATGCTTTGGCGCACCGTTCATGCCGCGTCATCCGTCCGTTTATGCCAAGCTTCTTGGTGAACTGATGGAAAAACACGAAGCCAATTGCTGGCTGGTCAATACCGGCTGGTCCGGTGGCGGCTATGGCGTTGGTTCACGCATGAAGATCGGTTACACCCGTGGTCTTCTGAATGCGGCCCTGAATGGCGAATTGGAAAATGCCGAATTTGCGACCGATCCGTATTTCGGTCTGGCATATCCGACCGCATGTGGCGATATCCCGGCAGAAGTTCTGAACCCGCGTGAAAGCTGGAGCGACAAGGCAGCCTACGACAAGGCCGCTGCCAACCTGACCGGTCTGTTCGAAAAGAACTTCGCGAAGTTCGAAGAACATGTCACCGACGATGTCCGCGAAGCCGCAATCCGCAGCAGCGCAGAAGTCAAAGCAGCCGAATAATCCGCTGTCGACATATTGCAAAAAGGCCGGTCTTTGTACCGGCCTTTTTCATTTCTGTGCCGATCTGCCATGTTGATTTCCAGATTGATTTGACCTGCCTGATCTAACGCAATTCCTGCCGACAAGAGAAATAATACATTGCGCCCAAAGCGTGATATCATCTTGAACTTGTTTAAGAATGGCAGATCTTTGAAACCGGAATCTACATGCGCATAGCAGCATATTTTCCCAAGAATTTACGTCACCGGATCACTGATTGTGCCACCGGCAAGGACCGGCTTAAAAATTGGATCAATGCGGTCATCGCGCTTTTTGCCGTGACCCTGATATCGATCAGCACCATTGCATCTGCGCAAAACACCCTAATCCCCCCGGCAGGCAACCACGAAACCATCACCCTTGCCTGCAATCCGTTCCCACCGGCCAAAATCGCCGACAAGGCAACCGAACCCGGCTATGACGTTGAAATTCTTCGGGCCGCGTTTGCCACACGCAACATCACGTTGCTGACGCCATTTTACCCTTGGAAACGCGCCTATTTCCTTGCCAGAACGGGGCAGGTCGAAGGCCTGTGTTCCTGCAGCTACCTGCCGGAACGCGAAGCGGACTTTCTGTTTTCCGATATCCTTGGCCATGTACGCGTTGCCATCTATTCCACCCGTGACGAGGTTCTTGGGTCTGTTGAAACCCTTGCCGATGCGCGCGACATGACCGTCGGGGTGGTGAACGGCTATAACCTGGAAACGGCGGCACGCAAGGCCGGCCTTGATATCATCATGGCCAACAGCGAAACCACACTGGTAAATCTTTTGCTGTCCAAGCGACTGGACGCCGCCCTGTCATTTCGGGCCCCAATGGATTATGTGCTCAATGTCGGTAAAAGTGGTGCGACGGATATCGACAAAATCAAAAGCAAAATCCTGTCAAACGATCCGTATTATTCCTGCATCTCGCGTACAACCGAACATGCCAGTCTGCTTTTGGCCCAACTTAACGTCGGGCTTTCCACCATCCGCAAAAACGGCCTGTATGACAAAATCCTTGCGAAATACGGGATATTGTCCGAAGCATCGCAGTAAAATCGACATTTGATCCGGAATTCCGTGCAAGAATCCGAAATCCCCAATTAACGCAAATATTCGAACAACGACATGTCGGTGATCTGTGCTGTGATCGAATAGGATGCTTCAAGCTGGATCGAAAGCGTTTCAAGCGTCACCACAGCTTCGGCCAGATCAACATCGGCCAGATTGGAAACCGTTCCCTCGGCCGCCAGTTGAAAATCGGTATGCATATCGACCACCGCTTCAAGCTGGTCCTGGGTGTAGGACACCTGATTTTGCAATTCTGACAAACCGGCTGCTGCCGATTCAATCAGTTCCATCGCCTCGGTCAGGGCGGCTTCATCCACCGGATCGGTGCTGGCATTTGCCGCAAGGTTCAAGGCCCGCAATGCCTGTTCGAACGCATCTTCCTGTGCGGTAATCCCGTATTCGATTGTCGTGCCGTCCGCGACCTTGGCCGATGCAATATCACTGTTACCGGAATAATAGCTCAGATCTGTGGTCGACGGGCTGGTGATCACCGCGTAATCGGCGGTATCAACCGAAACCGGTGCCGTATCGGATGCCGACCCGGCATAGATATAACGACCTTCATATTGGGTGTTCAAAAGCGACGCAAATGTCTCAAGTGCGGCACCAGCAGACTCATTGATGCCGTATGCTTTGTCTGTCCCGGTACTTAATGCACCCGACAAATCCGACGTCATTTCAGTCAAAAGATCTACCATGTCATTTAACGTCGAATAATAGACTTCAACACGTGTCTGGATTTCCTCGGCAATGTCGGCATAGGCTGCGGCCTCGGAAATTTCCGCACTCAGGGTCGCAATAACATAGGCATTGTCCGCAACCCCGGCATAGGAATCCGATTTGACCCCCGAACTGGATTGTTCGGTGGCCTCGGCCAGTTGCGACTGCACCGACCGGATCTGGCTTAGCATATTCTGTTGCATTGCGGCTGTGGAAACGCGCATTTTCTGATCCCTTAACTGACCGCCTCAAGCAATGTGTCCATAAGCGACTGGGTAATTTCCAAAATCGCCGCGGCGGCCTCATATGCACTTTGAAGATTGCTAAGTGTCAGTGCCTCTTCATCGGTGTTGACGCCGTACTGGTTGGAAAAACTTTCCACCAGCTCCTCATAGGCACTGGTCGCAACACTGGCCTCGGTCTCGGCACTTGATGCCTGTTGGGCAACATCTGACAGGATTTCAGCCGCATAATCTGACAATGTTGTTTTGGTCGAGCCAAGATTACCTGCGGCGTCAAAACTGACATTCTCGTCAAAAAGATCGGCCAGTGCTTCGGCAACATCGGAACTGCCCGATGAAATGACACTGTCACCGACTGCCAGTGTCGCATCGTCCGATCCCGACCCCACCGGCAGCCTGCTGGTATCGTCAAGCCAGGCCGAATTGACCGAAATATTGCCTGCATCGGTTCCGGTGAACATGTCGTTCAGTCCGAAATAATCCGAAAATCCCTGATCATCGGCACCGACACTGGCATCCATATTGATAATCGAAACACCGTAGTCGTCATCCGATGCCGCGATCTCAAGGGTCCCGTCACTGCCGACCGACGCATCCAGATAGGTCGAACTGTTGATCGCATCGACCAGATCCTGAACCGTTGTGATTGTGCTCAGATCAATCTCGATGACTTCAACCGCATTGCCGTCCTCGTCGGTTGCCGCCAGGCGTACCGTACCGGTTCCCGAAAACGCATCGGTCAGATCAACCTCTTCTGATCCGACCAGTTCGCTTGGGGCGGGATATGCTGTGCCAAGATTGGTAACCGCGTTGATGCTGTCCATCAATGTGGTCGCAAGATTATCAAGCTCTTCCTGGATGTCAGGAAGCGTTTCATCACGCAACTCGATCAGACCGCCCAGACTCCCGCCTGAAATGCTGTCGGTGATCGAATTGCCATTTACCGTGATGTCGGCAAATGTCGTGTCCGAGGTCACGGTTCCGACCGCGTTATAGGACAGCTCCTGAACCTGACTGCCAACCACGAGCGTCCCGCCGATATAGATCTGGGTCGTATTTGATGAGTCGGTGTAGTAGCTGATATCGACCAGTTCCGATAACTCGTTGATGGCCTGCGCGCGGGCATCTTCGAGTTCGCTGGTGGTCAGCGTGGTGCCGTCGGTTCCGCTGAGCTGATTGTTATAGGCATGAATTTCATTCAACAGATCATTGATCTGATCGACAGTGTCTTCAATCGACTGGTCGGCACTCGCACGCTGATCCTGCACGGACTGTGAAAGGTTGTTCAGTTCGTCTGCGATTGCGTTGGCTTCGCTGAGCGTGGTTGATTTCTCGGACTGGCTGTCGGCACTGACGGCCAATGCCGCAATTGCGGTTTCAAGGTCCGCAATCAGGGTCGAAATCGACCCGTCATCGCCGACATCCCCGAACTGGCTCGCCACCATATTAAGCGGATCTGAAAAAACCGATGCATAGCCGCTTTCAGATGCCGCTTCGCTGATCGATTTCAAAAGGTAACTGTCCACGGTCGATCCGACCGATGTCACTGTGACACCCGTCGATGCGCCGGTCGTCACACTGCTGGAAAGGCTCAGTGACTTGGCTGTGTATCCTTCGACCGACGCATTGGCGATATTTTCCGAAGACACACTGATCCCGGCCTGACTGGTTTGCAGGGCACTAAGCGCGGCTGATTGTGCGGCACGGATCGACATGGCTGTGACCTATCGGGTCTGATCGGTTGATAAAAAGATCGAAAATGGTGACTTACATTTTCATGCTGAAGATTTTCTGGGTTGCCTTGCCCTGCAGGTCCCCCTGCTGGTCATAGGATGTTGCCCCCTCTCCGGCCGTCGCCGCCCAGCCCGCACGAATGCGTTTCAGGCACGCTTCGCGCTTTGCCTTAAGGCGAATGTTATTGCGATTGAGCTTCTCGCGAAGCGCTTTGACCATTTCAAAATCAACGATCACCCCAGCATGCGGCTGGCCTGCCTTGGCGGTGCGCTGGCTGGCAAGTTCGCTGTGCAATTCTTCTTCAAGAAGGGTCTTTTCGGCCGTGATATCAGGCAAAAGATTATATTGCGCCTGATCAAGGATCCGCCATTCCACATCCAGAAGATCGCCAAGGCGGGTCATAATACTGGTGATCTTGTCATCATCCTTTGGCATCAACAGATCGCCAGCCGGGTTTGCGTTAAGTACGGTCATCTCGGCCTCGCCTTAGTTTACGGAAGAAATCAGGGTGTCATACATGTCGCTGGTGGTCGAAATGACCTGTGCGGCGGCCGAATAGGCCTGCTGTGCGACAATCATCTTGGAAAACTGGGATGTCGTATCAACCGTCGAACTTTCCAGCGAATAGTCCGCAATCGTTCCGGTACCGCCATCGCCCGGCGTCTTGAGAACATAAGTCCCCGACGTATTGCTTTCCTTGTAAACGGTGTCGCTATAAGCCGTCAGACCGTCTGCATTGGCAAAGTCGGCCAGCACAATCTGATAGACCGGTTCGCTGACACCATTGTCATACGTCACCGACACCACACCATCGTCAGAGATCGAGATTTCCGAAATCTCGGAATAGTTCGACCCGTTCTGATCGACGGAATAAAGCGTCATGTCGCCGTCTTCATCATCCGACGCATATTGCTGCAAACCGTCATTTTTGCCAGCTGTGCCCATGTCGGTAACGATGGTGCTGTCAGATGCACCGGTCGTCCAGCCGGTCACGGTCAGTGTGGCGCTGTCGGTCACATCGTTACCACCGCCATCTTCGATCGATTCCAGTTCACCATCGGAATTGAACGTAATGGTCAGCGGCCCGCCAGACGTGGTGCCCGTAACCGTGGTTCCATCTGACGTCAGTACCGGATCGGAATAATCAAGTTCCCACTCGTTCGCGGCAGTCTTTGTATATTCATAGGTAATGGTGTGGCTGGTACCCAGGCTGTCAAAGACCTCAACATCGATCGAGAAACTGTCACCGACTTCCGCATCCGCAGGCAGGTTGGCAACAATTGATGTTTCTGTCGTGGCCTCTGCCGTGCCGGTCAGGTTTTCAAGATTGATGGTGGTCAGGGCAGATGTACTGGTCGGCACCGTCCCCGATGCGGACTCGCCATCGGAATTGAGCGCATACCCCATCAGGTAATAGCCCGAGCTATTCACAAGATCGCCGTTTGAATCCGCGGAAAAATCACCGGCACGGGTGTAATAGGTATCCCCGTTGCCATCGGTCACGACAAAGAAGCCGTCACCCGAAATCGCAAGACTGGTTGCAGTGGAATCCGATTCAATCAGGCCCTGCGACGAAACATTGGTCAGGGTCGTGGTCGTCACACCGTTGGAATACCCCTGGGTGGTCGATCCCGGTGTCGTCACCAGCGATGAAAATGACGCGCTGCTATCCTTGTACCCGACAGTTTCGCTGTTTGAGATGTTGCCCGAAATGATGCCAAGCGATGTCGATTGTGCATTCAGACCTAAAACGGCGGAATTCAGGGCGCTATTGAGGCTCATGGTTTTGATCCTTTGTTTCAGGAAACTGTTTGCGTGCCCTGTACATCCGAGATCGAAACATCGACCCCGTTTACATACAGAACGGCTTCGTCACCGGTCAGGTCGAGTGCCGACACCACACCGGTCATAAGGATTTCGGAATCAACGGAATTGCCATTGGAATCAACAGCACTGACCGACAGGGTGTAGGTCCCCGATGTCAGCGTTGCGCCATCATCGGTAGTGCCATCCCAGATGAAGTTGTTGCTGCCTTCAGATCCGGTTTCGGTCGTTTCATAGACAACATTGCCGTCTTCGTCGGTCACGGTGACCGTGACACTTTGGGCGTCATCTTCAAGGACGTAGTACCATTCGGCTTCGCCATCCTCGAGCGGGGCGGTATCGCCAATGGCAACAACATCGGTTCCGAGATAGGCCTGTGCCGCACTGTCATCGACAACACCCTGAAGTGCCGTCAGCGATTCAGAAAGATTGGAAAGAAGCGCGTTATTCTGTTCAGCCAGTTCAAGCTGTTCGAATGTCGCAAGCTGATCTGTGATATCCGACACGTCTTCCGGGTCGGTAGGATCCTGATTCTGCAGCGTCGTCAGCAGCAAGGTCATATAGGTTTCATACGTCGAGTCATCGCTCGTCGTCGTGCTGGACGTGCTGCTGCCCGACGATGACGTCGAGGAAGTCAGGCTGTCATATGTCAGGCCACTGAGAAAACTCATCACCAACTCCGGGCAAGAACAGTTTAAGGCGTCTATGTTCATTGCACGGGGGGTGGCGCGAAAACTGGCGCAGAAAGTTTCCGTTTTGACGAAATAAAAAAAGGGATGCGATCGCATCCCTTGATTTTCACCGGTATTCTATTGCCGTCTTGGTGGCGGCGGCAATTCGCCGGGCCCCATCAAAATCATTTGCCGACGATCTTTGGGTGACAGCTTGATCGCCGCATTGGCCATATGACCAAGGATCGCGCTCAAATCATCGCCAATCGCCTCGCGCAAACCGGCATAGGCTTCCCTGATCTCGGCTTCGGTGGCATCGGGACGATCCAGCGTCTCGCGCAGTTCCACCGTCAAAAGGAACGGGCTTGGCCGGCCTTTGATGTTGTTGATCACACCATCAAATTCAGCATCGAAAATAACCTTGCCTTCCGGGCTAAGCCGACTGCGCACATTCTTGAGCATACGTACACCGGGCGGCTCATTTTCAAAGGCCGGCGGGGGCGGTGGTGGCATGAAGAAATGAAACATCGAAAACCCGCTAACCAGGTTTCCGGCAAGCGCACCAGCCAAAAACAGATTGATCGCCAGTGACGCCCACATCACTTTGCGCATGGATGACACGCGGCGGAATGCAAAGCTCATTGCGGCTGCACTCCTTGTGCTTGATCGGATTTTGTCATTTCCGGCTTTTGAAGGTCATCGGGGTTGGTCATCTGATCAATCACATAAAGATGGTTTTCCAGAAGATCGATCATCTCGATCTCGTCGGCCTGTGCGGTGACCTGATGACCTTCCTGTACGGTCATCGCGACCCCGAATGCAAATCCGGCCAGCACACAGACAACCATCCCGACACCCGAAAACACACCACGCCCCAATTGATAAAGCGTACCCTTGGCCCGGCCGCCATAATGCGCACCGTCACCTGTGATCGCCTGATTAACCGGCGATGTTGCGGACTTGGCGGGATAGGTTTTGCGCGCCGGGCTTTCTCCGGTGGGCGCGGCACTTGCCGCACTCAGATGGGCGCGCGAACGCGGGCGATCATCAATTGTCGCAAAGGATTGGGCGGGATCGGTTTCCGAATTGTCGCGGGCATCGCTACTTTGGGCTTCTTGGGCCTCAATGGCAGCAAAAATATCGTCAATGGCCTTGTGTTTGCCCAGCGGCAACGGATCATCAGACAGCAAATCTTCGACAGAGCGCAGCGATTTCAGCATTTCTGCCGCTTGCGCATCCTGTGCGATCAGAACGTTTGCTTCACGACGCAACGCGTCTGGCCAGGACGCCAAATCCCAACCGTACTGATCCAGTAATTCTTCGAAACGCTCGATTTTCACAGCACACCGCTTTTTCATAGGACGAACTTACCTGTTCGAACAGAACGTAAAACTAATCGTATATCAGATCGTTTTCAACTCTTCACGTAAACGCTTGCGCGCCCGTTTCAACAGAGATTCCATAGCATTGACCGAGACCCCCATAATCGACGCGGCTTCCTGATTGGATAATTCACGGTCGTAAAACAAGTTAATGGCAATTTGTTGTTGGTCGGACAATTTCTTGATTGCAAGTCGCAGACGCTTGAATTCCTGATGCTGGGCAAGCCGGTCAACCGCCGACATGGCTTCATCGGGCACCTCGTCAAGTTCGGCACCATCGACAAACTGGGGTTTGCGCTTGATGTCGATAACCCGGTTCACTGCAACCCGGTAAAGCCAGGTCTTGAAAGTCGCCCCGCCATCGGCCCGCCACTTTTCCCGATGCAGCCAGACACGTACAAAGACATCCTGTGCCACATCTTCGGCGTCTCCGCCGGTCAGGCCCATGCGACGCGCGATGCCTACAATCCCGCGGTAATACCGTTCGACCACCACGCGATAGGCCCGCTTGTCGCCCTGAACCATACGGGCAACAAGACTGTTGTCATCAAGTTCGGACAGAACCTCACTGACAGCTGGAATGTCTGACGTATCAGAGCTTGTCGGCACTGCTCCGCGAAGACCTACACTCAAATGTCCCTCACAACACTGTTCCGATCATCGTCTGCCCTGATTGGGCCTGAACAGTCCTACTTGGATCGACTTTCGAGAATTTTTCCCATTCGCGCGCAAGCTCTTGCAGGTTGCGGTCAACGACCTCGTAACGTTCCTCCATGGAAGCGTCCCTGCGATTACGTGCGAGCAATTTAATCATTCTTGCGTAAAAGGCAAAGAGATCTCGTGACAGTTCCGGTGCACTTTTTGGCGCGATACACGCCTGAAGCGCCTTGAGCCGGGTCACCACCACCGCCTTTTCGCGGCCTTCAAGATCAAATTTCTTTTCGCTGCGATATTGCGCGGCCAGACGCAAATGCTGACGGGTGCGCGTGATGGCAATCGCCATCATTGCCACCGGTGACGTCGTGCGCAACGCGTTGTTATACTGGGCACTTGCACCGGCATAACGGTATGCCTGCTGCGCGGCTGTTGCACTGTTATTAGTCATCATCACCCCACAAGGCATCAAGTTGTTCACGCAAAAGCTGCAACTGGTAAAGTTCTGCTTCGATTGCGGAATATCGTTCGGTCAGTTTGGCGGCATATTCTTCGGCATCGGCGGTGATGTCTTCGACTTCTTCTTCAAGATCATCCACCTGCTCTTCAAGCCGTTCCAGGCGATTGGCAATCAGGCCATCGGAACTGTTGGTATATTTGTCGAGCGAATTGGTCAGGTCATAGGCAAGACCGCTGGTGATCGACACCTCGACACTTTGCGAACTGTCCCCGCCAAAGAACAGCGTGACACCCTCATAGGCACTACCTTCGACCCCGACCAGTTTGTTGCCATTGATGGTAAACAGGCTGTCATCACCATTCACACTGGCGGACGTGATATTGCCATCGGCGTCGGTAACAATGTCGACCGTAAAGGTCCCGGTGTATGATCCGTCAGCTTCCGACACCAGAAGGTCATCAGAATCCGTTGAACCGGAATAGGAAAACAGATCGGCCACCGCGTCAAAGTCCGACACCAGTGCTTCTTCAAGCACTTCTGAATCAATGACCAGATAATTGCTGTCATCAAGCGTGATGCCGATTGACGCCAATGACGCATATGTATCGCTGTCACTGGTAAAGGACAGGGCATCATAAACGGTCGAGGAAACCGAACTCAAAAGACTGTCACCAAACAGGACCGCATCCTCGTCCGCACCTTCGCCGGCCTCATAGGCCTGGTTGGTAATGACAAAGCTGCGCAGCTCGTTATAGGCATCGACAAACGCCTCGATGGCGCTATAGGCAGAACTGGCGTCTTCTTCGATTTCAAGCGTGATTTCCGTGCCTTCTTCCTCGGCATAGAGATAAAGCGTCACACCATCAATCACATCATCAACCGTGTTGCTGCTGCGTGTGACTTCAACGCCATCGATCGAAAAGATCGCCTGATCGGCTTCCACAAGTTCGTTGGCATAGGACCCGTCTGCCGCCAAAAGTCCAAGCGACTGCGCCATGGTTGTATCGGCACCATCGCTGTCAAATGTGATTTCCTGCCCGGTATCAACAGCTGACAGAACCAGCATGAATTCATCATCGGAAATCTGCAGAACGCTTGCACTGACACCGGTTGTCGATTTCTGGTCATTGATGGCATCGGCAATGTCATCAAGCGACATATCGGCGGTAATTTCGATATCGACCGCCTCGTAATCGTCACCGGCGACAAGACTGATTGTCCCGGTAAGCGACATCGCCGTCGTACTGTCGGTTGTCGTATCCCCGCCCAGTTTGTGCGCGGTGGCAAGTTGTGTGATTTCAAGTGTATAGGTGCCGGTTTCAGCCGTATCGTCAACCAATACACCGACAACATCGGATGCATCGGTATTGGCATCCGACGATGAAAGATAGGCCGACTTTCCGACCCAGACATCATCACGCGAACTGTCAAGTTCGGTTGCCGCTGTCAGATCCTCGGCAGCATCTTCAAGCGCCTCAAGCAAGGTCTGAAGGTCTTCAAAGGCGGCAATCGCAAGTTCGACTTCATCGATTTCGGCCTCGACATTGTCGGCCACTTCCATCTTGGCGTCATAGGCATCCTGAACCAGCTCGGCAGTATCAAGATCAGTCAGGCCCGAAACATAGGATGAAGAGGCATAACTCGACGACGATGCAGAATTGATGGTCGACATGTGCTCCTCCCTTTCTCATCCGTTAAAAAATTCAGGGCCATCCGGGGGCTCTCAAACACCGGATGGCCCTGTCACGAGTTAGCTCAGCAGTCGCGAGAGCTTCTCGAGATTCTCATTGGAAACTGACAAGGCCTGAATGGCAGAATCCATCTTCACGCCCAGTTCGGTCTGATCCGCACTGAGCTGCGCAATATCGGCGTCCATATAGACGCTCATTGCTGATTCAAGGTTGGTTTTCGCGGTTTCGATGTTGCCCGCGGCATAATCGAAACGCGACATCATCGCACCGACGGATGCACGGCCTGCCGAAACGGTTTCAATTGCCGTCTCGATCAGGGTCAAAGCAGCAGCAGCAGTGGTCGAAGTCGTGACATCAGCCGCGGCAATACCAAGACCGGTTGAGTCATAATCGGTGCCGATCGTGACCGAAATGGCCGTTGCTGACGCGTCTGCGGAAACCGTGAAGTTTTCGTCATACGTCCCGTCAAGCAGCGAGGTATCAAAATAGGTCGTTGATTCCACAATTGAATCAACCTGGCTGATCAGTTCCTGGAATTCATCATCCAGATATGCACGTTCGGTATCGGTCACCGAACCGGACGATGCCTGGGATGCCAGTTCATACATACGTTCAAGGATGTCGGCGATTTCAGAAAGGCCGCCATCTGCAGTTTCAAGAATGGCTGTTGCAACCTCGGCATTGTCACCGGCCTGTTCCCAGGCCGCATAGTCAACCGACATTGCGGTATACACAGCAAGACCTGCTGCATCATCAGATGCCGAGTTGATTGCCTTGCCGCTCGACATTGCTGTCAGAACAGAAGTCATCTCGTCGGTGGTCTTGTTCAGGTTCGACACCGCAAGGGTGGCCGACATGTTCGTGTTAATACTCGCCATTGCGCTTCTCCTATTTGGATGTGTTTTGGCCTACCTGCCAACGCGACCCACTTCGGGCCGATATAGGTGTCCACGCAACGGCGCGAAAAAACTGGCGCGCCAAATGACAATTTTTTCGATTTATTTTTCAAACACCCGCAAAGCCGCCAGAACCCTGGGGAAACCGCGTACAAAAAAGAAAAAGGCAGCCATGAAAAGCTGCCTTCAGAGAGTGTCGGGGGTGTTGTTTATCCTGACCCGTCCCAATCAAAATGGAACAGGCCCGTGCCTTAGCTCAGAAGCTTGGAAAGCTTTTCAAGGTTTTCGTTGGAAACAGATAGCGCCTGAATGGCTGAGTCCATTTTCACACCAAGTTCGGTCTGATCCGCACTTAGTTGCGCAATGTCGGCATCCATATAGACACTCATTGCGGATTCAAGGTTGGTCTGGGCGGTTTCGATATTGCCTGCGGCATAGTCGAACCGCGACATCATCGCACCAACCGATGCACGACCGGCCGAAACGGTTTCGATCTGTGCTTCAATCATCGCCAGCGCCGTGGTGGCGTTTGCCGCCGACGATACAGAAGACGTATTGAACGCCGCAGTCGCAGTGGTGGCGGTTGTGCCACTGCCAACAACATAAACAACGTTTTCGGTGGTGACATAGTTGGTATCAAGCGTCACCGAAATCGGTGTTGCACCCGCATCCGCGGACACGGTGAAGCTTTCATCGTAATTACCGTCAAGAAGCGACGTATCGAAATAGGTCGTTGATTCAACGATGGAATCAATCTGTTCCATCAATTCACTATATTCGTCATCCAGATAAGCACGTTCGGTATCGGTCACCGAACCGGACGATGCCTGGGATGCAAGTTCGTACATCCGTTCCAGAATATCGGCAATTTCCGACAAACCACCATCAGCGGTTTCAAGAATTGCTGTTGCGACCTCGGCATTGTCACCGGCCTGTTCCCAGGCGGCATAATCAACCGACATCGCAGTGTACACCGCAAGACCCGCCGCATCATCGGATGCCGAGTTAATCGCCTTGCCGCTCGACATCGCGGTCAGAACCGATGTCATTTCGTCAGTGGTCTTGTTGAGGTTCGACACCGCAAGGGTGGCCGACATGTTTGTATTGATGCTTGCCATTTCTAACTCTCCTATATGGATGTGTCGTTTGGCCTACCTGCCAAAAGGCCCGCATAAGGGCCGATAAAGGTGCACACGCACCACCACATGGAAAACTGGCGCAGTTTTTTGGTCTTTTTTCCAACGACCGCCAAATGATCCGGTCACATCACTGGATTGCATAGGGTTCGGGCATGCATACCAACACCCAAAAATGCAACAGGGCCGCCCGAAAGCAGCCCTGTTCAACATTAACTTTATGATCCCTTTGGCATGCCGTCTCGGTGTGGCTCGACCGGGCCGCCTTTGGTGATTACGAACGCCGTTCTGCCCGATCACGCCAGTAAAGACTGATATCGGCCTCGGGTTTGCCAAACAGATAGCCTTGGGCAAAATCAAAACCGGCCTTGGTAATCAGATCGCGCATCTGATCGGTTTCAATCATTTCGCCGACCACCTCGACATCAATATCGTGGCACAGCTCGACAAGCGAGCGCATGAAAGCTTGCCCTTTGATGGTCTTCATTGATTGCCGGATTGATTCCCCGTCGACCTTTACATAATCGACATCCATCGCACTCAGATACCGGAAGTTCGACGCCCCGGTCCCGAAATCGTCCAGACAGATTTCAATGCCGAATTCCCGGAACCGGGCAATCCATCTGGCAGCATTGTCGATATCGCGGATTTCCGAGGTTTCCGTGATCTCGATCATCAATTGCTGCAATGTTTCGTGATTTCGTTCGAACAACGCAACAGCTGATCGACAAAAATCCGGATTACTTAGTGAATGACCGGAAATATTCACGGCAACCCGAACAGTTATTCCGGTTTCAAGTTGCGATTTGATCCATTTCAGGCTTCGGCGCAACATCGCAAGATCAAGCCGATGGATCATGTTGACCTGTTCGGCAAAGGCGATCAGTTCCTGTGTCGGGATCAGTTTTCCATCATCGTCATGGAACCTGACCAAGGCTTCGAAATGGTGAATTTCCCCGTTCGGAAGCCGCACGATCGGTTGATACACAACATCGAATTTCAGTCGATCGACCCGCTTGCCGAAATCCTGCATCGCCGAAAAGGTACTGTTGACCAGATTACCTGTCTGCCCCATCAGGCGTGAAAAGGTAAATCCATGCTCCTGATGGTCACAGAAACGGCGGATCGAATATAAAACGCCGCGCGCCAGATCCCCTGGCGGAATGACGTCGGTGGTAAAATCGGTAACGGTCGAACTGACTTCAACGCCAATCCCCTTGGGATCGGCATCGCGCACACATTCCTCGATCCGCTTTTCCAAATCGCCAATCGGCACATCCGGGCGATGCAACATGCCAAATTGTTCGGCCCCAAGACGCCCGGCCGTATCACCGGCAACTGAATGCGCCCGTAAAAATGCCCCGACACTTGCCATCAATTCGTTGCGTTCGATCTGCTCCATGCGCTTGCACAACGGATCAAAGGCATTCAGCGTCATCAGGGTGAATTTATGTTCCGTTCCGGTTTCGCGCTGGGCGACCAGCCGTTCAGTCACAACCTTGGACAGGCTTTCTTCATCAAGAAGCCCGGTTGAATTATCGCGCTTAATGGATCCGACCACCTCGGGCGGCAGGGCATTGATCGCCACACGCAACGCGACAAAGAAATGATCCCCAAGATCAGGCAGGAAATATCCGCTCATGGAAACAGGGGGGCTCAACAATTCATTGCGCTGGGCAAACCGGACCTGAATATTGTCCATGCGGCCGCGTCTGCGGGCCACATGCAGCATTTCTGTAACCAGCGGCCTGAACTGTTTGGCCAGCAAACCCGTAAAGAGTTTACCTGCAAGATCCTGTGGACGGCGCCCCAAAATGCCGTCCGACGCGCCGGAGGCAAATACAATCCGAAAATCGCCATCCAGTTCCAGAAGGAGATCGCCCCACACAAAGGCCAAAGCCGCAAAACGGTTGCGTTCCTTCCGTAATTCGGTTGTTCGAGCTTTTATAAGTTTGTCCAATGCGCCCTCTCACGCTGCTCGTCACTCCCGATGTTTTTCACTTCCCCCGAACTCGAAAAACATCTCCTTTGCCATTCCGGCTTTCCGCCATGATCAACCGCCTATGCTTAACAAGGGTTTTACAACCACAACTTTTGCTATTGTGGTAAATACGCACATACGCAGTCCGGCCTGGCCGGATTGCCCGCGCGAGTTGACGGGTATGATTGACCACCTGTCTTGTTATGCACTCGATTGAAATTACGATCAAATGCGCAGAAACCATACCCGGTGACTTGAAATCCGCCGGAAACCCCATACAACAAGGGCAGATTTACTGAACATGCCCCATTCACGCATCAAGGCCGCCTGACAATGACCAATTCAGCACCCCGCACCGCCAGTTTGCCGCGTTTGACTTCTGACTCTGTCCTGATTTTTGATCTCGACAACACGCTTTATCCGGCCGCGTGCGATCTGTTTTCACAGGTTTCCGATCTGATCGGGCAGTATGTGCGTGACACCCTTAAGCTCGAACCGGATGCCGCCTATCGGGTGCAAAAGGACTATTTCCATCGCTATGGCACCACGCTGCGCGGCCTGATGACCGAACATGACATTGACCCGGCCGACTATCTTGCCAAGGTCCATGACATTGATCTGTCCGTTGTCGATCCAGCCCCCGATCTTGCACAGGCACTTGATGATCTGCCCGGTCGCAAACTGATTTTCACCAATGCGTCACGCGGGCACGCCGAACGGGTGATGGGCCGTCTGGGGATTGCCGACCGGTTCGAAACAATTTTCGATATCGTCGATGCCGACTATATCCCCAAGCCACAGCAGCAACCCTATGACCGTTTGCTGGCACGCGATGGTGTTGACCCGACACGTGCGATCTATTTCGAAGACATGGCCAAAAATCTCTTGCCGGCCAAGGACATGGGCATGACCACTGTCTGGGTAAATACCGACATCGAGTGGGCCCAGAACGGCAGCGACGATCCACGCATTGATCATCACACCACGGATATCGTTGATTTCTTGCGCAACCTTGCCACCACTTCCTGATCCGATCGGATCACGCGCGCCCGTTGCTGCCCTGCTTATCACCCACCTGTGCTCGGTTTTGTCGCCGGACGGCCGATTTGTCATGGTTCTAAGATTGAGCTTCGCGGCGTGATCCGCTATGTCTATCGACCAAAGGGATCAGGAACGGAGAATTGCCCGAAAAAGGGCGTTTCTACGCAAACTGGCGGAGTTGACTTCATGGGCTGCATTGACCATTCTCCGCCCGACAGATTTAGGCTGACCGCAAGGACCTTCGTAAAATGAACAGAACTGAACTTGAAGGCGTGATCAACGTCGCTTGGGAAAACCGCGACGAGATCAGCTCCGCCACCCAGGGTGAAATCCGCAAAGCTGTTGAGCAGGCACTTCATGCCATGGATCGCGGCGAACTGCGCGTTGCCGAAAAAACCAATGGCAAGTGGGTTGTCAATCAATGGGCCAAAAAGGCGGTTCTGCTGTCTTTCCGTCTTAATGACATGGCCACGATTGCCGGTGGCCCGGGCGAAAACACCAACTGGTGGGACAAGGTTCCGTCCAAGTTCGAAGGCTGGGGCGAAGCAGAATTCAAAGAAGCCGGTTTCCGTGCCGTTCCGGGCAGCATCGTGCGCCGTTCGGCTTATGTCGCACCGGGCACCGTCCTGATGCCGAGCTTCGTGAACCTGGGTGCCTATGTTGATACCGGCGTGATGGTTGATACTTGGGCGACTGTCGGTTCCTGCGCACAGATCGGTAAAAACGTTCACCTTTCGGGTGGCGCGGGCATCGGTGGCGTTCTTGAACCGCTTCAGGCCGGTCCGGTCATTATCGAAGACAACGCATTCATCGGTGCACGTTCGGAAATCGTCGAAGGCGTGATTGTCGAAGAAGGTGCCGTGATTTCCATGGGTGTCTTCATCGGTGCATCGACCAAGATCATTGACCGCACCACCGGCGAAACCTTTGTCGGTCGCGTTCCGGCATATTCCGTTGTCGTTCCGGGCAGCATTCCGGGCAAGCCGCTTGCCGATGGCACCCCGGGGCCGAGCCTGTATTGCGCGGTCATCATCAAACGTGTTGATGAAAAAACCCGTTCGAAAACCTCGATCAACGAATTGCTGCGCGACTGATTTCTGTCCCGCGCAGGATGGATGATTTATAAGGGGCAAAACGGCCAGTCCGTTTTGCCCTTTCTCACACATGCATGCCGGCAACCAAACCACCGGCATCACACCAACAAGAGATTGCCCGATGTCTGCCGCCCTTGAACTTGCCCAGTCCCTGATCCGTTGCCCATCCGTTACACCGGCTGATGCCGGGGCACTTGATGTCCTGCAAAAGGCGCTTGAGGCGCGCGGATTTGATTGCACGCGCAAGGTCTTTGACGGCGATGACAGCGATGCGATCGACAATCTTTATGCCCGGCTGGGCACCAAGGGTCGCAATTTCTGCTTTGCCGGGCACACCGACGTCGTGCCGGCAGGCGACACCAGCGCCTGGACCGTTGATCCGTTTGGCGGCGAAGTCATCGACGGACGCTTGTTCGGGCGGGGTGCTGTTGATATGAAAACCGGTATTGCCTGCTTTGTTGGTGCTGTTGATGCCTTTCTGGCGGCCCGTCCGGATTTTGATGAATCGATTTCCTTCCTGATCACCGGCGACGAAGAGGCCGATGCTATTAACGGCACCGTCAAACTGGTTGAATGGTGCGATGGCCGGGGCGAAAAACTCGATTGCTGTCTGGTGGGCGAACCGACCAATCCGAAATATCTGGGCGAAATGATGAAAGTGGGTCGCCGCGGCTCTGTGACCGGTTGGCTGACCGTATTTGGCGCACAAGGTCACGTTGCCTATCCGCATCTCGCCGATAACCCGGTGCCGCGCATGATCAGAACACTGGATGCCCTTAATTCCCGCGAACTGGATCAGGGCACGGACCATTTCCAGCCCAGCAATCTTGAAATCACCACCGTCGATGCGGGAAACGCCGCCACCAACGTGGTTCCGGCCAAGGTCAGTGCGGCATTTAACATCCGCTTTAATGATCAGCATACCGGTGCCGATCTTAAAAAATGGATTGAAGATACCTGTGCCGAACATGCCGGCACGCACGAACTTAAGGTCAAAATATCGGGCGAGGCATTCCTGTCCAATCCCGGCAAGCTCGCCACCCTGATTGCCGATGCCTCGGAAAAAGTCACAGGCAAACGCCCGGAAATGAGTACTACGGGCGGCACATCCGATGCCCGCTTCATTCAGAAATACACCGAAGTCGCGGAATTCGGTCTGGTCGGACAATCCATGCACAAGGTCGATGAACATGCCATGGTCGATGACATCGAAAACCTTGTCGCGATCTATGCCGAAGTTCTCAGCGGCTTTTTTGACTGATTATCCGGCCTGTTTGGTTTCCCCGGCCGGAATTTTGCCGCGCGATGTCAGAATGCTGTCGCGCGTGTCGGCCAGAATGCGATCGGCTGTCTGATCATCAACCGCGCGGCTTAAAACCACCGCACCCACCATCATCGCCAGCATGGTGGTCGATTCCTGCTGATATTCGGGGGGCAGGTTACGGACCTGTTTGTCGGAATCGATATTGATGTGCTGGTCAATGCCCGGCACGTCGTCTTCTTTTGCCAGCTTCCAGGCCAGTTTCTCTGTCGCCTGATTGATCAGTTTTGAAAATGCGGCACGTGCCTTGTCACCAGATCGCGAAACTTCGGTCGACAAGGTCGGCAAGGCACATCCCATATCGGGATTTTCAATATGAAGCCGCGACAGATAAAGTTCGGCGAATGCGGTTACCCAGTCATGACCTCGCATTTCCGCCTTGCGCAATTTGGCCAGCACCGGCGATGACAAAAGTGACATGCCGTTTTCCACACAGGCCACAAACAGGTCTTCCTTGTTTTTGAAATGGGCGTAAAACCCGCCCCGCGTCAGTCCGGCTGCTGCCATGACCTGATCAATCGTCACATTTTCAAACCCGTGCTTTTTGAACTGGGCTGTTGCCGCATTCAAAATGCGAATACGGGTCTTTGGCTTGTGCGCAGCGCTATAGGGCATGGCGACCTCCGTCTTGCGATCCTGATTTTCATCCAGTCGCACGATGACACATAACAATAATATGTTCTTGAACATATTATGTGGAAGGCAATCCTGTCTGCAAGGCACCGCATCACCGATCCCCGATCGGTTGGCAAAACCGCACGTCATGCAGCAAAGGAACCTGCCATGTCAGAACTCATTATCGTCGGAATGCCGCGCAGCAACCTGACGCGCAGTGTTCGCATTGCTTGCCTTGAAAAGGAAATCAGCTTTGATTTCACCAGCCGCGATGTTCAGACACCAGGTCGCCCGCCCACCAATGCCTTATTGGAACGCAATCCGTTTGGCACGGTCCCGGTTCTGATCCACAGCACCTTCACGCTTTATGAGACTGCGGCAATTTGCCGCTATATCGATGATAATTTTGCCGGTCCGCTATTGCGCCCGGTCCGTGCCGACAAAGTGGCGCGCATGAACCAGTGGATCAGTGTTGCCATGACACGGCTTGATCAAAACATCATCCGCAACTTTGTCATCCCGATGGTCTTTGCCGATCATAAAAAACGCCACGATCCGGGCTTTGCCATTCACATGAACCAGCTTGCCGACGTAATCCGTCGCGATCTGGCCGTTCTTGATGATGCTTATGGCAACGGCTGGTTGTTAGAAGATCGCTTCACGCTTCCCGACATGATGATCATGCCGATGCTGCATTACCTTAATGCAATGCCCGGCGGTCCGGAAATGCTGGCGGATGCCCCCAATGTCAGGGCCGCTTACGACCGGTTCAAGGCCCGCGGTTCTGCGGCCCAAACCGACCCGCTTCTGCCGGAACAAATTCTGAAATCGGCCTGATAACAGCGTTTGCCCGGCCCCGATGGTTCCCTTAATCCTGTCGGGGTCTTTGACCACCACAGACGGGGGCGTCTTCCTCCCCCTTCCCCCGGAATGGCGGGTTTCCTGTCTGTGGTGGTCTCTTTTTTGTAAACCGGTCAGGGCGTCCAGGTGATCGGGACATAGCCGCGAAGCATTTCAATTCGTTCCAGCCAGGCACGTACCCCCGGATAGGGCACAAGACTGATTTTCCCAAGCTCGGCCCGGTGCGTATAGGCATAAAGCGAAATATCGGCAATCGTTACCGTTTCACCCACCAGCCAGTCATGTGCAGACAGACGCTTTTCCATCAGATCAAGCGCACGCTTGGCACCGGCCTGCTTCATCGGTTCAAGGATGTCGGCATTGGCCGGAAGCCCCTTGATCTCGTACCAGGAAATCAGAACCGCCACGTTCGGTTCATGGTCATACTGTTCAAAGAACAGCCAGCCCATCATCTCAGCCCGTTCAAAGCGGTCTTTGGGGATAAAGTCGGTACCCTCTGCCAAATAGCCGAGAATGGCGTTGCTTTCTGCCAGAACCCGACCGTCATCAAGAACAAGGGCCGGAATTTTGCCGTTCGGATTGATCTTTTCAAGATATTCCGGTGTGCGGGTTTCCCCCTTCATGATGTCGCGTTCGACATATTCAAAGGATTGCCCCAACATGGACAGCAGCAAACGGACCTTATAGCCGTTACCCGACATCAGATAGTCGTTTAATATCATTGTGAAATTCCCTGTGGCACATGCGTTAAAAGCATTCGCGTCAAAGCATTGGCCGGCCAGCTCCGATATTTGCCGCTGGATGATTTTCACACAATCGAATAGTTTTGACCCAATTGTTCAAATTAATTGATCATAAATTCTGATCAAAAGGATGGGCCATGGATTCCGACCTGTTGCGCAGTTTCGTCGCCTTTGCCGAATGTGGCAGTTTCAACCGCGCAGCCGACCGGATCGGGCGCACGCCATCGGCCTTTTCCATGCAGATGAAACGACTTGAGGAACTGGTCGATAACAAGCTGTTTGAACGGGACGGCCGCAATGTTCTTTTGACCAATGATGGCATCACCTTTGTCGGCTATGCCCGGCGCATCCTGTCCCTACAGGACGAAGCCATGGGCAAGTTGCGCAATCAGGATGCCGCACGCCCGATCCGGATCGGCTGCCCCGATGACTATGCCCAGAAAATTCTGCCCGTCGTCCTGCGTGCGATCCGCAGCATCCTTCCCGATGTGACATTCTTCATTTCGATCAATCCGACCATTCTTTTGCAACGCATGCTTGATCAGGGGGAACTTGATATCTCGCTGGTCAGCCGTTCGGCCATGGGTGAAGAAGGATATTTTTTACGTCACGAACCGGGTGTCTGGGTAACATCCCCGATCCATCGCCAACATGAAATTGATCCGCTTCCGCTGGTTCTTCCGGCCGAAGACTGCAAATTCCATGCATGGGCAATTGATGCCATTTCGAAATCCGGCCGCCCCTTTAATCTGTTTGCCACCACAAGACAGGCCGCATCACTTTTGCATCTGGTGCGCGACGGGTTGGGCGTTGCCGCCCTTGCTGCGGCAAGTGTCACCGATGAATTCCAGATCCTCGACAGTCGCGATGGTTTCCCGCCGCTGCCTGCTGTCGGGGTTGCCATCATGCTGGCAGAAGATTCCCACCCGCTGGTCAGCCGCAAACTGGCTGGTGTGATTCAGGATTATGTCAGTCAAAACCTTGATGACACCCCGGCTGATCGTCAAGAAAGCTTGACCATGGCCGGTGCAAACTGATTGGATGCGCGCCCGCGACAAACAACCTGACCAAAAACGCCAACCAAAGTTGATCCGATGACGTCCAAACCACGCCTGAATATTTGCATTACCTGCACCGCATCGACTGCCGATGCCCCGTCCGATCCGCGTGACGGTAAGCAATTGTTTGATCGCATGGCCGCACTTTGTGCCGACCACGACCTGCCATTTGACCTGCATCCGGCGGAATGCCTGACCAATTGCAAATCGGGCTGCTCAGTCGCACTGAATGGCGCGGGCAAGTGGGGATATGTTTATGGCAATGTCGACCCCGACACCATGCTTGATGATCTGCGGGAACTTGCCACCCGATATGCCGACAGTGAAAATGGTATTGTTGCCTGGCGTGAACGTCCGGAAACATTGCGGCGCAATGTGATTGCACGCATTCCGCCACTCGATTAACGGGATAATTTGACCGATATCCGTGCGTCAGCCAGATACACCGGCATGCAATTGACTCCATAATTCTTCAACGTCGCCACCGGCCAGCAACCTGGCCACCAACGCGTTGAATTCATCAAGCGGAATGGCCGATTCCCTGGTCAGTACCGATACCAGATCATAGGTCGCATCGGGTTTATCCCCGATGATCAGGCGTTCATGCAATCTGGGGTCACTTGCAAAACGACGGGCCAAAAATCCGGCCGACACGATGCCGATCGGCGCTTCACCGGCCAGAAGTCCGTTCAGAACTTCGCTTTCGTTATAGCGAAGCTCCACATTGAAGTTTTCGCGTAAATAATCCGGATCGGCATTGAAATCGGCAAAACCGTAATGAAAGCCCAGAACACAAAGCATGGGATGGGCCGAAACATCGGCAAACAGGCTTTTGGCGTCGCTCTGGCTTGCCAAAGTCAGATAGATGTCCTTTTCCCGGACAATCGGATCGGAATAAAGCACGTCAAACGCCGGCCAGTCCCATTTCGCACTTTCAAGCAAAATCAGATCAAGCTCGCCATTCATCAATGCCTGATATCGTCGTCTTGATGACGTTTCGGCCAGCTCGAACCGATAGGTGTCCTGCAACCCGTTGAGCCGATCAATCAGCATCGGGACGATGCCGCGCGGTGATCCGTCCTCAAAATAATACACCACGCCATATTCATACGCCCCGACCTTGACGGGAACAGGGTCGCCGGCCTTGGCCGGAACTGCCCAGACCCACAACAAAAACGCACCCAGCGCCAAAACGGCCCGAACCGCGTGATGATGTGAATGATGCTTTCGCACGATCTCTTTCCCGAACTTTTATTGCCACCGATAAAACGTGCTATCGCTGCCAACCCAAAAAGTGTCAAAGCCGGTCGCGGCATGTTTTGCCGTCGACGACACCTTTTATATGAGTCGGGTGCACCAGTTTTCCAGAAGGTAGCGTGCAATAGAAATCGGACGCGGAAGATTTATGCCCTTTTCTGGCAGTCCCGGGACGTCATCGCGATGAACCCACATGGCGAATTCGATTTCTTCCTGATCGGGGAAAAGTTCGGTGGTTTCTGCTTCGGCAATGAAACCCAGCATCAATGAGCCGGGAAACGGCCATGGCTGGGACGCCACATATTGCGGGCGTTTGATCCGCACGCCGACTTCTTCATAAACCTCGCGGGCCACCGCCTGTTCAAGCGTTTCGCCCGGCTCCACAAACCCCGCCAGAACCGACACCATCCCGGGCAGAAATTGTGGCGATCTTGCCAGCAAAACATGATCCTGATGATGGATCAGCATGATCACAGCCGGGTCTGTTCTTGGGAAATGGGCCTTGCCGCAATCGGGGTTGGTACATTGCAACCGATAACCGGCTTCCTCGATCCGGTTGGGATGCCCGCAATTGCCGCAAAAACGATGACCCCGATGCCAGTTGAAAATGGCACGTGCCTGGGCGGCCAATGCCGCCTCGTCACTTGAAAGTGCAGCCATGCGGGTGCGCATATCACCAAACCCGCCCCCCAATGCCCGTACCGCTTCATCCCGGTCGGCAACCACCGGGGCAATATCCACGGCAATGACCGGCCCGTTTTGATCCCGACCGATATAAATCCAGTGCCCGCCATTCAAATCCACATCCAGATGCGGGATCGCCGGACCACCAAGCACCACCAGTTCATGAGCATCCATGTCCTCGGGCCAGGCAAATAGCGGATCACCGGCATGACAAATCAGAATCCGCAACGACTCCTCGGCCAGAAGAATCTGCTGCCAGTCCGCGGTTTTGCGCAATACGGCATCGCGATCAAGATCAATGGATTCATAGAACTGCCTGTTCATGGTGGTGCGTTTCCTTGAATGCTTATTGCGGGATCACGGGCAGTCAACTTCTTGAGGTTCCCGGTTTTTCCGTGGGGATCGGCAACGACATTAACGCGGACATTCCCGTGCCAAAAGCCACGATTGCGTCATTTCAAAAAAATCCAAGCCAACCCTTGCGTTTTGGCAGCTGTTGGGCGATATAGGGGGCGAGAGGCTGGCAGTGGACGGACCGCTCGCCAACCCGGTCAGGACCGGAAGGTAGCAGCCGTAACGAGTTTTTCCGGGTCGCTGTTCAGTCTCTCACCCTTATCATTTCCCAAACATCCCCTTGTTTTTTGTCATGTGCCTTACATCTTCTGGCATGTGGTTTTTTGTATGGGAAATTTCCCACTTGGCCTTTCCCATCCCCGATGGAAGCTGCTAAAACCAAACTGACTTTCAACATGCCGGACCGGATGAATGAGCGATCAGATCGAGACCGCCAGCCAAGATATGCCCGAAAGTGACGCACCTGCGCCCGAACAAGCCGCTGCCCCCCAATCAAGCAGCGCTGCACCGGCCGCCGCAGACAGCAACACCGCACCCAAAAGCGAATATCAGGTTCTTGCGCGAAAATACCGTCCGAAAACCTTCGAAGAGCTGATTGGTCATGGCCCGATGGTCAAGACCCTGTCAAACGCCCTTGAAAGCGGGCGTCTGGCCCATGCCTTTGTTCTGACCGGGGTGCGCGGTATTGGTAAAACCACAACGGCCCGTATCATTGCACGTGCGCTGAACTGCATCGGTGCGGATGGCAAAGGCGGGGCGACCATTGAACCGTGTGGCGTCTGCGAACATTGCCGGGCAATTGCCGAAGACCGCCATGTCGATGTTCTGGAAATGGATGCCGCGTCCCGTACCGGTGTGGATGACATTCGCGAACTGATCGAAGGCGTGCGTTATCGCCCGACCTCGGCCCGCTACAAGATCTACATCATCGACGAAGTGCACATGCTTTCCAAAAGTGCGTTCAACGCGCTTCTCAAAACGCTTGAAGAGCCGCCAGAACATGTGAAATTCATCTTCGCGACCACCGAAATCCGCAAAATTCCGATCACGGTTCTGTCGCGTTGTCAGCGCTTTGATCTTCGCCGCGTTCAGACCGAAGAACTGGCAGCCCATTACACCCGCATCGCCGGGCTGGAAAATGCCGAAATCGAAGAAGAAGCCGTCACCCTGATCGCCCGTGCCGCCGACGGATCTGTCCGTGACGGCATGAGTTTGCTCGATCAGGCGATTTCCCATGGTGCTGGCAAAGTCACCACCCAGCAAGTCCGTGATATGCTGGGTCTTTCGGACCGGTCTCGCATTTTCGATCTGTTTGATTTCACCATGAAGGGCGAAATCAACGAGGCGCTTGAACTTTTGTCTGCGCAATATGCACTGGGTGGCGATCCCGCCGTAATGTTGCAGGATATGCTGGATCTGACCCATTGGCTGACCCGTGTGAAACTGTCACCCGATGCCGCCAATGACCCCGGCGTGTCACAGATCGAACGTGAACGCGGCAAGGAAATTGCCGCCAAACTTGCCATGCCGCAATTGACCCGCGCCTGGCAGATGCTGCTTAAGGGGCTTGAAGAAACGCGCATTGCGCCATCCCCCATTCAGGCCGCTGAAATGATCCTGATCCGTCTGGCCTATGCCGCAGAAATGCCGCCGCCCGGCGATCTGATCAAAAAACTGCGCCAGGACATGGCCAACGCGGCAAGCGGTGCCGGACCACAAGGCGGTGGTGGCGGTAATGGTGGTCCCGGACCGCGGATGCAGGTGGTCAATGGCGGCGGTGGTGCCGCTGCCTTGGCACAGCGCCGCCCCGACCCGCTCGGCGAACCCGAACAGGTCGCCTATGCCAAAATGCCCGAAAGCTTTGCCGAGGTTGCCGAACTTCTGGGCAAGGAACGCGAAACCACCGGTATCGCGATGCAGGTCAAAAACTATATGCATCTGGTGAAATATGAACCGGGACGGATCGAATTTCGCCCGGCACGCGGTGCACGTTCCGACCTGTCGACCCAACTGATCAAGGCGCTTAACAATCTGACCGGCCATCGATGGCTGGTCAGCGTGTCAGAGCGTGAAGAAGGGGCACCGACCCTCAAAGAACAGGAACTCGAAGCACTGGAACAGCGCAAGGCTGACGCTTCGCAGGACCCGGTGGTCAAAGCCATCCTTGATGGTTTGCCAAACGCAAAAATCGTGGCCGTTCATCTGCCACCCGGACAGGAACTGTCCGAAGATGAAGAGGACGAAAGCGGTTCCGTATATGACGACGCATTTTATCTCGAAGGAGACGACGAGCTATGAAGAACCTTGCAGGGATGCTGAAACAGGCCCAGCAAATGCAGACCAAAATGCAGGAAATGCAGGAAAGTCTGGTGGAACTCCAAATCGAAGGCCAGTCCGGTGCCGGCATGGTCAAGGTGATGCTCAATGGCAAAGGCGAAATGCGCGGTCTTTCGCTTGATAAAAGCATCGTTGACCCGAACGACACCGAAGTCCTCGAAGACCTGATCGTTGCCGCCTATAACGATGCCAAGGTCAAGGTCGAGGCCGCCGTTCAGGAAAAGATGAAAGACGTCACCGGTGGCATGAACCTTCCCGAAGGTTTCAAACTGCCGTTCTGATCCGGACCGGATGACAATTTGATTTGCACTTTCGAAGTGCCAGACAAAGGGTGGCATTGCGCCGCCCTTTGTTTTTGATACAAGCTAGGGGTCTGACCCTGACCATCAGGAAACACCACAAACGGGATCACCATGACCGGACGGGAAATCGAAAATCTGATCAAATTGCTGTCGCGCCTGCCGGGCCTTGGTCCGCGTTCTGCACGGCGCGCAGTGTTGCAGATGCTCAAGAAACCCGAAACCCTGATGATCCCGTTGGCCGATGCGCTGCATGAAACGGCCGAGGCCATGACCACCTGCACCAATTGTGGCAATATCGATGTTACCGATCCCTGCCATATCTGTGCTGACACCAATCGTGGTACGGACATGATCTGTGTGGTCGAAGAAGTCCAGGATCTTTGGGCGCTTGAACGTGGCGCAGCGTTTAAGGGGCAATATCATGTTCTGGGCGGCACGCTGTCACCGCTTGATGGTGTCGGTCCCGACGATCTTAAAATCGATCAGCTGGTCAACCGGGTGCGCAACGGCAATGTCGCCGAAGTCATCCTTGCCACCAATGCCACCGTCGATGGCCAGACCACCGCACATTACATCACCGAACGGCTGATCGAAACCGGGGTCAAGGTCACCCGCCTCGCCCACGGCGTCCCGGTCGGCGGCGAACTTGATTATCTTGATGATGGTACCCTGGCCGCTGCCCTGCGATCACGCAGTTCCGTCTGACACCGGGTTGTCTGCCAGCCCATCAAAAAACAGCGATCAAACATTCAATAGGGCAGCCAAAGCTGCCCTGTGAACGTCGCGTATGTCGCAATTTTTCAAATTGTTTTGAATTGAAATACTGGGCAAAAAGTCAAATGTGACTGACTTATTTTATCGCGATTTATGCCGACTTGATCTTTTCCGCGGCCAGACGCGTTGCCAGCTCATAACCATATGCACCCGCCCCGGCCATGACGGCATCGGCCACCGGACTGATCCAGCTTTTATGGCGGAACTCCTCACGGGCATGCGGGTTGGAAATGTGCAACTCGATGATATAGCCATCAAAAGTCTTCAGCGCGTCATAGATCGCAATCGAGGTATGGGTATAAGCCCCGGCATTGATAATGATGGCCGCCGATTTCTCGCGGGCCTCATGAATCAGATCGATGATCGCGCCTTCATGGTTGGACTGGCCGAACCGAACGGCAACACCCAACTCACCCGCCAGTTCAGCACATTTTGCCTCGATCGATTGCAGCGTGTCATAGCCATAGATTTCCGGCTGACGCTGCCCCAGCAGGTTCAGGTTCGGTCCATTAATGACAAGAATTTCCTGCACGCTCATTTCAATATTCCCACCTTTATGCCCCGTATTCTGGCGGAATTCCCCGGGGCCTGTTTATTTCGCTGCTTCGCTGCGACGGTTCATGCGCGTCTGTGATGCCAGACGGATCGGTGCATTGGCTGCGCCAAACCCACGATACGCGCGTCGCTCCACCAGTTCAAAGAAGAAACGATTGGCAAAGGTCCGCGTATAGGCCTGATAATATTCACCTTCGTCGTCACGATCATAGAGAATATTACGCGCACGCAAACGATCAAGCAGTTCCGGCTCCAACCCGAACCGCGCTTCGATATCATCGTAATAGTTTTCCGGGATCGGCAGAATCTCCACCCCGTGCTGCTTGCAATAATCGACAGATGCAAAAATATCGTCGCTCGAAAATGCCAGATGCTGCACGCCGCTTCCGAAAAACTCGTTCAGGAACTGGGAATGCTGGGTATGGGGGCTTTGCGATCCATTGAGGATCAACCGCACCGCATCACTTTGCACCACCTGACTTTGCACAAGCCCGCCCGGATCCGGGATATCAAGGGTCGGCATCTTGCCCAGATCAAAGATCGATGTGAAATACAAAAGCCAGGTCAGCATTTCCTCATACTGCATCGAGTAGGAAACATGATCGACCGCACGCAATTTTGCCATGCCCGTCCCAGCATTACCGGCATTTTCCGGCTCGAATTCAACATCCCAGATCTGTGACAATTCACTGTGATCATCCAGGAAGTAAACAAGGCTTCCGCCAACACCACGGATGGCCGGCATCTCGATCTCGCCTTCGCCGACTGCCTGACTGAACGGGGCGGCAAGCAATGCCTGCGCGCGATCAAGGGTCGCCTTGGCGTCATCAACCTTAAGACCGACCGCACAGACCGACGGGCCATGCACGATGTTATAGGAGTGGGCGAAACCATCCTTGTCGCAATTGATCACAAGGTTAATGTCACCCTGTTTCCACCATGTCACCGCCTTGGTCTTGTGGCTGCCGCGCTTTTCAAAGCCAAGCCCGGCAAACAGGGTTTCAAGCTTGTCTGCGGTTTCTTCCTCGACCGCAAATTCAACAAACCCGACTTCCTGCGCATGCGCCTTGGGCGGCAGGGTCTTGGCCTTTTCACCGACCTTTACCCCCTCAACCCCGTCGCCAAGATAAATCAGCGACCGCAACCCGTCCTTCGCCACGTTCTTGGTCGAACTGGACCGAAACTGGTCATTGAAAATTTCAAGCGACAGCGGACCGTCATACCCGGTCATCGCCAGATTGCGCATGAATTCATCAAGCGGGAAGTCCCCCTGCCCGGGGAAACACCGGAAATGGCGGCTCCAGGACAGAGCATCCATTTCAAGGATCGGGGCATCAGCCACTTGGACCAGGAAAATCTTGTCACCGGGGATCGATGAAATCGCATCAAACGGCACCTTGCGCGCCATGATGTGGAATGTATCCAGCACCAGACCGACATTGGGGTGATTGGCACGGCGCACCACTTCCCAGCTGTCGCGATAATCGCTGATATGCTTGCCCCACGAAAGGGCTTCGAACGCGATGCGAAGGCCGCGCTTTGCCGCCCGATCGCCAAGTTCCGCCAGATCCTTTGCCGCGCGGTCAAGCCCGCCAAGCGACTGCGGGGAAACGTTCGAACACACCATCAAAAGATCAGTGCCAAGTTCCTCCATCAGGTCGAACTTGCGCTCTGCCCGTTCAAACGCGCGGGTGCGCTGGGGTTCGGGCATGCCCTCGAAATCGCGGAACGGCTGAAAGGTAACAAGCTTAAGGCCAAGGTCCCGGATCGTCTTGCCGACATCGGCCGGTGATCCGTCAAAGGACAAAAGATCGTTTTCAAAAATCTCGACACCGTCAAAGCCGGCTGCGGCAATGGCATCAAGTTTTTCCTGAAGGTCGCCAGACAGTGAAACTGTGGCAATCGAGGTCAGCATTTTATCCCTCCGGACTACGCAAAGAGTGTTCCGGCCCCGTCGGGATACCTGCTGTGACTTGCCAGAATGGTCTGGTCAAATGCGTCGGGCGGCCAGCCAAAAGCGCCACCCAAAACAGGTCAGTCCTGCGAACGATGCCGGTAGGTTTCAATATGATCGGTCAGCCGTGCGATCGCGGCATCTGCATCACGTGCAAGTGCCAGTTCGCAAAGTGCCCGATGCTCATCGATAATTTCCTGACCACGGAATCCGTGGGTTTTCAGTTCGATCACGACATAGCGCCGGAACTGATCGAAAATCTCGCGGTGAAGACGCAGATGAAGGTCCGAACCGCATGCCGAAATCAGGGCCTGATGAAATTCGCGGTCATACTGGCTCCAGCGAACGGTCAGTTCGCGGCTGTCTTCGACCATCATCTTCTTTTCAATGGCAGCAAGCTTGTGATGGGCCGCCGCAACCCGGGCTTCCCATTCAACATCGCCATCCTTCATCGATGCACTCAGCCCGTCGCGTTCAAGCAGAAGCCGCATCGCCGTCAATTCCTTGAAATTGGACGGCGATGTTTCGACAACACGAAAACCCTTCTGGCCTTCGACAAAGACAAAGCCCGATGCCACAAGACGGTTAAGAACTTCGCGCAGCGTGTTGACCCCGACGCTATAACGTTCGCGCAGCGCCTCAAGCTTAAGCTTCACGCCCGGCTGCAATTCGCCATACAGAATGTCATCGCGAATTTCGTTATAGACTGTCTCGGCAACGGTGCTGCTGCTCATTTCTTGCTCCCTACCCTGTCAATGCCTCGGGATAGGCATTGAAGTATTCTGTTCTTGCAGCATCGGCATCGATTTCTGCCCCGCTGAAAACCTCGAATGCTTCAATACCCTGAAAGAAGAAGAGTTCAAAGCCAGTCATGACTTCAATCCCCGATTTCGCCGCCGAGGTCAGAAACGCCGTCTGCACCGGGGTATAAACCGCATCAAACGCCCATTTCTGTCCCCCAAACAGGGCTGTATCAAACGGACAGCCTGGATATTGGTTCATCCCGACCGGGGTACAGTTGATCAACCCGTCGGCTGACCGCACCGCATCGGCAAGATCGGCTTCGCCAACAAATTCGGCCGCGGCATCAGCGGCAACAAGGGTGGCCACAAGTTCTTCACCACGCGCGACATCCTTGTCATGGATCAGGATTTTGTCCACCCCGAGACCGCGCAAACCGAATGCGGTTGCAAGCCCGACGCCCCCCGCGCCGAGCTGCAAGACCGTGCCCGGCTTTGCATCGCCAAATTGCTGGCGATAACCGCGCATGAAACCGACGAAATCGGTGTTGTCCCCGCGCCATCCGTCTTCACGAAACACCACGGTATTGACCGATCCCAGGGCTTCGGGAAGGCGCTTTCGCGGGGTGATCAGTTTGCGTGCACTGGTTTTGTAGGGATGGGTCACATTGACCCCCGCATAACCGGTCTGTGCACATTTGGTCAGCTGTCTGATCAGATCGAAATCGGCGATCTGATCGCTATCAAGATAGTCGTATGTAACATCCATCCCGCACATACGGCCCAGCAAAACGTGCAGTCGGGCTGACTGGCTCCGTGAAATGCCTTTACCGATAAGACCGAGCTTCAACATGGAATGGTATCCTAAAATCCAAACAGGTTAGGCAAGAAGGTGACGATGTCGGGCACAAAGGTGATGAGGATCAGCACCATAAGTTCGACAATAAAGAACGGCATGATCGCGCGGATCATCCTGGCCATCCCGACACCGGCAATCGCATCGGCGACAAACAGGCAAAGCCCCATCGGCGGTGTGATCAGACCGATCATCAGGTTAAAGATGACAATGATGCCAAAATGGGTCGGATCGATGCCAAGGCTGATCGCAATCGGATGCAGGATCGGCACCAGCACCAGCATCGCTGCAATGCCTTCAAGCACAAGGCCAACCGCCAGCAACATCAGGTTGATCAAAATCAGGAAGGTCGCAGGACTGTCGACATAACCCAGAACAAACTTGCTGATCGACTGCGGGATACCGGCAAATGTCATGAACCAGTTGGCCGCTGCAACGGTTGCCATAATGATCAGGATACTTGAAGAATCACGCATCGCCCCGGAAAAGATCCCCGGCAGATCCGATGGTTTGAGTTCGCGAAACACAAACAAGCCAACCACCAGCGCATAAAACACCGCAAAGCTTGCCGCCTCGGTCGGGGTCACGATCCCCGCCAGGATCGAACCGATCACGAATACCGGCATGAAAAGCGGGATCAACCCGTTCCACACGGCTTTGAGCTTTTCAGCCATATTCATGCGTTCGCGCGGTTTGGCGTAATTCTTGACAAAGAACCGCACATAAACCGAAAGCGCAATCGCCAGCAGAATGCCCGGCACAATCCCGGCAAGGAACAGGGCCGGAACCGACACATTGGTGGTGATCAGCGCATAGATAATCACCGGAATGCTTGGCGGAATGATCGGACCGATCACCGACGATGCAGCAGTCAGGGCCGCGGCAAAATCACGCGGATAGCCTTCCTTTTCCATCGACGGAATAAAGATGCGCCCGATTGCCGATGTATCGGCCACCGCCGATCCCGAAAGTCCGGCAAAAATCACTGATGACCAGATATTGACCTGTGCCAGACCGGCCTTGGCATGGCCGACCAGCGCATTGGCCAGATTGATAACGCGCGATGTGATGCCGCTGGCATTCATCAATTCGCCGGCCAGAACAAAAAGCGGGATCGCCAGAATGGTAAAGCTGTCCATGCCCGCAAAAATGCGCTGCGGCAGCAAATCAATCCCGAACGTTCCAGTGCTGATATAGGCCACAAGACCAAGTGCGATGGCAAAGGCAACCGGTGCGCCGATCGCCAGCAGAGCCAAAAGGGTAACGCCGGTAATCATGCCTCACCCCCGGTCGAATTCTTGTCAAAAATCGATGCCAGACGCAGCAGTGCCGCAATGACAAGGCAAACCCCGCCAATGGTAATTGCGATCTGCGCCCAGTACATCTGAATGCCGATGCCCGATGCGACAATCCCGCCGCGCTTGGCGGCAAAAATCCATCCGGCATAGGCAAGAACACCGCCCAGCACCAGCGTTGTGGCATCGACCACAACCGCAAGCTTGCGACGCAAACGGGCCGGCACGGTATCAATCACGATGCTGAATGTGATCTGGGTACCCTGGAGATAGGCCAAAGCCACACCAAACATGCAGCCATAGATCATCGCGTATTTCGCGACCTCTTCGCTCCATTGCAGCGGGGAAGAAAATAAATAGCGGCTGACACTGCCAGCAAAAACAACACCAAACACTACGAGGATGCTGATCCCCGAAAGTCCGGCGAGCAAACGCTTGAACGCTTTCTCTGCGCGTTGCATGGGTTCCCCCGGATCGTCGCGGAAAATTCAAATGCCCCTGGGGCACCATGGCGGGAAAAAAGGGCAGACCAGGAACAAGGAGGAGCCCCCGGTCTGCCAATGCCGATTACATGGAAGCTTCTGCTTCGGAAACGGCTTTCTGCAGTTTTTCAATCCACTCGGCGTCAATCTGGTCCGACAGCCAGTTGATCACAGCCGGCTGGGCTGCATCACGGAATGCCTTAAGCTGTTCTGCGGTCGGCGTGGTGACTTCCATGCCTTCTGCTGCCAGCTTCGCCACACCTTCGGCGGAATTGAACTGCTGGATTGCGCGACCAACATTGGCGGCAATTCCCGCAGCACGACGCAGAAGCGCCTGATCCGCATCCGACAGCCCCTGATAGGTCGCTTCATTGATCACGATGAAGTCGGTGCCATATACGTGACGGTCCAGCGTCAGGTATTTCTGCATCTCATAGAATTTGTTGGCATAGATCACGCTGATCGGGTTTTCCTGACCGTCAACCGTACCGGTGGTCAGTGCAGTCGGAACTTCCGGCCACGGAATCGGGGTCGGATCACCACCAAGTGCTTTGACCATTTCCACGAACAACGGAACGGTCATGACGCGAATCTTCAAACCTTCCATATCTTTGGGTTCGGCGACTGCACGCTTGGAGTTGGTAAAGTTACGGAACCCGGTTTCACCATATGCCAGCGTCCGAAGTCCGGTTTTTTCCAGGCAATGCTCGGCAAGTTCCTTGCCAAAACCACCATCCAGAACATTCCAGGCTACGTTGGCATTCGGGAAGATATAGGGAATATCAAGAACGGCTGCCTCGGGGCAAACCTTGGAGAACGGACCCGATACCATCGACATGGCCAGCGTACCGTCCTGGGTATTCTGCAACAGATCGGTTTCACCGCCCAGCGCACCGGCCGGGAACAGTGCGACCTCAATACGGCCGCCGGATTCTGCTTCGACAATATTTTTAAAGACCTGGGATGCCGCACCCTTTTTCGAGGTGGTCCACTCTGCCGGATCGACATGGGCAAAGTTCAAGGTCACGTCAGCTGCCTGCGCGGAATAACCGAATGACGCGGCAACCATGGAAACGGCGCCAAACAGGGCACCCTTGGAAATCATCTTCATTACTTCCTCCCAATTGAACGAAATCCCGCAGACCGTGGTTGCTTGTGACAATCTTGTTCTTGCGCAGTCTGATTCGGAATTAGGATAATTTAAAAAACATAGGAGATTTTGTCAAACATTCTATATTTTGACCAAACCCGCCATTTACCGGGCCTTTCGGCCCCGTGCTCAAAATCACCCCGCCTGATTTCTGCCACCACATGGGTTCCTTGTTGCCCCGTGATCGCGTCATCGAGTTCACATAGACATTGGGTGCTGTGGGCAAATCGCCAATGTGCGCATGCCGATATTCCCCGCCATCGCGCTGTTTCCCAACGATCATCCCCGGTTTGCCCCAAGGACGGAGAAATCGAAAACGCTTGCTGTAAATCGGGCTATTTGTGCTACTTTGGCTTAGAAACGTGACGATTCGTCCCTTTAAGTAACGCTATTTCCAAAGTGAATTCCGTGAACAGTGTCAACGGCCCAACATCACCGCAGCTTGCAAAAATCGCTTCGCGTATTTTGGCGGGCAGCTTTTTGTTTGAGGATCTCGATCCTGAATTGCTCGAACAACTTTCCGGTCAGGCAACGGTACGCCGACTGGAAGACGGGCAGTTGCTGTTTGAAAAGGGCGCACCGGCCGACGGACTTTATGCGGTCGAGGCCGGCAAGGTCCGCATTTCATCTGTTTCGGAAACCGGCAAGGAAATCGTCCTGAACGTTCTGGCACCCGGTGCCGTCTTTGGCGAGATCGCCCTTCTTGATGGCGAACCGCGCACGGCAACCGCGCGGGCTGTCGGCCCAACCCGGACCCTGTTCATTTCACGTGATGATTTCTTTGAAATCTTTGACCGCGAAGCACCGCTGCGGCGCCATATCACGGCCCTTCTGTGCCGTCGCCTGCGCTGGGTCAGCGATCTTCTTGAAGATGCCAATTTCCTTGATCTGACCGCACGTCTGATCAAACGCATTCTGTGGCTGGCCGAACGTCATGGCGGACCCGATCCCGAAGGCATCCGAATAGCACTTCCGCTGTCGCAACAGGAACTTGGTCTGATGCTTGGCGTAACGCGCGAAGCCGTAAACAAGAAACTCCGTGAACTTGAAAAACAGGGGATGATCACCCGCCGTGACGGCCGACTGATCATCAAGGACAGCGACGGGCTGAAACAACTTCTTGCTGATGCCATCAAAAACTGAACCTTCGGATTCATTGTTTGACCGCCTTGTCGCACGCGAGGAAAAGCGCGGGCTGATCCTTGTCGCGTTTTTGCGCATCTGCATGCTGGCCTTTATCCTGTTGCTTTTCAGCAAACCCGATTCCCCCACCGGCAAACTTTACACCCTGCTCGAAGTACTTGGCTGGTTCATTCCCGGCGTGTTTATCCAGCTGTTTGTCGCCTTTCGTGGCGGCAAAACATACTGGATGATCTATCTGCTTGCGGTAATTGATGCGGCCCTGATCGTCTATGTTTCGGTCGTGCCCGATCCGCTCAATCCGTTGATTGATCACCCGGCATGGCTTTACGGATTTGTCGTTCGTGACCGTGGCGTCGTCTTTTCGATGATCATGATGGCACTGGTCATCATGACCTTTTCTCCGCGTTTGATTTTATGGTTCGGGTTCTGGCTGTTTGTTGCCTGGTGCGGGGCGATCTGGTGGCTTGTCACCCGTCCGGGCGTGATTGTATCGCAGCATTTCGGCGATGAATGGAACCCGACCCAGCAGGAACTGATCGATACCTATAACCTGCCGGAATTCGTCGATATCTCGGCACTGGCCGAACAGGTCATCATCGTCATCGTCTTTACGCTGGCCTGTGCGGTGATGGTTTCGCGTCTGCGTGTTTTGATCAACCAGTTTGCCGCGGCTGAACGCGCCCATGGCAATCTGGCGCGCTATTTCCCCACCGCCCTTGCCGATCAGCTTGCCGATCGCGATGAACCGGTCCGGGTCGGCGAACGGCGTGAATGTGTCATTCTGTTTGCCGACATCATGGGCTTTTCGCGCTTTGCCGAAAAACGCGACCCACAGGAAGTGATGCGGTTTCTCAATCAGTTTCACCAAATCACCACCAGCCAGATCGGGGCATATGGCGGGATTGTCGAAAAATATATCGGCGATGCCGTAATGGCGAGTTTCGCCGCCTTTGACAATCTTGAACGTCCCGCCGCCAATGCCTTTTGCGCGGCCCAGGCCATCATCAATCAGGTCGCCGAATGGCAGGCCACCGATCCCGCCGATGGTGACGAACCGCTCAGGATCGGGGTCGGCCTGAATTTCGGAGCCGCCGTTGTGGGTGATATCGGCCAGCGCGAAGCCATGACTTCGGCCGTGATCGGCGCCAGTGTCAATCTGGCTGCCCGCCTTGAACAGGCCACCCGCGAACTGGGCAGCGAAATGGTCATCAGCGCCGATTTCGCCAACAAACTCCGCAACGAAGTCCCGGTTTGTGCGCCCGTCCTTCTGGCCCCGTACAGTCAGACCGAAACCATTCAGGTCAAAGGTTTCAGCGAACCGGTCGGTGTCCTTTTCCGGCCCGCCGAACAGTGGTGACCGGAAAATTCCGGCGCATCGGGCAACCCCTTGAAATTCCGGGATACCGGACCAACGTGCTTTGCATTAGGATTGGTTCGATACGCGATCTGATCAGCAGGAGGAAACGATGGTCAAGACGCCTGACGTGAATGCACCGGCTGCGGACGCCGTTCCGACTGCCGTAACGCTAACCACCCTGTTTGGTGAACGGGAATTTGCCTGGGACAAGGCAATCTATTTCCCGGCCGGTCTCAAAGGCTTTCCCGATCATAACGTCTTTGCACTGGCAAGTTTCCCCGGCGACGGGTCCAATGCCTTTATCCTGATGCAATGCCTGACCGAACCGGAACTGGCCTTTATCGTCGCCCCCTACAATCTTGATAGCGACACCATCCGCCCCGAACATCTTGAACAGGCCTTTAATATTCACGGCATCAAGAAAAATGACGGCGCGGTGTTGCTGATCGTGACCCTGCACAAACCCGAAGACGGCGATATCAGCATGTCGGTCAATCTGCGTGCGCCGATCATCATCGATACCGCACGCCAGTCGGCCTATCAGCACCATCTGCCGGAAATGGGTGGCTATTCGTTCCGCCACGTCGTGAACTGACGCAAGTCCCCTGACGCCCGGCATTTCAGACGCCGTTTGATACCGCCCCCTGTCTGACATGGACGCTATTGTCGTGATCATGTCAGACAGGACGTATTTTTGCGGCAATGACTTGGCCTTGTCCGCCGCTTTTGACGCAGCACTTAAAATCGTCCAGCCCTTTCCTTGATCCTGCCATCTTTTCACGCGATGGTAGCAGTCATTACTTCTTTAAAATCAATCAAGGGACCGGAAATGGCTGGAACTTTGCGTAACCGTTTTGCGCTGGCTGCGATGTTGGGCACGGCGGTATTTTTCGGACAGGATATCGAAGCGGCCAGTGCCCAAAGCACGGTCGAGGAACGCAACAATCTTGGCCCGGCCATCCCGCTTTCGACGGATGCGCGCACCAAGTTGCAGCTGACGGTTTATCCGGGCAATCTGTCACTGATCGCCGAACAGCGCAAAGCCACCATTCCCGATGGCCAAAGCACGCTACGCATCAGCGGGCTTCCCACCACCCTGATTGATGATTCATTTCTGATCGGTACTGCGACCGACAGTGATCTGGTCTGGACGTCATTGCGCAATCGCGGCAATGGCTACAACGCGTTTGAAAGCCTGCTGCGCGATCAGATCGGCAAAACCGTCACCATTCGCCGTGGCGATGACGACCTGATCGAAGGCAAACTTGTTGCCCTGACCCATCTTGCACTGGTTCAGACCGATGCCGGGATCGAACAGGTGCCAATGGACCGGATCATCATCAACGACCTGCCGGACGATTTCACCACCGGTCCGTCGATTGATGCCGACATTGCCACCACAGCCCCGCTTGACCATGTCTCGATGGCCTATCTTCTGGGCGGGATTGGCTGGAACACGTCCTATGTTGCGGTTTATGACAGTCAGACAAACCAGCTCAAACTCTCGGCCATTGCGCGTGTCACCAACAATTCCGGCAGCACCATCGATGGCGCACAGCTTCGCCTTGTTGCCGGCGACATGAACCAGGTCGGCGCATCACCGATGGCCAAAGGTGCGCGCACCGAAATGATGATGTCCGCCATGGCCGACAGTGCCGCACCGGGTGCCGGTGCCCCGGACCGCGAGACATTTGAAAATCTGCATGTCTATGGTCCGTTCAACGATCTTTCGATGAAAAACGGCGACACGGTCATCCTGCCATTGATTGATGCCCAGATTTTGCCGGTTGAACGCCGCGCCATTTTCCAGGCATCAAGCAACCCTTATGGCATGGGCCAAAGCAGCCAGACCGATTTTGTCCGTCCCGATCTTGAACTGAAACTGACCAATGATGGCGGCGCGGATGAAAACAGTCCATGGCCTGCGGGCATCACCCGCATCTTTGCCAAGGCCCCGTCGGGTGACACCGGCTTCCTTGCGGAAAATTACATGTCGCTGACCCCGGTCGGACGCGATGCGATCCTGCCGATCGGTCAGGCCAGTGAACTTTCAGGCACCCGGGAAGTTACTGCCTTCTCGCGCACGGCACGCCCGAACCTGCCTGATGCGGTCAAGGCAGATCTGAACTGGACCATCCGCAACACCAGCGACCGCGAAGAAACCGTCACCCTTCGCGAAAATGTACCGTCTGACTGGACGGTCACCAAGGAAAGCCACAAACATGACCGCCCAGATCCCGGCCTGATCACCTGGACGGTCAAGGTCCCGGCAAAATCCGAAATCAAGGTCAGCTGGTCAGTCGAAAGCAGCCGCTAGGGCCCTTTCCACCCACCCTTCCCGACGGCTGCAAGACCCATGGTTTTGCAGCCGTTTTTTGTTTGGCCGGGCGGTTACGTGCGGCCTTTTCGTGTGCTGTAGAACGCCTTGGCCAACGGCAACAGCAATGCGGCATCGGGCAGACGCCCTATCTCATTACATAAATCGGCGTAAATGCAGATCAGCTTGGTCAGAAGAACAAACGCTTCCTGATTGTGCATCCCGGCAAACTTGCCCAATACCTGAATTGCCTCGGCCGCGGCATCACAGGCATGATCATTATGCCCCGCACCGCGCATGGCCAGAACAAGTGCCGCCAGCGAATAACCAAGATCAAGGCGCTCTGTATCATCCTTGCGCCCGACGCAATTGCGCAGCCTGTCGCGCCTGAGTGCCACGGCCTGACTGGCCGCATCAATCGCCCAGTCCCATTCTTCGGCCTCCAGTTCGAGTGCCGCCCGGTTATTCAGACTAAGTGCAAGACCGGCAATCGCCGCATCGCGTGATGTCGGAAGATGTTTGGCGAAAATCGCATCGGCCTTGTCAAACAGGCTCAGGGCATATTCACGGTCGCGATAATGCTGGCCGCTTGCCATTTCCAGATACAACCGCGCCACCGCCAGCGAATTGGCATCTGCCTGTTCAAGATAGGACAAACGCAACGCATATTCGTCCGATTTGTCCCCCATCCTGATCCCGCCAGTTTGTTGTTCAACCCTCGTGCTGCACGATGACCGCGCCTCAAAAAGACGTTTCGAACAGGTGTTTTGTGAAGGATCGCACCTCTTGGGCGGATAACCCGCGATAAGCTGTTTCACTGTACTGGGCAGCCTGATAGGCTTGGGGACCTGATTGCATTTCAACTTGCCCCACTGCCCGGAAATCAGTCTTCAATGAGCTTACAAACCGAAACTCTGCGTGCCTTGTATGGCACATGGCGTATCGCCCGTGGTGATACGGGTGGACTTGCGTTTTTCAATTTCTCGCTCGAAGGATTCTGGCGGTCCTTTCTGGCGGCTGTGATCATCTTTCCGGCATTTGCGTTTCTGCGCTGGCATGATCTTGTTTCCGCCCCGGATGACTTTCCGGTCCTGCGCTATATGACGACCGAAGTCATCGCCTATGTCATCAAATGGGTCGCCTTTCCGCTTTTGATGTTTCACATCACCCCGATGCTGGGCCGCGCCGAACGCTATGTCGCCTTTATGACCGTCTATAACTGGGCAAGTGTCCTTCAGATGGGTGTCTATCTGCTGGCTTTGGCACTCGGTGTGCTGTTTCCGATGCTTGGCACCGGCGGATTTGTCATGATTGCGGTGATCGCGACACTGGTTTACAGCATCTTTATCACCCGCCTGACCCTGTCCGTACCAATTCCCACTGCCAGCGCCATTGTCATTGCCGATTTCCTGTTATCGATTGTCATCACATCAATCGGTATCCGTTTGGCCGTCGGGCAGCTATTCTGACTTTATAACGATTTGAAAAATCACCTTCATCAGGGAGAAACACAAAAATGAAACCCGTCCTTGCCGTCACCCGTCAATTGCCCGAAGCCGTCGCCAAACGCGCCGCCCAAAGCTATGACATCCGCACACAGGAAGGGGACGACCCGCTGTCGCGCAATGAAATCCTGGCCCTGTGCCACGGCGCAGACGCGGCCCTTGTTTCCGTTGGCGATCCGATTGATGCGACCTTTTTTGAAGAACTGCCCGACAGCGTCAAAATTGTCGCCACCTTCTCGGTCGGCACCGACCATATCGATCTGGCTGCAGCCCGGAAAAAGGGCGTGATTATCGGCAACACACCGGGCGTTCTGACCGATGCGACGGCGGATATCGCGTGGCTTCTGATCCTTGGTGCAGCCCGCCGTGCCAGCGAAGGCGAGGCCGAAGTCCGCAACGCCACCTGGTCAAGCTGGCGTCCGACCCATCTGATGGGCACCCAGGTCACCGGCAAACGTCTTGGCATTGTTGGTATGGGCCGCATCGGTCAGGCCGTTGCCAAACGCGCGCGCGGCTTTGATATGGAAATCCACTATTACAATCGCCGCCGCCTGCCCGCTGATCAGGAACTCGGTGCGACCTATCACGACAGCATTGATGGCCTGCTGCCCCATTGTGATTTTCTGTCCCTGCATTGCCCGTCGACCCCGGAAACCCGCGGCATGGTCAATTCCGACTTCATCGCAAAGCTGCCCGATGGCGCGATCATCGTGAATACCGCACGTGGTGATGTGGTCAATGATGGTGACCTGATTGCGGCCCTGAAATCGGGCAAACTCACTGCGGCCGGCCTTGATGTCTTTGCAGGTGAACCAAACATCGAACCGGCCTATCGCGATCTTAAAAACACGTTCCTTCTGCCGCATCTGGGATCGGCCACGGTTGAAACCCGCAACGCCATGGGCTTCCGCGCGCTTGATAACATCGACGCCTTTGTCGCTGGCAAGGAAGTCCCCTATTCGGTCTGATCGGTATCCCCGAACCCGAAACAGGAAAAGGCGCTGGTAACAGCGCCTTTTCCATTTCCCGAACCTGTTTGCTGTCTGGCGGCCCTATCGCCGCCTAACCCAGATCGCTTTCCTCGCCAGCAGGCAGGATACAGGCGATCTCGCGGCCATCGCGGCTGATCTTGACGCGACCGCCATGGATTTCGACCACCGCACGGACCATCGCCATGCCAAGCGCACGGCGGGCGGATGGCGATTCCCCATCACGCAACCCTTCAAACAGCATCGGTTGCGGGGCTTCATCTGAAAGCGATATCGAAATTTCGATATCCTCGCCACGGCGGCGTGCCACCACGGAAACCTCGCTGCCTTCGGGGGCGGTGCGCAACACGTTGGTCACCAGAATGAACAAGGCCTGCTTCAGTCGGCGTTCATCGGCCACCATCCAGCCGATATTGCGCGAACAATAAAGACGCAGCGACACATTAAGTTCCGCCAGGCGGGCCCGCGTCAGGGCCTCCAGCGACCGTAACAGGCGCCGTGGATCCACCGTATCAAGTTCAAGTGCGACCTGCCCCGATCCCAATGTCGCCAGATCACGCATATCATCAACAAGGGCCAGCATGCTTTGCGCTTCGGCCCGGATGGTTTCGACCGAACGCGCCACATTGCCGGTCAGATGCGGGATCAAACGATCAGATTCGCCATTGATATGATCAAGCGGCTTGGTCAGTTCGCGCGATACCGTGGAAATGAAATCCGACTTCATCTGATCGGCGGTGCGCAGCGCCTCGTTACGTTCACGAAGCGCACGTTCGACCCGGATGGTATCTGTCACATCGATATAAGACATCATCACCGCCCCGTCAGGCAGCGGCACAATGGCGAAATCAATGATGGTGTTATCGGCCCGTTCAAGTCGTCCATTCATCGGCTCGTGATTGGTGATACGTGCCACCATCCGGCTTTTGAACTTTTCCCAGTCTTCGCGTTCGCGCCAGTAGTCCCGGGATTTTTCAACGACCTCGGCCAGATGCGGCGCCGCATCAAGAAAGGCCGGATCAAGTCCCCACAGATCGGCAAAGCCATGGTTATAAAGGCGCAACCGCCCGTCGCCACTGATCACGCCAACCGCTTCATGCAGACTTTCAAGCGTCTCGCGCTGAACCGCAATCAGCGTGTTATAGGAACTTTCAAGCACCAGCTTGTCTGTCACATCCTCATAGACAAACATCAGACCGCCAAACGGATGGGGCGATATAAACCGGCGCAATGTCATGCCATTTGGCAAATGCATCAAATCTTCTTCAGGCTTCAGAAGATCTGTAAATCGCTGATTTTCGGCATTGCGGAACTGGGTAAAGTCGGTGACTTCGGGCAATTTGCGTTCATCGCGCAGGCGGCGCAAAACATCGTCATGGGTCGGCTCCGACCACAGCCATTCGTCATCCAGATCCCAAAGCTTGGTAAAGGCGGTGTTAAAGAAAATAAGCCCCTTGTCTCCGCCATAAACCGCAATTGCCGTTCCCAGATTTTCCAGAACTTCGGCATGGGCGCGAATATGGCGCGACAGATCGGACTGCAATTCCTCGACCGGGGTGCAATCAATTGCAAATCCGATCAGCCCGTCCGATCCATTGGCATCGGTGGACGGAGATTCGGTAATGCGCAGCAATTTGCGGTCGCCCCGGATCACCACATGATAATCCCGTGTCAGGCTTTCGCCATTGCGCTGAACCGATGCGGCAAGCGACCGCCCGTGATCGGGAATGATCCCCGCACCGATTTCGGCCTGATTGGCCAGCGCATCCTCGATGCTTGGCTGTTCGACCGCATCGGCATAGGCGGCATTGCAATCAATCAGACGCAATTCGCTATCGCGCCGCCAGACCGGGAACGGCAAACTGTCCAGCAACACCCGAAGGCCAGATACCTCGTGTTTCAGGGCCTGAAAATCACCAAACTGGCTTTCACGTTCGCGCGTATGGCGGGTTTCATCGCGGAACCACAATCCATGGGCCAGAACCTCGCTTGACCGATCCTTGCGTGCGGCCATGCCGGTAACGTGGAATTTGCGCTCATCAAGGGTCGTGATCCACAATTCAAACCGGTCATGCCCGGCCTTAAGGTTGCGCACACGCTCCTTCAGGGCCTTGGCATCCTCGTCGCGCAACAGATCAAGCAAATCGGGGAACCGGCCATCCGTACCCAGTTGAAACGCCCGGCGCAAAGACGGGCTTGCGCCTTCGGCAAAGCCCTGCTGGCTCCAGTAATAAACCGGATCGGGCCCGGCAAACAAAAGATGGGTGAAAAGCTCGCTCTCGCCAGCCAGCTCATGTTCGTGATCTTCAACTTCTTCAAGATGGCGGCGCATCCGAAGCGACATCCGCCACCCGATCCAGCCGGCAATCGCCGCCCCGCCAACAGCGGCAAGTGCAACCACCAGCCAGTCACGGTCGCTTAGTCCGGCAAGGCTTCCGAAAATTGTCGCACCGATTCCTTCGGGCGCGGCGGTTTGCGCCGGCGCGTTCAGGCGAAATTTTTCCTGGGCAACAAGGCTTGCAGCAGGAAACAGCATCGATGCGATCGCCGTTCCGCCCGCAAGAAGGGCAGACAGCCGACATCTGGGCAAGTTGCGCAAAAATGCCCTCACCTGTTTCCTTCCCCCGCTCAGTTTGGAAGCTTGCTCGGATGCGTTCCGTGTCACGTGTTGTTAACCGTTTGTGTTTATGAGCTATTATTATGGTGAAAACAGGGTGCTTTTACCACCGTTTCGCATCATCTCGGCAACAGCCTTGTGCAAAGCCGTGTTTCACGGGGTTCGCCTGTGGAAAAACCGCAATGACATGGGCACTGAATCCGTTTATGTCTGCGAGACCGACATTCGTAACAGATCAAGTGTATCTATAATCTCAGATGAGTCCCAAACCGCAGCTAGATCTTTTTGCTCCACGTGCGGCGGCCAAGCCGGCCGCACCACAAAAGGACTCTGCCGCGCTGAAGGCCGCGCAAAATACCGGCCCTGAAATCGGCGATCTGTTTGACAGCAATTTCAACGCCGATGACATTGCTGAATGGGAACTGCTGTTTCGTGATGTCCCGCAATATAACTACCATTTCAAACGCGCCCAGATCGCCTCGGCCTTTGACCGGCCGCTGCATAAAAAGCTGATCGCATCGCACGCCTTTGAACGGCTGCGTGAAATCTCGTTTTTGGGCGCAATCGACTATCTGTTCCATCCTAATGGACGCCCGGCCAATATCCGTCATTCGCGCTATGACCACACCATCGGCGTTGCCCTTCTGTCGCAACGCTATTGCCGCCTGATGGGGTTATCGGATGCCGATTGTGATTTGCTCGGTGCTGCGGCACTTTTGCATGATATCGGCCATGGCCCGTTTTCCCATACGCTGGAACCGGAATTTGCCCGGCGGTTCAACCTGAACCACCATCAGTTGACCGAAAAAATCATCACCGGCGAAGTCCAACTTGATCTGTCGGTCAATCATCTGCTGGTCAAACACAATGTCGATCCAGATGAAGTGATCGCGCTTCTGTCCAAGAAATCAAACCACCCGCATGCCAGCCTGTTTTCCGGCCCGGTCAATATCGATACCCTCGAAGGGATCAGCCGCACGAAAACCTATGTGCATCCCAATCACGTCCATTGTCACCCGCGCCTGCTGCTCGAAGCTGCCGTCAAACTTGATGCGGACTCGCTCAAACGCCTCGACAAATTCTGGCAGCTCAAAGAAGACATCTATCGCAATTTCATCTTTGGTCCGATGTGCTTTGCCACCGACCACCTGTGCCGCGAATTTGTCGTTAAAAATGCGCCGGACTTTGCCGCCGATGACTTCCTTCTGACTGAAAAGGCGTTCCTGAACAGCCACCCGGCCTTCAAGAAATTCCTGCACAGCCTGAAAAACCGGATCGAGCTTGATGGCGTCGCCGACGCGGTTGACCACCAGATCAGCGCATCGGCCAGTACCTTTGACCTGAACGAGGCCAAAGTCCCGCGCCGCGAGTTTCACATCAACAAGGATGTCGAAGTCCGCTGCTTTGCCGATCTGTCAAAGCGATATTACGAGGAAAAACATTCCTTCCTCAGACGCGTCGGCAGCCTGACCGACCCGGCCCAACAGGCCGCAGCAGCAAGCCTGTTTGACTGATAACAAAGGTCGTTATCACCTAGTCACGGTGGATTGATGCCACGAATGTCTGGTGTGCCGTTGCCAGATGACGTTCAAGCGCCTTCACGGCTCCGACCTGATCCCGATCCAGAATCGCATCAATAATTTCAAGATGTTCGCGGATGGCAAGAATGATGCGTTCAACCTGGTTCTTGTTGGACCAGCGATAATGGAAATGGAAAATCAGTGATATCGAATCCTGGAAGCCATCCATGAACCGGTTCCCGGTCGCGGCATTAAGGATGCGGTGAAAGCGGCTATCAAGTTCTGAAAATTCGATAAATCTGGTGTCGATCTCTTTGCGCAATTGAATATGTTCTTGCCGGATGCGCAGCATCTTTCCCCAGAACGGGGCTTCCTTGGGGATCGTAAAAATCGCACTGATCGCACGCGTCTCGAACATCTGGCGCACCTCGTGCAGTTCAAGGGCATATTGTTCGGTGAAGCCTTCAAGGATCCAGCTGCGCTGTGGTTCTTTGCGAATGAAGCCAAACCGGCTTAGGCCGATCAGAAATTCCCGAATGGTTGTATTTGAAACGCCGAACTGTCGGGCCAGAACGGCTTCGCGCAGGCGACTGCCCGGGGGTGGTTGTGTGGTGCGAAGCCACATCATGAAATCGGTTTCAAGTTGCTCTTCAAGGCTTCTGATGTCGGCGTTCGAAAAGTAATCGGACTTGGTTGCCTTGCGCAAAAACACAACCGGGAAGCTGTCCTCGGCAATCAGGCCGATCTCGCGCGCACGGTGCAGGATACTGCGCGCCAACGTCCGGCTCACTCCCAGCAATCTTGCCAGTCCCGATATGGATTCCGGGCAGTTTCCGACAGCAACACTGTCAAGCCAGGTATTGAAGCTGGTTTTGAATTTCTGATCCGAACGCGCCACCAAAGCCCCTGTCTTTATGGATGTTTTTTAAGCATTAAAGACAGTTGAGGTCATTGGCAACTGTTCCCTAAGATCAATTGGAAAAAACGAAAAATAAAAATAACCACAATCAAGGAGGACTAAATGTTCACTCGGAAATTGTCCCGTACGCTTCTGATGGGATTGACGGCTTTTGCAACCCTTGCAGGAATGTCCAACGCATCCAAGGCGCAAGAAGTCTTGAAATTCGGCCATGTTTACGAAGTCGATACCCCGTATCATCGCGCTGCACTTGAAGCCGCATCGATGTTTTCGGAACGCACAAACGGTCGCTATGAAATTAAGGTTTATCCGGCCTCCCAGCTTGGCAAGGAAGCCGCCATCAACGAAGCCCTGACGCTGGGTTCCATTGATATCATCTATACCGGCGTTGCCTATCTCGGGCAGACTTATCCGCCGATCTCGATCTCGGACTATCCCTTTGCGCTTCGCGGCTATGATCATTGGTCAAATTACGTCAAATCCGATCTGTTTGCCGAATTGTCCAAGGAATATACCGACGTCACCGGCAACCAGATTGCAGGGCTTGTTTACTATGGCGCGCGTCATGTCACGTCCAACAAACCTGTCCTGACCCCGGCGGATATGAAGGGCCTGAAAATCCGCACGCCCAATGCACCGGCCTATCAGATGTTCCCCAAGGAAACCGGTGCCAACCCGACACCGATGGCCTTTTCCGAAGTCTATCTTGCCTTGCAACAAGGCGTTGTTGATGCACAGGAAAACCCGCTTCCGACCATCAAGTTCAAAAAGTTCTATGAAGTTCAGTCAAACATCAATCTGACAGGGCACATCATCAACTCGCTGATCATGCTGGTTTCGCCTTCGACCATGTCCAAACTGGGTGAAGAAGACGGAAAACTGTTGCTTGATACCCTTCAGGAAGCCGGCATTCACGCATCCGATGAAATCGTCAAAAGCGAAAAAGAACTGGCTGACTGGTTCACCACACAGGGCGTTACCGTCAACAAGGTTGATCGTGGTCCGTTCATTGACGTTATTGCTCCGCGCCTGAAAAGCGACGACATGCCGTGGGATCCGGAAATTTATAAACGCCTTCAGGCGATCAAGGGTTAACCACGCCTGACCTTTCCATCCCAAATCCGGCCGGGGGAAACCATTTCCCCCGGTTACGTCATGTCCCGTTCCCAACGGAGAGACAAAAATGTCTGACATCAACGGGGATCTTTTCAAGGAACAGGAACAACAAGAAGCCGAAACGAATTTCCGCCTGAACATCACCTGGGCCGACTTTCCGGCTTTGCTGGTGTTTTGTGCCTTGTTCGTCACGGTGTTCCTGCAATTCTTCACCCGCTACGTCCTGAATGACTCACTGGCCTGGACCGAGGAAGTCGCTCGTTACCTGCTTATTCTTCTGGCCTTTGTCGGTGCGATCAAATGCCAGCTTGTCGACAGCCATATCCGCCTTGAATTTATCGACAAACTTGCCGGGCGGGGTCTGACCAAGCTCAAGCTTGTCGCACTGTTGCTGTCATCAGGCTTCTTTGGCTTTGCCATCTATTCCCTGAACGAGCTGATGACCAAGACCTCCTACCAGAAGATGGTCTCTCTGCCGCTTCCCAAATACTACTTCTATGGATTGATCCTGGCTGCCCTTGGCGTCCTGATGGTCGTCCATCTTTACCAGATCTATCTTTTGCTGCGGAGACCGCGCTGATGAGTTTCATTCTTCTTCTGGTATCGCTGGTCGTCCTGATCGCCCTGCGCTTGCCGATTGCCGTGGCACTTGGTCTTTCCTCGCTGCTTTATATCCTGCTTGAAGGCATGCCGCCTGTCGTTCTGCTTCATAACATGATCAACGGCATGAACAGCTTTCCGCTTCTCGCCATTCCATTCTTTATCCTTGCTGGCGGATTGATGAATTCGGCCGGTATCACCAGCAGGATTTTTGCTTTTGCCCGTGCCCTTGTCGGCTGGGCCCATGGTGGTTTGGGCCATGTGAATATCGGCGCCAGTATTGTGTTTGCCGGCATGTCCGGTGCTGCTGTTGCCGATGCCGGGGGCCTTGGATCGATTGAAATCAAGGCAATGCGCGACGCCGGATATGATGACGACTTTTCGGTCGGCATCACGGCCGCGTCCTCAACCATCGGGCCGATCATTCCGCCTTCGCTGCCGCTTGTTATTTTTGGTGTCATGGCCTCGGTCTCGATCGGGGAACTGTTTGTCGCGGGCATCATCCCGGGTCTTCTGATGGCGGCATCCCTGATGGTGATGGTCTGGTGGATGGCGCGTAAACGCAACTATCCACGCGACGTCGCCTTCAGCCCGAAGCTTGTCGGATCGACCTTCAAGACCGCCTTTCTGCCACTTCTGACCCCGGTCATCATTGTCGGTGGCATTGCATCTGGCATGTTCACCCCGACCGAGGCCGCTGTTTGCGCAGCAAGCTATGCCATCCTTCTGGGCATGGCGGTTTACCGGACGCTAAGCTGGAAAAAACTGATCCGGGTTTCGGTTGAAACGATTGAAACCACCGCATCGATTTTGCTGATTGTCGGGACCGCCAGTGTCTTTGCCTGGATCCTTGCCGCCAATCAGGCCGCAGTTGTGTTCTCTGAAACCCTGCTTGGCCTGACCCAGAACAAGGCCCTGATCCTTCTGATCATTACCCTGATCGTGCTTGTGATCGGGCTGTTCATGGAAACCATCGCGGCAATTTCCATTCTGGTACCGGTCTTGCTGCCCGTCTCGCTGCAGCTTGGCATCGACCCGATCCATCTGGGCATCATCGTCATCCTCAACCTGATGATCGGTCTTCTGACACCGCCCATCGGCATGGTGCTTTATGTGTTGTCCAAGGTGTCGGCCATATCATTTGAACGCTGTGCCAAGGCCACCATGCCGTTCCTGGTTCCGCTGATCGCTGTGTTGTTGCTTTTGACCTATGTGCCTTCGATCACCCTGTTCTTGCCTGAACTTCTTTATCGGCAATAAAACACGAAAATAGATGCAAATGACCCAATCCCCACCCATCAGCATCTTGCTGCATCCCGGCGACAATGTCGAAATTGCCCTGGCGGACCTGAAAACGGGGGCAGAACTTTCCAAAAGTTCTGTCACCCTGACTGCCCCGGTCGCACGTGGCCACAAAGTCGCAATACGTCCAATTGCCGCCGGCCAATCTGTTCTGCGCTATGGTCAGATCATTGGTGTTGCCACCACCGACATCAAACCCGGCGATCATGTTCATACCCACAATCTCGGCATGAGAGACCATCGCCAGAACCATGATTTCAGCAAAGATGCCAAACCTTTGCCTCCCGCTTCGGATACCCGCTTTTTCATGGGTTATCCGCGCAGTGACGGGCGCTTTGGCACCCGGAACTATATCGGTGTTCTGACATCTGTGAATTGCTCGGGCAGTGTGGCACGCTTCATTGCCGAACAGGCGGAAAAAACCGGCTGGTTTGCCGATCTAGAAAATGTCGATGGCATCGTGCCGATCGTGCATGGCAGTGGCTGTGGCATGGGCCGCCATGACGAGGGTTATGACACCCTGTTTCGCACCCTTGCGGGTTATGCTAAACATCCGAACTTTGGCGGCATCCTGCTGGTTGGTCTGGGCTGCGAGGCAATGCAGGTCGAAGACCTTGTGGGTGCTGAAAAACTCCGTCATGACGGCAATTTCCATTACATGACCATCCAGAACAGTGGCGGCACACGCCAAACTGTCGAACGCGGCGTTGATATTGTTCGTGATCTGGCCCTTCGCGCCAATCACGCCAAGCGGGTGCGCGCGCCGACATCCGAACTGATTGTTGGTCTGCAATGTGGTGGATCGGATGGATATTCCGGCATTACCGCCAATCCGGCACTCGGCTATGCGTCCGATTTGCTGGTCCGTCACGGCGGCACCACCATCCTTTCGGAAACCCCGGAAATCTATGGGGCCGAACATCTTCTAACCCGACGCGCCATCAATGACGAAGTTGGCCAGAAACTGGTCGACCGGATTTTATGGTGGGAAAACTATACATCGGTGCGTGGTGGTGAAATGAACAATAACCCGTCGCCCGGCAACAAACGGGGTGGCTTGACTACGATTCTGGAAAAGTCACTGGGTGCCGTTGCCAAGGGTGGCACCGCCCCCCTGACCGATGTCTATGAATTTGGTCAGATCATCACCAACAAGGGCTTTGTCTTTATGGACAGCCCCGGCTACGACCCGTGCTCTGTCACCGGCCAAATCGCAAGCGGGGCTACCCTGATTGCCTTTACAACCGGTCGCGGATCGGTTTCGGGCTATGTGCCAAGCCCGTGCATCAAGCTGGCAACCAACAGTACGATGTATGAAAACATGTCCGAAGACATGGACGTCAATTGCGGGACCATTGTCGATGGTGCCGTTACAATCGAAGAAAAAGGCCGCGAAATATTCGACCTGTTTCTTGAAATCGCATCGGGCACCAAAAGCAAAAGCGAGGCCCTTGGCTTTGGCAGCGCCGAATTTGTCCCCTGGCAAATCGGGGCTGTGATGTAGGAATCATGAACCCCGGATGCGAACTGTCGCAGGGCGTCATATTTTAAAGGATGTCGGAAACCGGGCTGACTTGAGCACGCCGTCAAATACGATGCCTCGAAAGGCAGTCCTTCCTGTTACGCAGGACTGCCTGACGCGCTGGCCGATATCGCCCCGCAACGGGCTGACACAATGTCAATCGACCACAAACAAGGTCGCACCGCTTTTGGTTGATGAACGGTGGGCTTCGGCATTGTCGGCCACTTGGTAGCTCATACCGGGCTTAAGGACAAAGGTCCGGCCATCTTCAAGTTCGGTCACAAGTTCGCCTTCAAGGCACAGCAAAATATGCCCCTTCGAACACCAGTGATCGGCAAGATAGCCCGGTGAATATTGCACCATTCGAACCCGGATCGGACCGAATTGTCGGGTGCGCCAGGTGGCAAATCCGATCTCGCCGGGATGTCTGGTGGCTTCAACACTTGACCAGTCGGTCGTGCCGAATGGCAAATTGGCGATGTCCATGGCGGGAATCTTTTCTCAAAATCTGTGGGGCGCGGTTTCCGGTGCCGGAACCCGGGCGCCAAGTTTGGGCTTTTTAACCGGACCGTCAATCATCTTAATCCCGCACACCCCATATAAGTTAAACGCGGTATTAATCTTTAACCTTTACGCAGATAGTTGGTAATCAACGAGTCGCACCAAGAGGCTGTCCCGATCTTGTTACCCGCAACCATCGCCACCAATCAGGATTACTCTGCCCGTCGTCTGGCAGAGATGCGTGATGCGTTGGGCAACCGCCTGACGGGTGATAATTTTTGCGTTGTGGTAACCGGTTCCTATGGCCGGCACGAGGCATCCGATCAATCCGATCTTGATTATTTCATCATTGGCCGCGAAGCCGAACGTGATCAGGCCCCCCATCAGGACGTCGCCGATATCCTTGGCAAAATGGTAACCCGCAAACCGGCCGTAAACGGCCCGTTTTCATCCTATGTCACCGCCGAGGAACTGGTAAATCGCATCGGTCTGGATGGCGACACCAACTCGATTACCACCCGGCGACTGCTGTTCCTTCTGGAATGCGAATGGCTTTATAACGAGGCTGGCAAACGCAAATTCTTTGACGATCTGATCGCCAATTACGTCACCACATCGGTCACCCGGGACTCGATTGCGCGATTTCTGGTCAATGATGTGATCCGCTATTACCGGACGATCAGTGTCGATTTTGAAATCAAAACCCGCGAAGGCGACGCCAGCAAGGCCTGGGCACCACGGCGCCTGAAACTCGTCTTTTCACGTAAAATGCTTTATTTCGGCGGCATTATTGCGGCTGCTGAAACTGCGGGGCGTGATTATGCTGGGAAACGTGAAAAACTGTCGGAACTTTTGCAGCTTCCGCCTATTACGCGCCTGCAAACCGTGTTCGGTGAAAAAAGCCTGCCTGCGCTTGAACTTTATGACCGGTTCCTGCGCGAATTGTCCGATCCCGATGTACGGGCACGTCTGGACGGGGTCGGCCCACATGATCGCAACGATGCGGAATTACGGTCGTTGCTTGATGCCGGCAAGGAATTCTCGCGTGAGCTGATCAAGCTTCTCAATGACCGATACGGGCCCGATCACCCGATCCACGAAGCCCTTCTGATGTAATCAGCCGGGCACCTGTGCAACACCGGTGACATGTTTGTGGTAATTGGCTCGGTCAAGGTCATGGACCTCGACGGTAAATTGCACCGCATAATCCCCAACCAGCCATTCCAGCCGGTCGCGCAAGGCCGCAAGGGCCGCTTCGCCGGTGGCAAATTTCGCCCGTTCACTGCGCCCCGACAATAAGCGGATATCAAGATGAACCATGGCATGACGGTCACTGCCATCGGCAATCACCACATTTTCAAGCGGTGTAATCCGGGTCTTGAAAGACCCAAGATCCGCATCGGCTTCGCGCGCGACAACATAATGAAGATCAACCGCAAGCTTGGACAACTCGTCGGCAATCGGCAGTTTGGCGGAATATTCGATTTCAAGCTGGGGCATGGATCGATTTCTCTGTGGTGGCGGAATGGCGCTGACAAGCCGGAAAGAACCGGCTCACATCAGTTCAGCTTCCCATACAATCATATAAGTCGCACCCGATCCTAGAACCTTTTCAATCTGCTTTGCATCGATTTTGTTTCTGCCCGGTCAGGCGTCGATCCCATGGGCATCAAACACAAAAAAGCCGGCCTGAACGAACAGACCGGCTTTGATGCACATCGGTGATAACCGATTAGTAGCGGTAATGATCCGGCTTGAACGGACCAGCCTGCGGAACGCCGATATAATCAGCCTGTTCCTGGGACAGTTTGGTCAGTTTAACGCCAAGACGGTCAAGATGCAGGGCTGCAACTTTCTCATCAAGGTGTTTGGGCAGGACATAAACCTTGTTTTCGTAGTTCGCGTGGTTTTTCCACAGCTCGATCTGTGCCAGCACCTGGTTGGTGAAGGATGCCGACATCACAAAGCTCGGGTGACCGGTTGCGCAACCAAGGTTGACCAGACGACCTTCGGCCAGAACGATCAGACGTTTGCCATCCGGGAATTCGACTTCGTCGACCTGCGGCTTGACGTTGTCCCACTTGTAATTGCGCAGCGAACCGATCTGGATTTCGGAATCGAAGTGACCGATGTTGCAAACAATTGCGCGGTCTTTCATCGCACGCATGTGGTCAAGCGTGATGATGTCGATGTTACCCGTGGTGGTGACAAAGATATCGCCAACCGGGGCTGCGTCTTCCATGGTGGTGACTTCGTAACCTTCCATCGCGGCCTGAAGCGCGCAGATCGGATCGATTTCGGTTACCAGAACGCGGGCACCCTGACTGCGCATCGAAGCAGCAGAACCTTTGCCCACGTCGCCAAAGCCGGCAACAACCGCGATCTTGCCCGCAACCATCACGTCGGTTGCGCGCTTGATGCCATCAACAAGCGACTCACGGCAGCCATAAAGGTTGTCGAATTTCGACTTGGTGACCGAGTCATTGACGTTGATCGCCGGAACCTTAAGGGTGCCTTTTTTCGCCATTTCATAAAGGCGATGCACACCGGTGGTGGTTTCTTCCGACAGACCTTTGATGTCTTCGAGAAGTTCCGGATACTTGTCATGGATCAGCTGGGTAACGTCGCCGCCATCATCAAGAATAAGGTTCGGCTTCCAGCCGTTCGGACCGGAAATGGTCTGCTCGATGCACCACCAGAATTCTTCCTCGGTTTCGCCTTTCCATGCGAAGACCGGAATTTCAGCAGCCGCAATCGCCGCAGCAGCTTGATCCTGGGTCGAGAAGATGTTGCACGACGACCAGCGAACTTCAGCACCAAGTGCCGTCAGCGTCTCGATCAGAACTGCGGTCTGGATGGTCATGTGCAGGCAGCCGACGATGCGTGCGCCAGCAAGCGGTTTTGCATTGCCATACTCTTCGCGCAGCGCCATCAGGCCCGGCATTTCGGTTTCGGCAATCGCGATTTCCTTGCGGCCCCACGAGGCCAGCGAAATGTCCGCGACCTTGTAATCGGTAAAGTTCGACATGTCGTCTCCAATCAAACAGGAATGGCGCATCCGCCAAAGACTTCTGGTCTTGCCGATACGCCGAGAAATTCTGTTGCGATCACTTCCCTGACCGCGATGGGTCACATATAAAGATTTCTTTATATCGTTTTCAAGTCTTTTTTTGCCCAAACACGCAACATGCATCGCGCAAACGGCAACACACCGCCGAAATCCGCCGGATCACCGTGCAAATTGACTTGGGTGTCCCCTATGTCGGGATGATTGTCTGTTTGGGCAAGACCGCCCGGCCATGCAATCAGGCCAGATCGTTAAAATCGTCAAGCATCATGGCGATCCGCGCCGAATCCCATTGTTCCATGACCCGATTGGCCTGATGGTGGGAATTGCGGGTATCAAGTCGGCGCAGCCGCTGTTTGACCGGCAACAGATTGACCGGCGACATCGAAAGATTGCGCAACCCGAACCCGATGAAAAGCGGTACATAGCGCGGATCACCGGCCATTTCCCCGCAAACACTGACCGGAATGTCGCGTTCGCCCGCCACCCGGATCACATCCCGGATCAGGCGCAACACAGCCGGGTTAAGCGGATCATAAAGACCCGCGACCTGATCATCGGTTCGATCGATCGCAAGGGTATATTGCGTCAAGTCATTGGTCCCGATCGCAAAGAAATCACATTCCCGCGACAGGGTATCAATGGCAATCGCCGCGGCCGGAATTTCGATCATTGCGCCCAACGGCGGCAAGGTTTCGGGGATAGCATGCCCCTCCTTGCGCAGGCGTTTGGCCACGGATTCATATATCTGGCGCGTCCGGGTCATTTCATGCACCCCGACCACCATCGGGATCAGAACCCGCACCGGTCCATGCAATGACGCCCGCAAGATGGCGGCAAACTGCACTTCAAGAAGTTCCGATTTACGAAGCGACAACCGGATACCGCGCAAGCCAAGGGCCGGGTTTGGCCCCGATGCGATTTCCGACTGCAAGGCGACGGCCAACTTTTCCCCCCCGATATCAAGGGTACGGATCGTCACCGGCTTGCCGTCCATCCGCTTTACGATATCGGCCAGTTCTTCGTATTGCTCATCCTCGTCGGGCAGATAATCCTTGTTCATGAACATGAATTCACTGCGCAAAAGCCCGATGCCCGTCGCGCCGTTTTCAAGGGCGGCCGAAAGTTCGATCGGCAATTCGATATTGGCATGAAGATCAATATCCACCCCGTCACGGGTCGCTGATGGCACATCACGAAGGGCAGCAAGCTTGTCACGTGCCGCCAGCCAGTCGGCACGACGCTGACTGTAATGTTCGATATCGGCGTCCGTCGGCGACAGAATGACTTCACCGCGCCCGCCATCGACAATGATCTGATCCCCGCCAGAAACACCACGAATGATATCAGCCGCCCCGAGAACCGCTGGAATGCCAAGGGATCGCGCCATGATCGCGGTATGCCCCTCGGCCCCGCCAAGGGCCGTGACAAAGGCGGTCATTTGTCCGGGTTCAAACCGTGCCATGTCGGCCGGGCTGACATCTTCTGCAATCAGGATCGCCCCCTTGGGGGCCTTGTCCACCGCCCGGTCGGTTTCCCCCATCAGACAGCGCATCAGACGCAGGCCAACTTCGCGGATATCGGTGGCGCGTGCGGCGATATAGCGATCATCCATGCCCGAAAACTGGGTGGCGATGGCGTCGATCACTTCGCTGACCGCATGCACTGCATTAAGCCGGCGCGACACAATCAGTTCTTCTGCCCCGCGCACCAGACGCGACTGGGTCAGCATGTGGATATAGGCATCCAGAAGGAAGCCAAGCTCCTCGGATGCGGCACTGTCGGCGGTCGATGATTGGGATTTCAGCCTTTTTAGCTGATCGATACTTTCGCCAACACCGTCATGCAGACGTTTGCATTCGGCCTGAATGGCGTCTTCGGCAACCGGTTTGCGGCTGATCTGGATATATTGCCGGTCCAGAACAAAGGCCCGACCAATCACAATTCCGCCCGATGCGCCCAGCCCGGTAATGACGCGGCGTGCGCCGGTTGCGTGATCGTCGGTGATGGTTGTGTCTTTTGGCGGAACTTGCAAACCTGGGGTCAGAACCTGTTCTTGTTGTTTTCCCGAAAGTCAGAAGTCTTGGTTTCAGAAATCTTGGGTATTGCCGATCGGCTTATTCTTCGTCGAACTTTGCATCGACCAGTTCGTTCAGGGCCTCGATCGCCTTGGTGGCGTCCGGTCCGGTGGCTTCGACTTCGATCTCGGTACCGATCGATGCCGCAAGCATCATGAGCCCCATGATCGATACGCCCGAAACTTCGGTGCCGCGATTGCGGACCATGATGCTGGATTCAAATTCACCAGCCAGTTTAACAAATTTCGCCGCCGCCCGCGCGTGCAATCCGCGCTGGTTGCTGATCGTAAGGATTCGTTTTTCCTTTTGCGCCATCTATGTCCCCGTCAGCCGGATGCGTGATCGCGATACATCCGGCCTTCTTATTTTTGTTGCTGACTTATTCCTCGCCGCTTAGCAAACGCGACGCGACGTTGATATATTTGCGTCCGGCATCCTGGGCCGCATTTACCGTCTCGGCCAGTGTCCCGTCGATGCGAACAGATGCCAGTTTGATCAACAAAGGTAAATTTACCCCTGCGATAACTTCGACATTTGCCTGTTCCATGATGGAAATCGCCAGATTGGACGGAGTCCCGCCAAACATGTCAGTCAAAAGGACAACCCCCTTGCCGCTATCGACCTTTTCGACGCTGGCAAGAATGTCCGAACGGCGTTGTTCCATGTCGTCATCGGGTCCGATACAGACCGCTTCGACATTTTCCTGCTCGCCAACGACGTGCTGCAAGGCAGATACGAACTCTTTCGCGAGATCGCCATGGGTGACCAGCACCATCCCGATCATGCAGTTTTCTCCATTTTAGTCACTCCCCCGATGTCGGTTCATCTGGCTTGTCTCGATGTCCGAGATGTGTGTCATATCCCAGATCGGCAATCCAGTCATTGAGTATCCGCGCGATATAAACCGAACGATGTTGTCCACCCGTACATCCGATCGCAATGGTCAGATAGCTTTTCCCTTCTTGCGCATAGCGCGGCAAAATCGGCTCCAGCATTGCCTTCAAACGGGTGATGAACCCTGCGAAGTCTGGGTCTTCTTCAATATATTTGCCCACCCGGTCATTCATCCCGGTCAAAAGGCGAAGCTCGGGATCATAATGCGGGTTGCGCAGAAAGCGAACGTCAAAAACCAGATCGGCTTCTGCCGGCACGCCCTGACGGAACGAAAAGCTTTTGACAAAAATCGCCATGCCTTCGTTTTCGCCAATGTCGAACTGGTCCTGAAGGATCTTGCGAAGTTCGGCCGATTTCATTCTGGATGTGTCGATCCGCATGTCCGCCGTCGCCGCAATCGGCGCCATCAGGCGTTTTTCATGCTCGATCGCATCCACCAGCGGCCGGTCATGGCTTAACGGATGGGGACGACGCGTCTCGGTGAAGCGGCGCTGCAATACCGATGTCTCGGCATCGACATAGATCATCAACGGTTCCATGCCGGTCTGTTTGCGCAAACGTCCGACAATGTCGACAAACTGGTCCACGCCGAAATCACGGGTACGGATATCCAGTCCGATGGCAATCGGACGGTCGGGGCGGCAATCGCTTGGCACCAGTGCCGACAACATCCGAAGCGGCAGGTTATCCACCGCATCAAACCCGAAATCTTCAAGGATCTTAAGGGTGGTCGTCCGACCGGCCCCCGAAACACCGGTGACCAGAACAAGACCGCTTTTGCCATCAAAACTGCCAAGCGCGGTTTGCAGGTCATCAGACGATTTGACAGGCGTTTTCTGCAAAACAGAGTCCTTAAGCTTCAAGTCGCATTTCACCGGTCGCAACTGCCAGCGCGACCCTGATCTTGGCATCAAGTGCCCGATCGGTTGCACATAATGTCCAACGCGGGACAGTTATGCCACAAATCTCTTCGGCAGTGCAGTGCGGCATTCTTTCAACCTGGGTTGCGTCCGCCACCAGATCGATCAGAACCCTGACATCACCTTCGGCGGCAATCGGCAATCCGCGTACAATGCCGATGCCGCGCACTTCGCACAACCCGGCAATCGTTGATGGCGCTGTTGCGATCAAACGTCCGTCACGCGCGACAAGGTCCGTCCGATCATCCGAAATCAGACAGCCCCCCGCATCTATCAGGCGCAAGGAAATACTGGATTTTCCCGAACCGGACGGCCCGCGCAATAACAGCGCATGGGCACCGATCTGGACACAGTTTGCATGAAGTTGGGACATAATGGGAAAACGATGCGGGGCCGGGCGTTTGTTGTCAAACACCAAACAAGCGGATCGGGTGCAACCTGACCTTCCGCATAAGCGTTTGGCGGTTTCTGATCGGAAAAATCTTATTCCAGCGGCAGGCGAATGGTGAATATCGCGCCCTTGACCGCGTCATCAACCACCCGATTCTGTGCGCTCAGTTCGCCGTTATGGGCGGAAATGATCCGCTTGGAAATCGAAAGACCAAGCCCTGAATGCTGCCCGAATTTCTCGGTCGATGGCCGCTCGGTATAGAAGCGATCAAAAATCGCCTCTTCCTTGCCCGGCGGAATGCCCGGCCCGTCATCTTCGATCGTGATTACCGCCCAATCCTTGTCTCGCCATGCCCGCACACGGACTTCGCCGCCTTCGGGGCTGAAGGTGATGGCGTTTGAAATCAGGTTTCTGAACACCTGGGTCAACCGGCTTTCAAGGGCGGGCACATTCAGATCTTCTGGCACAGATACCCGAATGCGCGGGCCGCTTGGATCGGCATTGTAAAGTTCGCCCAGCGTCTGCAACAGAACCCGAAGATCGACCTCTTCGCTTTCGGCACGCGACAATTCGGCATCCATGCGCGAATAGTCGGAAATATCACTGATAAGGCGGTCAAGACGCTGCACGTCTTCGGCAATGATTTCCATCAGACGGCGCTGGCGTTCCGGATCTTTAAGCCGGGTGGCCGTTTCCACCGCACTGCGCAGCGACGTTAGCGGGTTTTTGATTTCATGCGCGACATCAGCAGCAAACCGTTCAATCGCATCCATACGATCCCAAAGCGTTTCGGTCATATCACGAAGGGTGGTCGACAGATCACCGATTTCATCGCGCCGGTCCGAAAGATCAGGGATGGTGAATTGGCGGTTTTTGCTGCGCCGGACACGTTCGGCGGCGCGCGCCAGACGATTAAGCGGACGGGTAATCACCCCGGCCAGATAAATCGACAGCAACACCGTGATGCCAAAGGCAAACACAAAGATTTTCAGGATATCAAGCCGCACCGCATGCAGCGCACTTTCGATCTGCTCGCCGCTTTTGGTCAGCATCACCGATGCCAGCACCTGCTTGAACCGGGCCACCGGCACCGATACGGACAAAATACGCCGCCCCTGGCTGTCAACCCGGACCACCCCGCGCGAATAGCCGGCAAGGGCTGCGCGCACTTCCGGATAATCGGCCGCACTGGCAACCGGCGGATCAACATAAAGCGGCAAGGGCTGCTCGCCTTCAAACAGGGTCAAAAGACCGTCTGTCAGTTTGCGCATGATTTCGGCAAAGGCATCTTCATCGCCCGGTGCGGGCAATTCTTCGGCCTGGATGGTGCCCGCGCCAAAGGACTGGATATTGCGGCTATCGGCCATCAATTTGCCGTTGGTGGCAAAAAGCCGCGTCCGCGCGCCGGTAATCCCGACCAGACGGCGCACCATTTCGCGTGCGACTTCAAGTTTCACCCGGTTGGTTGCATCATCTTCGGAGCTGACGGCCGATGTCGAAAGTGCAGCAGCATACATTTCGGCCTGTACGGCCATCGCTTCAAGCTCGGAATGAATGAGTTCCTGCTTGTAGCGGCCGAGATACAAAATCCCCGCCACCAAGACAAACAGCGCCAGCGCATTCACGGCAAGAATGCGCCAGGTCAACGGGGAAAACAGCCCGTGGCGTTCCTCTATGCGTGCCGTCCGTGTTTCGGACTGGCTTGTCGTCTGGTCCTGATCGCCAGCGCTTTGATCGCTCATTCAAACCTGCGTAACTGGCCCGTCATGGTCGGGCCGGCAAAAATGACAGATGCCGGAACATATGTGTCCCGGCACCATAATTCGTCTGATCAACCTGCAACAGTGGCAGAGTCGCGATACCGATACCCGACGCCATACAGCGTTTCGATTTCCTTGAATTCCTTGTCGGTTTCGCGGAACTTCTTGCGCAGGCGCTTGATGTGGCTGTCAATCGTGCGGTCATCAACATAGATATGCTCGCCATAGGCCGCATCAATCAGCTGGTCACGGTTTTTCACATGGCCCGGATGTTTCGCAAGTGCCTGGATCAACAGGAACTCGGTCACGGTCAGGTTCACATGCTGGCCTTTCCAGCTGCACATGTGACGCGACGGATCAAGAACCAGATCCCCACGCTGCAACACATCATCCGATCCGTTCGGGCGTACACCGCCTGCGCGCATGATTTCCGAACGGCGCAACAATGTGCGGATACGTTCAATCAGCAGACGCTGGGAAAACGGCTTCTTGATATAATCGTCTGCCCCCATGCGAAGACCTGTCAGCTCATCAACCTCGTCATCTTTCGATGTCAGGAAAATGACCGGCATTTCGGTCTTCTTGCGCAGATGGGTCAGAAGCTCCAATCCGTCCATGCGCGGCATCTTGATATCAAGCACGGCAAGATCCGGTTCTTCCTTGGTCAGGGCATGTAGCGCCTCCGAACCATCCGAATATGTCAGAACCTCATAACCCTCTTCTTCCAGGGCCATGGAAACAGACGTCAGGATATTACGGTCGTCATCAACAAGTGCGATCTTACTCACCTGGACCTCGTCATCTGGACAGATACAATTAGCGGGCCGAAACCCAATTCAGTTTTGCGACTATACAATTTACATTCCAATGTGGCGAAAAAATAACCGCTTGCGGCATAATTAAGGCCTATCGAATACACGCGCAGCAATCACCGCGATTTACCTGTATTTGTTGACTTTACGCCAACCCGCCCAATAACAATCACCATCCCGGGGTCAATTCGCCAATCCATCGGAAACGCGCGACACGGATAATTGATCCCTGATGCTGTCGGAGGCCGCAATTTTTTACTGGTTACGCAATTTCAGCCGCGCAAGCCTGACCTTCGCAGGCACGGTGATTTCGGCCCTGGTGGTGTGGCTTGCCGTTAGTTCGACCGGCAATCTGACGATCCGCGAACTTGAAACCACAGGACAGGCGCGCCTTGCCCTTTATGACAGTTCCCTGCGCGCGGCAATCGACCGGTATCGTTATCTGCCCTATGTCGTGGCCCGCCATCATCAGGTGATTGATGCGATCTCCGATCCGCAATCAGCCCAGATTGCCAATTTCTATCTTGAACGGGTCAATGACCGGTCCGGGGCGGCGGCCCTTTATGTTCTCGACAAAACCGGGATGACCGTGGCCTCAAGCAACTGGAACACACCCGACAGCTTCGTTGGCGAGGATTATTCATTCCGCCCCTATTTCAGTCAGGCAATCGCCGGCAACGAGGGATTCTTTTTTGGCATCGGGGTCACCACCGGGCGGGCCGGCCTGTTCATTTCCAATTCCATTCGCCAGAATGGCGCGGTTATCGGGGTTGTTGTCGTCAAACTCGAACTCGATGAACTTGAAATGAACTGGCAGGAAGGCGGCGAAACCGTCTTCGTTGCCGATGCCGATGGCGTCATCACCCTGACCAGTCGTGGCGACTGGAAATACCGGACCCTGTCGCCCCTTTCGGATGCCGATCGCGCGCGCATTGTGCGCAACCGTCAATATTCCGGGCGTGATCTGACATCGCTTAATGTCGGACAGCAACTGGCCAAAGGTTCGGGCATCGTCACCATCAGTTCCCAGCGTTTCCTGTTTGACAGCAAACCGATCCGCGGCAGTGACTGGCGCATCTATTATCTGACCTCGATGGATCAGGTCACCGACCGTCAGGCCGCCGTCATGCTGATTGCCATTATCGGCGGGGGGATGATTGTGCTGGTCATCCTGTTCTTGCGCGAACGCGAACTGAAACTGGCATCCCAGCGCGAAGCCCGCGAATTCGAACGCATTCAGGCACTCAACACCCGGCTGGAAGAAGAAATCAACGAACGCCGCAGGACCGAAGAAGAACTGCGCGGCACCCAGAATGAACTGGTTCAGGCCGGAAAACTGGCCGCCCTGGGTCAGATGTCGGCGGCCATCGCCCATGAAATCAATCAGCCGATTGCCGCCATCCGGACATTCTGCGCCAGTGCCAAACTGATGATCGAACGCGGCAAAACCGACCAGCTTGATCAGAATATCGGCCAGATTTCATCACTGACCGAACGCATGGGGGCGATCACCGGACAGCTCAAGACGTTCTCGCGCAAATCAACCGGTGTGCTGGAGGCCGTCGATCTCAAGATCGCGCTGAACAACGCCTTGCAACTTCTCAGCCCGCAACTCGATTCTGAGAACTGCACGCTCGAACGCCACGAACCCGAAACACCGCTTTTTGTCCATGCCGATCTGGTTCGTATCGAACAGATTTGCGTCAACATCATCCGCAATGCGCTCGATGCCATGGAAAACAGTTCGGTCAAACGCATCCGCATCGATCTGAGCAGCAACCGTAACGATGTCGTCATGCGCATTACCGATACCGGACCGGGCATGAATGACGAAACGCTGTCGCTGCTTTTTGATCCGTTCTTCACCACCAAGGACCCGGGCCAAGGTGTGGGATTGGGACTTTCGGTAACTTATGGCATTGTGCGGGACTTTGGCGGCACCATCAAAGCCTATAACACCACTACCGGCGGTGCCTGTTTCGAAGTTCGATTGCCGTTGCTCAGGGACAAGAAAACGTGACGTCATCAGATCAGACCCAGGATCAATTCGCAAAACCGCACATCATTATTGTCGATGATGATGCCGCCATGCGCATGGCGCTGTCGCAATGGCTGGAACTGTCTGATTTCGATGTCACCGTCTATGAGGACGCCCGCGAAGCCCTGCGCGATATCCGCCCGGATTTTGCCGGGGTCATCCTGACCGATGTGAAGATGCCCAAACTCGATGGCATCACCTTTACCCGCTCGGTGCTGTCAGCCGATTCCGATATTCCCGTCATCCTGATGACCGGGCACGGCGATGTCCCCATGGCAGTCGAGGCCATGAAAAGCGGCGCCTATGACTTTGTCGAGAAACCGTTCGAACCCAAAGACATTGTCGAAAGCCTCGAACGTGCCATCGAAAAGCGGCGGCTGGTTCTGGAAAACCGCAAGCTGCGCCAACAGATCGCCCAGCGCGGCAGTCTGGACAGTCGCCTGATCGGCAACTCTTTGCCGATGCGCGCCCTTAAGGATGAAATTGCCAATATCGCACCGACCGAAGTCCCGGTCCTGATTTCCGGCGAAACCGGCACCGGCAAGGAACTGGTCGCGCGCGCCATCCATGATCTGAGCGACCGGCGCGACGAAAAATTCGTCGCAGTCAACTGTGCCGCCATTCCCGAAAGCACGGCTGAAAGCGAACTTTTCGGCCATGAAAAGGGTGCCTTTACCGGGGCGGTCAGTCAGCGGGTCGGCTGGATCGAACATGCAATCGGCGGCACGCTTTTCCTTGATGAAATTTCAAGCATGCCGCTTGCCCTTCAGGCCAAATTGCTGCGCGTGATCGAACAGCGCGAAGTCGTTCGTGTCGGCTCAAACGCCCCGGTAAAGGTCGATTTCCGGCTGATCTGTGCCACCAACGAAGATCTGGTCGAAGCCGTCTCAGCACGGAAATTCCGCGAAGATCTGCTGTTTCGCATCAATACTTTTGAACTGGCCATCGCCCCCTTGCGCGATCGCAAGGATGACGTGGCCCTGCTGTTTGATATTTTTGCCGAACGCGCCGCCGAACGGTTTGAACGCCCCTATGAACGTCTGGGACCGGTCCTGATCGGGCAACTTAAATCCCATGACTGGTCGGGCAATGTCCGCGAATTGAAAAACATGGCCGAACGCTATGTCCTTCTGGTCGGAAGCCCTGAGGAAAGGTTCAAGCGCCTGTTCAAGGCCGGATTTGAGAAAACATCACGATTGCCCGGTGACCTTGCCCTGGCCGATCAGCTGCGCGATTTCGAAGAACGCGTTATCCGCGATGCCCTTGATCGCCATGACGGCAATATCAAGTCGGTGATGGAAGAACTCGACATCCCGCGCCGGACCCTGAACGAGAAGATGAAAAAGCTCAATATCCGCCGAGAAAAGCCGATCTGAGCTTCCGGCCCATCGGCAAGAATCCGCCGATTGATTCCGGCATATCGGCAATATTATGCCGATTTGTCAAAAAACTGCAAAATAAGCATTTGATTTTAAATAGTATTTTTTATTTCTGTTTTGGCATACTCATTGCACATTCGAGTACCAAAATGATAAAATGATCGAAATACAGGGAGGAGACCACACAACCAGCCCCGTCCGGGGTGACGGAATGGTTGTTTTCAAATCAACTCTCTTGGACGATTTCAGCGGCCCGCATCAAACGCCCTGCCCGCAGGTGGCGTTGACGGAAACCGGAACCCGATCGGGAATCTGCCCGACGGATTTTTGTCCGGCCAGTTCGCGAAATCCAAGAATAACAGGCCATGACAATTGGCCGGTCAAGAACGTGAAGAACCGATTTCTAAAGCGATCTTTGATTAATTGGACGTAAAGAGTGTTAACCCTAGGGAGGACTACCATGAAGCTACGTACTCTGCTTTCAGCAGCAGCCGCAGCCATGATGCTGACCGCTATTCCTGCTTCAGCACAGCAGCTTTCAATTGCAACCGGTGGTACCGGCGGCACCTATTATCCGTATGGCGGTGGTCTCGCAGAACTGATCACCAAATACATCGACGGCACCAGTGCTGTTGCCGAAGTTACCGGCGCATCTGTTGAAAACATGGGTCTGATTGCCCGTGGTGACAGTGATATCGCCATCGGTCTGGCCGACACCGTTTATGCGGGCTATACCGGCACCGGCAAATTCGAAGGCCGTACCCTTGATAACGTTCGTGCCCTGGCATCGATCTATCCGAACGCGGTTCAGATCGTCACCATGGCCGACAGTGGCATCAACGGTCTTGCCGATCTTAAAGGCAAACGCGTTTCTGTTGGCGCACCGGGTTCGGGTACCGAAGTTTCGGCCAAAACCCTGCTCGAAGCCAATGGCATCACCTATGATGACATCGAAGAACAGCGCCTGAACTTCAACGAAACCGCTGACGCCCTTCGTGATGGCGACATTGATGCCGGTTTCTGGAGCGTCGGCCCGCCCACCAGCTCGATCCTGAACCTCGCAACCACCCGCGACATCAAGCTGATCGCTCTGACCGACGAGGAAATCCTCGCTGCTCTTGACGCAGAACCGACCTTTGCACCGTACGCCCTGCGTACCGGCGTTTACGAAGGCGTCACCGCACCGGTCAACACCATCTCGACCCCGAACGTTCTGTTCGTGAATGCCGACATGGATGAAGAACTGGCTTATCAGATCACCAAGACCCTGTTTGAAAAGGTCGACGAACTGATCGCCATTCACCCGGCCGCCAACGACACCACCGTTGACTTTGCTCTGAACTCGACTCCGATTCCGATGCATCCGGGCGCACTGCGTTACTACGAAGAGACCGGCAACCCGATTCCGCCGCAGCTCTATCCATGATTTCCAAAAAGTTCGGGCGGCCTTTACTGGCCGCCCTTCTTCTCTCGATCACGGCCTGTGCTGGTCCCGCCAGCCATCAGGAAGTCAAACCCGGCACAACCGTCGACCATCTTGAAGTCATCGGTGCCGACGGATCGGTTCTTGCGCGGACCGATATTGCCCGTCAAACCGGATGGTGCCTGTACTGGAACCATTCTGTTACCGGTGATGGCGTGATCGACTGTTACGTAGACGATCTTGGCAAGATGGTTCTTCATCGTGCCTTTCAACCCGACTTCGCAGCGGGACTGGGACATTTTCCCGGTCGCGGCATTCTGACCAGTGCCGAAGGCGGGGGATACTGGATCGAAGATATTGACGAACCCGTGCCTGGCAATGCCTATGTGCTGCGCGTCGGGTCGCTTGCGGTTAACCATCGTATCGTCACAACCGATGGTGACGAAATCTATCTTTCAAAGATGGCTGAACATACACGTGTCACCATCCGCCTTGATTCCGGGGAATAAGTTTAATGTCTGAACCGGCACCGCTTCCGTCCATGACGGACAAACTGCCACAGCCCAAACTGGTTGTGCTGGCAATTTCGATTGTTGCAGTCGCACTCTCCTTGTTCCAGATGTATGGCGCAGGGATCGAGCCGCTTGGTTTGTTCTACCAACGCAGCATCCATCTTGCCTTCGTCATGTTCCTGGCCTTCCTGATGTTCCCGGTTTTCGGCAGCAACAAGAAGCGCGGCGTGCTTGGATGGGCGATTGATCTTGCCTTTCTGGCCGGTGCCTTCACCACAGGCTTCTATCTTTCCTTCTATCTCGACGAAATCATCAACCGCGCCGGTTTCTGGAGCAGCTCGGACCTGATCATTGGCGTGATCGCCACCATCACGGTCCTCGAAGCAAGCCGCCGCGCTGTTGGTCTTGGCATGACGATCATCGGGATTGTCGCCATCGTCTATGCCCTGTCGGGTCCGCGCGGTGCGCTGCCGTGGCTTGGCGAATGGCTGCCGGGCATCCTGTCCCATCGCGGTGCGGATATTGATCGTCTTGTCGGTCAGCTCTATCTCGGTCAGGAAGGCATCTATGGCCTGCCGATGGGGGTTGCGGCGACCTATATCTTCATGTTCGTTCTGTTCGGTGCCTTCCTTGAAGTCACCGGTGCGGGCAAATTCTTTATCGATATGGCCTATGCCGCGACCGGCAAAAAGGCCGGTGGCCCGGCAAAGGCCGCTGTTCTGGCATCGGCCGGCATGGGATCGATCAGCGGATCGGCAATTGCCAACGTGGTCACCACCGGTGCCTTTACCATCCCGCTGATGAAGCGCCTTGGCTATCGCCCGGCACAGGCCGGCGGTGTTGAAGCCGCGGCATCCACAGGCGGTCAGATTACCCCGCCGCTGATGGGCGCGGGTGCGTTCCTGATTTCCGAATATACCCAGGTGCCCTATCTCGATATCGTCATGATCTCGATCTTCCCGGCGATCCTGTATCTTGGCACCGTCTATCTGTTCGTGCACATCGTTGCGCTTAAAAACGGCATGCGCGGCATGCCGGCATCCGAACTGCCTGACTGGCGTCAGGTCCTTAAGGAAGGCTGGCAGTTCATTCTGCCGCTGGGCATCCTGATTTATCTGCTTGTGCTCAATATCTCGCCGATGCGGGTGGGCTTCTGGGCCATTCTGTCGGTCATGGCGGTTGCCGCCCTGCGCTATGTGCTGTGGTACTTCTTTGTCGCTCCGCAAAACGGGGTGAAGCCAAGTCACGATGGCCTGAAACAGGCGATCAAAAAAGGCATCGCAATCACCATTGCCGCCCTTGAACTCGGTGCCAAAAACGCCGTTGCCGTTTCGATGGCCTGTGCGGTTGCCGGCATCATTGTCGGGGTTGTCGGTCTGACCGGCCTTGGCCTGAAATTCTCCTCGATGATGATCGCGTTTTCGGGCGGCAACATCGTTCTGGCACTGGTTCTGGTTCTGATTGCCAGCCTGATCCTCGGGATGGGCCTGCCGGTAACGGCGTCCTATATCGTTCTGATCGTTCTGGTTGGCCCGGCACTTTCGAACGAGTTCGGCATTCCGCTGCTGATCGCCCATCTCGTGGTCTTCTGGTATTCGCAGGACAGTAACGTCACACCGCCCATTGCGCTGGCCGGGTTTGCGGGGGCGGCGATTGCCAATGCCAATCCCATGGAAACCAGTATCCAGGCATGGAAATTCGCCAAGGGTCTCTATCTGATCCCGGCCTTCATGGTCTTCAATCCGGAAATCATCGAAGGCGGCTCGATCCAGATCGTTCTGTGGACCGGCTTTACCGCCATCCTGTGTCTGGTGGCCTTTGCCGCGGCCCTTGAAGGATACCTGTTCGATCATATGGATGTCATTTCACGCATCCTGATCGTTCCGGCCACCGTCGGTGTCTTCTATCCCGATCTCAAGGCCGAGATTGCCGGCACCATCGTGCTTCTGATCGTCCTTGGCCTGAACTGGTGGAAAGGCAAAAAGAACGGCCCGACACCAAGCGTCGCGGCCAGCTGATCCGGCCTGATCCGAAACACTACAGAAAAGCCCGCAACATCTTGTTGCGGGCTTTTCTTTTGGCATATCCACCCTACCCGACCGGGCAGTAGACCCGGGCAGATTGAATCGATACAGTAATACTCATACAAATAAATCGGTTCCTGAACGCCCCTGTAACTCCGGACACCCGCCTTTCATGCAGTTCATCCTTCTGCTGCGCCAGGCCCCAAGGCAGCTTGCCTTTGGCGCATTGCACAGTTTCGGCTCATCTTTCGGTCAGACCTTTCTGGTGGCCCTTTTCGTTCCGTTCATTTCGGCCAGCCTTGGTCTGAACGAAACCGAATTTGCCAATATCTATGCCGGGATCACGATTGGCAGTGCACTGTGTCTACCGGTTGTCGGGCGCTGGATCGACAAGGTCGATATCCTTTCCTACAGCCTTGCGACCATGGCGCTGCTTGCACTTGGCTGTGTGATGATCTCGCTTGCCGGCAATGTCTGGATGCTGATTGCCGCCCTGTTTGTCCTGCGTCTCGCCGGTCAGGGCTTGATGACCCATGTCAGCATGACCGGCATCGCGCGCTATTTCACCAAACATCGCGGCCGGGCGCTTGCGGTTGCCAGTTTCGGCTTTCCCCTGGCCGAGGCCATCCTGCCTGCCACCTTGCTTGCCCTGATTGCGGCTTTTGGCTGGCGCTATACCTATGCCGGGTCGGCGGTATTTATCATCATTGTTCTGGTGCCCGTCGCCTTTTTGCTGATCCGGCGCGATCAGAAATTCCGCGCGGTTCCGACCCGCAGTTCCAAAACCGCCGCAAAACCGGCATCCGACTCCGCCCGCCCGACCGATACCACCACCGATACCACCACCGACAGCACACCCGACCAGTCATCGCCAACTGACCCCGAACATCCCCGGCTGTTCAGATCGCTTTATGTCTGGTTCTGTATGCCGATGCTCGCCGCACCACCATTGATCATGACCGCCCTGTTTTTCCATCAGGGTGCTATTTCCACCCACAAGGGCATTGAACTTGGCTGGTTTGCTGCGGGCTTTACCGTTTTTGCCGTGACATCGGTTCTGGGCGCTTTTGGCAGCGGCCCGCTGATTGACAAACATTCCGCACGCCGTCTGTTTCCATGGCATCTAATCCCGATGATGGCGGGCATCATTGTTCTGGCAATCAGCCATCAGCCCTTTGTCATTCTGATTTATATGGGGCTTGTCGGCATCACGGTCGGCTTTGCCACCACCCTGCGCACCGCCATCATTCCCGAACTGGTGCCGCTTGATGAAATCGGCGCGGTACGCAGTACCCTTACCGCTGTCATGGTGCTGGCCTCGGCCATGGGACCGGCGATTTATGGCTGGATGTTTGCCGCCGATATTTCAATCGAAGTGATGCTGACAGCCACCCTGATAGCGATGGCCGTGATCAGTGTGCTGTCATGGCTGTCCGAACGTCCGGGCTTTTACGTGCCGCCGGGTATCAGCCCACAGGACTCGCATTGATGAACAATCGTCCGATGTAACGGTGGGTGCGTTTGGCATCGTAATCGGCACCATAATCGGGATCGTATTAGATGCCATATTCGGCACCGCATTTGACGCCACGCTTCAACGTGGCGGGCTACCGGATCCGTCAGCATCAAAAGGATCGCCCGTAACCAGATATCCGGCTGCTGATGCCACATGCGCTGCTAGCACGGCTTTGGCACCGTGTTTACCGGTACTGCGCTTGCTGGTACCACGATTCTCGGATCTCAACGCCTGATCCCACATTTACCGGCATCGCGATCTTGATCCCGCCACTCCTCATACCCGGGCCCGTGATCCCAAACCCGTGATCCCGAGCCTGTGATCCCAAGCCTGTGATCCCAAGCCTGTGATCCCGAGCCTTTGATCCCAAGCCTTTTGATACTGAGGCTCCGGTACCGAGATCCTGCTACAGCGCCCCCTGATCCCGCGCCCCTGACACCACGAAACGACCGATGCTGACGGCCCGGACCACGCCAACCGGACCAAAACCGGCCCAAAAACCGGACAAGATCGTTTGATCATCGCCATTTCGCACGGTCGGGCACAAATTGGTCGGATGCCGTTTGACCAAAAAAATGGCCCGGATCACAAAGGTGACCGGGCCAGTCGGGAAAACAGCGTCAAATAGGGAGGAAGACGCTAGATAGAAATCGGTAGTCCAACAAACGGGAGCACCTCTTGGGGAGGAAACTCAATCGGCGCTCGACCGTTTGTATCTCGTCAGATTAGGCAGCACCGCCAACGGTACCAGCCGGATGCTTGATGTCGGATGCCTTGTCCGAACCTTTGAACAGGTTGCGGAAGAAGGAACCTACGAACTCAGCGCGCAGCTGCTGACCTTTACGTACACCTGCTTCGATTTCGGTGGTGGAGATGTAACGGGTGGTGATTTCTTCGTAAGTGGCCATCTTGACCTCCTAAATATTTCGTTCGTTGCGACGCCGTGTCGCTCTCGATGAACTCAATCTAATTTTCTTTACCGGGAAAGAGAATTAGCTCAATATGCACATTACTTGTGAATGATCGTCATAAATAGGAAGTCCGAGATATGGATCGTGCCGCGGAAATGGAAATTTTTGTCCATGCAGTTGAAGAGGGCAGCTTCTCAGCAGCAGCAAGGACAATGCGTCTGTCACCTTCAGCCGTGTCGAAATACATTTCCCGTCTGGAAGACCGGCTGGGCGCACGTCTGTTGATGCGCACCACCCGTCAGCTCAGCCTGACCGAGGAAGGCCGGGCCTTTTATGAACGGGCGCGCACCATCCTTAATGAAATCGAAGAAGCCGAAGAAGTCGTCACCCAGCTTTATGCCGCCCCGCGCGGCACACTGCGCATTAACGCATCGGTGGCCTTTACCAAGATGCAGGTGGTGCCGCTGATCCCGGAATTTCTGGCCCGCTATCCCGATGTGCGGATCGAACTGACCCTTGATGACAAATTCACCGATCTGGTCAACGATGGCTATGATCTGGCCATTCGCCTGTCCGCTCTTGAAGATTCATCCCTGATCGCGCGCAAATATGCGGTCAACCGCCGCATGATTGTTGCCAGCCCGGAATATCTCGAAAAGAACGGCATCCCGCGCAAACCCCAGGATCTCGAAAACCATAACTGTCTGCATCTGTCATCGCGCGAAAGCTTCAACGACTGGCACTTTGAAACACCCGACGGTCACGTCGCCTTCCGCGCACAGGGATCATTTTCGGCCAATGACGGTGACGTGCTCCACGAAGCAGTCCTTGCCGGGCTTGGCATGGCGCGTCTGGCCGAATATCTGGTTCACGAAGATATCCGGGCCGGTCGCCTGACGCCGGTTCTGACCGAATATGTGCATGATCAGGCCTGGATTTCTGCGGTGTATCCGCACAAACGTCACCTGTCGCCCAAGGTCCGCGCCTTTGTCGATTTCCTTGCTGAAAAATTCACCCCGGTCCCGCCGTGGGAGCTTGGCTATCGCGATGCCCGGTCGGTGCGCCGCAGCCCGGATGCCTCAGACAGCACCGCCGACAACCGTCCGACCGAATCTGCTGATCAATAACCGCAATGCGCATGTCGGGGATATCCCCCTAAAACGACAGCGCCTTCTGATAGGTGCCAAAGTCAAACCGGAACTGATATTCCGAAGACGCACTCAGGTCATCAAGAATGCGGCTTTCACCTGTGCGTGCAAAGCCGCATTTTTCATAGAACCGATGCCCGGCTTCAAACCGTGTATCGGTCCATAGCATCACGGTCACGCAATCAGGATGGCTCTGCCCCAGCCACGCCAGCGCCTTGGCCATCAGTTTTTGCGCCGTGCCCCGACCGCGGTTATCACGATGCAGATAGACCTTGTGAAGTTCGGCTTCTTTTGCCTGCGCATCATATTTGATCCCGAAACAGCCAAAAATCCGGTTGTCGGGATCAACCGCAACCCAGATACGCCCGTCCGATGATTTGAAATCATCGGCAATCGCATCAAGTTCCGGGAATTCACGCGCACGGTCATAGACACAGCCGGGATATTCCGCAAACACGCCCGCGATCAGGGTGCCAATCGCGTCACCGTCACTGTTAAAGGCCGGACGAATCATCAAATCGCTGGCGGTTGATTGTCCGCCTTGCGGCTTTGCGACATCGCGCCCCATCAGCCCAGAACCACGCCCTTGGCCAGCTTATCATAACCGCGTAGCACCGCATCGGTATCCATCGCCGCCTTGCCCGGGCGCTGAATACGGGTCGGGCGCAGGGCCCCGCTGCCACAGCCGATGGTAAGCGCATCATCAAGGATTTCACCCACCGGGCCGGACTGGTCCGTCACCTCGGCGGCCTGCACCTTGATCCGTTCCTTGCCCAGTTCGAAATAGGCCCCCGGCCACGGGGTAAAGGCACGGATTTTCCGTTCCAGACTTGCCGCATCATCGGCAAAATCAAGCTTGGCCTCGGCACGTTCGAGTTTCGCGGCATAGGTCACGCCGTCTTCGGGCTGTTTGGTGGCAACAAGCTCACCTTTCGGAAGCTTTTCAAGCGCCTCGACAATCATTTCCCCGCCAAGGGCGGCTAGATCATCATGCAGCGCATTGGCATAGGTTTCGCGGGTGATCGGGATATCGCGGATCAGCAACATGTCACCGGTATCAAGCCCGACATCCATCTGCATGATGGTGACACCGGTGGCATCATCGCCCGCCAGAATAGCCCGCTGGATCGGGGCCGCCCCGCGCCAGCGCGGCAACAGGGACGCATGAATGTTCAGGCACCCGTATTTCGGCGCATCCAGAATGGCCTTGGGCAGGATCAACCCATAGGCCGCCACCACCGCCACATCAAGATCAAGATCGGCAAAGGCCTGCTTTTCCGCGTCCGACTTCAGCGATACGGGGTGGCGGACTTCAATACCCTGATCCGCCGCCCAGGCATGAACCGGGCTTGGCGTTTCCTTGTGCCCGCGCCCGGCCGGGCGCGGCGGCTGTGAATAGACACAAACAACATCATGTCCCGCCGCCACCAGATCCTTAAGCGCCACAAGGGCAAAGTCCGGGGTTCCCATAAAGGCAATGCGCAGCTTGGTCATATCGTCACGTCCATTCATCAAAGGATCAGGCATTCATCACAAGATCGGGGCAAGACCGTTGGTCTTTGTACTTCCAAGCCGGCAATTTGGCGCTATCTTGGCAAAATGACAAGCCAAGCCTTACCCGAACCGCACAAATACCCGGTCAATCATATCTGGCATGCTGACTGGAGCATCTCGGCCGCAGCCCGCTGGGTTGCCAAGGCCCGCCGGGTCACTGGTGGCTGGCAGATATATGCGATCGAACCGGTCGGGATGTTGAACCAGTTTCTCGGCACCCTTGCCGATCACGGGCACAACAATACCCTTTGGCTTGGCCTTGATATGCCCGTCGGCTTTGCCGATTACTGGTATGATGGCGCGAATATTCAAAACTTTAAATCCATATTGAAAAACGGATTGACCGGATCCCTTGAATATTTTTCAACGGTCTGCGAACGCCCGGATCAAATCACCTATCATCAGCCTTTCTATCCCAGATCATCCGGGCCAAAGGGCAGTGTCAAACGCGACCACCTTGTCACCGCCCTTGGCCTTTCGCGATTTGATGACCTGCATCGGCGCTGCGAACGCGCCACCAATGATCGTGCGGCCGCCTGCCCGTCCTTCTGGACCCTTGGTGCCAATCAGGTCGGCAAGGGGATGCTCCATGGTCTTGAACATCTGATCATTCCCGGTGCGCGTCTTGGTTTCAATATCTGGCCGTTTGACGGTGATCTTGCCACCTGTTGCCAGCATCCCGGCGTCACCCTGATGGAAACATATCCGGGTGAAGTTTATGGTTGGCTTGGTATTAGTGAGTTAACTAAATCAAATCAGAAAAGCCGGGCAAAGGCCGTTGAATTTCTGATCGAACATGCGGCACGTAACGCGGTTGAAATCGCCCCGGCGGTCATGGCCGATTGCAAATCGGGCTTTGGCCCGGATCAGGGCAAGGATGATGCCTTTGACGCGCTGGTCGGTGTTTTGGGACTGATCCAAATTGCCGATGGCAAACGCCCCGAATATCTGCCAGATGAGCAAACCATACGCGAACGCGAAGGCTGGATCATGGGTCTTGATCCGGCCGATATCAAAACGCCAAATCCATAACCCGCCCAAAATAAAAGGGCCGGAAAACCGGCCCCTTGTCACAGCATATGGCAATCCGTTCAGGCAGACTTTTTCGTCTTCTGAAGCTTCTGGACCTTTTTGATCATCATGTTGCGTTTAAGCGCGCTCAGATAGTCGGTGAACAGAACACCATCAAGATGATCGATCTCATGCTGGATACAGGTCGCAAGCAGACCATCCGCCTCGATCTCGTGCTCCTTGCCATTTTCGTCAAGGTAACGCACGCCGACCTCGGCCGGGCGTTCGACATCGGCATATTGTTCGGGGATCGAAAGACAGCCTTCCTGATAAACCGATGTATCTTCCGATTCCCAGATGATTTCCGGGTTGATCAATTTCATCGGTTCGGGCTTGTCCTTGTCATCGGAAACATCCATGACGACAACGCGCTTCATCACCCCGATCTGCGGCGCGGCAAGGCCGATGCCCGGGGCTGCGTACATGGTTTCAAGCATGTCATCAAGAAGGTCTCTGATCTCATCATTCACCTCGGTGACCGGTTCGCACTCCTTCTTGAGGCGCGGGTCTGGAACGATAAGAATTTCACGCAAGGCCATGGGTCTTTGATCCGGTTTCGAACTTGATTCTGGTCTGTATTATAGCGAATTTCGCGCTTCGAGATAAGGTTTCCCGTCCCCCAAGTCAAGAAAGCTGCGCCAAATAGACCGGGTAACAGCCATGCTTCGCACCGCATGGCCTGGTGATTGCGTCTTACTTTTCCTCTGGCTTGGTATCGGGTTTGTCGTCCGGTCCGGCCAGAAGTTCCATTTTCGTGATGTCACGTACATGGGTTTCCGACGGTGCCGGTTCCTCGATCATGCGGTCATCGGCAACGATATGCTTCTCCTTAAGCTTGCGCGCCGATACCAGAACCGATCCCTCAAGCGTGCCAAGCGTCTTGTTGTAATTCTTGACCGTACTTTCAAGCGACTTGCCCATGGAACTGAAATTCTTGGCCAGTGTGCCCAGACGATCAAACAATTGCTGGCCGATCTCGCTGATATCGCGCGCACTTTCGGCCAGGGCTTCCTGACGCCAGCCATATGCCACCGCCTTGAGCAACCCAAGAAGCGTGGTCGGCGTTGCCAGGATCACCCCGTCGCGGAAACTGTCCTCGATCAGGCGCGGGTCGCGTTCAAGTGCGGCCGAGAAAAAGCTCTCACCCGGAAGGAACAGCACCACGAATTCGGGGCTGTCCACCGACTTCCAATAGGATTTTTTCGAAAGCTCCGTGATCACCTTGCGCACATTGCCGACATAGGTCGCAAGCAATGCCTCGCGGCGTTCATCATCATATTTCTCGTCAATTGCTTCCAAATAGGCCGACGTCGGCGCCTTGGCATCGACCACGATGTTTTTCCCGCCCGGCAGGTGAATGACCATGTCGGGTTTCTGGATACCTTCGTCGGTATTGAAATGAACCTGCTCGTCAAAGTCACAATGTTTGAGCATCCCGGCAAGCTCGACAATGCGCTTGAGCTGCAATTCGCCCCACTTGCCCGATACCGATGAACTGGACCGAAGGGCGGAACTCAGCGTCTGGGTCTCTTTTGAAAGCCGGGTCTGCGATTGCACAAGGGTCCCGACCTGTTCGCGCAACTCGCCGTATGCTTCCTTGCGGCTTTTTTCAAGTTCATTAACCTTACTGTCAAAGGCCTCAAGACGTTCTTTGATGGGTTTTACAAGGCCGTCAATTGCCTGTTGGCGTTTTTCAAGATCACCCTTGGCACCTTCCTGAAGGCGCGAAAAGTTTTCACGCGCCAGCTTGAGAAACTCGTCATTATTCATCTTGAGCGCATCGGACGACAGCGCCTTGAAACTATCAAGCAGCTTGGTCTTGGCATCTTCAAGCATCGCAAGCTTCTCGGCCGCCGCCTCGCGCTCTTTCTCAAGGGCGGTTTCAAGCTCCGATCCCTTTTCGCGCCACTGATCAAGGGCGGTGCGCAGCTCCTTCATCTCGGCCTCAAGGATCGGCACCCGGTTGGCCGTGGTTTCGGCAATGGCGCGTTTTTCCGATACCTCGGCCAGTTTCTCGCGCGTGATTGCCAACTCGCCTGCAAGATCGCGCCGGGTTGCTTCGGTCTGTTCAAGCTGGGATGACAGCAATGCGGTGCGCGACTCTGTCTCGGCATCTGCGGCATCCTTGATGCGTTTGATCATCATCGCGCAAAAAACCAGTGCCAGAACCGACGCGCCAAACGCGCCCGCGGCCAAAGAAATCGGATCCATTGTCCCACCATTCAATTATCGTCTGGATTCTTTGTATCTGTTTTGTTCCATCAAATCCAGAACCGAACAAAACCGGTTTTGACCGTCCGTGATCAAATTTTGTCAAAGCCATTGCTGGCGTGAAACCGAATTTCGACTATATATCAACAAGATATTCAGAAACCAATCACGCCACCCACCAAACCTGTATGTCTTCACATCCCCGGTCTGCACCAGATTGCCGGTTCATCAAAGCCGAATTTAAGCAGGCAATCCGCCAGTTTGGGCAGTCCTAAAGTTGTATTCCCTGAATATCTTCTGCGCACTAGCATAGGGCGCAAGCGACAGGATCATATTGTTTGCCCGTTTTGCGCACTGCACCGAACGGAACCGGCAATACAGAATCTCTGAACCGCACCGAAATACCGCATCGGCACGGACGCCGTTTCCGACACACCGGAAAACAATGGCTGCTACCTGATGCATCAGAGACCACAGGAAACGAACAAGAGGCCACATATGTCTGCGAACGTTTATCCCGTACCCGGCGACATCGCAAAGAACGCCCTGATCGACAAGGCAAAATACGATGCCATGTATAAACAGTCGGTCGAGGACCCGGATGGCTTCTGGGGCGAACATGGCAAACGCATTGACTGGATCAAGCCATACACCAAAGTCAAAAATGTCAGCTATGACGCCAAGGACCTCTATATCAAATGGTACGAAGACGGCACCCTGAACGTCTCGGCCAACTGCCTTGATCGCCATCTTGAAAAACGCGGTGATCAGACCGCCATCATCTTCGAAGGCGATGATCCCAACGTTTCCGAACACATCACCTATCGCGATCTGCATGAACGCACCTGCCGTTTTGCCAATGCGCTGAAATCGATGGGCGTTGGCAAGGGTGATCGCGTTGTCATCTATCTGCCGATGATCCCCGAAGCCGCCGTCTCCATGCTGGCTTGTGCGCGAATCGGTGCGATCCATTCCATCGTCTTTGGCGGTTTCTCGCCCGAAGCACTGGCCGGTCGCGTCGAAGATTGCGGCGCCAAGGTCGTGATCACCTCGGACGAAGGTCTGCGTGGTGGCCGTGCGGTTCCGCTTAAACGCAATGCTGACGAAGCCCTTTCACATCCCGGTGTCAAATCGGTCGAGAAAATGGTCGTCGTCAAACGCACCGGCAAGGATGTCGCCTGGAACGACACCCGCGACGTCTGGTATCACGAAGTTTGCGCAGCGGCCTCGACCGATTGCCCGCCGACCGAAGTCAATGCCGAAGACCCGCTGTTTGTTCTGTATACCTCGGGCTCGACCGGCAAGCCGAAGGGCGTTCTGCATACCTCGGGCGGTTACCTTGTCTATGCCTCGATGACCCATCAGTATGTCTTTGATTATCACGAAGGCGATATTTACTGGTGTACGGCCGATGTCGGCTGGGTTACCGGTCACAGCTATATCGTCTATGGGCCGCTGGCCAATGGCGCGACCACGCTGATGTTCGAAGGTGTGCCAAGCTATCCGGATGCTTCGCGCTTCTGGCAGGTCTGTGAAAAGCACAAGGTCAATATCTTCTATACCGCACCGACCGCGATCCGTGCCCTGATGCGCGAAGGCGTCGACTGGGTCAACAAAGCCGATCTGTCGAGCTTGCGCATCCTTGGTTCGGTGGGTGAACCGATCAACCCCGAAGCCTGGGAATGGTATCACGAGCATGTCGGCAAACGGAATTGCCCGATTGTCGATACCTGGTGGCAGACCGAAACCGGCGGCATCCTGATCACCCCGCTTCCCGGCGCAACCGATTTGAAACCGGGTTCGGCAACACTTCCGTTCTTTGGTGTTCAGCCCGCCCTTCTTGATAACGAGGGCAAGGAACTGACCGGTGCCACCGATGGCAACCTTGTCATCAAGGACAGCTGGCCGGGTCAGATGCGCACGGTCTATGGCGACCATGAACGCTTCATCCAGACCTATTTCAGCACCTTTGACAAGGTCTACACCACCGGTGACGGTGCCCGTCGTGACGATGATGGCTATTACTGGATCACTGGCCGCGTTGATGACGTCATCAACGTATCGGGTCACCGTATGGGCACGGCCGAAGTCGAAAGCGCGTTGGTTGCCCACGCCAAAGTTGCCGAAGCCGCCGTGGTCGGCGTTCCGCACGACATCAAAGGTCAGGGCATCTATGCCTATGTGACGCTCAATGCCGGCGAAGAACCGACCGAGGAGCTTCGTCTTGAACTGGTCAAATGGGTCCGCAAGGAAATCGGCCCGATCGCCAGCCCCGACTTCATCCAGTGGTCGCCGGGTCTGCCGAAAACCCGTTCGGGCAAAATCATGCGCCGTATCCTGCGCAAGATTGCCGCCAACGAATATGACCAGCTTGGTGATACCTCGACCCTGGCCGATCCGGGCGTGGTCGACGATCTGATCGAAAACCGTCAGAACCGTTAATCGTCACCTGCAATTATCTTTGATTGGCATCTTGCTGATTACGACATCAAACCCGCCGGGAAACCGGCGGGTTTTTTCGTGTGTCCCGAAACCGGCATGGCCCGATGCGTGCCCTGTGGTTGTGCAAAAACTTAAATTGGTATAGGTACAGCCTGCTGCGACGCAGCAACGAACAGGATGGTTTGGGGACCCCTGTCGCCGCACGGATCGGCTGACGGGAAAAGATGACCCTCCTGATAACTTCCTGCCAGGACGGGGGACAGCCTTGATCGTCCGGGCATACGGATACGGAGACTTTCTGTGAATAGCGATTTTCTTCCGCGTTTGCGGGCTGAGTGGCTTGGCAACATTCGCGGTGATGTGCTTTCGGGCCTTGTGGTGGCACTCGCCCTCATCCCGGAAGCCATTGCCTTTTCGATCATTGCCGGTGTTGATCCCAAGGTCGGGCTTTATGCCTCCTTCTCGATTGCCGTTATCACCGCGATCTTTGGCGGACGCCCGGGTATGATTTCGGCGGCAACGGCGGCAACGGCTGTTCTGATGGGGTCGCTGGTTCGTGAACACGGGCTGGATTATCTGCTGGCCGCCACCATTCTGGCTGGCGTGATCCAGATGCTGGCAGGCGCGCTCAAACTCGGCAATCTGATGCGCTTTGTCTCCAAATCCGTGATGACCGGCTTTGTGAATGCGCTGGCGATCCTGATCTTTATGGCGCAGTTGCCCGAACTGATCGGGGTTTCGAACATGACCTATGTGATGGTGGCCGGCGGTCTTGCCATCATCTATCTGTTCCCGCGCATCACCAAAATCATCCCGTCCCCGCTGATTTGCATCATCGTTCTGACCGGTATTTCGCTGTTTATCGATGCCGATCTGCGCACGGTTGGCGATATGGGCGCGCTTCCCGATGCCTTCCCGGCAATCTATCTGCCCGATGTGCCGCTGAACCTTGATACCTTCCTGATCATTCTGCCCTATTCGGCGGCGGTCGCAGCTGTGGGTCTGCTCGAAAGCCTCATGACCGCCCAGATCGTTGATGATCTGACTGACACCACATCGAACCGGACCCGTGAATGCTATGGTCAGGGGATCGCCAACTTCTTTACCGGCTTTATCGGTGGCATGGCCGGTTGTGCGATGATTGGCCAGTCGGTGATCAACGTGAAATCCGGCGGCCGTTGCCGTCTGTCGACCTTCCTTGCCGGTATCTTCCTTTTGATCCTGATCGTCGTACTGGGCGATCTGGTGGCGATCATTCCGATGGCGGCACTTGTTGCCATCATGATCATGGTGTCGATCGGGACATTCAGCTGGTCGTCGATCAAGAACCTGCACGAACATCCGCGCAGCTCGTCGATCGTGATGCTGGCCACCGTGATTACGGTTGTCGGATCGCACAATCTGGCGATTGGTGTTCTGGTCGGGGTTCTGCTGTCGGGCATTTTCTTTGCCTGGAAAATCGCGCAGATTTTCCGTGTCACCAGCACCCTTTCGGCTGACAACACGCATCGCACCTATGAAGTGCGCGGTCAGATCTTCTTTGCCTCGGTCGAAGATTTCACCAAGGCATTCGATTTCCGCGAAGCCCTTGACAAGGTGACGATTGACGTCAGCCACGCGCATATCTGGGACATTTCAAGTGTTGCAGCCCTTGATATGGTCGTGCTCAAATTCCGTCGTGAAGGGGCCGAAGTCGAATTGATCGGTCTCAATGAAGCCAGCGAGACAATCGTCGATAAACTGGCCATCCACGACAAGCCCGGCGCACTTGAACGCCTGATGGGCCATTAAGGCCACCGCAAAAGGGAAAAGGAAACGATCAATGACCCATCTGATCGCACTGATTGACGGTTCAGGCTATTCGCAAAGTGTATGCGACCTTACCCGCTGGGTGGCGGAACGCACCGATGCATCCATTGACCTGATGCATGTTCTGGGCCGTCGTTCGGTCGGCTCCGAACCAGCCGATCTGAGCGGCAATTTGAAACTCGGTGCACGCACCGCACTTCTCAAGGAACTGGCCGATCTTGACGAGCAGAAAAACAAGCTCGAACTCAAACGCGGTCGCCTGCTGCTTGAAGAAGCCAAAACCGGTCTCGAAGATGCCGGTCTTGCCAATGTCGGCACCAAACTGCGCCACGGGGATCTGATCGAAAGCATCGCCGAGTTCGAAAATGACGCCGATCTGATCGTGGTTGGCAAACGCGGCGAAGCCGCCGACTTTGCCAAAATGCATCTCGGATCGAACCTTGAACGGGTTGTCCGTGCGGCCAAAAAGCCGGTTCTGGTCGCATCTCGCGCTTTCGAACCGATCAACAAATTCCTGATCGCCTTTGATGGCGGCGAAAGTGTCATGAAGGCCGTGCGTCACATCGCAAGCGGCAAACTGTTCACCGGGCTTCCCTGTGTTTTGCTTTCGGTTGGTAAACCGACCGACACCATGCAGGAAAAACTTGATGAAGCCGCCGCCATCCTGCGCAAGGCGGGATATAGCGTCGATGCCGGTTTTGCATCAGGCGACCCCGAAGACGTGATCAAGGACAAGATCGAAACCGACAAGATCGATCTTCTGGTCATGGGGGCCTACGGCCATTCACGCATTCGCAACTTGATCATTGGCAGCACCACCACCGAAATGGTGCGCTCCTGCCAGGTGCCGGTGATGATGTTCCGCTGATAAGCGCCCTGCACGCGCGGCTCAAAACCATCTTGATGCCCCTGTCTGATTGCCGACAGGGGCATTTATTTTATCAACATGGTGTCCTAAATCGCGTTTCAGGACGCCAAACCCTGCAAATGCGCGCTTTCCTGACCTTTCAAGTCATCGACATGAAAGGTCTCCACCATGCGCTTTGCGTTATGCACCATTTTCATCCTTCCCCTGCTGATTGCAATATCGTCTGTCGCGTTTGCCAGCGATATCGGATTTGCCAAATTCTCCCTTGTTGCCAACGGACCCGATCAACGCGACCTGTCTGGCGTGATCTGGTATCCGTCACGCGATGACACGCCAGAAGAAACAATCGCCGAAAACATCGTATTCCATGGTCAAAAGGCACGCCCGGGCGCCACACCGCTGCCCGGATCCTATCCACTGGTTGTTCTGTCTCACGGTTTTGGCGGCAACTGGCGCAATCAGGCATGGCTGGCCACCGAACTTGTGCGCCACGGCCGAATTGTCGCTGCCCTCAATCACCCGGGCACCACCAGCAAGGATCTGCAAGCCCTCGACGGGCGGATGCTTTGGAAACGCCCACAGGACATCGCACAGTTAATCACCTATCTCACCGGTCATTCCGACTGGTCGGCCTTGCTCAGGACAAATGATATTGCTGTTATCGGGCATTCACTGGGGGCCTGGACGGCACTTGCAATTGCCGGTGCGCGCACCGATGCCAGTCGGATGCTGGCCGATTGCCGTAACCATGCCGATCTTGCCGCATGTGATGTGGTTGCCGATTTCGCCATCGGTCACAGCAAAACCGATCAATATCTGCTGGCACAATCTCTTCGTATTGCCAATGTCTCACGGGTTGTCAGCCTTGATCTCGGGCTGGCGCGCGGCTTTACCCCCGAAAGCCTGTCAAAAATTGACATTCCGGTTCTTCTGATCGCAGCAGGAAGCCCGAACCCCGGCATTCCCCATGCCATCGAAACCGGCTATTTGCGGCCATATCTTAATGCCGCCTCGACCGAGTTTCATCTGATCGAACAGGCCGCACATTTCAGCTTTATGCCACTGTGCAAACCGGGCGCGGCCCGCTTGCTCGACGACGAAGTTCCCGGTGACGGGGTGATTTGCCGCGACGGGGATGGCACCCCGGATGGCACACGCAAAATCATCCATCACCAAACCGCAAGGCTGATCATCGACTTCCTGGGTCGCACACACTAGCCACCCACAAGCTGGGAATGCCTGCCTTAAATCACGGCACGGCCCAATCATCAGACAAATAAAAAGCCCGGCAATTTCCTGCCGGGCTTTTGTCATACCATTTCGATATCCAGCCTAGCGCAGGATGAAACGCCCCAGATTGGAATTGATCTGGCGTTCCAGTTCGCGGTCCAGATCCATCAGAAGGGCGGCTGTCGCGTCGTAAATCGCCTGTTCGCGTTCGGCAACCGACATCGATTCCGAAAGCGTGCGTGACCGCGATGCCATCGCCTGGACTTCGCCTTTCTGCACGCCATTGGCATCCATCAGCTCAAGCTTGGCTGCGACCTTGAGTTCGATCTTGTCGGACTGGTCATCGGTAAACACGCCCTTGATGCCTTTGGTGGTCTTGAGCGCGTTTGACGTGATTGATGCTTCGGTCACCGAATAGCGCAGCATATCGCTGGTGCCTGCGGTCTGAAGACGGTCATCGGGCCAGTTCATCGCCATTTTGCCAAGGCTGAATGGCAGATCCGACGCAATCGATCCGTCTTCGGTATTGCTCCAGGCGGCAACTTTTTCAATCGGGCCTGCGGCAAATACGATCGGCGTAAGATGGCGCCATGTCACATCGGGGTAATTTGCCACCGGTGCGCTGGTGCAGGCTGCCATCAGGGCAAGTGCCGCACCCGCAACCACGGTACGCAGACCATTGATGGACAATAGCTTCATGACTTCAAACTCCCTTGCCTCTGACTTCGATGCCTAAATTAACCTGTTGGGCGGCCATATAAAAACGCCACCACAAGCTTTATAGCCATGGTGACGTTGCATGATGATTAAGGCAAGGCTATGACGCGCCCGATACCTGTTATTTCACATGATGGCATGTGCTCGGACATCTGATCCGTCAGGCAGACGGGCTGTCTTCTGCCGTGCTGTCTTCTGCCTTGGCGTTTGCAGTGGCATCGTCGGCCTTAAGGGCGCGCAAGTCATCCTCGTCAAAGCCATAACGCGTATTGCAGAACTGGCAAGAAACACCAACCTCGCCGGTATCTTCCTCGCGCATCGACAGAAGTTCCTCAAGCGGATAGGTAACCAGCGCACCTTCGATCTTTTCGCGCGAACAACGGCATTTGAACCGAAGATCGGACTGCTCATAAACGCGCGGTTCCTCGTCATGGAACAGACGCCAGATCAGGTCATGGGCCGACAGCGAAATATCCACAAGCTCGTTCTCGGTCGCACTCGCCATCAGGATGGTCGAACGGTTCCAGTCTTCAGATACCTTTTCGGCCTCTTCCGGGGTGGCGGCATCGCCCGATGCACTGACCGGCATTTTCTGCAAGAACAGACCCCCAACCCACCAGTCGGCATCGGTTTCACCCCGATGCACTTCAAGCTTGAAGGCGGTTTCAAGCTGCTCGGACTGACGGAAATAGGCTTCTGCACATTTGGCAAGGGTCTCGCCCTCAAGCGATACAATCCCCTGATAGCGTTCATGTTCATCGCCCTGATCGACGGTAAAGGCAATATGCCCGCGTCCCATCAGTTTAAGAACTTGCCCGCGCAGGGCTTCCTCGCCGCCGTCTTCCTCGGCAATCATCGCCGAAAGGCGTTCTTCATCGACCCGAAGACAGGCACGCACATTGCCGTCACTGTCAACATCGACCACCATCATGCTGATCGGCCCGTCCGAGCTGGTCTGAAGGGTAAAAAGCCCCTCATATTTCAGCGACGACGACAGCAAGACCGCAAGCCCGATGATCTCGCCCAGCAGATGATTGGCAAGCGGCGGGTATTTGTGCTGACCGATAATGGTCTGCACCGTCGGTCCAAGGCGCGTAAAGCGGCCGCGAATATTGGAATGATCCAGCGTGAATGGCTGGCAAAAATCGACAGCGATCTGCATGTTCGGCTTCCGCGTGGTTAGGTGTTTGGGGCCGTATAACAAGACAAGCCCCCGATTGTCGAGGCGCGTTAACACAACGCTTTACCCGACCTCTGACAGCATAACAAAGGGCGGCCAAAGCCGCCCTTCAAATTCGATCTGCCTTATTTAGGCGCAAGGATCAGGATGGCAAGCCGTTAAAGCAGTATAACAGAACCCCTTTTTGCGCATGCAGGCGGTTCTCTGCCTCGTCAAACACCACCGATTGCGGCCCGTCAATCACCTCGTCGGTGACTTCCTCGTTGCGGTGTGCCGGCAGGCAATGCATGAAGATCGCATCATCCTTGGCCTGGGCCATGGTTTTGGCATTGATCTGATAGGGTGCCAGGGCCGCCATGCGGGCATCGTAATCTTCATCCCCCATCGAGACCCAGCAATCGGTCACGACCACATCGGCCCCTTCAAGCGCACTGTCCATATCGGTTAGACGGACCTGGCCACCCTGTGCATTGGCATTTTCAATCAGGCCCTGATTGGGGCGATAGCCAACCGGGCAGGCCATATCAAGCGCAAAGCCGAATTTCGGCGCGGCATGGATGAACGATGTCGATACATTGTTGCCATCGCCAACCCAGGCAAATTTAAGGCCTTCAAGCTTGCCCTTGTGTTCCTTGATCGTCATCAGGTCCGCCATGATCTGACACGGGTGGCTCTGATCGGTCAGGCCATTGATCACCGGAACCGTGGCATATTGCGCCAGTTCAAGCAGCTTGGACTCATCGGTGGTCCGGATCATGATCGCATCGACAAAACGCGACAGGACACGCGCGGTATCGGCAATGGTTTCCCCGCGGCCAAGCTGGCTGCTTTCGGCATCAAGGATCACCACATCACCGCCAAGCTGGCGCATCCCGACTTCAAACGAAACACGGGTCCGGGTCGACGGTTTTTCAAAAATCAGCGCCAGCGTCTTGCCGGCAAGCGGCTTGACGCCAAACGGGGCATTGCCGGCTTTTTCGGAATCGCCAAGGGCGAGAATATCTTTCAGTGTTCCCGACGGCAGTTTGTCGAGATCAAGAAAATGACGAATATCAGTCATGGTTAGTCTTCCTTCCTGCGCCCTTATTTCGCCAGGGCTGCGGCCGCTGCTTCAATGGCAGCAAGCGCTTCGTCAACATGGGTTTTGGTGATGTTGAGTGGCGGCAACAGACGCACCACATTATCGCCGGCCGGAACTGTCAGAACATTGAGCTCGCGCAGCTTGGCAACAACATCGACATTGGTCGGAACCGTTTTCATCCCCAACAACAGACCCATGCCACGGATTTCCGCGATAAAGCCCGGATGTTTCCGGGAAATGGCCGCAAGGCCGTCGCGGATCAATTGGCTCATGTCCAGAACATGGTCCATGAAGCCCGGTTTCAAAACTTCGTCAAGAACGGCATTGGCCGCCGCCATGGCAAGCGGATTGCCGCCAAAGGTCGTGCCATGCATACCGGCCGGAAGGGCCGCGGCCGCCTTTTCGCTCGCCAGCAACGCCCCGACCGGGAAACCACCGCCAAGGCCCTTGGCCGAGGAAATGATATCGGGGATCATGTCCGACCATTCATAGGCAAAAAGCTTGCCCGTCCGGCCGACACCGGTCTGAACTTCGTCAAACATCACCAGCATGCCGAACTCGTCAGCCGCCTTGCGCACACCTTCAAGATAGCCTTCCGGCGCACGGCAAATGCCGCCTTCGCCCTGGATCGGCTCCAGAAGGATCCCGCCGGTATTGGGCGTGATCGCGTTGCGCAATTCATTAAGATTGCCATAGGCAACCCGGTCAAAGCCGTCGGGCATCGGCCCGAAACCTTCGCGGTATTTGTCGCTGTAACCAGCCGTCAGCGTACCAAGGGTACGGCCATGAAACGCATTGGTCGCAACCAGAATGCGGTTCTTTTCCGGATGTCCCGACACGTGCTGATAGCGGCGTAGCATCTTGATGCCCGCCTCGTTGGCCTCGGCCCCGGAATTACAGAAAAACACCGTATCGGCAAAGGTGTTGGCCACCAGACGTTCCGCCAGCTTTTCCTGCCCCGGAATACGATACAGGTTCGACGTATGCCAGACCTTGCCGACCTGCTCGGTCAGCTTGGCAACAAGATGCGGATGCGAATGGCCAAGGGTATTGACCGCAATACCCGACCCGAAATCAAGGAATCGTCGGCCGTCCTGCGCATAGAGATAAGGTCCTTCACCTTTCTCAAAGGCCAGATCGGCCCGCGCATAGGTCGGCATGACGGGAGTAATCACTTCTTTATTCCTCAATTAGGGTAAAAATCGGTTTGTTGACCAGTTGGTCAACTCCGGCAGAATACCGGGAAGCCGGGGAGTATCAAGAGATTCCTTGACCCTGTCAACGCCGCAAAACCCCTTAGAAGCGGGGGCAATCCATTTGCCCGTTCGTTTGTTTGCCAATGCGGCGCGAAATGAAAAAGGACAGCATCCGCTTTCGGAGGCTGTCCCTTTGAAGAAATTTTGCGTTTCCGCAGCTTTTGGCAGGTCTTTATGCCTTGAGCTTGTACCCGCTTTTGATCATGCGATAGCACAACAACCACAACACCGCATTGACCGCCGCAAGGACAATCACACCGGTCATGATCGTGCCATCCGACATGCCCGTAAAGCCATAGCGGAACCCGTCAATCATGTAGAAGAACGGGTTGAAATGCACCAGAATCTGGCCCGCTTCGGGCAGGTTTTCGGCACTGTAAAACGTGCCTGACAGGAACGATAACGGGGTAACGACAAAGTTGGTCACAACCGCGATATGGTCAAATTTCTCGGCCCAGACACCACCGGCAATGCCAAGCAGCGACAGCATCAGCGACGCGGAAATCCCGAAATACAGGATCGCCCAAAGATTATGGATGCTGACATCGACAAAGAATGCCATGGCAATGGCGGTTGCCAGACCAACCACAATCCCGCGGGTCACCGCGCCAAACGCGAAACCGGCAACCATTTCACCGGCCGATAACGGCGGCATCAGCACATCAACGATATTGCCCTGAACCTTCGAGATCATGATCGAACTCGACGTATTGGCAAATGCGTTCTGTGCCATGGTCATCATGATCAGACCCGGCGCAAGGAAGGTGGCAAACGGAATGCCATTGACGGTTTCGACCGCACGACCAAGTGCAAGCAGAAAGACCGCCAAAAACAGCAGACTGGTAATAACCGGCGCACCAACAGTTTGCAGATGAACATTCAGGAACCGGCGGACTTCTTTGGCATAAAGCGTCCAAAGACCAAGCCAGTTGACCGCGCCCATCTGACGTGGGGCTAACTCTTTCATGAAGTTTCCTTCGGAAAAATGCAGACAATTGCGCGTAAAATAGGGAGAGTGGGGGCATCCTTGCAAGGGTGCGTATTCATTCATTTTGTCTGATATGGTCAATAAACAGCATCAAAGCCCGGAAACACTGGCCTCTGACGGCGCATCGCCGTCTGGCGGAAACGCGCGCTTTACCGGAAATAATGGCAAAAATGCCAAAGACAAAAAACGCGAACCCAAACGTCCGCGCCGGGTCACCCGTGACTATTTGATGAATTATGCCACCTGGTATCTCGAACGGTTTGCCGCATCGCGTGCCCGGCTTGAAAAGCTGATGCGCGGTAAAATCCGTCTTTCGGTTGCCGAATATGGCACCGACCCCGAAGAAGCCGTGCAATGGATGAACTCGGTTCTGTCTGCCTGTGAAAAGGCAGGCTTCATCAATGATGATGCCTATGCGCGCGGTCGTGCCAGATCGCTACTGCGCAAGGGCAAGGCCATGCGCGTCATTGCCGCTGATTTGTCGGCACGCGGCATTGCATCCGATCAGATTGATGACGCCATCCGCGATCTTCGTGCCGAGGCCGATCAGGCCGCCTATGAGGAAGTGCGGGGCACGGACCCCAATATTGCCGCGGCCGCCGCCTATGCCCGACGTCGGCGCCTTGGCCCCTGGCGCCGTCCCGATATCCGCGAGGAAAAGCGCGAAAAGGACATGGCCGCCCTGGCCCGGCAGGGTTTTGGCTATGACACCGCCACCCGCATCATCAATAGCGACCTTGACGAGCTTAATGATCTGCTTTCAATGATCGACGGCATTTGATCGCTCCAAAATTTGATCACACTGGCATTTGATCGCTCCGGCATTTGATCGCAACGGCAAAGCTGTTTATGACTGGCTCAAACGGCTCCTAAAACATCATGATACGGAGAACCCACAAATGATGGTCCGCATCTATCACAATCCGCGCTGTTCGAAATCGCGCCAGACCCTTGCCCTGATCGAGGAAAAGGGCATCACGCCAGATGTGATTACCTATCTCGACACCCCGCCAACCCCACAGGAACTTGCCGGCATTCTTGATATGCTCGGCATGAAACCCGAAGACATCCTGCGCAAGAAAGAGGCAAAGGAAGAAGGCATCGCCGATCTGCACGGGGAAGAGCTGATCGAGGCCCTTTGCGCCCACCCGCGCGCCATCGAACGTCCGATCGTGGTCAATGGCAACAAGGCCGCACTGGGCCGCCCGCCGGAAAATGTTCTGGAGATCCTCTAGAACATACGCGTGCTCTTAACGTACCTAAAACCGAAGCTTGGCTAGACTTGCCAAGCTTCAAAGAGGCTACGATGCCTATCTCTCCAGACTTTTTTTGTGGCAGATGCGCTGACTGTGTAAGTTCCTGATGCAGCTCCAAGAAACTCGATAATTTCACCCGCCTTTTCGGCTAAGTGCCACAAATCTGTATAGAAGACGCCCTCTGGCTCGAAGTCCAGCAAATGCGCCTGTCTTGCATTTCTATAATCGCGAAATGCCTTTAGGATTTTTGTCTGGTTGTTTACTTCAAGTGAACGACGAGAGTGTGTGTTCTTCAGGACTTCCCATACGTCTCTCGCCCTCGTCAGCTGAGACTGTCCATTATCAGCCCTGCAAAAAGCGGAGGCCAGCTCCGGTTCTTCAAGACAATGCATCATCCGTGGAATGCAAATTCGATTTTCCCCAGCATTGTTGTCAAACAGCCTCGCAACCCCACCAGCCGCATTACTTCCCACCACTGACTTAACTAACAGCTTGAGTGAAGTTCGAGTAGGCTGCGCTTGTTTCTCGAACCAATACTGAAACTCTTCACTGTCCCATAACAATGCAAACTCACTACATCCAGCTACCCAGTCCCACTGCATGCGTAACTTTTTGAGCCAGTCATCGAGTATTTTGACGTCAACCATCGGCTACCCTCCTGCTAACGAAAGCATTGTTAAAATAGAGTACATTTTCAAACGCCTGTGCCACATCGGCACGGGCGTTTTTCGTAATTAATAAAAGTCCAATACCCTCACAGGCATTATGTCTTGCAGATAACGTCAGATCAAAACACCTGTGGGGAGGTCGTTGATGATTGCTGCATTTGCCCTGATCCTTGTTTGCCAGCTGTTTGGCGAAGTGGTCTCGGAACTGTTTGACCTGCCGGTGCCCGGTCCGGTCATCGGGATGGTTCTTCTGTTCATCGGGCTTCTGGTCAAACGAAAACCGCCCAAGGTTCTGACAGATGCCGCCGACAATCTTCTGATCCATTTTTCATTGCTGTTTGTGCCGGCCGGGGTTGGCGTCGTCACCCAGATTGACCGGCTCAAGGGCGACTGGTTGCCGATTGCCGCCGCCCTGACCATCTCGACCCTTCTGACCATGGTTCTGACCGCCCTTCTGATGTCAAAGCTGTTCCCGAAACAGGACACGACAGAAAAGATGGAGGACGCGCAATGAACGAAGCCGATATCACCCAGCTTTGGGTCTATCTGTCGGCCAAGCCGCTGACCGGACTGACCATCACCCTTGTTGCCTATGCTGTTGGCTTCTGGCTCTATCAGAAAAGCAACCGCAACCCGATCTGCAATCCGGTGGTGATCGCCATTGCCTTGATTGCCCTGTTGCTCAATGTCACGGGCACCCCCTATGCCACCTATTTCGAAGGGGCACAGTTCGTCCACTTTCTGCTGGGTCCGGCAACGGTGGCACTTGCCGTGCCGCTGTTCCGTCAGACCGCGACCCTTAAACGTGCATTGCCGGTCATTGTGTTCGGCGTTCTGTTCGGATCACTGGTCGCCAGTGCCAGCACGGTCATTCTGGCCTGGGCATTGGGTGCAAGCCCGGAAACGCTGGCATCACTTGCACCGAAATCGGTCACGACCCCGGTTGCCATGGGCATTGCCGATGAAATTGGCGGTGTTCCGGCCCTGACGGCTGTCTGTGTGATTGCGACCGGCATTGTCGGGGCGACGCTTGGCCCGATGGTCATGAACAAGGCCCGCCTCAAGGACTGGCGCGCCCGCGGATTTGCCATGGGGGTTGCCGCCCACGGGATCGGCACCGCCCGTGCGTTTCAGGTCAATGAAACCGCCGGCGCCTTTTCCGGTCTGGCGATGGGCCTCAATACAATGGCCACCGCCCTGACCATCCCGTTCCTGTGGCACTGGATCTTTGGCTAGGACATCTCGACCAACCCGGACTGCTTACCCCGGACGGCTTACCCGGACGCCGTCCGGCGATATGCATGGCGAAGTATGGTACGATCACGGGTGTCATTGTTAACCGCTTGCCTCTATCATTGTCGTTCTTGACGTTGCACCGGCTGGTGACAGTCGCGCAAATCACAAGGGAACGTGATGAAAATCAAAGTCTTTGGCGAACGCAATACCGGAACCAATGCCCTGATGACTGTAATCAGGGGCAATTCCAAATCCGTGGTTCTGCCGAGTGTTCTGGCCGAAGTATCCCCGCAAGCCCGGCAGAATTTGGCAATCATGATGCGGATGGGCATTTCGACCAAGGGCAAAGAACAACTTATCGATGCTGCCTTCAAGGGCCGCCCGATTCTGGAACAATGGAAACATGCCGCGACATATTTTGATGTCGCGACGGTCAATGACGACGTCCATTTTGTGTTTACGGTACGCCATCCGCTTTCATGGCTGATCGGTCTGTTTCAGAAACCCTATCATCTGCTTGTTGAAAAGCCGGCCAGCCTGATTGATTTTGCCAAAATGGACTGGGAAACAGTCGGTCGCGACAATTTGCCGAAAAAAACCTATAAGCCGCTGGAACTATATGCGGCAAAGCTGCGATCCTATCGCGAACTGATGGACAAGCTCGACCACAAGGGGATCGGCTATACCGTCATCAAGTTCGAAGATTTCGTCACAGATCAGATGCAGGCTTTCCAAACGCTAAGCCCCCATCTTGACGCCCCATCCGGCATGTTTCGGGAACTGACCCGATCCACAAAGGAAGCCAACAAGGATTCCGCATTCTATCGGAATTATTATGCCAACGAAGTCTGGCGCGATGAATTCCCGGACATCAACAAGGTGCAGCTTCCCGAAGACGGCGATATCTTCAAATCCTTCGGCTATGCGCCAGGCAGCTGATCAGATCAGCCATAAAAAAAGGGTGGGACTTGGCCCACCCTTTTTTCGTTTGTCAGATTGATCACGGTCCGAACCGGCACCTGCCGGTGGCCGTAATTTAGCCTGCGCGCAATTGCGACAGGAAGTCCGATACGGTGCCCTGCAAGGTATCGATCTGTTTTGCAAGGGCGGCCACATTGGTATCCAGTTCACCGGCAGCCGCACCGCTATTGGTCGCTGCTTCGTGGATTTCGTCAATATTGGCAACCACTTCTGTCGATCCGGCAGAAGCACTGGTCGCGCTATTGGCGATTTCATTGACTGCGGCGTTCTGTTCATTGACCGCAGATGAAATACCGTTGGCAATTTCGCTGATCGACGAGATCGTCTGTGTGACTTTCTCGATTGCCTCGACCGTTACCTTGGTTTCATCCTGAATGGCACCGACCTGCTGGGCGATGTCATCGGTGGCCTTGGCCGTCTGGTTGGCAAGGTTTTTGACTTCCTGTGCAACCACAGCAAATCCTTTGCCTGCTTCGCCTGCACGGGCCGCCTCGATCGTCGCATTGAGCGCCAGAAGGTTGGTCTGGGCTGCGATGTCGTTGATCAGGCTGACAACCTCGCCGATGCGTTCTGCGGCTTCGGCAAGACCGCCGACCATTTCATTGGCCCGCGATGCTTCACCCACAGCGGTTTCGGCAATTGTCGTCGATTCACGGACCTGCCCGCCAATCTCGCTGATCGAAGCCGACAATTCTTCGGTCGCGGCTGCAACGGTCTGAACGTTCCGTGCCGAATCATTGGCCGCATCAGAAACCTTCTGGCTTTGACTGACCGAATGGTTGGCCGATTCCCGCATTCTTGAGGTCGACTGCATCATGCCGCCGGTTGCTTCGCGCACCGATGTCACGATCTGGCCAATCGATTGTTCAAGTTCAACGGCCAGACGGTTGCGCTGATCGATACGCTCCTTCTCGGCGCGTTTTTCGGCTTGTGCACGGGCTTCCTCGGCTTCTTCGATCTTCGCGGCCGTTTCACGCCAGCGCACCAGACCGTTGGCAATCGAACCGATTTCGTCCTTGCGATCGACAAAGGAAACTTCCTGGCTGAAATCACGATCAACAAAGCGCGAGATCGTCTGGCTCAGAACCCGAAGCGGGCCAAGCTGCCAGCGCAGCAACAGGAACAGCAAAGCCGCCGAGGCCACAGCCACAATCAGGCCGACCACCGCGATACGGATGGCGATTTCATCGGAAACCGCAACGACGTCTTCCTTTTTGATCCCGACATACAGGATGCCCAACACATCCCCGGCCGGGCTCATGATCGGGCTGTATTGCGTGATATATTCAGTCCCGAGAATAAGCGCCTCACCCCGGAAGGTTTTGCCTGACATGATCGGCTCATAGGCAGCACTGCCTTTGCCAAGCATCGTGCCAACTGCACGATTGCCGTCAGGCTTGATGATATTGGTCGATACCCGCACGAAGTCCTGTTCTGCCGGTACATAGGCAAAGACTGTCGCTGTTTGGCCGGTAGCGGTACCAATACGATCAATCAGTTCATGGGATGACAGGTCGGGGATTTCATTCATGATCAGGTTGGATGTCTCGCCATCCTTGCTGATCGTCATTTTGAAATCAGGATTGGCATCCTGAAGCAACATCGCGGCAATGCGCAGGTTAAGCTTCTGCGACGCGATGCTGTCGGCTGCGACTTTCTGATCGACGCGTTGCATGATCAGAATACCCAGCAAGATTATCCCGCTCATCAAAATAAGAACGGCGGCAAGCGCAACTTTCAAAACCAGACTTTTGGACATGCTCTCTCACTCTTCACCATCACCGGTACAAAAGAGGCTGCCAGTGAATGGTTTCTGTTCACATTTCACGAAGGTCTTAGCGCCAGGATTAGATTCCTTATAAAATGTACAATAACACAATTAATATTTATGTATAATTAATTAGACCATTGAATAGTCACATCAATTTGCGACTGCCTTGCATTGGCGCGCACCCAGCTCAACCCGCCGAAAACTGCGTTTTTGACGCCCATGAACAGCTTCTGTCTCACCGCGCGGGCGCGTGGTGAGACCGGAATTGAAACGATACAAAACGAAAAAATCGACCGACGTGACGCACAAGCGGGTCTTGGGGCATGCCCCCGGAGACAGCTTTTGAGTCAGCTTTTGCATCAGCTCTTGGGTCGGCTTTCCGGGTTAAATCTGGGGGTAAATTCTTGGGCTCCGTTTTCGGGGCCAGTTTCAGGACCGGGCCCTAGTAATCGACCTTGACGAAATACAGCCCGTCTGCCGGGGCGGTTGGCCCCCCGGCACGGCGATCCTTGGCCTCAAGCGCTGATTTGACGTCAATCGGCTTCCAGCTGCCCTTGCCGACCAGAACAAGGGTGCCGACCATATTGCGCACCTGATGATGCAAAAAGGACCGGCTTTCGGTAAAGACCCGGAGTTCAAGCGGGTTTTCCGCGCTGCGTTTGATTTCAAGTTTTTCCAGCGTCTTGATCGGGCTTTTGGCCTGACATTCGGTTGCCCGGAACGTCGTGAAATCAAAGGTGCCGATCAGATGCTGGGCGGCTTCGTTCATCGCATCGATATCAAGGGGCTTGTATATCCCCCAAGCCAGCCCCGCCTCAAAGGTCAGCGGCGCACGGCGATTGATGATGCGATACATGTAGTAGCGCTTCTTTGATGAAAAGCGCGCATGGAAGTCTTCTGTGACTTCCTCGCATTCCTTGATCGCGACCGGATCGGGTTTGAGGTGATGGTTGATCGCATTCATCACGGCTTCTGCCGGATAATATTTCGGCAAATCGAAATGCACCACCTGACCAAGGGCATGCACCCCGGCATCGGTCCGGCCCGATACATAGACGCGCACGAATGTACCGGCGAATTTTTCGATCGCGGCCTCAAAGACCTTCTGAACCGAAATCACTTCGTCCTGGTATTGCCAACCGTGGTACGGGCGGCCGTCATATTCGACGGTACATTTATAGCGTTGCATCACCGATACAATTATCTGAACAAGCCAATCTCCCGGCTTTATAGCCGGGCTTTCAAACGAAAACGAGGGGCAATCATGCCCCTCGCTTGTCTTTCCACAATTGCGTGCGGAAAACTTACTTCACGCTGTCACGGTCAAAACCAAGACGCAGACGAAGGGCATTCAGTTTGATGAAACCTTCTGCATCGCGCTGGTTATAGACGGTGTCGGCTTCGAACGTGACATGCTCTTCGGAGTAGATCGAGTTCGGCGACTTGCGGCCGGTGACGGTGACGTTGCCCTTATACAGGTCAAGGCGGACAACACCGTTCACGGTTTTCTGGGTTTCGTCGATCAGGCGCTGGATGGCCTGACGTTCCGGCGACCACCAGTAACCGTTATAGATCATCTCGGCATAACGCGGCATCAGCTCGTCCTTGAGGTGACCGGCGTTACGGTCAAGGGTGATGCTTTCCATCGCGCGATGCGCAACCGACAGAATGGTGCCGCCCGGGGTTTCGTAAACGCCGCGCGACTTCATGCCGACATAACGGTTTTCAACCAGATCAAGACGACCGATGCCGTTCTTGCCGGCAACTTCGTTGAGCTTGGTCAGCAAAGTGGCCGGGCTCATGCGTTCGCCATTGATCGCAACCGGGTTGCCCTGTTCGAACTCAACCTCGATCGTGGTGATCGCATCGGGGGCGTTCTGCGGGGACACGGTACGCTCGAACATACCTTCGCTCGGCTTGACCCACGGATCTTCCAGCGCCTTGCCTTCATACGAAATGTGCAGAAGGTTGGCATCGGTCGAATAGGGCGGCTCATCGCCACCAAGCTTGTCGGCCGAAATCGGGATCTGATGTTCGCGTGCGAAGTTCAGAAGGGCGGTACGCGAATTGAGGTTCCATTCACGCCACGGTGCGATGACCTTGACGTTCGGCTTAAGGGCATAATAACCAAGTTCGAAACGGACCTGGTCGTTACCTTTGCCGGTCGCACCATGGGAAACGGCGTCTGCGCCGACTTCTTCGGCGATTTCGATCTGGCGCTTGGCGATCAGCGGACGGGCGATCGAGGTACCGAGCAGGTAAACACCTTCATAAAGGGCGTTGGCACGGAACATCGGGAAAACGTAATCGCGAACGAATTCTTCGCGCAGATCTTCGATAAAGATCTGTTTCACGCCGAACATTTCCGCCTTTTTACGGGCCGGCTCCAGCTCTTCACCCTGGCCGAGATCGGCGGTGAAGGTTACGACTTCGCAGTTATACTGTTCGCGAAGCCATTTCAGGATGATCGAGGTATCCAGACCGCCAGAATAGGCAAGGACGACCTTTTTGACCTTATCGCTCATGGGAGTGACGCCTTTCTTCTTCCGATAAAATCCAGGGCGCGGCTTGATTTGGCCATTCATCCCTGTTGGCTATGCAACATTGTTGTTGCGATCGGCCCCGAACGGTCCATTGGACAGTTCGACGGCTCTTTGCGCAAAATGCAGGGCAGCTTGCGCAAAGAGCCCTAGACCTTGAGCGCGGAGTATAGGAAAACACTACCAGCGGGCAAGACCCAAGATGGGGTTGATGTCAAAAAGGCACAAAAACCCGTAAATTTTCGCCCTGCTTTTGGAAAAAACCGCTCCGAATGCTCAAAGCAACCGAAGAAACCGAGATCGATCTGCCCAAAATCGGACCCCTGCCGGTCCGTTTGCGCCCCAGTGCGCGCGCATCGCGGCTTAAATTGCGCATCGATCCGGCCTTTGACGGGGTGGAAATTGTCGTGCCCAACGGGGTGTCGCGCAAAACCGCGATTTCGATGCTCCATCAGCATGGCGACTGGGTCACCGCCCATATTCAGCGCCTTCCCGAGCGGGTCCAATTTGCGCCGGGCGCGTGGATTCCATTCCTGGGCCATGATCACGCCATCCGCGCTGTTCCCGATGCCAAACGCGGGGTCTGGGCCGAGGCCGGGGTGATCTGGGTATCGGGCCAGCCAGAATATACCAACCGGCGGGTGACCGACTGGCTCAAGAAACAGGCCAAGCTTGAAATCGCCCCGCGGGCCCATGCCTATGCCGATCGGATCGGCAAGAAAATCAGTCGCATATCGCTTAAAGACACGCGCACGCGCTGGGGCAGTTGTTCGTCAAACGGCAATCTGTCCTTTAGCTGGCGACTCGTTCTTGCCCCTGAAGATGTGCTTGATTACGTGGTCGCCCACGAAGTTGCCCATCTTCAGGAACTCAACCATTCCGCCCGTTTCTGGGCCGTGGTCGAAGACCTTTATGGCCCGTCCAAGAAACAGCAGCACTGGCTGAAAAAGAACGGGTCTGCCCTGCACCGTTATGGCGCAGGCAATTGATTTTAAAAAGTTTTTATCCGCCTTCATGGAGCCCCACCCATGCTGATCCCGCTTGAAACACTGGCGATTTTTATCCCCACCGCACTGGCACTGAACATGACGCCGGGCAATGACATGCTGTTTTGTCTTGGTCAGGGCATCAAGTCCGGCCCCCGGGCCGGAAATGCCGCAAGTCTGGGGATCGCAACGGGTGCGATGATCCATACGCTTTTGGCCGGTCTTGGACTGGCAGCACTGGTTGCGGCCCATCCGGTGGCACTTGAAGTTTTGCGCTGGCTTGGGATTGCCTATCTGGTGTGGCTGGCCATCGGGGCGTTCCGATCACAGGGGCAGGATCTGACGCCGGCAGAAACCAAGCGTTCCAGCGCCTTTTCCGCCTGGCGTGACGGGATTGTGGTGAACCTTTTGAACCCGAAAATCATCGTCTTTGTTCTGGCCTTTATCCCGCAATTTGTTGATGCATCGCGCGGATCAATATTGGTGCAGTTCCTGATTTTCGGACTGATTTTGAATGTCGGCGGAACCATCATCAATTGTCTGGTCGGAAGTTTTGCCGGGAAGCTTGGGCAGCTGTTTGCCCGCTCCGCCCGGATCGCCCGCGGCTTCCAGATTTTTACCGGCTGCGTGTTTTTGGGACTGGCCGCCAAGCTTGCTTTTGATAAGCGCTAACGAATAATCGCGCGAATTATTAGCTTGAAACTAACAATCAGCTTTTCCGCGGCGATCGGCAGCACGGCAACACAGACACAGCTGTAAAGAAAAGTTTACAGCTGCCAGATTGCGTTGCCAGTATGTTGCCGGTATGGGGTCGCGTCGATCTTAGATCACGCAACCGCTTTCGCGCAGACGGGGCAGTTCGGCACGCAGGAAGGCCAGGAAGCTTTTTTCCACGGCACTGAGTTCGCGCGAGGCAGTGAACAGCGCGACGTCCCATTCAATGGCCGGGGTCAGGGTGCGCGCCACCACCTTGCTGTTATCGACCAGAAGGGCTGCGAACGGGTCGCTGACGGCAATGCCGACATTGCGTTCGACCAGTCGCGACACGGTGCGGATGGTGCGGCCTTCGACCGCGATCTTGCGCGGCCAGCCGGCGATCTGGAAGATATAGTCGATCTTGGTGCGCAGCGGTGAGCCGATCGACAGTTCGACAAAGTTTTCGCCGCGCAAAAGATCAATATCGATGGTTTCAAACCCGGCCAGCCGGTGATCAACCGGCATCAGACAGACCGCACGCGATTGCGCAAGCGGGGTGACCAGAACGTTGGGATCCTGAAGATCAAGGGTAATACCGATCCCGAGATCACATTGCCGGGTCGAGATCATATCAAGCATGCCCTCAAGCCCGGTATCGGTGATGCTGATCGAGACATTGGGATGGGCCTGTTTGAATTTGGCGACCACATCAATCAGATAGGTATCAACATAGATCGGCTGGGCAGCAATGCGGATCGATCCGAGCTGCTCGTTGGCAATCGCACGGGCCTGGGTTTCAACTTCGCGAAAGGCATTGAGCGACCGCAAGACGGTGGCGTGAAATTGCTGGGCCTCGCTCGTTGCGGTCAACTGATTGCGTTTGCGGCTGAACAGTTCGAACCCGACCGATTTTTCGAAATTGTTGAGCAGCCGACTGACCATCGGCTGGCTGATATTCATCGCCTGGGCGGCCTTGGTCACCGAACCATAGGTCATAAAGGCATTGAAACTTTCAAGTTCGCGCAGGTTCATAATTCAGGTTCCGTCCCAAAAGTCCGACCGCAAAAACGGCCCGTCTGAATGCCCAAGGCATCCGGTCAAACACTCAACAAATCAGGGCCGCCACCCCGTCCCCGTCCCGGACAGGGCGAACGGCCCGGCCCGGACAGTGCGAGTGGCCCGGCCCGGATAGGGCGAGTGGCCCGGCAGGTCAGCAGCGGGTTGCCCCATCCAACGTCGCGCTCGCCCGCTGGCGGGCTTTGCAACAGACACCCCGGTCAGCTTTCCTACCCGTTCTACGACCCGTTTCTCCGGCCCGTTTCTCCGGCCCGTTTTCCAGTCCGGCTTCACGGTCTGGCTGCCCGGTGTGGCTGCCCGATCTGACTGAACAGTCAAACTTCGCGGCCATCGTTCCCCGCCATACCACCCGAACGCCCCCGGCAAACGGGCTGATCAGGCCATCAGGCGGTCTGAACCAGCCATCCGTCAGAGCAGCTTGCCCCCCCTTGCCCCTCCTTGCCCGCCCGTACGAGTCCGGTGCGCGCCCCGGCATGTGCCCGATCAGGCTTTTCGGACCAATCGCCCGATTGAGCCGCCGGATTTGGCGACCCGATGCAGGTGGCAGGCGCGGGTTGCCTGTGCCATCCCGATCTGCGGCCGGATCGGGACAGTGGCGAACTGGCCCCGGCCTGGCTCCGGACTGTCTCCAATCTTGCTCCGATCTGAGCCGGTCGGGTTCCGATCCGGCTCCGGTTTGGCTCCCAGAATGACGCCAGGCCATTCCCGGTTGGTGCCGGTGGAGCGCAACTTGCCCCGGCTGGCCCCAACTGGCCCCGGTTTCGTCCGAGCTTGTCCGACTTGGTCCAACCTGATCCGCCATGATCCGCTGGCCTTGCAGGACCGCTGTCCGCACGGGTCGGGTTTTGGTCAGGCTTTGGCGTTTGATCGGGTGTTCCGGCATGGGTTGTGACATGCGTCTTGTGCCATGGACGCACTCAGTATGTAAATTAGTTATACTGAAATTAATTTTTTGCGTCACCAGTTATAGTTTGTCTATGGATGAAGCCACAAAAAAACAAAAGACAGAGCTCCGGCAATCCTGCCACCACCACACAGGGAGACATGAAAATGTTTCGACAGCTCAAAAAAGCAGCCGGCCTAGCGGCCGCCATCCTTGCGACGACCACCATGATCTCAACCGCCCAGGCTGATGCCTATCCTGAAAAAGCCATCACCCTTGTCGTGCCTTATGGTGCGGGTGGTGCATCGGATCTTGCCGGCCGTGCGCTTGCAGAAACTGCACGCAGCTACACCGACGGCCAGCCGGTTGTTGTGGTCAACAAAACCGGTAATGGTGGCATGAACGGTGCGCGTTTCGTCACCGAACAGAAGCCGGACGGCTATACCCTTTTGCTGTCGCGCGTTGGCATGGCGCTGTATCCGGCAGTTTATGCTGACAGCCCGGTTGGCTGGGACGATTACACCTTCCTGGGTATTCTCGAATCCACCCCGATGATCCTGGCTGTTAACGCCAATTCCGACATCAAAACCGTTGATGAGCTGATCGAGAAAATCAAAGACAGCAACGGTGCAACCACCTATGCCGCATCCGGCCCCACCGCGATTGACGGTTTCTCGGTTCAGGCCCTGCTGTCTGATGTCGATCTTGATCCGCTGACCGCGTCTACCCTCGTGCCATATAAAGGCGGTTCGGCCCTGGCTGCTGCCCTTCTTGGCGGTCACGTTGACTTCCTGGCGATTGCAGCGGGTTCGCTGATGCCCCATATCGAAGCCGGTAAAATGCGCCCGCTTATGGTTTATTCGCCGAAGCGTATGGCTGCCCTTCCGGACGTCCCGACCGCCAAAGAACTGGGTTACGCACAGGCCGGCCAGGTTGGCGGCTGGAGCGGTCTTTATGCTCCGAAAGGTCTTCCGGAAGACGTCGTTGCCAAATGGACCGAAATCCTTGGCAAAGTTGCGACCGACGAACAGTGGCTTGATCTTGCTGCGAAACGCGGTTCGACCTCGGTCATTGGTGACGAAGATCCGTCCGCTTACGTTAAAAGCCAGTTTGAGCTTTACAACGGTATGGCCAAGAAGTTCGGCTACATCCAGTAAGACGTTTTCGAACGTCGTTTAATTCAGACTTTTAATGCGAGACGGAACCATGAACCAAAATCGCGATTTCTATGCAGGGCTGCTTGCCACGGCATTTTTTGCCATCGTCCTGTTCGTTCTGATCCCGATCTATGTGAAGGTTCCGTCTTTCATTCCCGGCTTTGCGCCACCGCCTGACATGTGGCCGCGCGTGGTCGCGATCATCGGGCTGGTGATGGGGATTCTGGCCGTCATTCTGGCCTTTCCGAAAATGCGCGAAGCCAGCCGCAACCAGGTCACCAGCCTTGGCACCCGGATCATGAGTCACAAGACGCTGATCGTTCGATTTGCCGCTGTTCTGGTTGTGTTTGCCGCCTTTGTCATCGGAATGCCAATCGTCGGATTTGTGCCGGCAACCATTCTGATGCTGGGTGTGCTGTTCATCATGACCGGTAATTTCGAACGCAAGTTCTGGATGATCGGCCTGACCGTCATCTTCCCGGTTCTGCTTTATCTGCTGTTTACCGAAGTCACCCATACGCCCTTCCCCGAAGGTACGCTGTTCTTCTGACCTCGTAACCCTGATCTGATCGAAAGTCCCCATCGTTATGTGGAATGAATTGCTTTATGCCTTTGAGGCGGTCGCGACCCTGCCGAACTTTCTGGCGATGTTTGCCGGGATCTGGGGTGGCGTGATCATTGGTGCCATCCCGGGCATGACCGGTACGATGGCCGTGACCCTTGCCCTGCCCTTTACCTTCTATCTGCCGCCGGTCACCAGTATTCTTCTTCTGGTCGCGCTGTATAAGGGGTCGACCTATGGCGGGTCGATTTCAGCCATCCTGATCAAGACGCCGGGCACCGCATCGGCGGCCTGTACGGTTCTTGACGGCTATCCGCTGGCCCGGGCCGGCAAGGGTGGCAAGGCGCTGAACATGGCGCTGGTTTCAAGCTGTATCGGCGATTTCATTTCGAATATTTCGCTGTTCTTCCTGGCGATGCCGCTGGCGATGTTTGCGCTGCGTGTTGGGCCGCCGGAATTCTTCATGCTGATGGCGTTCTCGTTGACGATTGTTGCGAGTATTTCCGGCCGTTCGCTTGTTCTGGGCATCATTTCGGCCTGTCTTGGCCTGTTGCTGGCAACTGTTGGCGAAGATATTTACGGCTCCTACCGCTTTGCCCTGTCCGAAGACATGAAATCGGGTCTTGGCATGGTGCCGGTTCTGATCGGTCTGTTTGCGCTTCCTGAACTGATCAAGATGGTTGTGTTCCGTCCGGAAGAAAACAACGCAGCCCTTAAACTTGGTGACAACCGCCTGACACTTTCGGAATTCCGCGGATCGATCAAATCGATCTGCCGCGGGTCGCTGATCGGGGTTATTCTGGGTGCCATTCCCGGTATCGGTCCGTCGACTGCTGCGTTCTTTTCCTATAGCGAGGCACGCCGGACGTCGAAAAACGGGGACAAGTTCGGCGAAGGCGAACTTGAAGGTGTTGCGGCATCCGAATCAGCCAATAACGGTGCCTGTGGCGCAACCATGATCCCGTTGATGGCGCTGGGTGTACCTGGTGACGTGATTACCGGTGTGATGCTGGGTGCCTTCATGATCCATGGCCTGACCCCCGGCCCGCTTCTGTTCCAGAACAATATCGGCGAGGTCTACGCGCTGTTTATCGGCATTCTGTTCAGTTCGGTCTTCCTGTTTATCGCAGGCAAGGTCACGGCAAATGCCTTTACCAAAATCTCGCGCATTCCGCAGACGCTGCTTTTGCCCTGCATTCTGATCCTGTGCGTTTATGGCATCTATTCAATCGGGGCCAGCCCGTTTGACGTCACGGTTCTGCTGGTGATGGGTGTGGTCGGCTTTATCATGATGCTGCTGAATATCCCGGCAGCCCCGTTCCTGATCGCCTTTATCCTTGGCCCGATGTTTGAAGACAATATGCGCCGGTCGCTGGCGATTTCGCGCGGTGATCTTGGCGTCTTCTTCCAATCGTGGATTTCCTGGGGCTTCTTTGTCCTGACTGTTTTGTTCGTCACTTTGACCATTCGCCGTGAATGGAAGAAATGGCGCGAAAAGCGTGCTGCGGCCACCGCATCCGCTTCCTGATCCGAGAAACGAGAAAGTTAGAATGTCCAAAACCAATATGTCCCGCCTCCATAGTGCCATCGATATGCTTGGCAAGCTGGTTGCGTTCGACACCACGAGCAAAAACTCGAATCTCGGTCTGATCCATTTTGTCCGCGACTATCTGGCGGAATATGGCATTGAATCGACCCTGTTCCATGATGAAACGGGCGAGAAAGCCAACCTGCTTGCGACCATCGGCCCCAAAGGGGTTCCGGGCATTGCGCTTTCGGGTCATACCGATGTTGTCCCCGCCCTTGAAACCACCTGGGTCAGCCCGGCATTTGAACTGACCGAGCGTGACGGCAAACTGTTTGGCCGCGGTGCCGCCGATATGAAGGGCTTTTCGGCCTGTGTGCTGGCGCTGATCCCCGATCTGGTCAAACGCGACCTGACCATGCCGTTCCATCTGTGCCTGTCCTATGACGAGGAAGTCGGTTGTATCGGTGTCGGATCGATGGTCGATCATCTGGCTGCAATGGACACCCCGCCGCGTCTGGCCGTGATCGGCGAGCCGACCGACATGAAGGTCATCAACGGCCAGAAAGGCAAATATTCGATGCGTGTGGGCGTTACCGGTACGGCCGGGCACAGCTCGTTTGCGCCCAACCATGTCAATGCCATCGAATATGCATCACGTGCGATCAATCTGATTGCCGAGAAAGCCCGCGATTTCGAAGAAAACGGTCCGTTTGACGAAGATTTCACCGTCCCGCACAGCACCATGCTGACCACGACGATCGGCGGCGGCACGGCGACCAACGTCACCCCGGATTATTGTGAATTCACCTTTGAAATCCGCCATCTGCCCGAACATGACGCCGAAGCGGTGATTGCTGAAATTCGCGATACGGTCATGGCGACACTGGATGCGGAAATGAAGGCAAAGGCCCCGGAAACCGGATTTGAATGGGAAAAGATCTTTTCCTATCCGGGGATGGGCGATTGCACCGATGCCCCGGCATTCGAGCTTGTGCGCAACATCATCCCGGAAATTTCGGGCAAGGTGTCGTACGGTTCGGAAGGCGGCGTATTTGAAAAACAGGGCAATATCCCGTCAATCATTTGCGGCCCGGGCAGCATCAAGCAGGCCCACAAGCCCAACGAATTTATCGAGATTTCGCAACTTGAGGAATGCCTGGAATTCCTTGAGGCGCTCACTGATCAGGCAGTCGCTGCCTGAGACCCTCACCGCGGCGCTGCGTCACCCTCAGCGCCAATCGGCCGCTGCAAGCGATGAGTTGTCCACTCCGACTCCGAGCGTCGCACACCGACAGGTGAGAAACTCCCTGGTCACACTGCCCCCTATGTGGTGTGACCATGCAAACCAAACTTGAAGACCGGCTCGTTTATCGCTGCCGGTCTTTTTTTGGCTGAAATTTCCGATCAATGCCCCAAACAAAAACAGCGGATCATTCTTCCATGACCCGCTGTCTTAAATGCGCTTCTTTGGGCGCTATTCTTTTTTACTGCTGGCGCTGAAGCCTTTTGTAAAATCGCGCCAGCTTTCATCTTCGCCGACCTTTTTGGATCGGGCCAGGGCGGCCTTGCCGAGCGATCGAACCGGGATGTTTTGATGGGCATGAAGCATGAAGTCATGCCACAGCGTCGCGGGCAAACCACCGCCGGTGACTTCGTCCATCGGGCTGCCATCGTCATTGCCCATCCAGACACCGGCCACCAGATCGGAGCTGTAACCGATGAACCAGGCATCGCGATAATCCGATGTGGTGCCGGTTTTGCCCGCTGTCGGGCGGTCGATGATCGCATTGCGTCCGGTGCCCTTGGCAATCACGGCCGAAAGCATGTTGTTCATTTCACCGGCATGAAGCGGGTTAAGAAGGCGGGCGGGGAAATCGTCACTGCGTTCATAAAGCACTTCGCCACCGCGCCCGACAATCTTGCTGACCGCATGCGGGAAGACCGAAAAACCGCCATTGGCAACGATGGCATAGGCCCCGGTCAGTTCCAGCATCGAGACTTCGCTGGTGCCCAGGGCAAGGCTTGGTTCGGCTTTGAGTTCCGATGAAACGCCCATATCGCGGGCCTTCTGGATGACCTTGTCCAGACCGACTTCCATCGCCATCTGGACAGCGATCGAGTTGTTCGAGGTCGCGACCGCATCGCGGATCGACATGGTGCCGTGATGTTTGCGGTCAAAGTTGCGCGGTTCCCAGCCATTGATGGTAATGCCGACATCGCGCATCCAGTCGTTTGAGCCAAGGCCCTTGTCCAGACCGGCCAGATAGACAAAGAGTTTGAACACCGATCCCGGCTGCCGGCGGGCCTGGGTCACACGGTTATACTGGCTTTCGAAATAGTCGCGTCCACCGACCATTGCGCGCACCGCCCCGTCCGGGGTCATGGCCAGAAGGGCGCCCTGGGTGACGTGTTTGGCCTTAGCACCGTTGCTTTCAAGTGCGCGTTCAAGATTGAATTCGGCGATTTCCTGAAGCCGGGAATCAAGGGTGGTGTGGACCAGAAGATCCTGATCGATATAGCCGACATAATCGCGCACCCGATCCAGCACCCAGTCCGAGAAATAGCGCACACCCGGGCCGGTATTGGCCTTGCGCGCGGTGCGAACGCGGAACTGTTTGGCGCGTTCGGCCCGCGCATTGGTCAGTGCGCCGGTCGATGCCATGGCGGCCAGCACGATATTGGCACGTTCGGCGGCCTTGACCGGATCGACCATCGGGTTATAGCGGCTTGGTGCCTTGGGCAGGCCGGCCAGAACAGCCGCGTCATACAGGTTCAGACGCCGCGGGTCGGTGCCGAAATAATAGCGCGCAGCGGCATCAATCCCGTAAAGGCCCGACCCGAAATAGATGCGGTTGAGGTAAAGCGACAGAATTTGCTGTTTGTCGAATTTGAATTCCAGCCAGATCGCCAGAAGGACTTCTTCGATCTTGCGGCCAAAGCTGCGTTCGGGGGACAGGAACAGGTTTTTGGCAAGCTGCTGGGTAATGGTGCTGCCGCCTTCGGCGATGCGGCCCGATGTCAGGTTGGTCCATGCCGCGCGCAGGATGCCGACCACATCAACCCCGAAATGGTCATAGAACCGGCGGTCTTCGATCGAGACAAAGGCCTGACCGACATAATCGGGCAGATCGCGGACTTCGACCGGGGTGCCATAACGGTTGCCGTAGGAGGCAAGGGTGGCACCATCGATGCTGATGACGCGGATTGACGGTTTGCGTTCGCTGGCGACATCGAAGCTGACCTTTTCGGGAAGGCCATAGCCATAATAGGCGATCACGCCCCCGCCCAGCACCATGACCCAGATCGAGCCCAGAACAATGAATTTGGCAATGGCTTCTGGCCCCGGGATCATATCACCAAGGCGTGAAAACAGGCTTCCCTTGCGTTTGCCCGCACTGCTGACGCGCTTTTTCTTGCGCTTTGTTCCGGTTGATCCCTTGCGAACGCTGGTTCGCCGTTTGAATTCTCTTTGGGCCACACATGCACCTATCGGTCTGGACCGGAGTCATGACAAACACATCCGCGCGCGCCAAAGTGACGTCAAAAACGATGTCACTTGCCCGTCAGGCGGATGCGCCGTTCAATCCGGCGTATTAGTATCAATATGTCCCAACCGAGGAGGGAGTCCCCCGTCTCCCCGCTTTGCGACCCGGGCCGTGCCCGTTCACGATTATTGCAAACTGATCGATCCGAAGACCAATCACCATTTACAATAATATGAAAGAGCCGTGGCCCTGATTAATTATCATTTTTTGCGTTCAGATCCTGTTTCCACAGGTCGGTTACACCATCACCGTCCCGGCGCCGTTGCGAAGACGCACGGATCATCGAACGGATGGGCAAGCCGTCATGGGCATCCAGCATAAATAACCGCCACAAAGACGCAAGTTCTACCTCGCCGCGTACATCCATGCGTTCGCGCGCGTCATTGCCGGCCCAGACCGCCGTGATCAGATCGGACGAGAAGCCGACATACCAGGCATCGGTCCGCCCGCCCGCCACGGTGCCGTATCCGGCAAAGGGCCGGTCAAGGCGCACTTGCGGGTCGGTGACGCTGGCATAAAGCACGTAGGATCCCTGGATCGCCTCGTCGGTCAGGCGTTTTTCCGTTTCCGGGTTTTCAACGCGCTGATAGATCGGAATCGATTTCGGATCGTCGGTATAGGATACACTGTTGATCAGGGTGATCATGGGCGGTTTGCCGGAATTCTGCGGCAGGGCATGAATGGCGGCAATGTCGCTTACGGTGACCGGATCAAGACCGACGACGGTTCGGATATCGGTCGAAAGCGGGCTTTTGATGCCGATATTGCGGGCATATTCGCGCACATTGAGCAGCCCGTAATGATCGGCCAGATTGGTCGGCACCGTGTTGACATCGCGCACGAAAGCTTCGCGCAGTGATATTTGCCCCTGATATTCGTGATCGGGGTTGATCGGCCGCCAGCCGCCGACCGCCATGCGGTTATCACGCACCCATTGCGCCGGGTCGCTGTTTTCATTGAGCGCATAATAATAGGTGGCGATCTTGATCATGCGCCCGGCCGGGTGACGGACCTCGGTCACGCGGTTGCGCTGGAACGGGGTGTAGTTCGCCCCGCCAATCATCGCACGGATGCGGCCTTCGGGGCTTATCGACAGCAGGCCGACCTGATCGGCACCGCGTGGTTTAAGACGCAGTTCGGAGACCTCGGCAACGATATCGCGGGCCAGGTTTTGCACCTTGAGATCAATGCTTGTGACCACATCGATGTCGCGGCTGCTATAGCCGACCAGATCGGCGACTTCTTCGAGCACCATATCAACGACATAGCCCGACAGAACGTTTTCCTCGATCTGGACATCAAGCTTGGGCATGACCAGGGTCAGGGCGGAAACGCGATCGGCTTCGATGAATTTGTATTGGCCGAGTTTGGCCAGGATTTCGTTGGCTTCGGCGGCGGTTTCACGCGGATAGAACAGCGGGTTGAATTTTTCAGGATCACTGATGGCCGCGGCAAGGACAGCGGCCTGATGCAGGGACATGCGTTCGGACGGGCTGCCATACCAGATGCGCGATGCCGCCGTGATGCCAAAAATGCCGCGCCCGACATAGCTGCGTTCAAGATAGCTGCGCAGGATGGTTTTTTTGCTGAAGCTCCATTCCAGCCACAAAGCAACCAGCACTTCCTGGAAATGGCGCCCGGCACTGTTGGCCTTGGTTTTGAAGAAGCTGCGCGCGACCTTCATGGTGATGGTCGATCCGGCCCCTTCGCGGCCGCTGAAAATCCGGGCAAAATCCGATCCCGACACCCCGAAATGATCATAGAAACCGGGGTCGGCCGCGACGACAAACACGTTCTGGACCCGTTCGGGCAGGGTGGTCAGCGAGACATCCTGACTGTAATGGCCCTTGATGGTTTCAAGCAGCGCCCCGTCATAGCCGAGAATACGGATTTCGGGGCTTCTGATCATGTTGCGGCTCAGATCCAGATTGGACTGAATCGAATAGCCGATGCCCAGCACGGCAAAGATCGTTACCGACAGGAAAAACCCGATCAAAAGCATCCTGCGGCGCCGAATGCGCCGACGGATGGTCCGCAATTCGCGTTCGGCGATCTGCTTCATCGCCATCTTGGCTGCTGATTGCCCGCCGCTTTGCTGTTCGTCGTCTTCTTCTGCCACGCCGAAATCCCGATTGTTTGCCCGTGTTTTATATTGTTCTCCGACAGTAAAACGCCAAGCTGTTAAGAAAATACTTTAACCGCTGGTTTTGCAGACAATTTCAGTCGAACCCGACAGCACCCGAATACCGGCAATATAACCCCGCCCGAAACACGCCGGTTCAAACAAAACAGGACGCCCCGAAGGACGTCCTGTTTGACAGTCGTGATCACACTATATTTAGGACAGTGTCATGCACAGCCAATGTCCGGCCCCGTGCCCTGTCGTCAACCGGCAAAAGACAGCTGGACTTTGACCGATTTGCTGCGGTCACGGGCGATGTCGAAGGCTTCTTTGGCGGTTTCAAGCGCGAAGGTCTGGGTGATGATCGGGGTGACGTCGATGGCGCCGCTGTCAATCATTGCCACGGCCTGGGCAAATTCCGTATGGAAGCGGAAAGTGCCGGTGATGGTGATTTCCTTGGCGACCAGCGGGTTGAACGGTACGGGCATTTCACCGGCCACACCGACCTGAACCAGAATGCCTTGCGGGCGGAGGGTGCTGATGGCGGTGCGCAGGGCGGCTGGCGCGGCCGAGCATTCAAGACAGATGTCAAACTGGCCTTTGTCCTGTTCATAGGGGGTCAGGTCATCAGCGGCCTTGGCGATGTTGATCGTGCGGGTCGCCCCCATTTTGCGGGCCACATCAAGGGCGAAATCCTGCAAGTCGGTGACGACGATTTCGCTGGCACCCGCGGCCTTGGCCGCTGCCGCACAAAGCGTTCCGATCGGCCCCGCCCCGGTGATCAGGACTTTCTTGCCCGAAAGATCGCCCGCCCGGGCAACCGCATGCAAACAGACCGCAAGCGGTTCGGCACAGGCCGCAGCCCCGATATCGGTGTGATCCCCAACGGCAAGGCATTGGTCCTGGCGCACATTGACCAGATCCCGGAATGCGCCCTGAATATGGGGCATCGGCATGGCCGAGCCGAAGAATTTCATGTTCAGGCAATGCTGTTGCAGATTCTTCTGGCAATAGGAGCAGCTGCCGCACGGGTGACTTGGATTGATCGCCACTTTCTGGCCGACCGTCAGGCCGCTTGCATCCGGCCCCAAGGCAACAACCGTCCCGGCGGCTTCGTGGCCAAGGATGATCGGCTGGCGCACGCGGATCTGACCGATCCCGCCTTCGAAATAGTAATGCATGTCCGATCCACAGACACCACCAGCCCCGACACGGACCAGAACTTCGTCCCCGACCGGGTCCGACGTTGCTTCGGTTTCAATGCGCAGGTCGTCCTGACCGTAAAGGCGGCAAACACGGGTTTGCATAAAGAGTTACTCCATCAGGGACGGCAGCCAGGTTGACAGCGCCGGAATGTAGGAAACAAGAAACAGGATCGCGATATTGGTCAGCAGGAACGGCGCCAGCGCCCGGATCACGGTGGTGACCGGTGCCTTTGCAATATTGGCACAGATGAACATACAAATACCCACCGGCGGCGTCGTCAAACCGATCATCAGGTTGAGAACCGCAAACACCGCGAAATGGATCGGATCGACGCCAACATTGGTCGCAAGCGTCAGAAGCGGAACAAACAGAATGATCAGGGCCGCGATCGTTTCCATGAACATGCCGACAATCAGCAACACCAGATTGATCAGCAGGATCACGACATATTTGTTGTCGGTCACAGACAGGACTGCATCGGAAATCATTTGCGGGATGCGTTCAGAGACCAGAATCCAGCCAAACACATTGGCAAGACCGACCAGTGCAAGAATGGCCGCCGCCGTCACCGCACTGTCGATGATGATTTTGGGCACCTTGCGCAGAGGCAATTCGCGATAGATGAAGCAGCCGACAATCAGGGCATAGAGGCTGGCAATCACCGCAGTTTCGGTCGGGGTGACGATGCCACTGAGCAAGCCGCCAACAATAAGCGCCGTCATGGCAAGCGCCCAGAAGGCACCGGCAAAGGACCGCACCAGTTCACCGAACCCTTGCCAGGGTTGATGGGGGAAATTGCGGCGCACGGCAATGATGTAGCAGGTCACCATCATCGCAAGCCCCATCAGGATGCCCGGAATGGCACCGGCAATGAACATCTTGCCAACCGAAATGCCCGACAGCGCGCCGACAATGATCATCGGCATGCTGGGCGGAATGATCGGACCAACGGTCGAGGATGCGGCAGTGACGGCCGCCGAAAATGCCGGGGTATAGCCCGCCCGCACCATGCCCGGGATCATCATCCCGCCGATGGAGGCAGCATCGGCAACCGCAGTTCCGGAAATGCCACCAAACAGCATCGATCCGGTAACGTTGGTCAGGCCAAGCCCGCCGCGCATCCAGCCGACCATGGCATTGGCAAATCGCACAATGCGCGGGGTGATGCCGCCGCCATTCATCAGGTTACCGGCCAGAATAAAGCCCGGGATACACAGCAGAACAAACACATCCATCCCGGCAAACAGTTTTTGCGGGATCACAACAAGCGGGATGCCTTCGAGCAGAAGATAGCACAGCGATGACAGGCCCAGTGTGACAGCAACCGGAAGACCGATGATCAGACCAAGGGCAAAAACGCCAAATAGAATTGCGAGGCTCATGGGAAGTCCTTTGTCGTATCTTCGGGCTTGCCGTCAGAAACACCGGCAATGATCCGTATCATCCGCAGCACTGCAAACAGGCCGAGCACGACAAGCAGAATGAAAACGGTGGCGTGAATGAAATCCATCCGCACACCCAGGGCGGGCGAGGTCTGAAGCACCCCGATTGACACAAACATCCATGCCGGGGACAGCAAGATCAGACAGAAGGCAGCGGTGATCGCGGCCGATATGAATGTCAGGGCACGCTGAACCCGAAGCGGCAGCATTTCACAGACAATGTCGACATTGACCAGTTCGCCGTTACGGAACGACAACCCCACCCCAAAGGCCGCCAGAAACAGCAATGTGTGGCGTGTCAGTTCTTCGGTCCAGACCGGTGAACTGGGCAGGAAGGTCCGGGAAAAGACCTGTATCAGGACCGTGCATATCAGAATGCCGAAAGCGGCCCCGGTTCCGATCCGGCACAGGGCAATGATGGATGCGTATAGTCTGGCAAAAAGCACGTTATGTCCCCGTCGAAGAAAGGTCCGGTCGCTTTATGGCGACCGGACCGGCAGCAATCAGTTCGCGAAAAGATTTTCGACGATCGGGCGGATTTCGTCGGAAACATTCGCAAGAACAGCGTCTTTTGCCTTCTGGGCGAAGGCCTGGGTGTCGACATCGACAAAGGTCATGCCCTTGGCCTGAAGTTCCTTGGTCAGGCGTTCTTCATCGGCCGTAAACAGGTCGCGTTCAAAGGCCTGCGCGCGTTTCGCGGCTTCCATGACTGCGTCCTTGTCGGCATCCGAAAGCTTGTTCCAGGTGATTTCGGAAATGGTCAGATAGATCCAGGACCGTACATGTTCGGTCTTGTTAACAAACTTCTGAACTTCGTTGAAGCTTGCGGAATCGATCAGGGCCAACGGGTTTTCCTGGGCATCGATGGTGCCGGCCTGAAGCGAGGTGAAGACTTCGGAGAATGCCATCGGGGTCGGCTGTGCGCCCAGCGATTTCCACACATCAACGAAAAGCGGAACGTTCGGCACGCGAAGTTTCAGGCCGTTCAGATCATCCGGGCTTTTGATTTCGCGGTTCGAGGTCAGGTTACGCGGACCACGGGCGAAATAGGCAATCGGGCGGATACGGGCTTTTTCGATGATCTGCTGTTCGATCTGGTCACCGATTTCGCCACTGGCGACGGCGTCCATATCTTCGAGCGTCGGATAGGCATAAGGCACGGCAAGAAGGGCGGCCATCGGTGCCCAGTTCTGAAGGCTTTCACCGGTGATGGTCATATCGACCGATCCGAGCTGCATGCCGTTGATCAGGTCGATTTCCTTGCCAAGGGTTTCGTTGGGGAAAACCTGCACATCAATACGACCGTCGGTCAAAGACGACAGTTCTTCACCAAACTTCACGGCAGCCTTGTGCCATGCATTTTGCTCGTTGGCGAGATGACCGAGTTTGAGGGTCATTTCCGCAGCCATTGCGGAACTGCCCATCATCATGGCGGCAACGCCGGCAAGCATCAGTTTCTTAGTCGTTTTTTTAAGCATCGTTTCCTCCCTGTTCGGTTGATGCCTTAGGGCGACAACGCGGTACTGGCGTTGTCAAAAAGCTCCGTTCTGGAGCGGGCAATATCAGGCAGCGTATGCAGAATTTCGCGAAGATGTTCACGCATGGCTGCACTGGCGGCTTCGCAATCCCGTGACTGGATTGCCGAAACAATTCGAACGTGCTGCTCGATGATTTCATTCATCGGGAACTGGAAATAACTGAGGTAGCGCACCCGATCGAGCTGGGCGCGCACATCCTCGACCACCTTCCAGGCATAGGTCTTGCCCGCCGCTTCGGCGAGGCAACGATGGAAATCATGATCGAGTGTCAGAAAAGAGCGCGCATCGCCCTGCATGGCCTTGCGCTGGTCGGCGATCAACTGTTCAAGCCGGGCCAGAAAGGCGTCATCGGGTTCTTTGGCGACGAAACGCGCAATGTCGGCTTCGATGGCTTCGCGGACGAAACGGGCATCAAGAACCGCCGCAACCGAGATTTTGCGAACATAGGTTCCGCGTTGCGGGCGAACTTCCAGAAGTCCTTCGTCGGCGAGCTTGATGAAGGCTTCGCGCACCGGCTGGCGGCTGACATTGAAATGTTTGGCGAGTTCGGCTTCGGAAAGGCGCACGCCGGGCAGCAGGTCGGTACACACGATCCGTTCGCGAATAATGCGATGGATCTGCGGGCCTACCGCCTGATCTTGCGTTATCTCCCAGTCCTTTTGTTCAGGATCACCCATCAATCTCTCCTTGCCTTCCTGATCGTTAATGCATACTACCATACTAGTCAACAAAATTGTAGCGTGATACGCTTCACGTTCTTTATAGTCGGTGTTGATAACACCATGCCAATACAGAGAGAAACAGATGAAACAAACCTGGAGATGGTTCGGACCGCGCGATCTGGTCAGCATTGACGATATATGCCAGGCCGGGGCGCATGGCGTGGTTTCCGCCCTGCACCACATTGCCAGCGGTGCGGTCTGGACACCCGACGAGATTGCCAAACGCCATCGCGAAATCGCGACCATGAAAGATGGCGCACCGTCCGGTCTGACCTGGGATGTTGTTGAAAGTCTTCCGGTTTCCGAATCGATCAAACGCCAGGTTGGCCCGTGGCGCGACCATATCGCGGCTTATAAGGAAAGCCTGCGCAATCTGGCGGCATCGGGCATCAGCATCGTCTGTTACAACTTCATGCCGGTTCTTGACTGGACGCGCACCCATCTGAACTGGCGGCTGTCAAATGGCGCGACCTGCATGCGCTTTGACCTGTTTGATTTTGTCGCGTTTGATCTGTTCATCCTGGCGCGCGCCGGTGCCGAAAATGACTATGGTGCCGACATCATTGCCGAGGCAAAGACCCGTTTTGACGCAATGAGCGACGCGCGACGCGCCGAACTGGAACGGACCGTTGCCTTTGGCCTGCCCGGATCGGTCGAGAACCTGTCGCTTGATGATCTGCGCGAGCTTCTTGCGACCTATGCCGATATTGATGCCGATACCCTGCGTGCCAATCTGGTGGCGTTTCTTGAGGAAGTCGTGCCGGTGGCGCGCGAAGTCGGCATTCGCATGTGCTGCCACCCGGATGATCCGCCCTTTGCGTTGCTGGGTCTTCCGCGCATCATGTCGACCGAAGAGGATTATGCCTTTGTCATGAAGGCCGTTGATATTGGGGAAAACGGCATTACCCTGTGTTCCGGGTCGCTTGGCGTCCATCCGGGCAATGATTTGCCGGGCATGATGAAGCGTTGGGGCGAACGGGTTCATTTCATCCATCTGCGCAATACCAAACGCGAGACCGAAGGCCTGCCTTGCAGCTTCCATGAAGCAGAACATCTGGATGGCGATACCGACATGGTTGCCCTGATCGAGCAGATCCTGCGTGAAGAGGCATCGCGCAAGGCAGCCGGTCGTGCGGACTGGAACATTCCGATGCGCCCCGATCATGGCCATGACATCCTTGATGATCTTAACCGCAAGGGACAACCGGGATATCCGGCGATCGGACGCCTGAAAGGCCTGGCTGAATTGCGCGGTGTGATGACCGCCCTGTCGGCACGCTTTGACAAGCTTGGGGGATAAGGGATGACACAGTCCGGCTTGTCGGAGATGACGTTGCAAGATGCCTTGGCCAAATCAGGCATCGTTCATATCGGTATCGGCGCGTTCCACCGGGCGCATCAGGCGGTTTACACCGATGCCGCCATGGCGGCCAAGGGTGGCGACTGGCACATTATCGGGGTCAGTTTGCGCAGCACCGACATTGTCGATGCGCTGAATGCACAGAATTGCGCCTTCACGGTGATTGAACGTCATCCCGATGGACCAAAAGCCCGCCGGATCACCAGCATGTCGCACGCCATTGCGGCAGCGCGCGATGTCATGCCGGTTCTGGCGGCCCTTGCCGACCCGGCGATCCGGATTGTGACCATCACGGTGACCGAAAAGGCCTATGGCATTGATCGGCAATCGGGCCGGATTCAGAACGATCATCCGGCGATCCGTCATGATCTGGACCATCCCGACAGGCCGTCGGGGCTGGTCGGGATTCTTGTGGCCGGACTGAAAAGCCGCAAGGATGCCGGCATGCGGCCCTTCACGGTTCTGTCCTGTGACAATCTTCCGGCCAATGGCAAGTTGCTGCGTGCCGGTGTGATTGATTTTGCCAACCGGATCGACCCGGAACTGGGCGACTGGATTTCGCAAAATGTGTCCTTCCCGTCCACCATGGTCGACCGCATCACCCCGGCATCAACCAAGACCACATATGACGATGCCAAGACCCTGACCGGTATCGAAGACCCGGCCGCGATCGAAACCGAACCTTTTTCGCAATGGGTGATCGAGGATGATTTCCCCGATGGTCGTCCCGCCTGGGAAGAAGCCGGTGCGATTGTTGTGGCCGATGTCGAACCGTTCGAGGACATGAAGCTTCGCATGCTTAATGGCAGTCATTCGCTGATTGCCTATCTTGGGCAGCTTGGCGGGTATCGCTATGTCCGCGATGCCATGGCCAATGACAATTTCGCCGATCTTGTCGCACGGCATATGGAAAATGCGGCTGCGACCATGGCGCCGCTGGCCGGGATTGATTTTGCCCGCTATGGCGCGGAACTGACCGAGCGATTCCGCAACCCCGAAATCGCCCATGAAACCCGCCAGATCGCCATGGACGGGACCGAAAAACTGCCGCAGCGCATCTTTGCCCCGGTATGTGATCTGGCAGCCGACAGCCACCATCGCGGTACATTCGCGCTGTGTTTCGCGGCCTGGATTGCCTTTGTGCAAAGCCAGATCAATCCGGCCACCCCCGGTGAAAACGGCCGCCTGCCCGACGATCCGCGGGCAGGCGAAATTGCCGAACGCATCGGCAGTGTGCAGGATGCGGCAGACCTTTATGACCGGCTGGCAGGCCTTCCGGGATGGATGCCCCGACAGCTTTGTGAGGATGCGTCCTGGCGCAAGGCGGTGATCAGCCGTCTTGTGATGGTGCTAACCGATGGCGCAGACGCCGCCATCCGCCATGAGCTTGGCCAATGAGTGCAAAACGGTTTGTCGCCATTGGCGAATGCATGATCGAAATGTCGGGCGGCGGTGACGGCAACTGGAAAATGGGGATTGCCGGCGATACCCTTAATACCGCCTGGCATTTCCGCAATGCCACCGATCCGGGCGACTGGCAGGTCGGCTATGTCACGGCCCTTGGCGATGACCGATATTCCCGACGCATTGCCGATTTCATTTCCGATGCCGGGATTGATACCAGCGCCATCCAGCGCCTGGCCGGAAATCGTCCGGGTCTTTACCTGATTGATCAGGAAAAAGGGGATCGTGTCTTTACGTATTGGCGGGAAAATTCCGCCGCCCGTAAAATGGCCGATGACATCGCCGCACTTCGCGCCGGATGCGAGGGGGCGGATGTGATTTATCTTTCGGGGATCACTTTGGCGATCCTCGATACGGAGAGCCGGGCCGCGCTAATTGAGATCATCAAACAGCAACCGGCACATACCCGCATTGCCTTTGACCCCAATATCCGCCCGGCCCTTTGGGAAGATCGCGATATTTGCAAAACGGTATTATCAGAGGTCGCGGCCCTTTCAGACATCATTCTGCCAAGCTTTGATGACGAGGCCACCCTGTTCGGGGATGCATCACCACAGGAAACAGTCGCGCGATATCGCGACCTTGGCGTGGGCGAGGTCGTGGTCAAAAATGGCAGTGGTCCATGCCATTTCCTGCAAGATGGTCAGGCGACAAGCCTTGATACGCCGGACGTTTCAAATGTGGTGGATGCGACAGGTGCCGGTGATTCCTTTAACGCCGCATTTCTGGCCGCCCGATTTGGCGGCGCTGAACCAGCCGATGCAGTGCGCCACGGACAGGCCCTGTCGGCCAAGGTCATCCAGACACACGGCGCGTTGCTCAGGAACCAGGGTTAATTCGCTGGAACAAATCGGCCAAAGCTGGTCGGCAAAGGGGACTGCTTTGGCGTGACGGGTACCGGGGCACTGTTGCGGCCATGACGCCGGGCTTGAATGCCAGCGCGGATATTGACACCGTTCTGACGGCCATCGGATAGCGTGCGAGCGATATCTGCCCCATCAACGAAGATGGCAACAAAGACATTGCCGGCATCCCTGTCGGCGGGTGTTTGAGGTGATTGGCAAGATACCCTGCATCATCTGTCAGACAAAGAAACGGGTCCGGTATCGGACCCGTTTCCGGACTGAGGACGCATCAGCCAGGGAGACATGACGTGTAAAACCGTGCGCACCCAATCCAGTCGATCCAGTCAGTCCGTTCACTGTGGCACGGCACCAAAGCCCGCACCCTTTGCCCGGCTGAGACTGACGGTTGTGAAATCATGGCCTGGTGGTATTTGACCAAGGGTCTCCTGCCCGACATCGGCCAGTCTTGGATGTTTGCGATCCTTGTCGGAAATGACCGCCTGCTGACCATACAATTGCCAGTCGATGCCAAGATCCGGATCGTTCCAGGCAATCCCGCGATCATGTTCCGGACTGTAATAGTTTGACGCCTTGTACATGACGTGGGTGTCGGGTTGCAGGGTTTTGAAGCCGTGTGCAAAGCCATCCGGGATCCAGAGCTGGTACCAGTTTTCCGCGCTGAGTTCGATCTTGATATGCTGACCAAACGTTGGCGACCGTGGTCGAATGTCGACTGCAACGTCAAGAATTGCGCCTTTTGTGACACGGACCAGCTTGCCCTGGGCATAGGGGCTGGTCTGGAAATGCAGACCACGAATGGTGTTGATTGGAACGCTGATCGACTGGTTTTCCTGCACCAAATCGATATCGCCCACAACTTCGCGAAAATCATCATGACGGAAGGTTTCGGCAAAAACACCGCGCTTGTCCCGATGCCGGGTGGGGATAAACAGAACCGGACCTTCGATATCAAATTCGTCAAATTCCACAGTCATTGTTCATTACTCCTTGATCGAGATCGGAACACGGATCAACTGGCGCGGGACACGCCACCGGTCCTTGTAGGGTTTGGGCACAAGACGGACGAAAACAAGGGATGCATTGTCATCAACCGTGCCAAACAAACGGTCTGTGCTGTCTTCATCAATGATGGATGGATAGGCGGCAAAGGGGTCGCCATCGCCGGCATCACGCCTTAGCGGCTGGCGATAGAGCAGCCTGGGCTCGGACCAGTTTTTCAGATCCGTCGAGGTCGAATAGAAGAACCCGGCGATGTCGGGTTCACCCTTTTTGCGCATACGGTGAAGGTACACCGTGATGAAACTGTTGGTGGCTTCATGACGAACCAAACCGCGGATCGATGACACACCAACCGGCCCGACGCGCGCACATTCGGTTTCGCGAACCGACCATCCCTGATCGGTCAGGGTTGCGGCCCGTTCAAAATCCGATCCGTTCCAGACGTCCCATTGCTTGGGATCATCAATCGGCGCCCGTACCAGACAGTTGCGCGATTCTTCCCAGTTATTCGCCCGACGCCAGACAATGGCGTAATAGTAGTTCTGCCAGGAAATGATGTTGGTGACCGTGACATAGCTTGGCGCGCGCGTGCGATCATCGCGATAAGCTTGTGGCGGCGGAAACGGCGCGTGACGGGGCGGATTACCCAGATATTCAAAGGTCTTGCCCCCGTCACCGGATTTCAGCGTGACAAGACCGTTGATCCAGCAATCGGTGCGTTTGGTGCCCCCCTTGCAGGGCATATCATGGCGATAGGGCATGAAACTGGCACTGCCCAACGCATAGACATTGCGCCCGTCGCGCGTATAGATCGCCTGAAGCCAGGTGCGGTCATCAAGAAGTTCCGGCACCGCCTTGCCCGCTGCCTTGAACCGGCTGTCGCAATCGGGCTTGAGGCTGTTAAAGCCATATCCGACAAAAGCGCGGTTCTGAAAGTTCGGCGCAAACAGAACCATTTTGCCCTGATCATTGCGAAAGGCACGGGCCGGGGAATCTGGCAGATGATGGTTGTCACACCCGGTGACATCGCTGTCAAAAATGACGGTTTCCGGCCCCGAAACGGTCACTTCGGCGGCCCGTAAATCCGGGTTCCAGCCAAGCATTCCCCCGACCGACAAACCGATCAGGAATGCCGACAGTCCGGTGATGCGTTTTGATAAGCGCCGCTTTTGCAATGTCTTACCCGTCACGGTTGGTAGTGGAATGAGGAAATTTGGTGCGTGGCGTTACTGGGGGCCGCCACGCACCAGACACAGCAAGGTCACGCCGCTTCTGCGACATATGGGGCCGGGGTACTGCCCAGACGGTGCGCCATGCTGTTTTCTTCAAGGAAGTTTTTCAGATCACCGAAGCGCTTCTGATAGGTCTTTTCGAACAAGTCGAAATCGGCCTTGTCCCAGGCTTCTTCGAACGAGAATTTGTCCATATAGCGACCATCAACGAACGGAATGCCAAGTGTTCTGACAAATTCGCGGGTGCGCGTATCATATGTGACATAAAGAGCCGGAACTTCGTTGGCCAGGGCCAGCAAATTGCCATGCAGGCGATATCCGGTCACCGCATCAAGATTTTGTTCGGCACGTTCAAAATCCGCGACACTTTCAAACACCGAAAGCGATGATTTATAAAGTTCGACCAGCGGATCGCCGGGACCGTAAATCCATTTTTCCGCGGTGAGTTTTTTGATCGCATCGGCCATGACAGATGCGTCATCTTCGACCTGTTTGGAGCGCGCGTAATAGATCTGCTTTTCTTCAAGTTCGCCCGCGCACAGGATTTCGGTGTCATAGCGTTCGGCCAGGGTGCGCAACATATAACGTTGCTGTGTCTGGAAACCATGTGTCTTGCGGCGCAGGGTAAAGCCAAGCCTGTTGATCGATGATGCATCCACCCGGCGCAATTTCAGTTCCGGTTTGCAATGGCGGAATGCGGTCGGGCAGCCAAAAATGCGAACATTCCTGATGCCGATCGAATTCAGCGCCTTCTTTGACAGATTGCCCCGCACGCCGATTGATGCCGAACGGTCTGCGACAAGCTGCAAGAACCGTCTGGTTGAGTCATTGACATATTGGTCGGAATTGTCGGGTACCTGAACGCCAATCCCAAAGGCAATCACCGGCACCTTGGTCTTTTCCAGAACCGTTGTGATCGGGTCCCATTGACCGTTGGTATTGATATAGTTCGACCCGCGCAAAAAGATGTAATCAAGCTGATTTATCTTTTCGATCTGGGTTTCCGACAGATTGCCGTCTGCGGGCACATAAATCGGGAAAAGTTCCGAATAATCAAGGATACGCAGCGACGAGTCATAGACAAAGCAGTCACCAATATTGGTGAAAAGCGTCTTTGCCTTTTCAGGCGCATTATAGGTATGGGTGACAACACCCAGATTGCCTTCGACGCGGCCCGCAGGCATCAGCACGCCAATGCGCGGCTTGCGCCCCCCGGTTGGGAGTTTCGGTTCCATCATATGTCTCCTGCTGGTGGTTCGTGTCATTTTTGACGTTGGTTCGAACCGTTGCTCGTGTTTGGTAATGCAGGTCTTGCGATATGTGCCTAAGCCGCGTTGACTTCGCGGGTTTTAAGGCTTTGTTCCCAATCAAGGGCATGGCGGACGATGACTTCGAGATCATCATGAACCGGGACCCAGCCCAGTTTTTCACGAATACGATCAGCACCGGCGACAAGGGATTGCGGATCACCCGGGCGGCGTTCCGCCAGATCAACGCTGAAATCGACACCGGAAACCTTTTTGACCGCACCGATCACTTCACGTACCGAGAAGCCGCGACCATAGCCGCAATTCATCACGTCGCTTTCGCCACCGCGCTCAAGATATTCAAGCGCAAGGACATGGGCATTGGCGAGGTCGGATACATGGATGTAATCGCGAATGCAGGTGCCATCCGGGGTTTGGTAATCCTCGCCATAAATGGCCATTTGCGGGCGGACACCCGTTGCGGTCTGGCTGGCGATCTTGATCAGATGGGTTGCCTTACGCGACGTTTGGCCCGCACGGCCTTTGGGGTCGGCCCCGGCAACATTGAAATAGCGCAGCGCGACATAATTGAAATCATGGGCAATTGCCGCGTCAGCCAACATCTTTTCGGTCATCATTTTTGAGGTGCCATAAGGCGAGATCGGCTTGAGCGCGAAATCCTCGTTAATCGGGGTGGCATTTGGTTCGCCGTAAACGCCCGCGGTCGAGGAAAAGATGAAATGCCTGATGCCGCTATCGACGGCCGCCTGCAAAAGCGCGCGCGAATTGACCGTGTTGTTGCGGTAATATTCCAGCGGATAGATGACCGAGTCCGGCACAATGATCGACCCGGCGAAATGCATGATCGCTGTTACGTCATGTTCATCGATAATGCGACGCACCAGATCTTCGTCGCCGCAATCACCTTCAACAAAGGCTGCCCCGGCTGGTACTGCCCATCGATGTCCCTGCGTTAGATTATCAAGCACAACCACATCGCGCCCACCATCGAGAAGGGCCAGTGCTGCGTGACTACCGATATATCCTGCGCCACCTGTTACAAGTACAGTCATTGCCGTGTCTCCTTATTGATGTTGCCTGTTGCTCATCAGGCTGATCTTTGGAAGTAGCTGCGTCTGACCGTTCCGATCCGGAACAGCCAGACGGCAGTACCGGATGTGATCACGCGACCTTTCGTTGCGGCTGCGTGTCAGCTTTCATGACATCGACCATCTTGTGGTCGATATTGTTCTCGGTCAGGAACTGCGCCATTTCGCGATAGGTCTGGAACCAGGCGCGGTTGAACTTGTCGAAAAGGTCCTGATTCCAGTAATCCTCAAGCACGAATTCCTTTTTCGAGAACACGTCATAGGACGGGATCTGATAGGTTTCGGCGAATTCGACGGTGCGGCTGTCATAGGTGAAGTAAATCGACGGAACACCGTTTGACAGCGCCATCAGATTACCGTGCAGGCGATAGCCCAGCACGCAATCCTTGGTGCGCACCAGATCCTCGTAATCGGAAACAACATCGGAATAGAAAAGCTTCTCGCGATAGAGACGTTCCATCGTGTCATCGAGATACCAGTTCTTGACCCAGTCGTTGTTTTTGAGCGCCTGCATGGCTTCTTCACGCTGGATGTTGCTGCCAAAGACCAGTTTCTTTTCTTCGGGTTCGCCCTGCGCCATCAGGGTGATGTCATCAAACCGGCCAGCCAGATGTTTGACCAGATCGCGATGGAAGGTCAGGTAACGCTTGATGTCCTGCGCGTAGGCCGGGGAGACTTCGCGGCGCAGGGTAATGCCGACATTCTTCACGCTATCAAGGGATGGCAGTTTAATGCGCATGTCGGGATTGTTTTGCCGGAACGCGGTCGGGCAACCAACAATGCGGACATTGGTAATGCCAAGGTCCCAAAGAACCTGTGCGGTATAGGCCCCGCGCACACCGATGGATGTGGTGGAATCAGCCATCATGCGCAAAACCGTCTTGGTCTGTTCGGACAGCTCGATCTTGCCTTTGACCGGCGCCTGCGCACCGATACCAAAGCCCAGAACCGGTAATTTCAACCGCTTGAGGACATCAATGGTGTTACGCCAATCCATGTCGGAATGGATGTAGTTCGAGCCGCGCAGGAAGACATAATCATATTCCTCGCGAAGGCGATCGATGTCTTCCATCTTGGGATCGGCAATCGGCAGAACGCCAAGTTTGTCGTAATTCATCAGCTTGAGCGATGAGTCAAAGACAAAGGCATCACCGATATTGTGGTAGTGATTGATGCTCTTTTGAACATCCTGATAGTTGTACCATCGGACGCAGTCGTGGTCGTAGACTTCGCCTGACGGGATCATTACGAGAACGCGCGCCATGTTGTCTCTCCTTGGTTGATCACGTTTTTGTTCTGAATTCATGCCGTGCTAGCCACGGTTTGCGGGCGCGCAGCCTTTGCAGACATACGGCGCACTTCCAGAACCTCCCGATACTGCGCGAGATGTTGCTCGGCGCATTCCTGATAGGTCGTCACGCTTGGTATTCCCTCGCGCATCCGATCCCAGATCTTGTTGTCGCTAAGGACTTCGATCATCCGATCGGCAAGGTCTTCGGCACTTCCGACCCGGAAATGCAGACCATTCACGCCATCGGTGATTTTTTCGGCCATGCCGCCAATGTTTGAGCAAATCATCGGCCGCCCGTGGAAGAAGGCTTCCTGGATCACGACGGGCGAGTTTTCCCACCAGATAGATGGAATGATCGTCCAGTCGGCGAGCTCCATCAGCTTGGGCATTTCGGTATTCTGATAGGCGCCGTAAAAGCGCACGCGCTCGCCGGCCTTTTCAATCAGGTCATGGACCTTGTCCTGATATTCCTTGGGCTGGCGATCAAGGTTGCCGCCAAAGATCATCAGCCGCGCATCATCGCCCCAGATTTCATCAGGCACACGTCCGACCGCATCCAGAAGAATGTCAGCCCCTTTGAACATCGTGAGCTGCCCGAAAAAGGCAAAGCGCGACCGGCGGGGCTGGGTTTTGGACAGAGGGCGGTCTTTGGCACGCTGATCGATGTCTAGCCCATTTTCGATCACCGACATTTTTTCGGCCTTCATGCCCCAGTCAATGAAACGGTTGGCAAGGAATTCACTGGGCGACACGTAGTGATCAGCCAGTTCCAGCATGGCCTTGATGAAGCGTTCGCGCCGAAGAAATGATGCAGGCGAGATGTTCGGGAAACAGCCGTTGCAATCAATCGGGCTTGCACGGTTGCACAGCTTGGTTCCGCCGCTTTTGATCATCTGCCCGTGATTGTGGCAGATCGTCAAAAACTCGTGGAAGGTAAAGAAAATCGCGGTTTCCGGCAGAGCTTCGCGAATGGCATAAATGGTTTCCAGCCCAAGCCCGAGATAGTGATGGAAATGCACCACATCAGGTTCGTAATCCTTCACAAAACGCAGGAAGTCCCGGTCGATTTCATCGGTACTGCCATTCGACAGAAGGAAATGATCATAGTTTTCCGCGTGATAAAGGATTTCGTTTTCCTTTTGACGCAGGCTCATCAGGGCCGAGGCCCCGTGACGCGGGACCGGGTTGCCAACGCGGGCCAGATAGAAGCTTTCGACCCCGTCAAGGGCGTTCAGCCCTTTGTGCAGGTTATAGGAGGCCACTTCGGCCCCGCCCAGCGAGATGCTGGGATGGCCGTGCGAAATAACGAGGACACGTAAATCAGTCGACGGCATTGTTGTGGCTCCGCAAATTTGAAACGACCAATGACCAGCGGCGATCGAACGCCCAGCGGTCAAGACGATTGGAAAGTTCCTCCCAGGCAGGGGCTGTGCTTATGGATTGTTCGCTGCCCAGTACTTCGACATCGGGGATCCAGTAGGATGGCGTGCCCGCCATGCGCAGTTTCAGCGCAAGATCGAGACTTTTTTCCCCCGGACCGATATAGCCACGGGTAAAGCCGTTGCTGTCCTTGAAGGCCTTGCGCGGCAGAATGCAGCATTCCAGGGTTCCGGCGCTGACTTCGCTGGGTTCGGCGTCAGCAAGCACCGCGCATGGATAGCCGACATACCGGTCCGACAGATACTGACCGCCATTGGCGTTGCTGTTGATCCAGGTCCCGGCCCAGCGGACAGAATCGTCTTCAAACAGAATGGTTGGCGAAACGAGAACCTTGCTGCCGCGTTTGCTGTAAGCGGCCAGCAACTGATCAAACCAGCCATCATCGCGCGGCAGAATATGCGCGGACACCAGACCCACTGTTTCGGAGCTGGTGGCATCGACACCAACTTCGAGCGCATCGCAATAATCTTCGACACCTTCGGCGAACACGATCCGGGTGTTGAGTTTGTAGAAGGCCGCAAGACGCAGGATTTCACTGCCGACCTGATCGAAACTTTCGACCGGACCGGCAATGACAATCGGCAGATGCCGGGTCGCGCTATCAAGTCCCAGAAGGGCAATGGTGACGCCGATATCATTGATCGTGTCATCAACCCCGACCACAAGGGTCACCGGCGCATTTTCGTCAAAATCCCCGATATCGTGAATATCGACCGCGTAGGGACGTTGTGCTGTCATGGACTGCAACATCGGGCCGAACTGACGTTCGATACTGTTTGATGCCGTCACCGAGCGCGGATCAAGCGATGGCAAAACCCGTGAAAGCGCCTGACGGGCCGAAGCCCGCGTCGGGTTCAGCGGACAGTAGGCCGGGAAAGCATCACGGATGCCCAGTTCAAGATAAGTTGCCTGATCGGATGGCGGGGTGGCTTCCAGAGGACAAAACACCAGAAAACCGTGATTGTTGCGGGCCGGGTTCATCGCGGAAAACATCGGATCATTGGCAAAGGCATCGGTCACATCAGCGCGTGACTGACGCGTCCAGTGGTCATCAATGCGCACGACTTCACCACCGACACGCAGTGACACATCCTCGACGGCACGGTCGGGATCCAGCATCCAGCCGGAAATCAATATCCCGCTGCCTTCGATCAGAAGAGAAAAATCAATCCCGATGCGAACCGGGCGATCCAGTTCCGAAACTGTGTCGCGACCATCAAAACGATGTGCGGCCATTTTAAGGGTATGCAGGATTTTTTCCGGCGCACGCACACGATCAAGAACCGAACGAATATGGGCCGGGACATCGGGTGGGGCTACCAGAACGCGGTGCTGGTAAACTTCGATCGAGTACCAGGTTTCGCGCCCGCGGAAATAAACCCGTTTGAGTTTTTTCGGATTGATCGGCTTGTTACCGAGCAACAGGCCGGTGACACCCGATGCCTCGTCACCGAGATCATCGCGCTGGAAATCTGCGCTGGTCAATTCTGCCAGCACCGGGGACTCTTCCATGGCGATGACACGGGTGCGCCCGGTGGGGAAGCCGCTTGACCAGCCCTGGATATAAACATCACCTTCTTCGAGCCCGCCCAGGACTTCGATAAAGCCGTTACTGCGTGCGGCACTTTGCACAAGTGCGGCCACCTTGCTCAGCCGTTTTTTATCCGGATCACCGGCAAGCAGGGCCTCGATCAAACCATCAATCACGGTCGCAAAAGCCGGGCCGGACTGATCGGCGACGGCCGACAGGATTGCTTCGATACGTTGCTGGCGGCTATCAATCCGGTATTCACGCGGTTTGCCAGCCCCGCTGAACAGGGCGGTTTTCAAACGGCGCGCGGAAACATTTTTCATCGGTAAAAGCGCGACAAAGCCATAGGCGTTTTCGGGTTCCGCATCGTGGCGGCGCCATGAAATGATGGATGCCTGAACTTTGGCGTCGGATTGACTGTTAAGGTAGATATCAATCGTTGCCGGCAGGGCATTCCCGACCCCGACCATCAGCGCCAGACTGTCATCGACCAAGGCGGCGACAACAGTTCTGCCATCAAGTGGCATGCCATTCTGTTCTGTCATTAACCGGCCTCCTTGTATTTGCGCATATGCTTTAAAGCGGATGAGTGCGATGCCATGGTGATCACCAGACGAAGGCGCCGATTGCCAATCCGGCCGTTACACCGATCAGGCAGGACAGGATTAGCAACGGGGTTTTGAGATCATTGGTGTGGCGTGCGGTCAGAACAGAAAGGCGTTCGTCAAACCCGCCCAGCGATTTGTCAAAGCGCACCAGAAAGACTTCGAGTTCATCCACCCGGCTTGACAGTTCTTCCTGACCGGTACGGACCAGTTTCACGCCTGCTTCGATACCGTCATCGGCCGAGGCAAGTTCATCCATGCGTTTCGATGCACTGACCAGACGTTTGGCGGCTTCGCGTTGCCCGTTTTGCAGGATGTGCTGTGCCGCAAGCAGCCGGTCCAGCCGGTCCAGAATCTTGCCAAGCGGTGCATTCAGCGCAGTGTGGGCTTCCTGTTCACTTTGGGTCGGGATACGCAGTGTGATTTCGTCCTTGGTGCCGGGCATGACGGCACAAACAGAAAGGCTGTCGACATTGGCAACAGCTGCATCGGGCAATTCCACCTCGAATGCGTGCTTTCCATCGCCGATACCATTGCGGCGCAAATCGACGCGTTCATTTTCGGCCGTCTCGCGCAGCAATGCATGGCCGTTAAGGCGCACGACCACCTCGATCCGGGCGTCCGGGTTTTGCGGCGACCAGACCCAGCCATAGAGCCGGTTCCGGTCAATGGCATCGACCCGCCCTTCCAGGGTCGGCGCAGGTTGCTCGGCGTCTTGTGTGACACTTGGCGCCGGGGTTTCTTCCATCGTCTGTTTTTCAGCAACAGCCATAGCGGCCTCCTTGTTGAACGTCAGGCGGCAACAAAATCAGGGCGAACCATGCGGCGGATCATCGCCAGATATTCCTGCGCCACATCATCAATCCCGGCCGGCGCCCAGACATGGCCCGACAGTTTTTTCCAGAGTTTCGGATTGGTTGCGCAGTCTTTCATGACGCGGGCCAGCTCGGCCGGGTCATCGGGGCGCACATGGATACCGTCATGGCCATCGCGAACCATTTCGGCCATGCCGCCGATGGAACTGGTGATCACCGGACGTCCATGCTGGAAGGCTTCCTGAATGACCAGTGGCGCATTTTCCCACCAGATCGACGGCACAACGACCCAGTCGACCCGCGCCATCAGATCGGGAATATCTTCGCGCTGATAGGCGCCGATGTGGCTCACCTGCGGGCCGCTTTGTTCGAACAGATCGGCAATGCGATCGGTAAACTGGTCGGTCTGATAAAGAGCAGCGCCATGGATGCGCAGATTGAAATCGACCTGGCTTTCCGAAAGAATCCGACCGGCTTCAAGCAGAACATCCGCCCCCTTCCAGGGGTTGAGATTGCCGAAATAGCCAAAGACATTGGGCATTCCGGCAGCACCGATATCGCGTTTGGGCGCGACCGGGACAGTTGGGCGACCATTATTGATCACCGAGATTTTGTCTGGCTCGATGCCCCAGTCAATATAACGATCGCGCAGGAATTCGCTGGGCGAGACAAAATGATCCACCACACGCAGATGGTTGCGCAGATTGACCGCGCGCATCGCATGCTGATCGGGTGTAAACCCATCAAGCCCGGACAAACGCCCGGTGGCGTCGGCCTTGGTATAGCGGTTTCTGGTCCCGCGATGGATCATCAGACCATCATTCGGGCAGATCTGATAATAGTCATGCAGGGTCATGACAATCCGACAGTTCGGCAGAACACGGCGGATCAACATTGGTAATTCGATGCCCCACAGCACCAGATGATGGATATGCACCACATCCGGGGCCCAGCTTTTCAAAAGACGTGTGAAATCCGGGGCCACCGCATAAAGATCGGTCTGGGACATGTTGAAGCGATCAAAATGCCCCGCCCAAAACAGCATTTCATCACCAGCATCATTGATGGCCTGAAAACTTGTGCCCGGGCGGCGTTCGCGATGAACATCGTTGGTCGCCCCGATGAACAGCGCTTCGCATTCCGCACGTTTGTAGGCATGAAACAGGTCATGGGCGAAAATTTCCGTGCCCCCCGGATGCAGATCGGGGTGATTGTGGGCAAGCACCATTATCCGCGGGTTCATGCGTTCCTCCGTGGTTTCCGGGCAATCAGGAAATCCTGATAATGGGCGGCTGCCTTGCCGCGCCATGCGCCAAAGCTTTTGGTATGGATGTCAAAGCCGGCAGTCGTCAGGGCATCATCAAGAAAGGCATCGTCAAACCCGACGGCGGCCATCGGATTTTCGCCACGCAGATGCCAGCAGGGCTGACCGTCGGCCTTTTCGAATGCCTTAAGGCGGGCATCGCGGTCCGGATGAGACGGATCATCGTCCGCGCACATGACAAAGGCGGTCAGAAACAGCCGCCCGCCCGGGCGCAGCACACGAAAGACCTCGGAACAATAGGCTTCGATTTCGTCTGGCGGCAGGTGGGTTGCCACCGAGATCATTGCGGTGAAATCGAATGTTCCGTCCTGAAAAGGCAATCGTATGCCGCGCCCGCTGATTTCGCCTTCCGGGTTATAAAGTGCGTTCCTGATGTCGGCACATTCAAACCGGAAATTCGGATAGGCTGGCGTGATGGCACACTTGCACCATTCAATGCCGTTGCGCACGGGATCCAGACCACGATAAATCGCCTTTTCGGGATTCAGGAACTGTGTCAACGGGACGGCAATGCGGCCGATACCGCAACCGATATCAAGAACATCGTCAGTGGTTTTAAGCCCGCCCATGCGGACAAAATGATCGAGGAATTCCGCGCCGATGACCCGATAATCGCCATCGCCGACAAAGACGTCTTCTTCGGGGGGAACCGGAAGAAAACGGTTGGAAATGATTTGCTGGCACAACCAGGCAAGATGGGTTTCGCCAAAATCGGATGTCAGCGGGGATTGGTGTTCAGACAATGCAAGAACCTGGCTCATGCCGCTTCTCCGTCAGAGGTTTTTTGCGATCGGTATTGCGGCACACCGTTGGTGTGAATGTCTTCGAGCACATCCCCCCAGCGCGCGGCATGCAGCCAGGCGTTATATTCGGCAGCCACGCCGCGCATGTAATCAACATGGGTGGAAATGGATTTGCGTTCGAAGTGATAGAGACTGACATCGGGGACGTATTTGATGTCGAAATCGGCCTTGCGAATTTTCAGGCAAAGATCGCTGTCTTCGTAGTCGCCAATCACATAATCCTCGGTGAAGCCACCGACCGCTTCAAAGGCATCACGATGGATCATCATGCAGGCACCGGTGACACCGGGGACCGAGCGTTCAATATTGGCATCCTTGAACTGGTCGGGCATGCCTTTGTGATAGTGGTAGTTCAGCCATTTGCCGCTTTCATTGCGGGCAAAATACATCCCGGCATGCTGGATCGAGCCATCTTCAAACAGGAGTTTCGGACCGACGACCGCGACTTCATCAGCACCGCCCAATTTGGCGGCCATGCCTTGCGCCCAGCCGGGCGTATGGGGGATGACATCAGAATTGAGCATGGCCAGAAAATGCCCGTGCGCCTGTTCTGCGCCGGCATTGCAAGCCCGGGCATAACCGCCATTGCGCGTCATCACCACCAAGCGCATCGGAATGCCATACAGAATATGCAGACCGCGCAGCAAATGTTCGCATTCTTCGGCCTGTTCCGGGGAATCAAGCACGAAGACCAATTCACAATATCTGGCGACCCAGTCATCACAGGCAAACGCCCCGACCTGCGCACGCAAGAAGCCCAGAACACGATAGAGCGGCACAATGATCGACACATCCGGGTCGTCGTGCGGGGTGCCGATTTCGATCACCCGGTCAACCTTGACCGAGCCCATCAGTTTTTGCTGCAGATCCCCAATCACAGGTGCAAGGCAGTTTTCGATAATGTCTGCGGTCAGGTGTTGTGGGGGCACAGCGCGCAGAATGCGCGCGCGCGCCTCGGCGGGGTCGATCGGCTGGGCGGGCGGAACCATCAGATGCCGGTTACCCGATTTCAGGCGCATCAGGCTTCTGGGTTGAAGGATCGGGACCGGGCTTTGGATACCCTGATAGAACCCGACAAAGCCGGTTGCCGGAACTGTCCGGTCATCATCCTGCACATTGCCATGATATCGATAAAATCCATCCCCGAACGGATGGGCAATACCGTTGCTGTCGAGAAGATCTATGCTGGCAATCATATCGACCGGATCGCGATACCAGCCACCAATCAGGGTGCCGCGTGCCGTTGTGACCGCAAGATCAACCTCGCCACTTGGAAGCGACCCGCCACCCGACACGCGCTGGCTTGAAAGCGGACAGCGGAGCTGGAATTCAATCGCGGCCTTGCTGGACTTCATGTCAGCACGTGCGAGCGTACCAATGATATATTCGCGCAGATCGGCGTCCGATTTGCCCTGCTTTTGCCACCAGCGGGCCAGCGATGGCAGGCCTGATGCATCGGGCAAATGACGCACAGCAAGAGTGCGCATACCGGTAACAACCAGATAAGCCCCTGTTTCGGTGCTTGCCCGATCCGCAATCATATAGGCAATCTTTTGACCACGCGGTCCGGTCCGGCTGATATGGGGAAGCTGTGTCAGACGCCTGAAACCCGACGGGGCAACAATGAATACCGCCTCGATATCGTTAAAGGCATCAGGCAACGCGGTGGCCAGCAGTATCTTTTCATCGGACAGTTTTGCGACGGCTTTGGCCGGCTTTGGCCGGTCGACAATCGCCGCGACGAGCTGACGCAGGAAATTGTTGTAGCTTTTGGACAACCGCAACCGGAACAGGCTTGCCCACATTCCCAAAAGTGTCGACACCAATGAAAGCCGACCGGCGGGCGTCACACCGTTCAAAAGCGTTGATGCACTGGCAAATTCAAAATCGCCATCGGGGTCAATTGTGATCTCGTCCTTGCGGCCCAGCGTTCCGGCCTCGGCCAGAATTGTGACCGGCTCATCCACCGGACGGCGGATGACGCGCAGCAATCGGGTACCGCCCCCGTCGAGCGGCAGACGCAAAGTAGCCTGCGGCGAAATCGCAGCACCATCAATCGTTTCAAGCTTGGGAACTTCCCACAAACGGGTGGGTGTATCCCAACTCAACAACAACGTATCAGGGTTCAGCAGGCAAACACCGGGCGCTTCGCCGGTCGTCCGCACTGCATCGGACGAGGCAAATTCAAGCATGACATTCTTTCACTTACTTGAAGATCAGGACGGGTAGCCCGCAGCCGAAGCTGCGGACGCCCATATTGGATTACTGAACGCTAAAGAAGCTGTCCGGATCGTCCTGGATGTCTTCTGCATCGACATTGTTAAGGGTAATGGAATCACCATTCCCAAGGTCGATGACAGTATTGGCGCCAACTTGCGTTGCACGTGCAGCAACGTCATCGGCGGTTTCAATGCCGGTGTCGTTGATATTGCTGCTAATGGAAAGCATGTCTTCGCCAGCCTGGAAGTCGAGCACGACATCGTTGCCGCCACCCCCGGAGAAGACAAAGGTATCTGCGCCGGAACCGCCGGACAGAACATCGTCCCCTGCACCGCCTTCGAGGACATCATCCCCGGCACCGCCCAAGAGAACGTCGTCACCTTCACCACCCTGGAGAACATCGTTTCCAGAACCGCCAAGCATGACATCATCACCGGCACCGCCGAGCATGATATCGTCGCCACCGCCGCCGATCATGACGTCATCGCCAGAACCGCCGTCGAGCACATCGTCACCTGATCCGCCAAGCATGATATCGTCACCCGATCCACCTGACAGAACGTCATCGCCAGAGCCACCTGACAGCAGGTCGCTCCCGGCACCTCCGATCAGTGCATCGACGCCCGACCCACCAAACAGAAGATCATCACCTTCGCCACCAATGGCAACATCGTCGCCTGATCCGCCGAACAAGGCATCATCGCCTTCTTCGCCGAACAGAACGTCGTCATCACCTTGTCCGAAGATTGTGTCGTCTCCGCCACGTCCAAAGATGACGTCACTGAAACGAGATCCGAGAAGCGCATCATCAAAGGCGCCGCCTTCGAGAGTTGCCATGTAATCCTCCTTCGTGTCCCAACATTAATGACATCGCGGGGATATTTCCCTCGCGAGAGGATGGCCGTTCCCTCAGGGCGGTCTGAGCCCCGCGGATAACGGCCACTCAGAAAACCCTACATTTTTTTACTTATCTACTGGAGGGTATTGTTGTGATTTTATTTTGTCAACATTATGACTTACTTCGATATTGATTACATATATTCGATAAATACTGTTTTTATTTTACTTATTATTTAATTCAAAATTTGGTCTATACTTGAAAAGAAAAGGGTCAATCCCGGTTTTCTGCCGGATTGACCCCAGTTCCGCATCACGCGGGGAGGAATCACTCTTCGCGGAAGGCCTTGTCCATGCTCTGAACGATCGGGTCGACCAGATAATCGATTGCCTTGCGCGGTGTTTTCAAAACCAGGATGTTCGCAGGCATGCCCGGGCGCAGTTTGATATCTTCATGCCGGGCAAGTTCCGCCGGATCGATGGCCGCGCGCACGATGTAATAGGACGCATCGCGCTGTTCATCGACGGTTTGGTCAGGCGCGACATAGCGTACCTCGCCATTCAGGGGGGCTAATCGGCGCTGACTATAGGCGGTCAGTCGTATTTGCGCCTTTGAGCCGACTTGAACCGAGTCGATGTCCTGTCGGTTGATGCGTGCTTCGATCACCAATGGTTCATCTTCGGGGATGATATCCATGATCGGTTCAGCCGGACTGATCACACCGCCCGGCGTTCTGATCTGAATGTTGGCGACCGTTCCTGCCTGTGGTGCTTTTACCTCAAGCCGGTTCAGGACGTCCGTGCTGGCGCGCATGCGTTGGGTGACATCATTCAGCGCAAGCTGGGCTTCCTGAATTTCGGTCGCAATATCGCTTTGCCATTCCATTTCGATTGAAGCCAGATTGATCTCGGCTTCGGCCTTTTGCTGCTGTGCGGCGGCTTTTTGGGCCTTGAATTCGCCCATATCGCCGACCAGATCCGACCAATTGTTTTCAATCTCGACCAGTTGGGTTCGGGTGGCAAAGCCCTTCTCGGCCAGTTCACGGATCCCTTTCAGCTGCTCGGCGACGAGCTTTTCCTGACGGGTACGGGCTTTGATTTGCGAATCGAGCGCCTGGGCTTCGGCTTCGAATTGATCGATCTGTTTGGCCTGGGCATCGCGTTTGGCTGCATAGACCTCGTTACGTTTGGCAAACAGGCGTTCCTCGTCACGCAGGATGTCGTCGACATAATCATCCTCACTGGCCGTCAGTTCCTGCGGGAAAGTGATATTTTGCAGACCACGCTGCTCGGCGCGCAATCGCGCAAGCTTTGCCATCAGGCCATAACGCTCACCCCGCAACTGACCCAGTTCGGCCTCGCTGCGCGTGCCATCGAGAAGCGCCAATACCTGACCTGCTTTGACTTTCTCGCCTTCTTCGACCAGAAGCTTTTTCAGGATGCCGCCTTCATAGTGATTAACGACCTTCTTTTTGGAATCGACAATCACCGAGCCGGTCGCTACAGCCGCACTATCAAGCTCGGCGGTAAAACCCCAGGTCAGGAAACCGCCAAATCCCAGAATGATTACGGCAAGACCGGCCATGATCGGCTTGCGCAGGCTTTGGCGTGATGCTTCGCGTTCTTCGGACAGAATCTGGTGCCAGGCGACCTGGGGCTCCTCGGCCGGGATCGTTGCCCCGCCTTCATCAAGGTTAATGACACGGTTCATGCCGCACCTCCGTTTTCCTGCTTACGTTTGACCGAAGGCAGGCTTTTGATGTCGTCATTTTCATTGGAAAGATTGCGGATCACGTCTGTTCGTTCGCCAAACTGTTTGACCCGCCCGTCCTGCATCACCAGAAGCTTGGTCGCGTATTGCATGATGCTTTGACGATGGGCGATCAGAACCACCATGGCCCCGGAATCGGCGGCCTGGCGTACGGCACGGATCAGGGATGCTTCGCCTTCGGCATCAAGGTTGGCATTGGGTTCATCAAGAACCAGAAGCCGCGGCCAGCCATAAAGTGCGCGCGCCAATGCAATGCGCTGTTGCTGCCCACCCGATAGCGTATGGCGCCCGGCACCAATCGGCGTGTCATAGCCCAGCGGCAACCGCCCGATCATTTCATGAACACCCGCCGCACGGGCGGCCTCGATCACCTTGCGGGGATTCGCATCACGCATGCGACTGATATTGTCGCGAATGGTGCCATTCAAAAGCGACACCGATTGCGGCAAATAGCCGACCATGTCGCCAAACGATCCACGTTCCCACAAATAGGCATTATGCCCGTCAAGATAGACACCGCCATTTGCAGGCTTTGACGCACCAACCAGCAACCGTGACAGGGTCGATTTGCCCGCCGCCGATGGCCCGACAACACCAAGGATGTCACCCGGGGCGAGCTCGAAACTGATTCCGCGCAGAACAGGCACATTTGAACCCGGTGCGGCATAAACCAGATTATCAACAATCAGCGGGCCTTCGGAACGCGGGGTGGGTTTGATTTCACGTTCAGACTGGCTTTCTTCGAGCATCGATCGGATGCGCTTCCAGGATGAAAATGCCCCGACCCAGGCCCGCCAATCACGCGTGACATTATCGAACGGCAATAACAGCCGCCCCATAATCACCGTGCCGCCGATCATCGCACCCGGTGTGGTTTCGCCCAGAATGACAAGATAGGCGCCCATGGCCAGCACGATGATTTGCATTCCAAAGCGGGCAGAGCGCGTGACGGAATACATCCCCTTGCTGCGCATATTGCCGACATCAAGCAGCTCGCTCGCATGGATTTGGGCCTGCCGCCAGCGCAGGGCCAAGGCAGGCATCATGCCCATTGCTTCGATCACCTCGGCATTCGAGACGGTCGATCCGATATCACCGATATTGCGCAGATTGGCGTCGGTTCCTTCCTTGGTGACCTGACGAACCATCAAGTCCCCCAACAGGCTCAGCCCGATCAGGGTCAAGACCGCCACCAGACCGGCAATCCCGTAATAGGGATGCAGTGCAAACATCACGAACAGGAAGATCGGCGACCAGATGGCCTCAAGCGGGGCGGCGATGGTGGTACCGGTGATGAAGTTGCGCAAATCGGACAGGTCCCGCAGCACCTGGGTTCCGTGCAGGGACCCTTTTTCAAGGGCCACCCGCATGGCCGCCGAAATCGCCGGCAGGTTCAGGCGACGCAGAAGTGACTTTGCCATTTCCTGGAACACAAGCGCGCGCAGGAAATCAAGAATGCCATAAAGGATGATGGCCCCGATCGCGATCACCAATAACAGGATCAGCGTGTCGGTGCTTTGGCTGTTGATCACGCGATCATGGACCTGCAGCATGAAAAGCGGCACGGTCAGTTGAAGGATATTGATGAAGCCGCTCATTACGCCGACCCAGCCCAATCCGCGAACAAAGGTGAATCGGGCTTCACGAATGACGGACCTTGCATCAAGTTCTGGTCGTGCATCCTTGGAAGCGGCATGTTTTGCCAGCTTTTTACGGCCAAATTGCATCGAAAATCATCCAATTAAGCAAAAGTCATAGTTTTTCCGCAATCTAATCACATAGTTGCGATGGCATGATGATCTACAATAAAATCAAATATGTCGATCTCATGTTGACGATTGGACAATGTAAAAACATTAACAATGGAAGTAATTCAAAAATAAAAATACTTTGGAATTACTTCTGAGCAACGAGCAAACTGTGGGAAGTAAAAGGCGTTCTGGAAAATTGTTCAAGAACAACGTCTTGTTATCTTCCCCAACACGAAAATTGTGTCCGGGAAAACCTTCCCTGGCATCAACTCTCGCTTGGGACCAGATAACGGATCGAAAGTTATGACCGTCACGCATCTTGAACTGGCAAATACCGTCGAGCGAATATATCGGCGGTTTGCGGATTTGTTACGGGTAGATCTTATCCGACTCGGAAAGGATGACATCAGCCCGGCGCAAGTGGCGCTGCTTTTTAACATTGGCGAAGACGAACTCTCGGTGCGCGATCTTTTGGATCGCGGCCACTATATGGGTTCAAACGCGTCTTATAACCTCAAACAGCTTGCTGAATCTGGCTATGTCGAACGACAGGTCATGGCACGCGACAGGCGATCTGCACGTCTGAAACTGACGGCAAAGGGCCATGAACTTTGTCAGGCATTGCATGAACTCCACGAGGAATATCACGACGCCCTGACCAGCAATCTTGAAGACCAGCAGGAAATGGAGACAGCGTTGCGTACCTTGCGCAGGCTGGAAGAATTCTGGACACAGACTCTCAGGTACGGGGGTGTTCCCGTCAACGGGTCCGTCGCTGTTCAGGAGGCACGAAACAGAAGATGAAAATTGTCCTCGTTCATCGTCATGGACCTGGACAGTTTGTACATCTTGCCTGTCATCTGGCCAATGCCGGATGGCAGGTATCGTTTCTGTGTGAAGCCATGAATGTGCGACTGCCCGGCATCCGGACACTGCGCCAACCAGCCACCCCACCGCCACCGGCCATGCCCTTTGCCCAATATCATCAGGAAGTGGGCCTGAAGGCTGCCAAAACGCTTGATAACCTTGTACGTGAGGAAGGTGTACCGGACATCGTTTACGGTCATATTGGCTGGGGCAGTATGATGTTTGCCCGTGATGTCCTGCCCGAAACACCCCTGATCGGGTATTGCGAACATTACTATCACGCGACAGGACGTGACGTCGGATTTGCGCCTGATGAAGACATAACACTGGCCAAGCGGACCCAGCTTCGTCTGCGAAATGCCGCACAGTTGGCCACCCTTGACCAGCTTGATGCGGCGATCAGCCCGACACGCTGGCAGAAATCGGCTTTTCCTGTGGCCTATCACCACAAGATCGGTGTCTGCCACGAGGGTGTCGATACCCGTCGATGCCGCCCGAACCCGAACGCCGAGCTAACGCTTCCAGATGGAAGGGTGCTTGGCACTGGCGATCAGGTCATTACCTATGTCGCGCGCGACCTTGAACCATATCGCGGCTTTCCCACGTTCATGCGGGCGGCTGCCAAGCTTGCGAAAGAAAACCCCGATGCTGTTTTTGTCATCGCCGGCGGGGACGGAATCAGTTACGGACAGCCACGCGCCGATGGCCGGAAATGGCGTGATGTCATGTTAGACGAAACCGGGATCGATCAGTCGCGCATTCATTTTCTTGGCCAGATCCCGCATGACCAGCTGATCCGCATGTATCAGATCAGCTCGGCCCATATTTATCTGACATATCCGTTTGTGCTGTCCTGGTCGATGCTCGAAGCGATGGCATGCGGGGCCCCTGTCATTGCCTCTGACACCGCCCCCTGTCAGGAGGTGATCCGCGATGGACAAAACGGATTTTTTAACGATTTTTGGGACAGCGAGACACTGGCCGAAAAGATGGCCTTCTGCCTGACCCGAAAAAATGATCTGGGCCGAATGCGTGGACAGGCCCGCAAAACGATTATCGATCACTTTGACCTTGAACTTTGCCTCGACAAACAAACCAGCCTGCTTGAACGCATGGTCTCCGCCGACATGGGGCCGAGTGCGAGGCAGCGAATATGACTGATCTTTCGGGGATGCACCAGCGCAGAAACAGTAGCGTGATATCACCATCTTAGTGTGCGCAAGGTAGTGGCTGTAAATAGCAGAGACCACTAGCATTTCCTGAAAGATAGTCAGGCGAGAGGCATCGATACTTCGGGCGTTTCAAATGTGGTAGATGCAACAGGTGTCACTGATTCCTTTGACGCCACATTGCCAGCATCCCGACTTGAGCTGTCGAGTATATCCTATCGAACTTGCAGCACTGCCACGCCCCTAATTAATGCGAAGTGCGGTTTTCACATAGCTTGTCAAAAGAGTTGGATATCAAAGCAGAGCACTTGCCTCTGGGCAGCTCTTCACTCGGGAGGTAGCCGGGCCAACCAGGTATTCCTGTTTATGATAAGCACAAGGTAAGCGGACTTGGATCTGCTGCCGATCCCGAGTGAAGTTGGGCCTGTCGCTGTGTTGCCAGTTCCATCTGCCCATCACAACATTCCCTCGTGAGCCGATTATTCACCATATTCGGCTCACATGATGGCGTGAATAAACTTCACGAATCAGTCAAAACCTAAAAGCTCGTGATTTTGGCAAAAAACACTCCCCCAAGAGGCGCATCACTGAGCTCCTAAGAACTGCAGGCTAAGCATGGGGGGATGTTGGGGGATTTTAACTTAACCAGACGCCGAGATGCGGCAAATCTCAGTGGTTAAATACGAGCCGAGCTAATTCATAGCATTCATTTGAACTTGCTCTGCTCGTTATAATTTTATATGTCACAGATTCCAAATTTAGGCTTTGAGGCTCCGGCGGCCAATTTGTTGAAGGGTCATCAAACCCGTCCATACTGATACGCCCCATCTTTCAATGCTTATGATTTTTATCGATCATCAAAAGTTTGTGCCGCCACAAATTCTTGTAGGCAAGAATACCTGTATCCGCGATCGGGTCTATTCGGGCTGCAGCATGTGATTGATGCTGATGCATCCGACCTGTCAATATCGCAGCGCCATAGCTGGTTCCGGAGCTGTCCTTTGAAGCAAAAATCTGCTGATCTGTCCGGAGGCTTGCAAGCAACTGACACATGGCTGTGTTGGTCGCAAAGGGCCCCTCAAAAATCACCGGCCCTTCACTGCTTATCATTTCGAGGGCATAATCAATCATCAATGCGCAGTAAATTGTTGCAAGAGCAACCTTGTCGCGCTCAGTTCGCAGTGCAGCTTTGTTAATCAGATGCCCCGAGTGACAACCAAAAGGTCCCCCTACTTCAGAAAATGAAGGTATCGCCAAGCATTCTGACGCGATCAAAAGTTTGATATCAGAGAGATCCAGATTATCTGTATGACCTTCAGCCAGAAATGCATATTCACGCCCGCCCATGAACCTTGCACTGGGCACGGCATTGCCATTCAGATCGACATTGCACAGGGTATCGCGATGTTCGTCAAGCTGTGGTCGCGCGTCTCCACCAACCGAGAAACAGATTGTCCAAGTACCTGATGATACAAGTGAAAACGGTTGCTTAACCTTGGTAATCAAGGGCACTAGCGACGCATTGCTGTCATGAATGCCACAATGGATCTCGCAATCGGGTGGCAGGCCGGTTTCGGCAGCGATTTCCGGCAGAATATTGCCCAAGACATCACTTGCCCCACGCATGGGCGCGAACTTTCCGGCCCATCCGCGGGCTTTGGCAAGCTGGCTCCAATCGGCGTGATGCGGGTTCCATAGATCGGAATGACAGCCAAGCGATGTGACCTCGCACGCTTTAATACCAGACAACCGCCATGCCCAATATTGCGGATAGGGTAGAAAGTCTGTGGCACGCGCCATTTCTTCGGGAAAGGTTTGTTCAAGTGCAAATATCTGCCGTCCGAAGTTCAGCCCGGCAGGTAAGCAGGGACTTTGGCTATCTGCGAAATCATCACGCGCGCTGTCATAGGCATGATTGATTTCCGGGGTATAGGTGTTTTCGTAGTCCACAACCGGCAGAGCAAGCTCATCCCCTGCCAGGACCGTGACCGTGGCACCATGAGTCGTTACGACGATCCGCCCGATCAAGGTTTGGCCTGCCGCATCTTTCAGCGAGGCTTTATAGAAGCCCCATAGACCTTCGACATCAAGATGGCGATAAGGCGGACCATCAATTGAACGATTTGGGCAGCTTGTTTCAAACAGGATGGCATGGGTATTGGCGTCCCACACCACCAGCTTTGCATTGGTTTTGCCAATATCAATGACGGCAATGGCGCGCGCATCTGTCATGGCAGATAGAACACTTCTTTCAACGGAACAACGACAGGGCTGCCATCATCGTTGGTAGCCATGATGTCGCCCATGAAAGCCCACCAGCGCTGCATGATTTCGTGTTCGGGCAACTCATCCATACCGTGGTCCTTGGTACGGCGTAGAACAGCAAAAAGGATGTTGGCTTCTTCATCAAGAAAGATGCTGTAATCCGAAATTCCTGCCGTTCGCAGAAGTTCGGACAACTCAGGCCAGATTTCATCATGCCGCTTCTTGTATTCGCTAGCCTGGCCCGGGTTCAGCATCATTTTGAAGGCGATCTTTTCCATGATGCTAGCCCTGCTTTTGTGATCGTAATTTACGTGCGCTCAAGATGCGGCGCCAGATGATCGGTGTGCCAATCACAAGGATCAAAAGCAGGCCGGTAAAGATCGACATCACAATGCCCGGCACATTCATCAGCCCCATGCCAAAGGTGACAAGGCCCATCAGGAAAACAGCGATGAATACGCCGACGATGCTGCCAGCTCCCCCCATAATGTTGACCCCGCCAAGAACCACCATCGTTATGACTTCCAGCTCCCAACCCATTGCGATTGACGGGCGGGTTGAACCGATGCGCGATGTAAGAAGAACGGCTGCAACCCCGGCAAAAAGCCCAACTAGGGTAAACAGGAACAATCGATGGCGTTTGACATTGATCCCGGAAAAGAGGGCAGCTGTCGGGTTATTACCAATCGCGTAAACCCGTCTCCCGAAGGTGGTTTTATGCAGCAAAATTCCAAACACAACGGCAAGGCACAGGAACAGAACGAATTCAAACGACAGCACCCCCCAGACATAGCCCTGACCGAAGAAGGCAAAATCGGATGGGTAGCTGCGATATACATCATCGCCCAGAACTATATAGGCAATGCCGCGATACAGGCTCATGGTTCCAATGGTCACAACAATTGCCGGTATGTCGAACTTGGTGATGATCCAGCCATTTACAAAGCCGGCGACTGCCCCAACCGCCATGCCGATCATAGCAAGTTCGATCGGACCAACACCCATGCTATTGGCAAAGCCCATTGCGACGGATGCCAATGCAATAGTTGATGCAACGGAGAGATCAATGTCGCGGGCGATAATCAGCAGCGCCATAGGCAGTGCAATGATCGCCTTTTCGGTGAAGTTGAATGTTGCGTCCGACAAGCTCCACGGATCAAGGAAATACGGGGATAGCTGCGTGTTGGTGAAAAACGCAATCGCGACAAACACCATTAAAAGGGTTTCCCAGCGCATCAATTTGCTCCGCAAATCACCGTTGAGGCTGTCTGGCAGCTCTCGTGATATTTCTTTGGTCATGGGCTGCTTCAAGGTTTCTTCGTTGATCATTGGTGGGCCTCGCGAAGGATACGTCGGCCACCACGCTTTTCACTGCGTGAATTGATGATCACGGCCAGAACAATTACCAGGCCGGAAATCGCGAGTTGCCAGAACGGCGAGATACCAATCACGGGCAGCGCATTCTTGATCAGGCCAAGGAAAATGGCGCCAAGTGCCGCGCCCCAGATCGAACCGATACCCCCGGCGATACTGATCCCGCCGATGACACAAGCAGCAACGACCTGAAGCTCAAAGGCAAGGGCGACTTCAACATAGGCAACCGCATAGCGTGAAACCCACAAATATCCGCACATGCCCGCAACGGCACCGGAAATGCAAAATGTGATGAACTGGTGTTTGCCAACATCAAGGCCGCTATAGACGGCTGCTTTCGGGTTGCCGCCAACAGCGAAAATCGAAAGACCGGTCTTGGTGAAACGGGTAAAGACATACATCACCAGCGTCAGCGCGATGGCAATCCATGAAAGCACTGTCAGATCAAGGAAAGTGGCACGCGGCAGGGCCAGAAATTGTGGCGTCATTTCATGGGCATTGACCCATTCCCCGCCACTGAGGAGGAAAACAAAGCCGCGATAAACGCTCATGGTGCCAAGTGTGACAACGATCGACGGAATGCCGACAAGCCAAACCAGAATACCGTTAAAGGCACCCAGAATGACCCCGATGCCAATCGACATCAGAAGCGTCACGATCGCAGGCGTATCGGGATAGGCGACATTGAACAGGGCCACGGCCATGCCGGTCAGGGCAAGGTTTGATGCAACCGAAAGATCAATGCAGCGGGTCAGGATGACCAGCATCTGCGCGCAAGCCAGCATGATCAGGATGGCCGTATCGTCAAAGGCCTCGGCCAGATTACCGGGGCTGACGAAAAATGGTGCGCTATAACCGACGCCGGCAAGCATCAGGATAATGATGGCGCCAAGCAGCCATTCTCGATGCGAAACCATTTTGCCGATCAGGGTGGTGTGTTTCATTTCAGGCTCCTGTCGCGGCAGTAACAATGGCTTCGGCCGACATGTCTTCGCGGTCAAATCGTGCGGCAATGCGTCCTTCATGCATGACGATGATGCGATCTGACATGCCCATGACTTCCGGAAGCTCTGACGAAACCATAATCACCGAAAGTCCCTGTGCGACCAGTTCGCCCATGAATTTGTGGACGGCCGCTTTTGAACCGATGTCGATGCCCTTTGTTGGTTCATCGACAATGATGACATTCGGGTTTGTTGCCAGCCATTTGCCGATAACGACCTTTTGTTGATTGCCGCCGGACAGGTTTTCAACATTTTCCGACAGGCTTGCCGCCTTGAGCTGAAGGCGTGTGGCATATTGGCGGGCAACATCATATTCGCGTGCCATATCGATAAAGCCGGATCGCGACAGACCGCCAAGTTGCGGCAGGGTGATATTCTGGAAGATCGGCAGTGTCAGGATTGCCCCCTGATGCTGGCGATCTTCGGGCACATATACCAATCCCTGATCAACGGCATCACCGGGTGTGCGAGGATTGAACGGTTTGTCATTAAGCCTCATCGACCCGGCCGAGGTGGGTGTCAGCCCGAACAGGGCCTGCATCACTTCACTGCGCCCGGCACCGACCAACCCGTAAAAGCCAAGAATTTCGCCACGGCGCAGATGAAAATTGATATCGGCAAACTCGGTGGGATGCGACAGGCCTTCGACCGACATTACAGTTTCGCCGATCTCGGCTTCGATTTTCGGATAGATTTGTTTGACTGTTCGACCGACCATCATTGCGACCAGGTCATCCTGTGTCACATCCCTGATTTCGCCAGAACCGACAAACTGGCCGTCACGGAAGACCGTGTAGCGATCGCAGATTTCGAAGATTTCATCGAACTTGTGGCTGATGAAAAGGATCGCCTTTCCTTCGTCACGAAGGCGGCGGACAAGCCGATAGAGTTCCTGGATTTCATGGTGTGAAAGTGATGCCGTCGGCTCATCCATGATGACAATGCTGGAATTGATCGAGAGCGCACTGGCAAAAGACACCAGATGCTTATGCGCAACGCTTAGTTCGCGCAGCGGCAGATCGGGGTCGATATTAACATCCAGATATTCAAGAAGCGTCTGGGCGCGTTTACGCATCAAGGGCCAATCAAGCAGGCCAAACGCGTTCCTGTTCTGGTTGTTGATAAAAATGTTCTGGGTGACAGTGAGTTCGTCAAACATCACTGCTTCCTGATGGATTGCAGAAATGCCGTGACGTTTTGCATCTGTCGCGGCCTGCATCTTGACGGGCGTATCGTCAATAAGGATCTCGCCCCCATCCGGGGTATAAATCCCGGTCAGAACCTTGACCAGGGTAGATTTGCCTGCGCCATTCTCGCCGATAAGGGCTGTGACCTGTCCGGGATAAAGTTGAAGCTCGACACCATCAAGTGCCTTCACCCCCGGGAATGTCTTGGAAATATTGCGCAGTTCAAGCACAGGCCTGTTCATGCTTATCAAGCCTTCAATTCGGAGACGGAAATTCCACTTCAGGCACTGCACGTAAAACGTGTCGCCCGCTGAAGTTCATGAAATCGGGAAAAAGAGTGGCGGAAACCGTCTCAGGGAGTAAAGGGTTTCCGCCAGTTCCGTGGTGTCGCTTAGAAGATGTCGGCGAACTTGTGCACATTCGACGCGTCATAAACGAACGGATCGGACATTGCGCCATTACCGTCTTTGTCAAAAGTGATGGTCCCCATGCGACCGGCTTCGATCATCATGTGCTCATCACCCTGGGTAAGCTGATAAGCAATCATCATGGCCGAATAGCCAAGATCAATCGGGTTCCAGATCGCAAAACTTTTGACGGATCCGGCGTCAACATGACCGGCAAGTTCAGACGGAAGGCCAAGACCGGTGACAAAGATTTCACCGACTTTGCCCTGGTCTTCAACAGCCTGTGCTGCTGCAACAATGCCCACTGAAGTCGGCGCAACAATCACTTTAAGGTCCGGGTATTTTTTCAACAGCGCAACGGTTTCGCGATAGGATTTATCGGCAAGGTCATCACCATAGACAGTGTCGACGAGTTTCAGCTGGCTGTAATCAGGCAGCACCTTTTTCATCTCGTCGATCCAGATGTTCTGGTTGGTCGAGGTCGGGGTTGCCGAAAGAATTGCGATTTCGCCGCCTGCATCACCGGCAACATCGGCGGCAAGCTTGATGCACATTGCACCAATCAGCGGGTTGCTTGATGGGTTCAGATGAACGATGCGCGCGTCATCTGCAACACCGCTATCCCAGGAAATAACCTTGATGCCACGATCCATCGCGCGCTTAAGGATCGGCGCAAGCGCGTCCGGATCGTTTGCAGAAACGGCAATTGCGTCAACGCGCTGTGCCATCAATGCATTGATGCTTTCGATCTGTCCTTCGGCGGTGGTGGAAGTCGGGCCGGTATAGATGACTTCGGCATTGCCGATTTCCTTGGCTGCTTCCATCGCCCCATCACGGGCTGCTTCAAAGAAGCCATTGCCGAGTGATTTGACAACAAGTCCGACACGGACCGGGTCGGCGGCTTGTGCGGTTACGGATGCCATGCCCATGGCAAAAATGGCGGCTGCCATCAGAGACTTTCTGAATTTCATAACGTTCCTCCATGATTGGTTTTTATTGCTTTTTGTCTGACAGGCGCCGGGCTCTTTTTGTCCCTTTGGGCTATGCGCTTGCCGTATTCTGGTCGTCTTCCTGTTTTGCTGAAACGATGACAAGATTGATGTTGGCGCGCTCGATCATGTCGCGGTCTTCATCGCGAATCCCGTTGTCAGTGATCAGGGTGTTGATATTGTCCAACCGGCACAGGAACATGTTGCTGCGCTGGGTGAATTTCGTACTGTCGATCATCACCACCAATTTTTCGGCCTGCGCAATCAGGCGTTGTTCCGACTGGATGATCATGGGATCGCTTTCCATCAGGCCCATCGAATTGATGCCCTGTGCACCCACGAATGCCTTGGAGGCATAGAAGTTGTGGATCACATCGCTTTCAAACGGGCTGAGGATAATGTTCTGTTCGCGATAGATGGTTCCGCCTGGAACGACCACGCTGTTCTGGCTGTGCTCGATCAGATAGTCGGCAAGCGGGAACGAGTTGGTCAGGACCTGCATTTTCTTTGATTTCAGTAGCGGAGCCATCTGATATGTGGTCGAACCACCATGAATAATGATGGAGTCGCCTTCTTCGCAAAGCTCCACGGCCTTGGCGGCAATTGCAGCTTTTTGAGCGACATTGAGCGTTTTTGTCACAAAAAACGGGCGCCCGAGCAACTGTTTGCTCGTGACCGGGTTGATAGCTTCTGCGCCGCCACGGACCCGACGAAGCTTGTTGTCTTCGTCAAGTGCGGCGATGTCGCGGCGGATGGTTGCTTCGGATACGTCCAGCATATCAACAAGCTGGGCAACCGTAACAACCGGGTGCTCCCCGACGGCACGCAGGATCAATCTGTGTCGTTCGCGTTCATGCATTATTGGCTCTCCGTTGGCCTGATATTCGCGCAAATTCAATCATTGTCAAACAAAAAATGTCACAAACAATCATATTGCAACGCAATATTGAAAGAAAATGATCGTTTTTGATTGACTGTGATTGGAATCCGGTTTAGTTGCTTGAAAAAAATGGGAGGCGGCAAAAGCATTCATAGCAGACCGCCATGTGTAACGTCCAAGCGATAGGTTATCGGATCATGTCATCTGTTCCTTCTGAGATTCTTCTTCCAAACAAATGGGACGCGGAGCATGCCGCAGGCCTGAGTGAGCCTGAGCGTCTTCTGTATCGGTCCAACCTGCTTGGTTCTGATTTGCGCATCACCAATTTCGGCGGTGGCAACACGTCAGCCAAAGTCTGGCAGAAAGATCCGCTTGGCGGGGATGAAGTCGAAGTGCTTTGGGTAAAAGGGTCTGGCGGCGACGTCGGCAGCATGAAGCTTGATGGTTTCTCGACCCTTTATATGGACAAGCTCCGTGCACTTAAGGGGCTGTATCGCGGTGAAGAGTTTGAAGATGAAATGGTCGGCTATCTGCCCCATTGCACCTTTAATCTCAATCCGCGCGCGGCAAGTATCGACACGCCGCTTCATGCCTATATCAACAAGCCGCATGTCGATCACATGCATCCTGATGCCGTGATTGCAATTGCTGCCTCAAAAGACAGCCGTGCGATCACCCAGGAAATCTATGGCGATGATATCGGTTGGCTGCCGTGGAAACGTCCAGGCTATCAGCTTGGCCTGATGCTTGAGCAATATTTCAACGACAATCCGAACAGCAAGGGCGTTGTTCTTGAAAGTCATGGCCTGTTCACCTGGGGTGATAGTGCCGAGGAATGCTACAACACGACAGTTGAAATCATTAACAAAGCAATAGCCTGGTTCGATAGCAAAACGGCAGATGCTGAAATCTTCGGTGGCGAACGCCATAACAGCCTCGAGCCTGCTCAACGTCGGGCGATTGCGTCAACTTTGATGCCACGCATTCGCAGCTTTATTGATGCCGGTGAACGCAAGATCGGTCATTTCAATGACAGCGATGCCGTATTGCAATTCGTCAATTCCAACAAGCTTGAAGAACTTGCAAGTCTTGGAACGTCTTGCCCCGACCACTTCCTGCGCACCAAGATCCGTCCGATCATTATCGATTTCGATCCGGCAAATCCGGATCTGGATGCCGTCATCGAAGGACTGGCCGAAGCCTTTGCTGCCTATCGTGAAGATTACAAAAGGTACTACGAGCGCTGCAAACACGATAACAGCCCGGCCATGCGCGACCCCAATCCGGTGATCTACCTGATCCCGGGTGTCGGGATGCTGTCTTTTGCCAAGGATAAGGCAACGGCACGTATTGCTGGCGAGTTTTACGTCAATGCGATCAATGTCATGCGCGGTGCTGACACCGTCAGCAGCTATATGGGGCTGGATGAGCAGGAAGCATTCGATATCGAATACTGGTTGCTGGAAGAGGCCAAGCTGCAACGCATGCCCAAGCCCAAAAGTCTTGCCGGTCGCGTAGCCGTCGTGACAGGCGGCGCAGGTGGCATCGGGAAGGCAACCTGCGGGCGTCTGTTACAGGAAGGTGCTTGTGTTGTTGCATGCGATATCGATGAAGCTGCACTGAGCGAAGCCGTCGCCGATTTGCAATCTGTATTTGGCAAGGATCAGGTTCGTGGTCTTCCGGTAAATGTGACGAGCGAAGACTCAGTCATCAAACTGATGCATGACAGCTGTGCCGAGTTTGGCGGGATCGATATTCTGGTTTCGAATGCTGGGATTTCGTCAGCAGCGCCAATTGATGAAACCAGTCTGGAAGTCTGGCAGCGCAATATGGATATCCTTTCGACCGGGTATTTCCTTGTGGCGCGTGAAGCCTTCAAGATCATGAAGCTGCAAAAACGTCCTGCAAGCATGGTGTTTGTCGCCTCCAAAAACGGGCTTGTGGCATCGCCGGGGGCCTCGGCCTATTGCACGGCAAAGGCATCTGAAATCCAACTGGCCCGATGCCTTGCCCTTGAAGGGGCGCCGTTTGGTATTCGTGTCAATGTGGTCAATCCTGATGCGGTTCTGCGTGGTTCTAAAATCTGGTCCGGGGAATGGCGCGAACAGCGTGCCAAGGCCTATGACATGGCACCCGATCAGCTGGAGGAACATTACCGTCAGCGCAGTATGCTCAAACTCAATGTTCTGCCAGAAGACATTGCCGAGGCGATCTATTTCCTCGCATCTGACAATGCGGCAAAATCAACGGGTAATGTGGTCAATGTCGATGCCGGTCACGCGCCGTCATTCACCCGCTAAACACATCAAGGGTCGGTTATAACGACCCGGGGAGGAACCCATGACTTCACAAGCCCCGATTTCGGCAGACCTGATTGCCGAACATAACGATGCCCATATTTCAGCATTGGATTCAGATTACACTGCATTGGGTGAGCAGCTCGCCCGTCGTGGCCTTGATATCGAAAAACTGACAACGGCAGCCCGGGACTTTTCGGTCGCAATCCCGTCCTGGGGTGTCGGAACCGGGGGGACGCGTTTTGCGCGTTTCCCCGGTGTGGGCGAGCCGCGCAACATCTTTGAAAAACTTGCTGATTGCGCTGTCATTCAGCAGTTGGGCCGCGCGACGCCGACCGTATCGTTGCATATCCCATGGGACAAGGTCGATGATCTGGGTGAACTTCGCGATGTCGCGACGGGATATGGTCTTGGCTTTGACGCGATGAATTCCAACACGTTTCAGGACCAGGATGATCAAGGTCAGTCATACAAGTTCGGTAGCCTGAGCCATTCTGATCCGGCAGTGCGTGAACAGGCGATTGCCCATAATCTTGAATGTATCGAAATTGGTCAGAAGCTTGGCTCAAAGGCGCTAACTGTCTGGATCGGGGATGGCACGAACTTCCCGGGGCAGCAAAGCTTTACGCGCAGTTTTGAACGCTATCTTGATGCGATGAAGGCCGTTTATGCCGGGGTGCCCGATGACTGGAAGCTGTTCATCGAGCACAAGATTTTCGAGCCTGCATTTTATTCGACGGTCATTCAGGATTGGGGGAGCAACTATCTCGCCGCGACCGAACTTGGGCCTAAGGCATCCTGCCTTGTCGATCTTGGCCATCACGCACCGAATGTGAATATCGAAATGATCGTCGCCCGGCTGTTTCAGTTCGGTAAGCTTGGCGGCTTCCATTTCAATGACAGCAAATACGGTGATGACGACCTCGATAGCGGATCAATCAACCCTTACCAGCTGTTCCTTGTTTTCAATGAACTGATTGAGGCAGAGCGTCGCGCGCCGGAAAAATTCGATCCGGCCTACATGCTTGATCAATCCCACAATGTCACAGATCCAATCGAAAGCCTGATTTCGAGTGCGGCTGAAGTCCAGCGGGCCTATGTGCAGGCATTACTGGTCGACCGTGAAGCGCTTGAAGGCTATCAGGACGAAAATGATGTGCTGATGGCAAACCGCACACTCAAGGCCGCATACAATACGGATGTGTCGCCAATCCTTGCCATGGCGCGCCAGCGCGCTGGCGGAGCAATTGATCCGGTTATTGCCTATCGTAAAGCTGGTTATCGAAACGCTGTTGGCGAACAACGCCCGGCCAGTCGCAGCATTGGTGGTGGAATAGTATAAGCGACCGGTAACTCAGCAATTTTGAACTTAAGAAGCCGAAGGCGATGCCTTCGGCTTCTTATTTTATGCGTCACAGATTCTGGATTTATGTGTCGCGTTTCCAGTTTTATGGGTCAATTCACATAATCCTCGCACTTAAACGTCGAGGTTTGCGACCTTAAGTGCGTTGGACTGGATGAAGTCGCGGCGCGGTTCGACCACGTCGCCCATCAGGGTCGAGAAGACTTCTTCGGCCTCGTCGGCGTGCGCGACCTTGACCTGCAGGAGCGAGCGGACATTCGGGTCGAGCGTGGTTTCCCAAAGCTGATCCGGGTTCATTTCACCCAGACCCTTATAGCGCTGGACCGAGATGCCGCGACGGCCGAACTCCATCACCGCATTGACCAGATCGACCGGGCCGTTGATTTTCCAGGTCTTGTCCTTGGCAACGAATTCCGCGCCCTTTTCAAACAGTTCGCGCAATTCGCCCAGAATGCCGGCAATGGCGCGGGCTTCGGCCGAACGCAGGATATTGCCGTCAATCACGTGGCGCTGTTCGACACCGCGCAGCATACGCCAGATGACAATTTCATCGAGCGGTGCTTCACCCTGCCAGCCACGATCGAAATCTTCTTCGAGGCTGTCGAGATGCTTGGCGAGAATCTGGGCCGCTTCGAGACGTTTGTTGTCGTCATCAAGCAGGGCCGGGTTCAGCGCACCGGCAAGGGTTGCCTGTTCGAGAACCGAGATCGGCAGTTTGATCGATAGCGGCGCCAGGAGGCTTTTGGCCTTGCGCGAGAGTTCAACCACCCGAACCAGATCCGGCCCGGCAAGCTGCTGACCACCGTCAAGGGTCAGAACCGCTTCTTCGGTGCCCTGTGCGGTCAGGTATTGTTCCATCTCGCGGTCGTCCTTGAGATACTGGACCGAGTTACCGCGCTTGGCGCGATAGAGCGGCGGCTGTGCAATATAGAGATAGCCGCGTTCGATCAGTTCGGGCATCTGACGATAGAAGAAGGTCAGAAGCAGGGTCCGGATATGCGCGCCATCGACGTCAGCATCGGTCATGATGATGATTTTGTGATAGCGGGCCTTTTCGATGTTGAAGTCATCGCGGCCAATCCCGGTGCCCATGGCGGTAATCAGGGTGCCGATTTCCTGACTTGAAAGCATTTTGTCAAAGCGTGCGCGTTCAACGTTCAGGATCTTACCACGCAGCGGCAGGATCGCCTGGAAACCACGTTCTCGGCCCTGCTTGGCCGACCCGCCTGCGGAATCACCCTCCACGATGAACAGTTCGGCTTTGGACGCATCGCGTTCCTGACAGTCGGCAAGCTTGCCCGGAAGCGACGAGATATCCAGCGCGCCTTTGCGCCGCGTCAGTTCGCGGGCCTTGCGCGCCGCTTCGCGGGCAGAGGCAGCTTCGACGACCTTGGTCACGATCTTGCGGGCATCCGCCGGGTGCTCTTCCAGCCATTGCTGGAGCTTGTCATTGACGATGTTTTCAACAACCGGACGGACTTCGGATGAAACCAGCTTGTCCTTGGTCTGGGAAGAGAATTTCGGATCGGGAACCTTGACCGAAATCACGCAAGACAGGCCTTCGCGGGCATCATCACCGGACAGGGCAACCTTTTCCTTTTTGGCGATGCCGCTTTCCTGGGCGTAATTGTTGATCTGACGGGTCAGGGCCGCACGGAAGCCTGCCATGTGCGTTCCGCCATCACGCTGGGGAATGTTGTTGGTAAAGCACAGCGTCTGTTCGTGATAGCTGTCATTCCATTGCAGGGCGACTTCGACGGTGATGCCGTCTTTTTCGCCTTCGATGCTGATGGCTTCTTCGATCTGGCGGGCCTTGTTCCGGTCGAGATATTCGACAAAGGCACGAATACCGCCTTCGTAATGCAGTTTGGTTTCGACCGGATCGCCATGGCGTTCATCACGCAGGGTCAGGATCACGCCCGAGTTCAGGAAGGCCAGTTCGCGCAGGCGATGTTCCAGGGTGCCGAAATCGAATTCGAGCTGGGTGAAGATTTCACCATCCGGATAGAAGGTGACTTCGGTACCGGAAAGCGGTGTCCCGTCTTCGGTCAGCGGGGCATCACCGACAACTTCCAGCGGCTTGATCGCATCGCCACCGGAAAATTCCATGTAATGTTCTTTGCCGTTACGCCAGATGCGCAGTTTAAGCAGGGTCGACAGCGCGTTCACAACCGACACACCCACGCCGTGCAGACCACCGGAAACCTTATACGAGTTCTGGTCGAACTTACCGCCGGCATGGAGCTGGGTCATGATGACCTCGGCGGCGGATACGCCTTCTTCCTTGTGCATGTCGGTCGGAATGCCGCGCCCGTTATCGCGGATGGTCGCAGAACCATCGCCATTGAGCTGCACCCAGACAGTATCGCAATGCCCGGCAAGGGCTTCGTCAATCGCGTTATCGACGACTTCGTAGATCATGTGGTGCAAACCGGTTCCGTCATCGGTGTCACCGATATACATGCCCGGGCGTTTGCGCACCGCTTCAAGGCCCTTGAGAACCTTGATCGATTCTGCACCGTACTCCTGCTGTGCCGGTTCGGCAGTGTTCGGAGTTTCTGTTTCGTTGGTCATAGCGTCACAACCTCGGCATTCACGGAGTGGTTTCCAGGGACAGGGTGGCATCCTCCACGCGGAAGAATTGCGCACGACCGTCCAAACCTTCAAACAGCGCCCGGTCCGTGCCTGTCATCCAGGCCTGGACGCCGAGCGCCACGATTTCATCAAACAGGTGCTTGCGCCGTTCTGCATCCAGATGCGCAACCACCTCGTCAAGCAACAGCAGCGGGCCAGCCCCGCGTGCCTTGGTTTGCAGGCGGGTATTGGCCATGATAATCGACAGCAACAACGCCTTTTGTTCCCCGGTGGAACATTGATCCGCCGACTGGCCCTTGGCATCGTGCCAGACCAGCAGATCACTGCGTTGCGGGCCGACAACCGCCCCGCCATAGGTCGCATCACGCGCACGTCCGTCGCGCAATGCAGCCCGCATTCTGTCTTCGACCTCGATCGCCGGATATTTTTCCAGCCAGTCTTCGAGATCCCCCGCCAGCGCCAGACGTGCGGCGGGAAACGGCCCGATGGCCATGGTGCCAGCCCGGCTTAACCGGGCCAGAAGATCGGCCCGGGCCACGGCAACGGCAATGCCGTGACGGACCATCGAGTCTTCGATCGAGGCCAGCCATTTGTCATCGCCCTTGCCTTCCTTGAGCAATTTGGCGCGTGAGCGCAGGGAATGCTCATAGGCGGCAACGCGGCTGCTGTGATCGGGATCAAGGCCATAGACCAGCCGATCCAGAAAGCGCCGACGTGCCGATGGCCCATCCAGAAACAGACGATCCATCTGTGGCGTCAGCCAGACCGCGGCACAGACCCGCCCCAGGGCGGCCTGCCCACGCTGGGACTGACCATCAATCCGGACAGCCCGGCGTTCGCGCCCCTGTTCAAGGGCAGCGGGATCAAGACCCGATCCGACCTGAACCCCCCCGTCAGGGGTTTCGATTTCCGCAGCAACCGCCCAGGCCCGGGTTGCCCCGTTCGGCGCCGGCGGGACGCTGCGTGCGATATCGCCCAGTTTGGCCCGGCGCAATCCGCCGCCCGGGGCCAGCAAGGATACCGCTTCGAGCAGGTTGGTCTTGCCGGCCCCGTTTGGTCCCGTCAGCACAACCGGCGCGCCACTAAGGGCCAGACGCAGGCTTTCGTAACAGCGAAAATCGCTGAGCTGGATGCGGGAAACGGCAAGACGGTTTGTCATGGACGCACCGTCTTTTGGCATGAGGTTATTGGCAAGAGCAGCCACAGCTTAATCGTGCTTACCGTCACACACGCATCGGCATCAGAACATACAATGCCGAAAGGTCGTCGGTATCACGCAGGATCGTCGGGCTTGAACCATCCGACATCAGAAGGTTGAGGGTATCGCCCTTGACCTGTTTGGCAATGTCGAGCAGATAGCGCGAGTTAAAGCCGATTTCGATGTCCTCGGCATCGTAGTTGATTTCAAGTTCCTCGGACGCGGTGCCGTGTTCGGGGCTTGAAGCCGAAAGTGTGAGGGTCGTCCCCGACAGCACGACCTTGACCGCACGCGATTTTTCAATCGAGATCGCCGAAACACGGTCAACCGCATCGGCAAAGGCCTTGCATTCGATATCAAGGGTCTTGTCATTGCCCGACGGAATGACGCGTTCGTAATCGGGGAAGGTGCCATCAATCAGCTTGGAGGTCAGGATCGCATTGCCGAATCCGAAGCGGATTTTGGTATCCGACAGGGCGATATCGACAGCTTCGCCGGTTTCTTCGATCAGTTTGCGCAATTCACCAACGGTTTTGCGCGGTACGATAACGCCCGGCATGTTTTCCGCACCATCAGGCAGCGGTGCCTCGACCCGGGCCAGACGGTGACCGTCGGTGGCAACAGCACGCAGGATCTTGGTGCCTTCGGCGTCGGTGGCATGGAAATAGATGCCGTTGAGATAGTAACGGGTTTCTTCGGTCGAGATCGCGAACTCGGCGCGATCAATCAGGCCGCGCAGTTCGGCAGCAGCAAGACCGAAGCTGACCGGAAGATCGCCACCGGACATGACCGGGAAATCATCGACCGGCAGAACCGCCAGATTGAATTTCGAACGGCCCGCAGCCAGGGTCAGACGACCGGCACCCGGTTCAAGGGCGATCTGCACCTGGGAACCTTCGGGCAGTTTGCGGACGATTTCATAAAGGGTATGTGCAGGCGTCGTGGTCGCGCCCGGCTCGGAGACCTCGGCCGTGGTGGTTTCGACCACTTCAAGGTCCATGTCCGTTGCCGTCAGGGAAAGACGATCATTCTCTGCCCGCAGCAAAATATTGGACAGAATCGGGATGGTGTTGCGTCGTTCAACAACACTTTGAACATGGGTCAGCGATTTCAACAGAGCCGCGCGTTCGATGGTCAGCTTCATGCCCGTCCTATCCGTCTGTCAGTATTAGTTTAACAAATTGATTTTTAATCAGTTTTCTCACCTGACCCCCACCCTTTCGGGCAAGGAAGGCGCATTATAACATGCATGACACGAAATCGAAGGATTTTTACGGCTTAAACCCAAGCAAATAAAAGGAGTCGGCACGGCAATTTACGCCTGAAACGCGCAAAGCGGCGCATACTGCGCGACTCGCAGTTTTGTTCATGTATTTCAGGGGAATTTTACCCGCCATTCCGACCCGGAATCCGGCGACCGAACCATGCGGAGTCCGGCCCCGTCAGCACCAAAATCCGATGGCACAGGCATCAAGAAAATCCCCGATGGCCGATCGGTCAGGCACCGAAACAATCAGCCTTCGAGCATCCGGCGCAGCAGATCGATATCTTCGGAAAGTGACGGATCGGAACTGTGCAGTTCTTCGATCTTGCGCACTGCATGCATGACCGTGGTGTGGTCACGCCCGCCGAATTTCCGACCGATTTCCGGCAGGGAATGGGTGGTCAGTTGCTTGGACAGATACATCGCCACCTGACGCGGGCGGGCAACCGCACGGGCACGGCGGGCGGAATGCATGTCCGACACCTTGATGTTGAAATGTTCAGCCACTCGTTTCTGGATTTCCTCGATGGAAACTCGGCGTTCAGATGCGCGCAGAACGTCATGCAGGACATCCTGAACCATTTCCAGGCTGATTTCACGACCGACCAGCTGGGAATGGGCAATCACGCGGTTAAGCGCACCTTCGAGCTCACGCACATTGGCCGTGATCTTGTGGGCGAGGAATTCCATGACACGCTGGGGCAGTTCGACACCCTGACGTTCGGCCTTGGATTCGAGAATGCCCAGACGCAGCTCGTAAGTGGTTGCGTGGATATCTGCAACAAGGCCGGAGCCCAGACGCGACCGCAGGCGTTCTTCGATATCTTCGAGATCAGAGGGCGACTTGTCAGCCGAGACAATGATCTGACGGCCCTGATCGACCAGCGCGTTAAAGGTGTGGAAGAATTCTTCCTGGGTCGAGTCCTTGCCCGAGATGAACTGGACATCATCGACCATCAGAACGTCCACCGAACGGAACTGGTCCTTGAAATCGACCGTGTTTTTGTCACGCAGCGCCCGGATGAAGCGATACATGAATTTTTCCGCCGACAGGTAGATCACCGTGCGGTGCGGCTGCGTGCGGCGGATATGCCAGGCAATCGCATGCATCAGGTGGGTTTTACCAAGACCGACGCCGCCATACAGGAACAGCGGGTTGAACGGCACCGATTCGGCTTCGGCCAGACGGCGCGCCGCGGCATAGGCAAATTCGTTCGGCTTGCCGATCACGAAATTGTCGAAGGTGTAACGCGGATCAAGGGCAGCAGAAATGCCGTCATCGGACATGCTGGCAATTGCCGTGCGGCCGGCAGCCTGCGGCTGACAGGGGGCCTCGGCGACGGAGATTTTTCCAGCGCCCGGCTTGGCCTTGGGGGCCGGTTTGGTCGCGGAAACATCGCCCGCAGCAGAACCCGATGCCGGGGAAGCGGCAGGTTCAGCCTGATTGGCGGGCGCATTGCCATTGGAAACGGAAATGATGTTGATTTCGACGAAATGCACATTGGCATCTTCGGCATGCCAGAAGGCCTGGATCCGGTCGAGATAGTGCTGGGTTACCCAGTCGCGCATGGCACGGGTCGGCGCACCAAGACGCGCCACACCTGCCTCGACACCAATCAGGACAACCGGCTCAAGCCAGTAGCGATAGGCTGTGGCACCGAATTCGGCGCGCAGCTTTTCACGAACGACCTGCCAGATTGCGACTGTATGATCATCAAGTGCTGCCTGCTGGTCACCCTGCATCCCCCCGCTGGTCTGCCCGAGTGCCGATTGCGTTCCCCTCACGGCGTGCTGCACTGTTTGAACCTTCCCCGATATCCCAATTTCAACACATTCAAGACTGCAAAAGACAAAATAGTACTGTGCCGCGTTCATCACAGTAGTGATCAACACGCTGGTCTTCCGCAAAATCCTGGAAGCGTACTCGCGCCTTTTGTTTTTGGTTCTTCGTCACGGGCCACTTTGCGCGGCCTGCGAAGTCCAAACACTGTACTGATGCGACCCACATCAGGCAAGGCGATCTTTAACAGAACGTTAAAAGGATTTCGGCACCAAAACGTTCCTTATTTTCTGCGGTTTCTTGCACCCGCGGAATCAAGGAACAAAAGGTGATTCTCCGAAATCAGGGCAGCGAAAAGGCCGCACCAGAGGTGCGGCCTTCGACTCGCCATCCCGTAAGGGATAAATTAAAGCGCCTTGATACGAGCGGTCAGACGCGAAACCTTGCGAGCAACGGTGTTCTTGTGCAGAACGCCGAGCTGCGCGCCGCGCGCCATTTCCGGCTCGGCGATTTTCATCGCAGCCTGAGCAGCATCTTTGTCGCCAACGTTCAGCGCAGCTTCGACCTTCTTAACGAAGGTACGAATGCGACCGATACGTGCGCCGTTAACTTCTGCACGGGCGGCGTTGCGGCGAATGCGCTTCTTGGCCGATTTATGGTGAGCCATTGCGAACCTGTCTCTTCAAACAAATGTTACGTAATTCGGAGCGCGGCTTATAGCTCTGTCCGAAACCCTCGTCAACCCCCGATGCCGCGTCGATGCCCTAATTTCTGCGGTTTAGGACTCTGTTGGCCTGCAACACAGATATGCAGCGACGGAATCAGGGGTCAACTTACCCCGGGGACCGCGCAATCAACGGTGCTTGAAATCGGCTTTTCTCTTTTCTGTGAAGGCCTTCATGCCTTCGGCACGGTCTTCAAGCGCGAAGGTCGAATGGAATTCGCGACGTTCAAACATCAGGCCTTCGGTCAGGGTCATTTCGTAGGCCTTGTTGACCGATTCCTTGACCTTCATCGAAACCGGACCCGAGAAGGAGGCGATCTTTTCCGCCGTTTTAAGGGCTTCTTCCAGCAGCGAGTCGGCCGGGACGATTCGCGCCACTAGACCGGAACGTTCGGCTTCCTCGGCATCCATCATGCGTCCGGTCAGGCACATTTCCATTGCCTTGGCCTTGCCAATCGCACGGGTCAGGCGCTGCGTCCCGCCGGCACCGGGGATGGTGCCGATGGTGATTTCGGGCTGACCGAACTTGGCGGTATCAGCGGCAATCATGATGTCACACATCATGGCAAGTTCACAGCCACCCCCCAGCGCGAATCCTGCAACGGCAGCAATGGTCGGCTTGCGGCAGCTGGCAACACGGGTCCAGCCTTTGGTGATGAAGTCGTTCTTATAGACATCCATATAATCGTAATCGGCCATTTCCTTGATGTCGGCACCGGCCGCAAAGGCGCGTTCCGACCCGGTAATGACGATGGCACGAATGTTTTCATCGGATTCGAAATCATCCAGTGCCGCACCGATATCCGTGATCAAGGCAGCGCACAGCGCATTTAGCGCCTGGGGACGGTTAAGGGTGATCAGTCCGACATTGCCCTTTTTCTCGGCGATGATGTTTTCATATGACATGCCTGTAATCCTTATATCCGCGATCTGCCCGGTTTGTGCGGGGCCGACTCGTCTGAAACCATATTTTGATACTGTTTTACCGATTTTGATCCAGCCCCGCAACCGGCACCGCGTGAAAGCATCATGAAAGGAGGCAGGGATCAGACCGCCCGGTTCGCGGTTAATGGCTTATGGCTTAAGACTTGTCGCTTATAGCCCGGATATGGGCGGCCAATAGCAGATGCAGCGATCAGGCAGCGGAGTCGAAGGACGGAATATGCCTGTTCCGTCCTCTGCCGCGCATTGCCATGCCTGCGTATGGAGCGCACTTATTTCTGACAGGTCGGGCAGAAGAAGGTCGATCGTCCGGCCTGAACGATTCGTCCGATCGTGCTGTCGCATCCGTCCGCCACACAGGTTTCGCCTTCGCGACCATAGACGCGGAAATTATGCTGGAAATAACCAAGTTCGCCATTGGTCTGGCGATGATCCTTCAGGCTTGAACCGCCCGCGGCAATGGCGTCTTCCAGCACCAGACGGATTTCGCGATACAGACGGTCAATTTCACCGGGCTTGAGATCCCTTGCCAGACGGTCCGGTGCAATGCCCGACCGGAACAAGGCTTCGCAGACATATATATTGCCAAGACCGGCCACCAGTTTCTGGTCAAGCAAGGCGGTCTTGATCGGACTGCCGCGACGCGCAAGCCCGTCGGCCAGCACTGCGGCATTGAACGCATTGCCCAGCGGTTCGGGACCGATACCGGCCAGCATCTTGTGGCTGGCGACTTCGTCTGCGGCAATCAGGGTGATCACCCCGAAGCGGCGCGGATCGTTAAAGCGCACAACAGCGCCATCCTGCATGACGAAATCAACATGATCATGCTTGCCCGGTTCGGGAACGGCGACCGCCGGATCATTATGAATGGTCATGCGACCCGACATGCCCAGATGGATCAGCAATACCTGACCATCATCAAGATAGCCCAGAATGTATTTTGCCCGCCGGGTCAGCTGATTGATCTTGCGACCGGCCATGCGATCGACAAAGCCGTCGGGAAAGGCAAAACGCAGATTGGCGCGACGTTGCACCACGTGATCGACAATGCGGCCTTCCATGACCGGTGTCAGACCACGGGTAACTGTTTCGACCTCTGGCAATTCAGGCATATCTGGAACTCATGCAAGTTAGGGCGACCCACTTTCTAGACCAGAATCGACCGTAAAATAAGGATCAATTTCGATGCTGTGCGCGGGCGATGGCCGGCCATGCGATCTTCGATCTGGACGCAGGCCGCCAAAACCATATGATTGCGGCGCCCGTCGGCATCCCGATGACCCATTCCACCGGATGCACCGGGATTTCCGGTTCCGCGTTGCCCCACCTTTGCGGACATTTCTGTTTTACGAAAGCCACCCGATGGAATTTGGTTTTGATCTTTTAGCGATCCTGTTTGGCGTTGCCGCACTTGCGGCTTGTGTTGATGCGATTGCCGGCGGCGGCGGCCTGATTACCATTCCGGCCCTGCTTTGGGCGGGCGTGACACCGGCACAAGCACTTGCCACCAACAAGTTGCAGGGCAGCTTTGGCAGCTTTACCGCGTCGCTTAACTTCATCCGCAAGGGGCACGTCAATCCGCGCGACATGGTTTTGGCGATTGTTCTGACCTTTGCCGGATCGGCACTTGGCACCGTATTGGTGCAGATGCTTGATCCCGGCATATTGATGACGATCCTGCCCGGTCTTTTGATCCTGATTGCGCTTTATTTCCTGTTTTCGCCGCGCGTGGGCGATATCGATGCGCATCAGTTGATTAGCAAGGCGACCTTTGCCTTTACCGCCGGGTTTGGCATCGGATTTTATGACGGGTTCTTTGGCCCGGGTACGGGGTCCTTTTTCTCGATCGCCTTTGTCGCGCTGCTTGGTTTCAACATGACCAAGGCAACCGCGCACACCAAGGTTTTGAACTTCACATCGAATTTTGCATCCCTGGTGATGTTCATTGCCGGGGGCGAGGTTGTTTGGGTTGTTGGCGGTGTGATGGCGGTTGGTGCACTGCTTGGTGCGCAGATCGGATCGCATCTGGTGATGAAGGTCGGCGCGCGGCTTGTGCGGCCGCTTCTAGTGGTTACGTCGATCGCGATTTCGATCAAGCTGATCATTGATCAATATGGCACCGTGATCAGCCAGACCTATGATCAGATCCGCCACTGGATCGGCTAGGTCCGCTCAAAAGACCGCACACAGATATCAAAAACCCGTCAACCGCAAGGCTGACGGGTTTTGTTTTGCAAGGACGATTTGCCCGGATGATCAGGCGTTCGCACCACTTTGGGCAAAGACTTCATCGCCGCGATCAAGCAGGTGGCTCCAGACCGTAAACAGCAGCGCCAGCACCGCAATCCCGGCCCCAAGCCATGGAATATGCTGATAGGAAACGCCGTGCGTGATGGCAAGACCACCGAACCAGGCCCCACCGGCATTGCCAAGATTGAACGCCCCCTGATTAAGGGTGGAGGCCAGATTGGGGGCCTCGGACGCCTCGTTGACCACACGCATCTGAAGCGGGGATACCAGGGCAAAGGCCACAACACCCCACAGCATCACCGTGATCACCGCCGGGATAACTTCGGTCAGGGTTTCGGTGAACATGGCCAGAATGACAATCAACAGGACAAAGGCAATAATGATCGCCGGCATCAAACGCCAGTCCCCCAGTCGACCACCGATATAGTTGCCCACAGTCAGACCAACCCCGAACAGCAGCAGCACATAGGTTACCTGACGCGGAGAGATGCCGGTAATTTCCTGAAGCATCGGGGTGATATAGGTAAAGACGCTGAACATGCTGGCCGATGCCAGAACCGAAATCAGCATGGCAAACAGGACCTGGACCTTGCCCAGGGACTTGGCTTCTGCCCACAGGCTTCCGATTGATGCGGCGATCTTGCGCGGCAAGGCAACATAAAGTGCAAGGGCGGCAACAATGCCAATGGCAACAACCGCCCAGAAGGTCGATCGCCACCCCAGTTCCTGACCAAGGGCAGTACCAAACGGCACACCAAGAACATTGGCCAGTGTCAGCCCCGAAAACATAAGCGCAATGGCCTGTACCCGTTTATGCGGTGCCACCAAGTTTGACGCAACCACAGCCCCCAGACCAAAGAAGGCCCCATGACAGAAGGCCGTCACAACGCGGGCCGCCATCAGAAGCCAGTAATCCGGGGCCACAGCACACAGGAAATTGCCGATGATGAAGATCGAAATCAGAAGCAAAAGTGCGCGCCTGCGATCCATGTGCGCCGTTGCAATCGCAAGGAACGGCGCCCCGAAGGTCACACCCAGCGCATAACCGGTGACAAGCAACCCCGCATCGGGAATGGTGACACCAAGATCAAGCGCCACATCGGGCAGCAATCCCATAATGACAAATTCGGTGGTCCCGATGCCAAAAGACGCAAGTGCCAGGGCAAGAATCGGTAAGTTCCCGAGAAATCCCGGGCGGGTGGCGGTATCAGTCATGTCAGAAATATCCAGATAAACCCGGGCCGGTTCGACGGATCCGGATTTTGTGCAACTGCGAGATGGCAATATTGCACCAATTTTTGAAACGATTCAATTCTGAGATAAAGCGCGCGATAAAACCATCGCGAAATCCGCATGGCAGCATGCACGTCATTCACAGCTGATCTTTATTGCCTGGGCCCAAAAACAAAGGCCCGGACAATGCCGGGCCTTGATCAAGGGAGTCAGCCCTGTGATCAGGAAAGCTCACCCACGATGCGCTTGGCGGCTTCGATCGGGTCTTCTGCCTTGGTGATCGGACGACCGATAACCAGAACGTCACTGCCCATGGCAACGGCATCGGCCGGGGTAACGATGCGTTTCTGATCGTCACTTGATGCCCAGGCCGGACGAATACCCGGCGTGATCAGTTTGAAATCATCGCCAAGCGCACGGCGGACCGGGGTAATTTCCTGTGCCGAGCAGACGACACCGTCCAGGCCGGCCTTTTTGGTCAATTCGGCCAGTTTGACGACGCGATCCTCGATCGGGCCTTTGAGCCCGACATCATCAAGGTCAGCCTGATCCATGCTGGTCAGGATGGTTACGGCGATCACCCAGGGCACTTCGACACCGGCCTTGTCGGCCGCTTCGCGTGCGGCATCCCCGGCACGCTTCATCATTTCGATGCCGCCAGCGGCATGAACATTGACGATTTTAAGCCCCATCGCAGTGACAGCACGAATGGCACCGGCAACCGTGTTGGGAATATCGTGATATTTGACATCAAGGAAGATCGGCATGCCGGTCTTGGCAACCGCGCGGACACCCTGCGGACCGTGGGCAGCAAAGAATTCCTTGCCCAGCTTTGCCCCGCCAATCACGCCCGACAACCGGGATGCCAGATCAATTGCATGATCAAGGTCCGTGGTATCGATGGCACAGAAAATGCGGTCTTTTGGGGAAAGAGTCCGGGTCATGATGTCCTCCGCTGCTGGCAATTGGGTCATGGCCCACAATCAGCTGCGCGGACCGGACATGGCTTAGCCGATTTATCCAGAAAGGCCAATGTCAAATAGTACCAGATGACTGCATGGCCCCATGCATCGGGTTCGATCACCGGAAACGGACCAGAAAAAAGGGCTCCGTCAGGAGCCCTTGGGATCAGCTGTGGCCAAGTGCCTTTTGATCGGACTTGGGGGTCGCATCGTCATTTTTGATGCGTTTGAGTTCACTGTCCATGCGCCGGGCGGCACGGCGGTGTTTACCATGGATCAGCCATTCATAGGCAAATCCGATGCCCAGGCCCACAAGCAGGGCCACCATGATCGGCAGGAACAGCGGCAGGTCGACCTCGTAGGGCAAAGGCCAGAGCGACAGCGTCACAAGCGCACGGTTGGACACGGCAAAAACGGCAATCAGGACCGCAAGCGGTATGGAAATAATCCAGTAAAGGATACGCATTCTGGGCTCCTTGTGCCTGACAGGCTGGCGGCAGACACCCGACAGATCAGGCGTCCCCCGAATTCAGGCAACAGGTCACGTTCGGGGATTGATGCAACAGTATGGCGCAAAGCGCAGGCAAAAGCCAAGCCACCAGCGACACAGCATGCTGTGTCGTGGCGGTTTTGCGTGACGACCGGCAATGCGATCGTCAATCAATCATCCATCAAACGGAAATCAGTTCAGACGTTCACGGAGCTGTTTGCCGGTTTTGAAATAGGGAACCTTTTTCTCACCGACAGGGACCGCGTCACCGGTACGTGGGTTCCGCCCGACGCGGGCATCACGCTGTTTGACGGAAAATGCACCAAAACCGCGCAGTTCGACCCGGTCGCCACGGGCAAGCGCGTCAGTGATTTCGTCAAAAATCGTTGCAACAATCCGTTCGACGTCTCGCTGATAGAGATGCGGATTCAATTCAGCAAGCCGGGCAATCAATTCAGATTTTGTCATTTCCAGGCCCCATCCTGTTCGTGCTGACAGTCTCACTCAACCGCGAATTAGATTATTTGTTCGGTAACTATCACTCAGGTTGCCAGACAGCTAGCAAACCGTCAAGTTTAAGCCCCTCAGATGACAGCACTTTTCCAAGGTTTCCTTCAAAGAGTGCGCTCATCAAATCGTCCTCCGGGTACTCAATTTCAAGCGGCACGATGTCCGCTTCCGGCGTGACACCAGCTTCGTTTTCAAGCCAGCGCAAGGCTTCACGACGGCCTCCAATTTCATCAATCAAGCCATTGGCAAGTGCTTGCTGTCCGGTATAGACGCGACCATCTGCCAATGTTTTTACCGTGTCGACCGGCATGTCACGCCGTTCGGCAACCATTCCGACAAACACGTCAAACATGTCGGAAATCAGGCCTTGCATGGCCGTTTTTGCAGCATCATCAACCGGTTCAAACGGATTCGGTGCCGCTTTAAGCGGTCCACTTTTGACGGTAAGCGGCTCGACGCCAAGCTTTTCAAGCGTGCCATTGAAATTCATCGACTGGAAAATCACCCCGATCGATCCGGTAATCGTTCCGCGCCGCGCAATGATATGGTCAGCGGCAATCGCGGTCATATAGCCGCCCGATGCGGCAACCGTGCCCATTTCGGCAACGATGGGGCGGGTTTCCCCGATCCGGCGCAACGCTTCATACAGCGTTTCGCCCCCGACCATGGTGCCGCCCGGGCTGTTGATATGGACAATCACACCGACAACATCGCCGTCTTCTTCGATGGCAGCCAGCGCATCAAGCAAATAGGGATCTTCGGTGATCACGCCTTCGATATTGATTTCAACGATTCTCGGACCGATGCCGCCCAGAACACTGTTCTGCACGCCGGTTCCGGCCAGACCGATAATGATCACGGCAATGACAGCAATGACGGCCACAACGCGCCAGCGGAAGACTGATTTCTTCAAGCGACGTCGATCAAGCAGGATGTCGGCATCAAGCGCCATTTACGGTGCCCCGGTTCTAATTGTTCAATCAAATACTTAGAAGGCTGTCCGCCCAAAAACCTGCCTTTTCAAATGGTTTTTCTCGGGCAAGAAGGCAAGGACAAAAAGCGTTTAAAATCAAAATTTTCGCGAAAAATGGCGAACAGGGCAGCACCGGGCACCAATCCGGGGTCAAAACTCGGATGATATACAATTCCAAAGGCCAAATCCGGCCGGGCGGCCAGCAGATACGAGCACCCGGAACAACCTGTTTTCGCCCTCCGCCCCAACCAGATCAGCCATGTCAGCAAGATAGAAAGATCATCAAACGCCCCCGAATCATGAGGCGCGCATCGTACCGGGCGGCCCACCCACATGCCGGTTGGCATGTGCCATCTGCGCCAAGGTGCCCAAAACAAAACGGGCCGCACAATGTGCGACCCGTCTGTTCGGTCCGAAAAAGATCAGACCGTATTTCGTCGGAGGGTGGCTTATTCGCCGCCTTCCTGCTTTTTGCGCAGAGCTTCGCCGAGGATATCGCCGAGCGATGCGCCGCTGTCAGCAGAGCCGTAATCCGCCATTGCTTTCTTCTCGTCAGCAACTTCAAGAGCTTTGACCGAGAGGGAAACTTTACGGGTTTTGGCGTCGATTGCGGTAACGCGTGCGTCGACTTTTTCACCAACTGCGAAGCGTTCCGGACGCTGTTCCGAACGCTCACGCGCCAGTTCAGCTTTACGGATGAAGCCTTTCAGTTCGGTGTCGCCAACAGCAACTTCGATGCCGCCGTCATTGACTTCGGTGATCTCGCAGGTGACGGTTTCGCCACGCTTGATACCGGTAACTGCTTCTTTGAACGGATCGCCGGCAAGCTGTTTGATGCCAAGCGAGATGCGTTCTTTTTCAACGTCAACGTCAAGAACCTTGGCTTTGACGATGTCGCCTTTTTTGTATTCTTTGATGACTTCTTCACCAGCACGGTCCCAGGACAGGTCCGAAAGGTGAGCCATACCGTCGATACCGCCCATGAGGCCGATGAACAGACCGAATTCGGTGATGTTCTTGACTTCGCCTTCGATCTCGGACTCGACCGGGTGAGCTGCAAGGAAGGCATCCCACGGGTTCGAGGTGCACTGCTTGAGACCAAGCGAGATACGACGTTTCTGGGCATCGACGTCGAGCACCATGACTTCGACTTCCTGCGAGGTCGAAACGATTTTGCCCGGGTGGATGTTTTTCTTGGTCCAGGACATTTCGGAAACGTGGACCAGGCCTTCGACACCAGCTTCGAGTTCGACGAATGCGCCGTAATCGGTGATGTTGGTGACACGACCTTCGAACTTCGAACCGACCGGGTATTTGGCTTCGACGCCTTCCCACGGATCAGCTTCAAGCTGCTTCATGCCAAGCGAGATACGCTGGGTTTCGCTGTTGAAGCGGATGACCTGAACTTTAACAGTCTGGCCGATCTGCAGAGCTTCGGACGGATGGTTGATACGTTTCCAAGCGATGTCGGTAACGTGCAGCAGGCCGTCAACGCCGCCGAGATCGACGAATGCGCCGTAATCGGTGATGTTTTTGACAACGCCGTCAAGAACCTGACCTTCCTGGAGGTTCTGGATCAGTTCAGCACGCTGTTCTGCACGGGTCTCTTCGAGAACTGCACGACGCGAAACCACGATGTTACCGCGCGAACGATCCATTTTCAGGATCTGGAACGGCTGCGGGTTGTTCATCAGCGGGGTAACGTCACGGACCGGACGGATATCAACCTGGGAACCCGGAAGGAATGCAACTGCACCCGACAGGTCAACGGTGAAGCCGCCTTTAACGCGACCAAAGATGGTGCCGTCAACGCGTTTGCCTTCGGAGAACTGTTTTTCCAGCTCAACCCAGGCTTCTTCGCGGCGCGCTTTTTCGCGCGACAGAACGATCAGGCCATCTTTGTTTTCATAGCGGTCGACATAAACATCAACGGTATCGCCAATGTTTACTTCGCCTGCGCCAAATTCTTTAAGCGGAACGCGGCCTTCGGATTTCAGGCCGACATCGACGATTGCGTCATCGTCAGTTTTCTTAACGACCGAACCGGTCATTACGCGGCCGACAAAACCTTCGTCTTCAGAACCAAGGGTTTCAGCCAACAGGGCGGCAAAATCTTCGCCGGTCGAGAATTGTGCTTCTTCAGCGGTGGTCATAAACCAGACTTCCTTTCGAGTATCGTCATCATATTCTGGCCAACCGGTTGTGTCCGGTGGTCTTAAACCGCAAAATCGCGGCAAAAATGTCAGTCATTGGGCGAACCCGACATCCATGAAAGGCATGCCTTCCATACACGAAAAGGTGAACGCACAAGTCGTTCACCTTAGGGACAGGTCATATGACCGGCACCTCGGGATCGTTCATCGCCTGACGGTTAAAACGCCCTTTGATCAGTCATCCGCGCCCATATGGGTGTGGATATGTGCCATAACGGCATCGAACACTGCATTGGCATTCAGACGGTCCGTATCAATATGGATTGCGTCTTTTGCCATGGTGAGCGGTGCGACATCGCGAGCACTGTCTCGGGCATCCCGTTCTTCAAGCTCTTTGAGAACGCGCTCGTATATAGCAGCGGGATTTTTTTCCTGCAACTGTTTGAACCGTCGGTTTGCACGTTCTTCCACCGAAGCCGTCAGATAAAACTTGATCGGGGCTTCGGGGCAAACGACCGTTCCAATATCGCGGCCATCAAGAACAGCACCGCGTTTTCCGCCGGGCGGCTTGGTTGCAAGGCTGCGCTGGAAATCAAGCAAAACGGCGCGAACCTTTGGAATCGCTGCAACTTTTGAGGCAGCGGTTCCGACTTCTTCGCTGCGGAGCTCTTCGCCGTCCAGATCGTTGGCCGTAAGATTTTCCGCTGCCTTGACGGCTGCTGCTTCGTCTTCGGGGTCGGCATTTGCAGCCAAAACTTTCGCACCGGTGGCACGATATAAAAGTCCGGTATCAAGGTAGGCATAGTCCATTGCGTCTGCGACTCGACGCGCCAACGTCCCCTTGCCCGACGCTGCCGGGCCATCAATGGCGATGATCATATGCTTCGCTCCCTGTCTATATCGCGACTATATATATTGGGTCAGATCGATCAGGAATGCAGCGCGAATTTTGCGCCCATTTCGCCCATCAGCTTTTCAAAGTTCGGGAAACTGGTGGCAATCGGATTGGCATCATCAACCGCAACCGGCTTTTCCGCGCCAAGACCCAGCACCAGGAATGACATGGCAATGCGGTGATCGAGATGGGTTTCGACCATGCCACCGCCCGGAACAACACCACCGGTCACAATCAGATCATCGCCTTCGATACGGTGAATGACGCCATTGGCTTCAAGTCCGGCGGCGACCGCGGCCAGACGATCCGATTCCTTGACGCGCAATTCTTCAAGATCGCACATCCGTGTTTCGCCCTCGGCATAGGCCGCAGCCACGGCAAGAACCGGATACTCGTCAATCATTGAAGGGGCGCGTTCGGCCGGAACAACGATGCCTTTCAGGCGGTTTTTGCCCGTCACCACCAGATCACCGATGGTTTCGCCGGCTTCTTCGCGTTCATTGGTAATCGTGATATCGCCGCCCATTTCAATCAGGGTGGTGATCAGCCCGGTGCGCAACGGGTTCAGGCACACGTCGCGAATGGTGACATGGGAGTCCGGATTGATCAGGGCCGCAACCATCGGGAAGGCAGCCGAGCTCGGATCGGTCGGCACAACAATGTCAGCGGCCTTCATTTCGACCGGACCGGTCAGGCTGACGGTACGACCGCCATCGTCATTGACCTTCACATCCACATCGACCCCGAAATGACGCAGCATGCGTTCGGTATGATCGCGCGACGGTTTGGGTTCGATCACGGTCGTCGTCCCGGTCGTATTGAGACCGGCCAGCATCACAGCCGATTTGACCTGGGCCGATGCCATGGGAAGGGTATAGGTCACCGGTTTGGCTTCGTCCGTTCCGATCACGGCCATTGGCGGGCGACCCCGATCGCGGGTGATGAATTGCGCCCCGAATTTGGAAAGCGGATCGGCAACACGGCCCATCGGGCGTTTGCACAGCGACGCATCGCCGGTAAAGAAGGTGGTGATCGGATGTGTGGCAACGATGCCGGCCATCAGACGAATGCCGGTTCCGGCATTGCCCATGTCAATCACGCTATCGGGTTCGCGCAATGCGCCGACACCAACACCGGTTACATGCCAGGTGCCATCCTCATCGCGGGTGACGGTTGCGCCGAGTTTGCGCATGGCATCCGCGGTTGCCAGAACGTCTTCGCCTTCAAGCAGGCCGGTGACCTTGGTCGTGCCGATCGCCAGACCGCCAAACATCAGGGAACGGTGGGAAATCGATTTGTCACCCGGCACCCGGATATCACCCGAAATTGGCCCGGTTTTGGCCGATGAAAGCGGGCGTTTGGTCTGCGAAGAACTCATGGAAGCGTACCTGTCCGTAACGATTTGGTTTTCTGTTTTTACGGCGTGGAACCCTGCATATGGTGCAGCCGGGGTTTGGGGCGCTCATGATGCAGGTGGGCCGATGCATCCTGCTCTAGCACAAGCGGTTGTCAGGCACCAGTATCGAACCCAAATTTTGACGTGGCGATTGTACCGATTGCGGGCCTGTTTCACATCATTGGCAGCTCAGATCGCAAAAGGATCAATTTCCTTTTGACAAGCCGCCAACAAGATGGCAATTGGGCCTTTCAGACATTACGCCTTGCGCTGCATCGCAGCACTTCGCGACGAACAGTCTTTTTCTTAGATGATAACGGTAATTAAGAGGATTTGCCGTAATGTCAGCACGCGGTAAGAAACGTCACTGCCTCGCCTGTGGTACCAAGTATTATGATCTGAACCGTACCCCGGTTGTTTGCCCGAAATGCGCTACACCTGATGGCGTGACAAAGGTCAAGAAAGCCGCGGTTGCCAAACCGGCACCGGAAGAAGACGAAGATATCGATGACGTCAACGATCTTGACGATGATGTCGATGCGGATATCGATGACGATATCCTCGAAGATGCTTCTGACCTTGGCGAAGATGATGATGATCTTGGCGAAGTTTATGAGCATGTCGAATCAGACGACGACGATCGCTAAGAATTTTTGAAAAAGGGTCTTGCCAACATTTGGCGAACCTTCTAAATATGCGCCGCGCCGCAGAGAAAGCATCAGCAAATCTGCGACGCGGACTAAAGTGGGGCCGTAGCTCAGTTGGGAGAGCGCTACAATGGCATTGTAGAGGTCGTCAGTTCGATCCTGATCGGCTCCACCATTCAAAACCCGTTGCCTTTGGCGACGGGTTTTGTTGTTTCAGGGTGTTTTTCCCTGAAAATCGCCGGGCAACAGGGCCCGGACACAAAAGATCCCCAAAAACCAAATGCCCCGCATGGGCGGGGCACCGGAAACGGAAATATGTGCGGACCTAACGTCCCAGCATATTCTTTTGAACCGTGATCAGATGGGCATGCATGGCATCGCGGGCCTCGCCGGGAAGGCGTTGATTAAGCGCATCGACGATACGGGCATGTTCATCGCAATAGTGCAGGCGACGCTCGTCGGAAAATGACCGTTTTTTCATTTCGAACCACGGCCCCTGATTGCGCAGGAAGGTCAGGATATTGTTGATTTCGCGCAGCAGCTCGTTGCGCGAACAATCAAAGACCAGCTTGTGGAATTCCGTATCCCATTGTTCGAATGTCGGCATATCGGTCGCCGACGATGCCTTGAGATGGGCGGCTTCGATATCGGCAAGTTCGGCCGAGGTGGCATTGGTTGCGGCAAAAGCAGCGGCTTCGGGTTCGAGCAACAGACGGATTTCCATCATGTCGGCGGGGCTTGTGCCTTCCATCCGCGCAGCGATATCGGCAAGCGATCCTGATTTGGCCTGGGCCGTTACATAGGTCCCGCGACCGACATACCGCGCCAGAAGATTGTCCTGTTGCAGGATATCACAGGCCCGACGCACGGTATTGCGTGCCACGTCGAATTCCTTTGCCAAATCCCGTTCCGGCGGAATGCGTGTGCCATCGGGCCACTGCCCGCCCACGATCCGCTTGCGCAATTCTTTGGCAATGTCATCGGCACTGATGCCTGTCATAAAGAGATCCTTCTTCCCAACCAATTGTGATCCAATTAACAGATCACAGGCCACAGGTCCAGCCCGATTTGCCCGTTTTCAGCCATTTACCCCCTATAAAAGCCCATTTACCCCCACATTGGTTGACTTGGTTGGATTATTGGTATATCAAAATCGACGAAATTGGCTTAATTGGTATATTAATTTTGGAGATTTGGCTTGAAGATTGCAACGTTCAGGACAAATGGTGCAGTTGGCGTTGGCGAGATTCTTGAAGATCGCGGTGTCGTTGTACCGTTCGACATTCCCGCCCAGGACGCCGCCCGCGGTGTGCTTAGCCTGATTGGTCAGGACACATTGCCCGGCCGCAAAGAGCCTGTATCTCTTTCGGATGTGACCTTGCTGGCACCGGTCCCGCGCCCGGTACGCAACATTTTCTGTGTTGGCAAAAACTACATGGAACATGCGCACGAATTTTCCAAAAGCGGCTTTGATTCAAGTGCCGCAGCCGGGGCCGTGCCGAAAAACCCCATCATCTTTTCAAAAGTGCCCGAAACAGTCGTCGCACATGAAAGTGATGTTCTGATCGATAGCAAGGCAAGCCAGGCTGTCGATTACGAGGCGGAGCTTGCTGTGATTATCGGCAAGGGCGGCCGGGCGATTTCGCCCGAGGATGCCTATGACCATGTGTGGGGTTACACCATCGTCAATGATGTCACCGCCCGTGACTTGCAGGGCAAATACAGCCAGTGGCTGATTGGCAAATCGCAAGACACGTTCTGTCCGATGGGTCCATGGGCCGTGACCCGGGATTCGCTTGATATTTCCGACACCGCAATCCGTTGTCATGTGAATGACGAATTGCGCCAGGAATCGAACACGTCGCTTCTGATCTTCGATATCCCGACCATTATCGCAACCATTTCTGCCGGTGTCACACTGATGCCCGGCGATGTGATTGCCACCGGCACCCCGGCAGGGGTCGGGATCGGCTTTGAACCACCGCGTTATCTCAAACCCGGGGACAATGTCAGCATCGAGATCGAAGGCATTGGCACCTTGCGCAACAATTTCCGCGCAATCGGGGGCTGATCAACAGTTTCGGGACGGCCACGGCCGTCCCGTTCGGCGCTTCATGCACCGGCACCGGGCTACGACAAAAACAACATAAGCCCAAAACTCTTATAAATCGGGAGGAACATATGTTTCAGAGACTGGCAAATACACTGGCCCTGACCACTTTGGGCACTTTGATTGCAACAACCGCGATTGCACAGAACAAGACCGACATTGCCTGGGGTGGGTCAAACCCCGGTGGTGTGATGTATTACATGGTCGGCGTTGCAGGCACCGAACTTGGCAAGGATTTGCCCGATGTCAACATTACCCAGGTCACGACCGGCGGTTCGACGGAAAATGCCAAACGCCTGATCAAGGGCGAGCTTGATATGGGGATCGTTTACGGATCACATGTCTATATGTCGCTTCAGCAAACCGGCCCGTTCGCCAATGACGACAAAGGCACGATGCTGCGCGGTGTTGCGATGGCCTATGAAGGGCCAACCTATTTCGTGACCCTTGAAGGCAACGGCATCAAATCGCTTTCCGATCTTGCCGACAAGAAGGTTGCACTGGGCCCCCCCGGTTCGGGCACGGTGTTTAACTGCTCGAACATTCTGGGATCACTTGGCCTGCTTGAAGAAATCGAACCCCAGATGATGACATTTGGCGATGCCGGCCGTGCGCTTGCCAATGGTCAGATCGACGCATTCTGCCAGTCATCGGCCCCGGCGGCAGCCGTGACCGAACTTGCCGAAACCAATGATGTTATCGTCGTGCCCTATAGCGACGAGGAACTGGGCAAGATCAACACCAAATATCCGTTCTATCATACCGGCACCATGCCAGACACGACCTATAAGGGCGTTCCGGCAACCGATATGCCCTATACCACCGTGTATTGGGTGGCCCATGAACGGGTGAATGATGATGTCATGAAGCGCATGCTGGCTGCTGCCTATGCAAAACAGGATGCACTGGCCGCAGGTCACAAAGCCTGGGCGCAGATGAAACCCGACACCAAAAACTTCCTTGGACTTGGCGCACCGATGCATCCGGGTGCCGAGGCCTATTACCGCGAAACCGGCCAATGGGCTGAATAACCTGTTGGCGTGAAATCTGCCCGGTATTGTGCCGGGCAGATCTGTTTTGTCTTGAAGTGGATTGCGGGACCAAATGACAGATACATCCTGGCTTATGCGGGTCGAGGGGGCGAAACGCACCCTGAACGGTTCTCAGGCGCTGGTTTTCAACCTTGTTGCAGCTGGCTTTGCCGGCTTTTATCTTTACACATCCGGATTTGGTCTTGTTTCGACCCAAAGCAACCGGGGCATCTATCTGATGCTGACCTCGGTTCTGGTTTTCATGCTGTTTCCGGCCACACGCAAATCCCCGACCGACCGGTTCAGTCTTTTTGATATCGGGTTTGTGGTTCTGACGGTTGCGGTATTCGGCTACTGGATTGACCAGTATGTCAGTTACGCAATGTTTCGGGTTTCATCGCCCAACCAGACCGATCTGATCATGGGGTCGCTGGCGATCGTGATCCTGCTTGAAACCAGCCGCCGTGCCCTTGGCCCGGTGATTTCGCTGATTGCCATCGCCTTTTTGCTTCAGCTTTTTTACGGGCAGTGTCTTCCGGGGCGTCTGTCGCATCCGGGCATGTCGATCGAGCGCATTCTTGAATTCACCTATTCAACACAGGAAGCGATTTTCGGGGTGGTGACCGCCACCTTTGCGACCTTTGTGTTTCCCTTCATGATTTTTGGCGCCTTTCTCGAACGCAGCGGTGCGGGCAAGTTCTTTATGGATCTTGGCACCGCGGTTGCCGGGCGCTGGCGCGGGGGGCCGGCCAAGATTGCCGTCATGACCTCGGCACTTTTCGGATCGATTTCGGGGTCCTCGGTTGCCAATGTGGTGACGACCGGGTCCTTTACCATTCCGCTGATGAAACGCACCGGGTTCAAATCCCATGATGCCGGTGCGATCGAAGCCATTGCCTCGACCGGGGGCCAGTTCATGCCACCGGTCATGGGGGCAGGTGTATTTATCCTCGCGACCCTGACCGAGACCAGCTATCTGACCATTGCGCTGATGAATGTCATTCCGGCGTTGGTGTTCTTTATCTTTTTGCTATCGATGGTCGATCTTGAAGCCGCACGGCTTGGACTTCGGGGTATTCCACGTGAAGAAACGCCGCGTGTGCGTGATGTCATGGCAAAGGGCTGGCATTTCTTTATGCCGCTTGTGATTGTCATAGGCCTTCTGTTTGCCGGATTTTCCGCAGAATTCTGCGCATTTTGGGGAACGGTATCAGCCGCAGTCCTTTCATGGCGGAACCGCGAAACCCGCATGGGGCCCAAAGCGATCATCCAGGGCCTTATTGGCGGGGCGCAAAGCAACAGCTCGGCCGGGGCAGCGATCGGGACGCTGGGTATCATCATTGGCGGGATTGTTCTTGCCGGGCTTGGTCTTAAATTCTCGTCAGTTCTCATCGATTTTTCGGGTGGGAACCTGTTTATCGCGGTCTGTCTGGTGACCCTGGTATCGATCATTATCGGTATGGGGTCTTCGACTACCGGGTCCTATATCATCCTGTCGGTTGTGGCTGCGCCGGCCCTTATTCAGCTCGGTGTTCCGACGGTTGCCGCCCATCTGGCGGTGTTTTATGCGGCATGCCTGTCAAATATCACGCCACCGGTTTGCGTTGCGGCCTTTGCCGGGGCGGCCATCGCCAAGGCCCCGCCCATGCGCACAGGGTTCTCGGCCCTTAAATACGGGGCAACCATCGTTATCATGCCGTTCAGCTTTGCCTATGTGCCCGAACTGCTTTTGATCGGGGAATGGCCGGACATTGTTTACAGCAGTCTGCTTTACATGACCGGGGCCATCATGATGGCCATCGCCATTCAGGGCATTGCACCGATTGGTCCGCGTCTTTCGATGCCCAACCGGATATTGTTCGGCGTTTCCGCAGCCCTTCTGGTCTTTCCGGCCAATCTGTGGATCGATGTTGCCGGCATCGCGCTGATGGGTTCGGCAATCCTGATGGCGTGGTTCATGGCCACACGGCAAAATAACCGGGCGGTCCCGCACTAAGGCCGCCCCTATCAGAACGGTGATCACATCCGGATGCTGATGGCATCCCCTTCGCGCCCAACCACGTTGATCACCATCCTGATCCACAAAACCCGTTGCCAAAGGCGGCGGGTTTTGGTGTTTGTGGACCAGCTTGTTGCACTAACATGCAAAATCGAACAATCCGTATGGGCCATTGAACCCATCACCATGATCAAACAGGGATAGAAACATGAGTAAGGTCTGGACCGTCTATTTGTCGGGTGAAATTCATAGCGACTGGCGCGAACGCATTGCCGCCGGGGTCAAGGAAGCAGGCCTTCCGGTCGAACTGGTGGCCCCGATCACCATGCATGAAGATTCCGATGACTGCGGTGTTGCCATTTTCGGAGCCGAGGAAAACAAGTTCTGGCATGACCGCAAAGGCGCACAACTTAACGCCATGCGGACCAAAACCCTGCTGTCAGGGGCCGATCTTGCGGTTATCCGCTTTGGCGAGAAATACAAGCAGTGGAACGCCGCCTTTGATGCCGGCTATGCCGCAGCACTTGGCATTCCCTATATCACCCTGCATCCCGCCGAACATGACCACGCATTGAAAGAAGTTGACGGTGCCGCCAACGGCGTTGCCCGCGAACCCGAACAGGTAGTTGCCGCATTGGCCTATATCATCCGTGGTGACATGCCGAAGGGCTAGAACCGGCGACAAAGAGAACCGGTGACAACAGGACCGGGTCAGTTTTTGCACAGCGATCTTAATGCAAAGTCTGACCCGACGCCTGATCCGGGTCGCCCGGTGCCACCAGATTGCTGGTGACAAAGGCAAAATCGCTGATGGCACGGGCCACCAGAATGCGGCCTTCGACCGGGGTTCCTTTTTCCTGTCGCAGGGTGCCCAGCGCGTCGGAGACGATTTCAAAGCCGCATTCTTCCATCCATTCGGCAATTGCTCGCTGATGGTGGCGGAACCGTTGTCCAGGGCCGAGATCGAACGGAAAGGCATTGCCATGTTCGAGGGTCAGGACCATCAAGCCGGCCGGTTTCATCCGGGCGTGGGCCGCGCGCAGCGCCGGGGCAAGATCGCCGAGATAATTCAGAACATCCGCGGCAACCACAAGCCCGTAGCCGGTTCCCAGATCGTCAGGCATATCAGTGATATCGCCCGCCACCAGCGTGCGATAGATACCCTTGGCCCGGGCACGGTTGATCATGCGCGGCGATAGATCGATCCCGTCAATCGCGTCATATTGACCGGCAAAAACTTCACCAACCAGACCGGTGCCACATCCAAGATCAAGAATTTCAAGCGGCCGATCCAGGCTTGGCAGAAACGGTCGAACGGCCTCAGACAGAAGTTCCGGCCCGCGATAGGCCAGCCGATCGCGCAGGCTGATTTCAAAACGCGGCGCATAATCATCAAAGAGCGCACGCACGTAATCTGGCGGCAACCGGTCGCGCATTGCAGCTGCCCCAAGCAGCGTCAGGCGCACTTCGGCCCCCATACGGTCGGACGGATCAAGAACCAGATATTGACGAAATGCTTCGACGGCATTGTCGTTTTCACCGGCCCGTTCATAGATATCGCCCAGGGTAAAATGGGCCTCGTCCCATTCGGGATCGGCAGAAAGGGCCGCACGCGCAACATCAATTGCCGCGACATAATCACCCTGCGCTACCAGCGCCAGCGCAACATCAAGTCGCCGACTGGCCGACAGACGATCCTTGCTCATTTAAGTTTTGAATATCCGAAAAACGGGTTGGCAGGAACAGCCGGAACCACAACCAAAGATGCTGCTATATCTTCCGGAATGGCGATTTTGGCAAGACAGATAAATTTGCGTGTTTTCAATGCATTAATCGGGATCGCCATTTTTGTATCAGGACAAATGATCCGTTCCGGCCGTCGGGCAGCGAATCCGTGCTGTGGACTGGCCCGAATTTGACCGCTGATCGGGCCATCATCAGTCCCGGCAAGATGGGGCAAAGAGGCACCGGTTCGTAAAACAGCCCACCTGTTTGAAATCTTGGAGTAATGGTCAAGTAACGCGTACTGGCGTGGGAGCTGATCGGTAAAATCCTATTTTACAGCGAATAAATGTCGATTTTGATTGATAAAATCAATTTATTATCACATTTGAATGTAAAGTCTTTTTATAACGGGAAGTCTGATGGAAAACTTTACCCCTGTCTCGGCCCTTCTGGGTGGCGGACTTATCGGTTTGGCATCGGGGCTGTATCTTTTGCTGAATGGCCGGATCGCCGGGATCAGCGGCATTGTCGGTGGTCTTTTGTCATCGTCAAAGGGCAGCACATCGGCATTTGAACGTCTGGCCTTTGTCATTGGTCTGATTGCCGGGCCGCTGGTTCTGATGACCGGTACGTCGATCGAAGCACAAAGCGTTGTCACAAGCCCGCTTCCGGTGATTGTGATTGCCGGTCTTCTGGTGGGTGTTGGCACCACCATCGGCAGCGGCTGCACCAGTGGCCACGGCATTTGCGGACTGTCGCGGTTTTCGTTGCGGTCGCTGGTCGCGACCCTGTCCTTTATGGCGGCCGGGTTTGTGACGGTGCTGGTTACCCGCCATCTTATCGGGGGTGCATGATGCGCATTATCGTATCGCTGATCTGTGGCACGCTGTTTGGAGCCGGGCTTTATATTTCGGGTATGATCGACCCGCAAAAGGTTCTTGGTTTCCTTGATATCTGGGCGATTGCCGATGGTGGCTGGGACCCGAGCCTTGCCTTTGTCATGGGTGGTGGCCTTGTGGTTGCCGTGCCGATTTTCCAGTTTGCCAAATCGCGATCAGATGCGGTTTGTGGCGGCGGAATGGATCTTCCAAGCAACAAGAATGTCACGACCAAACTGATTGTCGGCGGGCTTATGTTCGGAACCGGCTGGGGTCTGGTGGGTTATTGCCCCGGTCCGGCCCTTAGCGCGCTGGCCTTTGGACAGATGGACACCATCATCTTTGTCGCCACCATGCTTGTCGGCATGGCCGGTGCCCGGGCATTGCGCCTGAACAGCTGATGTTTGATGGATAAATCCCCGTGTTAGCTCCCCGTGTTAGCTCCCCGGGGATGATCTGCTGATGACGCGGCCCTCCCGCAGCGGCGTGATCGCAGACCGTGCAACCGCCCGTGCAATTTGCCGGGCGGTTTCGCATTTCCGGCGAAAATTCACCTAAATTCTCGCAGCACCAGACTTGTTTTTGGCGCTAAAATCCCATAACTGACCCTAGAGCCTGCTCTGTTTAGCCTGAAGCGATTTTGTTCGTGTTTGGCGATGTTTGGCAAAGTGGTTCAAGCTAAGCAGAACAGGCCCCGGCGCCACTTTGAAGTCTATGTAAGGTTTCCACATGAAGATCGGCATTCTTGAACCCGGGTTCGCCCCGGAAGAACTTCGCGACGAGTTTAAAAGCTATCCCAAGATGTTGGAAAAACTCCTTGGCGATGTTGACCCCGGCCTTGAGTTTGAAACCTGGACCGTTCTTGAAGACGAATTCCCCGATTCCATTGCCGATGCAGATGGCTGGGTCGTCATGGGATCCAAACACGGGGTTTACGAAAACGCGCCCTGGATGATCCGCCTGCAGAACTTCCTGCGCGAAGCCGTGGGTGCCGGTCAGCAGGTATTTGGCATCTGTTTCGGCCACCAGATCCTAGCGACCGCGCTTGGCGGCAAGGTTGTCAAATCCGATAAGGGTTGGGGCGTTGGCGTCCATGCATATGACGTCGATGCCAGCAATGCAGACTGGCTGGCTGACAGCCCGTCCACCATTCGCATCAATGCGTTTCATCAGGACCAGGTGGTCGAAATTCCCGAAGGCGCAACCGTATGGGCAAGTTCGGATTTCTGCCCCTATGCCGGGTTGCAATATGGCGCCAATGCCGCATCGATCCAGCCCCATCCGGAATTCATGCGCCCCTATGAGCAGGCCTTGCTGGAATCACGCCATGACCTGATTCCCGAAGATGTGCACAAGGCAGCAATGAAATCGCTTGAAACCCCGATCAGCAGTCCTGATTTCGCAAAATCGATTGTGAAATTCATGACCCGCCGACGGGTGCGCAACGCCGCCTGACATCCCAACCGGTCAGACAACTGAACTTCAGTCGCGGGTCGCTGTTTGATACAGCGGCCCGTTTTGTTTGGGCGGTTTTACCGGGCCTTTGGCGCGGACGCGCCGGATCACAATTTCAGGCAGGATTACAGACATAACTTGTTTATGATTGGACTTCATACTGTCAGGGTTGTTTGGTTAAAACCGTAAACCAAAAGACCGACACAGCATTTGCAACCAGAGTTTGGGCAACCGGCGGGACACAATGATCCAGAATTTGCGATTATATTCAGGGCTGACAATGTTCGCCTATGTCCTGACCCATCTGCTTAATCATGCCGCGGGGATTGTATCGCCCGAATTCATGGAAACGGTTGATGAATTCTCGACCGAGATCTGGCAATTCCCGCCACTTGAAATCCTGCTTTTGCTGTCGCTGATCACCCATTTCATCCTGGCGACCGGCCGCCTGACCAGCCGCCGGTCAATGCGGTTGCGCAAATCGGAATGGGCCCAGATGATCCTTGGTCTGTGCATTCCGTTTTTGCTGTTCCGTCACATTATTGCGACCCGGGTGATTGATCTGGGCTTTGATGTCGGATCACCATATGAACGGGTGTTGCTTGATCTTGCTGTTTTCATTCCGTTTCAGGGCATCCTTCAGGCGATCACGGTCATTGTGGTCTGGACCCATGGCTGTATCGGTATTCATTTCTGGCTTCGGGTCAAACCGTTCTATCCGAAATGGCGCAACGCGCTTGGCACACTTGCCATTCTGATCCCCACACTGTCGCTTGCGGGTTATGGCGCAGCCAGTGCCGAAATCATCCGCCGGGTCGAAGAAGGCGGGCGCAAATATGTTTTTGGCGTACTCGAAGCCGCCGACGTCAATCAGGCGGCCATCACATTTTATGAAAATGCCCTGATACCCTGCACGATCCTGACCATCGCGCTGGCACTGGCACCATTCGGAGTGCGCCAGATCAGACAGACCATTGACCGGGTCAAGCGCGGACCGATGTTAAGCCTGCCCAACGGGCGGTCGGTGCGCGTGCCACCTGGGGCGACCGCACTTGAGGCCCTTCGCGATGCAGGCATCCCGATGGCATCGGTTTGTGGCGGGCATGGGCGATGCACCACATGTCGGCTGCATTGCGGTTCGGGACTGGATCAGCTGGCAGCACCCGGCCAGATCGAGGCCGCCGCCCTTAAAAGCATCCAGGCACCACGCGGCATGCGGCTGGCCTGTCAGATCCGGCCGCAAAACGATCTTGCGGTTGCGCCATTGATGCCCCCCAACGCCACCGCACGCGACGGGCGACGCCCGGGCGGCCTTTCGGGCAGTGAAAGACAGGTTGTCTGTATCTTTATCGACCTGCGCGATTCGACCAAACTTGGCGAACGCAAGATGCCCTATGACGTGTTGTTCATCCTGAACCAGTTTTTTGCCGAAATGACCGAGGCCCTGCGCAGTACGGGCGGCTATTACGCACAATTTACCGGTGACGGATTGATGGCGCTTTATGGACATGAAAGCGAGGATACCGAACAAACCATCCTTCAGGCGTTTGAAGGTGCCGCCGAAATGCTACGCCGGATCGAGGGGCTGAACATTCATCTGGCGTCGGAATTGCCCCATCAGTTGCGCATCGGGATCGGCATCCATATGGGCAAGGCAATTGTCGGGGAAATGGGCCCGCCGGGCCGCGAAAATATCAGCGCGATCGGGGACACCATCAATACCACCGCCCGGCTTGAAGCCCAGACCAAGGGGCATGGTGTGCCGCTGGTGATTTCAAAGACCCTGTTTGATCATGGCCCGATTCCCTTGCCGGAAAATGCGGTTTTGCACGAAGTGGCATTGCGCGGCAAGGATCAGTCGGTGGCCTATTATGCGCTTGATGCAATGCCCGATCTTTCACAGGTCAGGCGGTGACTCCTTTCTTTCCTGCCAAAGCAGCCTGTGGGCTTCCTGTGTATAAGTTTTGGCGGGATTGACAGGGGATGCAATGCAGCAGGCAAGTCTTGACTATCGCGCATAAAATCACATTTATTCGAATAGATGGATACGTTCGGTGCCGAACTCGTCGGGTCGAACAAAATGGATGCCCGAAACGCCAAAAGCGTGGGGTCTGAAGATTAATCACACTCGCTCTGACTGAGGAGGTGCTGCAAATGTCACGAATTTCTATGTTTAACAGCCCGTTGCTTCTGGGGTTTGATCAGATCGAACGCGTTCTTGATCAGGTGTCAAAAACCAAGGCAGAAGGCTATCCGCCCTATAACATCGAGCAGATCGGTGAAAACAAGCTGCGCATCACGGTCGCAGTCGCCGGATTTGCCGAAGAAGATTTGTCCGTAACCACAGAAGACAACCAGCTGATCATTCGCGGCAAACATTCCGAAGATGACAGCGAGCGTGTCTACATCCATCGTGGTATCGCGTCCCGACAGTTCCAGCGGTCCTTCGTTCTTGCCGAAGGAATCGAGGTTGTCGGAGCCCATCTGGATAACGGCCTGCTTCATGTTGATTTGAACAGACCCTTGCCAGAACCGGTCGTGCGCGAGATCGCAATCGGATCAAGCAAAAAGAAAGCTGTTCCATCGCGTACCATCGACATGAATGTCGAAGACGAAGACAGCACTGCCGACGATAATAACGGCAAGGCCTAACCAAGGAGTGGTTAACATGACAGACCGCACAGCAAACCACGATACCGAAATCAGCCAGCGCGACGCGCAGGATACCGGCCTGTTGTCGAATGTTGATTTTGCGATGCTTGGCATTCACGACTTTGCCTATGTCCGGCAGGTTCCCAATGCCGAAGAAGACAGTGACGAGCTGGTCTATGGCGTCTTTACCGCCGATGGTACCCATATCGCATCATTTGAAAGCCACGCAGTGGCCAATGCGGCCATCCGCCAGCACGATATGGAACCGCGCGCGGTACATTAAACCCGGACCATCAGGACCGGCTACGCATATATTCCCATTTTCCGATTTGATCGGCGCCCAGACACCCGGGTGCCGATCATTTTGTTTGGGCCAAAGCCCAACGAGGAGGAGGGATTTGCGCAATGCGGGACATCGTTCAAGCGTTGTAACGCGGCAAAACATCGCCAAACCGAACCCTGCGGGCCGGGAGATTCTTTTGCCGCGCGGCGTCAAGGATCTTGACCGTAGCACCGCATCGCACGGCGATCCTTTCCTTGCAGGACAGAAGAATGCCTCCAGCAAACCCGTTTCAATCTAGACGAAAACGGCTCTAGCGGATTTCAATGACTTCGCCCGGCACAGCCATCCTGACCTGTTCATTGCCCTGAATGATCTTGGCCATTTCTGCGCGGACATCGCGTTTGATGTGATAAAGCCAGAACCGCGCACCGGGCATGTCCGATGCCAGTTGCAGCACGGTTTCCAGATCACAATGCGCGGCATGTTGCGGATCATGGCGGGTCAGATAGGTTTCCTGAAACACAAGATCCGCACCGGTAAACAGGGCAGCGGTATCGGCGGTGACATTGCCATCCCCGGAATAGGCAAATCCCTTATTGGCGTAGCGCAGCAAAATGGCATGGTTCTGAACACTATGATCGGAACGGGCGAATTTGCAGTCAAACGGACCGATCATGTCGGTATCAAGAATCGAGTGCCAGATAATCGTAAAGGGCCAGGCCGACCCCAGTCCGGTAAATCCGAGCTCCATCAGTTTTTCAAGATGGGTGCGCAATTGCGGACTGCACAGGATATGCAGCGGTTTCGAACGACCGTCATCGCGCCAGTTCAGCATGACCGGCACCAGTCCGAAAATGTGATCGGGATGCATATGGGTAAAATAGATGGCATCAATCGCGTCAGGATCGGGAAACTTGCCCATCAGTTGCCCGGCGATCGTTGCGCCACAATCAATCAGCAACCGGAAATCGGCGGCGGTAACCACGACCGATGAATTTGCGAAGTTCGGGTCAAAGGCTTCGCCCACCCCCAAAACATCAATGCGCATGTAATCGCTTGTCATTGCCGTGACCGCCCCGCCTGTCTTTTCCACACAGCTTGCCAATTTCAGGCGGCTATTCTTGCGATTTTGCGCCCTGCAAAGCAAGTTGTTCCGGATTTAGCCCAATCGGCACTGGCAAATTGTCACAGAACTGCAAAGGCAGGGCACATTGGCCCTGCCTTTGATAAGGATTTGATATCAAATCGTATTTCAGTTATCGCGCCAGAACTTCGGCTGCTTCGCGGGTTTTGTAGACCGAAGAAGCCACTTCGTCGCTGGTGGCACGGATCACTTCGAGATCACGGCTGAGCCCTTCGACCGTGTGGGCCATATCCCGCATATTGACGCTGACATTATCGGTAACGGCGGTCTGTTCGGCCACCGCTGAAGAAATGTTTGTCACATCGTTGCGCACGGTTTCGACCGATCCGCGAATGACTTCAAGCGCATGGGCAACCTCGGCGGAAATTGACTGGATGCCGGTAATTTCCTGGGAGATATCCTCGGTCGCGCGCGCGGCCTGATTGGCAAGGTTTTTGACCTCGTTGGCGACCACGGCAAAGCCTTTGCCCGCTTCGCCGGCACGCGCACTTTCGATGGTGGCGTTCAATGCCAGCAGGTTGATCTGTCCGGCAATATTGCGAATGACTTCGACGATGCTGCCCATTTCATCGACCACACCTGTCATGCGCTGGGTCATTTCATTGGCGGTTTCGGTCTGGTCAAAAGCGCGTTCGGTTTCCGACTGCGATTGCGACATGCTGCGCGAAATTTCGGAAATCGATGCTGCCATCTGTTCGGCACTGGCGGCGACCGTTTTGGTAAGCTCAAGGGTGTTGGCAGAAACATCAACACCGTTTGCCGTGCGCTGATTAAGGTTGGCGATGTTGGTTTCAATCTCGGCAAAGTTGCCATCGATCATCTGTTTGAGGTTAAGCAGAAGTTTGGTCTGTTCGGTGATGTCGGTGGCGAACTTGATCACCTTGATCGGCTTTCCGACCGCGTCGAGAACCGGGTTGTAGCTTGCCTCGATCCAGATTTCACGACCGCCCTTGCCGACGCGCTTGAACTGGCCGGCCTGAAATTTGCCCTGATTAAGGTTCTGCCAGAAGGCCTTGTATTCGGACGATTTGCCATAGTCGCCTTCGACAAACATCGAGTGATGCTTGCCGCGGATTTCATCCATGCTGTAGCCCATCACCGTCAGGAAGTTTTCATTGGCCTTGAGAATATGCCCCTGAAGGTCAAACTCGATCACGGCCTGGGATGCGCTGATGGCTTCGAACACGCTTTGCAAAAGCGCACGTTCGTTACGGCGTTCGGTAATGTCGCTGGCAAATTTGACGATCTTGAGAACCTTGCCCTTGTCATCAAAGATCGGGTTATAGGTCGATTCAAGCCACAGAAGCTGACCGTCCTTGCGTTTGCGCGGGAAGGCGCCGCTGGCAAATTCGCCCGCGCCAAGTTTTTTCCAGAACCCCTGATATTCGGCAGAGCGCACGATTTCTTCGGGCACGAACATGGAGTGATGCTGACCAACGATTTCTTCGAGCGAGTAGCCCATCACATTCTGAAAATTGTCATTGGCCCACAGGATGTTTCCCTTTGCATCGAATTCAATGCGCGCCATCGAGCGACTCAGTGCTGCCGAGACCTGTTCCTCGGCCAATGCATGCTTGTTGTCACCTTTGAAGATACCGAAACCCACTTTACACGTCCTTCCGCTCTGCCCAGGCGCATGTCCTGGGCCCCTCTTGCCCGTCCGTTCAGACGGGCAATTCCATAGGCCACCACCTTCGTATAGTTTGCCTGCGCCCGAAGGGCGTTGAATGAGCTGTCGTAAACCCGGATTTCAATTGATAGAAATTAGCCCAAATCCGGGAAAATTTCCTGTCCCAGCACGCAAATGCATAACGACGGAGTTAGCCAGACTGTCACAAGTGCCACGAGAACAACTTGGATACCACACACATACGTATTTGATTATCTAAGATTTGTTGCACGTTTGTTGCGCGTTTGTATGCAGATAATGCCCCATATCGCTGTCAAAAACTCTCTGGCGTCTGATACGCACGGTTTTTACCATCAGATCAAAATGAACAACCATTCATTGCGGGAATAATTGATCAAGGAAATCATATATATACGACAGGATAGCTCAACACAATTTTTTCGTAAAATGGTTTCCCGGTCGGCCCGCAAGGCCCCGGATCAGGCAGGCCATTTCACGATATAGCGCGTCAGATCCGGATGGGCGTCATCTTCGGAAATCACCATTCCGCGTACCGACATGCCTGCCATAAATGTAGACTCCCGATTGCCGGTTACAAGAGGATGCCAGTCAGGCAATCCTTTTCCTTCTGACAGCAGACGATAGGCACAGGTCGATGGCATCCAGTTCAGGGTATCGACATTTTCCCTGGAAAGCTGGACACAATCAGGAACATGCACGGTGCGGTTTGGGTAGTCCTTGCACTGGCAGGTTTCGCAATCGAGCAAACGACAGGCAACCGACGTGTAATAGACAAAATCGTCGTCTTCATCCTGCAACTTGTGCAAGCAGCATTTGCCACAGCCATCACACAGGGCTTCCCATTCCTCGCGCGACATTTCGGCAAGTTTTTTGGTTTCCCAATAGGGCTGTGACGGAAATGTGCCGGAATCGTTGTCGGTCATGGGTTCTCTCATGCGGGCGGTCTTATTTGTGCGGGTATGTGCGGGACCATTGATAATACAGTTTAATACAGCCCGCTGCATCCCGCGAACTCACGATATCGGCGCAAATATTCAACTCTTGGCGATCATATGGAAGAACGATCCGAATACCTGCCCGGAAACAAGACCGGCCGGACCAAGATCAGTCCCCAGCGCATTGGTCATACGGCAAAACGGAATCCCGTCTTCCGACAATGTCGTGGCATAGTGAAATTCATGACCGCGCACCGTCATTCCGGCCGGGCCGAACGGGGTCGGAATGCCGATCTTTGCTTCGCGATATCCAAGATGCAGACGTCGGGAGGCAAAGCTGGTTGCCAGCGGCAAAAGACCCAGCATTTCATGATGTGTGCCACCGGCATCAATCAGTTCGGTGCCAAGCGTCATATAGCCACCGCATTCGCCATAGATCACAACATCACGGGCCGCAGCATCGCGCATTGAGGATTTGAACCGATCAGCCGCAGCAAGGGTCGCCGCATGCAGTTCCGGATAACCACCGGGCAGATAAATCGCATCACATGCGGGGTCCGGGGCCTCGTTGGCAAGCGGGGAGAAAAAGCTGATTTCCGCCCCCGCTGCACGCCATCCATCCAGAATATGCGCATAGCAAAAGGCAAATGCCGCGTCGCGGGCCACAGCAATTTTTTGGCCGAGCGGCGCGATCAGCGGTGGCGTCAGTGTCGGGGTCAGCGGTGGGGTCTCGGCCGTAGTCCCGTCATGTTCACCACCATCCCGTTTCCCTTCGGCCAATGCGGCAAGGGCATCAAGATCGATGTCTTCTGCAATAATGTCAGCAGCACGGTCAAGGAATGCGTCAAGTTCGGGATGTTCACCGGCCTGAACCAGTCCGAGGTGACGTTCGGGCAAGCTCAGATCATCGGATCTGCGCACCGCACCGATGATCGGAAGATCCGGCAGATATTTGGCACAGGCGTCCATGATCATTTTGGCGTGGCGCGGACTGCCAACGCGATTAAGGATCACGGCGGCAACAGTGATATCCTTGCGGAAATTAGCAAAGCCCGAAATCAGCGCCGCCGCAGAGGCCGACTGCCCCTTTACATCAACCACCAGCACCACCGGCCAGCGGGTCTGGGCTGCAAGATCGGCGGTTGATCCATCGCCGTTGGCCGCCCCGTCAAACAGGCCCATGACCCCTTCGCACATCAGAAATGATTTCCCTGCCGCATGCCCGGCGGCAAGGGACGCGATCTGATCGGGGGCCATCGCCCAGGGATCAAGATTGATACAGCGATCGCCACAAGCCGCAGCCTGAAAAGCCGGATCGATATAGTCCGGACCGGTTTTTGCCGCGGCAACAGATTGTCCCCGGCGGGTCAGCGCGCGCAACATCGCCAGCGTCACAACCGTTTTGCCGCTGTTTGACGACGGGGCGGCAATCAGGATGCCCGGAACGGGGTCTTGCATTTGGTGGTTCTCCGGCACGGGTCGGGGCCGGTCTGGGCCCCGTGATCATTGGGTAACAGGGTGGCGACAATAGTCCACCCCGCCCAGCAATCATAGCATTCCGGAAAGATCAGCCGTTCTTTTTAACCGCTTCGGCAATGCCCTTGGCCATGTCTTCGGGGGTTGTGCCGTAATTGAAGTGGCGGATGAACTGGCCGTTGCGGTCCATCAGATAGACAAAGGAGGAATGATCCATCAAATAGGCATCAGTATCTTGCGGCTCGCCTTCGGGGATGGCTTTGGCGTAATAGACCCGGAAGGTCTTGGCAGCCGCCGATGTCTGCGCCACGGTGCCGGTAAGTCCGACCATGCGTTCATGGAAATTGGGGACATAGGCCTTTATGGCCTCGACCGTGTCACGTTCGGGGTCAACGGTGAAGAAGACCGGTGTGACTTCGCTCGCAAGATCGTCCGGCATCAGATCAAGAGCATTGCCCATGACCTGCAATTCGGTCGGGCAGACATCCGGGCAATAGGTATAGCCGAAATAGATCAGCATATATTTTCCGGCGAAGTCTTTTTCCGTGACCGTCTTGCCATCCTGATTGACAAGTTCGAACGACCCGCCGATCGATGCGGCACCCGATGACTGGGTTTCTGTGCCCATCATCATCAGCCGATAGGTCAGCCCGATCCCCAGAACCAGTGCAATCGCCAGAATTGCCAGAAGCGTCTTTTTGCTCACGCGTCCTACCTCTTTTATCGTCGACCGATCCCGATTGGCCGATCTTTAAGCATTCCAAACTGTCCGGGCACTATAAATGCCCTGTTCAATCCTGCAAGGGCAGCGACTGTGGGAAAGCTCACACCCCGGTGCAAAACCATATAAACCCGATGAATTTCGCCCCAACCGCATATGGCCGGAAATCGGGCAGGCATGGTCAAACCACCGCCTGTGCCGCCAAGGCAAACAGGATCAATCCATTGACGATCATCAAGCCACGCCCGACCGGCACCATTAGGCCGCGAAAACGCCGCGCCGCATATTGCCCGACAAAGCCGGTCACAAACAGCATCGGCACCGTGCCCATCCCGAAGACCAGCATCACCACCGCCCCGTTCAATGCGACACCGGTGGCCGCAGCCAGAACAAGGGCACCATAAACCAGCCCGCAGGGAATGAAGCCCAGCATCACGCCAAGGGCATATCCGCGAAACCCGAAAGGTGCGGCAAAAAGCGGACGCAAACGGTCACCAAAAACCCGGTTCCACCACCGGCTGTCCCCCGTCGTCGGCAATAGCCCGCCCAGATGCGGTAACAGGCCCATGATCCCGAAAATCAGGAAAAACACCCCGGCCAGCACCAGCAAGACCGGACCGATCCACCAGATGCGGGTCAATGCCGTGATGCCATCGGCAAAGAACCCGGCCAAGCCCCCCAACAGGCAATAGGTCGTCAATCGCCCGACCTGATAGGGCAGTAATGCCGCCCCGGTCAGACGGTGCAATTCGGTCATCTTGTCGACCGGCAGCTGTTCCATCCGGCTGGTGACCTGTGAAATCACGAACGGTCCGCACATGCCGACACAGTGGGTAACACTGCCCACCAAACCTGCGATCAGGGCAGACAAAATCACCCCGCCATCATCGCGCAGGATTTCAGCACATTGTGCCCAGCCGCTTTCAAGGATGCGGATCAATACCTGTTGTTCGTCCATGATCCATCCGGGTCAAATCGATTGGCGCGATTGTGACAAGCACGGGGCTTACGGACAACGATATATATCAATCCATTGGAACGGATTTAATCTGTGCCTTACCCCTGATCCTTAAGCGGATCGGACGGGGTCGAGATCAGTTCGAGCACCTGTTCAAACGGGACATTGCGCACCGATTTGACATCATCCTGGGGCGATAGCCAGTTCAGACGATCACGCAACCCGACCACCTTGCCAAGAATACAGACTGCCGGCGGTTCAACCCCGGCACGTTCGACATCGTCGGCGGCCTTTTCAAGGGTGGTGATCAAAATGCCCTGATCGGGTGTGGTTGCCTGATTGATTACGGCCAGCGGTTCATCCCCGGACCGGCCATTGGTCATCAGTTCGGCAGAAATCCGGCGCAGATGTTTCATCGCCATATACATCACCAGCACCGGTGCACCCTTGGCCAGCGCCGCCCAATTGATATTGTCCGGCACATCGCCGCTTGATCCGTGGCCGGTGACAAAGGTGACCGACGAATTGCAGTCGCGATGGGTGGTCGGAATACCGGCATAGGCCGCCCCGGCGATCCCGGCAGTAATGCCGGGCACCACACGGAAAGGCACATTGTGATCCACAAGGGTCATGCCTTCTTCGCCGCCACGGCCAAACACGAACGGATCGCCACCCTTAAGACGCAGGACACGCAACCCCTGTTTGGCCAGTTCAACCAGTTGCAATGAAATATCGGTCTGTTTTGAGGACGGACGACCGCCGCGCTTGCCGGCATAGATGCGTTTGGCATCAGCCCGCAAAAGATTGAGAATCCGTTCATCAACCAGGGCATCATACACAACGACATCGGCCTGTTGCATGGCGTTAACCGCATGAAGCGTCAGCAAGCCCGGATCCCCCGGACCCGCACCAACCAGCCATACCCAACCCGGTTCAAATACCGGAAAATCAAGACCAAGAGCCGTCATTATATCATACTTCTGTGCATTGGAATCTGGCCCATCTGTGCAGGACCACTTTGAGAGAATATGTTAAACAGCAATCAAACGATACGTCCAACTTATTTCCGTAATTTTGTCGTATTAATTTTTAAACAACATTAATAATAATGTTTAATTGAATATCCCGTTGCGGCATCGCCCGCACCGATCCATACCGGGATCAGTAGTGAGATTGACAGGAAAAATCAACGTATGGCCAGAAAACCGGACGGACCGCTGCGCAAGGGATGGACAACGGGGGCCTGTGCCACCGCTGCGACCCGTGCTGCGTGGCAGGCTTTGCTGTCCGGGGATTTTCCCGATCCGGTAACCATTACCCTGCCGCGCGGTGAAACGCCGTCCTTTGCACTGGTCAAGGCCGAACGCGGAACGGGCTGGGCGCGGGCCAGCGTAATCAAGGATGCCGGCGATGATCCGGACGTGACCCATGGCGCGGAAATCATCGCAACCGTCCGCCATGGCACACCAGGAAGCGGCATTACATTTCACGCCGGGGACGGGGTTGGCACCGTTACCAAACCGGGTTTGCCATTGCCGCCCGGCGAAGCTGCAATCAATCCCAAACCGCGCGAAATGATGATCGGTCAGATCACCGAACTGTGTGAAACGTTCGGGGCTGCCGGTGATGTTGAAATCGAAATTTCGATCCCGGGGGGCATGGAAATTGCAACCAAAACATGGAATGGCCGGTTGGGCATTGTCGGTGGTTTATCGGTTCTTGGCACCACGGGGATCGTGATCCCGTTCAGTTGTTCGGCGTGGATTCATTCCATTCATCGCGGGATCGATGTGGCCCGTGCCACCGGGCGCATCCATGTTGCCGGAGCGACCGGCAAAACATCGGAGGCCGCCATTCGCACATTTTACGATCTTCCCGAAGAAGCCATTCTTGATATGGGCGACTTTGTCGGCGGGATGTTGAAATATCTGCGCAAGAACCCGGTCGCGTTCATCAGCATCGCCGGTGGCTTTGCCAAGCTGGTCAAACTGGCGCAAGGCCATCTTGACCTTCATAGCAGCCGATCCCAGGTCGATTTTGCCAAACTTGCAGAGACGGTCGGGCTTGCCGGGGGGGACGGTGACCTTCAGGAACAGGTGAAAACCGCCAATACGGCCAAACAGGTGCTGGAACTTTGTCAGGCAGCAAACGTTAATATTGCCAGGACCATTGCGCGTCTGGCCTGTGAGTCCGCGCGCGCCACCCTTGATGGCGCCGGTGCGGTCGAAATTGTCGTTACCGATCGCGACGGGATGATTATTGCCCGTCACGGCATTGGTGACTTTGACCAGTTCAGGCCCAAAACAACAAACTGATCCATCCCGTGGACCGATCAAAAGAGAATAAGGTACTTGCCCATGTCGCTTTCCCGCCCTGCCAAACGCCCGAAACATATCCTTATTTTTGGGGGCACCGGGGACGCCAACCGCATTGCCGAAGACCTGATGCATGAATTCGGGCGTGACATCCGGTTGCAGCTTTCGCTGGCCGGACGCACCAGCGCGCCAAGCCTTCCGGACGGTGTACCGGTACGGATTGGCGGATTTGGCGGGCCCGAAGGCATCATTTCCTATATCAGAAGTGAACAGATCGATCTGGTGATCGATGCAACCCACCCCTATGCCATCGAAATTTCCGGCAATGTCGCCCAAGCCTGTCAGGCGGTTGCCATGCCCTGCATTCAATATTACCGGCCGGGTTGGAAAAAAACCGATCGCGACAACTGGATCGAGGTCCGCTCGATCGAGGAAGCGGCGCGAATTCTTCCCCAACACGGGACACGCGCGCTGATTGCCTGTGGGGCCAAGAACCTGCATGCGTTCGAAGGACTTGAAAAAACGTGGCTTCTGGTACGCACCGTTGATGCACCGCGCGATCCGTTTGATCTGGCCTATGGGGAATGGCTGTTTGCCCGTGGCCCGTTCAGTATTGAAAGCGAAACCGAACTTCTTGAACGTCACGATATCGATGTGATCGTTTGCAAAAACAGCGGCGGCGACGCGACCTTTGCCAAGATCGAGGCCGCCCGCAATCTCGGTTTACCGGTCATCATGATTGAACGACCGGGTGCTGAACCGGTAACGCAAGCAACAAGTCGCGAAATTATACTCGAGAGCGTCCAAAAGTTTCTCGATAAATAATAATTTCGCAATATTGCAACGCAAACACCGCTGGACCATTAGTGACTTTGATTCAATAATGCCCGAAAGACGGCAACAAGCCGTCAGGGGCCGAATTCCGACTTAAAACGGGTTCTGACCTCGTATAACCAGAACAATCCATAGAGTGGGAATATCATGACCGGCAAAGTTGGTTTGCGCGGTAGGTTAATGGCGGCGATTGTCCCCATTGCCTTACTTGCTGTTTGTGCCGCCGCACTGGCGGTTTTTTCTTTTCGAATGACGGAATCCCAGCAGCGGATCGTCACAGCCCAGGCAATTCCTGCACTTGTCAGCGGACAGGAACTTTATGTCAGCAGTGACGCGATCATCCAGATTGCCCGCGCGGTCGCCAGCGCAACCAATCTGGACGAGGTCGCCGCTGCCACCGCGACACTTGATGCAGTTGAAAACCAGATGAATGATCGCATTGCGGGTCTGGCCGCACTTGGCGTTGATGGCGCGATCCTTCAGCAGTTTTCCGAACAGACCGGGCACATGATCGTCAATATCCGTCGCCTTGAAGAAACCATGGGATCGGTATTTGCCAATCGCGACGAATTGAACGCGCTGCTCGACGAAGTCATTCGTGCCGCAAACGCCATTGAAGTCAGTTCGCGTGAATTGTCGACCAATGCGAATATGGCCCTGACCAACAATGCCGGCGAACTTTACAGCCTGGTTGGCAAGGAAGACAAAGAAGGCGAGATCTTTGACCTGCTTGATCAGTTGATTGACGAAGATGCCCTGACCGCACAAAGCATGTCCGAATTAAGGGCGTTGGCGCTCAAAATCCCGGATCTGGCGCGTATTGCAAGTTCGGCAACCGATATTGACGGGCTTGACCGGGTCAAGTTCTGGTCCAATCCGATCATCACCCAGATGTCGGCCAGCATCGCCGAAATTCCGGTCGTGGACCTTAAGACCAAGTCAGAAGAAAGTTTTGAAATTCTGGCTGCCGGTCTTGATCCCAATGGGGATACCAACCTGTTTGCATTGCGCCAACGCGCCCTTGAGCAACAGGTTGCCCTGAACGATTTGCTGGCAGAAACCACAACGATTGCCAATGGCATCGGACAGACAGCCGACGAACTTCTGGCTGAAATGCGCATCAAGATCGATGTCGCCAATGCCGATGTCAGCAAAACCATCACGGTTGCTGAAACCGTCATGCTGGCGGTTGCCGCCGCGGCAATCATTATTTCGATCCTGATTGTCTGGCTGTATGTGCAGCGCAATCTTCTGGCCCGCCTGATTGGTCTGAACAGGGCGATGGACCGTCTGACCAATGGCGATCTGCGCACCCCGGTTGCCGACAAGGGCAGCGATGAAATTGCCGCCATGGCGCGCGCGGTTGAAACCTTCCGCGAAAACGCGCTTGAGGCCGAAGAACTGCGGGCCCAGAACAAGGCCAACGAAGAACGCGCCGAACAGAAACGCCGCGCGGCACTTCTGGAAATGGCCGACGGGTTTGAAAGTTCGGTCAATGGCCTTGTCACCGATCTGCTGAGCCAGATCACGGAAATGCGCAACGCGGTTGACCATATGGCATCGAATGCCGGTGAAAACGTTGCACGGGCTACGGACGTCAGCAGCGCATCACACAATGCGTCGGCAAATGTCAGTTCGGTCTCGTCCGCGACCGAGGAACTGTCTGCGTCGATCGCCGAAATCGAACGTCAGGTCAGCAAGGCCGAAGAAGTTTCACGTTCCGCCGTGGAAGAAGCCCGTCGTTCGGATGTTACCGTGCGCCAGCTCTCGGATACGGCTGAAAAAATCGGCGAGGTGATTGATCTGATCAATACCATTGCCGATCAGACCAACCTTCTGGCCCTTAACGCAACCATTGAGGCCGCCCGTGCCGGTGATGCCGGCAAAGGCTTTGCTGTTGTGGCCAATGAGGTCAAAAACCTTGCGACCCAGACCCAGCGTGCGACCGAGGATATCAGCCGTCAGATCGATGAAATGCGCACGGTTAGCGCATCCGCCGTCGAGATGATTTCAGCCATTGCCGACACGATTGGCGAGGTCGATGCGATTTCAAGTTCGATCGCAGCTGCCATGCGCCAGCAGGGATCAGCCACCGCCGAGATCGCCAACGGCTCCGAAGAAGCCGCACGCGGCGTGCGTGATGTTTCCGAAAACATGACCGAAGTATCGCGCTCGGCCGAAGCCGTCCAGAACCTGTCGGGGAATGCACGCAGCACAGCCGAAGAACTTCTGACCAAGGCCCAGCGCCTTCAGGACGAAGCAAACGGCTTTGTCGCCCGCGTTCGCGCAGGTTGACCCCTGGCTTCCCAACCCTGTTGCCATGAATGACAAAACCCCTCCGTCAGATTCCCGATGGAGGGGTTTTCATTTTCAAGAACAATAACCGGTGTTGCTTTCTAGCCGCTATAGCCAAACAGTCGTGGCAACCACAACACCATGTCGGGGATCAGTACCAAAACAATCAATGCGCCGATCAATACCGCGACGAATATCCAGATTTCACGAATGATATCGCGCAACGGAATGCCGGTAACACCGTTCAGAACAAACAGCAAAATACCGTAGGGCGGTGTGATCAGTCCGATCATGATATTGATTGTGATCACGACGCCGAAATAGACCAGATCAATACCGAGAAGTTCTGCTGTCGGCAAAAACAGTGGCACCACAATCAACAGCAATGTCGTGGCATCAAACAGGCATCCCAGCACCAGAATGATCACATTGATCACCAGCATGAAGACCAGCGGTGACATATTCGTTGCCGCAAGTCTATCGGCGACCAGTGACGGCAGGTTTTCACTTGCCACCAGATAGTTCAGAACCAGTGCAGATGCGATGATCAGACCGACGACCGAGGTCGACTTGGCCCCGTCCAGTACAAGAAGATAGAAATCCTTCCAGCTGACCGACCGGTAAAACAGTGCGGCCAGAATAAGCGCGTAAACAGCGGCAATCGCGGCTGCCTCGGTCGGCGTGGTGATGCCGCCATAAATCCCGTACAGCAAGATCACCGGCAACATCAGGGCCGGAAAGGCCCGCATCGTGACACTTGGAATTTCACGCAACGGCACAACGTCATCACGCTTGAAATCGCGTTTGCGTGCAATCACGACATTAAGGATCATCAAAACCAGTGCCAAAAACAGCCCCGGCACAATACCGGCCAAAAACAGATAACCGATGGATGTTCCCGAAATCAGCGCATAGAGGATCATCGGAATCGATGGTGGGATGATCGGTCCGATAACACTCGATGCCGCGGTCAAAGCCGCTGCATAGCCGCCTGGATAGCGGTTATTGCGCGTCATCAGATCAATTATCACACGACCGATACCCGCCGCATCGGCAATCGCCGATCCCGACATACCCGAAAAGATCACACTGGCGAGCACATTGACATGGGCAAGACCACCACGGAAACGCCCGACAATCGCAATACAGAATGTCAGTAACCGATCACTGATCGTCCCTGCATTCATGAAATTGGCCGCGAGGATAAAAAGCGGCACTGCCAACAGAACATAACTGTTAAACAGACCGTTCAAGGCCTGTTCGGCGACCAATCCGACATCCTGTCCGGAAATGAACATATAGCCGATGGACGCCGCAAAAGCCGCGATTGCAATCGGCATTCCGATGGCACCCAGCAACAGGAAACCGCTAAGACTGATCAGGAAAGCCATACTCATGCCTTGGGCTCCTTTGCCACAACCAGATCAGAAGTCGGCGGGTCCGGTTGTGTCAGTTCGCCAGCGATAGCCGCGATTTCCCGATCACTGGTTTTGCTGCGCATCAGACGCCACAGGGAAATCAGGCTGCGGATAATCAACGCGACAATAAAGACCGGGAAAATTGCATAAACATAGTCAAGAGTAATGCGCGTAACCGGGGCCTTTTCGATCCGCATGAACATGACGTAATCCACAATCACCGGGAACCCGGCGATAAAGGCAACAGCAATGCATCCGAGACCAAGAACGGCCATGAACCTTCGTCCACGCGCCGGGACAGCCAAAAAAAGCATATTGAACGACACATGATCATGTTCACGCAGCAGGAAAGCGGACGTCCAGAACACCAGCCAAATATAGAGGATGATGCATATCTCGACCGTCCAGCCCAGCGGGCTATTGAGCACATAGCGCGCAAAAATCTGCAAAAGAAAGGTACCGAACATCGCGATGAACAGTGCCACCGCGATGAATTCGGCACCTTTTTTGAAGGGTCTGCTCAGATTACGCACGAGCTGATCACTTTACTGCGTTTATTTGCTCAACGATGCCTTCTGGCCAATCCTTGGCAAATTCACTTTCAAGATAAGCGTTCTGCACCTTGGTACGGAATGCAGCGACGTCAGGCGCATAGACCGTCAGACCTTCGTTCTTGAAGAAATCAATCAGCGACTTTTCATCTTCGATCCGCATCTTGTTGTTATATGCGGTCGCCACAGCAGCCGCTGCCTTGACCTTTTTCTGCTGATCAGCTGTCAGGTCGTCATAGGTGCTTTTTGCCATCGACAGGAAGATTGCGTCTACCAGGTGGTCGGTCAAAACGATCTGTTTGGTTACTTCATAGAATTTGACCGCCTTGACGGTCGGCAGCGGATTATCCTGGCCGTCAATCGTTCCGGTCTGAAGACCGGTGTAAACTTCGCCAAATGCCAGCGGGGTTGCATCCGCACCAAGCGCATTGCCCAGGAACAACCACGCATCAGAACCCGGCATGCGAAGCTTTACGCCATCAAGGTCAGCTGGCGTGGTGATTTTCTTGTCGTTGGCGAGGTTAAGTTCACGGGTGCCAAGATAACCGACATCAAGAATCTCGATATTCATGTCATCGGCAACCATCTGATAGAACTTCTGACCGATGTCGCTGTTGAAGACTTTTTTCTGATGTTCCGGGTCACGGATCAGATAACCGGCGGTGAAGACCGACCATTGCGGAATCTGTTTGGCAATATCCTGCGCCGAAATCATTGCCATATCCAGGTTACCACGCTGCATGGCTGCGGGTTCGGTGCCCTGTTTGAACAGGCTGGCATTGAGGTGAATTTCAATATCGAATTCGCCCGGTGCCGTTTTGGCAAGCTCGTCTTTAAAAACGGTCAGCATCTTGGCGTGCCAGTCGGACTCAACGGCGGGCGTTGAAATACGCAACTTTACCGCGTCAGCCGCGATAGCCGATGTCGCACCGAGAGCAAGGGTGCAAATGGCAGCTGATGCAACTCTGACAAGGCTCCGCGCCATGGGTGTTTTGGTCATTTGATCCTCCCTAAAGGATATTAAGTATCTGTTTTTCTGTGTGTCGTTATTGTTTTTAGGTCTTCCTACAGATGAGAATCAACAACATCTGCACTGACACGACACCTATTGTATAACTAACATGTTAGTGATAGACAACTGTTTCAACACTGACAAACACTGCGCTGTGACATCTGGCGCGAAACAGGATTCTGTCATGCCCGCCACCAAATCAGATAAATTCGGCATATCGGCCGCGATTACGACGCCTTTCACAAACACCGGCGCGATCGATGTCGATTTATTGTGCCAACACGCCAAGTCGTTACTGGCCCAAGGATGCGTATCCTTCACCCTGGGCGGCACAACCGGCGAAGGCCCGCACCTGTCGCGTGATGAAAAATTCGCGGCACACAAAGTCCTTTTGGCATCGGGAATCGAACCGGACCAGATTATTGTCGGAGTTATCGAATCCGCTCTTGGCGATGCAATTTCTGCGGCGAAAACAGCTGATGCGCTTGGGTCAAAATATATTCTGGTAACTCCGCCCTATTATTTCAAAGGACCGAGTGATTTCGGACAGATTGCGTGGTTCCGCCAGTTCCTTGATGCCATCAGCGACACGCAACTTCAGGTCATTTTGTATCATATCCCGCAAGTCACGGCCGCACCGGTTGGCCCGGACATGATTACCGCCCTGATCGAAAGCCACCCGGACCTGATTGCCGGGGTCAAGGATTCGTCGGGGGATTGGGAAAATGCAAAAACCCTGATCGGCCGGTTTTCTGATCGTCACATTCTGATCGGCGATGAACGTATTCTCGGTGCGGCCATTGCACTTGGCGGATCAGGCGCGATCAGTGGCGTTGCCAACTTTGCCCCGGAACTTCTGATCCCGCTTTTGGATGGCGCGACGCCTGATTCGCGTTTGGTTCCACTGGTCAATGCCCTTCTGAAATTGCCGGTAACACCCGCTGTAAAGGCACTTGTTGGTCACACGACCGACTGCACGCAATGGTCACACGTACGCGCCCCGCTTGTCGAACTGACACAGGAACAGTATGAGTGGATCACAAATTCATATGACACCCTGTTCGTACCCGGGAATGATTGATGCGCGAAAACAACCGGCAACCAACAAGACAAAGTCGGCGAAGCGAAGCCTATAACAGTTTCACCGAACATCTTTTGGCCCGTAATATCCGGCCCGGTCAGTTCATTTCGCAACGTGAACTGGTCGAGATTACCGATATGCCGCTTGGTGCAATTCGCGAACTGATCCCCCGCCTTGAGGCCGACGGGCTTATTACCACCGTGCCTCAGCGCGGCATGCAGGTCGCCCACATCGATCTTGATCTGGTGCGCAATGCATTTCAGCTACGCATTTTCCTTGAACTGGAAGCGGCGCGGCTTTTCACCGTGCAAGCCAGTGACAATACGCTGGCCAAGATGCGCCGGACTCACGAAGACGTTCTGCGATCTGCCGATGAAAACGGTATTACCCCAGAGCTGCTTGAACGCGCACAGGCTGTTGACTGGTCATTGCATGACACGATCATTGATTCGCTTGATAACGAAATCATATCAAAGATCTACAAGGTAAATTCCGTCAAGATCCGCCTGATACGACAGGAACGCTTCCGCCTGACCGAAGGCCTTCTGCAGAGTGTGATGAATGATCACCTTGCAATCATTGCTGCCTTTGAAAGGCGCGACCCTGAGATGGCCGCAACGTGCCTGCGTCAGCATCTTGAAAATGCGCGCGCTCGTGCGCTTGGTCTGGGGGATCGGTAATCACCGACGGCACCCTCACCTGCCAAGACGAGGCAAACAAAAACCCCGCCAGAAACCGGCGGGGTTTTGTGTTCCAAGACCAATACGGTCTTAGACGAAGCGACGGAATTCGCCGGATTTGCGCGGCGGGCAGAACCGTTTCAGATAGGACGGTGCCACGGCCTCAAGACTGTTGGGGGTAATTCCCAGTTCGGCAAAGCCGGCCGCACCTTCGGAGACGACATTATCAACCTTGAGCAGCCGGACCTGATCAGGGGTGATCGGCGGGACTGGCAGGAATTGCAGGAAGAATGCCTTGATCGATGCCAGCCAGAACGGCACGGGCATCAGGATCGCGCGCTGGCGGGTGATGCGCAACATGTCGCGCAGAAGACCCATAAATGAATAGGTTTCCGGCCCGCCCAGTTCAAAGGTCTTGCCCGCAAGGCTTGCATCGCAGACAGCAGCAACAAAGGCATCCGCCACATCGCCAACGTAAACCGGCTGGAATTTCGGGCCACCGTCGCCAAGAATATCAACCTTGCCTTCGCCAAGGTCGACCTTGGGCAGGCCCGGCGCACCGATTACCGGCAGAACCGGCGAGAACCGCGCCATGGTCGCGAATTTGTTCAGGAAATTATCATTCGGGCCAAAGATCACCGACGGGCGGAAGATCACGGCAGTCGGGAAAACTTCGCGCACCGCATTTTCGCCAGCCAGCTTCGAGGTCGCGTAATTGGCCGAGCTGTTCTTATCAACGCCCAGCGCCGACATATGCACAAAGGTTTTAACGCCGCATGCCTTGGCTTCTTCGGCGATACGTTTGGCCGCCTTGACGTGAATGTTCAGGAAGTTGCTGCTGCCGCGTTCATAAAGAATGCCCAAAAGGTTGATCACGGCTTCTGATCCGTCAATCGCACCCTTGATGCTGTCTTCGTTGCGGACATCACAATGGACAGGAACGACTTGCCCCAGATACCCCATCGGTTTGAGCTTTTTGACCCGCTCGAAACTTCTGGTCGGAACACGAACGATAAAGTCACGTTCAAGCAGACGTTTGACGATATGACGTCCAACAAATCCGGTGCCGCCAAAGACGGTTACGATACGACGTTCCATGCTTGCTCTCTCCTTGCCGGTGACACCAGGTCCGGGATTTTCAGGGATTGCGGGTGCCAACTGCCGTGACGACCGGTTGCAGACCGGCCCGATCCGAATACGATCCTGTGGACAATCATATGGTGCCCATCGCGAAGACGATATGATTGTCCGCAGGCACTTGGGTTATATACGACCCTTAATCCGCGTCAACAATGCGGTTTTGTTAAACAATTTCCTGTTCGGCGTCGATTTTGGCCAATATTCCGTCCAAAAGAGCCATCAGACCCGCCCGGTAATCCGGATAGCGCAGCGTAACTCCCAATTCGTCCTTGATCCGTGCATTGGAGACACGTTTGTTATCTTCATAAAAGCTTGCGGCCATCGGGCTGAGCTTTGCGGTGGCAAAGTCTTCTTCGGCCGGGGGATCAACACCCAGCAACCCGCAAGCATAGGCAATTACATCCTGTGGCGGGGCGGCATCATCATCGCACACATTGTAAACAGCGCCACAATCGGGCTTTCTGATTGATGCCAGAACCGTCTGGGCGATGTCTTCGACATGGATGCGTGAAAAGACCTGACCGGGTTTGACGATCCGGCGTGCGCGGCCCGATCGCACTGTTTCAAGTGCATTGCGCCCCGGTCCGTATATCCCCGCCAGCCGGAAACTGTGCACACAAAGACCGTGCCGACGCGCCAGATCAAACCATGCCTTTTCCGCAGAAACCCGGCGACGGCCGCGTTTGCCACTTGGCAGAAGGTCGTCTTCTTCGGTGACTTCGCCGCCGTTGCGATCGCCATAAACGCCGGTGGTCGACAAATAGCCGATCCATGTGCCTTCGGGCAGGGCGGCAAGATCGGCGCCATGATGACGGATCACCGGATCACCATCCCCGCCGGGCGGGGCCGAAACCAGAACATGCGTAACACCGTCCAGTGCCGACCTGATATCGTCAACGGGCTGATCATCCCCAAAAACAAATGGCTCGATCCCCTCGGTCGCAAGCAATCTTGCCTTATCGGCACTGCGCGTGGTTCCGGCAATTTTCCAGCCATCTTCGCGCAATTGATCCGCCACAAGACGTGCGGAAAAACCCAGTCCGAAACAAAACAGCTTATTGGTCATCAAGGCACCTGTATTTGATGGGTGATCGTCCCTGTGCGCACAGTAGCGATGCCAGGCCTGCTGTTCAAAACCTTTTGCCGGGATGTTTCGGGGCCTTGTGCCACAAACCATATACAAGACAATCATTATCTTGCCGTTTTCATCATGTTTGTTGGCGATATGGGCATTCGGGCATGGTGGATCATTGCCATCATGCCTATGCTGTTATCGACCCGATCCTGCCAGAAACGGAGCTTTTGACGCCATGTCACATTTTCGCGGCCTTTCGACCCTTTCGCGCGCCACCGGCACGCTTTTCCTGGCGGGTTTCGTCAGCATCTGGGCGGCCCCGAACCTGTATGCACAATCTGGCACCGGATCAGATACCAACGGAACATTGTCGCTTGAGGAAAAGCAGCAATATCAGGACTGCATCAAGCTGGCCCAGCTTAAACCCGAAGACGGATTTGAAAGTGCTATTGCCTGGCGCGACATGGGTGGCGGAGAACCGGCGCGCCATTGCGTTGCCGTGGCATTGATATCGCTTGGCAAATATGAAGAAGCCGCAACCCGGCTTGATGCATTGGCCAAGGACAGCACGGCAGACCCCGGTGTTGTTGCCGGCATGCTGGCCCAGGCCGGTCAGGCCTGGATGATGGCAAACAATCTTGAATTTGCCTGGCGTGATCAGAGCCGCGCACTCGAACTGGTGCCCAATAACCCGCAATTGTGGGTCGACCGCGCGATGGCGCTTGGCCTTGCCGGGCAGTATTGGGATGCGATCGACGATCTGAACAAGTCGCTTGATCTTGATCCCAATCAGGCAGATGTCCTGATCTATCGGGCGTCGGCATGGCGAATGCTTGAAAGCTATGATCTTGCCATGACCGATGTTGAAAATGCGCTGGTGATTGAACCGAACAACGTTCAGGCCTTGTTTGAACGCGGAAAACTGTACCAGATCGCCGGGAAAAATGACCTGGCGCGACGCGACTGGCTAAATGTCATAGAAAATTCAAACGGAACCCCTGTCGCAGATGCGGCAAAAGCGAATATAGAAAAGATGGATGTTCGTACCGGTTCAGATTAAATGCATCATGCTCCGGGTTTGCCGAAACCAGCATCCTTTGTATATGTCTGGTGATCAGTGATCCCGGATTTGACCGGACACCATTTTGGGGGACGAAATGCGTCGCACGTTTGCCGTGACTGCCATGGCCGCATCTCTTGCACTTGTTTCTGTTGTTTCAGCGGCACAGGCACGTGATCAGGTTCGTATTGTCGGGTCTTCGACAATTTTTCCGCTGACCACCAAGGTCGCAGAACATTTTGCCAGAACAACCGGCGAACCGGCCCCGGTGGTCGAAAGCACCGGATCAGGCGGCGGCTTCAAGCTGTTCTGTGGCGGTGTTGGCGAACAATATCCCGATATCGTTGATGCATCGCGTCCGATTTCCGGGTCCGAAACCGCGATTTGCGCAGCCAATTCGGTCCGCAAGATCAGTGAAATCAAGATCGGCTATGACGGCATTGTCTTGCTGGGATCGCGTGAAGCCCCGACCATGTCGCTTACCGCCCGCCAGCTTTATCTGGCGCTGGCAAGAACCATTCCGGTTAATGGCGCAAGCGTTCCCAACCCGAATGTCAAATGGTCCGATGTCGATCCGTCGCTTCCCGATCTGAAAATCCGGGTTTATGGCCCGCCGCCGACATCGGGCACCCGTGACCTGATGGGGCAGCTTCTGCTTGATAAGGGCTGTTCGACCTTTGCCGATATCGCAAGTCTTGAATCATCCGATCCCGACAGCTTCCGTTTGTTGTGCCGGACCATCCGCGAAGACGGTGCCTATATCGAAGCCGGGGAAAATGACCGCCTTGTGATCAGCAAGCTTGAAAAGGATCCGACATCCTATGGGGTGATGGGCTTTAACAATCTTGAGCGTAACCGTGAAAAGCTTCGCGGCATTACCATCAACGGCGTTGAGCCGGATTACGAAACCATCCTTGATGGCAGCTATCCGGGGTCCCGCGCGCTTTATCTTTACGTCAAGGATGACCACGAACAGCTTGTTCGGTCATTGGGGGCGTTCGTATCGACCTATGTGTCCGAGGCCGTCATTGGCGAGGACGGGCTTCTGGTTGAAAACGGTCTGGTGCCGCTGACCGAAGAAGAACGTCAGGAAACCCTGGCCACATCAAAGAAATTTGCGGCCCACTAAGCGCCGAATTTATCCAAGCACCTCGAAACGGCCGGGCATCAGTCCGGCCGTTTTGCCATCCAGACCTGATTGCTGGCATATCGCGGCGGACTGCCGTTGAAATCAGAAAATTCCGCTATCGAAACGAAACCTGAAAGTTCCAGCATCAGTCGCATTTCGCTGCGTGTAATCCAGCGCAGATGATGCCAAGCCTCTTCGCGGCGCCGCACATCACCGTCAGGACCGATTTCCTCAAACCGCCAATGTTCGCTGAACCGCTGGGTCAGGGGATCATTGGTGCGTTCCATTGCAGTGATCCGCAATCGGCTGTCCGGCCTGCCAACACCATCAGGCATCGGAAAGACCGGCAGTTCGACAAAATCCGGATCACCTTCGGGCAGGCAATAGCGCAAATCCGGATCCATCAGATCAAGGGCCAGTGCCCCGCCAGGTTTGAGATGGGCAAAGGCACGGTCTAGGGCACGTCTTTGATCGGTGATATCGGTGACTTCCTGAAGCCCGCGAAACGGAATGATGACAAGATCAAAAACCCGGCCCAGATCAAAGTCGCACATATTGCCAGGATGCCAGTCAATATCGGGATAGTTTGCGCGTGCCTGATCAAGCATCGCCGGCGACAGATCAAGCCCGGTTACCGCAATCCCGAGACGCGCAATCGCGGCACTGATACGTCCGGTACCACAGCCCAGTTCAAGAACGCCATGTCCGGTAGCAAGTCTTTTTGCAAGACGGGTATAGAATGGAACGGGATCCTCAAAAAACTTGCGATCAAGATCAGCACGAAGATCGTAACTTGCCGTATTCAGGCTTCCCGCAGGGTAGAATTCATCTGAATTGGATGAATTCGTCATTCAAAATCCAGTTCGGCATAGTGACTGGATGGCGGGAAACTTGCCTGTCGGTCGGCAAGAATGTCGCGCATGGACGGGCGGCTTTTGATCCGCATGTACCAGTCCTTGGCACGCGGATGTTTGGACCAGTTGATATCGCCCATATAGTCGATCACCGATACCTGTGCCGCGGCCGCCAGATCGGCCATGGTCAGGTGATCCCCGGCAAGCCAGTTCCGGCGTTCAAACAACCAGCCGATATAATCAAGATGATAGGCCGCATTGGTGCGCCCGGCGCGCAGGACCTTGGTATCGGGGGTGCCGGTTGAAAAGAACCGCTTAAGCAGCTTCTCACCAAGCAGATGGTCGGTGACCTCGCGATTGAACTTGCCATCAAACCAAGCAACAAGGCGGCGGATTTCCGCACGTTCCCTGGGATTTGATCCAAACAGTCTGGGTTCTTCGTCAGAAATCTCGTCGAGATATTCGCAAATCACGGTCGAGTCACACAGAACGGTGCCGTCTTCGTCCTCAAGCACGGGTACTTCGCCGGCCGGATTGAGCAACAGGAATTCGTCACGCCGTTCCCATACCGGTTCGGCTTTCAGTTCGAATTCTAGTTTTTTCTCGGCAAGGACCAGGCGCACTTTGCGCGAAAATGGTGAGAGCCAAAAGTGATATAACTGACGCATAGACGTGAAGATACCCGACCAAGGATGAACGTTTTGCAAAGACCCGCCAGCACTGTGAGGGCATCGGCAATACGGCAATTCATAAAGTTCATTTCAGAACCGGAATTGCGAAATCTGTCAAACCACGCAACAGGGCGGAAGTAAAGGCCTTCCACGCAATTGTTGTGTGATTTTCACCCTTTTGCCAAACAGCACGGATCGAAAGTCCGACAAACGGCTATTTGGTCCGGCTTCTGGCCAATTCAAGCAGGCCATCAAGGTCAAGACAGGCTTCGAGATGATCGGCCAATTCATCAAGGGCAGCACCGACTCCGGCTTCGAAATCATGCAAGGCGACACGATCATTCCCGCCAAGCGATGCCAGAAGGTTCTGACGAAAGGCGTCACTGCCAAAAAGGCCATGTAGATAGCACCCCATCACGCGCCCGTCCGTGCTGATTGCGCCATCGGGTTCGGCAATCCCGACCAGTGCCAGCCAGCCCCGCGCCCGATCGGGGCCATCGGTTCGGCCCATATGGATTTCATAGCCGGTTACCGCGATATCGGCAGAAAACAGCGCCCCGGATGACGGAGCATTGGACATGACGGTCAATCCGTCAGTCTTGCGCAAGGTCTTGTCACCCGCCATGACGGTTTCAACATCAAGCAATCCCAGACCGGTTTCACTGCCCGGTTCGCCTTCGACACCATTCGGGTCATGAACCATGCGTCCCAGCATCTGATAGCCGCCACAAATGCCGATAACCGCCCCGCCGCGCCGGTGGTGCGCCAGAATGTCGATATCCCAACCCTGTTCCTTTAAAAAGCGCAGATCGGCCATAGTCGATTTTGACCCGGGCAGCAGCACCAGATCGCAATCAGCCGGGATCACCTGACCCGGTTTGATCACCAGAAGTTCGACATCTGCCTCGGCGGCAAGCGGATCAAGATCGTCAAAATTGGCGATGCGCGGCAAATGCGGCACGGCAATGCGGATCACAGGACCAGACGCACCATCCTGCTTGCGCTGATATTTCCCGGCCTTTTCAAGCGCCACGCCATCTTCGGCGGGCAATTTGTGGGCACCGGGCCAGTACGTTGCGATACCGTAACTTTTTAAGCCGCAGGTCTGTTCAATGATGTCGGTTGCCGATGCAAACAATGACACATCACCGCGAAACTTGTTGATGACATAGCCACGCAGCCATTTGCGATCACTATCCGACAGCAGGGCGTGGGTCCCGACAATCGATGCAATCACCCCGCCGCGATCAATATCGCCGACCAGAATAACCGGCACACCGGCGGCCTCGGCAAAGCCCATATTGGCGATATCGGATGCCCGCAGATTAACCTCGGCCGGGGATCCGGCGCCTTCGACCAGAACAAGATCGGCATCATTTGCCATGATCTCGAAACTTTGGATCACCTTTGGCAGAAGATCGCGTTTAAGGCGGTAATAGTCACGGGCCTTGGCACTGGTCAGCACTTTGCCCTGCACCACGACCTGGGCACCAATATCACTTTGTGGTTTGAGCAAAACCGGGTTCATATGCACCGTGGTCGGCACACCGGCGGCCCGGGCCTGAAGCGCCTGCGCACGACCGATTTCCCCGCCATCGTCGGTGACCGCCGCATTGTTGGACATGTTTTGCGGTTTGAACGGACGCACGCGAAGCCCGCGACGTGCAAAAGCACGGCACAATCCGGCCACCAGCATTGATTTGCCGACATCCGATCCGGTCCCCTGAAGCATCAAAGCAGGAACAGATTGCGCGTTCATTCCGGTTTCAAAACTTTCATCATTGCCGTTTGAAACGACAGATCATCACAATGCGGATCAGAATTCGACACCGATCTGCGCCTTGATCCCCTGTTCGCGGAACGGGTGTTTGATCATGGTCATCTCGGTTACCAGATCGGCTGCTTCGATCAGGGTATCTGGTGCATTGCGCCCGGTCAGGACAATATGCTGATCGGGCAGCTTGTTTGACAGCGCATCAAGCACATCATCAAGCGGCAGGAAGTCATAGCGCAGGACGATATTGATCTCGTCAAGAATGACCATGGAAAAGCTTGGATCACGCAGCATTTCCAATGCCTTGTTCCAGGCTTCACGCGCCAGTGCCACATCCTGTGCCCGGTTCTGGGTTTCCCAGGTAAAACCGGCCCCCATGGCGTGGAATTCACAAAGATCGGGGAATTTTTTCAAAAGCTTTGCCTCGCCGGTTTCCCAGCCGCCTTTGATGAACTGCACCACGCCGACCTTCATATCATGACCGACACAGCGCATCGCCATGCCAAAGGCCGAGGATGATTTCCCCTTGCCCTTGCCGGTATGGACAATGATCAGGCCTTTTTTGTCGATCTTCTGGGCCATCATCTTGTCGCGCGCGGCCTTGATTTTCTTCATTTTTTCATCGTGGCGCGCGTTGATATCGACGTCAGGCTGGCTTTTATCGGTCATGGTTTCTTCCCTTTGATATACGCCCCCACAATGCGGCGAAAGCGCATCTTTGATCAAGGGCAGTTTTGCGGGGTTTGATCAAGTTCAAGACTTGCAATCACACCCTGAAAGCCATGTTTGCGGGCAACCGGACAAAAGCGTGCGGCATTGGCGCCTTCTTCGCGATATTCCACGGCAAAGACCGGTTTGCCATACGCAATATAGGGATCAAACGCATCCATGAAGCCCAACCGAAAGGCTGATTCAAGGATGGCAAAATCCATCAGATCAACCAGATCACCGACCAGTTCAGGGGCATTTTTCTGTCCGATGGCAAGACCGCGCTGATGGGCAAGATCAATCAGCCACCGGATATAGCGCAGCTGATCGGTTCGTTTCAGGTCAAACCCGGTTGTCTTGTTGGAAAGGTCGGCCTCGTAACCGTCAATATTATCGGGTTCAACACCAAGAAATCCCTTGTCCCGGCACAGATCAAATCGTGCGGTCATGACATCGGCAAAATGTTCAAACCGGGCGATATCAAGCCAGTATTCCCCGTTCCATCCCCAATAAGCATTGCCGATCACATGTTTGGGAAAATCGACGTAATCATCGCGCCAGTCTTCAAGCGCACCAACATTGATATAACAGACCGGAAAAAGACCGGCTTCCCGCCAGTCGCGTATTTGTGCTGTGGTGACTTCATAAAGATCAGCACCGATGATTTTTGAACCTGCGACATCATCGGCAATTTCGCCCTGCAATTGCCAGTGAAATGGCCCGAACGGGACAGCAGACCAGCTGTTCTTTTGGGTTGCAACCGCATCAGATGCCATCGGCCCGATACCAGCCACCAGCAATCCCGACAGCAAAATGCCCAGGGTAAAGTTTTTCAGGCCAAACATTTGATGTGCGCGCGTCATCCGGTGCCCCGTTGTGTCAGGCGCACTTTGCCCGCCAATGGCCGGGATGACAACATCACAGCACATCGAACAGGATGATCATTGGAAGAATATCTGATGACCCACCATAAGACCCATCACAAGAAAAGTGCGGCCAGATGACCGCACTTTTCCGCTGCCTTTGGCAGCTTCCCCCACCCACGAGACGGGTTTGCCATCCAGGGCAATGTCGAAATCCCGGAAATGTCAGCACATGGTGCCCTGATTGGGGGACAGGCCAAGGTCACCAGTTACCAGATCAGCCCATTTGTCGGGCTCGCGCATATCGATATTGCGCAATTCAGGGCGACGCATCCGGGCCTTGTTAAACAGTTGAAGCCGATCACCGGGGGACATGCGTTTCAGCCGCATCAGTGCCTTGCGCACGGTTTCATTTTGCAGGGAAACCGGGGTCTGGAAACTGTGTTCAACCACTTCAAGACGGCGTTCAAGCCAGTCGCGACTGATGACGACTTCTTCGATCAGGGATTTGAATTCGCGGACCACCGGGAAATGGTCAAGCGCGATATGGGCAACTGAAATCGCGGTGCGCCAGACCTGACGTTCCACGCCCTGCAAATAGCGCCAATAGATTTTAACCTTGGCATCAATTTCAAAGCGGGTCTGGTCGGGACCGGGCAAATGATGGGCAAGCTCGGTCATGCCATCATGGAATTCCTCGAAGCTGACAGGGCGATGTTGCCCGTTAAAGCGTTCACGGACATCCAGCACGGCGCGAATGGCCCCTCGGGCGGGACGATACCGGCCCTGACCGTGCAAATCTTCGCGCAGCCAGTCGGGCATATCGCAATCAGCAAGCAGGAAGTCGATAATATCTGCATGCCCTTTGTGGGCAGGCAAGGGAGTTTGCAAATAGTCAGGCAAACGAACGTTTGTCTTGTTCTCCATCGCGGCCTCCTATCCTTGTGATCACCCTGCTTCCCGGCAGGTGATCCAACAGGGGTGCCCCGTCCCTCACAACTTATTAACAGTTGGTTAATTGAGATATGGTGCGAAAACGAAACGTTTCAACTGCCCGTCTTGTTCCGGTGGTAAAATTCTTGTGAATCAAAGGACACGGCAAGAAGTGCGTCACGCCCGATCAAGAAGGTCGGATGAAACGCTGTTGCGGCGCGGCTGCCAAAGCCCGCGTTCAATTGCCTCGCGCAGGCGATCGCGAATATCACGCAGCGCATCGGGGTTATGGGATTCGATAAAATCACGAACCTTGGGATCATCAAGATAGGCATCATAGACCAGGTCAAAGTGATGATCGGCCACACAACGTGCAGTCGCGGCAAAGGCAAACAGATAATCCACCGTTGCCGCCATCTCGAATGCCCCCTTATAGCCATGGCGCATCACCCCATTGATCCATTTGGGATTGACCACACGCGCCCGGACCACACGGGCGATTTCTTCTTCAAGTGTACGGATTTTGGGACTTTCGGGGCGGGAATGGTCGCTGTGGTAAACCGTCGGCTGCTTGCCTGACAGGTTCCGTACCGCCGATGTCATTCCGCCTTCGAACTGATAATAGTCATCGGAATCCAGCAGGTCATGTTCACGGTTATCCTGATTATGGACAATCGCATCGACATTGGATAACCGGGTTTCAAACAGCTTGCGCGCAGCGACACCTTCGGCCCCGTTGCCATAGGCGTAGCTTCCCCATGCCAGATAGGCATCCGCCAGATCGGCTTCGTCTTCCCAAAGCTTTTCGTCAATCATCGCCTGTAAACCCGCACCATAGGCGCCGGGTTTTGACCCAAACACGCGGAATGCGGCCTGCTGGCGGACCTGATCGGCTGTCATGCCCTGATCCCTGAGCTTTACGGTTTCACGGGCAATGCGCGCAACAATCGGATTGATGTCTTCGGGTTCGTCTGTTTGATCCGCGACCGCCCGGACCGCACTGTCAAACAGGTCAATCAGGCCCGGAAAGGCATCGCGGAAGAAACCCGAAATGCGCAAGGTCACATCCACCCGCGGACGTCCCAGAAGCGATGCGGGCATGATTTCAAACCCGGTCACCCGGCGCGACGCACTGTCCCAGGTCGGACGCACCCCCATAAGCGCCAGGGCCTGGGCGATGTCATCACCGCCCGTGCGCATGTTGCTTGTTCCCCAGACCGAAAGTCCCAGCGCACTTGGCCATTCACCATGATCCTGAACATGGCGTTCGAGCAGCAATTCGGCCGATTTCCAGCCCAGTTGCCATGCGGCCGGGGTCGGCACGGTACGGGTATCGACCGAATAGAAATTGCGCCCGGTCGGCAACACATCAGGTCGCCCACGCGTGGGTGCACCCGACGGTCCGGGCTCAACAAATTTGCCGGCAAGTCCCCGCAGGATGCCGGAAATCTCGGCCGGACCACAACCGGTTACGGCCGGGCGAATATTCGTTTCGATATCGGAAATAACATCCTTAACAGCACTCCATGACGGATCAGCCGTGACCGTTCCATTGACCAGATCCCGCGCCAGAAGCTCGATCCGCTCCACCGTATCGCCGGTTGTCCGCCACGGGCCAATATCGCTGTCATCCTTTGTGCCATAGGCAGCAAGGATATCGGGCTTGGCACCGGGCCAAAATTCGGCAAAGGCGCAATCAAGGGGATCAAATGCCGGGTCGGCCAGGATATCCTTGGCAATTGCGCGATGCAGGGATGCCTTGGGCCCGTGATCAGCACCACGTGGCAAGCGGGCAAGTGCGACCAGAAGATCGGTCAAAAGATCGCCTTCTGGCGCCTTGCCAAAGATATGAAGACCATCGCGGATCTGAAGTTCCTTAAGCTCGCACAGATAGTTATCAAGCTTGGCCAGCGCGCTTTCTTCGTCCTCATCCGCCTCGATCCCGCAATCCCGATCAAGACCAATGCGAATGGCCAGTTCAAGAATGTCGCGTTTCAGGATCGTCAAACGGCGCGGATCGACCGCAGCAGCGTCATAATATTCATCGACCAATGCTTCGAGATCTTTGAGCGGCCCGTAACTTTCCGCACGCGTCAGGGGCGGGGTCAGATGGTCAAGAATGACCGCCTGGGCACGGCGTTTGGCCTGTGTGCCTTCGCCCGGGTCATTGACGATAAAGGGATAGAAATGCGGGGTCGGGCCAAAGACTGCTTCGGGGAAGCAATCCTCGGAAAGTGCCAGTGACTTGCCCGGCAACCATTCCATATTGCCATGTTTGCCAAAATGAATGATCGCATCGACGCCAAACACGTGCCGCAGCCAGATGTAAAAGGCGAAATAGTTATGCGGCGGCACCAGATCGGGCGAGTGATAGCTTTCGAGCGGATCAATGTTGTAGCCACGCGCGGGCTGCAAGCCCACGACCACATTGCCCATCGGCAGGATCGACAGGGCAAAGCTTTCCTGATCGGGCAGGTAAAACGGATCAGTTTGGGGATCGCCCCAGGCCTCGATCACCTGGCTTCGGATCGATTTGGGCAGCGCGGCAAAGGCCGCTTGATACTCCGTCAGGGACAGCGTTACCCGTATCTCACGCGTGGCAAGGGACTTGAAATCGTTGGTCGGCCCGGCCTTGATCGCGGCAATCAGGGCATCGCCGTCTGCCGGCAAATCGGTGATGGCGTATCCGTCTTCAAGCATGGCGCGCAGGGTTTCGATCATGCCAGCCGGCGTATCAAGCCCGACACCATTGCCCAGACGGGCATCCTTGTTGGGATAGTTGGCCATGACCATGGCGATCTTGCGATCTGCCGGGGCAGATTTGCGCAACCTGATCCAGTTGGCGGCAAGTTTTGCGGTGAAATCGACCCGATCGCGCACCGGGATATATTTGACGAGATCGATCTGGGTCAGGTCATCCTTACCCGCCGATCCCTTGAACGAAACGGCCCGGGCCAGAATACGGCCATCGACCTCGGGCAGGGCGACATTCATCGCGATATCACGGGCGGCAAGCCCGTTCACACCATCGCGCCATGCATCTTCGCTGCCACCAGACAAGACCACCTGAAAGACCGGCGCATCAACGGCATCAAACGGCCCGTCATGTCGTTCCGACCCCGGAACGGAAAGCGCAAACCCGGTCGTATTCAAAATCAGATCGGCATTCGTTTCCGCAAGCCAGTCACTAACCAGCGCACTTGCCACCGGGTCTTTGAGGCTGGCGACAAAAATCGGCAACGGATTGAGATGGTTGTCGCACAATGCAGCAACCAGCGCATCTATAACGTCAAGATTTCCCGCCTGGACAAGTGATCGATAAAAAATGATCGGGGTGACCGGCTGATCGGTTTTCCAGTTTGATCTGATATCATCAAGACCGGCCTGTGACATACCCGGCCAATATCCGCCAGCCTTGACCAACGGGGCGGCTGGCGACCAGTTCCACCGCACATCTGCGTTCAGTTTTTCATAGATCAGACGCAGCAAATTTTCGGCATTTTGCGGGCCACCTTCGATCAGGTAACGCCAGATATTCTGATATTCAGCACCCTTGACGGTGGATAGCGACAGAAGTTCGGCATCGGGTTGATCATCACCGGGCAACAGCACCAGCGGGATATCACGCGACCGCGCCAGAGCAACCAGCTGCTCGACACCATATTCCCAATAACCGCGCCCGCCCAAAATCCGCACGATGATGAATTTGGCATCACAAAGCACATCATCGACATAAAGATCGACCGACATATTGTGACCAAGCTGCAAAAGACTGGCCAAACGCAAAGACGGAACATCATCACCAAACGCATCTGCCAGACGTGCCTGTGCCCCGGCAAGGCAGGCAAGCTCGGACTCGGCCGCAGACAGGATGACGAAATCGCCCGGTTCCTGACCAAGATCGACCGCTTCGCTGCCATCGGTGACCATGCCGGGCTGTGCTGCCAAAAGATGCATTTGAAATTCCGTCTGTTCTGTCGTCAAAAGCACCGATACCGGACGCAAAACATCCGGTATCGGTCATATGGTTTTATGTGCGCCCAATGGGCTTAGGCCGCCTTGATTGCAGCCTCGATCGCGGCACGGTCCAGACCATGCAAGCCGATCACCACCAGTTCGGAACGACGGCTTTCAGTATCAGCCCAGGGACGGTCAAAGTAACGCTGGAAACGTTCACCGACCCCCTGAACCACATGGCGCATCGGTTTGCCCGGAACATCAAGGAAACCCTTGATGCGCAGAACATCATATTGACGCACGATATCGATCAGGCGTTTTTCAAGGGCCGCCGGATCATTGACCGCATCAAGTGAGACAACAAAACTTTCAAAATCATCATGATCATGTTCATGACCATCATCATGATGGCTCGGACGGCTATCCAGGTCATCCTCGGCCGCAGCACCAAGGCCCAGCAAAATGGCGTTTTCAACACGGGAATGCTCGGTCGCGATGATTTTGACCGACGGCTTTTTAAGTTCAGCGCGGATATCGGCTTCGACCTTGGTGCGTTCTTCGTCAGTCAGAAGGTCGGTCTTGTTCAGAACCACCATATCGGCGCAATGAAGCTGTTCTTCAAACAGTTCTTCAAGCGGGCTTTCATGATCAAGGTTTTCATCAGCCTCGCGCTGGGCCTGTACCGCATGATGGTCATGGGCAAACAGCCCGTCGCGCAATGCCGCACCATCAAGAACCGCAACAACGCCGTCCACAGTCACGCGCGACCGTACTTCGGGCCAGTTGAACGCCTTGACCAACGGCTTGGGCAGAGCCAGCCCGGATGTTTCGATAACGATATGATCAGGCGGTGTATCGCGATCAATCAGGCCACGAATGGTTGGCAGAAAGTCATCCGCAACCGTACAGCAGATACATCCGTTTGCCAGTTCAACCACATCATCCTCGGCACAGCCTTCGATACCGCACCCGTTGATGATGCCACGATCAACGCCCAGATCGCCAAATTCATTGATGATCAGGGCAATGCGTTTGCCATTGGCATTTTCCAGCATGTTGCGGATCATGGTTGTCTTGCCGGCCCCCAAAAAGCCGGTAATGACGGTTGCCGGGATTTTACCCAATTGTGCCATTTTCAAATTCCTTGAAATTCAATCATTTAAATTGTCATTTGACCTGCATCGGAATGCCGGCAACGACAAGCGTCACCCGGTCGACCAATGCGGCAATACGTTGATGGAGACGTCCGGCATGATCGCGAAAAGCCCGCGCCATTGCATTTTCCGGTACAATCCCGAAACCGACTTCGTTTGATACCAGCAACACCGGAATGTCCAGCCCAGGCAAGTGATCACAAAGCCGGTCGATTTCAGCATCAATGTCGCGATCTTCGAGCATCAGGTTGGTCAGCCACAAGGTCAGGCAATCGACCAGAACCGGTTTGCCGCCCGGCTGATTGCAGGTGTCGAGTGCACCGCAAAGATCAAGTGGTTCCTCGATCGTTTGCCAAAGATCGCCACGCGATTGTTTATGAAGGTCGATGCGGTTGACCATTTCATCATCCCATGCCCGACCGGTCGCGATATATATGCCGCCGCCAGCCGCATTGATGATGTTTTCGGCGAACCGGCTTTTGCCAGATCGCGCACCGCCAAGAATCAGATGTGTCCCGCAAGGCGGGTCAGTCCGGGTCATATTCTATTCCTCGCCATGGCCTCCCACCGAGGCCCGATTGCGTCGCCATCATTTGAGATGATGACACCATTCGGCTGGTTTCCTGGCTGCGGGCATGAAAGCAATCCGCCTTCCCGGTTTCCCGGTGGCTGGTGAATGGCAATACATCCACCCGGATCACCCAACCCGATACAGTTGCGGGGGCAGCATCGGCATCGCACCGATTTCCCATCACCGAACGGTGCGCCGAACCTAACAGGTTTGCCCTTGAACCCAAAGGGCATTCTCTGTCCGGACGGGTCTGCTAACCGGAAGGTCAGTATTTGTAAGAATTGCCTGCTTGAGGCCGGCTCTCCTTTAAGGGAACATAATATTATCAAGCTGGAATTAGAGTGGTAACAAATCACCTTCCAGCAAGATCACCGGGACAAAAAACATCAAAACCGGTGGGCCGCATAATTGCGGCACCAAACTCTTGGGGTTAACTGGAATTTTGCAAAATCAGATGGCAGTTTCTGCACAACTATCGAAAATCCGAAATCCGAACACACCAACCTGGACCACATCCTCGCGCAAGGATATGTGGCTTGGTCTGCTTGAACGTCTGAATTCCGACAATCGGGCCTTTCAGACGTTTCTGGAAGAATATGCGACGGGTGCGGACATTACATTGTCGCGCCGCGATGTGCGCAGCATCTTTGCTCTTGATGCTTCCAAAGGGGTGATCGGCACCATCATCTGGTCCCACGCGCGCGGCATCCGTGTTAATGCGCTGTCGCTGCTCGTGCGTGATCTGCCGACGCTCATCACGTTGATGTCGATTTCGGATTTCGGCCAGGAAGAATTGAATGAATTGCTTTCCCAGCCCGGGATATCGGTCCCCACCGCCAGCAAAATGCTGTCAGCCTGTGGAAAGACCTATCGCAAGATGCCCGCAGCCATCATTGATGACAACGTCATCCAGGCAATTGAGAATACGGCTCTTTGTGAAGATTTCCCGCATGTCTCCAAATTGCGCAACAAGTCACGCAGCCGTCCGCTGCCCTATTATGAAGCCTATTTAAAAGACGTGACTGCGATCTGCGAAAAGCATGACATTACCGCAGATATGCTTGATCGCTATCTTGCCGAACATGCGCTTGAAGATCTTCCCTTGAATTCCGAGCTGCAAACGGCCTGATTGCCGCTGACCGGGCGGTCTATGGCAGGGGAATGGTCACGACATCCACATCCTGACGACATCGTTCCACAGCGGGTCGATGCCGTTTTTATTTTCTGTCAAAATCATCCAAAGCTTTGATTGACCGCGGTGACACGCCAGCCGGGATGATCCACACCGTCGATATATTCCAGTCTGGTCAGACTTAGCGTATCGATATGAAATGACAATGCCGCTTCAAGGGACAGTCCAAGCGCATTGGCCATGATCGCGCGGATGGTACCGCCATGGACCACTGCAACAATGTCGCGGCCCGCCCAATAGCTGGTGGCGTGGGTGAAAACCGGACCAACCCGCTCGACCATATCGGCAAAGCTTTCACCATTTGGCGGCTGCTGTCGGGCGAAATCGGTCCAGAATTGTGTGGTTTCGCCTTTCGGAAGGTCGTTCCAGTGCTGAAGCTCCCAGGCTCCGAAATGTTGCTCGGCAAAGCCGCTTTCGCGGGTCGGGGTGATGTCTTCGTCGATCAGTTCCTGAAGCTTGAGCGCGGTATCAAGCGTCCGTGACAGATGGCTGGTCATCCAGACCGCATCGCGGGGCAAGTGCCGCGCCACCGCACGCAGTTTTTTTTCATCAGACAGATCAACCTGCATGTCGCTTCGGCCATAGACCAGACGTTCCGGGTTTTGCACCGGCGCGTGACGCACCAGCCACCAGCGCGTTGTCTTGATTTTGGTCATGCTTTCCCCGGTTTGTTCGGACATTGGCAGTCAATCATGGTCGTTTTGAGCCATCAGCAAAGTTCCTGGCTATGCCATTACGGCAATGAAGCCGATACCGGCAAACAGTTCGGCACAGATTTGTGTTGCCCCCAACACATCTCCGGTCTGCCCGCCGATTTGTGATCTGGCAACCATTGCGACGATCAGGATCGCGATCATCACACCGACAATTACCGCAAACATCGCACCGATACCGCCCAATACCAGAACAACGGCGCTGGCAATGGCAAACCCGATCAGAACCGGAAGCCATCCGGGCCGCCCGGCCCCTTTGCCCAGTCCGTTATCCCGCGCCGGCGGCAATATGCGCATGACAACCGGCATTGCCGCACGGGAAATAACCGCCATGATCAGAAACAGGATACCGGCCTGTCCGATATCCGCCGCAGCCGTAATCAGAACCAGCCTTAAACCTAGCGTCAAAATCAGCATGACAACCGCATAGGTCCCCAAAGTGCTGTCGCGCATGATTTCAAGTTTGCGGTCGCGGTCCATCCCACCGCCAAAGCCGTCTGCACAGTCGGCAATGCCGTCTTCGTGCATCGCGCCGCTCAGCAATACCATCGCTGCGATGGCAAAGATCGCATAGACAAGGGGGTTTCCCGTCAGAAAATCGACAAGCATCGCCGGCAGCAATGCCAGGCCCGCCAGGACCAGTCCGACAAGTGGCCAGCACCAGACAGATCGCGCGATCAGAGCCGCCCGGAAATCACCAACCGGGGGCAACGGCACCCGGCTGAGCAATGCCATGGCACGCCAGAAATCGGATAAAACCGACGCATCAACAGACGTTTTATCCGCATCATCATGCCGATCACCTGTCGGTGTATCTGTGCTTTGCATGTTTGTTTCGTTTTGGTTATGATCTTCGGACACCATGAAATTCCGATTTTCGAACTGGCAATCTGTTGCGCATAGGCCTAGTTTGGGGCCGATTTTATTGGGGTTCTTCAGTCCACCGCGAAACCGAAGCCATCCCGGATCCGGGACCGGCAGACCGTTGGCCGATACTGAAACACACCAATTGATTGGTTTCTGACCCTAATCCTTACCATTCCAGAAGCCAAGCGGAACACGCTTTTTGACGATTTGCCGCCAGCCGGAGACCACAATGTTCAATCCCAAGCACCCGCCCCAAAGCCTTGATGAAATTCGCAGTCTTCTGGCCGATTTGCCGGCCGTTGACGCAGAGGCACAGGCTGCTGTTGCCAACCGTGAGCCGACCCTGACCAAACCGGCCGGGTCACTTGGCCGTCTCGAAGATTTCAGTCTTTGGCTGGCAGGCTGGCAGGGAACATCACGCCCGCGGATGTCTCGGCCGCGTGTCACTGTCTTTGCCGGCAGTCATGGCGTTGTGGCACAGGGCGTGTCTGCATTTCCGCCAAGCGTAAACCAGCAAATGGTAGAGAATTTCATCAATGGCGGGGCTGCCATCAACCAGATTTGCAAATCGGTCGATGCAGAACTCCGCGTGATGGAAGTCGCACTTGAAATCCCGACCAACGATTTCAGTCAGGAACCGGCGATGGATGATGAGGGCTGTGCAGAAGCCATGGCCTTTGGCATGAGCGCGATTGAAAAGGGCCTTGATCTTTTTGTGCCGGGCGAAATGGGCATCGGCAACACCACCGCCGCAGCGGCAATTGCCCATGCACTTTATGGCGGCAACGCCGGGGACTGGACCGGGCGGGGAACCGGCATTGATGACGCGACCCTGACACTCAAGACCCGGGTGGTTGGCGATGCCATCATCTTGCATAAAAACCAGATGCATGACGGGCTTGATGTCTTGCGCTGTGTTGGTGGGCGCGAAATTGCCGCCATGGCCGGAGCGATTATTGCCGCGCGCTATTCACGGGTGCCGGTATTGCTTGACGGATATGTTTCCTGTGCGGCGGCGGCGGTTCTGGCCGCCATGCGAGCTGATGCACTTGATCACTGTCTTGTCGGCCATGTTTCAGCAGAGCCGGGCCACATTCGCCTGCTTGAAAAGCTTGGCAAAAAGGCATTGATCGATTTTGGCATGCGCCTTGGCGAGGGGTCGGGTGCAGCATTGGCGATCCCGCTGCTGCGCTCAGCTGCTGAATGCCATAACGGCATGGCAACATTTGAAAAAGCCGGCATTGACGGCAAGGAACAGGCTTAAGCGGCCAAATTGCTTTTCATCGAAGCTTTTAAGACAATCATCATAGTGTCGGGCATCATAGCGTCGGGAAGCCCGGCGCTATTTTTTTGTCCGCTCGCTCATCAATTGTTCAACGTGGCGGCCCTGGAACATGGTGATGTTGATCGAATGGCCGAATTTGATCGCGCGTTCATCGTCGCAACGGCACAGAATCACACGTGTATCACCTGATTCCGCGACTGCTGCGCGCATGGCTTCGCGATGGGCATCATCCATGCTTTCCATATCCGGATCCCAGATCATCTTGATCATATCAACGCCCAGCTTATTGCGGTTGATATAGGGCAGGGAAAGATGGCTGATGCCGTCAATGCAAATGCGATAGCCACGATCACGGCAAAAATCGCGCGCAAAGAAGAAAGCACCCAGATCGGCAAAGATATCAATCTTTTGCAGTTCAAGAACGATGGTGCCGCGCTGACCGGCTTTGACATTGCTGTCAAAGGTCAGGAAATCGGGTGATAGCAAGGTCGACACATTAAGATTGATACTGACAGACCCGGTCACGGACGCATCGTTTGACCGGGTCAAAAGCGACAGCATCCGCCGATCAAGAATTTCCGTCAGATGCTGAAACAGCCAGCGGTTCGACAGAACATTGACATCGGGCAGAAGTGTTTCCTGCAAATCCTTGATTGAAATGAACAATTCATGGAAAACCGGTGTCGGGTTGGCATCACCGACCACCGCACAGATCGCCTGACGCCGCATCAGGTTGGACAGATCGGCACGGCGCAGCGATTCATCAATCCGGCCCAGAATTTTCGGGGTCAGCGGGGCGCGATCATCCCCGTAATCGGGATGATCGTTATGGCGCTCGGCCGCCTTGCTGACCACCCGGGGGCGGTTGGCATTGGCACGCACCAGCATCTGAGTCAGATGCAGGAAGTCCTTATATTGCTGCCCGACATCGTAAAAGTCGGTGAAGCTTGCCGGTGCACCGCTTTCATCCTTGCCATCACTGATCAGCGGATCGTCGTTGAACAGGAATTTCAGACGAAAGATGACGGCATTGACCTCGTCAATCTCGGCTGCATCAAAAATGAAAATCAGGTCCTGATTGGACAGGGTAAAGATACGCCCGGTGACTTCCGGCGCGATTTCTTCAAAGGCAACGATCGCCGTGCGAATATGGTGGTCGCGACGGTTGAATGCCTGCAATTTCGAGAAATGCACATGGATAGCACCCACACCTTCCTTGCGCCGCTCAAGGCGTCGCACATAGTCGACCAGAAAGGCTTCGGGCGATGGAAGTGAGCTATCAGACATTAATGCAATAACCAGATTATTGTTTTACCGGAACCAACCCCGATACCAAGCCCGTTCCATAATAGAGCCTGTCGATTAACAGGTTATGTATTTATCATTCATACCTATTGAAACCAAACGTGAAAATCGGACAATTTCAGACATCCGGTAAAACAGATAAGTCGTAGCTTTCCGCCATCCAAGCTGCTAGTTTCAGCCCGATTTGATAACCAAACAATAGGGTTGAAGAGCATATGTGGCGACGCAAACGGATTCTGGTAACGGGTGGCGCAGGTTTTCTGGGGTCACATCTGTGCGAACGTCTGCTTGATGAAGGAAATGATGTACTTTGTGTCGACAATTTCTATACCGGCACCAAAGACAACATTGTGCATTTGCTCGACAACCCGCATTTCGAGTTGATGCGTCACGATGTGACCTTCCCGCTCTATCTCGAAGTTGACGAGATTTATAACCTTGCCTGCCCGGCCTCCCCGATCCATTACCAGCACGACCCGGTCCAAACGACCAAAACAAGTGTGCATGGTGCGATCAATATGCTCGGCTTGGCCAAACGGGTTGGTGCAAAGATCTTTCAGGCGTCAACCAGTGAAGTTTACGGCGATCCGGAAGTCCACCCGCAAACCGAAGATTACCGGGGTAACGTCAATCCGATTGGCCCGCGCGCATGTTATGACGAAGGTAAGCGCTGCGCTGAAACCCTGTTCTTTGATTACCATCGTCAACACGGGCTTGAAATCAAGGTTGCGCGCATTTTCAATACCTATGGCCCGCGCATGCATCCACAAGATGGCCGTGTGGTCTCAAACTTCATTATTCAGGCGCTTCAGGGCCAGGACATCACCATCTATGGAGATGGCGAACAGACCCGTTCGTTCTGCTTCTATACCGATCTGATCGAAGGATTTGTTCGCCTGATGGCAACGGACAAAACGGTCACGGGCCCGATGAACCTTGGCAATCCGTTTGAAATCACCATTCGTGAACTTGCCGAACGGGTTATTGATATGACCGGTTCCAAATCCAAGCTGATTTTCAAGGATTTGCCGGCTGACGACCCGCTTCAACGTAAACCTGATATCACCTTTGCCCGCAATACGCTGGGATGGGAACCGACCGTTGCCCTTGAAACCGGTCTTGGTTCAACGATCGAATATTTCCGTAACCTGATCGCCAAGCACGGCTGACACGACTGACCGCAGGATTATAGAGCGCAATGGATATCAAAGCTTTTTTCGATGCCGAGTTTGACGAGCATCTTGATCTGGTAAACAAAACACGCGAAGCCACCCGCGATGCGTTTGTCGAGCTGGTTGAAATTTGCACCGATGCGCTTAATGACGGTAACAAGCTTCTGTTTTTCGGGAATGGCGGATCAGCTGCGGATGCGCAACATATCGCCACCGAATTCACGGTTCGCTACATCCACGACCGTCGTGCACTGCCGGCGATTGCCCTGACCACTGACAGTTCTGCGCTGACTGCGATCGGCAATGATTTCGGGTTTGACTACCTGTTTTCGCGCCAGATCGAAGCGCTTGGCAATCCTGATGATGTTGCGATCGGCATTTCGACATCGGGCAACAGCAAGAACGTCAATCTTGGTCTGGCCAAGGCCAAGGAAATGGGCCTGATTGCAACCGGCTGGACCGGCAAGACCGGTGGCGACATGGTCGATCTTTGCGATCCGCTGATGATTGTGCCCAGCAACACCACCGCCCGGATCCAGGAAATGCACATTCAGCTCGGTCAGATGCTTGTCGGTGCGCTCGAGCACACCCTTGGCCTGACCAAAAAATAATCGGCCCAAAGGCTGCCAGAACACAATTCAGAACGACAGAACAAAGATACGAACAAATGACCGATCTCAGCCATCTGGCCCGACAGGTAGAACAACTGACCAACGCCAAGGTCCTGTGCATTGGTGATGTCATGCTTGATCGCTTTGTCTATGGGTCGGTCAATCGTATCTCGCCCGAAGCACCGATCCCGGTCATCCGGGTCGAACGCGAAAGTGCAATGCTTGGCGGGGCGGGCAATGTTGCGCGCAATGCCACCGCCCTTGGGGCATCGGTTCAGTTCCTGACACTTGTCGGTGATGATTTGCCAGGCCGCGAAGTCATGGAATATGTCGCCAATGACAAGGGGGTCGAGCCCTATATCCAGACCGAACGCAACCGGCCGACCACCATCAAAACCCGTTATATCGCAAGCGGTCAGCAATTGTTGCGATCTGACAACGAAACCACATCGGACATCACCCCGGCCACCATCAGCAACCTTTCGACCCTTGCAGGTCAACTTGCACCGGATGTAGCGGCAATCATTCTGTCTGATTACGGCAAGGGCGTCTTGCATGCCGATGTGGTTGCCGCGGCGATCAATGCCGCGAGCAAGGCCGGAAAACCGGTCATTGTTGACCCCAAGGGCAGTGATTACAGCATCTATCGCGGGGCAACCGTGGTAACCCCGAACCGCGCCGAAGCACAGGCAGCAACCGGGATTGCCGTCAATAGCGACGAAGAAGCGGTTGCGGCCGCCACCAAGATCATTACCGAATGCGGCATTGATAACGTTCTGCTGACGCGCAGCCAGGATGGCATGACCCTTGTAACCAAAGATGGCGAAGCCATCCACCTGCCGACCGAGGCCCGCGAAGTTTTTGACGTATCGGGGGCCGGAGATACCGTGGTGGCCTGCCTTGCATCCGCGGTTGCGGCGGGATCAAGCCTTGCCGATGCCGCGCGCATTGCCAATGTTGCGGCGGGCATTGTGGTTGGCAAAATCGGCACCGCAATTGTTTATCCAGACGAGCTGGTATCGGCCCTGCATCACCATGATCTGATGATTGGCGAAGCCAAACTGATGCCGCTTGACCGCATGGTGGATCGCGCAGAACGCTGGCGCCGCAAGGGCTATAAGGTCGGCTTTACCAATGGTTGTTTTGACCTTTTGCATCCGGGCCATCTCAGCCTCCTCAAACAGGCGCGCGCAAATTGCGACCGCCTGATTGTCGGCCTGAATTCCGATGCGTCGGTCAAGCGGCTTAAAGGCGAAAGCCGCCCGGTCCAGTCCGAAGCCGCCCGCGCAGCCGTTCTCGGATCGCTTGAAACAGTAAGCGGTGTGGTGATTTTCGGTGAAGATACCCCGATCAGTCTGATCGAAGCGATCAAGCCTGACATCCTTGTCAAAGGGGCTGATTACACCATCGACAAGGTGGTTGGGGCCGATATTGTGCAAAGCTATGGCGGCAAAGTGGTGCTGGCCAATCTTGAGGACGGTTTTTCAACCACCTCGACCATTGCACGGATGAATGAAGGCAGTAGCTGACGTCCATTTTAATGGTTTAGTCGTCGCACATATCCACATCGCCGCCCTCAACCCACGGCATAACATCAAGATGCGGCCAGATGTTTTTCCATCTGGCAACTTTCGCAGCGTAAACCGACGCGATGGGGAGCACCTTGTTCGGGATGACGCGGCCGTCAAGGGCAGCTTCTACCCCGAATGGCGCATAAAGTCGGTAATCGTCGTCAAGTTCCCTGCGAAGGCCGATCGCCGTGGTTTGATAGGCAAAGCGATCAATACCGTCGCTTGCTGACTGAACCGCCCCATATTCCAGACCGAACTTTTGGCGATACCAGATCGGTACCCGGGCCTGGTTTCGAAGCTCGATCCGGATCGGAAGATCCGAAAACAGATCAGCGCATCTGGAAATTAAATGATCCTCGGCATCCCAACTTGTGTCGGGATCGAAATAAAAAAGATCATAATCCTCAATCCCGGTTTCAGGAGCCTTTCCGGCTTTCAGGTTCCAGACGGTCTGCGCCAGACACCCCGCCGTAAGCCACCAATCGGTGAAGCCCAGCAATCCGGTACGGTCAAGGATTTCGGCATTAAAACGGTTTTGAAGCACGGCAGTTAGAAATTCCGGCCCCCTTGGGCACGCATCAATCGCGCAACCTGCACTCATAACCCGATCCAAAGTGCCTTGATCAGAACCGGCCAAGCCGCATTGATCAAACAGGCCCCGACATAAAGCGACAATGCCCGGTCAATATCAGCCGCCCCGGCATCGCGCCGACCAGACCCGATATAGGGATCATCAACGATTTCATCGCCATATTGACGTGGCCCGGCAAGAGCCAGATCAAGGGCGCCGGCAAAGGCTGCTTCCTGCCATCCGGCATTGGGGGATTTATGTTTGCGGGCATCACGCCAAAGCGTCTGCCAGGCAGCTTTACCGCTGGTCTTGGCACCAAGCACGGCAGCCAGACAAATCACGCCCCCGGCAATCCGGGCCGGGATAAAGTTGGCAACATCATCAAGCTGGGCCGCAAACCGCCCGAAATACAGATACCGTTCGTTGCGGTGACCAATCATCGAATCAAGGGTATTGATCGCCTTATAGGCGCAAATACCAACCGGTCCGGCGACCACATACCAGAAAAGCGGCGCGACCACCCCGTCCGAGAAATTTTCAGCACAGCTTTCAATTGCAGCCCGGCTGACACCAGCTTCATCAAGCTTGTCCGGGTCACGGCCAACAATCATCGAAACCGCCTTGCGTCCGCCGGCAAGTCCATCGGTTTTAAGGGCTGTCGAGACCGCTTTGACATGTTGATAAAGGCCCTTTTGCGCGATCAGGATCGCCACAAGGAGGATCTCGAACAGCCAGAAGACACCGCCAAAGGCCGACAGAATCTGGATTACGCCACCGGCCATCCCGGCCACGGAAATGACCGCCAGACTGGTGACCATGCCGCGCAGGATCAAGTCCACATTGCCAAGCCCCTTGCGATTAAGGCGTTTTTCGAACCACGAAATCAGATTTCCAATCCAGACCACCGGATGTGAAATGCGTGAAAACAACCATGGGAAATCGCCAAAGATCGCGTCCAACACCAGCGCCAGCACCAGTATTGTGAAAAGTGGTCCGGAAAAGCCGGAAGCCGGAATAAGAAAATCTGCAAGATAGGGTTCCATCGGCGCAATGTGCGACCTGCATGGCAAACCGTCAATGCCAATGACACGGGCACGGGCCAAGGCCCTGCTGCGACACCATCATTTGCCAAGCCTGACCCGATTTGATAGAAGAAGTTCATACGATTTTTATTTTTATCATACTATTGATCATCACAACAGCATGCATCCCCGTAAGACCACACCACCCCACAAGATATTCGATATCAACGACCCGCTCGCCCACCATAAGTAGTATTTTCGCCTCTGATCCCGCCTTCGATATTTCTTCTGTTACCTGCCGCTTGCATTCCGCAGGCCAATCGGTGAAAACGGGGGTGGCATCGGGTACCGCGATGGCAAAAGTCATCGCGAAGAACACCAAAAGAGAGACAAAGGAGCAGCCTTTTATGTCCCCCAAAGGCGCAGTAATGATTTGCGGTCACGGCTCGCGTGATGAACGCGCAGTTTCACAGTTCAACGCCATGGTTGAAACGATGAAACAGACCCATCTGGCCGACTACGATGTCGAAAGCGGCTTTCTCGAATTTGCGCACCCGATCCTGCGTGACGGCTTTGAAAAGCTCAAAGCCATGGGTCACAAAAAGATCTATGCCCTTCCGGGTATGCTGTTTGCCGCCGGCCACGTCAAAAATGACCTGCCGAGCGAGGTAAACAATTTCGCCCACGACAATCCCGATATCGATGTCAAATTCGGTCGTGATCTGGCGATTGATCCCAAACTCCTGATCGCGGCCAAAGACCGTATCGAAGAAGCCCTTGCCGATGCGGATGACAGCGTATCGCGCAAGGAAACCCTTCTGATGGTCGTCGGGCGGGGCACCAATGACCCGGATGCCAATTCAAACGTTTATAAAGTTGCCCGCATGCTTCAGGAAGGCATGGGATTTGGCCGTACCGAAATCAGCTATTCCGGTGTTGCCCATCCGCGCGTGAATGCGGGTCTGCGCGAAGCCATGAAACTGGGCTACAAACGTGTTGTGGTTTTCCCCTATTTCCTGTTTGCGGGTATCCTGATCGACCGTATCTATACCCACACCGACGAAGTCGCAGCCGAGTTCGGCGATGTCGAATTCATCAAGGCCGGTTACCTTAAAGATCACCCGATGGTGCTTGAAAGCTTTGCCGAGCGCCTGGCCGAGATTGACACCGGCGACAACAATATGAACTGCCAGCTGTGCAAATATCGCGAGCAGATCATCGGCTTTGAAGGTGATGTTGGCACCCCGCAGGTCGGCCACCACCACCATGTGATGGGGATCGGCACCGACGGGCACAGCCATGATCATAGCCACGGCCATCATCACCATCATGGTCACCGGCACAATCACGGACACCACCACGGCCATAGCCACGATCACGGTCATGACCACGCACACGATCACAGCCATAATCACGACCATGGGCACAGCCATTCCCATGATCATGGTGATGCGAACAAATCGACCGGTTCCTGACCGGTCGATCCCCGAGTTCTGAAAGGCGCGGCAATGTTTGACTATCTGCGTGATCCGCAGGAAATCTATGCCAAAAGCTTTGCCACGATTGAGGCCGAGGCAGACCTTGCGCGCTTTTCAGAGACCGAGCGTCCTGTTGCCATCCGTATCATCCATGCCTGTGGCATGGTCGAAATGGCGGGTCAGATCGCCTTTGGCGGTGATCTGTGTGGAGCCGCCACACAGGCATTACGAACAGGAAAACCCGTCCTTTGTGATGCGGAAATGGTCCGCCATGGCATCATTTCCCGCCTTTTACCCGCAGAAAACCCGGTTTTGTGCACCTTGAATGATGGTGATACCCACGGCCTTGCAGCCCAACTTGGCACCACCCGGTCTGCCGCCGCGATCGAGGCATGGGCCAATCATATCGAAGGCGCAATAATCGCGATTGGCAATGCACCCACTGCACTTTTCCATCTGCTCGAAGCCATTCATAAGGGCCGACTGCCCAAGCCGGCCGCAATCATCGGCATGCCGGTCGGATTTATCGGGGCAGCTGAAAGCAAGGATGCCCTGATCGAACATGCCGGGGATATTCCCTTTGTCACCTTGCGCGGCCGGTTTGGCGGCAGTGCGGTGACCGCCGCCACAGTCAATGCATTGGCGCGCCTGGCACGCGATGATGAAACGACACCCGATGGCACCCTTGATCGCAAGAAGGCGGGCCTGTCATGAATGAACAATCCCCTCTTAAAGGGCGCATCACAGTAATCGGCATTGGTGAAGACGGCTATGACGGCCTGTCGCCGATGGCGCGCAAAATCATTGAAAATGCCAGCATCATTTATGGCGGTACGCGCCATATCGCCATGTTGCCCGGGTCCAACACCGCAACCCAGAACAAATGGATCACACCATTTGAAGCCAACCTGCCGCTGATCGAAGACTGCCTCGATCAGAACCCGGTGGTTCTGGCCAGTGGCGATCCGATGTATTTCGGGGTTGGCAATACGCTGATTAAATATTTCGGCCCCGAACCGATATATGCAATCCCGTCCCCATCAAGCATTTCACTGGCCGCATCGCGGCTTGGCTGGCCATTGGCGGAATGCGATGTGATTACCCTGCATGGACGGGATCCCGAAACCCTGCGCGCCCATTTGCGCCCGCATGGCAAACTGATTGCACTAAGTGCCGACGGATCGACCCCGGCACTGGTCGCGGTCATGCTGTGCGAAGCCGGTTTTGATCAAAGCCGCATGTCGGTTTGCGAACGCCTTGGCGGCCCCGAAGAACGGATTACCACACAGACGGCACGTACCTGGCAATCAACCGCCACTTCGATGCCTGATGTCAAATCGGTCGATCCGCTTAATCTGATCATGATTGATCTTGAAGCGGGTCCCAAAGCCAATCCGTTACCCATCGGACCGGGTTTGCCCGATGATGCATTCATTCATGATGGCATGATCACCAAATCGGAAATCCGTGCACAAACGCTTTCTTCTCTTGCGCCGTTTGCCGGGGGCGTTTTGTGGGATCTGGGGGCCGGATGCGGTTCGATTTCCATTGAATGGATGCGATTGCAGGGCAAGGCGGTTGCGATTGAACGTGACGCTGAACGTTGTGCAATGATCAAAAAGAATGCGCTTCGTCTGGGCGTACCGGGACTGGTCATTGAACAAAGCACGATTGAAAATGCAATCGCCTTTGCTGACCGCTTGCCAAGGCCTGACGCCATTTTTATTGGCGGCGGGATCACCGGTAATGGGTTGCTTGAAGCCTGCTGGAAACTGCTTCCTGCACATGGGCGGCTGGTAGCCAATACAGTCACGCTTGAAGGCGAAGAAAAGTTATTACGATTTTATAATGAAAACGGTGGCACGCTGTCGCGCCTGTCGATATCCCGATTGGTTCCGCGCGGCAATTTCAGGGGTTGGAGCAGCCTTGCCCCCGTCACCCATTACCTCGGAGTAAAAGCATGAGCAGTGCGGATCTTCCCGCATCAAACGGCCTTCCGGTTGCCGGAATCGCCTATGGGCTTGGCATTGGACCGGGGGAGCCCGATCTGATCACGCTTAAGGCCTATAACATCCTGCAACAGGCCGATGTGATTGCCTATCCTGCGCTGGAAGACGGTGTCAGTCTGGCCCGCCAGATTGTCGATCCGCACATTCCCGAAGGCCGGATTGAAATTGCCATCCGCATCGAAATGGGCAAACCTGCCGACCCGATCTATGACACCGCCGCCATCGAGATTGGCGAATATCTGGCAGCGGGCAAAACCGTTGCCGTGCTGTGCGAAGGCGATCCGTTCTTTTATGGCAGCTTCATGTATCTGTTTGGCCGCCTGGCCGAGGCCGGATATCCGGTCAAAACCGTGCCCGGTGTCAGTTCCATGATGGCCTGTGCCGCCCAGCTTGGCGCGCCGCTTGCCGCCAAGAACGACGTTTTGCAAGTCATCCCCGGTCCACTTGATGCAGATCGCCTGCGCACCCAGCTTGCCAATACCGATGCGGCTGCCATCATCAAGCTTGGCCGTCATTTCGCCAAGGTGCGTGATGTCATCAACGAGCTTGGCCTGACAGATCGGGCGCGCTACATCGAACGCGCCACCCTTGAAACCCAGAAAATGGTGCCGCTGGCCGATCTTCCGGCTGATGCCAAGGCACCGTATTTTTCCATGATCCTGATCCACCGTCGCGGAGACGCATGGCGATGACCGCCCATAACAGCTCGAACAGCCCGGCATTGCCGACCAACCCGATTGCCCCGATAGCGGTGATTTGCCTGACGCAGCGCGCCCTTCCGACGGCGCGCAAAATCGCCAGCAACCTTCAGGGTGCCAGCGTCCATGGCCTGCGCACCCGCGTATCGGTCAAGGATGTCGATGTTGCCTTTGATGATACCATTGCGCATCTGCAACAAACATTCTCGTCTGATCATGTCATCATCGGCGTCTGTGCCGCCGGCATTCTGATCCGCGCGCTTGCGCCGCTTCTGGCCGGCAAGTGGCAAGATGCGGCCGTCATTGCCGTTGACGAAGCCGGTGATACTTTCATCCCGCTTTTGGGCGGGCATCATGGCGGCAACCGCCTTGCCCGTGATCTGGCCGAACGGCTTGGCGGCAATGCTGCAATCACCACGCCGGGTGATGCGATGCTGGGCCTTGCCCTTGATGAACCGCCCGCCGGCTGGAAACTGGGCACGCCCGAAACTGTCAAACCGGCCACCGCCGCCCTTTTGGCTGGCGCATCGGCACGGATCGAGGTCGAAGCAGGATCAAGCGCCTGGCTGACCAACAGTGCCATTTCCCAATCTGAGGATGGCAGCGTACTGATCACTGCGACCGCCCGCGAGGGCGCCGATGATGATGCAATCAGTGATGGCGCAGAAACCGCAATCACCTATCACCCGCCGGTTCTTGCCCTTGGGGTTGGTTGTGAACGCAGCTGTCCGATTGATGATCTTTATGATCTTGTCATGGAAACACTGGCCGGTCAGTGCCTGAGCCCGAAGGCCATCGCCTGTGTCAGTTCGATTGATCTCAAGGCCGACGAAGCATGCGTCCATGAACTGGCCCGCCGTCTTGGTGTTCCGGCCCGGTTCTTTGATGCCCAAACCCTTGAAGCCGAGGCAAATCGTCTTGTGACGCCCTCTGATGTTGTCTTTGCCGAAACCGGCTGTCACGGCGTTGCCGAGGGCGCGGCCCTTGCCACCGTTGGCCCGAATGGCAAGCTGATCGTGCCCAAGCACAAAACCAAGAAATCCACCTGTGCCATTGCCCTGTCACAGGATGACATCATCCCCGAGCAGGTTGGCAAGGCACAGGGCAAATTGTCGATTGTCGGCATTGGCCCGGGTCAGATCGGCTGGCGCAGTCCGGAGGCCACCGCCCTGATCGGTCGCGCGACCGATATCGTTGGTTATCAGATGTATCTTGATCTGCTGGGATCGCTGATTGATGGCAAGGATTGCCACCATTCCGACCTTGGTGCCGAAGAGGCCCGTGCGCGCCATGCCCTTGAACTGGCTGCAACCGGCAAGGATGTTGCCCTGATCGGATCGGGGGATGCGGGTATCTATGCGCTTGCCACCCTGGTGTTCGAGTTGCTGGACCGCGAAGATCGCGCCGACTGGAACCGGGTTGCGGTTCAGGTTTCCCCGGGCATTTCCGCCCTTCAGGCTGCGGCATCGCGTATTGGTGCGCCGCTGGGGCATGATTTCTGTGCGATTTCGCTCTCGGATCTTTTGACCCCGCGTGAAGATATCCTGCGCCGTCTTAAGGCCGCGGGCGAGGGTGATTTTGTCATTGCCTTCTATAACCCGGTATCCAAACGCCGCCGCGACTTGCTGGCCGTTGCACGTGATATCCTGCTTGAACACCGACCGGCCGATACTCCGGTGGTTCTTGGCCGTCAGCTGGGCCGCCCGGACGAGGAAATCACGGTCGTTCCGCTTTCGAAACTTGAAGTCGACATGGTGGATATGCTGACCACGGTTCTGGTCGGATCAAGCAACAGCCGCCATATCACGCGCGGCGAAAATGAATGGGTTTATACCCCGCGCGGCTATGCCAAAAAGGGTCCGGATGCCGCCAAAGCCCCGGTTCTCAGCACCTCGAATAACGAGAAGGCAGAATAATGACTGTTCATTTTATTGGCGCCGGCCCCGGTGCCCCGGACCTGATCACCGTACGCGGTTTGCGTCTGATTGAAAAATGCCCGGTCTGTCTTTATGCCGGATCGCTGGTGCCCGAAGAAATCGTCACAAGCGCACCAGAAGGCGCACGCGTGATTGATACCGCCTCGATGCATCTTGATGAAATCATCGCCGAAATTGAAACCGCCCACGCCAAGGGCCAGGACGTGGCACGTGTGCATTCCGGTGATCCGTCGATTTACGGGGCAATTGCCGAGCAAATCCGTCGTCTGGATGATCTTGGCATTCCTTATGACATCACCCCGGGTGTGTCGGCCTATGCCGCGGTTGCGGCTGAAATCGGTGCGGAACTGACCCTGCCCGATATTTCGCAAACCGTGATCCTGACCCGTACCGCCATGCGGTCATCGGCGATGCCTGATGGCGAAAGTCTTGCCGAACTTGGCAAAGCACGCGCAACCCTTGCCGTGCATCTGTCGATCAACAACCTGGCCAATGTGGTGCGCGATCTGACACCGCATTACGGGGAAGAATGCCCGGTGGTGATTGCCTATCGCGCCACCTGGCCCGATCAGCAATATATCTTTGGCACCCTTGGTGACATCCGCGCCAAGGTCAAAGGAAGCGGCATTACCCGCACGGCACTGATCATGGTCGGTGAAGTGTTCGGGCGAAAGGATTTCACCGATTCCCGGCTTTATGCCGCCGACCATACCCATGTGTTGCGCCCGGCCAAGGCATGACACCGACCGGGCGGACGCCAAGTCCGCCCGTTTTTTGACCAAACACCCCAAGCACCGAGTTTATTTTTTCAGCACAACAGATTTTTGCCGAAAAATATGTCATTTCAACCCTGAACATCCTTGACCATGCCACCCCCGGACGCCTTTAATCGAAAGGTAAATAAGGGGAGTATGCATGTTCAACGAGATGACGATGGACGACCAGGTTCGCGAACCTTATCGCGCGCTGGTTGACTGGATGGAAGCAAACGGCCCCGAGGTCCTCGAACAGAAGCGCCTTGAAGCTGAAACGCTGTTTCGCAAAATCGGCATTACCTTTGCCGTCTATGGCGAAGGCGGTGACCCGGAACGGTTAATCCCGTTCGATCTGATCCCGCGCATTTTTACATCAAGCGAATGGCGCAAGCTCGATCGCGGTGTCAAACAGCGCGCCCGGGCACTCAACACGTTTCTCTATGACGTTTACCACAATGCCGAAATCATCAAGGCCGGGATCATTCCCGCTGATCTGGTGTTTAAAAATGACGCCTTTGAACCGGCCGTAATCGGGATTGATCCACCGCGCAAGGTCTATAGCCACATCGTCGGCGTCGATATTGTCCGCACCGGCCCCGAAGATTTCTATGTGCTTGAGGATAACTGCCGAACCCCGTCCGGCGTGTCCTATATGCTTGAAAACCGCGAAATCATGATGCGGATGTTCCCGGAGCTTTTCAAAAACCTGCGTATCGAGCCGGTTGAAAGCTATCCGGACATGTTGCTCAAAACCCTGAAAAGCATCGCACCGCCCAAATGCGACCGTGATCCCAATATTGTCGTCCTGACACCAGGCGCAATGAACAGCGCCTATTACGAACATTCTTTCCTGGCCGACCAGATGGGGGTCGAGCTGGTGGAAGGACAGGACCTGTTTGTATCGGAAGACCGCGTTTACATGCGCACCACCCGTGGCCCGGCCCGGGTTGATGTGATTTACCGCCGCATTGATGATGCCTATATCGATCCGCTGTGCTTCCGACCGGACTCGGTGCTTGGCGTGCCGGGACTGATGAATGTCTATCGATCAGGCGGGGTTGCCATTTGCTCGGCACCGGGTGCCGGGGTCGCCGATGACAAGGCGGTATATACCTATGTGCCCGACATGATCCGCTTCTATCTGGGGCAGGAACCGATCCTTAATAACGTTCCGACCTGGAAATGCGGCAAATCCGATGACCTGAAATATGTGCTTGAGCATCTCGGCGAACTGGTGGTCAAGGAAGTCCACGGTTCGGGCGGATATGGCATGCTGGTTGGCCCCGCATCGACCAAGGCCGAACAGGCCGCCTATGCCGAACGCATCAAGGCCGATCCGGGCGATTTCATCGCCCAGCCGACATTGGCACTTTCGGCCTGCCCGACCTTTGTTGAAAGCGGTATTGCGCCGCGCCATGTCGATTTCCGACCGTTCTGTCTTGTCGGTGATGACATCCGCCTCACACCCGGCGGGTTGACCCGTGTGGCGCTGCGCGAAGGGTCGCTTGTCGTGAACTCGTCACAGGGTGGCGGGGTCAAGGACACCTGGATCATGAGCGATTAACAAGGGAAAGGGTTGAAAGATGCTTAGCCGTACCGCAGACAACCTTTTCTGGCTGTCGAGATATGTTGAACGGGCCGAAAACATGGCCCGCCTGATGGAGATGGGCTATCGCATGGCGTTGATGCCTGCTGTTGGCGATGGCAACCGGTCCGAATGGGAATCGGTTCTTTCGGCGTCCGGCTGCATGGCGGGATATGATCCCGATGCGCCGTTGCGCCAGGAAGAAGTCGCCAATTACCTGATTTTCAATCGGGATAACCCGTCATCAATCATCAATTGTTTTGAATATGCGCGCGCCAATGCACGCGCCATGCGTACCGCGATTACCGCAGAAATGTGGGAAGCACTGAACAACGCGCTGATGGAACTTCGCCGTCCGTCGATGCACAATCTGGCCAAGAATGAACTGCCGGAATTCATCGACTGGGTCAAAAAGCAGGGCGCGCTGTTTCGCGGGGCAACGGATTCGACCATTTTGCGCAATGACGGCTATGATTTTATCCGTCTGGGCACTTTCATCGAACGTGCCGATAACACTGCCCGCCTTCTGGACGTGAAATATTACGTGCTTCTGCCCGAAACCAGCATGGTCGGCGATGGTGTGGATAACTATCAATGGACGACCGTTTTGCGGGCGGCATCGTCGCTGCGTGCGTTTCACTGGGTTTATCGCGATGATTATTCACCGCACCGGATCGCGCATTTTTTGATCCTCAATCCGTTCAGTCCGCGGTCCCTTGCCCATTGTGCGGAACAGATCACCCAGCATCTGGAACGGCTGGCGCGCCATTATGGCCAACGCCACCCGGTGCACGGGCAGGCGGTCGAGATGTATTCGCTTCTGACCCAAAGCGAAATGGACGAAATCTTTTCGACCGGGCTGCATGAATTCCTCAATGATTTTCAGGCCCGCAATGGTGCGCTGTCCAATGCCATTGCCGACGCCTATTATTTCGGGGGGCAATAAGATGCGCCTGACGGTCGAACACAGAACCAATTACCGCTATGAAATGCCCGCACGTCACGTCGTGCAAAGCCTGAAACTCACCCCGGCGCAGTTTGACGGGCAAAAGATCCTGAACTGGTCAATCACTGCCGAAGGATGCGTAATCGGATCGGAATTCACCGATGGCAATGGCGATGTCATCAGCACGCTTACCGCTGGCGGCCCGGTCGACGCAATCGAGATTGTGGTTCGCGGCGAAGTGGAAACAACCGACACCGCTGGTGTTTTGCGCGGCCACAAGGAACGTGCCTTTCCGGGGGTGTTCCTGCGCACCACACCAATGACCAAATCCAGTGCGGCCATCCGCAAACTGGCCGACAAGGTCGCCAAAAAGACCAAGGATGTGCCGCTTCTTGATCGCGCGCATGCCCTGGCCGGGGCGATATCGGATGCCATCGAATATGCACCGGGCTCAACCCATGTGCATACAACCGCCGCCGATGCATTGGCCGACGGCAAGGGGGTTTGTCAGGACCACGCCCATGTTCTGATTTCGGCAGCCCGGCATCTGGGCATTCCTGCACGTTATGTGTCGGGATATCTGTTTGCCGATCAGGATGGCAACCCGCACGAGGCATCCCACGCCTGGGCTGAATTGTATCTTCCTGACTTCGGATGGGTCGGTTTTGACCCGGCAAACCGGTGCTGCCCGACCGATTATTATATTCGTCTCGGGGCTGGACTTGATGGCCAGGTGGCAACACCTATACGGGGTGTACATACTGGTGGCGCGAACGAAAATTTGGATGTAACAGTCATCATCGCGCAATCACAACAATAGCCGGGCCAAAACGAAAATGACCTATTGTGTCGGTTTGATGCTGAACGAAGGGATGGTTTTCCTTTCCGATACGCGGACCAATGCGGGGCTTGATAACATTTCGCGCTATCGCAAGATGTTCACCTGGGAAGTGCCCGGTGATCGCGCCATTGTTGCCTTGTCAGCCGGGAACCTTGCCATCACACAAGCGGTGATGAGCACCCTTTTTGAGGCCATCGACGACCCGAATACCGAACCGGGAAACTGCATCCTGAGTGCGCCCAGCATGTTCCGCGTTGCCGAACTATTTGGCGAAGCGATGCAAAAGGTCCAGAACAAATACCACGACACGCTTGAGCAGCATCACGAAAGCAGTGCCGCATCCATCATGGTCGGCGGGCAGCGCAAAGGCGGGGAACAGCGCCTGTTTCTGGTCTATGCGGCGGGCAACTTCATCGAAGCCACCACTGATACGCCCTATTTGCAGATCGGCGAACATAAATACGGCAAGCCGATCCTTGATCGGGTGATTACCCCGGAAACCCCGATTCAGGACGGGGTCAAGGCCGTGTTGCTGTCGATGGATTCGACATTACGATCCAACCTGTCAGTTGGCATGCCGCTTGATCTCGCCGTCCTGCCCGATGACACCTGTGCGTTTTCCGAACTGCGCCGGATCGAAGCCGATGATCAGGGATTTCGTGCACTTTCCGATGCATGGTCGAATGCATTGCGCGACGCCTTTGCCGATATGCCAGACGAGCATTGCGATCTGGCGGCCGAATAGTCGGTCCGGATACACAGCCAAACCCGAAGCCGGGCCCACGATTATGGCCCGGCTTTTTCGCGACCGGGTTTGCAGTATTTCCGGTTTGGATTGTTTGACCCGGTCACGAACTTTCCAGTGACAAATCCCGCCGGTCAAATTATCTATAAAATCATGACCCAAAAGACCGACACCACCGTTACCGGGCGGATCACCCGCGCCTTGGCCGATCGCATCATTGCCGGTGAAATTGCACCGGGCACAAAGTTGCGACAGGATCACTTTGCCGAGGAATTTGGTGCAAGCCACGTCCCCGTGCGCGAAGCATTCCGCAGGCTTGAGGCCCAGGGTCTTGTCGTCAGTGAACCCAGGCGCGGTGTCCGGGTGGCAAGTTTTGATATTGCCGAGGTCCGCGAAGTCGCAGAAATGCGGGCGTCACTTGAAGTTCTGGCCTTGCGCCATGCCGCCCCGAACCTGACCAGTGCGATCCTGGATACCGCCGAAGACATCAACCGGGCCGGTGAAAACGCCAGGGATGTCCGCGAGTGGGAAGACGCCAACAAGGCTTTCCATCGCATCATTCTGGCGCCGTGCAACATGCCGCGCCTGATGGCCAGCATCGATGATCTTCATGCTGCCAGTGCGCGCTTCCTGTTTTCAGGCTTCCGGATGGAATGGGAAGCCCCGACCGATCAGGATCACCGCGCCATCTTGCGGGCCCTGCGTGAACATCAATTTGATGTTGCTGCCGCGACCCTTGCCCGGCACGTGAAATGGATCGGCACCAAGCCCGGCAAAAACAGTCGGAAATTGTCGGCGATCTGATCAAAAATCCAAAATTTCTGGTCTGATGATAGGCAATCGGGTGCTGCTGCGCCCCGATATCGCCTTTGCGCGTCTATAATTCCAAATTTTATAGATAATTTTTAAATAATAATTACATATACTTAGCTAACAATTTTCTGAATTCTTGTCCAAATCCTCCGATTTGATGATTTTTGGATTGATTTTGATCCCGGATGACGTCGTAATTAATAGATCAGATTCAATTTTATAGATAATTAGAAAACAACCGCCGAAGGAACCCGTCATCATGGTCCATCCTGTTACCCCCGACAGTCCTGTTGCGATCGACAATCCGGTTTTCAAAGCCATCAAAAACAGCGTTGCGGTTTTGGCTGGCGCGGCCCTGATCACCGCGAGCGCCAAGACCACGGTTCCGTTCTGGCCGGTCCCGATGACGCTGCAAACCACGGCGATCATGGCAATCGCCCTTGCCACGGGCCCCCGCATCGCAGTTGCCACCATGCTGACCTATCTTGCCGCCGGGGCCGTGGGGCTTCCGGTTTTTGCAGGGACACCCGAACGCGGCATCGGCATTGCCTATATGATGGGGCCGACGGGTGGATATCTGGCCGGTTACCTTGTTGCGGCCGGGTTGGTCGGGGCTTTGGCGCGCGGCCGCGGGGCATTTGGGCGCTTTGTTGTCATGATGGGGGGCATGGTGCCGGTTTACCTGCTGGGACTGGCGGGGCTTTCGGCCTTTGTTCCATCAGAAAAGGTTCTGGCACTTGGTTTTACCCCGTTCATTCTGGGTGACACGATCAAGATCGCGCTGGTTGCACTGGGTTTTGCGACGATAAGCCGCCTGAAAAACCGCAATGTGGCAGGCTGATCCGATGACGGTCGCGCAATCCGATATGCCCCAACCCGATATGATTTCGCCCGCCACGGGCACCATTCGTCATGACTGGACCGTCGAGGAGATCGAGGCGATCTATCGCAGTCCGCTTCTGGATCTGGTCGGACAGGCCAATGCCGTGCACCGCGCCCATCACGATCCCTCACATGTGCAAAAGGCCAGCCTGCTTTCAATCAAGACCGGTGGTTGCCCCGAAGATTGCGCCTATTGCCCGCAATCAGCCCACCATCGCGAGGTCAAACTGGGCAAGGAACAGCTTCTTGATCCGGCATCGGTCATTGAAATGGCCAAACGCGCCAAGGATGCCGGGGCTGATCGGTTCTGCATGGGGGCGGCGTGGCGTCGGGTGCGCGATGGGGCGGCATTTGACGCGGTGCTTGAAATGGTGCGCGGCGTTGATGCGCTGGGACTGGAGGCCTGCGTTACCCTTGGCATGCTTGACCCCCATCACGCCAAGCAACTGAAGGACGCCGGACTGACGGCCTATAACCATAATCTTGATACCAGCCCGGAATTTTACGGAAAAATCATCACCACCCGGACCTATCAGGATCGGCTTGATACGCTTTCTGCGGTGCGGTCGCACGGCATTGATCTGTGCTGTGGCGGGATCATTGGCATGGGTGAAACCATCCGCGATCGCGCCTCGATGCTTCAGGTACTGGCCAGTTTTGATCCCCATCCGGAAAGCGTGCCGATCAATGCGCTGGTACCGGTGGCCGGAACGCCGCTTGCCGGGCGTGATCCGATTGATCCGCTGGAGCTGGTGCGCATGGTGGCAACGGCCCGCATTACCATGCCGAGATCAATGGTGCGCCTGTCGGCCGGACGCACGGAACTGAACCGCGAAGCTCAGATCATGTGTTTGATGGCCGGGGCCAATTCGGTGTTTTACGGCGAGAAGCTTCTGACCACACCAAACCCGGAAGAAAACAGCGACAGCGCATTGTTTGCCGCCCTTGGCCCCATCGCGGCCTGAGCAACAAAACACAAGTTCAACCCCCGAATCCGTGCCGCCCGCACGGGTTCAGAGCGTGCCAGGCGCACGCTTCCAACTGGCGAAGCTCTCTATCTGCGGGAGCTTCGCCATTTCTGTTTGCGGAATGCTGAGCTGGAAATGGCTTAGTTGGCCTGCGCAGTTTCTTGCGGCTGATAGATAAAGCCATGCGCGGGATAGACACTGCCGAATGTACCGAGCGTATTCATCATGCGCACTTCCGACCAGTCATTGTTGGGCGAAACATCGACCACCGGCTGACGGTAATGGACCTTGCCGCGGGTGCGCGAATCACTGCCCCAGTTGGCGTGATTAACCAGAATCTTGCGGTTATCAAGAATTGCCGAAACCACCGCAACATGGCCAAGCTTCAAACGCGACGTCTTGCGCAGGGCCAGAACAGCACCGACTTGCGGGCGATTGCCACGCTGGAAATTCTGTTTGCCGGCCTGTGCCCACCAGGTCCATGCATCACCATAAATCTCGATCCCGGAAACTTCGCGGGCATAGGGTACGCATTGCAGGAATTTGTTGGTCGGCGCAAAAGAATTAAGCCGCGAGCTTGGCACATCGACGCTGGCAAGCACTTTGACCGTATCGCTTGGCATGGGGCCGGTTGACTGGGTTGCGGAATTGCCCGTGCTGAAACACGCGGAAAGCACCAAACATAGACCTACAATCCCCAGAAACCGCATCTGAAATTTTCCCCAAATGACTCGCGTTCGCCCACCATAGGGGGCCATGCCTTAATAATCCTTTACTGCACTGCATCCGAAGATGGCGCAGACCGGCGACCAGATGCACCAATCCGGTAAAGCCGCCACAGTCCGGCACAAGCCGCACACAGGATCAGAATGCCCGAACCGCGCGCGGTATACTGGATGTTTCCGGCTTCGGATATGGCACCAAGCATGGTCCCTCCTAGCGCCATACCACCAAAACTCGTCGCACTCCAGAAGCTCATCACACGGCCGCGCAATTTATTATCGACCGTAAGCTGCAAGGCGGTTTGCGAACCCACACCGACCGCCGTCAACCCGAACCCGGTCAGCGCAATCAACCCCACCGCAAGCTCGTACCAGGGCGACCATCCAAGTCCGAACATGCCAATCGCGGCTGCAAAAGCACCGACAATGGTAATGCGTTGAAAATCAGCAGCATTTGATTTGACCCGCGACAACATAAAGGTCGATGCCACCGCCCCGATCCCGCCCGCCGAGGCCATCATGCCAAGGCCGGTCACCCCGCGTTCATAAACTGCCTCGGCGAAAACCGGCATCAGTTCGATCATGCCCGTACCAACCAGTGACACAAAGCATGATAGCGCCAGCACCGAACGGATCATCGGGTGATGGATGGCATAACTGGCGCCATCAACAAGGGCGGCCAGGATTCGCCGGCTTTTGGCATCGGGGGCGCGGTCCTGATGAATGGTCACAACCGATATGACAAACACCATCGGCAAATAGCTGATGGCATTCAGCATAAAGGCCGCCCCTGTCCCCCAGGTCGCGATCACCACCCCGCCAACCGCCGGACCGACAAGGCGCGAAATATTGAAATTCATCGCGGCATAGGCCACCGCACGACTCATGAATTCACGCGGGACAATCACCGGCACCAGCGACAAGCGGATCGGGGTCATTGCACTGCCCAATATCCCCATCGACGCCGCAAGCATGATCATCCAGGGCAAAGTCATCATCCCGGCATAGGACAAACCCATCAGTACAAAGGACACAGTGGCCTGTCCAAGATTGAGCAACATCGCCGTCCGGCGCAAATCAACCCGGTCGGCCATGACCCCGAAAATCGGCCCCAGAAAAAAGGCCGGCGCAAAATTCAGTGCAGCAATCAAACCGGTCCAGAATGCCGATCCCGTTAACGACCAGGCCAGCCAGGACATGGCGATTTTCTGAATCCACAGGCCTTGTGTCGTGATGCATTGTCCGACCAGAAACAGGATGAAATTGCGATCCGAAAAGATCGAGCGCGCCTTTTCCTGCGATGGTGCGGGATTTTCGGGCCGTTTCGGTATTTGCGGATATGGGGCGGTTGTCGACACGGGAGCTCCGGCGATGAGTCAGAGAGTCAGAACAGGAATCCGGCCATCGGCCTGTCGGGAAATACAGGATGGAACGACAGAAAGCCGTGATGGCAGACATTGGCAAGCGCGTGGCCAGACGAAAGTCATCAAGGCCACGACCGTCACGACAGAGTTACGCGCAGCACATTAATTCTTCGCAAATTACTTGTAGCATACCTTCCAAAGGCACGCACAAAGACACATATCAAAATGACAAAACAATCGGCACAGAACCGATAAAACGTCCTTGAAACCATTGCCTTAGGCAAACCGGGTATCGCATCACATGCCACATGATTTCCGCGATATCGAACGTGAAAAGTTCGCGATCAATGCCAAAACGTGCGAATGGACCATTCGCGCGATGACCGCCCTTAGGGCCAATATCGACATCAATATCAAGATGCACGGCCCGCGCGACCATCTCGCGCAAGGCGACATTTTCATGTTCAACCATTTTGCCCGGTTTGAAACCTTTATCCCGCAATTTCTGATCGCGCTTGAAACCGGGGTCTATTGCCGGTCGATCGCATCGGGCGAGTTTTTCGTGCAGGACAATACCTTTTCGCGCTATTTGCGCGCGCTTGGCGGTGTTCCCAATGACTATGAACGCCTGTTGCCGTTTCTGGCCGAGGAAATCCTTCGTGGCGGCAAGGTGGTTGTCTTTCCCGAAGGCGGCATGGTCAAGGACCGGCGTGTCCTTTCGGAAGAACGCCCGCACCCAAAGCGCCCGGATTACAGCATCTATTCCCGGTCGGCCGATACAAGACGCGCCCACCATACCGGGGCGGCGTTGCTTGGTCTTTGTATTGACGGTTTCAAAATCGGGCTGTCGACGCTGATTGAAAAGGGCAAGCGCGATGAATTGTCGCGCTGGGCCGACATTCTGGACTGCAGCGAAGATGATCTTCGCGCAACCATTGCCAAACCGACACTGATGTTCCCGGCCAATATCACCTTTCATCCGCTTCGCGTGGATCAGAACCTTCTGGCGCGGGCAGCCGACATGTTTACCGGCGGCTTAAGCCCCAAGATGGCCGAAGAACTGATCATCGAAGGCAATCTGATGTTCAAGAAGACCGATATGGACATCCGCCTTGGCGATCCGGTTGATCCACGCATGCATTTCAACTGGCTGGACCGGCGCATGCTGGCAAGACGGGTGGCACAGGCCGGCGCGATTGATGATCTGTTCAAACCGGCACGGACACTTGAAAAGGTGACGGATCGGGTGACGCAATATGCCCTGACCCGCCACATCAAGCCGCTGCGCGATCATTGCATGGCGGTGATGTATTCCAATCTGACACTCAATGTCAGCCATCTGGCATCACGCCTGATCATGATGTGGCTTGAAGACGGGGTGACCGAAATCGATATCGGTCATTTTGACAGAACCCTGTATCTGGCAATCAAGAACATCCAGCAGGCCGAAAATGTCCATCTGCATCGCGGCATGAAAAACCCTGCTGATTATGTCGGTATCTTTGAACTGAATTGTCCGCAAATCCGGTTCTTTATCGATAGTGCTGCCCAGCTTGGCCTGATCGAACGCCGGGATCAGAAATACTGTTTCCTGCCAAAATTGCAGGAACAGGCCCATTTCGACCAGATTCGCATGGACAATCCGATCATGGTCTATGCCAATGAAATGGCCCCGATTCATGCCGCCTGGCAGGCACTGGAACGCGCCCGGGTCGAAGTCGATCATCTAAGCCCGGTCGACATCGCCCATCGCCGTTTTGATGATGAGGTCCGGGCGTGGTCCTGGAACCGGGCCAAGTTCAAGGACCCGAAATACGACGCAATCAATCAGCAGGAAACCGCAACCGCGGACAGCCGTCCCTATTTGCTTCTGCCCAACGGGCAGACACGATTTGCCTGCGGGGTGCTGCTTGTTCACGGGTTCCTGGCATCCCCGGCCGAACTGCGCGAACTGGGTGATAAACTGTCCGCACTTGGCTATGCGGTGATGGGGGTACGGCTGTCCGGCCATGGAACATCCCCCCATGAATTGCAAAAACGTACCTGGTCGGATTGGCTGGCATCGGTGCGACGTGGATACGAGATCCTGTCACCATTTTGCGAACAGGTGATCATTGTCGGTTTTTCAACTGGTGGGGCGCTTTCGGCCATTCATGCTGCAAACCACCCCGAAAAGCTTGCCGGATTGGTTCTTGCCGCAACACCGCTTAAATTCCGCAATCGCAATCTGATGTTTGTGCCGTTGCTATACGGGGCAAACAAATTGATGGGATGGATGCCATCAGCACAGGAATTGCTGAGTTTCCGGCCCAACGACTCCGAACATCCCGATATCAATTACCGCAACATTCCGATCGGCGGCCTGCACCAGTTGCGGCAAGCGGTTGCTGAAATGCAGCGCCGTTTGCCAGACCTTGAATGCCCGACGCTTGTTCTTCAGGGCGATGGCGATCAGGTCGTCGACCCGGCCAGCGCAAGCATGATCCGTCGCCTTGCCTCCAAGGCAACGGAAATCGATGTTCAGATGGTCACATCCGGACGCCACGGTATCGTGACCGAAGATATCGACAACACCCAGAACCGGATCATTGATTTCATCACCGATCATTGCGCCATCCGCGAGGGCGAAGCGCGCGCCATCCCCGCAGAATAAACGCAACCTGATCAAATCGTACCAACCCCGCATCCAGACAAAAACCCACCCGCATGACGCGTCGGGATCACGGATAAATCGGATAACGGAGCAAACATCCGACAAGCTCAGCACGTTTCTGCGGCGACCCATTTTTCAGGGTGCAACCGCGGTTGCGGCTTGACTTTGCGATAAAATCCACACAGTTTGGATCCATGGATACAAACATTATCGCCCAGACCCTGGAAAACGAAATTCAGTCCGGCCATCTTGGCCCCGGAACGATCCTGAAACAGGAAGAACTGGCCGCCCGATTTGGCGTCAGCCGCCAGCCGGTGCGCCATGCACTTGAACGGTTGCGGACATCCGGCCTGCTTGAAAAGCGCCCTGACAGAAGCCTTGCCGTGGTCGGACTCCGGGCGAAAGACGTCCGTGAACTCAGCCAGATCCGCATTGCGCTTGAACAAAATGCGCTGATGCTGTCCGCACCGAACCTGACGGCCAGCAATCTGCGCAAGGCGCGCCGCCTGAACGAAGACCTTTTTGAGGAAGAAGACCCCGAAACCCTTGCCGGGCTGGACCGCGATTTCCACCAAACCCTGTATGGTGGATGCGGCAATGAAAGGCTTTTGAAAATGATTGCCGATCTGCGCAACGAAGCAAGACGTGCCTATGCCCTGCAACCGATCGGATCACAGCCACGCCGCGTCTTTTACGAAGAACACAACCGCATACTTTCCGCACTCGCAGCCGATGATATCGCGGCTGCCTGTGACGTTCTTTCAACTCATATCGGAATTACGGCCGGCACATTGATCCCGATCGATGGTACATCGGGGCAAAATCCGCATCCGACATCGGACAGGACCCCGTCATGAGCAGCTTTGGTGCAAATGTCGTCTGGCAACGCGCAGAAACCGAAAAATTCACCGACCGGCGCTATTCACGCGGCCATGTCTGGCGGTTTGATGGCGGGCTTGAAATCCCGGCATCTTCATCACCGCATGTGGTGCCTTTGCCCTATTCGGTTGCGGAAAATGTCGATCCGGAAGAAGCCTTTGTCGCAACCCTTTCAAGTTGCCACATGCTGTTTTTCCTTCATTTCGCATCCGATGCCGGACTGGTGATTGATCGTTATGCCGATGATGCTGTCGGCATCATGGAAACCCGCAATGGCAAAACCATGATCACCAGGGTCGTTCTGCGCCCTGACGTGACCTATGCCGGACCGCGCCCCGACACCGGCACCGAGGACGATTTGCATCACCGCGCCCATGAAGCCTGTTTCATTGCAAATTCAGTGATAACAGACGTCGTCACCGAACCGGTGCGTCACACATAAGCGCGATCGTTAACCGGCAATCGGTTTTTGCGCACAAATCGCATAGCGATGCTGCACCCCGCGTTCCAGCCCCTTGGCAAAACTGATATGTTTTTTCTGGGCGGCATGGATCTGGCGCAGATCGAAATCGACAATAACCGGATCAAACCCGGTTCGGGCCAGCATGGCCGAAACATCATTGGCACGCGCACCTTCGGAAAAATGCACACGGGCAAGAATGTCGCGATGGGTTTGCATATGCGCCACCGGTTCGGTCGGCTTGCGCAACCCGATCGTTTCGAGAAAACCCGACATCGCCTTGTTCAGTTTTGTTGCCCATGTCGGCGATACAAAATCACCATCGACAACAAGAAGCTTTCCACCCGGCTTTAAAACCCGGAACCATTCCGCAAAGGCCGCCGCCGGATCAACCAGCGTCCAGACGAGATGACGGGTGACAATCACATCATAACTGTCATCCTCTTCCAGGGTCTGTTCCGCATCCCCCAATAAAAACCGGATGTTCGATCCCCGAAGCCGCGATTTCGCCCGCGCCTTTTCAAGCATCGCCTCGGACCAGTCCATACCGGTCACGGCAAAGCCAAGATCATGCATCAGATGGCTGATCACGCCGGTACCGCTTGCCAGATCAAGTGCCTTGCGGCCATCGGCAACCCCGAAATGCCTTTCAAACAGCGCGTGCCAGGCACTGCGTTCAGCATCGGAAAAGATTTCATGGCCGGGCTGTTCATCAAATGTTGCCGCCCGCATCGACCAATATTCCTTGATCTCGTCACGCAAATTGTAATTGCTGGCCTGGCTCATGATTTGTGGTTCTCTCTGGGTCTTCTCTGGCGGAGAATGTCAGTTTTCTGCGGTTTTTGTCTAATTAAAAGGTGAATATGACACCTTTCTGATAAATCAATGATTTTATTTTTGCGAAAAATATTGATTTGCATTCTCAATAACTGATAATCCGTACCTTGGGCAATCCTAATTTGAGGGAACGGGAATGAAATTTTATGGTGCTATTGCTGCCTTGGCCATGATGGTCGCGGGAACCGCACAGGCAGCAGACTCGGTCAAGGTAACGGATGTTGTCGGCCGTGAAGTGACCGTCGAACTGCCGGTCGAACGCGTCATTCTGGGGGAAGGTCGCCTGATTTATGGTCTGGCGACGCTTGATAGCGAAGATCCCTTTGCACGTGTTGTCGGCTGGAAAGACGATCTGAAAAAAGCCGACCCACAAACCTATGACATCTATGCTGCGAAATACCCGCGCATTGATGACATCCCGACCTTTGGCGGCATGAAAGACGGCACGTTTGATGTCGAACAGGCCATCGCGCTCAAACCCGATGTCGTCATCATGAACCTTGAAGCCAAGGGCGCGACCGAAGATGGCGGCTATGATGACAAACTGGCTGCTGTCGGTATTCCGCTGGTCTATATCGACTTCCGCGAAGCCCCGATGAAAAACACCGAAACCAGCATGAAGATCCTTGGCCAGCTGACCGGCAAGGAAGACCGTGCTGCGGAATTCATCAAGTTCCGTGCCGATCACATCCAGAATGTGCTTGATCGCATCGCCAAGGCAAATCCGGAAAAGCCACAGGTCTTTATCGAGCGCGCGGCTGGTTATTCCGAAGAATGCTGCATGTCCTTTGGCAACGAGAATTTCGGCACCATGGTTGAAATGGCCGGTGGCGTGAATATCGCAGCCGCCATCATTCCGGGCACCTTTGGCACCATCAACCCAGAACAGGTTGTGGCATCCAATCCCGATCAGTTCGTTGGCACCGGTGCCAGCTGGGAAGCCTATTCCCCGGGCGGTGCATGGGTCGGTCTTGGCCCGGATGCCGACATGGTTGAAGCACGCCGCAAACTGGTTGGCCTGATGGAACGTCCGGCATTCACCGGCATCAAGGCTGTTGAAAACGGTCAGATTCACGCTGTTTGGCACCAGTTCTACAACAGCCCGTATCAGTTCGTTGTCATCGAAAAGATGGCCAAATGGTTCCACCCGGACCTGTTTGCCGATCTTGACGCCGAAGCGACCTTCAAGGAATTGCATGACCGCTTCCTGCCGCTTGATTACCAGCCGGGCTATTTCATCTCGGTTACGGATTCCGCGACAAACTGATGACCACCAAACAAATTTCTATTGAAGTCGGGAGCGCGCATTACAAAGCGCGCTCCTTGCGTCGTTTTTTGATCCTGGTTGCCATGGGCTGCGCGCTGTTTCTGTCCTTTGCGATTGATCTGGCAACCGGGCCTGCGAATTATCCGTTATCGGACGTGATTGCCACCCTGATTGATCCATGGTCGGCCAGTGATCAGCTGCGTGTTGTGATCTGGGATATCCGCATGCCGATCGCACTGATGGCCTTGACCGTGGGGGCGGCTCTTTCCACTGCCGGTGCCCAGATGCAGACCATTCTTGCCAACCCGCTGGCCAGCCCGTTTACGCTGGGCATTTCGGCTGCTGCCGGATTTGGTGCGGCCCTGGCGCTGGTGCTTGGTGTGGCTTTGCTGCCGGCATTTGTTGATTTAATTATTCCGATCAATGCCTTTGTCATGGCCATGGCAACCGCACTGATCATTCATTTCTTCAGCCGCCTGCGCGGGGTTACGGTTGAAACCATCGTGCTTTTGGGTATTGCGCTGGTCTTTACCTTCAACGCGCTTCTGGCATTGCTGCAATATCTTGCCAGTGAACAAGCACTGGCTGCTGTGGTGTTCTGGACCATGGGCAGTTTAGTCAAGGCAACCTGGACCAAGGTTGCGGTCACCGCGATTGCAGTTGCGATTGCATTGCCGCTGTTCGTGCGCCAGGCATGGGCCCTGACTGCCCTTCGACTTGGTGATGCCAAGGCAGAAAGCTTTGGCGTGAATGTGCAGGGGCTTCGTCTGCGCACCATGCTGATTGTCAGCATGCTGGCCGCAATTCCGGTTTCCTTTGTCGGCACCATCGGCTTTATCGGCCTTGTCGGTCCGCATATTGCCCGCATGCTGGTGGGCGAAGATCAACGCTTCTTCCTGCCGGCATCGGTTCTGTGCGGGGCCCTGATTCTGTCGGCGACGTCGGTTTTGTCCAAACTTCTGATCCCGGGTGCGATCCTGCCGATCGGGGTGATTACCGCCCTTGTTGGTGTGCCCTTCTTCTTCTCGCTGATTTTCGCAAGTCGGAGGAAATCATGGTAACGCTTCGCCTCAATGACATCGGCACCCGATATGGCAAGGTGCAGGTGGTATCAGGGATCACCACGCCGGTCATTCAACCAGGAACCGTTACCGCCGTGATCGGCCCGAATGCGGCAGGCAAATCAAGCCTGTTCAAACGCATTGCCGGTCTGGCAAAGGGTACGGGATCGGTTGATCTTGGCGCGATTGCCAAAGAACGCAACACGATCTGCTATATGCCGCAAGACACCGGATCAACAGCTGTGCTGTCGGTTTACGAGTCAATCATTCTGGCCGCCAAGCAGGGTTCCAGCCTGCGGGTAAAGGCCGATGAACTGGCACGGATTGATGAAATTCTGGCAGCCTTGCGCATTTCCAATCTGGCGGGTCGCAACCTTGGGGAACTCAGCGGCGGGCAGCGTCAGCTGGTGGCGATTGCCCAGACACTGGTACGTGATCCCAAGATCCTGTTGATGGATGAACCGACATCCGCCCTTGATCTTCATCGCCAGATGGAAGTCCTGTCTTTCATGCGCGACGTTGCCAAGGGGCAGAACATCATTGTTCTGATTGCCATTCACGATCTGAACCACGCATTGCAATATTGCGATCAGGCCATGGCCATCTGTGATGGCAGGATGGTTGCCTATGGCCCCTGTGCCGATGTGATCGACAGTGATCTTCTGCGTGATGTCTATCAGGTTGACGGCCATGTCGAGCTTAATTCGCTTGGTCATCGCCATATCGTTTTGCGTGGCCCCAGTGACCAAGCCCAAAGCCGCCACAGCACGGCAATCCTTCGCGGTCCGGGGAGTGAAACACCGCTTGCTGCCCAATAGGCAGGCGCTGTTTCTTTGTGATTAAAAACTTTGCATTTGGGGAATTTTCTGTTTCCATAGAAGCATCATGATCACCCGTTGCGGCATCCATTGGGATGATGCCGTAACCGCATGATAACAAGCATAAAAATATCATGTGATGCGATCGATGCTTCAGGAGACAGAACTTGCAGACCGGCGCGCCATTCAGTTTCGAACGCTTTACATTTCCCGATCTCAAGACCCTGTTGGCAAAGGCAAGCCCGCTTAGATCAGGCGATGTGCTTGCCGGGCTTGCGGCCGGGTCGGATGAAGAACGGGTTGCAGCGCGCTTTGCACTGGCGGATGTACCGTTAAAACGCTTCCTGTCAGAAGCACTGGTTCCCTACGAGGATGATGATGTCACGCGCATGATCATCGATGATCATGATGCCGATGCCTTTGCACCGGTCGCATCCCTGACAGTCGGGGAATTTCGCGACTGGCTTCTGGGCGATGACGCAACCCCCGAAGTTCTCAAAAACCTTGCGCCCGGTCTGACGCCCGAAATGGTGGCGGCTGTTTCCAAACTTATGCGCAATCAGGACTTGATCGCCGTTGCCCGGAAATGCCATGTCGTGACGGCCTTTCGCAATACAATCGGGCTTCCCGGCCATCTGGCCGTCCGTTTGCAGCCCAACCATCCGACCGATGATCCGGCCGGCGTGGCGGCATCGATCCTTGATGGTCTGATGCATGGCAGTGGCGATGCGGTGATCGGTATCAATCCGGCAACGGACAGCCCCGAAGCCATGATCGATCTTTTGAAACTGATCGATGAAGTCCGCGAACGCATCGATATTCCCACCCAATCCTGCGTTCTGGCCCATGTCACCACAGCCATTGACGTCATGGCCCGCAATGCCCCGGTCGATCTGGTGTTTCAATCGATTGCCGGCACCCAGAAAGCCAATGAAAGTTTTGGCATTACCCAAGCCATGCTGGCCGAGGCCGAAGATGCCGCCAAGGGACTGAAACGCGGCACGGTGGGCAATAATGTGATGTATTTCGAAACCGGGCAGGGTGCGGCTTTGTCCGCCGATGCCCACGAAGGGGTTGATCAGCAAACCGTGGAAACCCGCGCCTATGCGGTTGCCCGCAAATATTCCCCCCTTCTGGTCAATACCGTCGTCGGTTTCATCGGACCGGAATATCTGTTTGATGGCAAACAGATCACGCGCGCCGGTCTTGAGGACCATTTCTGTGGCAAATTGCTTGGCGTGCCGATGGGGTGCGATGTTTGCTATACCAACCATGCCGAAGCCGATCAGGATGATATGGATAACCTTCTGACCCTGCTTGGCGTTGCCGGGTGCAATTTTGTCATCGGGGTGCCCGGGGCCGATGACATCATGCTGAATTATCAAAGCACCAGTTTCCATGACGCGATGTATCTGCGTTCGGTTCTTGGACTCGAACCGGCACCGGAATTTGCCGCATGGCTGCGCAAGATGGAAATTCTTGATCAGAATGGCCGTACGCGCCCGCAGCTTGACGGGCAGGCCGCCCAAAATCTTCTGGCATGGTCGGGGGCCGCATGATGAGCAAGCTTGCAAACAAAAAAATTCCAAGCGGCCTCGACCCGTGGAACGCCTTGCGGGTTCATACCGATGCCCGGATCGGTCTTGGCCGGGTCGGTGACGGGTTGCCAACAGCCAGGTTGCTTGAATTCCAGATGGCCCATGCGCGGGCCCGTGATTCCGTTCATATGGCGTTCGAGCCAGACCGCGTACGCAGTAAGCTTGGATCGCTTGACCTGCCCGTTCTTGATGTCCAATCCGCCGCTCCGGATCGGGCGACCTATTTGCAGCGTCCCGACCTAGGGCGGTTGCTTGATGATGCGTCGCACGACACCCTGTCAGGCCACAAGGGTACGTATGATGTTGCCTTCATTCTGGCAGACGGTCTTTCGGCACGCGCCACCCATGATCATGGTGCCGACACCCTGTCGCTGATCTTTGATCGATTGGGGGATAGCTGGTCGATTGCCCCGATAACCCTGGCAACCCAGTCCCGGGTCGGGCTGGGCGATGAAATCGGCGCGGCACTGGGCGCCAAACTGACCGTGATGCTGATCGGGGAACGGCCGGGATTATCAAGTGCGGATTCGCTTGGCGCCTATCTGACCTGGGGGCCAAAGCGTGGTAAATCCAACGCGGATCGCAATTGTGTGTCCAATATTCGCCCGGCCGGACTGGTCCCGAAAAAGGCCGCTGAAAAGATTGCCTATCTGATGCTTGAAGCTCGCAAACTCGGCCTTTCCGGTGTGGCGCTCAAGGATAATTCATCCAATCCGGCGTTGATCGACGGATAAGCTGAACGGCACGGCAACCCTACGCGATCAGGTCCCCGAACCCGACATCCGTTCGAGCAACCGTTCAATGCGTTCGGCATGGGCGGCTTCGCCACGTGCCACACTTTCAAACCAGGCTGCAATATCTTCAAGCCCTTCCTCGCGCGCAATCCGGGCCATTTCGGGATAGTGTTTTTCGGCTTCGTCCTTTTCCTGCATCAGGGCAGCCTCAAGATTGAGTTTGGTCGTCCCGAGCTCCTTGCCTGTCAGCGGGTCCCCACAGGTTTCAAGAAATTCCAGATGGCCGAAAGCATGGCCCGTTTCGGCCTCGGCCGCAGTTCTGAAAAGTTCTGCCGCGTCGCTCTGGCCTTCGATATCGGCCTGCTGGGCGAAATACAGATAACGACGGTTTGTCTGGGCTTCTGCGGCAAAGGCCGCACGCAGATTTTTCTCGGTCCGTGTACCCTTGAGCGCCATGTGCGCCGTCCTTTTTTATTGTTGGCGATCGGTTGTGAACTAACCACGCGAAAGGCGTAAAAATAAGGCGGCGGGACATAGCATCCCGCCGCCTTCTTATGTGTCTTGAAATTCGACATCGTCAACCGCTACAGGGGCAATTTGCACCGGTCAGAATGCGGATTTCATCTGCCTGTTACGCACCGGATTGCGCCGCCAACAGATCAGAATTCCGGTATCAGCCGGCCTATGCCGCATCCTGTGCAGAACAATTGCGCCGCAGCCGGAAAACCAGATCAACCGATGCCAGCTCGGTGCCGTTTGGCATGTTCGGTATGCCTTCGATCTGTACCGTTTCCGCAGGGATGTCGGACAAAAGCCCGTCTTCCTCGCAATAGAAATGGTAGTGCGGCGCGGTATTGGTATCGAAATAGGACCGGCCCGGATCAATCACGATTTCGGTCAGCAGTCCGGCATCGGTAAATTGATGCAATGTATTGTAAACGGTTGCCAGCGAAACCTTGATGCTGTTGCTCATGGCTTCGGAATGCAGCTGTTCGGCCGTGACATGGCGATGCCCGTTTTCAAACAAAAGCCGCGCAAGTGCCAGACGCTGACGCGTCGGGCGCAAATTGGCATCTTTAAGCCGGTTCAAGGCGTCGGTGAATGGACGCGATGTGGTTCTCATAGTCTGCCCCTATAGTTTCCCGGGAACAGGTCCACACCTGTTCCGTTAATTCCCACGATCAGACTAGAGAACCCGGGCGCACGATTCCTTGATTTTGATCAACTCCAATAAGATGGAGAAATCAGCCCTTCCCAAACGAAAAAGGGCCGGAAAACCGGCCCTTTTCGGATGTTATCGCGAAATCAATTCGGAGATTTTTCAGAACCGCTGAACATACCTGTCCCCCGCAAAATCGCGGCTGCACCACCCAAACCGTCAACGCCATCACCCGAAACGTACACTTCGGGGACAAGCTTTGATACCAGCTCAACTAGCTGAGGTTTTCGTTCCAGTGTCGCCAGGAACTTCTCGAGAGCCTGCAACATAACCACGCGATCCTCACCCAAAACCTGTGCTTGGGCCATCTGCCCATCTGCCAAAGCCGTCAGATAGCTTTTTTCTGCTTCGCCAAGGTTTTTGCGCTCAAGCTTTCGCTTTTCTGAAATCTCAACATCAATCTCTGCTTTGACCAGCTCTGACTGCTGATTGGCTGTAGCACGGGATTTTTCTGTCTTGATCCGCTCATCCTGCGACAGTTTTTCCTGCTGGTAGGCCGCGGCAAGCTGGCTTGCCAGCTGCTCTCGCTGACGTGCGACCAGAAGCTCGGGTGGGATAACCGGTTCGCCAAGCCGTACTTCCTTGATGTTGATGCCTGCCTTGTCGCCTTCGACACGGACCTTCCGCTCAATGGTATTTTGCAAAGCCTCTCGGTTTTCAATCAGATCAAGAACTCGTGTTTTTCGAACGGCATATCCGCTGCCGCCATCGACCCTTGGCAACTGGATCGAGCCACCAGCAACATCGCGTACAATCGAACGAATTGTTGGGGTTAGGACCCGATCTTCTATTTCGCGCAAGCTGCCAACAGACGCGACAACATAAGGCGCATTTTCACGTGTTACCTGCACAAGCACGCGAACTTCCTGCGGTATTTCCCAACCTTCGACCTTGACCACAATTGCACGGTCAGCGTCATCGTTTGGGTTAAATACAACCTTGTCTGTAGTTTCAGTCTGACCGATCTTGCCTTGTTGATCGACATTCAGCTTGATGGAACGCTTGACGTAACCGCCACGATATTTCCATGTCTGAACCCTCGTATCAACGAGGGTCACGTCATAGGCCTCGCGGTTGATGTAATAAGCATCAGGGTTGAGAACGGACTCCCAGATTCCCTTGCATCCGCGAGGTACCAACGCGACGCTCAAAGCACTTACATCGCTATTTGTGATCTCCTTGCATTCAGATCCGGGACGTTCCTGAACGTTTGATTTGACCACACCAACAAACCCGGCAGGGATTTCAGTAATCAGGGTGTCGGTTGACCCGTCTGCATCGGTACGACCTTCAAGGTCATAAGTAACCTCGACATTTCCTTCACCTATTTTCACCCTGAAAAGATAAAGATTAAGCGGATAAACACCCGGTTTCAGGACAGTCGTCTGTAGACCTTTCTGCCCGCCATTTTGCAGAAAGTATGACGCATCAAGCATGTCCTTGACTTCATCTTCTGGCCAAGGGGCAGCAAAGGCCGCACCGGACGGCAACGGGTTCCCGTCGCGCGCTTCTATCAACCCGTAAAATCCCGGCGGAATCTCAACCATCGGAAGAACACTGACATCGTTGATAACAGTCAGGAGCGGCTCAAAATGGAAGCCCGGAGACAGAATTCTGGACTGAAAGCCGTTTTCTCCCGAAAGTGCAATCAAACGGCCTGCTGGAAGCGAACTGCCACCATAAATGCGTTTTAAATGGGCAACCTGATTACCCCCGACATACACATAAGACGTCGAAGCAAAACAAATAAGAGCAACAAAAAGCAATGTCACTGATGCCACTTTACCGATCATCGGACGGCTTGGCGGAAGCCCTTTAACAAATATAACGACTGCAACAAGCAGAAAAATCAGACCAAGAACGAGCCAAATCATACATATCTCCCAAACAGAATGCTGCAATATCCCCGGTTAATGCAGCTTCGGTTTGCTATGTTACCCAAGATTGCAAGGCAGGCATGTGATTTTTCGCACAAATAGCAAAAAGGGGCTGGAAATCCGGCCCCTTTTTGGTTTGTTTTGTAGTCAGGAAAATCAGTCGCCAGTCATGATCCGATCGACCAATTCCTTGACGGTCGGGATGTGACCATTGGCATAGAACGGGTCTTCGCCGAACTTGTAGGCATTGTGACCTGCAAACATCAGTTCGTTTTCAACCGCTGCGCCATGGGCGATGTTCTGAAGCGTCTTCTGAATACAGAAGGACCGCGGATCAGCACGCTTGCCGGTCGTGCCTTCATGCTGTTCCCAGTTGGAGAACTGGCACTGTGACAGGCAACCCATGCAATCGATCTGGTCTTTTTTAATCGTCAATGCGCTTTCGGGCGTGACAAAGACCATGGTGTCATCCGGGGTCGGCATGCCTTCGGTGTAACCGGCGTCAAGCCATGCCCGGACCTTATCCGCATCGTCTTCGCGCACATAAATCGGACGACCACGACGACCCAGCGGAATACCGACATGCAGGTCGGCCTCAGCCGTACGGGAATAGCGGACCTGACGATCGGAGCGCTGATGCAGATCTTCAAGGAAGTCGTTGCGCACAGCCGAGCTGTAGAAGCCCGTCGGGCTGAATTTATGCAGCGACACATCACCGTTCTGAAGACGGGTCAGGCGCTGTTTCCATTCGTCGGAAATCTCGCTTTCCTGGGTCAGAAGCGGGCGGGTTCCGAACTGGAAGGCCACCGGGGCAACTTCCGGATTGTCGATCCAGTCTTCGAAATCACGCAGGAACCAGACCCCGCCGGCCATGATGATCGGAACATCATTCAGACCAACAGAATTCATGAATTCACGCAGTGCCGCGACACGCGGGAACGGATCTTCGGGCACCAGCGGGTCTTCGGAATTCGACAGGCCGTTATGGCCACCGGCACGCCACGGATCTTCATAGACCACGCCGCCCAGCCATTCCGGGGTCTTCTTGTATGACCGCAGCCACAATGCACGGAAGGCACGGGCCGATGACACGATCGGATAGTAATGGACACCATACTGGGCCGAAATCTGGGCAATCTTGTATGGCATGCCCGCCCCACAGGTTACCCCGTGAATCAGGCCTTTCGCACCTTCAAGAACACCATGAAGGATCGGTTCGGCACCGCCCATTTCCCACAGCACGTTCATATGCAAACGGCCTTCGCCATTACGCATTTCATGTGCGATCTGGGCCTGTGCAATACCGCCGCGGATACCATAGGCAATCAGTTCCTGATGGCGGTCACCGCGGGTTTTTCCTGCATATTCGATCGGAACCAGATTGCCGTTCTCGTCATACGAGTCGGCATTCACAGCGGAAAAAGTCCCGATACCGCCGGCAGCAGCCCATGCGCCGGAACTTTTACCCGTCGATACAGCAACGCCTTTGCCACCTTCGATAACCGGCAAGACTTCTTTACCCGACATGACGAGCGGATTAAGGGCTTTCAACTTCGTCTCTCCCATTCGGCATTTGCCAGCGACACCACGGTATCGCTCAGAGTGCCGGGCGACGTCTTGTTTTTATCGTCGCCCGGCATACCGTTCAGCTTATTCGGCGTCGCCTGCTTCGAGGTCGGCACCGGTTTCCTGATCGACACGCTTCATCGACAGCTTGATTTTGCCGCGATCATCGAAACCGATGACCTTGACTTTAACCTGGTCGCCTTCTTTCACGATATCCGAAACCTGTTTGACACGCTCAGGTGCCAGTTCGGAGATGTGAACAAGACCGTCGCGGGCGCCGAAGAAGTTAACGAACGCACCGAAATCAACAGCCTTAACGACCTTACCGTCATAGATATGGTTCAGTTCAGGTTCTGCAACGATGGATTTGATCCAATCCACAGCCTGCTTGCCTTTTGCACCGTCGGTATGTGCGACAGTAATCGAACCATCGTCTTCGATGTCGACTTTTGCACCGGTTTCTTCGCAGATTTCACGAATGACCTTGCCGCCCGAACCGATGACGTCACGAATTTTGTCTTTCGGGATCGAGAACTGGGTGATAGTCGGCGCATTGCCCGAAACTTCACCGCGTGCTTCCGGAAGGGCCTTGGCCATTTCGCCAAGAATATGCAGACGACCGTCACGGGCCTGTTTCAGCGCGATCTGCATGATGTCTGCGGTCACCGAGGTGATCTTGATGTCCATCTGAAGCGAGGTGATGCCGTTTTCGGTACCGGCAACCTTGAAGTCCATGTCGCCAAGGTGATCTTCGTCACCCATGATGTCGGACAGAACGGCAAAGTCGTCAGCTTCCTTGATCAGGCCCATGGCGATACCGGCAACCGGACGTGCCAGTGGAACACCGGCATCCATCATGGCAAGCGAACTTGCGCAAACGGTTGCCATCGACGAAGAACCGTTCGATTCGGTGACTTCGGAAACGATACGGGTGGTGTAGGGGAAGACATCCTTGCTCGGCATCAGCGGATGCAGGGCACGCCATGCCAGTTTACCGTGACCGATTTCACGACGGCCAGGCGAACCCATACGACCAGCTTCACCGACCGAGTAGGGCGGGAAGTTGTAATGCAGCATGAAGCTTTCACGGTATTCACCGTCAAGCGCATCAACGATCTGCTCGTCCTGACCGGTACCAAGGGTAACAACAGCCAGTGCCTGGGTTTCACCACGGGTGAAGATCGACGAACCGTGCGAGCGCGGCAGAACCGAAACTTCGCCCATGATCGGACGAACGTCAGCACCGGTACGGCCATCAATACGTTTGCCGGTTTTCAGGATCGCACCACGAACGATGTCTTTTTCCAGATCCTTGATGATCGAGGAAACCTTGCCTTTGAGTTCATCAGGAACTTCATCGCCAAGTTTCTCGACGATTTCTGCCTTGGCAGCGGCAACAGCGGCCGAGCGTTCCTGTTTGACGACATGGGCATAGGCAGCGGTCAGGCTCTCAGTGCCAAGGGCTGCGATTTTTTCGACCAGCGCATCGTAACCGTCCGGAAGTTCTGCAACTTCGCGCGGTTCCTTGGCAGCTTCTTCTGCCAGTTCGATGATCAGGTCAAGAACGCCCTGGAACTGGTCGTGACCAAACTTGACAGCGCCAAGCATGATTTCTTCGGACAGTTCGGATGCTTCGGACTCAACCATCATCACGCCGTCGCGGGTACCGGCAACAACAAGATCAAGGTCGCTTTCCTTGATGGCTTCGGTCGACGGGTTCAGAAGGTATTCACCATCCTTGTAACCAACGCGCGCAGCACCGATCGGACCGAGGAACGGCAGACCGGAAATGGTCAGTGCTGCCGACGTACCGATCATCGCAACCACGTCCGGATCGTTTTCCATGTCGTGCGACAGAACGGTACAAACGATCTGGGTGTCATTGCGATATTGCGGGTGGAACAACGGACGGATCGGACGGTCGATCAGGCGCGAAACCAGGGTTTCCTTTTCCGACGGACGGCCTTCACGCTTGAAGAAACCACCCGGGATTTTGCCAGCGGCAAATGCTTTTTCCTGATAGTTGACGGTCAGCGGGAAAAAGTCGACATCCGGGCGCGGCTGCTTGGCGCCAACAGCAGTACAAAGAACGACGGTTTCACCATATGTTACCTTGACGGCACCATCAGCCTGACGGGCAATCTTACCGGTTTCGAGAACCAGTTTGGCATTGCCCCACTGCATTTCCTTACGGACGACATTAAACATTATTTTCTCTTCCTCTTACAAACCTCTGGCGGACCCGGAATACTACACGAGTTCCGAACACATTAATTATGAGGCTTTCATAACAGCGTCATAATTAATGGGTCCGGCGTAAGCATCGGGTCGGCCCATCCGACCCTGCTTCTCGTGTCCCGATCCACCGGAACAATAAAAAACGACGGCGGAGGTCACCCTCCGCCGCAGTTTGAAATCAGCGGCGAATACCGAGGCGTTCGATAACGCTCTCGTAACGCGACTGGTCTTTGCGCTGCAGATACTTCAGCAGGCGGCGACGCTGACCAACCATCATGAGAAGACCACGACGGCTATGGAAGTCGTGGTTATGTTCTTTCATGTGCTCGGTGAGGTTCTTGATCCGCTCGCTCAGGATTGCAACCTGGACTTCGGGGGAACCGGTGTCACCGTCTTTCTGAGCGTATTCTTTGATCAGCTCAGCTTTGCGTTCAGCAGTAATCGACATCAGGCATCCTTTCGCCTTTAGAGATTAAAAACACGCACAGGCCGTATTTCGCCACCATTGATCTCCGCCAACGCAACCGCGCGGTCATGGAGCATGGCACAGACGATTTCGTCCTGCACGACGGGGTTTTCGAGAGCATTGCGCTTTGCGACCGGCAACAGCCCGACAGGCTGGCCAGACGAAAGGCGTTGCGCCTCGACTTCGGTCAAGGCCAGCGCCGGGATGTCGTCCAGCGCGGTCTCAACCGGAAGCATTTTCTTCATCACCTCTTCGGGGTCCATCTCCAGCAATTCCTGCAGGGGGATGGCGTTTTCCTCCGAAAACGGCCCCGCCGATGTCCGGCGAAGCGCGGCGATATAGCCGACAGTGCCAAGGCGCAGCGCAATATCGCGCGCCAGTGATCGCATATATGCGCCTTTGCCCGATACAACATCGAACACGGCGTGATCGCGATCCGACATTTCGACCAGTCGAAGATCCTTGATCAGAATCGGACGCGGCTTCAACACCACGTCTTCATCTCGACGCGCAAGATCATAGGCACGCTTGCCATTGACCTTGATCGCCGAAAACTTTGGCGGCACCTGCTGGATTTCACCGATAAATTCACCCAGCACAGCCTTGATTTCGTCTTCAGTCGGACGGTGGTCGGAGGTTTCGATAACCTCGCCCTCGGCATCGTCCGTGCTGCGTGCCTCGCCGAATTTCAGCGTCACACGATAACTTTTGCTGCCATCCATGACATATGCAACCGTTTTGGTTGCTTCGCCAAAGGCAATTGGCAGAACGCCCGATGCCAGCGGATCAAGCGTTCCGCCATGTCCGGCCTTGTTGGCATCCAGAAGGCGACGCACCTGATTGACCACCGTTGACGAGGTGATCTCCAGGGGCTTGTCGACCGCCAGCCAGCCATTAATGCTTTTACCGCGACGGCGACGCGCCATCAGTCGTCCTCATCTTCCTGGTCACCAGACCGGCCATCCACCAGATCCTGCGCGACATGCGGATCACGCAGCAGGGCGCCAATATGGTCGGCGACATCAAAACTTTTGTCTTCGACAAAACGCAATGCCGGCACGTATTTCATGTGCACCGTATGGGCCACATGGTTGCGCAGGTGTCCTTTCTGACGCGTCAACGCCTTAAGCGACGTTTCGGCCTCACCGCCGCCAAGCGGGGTAAAGGATACCATAGCATTGCGCATATCCGGTGAAAGATTGACGCCGGTAATGGTTACCGGGCGACGGGTCAGGTCCGGATCGTAAATATCTCCACGCTCCAGCGCCTGCGACAGCGCCTGACGGATTTCTTCCGCCACTCGGAGCTGTCGCTGACTTGGTGCTTTGGCTGGTTGCTTCGCCATTTCAGTTCCTCACCGTCTTACAGTTCGACGGCAATTTCCTCGTTCTCGAAGCACTCGATCATATCGCCAACCTGGAGATCGTTATATTTGGCGAACGACATGCCACATTCATAGCCTTCGCGGACTTCTTTGACTTCGTCCTTGAAGCGACGGAGCGTGGACAGCTCGCCAGAGTGAATAACGACATCGTCGCGCAGCAGGCGGACACCCGCGCCGCGTTTGACAATACCCTCGGTGACCATACAACCGGCGATCTTGTTACCAGAGATGGTGAAGATGTCGCGGATTTCTGCATAGCCCAAGAACTTCTCGCGAACTTCCGGAGACAGCATGCCCGACAGCATCTTTTTGATGTCATCAGCAACATCATAGATGATCGAATAGTAACGAATATCAACGTTGTCGCGGCGGGCCTGTTCACGGGCCTGCTGGTTTGCACGAACGTTAAAGCCGATGATCAGTGCATTGGATGCACGGGCCAGCGTCACGTCGGATTCGTTGATACCACCAACACCGCTATGCAGGACGCGAACCGATACTTCCTCGTTACCGAGTTTCTGAAGCGTCCCGATAAGGGCTTCGACAGAACCCTGCACGTCACCCTTGATGACGATCGGCAGTTCTTTGACGTCACCGCTCTGCGAGAACATGTTCTCAAGCGCAGATTTCTTCATCGCGGCAGCCTGGGTTTCACGAATACGGCGCTGACGGAAGTCGGAAACTTCGCGGGCCTTGGCTTCGTTTTCAACGACCACAAAGTCATCACCGGCAGACGGAACACCGTTCAGACCGGTTACCTCGACCGGCATGCCCGGAATTGCTTCCTGGACACGGGTACCGTGATCGTCAACCAGCGCACGGACACGACCCCATTCCGGACCGGTGACAAAGATGTCACCCGTGCGCAGCGTACCGCGCTGAACCAGAACGGTTGCGACCGAACCACGGCCTTTTTCCATGCGGGCTTCGACAACAACACCGTCGGCAACACGCTGCGGGTTGGCCTTAAGGTCAAGAACCTCTGCCTGAAGAAGGATTGCTTCTTCCAGCTCGGTCAGACCGGTGCGCTGTTTGGCCGAAACTTCAACCGCCTGAACGTCACCACCCATTTCCTCGACCACGACTTCGTGCTGAAGCAGTTCGGTCTTGACCTTGGACGGGTTGGCACCCGGCTTGTCGATTTTGTTGATCGCGACAATCATCGGAACACCAGCCGCCTTGGCATGGCTGATGGCCTCAATCGTCTGCGGCATGACCGAGTCATCGGCAGCAACAACCAGAACCACGATATCGGTGACCTTCGCACCGCGCGAACGCATTTCGGTAAATGCGGCGTGGCCCGGGGTATCGATGAAGGTGATCTTCGAACCGGTTGCCATGGTGACCTGATAGGCACCGATATGCTGGGTAATGCCACCGGCTTCGCCACCGGCAACGTCGGTTGAACGCAGCGCATCAAGCAACGAGGTTTTACCATGGTCAACGTGGCCCATGACGGTCACGACCGGCGGGCGACCGACCAGCTGCTCTTCGCTGTCATCTGCAACAACCAGTGCTTCTTCGACGTCTGCATCGGAAACACGTTTTACATTGTGACCGAATTCTTCGACCACGAGCTGTGCAGTATCGGGATCCAGGCTCTGGTTGATGGTCGCCATGACGCCCATGCTCATCAGAGTCTTGATCACGTCGGCTGCACGTTCAGCCATACGGTTGGCCAGTTCCTGAACGGTGATAACGTCCGGGATGGTCACGTCACGCACGATTTTCTCTTTCGGTTTCTGCGGGCCCATAGCACGGGCTTTGGCTTTGGCCTGCTGGCGCTTGATCGATGCCATGGAACGACGACGGCCACCTTCGTCACCGGTCATTGCATTGGCGATCGACAGCTTGCCACGACGGCGACCATCATCAGCCTTGCCACGGTTTGCACGGCCCTGGGCTTCTTCTTCGGCGCGCTTGCGCGCGGCCTTGCGTGCATCTTCCTCGTCCTGCTCCTTGCGGCTTTTCGGCTTGGCAGTTGCAGGGGCAGCGCGACGACGTTCTTCGGGAACCAGCGGTTCTGCCGGTTCGCCCATGATCACATCGTCTTCCTTGGCTTTCGGCGTAGCAGCCGGTTTCGGCTTCGAGGTCTTGCCTTTGGCAGTCGAGGCAGCAAGCTGTTTTTCAACATCTTCAACAGAAACTTCGTCCTTGTCCTTGGCTTCTGCTTCTGCGGCTTTGGCTGCTTCGGCAGCCTTGGCTTCCTCAGCCTTGCGGGCTTCTTCCTCTGCGGCCTTGCGGGCAGCTTCTTCACGCGCACGGATTTCGGCGTCGGCCTCTTCCTGCTTGCGGCGCTCTTCAGCAGCCTTCAAAGCAGCCATACGGGCAGCACGCTCGCTATCGGTCAGGTTGCCGTGATCTTCGGCAGCCGGGCGCGATTTCGGCTCTTCGACCGGTTCCTTTTTGGCTTCCGGTGCCGGCGTTTCAGCCGGTGCCTGTTCAGCAACGATATCCTTCTTCACTTCACGGAAGCGACCGGATTCGTTCTTTTCGAATGTACGCTTCTTACGCACTTCGACGGTCACAGATTTGGACCGTCCATGCGAGAAGTTTTGGCGAACCTGCCCTGCCTCGACCGTCTTGCTCAATTCAAGCTTCGATCTGTTGAGGCTCAGCGGTTTCTTCTCCTGATCGCGATCACTCATAATCCGTCCAACTTCCTCATTTCCTGCGGGATCGACTTCCAATGCCGACCCTGTCCTGTCCGTCCGGCGCCTGTCTGATGTCAGACTGCGCGAAATCCTTGCAGCCGTTTCAGGGAACGGCCCAGCCGTTTGGCCAGACCACCTGGCGCAACAGCCACATGTACTGCTTTTTCACGGCCAAAGGCCGCGCCGATTTCAGCAGCATCCAGAACGGAATAAATCGGCAGATCCCGGGCCTTGGCCTCGATCTTGGATTTTCCGTCCGCAGCACCATCGCGTGCTGCCAATATCAGAGCCGCACCCTCGGCAATCTGGGCGCGGGCCTTTTCAAATCCGGCAACCGCCTGACCGGCGCGGCGCGCAAGCGACAACAGATCAAGACATTTCTGCGTCAGCAGCTGTTCGATCCGGTCTGCAAGCGCGGCGTCGACCACGACTTTTTGCCGCGCCGCCTTGGCAAAAGCGTTTTTTGCACAGGCGGTATTTATCACATCCCGCGACGGGCACAACCATAATCCCCGTCCCGGTAGCCGTTCCTCAAGATCGGGTACAACCGAACCATCCGGCCCGATCACAACCCTGAGAAGATCTTCCTTGTTCCGGGTCTCGCCGGTGACAATGCACCGGCGTTCCGGAACCTCGGCTACCTTGCCGCCTTTGCGATGCGACATGGTGTCCTCCGATCGGCCTTAAGCCTCTTCGCCTTCGGCTGCTTCTTCGGTCTCTTCTTCAAGACCATCGAACCAGCCCAGCTTGCGACGCGCTTCCATGATCAGATCATTGGCCTGATCCATGGTCATGTTGTCGGCATCACCGATATATTCGATCAGCTCGTCACTTGCCAGATCGGCGAAATCTTCAAGGTTTTTGACGTCGTTTTCACCAAGGCGAACAACAACTGCCAGCGACAGGCCATTGAATTCGACCAGATCATCGGCAACCTTGAGCTCTTCACGACGCTTCTGAAGACGTTCGGCTTCTTCGGAAAGGAAGGTACGTGCGCGGTTGCGCAGTTCTTCGGCGATCTCTTCCTCGAAACCTTCGATCTCGGCCAGTTCTGCCAGCGGCACGTAACCGACTTCCTCGATCGAGGTAAAGCCTTCGGCGACCAGGAGATGGGCGATAACTTCGTCAACATCAAGGGCCTTGATGAACATTTCCGCACGCTTGCGTGCTTCTTCCTGACGACGTTCGCTTTCGTCTTCCTCGGTCAGAATGTCGATATCCCAACCGGTCAGCTGCGATGCCAGACGCACATTCTGGCCACGACGGCCGATGGCGAGGCTAAGCTGATCGTCCGGAACGACGACTTCGATACGGTTGGTTTCTTCGTCCAGAACAACCTTGGTGACTTCGGCCGGGGCCAGTGCGTTCACAACAAAGGTTGCCGGGTCTTCCGACCACTGGATGATGTCGATTTTTTCGCCCTGCAGTTCGGCAACAACGGCCTGAACACGCGAACCGCGCATACCGACACAGGCACCGACCGGATCGATCGAGCTGTCTGACGACAGAACCGAAATCTTGGCGCGCGAACCCGGATCACGGGCAACCGATTTGATTTCAATGATGCCGTCATAGATTTCCGGAACTTCCTGGGCAAACAGTTTTGCCATGAAGGTCGGATGGGTACGCGACAGGAAGATCTGCGGACCACGCTGTTCGCGACGTACATCAAGGATCAGCGCACGAACGCGATCGCCCTGGCGGACGGTTTCACGCGGGATCAGTTCTTCGCGGCGCAGGATTGCTTCGGCACGGCCGATATCAACAAGAACGTTGCCAAATTCGACACGCTTGACGACGCCGTTGATGACTTCGTCGGTGCGGTCTTTGTATTCTTCGAACTGACGTTCGCGCTCGGCGTCGCGGACCTTCTGAACGATAACCTGTTTTGCGGTCTGTGCAGCAATACGGCCAAAGTCGATCGGCGGCAGCGGATCAATCAGGAATTCGCCCAGATTGATGTTTTCATCACGAATACGCGCCTGTTCGAGCGACATCTGGGTGAAATCGTTCTCGATCTCATCGGTTACTTCGATGAAACGTGCAAGTTTGATTTCGCCGGTTTTACGGTCGATATGGGCACGAATGTCGTGCTCATGGCCATATCTGGAACGACCAGCCTTCTGGATGGCCTGTTCCATTGCGCCGAGAACCTCGTCACGATCAATGCCCTTTTCACGGGCAACGGCATCAGCGACCTGCAAGAGTTCCGGCCGCGGCATTCCCGAAGTTGCTTCCATATCCAACCTCTATTCTGCGTTGTCGTCAGAGCGGCGATTGCCGGTGACATGCGCGATCAATTCATCCGTCAGAACCAATTTCGACTTTGCGATATCGGCCAACGGCAACAAGACACGTTCGCCATCGACAATCAGGGCGACCGCATTATCTTCAATCCCATCCAGCAAACCGCTGAAACGGCGACGACCATTGATGGCCATCACCAGTTCGACCTTTGCCTCGAAACCTTTCCACACTTCAAAATGCGTGGCACGGGTCAGCGGGCGGTCGATCCCCGGAGAACTGACTTCAAGGTGATAGGCACCCGAAATCGGATCTTCGACATCCAGAAGGGCAGAAACCGTACGGCTGATTTCGGCGCAATCTTCAACATTGATGCTGCCTTTCGCGTCCGGGCGATCTGCCATGATCTGCAGGATATTGTGGTCCTGTCCCGTCATGGAAACACGGACCAGCTCGAACCCCAGCGCATTGATCGACGGCTCGATAATTGCCGTGATTTTCGCCATCAACGGGTCTTTCAACTGTTGTCCAATCAGCTCAGCCATAAAGCGATGCCATACCCCAAAAAGCACAAAAGAGCGGGCGCGAGGCCCACTCTTTGTCAGAATTTACAAAAAGCTTGGCGGCTTTATACAGGCGGTTTGCGCAGAAATCAAGTGAGGATACAGGGCTCCCGCGCCATTCAACCCAAGGATTCACAAAGACCTTACTGCAATGGCAGATTGCCCATCAGATTCCGGAAATAGGCAAAGGCCGCCACCGCACCATTGCGCACTGCGATCTCTTTGTCGTCGCTCAGCTCCAAGTCATTGACCTGTTCGACAAATTCGCGCCAATGCTTGCCCCGGCCATCCGGATGACCGGCCAGATGACGGGCCCCGAATGCATCCCCAACCCCGATATTGGCAGCAGCCTTCAACAGGAATGCCGCGCCAAGCGACGACCCCTCGCAGACATAAAGCCAGCCGATCCGTTCGGCATCCTGTGCGGAAATCTCGAAGCGACTCCCGATTTCGGGGCGTGCGCATTCCAGATCTGCAAGATCGTCACAAACGGCCTTGTACCGGCTGCGCGCGGCCAACCCCGGAATGACACGGTTAAGGTCCTGGGCGTCATATAGCGGTTTCATCCGGGCGTGAAAGACATATTGCAGGATCAAAAAGCGCATATAGTTGTCGCGGTTATCGAACGGCGCCATTTCCATGACCATATCGTCAACCGACTGATGCGCACTGCGTGTAGATTGCCGGAGGTCTTCCATCCGGGTCACAGTGGCGGTGTCTGCCCCGTGAATTGCGTTCATTGCTACCTCGTTCCTGGTCAGTTCGTGCCGATATCGGACACGACTCATTAAGTCTGAAACGATCAACACCGCCCGATATCCGAAAATGTCCGGATTTCAATTTGATCAATCTTCGCGAAACGCACGGGCAAACTGATCGGAAAGCGGTTTAAGAAGGTAGCTGAGCGCCGTGCGCTCGCCGGTCGCAAGGAAGGTTTCCACCGGCATTCCCGGCACCAGGTCGCGGCCATCAAGCTTGGCAACTTCGCCAGCCCCGATTCTGATGCGCACGATATAATATGTATCACCAGTCAATTCGTCGCGTTCAAGATCGGCCGCCACGAATGAAACACGCCCGAACAGCTCAGGGGTGGTTCGCTGATTAAAAGCGGTGAATCGCAATACCGCTTCCTGACCGGGAACGACCTGTTCGATATCGCGCGGATTGATATGGGCTTCAATCACCAGCTCATCCTGATCAGGCACAATGCCCATAATGCGATCGCCCGCACCAATCACACCCCCGACCGTATGCACGGCAAGCTGATAGACCGTTCCGTCATAAGGTGCGCGAATGTCAATGCGACGCAGTTGGTCGCGCAGGGCAATCTGTTGCTGCATCAACTGGGCGATCTGCTGATCAATATCGGTCAGTTCGCCAAGAACTTCGGTTTGGCGCACACGATCAAGCTGCAATATCTGCATTTCCGTTTCCGATATTTGCATCCGGGTTGCGGCAATCTCGGCCGTCAGTTCCCCATGCGTCCCGTCAAGGCTTGCCCGTTCACGGCGCAGGGCCGCCACACGGGTAATCGGAACCAGTTGCTTGGCAAACAGACCTTCCAGCCCGGTCAATTCATCTACGATATGGCGACGTTCTTCTTCGTTGGCTGTTTTCTGGGCGGTCAGGCCGGTAATGGTTTCTGAAAGCTGGGCGCGCTTCTGAACAAGCTGCTGCTTTTCACCTTCAAGACTTTCGCGGCGCGCATTGAACAAATTGCGTTCCGCGGCAATTAGTTCGGCAATCGCCGGATCATCAAGACGATCCGCAAAGGCATCCGGAATGCGAAGCTCCGTCAGATTGTCCCTTTCCCCGGTCAGGCGCATGCGCCGTGCTGTCAAAGACGACAATTGCGTCTCGACAATCCCAAGACTGGCCCGTGCCATGGTGTCATCAAGCCGGATCAAAAGATCACCGACCGACACCCGATCACCGTCACGGACATGGATTTCACCAACGATACCGCCGTCCGAATGCTGGACATCCTTGACGTTGCTTTCGACAACCAGCTTGCCCGATGCGACCACCGCACCGGACAGCTCGGCAAATGTCAGCCAAAGCATCAATCCGGCAAACAGGGCCACCACCACACCGCAACCAATGATGATATGGCGGCGCAAGGTTGCCTGTGCGGCGGATAAACGCGCACCGCGACCGGGCCTGATGGATGGTGCCATGCGCCCGCGTGACAGGAGTTGCAAGCTGGTCATGCGGATTCTCCTACCTGGCGGACGGTTCGGCGCAAAATGTCGTCACGTTTGCCAAAGGCAACCTGATGGCCATCCTGAATCACGGTGGCCAGATTGACCGTGGCAAGGGCGCTGGGACGGTGGGCGATCAGCACAACAATCGCCCCGCGGGCACGTGCGGATTGCACGGACTGCAACAATGCCTGTTCGCCATCGCTGTCAAGGCTGGCATTCGGTTCATCAAGCACGATCAGGAAGGGATTCCGGAACAATGCCCGCGCCAGGCCGATCCGCTGGCGTTGGCCGCCCGACAAAACAACACCACCCACCCCGATACGCGTGTCATACCCGTTGGGCAGCGACAGAATCATATCGTGAACACCGGCCGACTTTGCGGCCTGAACGATGTCACTCGACGATGCACCGTTATGCAATCGCGCAATGTTGCGTGCAACCGTATCGTCAAACAGTTCGACATCCTGTGGCAGATAACCGATATGCTTGCCCAGTTCGTCGCGATCCCAGTGGGACAATTCCGCCCCGTCGAGACGGATCTTGCCGCCACGCATCTTGCCAATTCCGACCAGTGCACGACCCAGGGTCGATTTCCCCGATCCGCTCGGCCCGATAACACCCAATCCGTCCCCGGCACTGAGCGTCAGGGCATTGATCCGCAACAACACCTTGCTTTGGCCCGGTGCATTTCCGTCCTGCGTTCCGACCACAAGATTGGATACCGTCAGATTTCGTGACGGCGCAGGAAGACGGGTACGCGTATCTTCGCTTTGTCCTTGTGTGACCAGCATTTCATCAAGACGCCGCCGGGCCTGTCGGGCGGCAACAAAACCGCGCCAGTTGCCAATCGCCTGTTCTACCGGCGACAAGGCACGTGCAGTCAGGATCGAAGCCGCAATCATTGTGCCCGGCGTGACTTCCTGATGGATTGCCAGATACGCCCCCAGCGCCAGCACCCCGGACTGCAAGGCCAGACGAATGACCTTGATATAGGCCGAAAAGGTAGAATTGACGTCGCCAACCGCAGTGTTGTCGCGCAAATAGCGATTATTGAGTTTTGCCCAGCTTTGGGAAAAGGCCTTTTCCATGCCCATGGCCCGCAAGGCTTCGGCGTTGCGCCGACCGGCTTCGACCAGACGATCGCGCTGGACAGTCTGACTGTTCATGGTGGCGACCTTTTTGCGGGTTACGACTTCGCTGATCAAAGTCAGGACAACCAGCAACGCCCCGCCGACAAGTGCCAGAACACCAAGCCAGGGATGGAAAACAAAAACAATGGCCAGAAATACCGGCATCCACGGCAAATCGCAGATTGCCACCGGGCCCGCACCCCCCAGAAATTGCCGGATCTGATCAAGATCATGCAAAGGCTGATTATTGGCGCGGGCATTGCGCAGTCCAAGATCAAAGGTCTGCATCAATGCGTCCGGACCTATTTTTTCATCAACCCGCCAGCCAATCCGGATCAGCATGCGGGCGCGAAGGGCGTCGACACTGCCCAGAAACAGATACAGAAAACCCACAAGCCCGCTCAATGCGACCAGTGTGGGAACATTCTGGCTGGCCAGGACCCGGTCATAAACCTGAAGCATGAAAAGCGGGCCTGTGAGCATCAGGATATTGGACACACCACTAAGCGCTGCGACTGCAACAAACGCACGGCGCAAGGATGAAATTGCTTCAGAGAGCGGCCGGGATTTACCGGTTCGCATATCTGATTTCGAAGATGCCTGTCCAAACACGCTTTTTATATTCCAGAAAAATCGGGTAGGGTGAGGTGGGTGCTGCTGTTGCGCAGCACCCTGGATCAAAGACCTTGGCCCGTTCCGCACCTTGCGGGATGGGCCGTCTTCGTTAAACGAAGTCGTTCTGGTCAATGTCGGCGTAATCGACACCGGTCAGCGTCACGGTACCATTGGCATGGGTGATCAGAGCATTGCCTGCACCGTCGTCAGAGACGGTCACTTCGCTGTAATCAAGATCAATCAGATCCGTGCCATCGGTGAAATCGGTAACAGTGTCATCGCCAAAGTCCGACGCGCTGTCGAATTCAAAGATATCCGCACCGCCATTGCCGGTAAGAACATCATCACCAGCCCAGCCGCCAATGACGTCGTCACCGGTGCTGCCGTTGATTTCGACACCGGAATCAAGGACAGATTCCAGCGTGTCGGTGCTGCCCGAATAGATGTCAACAAGGACGCCATTGGTGTCACTGTTCGACAGGTTCAGTCCCGAGATATCAACAAGCGAATCGGTGAAATCAAATTCGGTTCCGTTGTCCGCAACACCAAGGGTGGTGCCAAAGGACAGTTTGTCGAGATTGCCCGTGATCGTGTGCGTGTTGATGTCGTAGGCAAAGTCAGAGCTTCCCGCAGTCGCAAGCACAGAACCGGTGTAGCTGCTGCTGCTATCCTGGTCGGTCGCCAGGAACTGCGAACCACCGTAATAGCTCGACGGTGCAAAGCCATCATAGAAAGTACCGTGGTTGCCCGAACCAAGCGAAAAGTTGTTGTTGAAGTCTTCAATAACACCATGCAGGTCCACACCAGCACCCGAAGACGCCGCGTTGAGATCAATCGTAATAGTCATGTCAGTTTCTCCTGTCATTAAGCTACCCATTTAGCGAGTAGCATCATGAGAATGACTCTTATTATCTTTACGAGTCAATGGAAAAATCGTTTATTATCAATACGTTAATCTGAACAGCGCGAAAGCCCAACCAGGCGTATGCCTGGTTGGGTTCAACATCTAGCCGATGCGGCGTTACGTTAGAAATTGCCGCTAAAAGTCAGTATGGCGGTTCGTCCTGGTGCCGGAGCGAATGTTCCGCCTGTCCCCTGCACATAGGCTTCATCAAGCATGTTGTTCACCGCAAATCTCAGTGTGAGATTTTCGTTGATTTCATATGAGCTGTAGAAATCAAACACCCGGTACTTGAAATACTTCGAGACGATCGAGGACGAGTTGCTGCTGCCAAAGTTATCCTGCGGATAAACAAACGAAGCTCGCATTCCAAGAACCAGGTCCTGATCAAACAGTCTGAACCCGCCATCAACCGTGTATTTTCGCTTTGGAATTGCATAAATCCCGAAAAGCCGGTCAGCGGTCCCGTAATTTACATCGCTGTAGGAAAGATAGGTTGCACCCAATTGCGTATAGTTTACCGCAGCAAAGGGATCATATGCTGTGTCGAGAACATATGGGTTGTGGTTGCCTGACAGATCGGTATCCGAGATCGAAATCGTACCACCGAGATAGAATTCTCCAGCATCGTAAGACAGCTCGGCTTCGGTACCATTGATATATACCGGGTCAGTCAAATTGACGATTGCCTCGGCCTCGACAGAAGTATTCGTGATAACCCCAAGGTTCGTCCTTTTTGGAGTTGGCTGCGGGACATTGGCCAAGGTGATGTAGTTATCAATTGCGGTCCGATAGTAAGCAACCTTTGCCCTGAACCCGTCGCCTTGGCGAAGCACATTGTCAAAGCTGAAGTTGACACCAACTTCCTTCGTCTCGCTTTCTTCGGGCTTCAGGTTTGCGTTGGAGTAAAACGGCAAGCCGGCATTGTCACCGATATGATCGCCCTTGATCATTGATTCCATGATGGTTGGGGCACGCATGTTCCGGCGATAGTTTGCAAATAGCTGAATTCCCGAAGTCACATTGAAACTGGCGCCAACCGATGGCGAAAACGCATCTTCGCTGAGATCAATGTTCAGTGGTGTGCCACCATCCTCACAGAGGTTGGCGGAGTTCTGTTCTTCGCACCAATAGGAATCGCCGGTCAGTGAGTACCGATCATAGCGAAGGCCGCCCCGGAGTTCGAACATGTTGTCAAAGTCATATGTGGCAGCGACAAAGCCCCCGGAAACGTCGCGTTCGCCGGCCGGCGTGCCACCTTCAATTTCATATGCTGCACCCGCGCCGCCAAGACCGCCAAGCTCGGCACTTGTTTTGGCCTTGTCCTGAAAATACTCGACACCGTAATCAAGACCGAGATGACTGGAGACATCGCTGCTCAGGTCAAAGTCAAAGCTGCTGCTGTTTGATACCTCACCACCCAACGTATCGAGCGTATATTGGTTATCAAAGGAGTCCGTCGTCACCGCGCCGCCGGCATTGTATCGCGCCGGTCGGAACTGGTGGTTCTGTGTCCTTGTCCAGTAGACGCCACTATTCATGGCAATCAGGTCTGATTCCGGGTTCCAGACATGCTTAGCGGTTAGGGTATGAACGTCAGTTTTATTGTGGTCCTGGTAGTTGTTCGTCGAATCACTCGACTTTGTGTATGAAGTGCTGCTTCCGACGTAACCAAGATTTATCTCCTGATCTTCCGTCAGAAAAAGGTTCGCCTTCACCAGACCCGATGTTTGCCGGACATAACTGTATTCCGGACGCGAACTGTAAACATCGACATACTTTGGTGTGCTATCGATTTCCTGATAAAGGCCCGGGTTATGCGTCCCCGGGCGATAGTCTCCGACGACTTTTCGGCTCACTGCGGCAGATAGATCAAACTTTGGCGAAACACGTGCACCAACGGCAACGTCACCGGCAAAGTCATACTGGTTTGTACCGCGGCTAAGATTGACTTTGCCGCCCCATTCCTCGTCTGGATCGACAATATCCTGCGTATTGAGCGTTCGCATGGTAACGATACCGGCAGATGTGCCCGCACCACCATTCTTGGCCAGATCAGACTTCTCGACCTCAACCTGGGCCAGAAGTGCCGGATCGACATAAACACGTGATGCCGTACCATGGGTCAGCTGATTGTAGTTCTGACGCGCACCATCAATATTGACGTTTACCCGGCCCATTTCCTGCTGACCACGCACATTGACCGTCAGACCAGGATCTTGCGCATCGTTTGCAACATCCACACCGGCAACATTGTTGAAAATCTCACGTGCTTCACGTACCGGCGCTTTGCGCATGCTTTGCTGGGTGATGACCGATACCGAACCCGGGGTGGAGTACACTTCATCGGGAACCCCGTTTGGTCCCAATGCACGATTTGTGGCAGTGACGATCACCGGCAAGGTTTGCACGCCATTTTCCCCCGATATGTCCGATGCCGGGATAATTACCGAGATGGTTGTACCGTTAAGCACGACCCACTGAAACGGGGTCTGCGATGTCAGGATATCAAGCGCAGCAGATGGCGACATGGCGCCTTTTACGGCCGGGCTGATTGTGCTTTCGGGCAATACGCCATCAACAACAACATCAATCCCGGAAATACGCGAAAAGGCAACCAGCGCCGCACCTATCGGCTGGGCTGCAATATCGAAGTCATAGATTTCGGAAGACAGCTTGACCTGTGCGACTTCCTCGGTCTGCACAACTGTCGCATTATCCCGCATTTGCGCCATTGCTCCGACAGGCATCATCGCAATCATGGCACTGCCGATTGCAGTGGCAGTGACAAAACGTACTCCCCCCAAGGAAGTAGCAGCAGGCAGTTTTTTGTTGGCCGCGAACATCGTGCGACCGCCCCCGTTAGACAGCATTTCATTCTTCTCCTGATTTCACGAAATGCAAATGCCTCGCATTCGTTTTTCGTTACTTTCTGAGACGAAGTGAAAATTCATTTATCTGAAAATAAATGGTTTTTTATGAAAATAATTTTTATTCGCATTAAATAGACTGCGCCAAGAGGCACACAAGGAGACACACCACGACGTCAGGCGGCGCGAATAACCGTCAGATAATCGGTAAACTGGTCAATCTTTAGCGACAAGGCACCCGCAAGGGTTGGCAACACGTCGCGGGTGCGATCAAGATCAACACTCATGGTTACCTTGCGACTGGCGACATGGTCGCCGATGACGATGATCTTTCCTGATTGCCAGCGTTCAAGAATGCGCGCCACATCCCCCAGCTTGTCGCCAACAAAGACAAGCCGGCCATCACGCCAGGCAAGGGCATTGGCGATATTGACATCATGAACCGCGCCCATTTTTCCATCATGATAAGTGACCGCCTGTCCCCCCGATACCAGTCGGGCCTGATCGGCGAGTTTCACCGCAACGCTGCCTTGTTCAACCGTGACAGTCGTCTGATCATCGTATCGGGCCACATCGAAACTGCCGCCACGCGACCAGCTTCTTGCACCGGACGCAGCAACAAAGAAATCACGATTGCCTTTGCTGTGATCAAACCAGACTTCGCCTTCGTGCAGTTCAACACCTGCAAGACCCTGTCCCGATACAAGCGACATGGTTGTCCCGCTTGCCAAAAGTGCCCTCATGCCGCCAGGCAAAGTGAGTTCCCGCCGTTCACCGGTTGCCGTTCGGAAATCTGCTGCCGGGTGATAACGCTGCACACCCCAACCGGTCGCCAGAATACCGGCCACGACAGTGCCACCCAAAAAGGCGCGCCGTCCGACCTTGTTATTGGCCGCCAGATGCAGACTTGAACTGCCGCTCCACAGCCGCTCTACCTCGTTAAAGGCCGTCATGTTGCGTGGGTCTTTTGCAATCCAGGACGCAAATGCGCGGCGGTCTTCTTCGGTTTCACTGCCATCAAGAAGCAGCGCAAACCAATACGCAGCCTGTTCTGTCGGCGTCTGGAAACCACTGTCCGGGTTTGGAAAACGGGTCATATCAGCATGTCTGTCAATTACATGAATGCGGATGATCCCGTCCAGAATCCATGGGCAAACAGACGGGCTCAATCTTAGGACGAACGGGATTTGGATTTATCTGATTGCAGACCTGTTTTTTTCGTCCTGCTCCATCGCTTCCTTTACGATGGTAAGCGCCTTGACCATGCGGCTGAACGCTGTCTGGCTTGGAATGCCGAGTTTTTTGCCGATATCGACATAAGTTTCCCCGCCCACACGCGCCAGTATGAAAACGTCACGCAAATGGCGCGGCAAAGCATCGAGAGCGGTCTGCAACCGGCGGAGCTCCTGCCTCGACCAGGCGATTTGTTCCGGATTTGGGGCGTCATCTGCAATCAACTCGAACGCCATATCCGGATCGGACACAAATGACAGGATCCGTTCACGGCGGAAATGATCGATTACCAGATTGTTCGCAGTCCGATACAGGTAAGACTGCGCAAAACGCTGTTCGGGCAAAGATGGCGTTGCCACGACGCGTAAAAAGGTGTCCTGAACAATGTCATCGGCAAGATGCCACGACAATTTTCGGCGCTGGACAAATTGAAGCAACCGGCGCCGATAGGTTCTGAACAATGTATTGACATCCCAGTGTGTCACGGTCTGGACCTCTGGCTGTTTTCGCCTGTATATGCGCCGGAAAAGTGGGGCGTTTGGCGCGGCATTGTTGTGACTTCAAGTCATTAACGTGCTTGTTTTATCGCACATGACAATCATTCGCAATATTTTGTTATATTTCTGTACGTGAGTATAAGTCAAAACTGCAATTTAAGATTGCCGCATTTCCTATCATCATCGGCGTTCGGCCTTTGGATACGGAAATGCCCGACGCCTCGATTACGAACGCCGGGCATTGATCAAATCCGAACCGCATCAGCAGGCAAACCTGCGTCTCAGGCCTGACGCGGCTTGCGACGGAACCGCAGATAGTTGCATTTCTTGCCCTGGCGAAGGGCTTTTTGTTCGTAACGGGTTTTGACCCAGTCCTCGGGCGGGCTGCGCCAGTCATCCGGGCCTTCGGCCAACCATTCAAAGTCGGGATGGTTGTGCATATGCTGCAAGGTCCAGGAGATATATTGCATATCGTCACTGGCCACCCGGAATTCCGCCCCGTCTTTTAACAACCGTGCCAAAAGTGCCAGGTTTTTTGGCCCGATAAAGCGACGTTCGGCGTGACGTTTCTTTGGCCAGGGATCAGGGAACAACAGAAACGCGCGGTCAAAGCAGGCATCAACCAGCTTATAAAGAAGCGGGCGCGAATCATCGGCCACCACACGGACATTGCCAAGGCCACGCTCATCCAGATGGCGCAGCAGGCTGCCAACCCCATCCATGAAGGGTTCCGCCCCGATGATCCCGATATTCGGATTGGCTTCGGCCTGACCGGCAAGATGTTCCCCGCCGCCAAATCCGATTTCAAGCCACAGCTGATCCGGATCACCATCAAAATAGCTTTTGGGATCGATCCCTGCGACGTCCGGATAGCTGATCCCGATTTTCGGCAGCATGGTATCAACCAGCGCCTTGCGGGAATCCTTGAGCGGTCGGCTTCCGCGGCGGCCATAGAAATTCGGGCGATCAGGTGTCGGAATCGGGCGTTCTTTGTTGCGCATGGTCGTATCAGTTGATCAGGGTCGGGACAAACTCGGTCAAAGTGACAGATCCGCAAGGCGAAACACGTCACGTAAATCAAAACGGGCGGCCCGAACATCCGGGTCGCCCGCCTCATATCATGTCGTGCGCATTTGGCAAATCGCACTTTTGCAATGCTGCTGCCTGATGATCAGGCGCCGAATGCCGATTTCAGTTCACCCACAAGGTCAGTACGCTCCCAGGAGAAGCCACCATCTGCGGTCGGCTGACGGCCAAAGTGACCATAAGCAGAGGACGGGGTGTAAATCGGACGGCACAGCGAAAGATGTTCACGAATGCCGCGCGGGCTGAGATCCATCAGCTGACGCAAGGTCGCGCCAAGCTTCAGCTCGTCAACATTGCCGGTATCGTGGTTGTTGACATACAGAGCCAGCGGCTTGGACACGCCAATCGCATAGGCAAGCTGAATGGTGCAACGTTCTGCCAGACCGGCAGCGACCACGTTTTTGGCCAGGTAACGCGCAGCATAAGCTGCCGAACGGTCAACCTTGGTCGGGTCTTTCCCCGAAAACGCGCCACCACCATGCGGTGCGGCACCGCCATAGGTGTCGACAATGATTTTACGTCCGGTCAGACCGGCATCCCCATCGGGACCACCAATGACGAAACGTCCCGTCGGGTTGATATAGATTTCATCAGCAGCCGGCATCCAGCCTTCCGGCAGGGCAGCTTCGATATAGGGCAGCACCAGACCGCGGACATCTTCCTGCGACAGGCCTTCGGCATGCTGGGTCGAAACCACAACCGACGTTGCGCCAACCGGTTTGCCATCGACGTAACGCAGGGTTACCTGGCTTTTGGCATCCGGGCCGAACTGTGCTGCTTTGCCGGAATGACGATCTTCGGCCATTGCGCGCAGAATACGGTGCGAGAACTGGATCGGTGCCGGCATCAGTTCATCGGTTTCGTTACATGCGTAACCGAACATAATGCCCTGGTCACCGGCGCCAAGGTCCTTCTCACCAGCAGAATCCACACCCTGTGCGATGTCAGCAGACTGTTCATGCACGTGACATTCGATTTCGGCAGTTTCCCAATGGAAACCGTCCTGCTCATAACCGATCGCGCGGATGGCTTCGCGCGCTTTTTCGATCATGACGTCTTTGGTCACGCTTTCAGGACCGCGAACCTCACCGGCAAGAACCACACGGTTGGTGGTCGCAAGCGTTTCAACAGCAACGCGCGAATCTTCGTCAGCAGCAAGGAACGCATCAACGATGGAATCGGAAATGCGGTCACAAACCTTGTCCGGATGACCTTCCGAGACGGATTCACTGGTAAAAAGATATTCGGAAAGAGACATTAAGACCTTCTCCGGTAATGGGTTTCCAAAACTGGACCGGAGGGCTCTCGACCCGAAATCGGTGTCGATAGCGCCCACTTAGCCTTTTTTTGTGTGGTGGCAAGCGGTCCAAATCCGTCCACATATCTCTGCCGTTATGACGGCTGCATGACGCTTTTGCCTGATCGGTTTTTACAGGTCAAGCATCATTGACGCAAAATGGTAACCGGAAAATTGCATATCCCGGCCACCCGATTGCGCAGAAAGAAAAGGCGCATCCCGTCATCCACGAAATGCGCCTTCTTTAACGGCTTGTCAAAGCGCGATTATTTCTGGTCGGCATCGCCGGCCTGCAAGGCCCCCATCGACTTGACCAGCTCGAAGATTTTCTTGCGCTGGTTGGGGTCGGTGATCCGGTAATAGGCACGAACCAGTTCAAGGGTCTCGCGACGGTTCATCGGATCATTGTCAAACGGATCCGGGCTTTCGGACATTTCGCGACGTTCATGGACCGATTTCGATGAAATTTCATCAGGCATATCGTCAAAGAAGAACGAAACCGGTACTTCAAGAACACGCGACAAATCATACAGGCGCGATGCGCCAACACGGTTTGCACCGCGTTCATATTTCTGAACCTGCTGGAATGTAAGGCCGATTGCCTCACCCAGCTTTTCCTGGCTCATGCCAAGCAGGGTACGACGCAGACGGACGCGTGCGCCAACGTGAATATCAACAGGATTCGGTTTACCACTTGCAGTCCGGCCACGACCGCGACCACGGGTGTTTTTCACCATCGCGCTATCATCCTTGGGCGACATTGTTTTTTCCTTCTCTCACTCCGACCTACCCGTCCTTATTAACTGGGACAATTTGTGGACGGTTCGGTGCCTTTAACAGCCGCCTAGAGGGATTTTAATCGACGATTATATCCCATAACGAGAACGGCAAAGAAGGTAACAATACCGTAAAATAGAATATCACGCCACAAATAATATACTGTAGTATGGTTTTTATCACTCAAAAGTGGGTGAACCATGATATTACTTGCACTTAAGGGCAGGTCGGCCAGTTTACGCCCGTAGGAGTCGAAGAAAACCGATACTCCGGTATAGGCCGCACGCACCAAAGGAAGCCCTTCTTCAACCGCACGAAAACGTGCAGCTGCCATATGCTGATATGGGCCCGCGCTTTTGCCAAACCAACCGTCATTGGTGACATTCAACAACCAGTCGGGACGATTATCAGGATCGGTCACCGCGCCGGGGAAAATTACCTCATAGCAAATCAGCGGTGAAAATCCCGGCAGTCCATGCACGGACAAGGTCTGCGGACCGGGTCCGGCTGAAAAATCCGTCCGCCCGGCTGTCAGCTTGGGAAATGGCAGGATCGATCGGAACGGGACATATTCGCCAAACGGCACAAGATGGAATTTATCAAAACTTGCAATGATGCGCGCCGATGCATCAATCACCTGAATGGAGTTCCAGACCTTGTATTCATCGGTGTCGCGCGGATAGGTACGCGGGGCACCTGTAATCAGGATATCATCAGGGCCAAGGGTCTCGGCCATCTGCATGCGCGCGACATCCTGGGTTTCGACAAAAAACGTCGCCGCTGTTTCCGGCCAGATCACAATGCGTTTGCGCGCCGGATCCAAACCGACGGGACGGCGCGACATTTCAACTAGCTTGGTGAAATGCTGACGCTGCAATTCCGGACGCCATTTGTCTTTTTGCGGAATATTTGGTTGCACGATCTGAACAACCGGCACGTCAGACGGCAATTCCGACAATGGCAGGGTCGAGCTGTCCGGCCCCGCAAGTGACAGGCGCACAGCGCCGCCGCCCCACAGCAAAACAGCAATCAAAACACCACCAAAAGCGGCCATTTTGCCACGGCGCCCGCCAACCACCGCGGCAGGCAGGGTCGCAAATAGCGCCGTCACAAACGAAAGGCCATAGACCCCGACAACCGATGCAAATTGCATCGGCGCAGCATCAATTGCCCAGACGTGACCCATAAGATTCCAGGGAAATCCGGTCAAAAGATGCCCGCGCAAATACTCCGCCACCGCCCAGAACACGGCAAGCAATACCGCACGACGCACCAGCCCGTCTGTCAGGCGCCACGAAGCCCAGACCGCAACCATCGGAAAGATCGCCAGTCCGCCACCAAGTCCCGCAAGTGCAAAGGGGATCATCCAGCCGTAAATTTCCGGCTGCACCAGAAACGCGTGACTGACCCAATAAAACCCGGCGGCAAAATGCCCGGTCCCGAACCACCAGCCCGCCGAAAGCGCACCTTTGTTGCAACGGACCCCTTCCAGGCTCCAGAGCAGAATGGCAAAACTGATCGGCAAAACCGGAATAAAAAAGAAGGGCGGCAGCGCCAAAACCGCAACCGCCCCGGAAAGCAACCAGACAAAACGCCTGCGCCAGCCTGAAAGTCCGGCCAGGCGCGTCGCCATCGTCTTAATCATCCGTTTTTTCCTGATTTTTGGTGTCTTCGGCCGGGGCTTGAACTTCCCGACGCACCATATGGATTCGCAACCGGCGAATTCTGCGCGGGTCTGCATCAAGGACTTCGAACTGAATGCCGCTTGGATGTTCGATCAGCTCACCACGCGCGGGAACCCGCCCGGCCAGCGAAAAGACAAGCCCGCCAAGCGTATCGATATCTTCGTCTTCATCCTCGTCCAGCAGACTGAAAGACAGTTTTTCTTCCAGATCCTCTACCTCAAACCGTGCATCGGCGATGTAACAGCCGTCCGAAAGACGGATCAGTTTCGGCGTCTGGTCGATATCGTGTTCATCATCGATTTCGCCAACGATTTCCTCAACCAGATCCTCAATGGTGATCAGGCCATCAATCCCGCCAAATTCATCAACCACCAGCGCCATATGCGTGCGCGACAACCGCATTTCCGACAAAAGATCAAGAACGCGGATCGCCGGCGACACAAACAGAACCCGGCGCAAAAGCGCCTGAAGGCTGAATTCACGGCCCGCTGCAACACAGCCCAGAACATCCTTGATATGAACCATGCCTGCAATATCGTCGAGCGTATCCCCATAGACCGGAAGGCGCGAATGGGCCTTTTTGACCATCACCTCGACCAGTGCTTCGAGTTCGATGGTTTTGGGAACAGCCACAATATCGGCACGCGGAATCATGACGTCTTCTGCCGTCATGTCACGCAGGGCAATGATATTTTCAAACAGGGAACGTTCGTGCAGCGAGACCGGTTCGTCGTCTTCTTCGGTCCGCTCAGCCAGTTCTTCAAGCGTATCGGAAAGAGAAGCCTCGCCATTGCGCGGCTTGCCACGCCGGAGCCCGAGGGCAGAGGCCACATTATCCCATAAGGAACCGTTCTCGGTCTCCTGATTTGCATCCTCGCCGTTGCGAGGGCGCGTACTGTCGTGGTCGTCGTCGCGTTGACTTATGTCGTTCATGGGTCGGTTTCGACATCCTTTGATTCAAAAAAAGCCTTACGGCTAAACCGGGTCGTCTTCAATCGGTTCATAGGGATCATCAATCCCGAGTCCGGCAAGAATTTGACGTTCAAGTTCTTCCATCTCTTCGGCTTCATCATCAACCATATGATCGTAGCCGACAAGATGCAGCGTGCCATGAACGGCAAGATGAACAAGATGATTTTTCAGCGACTTGTTCTGCTCGACCGCTTCGCGCGCACAGGTTTCCCGTGCAATCACAATATCACCAAGCATCAGCGGCATATCCGGGGCCATCATGAAAGCATCCGCATCATCGGCACTTTCAAGAGCGGCAAAGGACAGAACATTGGTCGGTTTGTCCTTGTCACGATAGTCGCGATTAAGGATGCGCACCGATGCATCATCAGACAAACGCACCCCGACCTCGATCACCGGGGCCACAGACAAAAGCGACGCCCCGTCCCCTTCATCAGGGGTTCCGTCGGTCGGATGTGCGTCATCATCCCAAAGCGCACCATCGTCAAGCGCACCATCAAGAGCCGCAATAATCGCAGCCTCGATCGCGGCTATTTCTTCTTGCTGCCAGTCGCCTGCTTCGACCTCAAGATCAAGATCAAGCGGTGCCGTCATGATCGGTTTCCTTGTTTGCGCTATCCTTTTCGCCGCGATAGCCCTTTTTCAGGCGATCGCGCAGCGCATCGGCCGCGTCATAGGCCTGAACGATCTTGGTCACCAGATGATGGCGGACAACATCGCGCTGATCAAATTTGACCGTTGCTACCCCTTTGACATCGCCAATGGTCTCAAGCGCGTCACGCAGCCCCGATTTGGTGCCATCGGGCAAGTCGATCTGGGTCATGTCCCCGGTCACCACCATGCGTGATCCTTCCCCAAGACGGGTCAGGAACATCTTCATCTGCATCGGGGTGGTGTTCTGGGCTTCGTCCAGAATGACAAAAGCATGCGAAAGCGTCCGGCCACGCATGAAGGCCAGCGGGGCAACTTCGATCTCGCCGCTTTCCATGCGCTTGATCACGACATCCCCCGGAAGCGTGTCATGCAACGCGTCATAAAGCGGGCGCAGATACGGATCGACCTTGTCTTTCAGATCACCGGGCAAGAAGCCAAGCCGTTCGCCGGCCTCGACCGCCGGACGCGACAGGATGATGCGATCCACCTGACCCAGGATGAAGGCCTGAACCGCCATCGCCACCGCCAAATAGGTCTTGCCGGTACCGGCCGGCCCGATACCAAAGATCAGTTCGTTATCAAGGATCGCCTCGACATAATCCTTCTGACGCTTGGAACGCGGCGAAATACGACGCTTCTTGGTCTGGATGGTCAGGCGCGATCCGCCAAACATATCCTTGGTCTGTCCATTCCAGGGATCGGCATCATCAGGTTCGGAAAGACGAATGGCACCGTCGACTGTTTCGACATCGATATGTTCGATTTCCTTGTCACGCAGACGCGCATAAAGCTGCGACAGCACCTTTTTGGCTTGGGCAACCTTGGCAGGTTCACCATTAAGCATCACGACAAGGCCGCGGCTTGAAACCTGCACGCCGGTGCGTTCGGACAATCGCGTCAGGTTTTCTGCCTGCGGCCCGTATAAAAGCTGGGCCAGCGCATTGTCCTGAAACTCGATCTTATCGGAATCCTTGGGGGCGTGTTTAACTTTGGTGGTGGGTTTGTTTTTTGTCGGGGTGCCGCTCACGCAACGTTCCTTTCCGATTTCTGGCCGTTTGTGGTGGCATCGACCAGTTCGCCGCCAAGGGAATTAGGCAGCGCTTCCGTGATTTTCAACCGAACGATCTGACCAAGTGCCGATTCCGGCAGGCCGGAAACATGGACCGGCTGCATGTAGGGACTTTTCCCGACCAGCTGGCCTTCATATTTGCCACGCCGTTCAAGCAGCACATCCATTTCCTTGCCGACAGAATTGCGGTTGAACTCAAGCTGTTGCTCGGCCAGCAGCGCCTGAAGGCGCATGATCCGTTCGGTTTTGACTTTTTCGGGCACCTGCAATTCCATTGCCGATGCCGGGGTACCCGGGCGCGGGCTGTATTTGAAGCTGAAAGCCTGAATGAAGGTGACATCGCGCACGATATCCATCGTGTCTTCGAAATCCTTGTCCGATTCACCGGGGAAACCGACAATGAAGTCCGATGACAATGCCAGATCCGGGCAGGCATCCTTGAGCCGTTTGGCAATTTCGCGGTAATCGGCGTTTGTATGTTTGCGGTTCATAGCCTGCAAAACGCGATCTCCGCCCGCCTGAACTGGCAAATGCAGGAACGGCATCAGCTTTTTGATATCCCGGTGCGCCGAAATCAGATCATCATCCACATCGCGCGGATGGGATGTGGTGTAACGAATGCGATCAAGCCCATCAATTTCGGCCAGCTCACGCAACAGGCGTCCAAGCGTCCATTCGCCGCCATTCGGCGCGTCGCCGTGATAGGCGTTCACATTCTGGCCAAGCAGGGTCAGTTCACGCGTACCATGCGCAACAAGCTGGCGAGCTTCGTTGATCACATCCATGGCCGGGCGTGAATATTCCGCCCCGCGGGTATAGGGCACGACACAAAACGTACAGAATTTGTCACAGCCTTCCTGAATGGCCAGAAACGCCGAATATCCCTGACTTGAAACCTGTGCGGGCAGGTGGTCGAATTTTTCCTCGGCCGGGAAATCGGTATCAATGATCCGGTTGCGGCCAATCGCACGGTTGGCCCGTGCCACCATTTCCGGCAAGCGATGATAGGTCTGCGGGCCAAACACCATATCGACCATCGGTTCGCGCCGCATCAACTCGGCCCCTTCGGCCTGGGCAACGCAACCGGCAACAGCAACAATCATCTTGTCACCGCCATTGGCTTCTTTGGCTTCCTTGTGCTTGCGCACGCGTCCAAGATCGGAAAACACCTTTTCTGCGGCTTTTTCACGAATATGACAGGTATTGAGTATCACCATATCCGCGCCCTCGGCGCTGTCGACCGACTGGTACCCCAGCGGCGCCAGGACGTCCTGCATGCGCTGGCTGTCATAGACATTCATCTGACAGCCATAGGTTTTTACAAAAAGTTTCTTCGGTTCAGTCACGTAAGATCCGTTTCGCTCTCTCAAAACGCCGAAAAGCGGTGTGAATAAGTCACACCGCGCTTGAGTTCCGCATAATCGCCAGACCGGAACTTTCGGACATCTCGTTATCTGAATTTCCGGTCAGGTGAAACCCAATTTCACATCAACCGGTGCATTATACGGCAAAACGATCAGGAGCCGAACTGTCGATCGGGACCAAACAGTCGAAAATCCTCGGAAATGATTGCCAGGGGCGACCGCCCGATCAGTTCCCCGGACAGACCGCTGTCGATCAACTGGACCGGAACACCCTGATGCAAGCCACGCAACGCTGCCTGATGTCCTTCGGCAACACGGGCTTCGCAAATCCGGGCAAGTTCCTTGCGCGATCCCGCCGCATCCGCCAGCGTGACCGGCGCATGGACAACAATCTCGACCGTCACCTTGCCGAGCGCTAGAAACTGCCACAAATGCGGGGCCAAGTCCATATCCCCGTACCAGGAATAGAATGCCCGCAAATCGCGGCCAATCGGGGCACCATCAAGACGGGTCGCGGCAATTGAAACCGGCTGGAATTTCACCGGCGATCCATCGGGCATCGCCCGCTCAGCCGATGCAAAAAGCGTCGACTTGAACGGCAAAACCCGGTTGCCGTCATTGCTTGTGCCTTCCGGGAACAGGATCAGCTTTTCACCGTTTTGCAGACGTTCGCTCAGCTGTTCGTTCTGTTCGCGTGAGCGAACCGCACGACGTTCGACAAATGTCGTGCGCGAAAGCTTGGCCAGCACGCCGAAAACCGGCCAGCTGGCGACTTCGGTCTTGGCAATGAAACTGCCATGGGTCAGCGCACCCAGAACCGGGATATCAAGATAGGACGCATGATTGGCCACAATCACGCCCGGCCCATCCATCAGATCAACACCCGATACCCGGACCTCGATATGAAGGATGCGCAGGCAAAGCGCGTGATAGAAACGCGGCAATTCATCTGCCAGACGCAACCGGCATGCAATCGCCACCACCTGAACAGGCAGCAGCACAACAGTCAGAAGCACATAGGCGATCAGCCGGATTGCGGCGCAGACATAGCAGTTCACGATACCCTCGCGGTCCGTTCGTAATGCTTGTAATAGCGATCGGTTACCTTTTCCGTCGGTAACACAATGCAGATGTCCGTGGTATTGAACTGATGGTCAACCACAGCCCCGTCCCCGACAAAACCGCCAAGACGCAGATATCCCTTGATCAGTGGCGGAAGATCACGCAGCGCCTGACGCTGGTCAATGCCGTCGATCTCGGCACGCAGCATCGGCTCGTAACGTTCCTCGATCGCGCGCGGGCGCATGTCTTCGGGGGCAAGGTGGTTGTGATGCAGATAGGTCAGAACATCCTTGAAGGCATCCGGGTCGGTGCCATGGAACGATGCGCAACCAAACATCAGTTTGATGTCGTATTTGAAGACATAGGCAGCAATACCCTGCCACAAAAGCTGAAGGGTCGGCATCGTGCGGTAATCGGCTTCGACGCAGGAACGGCCAAGCTCCATGATTTCGCCGGTTTCCTTGACCGCATTGAGCATGGACTCGATATGATATTCATCGGCACTGTAAAAACCGCCATGCTCGTTGGCAACCGACTGGCGCAGCAGGCGATAGGTCCCGACAACCGCATCCGCACCGGCACCGCGATTGTGATCAAGCACCAGAAGATGGTCGCATAGCGGGTCATAATGATCGAAGTCGCGTTTTGCCGCGGCCATTTCGGCGGTCGGCTTCGCACCACGTTCTTCGTAAAATACCTTGTAGCGGAGTTTCTGGCTGGCGAGAATCTCGTCCTCGGTTTCCGCAAGGCGGACCTCAAGCCGTTGAAGCTGTCTTTCGTCGCGCATGACAACACCCTTTTGTTCATCTGCCCGGATTTTGCGCGTGAATTGCGTGAAGGGCGAGTGAAGGGTTTGTGAAGAACGCGTAACAAAAATATGAAGGCCACTTGCCCGAATGAGCAAGTGGCCCTGATTTTCGTCGATCAGCAGTGCGGTTGAAAACCGGACTTATTTTTCGTCTTTCAAAGGAACACCATAAAGCTCAAGACGATGACCAACCAGTTTGTACCCGAGTTCCTTGGCGATCTCTTCCTGAAGCTTTTCGATTTTCTCGTTCGAAAACTCGATCACATTGCCTGAACGCATATCGATCAGGTGATCGTGATGCTCCTCGGTCAGCTCCTCGTAACGGGCGCGCCCGTCGCCAAAATCATGTTTCTCGAGAATATCCGCCTCTTCAAAAAGGCGAACCGTACGATACACGGTTGCGATCGAAATCTTGGGATCGATATCGGTTGCCCGACGATAGACCAGTTCTACGTCCGGGTGATCTTCGGACTCTGACAGCACACGGGCGATAACCCGGCGTTGGCCCGTCATTTTAAGGCCCGCGTCGACGCATTTCTGCTCGATGGTTGATTCTGCAAGCATTGTCTTATCTCGTTTCCGTTTCCGGTTCCGCCTGTCCCCAGCCAGGACTTACCCCTAGGCTCTCTACTCTCTGTGGCTAAATATTGAAAAATCCGCCACATATCGCAAGGTTCAATTCGCGATAAATTCGTCAATCCGCGATCCTCAATGCCAAAGCACCGGAAATCGCCCAAAACCGGCTTCTGGTCGTGACCACTTGCCACCGCCGTACAAGGCCGCTACTTCACACTTGCGCACCAAGCCCGGAGACAGACATGGCCACCAGCACCCCCGACCAGAAAATCGACATCACATCCGATGTCTGCCCGATGACATTTGTTCGTACCCGGCTGAAACTTGAAACCATGACATCGGGTCAGGTTCTCGAAGTCATCCTGGGTGCGGGCGAACCGCTTAAAAACGTTCCGCGCTCGGTCACCGAGATGGGTGACGAAGTCATCGATCTGGTCGAAATCGCCGATGCACCTGGTACTTTCCGGTTAACCATCCGCAAGGCATAGCATAACCGCCAGTTCCAATGCAGGCTTACACTACAACAGGTTGATGCGCAAAACCACACTATTTATGTGGATATACCAGATTAAAATGCGTCCAACTTGCGTAACTGCATGACGGCAAAATAGATTTGCCGCCCAAAACAATTTTGTCTATTCGCCCCAGCCCAGCGCGCAATATCCAAGACTGCGTTCCATCACCAGCGCATCACATGTCCGCCCCGATTTGCGGCGATAGTAATTCTTGCGACGACCGATCTCGGTAAATCCGGTTTGCTGATAAAGGGCAATGGCCGGGGCATTGTCTTCGGCGACCTCAAGAAGCAGCCGCCCGATGCCGTTTTCACGCAACCGGTCACTGACCGCTGCCAGCAATTTACGGGCAACACCGCATTTACGGGCCTGTTTGGCGACAACAATGGTGTTGATCTCGGCCTCATCAAGCACCGACTGGATCAGAACAAACCCCAGCGGCACATCATCGCGGTTTTCCGCCTCGTCCCCGGGGGCATAGGCCAAAATGCCAAAGGCACCGGGCACATCAAGCAGCCGGATGATGGAATCGGCATCCCAGCAATCCTCGAACCCTTCGGCATGCAGGGCTGCTGCAACCGGCGCAAAGGCCGCCGTCAGTGCGACCAGTTCAATTTGCGTTGCCGGGATTTGGGACGATTGCCGGGCCATTATTTTTTACGCGGCCCCTGATCTTCGATGCGGCGCGCATCAGGCGCACGCAGATACATCGGAACCGGCGCCAGATTTTCACCGCGTTCCCATCGTTCGGCAGCAATTCTGGCGACATTGCCCGCGCGCGGCAAACCGGGCGCGGTACAGTCATAAAAGGCATCGGGCGCATGGGCCGCAGCCGTCAGAAGACGCGGGGTCGCATCCCCGGCAAGAAGCGTATCACCCGGGGGCGCCATCATAAGTGCCTGGCGCGGTGCGACACATTCCGGTGAACTCAATGGACGTTTCTTGCCATCAAATGCCTGGGCAAAAATCTCGTTTCGTTTGCTATCAAGGGCGACCAGAATGTTGCGTCCCTGCTGATCGCGCTCTGACACGCCATAGGCCACCGCTTCAAGCGAACTGACACCAACAACCGGGATCTTTCGCGCCAGACCAAGGGCGCGTGCCGTTGAAAGACCGATCCGCATTCCGGTAAAGGCACCCGGTCCGACCGTGACCGCAATACCGTCGATATCGTCAAAGGTAACACCGGCCTTATCAAGGGTTTCGCCAATGAATCCGATCAGATGTTCGGCCTGACCGCGTTCCATATCTTCATAAAGCTCGCCCTTGACCACACCATTGATCAGAACCGCCGTCGAAAGCGATGTCGAGGCCGTATCAATGGCCAGAATCGTCGGTCCGGACTTTTCCGCATCTGGCGAGGAAGTTTGCGATGCGTCATTTTCTGCGCTATCTGATGAGCGCGACTGTCCAGTCAGCATCTTCTTTATGTAATCGGTGAACGACAAGAACAGGGAGCCTCCGGCGATGGCGCTGGTCGAAATTACGCCACAAGAATATGATGTCGAAATTGATATCGTCTATGCCACGGATCGGAATATCACCGGGGCACCAATCTATACACGACCTGCCTGCTATCTCCACGCGGATGCGGCCGCCTGCCTGAAAAAAGCTGCTGCCATGGCAAAACGTCAGGGGGTAAAGCTGCGCATTCTTGATGCATTCCGGCCCCAGGAAGCCCAACGCGCGCTTTGGAACCATTCGCCCAACCCCGATTTCGTCGCCAATCCGGATTTCGGATCGCCACATGGTCGTGGTGTGGCCATTGATCTAACCCTGATTGATCAAAACGGCAAGGAACTGGATATGGGGGCAGGGTTTGACGAAATGCATAGCCGCTCCTATCACGGCTCTGAACTGATCTCCAAACAAGCCGAAGCCAACCGTTTGCTGCTGCTGGGCATCATGGTCAGTGCCGGGTTTGAATATTACGATCATGAATGGTGGCATTATCAGCTGCCCGATGCGGCGCGCAAATACCCGCTATTTTCCGATAGCGCACTGGCACAGCCAATGATGCGCCGCTGATGACTAAAACCGGCAATGCAAAACGGCGGAGCATTTCTGCCCCGCCGCTGCAAGCTGTCATCACGTGATGCAATCGTGAAACAGCCCAGGGATTCTGTGGCATTTCCGGGAAAATCCCGGCCCATCGGGCCCGGTCAGGACCCAAGAAGCGCCTGACCGCTTTGCGGGTCAAACAGGGTCATGCGCGCCCCGTCGACCAGAATTCTGGCATCGCTTCCCGATTTGAAAATCTGTTCCGGCCCGCTGCGGGCTGTCAGTTCCGAACCGGCAACCGCAAGACGGACATATTGATCCGGCCCGGTCGGTTCGGCCAAAAGCACGCGCGATGAAATACCCGCATCATCAAACACCATATGTTCGGGACGCGCGCCCAGAGTCATCGGGCGCCCGATCAGATCACGAATTTCGGCCGGAACATTGATCAGCGGTAGGCACCCCGAACCGCTGTCAAAGACGATATCATCGCCATCGCACGTCAGCTTGCCATCGATGAAATTCATCGTCGGTGCACCCACAAAACTTGCGACAAAGCGGTTTGCCGGGCGTCGATACACGTTTTCCGGGGTATCAACCTGCTGGATGCTGCCCTTATCAAGCACCACGACCTTGGTCGCCAGTGTCATGGCTTCGATCTGGTCATGGGTGACATAAACAATCGTGCGGCCGAGCCTTTCATGCAGACGTTTGAGTTCAATCCGCATGTCAGCACGCAATTTGGCATCAAGATTTGAAAGCGGCTCGTCAAACAGGAAGACAGAGGGCTCACGCACCAGCGCACGGCCAATCGCCACGCGCTGTTGCTGCCCGCCGGAAAGCTGCGATGGCTTGCGATCCAGAAGCGGGGTGATCTGCAACAGCTCGCCAACCTCGGCAACCCGCTTTTCGATCTCGCCCTTGGCCATGCCCCGCATTTTCAATCCAAAACCGATATTGCGGCGCACTGACATGGTCGGATACAGGGCATAGGACTGAAACACCATCGCGATATCGCGTTCATCGGGCTCCAGCCCGGTGACATCCCGACCATTGATATGAATGCTGCCACCCGTGGTCGGTTCCAGCCCGGCAATCATATTGAGCAAGGTCGATTTGCCACATCCCGACGGACCCAGAAGAACAAGGAAATCACCGTCAGCGATCTGAAGATTGATATTCTCCATCACCGTCAAACCGGCATAGGCCTTGGTTACATTACGAAGTTCAACGCCGTTCATTCCCGTCACCCTTTCACCGCACCAGCAGCAATCCCGCGCACAAACATCCGCCCCGAAAGCAGATAAACCGCAAGTGTCGGCAAAGCCGTCAGCATGGTTGCAGCCATATCAACATTGTATTCCTTCTCGCCGAATTGCGATCCGACAAGGTTGTTAAGCGCAACCGTCATCGGCTGCCCCGCACGCCCGCCAAATGTCAGGCCCAGCAGGAAATCGTTCCAGATATAGGTAAATTGCAAAATCATCGCGACACCAAGGATCGGCAGCGACAAGGGCAACATCACATGCCAGAACAGCGGCCAGAATCCCGCCCCGTCGATCCGGGCTGCCTTTAACAAATCCTCGGGAACGGTTTTGAAAAAGTTGCGAAACATCATAGTGGTAAAGGCAACACCCCAAATCACATGCACAAGGATCAATCCCGGAATGGTGCCAAATATCCCCAATTCCCGGATCATGATGATCAGGGGATAAAGTGTCACCTGTGGCGGAATGAACATGCCAACCAGAAGGGCCGCAAACATCACATTGGCGCCCTTCATCTTCCAGGCCGCCAGGGCATAACCGGTAATCGCCCCAAGCCCGACTGACAAAAACAGCGCGGGAATAACGATTTTGACCGACGTCATGAATGACGATGACAGACCGCCGCAAGTATCCCCCAGCGTCTTGGCACAATCGCCAAACCATGCCTTTCCCCATGCGGCAAAACCGGGATCGGCGGGCAGGGTAAAGATGCTGCCATTGCGGATTTCATCCATCGATTTCAGCGATGTTGAAATCATGATGAAAACCGGCGACAGGATCATGATTGCGGCGATGCAAAGCAATCCGTAAAGGGCAAGACGATTATAGCGCATCCTCAATGCCCCCGACCGCTGCGTTCTTTTTGCAGCTCGAAATAGATATAGGGCGCGATCACGGCGATCACCGTGCAAAGCAGGACAAATGCGCCCGCCGCCCCCAGTCCCAATTCCTGCCGGTTCAGGATATGGTCGACAACGAAACGGGCCGGAAGATCCGATGAAAAGCCCGGCCCACCGCCGGTCAGGGCGACCACAAGGTCAAAGGCCTTCATGACAATCGCACTCATCAGAATGAAAACTGTGAAGAACACGGTGCGCATCATCGGGGTAATGATGTGCAAATAGACCCGCCAGACCGGAATGCCGTCGACACGCGCGGCCTTCCAGATATTGGGATCAATATTGCGCAGACCGGCCAGAAACAGCGCCATACACAACCCGACCTGTTGCCAGATCCCGGCAATGGCAAGCGTGTAAATCGACCGGTCGGGGCGCACGATCCAGTTAAATTCAAACCCGGCCCATCCCAGCGCACGCACCGCTTCCTGAAGACCAAGCCCCGGATTCATCACCCATTGCCAGATGACACCGGTCACAATGAATGACATCGAAAGCGGCAGCATGAAAACAGTACGAAACAGGCCTTCTGCCTTCACACCGCGATCAATCAAAATCGCCAGCAAATAGCCAAAAACGATACAGCCGCCGATAAACAGAAATCCGTGAATTGCCAGATTCTGCATCGCTGTCCACCAGCGTTCATTGGCAAACAGCCGGCCATATTGATCAAACCCGGTGAATTTATAGACCGGCAACAATCGCGACCGGGTCAGCGAAATCACAAAGGTCCAGATGATAAAGCCATAAAAACAGAAAATCGTGATCGCCATGGCAGGGATCAGCGCCATTCTGGCGGTCCATTGCGGACGCCAGCGCCGCCTGCCTTTTTGATGCGCATCTTGCGGTGTCGCGGAATAATGCAACACGTCTTGTGCCGGATCGGGCATGAACATACTCGCTTCTTTGTAAAGGCGCCGCTGCCACCGCACAAAGCGGCCCGCAGCGGCGCATCCCTGCAAAGTCTCTGGAATTTCGCCTTATTTGGCGTTGGAGATCGCTTGATGGAACTGCGCCTGGCCCTCTGCCGGGCTCATATCCGTACTGTTCCAGAAATTCGAGATGCTGTCATCAATTGCCCCCGAAACCGCACTTGGCACACCGAAAAGTCCGGTGCTGACAAGGTGGGTCTTTTCGTCCTGAAGGGTCCTGATCGCAGTCTGTGCACAGCTGTCAAAACTGTCAGCAGGCACGTCCATACGGGCCGGGATGGATCCCTTTTTCTTGTTAAAGGCAATCTGCACATCAGGTTCAAGCATCACATGCGCCATTTTGGCCTGTGCTGGGGTGGCTTCCTCGCCATCCATCGCCGAAAAGGCAAAGGCATCAACGGTCATGATATAGGCGGTATCGATCGCCGGGGCGAAGGCGCATCCAACCGTGGTTCCCGGCTCGATCCCGGCGGCAATGATTTCACCCTTGGCCCAGTCACCCATGAACTGGAACGCAGCATCGCCCTTGATCACCATGCTGGTGGCTTCGTTCCAGTTGCGGCCCGGGCTTCCTTCATCGACAAAGGGCTTGAGCGCGGCAAAGGTTTCAAACACTTTGCGCATGGTATCGGAATCCAGCAAATCATCATCAAGCGTGCTGTAAAGCTTGGCATAAAATTCGCGACCGGCAACGCCCAGAAGCACACTGTTGAACATGATGCGTTCCTGCCAGGGCTGCCCGCCCAGACCGATCGGAATAATACCGGCATCTTTAAGCTTCTGGGCTGCGACCACAAAGTCATCCCAGCTCTTGGGCACGTCCACACCGGCCTTTTCAAGGGCTGCCTTGTTATAGAACATCCAGTTTTCGCCATGGATGTTGATCGGGGCGGCGATGTAGTCACCATCATATTTCGCTGCCTTGACGATCAGCGGCGGCAGCTTTTGGTCCCAGTTTTCTTCACTTGCGACCTTATCGACATTGGCAAGCAATCCCTGATCTGCCAATTCACGCAATTGCTGACCGATCGAGAACTGGAAAACAGCTGCCGGATCACCACCAAGCATCCGGTTCACCGCAGCCGCACGGGCATTGCCACCCCCGGCAATCGGGGTATCAACCCATTCGCCACCGCTTGCCTCGAACACCTTGCGAACCTCGGCAAGGGCGGCCTGTTCGCTGCCCGATGTCCACCAATGCAGAACCTCTGCGGTCTGGGCATGAAGCGCACCGGCAGAGACACCTGCGCTCAGAAACGCCGCAAGGGCTGCGACTTTGGATAATTTCGTCATAACCGATGTTCCTCCCTAATGGATACCTTCACGCCCGACTTCTTCTTAGCTGGAAAATCGTAACGTTACGATTTTTTTGATAAGCGCTTTATTCACCCTTGTCAATCAACAAAACCCAATGATAATAGGGGAAATATGTGGCGAATATATTTTTTTGCCAAAGTTTTCGAAACGTTACGATTTTGGATGCATTCAACAAGAACATCCGATCAGGGTAAGGAAGCAAACATGACGAAATCATTCCCCGACGGGTTTCGATGGGGTGTCTCCACCTCAAGCTATCAGATCGAAGGCGGCGCAGATGATGACGGACGCGGCGACAGCATCTGGGACACCTATTGTGCCACACCGGGGCGTGTCGCCAATGGCGACAATGGTCGTGTTGCCTGTGACCATTATCACCGATGGGCCGAAGACCTTGACCTGATCAAGGGGCTGGGCGCGCAACATTACCGCTTTTCTGTCATGTGGCCGCGGGTTTTGCCCGATGGCACCGGCCGGGTTAACGAGGCCGGCATTGATTTTTACAGCCGCCTGATTGATGGCATGCTTGAACGCGGAATTGATCCGTGGCTGTGCCTGTATCACTGGGACCTTCCGCAGGCGCTTCAGGATCGCGGCGGCTGGACCAATCGCGATATTGTCGACTGGTTTGGCGACTATACCGACCTTCTGGTCAGCCGACTGGGCGACCGGGTCAAGGCCTGGGTCACATTCAATGAACCCAATGTGGTGGCCTGGGTCGGCCACGAAGAAGGCCGCCATGCGCCGGGCATCACCGACCCACGTGCCGCCATGCGGGTGACCCATCATCTTAATCTTTGCCATGCGCGCGCCACCCGCATCATCAAACAGCATCATCCAAAGGCCCCGGTCGGATTCGTTTTGCCGATGCACAAGGGATACACATTGCCCCATCGCCGCGAACAGGACGCCCATCTGATCGATCTTTTCGAAGCCAAGTGGAATGGCGCGTTTCTCGATCCGGTTTATTACGGGCGCTATCCGGAACTGATCATGGACCGGATGGAACCCCATATCCGGGCAGGCGACCTTGAAGCAATCCGAACCGATGTCGATTTTCAGGGTCTGAACCAGTATTTCCCAAGCTATATCCAGGCCGCCGAAGGCAAGGCATGGCCGTTCCAGCATGCCGAACCGCCAAAATATTTCCGCCGGACGGAAATGGGCTGGGCCATTGACGGCGATTGCTTCTATCGCACGATGAAAATCCTTCAGGAAAATTACGGCAATCCGCCGGTTTTCGTCACTGAAAACGGGGGTGCCTTTACCGATATTCCGGGCCATAACGGCTATATTGATGATCAGGATCGTATTTCCTATTACCGCGAATATCTTGGCGCGCTTTTGCGTGCCGTTTCCGAAGGTGCCAATGTACAGGGATACATGCCCTGGTCGCTTCTGGACAATTTCGAATGGGCTTATGGCTATGAAAAGCGGTTCGGGCTTGTCCATGTCGATTACACCACCCAAAAACGCACCCCGAAGGCATCCTATGAATTCATGCGCAAGGTGATTGCACAGAACGCATTGCCATAGGACGCCGCGGACGCTTACATTGTCCGAAAGAACATAAGAACGGACCTGACATGCCTGCTTCTCGCCCCAACTTGCGCACGATTGCCGACCGGCTTGGCCTGTCGGTTACAACTGTGTCGCGTGCCCTTAAAGACGGCCCCGAGGTCAAACCCGACACGGTCGCCAAGGTCAAGGCAGCAGCAGCGGAAATCGGCTATCGCCCGGATGCACGGGGCGTCATGCTGCGCACCGGCAAAACCATGCAGGTCTGTTCGATCCTGTATTCCCCCGAAGTCGGCGATTACGGCGATCCGGGCTTTCTTGCCCAGGTCGAAAGTCTGGCCCAGGGGCTTGAAGCTGATCATTATTCGCTGGTGGTACTGGCCCAGACCAGTGCCGAAGATCCGCTTGAACCGGTGCGCAAGGTCCATACCCAGCGCATGGCCGATGCGGTGGTGTTTTCACGCACCACGCTTCAGGACAAGCGCGCCAAATACTGCCTTCAGCACGATTTTCCGTTCGTCAGTTTTGGCCGGACAGAACTTTTGACGCCACATGCCTTTGTTGATCACGATGATGAACAGGCCGCTTATGATGCGATTACGCGCCTGATCGAAGACGGCCATCGCAAGATCGCCATGATCGATCCGCCCGAAAACCTGACCTTTTTTGGCTATCGCAAACGCGGGGCGCGCCGCGCCATGGTCGATGCCGGGCTTGATCCCGACAGCCTTGTTCTGATGCCCTCGGACGTTTCGGTGCGGGCTGCGCGTGACGCAACCAACCGGCTTTTTGGCGATCAGCATGATGCGACCGCCATTGTGTGCGCCAGTCAGATGACCATGATCGGCGCACTCGAAGCCTTGATGGAGCTTGGTATGGATACCATCCGCGATGGCATCGGGGTTGTCGGGTTTGGCGGGATGCCGTTTCGCATGCTGTCCAAACAGAAGCTGGCCTATTATTACCAGCCCCAGCGTCACGTCGGCGAAGTCCTTGCCCGCCATCTGCACGATCTGATGAACGGATCAGACGTCGAACAGCTGCAAACCTTGCTGCCCTATCGGCGGATTGATGATTTGGCTGCCTTCCGCGAGGGTGAGGACTTTTAGCCCACCCAAAACCTCTGCAATACAAATCCGGGATCGATCACGCGCGGCACCGATCCTTAACCCTGCGCCTTGCGATGTTCGGGATTGTCGCCGTTTTCGGCATCCCCGGCCCCGATCAAACGCACCAGAAGCACCTCGATCGGCTTAAGCACGATCAGAACGATAAAGGTCAGCACCGTGGCGATAACCACGATATGCCAGGCCGCAAGTGCGCAGGCAATACCAAGTGCGGCTGTTATCCAGACCGTCGCCGCCGTTGTCAGACCCGAAACCGACATGCTTTTGGGCTGACGCAAGATCACCCCGGCACCGATAAAGCCGATCCCGGTCAAAACGCCCTGCAAAATGCCCTGAACCACACGTGACAGGGCATCGGGATGATCAATCATGTCCTGAAAATGAACCGCCACCACTGAAACCACAGCCGCCCCCAATGCGACAAGGGCCAGGGTCCGCATCCCGGTCGGCTTACCATTCACATCCCGGTTAAGTCCGATCATCATGCCAATGACCGTGGCCGCACACAGACGCGCCACCATATCGATAATTCCGATATCGAAATATTTTTCGGCCGTCGCGAAATAGGGCAGATCGGTCAGCATGCTGGGCGCCTTTAAGGTTTCAGGGACTCCCAGAACGCCCGACATTCGATCAATGTTCCGGTTCTCGCACCCCAAACCCGGAACCAAGATGGCTTTCCATCCCCTGTGCCATCATCATCAGCCAGTCAAAAAACAGGGCAATGCGCGGGTCACGATCCGGCCGATCAAGCGTGATCAGAACATAATCGCATCCGGTGGGTGCCATCCCGTGCGGGGCGATCAACCGCCCGACGGCCAGATCATCACAAACCAGCGGCAACGGACCAATCGCTGTGCCCAGCCGGTTGACGGCTGCCTGAAGGGCGAAAAAGAAATGGTCGAAATATTGTTCGCTTGCCGGGCTCACATCCAGCCCGCTGGCTCGTTTCCAGTCATCCCACGCGTCGGGCCGGGTGCGACTATGCAGCCAGCGTGCCTTTGACAAATCGCGATCAAGGATATTTTCCCAGCAATCCGGATCACATACCGGTCCCGCAAGTTCAGCCCAAAGACGGGTGGTCACGTAATCTTCGGAAATGCCGTAATCGGCCCGGCGAATGGCCACATCACAGCCATCGGAAAGCAAATCAACCGGCCCGCCGGCAAGGCGCAGATCGATATTCAAATCAGGATTGGCTTGCCGGAAATCACCAAGACGCGGCATCAACCAGCGCATGGCAAGACTTGGCTCGCACGACACCGTCAGGATCGGCGACGTTCCGGCGTGACGGTGAATATCCTCGATCGCCTGATCAAGGCCGTCCAGCGCCCCGGTCGTTGCCTTCAGCAACCTCTCGCCCGCCGATGTCAGCCAGACCCGGCGGTTACGCCGCACAAACAGATCAACGCCCAGGCGGTCTTCGATCTGGGCCACCGCCCGGCTGATGGCCCCGTGGGTCAGGTGCAATTCCTCGGCCGCGCGTGAAAAACTTTGATGGCGGGCAGCGGCTTCAAAGGCCGGAAGGGCCGCCAATGGGGGCAGGCTGCGTTTTTTGTGAATATTACTCACAATATTTCCCGGAATTTTTCGATTTTCTGGCAACGGATCCAGTTTGATACTCAATCAGCTCACAGATCAATTGGTTTCTTTCAGCTTTCAGGATCACAGACCATGCCGGAAATATCCCCCCATCTGCCATCAATGGAAGTCATTGCCGTTGCCATTATCACCATTCTGGCAGTTATCAGCCCGGGGCCGGATTTTGCCATGGTCACGCGCATCGCCCTGTCCCGGGGCAGGCGGGCCGGCATTTTATGTGCAATCGGTATCGGAAGCGGAGTTTCAGTCCATCTGACCTACACCCTGATCGGTCTGGGCGTGGTGTTTGCCAGCAATGTCTGGGTGCTGACGGCGTTGCGTTATCTTGGGGCAGCTTATCTTATCTGGCTTGGCATGTCGGCCCTGTGGCCGGATATCCGCGCCGCGGTGACCCGACGTAAAACACTGAAAGAAATGGGTGTTAGCGCTAACATGGTCAGTACCGCTTCGGGCACGGATCAAAACAGGAACGCCCCTGATCGCAATGCATTCTGGATCGGCTTTGCCTGCAATGCGCTTAATCCGAAAACAATGCTGTTTATCGTATCGCTGTTCAGTCAGGTGATTTCACCTGGCACCCCGATCCTTCAGGAAATCGGATACGGCATCTATATTGCGGCCTGCCACATGGGCTGGTTTGGGCTGGTTGCGGTTGCACTTACGCTTCCGGCCGTGCAGGCCCGGATTGCCGCGATCAAGGTCTGGATCGAACGGGCTGTCGGGCTGTGCCTTGCCGGTCTTGGCATCAAACTTTTGGCAAGTTAGGGCTGCATGGCCCGGCAATGGAACGAACAGGCAACCGGGATGGCAGATCAGATAAACAGCATCTCGCCATTCTGTTTGGCATCGTTCAGGAACGTCACAACACCACCGGTTTCGATGGAAAGTTCATCCCGGGTGGCGTCGTTTTCCAAACCAAGTGCGCGCAAGCCCATTTCACAGACCATGAATTTCGCGCCAAGCGACGCGCAGGCCGACAGAAGCTCTTCAAAACTGCCAATACCGCGGGTGGAAAAGCTCAGATCGATTGATGTTGCCGTTGCCCCCTCGACCTCGCTGCGCAAATGCCGCCAGCCCGATGGCGCCAAAAGCGCCCGGCTGGCATCCATGGTAAAGAACAGGGTGACTTCGCGCCCGGTCGCCAAAGCCGCCGATGCCATTACGAGTGCGTAATGAACTTTTTCAAAGCTGCCGGAAAAGATCACCAGCGACAGTTTTTTCGGGCTTTCCGTCTCAGTGCTCATGGATTGAAAGATCCTTTATGATCGCATTTTCGGAACAGGTCGGGCAGCCGGGGTCGCGCGGCACCCGGATTTTGCGAAACGATGCCGACAGGGCATCGATGATCAAAAGTTGCCCGGAAAGACCGTCACCAATGCCCATCAATTCCTTGAGCACCTCGGTCGCCTGGATGCCGCCAATCATGCCAACCACCGATCCCAGAACACCCCCCTGTGCACAGGACGGGATGGCATCTTCGGGCGGCGGGGCATGATAAATACAGCGATAGCACGGATTGGGCGCACCCAGATGGGCCTTGAAGGTCGATACCTGACCATCAAAACGAAGTGCAGCCCCCGATACCAGCGTCTTGCCCGCCAGATAGCAGGCATCGTTAAGCAAAAAGCGCGTCTCGAAATTGTCCGAACCGTCGGCAATCACGTCATAACCGGCAATCAGATCCATTACATTGGATGCATCAAGGCGGTCATTATGGGCATGCACCGTAATTTCCGGGTTCATATCAAGCATGGTCGATTTTGCACTATCGACCTTGGCGGTTCCGAGATCCTTCATGCCATGGGCGATCTGGCGTTGAAGATTGGAGAGCTCCACCGTATCGGCATCAACAATCCCGATTGTGCCAACCCCGGCGGCGGCGAGATACATCGCAAGTGGCGAGCCAAGCCCGCCAGCACCGACAATCAAGACACGCCCGCGCTTAAGCTTCATCTGGCCGGTACCGCCAACATCCTTAAGGACGATATGGCGGGCATAGCGCTGTACTTCATTTTCGCTGAAATCGAAATCACTCACGCGGGCGGGTTTCCTGTCAGAACGGAACAAGGGTGCTGGTTTCTGGATATAGCTTGCGGGTCTGATCTCTCAAGGAAAAGATTTGATTTTCCACCGAATTGTCCGGGTGATGCACCGTCCGAACAAAGATCAATCCGGACCGAAATGCGATCGGAATGCTGATCTTTCCCGCCGCACCCCTCAGAAGTTTCGATATCGCAATAAAATCAGGACACATAAAAAGGCCCGGCGCAATGCACCGGACCTTTTGCTTGGATCATCTGGATATCCGGACTGCTGACCAAGGCTTATTGCAGGCCTTCGAACAGCGCGGTCGACAGATAACGTTCGGCAAAGCTCGGTACGATGACAACGATGCGTTTGCCGGCATTTTCCGGTTTCTGACCAAGTTCGATACCGGCGGCAACCGCCGCACCCGACGAAATGCCGGTCGGAAGACCTTCGATGCTTGCCAGTTTGCGCGCGGTGGCAAAGGCCGTCTCGTTGCCGATGGTCATGACGGTGTCGATGACATCGGTATTAAGGTTGCCCGGAATGAAACCGGCACCAATGCCCTGGATTTTGTGCGGACCCGGCGCGCCGCCGGAAATAACCGGGCTGTCTTCGGGTTCAACGGCAACAATCTGGATGTTCGGATTATGCTTTTTAAGCACTTCACCCACACCGGTCAGCGTCCCGCCGGTACCGACGCCGGCAACAAAGATATCAACCTGACCGGCGGTATCCTTGAGGATTTCCTCAGCCGTGGTGTTGCGGTGAACTTCCGGGTTGGCCGGGTTGTCAAACTGCTGAAGCATGATCGCACCGTCGATTTCGGCAACCAGCTCCTCTGCGCGGGCAACCGCGCCTTTCATGCCCTTGGCAGCCGGGGTCAGGTCGATCTGCGCGCCCAGAAGCATCAGCATCTTGCGACGTTCAAGCGACATGCTTTCAGGCATGGTCAAAATCAGCTTGTAGCCCTTGGCAGCAGCAACAAAAGCCAGCGCAATGCCGGTATTGCCCGATGTCGGCTCGACCAGGGTTGCGCCCGGCTTGATTTTGCCGGCTTTTTCGGCGGTTTCAATCATCGCCAGACCAATACGGTCCTTGACCGAGGCCAGCGGGTTGAAGAATTCAAGCTTGCCAATCAGGTCGGCTTTGACACCTTCGGCTTCGGCCAGACGCGAAAGGCGCACCAGCGGCGTTGCGCCAATGGTGTCGATGATGCTGTCGTAAATCTTGCCGCGAAACTCAGTCATGTTTTCCTCGCACGTTTCTGTATTTTTGCCATCAAGCACATGATCTACCTGTATTTATCCTGCGATCCCACAAGGTCAAATGGATAGCGCAAATTTTTACAAGCAACGGTGCCTGCGGCATTCGTGATGCCTGTAGTTTAATTCAAATTGCAGCGGAATCATGTTGAATAAGGATACATCACTCCGCCACCAGCCCAGAAGACTAAATAATGAAATCCGGGGACTCTTCGATGCCACTGCGCAGACCGGCATCGCGTGCCCGGTTGCACAGGTCTTCGACCGTGATCTTTTCAAGCTGTTTCATCATTTCGTCCTGCAATTCCCGCCAAAGGGGACGCACGACTTCCTTGCCCAGCGGCGATCCGGCCGGATCTTCGATCGGATCATCGGATGTTTCCATCGACCGGATGACCGAAACAATATCGGCAAGCGTGATACGACGGCGTTCACGCGCCAGGCGATACCCGCCCCGCGGGCCGCGCACACCAACCAGAATATCGGCACGCACCAGCTGCTGAAGGGTTTGTTCAAGGTACCGTTTCGGGATTCCCTGACGCGCGGTGATATCGCGGCTTTGGACCGGTTCGCCTGCTGCGTTATAGGCAATATCAACGACCGCCTCGATCGCAAACAGCATCTTTTTTGAAAGCTTTAACATCGTTTCATCTTACTCCCCTCTTGGTTCGGCCATCCCCCCAGACGGCATGCAAACCTGGTTTCGCCAGAGCAATCAAATCTCGTAACCAAAATCATGACCGTCACGGCAACCACCCGCCATAACCGTCATGTGACCATCAGATCGCGTTGCGATCTGATGGCAAAAACTTATTTGACCGGGCTTGCCGTCCCGGTCGATCCGAACCCGCCCGCACCGCGCGCAGTCTCGTCCAGATCATCCACCGCACGCCAGGAAACCTGGGTTACCGGCGCAACCACAAGCTGGGCAATGCGCATGCCGCGTTCAATTTCAAACGCCACGTCGCCATGATTGATCAGGATAACTTTGATCTCGCCGCGATAATCGGCATCGATCGTGCCCGGGCTGTTCAGAACCGTGACACCGTTCTTGGCAGCCAAACCCGAACGCGGGCGTACCTGGGCTTCGAACCCGGCGGGCAGGGCAATGGCAATACCGGTTTCAACCAGCGCACGCTTGCCAGGTTCAAGAACCAGCTTGCCGTCAATTGCCGCCTGCAAATCGACCGCCGCCGACTGGGCAGTGGCATATTCAGGCAACGGCAAATCCGCCCCGTGCGGAAGCTGTTTCAAATCAACACTCAGAGCCGACATATTCCATCCTTGTCTTCTTCCCGGTCATCAGACCGGGTTTGTTCTTGCAATCCGTGTGTCCGCGACACATCAGGAAAAATGTTTGATGATCCGGGCACAAAGTGCCCCGGCGATGCCGGTTTTGCTTTGGCGCGACCAATGTTCGTCAGCGCCCGCATCATCCCCTGAAATCAGGAAAACCTCGTTCAGATCCCCGCCAAAGGTCCCGGTATCGGGCGCCACATCATTGGCAAGAATCCAGTCGCATCCCTTGCGCGTGCGCTTGGCACGGGCATGTTCGGTGACCTTTTCGGTTTCTGCGGCAAAGCCGATCACAAGCCCCGGGCGCGATGCCCCGGACTGGCTGATGGTTGCCAGAATGTCGGGATTTTCCGCAAGTTTAAGATCGGGAATAATCCCCGACCCATCCTTTTTAAGCTTCTGACCGGCTTCATCAGCAGTACGCCAGTCAGCAACAGCAGCGGCACAAACCGCAATATCCGCCGGCAGGGCATTTTGAACCGCGGCAAGCATATCGCGCGCTGTTTCAACCCGTACAACCGTCACCCCGACCGGATCGGGCAGGGTCACAGGACCGGACACCAGCGTCACTTCCGCCCCGGCATTGGCAAGTGCCTGGGCAATTGCATGACCCTGTTTGCCCGATGACCGGTTGGCGATGTAGCGCACCGGATCAATCGGCTCGTGGGTCGGGCCGCTGGTCACGACCGCCTTCTTGCCGGCAAGCGGCTTGGGCGCAGACTGACCTTCAAGGAAATCAAGCACACTTGCGATAATCTCGGCCGGTTCGGCCAGACGCCCCGAACCGGTTTCGCCACAGGCAAGATCACCGGCAGATGGCCCCACCCGGATCACACCGCGGCTTTCAAGCGTTGCGATATTGGCCTGTGTCGCCGGATGGTTCCACATTTCCACATTCATGGCAGGCGCAATCATCACCGGCTTGTTGGTCGCCAACAGCGCGGTTGTCGCCAGATCACCAGCCTGTCCGGTTGCCATTTTTGCAAGGATATCGGCACTTGCCGGGGCGACCAGAACAAGGTCGGCCTCACGCGACAGACGGATATGGCCCATCTCGGCTTCGTCGGTCAGGGAAAACAGATCCTGATAGACCTTGTTTTCCGTCAATGCCGCCACAGACAACGGTGTCACGAACTGTTCGCCACCCTTGGTCAGGATTGCGCGGATATTGATTTCGCGGTCTCTGAGCCGACGGATCACCTCAAGAACCTTATAGGCCGCAATGCCGCCCGAGATGATCAGAAGGATATTCTTGCCTGCCGACACTGTGATTACCAATTAATTACGGTTTAAAAGTGTGGTTAACCTACATTGTCTCATTATGGGACGCAAGCGCCCATAACCGAAATGGCAAACGCCGCGGTCCGGAAAGGATCGCGGCGCTGTGTTTTGGGGTGCCTTGAAATACCAAAAAGCAACGGCATCAAAGGCTTCACGGAACGGTGTAAAGCATCCCGAACCATTGCCAACGGGAATCCGGGCCCATCGCCGTGCAATTGATGCGCCAGCGTCCCGATGCGACCGGCCCATCAAGGCGAATTTCAACGCGCTCATCGCCAAGGCGGCTCATGGTTGCGTCACCATCGGACGGATAACAGGCGATATTGGCTGTCGGCTCCTTAAGGGTAAAGCCGAATGCAGGCGGATTGCGCGTCAGGGTATAGTCCCCCGGGGTCACGTCGCTGACCCGCAATGGCAACGAATTTGCCGCCAATTTGAAGCGGTCCATAGCGCCATAATGCTCGTTCAGCGCAAAGCGCGGCAGATACATGAAATCGGATTCCGTGCTCATGGCACCGCTTTGCTGACCAAACGCGGCCTTGTATCCGGCCTCCTTGACCGCATTGATCACGTCTGCATTTGCCTCGCCATAGGGATAGGCAAAGATATCAGGCACAAAGCCAAGCTCTTCCTTGAACCGTTTGGCCGAATGATCCAGCTCGGCCTTGACGGCGGCGATATCAAGATCAGGCAGGTGGGAATGATGCTGGCTGTGACCCCCAATGGTCACCCCGGCCTTTACCAGATCACGCACCATGTCCCAGGTCATGTAATTGGAAAAGCCGTCATCGATCTGTTGGGTCGAAACAAAGACCGTAAAGGGCATATTGTGGGCCTTGAAGATCGGCCAGGCCTGTTCATACACAGAGCGATAGGCATCATCGATGGTGATGCCGATGGTACGATCAGGCAAACCGCCACCATTTTCAATCGCCGTGACGATCTGTGGCAGCCCCATAACCGTGTATCCGCCGCTGGTCAGTTCGGCGATATGTTCCTTGAACTGGTCGATCTTGATGTTGGTCGACGGGTATTCATCTTCGCCAAACCGGTGATACATGAAAACAACCGCCGAGGTGGCATCACCTGCCGGTGCTGCTGCCGGTTTTTCGGCAACAGTGGGATCAACGGTCGGATCAACAGCCTGATCAACAGCCGGTGCTTCGGGTTGCGGCACGTCAGGAGCCGCTGTTTCGGATGCTGTCGCCCCGGGTGCTGCTGATTGTGCCGACATGTCGGGATCAGCCGCACTGTCGCTTTGCGCAGACGGCTCGGCAACCGGCATGGTGGCCGGTGCAGTGGTTTCGGTTTCAACCGACTGGGCGCTGCCCTGACCGACACCGAATGTTAACCCAACAGCAAACGACATCCCGAAAACCATACCGCGCAGCATGGAGCCGGGGGAAAGCAGATCGGTTACCGATGATGACCTTTGCCCTTTGGTCTCGAATTTCATAATTGTTTCCAGTCTTCTACCAACCACTCCAATCAGGGCGACATATGGGGGTCGGCCCTGTGCACCGGACATGCTGTTTTCGCCGTCGTCCGGGTGCAGCGTCCCGTTTGCCGGGATCGTTTTGCAAAAGCAAAAATACCAGCGAACCAATTGTTTTTCCATATTTCATATAGATGGTTGCGAATTGGTTCATCAGGGTTACCTTTGAAACAGACGTATAACCCAAACTGATGAGGCCCCATGCTTGATTCTGATGCTTTTGGTCTTCTGTTCCACAATGCGCGCACCTTCAATAACTGGCAGGACCGTGATGTCGATACCGGTTTGCTCAAACAGGCATGGGATCTGACAGTGCTGGGCCCGACCAGCGCCAATTGCGAACCGATGCGCATTACCTTTGTCAAATCCGATGCCGCCAAAAAGCGCCTCAAACCGTTCCTTTCCGAAGGCAATGTCGACAAGACAATGAACGCCCCGGTGACCGCGATCGTGGCCCAGGACATGGAATTTTACGAAAAGCTTCCTGATCTGTTTCCCCATACCGATGCACGGTCATGGTTTGCAGGCAAGGATGACGCGATCAAAGCCACCGCTTTTCGCAACAGTTCGCTTCAGGCCGGTTATTTCATTCTTGCCCTTCGTGGTCTCGGGCTTGATTGCGGTCCGATGTCGGGATTTGATGCGGCGGGACTGGATGGCGAATTTTTTGCCGGTACACCGCTTAAGACCAACCTTCTGATCAATATCGGTTATGGCGATCGCGACAAATTGCCACCGCGCAGCCCGCGGCTTGCCTTTGACCAGGGGGCTGAAATCATCTGATTTCGCAAAACCCATCCTCGATCTTCCAGAAGGCCTCCGACAGTCGGGGGCCTTTTTTATATTTCAGGGTTGTGATTTTCTGATAAAGCACGGCCGGGCCATGCTTCGACGGATTTTTTCAATCGGCTGAGCAACTTGAAAACTGTCATCAAACTTTTATTTGATCTTTACTGGCCCATAACCATTTTAGGTCCACTTTTACAAACGCGTGCACCGGATCACCGTAACCCCCGTAAACAGGAGCGTTAATTGGGCTTCCGCCAATTGATACTTACAGCTTTGGCCATCGCCTTTCCGGCGGGCATTGTCTTTGTCGTCCTTGCGGCGATGGAGCTGCTTGGCTGGGGCACGGCGATCCTGTCTGCCACGCTGTCCTGGCTTGGCATCACCGCAATGCTGCGCATCTATTTCGGCGATTTGCGCCGGGTGGCGCGCTATGCCACGGATTTGCGCGACCGGTTCAAGGGTACCCCGCCGCAACATATTTCGTTTGGTGCTGCGGCTGAACTTTCATCGCTTTATACCCAGATTGCTGCGGCCTTCCGCGATCGTATTGCCCTTCTTGAAGCACAAACCAGCACCGATGCCGAAATCCTTGATCACCTGCCAAACCCGGTGGTGATGGTCAACCGGCACCGGGTTGTGACCGGCTTCAACCAGGCGGCCAAGGGGCTGTTTCACAACCTTGAAACCGGGCGCGATCTGACACGGTTTATCCGTGACCCGATCCTTCTGGACGCATTTGATGACGTCGCCAATGCCCGCGAAACCATGAAGCATGCCGAATTTGTTCTGGCCAGCGACGCGCACCGTCATTACGACGTGCTCACCGCACGACTGCCCGCCGCAACCGGGGACCGGAACTTTGTGCTGAGTTTCTCGGACCTGACCGAGCTTCGCAAACTGGAACAGATGCGTGCCGATTTCGCCACCGATGCCGGTCATGAACTGCGCACCCCGCTGTCGGTGTTGCTGGGCTTTATCGAAACGCTTGAAGGCCCGGCCAAGGATGACCCCGATGCGCTCAACCAGTTCCTGCCGGTCATGCGCGATCAGGCCCAGCGCATGCAGCATCTGATCGAAGATTTGTTGTCGCTGGCGCGGATCGAACTGAATGAACATACCCCGCCATCCGAAGAATGCGATGTTGGCAAGATCATCGGCAAGGTTGCCGAAAGTCTGACCATGAAGGCGCAGGCAAAGGGCATGAACATCCGAGTGACCAGCGAACTCGACAACACCGAAATGGTCGGCGAGGAAAAGGAACTGACCCAGGTCTTTGTCAATCTGGTCGAAAACGCCATCAAATATGGCCACGCCAATACCGATGTCGAAGTTTCGATCAGCCTGGTCAAAAACCCGCCCGGCGCACTGGCACGGTTCCGCCATGACCGGATCATGGCCGTTGCCATCCGCGATCATTCCGACGGCATTGCGCGCGAACATCTGCCGCGTCTGACCGAACGGTTCTATCGGGTTGATACCGCACGATCGCGCGCAGTTGGCGGTACCGGTCTTGGTCTTGCCATCGTCAAGCACCTTGTCCAGCGCCACCGCGGCACCATGCAGATCGAAAGCGAACAGGGCGTCGGTTCGGTCTTTACCGTCTATCTGCCGGCCAAAACCGGCGATAATGTCCGGAAACTGCATTCCGCCTGATCTGCTTTGGATAGCAGTCAGATATCCTTGCAAAACAGGATTTCATGACCTGCTGCCGCAGTATCCGTATCTCTTCGATCAATTTCGCGGAAACCGAATTTTCGATACATCTCGGCCGCGCTTCCGGCTTGCAGGTAAATAATATCGATACCAAAACGTTTTGCTTCTTGCAGGATGCTTTCTACAAGCTTTCTTGCAATGCCCATCCCACGATATCTATAAAGCGTATAGACGGCAGCAACCCAAGGGGTTTTATCCGGCCATCCTTCACCGTCCCGAGGCCAAAGGCTGATCATCCCTATCGGCAAATTGGTATCTTGGTTGATTGCCAAAAGCGTTAGGGGAAGATCATCCTTTTGACAGCATTGAGCAAAGTACGCTCTGGCTTTTTCAAGGCTGCTATCAGGCTTTTGCACGCCCCAACGCCCATATGCCCAAGCTGCACAGGCGTCTACGCAATCTGGTCTGTCTGCCAGATAAACAACGTCATAAGGCATGACCATAGGCCAAATTGCGGCGGCTGAAGGTTAAATAAAAAAGGCCAGCAACATCGTGCTGGCCTTTTGCGTCTCTGATCTGAATCTGATTCGGTCGAACGTTTCGATTACAGAATAAACTTTGAAAGATCGGCATCCTTTGACAGATCTTCGACCTGTTCGCGGACATAATTGGCATCGACCTTGAACGTTTCGCCGCCACGATCGGTCGCGGTAAAGCTGATATCATCAAGCAGCTTTTCAAGAACCGTATGCAGACGACGCGCCCCGATATTTTCGACCGTTTCGTTCACATTGGCCGAAATGCGGGCGATTTCATCAATCGCGTCATCGGTAAAGTCCAGGGTGACATCCTCGGTCTTCATCAGCGCGATATACTGCTTGATCAGGGAAGCTTCCGGTTCCATCAGGATGCGGCGGAAGTCCCCTTCGGTCAGGGCTTTCAACTCAACCCGGATCGGCAGGCGGCCCTGCAATTCCGGCAGCAGGTCCGATGGCTTGGCCAGATGGAACGCGCCCGAACAGATAAACAGGATATGGTCGGTCTTCACCGTGCCATGCTTGGTCGAAACGCTGGTTCCTTCAATCAGCGGCAACAGATCACGCTGAACACCTTCGCGCGATACATCGCCACCGCGCTCGGACCGTGCGGTGATCTTGTCGATCTCGTCGAGGAACACAATACCGTTCTGTTCGACATTCTCGATCGCTTCGGCGGTGACCTTGTCCATATCCAGAAGCTTGTCGCCTTCCTCATCGATCAGGCGCTCGAACGCTTCTTCGACGGTCATGCGTTTGGGCTTGGTATTGCCGCCAAACGCCTTGCCGAACATGTCATTCAGGTTAAGCATCCCCATCTGGGCACCGGGCATGCCCGGGATATCGATGGTCGGCATCGAGGCCGAGCTGCTTTCCTGAACGTTGATTTCGATTTCTTTTTGCTGAAGTTCGCCTTCGCGCAGCATCTTGCGGAATTTCTGACGGGTGTCAGAAGACGCATTTTCACCGACAAGCCCGTCAAGAATGCGTTCTTCGGCCTGCATTTCGGCCTTGGCGCGGACTTTTTTGCGCATGCTTTCGCGCGTCAGATCAATCGAAACTTCGACCAGATCACGCACGATCTGTTCGACATCACGCCCGACATAGCCGACTTCGGTGAATTTGGTTGCCTCGATCTTGATGAACGGCGCATCGGCAAGCTTTGCCAGACGGCGCGCAATTTCGGTTTTACCAACACCGGTCGGGCCGATCATCAGGATGTTTTTGGGCAGAACTTCATTGCGCATGGTGTCGTCAAGCTGCTGACGGCGCCACCGGTTGCGCAACGCAATGGCGACCGCGCGCTTGGCATCTTTCTGCCCGATGATATGACGATCGAGTTCAGATACAATTTCGCGCGGGCTGAAATGTTGGGTCATGATTTATTCCGTATCTTATTGCGACAGATGCAGCAACAGGGCCCGGGTTGGCGCCCTGCTTATTTCGCATCCTCGATTTCAATCTTTTCCAAAAGGACATTGCCGTTGGTATAGACACAAATCTCGCCGGCAATTGCCATGGCCTTGCGGGCGATTTCTTCGGCGCTGAGGTCCTGGTCAATCAGGGCACGCGCCGCGGCCAGCGCATAGTTCCCGCCCGATCCGATGGCAATGATGCCGTCTTCGGGTTCAAGAACATCACCCTGTCCGGTCAGCACCAGCGACACATCCTTGTCGGCCACCGCCATCATGGCTTCGAGCTTGCGCAGATAACGGTCCGTACGCCAATCCTTGGCAAGTTCAACACAGGCACGCATGGTCTGCCCCGGATGGCGGTCAAGTTTTGCTTCGAGCCGCTCAAGCAGGGTAAAGGCATCCGCCGTTGCACCGGCGAAACCGACCATGATCTCGCCTTTCTGGCCGATCCGGCGGACCTTGCGGGCATTGCCCTTGATCACGGTCGGGCCAAGCGATACCTGACCATCACCCGCCACCACGACTTCATTGCCCTTGCGCACCGACAGAATTGTCGTGCCATGCCAGCTTTGTTGTTCGCTCATGAATTATCCTTGAATCTCATCGATTGCTTCGCCCAAGAGTTAGCACGGCAGACGCCCCGGTCAAGGGCAGAAGCCACCAGACAGACCGCATCGAACCTTTGCTGTGATGCAAACACAGTTTCAACGCCCATATGCATAAAAATTCAAAGCACACCGGCCCCACATGCTTTAGGCTTGATCGTCAGAAAAGAATTTCAAGAATACAGGACCAGACATCATGAGCAGCACCGATCTTTCCCAAACCCATCTTGGCAAATGCATCCTTGCCGGTCAGGGCAAGATCAAGGCCGATCTGGTTTTGCGCAATATCGGGCTTCTTGATGTTATCACAGGGTCGGTGACACAAACCGACATTGCCATTGTCGGCGACCGCATTGTCGGCACCCATGACAGTTATGAAGGCCGGGACGAGATCGATTGCACTGGCAAATTCGCAGTCCCCGGCTTTATCGATACCCACCTTCATATTGAAAGCTCGCTGGTTACCCCGCTTGAATTTGATCGCTGTGTCTTGCCGCATGGCGTGACCACGGTTTTGTGTGATCCGCATGAAATCGCCAATGTGCTGGGCTCCGAAGGCATCAAATATTTCCTTGATTGCGCCGAACAGACAATCATGGATGTGCGGGTCAATCTGTCATCCTGCGTGCCGGCCACGGCGTTTGAAACCGCCGGCGCGCGGCTTGAAATCGAAGATCTGTTGCCGTTCCGCGATCATGAAAAGGTCGTCGGCCTTGCCGAAATGATGAACTATCCCGGTGTGCTCAACCTTGATCCGGGCATCATGGCCAAACTCGAAGCGTTTCAGGATGGCCATATTGATGGTCATGCGCCGCTGGTGCGCGGCATGGATCTGAATGGCTATATGGCGGCGGGCATCCGCACCGATCACGAAGCCACATCGGCCGAAGAAGCCCGCGAAAAACTTGCCAAGGGCATGGCGATCCTGATCCGCGAAGGATCGGTTTCCAAGGATCTCGAAGCCCTGGCCGAAATTCTCGATGAAAACAGTTCAAGCTTTGTGGCCCTTTGTACCGATGACCGCAACCCGCTTGATATCGGCGAGGAAGGCCATCTTGATAGTCTGGTGCGCCGCCTGATCGGACATCTCAAGGCACGCAATTGTCCGATCCATCATGCCTATCGCGCCGCATCGCATTCCGCAGCCCGTATTTTCGGCCTGCGTGATCGCGGGTTGATCGGGCCGGGCTGGCGGGCCGATATCGCCATTCTGGATGATCTTGAAACCTGCGATGTTAGCGCTGTCATCGCCGGTGGCCGCGAGGTCAGTGACGATCTGTTTGCCGGACGCAAAACCATCGCGCCTGTCGGCCTAAGCTCGATGAAAGCCAAACCCGTATCGGCCGAAGCATTCGCCTGTGATCCGAAACCGGGTCAAAATCAGACGCCGGTGATCAAGGTCAAGCCGGGGCTTATCCTGACTTTCCGCGATGAAGCCACCCTTGAGATTGGCGACAATGGCCTGAAACCCGATCTTGCCAATGACGTGATCAAGGTCGCGGTCGTGGAACGCCACGGGATCAATGGCAATATCGGACGCAGCTTTGTACGTGGTTTTGGCCTGAAACGCGGGGCGATTGCATCATCCGTCGGCCATGACAGCCACAATATCACAGTGGTCGGGGCCAATGACGCCGACATGGCCGCGGCCGTCAATCGCCTAATCGAGATGGGCGGCGGCTTTGCCGTTGCCGATGGCGGCAAGGTGACCGCCGAACTGCCATTGCCGGTCGCAGGATTGATGAGCCTTGAGCCGTTCGAAATTGTTGAAAAAGACCTGATCAAACTCCGCGCAGCCGCCAAGGATCTGGGATGCGTTTTGCCCGAACCTTTTCTTCAGGTCGCCTTCCTGGCACTTCCGGTCATTCCGCATCTTAAAATGACCGATCGCGGTCTGTTTGATGTCGATAAATTCGACTTTGTCTAAGCTGGCATTCTGGTGACCGGATCACTGTAATGGCCACAGGTCTGCCACAGGTGGAACTTGCGGCCATTACGTAGCCACCTAAAACTGGCTTTTCCACGGGTTTGTTGCTACATACGGTCCATCATATGCATCAATATCTGCAGGAAAGGAGCTTTGCATGCGCAAGGCCCGCGTTGAGCGTAATACAAACGAAACCCAGATCATGGTTGAACTGAACCTTGACGGGACCGGCATCTATGATGTCGAGACCGGGGTCGGTTTCCTTGATCACATGCTCGAACAGCTTTCGCGTCACAGCCTGATGGACCTTAAGGTCCGGGCCAAGGGCGACCTGCATATTGATTTCCATCACACGACAGAAGATAGCGGCATCGCAATTGGCCAGGCCTTCGCACAGGCGCTTGGCGATAAAAAGGGCATTACGCGTTATGGCAGCTGCCTGCTGCCGATGGACGAGGCATTGACCCGTGTCGCCCTTGATATTTCAAGCCGTCCCTATCTGATCTGGAATGTCAATTTTACCCGCGACAAGCTGGGCGATATGGATACCGAATTGTTCCGCGAATGGTTCCAGGGCTTTGCCCAGGCGGCCGGTATTACCCTGCATGTCGAGAACCTGTATGGCGAGAACAATCACCATATCATCGAAAGTGCCTTTAAGGCGCTTGCACGGTCCTTGCGCGATGCGATCGAAATCGATCCGCGCAAATCCGATGCCATTCCGTCGACCAAGGGGACCCTTGGCGGTTCGCTTTAAGCGGGTCAGCTTGATCTGATCGAAAATTTACCGGTGTTGTTGCGAGAACACCGGGACCAGAAAATCGGTTTTCGATGAAGGTTTACACAGTACATATCCATCCCGGCGATGCCGAACCGATGGAAAACGCCATCCTGATCCGCGAAGGGTTCAATTTCTGGGCCTTTCTGCTGTCGGGTCTTTGGGCGTTGTATCATCGGCTGTGGCTGGGATTCTTTGGTCTGGTCGTTGTTTCCATTCTGTGCAGCCTTGCGGTCATGTTCTTTGATGGCGGGCCGGAAATGGATTTCGCCCTGGCGCTTGTTACCGGGATCGGCTTCGGCCTGGTTGCCAATGATCTGCGTCGGCGCAAACTGGCGGCACAGGGCTGGAAAATGACCGATATCGTTGCTGGTAAAACCCAAAGCGATGCCGAACATCGCTGTTTTGAGCGTTTGACCATATCGAAATTGCGCGTCCCACAGATGCAGCAAACCACCATATCAACCCCCTCAACCGGGAGCCCATCCTACCCATGAGTGTTGCGATTATTGATTACGGTTCAGGCAATCTGCGCTCTGCTGCCAAGGCGTTCGAGCGTGCCGCCCGCGAAACCGGCTTTTCCGATGCGATCATTGTCACCGATGACCCGGAAAAGGTCCGCAACGCCAGCCATATCGTGCTTCCGGGTGTTGGTGCCTATGCCGATTGCCGGGCCGGACTTGATGCCGTGACCGGCATGGTCGATGTTCTGAACGAACAGGTGATCAAGGGCGGCAAGCCGTTCTTTGGCATTTGTGTCGGCATGCAGCTGATGTCATCGGTTGGCCGTGAATTTGCCGATACCCCCGGCCTTGACTGGATCGCGGGCGAGGTGGTTGCGATCGAACCCAGCGACCCGACCCTGAAAATCCCGCATATGGGCTGGAACGAACTGGTGCTTGATCCCGCTGGCAAATCCCACCCGGTCCTTCGCGGTATTTCGGACGGGGATCACGCCTATTTCGTGCACAGCTATCACATGCATGTTGCCAATCCCGACCAGCGACTGGCATCGGTCTCCTATGGCGGGGAACTGACGGCGATGATCGGGCGTGACAATATGATCGGCACCCAGTTCCACCCGGAAAAAAGCCAGAAAACGGGGCTTACCATCATTGGTAACTTCCTGGGATGGAAGCCATGATCGCACCATCCGATACCATTCAGCCCGGCGTTGTTGCCGAATGCGTGACCGAACTGTCAGCAGGCGAGCTTTCCGACATCGTCGATGCCTGCACCCAGGCGATTGTCGAGGGTGGCGGATTTGGCTGGCTGACCCCGCCCGATCGCCCCGATATGGAAAAATACTGGCGTGGCGTGTTGCTGATGCCTGGACGGCATTTGTTTGTATCGCGCGTTGATGGCGTGATTTCCGGTGCGGCACAGCTGATTGAAACACCGGCCAACCTTGAAGCGCAGCGCCATTCCGCCCAGATCACCGGTCATTTCGTGGCCCCCTGGGCGCGCGGGCGCGGCAATGGCAAGGCGATCGTGCGTTCGATTGAATATTTCGCCCGCCAGGCGGGCTATAACGTTTTGAAACTGGACCTTCGCGAAACCCAGAAGGCCGCCATCGCACTTTATAACGGGCTTGGCTATGTCCGTTGGGGCATCAATCCCTATTATGCGATGATCGACGGCAAAATGGTCGAAGGTTACTATTACACCAAGAAATTACAGGACTCTGATCAGTGAATCTTTATCCCGCAATCGACCTTAAAGACGGCGCATGTGTGCGCCTTTTGCGCGGCGACATGGACAAGGCCACGGTATTCAACAATGACCCCGGCGCACAGGCCGGTGAATTTGTTCAGGCGGGCTGTCACTGGGTCCATATTGTTGATCTGAACGGTGCCTTTGCCGGCGAACCGGTTAACGGAGCGGCGGTTGATTCGATCCTGGCGGCCGTTGATGGCAAAGCCCAGACCCAGCTTGGTGGCGGCATCCGCACCATGGAAACCGTTGATTACTGGCTGAACAAGGGCATCACGCGCGTGATCCTTGGCACCGTTGCCCTGCGCAATCCGGATTTCGTCAAGGAAGCCTGCGCGAAATGGCCGGGCCGGGTTGCGGTTGGCATTGATGCCCGTGATGGCTATGTCGCGGTTGAAGGCTGGGCGGAAACGTCGGAAGTCACCGCCCTTGAACTTGCCAAAAAGTTCGAGGATTGCGGGGTTGCCGCCATCATCTTTACAGATATTGACCGCGATGGCGCGATGGGTGGACCGAACATCGAGTCCACTGTCGCACTGGCATCTGAAATCTCGACCCCGGTGATCGTGTCGGGTGGGGTATCGTCGCTTGATGATCTGATTGCGGTGAAAAAGCATACGAGTGCCGGCATTGACGGTGCGATTTCGGGCCGCGCGCTTTATGACGGGCGTATTGACTTGGCCGAAGCCATCGCAGCCCTTGCATAATCGAGCAAAACAGGAAACCGACCATGTTAAAAACCCGTGTCATTCCCTGTCTTGACGTCAAGGACGGACGTGTTGTCAAAGGGGTCAATTTCGTTGATCTGATTGATGCCGGTGATCCGGTCGAACAGGCGCGGATTTACGATGCCGAGGGCGCGGACGAACTGTGCTTTTTGGACATCACCGCATCATCTGATAACCGCGACACCATCTTTGACGTGGTTGCCCGCACGGCCGAGGCCTGCTTTATGCCGGTTACGGTTGGCGGCGGTGTGCGATCGCTCGAAGATATCCGCAAGCTGTTGCTGGCCGGTGCCGACAAGGTTTCGATCAATACTGCCGCGGTGAAAAACCCCGATTTCGTCCGCGAAGCCGCCCGCAAGTTCGGATCACAATGCATTGTCGTTTCCATCGACGCCAAATCGGTTGGTCCGGACAAGTTTGAAATCTTTACCCATGGTGGCCGCGAACCGACCGGCATCGATGCCGTTTCGTTTGCAAAACAAATGACCGAATATGGTGCGGGTGAACTTCTTGTCACTTCGATGGATCGCGATGGCACCAAGTCGGGCTTTAACATCCCGCTGACCCGCACGATCGCCGATTCCGTCCATGTTCCGGTGATTGCATCAGGCGGGGTGGGCACGCTGGACCATATGGTCGAAGGCGTGACCGAGGGTCACGCATCAGCCGTTCTGGCCGCATCGATCTTCCATTTCGGTACCTATCGCATCCGCGAGGTCAAAGACCACATGAAGGCCGCTGGCATTCCGGTGCGTGAGGAGTAATTACATGGCAGATCAAAAAGGCCAACACATCCTGGATGCACTTTACGCCACCGTCGCCGCCCGCAAGGGGGCCGATCCGGAAACCAGCTATACCGCCAAGCTGTTTGCCAAGGGCACAGCCAAAATCGCCCAGAAAGTCGGCGAAGAAGGCGTTGAAACCGTGATTGCCGCTTTGGCCGAAACCCCCGATAAGGTCGCATCGGAAAGTGCCGATCTTCTTTATCACCTGACGGTTCTTTGGGCCGATCAGGGGGTAAAGCCCGAAGATGTCTGGCAAATTCTGGCCGAGCGTCAGGGCATTTCAGGCATCGCAGAAAAGGCATCGCGCAAGGCTGATTAATCCTTTGTCCTTGCCGTAAAGCATATTGCCTGATCCCCGCAATCCACCCCGTAACGCCCGAACATGGCCTGTGCCCGCGAAGGCGGGGAAGGGCATCGTGCTTTGGGCATCATGGTCCGGGCAGGATTGTCGATTTCTGCCCGGAATGACAAAGATGCAAAACCGGCAGAAATTCGAAAATCGAAATTGCACCTGACGCCAAGCCTGTCCAATATGGCAGCCATCGTCAGATTATATCGATCAGGAGCCCCAAGATGGCCGTTCAGCCTTACGATCCGGAAAACATCTTTGCCAAAATCCTGCGCGGCGAAATCCCGTGCACCAAGGTCTATGAAGACGACCATGTGCTGGCCTTCAACGATATCGCCCCACAGGCCCCGACCCATATTCTGGTCATCCCCAAAGGTGCCTATACATCCTATGACGACTTTGCCCTGAATGCGTCGGATGCTGAAATCGTTGCCTATACCCGCGCGATCGGCAAAATCGCCAAGGAAGCCGGTGTGCTTGAAGACGGCTACCGCCTGATCGCCAATACCCGCGACCATGGTCGCCAGGACGTGCCGCACCTCCATGTCCATATCATTGGCGGCACCAAACTTGGCCTGATGTTGCCGAGGGCTTGATAATGTGCGAGATTCAGTTAGTTGAGGATTTAGAAGACTCTCGCTCCTCAGCTAACTTTCTCAATTCTTCCGCCTGCTTGCGCAGAGTTTTGCTACTCTCAAACGGTAGAATGTTTGTCGGTATGAACGGGTCGCAATACGCCACGAGCTCGTTGTTATCGTTCCAAACTTCAAGAATGCCATTCATTAGGTAGTCAGCGATAAACTCATACACCTCTGCTGCAAACTGCGCCGAACGGGCGGTTTCATCTTTACCAACGAAGAATCCGTTCTCCAAATCTAAACTCAGTCTCTCCTCTGCGAAGTTGAGACATAAGTCTAATCGAACAAGGCCATCAGCGTTTGATAGATGTAAAACTAATAATCCAGTTTGGAAAATGTCTGCACCCGACGCAGTCATAGCTGTAAAAGCTTCGCATTTATCTTTGTTGTTTAATCGAACTGTCAGGGCTGGGATTTCCGGAAAGTCTAGTCGCTTATCCTCAAGCTTCTCAAAATTGATGATGTCTTCAACTAAATCTCTCCCAAAAATAGATTTAAACCCTGATAGCTCATACAAATGTTCCTTTAAGATTGATGATGGGCTTTTTACACCGAGCTCAACCTCTATTGCGATTTCAGCAAGCTCCTTTACGAGCTGCAAATCTCTATATAGCCGACTCAAATCTTCTGGATCGTCTGGATTCACGATAGGATCTGAAAAAGCATGCGCGACTGCACATCGGCAAGATTCGTAAATATAGCCTCCGATATCTTTCCCTTCTGCCCTCAGTTCCTCAAGCCTTTCGGAGGCCAACTCAATCTTGTCCAGATTTGAATTCATCCAGTCCTTTTGGCCCCGAGACTTCTCATACAAAATATTGAAAATTTTAGAGAACCCGAGAACTTGATAAGCTGGATTCTCCAATTCAAGTGCTTCTCTATAAAGCGCTAGGCCAAGCATCGACTTCTCTTCGACAGGTTCTGGAAGCTGACGCAAATAAAGGCAATCTCCCTTATAGATAACCCTATTATTGGGGTTTTGCCTTTTGACCCGGTAAGCAAATGTACCACCATAAATAGAGAGTATTTTTACCTGTGCAGAGTTTACCCAAACAAGAGAACTTACGAACTGTAATAACAAGCGACGGGCACGAGATGAATTGACCTTATTCTCTCTATATTCAATAGCAACCATGGGGTAACAGTCGTTTTCTGGCGGCACACATTTTAATATGCAGCCGCGATATAGCACCTCGATTTCTTGCTCAGGCCAAGGAAAATGCGGTTCAATAGAGATTGCTTCCCAGTTTCCTCGCTCTTTTATACTTTTCATTATGAACTACCTACACTCCGGGCAAATGGACCAAGCTCTAGGGTCAAGAAACGCAAACAAAGATGAAACAGGATTCCAACGTTGTAATAAAGATCTTTGCTGCCCTGGCCGGGAACTGGTCACTGGTGCGCGATCTGGGCGATGCCGGACAGTTTACAGGCGAGGTGACATTTCACGCCGCCGATCCCGATAAACCAAACGTCCTGCGCTATCGCGAAGAAGGCTTTCTGACCCGCACCGATGGCAAACGGTTTGACGGTTACCGCGAATACGACTTTGTGTTGCACGAAGACCCGGCAGCGATCGAGCTTCTGTTTCGGGACCCGCTAAGTTTTGGCAATCGCTATGTGATGCTGCACTTTCGTGAGGATGCGACGGATGGGTTGTGTGCGCGTGACATTCATCCGTGCGGTGAGGATTTTTATCATCACTGCATGATCTGGCAGAATGATGATCATTTCGAAACAAAAATAAAAATCACTGGCCCCAAGAAAGACCATCTGCTTCACAGTATCTATCGCCGCAGGCAAGGCGCGTAAGCCGTCAAAAATCCCCAGAAACCGGGAATTTTCGCCAGATCAGACTTGAGTATTGTCCGCGACTTCGCGCAGCAGCCAGTCGCGAAATGCACCGACTTCGGGGGCGTCGATCCGGTTTTGCGGTGTGATCAGGTAATAGGCGCCGGGATTTTGCAAGGTGGCCTCACAGACGATCTCAAGCGTCCCGTCGGCAAGCGGCCCTTCGATCAGAACACGCGGCAAAAGGGCAATACCCATCCCGGCCTTTGCGGCCTCGATCAGCATGAAGAAATGCTCGAACCCCGGTCCGGGGGCCCCCGATATGGTCACCCCATGTGCCTGTCCCCAATCATGCCAGGCCTTGGGCCGGGTGGTGTGGATCAGGCGGGTCTGCCCCGAAATCAGGGTCGTCAAATCATCTGAGGGATCGGATGTGATGGTTCCGGGTTTGGCGACAACCACCTGAATTTCATCAAAAAGTTTATCGGCACGCGCGTCTTGCCAGGTCCCGTCGCCAAAATAAAGCCCGACATCCATCTGGCGTGTCGCAAGATCGGGACTGCGTTCCGGGGTCGCGAAATTAAGCGCCAATGTCTCGATCACCGGGCGGATATCAGGGTGTTCGTTTTGAAATCGTTTCAATCTTGGAATCAGCCAGGAGCTGGCCAGCGTATGCAATGCCCCGATTACCAGACGGCGTTCACCAACTCCGTGGGTGACCAGATCAAGGGTGGCGGCCTCGATCTCGTCCAGGGCACGGCGCAAACTGGGCAAATAGGCCCGTCCGGCTTCGCGCAAAGCCAGTTTCGGACCATTGCGATCAAACAGCACCATGCCAAGGCTGGCTTCCAGATTGGCGACCTGTTGGCTGATCGCGCCCGGTGTGACCGAAAGTTCGTTTGCGGCACGGGCAAAACTGCCCAGGCGGGCGGCGGCCTCAAACGCGCGAAGCGCATTAAGCGGCGGGGTGGTCGGGCGCAGCGCCATATCAATAGATTTCCTTATGATAAGGACAGAACTTCTGATTTTGACCGCAATATTATGCTGATTTAAACTGTTTCTAACAACCAAGCATTAGATTATCTAGGAGATTCCCATGTCACTGCCCCCGTTCCATCTGGCCTTCCCGATCAAATCGATTGCCGATACCCGCGCCTTTTACATCGACATTCTTGGCTGTGCCGAAGGACGTTCGACCGAGGCATGGATTGATTTTGATTTCTTTGGTCATCAGCTGTCTGCCCATGTCCGCCCCGAAGCCGGTCAGAACAAGGGCGCTGGCACTGTCGATGGGGATGCGGTTCCGATCCCGCATTTCGGTGCGGTTCTGGAATGGGATATCTGGCATGACCTTGCCGATCGCCTGAAAGCCGCCAATGTGCCGTTTCTTCTCGAACCGAAAATCCGCTTTAAGGGTGAACCGGGTGAACAGGGCACGTTCTTTGTCGAAGATCCGGCTGGCAATGGTCTTGAATTCAAGACATTCCGTGATCCGGCGATGATTTTCGCCCACTAAACCGGACCGGTCGATCCCGAAACGGGTGATCAAACGGCTGCCAATCTGTTCAGACGGGTTCGGCGCACAGACGTGTCAGATGCCCTGATACCGAAAATACACCCGGTGACGACCGGCAAATGCCCAAATAAATGCCCGGTCAATCACACGCCAATTGATTGACCGGAGATGGCAATAGCTGCCATCAATAGACGCGTCAGACTTTGCAAAGGAACGCTTTGCGATCTGGCGCGTTTTACATACTGAAACCTTTGCGTATCCCGCCACCAGACCCGTTCGTCCCCCAGGTATCGGGCACCGGAAAATCAGGAGAACACCATGTCAGCCGCCAACAATGCCCCCAATATCCTTATTTCCGCCGCCGGCGAAGACGCCGCTTGGAAAGAGGCAATGGTCGCGCGGCTTCCCGGTGCCAAGATCGTCACCGGCGACGAAAATTACGATCCAGCAACGATTGATTATGCCCTGTTCTGGAAACAGCCACAGGGACTGATCAAGACGCTTTCCAATCTTAAGGCCATTTTCTCGCTCGGTGCCGGGGTTGACCATGTGGTGTCTTCGCCAAGTCTTCCGGCCGATCTGCCGGTCATTCGTCTTGAAGATGCCGGGATGGCGGATCAGATGGTGCAATATCACCTTTATGCCGCCCTGCATTTCATGCGTGATTTCGACATTTACAGCGACCAGCAAGCCAAGGCCGACTGGACCCAGCACCCGGTTGCCCGCATTTCCAAATGCCGGATCGGGGTGATGGGTCTTGGCGCACTGGGCGCAGCAGTTGCCACCGCGCTTTCCTCTCTTGGATTTGGCGTATCGGGCTGGAGCCGCTCGATGAAGGCGATTGACGGCATTACCACCTTTGCCGGCAAAGAAACGCTGGGTGAGTTTCTGGGGCAGTCCGACATTCTGATTTGCCTGCTGCCGCGCACGTCTGAAACGGAAAATGTCCTAAACAGCACGACGCTGTCCTTTTTGCCCAAGGGGGCTGCGATCATCAATGCCGCACGCGGGGCCATGATCAATGAGGCCGACCTGCTGCGCGCACTTGATACCGGGCATCTGCGCGGGGCGTTTCTTGATGTGGCGGTGACCGAACCGCTTCCCGAAAGCCACCCGTTCTGGGACCATCCGAAAATCCGCATCACCCCGCATATTGCCGCAGAAACCCGGATTGAGGAATCTGTCGAACAAATCGCGGAAAATATCGACCGGATCAATCGTGGTGAAACCCCGCGCGGCCTGGTCAACCGGGAAACCGGTTACTAAGCCCCCACGCGAGAACGCGCAGCCCTTTAAACGGCTATACGGTATCTGTATCTCGCACGCCTTTGCGCGGCATGATCCCAGCATTTCGGGCACTTCGATCCATTTTGGGCGCGTCGCAATCGGTGGTTTTTCTTGTCGGCGGACGCAAATTCTGAAAAGAAGGGTTTCCGCCCGCAAGGCCCCCGTTCAGACAGGAATTTCAATGTCGGCCAAGACCTTTGTCGCCCTTCGCGTTGACTGCGATCCCCAAACGGCCTTTGACGTTTTTACCAAAGATATTGATCACTGGTGGAAACAGGGACCGCGCAACCGGCTGATTGGCAATCGGCCGGGCATCATGCAGTTTGCCGAAAAGAACGGGACGATTTTCCTTCAGGAAGCGGACAAGCGCCGCCCGGATTTCGTGGTTGAAGCAGGCAAAGTCATCAGTTTCGAGCCTGGCAAACGGTTACGGTTCGAATGGCGCTGGCCGATGGCCGACAGGAACGAGCCGGTGACGATTGTCGATATCGGTTTTGCCCCGGCTGGCCAGCAATGCCGCATTACCCTTGAACATCTTGGGCTTGAACGCCTTTCGGCCGGGCATCCGGGCCGCAACGGGCTCAATGACAACCGGTTCAAACCAATGATGACCCATTACTGGCAGGCCCATATGGTTTCATTGCGAAACCGGATCAAAAACATTTGCGGTGCTTCCAGCACGTCGTCCTGATTGCTGCTATCAAAGATCGGTTTTGGCGAACAAATCCGCCAGCCAGTCGACAAAAACCCGTACACGTGTCGAAAGCTGGCGGTTTTGCGGATAAAGTACTGAAACCGGCATCGGGTCGGGTGGGAAATCGGGCAAAACTTCCACCAGCCGCCCCGCCCGCAAATCATCCGCCACCCGATAGCGCGGCACCTGAATCAAGCCAAGCCCGGCACTGGCACAGGCCGCATAACTGTCCGCCCCGGTCACCGAAATGCTTGCGGGCAGGGTGATTTCACGCACTTTGCCATCCACCACGAAATCAAGCGGGATCGGTTTGTCATCCGCGCCAGACAGGAAACTGACCATTTCATGACCCTGGCTTTGCAAATCATCGATGGTGCGCGGTGTCCCGAAACGCGCCAGATAATCGGGGCTTGCGATCGTTACTTCATGCAAAAGCGCCAGTCGCCGCGCGATCATGGATGAACTGGCCAGATCGCCACTGCGCAAAACGCAGTCATATCCTTCGTGGATCAGATCGACATACCGATCACCATCGGCAATCACCAGATCAATCCCCCGATAACGTTCTCGAAAGCCCGAAATGGCCGGTATGACAAAGGTACGCGCCAGCGTGCCCTGAAGATTGACCCGCAAAAGCCCCTTGGGATCGGGATTGGTAAAGCTGGTATCGGCATCTTCAAGATCGGCCAGAATCCGCACACAGCGCTGATAATAGGCTTCGCCATCGCGGGTCGGTTTGACCGTTCGCGTGGTACGTTCAAGCAACCGGGTGCCCAGCCGGTCTTCAAGACGCTGGATGGAATTGGACATGGTTGCGCGCGGAATCAAAAGATCACCGGCTGCCTTGGTAAAGCTTTTGCGTTCTACCACGCGGACAAAATTGCGCATGTCTTCGAACCGGTCCATCCACGCCTCTAATTGTTAATAATTTTCGAACAGTCAATTCGAATATAGGGCAATTATCCGAAAAGTCATCCAAGGCATAGTGCGGGCATCACAGTTAACCAAGGAGACTTTCGATGTCTGCCACTGAAAACAGAACCGCAATCATCACCGGCGCGTCGCGCGGGATCGGCGTTGCCCTTGCCAAACGGCTTGCTAAGGACGGTTTTGCCGTTGTCATCAATTATGCAAGTTCGGCCCAACCGGCCGAAGAGCTGGCCGAAAGCCTTAAGGCCGACGGGCATAAGGCAATCGCAATCCGGGCCGATATTTCGCGGCCCGATGCGGTCACCGCCTTGTTTGACAAAACCATTTCCGAATTTGGCGGGGTGGATGTCATCGTCAACAATGCCGGTGTCATGACGACCCAGCCGATCGCCGAAATGGATGATGCCACCTATGACGCGATGATGGATATCAACGTGCGCGGCACCTTCAACATGCTGCGCGAAGGGGCCAAGCATCTGCGCGATCATGGCCGGGTGATCAATTTTTCGACCACCGCCCTGCATCTGAAATTGCCGGGTTATGCGGTCTATAACGCCACCAAGGCCGCGGTCGAGGCCATGACAACGGTTTATGCCAAGGAACTGCGCGGCCGTCACATCACCGTCAATGCGGTCGCACCGGGTCCGGTTGCAACCGAACTGTTCCTGAATGGCAAAACCGACGAACAGATCGCCCAGTTTGCCAAAATGCCGCCGCTTGAACGTCTGGGTCAGCCCGAAGATATCGCCGGTGTGGTGTCCTTCCTGGCCGGGACCGACTCCGGCTGGGTGGATGGTCAAACCATCCGCGCCAATGGCGGCCTGGCCTGATCTGACGGCTTTCTGGTCCCCGATCGTCTGGCCCCGTGATCGTGATCTCATCACTGATCCAGCTGCCGGTTTCGGCGTGCGATGGCAACATCGCACGCCGTTTCCATATCAATATATTTGACTCAGTCTATTATTTATTGGACAAAGTCAAATATCAGCACAGATGGCAGGAGCACGGGATATGGATGTCAGACAGATTGACGAGATACGGGCATTCAACCGGTTCTATACCCGACAGATCGGACTGCTGAGCGAAGGGCTGCATAAAAGCGCCTTTTCCCTGACCGAGGCCAGGGTGCTGTTTGAACTTCATGCCGGTGGTGCGCAGGTGGTTGGCAAGCTTGCCACCACACTGGCACTTGATCCCGCCTATCTCAGCCGGATACTGACGCGCTTTAAAAAGGCCGGTCTGATCACGCTTTCAACCGACAGCAAGGATCGCCGGGTGCGGGTCGCGGAATTGACCAAACAGGGTCAGGAAACCTATGCCGGGCTTCAGGCGGCCTCGCGCAATGACATCGCATCACTGATGACGCCGCTTTCAGACAGCCAGCGTGACCAGCTGATCGCTGCGATGAAAACCATCCAGTCGCTTTTAGGATCCGATGATGACATCAAGGCCACGGACCATAACAAGCCGGTTCTGATTCGTGACCACCGCCCGGGTGATCTTGGCTGGATCGTGCAACGTCACGGGGCGCTTTATACTGCCGAATATCAATGGGACAGCACGTTTGAAGGGCTGGTAGCAGAAATCGCCGCCAAATTCCTGGCCCATCATGACCCGCGCAAAGAAGGATGCTGGATTGCCGAACATGACGGCAGGCCAGTTGGCGCCGTCATGCTGGTTCGCGAAAGCGATACGGTCGCCAAATTGCGTGTCCTGTTTGTCGAACCCGACGCCCGTGGTCTTGGCATCGGCAAACATCTGGTTGATCACTGCATTTCCTTTGCCAGACGGGCCGGTTACGCCCAGATCACGCTTTGGACCAATGGCAATCTGCATGCGGCGCGCAAGATCTATGAGAAGGCCGGATTTGTCATGGTCGCCGAAGAACCCCATCACAGCTTTGGCCATGATTTGATTGGACAAACCTGGATGCTCGGTCTTTAAGTCCCGCCAGGATCACATCGCCAGTCACCATCGGGGAATGCCATGACCGCCCAATCAGACATTATTTTCCGCTATGCCAATCGTGCGGATCTGCCCGCCATCGTCGCCCTTTTGGCCGATGATGAAAAAGGCAAAACCCGCGAAGAATTCACCGATCCGTTGCCCGATGCCTATTATGCTGCCTTTGATGCCATGGAATCCCAGTCAACAGAGGCACTTCCGAACAAATATCTTTTGGCGATGTCTGGCGATGATGTTGTCGGCTGTTTGCAATTGACCCTGATTGCCGGGCTGTCGCGCCGCGGCCAGTTGCGTGCCCAGATCGAGGGTGTTCGGGTATCAAGCAAGGTGCGCGGACAGAAGATCGGTGAAAAGCTGATCGAACAATCCATTTCGATTTCGAAATCACTTGGCGCGCATCTTGTGCAATTCACCACGGACAAGACCCGCAAGGATGCCCATCGTTTCTACGAACGGCTTGGCTTTGTCGCCAGCCACGAAGGCATGAAAATGACCCTGGATTAATCCCTGGCCCGGGAAATCATGTAGTGAATTGAGCTTGCGCAATCACATTGCCAACGATTTCTGCTAGACTACTTCTATTCCAGTCAGCACTTGATCGGAGCGATATCATGAACTTGATCGAATTGCAGGATATGGCCCGCGAACGCGGCTTTACCCACATTTTCAGTGCCCGTGACAATCATGTGATCTGCGACGGCCATGAAGTCAGATACCATGCCGATGATCTGACCATTGTCGATTTCCGGAGTGTCGATAACGGTACCGACCCGGGCGATGATGCCACCCTTTACATGATCGAGGCCAAGGACGGCCTGCGCGGCATGCTGATTGTGCCTGACAGCTTCCACACCGACCCGGACAAGGCGGATCTGGTCGATCATTTGCGCCGCAATCAATCCTGAAAAAAGGGCCTGAAAAATGGGTCGGTGATTCCGGTCCGGAACATTCCTGTGGGGTATGACGTTCTGTCGATACCAGGAAAATTTCGATCACGGAGATTCCAATGACCCTCGCAGATCTTCAGGCAAATGCAAAAGAACATGGTTTTACCCATCACTTCATGTGTGAAGACGGTGGGGTGCGCAGTGACGGTACGGGTCACCTGTATAATGCGGATGAGCTGCGCTTGGTACATTCCAGCAGCACCGACCACGGTACTGATCCCGGCGATGATGCGACGATTTTCATGATCGAGGCCAAGGACGGCACCAAAGGCGTGATGATTGTCGCCGATGCCTTTCACGCCGACCCGAACAAAGCCGAAATCATTGATCAGCTGCGCCGTAACCGCGCGACTTACTGACCATGATTGAATGGCGATGGTTTGATTATTGCCACCAGAATACCGACCAGGGCCCTGAACTAACGGCGATAAACCATCTGCCGATAGTTCAGGGCCTCGGCAATATGGGGGCGTTTGACGGCTTTGCTGTCGGCAAGATCGGCAATCGTGCGCGCAACGCGCAGGATACGGTGATATCCGCGGGCCGAAAGCTTCATCTGACGGGCGGCATCCTGAAGCAGACCACGCCCGTCCTCATCAAGCGATGCCGCCTGTTGCAAAACGTCGCCATCGGCCAGTGCGTTGGTTGATATCGGTTCGTTCTTATATCGCAACATTTGCACTTCGCGCGCCCTGAGCACCCGGTCACGGATCATTGCACTTGTTTCCCCGCTGGCTGGCAGATCAAGTTCTTCGGGCTTGACCGCCGGGACTTCGATCTGAATATCAAAGCGGTCAAGAAGCGGCCCTGACAGTCTTGCCTGATAATCCTCGCCACATCTTGGTGCACGGCTACAGGCCAGATCATTATCCCCCAGATAGCCACAACGGCATGGATTCATAGCCGCCACCAGCTGCACCCGTGCCGGATAGGTCACATGTGCATTGGCCCGTGCGACCGAAACCTGCCCGGTTTCAAGCGGCTGACGCAGGGCGTCAAGCACATTGCGTTGAAATTCCGGCAATTCATCGAGAAACAGCACACCGTTATGGGCCAGTGAAATTTCGCCCGGCCGTACACGATGCCCGCCACCCACAAGGGCCGGCATCGATGCTGAATGGTGCGGGGTTCTGTAGGGACGGCTGCGGATAAGCCCGCCGGCCGGCAACATCCCCGATACCGAGTGGATGACCGTGGTTTCAAGCGCCTGTCTGGCATCAAGATCGGGCAGGATACCCGGCAACCGGGCCGCCAGCATCGACTTTCCCGATCCGGGTGGCCCCGACATCAAAAGGTTATGGCCGCCGGCTGCTGCGATCTCAAGCGCGCGCTTGGCGCTTTCCTGTCCCTTGATATCGCGCAGGTCACCGTGAAATTCGTTGATTTCCCCGTCATCGCGCCGGGTCGGACGGGCAAGGATCTGGGTGCCCTTGAAATGGTTGATCAGGCTAATCAGTGTTTTGGGCGCCAGAATTTCCAGATCACCGGCCCAAAGGGCCTCGGCCCCGTTGTCATGCGGGCAAATGATCCCGCAATCACGTGTCGCGGCCTCCATCGCTGCGGGTAGAACCCCGCCAACCGCGGTGATCCCGCCATCAAGACCAAGTTCGCCAAGTACCAGAAACTGCGCGATATCTTCATGCCCGATCACATCCATTTCGGCCAAAAGACCAAGTGCGATCGGCAGATCGAAATGCGATCCTTCCTTAAGCAAATCGGCCGGCGCGAGATTAATCGTGATCCGTTTGGGCGGCAGGGCAAGCCCCATGGCAGAAAGTGCCGAACGCACCCTTTCGCGGGCCTCGGACACCGCCTTGTCAGGCAGACCGACCACAGTAAAAGCCGGAAGGCCACTTGCCATTTGCACCTGAACGTCAACTGGGATGGTTTCAATCCCGGCAAAGGCGACTGTCGTGACCCGTGCTGTCATGTTGGCTGATCCCCATAACCCCAAGTTGCAATACTTTGACGGGAAATGGGGATCAGGGCAACAAATCGTTTATCAACAGGGAATTAGGACCGCCATCACGCACAGCTTGCCATGTCTTCGGACGACATTTCGGTATTGATCATCCACGGTGTTCCGAACTTGTCGACAAACATGCCATAGCCGGGTGACCAGAAGGTTTTGTCAAACGGCATGGTAACCACACCATCAACGGATAAACGGTCAAAGATGGCTTTTGCCTGTGCGGCGGTATCAAAGTGAAGGGATGCTGTCATGCCCTGCATCTTGTTGAAATAGTCGGGCGGACAATCAGATCCCATCACCTGCCAGCCATCACCGATCAGGCAGGCATGGGCGATCTTGTCGTTATGTTCGGGCAGGTCACCGGCCATCGGCGTATCGCCATAGGCCATCATGATCAGTTCGCCGCCCAGAATGGTCTGATAAAATTCGAATGCCGGGCGGCAATTGCCGTCAAAGTTCAGATACGTGATCAATTTCATCGCGGTGATCCTTAAATCAAAGGGGTGGATGACGCAGATATCCTGGCTTACGGCGCCAGATCGAACTGGGCAGCACAATTTTCATAGTCAAACGGTACCGAGAAATGTTCATGCACGATGCGCCAGTGCCCGCCCTGTTTTTCAAGTTGCTTTGTCGCGCGCATCCAGCTGGCCTGTTCACTGCCATCATCGTGGCGCAACCCGCACCGGATCAGGAAATGCACCACCGCAAGATCACCCGACACCCGGATGGAAGGTTCAAGCGGCTGGAAAAAGACCGTGCCCTTTTCGGGCATGCAGCGATGCCAATGGGCGCGATATTGCGCATGACCACGCACTTGCAGCGGCCCGATCGCGTCAAAGGAACAGATATCGTCGCTATAAAGTGCCATCACGGCATCAACATCCTTGTTGCTGGCAAATGTGATCCAGCGGTCAAGAAGATCCAGAATGGCCTTGTGGTCGTCAGATTGCGGATTGGTCATCAGACGGATCCTTTGATGATGCACAGTGCCCCGGCCTATCGTCGGGCGGGGTCATAAACACGGTCGGATGCTCGCTCGGTCGGTCGATCGGTTGCAACACAAACCATTGATATTCAATTGTCACGACTGGTTGCTGAATACCGGGAAACAGATCAGCGTTTTATGCTTTTCCCGTTTGACAAATACGTTGATATCAACATAATTAAGTCATGTCAAAAAAAGAATTCAACCATAACGATCAGACGGTTCCGTTTGCCAATACCCTTATGGTACGGGACTCGTGTCTTTGCCTGCATGTCAGGCGGGCGGCCAGAACAATTGCCCGGCGATTTGATGATGCATTTCGTCCGCTTGATCTGACCAGCGGGCAATATTCATTGCTGATGTCGCTCAACCGTCCTTCGCCACCGCATATGAAGGATGTCGCCGATCTTCTGGCGATGGATCGCACCACACTTACCGCCAATCTCAAACCGCTGGAACGGCGCGGGCTTGTGGAAATCACCCCGGATCCCAAGGACAAGCGCGGCCGTTTGCTCAGCCTGACCAAGGATGGCATGGCGCTTCTGGCGCGTGCCTTTCCAATCTGGAAGGAAACACAAAATCAGCTCGAAAGTCTGGTCGCCGACTCCAATGCCCGACAACTTCTGGCCGATCTGATCAGCCTGTCGCAGGATCCGGAAAAATAGGCGCATCATTTCCACCGGTTTCAAGCCGATATCGCAAAAACTGGCCGCCGTCATGCATAACCGGGCCGTCAAACACTGCCCCGATGCGTTTTAACGCACCAAGTCTGGTGCGGGTCGGCGGCAACAGGAAGGTAACATGGGGAATGCGCGGATCCGCGCGCGCAAATTCCAGTGCCTTTCGGGTGATTGCCATGCCCAGGCCAAAACAGTCGGCCTTCAATACCAGCCCGTAATCCCAGTCATTTCCTTCCTTCTGGAATCCACCCCAGCCAACATAGACACCATCACACAAAATTGCCCAGTGGCCGAGCCCGTCACGGGCCCAATATCGGGTTTTGATCATGATAAACCGGTCATAGGCCGCCCGGTCCCAAGGGCCGGACAGTAACGGCATATGCACGCGCAGACGCCGATCAGACATATGCGTAATGATCATGGCCGGATCGATATCGCGCAGATCGACAAAATCGATCTTGGGACCTGTGGCCGGACGCATCGCATCATGTGACATTCAGTTCTGCCAGCTCGAAAAAGAAAAAGGCGCAAAGGTATCGCACCCATTGCGCCGTCTGGCCGATCAATTGTCAAATCAAGGCAGATCACAACCGATCACATCTGCCCAAGCCCGACCTTGCGGGCCGCGTTCAGTCAGCCAGTCAATCAATCTTCGTCTTTATCGGTTGCTTCGCGCGGCGGAAGGAATTCCTTGCGGCACGGAACGGCTTCTTCATCAACCACGGTCCAGCCGAAATTGCGAAACTTGCCAAAGCTTTCCTTTTTCATGGTGATGCCGCTGGCTTCGTGTTTGCGCACCACACTTGCATCTTCACCATCAATCTTGGCGGCACGGGCCCAAGCGCGTTCGCGCATGGCTTTGGTGATTTTCGGTTCGGGCATCGGGACTCTTTTTTCTAGAAATGCGACAATACCGCACTATAGCGCAATTTCGGGCAAGCACGTGCAGTTTGCGATGGCATTACCCCATGCCCGGATATCAGGCAATCGACTTTTGATCATTGTCGTGGGGCAGGTGGAAGACGGTTTCGGTCAGGGATTCCCGTTCGGACATGATCGCCATCCAGTCGCGTACCCGGACCGGAATGTCAAATCGCCGGTCCGGCCAGCGGAAATCGATATAATAAAGCCCGACCAGAACCGACCAGGTCCCAAGATTGGGTTCCTCGGTCCGCAATTGCGGCAATCCTTCAAGGATGGCATCAATCGCACTTTGGACCGCGGTTGCCTGCCGGTCCATTACGAAATCGGAACGATCAGTTTCTGCCCGCTTTGAATCGGCAAACAGTCGGCCGGTTGCCGTCATCATACCATCGGCCAAACCTTGCCATTTCAGGGCATTGAGGCGATCAATCCCGTCCTGGGGAATAACCCCGTCCGATTGTCCGGTCGATCGGGCCAATTGGTCGAGATAGTCACAAATCACAGCTGATTCAAAAACCGCCATCCCGTCTTCAAGGATCAGGGTCGGGACCTTTGCCAGCGGGTTATGTTCGCGCAAGGCTGCATCGGTCCAGGGATCAATCAGGATTTCACTGACCTGCTTTTCCAGACCGAGTTCGCGCAAAACGACCCGTACCTTGCGTGAAAAAGGTGATGTTGGCGAATAGTAAAGTTGCATCATGGTCCAAAGCCCCTTGCCGGTTTCAGGCGTTTTTCACTCTGCAACGCCCTATATCGTCAAATCCGCTGTCCAGCCGATCCCTTCAAGATGCCAGTTCGCATCCCAGTTTTGTCCTTTGCGGTCCAGTGTAAGGTAATTTCGCGCCGCACAATAGGTCCCAATACGCCCGGGCAGCGGTTTTAGCTTGGTCGGGCGATCCGGAAGCGGGTTGTCGCCAATCCAGGCCAGCAACCCAAGACAACGGGCAAAGGCCACCGGCGGTGCGGTATGCGAGATCCCCGATGCCACCAGCTGATGGATGGTTTTTCCCTGTGTTTCAAAGGTACCACGCGTGGCGACATGAATTTCGCCAGACAGGATCGTGATGTCGTGATCGTGGTCATTGGCAATGCGTTCAAGCAATTCAAGGAACCGGCACCATTCGCGGCGGTGCCAGCGGCTTTGCCATTGATCACGCAGGTCATCTTCGTATTTTTGCGCCCGTGGCAGCATATGCAAAAACATCTCCACCAGTGACAGGCGCGGACCGATAACCGGTACGCTCGACATCAGAAGAATGCGATTGCCCTTTGATACCGTTTCAAGTGCCCCGGGAAGATCGCGCCAGCCATGATCGCCCATAATATCATTCGGGGTGCGCTCGGATCGCAAATCCGGCGCGACAAGACTGATACCGGGATATTCGACCTTCCAGGAAAGACTTTTGCCCCCACGGTCAAGAACCATGTCGGGCAGGGTCTTGTCACTGCCATCGGGACTTGCCGCAAGCTGCATCAAACAGAAGGCCGCACGCGCACAGGCAAACATGCCGCGCGCCACTTCCGATCCCTGGAACCATTTCTTGTGACTGCCCCAGCCATCAAAAATATCGTGGTCATCCCACATCATAAGTGACGGCACACGCGCCAGCATGTGGCTGATCTGTGGCTGTCCGTAAATCGCCAGATAATGATCAAGATAGAATTTCAGAACCGCATCGCGCATGTCTCCGGAAAATGCGCTCGACTGTTTGGTGCGGCGGCGCGCCTTGGTCCATCGCACGATGTCGGGATGGCATTCCCAGACACCATCGGCGTAAATCTGATCCCCGCCATGCAACAACAGTGCAAAGGGCCGGTTTTGATGTTCGCGGCCAAGATCGGTCCATAATGCGTTGCGGTCTTCAAGCGGCCGGTCAAGATCGCCTTCTTCCTGACCATTGCAGGACACAAAACCGATCCGTATGTCCGAACTGAAATCACTGAACACCGTGAATGTTTCAGTATCGAAATGATAACAGGCATCGGGTTTCGCCGGCAGGTCAAAATCAAACCGCCAATATGTCCGACCAAACAGGGTCGCAAGTTCGACCGGTGATACTGCCGCGGCCCCCATCGGGCGTAATTCGGGAATTTCCATCCCCTCGGGCGCAACCACAAGCGCAGCCAACTTTGAAACCCGGTCATCCCCGCCGCGGGCAAACAAAAACGGCCCGAACAGGTCGTTGCCTTTGATTATCTTGGCCTTGCGATCGGTCATGCGGGCGATGTTCCTGCTGTGGAAATGATATGTCCTTGATACGTCTGGTGCGGGTTTTGGTTCCCCGCACCGGCAGTTCAGCAAATCAATCGGCACAAAAAAGGGCAAGCGACCCTGATCACTTGCCCTTTGGTCATTTTGTCATCACCCGATGATCCCGATCAGGAAATCCGGGTTTCGATCGCATCCCAGATCAGGCTTTCAAGTTTCGATCCGTCAAAACGGTTCACTTCCTGAAGGCCGGTGGGCGAGGTGACGTTGATTTCGGTCATATAATCGCCGATCACATCGATCCCGACAAAGATCAGATCGCGCTTTTTAAGCTCCGGCCCGATGCGTTCACAGATTTCCAGTTCACGTTCGGTCAGCATCGATTTTTCGGCCACACCGCCAACATGCATGTTCGACCGTGCTTCACCTTCGGCCGGAACGCGGTTGATCGCACCCACCGGCTTGCCATCGATCAGAATGATGCGTTTGTCCCCTTTGCGCACATCGGGCAAATAGGCCTGCACCATCAATGGTTCACGCGACTGTGCCGCAAACAGTTCAAGCAGGGAATTGATGTTTTCGTCCCCCGGCTTGAGATGGAAAACACCGGCCCCGCCATTGCCAAACAGCGGCTTGACGATGATGTCCTTGTATTCTTCGCGGAAATCGCGAATGCGGGCTGCCGACCGGGTGATCAGGGTCGGGGGCATCAGATCGGGGAATTCGGTGACAAAGATCTTTTCGGGCGCATTGCGGACATGGCCCGGATGATTGACAACAAATGTTTCCGGATGGACGGCTTCCAGCAGGTGGGTGGCCGTGATGTAATTCATGTCAAAGGGCGGGTCCTGACGCATCAGGATCACATCGGTTTCCTTTGCCAGATCAATGATTTTGGGCGCACCCAGATCATAATGATTGCCCTGTTCATAGCGCAGGGTCATCGGGCGGACTTCCGCCTTGATATGACCGCGGTCATAGAACATGTCGTCCGGATGATAATGCAGAAGTTCATATCCGCGCGCCTGGGCTTCGAGGCCCATGACAAAGGTGGAATCCCCCTTGATATCGATTGATTCAATCGGATCCATCTGGATGGCGACGATACGGCTCATTAAACGCGTTCTCCTGTTCACCGGGGCGGTCTGCCCTGACCTGCAAGTCGACAATTGTGGCCCAAAACGGCCAATTGTGATCATTTTCGGGCATTGCTTGACCCGGCTGGCCTTCCCGGCCAAATGATGCGATATGTAAGATGTTGCGATTACATTTGGCAGGATTTTTATCATCCGCCATTCAACTTCCGCAATCGCGATCAATTATTTGTTTTGACGACCAGGCAAGCACATGACGTTTACCCGCAAAAATACGAAGGCATCCTTGAAACAAGTTGGCAAGAAATCCCGTTCGGCGATTGCCGCGGGCATTCTGGCCACTGCCATCGGTCTTGGTGCGGTAAGCAGCATGGCGTTTCTGCCCCAAGCAGCCCACGCCCAGTCATCATCGTCGCAGATCAGCCCGGAAATGATCAGCAAGATTGAAAACTATCTTGCCAATATCACCACGCTCAAAGCCGATTTCGTACAGATTTCATCGGATGGCGGTGCAGCCGAGGGTGAACTTTTCATGGAACGTCCGGGCAAGATGCGGTTCGAATATAACCCGCCGGCCCAGATTCTTCTGGTCTCGACCGGGCATGATTTCATCTATTATGACAAGGAAATCAACGCCCCGACCTATTTCGATATCGACGAAACCCCGGCCGGCATCATCCTGGCCAAGGACATTTCGCTGACCGACAAGGTCAAAATCGTCGATTATCGCCGTACGGCGGAAACCATCCGCGTTGAAATGGTGCGCAAATCCGATCCGGGCGCGGGCAGTGTCACGCTGGTCTTTGGTGAAAAGCCGATGCAGTTGCGCCAGTGGATCGTCACAGATCCGACCGGGATTGAAACCACAGTAACCCTTTTCAACACCGAAGAAGGTGTCACCCTTGATCCCGAGCTGTTCAAGTTCGACCGCATCTGGCCGCAAAAGGGCAACTGATCACAAAATTTTTTCATTCGTCGTACCGGATGTGAAAGTGCATGGCGATGGTCGCCTGCGACTAATTATTTTGTGATTCAAGCCCTTGTCGACATTGGGGTTTCGTAATGAAAATTCCCATTGTTCGGAATCCCTCAAACCTTCGTGAAATGGCCGAAATTTCGGACCGGATGCTATGGCGGAGACCCCGTCTGCTTCCTATATGAGAGTCTGTCACAAGGTTCCCTAAAATGATGGGAACCCGGTGTGAGGAAAAGGTCTCCCCTACCTTTCCTCACGCTCCAGATCATCGGAGCGCTGGCGTCCGGTTCTCCCCCCTGGCCGGACGCCTTTTTTTTGCCCAAACGCTCGGCTAAGACCTACGTCACCCTTGGTATCACTCATGGCATCATCAATGGCATCATCAATGGCATCATCCACGGCGTCTCCTGTGGCGAATTTATGAAAGCTGCCCTGCATGTTTGATGATTTCACGGGCTGTTAATTTTAATTGCGTACGACTCTCAGGCATGATTCCCTTATGGATCAGGATCACCCAATGACAGGACAGGATCGACACGTTCGATGATCAACGACTTTCTGAAATCCATCGCACAATTTTCCGACCCGCGTTTTCGCAAGGTCGTTCTGATCGGGGTTGCCGGTGCATTGGCCACCATTGTCGCGCTGTGGGTATTGATCTGGTTCGGTCTGAATTCCATCACCTTTTTCACCGATGGCGGCTGGCTTGAAAGTGCGGTTGACTGGGTGCTTGGCATTGGTCTGACGCTTCTGGTCATTTTGCTGTTTCCCGCAGCCACGGTTCTGATTTCAAGCCTGCTGCTTGATCAGATTGCCGATGCGGTCGAAGACAAGCATTACCCGACCTTGCCTGATACCCGCCCGCAACCGATCCACGAGGCCCTGATCAGCGGTCTTAAATTCGCGCTGACCGCGCTTGCGCTTAACATTCTGATTTTGCCGCTGCTTCTGGCGGGGCCGCTTTATGTCATCGCCTTCTACACGATGAACGGGTATCTTCTTTCGCGTGAATATTTTGAACTGGTTGCTGCACGCCGCTATGATGCGCGTACCGTCGAATCCATTCGCAAAAGCCGCCAGAAAAAGCTTTGGGTTGCCGGGATCGGCCTGACCTTCCTGATGACCATTCCGGTGGTCAATCTGGTTGCGCCGATCATCGCGACGGCCTTTATGGTCCATTACTCAGTGCGTCTTGGCACCTTTGTGCCGCAAACCGCATAAACCGGTTTAAAGACATACGGACAACGGACCCCTGAACCGAAACTGCAATACAAGGATCTGGTCATCCAATGTTTGGAAAGAAAAAAGCCAATAAAACAGTCGACAGCAGTGCGGCTTCGTCAGATACATCTGTCAAAGATGGATCAGGCACACTTTCCGGGACCACGACCAAGGCCACCGCGATTGCAGCTGATCACGCCACCGGCATTGCCGAAAAAACAGAAAAACGAAGTGAGCCGCAGCTCTTCACCCGGCCGCGCACAAAGGATGAACCGCAAATGTCCAGTAAACCGCATTCCACCAGCTTCCGCCCGGAAATCCCGAAACGCCCGCTTGAAATTCCGACCCGCGGCAATTCGGGCCGTCCTGCAAGTGCCGGCAACAATGCCGAGGGCAAAAAGCTGACGGTTGGCCGCGATATCACCCTTAAAGGTGAAATCGGTTCCTGCGATATTCTGGTCGTCGAGGGCGTTGTTGAAGCCCAGATCAAGGAATGCACCCGTCTTGAAGTTTCCGAAGGCGGTTCCTTCATCGGATCGGCACAGGTTGATGAAGCCGAAATCAGCGGCAAGTTCGAGGGCGATCTGAATGCCCGTCGCGTGACCGTCATCCATTCGGCCGAAATCAGCGGCAAGATCACCTATGGCGCGCTGCATGTGGAAAACGGTGCGCGCATCAAGGGTGAACTTGATTATGTCGAAGGCAGCGACGACGGACTGGCGCGCGGCGGCAATACCGCGGCAATCACCATCCCGCGCAAATCAGACGATTCCTGATTACTGTGCGCGCACCCGGTTTGACCATACAAACACCCCGAACGGACACGACCCGTCTGTTCGGGGTGTTGTTCATTATGGCCATGATTGCCATGGGCCTGAGTGCCTGTGGCGGGAATGCCGTTCCCCCGGGCAGCACAAATGCCAATTACGGTGAACTGAGCAACAGCGGTGCAATCAAGACCACCCGCCCGGTCACCCGCAAAAAACCCGAAAGCGCAAAGTCGCCCAAGGTTGCCGCCATTCCGTTCAAGCCAATTCCAACAGACACCCTTAAGGGACTGTCGGAAGAAGCCTTCGAATCCCGGATTGGCGCCCCGGAAATGATCCGCGGCGAAGGCGAAATTCGCGTCTGGCAATACCGGTCCGAACAATGTTCGTTCGACGCCTTCTTTGTACCCAAGGCCGAAGGTGGTGCGCGTGAATTGCGCCACATGCTCGCGCGGATGCGCCGTGGCAAGACGGCAATCACGGTTCAGGACTGTCTTGATCAGGTCGTCAAACAAAAGCTTGCCCAAGGCTAAGGCCCAAATACCCGAAGCCCGGAGCATGATACCGATGCCTGGCTCCTGACATCGGCCCCCAGAACTGCACCGATCGCAGCAACCTCGCCTCTGGACTACAGCCCCCCGGTTAACCCGCCATCCCATGGCAGGCACGTGACGCTGTTAACCCGATCACATTCAACCAGCGGCCTGTCGGCGGCAAAGCCCCGCCAAATTCCCCGAACAAGGGCGCTTAACCGCCCGAAAAGTCGCGGAAAGCACGGTAAAAACGCAATTTTTGCCGGATCGGACAGATTTCCTTGGTTTAATCTTTACCTTTTATTGGCAGGCTCCGATAAGCGACCTCATAAATTTGCCATATCCGATGGCTTTATTACCTTTTCCCGGCCCTCAACGGGCCTGTCCCGAAACTTCAGACACGATACGCGACCTCATGAAAAAACACGCCCATCGTCTCGTCAGAACTTCGATCGCCGCTGCTCTGTCAGCATTTGTCTATGTGATTGCGATCAGCATTCCTGCCACCAGTGCACAGGCGCAAAATGCGCCCAAGCTGATTGACGTCTATGGCAAATGGGAAGCTTACACCTATTCCGAAGAAGGCCAGAAAGTCTGCTATATGGGCAGCCAGCCGACATCGGCCAAAGGCGATTACACCCAGCGCGGCAAAATTTACGTGATGGTCACCCATCGGCCGAGCCTGAAACTGGTCAATGAAGTCAGCTTCATTACCGGTTACACCTATAAGGACAAAAGCACGGTCGATCTTCGAATCGATTCCAAGAAGTTCAGCCTGTTTACCCATGCTGATTCCGCGTGGGCCGTCGATGCCGAAACCGACCGCAAGCTGGTCAGTGCAATGAAGTCCGGGTCGACCATGGTTGTTGTTGGCTATTCTTCGCGTGGCACCAAAACCACCGACACCTATTCACTGTCGGGATTTACCGCCGCCTATAACGCGATTTCAAAGGCTTGCAACACGACGCCGGTCAACTGATCGCGGCTGTTTCGAACCGATAGGTGATGCTGCGTTTGCGCCATCTGCAACCCTGATTGCATAGGTGCGATAGCAGCAATGTGAAATTTATCGTTTCTAATTTTGTCCGGCCCCGCTATATGCGGGGCCAACAGTTTTATGTGCCCGACGCATTCCGGCGCATTTTCTGGTATAGTCCCGCTGTCACCAGAAACGCATATTGCGCCAGAACCGATCGGCAATACCACCAGAACCCAAAAAGAGAGAGCCCGGGATGACCGACGTCCTGACCGAAAACGCACCCCAGACCAACGCATCCGTCCGTCAGGACGGGCCGTCGCTGTCCGATTTCGTCACGCGCGCCGCCAATGGGCAGGCTGCCGACGGTCGGCGCGACCTGGTCGGGATCACCCGCGAAGAACTGACCGAGCTTATGGCTGGCATGGGTGAAAGCAAGTTCCGCGTCAAACAGCTTTGGAACTGGATCTATAACCGCGGTGTCACCGACATCGAGGATATGACAAACATTTCCAAAAAACTGCGTGATCGCCTGTCCCAGGATTTCTATATCGGTCGTCCTGTTCTGACCGCCGATCAGAAAAGCTCGGACGACACCCACAAATGGCTGATGAAGTTCCATGACGGCAACGAGGCCGAGACGGTCTATATCCCGGATCGCAACGAAGACCGTGGTGCTGTCTGCATTTCATCGCAGGTTGGCTGCACGCTGACCTGCAAGTTCTGCCATACCGGTACCCAGCTTCTGGTGCGCAACCTGACACCGGGTGAAATTGTCAGCCAGTTCATGGTCGCACGTGACAGCTATGGCGAATGGCCGACCCCGGCCAATGGCATCCGTCGCCTGTCCAACATCGTCATGATGGGCATGGGCGAGCCGCTGTTTAACTATGAAAACGTGCGCGATGCGCTGCGCATTGCCATGGATGGCGAAGGCATTTCGATCTCGCGCCGCCGTGTCACACTGTCGACATCCGGTGTCGTGCCGGAAATCGTCCGCTGTGGCGAGGATCTCGGTGTGGGTCTGGCGATTTCGTTGCATGCGCCCGATGATGATCTGCGCAATGAAATCATGCCGATCAACAAGAAATACCCGCTCAAGGAACTGATGGATGCCTGCCGTCATTATCCGGGCATGTCCAATTCCCGCCCGATCACCATGGAATATGTGATGCTCAAGGGCGTGAATGACAAACCCGAACATGCGCGCGCATTGGCCAAGCTTGTCAAAGGTGTTCACTGCAAATTCAACCTGATCCCGTTCAATAAATGGCCGGGCTCGGATTACGAATGCACGCCGACCAATGACATCAAGAAATTCGCGCAGATCCTGCTTGATTGCGGCTACGAAGCCCCGATCCGCTGGCCGCGCGGCCGCGATATTCTGGCCGCCTGTGGTCAGCTCAAATCCGAAAGCCAGCGCCAGCGCAAATCGCGCGTCTCGGGCTGTGGCAAATCGGGTGCCGGCGCCAGTGACGAAGGCGTGGTTGCGGCACAGTAACGCAAGGTAACGCACAGTATTCCGCCTTACTTTTCGGCCTTGCCCATTTGGGCACGCCAGAAATGATTTTGACAACACCGGATGGCCCAGCTGTCCGGTGTTTGTCATTTCCGGCATGTTTTCATGTTCTTGCGCAAAATTGTCGCCATGACATTGTTTTGATTGTCGAACCGCTGTGACAGGCATAGCGTGATTTTTCCCCACGAAATTATCGCAAGGTCACAAGCCGCATGTCCGTTGGTCAGTTTTTCGCAATTTTGCTGGTCGTCACCATCTGGGGTGCGAATTTCACCGTGATCAAGCTGGGCCTGGGTGAAATGCCACCGATCCTGCTGTCATCATTGCGGTTTGCCTTTGCCGCCTTGCCGGCTGTGTTCTTTCTGCCGCGACCCAAATGTCCCTGGAAATATGTTGTCGGCTTTGGCGTGGTGCTTGGCTGTATCAAGTTTTCCCTGCTGTTTTTGGGCATGGATCTTGGATTGTCGGCGGGGATTTCATCGCTTGTCCTGCAATTGCAGGCCTTCTTCACACTGATTTTGGGCGTGTTTTTGCTTGGCGAAAAGATCGGACCGCATCGTATCATTGCCATGCTGGTGGCGTTTTGCGGCGTCGGGTTGCTTCTGTTTGTTTCGGATGGCTCCATCACCGCCATCGGGCTGGCGCTTGTGATTGCCGCCGCCGCGGCCTGGGGGGTTGCCAATATCATCATGAAGCGCGCAGGATCAGTACAGATGCTGTCCTTTGTGGTCTGGGCCAGCCTTGTTCCGCCGATCCCGCTTGCCATTCTGTCCTTCCTGACCGAAGACCGGGCAAATCTGGCAAGCCTTGGCGACCAGATCAGCTGGATCGGCATCGGGTCAATCCTGTATCTGGCCTATCCGGTGACGTTGCTGGGCTTTGCCATCTGGGGTCGGTTGCTCGCGACCCTTCCGGTCGGGCTGGTCGCCCCGTTTACCCTGCTTGTTCCGATTGTCGGGATGGCGACATCTGCGCTTGTTCTGGGTGAGGATTTCGGACCAATCAAAATCATCTCGGCTATCCTTGTGATGACCGGGCTGATGATTAATGTGTTTGGCGGGAAGCTTATGTCCGTATTTTCCCGCCCTGATACCGGAAAAATATAAAAATAAGGACTATTTGATAGTTCTATATATCAAACCCAGCGCAGTTGGGGCTTCTTGTCGGGGTTTTTATCCGGGGTGCGGATATCGTCGATATCGATATTCATCACCAGAATACCGCCCAGTCCACCAACCGTGATTTCCGACAATCTGCTGCCCACACGGTCGCCGTCAAGTTCCGCAAGATAGGCATCGCGGGCCTGTTCATCGACAAAATCGATGTTGAAACCATGGGTGAAGCCTTGGCTCAATCCGCTTCCGGCCTTCTTTTTGCCACCGCAGAACGCGACCATACCGGGTACAGACATCGCCGCCTTTGCCAATTGATCAATCAGTGTTTCGACCTGGTCGGGATTGACATGATCGGCAACCTGCAAAAGTACAATATGACGCAGCATGAAGGCGCTATTCCTTTTTGGCGGCCAGGATCAAATTGGCACAATTCCGACAGGGTACGGACCCCTTTGACAAGGGTCCGTGATGATCAGGGTTTCTGATCTCCAAGATCAAGATTCATCGATAAAATTCCCCCCAATCCGCCAACGGTAATATCGGTTAGCCGCCAACAGGTTTCATCCTGATCAAGTCGATCAAGATAATCATCGCGGGCTTTTGTATCGACGAAATCAATCGTAAAGCAGTGGGTAAAACCCTGATTAAGGCCACTTCCGGGCATGTTCGCCCCGCCGGCAAAGGACAACATGCCAGGCGTGTTCGACGCAATTTTTGCAATCGCATCAAGAACATTGCGGCATTCCGTCCGATCCACAGATCCTGAAATCTGCAGCAATACGACATGGCGTATCATGGCGTGGTTTCTTTCACCCAATTTGCAGGGTCGATCACATCGGGCAACAGAACGTATTTCTGGCCCTTTCTGTTCATATGTCCTGCAAACAGGGCCGCGTCATCCCCGGGGCCAAAAAAGATGTCGCCGCGAACCGGACCGCGAATGGCACCACCTGTATCCTGGGCGATCATCAACCGGTGAAACTGGCGATCGGCATTCATCGGGTCCGTTGTTTCAAGCCAGACCGGAACCCCCATCGCATGGAAACGACGATCAACCGCAAGCGACCGCCCGGTTTCAAGTGCAACCCCCTGGGATCCAAGCGGACCGGCCGTCGGATCATCCGGATCGGTTTTAAGCGGGCGGAAAAACACAAAGGATGCGTTGGTGTTCATCACCTCATCGGCCTGATCGGGATTGTCATGCAGCCATTTGCGAATGGTCTGAAGCGACACGGTTTCGCGTGTCAGGACCCCGCGATCAATCAGTTCACGCCCTATGGCAAAATAGGGATGGCCGTTTGTCGCGGCATAACCGATCCGCAACACACTGCTATCGGGCAGGACAACCCGCCCGGATCCCTGGATTTGCAGGAAAAACGCGTCAACCGCATCATCAACCCAGACCATTTCAAGATCACGGCCCGCAAGCGCCCCTTTTTCAATCTCGGCACGATCATAATAGGGTTTAAGATTGCTTCCGGTCAGACGCCCGACCAGCTTCTTGCCTTTGAATTCGTCGCTGAAATCACCAAGATCGACCGAAATCATGTCGTCGGGTTTCAGATAAATCGGAGTCTGGAACGGGCCTTCCCGGGTCAGGCTGCCACGCAGTTCGGGCTCGTAATAGCCGGTAAACAGGCCTTCGGGATTGTCCCTGTTGCCGCTGAGATACGGTTTGAAGCCGCTTTCGAAAAAGGCACGCGCATCTTCCTTGCGCAGGGCATCGATATTGATCGATACCGCCTTTTCGCAGACAGCCCGCCATTGACCAATCGTGCCCATTCGCGGGTCCGGACCGACGGGCTTGTCATCATCGCGTCGAAGCATCGCGGCACATGACCGGGCAAAGGCCTGGATCGCCGGGCGCATATCATCCTGTTGCCAGCCATCAAGCTCGGAAAATGACGTCGGCTGCAATGTCAGTTTGTCTTCGGCTTCTGGCGGTGTTTCGATCTGACCGGTGATTTGTGGCCAATACATCCAGATCAAGGCAGCACCGGCACCAACCAAAATGGAAATAATCGAAAGGCTACGCGATAAAACCAGACGTCGTTTCAAGATAAAACCCGTTATTTGACAAGGCAAAAGGCCACTTGGGACCCGTGGAATCCAGATCGCGATTTTGCCCGCCACATGCTTAACAAGCCGATAATTCAATGGCGGCAATTGCCAAATTGGCCTCGCAGATCCTTGTCGCGGGTTTTAGCCGCCGTCAGGTTGGAAAATCTCTTCGATTGATACTGAAAACAGCCGCGCAATGCTGAATGCCAAGGGAAGGCCGGGATCATATTGACCGCGTTCAAGCGCCAATCCCGATCGTCCCAGAACGCCGTAACCAGAAGAATACAGTCCAAAAAACAAAGGGAAGCTTCCGATAAACGGAAACTTCCCTGATGCAAAACCGGAACAGAAATAAGCCCGAACCGGTTGATATCATTGCCGGACGAAGGTGCCTTACTGTGCTTCTTCTTCTTCTTCCGGGGTCTCAGTCGCGACCAGTTGCCAGTTCGGGTCGCGGCTTTCGATATTGCGCGCAAAGGTCCAAAGGTCTTCGGCCTCGATCACCTTGTTGGGATCGCCGGAAACCACTTCGCCATCCGCATTGCGGATTACCGATACTTCTTCGGATACGAATTTCACCGTGACATAGGCGGTGCGGCCTTCGAGGCTGGCATCATGGATGGTTGCACTTTTGATCCCGACCAGGGTGGTTTCCTCGTGCTCGCCTTTTTCGGCGCGCGCATCAATGGCAGCAGCAAAGTTTTTGTAAACTTCGGCCGAAAGCAGGGGATTGAGCCCGTCCTTGTCGCCCTTTGCGAAATATTCGACGATCATCTCGAACGCCATGCGGGCGCCATTCAGGAAATCCTGCTGGGTAAAGTTCGGATCGGATTTCTGAATCTTCTGAAGGGTCGCAAAGGTGCCCGACGGAACATTTGCCGCATCCTGACCGTTAGCAGAGTCCGGCAGGCGATAGACATTGTCCGTCTTTGATGCCGGCTCGTTCTGGGCACCATTGGCGTCCTGGTCATGGGTCTGACGGCCAAAGATGTCGGATGGCCCCTGTTTTTCGTTGCCGGTGCGACGGCCAAGTACGCCGCGCAAACGCAGCACAAGAAAAACAGCAATCAGTGCGAATAGAAAGATATCGAAATACTGCAAGACCGATCTCTTGATCCTAATGGTTTCAAACAGGCAGGATTTGCATCACAACCGTGGTCGAGAGATGGTATGAACCCAACCAAATGCAAGGGCAACCAATGATCACATTCCTTCATGTGATCGTCTTCACCATCATATGGCGACGAAGAAGGCATTCTGCCGCATTTTTGTCGTCTTGGGATACTAGTTTCCCGACCAATACCTGTTGCAGATTAATGGGAAATCACTGAAATCCAAGTTGTTTTCTGCAAATGTTTAAGCACATTGTCAGGAATGACGTTAAAATGCAGCGCAATCATTGATGAAATCTGCGGTCGGACTGACCAAGGAACGGAGTAAAAATGGGTTTTTATTTCCTCGCGATATTCGTCGCAATGCCGATCATTGAAATCGCGGTCTTTATCCAGGCCGGCGAACTGATTGGCCTTTGGCCCACCATCGGCGTTGTCATTTTGACGGCAATTCTTGGAACGACGCTGATGCGGGCACAGGGATTACAAACCCTTGCCAAGGCCCAAAGCCAGATGGATCAGGGCGAAATGCCCATTGGGGCAATGTTTGACGGGATCTGCATCCTTGTTGCCGGTGTCCTGTTGCTCACACCGGGCTTTGTCACCGACACCATGGGCTTTTTACTTCTGGTGCCACCGCTGCGTCAGCTGGTCGGGGCAAAAGTGATCATGAAGCTGGTCCAGTCGGGCAATATCCGCACAAACTTCAGTGGCGGCTTTTCAAGCCGTCCGGGTGGCCAGACCGGGGCAGGCGGTTCCGCTGGCATGGGTGGCCAACATCCCCGCGGTCGCGGTCCGATCATTGATGGCGATTTTGAAGATGTCAGTGGCAATGGCGCGGATGATCCGGCAAACCGATCAGATAACGGCACGTCAGATCCCCAAAACCCGCGCAATTTGCCGCCACGCGACTGATCTGAACCCCGCCTGAAATTCTCGGGAAAATCACATTTTCAAAAGGTTGGCTTTGTTATCGGGCCAACCTTTTTGTCTGTTGGTACGGATAACACCAACATTTCGGCAGTGGATTTGAAAATGCTTTGTCATGGCAATCATCCAAACCCGCAGAAATATGGGTTTTGGGCCGGTTGTGATTGGCTTGCCCATGTCTGTTATCCGTGCTAGGCCAATTCATCTGCCGCAGTTACGCGGCGTCAGAAACAAGCATTTTGGCCGGTTCGCGCCCCGACATTCATCATGGATTTGACCGGGCGCCATCATAAGCGATCCGGCTGAACGCTTTTTTCTGACTAGGATTACAAGACTCAAGGGAGCTAGACTTTAATGGCCGAGAATACCACCGGTGCAGAAGGCGGCGCACAACAGCAGCAGCCGGCCGCAAATCCGATCACGATCCATACCCAGTACATCAAGGATCTTTCGTTTGAAAATCCGAATGCACCGGAAAGCGTTGCCCTGCAGCAGCAGCCGAAAATCAACATCGATGTCGATGTCGAGGCACGCACCACCCAGGATCAGAAACTTCATGAAGTGACCATCAAGATCAATGTCAAAGCTGACGTTGGTGACAAGGTCGCCTTCATTGCCGAACTGCAGTATGGCTGTGTCGTCACCCTGAATGTGTCTGACGAACATCGCCTGCCGGTTCTGATGATCGAAGTTCCGCGCCTGCTGTTCCCCTATGTGCGCAAAATCGTCGCTGACCTGACTGCTGATGGTGGCTTCCCGCCACTGATGATGCAGCAGATTGATTTTGCTGATCTTTTCCGCAAGAAATTCGCCAAACAGATGGAAGGTCAGCCGGCTGGAAATGCCTGATTGACCCTGTAAACATCTATTTGGTTCGATACCAAAACAAAGGCCGCCGGTTTGGCGGCCTTTTTATTTTAAAGTCGAAACGTTTTTGAATTAACCGGTAGCAAGCCTGTCAATCAGAACGGGCGGGCGATCACCATAAAGACGACAATGATCATCAGGATCGTCGGTACTTCATTGAGAATACGGAAGAATTTCTGCGATTTCTCGTTGGCGTCCGCCTCAAACGCCCGGCGATAACGCGCCATCATCATGTGCGATGCGGTCATCAGAACAACGCACAATAGCTTCACATGGAACCAGCCGTCCGACATCACACCAGCTGCATGCACCAGATATCCGCCAAACAGCCAGGTCGCGATCATTGCCGGGTTCATGATCGCCCGCAACAGGCGGCGCTCCATGATCTTGAACTTTTCACTGGCTTCCGAGCCCGGTGCCACTTCGCAGTGATAAACATAAAGCCGCGGCAAATAGAGAAGGCCCGCCATCCAGGCGATCACGCTGATGACATGCAGGGACTTGATAATGCTGTATGTATCCATCTCTCTCTTTTCTCTGATCTGGCGGGTGGATCCGGGTCGGCAAAGCTTCGGGTTTGCGGGATTCCTTGCCGTAAGATCGCCCGGAAAATTTTTCAAACCATAACAGCAATCAGGCCAGTTTCGAAAGGAAACCGGCCTGAAATCATTGATCTTTTAACCTAGATGCCAGCCGGCTTGAGACCGGGTTGCTTGGCCGTTGCACAGGAATGTTCATCCGGGCACCACCAGCCGCGGCTTTCGACCTTGTAATCATCCGGGCCTTTTTGATCGAGTTCATCCTGTGTTTGTTTCACAACCGAAACAAGACCGTTGATGAATTTCGGATGCGAGCAAACGGTGCGGACCCGTTCGTAAACCGGGACATGTTTTTCATGCGCCAGTTCACCATATTCGATATCAAGCTCGACCAGGGTTTCCGAGTGCTCGGTCACAAAGGCAATCGGAACAACGACAATCGCCTTGTTTTCTTTGCCGGCACGTTCAATTTCGTCTTCGGTTGACGGTCCGATCCATTCCATCGGCCCGACCCGGCTTTGATAACACACATTCCAGTCAAGGCCGTCGATCGCCATCTTTTCGACCACCGCGGCCGACGTTTTTTCAATCTGCGACTGATAGGGGTCACCGCGCTTGGTGATCACCGCCTTGGGCACGCCATGGGCAGAAAACAGGATGCGCGGCTTATCAATGCCAAGTTCGTTGGCCTTGGCCAAGGCCCGGTCATAGCCCGCGCGGATCATTTCCGCCGATGCTTCAACAAAGCCCGGATTGGTCGGATAACAGCAGGCCGTCTTGATCGGCGCACTCAGCCCGACCTTGTGGCAGGCGCGTTTCCAGTCCTTGACCGACGATCCGCTGGTTGTCGTGGAGAATTGCGGATAAAGCGGCAGCAATATCTGTTCATCCGCCCCCCATGCCTTGACGGCCTGGGCAGTATCATCGGCAAACGGCTTCCAATAGCGCATGGCGATGAAACAGCGGTTTTCATAGCCGTCATCTTCGGCATTCAATGCCGCCTCAAGCGCATCTGACTGTTCCTGGGTCAGTTCCAGCAACGGCGATTTGCCGCCGATATGATCATAGATCTCGCGGGCAATCGGTGCACGACGGCGCGAAATCAGTTTTGCCAGCAAAAACCGGAACGGATTGGGCAGGCTGATGATCGCCGGATCATTGAACAGATTGAACAGAAACGGTTCGACAGCTTCGGGGCTGTCCGGTCCGCCAAGATTGAAAAGAACAATGGCGCGTTTCTTGCGCGTCGTTTCGGACATTTGGCTATCCTTCATGGCACAGCGTGTTTCAACCGGTTCCCGACAAACCGGAAATTTTATAAATCCATCGCGCTCCGGGGCCTATTTTGGTCAAACAGGTCCGAAGCGCAACAAACTTAGCCCACTATACGCATTGAATTTTTCAATCGATTTGATTGATTTCAAAAATCACAAAATAAAATGCAGCAATTGCCGACATTTATCCTTTGTAACCGCGGATGAAATTCACCAGCTTCTCGACATTTTCCGGCGGCGTTTCCGGTGTGATGCCGTGGCCCAGGTTAAAGATGAAAGGCCCGTTGCCCAGCGTATCAAGAATGCGCTTGGTTTCATCAAGCATCGCATCGCCACCGGTGATCAGATACATCGGATCAAGATTGCCCTGCACCGGCCCCAGTTTCTGAAGATTTTGGGCAACCCAATCAAGTGGAACACCACTATCAAGGCCGACACCCGTCACGCCGGTCTGTTTTTTGAAATCAATCAGATGCAGTCCGGCCCCGCGCGGGAAGCCGATAATCGGCAAATCGGGATGAACAGCACGCAAATTGGCAACGATCTGTTTGGTCGGCTCGATCACCCAGCGTTTGAAACCGGTTTCGGACAAAACCCCGCCCCAGGTTTCAAACAGCTGAATGCATTCTGCACCGGCTTCAACCTGTTTGAGCAGATATTGCGTGGTTGCCTCGACCAGAATGTCGATCAGCTGGCCAAAGCCGTCCGGATCGCCATAGGCAAAGCGACGGATATTGGCAAAATCCTTGGACCCTTTGCCTTCGACCATATAGGTCGCCACAGTCCATGGCGCACCGGCAAAGCCGATCAGGGCCGTATGGGACGGAATGGCTTCTGACAGCTTTGAAACCGTCTCATAGACCGGTCCAAGCGTGTTATGAATGCCATCAACTGATAGCTTGCCAAGGCCTGAAGCATCTCGGATGGCCTCAAGCTGTGGGCCTTCACCCTGCTTGAATGCCAAATGCTGTCCAAGTGCCTGCGGTATAACGAGGATATCGGAGAACAGAATAGCCGCATCGAAATCATAGCGCCTGAGCGGCTGCAAAGTGACTTCGCAGGCAAGATCGGGATTATAGCAAAGATCAAGAAATGACCCTGCTTCGCCGCGGGTTGCACGATATTCCGGAAGATATCGACCTGCCTGGCGCATCAACCAGATTGGTGGCACCGGAAGGGTTTCACCGTTCAGGGCGCGCAAGAAAGTCTTCGTCATGTTGGGCATCTGGTTTCCTGTTCGTCTGTCCCGATCGCTTTTTTATCTGGTTCCGGTCTTTGACCCGAGGACCTGGAGGCCAGTTTCGTTCACGTGAATTTTGTCCTGAGACCTGTGCCAGGACGTTTTCCACGTTCTGCCTAACAAAACCTTATTTAATAAAAAAGGATGTTGTTTGTAGGTGGTTCCCTGTGGATAACAGGGATTAAATTTAGTGCACAGTTTATTCACATTCCGACTCGGGAAAAATGATTCATCTCAAACCGGTTTGGGGAAAACTGTGTACGACTCCGAACGACTCCCAGACCTGAGCTTGGGAAAAGCCGATTTTGAATAATGGGGATAAGGTGAATAAGGCTGGTTTTTGCCGTCTTATCCCTGCTATTACGGGAAAAAATGATCACTTATCCCGCACGGGACATCTGGTTTGAGAAAGTTTGTATGAGGGGGAGGATAATTCCTGTGGAAAAAATCGGGCCGGAGTCGCTCCCGTTATCCACAATTGTCCACAGGCCCGACTCCGCCCCTCTAACTCCGGGTTGGGCGAATGGGCCTTATCCATCCGGGTAGTGATCGAAATTTTGAACACCAAAATCCGGGTTTTAAAAAAGTTTGAAAAATCGCTTGGTGCGCAAAAAGTGGAAAAAGCAGGCTTGCATCGCCGGAATTTGATCGGAAACACGGATCGCTGATGGTCGACACAGACAATATTTTTCATCTTCATCTGGTTTCGGATTCAACGGGGGAAACCGTTGACGGTGTTGCGCGTGCCTGCATTGCCCAGTTTCCTGATGTCCGTGCCCATGAACATGTCTGGTCACTGATCCGGACCGAGGCCCAGCTTGCCCGCGTGCTTGCCGATATCGAACGCAATCCCGGCATTGTTCTTTACACCGTGTTTGACAGTGACATTCGCCGCAAACTCGAAGAAGGATGCCGTCGGCTTCAGGTACCCCACAGCCACGTTCTTGATAATACCGTCACCATGATGGCCGGTTACCTTGGCCAGCAGTCGCGCGGCCGAACCGGTGCGCTTCATAAAATGGACGAGGAATATTTCAGCCGGATCGAAGCAATCGATTACACGCTTTCCCATGATGACGGGCAATCTGGCTGGGATCTTGAAGAAGCCGATGTGGTCATTGTCGGGGTGTCGCGCACGTCCAAAACCCCGACTTCGGTCTATCTGGCCAATCGCGGTATCAAGACTGCCAATATTCCCTTTGTCCCGGGATGCCCGTTACCGCCCGAGCTTGATAAGCTTAAAAAGCCGCTGGTGGTCGGATTGATCAAGGATGTCGATCAGCTGGTATCGATCCGCAAAAACCGTCTGCGCCAGATCGAACGCGGTGAGGGCGGGGATTATGTCGATCCGGTTGCTGTGCGTGATGAAGTGCATCAGGCAAGACGCTATTTTACCGATCGCGGATGGAAGATTATCAATGTTACCCGCAGATCGATCGAAGAAACCGCTGCCATGATCCTGGCAACCATGTATGACCGCCGCGGTCACTGATGAAATTTCAAACAGGATATAAAGACGCATGAACCATCGGCTTATTTTGGCATCCAGCAGCAAAGCCCGTCACACCATGTTGAAAAATGCCGGTGTCGATTGCGAAGCCGTGGCCTCGATGATTGACGAGGAAGGCTATAAGCAATCGATGAAGGCCGAAGGGGCCAGTGCCGCCGAGGCCGCCGAAACTCTGGCGGAAATGAAGGCATTGCGCATGTATCGTCAGCAACCCGATGCGATTGTGATTGCGGCTGACCAGATGCTTGAATGCAATGGTATCTGGTTTGACAAGCCACGCGACCGCGACAATACCAGGGCCCAGCTTATGGCTCTGCGTGGCAAGACCCATCAGCTGGTTTCGGCCGCTGTTATATATAAAGAGGGATCGCGCATTTGGGGCACCATTGATACGGCCCATCTGACCATGCGCAACTTTACCGAAGAATGGCTTGATGAGTATCTTGATGCCGCCGGCGACGAGATTTTCAATTGCGTTGGCGGTTATCAGCTTGAAGGTATTGGTGCGCAGCTGTTTACCGAAGTGCGCGGTGACTATTTCACGGTTCTTGGTTTGCCGTTATTGCCGTTGATCGGTTTCTTGCGTGATCATGGCGTGCTGAAGGCATAGAAAGACAACATTACCCGATCGTTGTTATGCATCATCCGGGTAATGCCACTTGCTATTTGCGCCATATTTGAAATCAAAGAAGTATAAAGACAAAACTCCGTCAGGCAGGAAACACAGCACAATGACAGCCCGCAAACCTTATCGGACACTTTCTGGAACCTCGCGCCTGGCCGGTGTGATGGGGTGGCCGGTATCGCATTCCAAATCACCGCGTCTGCATGGCTACTGGCTGGCCAAATACGGGATCGACGGCAGCTATATGCCGCTTCCGGTCGAACCGGAAAACTTTCAGGCGGCTTTGATTTCCTTGCGCAATCTTGGTTTTTCCGGGGTCAATGTCACCATTCCGCAAAAGGAAATGGCCATGCCGGAATGTGATGAGCTCTCAGATCGTGCGCGCCGTATCGGGGCAGTCAATACCGTTACCTTTGCCAAGGATGGACGGTTGCTTGGCGATAATACCGACGGGTTCGGCTTTATTGAAAATCTGCGTCAAGAAGCCCCGGACATTGATTTTACGTCTGGTCCGGCGGTGGTTCTTGGAGCCGGGGGCGCATCGCGGGCCATTTTGGTCGCCCTGCTTGATGAAGGCAGCCCGGAAATCCGTATTGCCAACCGGACCCGCGCCCGGGCAGAAGACCTTGTGCGGGAATTCAATGATCCGCGTCTGACGGTAATTGATTGGCCGGTATCGCCAGATGCCTTGTCTGATGTTTCCCTTTTGGTAAATACCACAAGCCTTGGCATGGTTGGTCAGCCGAAGCTTGATATTGATCTGGACGGTTTGCCGACATCGGCACTGGTTACCGACATTGTTTATGCCCCGCTGATAACGGGCCTTTTGCAGCAGGCAAAAGACCGTGGAAATCCGATTGTTGACGGGCTTGGCATGTTGCTTCATCAGGCGCGCCCGGGTTTTCATCGCTGGTTTGGCATTGATCCCGAAGTAACCCAGGAACTGCGCGACTTTGTCCTTTCACCTGATTAAGTATGCAAAGGTGATCTTATCATGGTGATTTTGGGGTTAACCGGTTCGATCGGCATGGGCAAATCGACCGCGGCGGCGATGTTTCGATATCTTGGCGTGCCGGTCCATGATGCGGATGCCACCAACCATCTTTTGATGGCACCTGGCGGTCCGGCCTTTGATCAGGTGATTTCAGCTTTTCCAGAAGTTTTGCGCGATGGACGGATTGACCGGCAAATGCTGGGCAAGATTGTTTTTGCCGATGCACGCGCGCTTAAAAAGCTTGAGGCGATATTGCATCCGCTGATCCGCGCCGCAGAGATTCGCTTTTTGCGCAGCCAACGGATGCTCGGACGTAAACTGGTAGTACTCGACATCCCGCTTTTATACGAAACAGGCGGTGAAAAGCGCTGCGATATCGTTGCAGTTGTTTCATCGCCAGGGTTTGTTCAACGCCAGCGTGTTCTTGCGCGACAGGGGATGACGGATGAAAAATTTTCCGCCATTCTGTCCAAACAGATGCCGGATATGGAGAAACGGAAACGGGCCGATTATGTCATCCCAACAGGGTTGGGTCGGGCTGTGACTTTTCAATATATTCAGTGCATTGTTGATCATCTGAGTTGACCACCGGATCCAAGAATACATGCGTGAAATCGTCCTCGATACCGAGACCACTGGCCTTGATCCCTATGCTGACCACCGTCTGGTAGAAATCGGGTGTATCGAACTGGTCAATCACATGCCGACCGGTCGCCAATATCACCAATATATCAACCCGGAACGCCCGATGCCCAAAGAGGCGTTTGACGTTCACGGTCTGGGTGATGACTTCCTGAAAGACCAGCCGGTCTTTGCCGAAGTTGCCGATGATTTCCTTGAATTTATCGGCGATGATTCGGTCCTGGTCATTCACAATGCCGCCTTTGATATGAAGTTCCTGAATGCGGAACTTGAATGGCTTAACAAGCCGCGTATCGCCATGGAACGTGCGCTTGATACGGTTCAGATGGCGCGCAAAAAGTTTCCGGGATCGCCGGTAAGCCTTGATGCGCTGTGTCGTCGGTTCAAGATCGATAACTCCAACCGTACCCTGCACGGGGCACTGCTTGACTCCGATCTTCTTGCGCAGGTTTACCTGGAACTTCTTGGTGGACGTCAGCATGGTTTGTCGCTTGATCCCAATGCCCAGGATGCAGACAGCTCTGGCGGGAATGTCGGCCGGCGGGTTCTGGGGCCGAAATCCAACAGGTTGGAACCGCGCCCCCATGTGATCAGCGAAGAAGAACTGGCCGCCCATCAGGCCTATATCGAAAGCAAGGTCAAAGACGCCATCTGGTTAAAGAAGCAAGAGGCGTGACATGAAAAAACGGAATTGCCTGAAATTCCGTTCGCCACACCGGCGCCTTGCGACCCGCTTCTATTTGCTGTTTCTGCTTGTTGTTTCGCCTTGCATCCCGATTTTGTTTCCGACAGCGTCTTTTGCCGATGACGTGACGGGAACGGTACAGTCGAATGCGGTTTCTGCGGATTTTGACGGGCGCTATATCATCCATCTTTCGGAAAATCCGCGGGTCCGGTCGTCAGACCGGCCTGAACCGGGCTATTTTGACAGTCTTGCCATCGAACTGTTTACCCAGGCCGGCATTTATGCGGAAATCGTGCCGCAAATGCCCTGGAAACGGCAGATGGAACTGGCCGAGCGCGAGGCCGGGCATGTGATTTATCCAACGACCCGATCCGATGACCGCGAAGACAAATTCAAATGGGTCGGGCCGGTCAGTCGCACCATCTGGAACCTTTACGGATTTGAAGACCGCAATTGGTCGGATACCGGTTTTGAAGACATTCTTGAAAGTGCGCGTATCGGCACCCTGATGGGATCGGCCCGCGAAGCCTATTTGCGCGAACGCGGTGCCAAACAGATCGTAATTGTCCCGCGCGAAGAACTTTTATTGCCGATGCTGCTGGCCGACCGGATTGATCTGATTGCAATCGGTGGCAATGTGCTGCGTCACTATATTGATGAGATCGAACAAAAGGATACCGGCGCAAGCGTTCCTAAAATCGACGGGGCCGTGTCATATCGAAGTTGCTATCTTTATATCGCGGTCAGTGGCGATGTACCGGATGAGGATATTTTACGTCTTCAGGGCCAGCTTGACGCGTTCAAGCGTAACGGCTTTTTTGTGAAAAACCGCCAGACGCACGGCTTGTCGACCAACCTTGATGGCAGTTTCCTTAAGGCGATGCTTGATCTTTCCAATAACGGGGTCAGATGCATTGATCTTGCCGGAAGCGATGATTAGGCATTGGACGATGTTTGGATGCCGGGCGGGGATTGGATCGACTAATTCATCGCATTCTGTTTGAATAAAATGTTTAAACAGACGTGGTATCGATAAAGGAAAGGCTTTATGCCTTTTGAAATTGATACCGGGTCTTGGGCGATGTTTTATGGCAAACCCAACGGGCTGCGTTCGATTAATCGGTGGCGGGTGTTTCAATTCCCTGGAACCCAGGGGGCTTTGGCGGAATTCCCCCTATCCACATATTAATCGAGTGCGGCAGAACGCGTTTAATTGGTCGATCTAGTTCCCAATGACACAGAAAAAAACAAATAAGCGACGCCGTACCGTCAGTGACGAGGAAAAGACCCTGTGGGAGGTTTTTACCCGTGACGTCAAACCCTTGCGCAGTAAAAAGCGCAAAGGCGATGAAGTGGTATTTGACCCTGACGATGACATCCACACCAGTGATACGGCCATTCCCCTGCCGGATACGCTTGGTGAAAGTCTGGAACGGTCTGAAGAAAACCGTGCTGCGCGCAATTTGCCTTCGGCGCGCAATGCCGATCGCGGACCTCAGGTCAAAAAACAGAGCCTTGCCGATTTGAAACCGGGTGTGACGGACGGGATTGACCGGTCAACCGCCAACAAATTCCAGAAAGGCAAAATGACAATCGACGGGCGCATCGACCTGCATGGCATGACCCAGGATGTCGCCCATAATGCGCTTAATGCCTTTATTGAAGAAAGCTGGCGGGCCGGGAAACGTTGCGTTTTGGTGATTACCGGCAAAGGATCGCGCGCCGACGAATATGGACGCACCGGCCTTCTGCGCAGCCGCACCCCGCAATGGCTAAGTGCGCCGCGCCTGCGCAATCGCATTCTTGCCATCAATCAGGCCCAGATCCAGCACGGTGGAGCAGGGGCCTTTTATGTTTTGTTGAAACGGAGACGCCCGTGACACCTTTTGGCAATCGCATCAGGGAATTGCGGGCCCGCAATAATGTGACGCTGACCGATATGGCAACGGCGTTGCAGTTGTCGCCGGCCTATCTTTCAGCACTTGAACATGGCCATCGCGGTCGCCCAAGCCCCGGTTTGGTGCAGCAGATTTGTGGTTATTTCAATCTGGTATGGGATGAAGTTGACGATATCAAACGTCTGGCCCAGCTGTCGCATCCCAAAATCACCGTCGATACCGCCGGGCTTGAACCCGAAGCAACCGAGCTTGCCAATCTTTTATCCGAACGGATTGCCGGGCTCAGTGATGATCAGCTTGGCCGGATGCTTGAAATTCTTCGTGAACGCCATCCATAAGACCCGCCCGGGATCGAAAAACGGGTCAAATACAGTCATTTCTAATATTGGGATCGGAAATTTGCGGGGTCAAACCGGTTGTTGAACCTGTTAATCGCAGGTTTTGTGCCCATATATCCGAAGTATGGCGGCAGAATCGTGTTTTTTACACAACGCTGCGGGCAAAATAGCTGCATTGCGTGAAACACGGTTTGACTATTCCCGTTTTCGAGGTTATCAATCGGGGGTGTTTCGATCCAGAAACATGAAAAGCCCTGCCTTTCTTGCAACTACAAGGTTTGGAACCGTCCGCACGCCCCAGCATTTGACTGAGTGCCTTGCCTGACGGTCAACCGCATATCTTCTTCTTATCCCATAAAATCTTCGCCCTTCCGGCAACCACAGATCATTAAACGCACATATGCATCTTCAGGAACTCAAAAAGAAATCTCCGACCGAGCTGCTTGCCCTGTCTGAGGAACTCGAAATCGAAAATGCCAGCACGCTCCGCAAACAGGAGCTGATGTTTGCCATTCTCAAACAGTTGGCCGAGAACGACCATGCCATTTTTGGCGAGGGGGTTCTCGAAGTGCTGCCCGATGGTTTCGGCTTCTTGCGTAGCCCCGAGGCAAACTATCTTGCCGGGCCCGATGACATTTATGTCAGCCCAAGCCAGGTTCGCCGTTTTGGTCTGCGGACCGGTGATACGGTCGAAGGCCAGATCCGTTCGCCCAAGGAAGGGGAACGCTATTTCGCGTTGCTCAAGGTCGACAAGGTCAACTTTGATGCACCGGAAAAAGTCCGTCATCGCATCAACTTTGACAACCTGACCCCGCTTTATCCCGATCAGCCGTTGCGTATGGAACGTGAATCCGATCAGGAAGGCAACAAGGACACCACCAACCGTGTGATCGAACTGGTATCACCGCTTGGTAAAGGTCAGCGTGCCCTGATCGTCGCACCGCCGCGTACCGGTAAGACCGTGATGCTGCAAAATATTGCGCACGCGATCGAGGAAAACCATCCGGAAGCCTATCTGATCGTTCTTCTGATTGACGAACGCCCGGAAGAAGTGACCGACATGGACCGTTCGGTGAAGGGTGAAGTTATCAGCTCCACCTTTGACGAGCCGGCCCAGCGTCACGTTCAGGTCACCGAAATGGTTCTGGAAAAGGCCAAACGTCTGGTCGAACACAAGCATGATGTTGTCATTCTGCTTGATTCCATTACCCGTCTGGCCCGTGCCTATAACACCGTCGTACCAAGCTCGGGCAAGGTTCTGACCGGTGGTGTCGATGCCAACGCCCTGCAACGTCCGAAACGGTTCTTTGGTGCGGCCCGTAACATCGAAGAAGGCGGGTCGCTGACCATCATCGCAACCGCCCTGATCGATACCGGTTCGCGCATGGACGAGGTCATCTTTGAAGAATTCAAAGGGACCGGTAACTCCGAACTGGTTCTGGATCGCAAACTGTCTGACAAACGTATCTTCCCGGCGATTGATATCCTTAAATCGGGTACCCGTAAGGAAGAGCTGCTTGTCGACAAGGGCGTTCTGTCCAAGATGTGGGTGCTGCGCCGTATCCTCAACCCGATGGGACCGCAGGATGCGATGGAGTTCCTTCTGGGCAAACTCAAATCGACCAAGAACAACGACGATTTCTTCGATTCCATGAATGGATAATCGAAATCCGGCGCAAATGGCCGGATACAGATAATTGTCTGATGATTAAACGGGGCCGAATTGGCCCCGTTTTTTATTGTCTGATGATTGGCGATCAGGCAGTTCAATATGCGCCGGCTGAATAGGTCAGCTCGTAGCTGTGGCTATAGATTTCAAAGACATTGCCAAACGGGTCTTCGACATAAACCATGCGATAGGGTTTTTCGCCGGGATAATAGTGGCGGATCGGCATGCGTTGTTTGCCGCCATGGGCCTTGATCTTTTCCACCAGACCTTCGACATCGGGATCCTGGACACAGAAATGGAATGTTCCGGTTTTCCAGTATTCCAGATTGTTGTCCGGGCGTTGGTTATCGGGAAATTCAAACAGTTCGATGCCAACACGATCACCGGTCGACAGATGGGCGATGCGGAACGATTTCCAGTTCGCGCCAAAGACATCGGTGCACATCTGACCGATATCACTGTCATCTTCGGTGATGGTGGTCGGTTCCATGATCACGTACCAGCCAAGAACTTCGGCATAGAATTTTACAGCGGCCTCAAGATCGGGGACCGAGATGCCGATATGGGAAAAGGTGCGCGGATAATGTGATGACATTGCTGTGCTCCTGAAATGTGAAAGGTTGGGCACAGCTTTGCTCGGTTATTATATAAGTAAAATAGACGAGAACTTATTTATTCAATAAAATATCGTTATGAATATATCGCCAATCTGGTTGAAAACATTTTGCACGGTGTGTGATTCGGGCTCCTTTACCCGCGCAGCCGATCGCCTCGGCCTGACCCAGGCCGCAGTCAGTCAGCATATCAAGCATATCGAACATGTTGTTGGCCCGGTTTTCCTGCGTCAGGGGCGCAAAATCGAACTGATGCCGGCGGGCAGGGCACTTTTGCATTATGCGGCCGAGGTCGATGCGGCCGCCCACCGGCTGACCCGTCGGGTATCACCGGATCAAAGTCATGCCGGAGCAGTCAAAATCGCCACACCGGGCAGTTCGGGACTTGGCATTTATGCAGCCCTTCTTGATCTGCAGAGCCGGCATCGTGACATTGCCATACATCATCGCTTTGCCCCGACAGATGATATCATTGATGCGGTTCTTGATAACAAGGTGGAGCTTGGCGTCGTCACCCAGCGTCCCGATGATCCCAGGCTTCGCGCCGAGAAAATCGGGATCGAGCCGCTTGAACTGATTGTACCTGCCGGGGTGAAGATCACGGAATACCAGGATCTTGTTGAAATCGGGTTCATTGACCATCCCGATGGCCCATCAATGGCGACCCGGCTGCTTGGTCAGGTGTTTCGCGAGTTTTCCGGTGTAAAATCAATTCCGTGCCACGGATTTTCCAACCAGATCACCCTTATTCTTGAACCGGTTGCCCGCGGGCTTGGATTTACCATTCTGCCGGCCTTTGCCCGCAAGGCGTTTCGCGATCAGTCGAAAATTGCGGTGTATGATCATGATCCGAAAGTTTTCGACACCCTTTATGTCATTTCGCGCGCCGAATGGCCGTTATCGGCCCTTGCCCGAACCATCGTGAACGAGATCCGGGCGGTCATCAGCGCAAAACAAGCGTAATTTCAGCAAGCGCACCGTCAAGTTTCTGACTTTCGATCACCGCATCGCCGGGTTCGACGCTGAAAGTGCCATGGCCCAAATGAATGCCGATATGATGCGTGCCATAACGCATGGTAATCGCCAGTTCGCTTGTTGTTTCAATCTCGCAGGTTCTGGCCTGATTGGCATCAAGATGATGGGGCGGATCGGATTTCCAGCCATCGCGCGGGGCAAGACTGGTCAAATGAAGGGGATTTTGGCTGCTTTCATTTCGCAAGGTCAGTTTCAATTGCATGTCCTGTGACAAATCCAGTGTCCTCCTGCGCCAATTTCATTGCTGATTTCTATGTGGGGACGGTTTTTCGGTCCCGACAGGGGATGAAGGCTTGAAACCATGCAAAAGCCGTGTGAATCTGGGGATCGTCGTTCACTACCAGATCGCGCTTGATGCAGCTTTTACTCAAATCCGTTGATTTTGCCGCCCGCGCCCATCGGGATCAGCGCCGCAAAGGCCCGGCCGAGGAACCCTATATCAATCACCCGATCGAGGTTTCCCGTCTGATTGTCGAATGTGAACCGCATACCGACGAAGACATTCTGTGTGCCGCAGTGCTCCATGATGTGATCGAGGATTGCGGTGCAACCCGCGACGAAATCGCGTCCTGCTTTAACGATGCCATTGCTGACATTGTACTGGAAGTCAGCGATGACAAGGCATTGCCGCGTGACGAGCGCAAGGCAAAACAGGTCGAAAACGCGCCCAACCTGACAGAAGGTGCCAAACTGGTGCGCCTGGCTGACAAGGTCGCCAATGTCGGGGCGATGTTGACCGATACCCCGATTGGCTGGGACGAAGAGCAGATCCTGGCCTATGTCGATTGGGCCGAGGCCGTGGTCGCCCCGTGCCGCGAAGTCAGTTACGGGCTTTCGGATCGCTTTGATGCCATTGCGCGTGATGTGCGTGCATTTCATCAGGATCGCCAGGAATTGGTCGGCAAGTAACCCGCCCGGTTTGATCGGCGGATCGAAATGAACAAAGGCAGGGAATGCACCCTGCCTTTGTCAGAAAATCTTTTGATATCAAACCACAATCGGATTTATCCGATCACTCAGACCGTAAAGACAATCGATCCGTTGGTTTTGCGGCCTTCAAGATCGTCATGGGCCTTGGCGGCATCGGCAAGCGGATAGGTCGCCGTGATGTCGATCTTGACCACGCCCGATTTCAGGACGTCGAAAAGTTCACCAGCCGATGCCAGAAGCTCTTCACGGGTGGCGTTATAGGTGAAGATGCTTGGGCGGGTCAGGAAATAGGCGCCCGGTGCAAGCTGTGCCAGGGTAACCGGCGGAACCTTGCCCGATGACTGGCCGAAACTGACCATCATGCCCAGACGTTTCAGGCATTTGAGCGAATCTTCGAACGTGTCTTTGCCGACAGAATCATAAACAACTTCGACGCCCTGACCGTTGGTGATTTCCATGACCCGTTCGGAAACCACCTCGTCACGATAAAGGATCGGATAGTCGCAGCCCTTGGCCTTGGCGATTTCGGCCTTTTCCTTTGATCCGACCGTCCCGATCACGGTTGCGCCAAGATGCTTTGCCCACTGGCAGACAATCTGGCCAACACCGCCGGCCGCCGCATGGATCAGGATGGTATCGCCCTTTTGCACCTTATAGGTCCGGCGCAAAAGATATTGCGCGGTCATGCCCTGAAGCATCGCAGCGGCAGCCAGTTCAAAACTGACATCATCAGGGATTTTGACCAGTCCCTTGGCCGGCATCACGCGCGCTTCGGCATAGGCACCAAGCGGCTGGGCGGCATAGGCAACCCGGTCGCCGACCGCAAGATCGGTGACACCTTCGCCAACCGCCTCGATCACGCCGGCCCCTTCAAGCCCAAGCCCCGATGGCATGGCGGGGGCCGGGTAAACCCCGGAACGGAAATAGATATCGATATAGTTGAGGCCGACAGCCTTTTGCGCCAGGCGTACTTCACCGGCACCCGGTGCGCCAACTTCCACATCTTCAAAGCGCAGCACATCGCTGCCGCCTGTTTCGTAAAAGCGGAATGCTTTGGTCATGGATGACCTCCCATTGTTTCGTTCTTTTGAACGTCTGTTTCATCAATGGGTTGAGTGTAGGTCAGAAAATCGGGATTTGCAGCAGGGGAGTTATGTATTTCGCTGGGTGAAATTGCCGGGTCAAATTCGCCGGCAAAAGCCATCGGTCGGCCTAAAGATCAAAGCTTCCCTGATCATCGCCGATGACAAGTTCGACCCCTTCGATCTTGAGCAAATCACGTTTGGTTTCCAATCCGCCCTGGCCGGAATAGCCACCTGGCTTGTCACCGCTGGCGAGAACACGGTGGCAGGGGATAATGATCGGGATCGGGTTCATTCCGCATGCCGTTCCGACCGACTGGAAGGCCTTGGGCGATCCGGCCGCGGTCGCCAGGTCCTTGTAGGTTGCGGTTCTGCCCTTGGGGATCTTGCACATGGCGTTCCAGACAGCCTTCTGGAAGTCGGTACCATTGGGTGCCAAAGGCAGGTCAAAGGCATCCAGCTGCCCGGAAAAATAGGCATTGAGCTGCTTCTTGGCTTCTTCGAGGACCGGACTGGTTTCCATCTCGTCGACAAATCCCCAGTCAAGAGCGACGATCTGACCATCAAATTCGAAAATCGTGATCGCGCCAACCGGGCTGTTCATCGAAATCTGGGGCATGGAACATACTTTCAGATATTGGTGGCACTTGTTGCTCGTACTTATGGGGCGTACTGGCATGGTGCCAAGTGCAGACTGTGATTATGATGGCGACTTATGCCGGGGTGGCAGGCAGCCCGGCAAGCAGTTTGGCAAGATCTTCTGCGTTCGTTACAGGTTCGGAACAAACCGGGCCCTGACAGACATAGGCGGTTTCCTTGCCCCCGATCGCGGTTTTTCCCTCGGCCGGATGTCCGGCGGGCAGGGGATCTCCATCACCAAGGATGGTGATCGCCCGGTTGGGCAGATATTGGCCAAAAATCGCCCGGCGCATATCAAGATATGTTTGGCTGCGTTCCTTGGCGATCAGCACAATCTGAACCGGGTTTTGCAACATTTCGGCGGCCAGAAGCAATCCGGGCATGTTGGGGAACTGTTCGGCAATGCGCCCGCCAAAGGCCGAAAGGGTGATTTCCGCACGATCACGGTATTTGGTATCGCCGGTCAGTGCATAAAGCTTCGCCAGATTTTGGGCCATGATCGCATTGCCCGACGGCACGGCATTATCCATGAACGGCTTTTGACGAACCACCAGATCGCTGGCATCTGACGCCGACTGGAAATAGCCGCCCTTGGCGTCGGCAAACAGGTCTTCGACCGTTTCCGACCAGGCAATCGCATCGCGCAGATAGGCATCCTCGCCAAAGCATTCAAACAGACGCAGGGCTGCACGGATCATATGGGCATAATCTTCGAGCATCCCGGCATGCTGGGCGCGGCCTTCGCGGTAACTGTGCAGGAAGCGACCATCCTTCATCAGGCTGTTGGTGACGAAATTGAAGGCAAGCTTGGCGTAATCGAGCCATTCGGCACGGTGGAAGGTCATGGCCGCTTCGGCGAGGGCGGCAATCGTCATGGCGTTCCAGTCGGTCAGCGCCTTGTCATCCCAGCCCGGACGAACGCGGTAGGCCCGTGCGGCAAGAAGCTTTTCACGCAATTGCGCAAGCTTTGCCTCGGTTGCGTCATCGGCAAGCGTAAGCCCCGATTTGGTGCGGTTCAGGATATTGTGATGTTCCCAGTTGCCACGGGCAGAAACATCATAGAATTTTTTGAAAAGCGCGGCATCATCGCCAAGAAGGTCATCGATCTCGGCCTCTGACCAGACATAGAACTTGCCTTCGACCCCTTCGCTGTCGGCATCAAGACTTGCAGTAAAGGCCCCGCCGGGAATGCGCATTTCGCGCAGGATCCAGGTAATGGTTTCCTCGATCCGGCGGGCATAAAGCGGATTGCCATCGACGCGCCAGACATCGCACAACAGATCAATCAGCTGAGCGTTGTCATAAAGCATCTTTTCGAAATGCGGCACCAGCCATTGATCATCAACCGCATAACGGGCAAACCCGCCGCCCAGATGATCATAAATGCCGCCCTGGCACATGCGATCAAGGCTGTGTTTGACGATCCGTCCAAGATCGGCGTCGCCGGTTCGGACCCCGGTGCGCCAGATCAGCGACAGCAAACTGGGCTGCGGGAATTTTGGCGCACCGCCAGTGCCGCCATTTTCCCCGTCCATAATCTGCAAACAGCCATGCCCGCAGCGATCAATCATTTCAAGACCGGGAACAGACCCGGTCGCACCGCTGTTCATTTTGATCAGGGCGTTTGATATCTGGGTGACGTTGTGGCGCACATCATCGGGCTTGTCGGTATAAATCTTTGACACGGTCTTGAGCACATCATCAAATCCGGGTCGACCATAGCGGGCTTCTTTCGGGAAATAGGTCCCGCCCCAGAACGGTTCACCATCGGGCGTCAGGAACATGGTCAATGGCCAGCCGCCCTGTTGGCCCAGAAGGGCCAGCGCATTCTGATAAATCGCATCAAGGTCCGGGCGTTCTTCCCGGTCGAGCTTGATATTGATGAAAAGATCATTCATCAGGGCAGCCATGTCTTCATCTTCGAAACTTTCATGGGCCATGACATGGCACCAGTGACAGGCGGCATAGCCGATCGACAGCAGGATCGGCTTGTTGGCTGCCTTGGCTGCGGCCAGAACTTCGGCACTCCAGGGTTGCCAATGCACCGGATTGTCACGGTGTTGCAGAAGATAGGGGCTGGTTTCCGACCCAAGATTGTTCCGTGTAAGTTCCATGTCGTGTCCTGTGCCACCGGTTGGCTCTATATCAGCGGGGCGGCATTATCGTTGTGGCGTGCCCGATGGTGATCGAATGACGAACAGATCACGACGGACATTGCTGTTAAGAGGGACTCTAAGGCCTATGGGATCATTCATAAAGGCAATTGGCAGTAATCTTTGTCTCAAATTCGTGATATTGCCGGGAAATGATCCAATATGCTGCCAATATGGTTATTGTGATTGAGATGGCAGGCAGGCGCGCCATAATGATGCGGACAAAAATCAGAAAATAAAAGGAGATCAGGGCGATGAAAGTAACCGTGAACATTGATTGCACCCCCGAAGAGGCCCGCACCTTCTTTGGGCTTCCTGATGTTCAGCCGATGCAGAAGGCCATGATGAAAGAGGTCGAAGACCGCATGAAGGCCAATTTGGCGGCAATGGATCCGGAAACCATGCTTAATACCTGGCTCCCGCAGGGTATCCAGAATTGGGAACAGCTTCAGAAAGCGTTCTGGGGACAGTTCAACGGATCAACCGGCGGAAGCGGTGACAAGGACTGAACCAAGTGACTGACCACTACTATCAGGCGCATGTTTTTGTGTGCCAGAACGAACGCCCGGCTGGCCATGAGCGGGGCTGTTGCAATTCCAAGGGCGCGACCAAGCTTCGCAATTACATGAAAGTCCGCGCCAAGGAACTCGGCATTCCGATGACCCGGATCAACACGGCCGGATGTCTGGACCGATGCGAGTTGGGCCCGGTGATGGTGATTTATCCGGAAGGGACCTGGTATCGGTACGAGACGCTGGAAGATATTGACGCCATTCTTGATGATCACCTGGTCGGTGGTCAGGTGGTCGAAAGATTGCAGCTTTCGCCGGATCAATAAGAATTCAAACGGTCCCTTTGTCGGGGCCGTTTTCTTTTTGCACTGTTAAAACCCTGTTGGTGAAGACTGCGCTAGGTTGACCTTTGCGCGCGACTGAACGATATCGACAGCACGAACCGAAACCACAAGATTGAACGATCCATCATGATTGCAAGCCGAGAAACCATCTTTGCCCTGTCATCCGGGGCCGGGCGTGCCGGTGTGGCCGTGATCCGCCTTTCGGGGCCGTTATCCGGGCAGACGCTTTGTGCGCTGTTGGGGCGCGATACGTTGCCAAAACCGCGTCATGCAGTCTATGCCCCGATCCGTGATCCGCAATCGGGCGAGCGTCTTGATGATGCGGTGGCGATATATTTTGCCGGCCCGGCAAGCTTTACCGGTGAAGATGTGGTTGAGCTGCATGTTCATGGCGGACGTGCCGTGATCGAAGGCGTTCTTGATTGCCTGTCGCGTCAAAACGGGCTGCGCATTGCCGAACCGGGCGAATATACCAGACGGGCCTTTGAAAACGGCAAGATGGACCTGACATCGGCCGAAGGGATCGCTGATCTGATTGATGCGGAAACCGCGGCACAGCGTCGCCAGGCCGTGCGTCAGATGGCCGGTGAGCTTGGTACGCTTTATGAAGGCTGGCGTGCGCGCCTGATGAAGGCATTGGCCCATATCGAGGCCGATATTGATTTCCCTGATGAAGATCTTCCCGACGGGATTGTACCGGTGGTGCATGGCGATCTGCGTGCTGTGAATGACGAAGTCAAACGCCATCTGGCCGATAACCGCCGGGGCGAACGCCTGCGCGAAGGGTTCCAGATCGTCATTCTTGGTGCGCCCAATGCCGGCAAGTCGAGCCTTCTTAACCGTCTGGCACAGCGCGATGCGGCAATTGTTTCCGAGATTGCCGGGACCACGCGCGACATGATCGAGGTTCATCTTGATCTTGGCGGTTTCCCGGTGACCATGATCGATACCGCGGGCCTGCGCGAAAGCGGTGATGTGATCGAAAGCGAAGGGGTGCGTCGTGCGACCGAGCGGGCAGAGAATGCCGATCTCAGACTCGTTGTTGTCGATCGTGCCGACTGGCCCCATATCGATCCCGAAGCCGCCCGGCTGATCGATGCAAAGACCATCATCCTGATCAATAAGGTCGATGGCAGCGATGCGGACAATATCCCGATCGTCTGGCAGGGTGCTTCGGTTGAAGGGGATCGCCAGGAGCTTCCCGTTTTGGCCATATCGGCCATGACCGGGCAGGGGGTCGAAAGCCTCTTGCAACTGCTGGAAACTCGCGTAAAAGAGGGGCTCGATTTTGCCGGGCCCGTGCCTTTGACAAGGCTGCGACACCGGCGTGCACTTGAAAGTGCCAGTGATCATCTTGATCGCGGATTGCAGACCGAAATCGCAGAACTTGCTGCCGAGGATGTTCGACTGGCAGTACGCGAGATCGGCAAGATTACCGGACGTGTCGATGTGGAAGACTTGCTCGATATTATTTTCGGGGACTTCTGTATCGGAAAATAAGATCAGGGAAGAGTCGCTATAAATCGAGCCCTGCGATTGTTTCACGTGAAACATTGGTCCATTGACCGGATCTGATAAGCCTATTCGAACCGCAAAGGTTCAAACCCGCCACATATCGGTGTGGGGATTGAGTGAGGAATTCGATGTCACAGAATGTGTCGCACAACCGTTTTGATGTGATTGTTGTTGGCGGTGGCCATGCCGGCTGCGAGGCCGCGGCGGCTGCTGCGCGCATGGGGGCAGCAACGGCGCTGGTGACCCATCGCGCTGATCGCATCGGTGAAATGTCCTGCAACCCGGCCATCGGTGGTTTGGGCAAGGGACATATGGTGCGCGAAGTTGATGCACTTGACGGTGTGATGGGGCGCGCCATTGACCGTGCCGGTATTCAGTTCCGTATGCTCAACCGGTCCAAGGGGCCGGCCGTACGGGGTCCGCGCGCACAGGCCGATCGCAAGCTTTATCGCGAAGCGGTTCAGGATATCCTCGCCAATCAGGAAAACCTCGCGATCCTTGAAGGCGGGGTTGAAGACCTGATCATTGACGCGAACAATCGCGTGGCCGGTGTCATCACGGGCGAGGGTATTGAATATCGTGCCGGTGCGGTGGTGCTGACCACGGGTACCTTCCTGCGCGGTCTTATTCATATTGGCGAAAAGACTACGCCGGCCGGGCGAATTGGCGATGCCCCGGCAATGGGTCTTTCCGAGACGCTGGAAAAATATGATTTCAAACTGGGCCGATTAAAAACCGGCACCCCGGCACGCCTTGATGGCCGCACCATTGACTGGGCAAGTTTACAGGAACAGCCGGGCGACACTCCGCCCGATCCGTTTTCCTTCCTGACCCGGGAAATCACGGTGCCGCAGATCCCGTGTCATATGACCTGGACGACCGAGGCCACCCACGAAATCATTCGTGCCAACTTGCATCGCGCCCCGATGTATAGCGGCCAGATCAAAAGCAGCGGTCCGCGTTATTGCCCGTCGATCGAAGACAAGGTCGTGCGCTTTGCCGAGAAAAATCAGCACCAGATCTTTCTTGAGCCCGAAGGTCTCGATGACCCGACCGTCTATCCGAACGGCATTTCGACCTCGCTCCCCGAGGAAGTGCAGCTGGCCATGCTCGCCACCATTCCGGGTCTGGAAAAGGTCGAGATTTTCCGTCCCGGTTATGCTGTCGAATATGACTTCGTTGATCCGCGCGAATTGCGTCATACGCTGGAAACCAAAAAAGTCGCCGGTCTGTTCTTTGCCGGACAGATCAATGGCACGACCGGCTATGAAGAAGCAGCCGGGCAGGGTCTGATTGCCGGGGTCAATGCGGCACTGGTCGCCGATGGTGGCGAACGTGAATTTGTGCTCGATCGGGCGGATGCCTATATTGGTGTGATGATCGATGACCTGGTGACCCTGGGGACCCGCGAACCGTATCGCATGTTTACATCGCGTGCGGAATATCGACTGATGTTGCGCGCCGATAATGCCGATCAGCGTCTGACGGATCGCGGTCTTGATATTGGCTGTATTGCGTCACCCCGCGAACAGGCGTGGGAGGCAAAGAAAGCTGCCCTGCAATCCGCAAAGGATGAAGTTTCGACCCTGACGGAAACGCCCAATGGTCTGGCCAAGTTTGATATCAGGATCAATCAGGACGGTGTGCGGCGATCTGCATATGACCTGCTGGCCTATCCCGATATCGATTTTGATACCTTGACCCGCGTGTGGCCGCAGCTTGGCGATCTTGATCCGGCGATCAAGGAACAGGTGGCGATCGATGCACAATATAAAGGATATCTTGACCGGCAGGCCGCAGACATCGCCGCGTTCCGGCGAGACGAAGAATTGCGTTTGCCGCGTGGTCTTGATTTTGATTCCGTCGGAAGTCTGTCTGCTGAAATCCGGTTGAAGCTCAAGGAAATTCAACCTGAAACGATTGGGGCTGCGTCCCGTATTCCGGGCGTAACCCCGGCAGCGGTAACAGCCCTGCTTGGCCATATCAAAAGCCACAAGCATCGTGGCAGCGATGACAAGACGGCCAAAAGCGCCTAGTAACATCCGATCAAATTCATTCTGCAAGGGCCCGGCTGTGCAATCAGCCGGGCCTTTTTGCGTTCCTCTATCTGAATAACTGCCTGAACAACTGTGCGAGGTTCTTTCTTGGGAATCGCATCAGGACATTTTAATTAGCAACTTCATTGGCAACGTCTCCTTAATCGGGCGGGGATGCCGGACAGTTAGTTAACCGAAATCCCGACGCCGCTGGGCTAACAGATTGGCAGGTGTCTGCACCACGAGATGGGATCGATACACGACCGGGGCCGGGCAATTTTGTGGGTGGTTCTTTCGAGTGAAGTGCGGGCAGGGCGCTTGCGGTGATCAGGGCAGATCTGGCGAATGTCGGGTTATTGTTGGGTTGCGCTGCGTCTGCGTGGGTAGGTGCGCAACCTGGAAGGCGGGATGCGTATAGTAGTGTTTCACGTGAAACATTCTTTGGTGCATCTACTAAGCCATGACTAGAGAGGGAGCTATCGTCGGGTGCGTCGTCGGTCGGGCAATGGCTACGATAATACCAAGTCTATCTTTTCATCATCTCGCCTCTCGATTTCTGACAAATGATGTTTCACGTGAAACATTCGAGCCGATTTTTGTCGATTTTTTGCGTCGCGACGCGATGAAAAACGCAAAACGTCAAAAATCAAGTCTGGTGTGTCTTTCAAACTGGACGTATAAATCATTTATGCAATCCATTTCCGCACCCGTAAAAACGTGGTTCGAACGCGATTTGAATGTTTCACGTGAAACATTGGACCGTTTGAACCAATACGCAGACCTTGTCGTCAAATGGCAGCCACGTATTAACATCGTTGGCGCCAGTACGGCTGAAGACGTTTGGGGACGTCATTTACAGGATTCTGCGCAGCTTTGGCCGTATCTGCAGGATGTTGCTGCAGAGGGTAAAATCGTTGATTTCGGCTCTGGCGCCGGATTCCCGGGGATCGTTTTGGCCATTCTTGGGGCGGGAAACGTCACCATGATGGAATCCAATACCAAAAAAACGGTGTTCCTGATGGAAGCAGCCCGGGTTTGTAATGCTTTGGCACAGACAGAAATTGCCCGCGAACGGATCGAAGCCGCAGCACCGCGCGCGGCCGATGTGATTACGGCGCGCGCCTTTGCACCGCTGCCAAAATTGCTGGAATTGGGACAAAGACATTTGAAAGCCGGTGGCCATTATGTGCTGCTGAAGGGACGTGCCTTTGAGGATGAGCTGGCGGATGCACGAAACGCTGGTTGGTCATTTGATGTAACCACGCATGCCAGTCTGGTGGATCCGGACGGAGTCGTGATGATCTTAAAAGGAGTTGGCCGGTGACTGATGTAATTGACTTGCCGCTTTCCGCCCAGTCACAAGGGGCAGGGCATCGTCCGCGTATCATTGCGGTTGCCAACCAGAAGGGGGGCGTCGGTAAAACAACCACCACCATCAATCTGGCGACGGCGCTTGCTGCGGTTAATCAGCGTGTTCTGATTGTTGACCTTGATCCGCAGGGCAATGCCAGCACCGGTTTGGGGTTGCGCCCGTCGGATCGTCAGATCAGTTCATATGATGTGTTGATCAATGGCAACTCGCTGGAAGAAGCGCGTCAGGAAACCGCGATCCCGCGTTTGACGATTGTGCCGTCCGGCATGGACTTGTCCGGTGCCGAGATCGAACTGGTCGATTTTGAACGTCGCGAGATGCAGCTGAAAGAATCCCTGGGCAAGTTGCCGCAGGATGTTGATTACGTGCTGATCGACTGCCCGCCGTCGCTTGGTCTTTTGACCTTGAATGCGCTGGTGGCGTCTGATGCTGTTCTTGTGCCGTTGCAGTGCGAATTCTTTGCCCTTGAAGGGGTCAGTCATCTGGTGCGCACCATCAAACGTGTCAAAAAGGCATTTAACCCGGATCTGGAAATCCAGGGCATTGTTCTGACCATGTATGACAAGCGCAACAACCTGTCGGCACAGGTTGCCAATGACGTACGCGATTATTTCGGTGACGTGGTGTATCGCACTGTCATTCCGCGCAATGTTCGTGTCTCCGAGGCCCCCAGTCACGGGACGCCGGTTCTGGTTTATGACATGAAATGCCCGGGATCACGGGCCTATCTCAATCTGGCAAGCGAAGTCCTGAAACGCGAAGGGGTTAAAGCATGAGCGAAGCAAAAAAACGCGGCTTGGGGAGAGGACTGTCTGCACTTCTGGGTGAAGATGACGAAGATGTCGGCGTTGCAGTTGCCGCAGGCGGTGAAGCATCGGCTGGTGGCCATCCGGGGCCGGGCGGCACCACACAGCTGATTGCCATTACGGATTTAAAGCCGTCACCATTCCAGCCGCGCAGCAATTTTGATGACGAAGCCATTGATGATCTGGCTGCCTCGATCCGCGAAAAGGGGATCATTCAGCCGATTCTGGTGCGTGCGTCTTCTACGGGCGAAACCACCTATGAAATCATCGCGGGTGAGCGTCGCTGGCGCGCGGCACAGAGGGCACAATTGCATGAAGTTCCTGTGCTGGTACGTGATTTCGATGATCGCGAAACAGCTGAAATTGCCCTTATCGAGAACCTTCAGCGCCAGGATCTGTCGCCGCTTGAAGAGGCCGAAGGTTATAACCGCCTGATGAACGAGTTCTCGCACACCCAGGAAGCACTGGGGCAGGCGCTTGGCAAAAGCCGTAGTCACATTGCCAACAGCTTGCGCTTGTTGGGACTGCCAGCCCCGATCAAGCAAATGCTGTCTGACAAGGTTCTGAGCTCCGGCCATGCCCGCGCATTGTTGGGGGCGGAAAATGCTGTCGAGCTTGCAGCCCAGATTGTCAAAAAGGGATTGAATGTTCGCCAGACAGAAAAGCTGGTGAAAACCGACGGTGGCAAGGCATCCCGCCCCAAAAAAGCATCTGGTGGGGCTTCTGCGCACAAAGACCCAGATACTGTGGCTCTTGAACGTGACCTTAGCAACATGTTGGGGTTGGCGGTAAATATTGATTTTGATGGCGCGGCTGGAAAAATCTCTATTCGCTATGAAACGCTTGAGCAGCTTGATGACATTTTGCAACGGCTTACACATGGCAAGGCCCATGATCTGACCGGAGATGAAGACAGTTCGGCAATATCCGACTCGGACGAGAATGAATTCGATTCGATGTTTATCGAAGACGATGACCCGGCCGCAGACCACGAAGATCCGGAAGAGAAGCTGACCGCGGAACTTGAAAGCATCGCCGATGCTACCTTGCCGGAAAGCGATAGCGAGGATGACGGGATTGATCTTGATGCCGTCGTCGATGGACCTGAGGGCGACACGCCAATCGAATCAGATGCGATCGATGAAGACGAGCTTGATGAGTTGATCATAACCGACAAGGCATGACGGGGGTTGTTGGTTACTCGGCGACAAAGATCATCTCACCACAAAAAAACGGGCCATCCGATCGGTGGCCTGTTTTTAATTGGTATCAATAAAATATTCGATGAACGCAGTTACCGCCGTGCCTGTTTCTGGCGGGCGACGGCAACCTTGATCATGGCGCGATGGGCAATGGTTTCCGGGATGGCCAGGCCGCTTTTGCAGTCCTTTTCGGCATCAAGCAGAATTTGCAGGGCACGTTGCAGGTTATTTACTGCCCAATTGTTCAGATTGGCACGAAACTGGTCTGCTGCCTTGAAAAACAGGGGCGGGCGCAAGGACTTCATTGCCTGATCGGCATTGGTACCTTGGGCAACCAGGCCCTTCACCAGATGCAATTTCTGGAAATAGCTGATCATCATGCGCAATGCGCCGACCGGGTTGAGACCTTCTTCCACCAATCGGGTCAGTGCTGCATCAAGATTGACGACATTGCCCTGTGAAACAGCCTGAATGACATCGTCATAATGGCGGGCGGAACTGTCGCCGACACAGGCCATCGCATCGGCCAACGTGACCTGGCCGTCTTTGAGCGCATAAAGTGCAAGCTTTTCAAGCTCACTTCGTGAAATCATGCGGTCGGATCCGAGATTTGCCACCAGATAGCGGGTGGCATCACGATCGATCCGCAATTTGTGTTCTTCCATGATCGACTGGATCAGGGTTTCGATGTCGCGACCGCTATCGGCATAACAGGGCAGGGCCATGCCATTGCCGGCCTTTTCGACCGCCTGACGCAGTTTGGATTTTGAAGCAAGACTGCCGGCTTCAATAACAATCAGGGCATCACCAGCCGGATCGGCCAGAAAGTCTGCGATAATCGGGGCTTGTGCTTCGCCAATGTCGCGGATGCGGATCACCCTCCGTCCACCGCCAAAGCTGATCGCGGCGGCCTCATCACGAAGGCGTCCGGCATCTTCCTTAAGCTGCGGGATACCAAGTTCGATCACCCGAAACGGATCCTTGAGATCCTCGACAACGGTTTTGGCCAGGCGCACGGCGCGTTCGCGCACAAGGCCTTCATCCTCACCATAGATCAGGATCAGCTGTGCCTTGGCATCGGGACTGCGCAAAAAGGTTTCGACTTGGGCTGCCTTGAGCTTCATGAAGCGTCTTGGTTATCCTGGTATCGGGTGCAGAAATGACAGAACGGGATTTATTGCGATCTCAGGCCGATTGCGACCTGGTTGGCAAGCTGATTGGCCAAAGTCCGTGCGGCATCGGCCTGTGCAGCGCTTTCGGCTTCGATGGTTGCGAAATCGGAATCGACAATATTGTAGCTGGTACGGGTTCTGACATTGCCTTTGCGCAGGACCTTTGAATCCTGCCGGCGCGTCAGTTCATATGTCGCCGTGATCAGGTAATCGGCGATTGTCGCTTCGTTGTCCTTGGTAAAGCCCTGTTCACTGGTCGATTCGCTCAGTGTGACTTTAAGGTCATACAAGGGGGTCTTGCTCTGCCCCCGCGGGGTCAGGGTCTCGACCAAGGCATTGCGCGTGACCTGACCGACGCGGTCATTAATCAGGGCAACTTTGACAAGTGCCATGTTTGCAGCAGTGTTGTAATTGTCGCCCCCTGTTGCGTAAAGCGGCCGGAAGCCGCAGGCACTCAGGGTCGTCAGGGCAACAAGTGCCAAAACCGGAAGAATCGCGCGCATTTTCATTCAATCAAGCCTTCTGTCTTTCGGGCCAGCGATCAGGCCTTGCCGCCACAATAGTTCGGTTCCGATAAAAGGGCAAAACAGAGTTAGATTGGCAAGAAAAGAATGGTGCGTCCGGTTTGATCGTGCCGACGGTGAATTATCCTCCGACTCGAGGTCGCGGAAGCTTTGACGCAACAGGGCAATTGCCAGATTGTTTCGGCCTTCATCAATGGCCGTGATGATTTCCGGGGTTGGGGATTCTTTGATGCCGTCGTGGGGCATTCTTTTGGAAAAAGTCGCACATGTTCGCCAAACTTGACGCAGCCAGCGCCAATGACCAACCAGACTGTTGTGACTTATTTGCAATGGACGGTGAATGGGAACATCCGCCAGCAACGCCAGTGATAGGGTATCGAGGCCAACTTCGCGATACAGCTGCTGTGTATCGGGGCTCACCGACTCCGTCGTGACCTTGGCATCATTTTGCAAATCGGGCAGTTTTGCCTGGTCACCCTGGTTTTGGGTGACCGGTGCTTGCGCGATGACATGATCAAACAATGCACGACGCAACGCTGAAAGGTCTTTTGACAGGGCGGCGTAGAGCGCAGGGTACTGGCTGCGCATGACGAACCCCCAGTCGCGTTCAAGCGAATGGGGGTTGAATTCGGGCGATATATATAAGGTGTCCTGTGCCATTAACCCTATTGAGCGTTTGCACTATCGATGCGCAGCTGGCGGGCACGGGTCAGGATCGCATCTTCAAGCGAGGTAACCGTCCCTGCTTCGACCACCGCATCCTGCCACTGATTCGGACCGACATTGACCTGACGGAATACCGAAACCTTGATGGCATCGGATCGCAATGCTGTACCGAGAATATACGCGGTCAGTTTGAAGCGTTCATTGGGGGTCTCTGCCGGCGAATACCAATCGGTAATGATCACACCGCCAAACGGGTCGGCAGAATTAAGGGGCATGAATGACAGGGTATCAAGTGTGGCACGCCACAAGAAGCTGTTGACGCCGATGCCGGATCCACCTGCACCCGGCTTGGCCTCTTCGCCACCGAAAATGTTCAGGCCATCACTACCAAACAGAGATCCTTGTTCTTTCAGATCGGCGCGCGTTGCTTTGCGGCCATTCACTTTCTGATCTCCAGGAGCAGACCCAGGAAAACTGTCATAGTCAGCTTGTGATCCAGCACAGCTTGCCAAAAAGGCAGAAAGTGCAGCAATGGTCGCGAATTTGGCGAAAGAACTGTTCACGGTGTAGCCCTTAATATCGAGTGTCGTTCAGCAGTTGCCCGCACTATAAGGCGGATGGCGCGCCGGGCAAATAAAAACATGTGTGGTTTTTGTGCAACATGATGTGAAAAATGTCGCATTTTGATCACAGTATCGTTGACGACAGCAAAAAATACTGGCTCCATAACGTCGAACCGAGCGGCAATAACAAAAAAGCTGCTCACCTAATTTTGTTATGCGCTCAAGCGCATTTGCAAAGACGTTGAGGGAAAAGATGAAAAAGATTCTGGTAGCTTCCAGCGCACTCGTCGCTGTTGCTTTCGCAGGCCAGGCACAGGCTTCTGAGAAAATCAGCCTGTCCGTTTCTGGTTACATGGAACAGTGGATCGGTGGCGTATCCCAGGACAGCAAATTCGAAGCTCCTGGCGCAATGTACTCCGACACCGAAGTTCACTTCAAAGGTTCGACTACTCTCGATAACGGCATCGAAGTTGGTGCAGCAATCGAATTCGAAGCTGAAGGCGAATACAACAACAACACCGATGAACAGTACCTGTACATCAACGGTGGTTTCGGTCAGGTCAAACTTGGTCAGGAAGACGGCGCAGCTGCCGACATGACCATCACCGCTCCGAACGTTGGCCCGGCTGGCGTGAACGATGGCGACATGCCGAACCTTGCTACCCTGAACAAAACCCCGGACAACGCTTGGGATGATGGTGATGACAACAAACTCACCTATTACACCCCGTCGCTTGGCGGTTTCCGCGCTGGCGTTTCCTACACCGATGATGACGGTTCGGAAGCTTCCGACGAGAACGTAAACAACGAAGGTGATAGCGTTGTTTCCGCCGGCGTAGAATACAAAGGCGACTTTGACGGCGTTTCGATCGCAGTTGCTGCTTCTGGCGAGTCCAAAGGCGAAGGCGAATGGTACCATGTTGGCGGTACTGTTGGCTTCGGCGCATTCACCGTTGGTGCATCTTATGGTGTACGTGAAGCTGAGTTCGGCAAAGGCGAAAACGTAGTTACCACCGAAGACGACGATATGGGTGTTGACTTCGGCGTTTCTTACGCAATGGACGCAGCTACCGTTTCTGCAACCTATATGTATGCAGAAATGGAAGACGGCACCGCGACCACCGGTCAGGACGAGTTCAATGGTGTTGACCTTGGTCTTGCTTACACCCTCGGCGCTGGCGTGACCTGGAAGTCTTCTGTCTTCTGGTTCGACTATGACGGTGCTTCTACCGCTAACGACAACGATGGCTTCGGTGCAGTTACCGGTCTCGTGCTCTCCTTCTAATCCATACCGGATTAGCTGAAGAATTGAAGGAGGCGGATTTTCCGCCTCCTTCTTTTTTTTGGCTGCCTTACTGAATACCGAAGTCTTAATTCTTTGAGTCGAGGCTTGTGCTTTAGAATTCCGATCGACGGCTTATATTTGGCAATGACGGTGTCTGTCGGAGCATTTGCAGTTCGGCTTTACCGTGAAGCCATAAGCCGAGTCATCCAGATCAATATCAGTTTTGAACCGATACGTTCTGATCTAAAGGCAGGAATGGGGCGAGCGGGTACGAGTTGTCACGGGCTGCATGTCATTTGGTCATTTTGCGACATTATTTTCTAATATAAATGACTATAAGATATTTATAAATGAAATTTCATTCATGAGAATTATGAGATTTATAAAAATGACCATTAATCAATTAAATTATGAGGAATATCAGCATATAAAAGCCGAAATATGTGTCTAAAATACAACAGTGCGATATTTAAATGACCATTGGTCGTTTATCATAGTTGACCTTAAGTCATTAAAAAGTTTTTATGTCCCTCGACAGATTGAAGGGCCGCTCGGTTCAACCCCTTCATTCCCGAAACGTCATTCTTTGAGGGTAAAGATGAAAAAGATTCTTTTTGCTTCCAGCGCGCTCGTCGCTGTAGCTGTTGCAGGTTCCGCACAGGCTTCTGAAAAAATCCAGCTTGAAGTTGGTGGTTACATGGAGCAGTGGGCTGGTGTAGCTGATCAGGACGTCGGCGAATCCAAAAACGCATTTCAGTCCGACACCGAAGTTCACTTCAAAGGTAAAACCACCCTCGATAACGGCATCGAAGTTGGTGCAGTGATCGAACTCGAAGGTGAAACTTCTGATGACCAGATCGACGAACAGTATCTGTTCGTAAACGGTGGCTTCGGTCAGTTCAAACTGGGTAAAGACGACTCGGCTGCTGACTCGCTTGGCATCACCGCACCGTCGGTCGGTCCGGTTGGCGTTAACGATGGCGACCTGACCAACTGGGTCGACGCATACCTGATCGATACCGTTCCTTCGAGCGGCGACCAGAAACGCGCTACCTACTTCACCCCGAACATGGGTGGTTTCCAGGCTGGCGTTTCCTATGCTGACGACAGCGGCTCGAACAATAACGACAAAGCAACCGACGGCGACAACATCGTTTCCGCAGGTGTTAGCTACCAGGGTGATTTCGACGGTGTTTCCTTCGGCGTTTCTGCTGTCGGTGAAAACCAGGGTGAAGGCAACTGGTATGGCGTTGGTGCAACCGTTGGCTTCGGTAACTTCGTAGTTGGTTCTTCCTGGGGCCATATTGAAGACGACTATGCACAGGGTGAAGGTGAAACCACCGCTGGTGACACCGACGCGTATGACATTGGCGTTTCTTATGCAATGGACGCAGCCAAAGTCTCCCTGACCTATGGCTATGCTGAATACGGTAACGGTGGCGACGATGCCGACGTGTCCGGTGAAATCAGCACCGTTGACCTTGGCCTTGCTTACACCCTTGGTGCAGGCGTGACCTGGAAATCATCGATCTTCTGGTTCGATGATGAAGTTGACACCGCTGGTCAGTCTGACAATGACGGCTACGGCGCTGTTACCGGTCTGGTTCTGAACTTCTAATTCTTCGGAATTGGATACAGACGTGGAAAGGGTGGCTTATGCCACCCTTTCTTTTTTGTTCTATCTGGTTTTTTGCGATTTTTCGGTGCTGTGGAGCATCAGCTATCCAGCGATAGCTCCGTTTTGAGCAGCGATAAAATCGCATCGCTTTTTTGGCCAAGTTCGGCAACGCAGGGGACGGGGTTTTCGGTTACCAAAGTACGGGCGAGGGCCGGATCGCTTTTTTGCGGTAGTTCGCTTAACACATTGGCCGCAACATTCAGGCTTCCCATACAGCCGATTTTGCCATCGGGCGTCGCACGCAACTTCGCAAGTCCGCATGGCGCCTGACAATAGGGGCCGACAAAGCCGCTTTGCCAGCTGCGCAAATTCTGATGGCGTCCCTGAAGTGTTTTGGCAGAAGCCGAACTGTAGATCCCAAGCCCCGGTGTCTGAAAAAGCTTGGTAATATGCGCCGGGCCGCTATCGGCGACTACCATGTAATCCTGCCTTGAGACAAACTGCACAAGATCGCCGATCGTCTTAAATCCGTCGACGACCCGTATATTGGGCGCGCCCAGATCGCCAAGTGCCGATTTATAGGCCTTCATCACCCCTTGATAGGCATTCAGAACAATCGTGACATTGGCATCATGACGGGCAAAAAGCGTGCTGACTTTCCCGACAAGCTCAGGTGGTAATGTCCTAAGTGGGGAAGAGGCCATGGGGACAATCCCGATATTGATCCCGGGTTTGAAACTGACATCGCGTTTTTCAAGCGGAACCGGCGCCAATTCAAAGGCTTCGCAAAGGGCTTCTTCCGGGTTGACCGGCATGGTGGCGATATCTTTCCATCCTTCCATCTCGCTCAGATCAATCACATGTTCAAACTGTGCGAGGTTCCGCGCAGAAATGAACAACTGAAAAATCGCAAGATCGGGGATCAGGGCAAAGATATCAGAAGCCGCGGCACTGCTAAGAACGGCTGTTTTCGCATGTGGATAGCGTCGAAGAAATGCCCTGAGAAACAGGGTCATGCCAACACAATCGCCAAGCGCATCGTCGGGGATCAAAAACAGAACCGAACTTTTGGAAAAGTCGGCTTTTCCCCAGCGATCACGCGGAAGCACCTGAAACCGGAAGGCATCGGATTTGATGGCAACTCCCTTGGCGTTGCCAAGAACCTGTTGACGTAAAAGCGAGTTCGTACGCGTGAAATAAACAGGACTGTTGTCAGATGCCTGAGCAAGTTCCGGGCTGACATTGGGCAGGCCGAACTGAAAGGGTTGTCTGGAGGCGAAACGCGCAAAAGTCTTGCGCGATGGATGCAGGTGGCGGGGCATTGCGGGGCTTATTCTCCAATCACCGAAAGGTGCGGTTCACTCAGAAGAAAACCCTATCCCGGCCAAAGAAGCAAGGGCGGAAGACCGCAGGTTTCTGCATGTTTTCCGGTTAATTCCACCCAGTCCGACCGGGGTGATGCCAAGCGTGTGACATAGCATTGCCATCTGTTGGACTCTCTGAAGTGAAAGGCCTGGAGAATCGGGGTGACTTTGGGTGGAAAATACCGGTGAAATCAACGCTCCGCTTGGTCGATGGCGTGATGGAAGGAGTGCCATGTGGCGCAGGGTTTTGATCCCGTGGCAGGCGGATGTCGTAATCATCCCTGTCGGAATTTGATGATAAATTCCAGGCGTTTGGAGAATGCGATATTCCGGAAGATGAATTCCGTCAGCAGAAATTTCAAGCGCAAGCCCAAGGTCATCCGCAACCAGAAACCGGATTTGGCGCCGGCGGCAAAGCTGCCGGAGTGATGCTGCCAGTTTTGGTCGGTCAGGATGGTTGTAATGACGAAAAATCACTATGCTGTTACGCGGCAACTGCTTGATCGCTGACCGCGGATCGGGCAAACGGTGATCATCCGTCAAAAGTATGACTGGCGGAAAAACAGACCCCGGGCGGTTATTGCGCAAATTGAGTTGGCGAGCCTGCTTTAACAGGGTGTCATCCATTGTTATGATCCTGATCTTCGTCTGCCACCGATTAAGGGCCTATCATCCATGAGCCAGTCTGATCTGTCATCCGACAAGAGCGATGTTGCCGAAAACCTTGCCGAAATTCAGAGAAATATCAATGCGGCCTGTATTGCCGCAAAGCGTGATCCGGCTGAAGTCACCCTTGTCTGTGTCAGCAAAAATCACGAAGCCGATCATGCGCGCAAGGCCCTGCTTGAAGGAAGGCGGGTTTTTGGTGAAAACCGGGTCCAGGAAGCGGCAGGGAAATGGCCGGGGCTGCGTGAAGAGTTTCCCGATATCGAACTTCATCTTATCGGGCCGCTTCAAACCAATAAGCTGAAAGATGCGGTCGCACTGTTTGATGTGATTGAAACCGTTGACCGTCCGAAACTTGCAAATGCATTGGCAAAGCACCGTGATAAAACTGGTGAGTGCCCGGATTTGTTCATTCAGATCAATACTGGCGAGGAAGAGCAAAAAGCCGGGATCGCGCCAAAGGATGCTGATGCATTCATCAGGATGTGTCGCGAAGAGCTTAAGCTGCCGATCAAGGGGCTGATGTGCATTCCTCCTGTTGATGAGGAACCGGCCCCGCATTTTGCCCTGCTTGGCAAGATTGCGCAGAAACATGGACTGAAAATCAAAAGCATGGGAATGAGTGGTGATTACGAGGCTGCAATCGCCATTGGGGCTACTCACGTGCGGGTTGGGACGGCAATTTTTGGGTCACGAGGCTATTGATTCCCAAAAATACGGTGATTTTTTACCCGAAGATGCCGATTTAAGGGGAAATTTTTGTCATTTCACCGATTTTTTTGCCGAAATCATGTGTTTTGGACGGATTTTCGGGTAAGGCGCATTTTTGTGGATAACCAGCCGAAAGACAATGACGGTTTCATCCGTTCTTTGTGACAAAAAAATCCCGCTTCTGGCGGGATTTTTTATTCGGGTCGAAAACCTGACTACGGGATCAGTTTGTATCCGCCGGGCTCGGTGATCAGGATCGCGGCATTTGACGGGTCTTTTTCGATTTTCTGACGCAACCGGTAAACATGGGTTTCAAGCGTGTGGGTCGTCACCCCGGCATTATAGCCCCATACCTCATCAAGCAGGGTTTCCCGGGTAACCGGCTTGTCGCCAGCACGGAACAGGAACTTCAGAATCGAAGTTTCTTTTTCTGTCAGGCGGACTTTTTTCTCGGTTGCGGTTTCAATCAATATCTTGGCACTTGGCTGAAAGCTGTATGGCCCGATTACAAAAACGGCATCCTCGCTTTGTTCATGCTGGCGGATATGGGCGCGAATGCGCGCCAGCAGGACATTGAGCCGGAAGGGCTTGGTTACATAGTCATTGGCACCGGATTCAAGGCCAAGGATGGTATCTGAATCACTATTGGCACCAGTGAGCATGATGATCGGTGACTTGACGCCCGCCCGACGCATAAGTTTGCAAACGTCACGTCCGTCCATATCGGGAAGCCCGACATCAAGCAGGATCACATCAAAATAGGATTCCTTGGCAGCATCAAGTGCATCTGCACCGCTTTTCGCGACCACGCATTCAAACTCTTCATGCAGGCGAAGCTGTTCAGTCAGCGACTGGCTCAAAGCTGCATCATCTTCGACCACAAGAACCTGTTTACCTGTCGACATTCACCATCCCTTGCTGCTTGCGCGATCCGGTCTATATATTGGGCCGTATCAGGTACCGGGTGTTACCTTGTTTTCTGGAACTTCCGGTCCGGCCCGCCATATATAAAGTACTCAATCTAGGATCAGCGCCTTAAAGTGCATTTTCAAGAACAAACTGTTATCGCATTAATCCTGTGCAGGATGCGGATTACTTAATACAGTCACCCGGTCGGTTTTATCCGGTGTGCATTGCTGTAAAATCTTGAAAGATGTCTATCTTCCTGCGATTTTGCGCAGCGCTTGGAATGAAACCTGACTGACCAATGCGGTTATATTAAGTAATTCGGGTCCTTATCCAGCCCCATACCCACCAGATCGCGATGTTGTGATCATAAAGACAAGATAACGATGACCCAAAGTTCTGTTGCCCCGGCCCAAAATGACAGCAATCTGATCCCGGCCACTGATCTTGTGACTGTATCACGCGCTGTGGCCGATTTGCGCCGTGGCGAAATCGTTCTGGTGCAAGGCCATCAGGACGGCGAAGCCCACAATGTGGCTGTCATTGCCGCAGAACCGTTGTCGCAACTTGGTTTTGATCGTTTGTGTGATATCGCAAATGGCAATGCAGCCCCGGCAATCGTTATTCCGCGTGTGCGCGCCAAATCACTGGGACAGGCGTGCAAGGATGATCCGTTTATCGCCTTTGTCAGCGCGGACCGAACCGCAATCAATGCAGATCGGCTGGGCGAAATCGCCAACCCGTTGCTTGATCTTGAAAAATTGCCAACAGGTGACTGGCGCCCGGTTTCAATGGCCGAAAGTGCCGCCATTCGATTGGCAAAACTGGCAAGACTGTTGCCGGCCGTTGTGACGGTTCGGGTTGGCGCCGATCAGCTGGAAAATCTGGCACGGGCGCAAAATCTTCTGGTGCTGCAATCAGACAGCATCAATGGGTATGAAAATGCGTCTGCCGCAAGTCTGCGCCAGGTGAGTGAAGCCCGTGTGCCGCTTGAAGATGCCGAAAATGCGACTGTCATTGCCTTCCGTCCCGAAGACGGTGGACAGGAACATCTGGCCATTGTCATTGACGAACCGGCAAAGGACAAACCGGTGCTGATCCGCTTGCATTCGGAATGCTTTACCGGTGATCTGATCGGATCGTTGCGTTGTGATTGCGGCCCGCAATTGCGCGGCGCAATTTCCGAAATTTCGCGCAGCGGACAGGGTGGCATCGTTCTGTATTTGCGCCAGGAAGGGCGCGGGATCGGTCTGGTCAACAAATTGCGTGCCTATGCACTTCAGGATCGCGGCTTTGATACGCTTGATGCCAACGAAGAACTTGGCTTTGACGCCGATGAACGCGTTTACCGGCCAGCCGCCGAGATGCTCAGACAGATGGGTTTTGAGACAGTGCGTCTTTTGACAAACAACCCGGAAAAGCTGACCGGACTTGAAAGCTGGGGCATTCAGGTGTCCGAACGCGTTCCCCACAAATTCCCTTCGAACGGTCACAACGAATTTTATCTGCAAACCAAGAAAGATCGGGCAGGGCATCTGTTCTGATTGTGCCAGGATGGGATCCCATAACCCGGCAGAAGATTCCGACAGGCAGTTTTGCCTAAAACTGTTCCTGAATAATATCATTATTTTTCAATAGGTTATTTGATCTCCAAACTGGCACTCCTTTTGCAAATTATCAGGCAAGAGGAGGACAGATATGTCGATTGGAGCAAATTGGCGGCAAATTTCGCCCGGTAACGTGCCGGGCGTCGCAGGAGACGGGGCAGGAAGCAAGTTTGCCCAGTCGAACGCGGCTGACCAGCTTTCCGAAACATCGGAAGGCCGCAGTTTTTCCGAATATATGTTCGGCCAGGACGGCTTCGAGTTCTCCGATGTGCTTGATGTTATCAATCCTTTGCAGCACATACCCGGCGTTGGCATGATCTATCGGTCACTTACCGGGGACGAGCTTGGCAACGGGGCCAGGGTTGTTGGCGGCGGATTGTTTGGCGGGGTATTCGGTCTGGCCGGGGCCGCAATCGATGCAGTTGTCGATGCCGTGACTGGCGAAGATACCGGCGCCCATGTCATGGCCTTTGTCGAAGACAGCTTTGGCGGTGGTGACGAGAACGGGACTGCGATCGCCGATGCATCCGAAAATAGTTCCGATTCCGAAATGAGCCTTGCTGCGGCGGACGGCAGCTATCAGGGTGATCTTGTTCTGCCATGGATGACCGGTTCGCAGTCCATGCAGCCCTCACGACAGGCAGCACCACAGGCCGAGCAGGAAACCATCGTGCAAAACGCGCCTGTTGCACCGGTGGATCAAACTGTTCTGGCGTCCAACGCAGCCGTGAACCCGGTTCGCGACGGCATCAAGGCAAGTGATCTGAACGTTCCGTGGGCGCAAAGCAATAGACCGGCGCAGTCGATGAACCCTCAGTTGCAAGCCCAGATGACTGCCAACATGACTGGCCAAACCAGGACAAGCGATACAGGAACGCCAGTAGCACCGGCAATGGATCCGGCGGAACTGACCGTTGCCATGGCATCGGCCCAAACCGGCAATCCGGCATCATCGGGTCTTGCCCAGACCGTAGCGGCCAATTCAGCATCACATGAAACCATGCGTCGGCCGACATTGACCAGCGACGGCGGGAACACGGTTTGGGCCCGGGCGCAAAGCAGCGGTCGTGTCAGCCGTCAGGGATCAAGCTTTGCCATTTCACCTGAAATGGCGGCCCATGAAGCGCGCACGGCAAAACTGAACGCAGCCAAAGAAAACGTATCGGCATCAAAATCGGAAAATGCATTCCATGATGGCAATACACCGCTTTCGGCTGCTGAAATGGCCGCGCGGTTTAACGCAGCCCTTGGTCGTGACAAGGCCCAGACCATGGCCGCTGACGCAGTTGCCAGTACCAATGCCGTTGCGGATCAGGACCGATCTGTCAGTCAGAATGCCAGAAATTCCGGCGATGTTAGCGCTAACACGGCAGGAGATATCGCACCGAATTCTGACGCTGAATCCCATCCCTTGATGCAGCGTGCGTCAAGCCATCTTGGCGGGGATGAACCTGTCGGGGCGTGGTTTAGTCAGACAATGATGGATGGTTTGAAAAAGTATCAGGCGATGCAACAGCAAAACCAGGCCCGGCCATCGGGCAATGCCATCTGATCACAGCATGATACTCATCAAAAAAGCCCGCCTGTTTATCACTGGCGGGCTTTTTGTTTTTTAACTTCGGGTCTGATCAGCTGTTAAGGAAACCGACGATTTCCTTGACCTCGCGCAGGATCGGCTGGGCAATGGTATTTGCCCGCTCGGCTCCCTTGGCCAGAACGCTGTCAATATAGGCGTGATCGGCATTGAGCTTTGCCATTTCTTCGGTGATCGGTGCCAGTTTATCTACAACCACGTCGGTCAGCGCCTGTTTGAAGCCCGAGAACTGGGTGCCGCCATGTTCAGCAAGAACCGCATCGACCGTGCTGTCGGTCAGCGCAGCATAGATGGTGATCAGGTTCTTGGCTTCCGGGCGGCCTTCAAGACCGGCGGCTTCGCTTGGCAGCGGTTCCGGATCGGTTTTGGCCTTGCGGATTTTTTTCGACAGCGTATCGGCATCGTCGGTCATATTGATGCGCGCCATGTCCGACGCATCGGACTTGGACATCTTTTTCGCACCGTCACGCAGTGACATCACACGCGTAGCCGGGCCAAGAATAAGCGGCTCGGGCTGCGGGAAGAAGTCTTCGACGCCGTAATCATTGTTGAATTTCAACGCAATATCACGGGCCAGCTCAAGATGCTGTTTCTGATCTTCGCCGACCGGAACATGGGTCGCCTTATAGGTCAGAATGTCCGCCGCCATCAGGCTCGGATAGGCATAAAGGCCAAGGGACGCGTTTTCGCGATGCTTGCCGGCTTTTTCCTTGAACTGGGTCATGCGGTTCATCCAGCCGATGCGCGCAACACAGTTAAAGATCCAGGCCAGTTCGGCATGGGCGGAAACCTGGCTCTGATTGAACAGAACATGTTTTTCCGGATCGATGCCCGATGCAATCATGCTGGCAGCAAGTTCGCGAATGTTGGAACGCAGTTCGTGCGGGTCCTGCCAGACCGTGATGGCATGCATATCAACAACACAGAAGATGCATTCATATTGCTTCTGCAATTCGACCCAGTTGCGGATCGCGCCGAGATAGTTGCCAAGATGAAGGTTACCGGTGGGCTGGGCGCCCGAAAACACACGTTCCATTGGTGTCGTCCATTTCAAATGATGATCAATAAAGCCTGCATACTCCGCCAGGTTTTGGACACCCGCCGGCGGACGAGCATGCAAGCAAGCAGCGCGGAGTTAAGCCGCCCTGACAGGTCAGGTCAAGCAGCTTGTCGGCATATGACCGGATTTATTGCCGCTAGGCGGCTTTTCCGCGTTTGAAAGTGGCCTTGAGCTCGGAAAGGCTGGTGGCCCCAAGCAGTTGGGCAGCGATGCCATAGACTGCCAATCCCCCAATGACACAGAAAGTCATGATGGTTATCCGTGTGACTGAAAGCGCGTCATTCTGCCAGAAAATATCGGTCGCCACCCAAAGAGCTGCCCCCATCAGAACAGACGCCAACAGAATGCGCGGTAACCGTTTGACAAGCCGGTCATCAAATACAAGATCGCCCCTGCGATGGAGCAGGAAGCAAAGCGATCCGGCATTGACCCAGACGGAAACCGATGTCGCAGCTGCAATGCCGAGATGCCCGAACAGCGGCATCAACGCAACAATCAGCGCGATATTAAGGATCATGCACGAAATGCCGATCCGGATCGGGGTTTTGGTATCTTCACGTGCAAAGAAGCCCGGTGCCAGCACCTTGACCAGAACCGATGCCGGAAGGCCAAAGGCAAATACAATCAGGGCAAGACCGGTCATGCGGGTTTCTTCGGCCCCGAACGCCCCGCGTTCAAACAGGACATTGATCACCGGAAGCCCCATGACACCCAGCGCAACCGCCGCCGGAAGCGTCAGCAAAAGGGCGATTTCAATGCCGCGATTCTGACTATACATCGCGGTTTTCGGGTCATCGCCCTGCAACTGGCGTGAAAGCGTTGGCAAAAGAGCGGTGCCAATCGCAATGCCGATCACTCCAAGCGGCAGCTGTTGCACCCGGTCGGCATAATAAAGCCAGGATACCGCACCATCGGATACCAGTGATGCCAGCATGGTATCGATCAGCAGGTTGAGCTGATAAACACCGGCCCCGATCATGCCCGGGATCATGCGTTTGCCAAGAAGTTTTACCCGGTCATCAACCTTTGGCAGTTGCAATTTGATGGCAAAACCGGCGCGTTTGCAGGCAATGACCAGACAGACAAATTGCGCAACCCCGGCTGCGGCAACCCCCCATGCCAGCGCATGGGCCGGGGTTTCGGTCATCGGTGTCAGGCCAAGCAGGGCGGCAATCAGACAGATATTAAGGATGATGGGTGCGCCGGCCGCGGCGGCATAACGATGAAGGGTATTGAGAACCCCCGACATCAGTGCAACGGCGGAAATGAAAGCAAGATAGGGGAAAGTGATCCGCGACAATTCGATCGCAAGATTGAACTTTTCGGGATTTTCCGAAAAGCCCGGCGCAAAAACATACATCGCCCAGGGCATCAGGATTTCGATGATGGCCACCAGAAAACCGGTGATCAGAACCAGCATCGACATGGCGCGCGCGGCAAATTCACGGGCCGCATCCATACCGCGTTTTTCGATGTCACCAGCCAGAAGCGGAATGAAGGCCGCGGAAAAGGCGCCTTCGCCGAACAGTCGGCGAAACAGGTTGGGGAATTTGAACGCGACAAAGAATGCATCGGCCATGCCCCCGGCACCCAGCATCCCGGCAATCAGAATGTCGCGGCAAAATCCCAGCAGGCGGGACAACAAGGTGAAACCACTAACCGTAGCGATGGAGCGAACAAGCGACATTCAATAGCGTTCCGTATCAAGGAGGCATCAGGCTTTGTGTGATGATCGCCAATTGCGGCAATGATCAGGCCGGAGCGACAAAACTGACAGCTGAAGGTGAAGAAGTCGTAATGACACCTTAAAAACGGGCTGGGCTATATCACAAAAATATGAAAGTCGTTGAATCAGGTGATTTTTTTCGATGATTGTGACAGCCGTCACAGAAAATGGATTGTAACGGGCATAAATTCCATCTCGCTGAGGATTCGTTGGGACGCGAGCCTCATTATTGGACGGGCGGGGAAACAAGGGAATCCACCTCAACCTGCTGCACTCCGAGGACAACGACATCGCGAATAACAGGTCTCGATGTCGGGTTTGGTTTTTACCCTTCCTCGTCCGTCACAATTTTCCAAAAAGACAAAAATACCGTTCTGATCGCGGAGATTGGAACTACCGGATTGATCCGTACCGTGGTGGTATTGATGATGCCACATGGGTATTGGATCGATCCGGTTTGTCTTTATGCACCACACCCAAATGTCCCGCCAAAAACGGTGCGAGGCAGGCCGTTAATTGTTCTGGATGGCTTGGGTCAGGGTTTCCTTGACCTGGACAAATTTGGTCCGGCTGTCGATTTTAAGACCAAACACGTCCTTCACGTAAAATACGTCAACCGCACGTTCGCCAAAGGTGGAAATACGGGCTGATGCGATCTGCAAGGACAGGTCACGCAAGGCACGGGTAATGTCATAAAGCAGACCAAGCCGATCACGCGCGGTAATTTCAATCACCGTATGGGTGCGGCTGGCCTTGTTGTCGATGATGACGTTCGGTTCGACCTTGAACACCGCTGTGCGGTGTTTGTTGTCCTTGGTCTGGCGACGTTCGATTTCATGACTGGGGCGCAGACGTCCGGAAATCACCTGTTCAAGAGTTTCACGCAGCTTTTCGAGTTTGGCCGTATCGTTAAAGGCCTCGCCATTGGTGTCCTGGACAAAAAAGGTGTCCAGCGCCATGCCGTCGGCAAGGGTCAGGATCTTTGCATCGACAACGTTGGCACCGCACAGCGCCATCGAACCGGCAATCTGGGAAAACAGGCCGGGATGGTCGGTGGTGTGAACGGTGATTTCGGTGGCGTCAATTTCGGTATCGATGCGGACATCGACCGTGATTTCCGCACCGGTTTTCTTGGCCTCGCGGGTCAGATGGGCATGATGGACATGAACATCGGTATCGAAACTGAGCCAATAGGACGGATAACCGCGATCGATGAAATCTTCGATATCGTCAGTGGGCCAGTCAACCAGTGCTTCGCGGAGCGCCATCTGGGCATTGGCAACGCGCGAATCGCGGCTGTCGGCATTCAGGCCACCCGACAGCAAATCATCGGTGGCAAAGTAAAGTTCACGCAAAAGCGTTGCTTTCCATCCGTTCCAGACATTGGGCCCGACCGCACGAATATCGGCCACGGTCAGACAGAGCAAAAGACGCAAACGTTCCTGTGACTGCACCAGATCCCCGAACGCCTTGATCGTGGTCGGGTCATTAAGGTCGCGTTTGAATGCGGTCAGGCTCATCCAGAGATGGGCCTTTACCAGCCAGGCAACAGTTTCGGTATCGGCAGGCGACAGGCCCAGACGCGGACAGAGCTTTTCGGCGACTTCGGCACCAAGTTCGGAATGGTCCCCGCCACGTCCCTTGGCAATGTCATGAAGCAGGACGGCGACATAAAGTACCCGGCGCGAAATCACCTTGCCCATGATCCGGGTCGCGACCGGCGCATCTTCGGCCAGTTCGCCACATTCGATCTGATTGAGAATGCCGATCGCGCGGATGGTGTGCTCGTCCACGGTATAGGTGTGGTACATGTCATATTGCATCTGGGCAACCACACGCCCGAAATCGGGGATAAACCGGCCAAGAACACCGGCTTCGTTCATTTTGCGAAGCGCGACGTCCGGGCTGTTGCGCTGGGTCAGGATTTCAAGAAAGACCTCGTTGGCGACCGGATCATTTTGCAGTTTGTGATCGACGAATTTCAGGCTTTGCGTCACCCAGCGCAGGGTTTCGGGATGAATGCCGACACCGTTCTGATGCGCAACCAGAAACAGGCGCAAGATCTTGATCGGGTCTTTTTTGAAGACATTGAGGTTTTCGACCGTCAGGCGATCATTGCGCAATTCGAACCCGTCGATTTCCTTGGTGCCGAAAAGCTTGCCGGGGAACCGGATCAGCGGGCGGCGCTGATGGCGTTCTTCCAGGGCGGCACAGAAGATCCGCGTCAGGTTCCCGACATGTTTGACCATCAGGTAGTAATGTTTCATGAAGCGTTCGACACCCGATGCCCCGGCATGATCGGTATAGCCAAGGCGCGATGCGATTTCGCGCTGCATGTCAAAGGTCAGGCGGTCTTCTTCGCGATCCGAAAGATAATGCAGCCAGCAACGCACCGCCCACAGGAAGTTCTGGGCCTTAAGGAAGCCTTGCGCTTCCTTGCGGGTCAGAACCTTAAGGTCGACCAGTTCCATCGGGGAATTGACGCGATACAGATATTTGCCAATCCAGAACAGGGTATGAAGATCGCGCAGGCCGCCTTTGCCGTCCTTGACGTTGGGTTCAACCACATAGCGTGAATCGCCCATGCGAACATGGCGTTCATCGCGTTCGTTCAGTTTCTTTTCGATAAATTCAAGGCCGCTGCCCTTGACCAGTTCGTCCATGAACCGGGCGCGAAAGACATTATAGGTATCCTCATCCCCCCAGACGAACCGGCTTTCAAGCAGGTTTGTGCGGATGGTGATGTCCTGTTTGCCCATACGCAGGCAATCATCAACCGAACGGGTGGCATGACCGACCTTAAGGCCAAGATCCCACAACATATAAAGAATGAATTCGACGACCTGTTCGCCATGGGCGGTTTGCTTGTAGGGGAACAGAAACAGGATATCGACATCCGAATGCGGTGCCATATCGCCGCGACCATATCCGCCAACCGCAACCACCGACATGCGCTGTTCATTGGTCGGGTTATGCAGGGGATAGACGAAGCTGACGGCAAAATCATGGATCAATCGGACGACCTGATCCATCAGGAAGCTGTTGGAAAACACCGTTTCCTGGCCGGAATTGCTGGCTTCGAAACGGGCGCGAATGACAGTGCGACCGTCTTCCATGACCGATTTCAGCTTGTTCAGGACAGCGGTGCGCTGTTTGAAACTTTTCAGCTCCGGGTCCTTTGCGATGGCTTCAAGCTCGGCAAAGACTTTTTTCCGGTCAATGATTTCGCGCTGCTTCTTGATCTTGTAGGTCACGTTGGTCGGTTTCCTTGGCGCTGGTCTGCGGTCTGAGTGCCGTATTCGGGGCCGTTATCCAAATACAATAACGACAAAGTTTTGCATCCGCATCATATGCATGTGCCATGCCGGAACGCAGGTTTTGCCCAAACGCCGAAAAACCCGCACCATCAGGCCCAAATGAAAACAGGCACCTGCCTCATATAGGGGCAAGGTGCCTGTTTTTCATGCGTTTATATTCGATCAGCTGTTGATTGATCGCAGACGATACAACGCATCCAGTGCTTCGCGCGGTGTCATATTGTCGGGATCAAGTTCGGCCACGGCGTCCAGAACCGCTTTCTGATCATCAGACAGGGCAGGGGTGCTTGCGCGTTCTTCCTTGGCGGCCTGTTCGATGGCAACGGCAAATAGCGGCAAGTCATCGGCAAGTTTCGATACAGCCCCGCCTTGTTCCCCTTTTTCAAGGGTCTTGAGAACCTGCTCGGCGCGCTTGATCACCGGTTTGGGCAGGCCAGCCAGCTGGGCGACATGAATACCGTATGACCGATCCGCACTGCCGGCCCCGACTTCGTGAAGGAACACGACCTCGCCCTGCCATTCCTTGATCAGCATGGTGTGGCAGGACAAATGGTCAAGCTTGGCGGCAAGGGCGGTCAATTCATGATAGTGGGTGGCGAACAGACCGCGGCATTTGTTGATTTCATGCAGGTTTTCAACAACCGCCCAGGCAATGGAAAGCCCGTCAAAGGTTGCCGTACCACGCCCGATTTCATCCAGGATTACCAGCGATCTTGCGGTGGCCTGATTAAGGATCGAGGCGGTTTCAACCATTTCAACCATGAAGGTCGATCGGCCACGGGCCAGATCATCAGCCGCACCCACGCGTGAAAACAGCCGGTCGATCACCCCGATATGGGCCTTGGCCGCCGGAACAAAGGCACCGATCTGGGCCAATATCGCAATCAGGGCATTCTGGCGCAGGAAGGTCGATTTACCGGCCATGTTCGGACCGGTAATCAGCCACAGGCTTTGCGCATCTTCAAGTCGGCAGTCATTGGCAACAAACGGTGCATCGCCATTTTCGCGCAGGGCCGCTTCAACCACCGGATGGCGACCGCCACGGATGTCAAAGGCAAGGCTGTTGTCAATGGTCGGGCGGACACAGCCCTGATCACGGGCAAGTTCGGAAAGGGCGGCTGATACATCAAGTCCTGCCAGGGCTTGTGCGCATCTTGCAATCTCGTCTGCCTTGGCAAGAACGGCTGCTACCAGGTCATCGAACAGTTCAAGTTCAAGGGCAAGCGCCTGATCACCGGCCTTGGAAACCTTGCTTTCAAGTTCGGACAATTCCACGGTCGTAAATCGCACGGCATTTGCCATGGTCTGACGGTGGATGAATTCGTCTTCTTCCATCATCTTGTCGGCGGATTTGGCCGATACTTCGATGAAATAGCCCAGAACGTTGTTGTGCTTGACCTTGAGATTGCTGATCCCGGTCTGTTCGGTATAGCGGGCCTGAAGATTGGCGATCAGCTTTTTGCTTTCGCTTGAAAGCATGCGCAATTCATCAAGCGGCGGGTGATATCCCCCGGCAATAAAGCCGCCGTCACGGGCCAGAAGCGGCAGATTTTCCGAAAGCGACCGGCGCAAAAGGTCAATCAGGTCGCCATGATGCCCCATTGCCGTCAAGTGATCGCCAAGGGCTTCTGGCTGTGTGGTCAGACCATCATTGCCGCCATCGGGTTTGGCCAACAAATTGCCGATCGCAAAGGCACAGGACAAACCGTCACGCATTGCCGCCAGATCACGCGGACCACCACGCCCGACCGACAGACGCGAAAGCGCGCGTTCAATATCGGGACATTGGCCAAGGGCTGCGCGCAGATCGGATCGCAACGCATCGCGATCATGGAAATATTCGACCAGATCAAGACGTTTGTTGACTTCATCGGCATTGGTCAGCGGGGCCGACAGACGTGCGGCCAGCAATCGTGCCCCGGCACCGGTTTTGGTGCGATCAATAACCGAAAGAAGCGATCCCTTGCGCTCGCCCGACTGGGTCTGGATCAGTTCCAGTGATCGGCGGGTGGCGGCATCAATTTCCATTGCTGCCCCCTCGGCCACACGGGTCGGGGGCGACAGGCGGGGCATCTGGCCTTTCTGGGTCAGATCGACATAATCAATCAGTGCGCCGGCGGCAGAAAGTTCGGCAACCTCAAACCCGCCAAAGGCATCAAGGGCTTCGACCTGATAAAGCTTTTTCAGGCGCAGCTGCGCGTTTTCGGGATCGAAACGTGCGGTCGGCTGCGGGGTGATGATGTTTTTGTATTCGGCATATATGTCAAACACGTCCGCACGGTTCAGCATCTTTTCCGAAAACAGGATTTCACCCGGATCAAGCCGGGCCAGGGCCGCAGGCAGGCCGGCCATATCACAAGGCTGAACAAAAAAGTCGCCGGTCGACATATCAAGCCAGGCCAGGCCGACCTTGCCGCGCACTTCCGATACGGCTGCCAGATAGTTATGGCGCCGTGCATCCAGAAGGCTGTCTTCGGTCAGGGTGCCTGGCGTGATCAGGCGGACAACGCCGCGTTTGACCACGGATTTGGCACCGCGTTTCTTGGCCTCGGCCGGGTCTTCCATCTGTTCGCAGACCGCGACCCGGAACCCCTTGCGGATAAGACGCTGAAGATATGTTTCGTGGCTGTGGACGGGAACACCGGCCATGGGAATTTCGTTACCCTGATGCTTGCCGCGTTTTGTCAGGGCGATATCAAGGGCTTCGGCTGCTTTGACGGCATCGTCAAAGAACAGCTCGTAGAAATCGCCCATCCGGTAAAACAGCAAGCAGTCCTGATACTGTTCCTTGATTTCAAGGAACTGCATCATCATGGGTGTTGCGCCCTCTTTGGAAAAGGAAGGCGCGGTCGGTGTGGTGTCGGATGTATCGGCGATCTTGTTCATGACGACTGTGATAGCAAACCCTGAAGGCATTGACGAGAGGTGGCAAAGTGCGAAGTCATAGTTTTTGACCTATGCCATTGCAACGCCTGAATTTCCGTAAAATATATAACCATATGGCCGGTCAGGACCTGCGATGGTCATCGCAGAATCTTGTACCGGAAAACATCCCCCAAGGAGAGCGCAAAATGGCAGCAGAACAGACCACCTCGCAGGCCCCCGAACTGGTCGGGTTGTTCGACACAAAAGACAGTTTCGATGCCGCTGTGCGTGAATTGCGGGAAAGCGGCTTTTCGCGGACGGACCTTTCGGTGCTGAGTTCACACGAATCAATCGATGTTGCCGGATCTGACGGCCGGTCCTGGTCCGATGTGCTGACAGCATTGGTGGGTGAAGTGAAATATGAAGTGCCGTTGGTGGCATCGGGTGCCATCGCCCTGTTTGGCGGGGCGGCAACGGCACCAGCTGCAATTGCGATTGGTGCCGGGGTTGGTGCTGTGGCCCTGCGTGAATTTATCGACGAAGTGACATCCACCCCCCATACCGAGGATTTCGCCCGTGCGGTTGATGCCGGCTCGGTTATTTTGTGGGTGCGTATTGATCCGGCAAATGAGGGCGCAGAAGCCAAGGCAAAGGCGATCCTTGAAAAGAATGGCGCGACCAACATTCACCTGCATGTTGGCAAATAGGGCCGACCGCCGGACGGTGTCGTAAATCAACCCGTCCGGCAAAAGCCGGATGTGCAAATGCCTCTGGTTGCTTGCAGCAATGACCTGGCGGTGGCTGAATTGGATCGGCGACCGCCATCTTTCTGATCGGGCAGGCTGTATCGGACCGGTATCGGGCTTGGTGATCTGTCAAAAGTGCTGCTGTTGTGGGGACTTTCGGTTTTTTCGGATCGTGGAAAAGGTGCTTTTGATGCGAAATCCGATGGTTTTTTGCGCGCTGCAAACTGATTGCTGTTGGCTGGTCTGGCAGACGGATCGGCATTTACGTTACTGAAAAATCACGTCTATTCCTGTTTTAAATCTTCATCATCGCAAAAAATGACCCATTTCCGGATGGAAAAACCGGTGCTGGAACGGTGCAACCGCAGGTGCATTGTTGCGTCGCAACATACGGAAAACGCTACGTAATTTTGCGGTTGCCGTTAACGTCGCCTTTGACCCGGGGCAAGAAGCCTGATTTATTGGGCGGTCCGACATGACGGTCCCACACCGATTTTATGTCGAACAGGATAAACTACACACTTTGCTTTCCAACCCACCACGCAAGCGTCAGTGAAAACATAATGTCAGATAAAGAAATCAAGGTTCGTGACCGCGAAGCGCTGCTGTTTCATTCCAGCGGCCGCCCGGGCAAAATCGAAATCACCGCATCCAAACCGCTGACCACACAGCGCGATCTGTCCCTGGCGTATTCGCCGGGCGTTGCGGTGCCCTGTCTTGAAATCGCCAAGAATCCTGCCACCGCGTATGATTACACCTCCAAGGGCAACATCGTTGCGGTGATTTCCAACGGTACTGCCGTTCTGGGGCTTGGCAATCTTGGTGCGCTGGCGTCCAAGCCGGTGATGGAAGGCAAGGCGGTTCTGTTCAAACGCTTTGCCGATGTTGACGGGTTCGATCTTGAAGTATCGACCGAAGACGTTGACGAGTTTGTCAATTGCGTGCGCTTCCTTGGCGCATCGTTTGGCGGCATCAACCTTGAAGACATCAAGGCACCGGAATGCTTCATCATTGAACAGCGCCTGCGCGAAGTGATGGATATTCCGGTCTTCCATGATGACCAGCACGGCACCGCCATCATCGCGGCATCGGGTCTGATTAATGCCTGTGATCTGACCGGTCGCAAACTCGAAGACATCAAACTTGTGATCAATGGTGCGGGTGCCGCGGCAATTGCCTGCTCCGAACTGGTCAAAAGCATGGGTGTGTCGCCTGACAATGTCATCATGTGTGACTCGCGCGGGGTCATCTACAAGGGCCGCGAAGATGGCATGAACCAGTGGAAATCGGCCCATGCTGCCGATACCGACGCCAGAACCCTTGAAGAAGCCATGGATGGTGCCGATGCATTCTTTGGCCTGTCGGTCAAAGGTGCGGTGACTGCCAAGATGGTCAAATCGATGGCCAAACAGCCGATCATCTTTGCGATGGCCAACCCGGATCCGGAAATCAGCCCGGAAGAAGTGGCCGAAATCCGCAGTGATGCAATTTGTGCGACCGGTCGTTCGGATTATCCGAACCAGATCAACAACGTGCTTGGCTTCCCCTATATTTTCCGTGGTGCGCTTGATGTCCAGGCATCGACCATCAACGAGGACATGAAAATCGCGGCCGCCCATGCGGTGGCATCGCTTGCCCGTGAAGATGTTCCGGACGAAGTGGCGGCCGCCTATTCCGGCCGTCGTCTGCAATATGGTCCGGAATACATCATCCCGGCCCCGTTTGATCCGCGTCTGATCATGGCTGTGCCCAAGGCGGTTGCACAGGCCGCCATGGACAGCGGTGTTGCCCGCCGTCCGATCATTGACATGGAAGAATACGAAAATCAGCTGCGCGGTCGTCTGGACCCGACGGCAGCGCATTTGCAGCTGATTTCCGATTATGTGCGCGCACATCCCAAACGCATCGCCTTTGCCGAGGGCGAAGAAGAAACCGTCATTCGCGCGGCTGTTGCCTATCGCAATTCGGGCTATGGCACGCCGATCCTGATCGGGCGCGAAGACCGCATTCATGAAAGTGCCAAGAAGCTTGGTATCGACAGCCTTGAAGGTGTTGAAATCAACAATGCCGCACTTTCAAAGCACAATGCCGAATATGCGGAATTCCTGTATGCGCGCCTGCAGCGCAAAGGATATCTGTGGCGTGATTGCCAGCGCATGGTGAATCAGAAGCGTAACGTCTTTGCCTCTGTCATGGTGGCCAAGGGACATGCAGATGGCCTGATCACTGGCCTTACCCGTAACTTCAATCGCAGCTTTACCGATGTTGCCGGTGTGATTGATGCCAAACCGGGTGAAATTCCGATGGGTCTGTCGATTGCCATCGCCAAGGGCCGTACGGTGTTCATTGCCGATACCCGTGTGCATAACCTGCCCAATGCCGAAGAACTGGCTGAAATCGCCATTCAGGCGGCTGAAAAGGCCCGTCAGCTTGGCCATGAACCGCGCGTCGCGATGGTGTCGCATTCGACCTTCGGGAACCCCTATAGCGACGATACCGATCGTATCCGCGAAGCAGTTGGCATTCTTGAACGCAGCGATGTCGATTTCGAATTCGATGGTGATATCGCGGTTGATGTCGCACTCGATACGGAACTGCTGAAGCTTTATCCGTTCTGCCGTCTGTCCGGTCCGGCCAACGTTCTGGTGATGCCGGCCCTTCATGCGGCAACCACTGCATCCAAGCTGCTTGACAAGCTTGGCGGTGGCACGGTGGTTGGTCCGGTGATGATCGGTCTGGAAAAACCGGCCCAGATCGCACAGATGGGCTCGACCGTGAACGATCTGGTCAACCTCGCAGCACTTGCTGCGCACGAGGCAGAGCACGGCTAATCGTCGTCTCGGACTGAATATCAAAAAAAATGGCGGAGCTGATTCTTCAGTTTCCGCCATTTTTGATTTGGCCATGATGTGGTCGCCGGGCATTGCAGGTGACCAGCAATGTGATGTTATTCGACCGGCTGACCAAAGAGTGCAATCACCGCACCCAATGTTGCCAACAGCCCGTAAAATCCGACCCGTTGCCATCCGGTATTCTGCCGGGCCGCGATCACTGCGCCAAGGGCGGCCTGCAATCCGTAATAGATGGCAAAGCCGCGCGATGCGTAATTTACAATGGCATAGATATTTGCCGACCAGGTCAGGGCAACGCCGATTACCGCCAACAGAAGATAGGCCTGCCGTTCGGTGATGCGATCGCGTGACAGCTGGGCAAACAGTCCCCCTGATCCGCTGGTATCGGCAACCGCGGCGCTGAACTGTGATGCCAGTGCTGCTGCGACCAGCAAAAAGGGCAAAATAGGCGCCACAATCTGCATCATGTTGATGATGCCGGTTTCTGATGACGACATCTGGTCGGGTCGAAACACATAGGAAATCAGAAGAATATAAACCAGATAGATCGCGCCAGATAACCACTGGGCAAGACGCATGGATTTGATGCGGGTTTGTGCGTCATATTCCGATCCGAGATAGCGCGATGTCTCAAACCCCTGCACCGTAATCAAAAGACCGAATGCCAGGGTAAGTGCAGACCAGCCGCCAAGTTTCGGCGGATTGAAGATCAGCGCGTCATCAAGCGCCCGATGACCGAAATGCGCCATCAGCCCGATCAGCAGTCCGGCAATGATCGCCAGTTTCAGACTGACGGAAACATATTCCATTTTCTCAAGGCTTTTGAACCCGCGCGACCATCCGACAAACACAATGATGATGAAGACCCCGGTGGTCAGAAGTTTGGCATCAAGATCGGAATTGAATGGCGTCAGGCTAAGGGCGAAAGCACCCAGAAGATTGAGGTAATAGGACACCGAAATGATATAGGCAAAGGCCAGCGCCCAGGATGACAGCGTTTCGATGCGGATTGCCAGCGCCCCGTAATCACCGTTCTGAATGGCCTGTTCGCCAGCAGCCATATTGAAGCGGATCACACTGCCAAACAGGAAGGCGACAAAACACAGTGCAATCATGATCAGCGGTGCATAACCGCCATATCCGATATTGAGAATCGGACCCAGCAGCAAAAACCCACTGCCAATGATCGATGCAAGCGGTGTGACAACGGCCCGCCACAACGGAAAATGCGCAACAGAACGTTTTGAAAGAACAAAGGCAACACATGCGGTTGCCAGGGCAATGATCAGATCGAAAGTCACGGTGTCATTCCAGGGCGGTTATTCGTAGCGCATTGATTTATAAGCGATGAAACATCCGTTTATGTCCAGAATATAGTCGTCGGTGTGTTCGGGCCATGCGGCACCCTGTTGGCGCGCGGCACTATCAGGTTTGTGACCAGACATTCCGGCGTAATGGATGCATGGCTGATGTGTTAGGCTTGATGTCATGAAATGTCATGGGATGATCACGACCCGATTTTCGCCACATGGTTTGGGCATATGGCTGATATGTCTGCGAAATTGTACAAAAATAGGAATTTCTCGATGGGCCAGTTGACCCGATTTCTCGCTGTTTTCATGTTTTTCCCGATGCTTGCGGCCTGTGAAGATGAACAAATCAGCGGCCCGACTGCCGATGAAATCACCACCGCAGTCATCGAGCGTTTCCGTGCCGATCCTTATGCCAAGGTCGGGCATGTCGAAAATGTCACCAAGACCAACAGCATCCCCAAAGGCGATGACGAGATCATTGTCATGGTGCGCTATGATCTGGTGTTTGATCGTTCAATCGCCGATTTCGCAGATGACGTGACGGAAAAGGGCAAGGCTGCCGGCACAATGGATGATGTCGGCAATACGGTCAGTGATGCGATTGATCTGGTGAAAACCAAGATGCTTGCCATGAAGGAAGGCGAGTTCAAGGCTGGTGACCGTCGCACGGTTGAAAATGAAATCCGCCTGCTGAAATCTGAAAAAGGCTGGATCTATCGCGGCGACCGATAACGGCTTTGACCGTTTGTGCGCTACTGCTGCGAGATCATGAAAAAAGGGACCCGATCGGGTCCCTTTTGCATATCTGTGCCGGGCAAAGATGCCCGATGTTCATGCCTAGTCTTCGAGGGATGCCAGAACTTTGGGCGGCGGCGGAATTTCACCGGCCGCGAATGTCAGGCCATCAAGCTCGTTCAGACCGTTGGCCCGCATGATCGTATGCAGGCTGTCGACATATTCCTCACCGCGTTCGGAATATTTGGTCAGGGTTTCGGCAAGATCCAAGCCATTGATCAGATGACCTTCGGCCCGCAGGACCGAACGGCGTTCACGCAGGGTCTGATAGGCCGGATGGGAATTGATGTTACGCGCATAGGCGCGCACGCTATCCATCAGGCTGCCAAATGATTTGATGACGTGGGTTTTGCCTTCTTCGCGGTCTTTCGGAACGATGCCTTCGTCATCGCCCCAGGCCCACTGCCCGAACAGGGCATTGCCCGTCCGGACAAAGCGCGACGTGCCCCATCCACTTTCCTCGGCCGACTGGGCCAGGATCAGTGACGGCGGGATGATGTCGATACGTTCGAGCAGGGCAGTAATACCGCCATCGGTAACGCGGTAACGCTTCATCAGCTGATCAACCCATTGCTGATCGGCTGCACTGACCGGGGTGCCGGAAATACCTTTGGCCTGAATGGCCATCAGACGTTCGCGACGTGCACCGATTTCTTCATTCACCCGCATGGCCAGCGGCAACATGATGCGCAGGAACAGTTCCTTGCGCTCTTCGACCGATGCCAGCTCGCCAAGTCCCTTTGGCACGCGCTTGATATAAACGCGCGGAACTTCGGTCATGCTGCCAAAGCTGTAACCGATGCTTTTGAAATACTGGTTCAACGCGACGACTTCGGGGCCGCGCCGATAGACCGGCTTTTTCTTTGTCGCAGCGATCTCTTTCGGGGTCATTGCAGGGATGTCGGTGCCAAACCCGGCGGGGGTTGGTGACACATCAACTCCGGCAAATATACCGATATACAATAAACCGATTGCTCCGGTGACCGAAGCAAGCGCAATTTTCCGGTAATTTCCTGTCTTTGCGCTAGTCATTCTTGTCTCTCCAGGATCAGTATCATTGTTGATTCACTGTCCATCCCAAGTGGAAGATATCTATGCCTGTCAGCGCCGCGGATCGCAACGGACAATATTTCCACAAGTTGAAAACGCCGCGTAAACCTTCTCGTTTGCGCAAAATAATAACGCCCGGCGCAGGCAAAAGTTTGCGCCGGGCTAAAGATTTTCTTAACGACTCGGGAAATCAGTCGGCCATGACCGGTTCGACGGCCTGAACTTCCGGCACGTAATAACGCAGCATGTTCTCGATCCCCATTTTCAGGGTCGCGGTGCTGCTCGGGCAACCCGAACATGCGCCATGCATCTCAAGATAGACGACACCGTCTTCAAACTTGTGAAAAACGATATCGCCGCCATCCTGGGCCACGGCCGGGCGAACACGGGTATCAAGCAGTTCCTTGATCTGGCTGACCAGTTCGTCATCGCCTTCTGCGGCGGTGCTGGCGCCAGTTGCGGCACCGGAATTCTGGTCCAGAACCGGCTGTCCGGACGTGTAATGTTCCATGATGCCGCCAAGAATCTGCGGCTTTAGGGTCTGCCAGTCCTTGGAATCGTCCTTGGTGATGGTGATGAAATCACCGCCAAGAAAGACACCTGCGATGCCATCAACTTCAAACAGCTTGCGCGCCAGCGGCGATTTGACGGTTTCGTCACCCTTGACGAAGTTCGCAGTGCCCAGACGGCCCATGACTTCCTCGCCCGGCAGGAATTTAAGTGTGGCCGGATTTGGGGTTGGTTCGGTCTGAATGAACATGGTCGGCTTGTCCTCTCACTCTGATTGCCGGGGCTTATGCTGCCCGCTCGGCAATCCGCATTTCATTTGGTTAGGCCCTAAATGGGGCAAAAAACAGAAAAGATCAAGTCGCAGCGCGCAAGTCAGGTATTCCGCCCAAGCGTATATATGACGGAAATCACGATTAACGTTGCAGGATACTGCTGATCTCGCGCATCTGGGTGCGGGCGCGCAGAAGATAGAAGCCCAATCCGGCCAGATGGTTGGGGAAAATGATCCCGTCTGCCGATCCGTTGACCACCACCAGCGGGTCCAGTGCGGCTGCCGATTGCAGGGACCCGATCATTTCGGCCCATGCCGGGGCAATTTGCCGTTCATTGATGATCTGCTCAAAATCGGTGCCAAGATCACGCAGGATCAGGCTATAGGCATAAAGACGCCCCTTGGTGGCATAGAACACATCGTCTGCGGTGCGATCAAACAGGGATGGATCATCGACCTTGTCATCAATCAGGGCGGATGCCGATCCAAGATCATTGGCAAAGCGGTTAAGCGTTTCCTGAAGGTTGTCGGCCCGGCGTTCAAACACTGCATTCCCTGTGGTCAGGCGCGTGTTGTAATTTTCAAGAGCACGAATGGCCTGACGATATTGCTGTTCGGACGTCACACCGGGCAGCAACGAAACGCTTGGATCAAACACCCATTTGTCGCCGCGGAACTTCAAAAGGCCGGCCGCATCGTCAAGATCAGGGTCGACCTGACTTGATCCGCGGGTTCGGCCGATCTGATCAGACAGCTCGATTGAAAAACGCGACAGGGCATAGATGATGCCGGTCTGGAAGTTCGGCATATTGTCAAGTGCTGCCCCGGGCAGGAAGAACGGATCATTTGCCGTCCAGCGGTTCTGATTGACCTCGCGATCAATCAGCCCTGCTGCGGTGCTTACGGCGTGACTGCCACCCTGATAATTGCCTACAAAGTCCGGATTGTCGTCAATACGGTGAACCAGCGCCATGCCCGCCGGATAATAGATCAGTGCAATCAGAACGATTATGCCAAAACTACGAATCCAGAATTTCCGCGATCCGAAAACGGCTTTCAGACGCGATCCGAAACCTGAAATTCCGCCTTTTTTGTACAGATAATCGTCTTCAATCATGACTTGTCCTGTGAATTGATCCGGCAATAGAACCTAGGACGTCGGTGCCCAAACGGCAAGTGCATGATTTCACTGCTCGATAGAGATATAGGTATCATATTGCGCCAGACCCAGCAGGGTTTCCAGATCCTGTTCGGCCAAGGCAATGCATCCTTCGGTGCCACTATAGTCCGGTTTGGCGATATGCATGAAGATCGCCGAACCTTTTCCCGGGACGGGCGGGCTATCATTATGCCCAAGTACAACAACAATGTTGTAGAGCCCGTCATCACGCCACAGTTTTTCATGACTGCCCTTGAAGGGCAGCCTGACCGGACAGTTATAGGACGGATGTGCCGGATCGTCACACCAGCCATCGGAAAACGAAATGGTCGTTACAGGCAGTCTGGTTTTCGGGCACGACCTGCGATCGGCGCGATACATGACATATCGCAGTTTCCATCTTCCGGCGGGTGTCTTGCCATCACCTTCGGTTTTGCTGTCGGCATCAGTGATGCCATTGACGCCGAATGCGCAGCGGAATTCCCGATCGCCGACGCGCAATTTTCCCGTTGCCGAGGCCGTAATCTCAAGCGGTTGGGGAACGGAATGTGCAGTTGCGTCGCTTTGCATTCAGCAGGTGCCTTCTTGGAACTGGTGCAGGGCATGTTCGAGATGCCCGCGCATGGAGTGTGAAAAACAACAAAGGTAAATTTGTGGCATCGCAGCGGTTTCGCCAGCCCATTCACAAATGGTTGATACGGCGATTTTGGCGGCCTGGTCTTCCGGATAGCCAAATATTCCGGTCGAAATGGCCGGAAAGGCGATCGAATGCAGACTGTGCTGCGCGGCAAGAACAAGTGAATTGCGATAACAGGCGGCAAGCAATGCTGCTTCGCCGTTTTGTCCACCGTGCCATACAGGACCGACTGTATGGATGACGTGGCGCGCCATAAGCTCAAATCCCGGTGTTATCCGGGCTTCGCCGGTTGGGCAGGGCGCAAACGACCGACATGCGGCGGCCAGTTCCGGCCCGGCCGCAGAATGGATGGCACCACAAACGCCGCCGCCCGGCCGCAAGGCCGTATTGGCAGCGTTGACAATGGCATCGGTGTCCAGCGCGGTGATGTCACCTTCGATGATTTTTATGACGCTGGTGGTTTTTTGATCATCTTCTTTTTTGACGGGCACAGATCCACTCCCAAAATGTGTGCTGAGCCCCCGACAGTTCCATTGTCGCGTTTTTTGTAAAAAAGTCAAAAAAAACAACGCCCTGCCAAGGGCAGAGCGTTGCTTGAAAATTGATTTCGTCCGTTATGCCAGTTACTTGGCCAGACGTGCGACACCTTCTTCGACCAGGCTTGCTGCTTTTTCAGCACCTTCCCAGCCGGTCACCTTTACCCATTTGCCTTTTTCGAGGTCTTTGTAACGCTCGAAGAAGTGCTGGATCTGGTCACGCAGGATCTGCGGCAGATCTTCATGCGACTTGATGTCGGTGTAGTACGGGTCGATCTTGTCATGGGGAACGCAGATCAGTTTTTCGTCCTGTCCGGCTTCGTCTTCCATCATCAGAACGCCGATCGGACGTGCCCGGATAACCGAACCGGCAACAACCGGCTCACGGAACATGACCATCGCATCAACCGGATCACCATCTTCGCCAAGCGTGTTGGGGATGAAACCGTAATTGACCGGATAATACATCGAGGTATGCAGGAAACGGTCAACAAAGACAGCACCGGAGTCTTTGTCTACTTCGTACTTTACCGGTCCGCCCTGCGGAATTTCGATGACGACATTTACGTCCCACGGAACATCTTTGCCGACGGCAATCTTGCTGAGATCCATCTGGGAAAATCCCTTTCGCTTCTATAAAGGCATGCCCCGGCATGCCGGGACGGCTGTAATCGGCTTCGAAGATGCGAAAACGCACCCGAAGGAGAATGATGCCGCCCTTTTATCGCGAATTGTCGCCGCTTCCAAGGGGGTGCACATGCATCCTTGGTCGAAAATCATGCCGACACAGGTATTATCTCAATTTGTTCGGGACGTTGGCTTGGCCAAGTTCGATTTGGCTGTTCATTGAGTAGTTGCAGGAAGCGTTGGTGGTTCGCGTCACTTTGTGGGTTGGGAGAACCGGTCAAGCGAGGATGGTACAGGTGCAAAACAGGCGAACAATATTCAACATTCTTTCGCTTCAGGCCTGTCCGAAGCAGTCGCAGCACAAAGTCTGAATCTTCAAAACCGTGACCTTCATATGCCTCGTCAAAGCCGTGTATACGATCGATATCCGCTTTGAACACGGCAAGATTGCATGTCTGGGCCTTGCGCCAGCAGTTTTCATGTTCCCAAAGCCAGGGGCCCTTATGCGGCAGACGGATAAACTGGAATGGGCGGTTGCAGAAACCAAAAAGCGAAACGCCAAACAGGGCTGCGCGGGGCCATTTGTGGAAGGCCCATTTGCGCTTCAAAAGCATATTTGTCAGGCGTTCCTTGATGAATACGCGTTTGCCCGATACAAAACATCCGGCTTCCGCCGCTTTGCGGTGGCGGCTGACGAAGTCGGGCATGACACAGCAATCGCCGTCAATGAAGACAACAAGATCGCCTTTGGCCATCGCAATTGCCCCGTTTCGTGCCTTTGCGACCCGAAAGCCGCTATCTTCATGCCAGTAATGTTTCACCGGAACAGGGCAGGTGGCTGCGAAATTTTCAATGACACGCGTCGTCGCACCGGCAGACCCGTCATCGGCAATGATGATTTCGAAATTGCGGTCCTTCTGGTCGGCGAGCGAGTTGAGCACCAGTGACAGTGCTTCCGGCCAGTTATAGGTCGTGACAACGACCGACACCAAAGATGTCATCTTCCCCAAATTACCCCGTCTTTTTCGCAGCATTGCCCGCTATTGTTAACCGAGCCTACCCTTACGAATCCTTAAGGGCAATTGACAATTCGCTTACATGAATTTCTTGCGCGCGAGTGATGCGGTTTTCGGATTGATCAGTTCGCGGATCCAGTTGGCGGCTTCGATCACGACCGGGTCCTTCTGACGCGCCGGGCGGATCAGAAGGCGGTACCACCAATGCGAAATGAAATCCGGGAAATTCAGCGGGACAAGTTCACCACGTTCGACATAGTTGCGGGCAACAACGTCGGTGCTGGCAACGATCCCCTGACCGGCACGTGCCGCTTCAAGCGCCCAGATATGATGGCTGAAGGTCCAGCAATCAGCGAGGGAGAACTTTCCAGCCTTGAACCATTGTTCGATCTGGGAAAACTGTTCACTGTCACTGTCGATCAGCAAGATATCCCGCGGGCCGAGCTCGGCAACATTGATGTTGCGGGCATCAAATCCGCGTTTTGCCAGCCATTCGGGGGCGGCAAAGGCGGTATAGACTTCGGGGGTCAGAAGTTCAGTTACCCAATCTTCCGGACCTGGCAGGTCCTTGGGGGCGATTTGCAGGGCAAGATCAATTTCAAGCGGATCAAGCCCGTCATCAAATTCGATTTTGCGGAACTGGACAGGAATATCACCCGGCAGCCGGTCACGCAGGTTATCAAGTTCATACAGCAACACGGTCAGAGCCGGTGTTGCAAGCGCACCAATACGGATCGCCTTGCCCTTGTCGGGACCAACTTCGCCGGTGATGTCGGCAATGCCGTCCAGGGCCTCGGTCAGGCGCGGCAACAGAAGTTCGGCCGATTTGGTCGGGCTTAGTCCGCGGCCTTTGCGGGTGAACAGGACAACACCAAGATTTTCCTCAAGCTGGCGCAGCTGATGGCTGATGGCACTTTGTGTGACATGCAGTTCTTCGGCCGCACCCTTGACGCTCTGATGGCGGGCGGTGGCTTCAAAGGCGACAAGTGCGCGTAAAGGGGGCAGTTTCCGGCGCATTTTGTATTTCCATACCAGCTGTTTCCTTCGTCATACCTGTCTATCAGGAGTGATCGGAAAATGGGGCAAAAAAAACTCAACAATGGCTGAAAACTCTTCATTCGTATTTTTCAAAACAAGCGGGCAATATCATCGGCATAAAGGGTTTCCGGCCGTAGATTTTCCGATGTCTCCTTGCGCCACCTCGTAAGCCAGTCTCCCTGACTGCCGGAAACCCCCAAACAACCTCAGAACATGGAAACGATCATGACCGGACGCTGATGCGGCAAGAGCATTCAGCATCAAGTCCAACCCGTTTTGCCCAAAGCAACCAGATGTTCCGCAATAAGGCGGTCGCAAAGGTCACTGTCATCGATGTTGCGGAAAGAACGGGTGCCCGGCCCGAACGGTTGGGTGCGGACGGTTTTTCGGAGCGTCACATTACGTGAACGATGCCCCGCATCGCCCCCGCGCAACGTTCCTTGCCAGACAACGCGCCAATGACAAACAAAATGGATTGGATTTGATGTTGAGTGCTCTAAGCGGAAATGTCCGCGGCGTTTTATGGATGACGGCTGCAATGGCATCGGGCGTTTTTGTCGATGTCTGTGCCAAGCTGGTATCCCATGACGTTCCGACAGCTCAAATCCTTGCCATGCGGGCAATAACGACGGTTGCGGTGTTCCTGATCATCCTGATGTTTGTTGGCACCCGTTCGATCCGCACCCGCCGTCCGATGGCCCATATTGCGCGTGGTGTTTTGTGGTACGGGTCGCTGTTTTTCGTCTTCTTTGCGCTTCGTCAGATGAGCATTGCCGAGGTCAATGCCTATTTGTTTATCGAGGCATTGCTGACCGTGTTGCTGGCGGTTGTGATCCTTGGTGAAAAGCTGACAGCACGCAAAATGATTGCAACCGTTCTGGGTTTAATCGGGGTTTGGGTGATGTGCGCGCCACGCATGGACGGGTTCGGTGTGCCGCTTGGTGTGGCTGCTGCCCTGATCGGTGCCTTCTGTTTTTCGGCGCAAACCCTGTTTGCCAAGGTGATGACGCGCACCGAGACCAATTTTTCCATGCTGTTCTGGCCGCAAATCATTGCAGTCGTGATCTGGGTGCCGATTGCCCTGATCTCCTGGCAGCCGGCGTCATTTGCCGATTGGGCCTATTCGGCGGGGGCAGGGTTCTTTGCCATGATGACCAACTATATGGTTTTGCGTGCCGTACGGGTTGCAGATGCCAGTGTTGTGTCACCAGCAGCCTATACCGCCCTGCCATTTTCAGTCGCGATGGACCTGATTTTCTTTGATATGTTGCCGGTGCCGGTCATTTTCATCGGGGCGGGGATTGTTATTCTTGCGGTGATGCTTCTGGATTACAAAGGTGGTGCGAAGCCGCAGCAGGCAACAGATACCGAGGAGATCGGGGATGATGAAATATCCCCGAAACCGGCAGAAGCATGATTGATCCACTCATGCCGATCTAGGCGCGGTCTTGGCGTGATCGGGAATCGTCGGGTGCCTGTTGGCGTTCAAACATGCCGTAATCCCGGATAACAGCGGCAACCCGCAAACGGTAATCTTTAAAAATTCCGGTTCGGCCTTGGGTCTGCGCAGAACGGTGTTCCGCCAGATTACGCCAGGCTTTCACGGCATCCTCGTCACACCAGAATGACAGTGACAGGATTTTCCCCGGCGTGCTCAGACTTTGAAACCGTTCGATCGAAATGAAGCCATCCATGGTTTCAAGCACCGGTTTGAGATCACCCGCAATGGTAAGATAATCGTCATAGCGCGCCGTGTGAGGTGTGACTTCGAAAATGACCGCGATCATGGTTTGATCAGCTCCGCATGCGGGGTGGACGCCAGTTTTAGAAACTGGCGTTCTTCGCGCAGGATGAATTTTTCGCGTTGGGAAAACGCATAGTTTTCCCGGCCCAGCGGATCGTCCTTTAACCGGGCACGATAGGCTTCATAAGATGCCAGATCGGGCAAATGATAGATACCATAGGCGGTCGATACCGATCCTTCATGCGGGGCGAAATACCCGACAAGATCGGCCCCGCAACGCGGAATGGCTTGCCCCCAGTTTCGGGCATATTGGACGAAGGCATCCTTTTTATAGGGATCGATTTCATAGCGAATGAAGCAGGTGATCATGGCGGTATCCTTTTATCGGGAAAATTGGTGACGGCCCCATTATCCCGATTGCCGTGCCGCGATGCTTCGATTAGCATCGAACTATGAAAGAAGGACCCGATATTGCCCGTGTGGCCGCATTGCTTGGTGATCCGGCGCGCGCAAATATGCTGACCGCGCTTATGAGCGGTCGGGCATTGACGGCCGCCGAACTGGCGCAGGAAGCCGGTGTCACCCCGCAAACCGCAAGTTCCCATCTGGCAAAACTTGAAGCCGGGCAGATTGTTGTGCCGCGCAAACAGGGGCGACATCGTTATTTCACGCTGTCGGGTCCTGATATTGTCGAGGCGCTTGAAGTCCTGATGGGGATTGCGAACCGGGTTGGACATAACCGGGTGCGGACCGGGCCGAAGGACCCGGAACTGCGCAAGGCACGCGTTTGCTATGACCATCTGGCGGGGGATATGGGGGTTGCCCTGTTTGACGGTTTGATCAAAGGAAAGCTGATCGAAAATACCGTAAATGGCGTGGGGCTGACCGATGCAGGCGTGGCATTTGCTGACAAATTCGGCATTGATCTTGAAGCCTTGCGTCGCAAACGCCGTCCGCTTTGCCGGGAATGTCTGGATTGGAGTGCACGGCAATCGCATTTGGCCGGTTCATTTGGGGCGGCAATGCTGGACCGATTTTATGAGCTGGGTTGGGCCAGGCGGGTTGCGGAGTCGCGCATTGTGCGGTTTGAACGCGATGGCGAACGCCAGTTCCGTGATCTTGTGAATTTCTAATCGCCCAGCAAGCTTGCAACAAAGGTTGGCACCAAATCGGTCGCCGACCCGTATGCACTGTGTTCAAACAGCGTCGCACCGGAACTTGGTTCAAGATTGAGCTCGACCGTTTCCGCCCCGGCTTCTTCATGGGCGACTTGAACAAACCCGGCAGCCGGATAGACATTTCCCGATGTCCCGATCGAGATAAAAAGCCCGCATTCGCCCAAGGCGGCGTAAATGCGTTCCATCTCAAGGGGCATTTCGCCAAACCACACGACATGCGGACGAAGCCCGCCAGCCTTGCCACAGCACGGGCAGGGGGTTTCCTTGGCAAGATCATCAGCCCAGTGGGCACGAAGATCACAATGGTTGCAGCGGATTTTCAAAAGCTCGCCATGCATATGGATCAGGTTTTTCGATCCGGCCCGGTCATGAAGATCGTCGATATTTTGCGTCACCAGCAGCACAGGCCCCGGCCACTCGGCTTCAAGCCGGGCAAGGGCAATGTGGGCGGCATTGGGTTGAACCGCAGGGTCAAGCAATCCGGATCGGCGGTCATTATAGAAATAATGCACCAGATCAGGGTTGTTCACGAAGGCCTCGGGTGTGGCGACTTCGGAAATATCGTATTTCGCCCAGATACCGTCAGGATCGCGAAATGTATGCAGGCCGCTTTCCTTGGAAATACCCGCACCGGTCAGAATGACAATCGGGGCGGCCTCGTCACGCAGGATTTCAATCAGATCGGGGCGGAGCGGCATCTTAGTGATCCTTGATTGGCAGGGGATTTCTGCCCGACAGCCTAATGCAAACAAAACACCCCCGCCAAGTATGTCTGGCAGGGGTGGTTGCTAAACCCGATCCGCTAAAACCGGTTTATCTGAATATTGTGGCGATCAGGCCGAAGTGTCGACATTGCTGCCCGGGCCGTCTTCCTTGGCCGGGGCTTCGCCGGCCGGATTTTTGGTCACACCGACCATTGCCGGGCGCAGCAAGCGGCCCTTAAGCACGTAACCGGCCTGCATGACCTGTGCGACATGACCGTCCGGATATTCCGGGTTCGGCATTTCAAACACGGCCTGATGTTTGTTCGGATCAAGCTTTTCACCAAGCGGTTCAAGCTTTTCGATGCCGTTCTGTTCCATCGCCTTGAGCAGCGCCTTTTCGGTCATCTCGACACCGTCAACCAGCGTTTTCATCGCCGGGTCAGCATCGGAGGTATCACCGGCTGCTTCGAGTGCGCGGCGCAGGTTGTCGCCCACATCCAGAAGGTCACGGGCAAATTTCGTGATGGCGTAGTTGCCGGCATCCTCGACGTCTTTTTTTGCGCGACGGCGGGTGTTTTCCACCTCGGCGGCCTGACGCAACAGACGGTCTTTCAGTTCTGCGACTTCGGCTTCGAGGGCTGCGACCGGATCTTCGATAACAACTTCTTCGCTTTCTGCCTCGGTCGCCTCTGCTGCGACGTCTTCAGCTGCGGTTTCCTCTGCGGCATTTACATCCTGCAGATCTTCCGGATTGTTTTTTGCGGTTTCCGACATGGCTAACCTTACTACTTTCACGTTGTGCGGCCTGACACGCAGCGCCGCGATTTATCCAATCAGTCGACCGACCAGCTTGGCGGTATAATCGACCAGCGGAATGATCCGGGCATAATTGATCCGGGTCGGTCCGACAACCCCGATTGCGCCCACAATGCTGCCTTCTGCATTCTGATAGGGCGAAATCACCATCGACAGACCCGATCCGCCAAACAGTTTATTTTCCGACCCGATGAAAATCTGAACGCCCTGGGCATCCGTCGTCACATCGAGCAATTCAATCATCTGATCACGGGCCTCAAGCACGTTAAACAGGCGGCGAACGGTCTCAAGCTGTTCTATCGTATCGATATTTTCAAGCAGCTGGGACTGTCCCTTAACGATCAGAGACGATCCCTTGACCCCGCCGGCCCATGTCGCAAGGCCCGCATCAATCAGATTGGCCGAAAGATCATCAAGCTCCTGCTTGAGCTGATCACGTTCCATTGTGATCAGTACTCGTGCATCATCAAGTGTCTTTCCAGCCAACCGGGTATTTAGATAATTCGCCGCCTCTGTCAATGCCGAGGCGGGCAAATCGACCGGTACATCCAGGATTCGGTTTTCAACCGTGCCGTTCTGTGACACCAGAACCGCAAGCACTTTTCCGGGCGAAAGCGTGACAAATTCAATCTGTTTAAGCCGGATGCCATCGGTTTTCGGTGCAACCACCAGGCCTGCGCAGCGTGACAGGCCGGACAACATGGTGGTGGCCTCGCCCAGCATCTGATCAAGCGAATAGCCCGCCTGTTCGCAATTCTTGGTCAACTGGTCGCGTTCGGCATTGGGAAGATCGCCGACTTCCATCAGGGCATTCACAAACAGCCGCAACCCCTTTTCACTGGGAAGGCGGCCGGCTGAAACATGCGGTGCAACCAGAAGACCCATGTCTTCAAGATCGGACATGACATTGCGAATGGTTGCAGCCGAAAGATTTTCGGACATGCGCCGGGCAATGGACCGCGACCCGATCGGTTCGCCGGTTTCGACATAGGCATCGACAATCTGGCGGAACACTTCACGTGACCGCGCATTCATATCGCCCAGCAATGTATCGTCAAAATGCGCCATTTGTTCTGTGCCAACCGGTTCAGACAAAGCTGTCTTAATGCTTTTGAGAATTTAGTCAGGCAAGGCGATGGCGTCAATCACACCGCGGGGCCGCACGTGGTGAAAGCTGCATTGCTTCAAGCCCTTGGTTTGAAAACGTTGTTTGCCGACCGGGGTATTTGTGTGCGAATCGGACGCAATTTTGACGGGGAAACTGCTGGACCTTTGGCGGGTGGCACCGTACTTTGGGCCAAATTTTCAGACAGTTCGCCTTTGTTGCTTTGGCACAAGGGCCTGACCTTACAAACAAGAGGTTCCCACTCATGCGCCCATCCGGCCGTACCCCCGATCAGCTTCGTGACGTAACCATTGAAACCGGTGTTTCGAAATATGCCGAAGGGTCCTGCCTGATCAAATTCGGCGACACCCACGTTATTTGTACCGCCACGGTCGAAGACAAGGTACCTGGCTGGATGCGCAATTCCGGCAAAGGCTGGATCACCGCAGAATACGGCATGCTGCCGCGTGCCACCGATTCGCGCATGCAACGTGAAGCCGCCCGTGGCGGCCAGTCGGGCCGCACCCAGGAAATTCAGCGCTTGATCGGTCGTTCGATCCGTGCTGTGGCCGATATGAAAGCCATGGGCGAAATGCAGATGCGTCTGGATTGTGATGTCATCCAGGCTGATGGCGGTACGCGTACCGCATCGATCACCGGTGCCTATGTCGCGGCCCATCTGGCATTTCAGGGCGTGCGCCGCCTTGGCCTGATCAAGGAAATCCCGTTGACCCAGCCGGTTGCCGCCATTTCATGCGGTATTTATGAAGGCGAGGCCGTTCTTGATCTGGATTACGCCGAAGACAGCAATGCGGGTGCAGATGCCAACTTTGTGCTGGCGGGCAATGGTGGCATCGTCGAGGTGCAGGCAACTGCCGAAGACGTGCCGTTTGATCGCGATTCTTACGACAAGATGTTCGCGCTGGCGGAAAAAGGCTGCAAAGAGCTGTTTGCCAAACAGCGCGAGGCCCTTGGCCTTTAAGCTGGAATTGCAGTTTGCGGCAGGCATCCCACCTGCCGCTTTTCACATCTGACCCTTATTGTATCCCAGGCAGAAAAATGGCGCGTCGTTTTACGGAAAAGAAACTGGTGATTGCCAGCCATAACAAAGGCAAGATCAAGGAAATCGGCGAATTGCTCGCCCCGTTCGGCATCGAGGTATTTTCAGCCGGCGAACTTGATTTGCCAGAGCCAGAAGAAACCGAAAAGACCTTTATCGGCAATGCGCAGCTGAAATCGATGGCCGCGGCAAAGGGGGCCAACCTTCCGGCACTGGCCGATGACAGCGGCCTTGCGGTTTCCGCCCTTGATGGTGCGCCGGGGATCTATTCGGCGCGCTGGGCCGGGCCGGACAAGGATTTCGACATGGCGATGGAAAAGGTCCAGAACGGGATCGGCAACCACCCGGATCGCCGGGCGTCCTTTATCTGTGCGCTGTCACTGGCCTGGCCCGATGGGCATGTCGAGAATTTCGAAGGCAAGATCGATGGCGAAATCGTTTGGCCGAAGCGCGGTCGTCACGGATTTGGCTATGACCCGATCTTCCAGCCCAAGGGATATGACGAAACCTTTGGCGAAATGGACCCGGCCAAAAAGCATGAAATGAGCCACCGTGCCGATGCCTTTGCCCAGCTGGTCAAGGCCTGCTTCGAATAAGCCTTTCAAAGGTCCGAACCCTGCATTGAACATATGCACGCATCGCTGATGTCATGATCGGCGGTGCGTGTTAGTTTATGGCCCTGCTTCCCGCATTTAAAAGAGTTCCGCGTGTCCGCACCCCTTGTCGAAACCGTGCCGTTTGGCATCTATATCCACTGGCCGTTCTGTCTGTCGAAATGCCCCTATTGCGATTTCAACAGCCATGTGGCGAACAGTGTTGATCATGCCCGCTGGCGCAAGGCGCTGCGCGCAGAGCTTGCTGCGGGTGCCGCACGTCATCCGGGGCGCGTTGTCGGGTCGGTTTTCTTTGGCGGTGGTACGCCGTCGCTGATGGATCCGGAAACCGCGGGCGCGTTGATTGCCGATATCAAGACCTTCTGGCAGGTCACGGACGATCTTGAAATCACGCTGGAAGCCAATCCGGGCACGGTCGAGATTGACCGTTTTTCGGCCTTTGCGGCGAACGGCATCAACCGGGTATCGATTGGTATCCAGGCGCTCAATGACCGTGACCTTAAATTCCTGGGCCGTGTGCATTTGGCCAAGGAGGCGCTGCGCGCCCTTGATGTGGCAACCACGGTGTTTGATCGCTTTTCATTCGATCTGATCTATGCCCGCCCCGAACATGATCCCAAGGCCTGGCGCCAGGAGCTGCGCGAAGGGCTTGATATCGCCAATGGGCATATTTCGCTTTATCAGCTGACCATCGAGCCCGGCACACAGTTCTATACCCTGCATCAGCGCGGCGAACTGGTGGTGCCTGATGAAGACCTTGCGACCGAACTTTACGAAATCACCCAGGAAGAAACCGAAGCGGCCGGCTATCGCTGTTATGAGGTTTCCAACCACGCCAAGCCCGGTCAGGAAAGCCGCCATAACCTCGTTTACTGGCGCTATGGCGATTATCTGGGCATTGGCCCGGGCGCACATGGCCGCGAAGCGGTGATTCAACCCGATGGCAGCACCATCCCGATGGCGGTGCGCCGCCACCGTGCGCCGGAAATCTGGCTGGATCGGGTGGAAAAGCATGGCCATGGCACGCAGGAAGAAACCGTGCTGGATGCGGATGAACGCCTGCTTGAAATGGTGATGATGGGCTTGCGGCTTAATGAAACCATTCCGGTATCGCGGTTTGATCGGATCATTGGCAAGGCACCACGTGATGTGCTGGATTCGGAACGGCTCGAAACCCTGATCGCGTCGGGTGATCTGATCTGTGATTCTGCGGGGCTTCGCGCAACGCAGCAGGGCAGAAACCGGCTGAATGGTGTTCTGGGCTATTTGTTCGACCATTCGGCGTGATGTGAAAATCCGCGAAAACCAAGGAAAATCCGTGTGTTTTCGGCCCAAGGCGGCTTTGCGCGATTTAGTTTCACCAAACCATCAAAAAGTTGGTTGACACTTTAAGCTGACCGCGTATATTCCGCCCCGTTCCGGCGGACACCGCCCGAACAAACCAAATGCCCCTATGCCCAGGTGGCGGAATTGGTAGACGCGCTGGCTTCAGGTGCCAGTGGCCATTAGGTCGTGGAAGTTCGAGTCTTCTCCTGGGCACCATACCCCAGCACATTTCTGATGTGCTGGGGTATTGTCGTTTTGGGCCGAATTTGCGCTGTTCGGGCTCAGAAAACGCGGGGAAATGCGTGAAAAACCCCACAAATGGCATGACTTTTGCGATGCGAGCAGCGGTTCGCTGTGTTAAGAACAGGCAAATTCTGACATTTGGAGAACCGCGATGACCAATTTCCTCCATCTCGGAGATCTGCCGGACGATCTTGACCTTGGCAAGGTGGTGGCGATCGACAGCGAAACCATGGGCCTGAACCCGCACCGCGACCGTTTGTGTGTCGTGCAGCTTTCAAGCGGGGATGGCAATGCCCATCTGGTCAAGTTCGATGGAGAAGATTACAGCGCCCCGAACCTGAAAAAACTGCTGGCCGATCCGTCGGTGCTGAAGCTGTTTCATTTCGGGCGTTTCGACATTGCGGTCATGGACAAATATCTCGGTGTGCGGTGCGCGCCGGTCTATTGCACCAAAATCGCCTCCAAACTGATCCGTACCTATACCGACCGCCATGGTCTGAAAGACCTTTTGCGCGAACTGGTCGGGGTCGAGATTTCCAAGCAGCAGCAAAGTTCCGACTGGGGGGCCGCCGAGCTTACCAAGGAACAGATCGATTATGCGGCGTCCGATGTGCTGTATCTGCACAAGGCCAAGGAAGAGCTTGATCGTCGTCTGGCCCGTGAAGGCCGTACCGAGTTGGCCCAGGCCTGTTTTGACTTCCTGCCGACCCGTGCGACGCTTGATCTGTCGGGCTGGGAAGAAACCGATATTTTTGCCCATTAATCATTGCGGTTAACCGCCTGTGAAGAATGGCGGTGTATGGGGTTCAATAAAATTGACCCCTACACCTGTCAGGTTCATAGTTTCGGCTCATTGGTCTTGCATAAGGGGCCTTGTGCCTTATCTCCGGGCAGGAAACGCAAACAAGAAACAGATGACAGTGACCTCTATCGCTCCCACCTCAAAAAATGCTCCCGCACCGGCGTCTGATGCCGATCTTGCGATTGCGCGCCGGGTACTTGATATCGAAGCCACGGCACTGCGCGAACTTGCAGACTCACTCAATGGTGATTTCTGCAAAGCGATTGACCTGATCGAAGGCCTCATGGGCCGTCTGGTGATTACCGGCATGGGCAAAAGCGGTCATATTGCCAAGAAAATCGCGGCAACCTTTGCATCGACCGGAACACCATCCTTCTTTGTCCATCCGGCCGAAGCCAGCCACGGCGATCTTGGCATGATTGGCAAGGATGATGCGGTTCTGGCTCTGTCCAATTCCGGCGAAACCCCGGAACTGTCCGATATCATCGCCTTTACCCGGCGCTTTAACGTGCCGCTGATCGGCATGACCCGTAAACCGGAAAGCTCGCTTGCCAAGCAGTCGGACTGTCCGCTGGTTTTGCCGGCAAGCCCGGAAGCCTGCCCGAACAAACAGGCTCCGACCACCTCGACCACGGCGATGCTGGCCCTTGCCGATGCGCTGGCGGTGACCTTGATGGAGCGCCGCGGCTTTAGCGCCGATGATTTCCGTACTTTCCATCCCGGCGGCAAGCTGGGGCAGCGTTTGCTGCATGTTCACGACGTCATGCATGATGCAGACAGCCTGCCGCTGATTGCGCGCGACGCGCTGATGTCAGAGGCCCTTGTAACCATGACCAGCCATTCCTTTGGCTGTGTCGGGGTGCTTGGCGATGATGGTGCGCTGATCGGGATTGTGACCGATGGCGATTTGCGCCGTCATATGGCTAACAATCTGGTGGCGATGAAGGTTGGCGATGTCATGACGGCCGGGCCCAAGGTGACCCATCCCGATGCGCTTGCGGTCGAGGCCCTGGCAATCATGAATGATCGCAGTATCACCGCCTTGTTCGTTCTGGATGAAAACAAGGTGCCGGTGGGGCTTGTCCATATCCATGATCTTCTGCGTTCGGGAGTGGCGTAAGCAATGAGTATCGAAGGCACGCCAAAGGTCGCATCGCAAAGGGCCGAAGGCCTTTCGCGCGACCGGCTGCCTTCCGGTCGCCGCGAGGTGCGCATCAATCCGTTGCGACGGATGATTGTCACCATGCTGAAATTCGTTCTGCCGATGATTGCGCTGGCGCTGATGGCGCTTGTGGTGCTGTGGCCGCAGATCGAACAGGTTCAGGATAGCGGCTTCCGCCTTGGGTTTTCGACATCCCCCGAAGATCTGATGGAAAATGTTGCCATGAGCAACCCGCGTTTCTTTGGTGTGGATGGCAAAAAGCAGCCCTTTACCGTGACCGCACGCGAAGCCATCGAAACCCCGGAAACCCAGGAACGCAACGAACATATCTATCTGGATGCGCCGCAGGCTGACATCACCCTGCAAGACGGATCCTGGATCGCGCTTACCGCCAATGAGGGGTTCTATACCGAAGAAAACGGGATGCTCGATCTTGTTGGTACGGTCAATATGTATCACGATAACGGCTTTGAAATTCACACCGAAGAAGCTGAAATCGCTATGAATTCCGGTTCTGCAAGCGGGGCGGTGCCGGTCGATGGCCAGGGGCCGTTCGGCACGATCAAATCCGATTCCGGGTTTGAGCTGGAAAACAAGGGGGCGGTGATCCGGTTTCTCGGGAAGTCCAAACTGGTGATTTTCGATAGCGCATTGAAAGGGAAGTCATGATCGCAATGGGGCATCTGAGCCGAAAAACCGGAACGCTTGTTGCGGCCCTGATGCTTGGTGGTGCTGTGCTGGCTCTGTCGGGTCTGCCAAACAGTGCAAAGGCCAATCCGCTGGGGCTGGCGCAAAATGGCAGTGGCGGTCTTGAAGTCGAATCCGATAACGGCATTGAATGGCGTCGCAACGAACAGGTCCTGATTGCCCGCGGCAATGCGGTGGCCAAGCGCGGGACATCGCGCGTCGATGCCGATGAGCTTCAGGCGCTGTATCGTGATCGCGACGGCAATAGCGAGATTTACCGCATCATTGCGATCGGCAATGTCAAACTGTCATCGGATACCGATGTCGCCACCGGCGACAAGGCAGTTTATGACATCGATCAGGCGGTGGTGGTTCTGACCGGTGATAACCTTAAATACACCACGCCAAAGGAAACCCTGACGGCGCGTGACAGCCTTGAATATTGGGAGACCGAGCGGATTGCAGTGGCCCGTGGCAACGCGGTTGCAACCTCCGAGGACCGGACCCTGCGTGGTGATACGCTGACAGCACGGTTTGAACCGGGCAAGGACGGTGCAAACGAGTTGCGCCGCATTGATGGTCAGGGCAATGTGAATATTCGCACATCCACCGACTTTGTCGTGGGCGATCAGGGCGTTTATGATGCGAAAACAGGTATCGCCACATTGATCGGATCGGTTAAGATCACCCGCGGAGAGAACCAGTTGAACGGGGATCGCGCGGTTGTTGATCTGAATACCGGTGTCAGTCGTCTGACGGCAAATGGCAATGGTGACGGCAAGGCACGGGTTCGCGGCCTGCTGGTTCCTGAAAAAGATGAAAATAAAAGCCCGGCCGGTGCCGGGACCGGTAACTGAGGAAAGGTCGGTAATTTGTTCTGGTCGCGCAAGGGCGTAAAATCCGATGACGCAAAGACGCAAGGCGCGTCTGCCGGTGCACAAGCATCCTCAGGGGCGGGGACCGCGGGTGGTCCGCGGCTGATTACGACCAACAAGGGGCTTGTGGCGCATAATCTTGGCAAAAGCTTCAAGAAGCGCCCGGTTCTCAAGGATGTATCTGTGTCTGTTCAGCGCGGCGAGGCCGTCGGCCTTCTGGGGCCGAACGGTGCTGGCAAGACGACCAGTTTCTATATCATTACCGGGCTGATTTCATCGGATCGCGGGACAATTTCCCTTGATGGGCGCGATATCACGGCAATGCCGATGTATCAGCGTGCGCGCCTTGGAATCGGCTATTTGCCACAGGAAGCATCGATTTTCCGCGGTATGACGGTCGAACAGAACATCATGGCGGTCCTTGAGGTGGTCGAAGATGACCGCATCAAGCGCGAACAGAATCTTGAAGATCTTCTGGCCGAATTTGCCATCGAACATTTGCGCCGCACGCCGGCACTTGCGCTGTCGGGCGGGGAGCGCCGCCGTTGCGAAATCGCCCGGGCCCTGGCAGCACATCCGAACTTTGTTCTACTTGATGAACCACTTGCCGGGATTGACCCGATTGCAGTGGGTGATATCCGTGATCTTGTCCGCCATCTGAAAGATCGTGGCATTGGGGTCTTGATTACTGACCACAATGTGCGCGAGACTCTCGACATTATTGACCGGGCATATATCTTGCATGACGGTCGGGTTTTGATGGAAGGTGGTCCTGACGAAATCGTCAGAAATGATGATGTTCGAAGGGTTTATCTGGGTGATCGTTTCAGTCTCTGATCACGATACCAGACGAAAACACCAGACAGACATAACAGTCTTGGGGGAGTTCGGATTGACACGGGGTAGTGCATAAATGGCCCTGAAGGCGCGGCTCGATTTACGTCAGTCCCAGTCTCTTGTCATGACGCCCCAGCTGCAGCAGGCGATCAAGCTGCTGCAATTCAATAATATTGAGCTTTCCAATTTCATCGACAGCGAACTTCTGGAAAACCCGTTGCTGGAACGGGCCGACCCCGGTCAGACCTTTGCCGAGACCGGTGACGGGGCTGTTGGCAATGGCGATGACGGTATCGACAGCCGATCCAGTGACAATTTCACCGACCGCGAAGACCGGTTTGGCACTGATCGCCTGACCGCAAGTGAAACCATGGGCGGGGATGACGGCCCGCTTGATGTGTCAAGCGACGCGCTTTACGACGGTGAAGGTGAAATTTCGCGCAATGGCGAACCGGTCGCGGGCAATCACGACTATGCGTCGTCCTATGGCGGCGGGGCCGGTGGATCCGGGGCGGGCAGCAGCGATGATCTGCCCGGTCTTGAACAGACCCTGGCCGACGAGGCCACGCTGCGCCAATCCCTTGATGATCAGCTCAATATCGCCTTTGCCGATGCCATGTCGCGGATGATCGGGTCCTATCTGATCGATATGCTTGATGAAAACGGCTATGTCGGCGGTGATCTTGATGAGGTGTCCGAGGCGCTGGAATGCCCGCTGACGGAGGTCGAGCGTGTTCTTGGTATCATGCAGGGGTTCGAGCCGGTCGGCATTTTTGCCCGTGATCTTGCCGAATGTCTTGAATTGCAATTGCGCGAATTGAACCGGTTTGATCCGGCAATGGCGGCATTGCTTGCCAATCTTGATCTGCTGGCAAAGCGCGAATTTGACCGGTTGCGCCGGGTCTGCGGTGTTGATGCCGACGATCTTCACGACATGATCGCCGAGATCAAGACACTGGATCCGCGCCCGGGGCGCACTGCCGATGGCGAAGTGGCAACCCCGGTCATCCCCGATGTTCTGATGCGATCGGCGGGGAATGGCAACTGGCATCTGGAACTGAATTCCGAAGCCCTGCCGCGTGTTTTGGTCAATGAAGACTATGTCGCCCAGATCGGATCGGGCCTGCGCGACCGCGAAGAACGCAGCTTCATGAGTGAAAAGCTGCAAACCGCGAACTGGCTGGTCAAGGCACTGCATCAGCGTGCGACCACCATCATGAAGGTCGCCAGCGAAATTGTCCGCCAGCAGGACGGGTTCTTTACCCACGGGGTATCGCATCTGCGGCCGCTTATTCTGCGCGACATTGCCGAGGCCATCGGCATGCATGAAAGTACGGTGTCGCGGGTGACCAACGGCAAATTCATGGCGACACCGCGCGGCATGTTCGAGCTGAAATACTTCTTTACCACGGCAATTTCGTCATCTGATGGCGGGGATGCCTATTCGTCCGAAGCGGTTCGACACCGGATCAAGTCATTGATTGATAACGAAGATCCGAAAAAGATTTTGTCTGACGACAAACTCGTTGAGTTGCTCGGGAAGGAAGGGATCGACATTGCCCGCCGAACAGTGGCAAAATACCGTGAAGCGATGCGCATTCCTTCGTCGGTCCAGCGTCGGCGCGAAAAAAAATCACGTGCTTCCTAGCATCGTTTTTTCGAAAATTTGTACTGTAACGTACTGTAATCAAAGGAAATATACCCATATCTTGACTTGGCAATGACGAGGGAATATGGTGCGGCCTCCTGATTGAGGGGCACCAAACATCCATATGTACTGGGAAGTCACTCAACTGGGGATAGGCGATCCATGCAAATTACGGTTATCGGTAAGCAACTTGACGTTGGGGATGCTCTTCGGCAGCACGTCGTCGAGACCTTGGACCCTGCGGTAGAGAAATATTTCGATCACGCGATCGAAGCCACGGTGACGATCACCAAACAGGCACATCTCTATCAGGCACAAATTTCGGTCCATGTTGGCAAGGGCATGATGGTACAGGCAAAGGCGTCGGCGGATGAAGTCTATCCGGCCTTCGATTCAGCCTGTGACAGAGTGGCCAAGCAGTTGCGGCGCTATAAACGGCGCCTGCGTGATCATCACGCAAGCCGGGACCATCACGAGCAGGCTCGTCTTGAAGCGATTCACTATGTGATCGCACAAGAAGATGACGATCATTCGGATGACGATCACGTAAACGGGTTTGAACCGGTGATTGTCGCCGAGACACCGGATCGCATTGATACGCTCTCTGTCGGAGAAGCTGTCATGCGGCTCGACTTGGGGGACATTCCGGCACTGATGTTCCGGAATGGCAAACATGGCGGGTTGAATGTTGTGTACCGTCGCGCGGATGGCAATATCGGTTGGCTTGATCCAAACGATAAAGATGCTGGTGGCGCGTGACGAACACGGATTCCGAGCCAAACAACGCAACGCGAAAAATGGACATATCATCTATACTTACCCCGTCCGGGGTCATTCCGGCACTGCGGTCCGGTGCGAAAAAGGCTGTGCTTGAGGAACTTGCCGAAAAAGCAGCCGAAGTTACCGGACGCGACGCAAGCGAGATTTTCTCTGTCCTGCTTGATCGTGAGAAGCTTGGCAGCACTGGCGTAGGCGGTGGTGTCGCGATTCCGCATGGCAAGCTCAATGACCTTGATCGGCTCTACATGGTCTTTGCCCGTGCTCAGAACCCGATCGAATTCGATGCGGTTGATGAACACCCGGTCGACCTTTTCTGCATGCTGATCGCACCCGAAGAAGCCGGTGCCGATCACCTGAAGGCACTGGCGCGGATTTCGCGTCTGCTGCGTAATCAGGGCATGTGCGACAAGCTGCGCGGTGCGGGTTCCGCCGACGCGATCTATGCATTGCTGACCCAGGACGAGGCCGAACAGGCCGCTTGAAACGGTCAGTGAAAGGCGGGTAGTCCCCGTAATGCAGACAGACCAGATTTAAAAAACCGGACGCTTTGCTGGCGTCCGGTTTTTCTTTTGGGAGACCGATTGTGATCAAAGGGCATCCGCGCCAGATCAGCAGCAGGTTTCAGTATAAGGCACCGATATCAGGCATCCTGGGCTGAGGCATCGGGTTTGGTCGTGTCTTTGGTATCGGTCATGCGACCGGCCAGCACCACAAGCCAGAGAACCGGGATGCCGATCACGGCGGTACCGACAAAGAACCAGCTATATCCGACCGCATCCACCACGGTTCCCGAGAAACCGGCAAGGATTTTCGGGAACAGGGTCATGATCGAACTGAAGATCGCATATTGCATGGCGGTAAAGGAAATGTTGGTCAGGCCCGACAGATAGGCAATGAAGGCCGCTGTTGCGAGACCACCCGACAGGTTATCGGCCATGATCACGACGACAAACATCGTGGTATCCGGACCAAGCTGCGCCATGAAAGCAAACAGGATATTGGTAATTGCGGACAGCAAGGCGCCAAGAAACAGGATCTTGACCACGCCATAACGTACCGACAGAACCCCGCCCAGGAAACTGCCGCCAATGGTCATGAACAGGCCGAATGTCTTGGAGACGGCAGCAATTTCTTCCTTGGAAAAGCCAAGGTCGGTGTAAAACACGTTGGCCATCACGCCCATGACGATATCGGCAATGCGATAAACCCCGATCAGGGCAAGAATGATGATCGCAACCTTGCCATAACGGTCGATGAAGTCCTTTACCGGCGAGATATAGGTTTCCTGCACCATCCCGGTCGGCGTCAGGCCGACCCGTGTGGTCAGCCAGGCAACCAGAATGGCAAAACCGACTGCGATCGCAAGCTTGAGCGTCCCGGCAATAAAGCCGGACAGCTCCTTGATCATCCCGGCATCGGTCAGGCCGGTCTTGAGCGGGTCGGTAAGGTCGCCTGCATAGATATTGGCAAGGATAAAGGCGATCACGGTGAGCGCAAACATCGCCAGGAAACGAAGATAGTCTGACGTTTCATGGAAATATTTGCTTTGTGTTTTGGGTGCATCGGGTTCACGCACCAGAAGTGTGGTGATAACGCCAACGCACATGGCAAGCGCCATACAGCCATAGGCAACGGTCCAGGCAAAGTGCTGATAGGTGCCTTCGGCCTCAAACAGGCCGGCAATCGTCAATGCACCGGCACCGGCGACAATCATCCCGATCCGGTAGCCGCCAATATAGGCCGAGCTCATCATTGCCTGAAGGTCGGCATCGGCCGCCTCGATCCGGTAGGCATCAATAACGATGTCCTGTGTGGCCGATGCAAAACCAAGAGCCACGGCCGCAAAAGCCATCATGGTCAGATTTTCGGCCGGATCGGTCAGGCCCATCCACAGGATGGCAGCAATGATGCAGGCCTGCGCAATGATCAGCCAACTGCGCCGACGGCCCAGAAGCCCGTGCAGAACCGGAAAAGGCAGCCGGTCAATCAATGGCGCCCAGACAAACTTGAAGGAATAGCCAAGGGCAGCCCAGCTGAAATAGGTGACGGTCGATCGGTCAACGCCAGCCTCGCGAAGCCAGATCGACAGGGTAGAGAAAATCAGAAGGATGGGAATGCCCGCCGACAGGCCCAGAAACAGCATCGTAATGACGCGTGGATGAATAAAGGCGCCAAAGGCTTCACCCCAGCTTCGCTTTTCTGTGCTGTGCATCGATTCCCCCAACTTGAAACACGCTGCGAAGAAGCTAGTGCAAACAGGTTAATGAATAGCCAATCCGCAAGCACCACCGGCCGGGTGGCAAAGATCCGGTCTGCCACGAAAAAAGGGCCGATCCACTGGACCGGCCCTTTTGGAATCTGTTGCTAGAAGGAAAGCTTAGCCTTCTTTCTTGCGGCTTTCGCGCTTACGAACGTTCGGGTCAAGGTGCAGTTTGCGGATACGGACGCTCTGCGGGGTGACTTCGACCAGTTCGTCGTCCTGAATGTAGGACAGGGCTTCTTCAAGCGACATGCGGCGCGGCGGGGTCAGGGTTACAGCCTCGTCCTTGCCCGATGCACGAACGTTGGTCAGCTTCTTGCCCTTGAGCACGTTCACTTCCAGATCGTTGTCACGGTTATGTTCACCGATGATCATGCCCTGATAGACGCGTTCGCCATGTTCGATGAACATGATGCCACGATCTTCAAGACCGAACAGTGCATAGGCCACGGCATCGCCCTGGTCGTTGGAAATCAGTGCGCCGTTACGGCGGCCTGCAATCGCACCCTTGACCGGGCCATAGGAATGGAACACGCGGTTCATAACGCCGGTACCGCGGGTATCGGTCAGGAATTCACCGTGATAGCCAATCAGGCCACGCGACGGCGCAAGGAAGATGATACGGGTCTTGCCGCCACCAGAGGAACGCATGTCGGTCATTTCAGCCTTGCGCAGGCTCATTTTCTCGACCACGACGCCGGAATATTCTTCGTCAACGTCAACCTGGACTTCTTCGTACGGCTCGGACATTACGCCGTCGATTTCCTGGAACAGAACGCGCGGACGTGAAATCGAAAGTTCAAAACCTTCGCGGCGCATGGTTTCAACCAGAACGCCGAGCTGAAGTTCACCACGACCGGCAACTTCGAATGCATCCTTGTCGGCGGTTTCGCCAATCTTGATCGCGATGTTGCCTTCGGCTTCGCGTTCCAGACGGGCGCGGATCATGCGCGAGGTAACCTTGTCACCTTCCTGACCAGCCAGCGGCGAGTTGTTGACCGAGAAGGTCATTGCCAGGGTCGGCGGATCGATCGGCTGGCTTTCGATTGCGGTGTTGACGTCGGTTGCACAGATGGTGTCGGCAACGGTTGCTTCGGTCAGGCCGGCAATTGCGATGATGTCACCGGCAACAGCTTCGTCCTGCGGGACACGTTCCAGACCGCGGAAGCCCATCAGTTTGGACAGACGGCCGGTTTCAACGGTGCCATCGCCACGAAGAACCTTCACCGGCATGTTGAGTTTCGCACGGCCCTGATAGACACGGCCGGTCAGAATACGACCCAGGAAGTTGTCAGCATGCAGCATGGTTGCCAGCATCGCGAACGGGGCATCGACATTGACGTCCGGTGCCGGAACATGGTTCAGAACCAGTTCCATCAGCGGGGTCAGGTTTTCTTTCGGGCCTTCCGGGCTTTCAGCGGCCCAGCCGTCACGACCCGATGCGTACAGAACCGGGAAGTCGAGCTGTTCTTCAGTTGCTTCAAGCGATACGAACAGATCGAAAATCTCGTCAAGTACTTCTTCGGCACGCTGGTCAGGACGGTCGATCTTGTTGATGACAACGATCGGTTTCAGACCAAGTTTAAGCGCCTTGCCCAGAACGAATTTGGTCTGCGGCATCGGACCTTCGGCCGAGTCAACAAGCAGAACAACGCCTTCGACCATGGACAGGATACGTTCGACCTCACCGCCGAAATCGGCGTGGCCCGGGGTATCGACGATGTTCACGCGGGTATCACCCCACTGAACAGCCGTCGGTTTTGCAACGATGGTGATGCCGCGTTCACGTTCCAGATCGTTGCTGTCCATTGCGCGTTCGTCTACGCGCTGGTTGTCACGATAGACACCGGACTGACGGAACATGGAATCGACCAGCGTGGTTTTGCCGTGGTCAACGTGGGCGATGATGGCGATATTGCGCAAGCTCATTGGCGCGGACTCCAGAAATAAAAATGCCGCGCGCCGGGGCTTGCCCATGCGCATCGGTCAGTAAAACGTTTCAAGGCCAGTAGATATTCAGCAGCCTTATGACCGATGGCGTTCGGTCATCCGCGCAACTCTAGAACACGGCATATGCTGAATGTTTACTGGTCCGGGCATTGTGTATCTTGCCCGAAGGCCGCCCTGTCATAGCCAATGTGGAGGCGAATGACCAGCTTTGTGCGCGCCATGCGGGGTTGATTTTTCTGCAATGCGGGCTGTTTGCGCTAAACTTTGTATAAAGTCAATGTTTGTGTTGCGCTGCAATGCCCGGAAATCGGGGTCTTTGGTAACGTAAAACGGGACGACAACGGATTGTTGCCGTCCCGTGAAATCTTTGCAGATGGCGCTGAAAGCCACCGGTTTCCGGTCAGATGACCTTTGCGGTCAGTTCCTTAAGGTCCGCATCCGGGCGTGCGCCCATATGCGAAATGACCTCGGATGCGCAAATCGCACCAAGCTGCCCGCAAACCGGAAGTTCGTGACCCTGGGTATAGCCATACAGGAAGCCCGATGCGAACAGATCGCCGGCACCTGTGGTATCGACCACCTTGGCGACCGGTTCGGCGCTGATTTCGTGAAGTTCGTTCTCGGCAACGATAACCGCGCCTTTTTCACCACGGGTCAGGGCTGCGACCTTGCAGTGTTTGCGAACTTCGGCCAGTGCCTCTTCAAAGGTGTCGACTTCGTAAAGCGACTTGATTTCTTCTTCGTTGGCAAACAGCACGTCGATATGGTGATGAACCAGATCGCGGAATGAATCGCGGTGACGGTCAACACAGAATGAATCAGACAGGCTGATGGAAACCTGCCGACCGGCCTCATGCGCGACCTTGGCCGCTTTGACAAAGGCTTCCTTGGCTTCGGGGCGATCCCACAGATAGCCTTCCATATATGTGACTTTGGCCGATTTGATCAGATCTTCGTCAATATCTTCCGGGCCAAGCTCGGTGCAGGCACCAAGGAAGGTGTTCATGGTGCGATGACCATCCGGGGTGACAAAGATCAGGCAGCGGGCGGTCGGCGAACCGGCCGTGGCCGGTGCGGAATTGAACTGAACGCCAATTGCACGGATATCGTGGCGGAAAACCTGGCCAAGCTGGTCGTCGCGCACCTTGCCGATATAGGCACCCTTGCCGCCAAGGGCTGCGATGCCGGCCATGGTGTTGCCTGCCGACCCGCCGGACATTTCCATGCCCGGGCCCATCTGTTCATACAGACTGTCTGCGGTTTCCGCGTCAATCAGGGTCATGGAGTTTTTGACAAGCTTCAGACGGGTTAGGTCTTCTTCCTTGCAATGGGCAAGGACATCAACAATGGCGTTGCCAATACCGACGACGTCGACTGTGGTGTCGTTCATATAGTTCATTCCTGCAATTTGTTCGGTTTGAACGGCACCGTATTGAACCCGGTTGACCGCACAGGCGGGCCAATCTGGCAGATGGCCATGATCAGGCGCCTAAAAACTGACTGGCGCGGAGTATATGCATTGCTGTTCACGGTGCAAGTGTCGCGACCGTTTCGTGGCCGGTTGTTTAACCTGTCGTTAATAACCGAAAAAACTGCAAAAGATGTTTTTTAAGGCGATGTTACCGCGAAATTCGATCTGAATCCGGTTTCAATTTCGATCTTCGGGCCGATGACGGTTCCGTCGATCCGGTCGCCATCGCATGCATATGGTCAAAAGCCCCGATTTCCGGGGCTTTGCGCATTCTTCAGGGTTTTCTGATACACGAAGTGGTCAGATCGCCGAAATTGGGCAAAAAATACCGAAACAAGCATTTTTTGATGATTTTGTGCCCGATATTCACCGGCATTCAGTGATCTTGAAAAACCGTACGGACCAGTTTGTTTGTATTTAGATTTAAAAATAACAGCCTAATTAATCATTTATAGGATTATTTATTTAGTTCTATATCGGAAAATAAGCCATTTCACATGGATTTTCGTGATCCAAGCTTATAAAGGTCGTGCAAGGCCAGATGATGGAATCCGGCCGCATTTCACCCGACGAGCACAGGTGATTTTAGGGAAATCAGGAATTCAGATCGGGGAAAAGCGGGATCGGCGCGCTGGATTTTTGCTGTGGATCGCTGCGCGATTGATCGGAACTTTCCGATGGTGCGGAAATCCCGGCCGGATCATCCTGATTGGCGACTTCCCGTTCAAGCCGTTCGCGCAATTCTTCGATCACGGCTTCGATCCGGGCGCGATGAAGCGGGTCGTCACAGCGCATGACAAACTGTTCAAACGCGCCAAGTGCCATATGGTCCTGATCAAGACGCGCATAAAGCGCTCCAAGCTGATGCCAAAGCCCTTCATGGTCGGGTGCGATCAGCAAACTGTGTTCGATTACGCGGGTCGCAAGGGCCAGTTCACCTGCGCGCAGGGCCCGGACCTTTATATTGTTTTGAAGTCGTAACAATATATCAACATTGCTTGTCGGGCGATAGTGGCGGGGCTCAAGTTCGGCATCAAGCCCGCTAAAAGATTTCAGTAATTCGCGCAATTCTGCGGGGCCAAGGGTAATGCCCCCGTGGAACGGATCGATCATGCGGCGTTTGCCATTGGCCTGGACCCGCAACAGGAAATGGCCGGGGAAATCGATCCCGGTGATGGTAATGCCGCATCGTTCGGCCGCATGGATGTAAAGCAAGCCCAGTGCAACCGGCAGGCCGCGTTTGCGTTCAATGACTTGCAACAGGTCGGCATTGGCCATGTCATCGTAATTTTCCATGTCGCCCTGAAAGCCGTTGCGTTCGGCAATCACTGTCTGAAGGCCTTTGACCACTTGTTCAATGGTTGGTTCGGCTTCCTTGTCGTCGACCGGAAGGCCCGCAATATCGGACAATGTGACAAAGTCCGGTTGCAGGGTTATGCGGGCCAGTTCGGCCCGCAGCTGGTCGGCAAGGTCATCGAGATGACGAAGATATGGCGCGATATCGCGTTTCTGCCCGTCTTCTGCCAGATTGAGCCGGGCAAAATGAAGGGCTGCCTCCGCCACGCTGGCGTCAGGTTTTTGGCCCTTGGCGTAATCGACAAGCCATTGGCGGTCCGGATCGGTCGGTGCGATGATGTGGCTTACGGTACTAATTGATCAGGTCCCTTGCCGGTTGATGTCATCTTTCAGGCGGATGTGACTGACCACGCGTTTTACATAGCTGGTTTCACGCGCATGCGAAATAACCCGTTCACGTTCGCGTTCGTTCTGGGCAATACCCATTAGATGCACTGTACCGTTTACGGTCTCGATGCTGTAATTGATCGCGAAAACATCGCCATCAAACATCAGCGCGGTCTTGATCCGTGTGGTGATGATCAGATCGCCGGCACTGTCCATCAGTGACATGCCCGATCCGACATCAATTTCGTTGATGACGCTTCTGACGCCATCGACCTGCCAGCTTAATCGTACCGCTTCAAGCTGATCTGCGACGGACGGTACACGACCGGCCAGCAGGACTTCGCCTTCGACAACTTCGATTTCGATATCGAGAAACAGTTTCTCATCTTTTGACAGAAATTTCTGCCAGATTTCTGCGGTAATCGCGGTGTCACTGACTGCACCGTCAAGACCACGTTCCTGAAGGGCCGCAACCCCGGCCGTGGCCCCGGCACCGATTACAAGCGATGTGCATCCCGACAACGGCAAAAGACAGAACCCGGCCAATACCAGATACCTGACCGCGCGCAAATGACGGTTGGCATGATCTGGCGGTCTGGTGGTCAGATGCCATTCAATGTCCGTTTTTGACGACATATGGTGATGTCTCGCCCCCGATTCCCTCAGTCTTTCGGGTGCAATCATCGCGCCTTGGGGTTAAAGAGTTTTAAAATCCCGACCAGTTTATCAGCAAAAATGCATCTTTTTGCATATTGATCGGAACGGGATGGCTTCAATGCGCCCTTTTCGCGATCAATCCGGCCCAGCGTCCCGGTGTCACGCCATAGGTCTGGCGAAAATGCCGGTTGAAGTGGCTTTGATCTGAAAACCCGGTTTCGGCCGCAATCCCGGCCAGCGGTTGACCCAGAACCATCAATGCCCGGGCCTTTTGCAGGCGGCGCATCATCAGATAGCGATACGGGGTCGTGCCAAACCGGGCCCGGAAATGCCGGATCAGGCGATAGCGGTCCATATCGGCAATCTGTTCAAGTTCATCGGACTGGACCGGTCGGTCAAAGTTGTCTTCCAGAAAGGCGCGGACCTGTTCCATGCGCGCAGCGGCGTTAAAGCGCGGCTGCTTTAACGGTGATTTGCCGTGAAGTGACAGGCGCTGGGCAATATCGGCGACAAACTGGTCGCGCAGCATGGGATCAACATCGCAATCAAGTTCGTCCAGAACCGATGCCAGAACCGACCATAAAACCCGATCATTGATCACTGGTTCACCGACAAAGGGCAGGGGATCGGACTCATGGTCCAGACCGCCGCGCAAAAGCGCCGGTTCAAGATACAGCATACGGTATTGCAATCCGTCTTCGGTGCCCGCCCCGCCATCATGAATTTCGTCGGGATGCAGGATAATGACATTGCCCGGATTGCTGGCGCGAAATTCCCCACGATAGTTAAAGGTTTGCACACCCTGCATGGTGATGCCCAGCGCATAGGTGTCATGGCGGTGCGGGCTGAACATATTGCCATAAAACCGGGCTTCGATCCGTTCGATCCCGTCGCTGGTCGGGGCGGCGATAAAGCGTTCACGCTTTTTGCACAAACGTTCAATACCGGGATCGGTGCTTTGATCTACTGCTTCTTTCATCACCTGATTATCCGACCCGTTGGAGAACGCATATGTTTGACACCAAAGTCGCGCTGGTCTTGCGCAATGATCTTGAAGCCTGGCAATCGCTGAATGTGACGGCCTTTCTGATGAGCGGCATCGTCGCCCAGACACCCGATATCATCGGCGAACCCTATATCGATGCGAAGCAAAATATTTACAATCCGCTATCGCGGCAACCGACGATTGTTCTGGCCGCAGACCAGGCGACCCTGACCAAAATCCATCGCCGGGTGCTTGATCGCGGTGTCAGGGCATCGGCCTATATCGAAGAAATGTTTGCAACCGGGCATGATGCGGCCAATCGCGAAGTATTTGCCGCTGTCGATCCCGAACAGGCCAAATTTGTCGGCATCGGCATTCATGCCGACAAACGCATAGTCGATAAAATTACCAAGGGCGCAAAGATGCATCCCTAGGGGCATGACGATGGTCGCAGCTAGCTGGCATGCCAGGCATTGCGAAGATGTTCGACCCGCACAAGACCGTGCACCATCATCAGATCGAACCGAAGATCGCCGTCATGGCCAATTTGCCCGGCATAGCTTTCAAGGGCGCGGGCAATTCGGACCTGCTGACGGGGACGCAGTGCAAACAGCGCTGTTTCCCGGTCGGGACGGTTTTTGACTTCGATTGCAATCAGCACTTTGCCGCGCCGGGCGATGATATCAATTTCCCCGACCGGGCTTTTATGGCGCGTTGCAAGGATGCGATATCCCTTCAGGCGCAGAAACAGGGCACACAGCATTTCTGCGCGGCGTCCGGCCTTTTCCGCCTGCTTGCGACTTGATTGTTGATCAGGTGCGCGGCGGGTTCGGGGCATGGCTACTCCGTCTTGGCCAGTTCAAGGGCGCGATTGTAAAGATCACGCTTCTTAAGGCCGGTTTCGCGGGCCAGGATATCGGCGGCATCCTTGGTCCGATGAGTTTTGATCAGATCAAGCAGCCGCGCATCAATGTCTTCGGGGCTGGGTTCGTTATCCGCATCATTGGCCGGGCCGACAATTATCACGATTTCGCCTTTTGGGGCGCCGGCTTCTTCGTAATGGGCGGCCAGTTCATCAAGGGTGCCATTACGGACTTCCTCGAACATCTTGGTCAGTTCGCGGGTCACAGCGGCTTCGCGTGATCCGCCAAGAACCCGGGCCATATCGGCAAGGCTTGCGGCAAGACGTTTGGGACTTTCAAGAAAAATCAGACTGCCCGGAATGGCGGTAAAACGGGACAGTTCCTTTTGCCGGGCCATGGTTTTGGGCGGCAGGAAACCGGCATAAAAGAAATGATCGCTTGGCAATCCTGACAGGATCAACGCGACAATTGGCGAAGATGCGCCCGGTGCGGCCGTGACGTTAAAGCCTTCTGCCTTGCAATCACGTACAAGCTTGTAGCCCGGATCATTGATCAGGGGCGTTCCCGCATCGGAAATCAGTGCCAGTCCCTGACCCTTGCCAAGGCGTTCCATGATTTCCGGGCGCATCTTGGCGGCGTTATGTTCGTGATAGGCGATTCGCTTGGTCTTGACGCCATAGCGTGACAGCAATTTGCCCGATGTCCGGGTATCCTCGCACAGGATAACATCGGCCCTTTTAAGGATTTCGAGCGCCCTGAACGTAATATCGCCCAAATTTCCGATTGGAGTAGCGACAAGATAAAGACCCGATGAAAGTCGCAAATGGCTTTCATCATGTTTACTTGCATCCTCGCCCGCATTACCCTGCGTGCGAAACGACTTATCTGGAGGTGAGAGTGGGTTGTCCGAAACGTCATCCGTCACAGAATCGGATGCAGAACGAGGCGCTGCCGCGTCAGGCGTTGCAGAATCTGAATGGGGGTTCGACCTGGGGCCGGATTGCACGCCGGACGGCATCAGTTATTGTCCTCTCTGTCGGGCTTGCCGCATGTAATGCGACCACGAGTATCACGGACCTGTTTGGTACGCAACGTGGCGCCCCGGTCGAAACAGCCAATCAACCCGCTGTCGACCCGACAGGCGCCCCTGATCAGGGGCTGATCCCTGATGCCAATCCATGGCCAAGTGACGCCGCCCTTCCCGAAGGCGAAGGTGTCGAACTTCCGACCCTTTATAACGATGAAGCTGCGGTCTTTGAAAAGCGGGTTGCGCTTTTGCTGCCGCTTTCCGGGCAGCATGCCGATCTTGGCCGTGCCATGCGCCATGCGGCAGAACTTGCAATGTTTGATATTGCCGGGGATGATTTTGTCCTGATGCCGATCGATACGGCGGGTACCTATCAGGGCGGGCAAAATGCCGCACGCCAGGCGGTTGATGCCGGGGCGAAAATGATCCTTGGTCCGCTGTTTTCCGAATCGGTCAGCGGGGCCAGCGAAGTTGCCAAGGCCGCCAATGTTCCGGTCATTGCCTTTTCCAACAACCGGCGCGTTGCTGAAAACGGTGTTTGGGTCAGTGGCCTGATCCCTGAAGACCAGATTGCGCGTGCTGTCGGATATGCCACAACACAGGGCCATTTCCGGTTTGCCGCCCTGTTGCCGCAAAATGATTATGGTCGCCAGATCGCCAGTGCCCTGAACGGGGTGGTGTCGCGTGTTGGCGGATCGCTGGGACGGGTGGCGTTCTATCAGCCCGGTTCGGAAAGTCTGCAACAGACCATTCGCGATTTTGCCAATTACGATGCGCGTCGCGCCAATCTGCGCGCCCACAAGGCCCAGCTTGAAGCTGATGGCAGTGCCGGGGCAAAGCGGGCGCTGCGCCGTCTTGAAGGCGTCGACACGTTTGGCGAGCTTGATTTTGATGCGTTGATCCTGCCGGCAACCGGTGGTGATCTGCGTCAGGTTTCGGCCCTGCTGGCCTATTTTGATATTGATCCGTCGGTTGTTCAGTTCATCGGGACCTTTGGCTGGAATGATCCCGGCCTGTTTGCGGAGCCGGCCCTTAAGGGGGGTATTTTTGCCGCCCCCAATCCGGAAAACTGGAACCTGTTTGCCAACCGGTTTGAACGCACCTTTGGCAGCCAGCCGCCGCGCATTTCAAGCCTGGCCTATGACAGTGCGGCACTGGCGGCATTGATGGCACGTGATGAAAACGGGATTACGCGCGACGCGCTGACCAATCCAAGCGGCTTTGTCGGGGTTGACGGGATTTTCCGTCTGACGGCTGATGGCCAGTCCGAACGCGGCTATGCCATCATGCAGATCCAGCCGGATGGCGCAAAGGTCATTGCACCGGCACCGGCAACCTTTGACCAGGTATTCTGATCTTCTGATCTGATCGCTGCCTGGCCTGTTTTTAAACGCCTGCCGGATTATGCTTCGGCAGGCGTTTTGTCTTTGAAATTGCACAGATCATTGACAATACAGTCCCCACAGCGCGGCTTGCGTGCCTTGCAGATATAGCGCCCATGCAGGATCAGCCAGTGATGGGCATGGGTCATGAAGCGTGCCGGCACCTTTTTCAAAAGAGCCTTTTCAACAGCCAGAACCGTTTTGCCATTGGCCATGCCGGTGCGATTGCCCAGCCGGAAAATATGGGTGTCAACCGCCATGGTATGTTCGCCCCAGGCGATATTACGCACGACATTGGCGGTCTTGCGTCCGACACCGGGTAATTCTTCAAGGGCTTCCTGATCATTGGGAACCACCCCGCCATGCTTTTCGACCAGAATTTTGGCTGCTGCCATGACGTTCTTGGCCTTGCCGCGATAAAGCCCGATCGTCTTGATATGATCAATCAGTGCTTCTTCGCCCAGATCAAGCATGTCTTGTGGTGTTTCAACGATCTGAAACAGCTTTTTGGTCGCCTTGTTGACCCCGACATCGGTTGCCTGTGCCGACAGGGCAACAGCCACAAGCAGCGTATAGGGATTGGTGTAATCCAGTTCGCCTTTGGGTTTGGGATCAGCATCCGACAGACGCTGGAAAAATTCTTCAATGGCGGCTTTGCTCATCGGGCGGGCCATGGACTTTAGCTCTCTTTTTTGGCGGGCTGTTTTCAGCCGATTTGGGGATGCACATGTGTCAAAGCATGGCATCCCTGATCCGATCTCCTGTGCGGACATTATATATAAGGGATAAGACGAAAAATCGAATTTTGATTGCACGACATCCTGTGCTGTACGCACCATATAAGGAAAACAGCAGCAGGCCCGTTCAGACATACAGGTAAGTAAAATGCCCGCCGTCCCGCGCAGTGCCAAGCCGATCTATCGGGTGGATTTGTTTCCGCCGCGGTCGCTTTCGCGCCGGGCTGCGCGCAATATTGTCCTGATGCTGGCTGCGTTGACGACAAGTATCGGTCTGGTTTTCTGGTCGGTCGGGGCCTGGCCGGTGATCGGGTTTCTCGGCGTGGATGTGGTGTTGCTTTCGCTGGCATTTCATTTCAGCTTCCGCTCGGCCCGGCAGGAAGAACGCATCGAACTCAGCCCGGCCAATCTTCGCGTAACCCGCATTTCGGTCCGCGGCGATCGTCAGGAATTTGATTTTCAGCCCTATTGGCTGCGCGTTGTTCTGGAACGCGGCGAAGACGATCAATGTGCGCTGTTTTTGCAAACACATGGCAAAAGCTTCGAAATTGCCGGCTTTTTGGGGGCGGATGAAAAGGCTGATCTGGCCTGTCAGCTCGAAGCGGTATTGCGCCATACCCGCTGTAATCCCTCGGATATTCCGCTTCAATCCCCGTAAAATTCTGTGATTTGACGGAATTGCAACCCGGTTATGAGCGATTTGAAAAGCCCGGTTTTGACCCTGAAAATCGGCTCGAAATCGTCCAAATGGCGTGGCAATCGCGATGATATTGCCCGCGATTGGATAAAAATTGCATTTTTAAGGTAAAAAACACCCAAGATTCCCCTCTTTGACCGCTTGCGACTTTGTGGGGACTTTCATATATAGGTGCGCGGGGTCATGCAGAGACCCCAGAAAAATTACGTGTATTACAACCATTGGTCCCAGGGGGTCCTGCGCGGCGCTTCGGTTTGAAGGCTGCGGGACGGACCGGCCGCTAAAAGAGGAACTTACTATGGGCAAGATTATTGGTATCGACCTTGGCACCACCAACTCGTGCGTTGCTGTCATGGATGGCAAAGAAGGCCGTGTGATTGAAAACAGCGAAGGTGCTCGTACCACCCCGTCAATGGTCGCTTTCACCGACGATGGTGAACGCCTTGTCGGTCAGCCGGCGAAACGCCAGGCTGTGACCAACCCGGAAAATACCCTGTTTGCGATCAAACGTCTGATCGGCCGTCGTTACGGCGATCCGGAAGTCGAAAAAGACAAAGACCTCGTGCCGTACAAAATCGTCTCGGGCGAAAACGGCGATGCATGGGTTGAAGTCAATGGCGAGAAAATGGCACCGAGCCAGATCGCAGCCATGGTTCTTCAGAAAATGAAGGAAACCGCAGAAGCCCATCTGGGTGAGCCGGTAACCGAAGCCGTGATTACCGTTCCGGCATATTTCAACGACTCCCAGCGCCAGGCGACCAAAGACGCCGGCAAGATTGCGGGTCTTGAAGTCAAACGTATCATCAACGAGCCGACCGCGGCAGCCCTGGCCTATGGCCTGGACAAGAAAGACGGCGGCACCGTGGTTGTGTATGACCTTGGTGGCGGTACCTTCGACGTTTCTGTTCTTGAAATCGGCGATGGCGTTTTCGAAGTCAAATCGACCAACGGTGATACCTTCCTTGGTGGTGAAGACTTCGACAAACAGATCATTGATTACCTTGCTGACGAGTTCAAAAAGGAACAGCAGATCGACCTGCGCAAGGACCGTCTGGCCCTGCAGCGTCTGAAAGAAGCTGCTGAGAAAGCCAAGATCGAGCTGTCCTCGTCGATGCAGACCGATGTGAACCTGCCGTTCATCACCGCTGATGCTTCCGGTCCGAAGCACCTGAACATCAAGCTGTCGCGTGCGAAACTTGAAGGTCTGGTTTCCGATCTGATCGAACGCACCATGACCCCGTGTAAAGCCGCCCTTAAGGATGCCGGCATTACCGCAGGTGAAATTGACGACGTCATTCTGGTCGGCGGCATGACCCGTATGCCGAAGGTCCAGGAACGCGTTAAGGAGTTCTTCGGTCGTGAACCGCACAAAGGTGTGAACCCGGACGAAGTTGTTGCCCTTGGTGCTGCAATTCAGGGTGGTGTTCTGCAGGGTGACGTCAAAGACGTTCTTCTGCTCGACGTGACCCCGCTGTCGCTTGGTATCGAAACGCTTGGCGGTGTGTTCACCCGCCTGATCGACCGTAACACCACGATCCCGACCCGCAAGTCGCAGACCTTCTCGACCGCTGAAGACAACCAGACGGCCGTGACCATCCGCGTCTTCCAGGGTGAACGTGAAATGGCGGCTGATAACAAGATGCTCGGCCAGTTTGATCTGGTTGGTATCCCGCCGGCACCGCGCGGTGTTCCGCAGATCGAAGTGACCTTTGACATTGATGCCAACGGTATCGTCAACGTGTCGGCCAAAGACAAGGCGACCAACAAGGAACAGCAGATCCGCATTCAGGCATCTGGTGGTCTTTCGGACGACGAGATCGAAAACATGGTCAAGGATGCGGAAAGCAACGCCGAAGCCGATAAGAAGCGCAAGGCACTTGTCGAAGCCCGCAACCAGGCAGAAGCCGTCATTCACGCCACCGAAAAGAACCTCAACGAGCATGGTGACAAGGTTGATGACTCAACCAAGTCCGACATCGAAAACGCTCTGTCGGCTTTGAAAGAAGCCAAAGAGGGTGACGATGCCGAAGCCATCAACGCCAAGGTCAATGAACTTCAGCAGGCTGCAATGAAACTTGGCGAAGCCATGTATCAGGCACAGCAGGCCGAAGAAGGTGCCGAAGGTGATGCAGGCGCATCCGCGTCCCAGGCCGATGACGGCGTTGTTGATGCCGACTTCGAAGAAGTCGATGACAACAAAAAAGACAAGTAAGACGACCGCAGAGGTCGTCTTGAACGACGCCCTGTAAAGAAAAATCGGGCCGTTCCGGACGCAAGGCTTGCGGGAACGGCCCGACCGTATTTCGGAGTTACAGATGGCGAAAGAAGATTTTTACGAGCTGTTGGGTGTTTCGAAAGGCGCCAGCGCAGCGGAGCTGAAAAGCGCCTATCGTAAAAAAGCGATGCAGTATCACCCGGACAAGAACCCGGGCGATGCCGAAGCCGAAGTAAAATTCAAACAGGTCAACGAAGCTTACGAAGTTCTCAAGGACGACGAAAAACGCGCAGCCTATGACCGTTTCGGTCACGCAGCCTTTGAACAGGGCGGCCCCGGTGGCGGTGGCGGCTTTGGTGGTGGTTTCGGTGGCGGCGGGTTTGCCGACGTCTTTGACGAGATCTTTGGTGCGATGGGCGGTGGACGCCGTGGTGGCGGGTCATCGCGCGGGGCGGACCTGCGCTATAATATGGCGATCACGCTTGAAGAAGCGTTCGAAGGCAAAAAGGCCGAGATCACCATTCCAGGTTCGGTGTCCTGTGAAAAATGCGATGGCACTGGTGCCGAAGCAGGTTCGCAGCCGGTCAATTGCCCGACCTGTAACGGTCACGGCAAGGTCCGCGCACAGCAGGGCTTCTTTACCATTGAACGCACCTGCCCGAGCTGTCATGGCAAAGGCAAGATCATCAAGAATCCGTGCAAATCCTGTCACGGTGTTGGTCGCGTTGAAAAGGAAAAGACCCTTCAGGTCACCATTCCGGCCGGTGTCGAGGATGGTACGCGCATCCGTCTGGCGGGCGAAGGCGAAGCAGGAACGAACGGGGCACCTCCGGGTGATCTCTATATCTTCCTTGATATCGCCCATCATCGCTTCTTCCAGCGCGAAAGTGCCAACCTTTATTGCCGGATTCCGATCCCGATGAGCAAGGCTGCCCTTGGCGGCACCATCGAGGTCCCGACAATCGAAGGCACGCGCACGCGGATCAACATACCCGCCGGGACCCAGTCGGGTCAGCAGTTGCGTCTGCGCGGCAAGGGCATGACCATCCTGCGTTCGCAGGCCCGCGGTGACATGTTTGTTGAAATCAGTGTCGAAACGCCGGTCAATCTGACAGAACGTCAGAAAGAGCTTCTGGAAGAGTTTGACGAGATTTCCCGCGAAGAGGGCTCAAGCCCGGAAAGCGAAGGCTTCTTTTCCAAGATGAAAGAAATCTGGAAAGATCTGACGGACTAAGGTCAGCATCGCTTCAATGAAACGACACGATCAAAACCCCTGACATGCCGGTCAGGGGTTTTGTTTTGCCTGACCGGGGGCTTGTGATAAAGCAAAGGCATAATTTGCAAGCTTTGTTGCTAGGAGACCGGAAATGAAGATCGGGATTGTTGGATGTGCGGGCCGTATGGGCCGGATGCTGGTGAATGAAACTGCCAAAACCAAGGGCTGCGAAGTTGGTGGCGGTACGGATCTTCCCGGAAGCCCGTTCATTGGCAAGGACATCACCCTGATTTCCGGTCTGGAAGAAAGCGGCGTTCTGGTCGGAGATGACGCCAGGGCCTTGTTCGAAGCCGTCGATGCGGTGATTGATTTCACCGCCCCGGCCGCAACCATGAAACACGCGCAGCTGGCTTCTGAAACCGGGACGATCCTTGTGATCGGGACCACCGGGCTTTCCAATGATCAAAAGGACGAGCTGAAAGTCGCTGCCCAGAAGGCCCCGATCATCTTTGCGCCGAATATGAGTGTCGGCGTGAACCTTGCCTTCGCACTGGTCGAAAAGGTCGCAAGTGTCCTGGACAAGGATGTGGCCGATATCGAAATCGTCGAAATGCATCACAAGCACAAGGTCGATGCGCCTTCGGGCACCGCACTTGGCCTTGGTGAGGCCGCGGCAAAAGGCCGGGGTGTCAAACTTGACGATGTGGCGGTTCGTACCCGTGACGGCCATACCGGGGCGCGTGAAGACGGTACCATCGGCTTTGCAACGCTTCGCGGGGGCGATGTGGTTGGCGATCACACGGTTGTCTTTGCCTGTGAAGGCGAACGCATCGAGATCACCCACAAGGCATCATCGCGCGAAGTCTTTGCCAAGGGCGCGGTGCGCGCCGCCAAATGGGCCGAGGGCAAGGCACCGGGCCTTTATTCCATGCGCGAAGTTCTGGGCCTTTGAAGTGTTGGGCCTTTAAGGTTTTACAATCGTCAATCAATCAAAAAGGCCGGGGATATCCCCGGCCTTTTTGCGTTTGGGTTCGGTCTGAAAACGCCGGTTAATGCGCATCCGCCCAGCTATCGCCGATGCCAGCGTCGGCAATCAGCGGTACGGACAGATGGGCCGCATTTTCCATGACGTCACGAATGACCTTGATGGCTTTTTCGGCCTCGTCTTCCGGGGCTTCAAAGATCAATTCATCGTGGACCTGCAACAGCATGCGGGTCTTGAGGCCGGCATCAAGCAGCGCACCGGGTACCGCAATCATCGCGCGTTTGATGATGTCGGCAGCACCGCCCTGGATCGGGGCGTTGATCGCCGCACGTTCGCCAAAGCTTCTGCGCATGCCGTTTTTGTCATTGATGCCGCTGATATGGATATGGCGACCAAACAGCGTACGGACAAAGCCGTGTTTGGTGGCGAATTCCTTGGCCTGATCCATATAGTCGCGAATGCCCGGATAAATCTCGAAATAGGCATCGATAAAGGCCTTGGCCTCTTTTTGCGGAATGCCAAGCTGATTGGCCAGACCAAAGGCCGAAATGCCGTAAATGATGCCGAAGTTGATCGCCTTGGCCTTGCGGCGGACCATCGGGTCCATGCCTTCGATTGGCACGCCAAAGACCTTGGATGCGGTCGCGGCGTGGATATCCTCGCCGTTTTTGAAGGCTTCGCGCAGGGCGTCGATTTCTGCCACATGGGCAAGAAGACGCAATTCGATCTGCGAATAGTCGGCAGAAATAAGCTTGTGGCCCGGCTCTGCGACAAAGGCAGTACGGATCTTACGGCCTTCTTCGCTTCGGATCGGAATGTTTTGCAGGTTCGGATCATTGGATGACAAACGCCCGGTATTGACGTTGGTCTGACCGTAACTGGTGTGCACACGACCGGTTTGCGGGTTGATATGGTTGGCAAGCGCGTCGGTATAGGTGCTTTTGAGTTTCGAAAGCTGACGCCATTCCAAAAGCTTGGCCGGAAGATCATGCCCCTGTGCTGCCAAGGCTTCCAGAACATCTGCCCCGGTTTGCCAGGCACCGGTTTTGGTCTTTTTACCGCCCGGCAGGCTCATTTTATCAAACAGGATTTCGCCGAGCTGCTTGGGACTGCCAAGATTGAATGGCTCCCCGGCCATTTCATGGATGGCAACCTCAAGACTTGCCATGCGTTTGGCGAAATCATCCGACAGGTTTTTCAGGATTTCAGCATCGACCTTGACGCCCAGGCTTTCCATCTTTGCCAGAACCGGCACCAGCGGCCGGTCAAGGGTTTCATAGACACTTGCCATATGTTCCTGTGCGATGCGCGGCTTCAGCAGGCGATGCAGACGCAATGTAATATCCGCATCCTCGGCCGCGTAATCGAGCGCCTTGTCCAGCGGTACCTGATCAAAGGTGATCTGGGTTTTGCCCGATCCGCAAACATCGGAAAACTTGATCGGTTTATAATCAAGATGCAGTTCGGCCAGTTCGTCCATGCCGTGACCATGGCTGGTCCCGTCAAGCACATAGGACAGAACCATGGTGTCGTCCATCGGTGCGACATCGATGCCATGGCGGGCCAGAACGATCATGTCATATTTCAGGTTCTGACCGACCTTGAGCACGCCGGGATCTTCGAGCAGAGGTTTGAGAAGCTCAATCGCGCGTTCAAGCTTGATCTGCTTGGGGGCGTCGCTGCTTTGTTCGGGAGTGTCGCCAAAGTCAAAGCCACCCTGTGCTTCGCCGCTGACATGGCCAAGCGGGATATAGCAGCCATTGCCCGGCTCAGTCGAAAGCGAGATGCCGACAAGTTTGGCCTGATGGGCATCAAGTGATGTGGTTTCGGTATCAACCGCCACGGTGCCGAGATATTCGGCCTCCGAAATCCAGTGCTTTAGACGTTCTTCATCCTGCACCAGTTCATATTCGGCCTTTTCGACCTTGATATCATTGACGCCAATGCCGGGTTGGGTCGGGCTTTCAAATTCAACATCACCGCCAAACTTGGCTTTTATTTTAGAAAGCAGTGATTTAAAGCCGTGACTTGCGATGAAGCTTAAAAGAACTTCCGGATCGGGTTCTTTCAGGTCGAAATCATCAAGGTCCTCGACCACGGGCACGTCGGTTTTAAGGGTCACCAGATCGCGTGAAATGCGGGCAAGTTCGGCATTCTCGATCAGCTTTTCGCGACGCTTGGGCTGTTTGATTTCGCCAGCGCGCTCAAGTAGAGAATCAAGATCACCATATTCATCAATAAGTTGGGCGGCGGTTTTGACACCAATGCCCGGTACGCCGGGTACATTGTCAACGGAATCGCCCGCAAGTGCCTGAATATCAATGACCTTATCCGGCGCGACGCCGAATTTTTCCATGACTTCGGCAGCCCCGATGGTGCGATTCTTCATCGCATCAAACATTTGCACCTTGTCGGTAACAAGTTGCATCAGGTCCTTGTCCGAAGACACGATAATCACATCAGAACCCTGTGCCTCGGCCTGGCGGGCATAGGTGGCGATCAGATCGTCGGCCTCATAGCCTTCGAGCTCGATCGAGGGCAGGTTAAAGGCGCGCGTCGCGTCCCGGATCAAACCGAATTGCGGTACCAGTTCTTCGGGGGGCGGCGGGCGGTGCGCCTTGTAGTCGGCATAGAAATCGTTGCGGAATGACTTGCCCTTGGTGTCGAAAATGACTGCCATATGGTCGGGCTTGGTATCTTCGCGCAGCTTCATCAACATGGTGCAGAAGCCATATACCGCATTGACCGGGGTCCCGTCGGGACTGGTCATCGGCGGCAGGGCATGGAAAGCGCGGAAAATAAAGCCGGAACCGTCAACCAGTACGACGCGGCGCGGCGGATTGCCGGCGGATGTATTGGTGTTGGACGGGGCAGATTCAGTCATACGTTTCGTGCTCTTGTCTGGAGGAAAATCATGCTTCGCAGAATGCCCGATCCGCGCCGCCAAGTCGAGCATAGCCTGTGGGCATTGGCCAAAAAGCCCGGGGCTCCTGACAAGTACTGGCATCAGTATTGTATGATGATTGTTCAGGCAACCCGATAATATTTCGATATCAAAACAAATAAGATAACATGCGGATTTCCGAAGATTTATTCCCGATGGTCTGTTTGTGCTTATCAGGGTCGGTCGGGATTGCTATGGTAAGCTGAAAAGTTAATCCCAAGGGACATGGGAGAACGGGTTCGTGGCCCGGAAATCAGCCAAACCGATTTTTACCCCCAAGGGTATCGGGGTAGAAACCGCCGGTCCGGTGCGTGAGCTTTCAGAAGATATGAAGCTTTCCTCCCGGCAGCGGAAAAAAAACAAATCAGGTCGCCGCGGCAGTGCGGGCGAGACGGGATGGCGCAGGTTTTTTCGCGTCAGTGTCTGGCTGCGTTTTATCCTGACATTTGGCAGTTTCGGCCTGATCGTGCATGGCCTGTTCACGGCCTTTGGCATTTATGAACGCAATCAGAAGCTTGCCAATTTTGATCATTTCATTTTGCTGATCAAACTCGTGGTGTTTGTCGCGCTGATGTATCTGTTTTATGCCATGCTGATGCATTACGGACCGATCCGTCACAAGGTGCGCAGCATCTTTTTCCTGGCACTTGCCCCGGTCGCAGCCCTTTGTATTTTCATGATTTATGGCGGCGGTCAGGTGTTCGGAAGCTTTGTCCCGGTTGTGCAGTTCCTGACCCTGACCATCGGGGTCGGGGGATTTTTGCTTTATGTTCTGGGATATACCTGGGTGACCGGCCAGAAGGTAAAGCGTGAAAACGCAAAATATGGTGACCTTGACCGATCACGCGATGGCCACAACCATGGTGGCGACAATGGCTTGCCCCCGCCGCTCAAGGGGGACCGTCGACAGACCTACAAGGCGGGAAATCTGCGGTTGCGGCGAACCGATGGCGGCAATGATGATGGCAGTGCGCGGTCCGCGAATGGCACCGGTCCAAAGGTTCGCCTGCCGGATGTCTGATGCCGGGCTTTGGCGACCTGCCGTCTCGTCAAATTTTCCCGGTCGATAACGATTTATCGACCAGCAGGGCAAGGAGGCCACAATGGGCCGTGACCTGGTTTTCATTCACAGTGCCGGTCCCCAGGGCGGGAACAATGGCAGTACACGGTTTGTCGCGCGGCTGAAAGACCGGCTGGGTGGAAACTTCACCCTGTCAGCCCCGGCGATGCCCGATCCCGAACGCCCCGATATCAATCAATGGCTTGGCGGGATCGAAAAGGCCGTTTCACACGTGGCCCCGGGGCTTGTTTTGGTCGGGCATTCGCTTGGCGGGTCGACAATCTTGCAATTTCTGGCACGCAATCCGGAAATCTGGCGCGAAAACAGCCATTTATCAGCTGTTTTCATCATCGCATCGCCATTTTGGGGCCTAACAGACTGGGAAATAGATGAATTCACTCTGACCAAGGATGAAGTTCGTATTTTAGGTGATTGTAAAGTAATCCATTTCTGTCACAGCCGTGATGACCGGATTGTCGGGTTTGACCATTTCCAAACCTATGTAAACCGGCTGCCCGCCGCCGGGAAAATCGTCCTGGAATCGGCTGGTCACTTGTTGTTGGATGGTGATATTGACAGTCTGGTTAAGGAAATTCTGATATATACATGATCAGCCATGATTTTCAAGAATCAGGCCCGCCAGATATAGTGATCCAAGGATCAATACCCGTTTCGGGGCGGGGCAGGTCGACAGCAATGATACCAAAGCATCACCGAAATCATCACAGGCATAGGCCGCATCGATACCGCAGGTCTTGGCAGCATCGCGAAGTGTTGCCGGCAGATGTGCCTGATGTTCACCGGGGATCGGCACACCGGCAAGTGCTGTAATCTGCTTGGCAAGCGGCTTCAGAAACGCCACCGCATCACGATTATCGAGCATCCCCATCATGATGACGGTATCGCCGGCGTCCTGACGCGACAGCCAGTCGGAAATGGCTTCTGCGGCGGCGATATTATGCCCTCCATCCAAAATCAGTTCACACCCGTCAGGAAGCGCATCAAAGAGCGGCCCCGAAGTCAGTTTCTGCAACCGGGCCGGCCAGCGTGCCGTTGTCAGGCCACGGGCCAGAATATCGACATTCTTGCCATCGCAGCCGGGAATGCCGGCCTTGCGCACCGCGGCAATCGCCGTTGCGGCATTGACGAACTGATGACGCCCCGGCAATGCCGGCAACGGAAGGTCGACATGATCGCCTTCGATGCGCATGGTAAACCCGTCGGCGCGTTCATCCGATACTTCGAAATTGCAAAAGACCGGTGCCTTGATCGCATTGGCGTGGGTGACAAGCGTGTTGAAGGCCTCAAGCATCTGTGGCGCCAGAATGCTGACCACACCGGGTTTCATGATCCCGGCCTTTTCAAAGGCGATTTTGGCAATGGTATCGCCAAGGAATCCCTGATGATCAAGCGATACCGGCGTAATGACCGTCGCAGCAGGCTTGTCAATCACGTTGGAGGCATCAACCCGCCCGCCAAGTCCGGTTTCAAGGATCAGGACATCAGCAGGGTTGCGCGCAAATGCAAGGAATGCGGCAGCCTGGGTGATTTCAAAGAATGTGATGGATTCGCCGTCATTGACCGTTTCGACTTCTTCAAGAAGGTCACACAGCGCATCTTCGGAAATCATGTCACCGGCAAGGGTGATGCGTTCATGGAAACGCACCAGATGCGGGGATGTCGAACAATGGACCTTAAGTCCGGCGGCCTCATAGATGGCGCGCAGATAGGCCTGGGTGGAGCCTTTGCCATTTGTGCCGGCAAGATGAATGACCGGCGGCAAGGAAAGGTGCGGATTACCCAGCTTGTTCAGAAGCCGGGTAATCCGCCCTAGCGAAAGATCGATGACTTTCGGGTGCAGCTTGCCAAGGCGAGCAAGAATTGCGTCGCTTCGGGCCAAGTTACTTGTCCGCGTTCGAAGTCTTGGACTTGGACGTCTTCGCTTTGGCGTCCTTGATCGGAACGATGCTTGCACCCGGTTTGGTGCGGCGGATCATGTCGATCAGGCGGCCAAAGGTCGCGTTCAGTTCATTACGCGGAACCACCATATCGACCATGCCGTGTTCCAGAAGATATTCGGCCGTCTGGAAATCATCAGGCAGCTTTTCGCGGATGGTGCTTTCGATCACGCGACGACCGGCAAAGCCGATCTGTGCGCCCGGTTCAGCAACCTGGATATCGCCCAGCATGGCAAAGGATGCCGAAACACCGCCGGTGGTCGGATCGGTCAGCAGCACGAAATAGGGCAGGCCCTTTTCCTTGACCTTTTCGATGGCGGCCGTGGTACGGGCCATCTGCATCAGGCTGAGAATGCCTTCCTGCATACGTGCACCGCCCGATGCCGGAACAATGATCAGTGGCGCATCCTGAACGGTTGCCAGTTCGGCGGCGGCAACAATGCCTTCGCCAACGGCAATGCCCATCGACCCGCCCATGAAGGAGAAGTCAAACACGGCAATCACGGTCGGATGACCACCAACCTCACCATGGGCAACCGCCAGCGCATCCTTGAAGGTTGCCTTGGCCTGCGCCGCCTTGAGGCGATCGGTGTATTTTTTCTGATCACGGAATTTCAGCGGATCGACCGGAACATTCGGCAGTTCGATGGTCTGGTATTGACCCCCATCAAACAGGAGCTCAAGACGGTCCTTGGCGGAAATACGCATGTGATGACCGCAATGCTGGCAAACATGATTGTTCTTTGCCAGATCACGGTGAAAGATCATCTGTTCGCACGATTTGCATTTATGCCAAAGGTTCTCTGGCACATCTGGACGGCGAACGAGTTTCTGAATCTTTGGACGGACGAATTCAGTCAGCCACGACATATCGGATACTGATCCTTGGTTCTGTCTATATCGGTTCTTTCAAAACGCACCGCACTATTTGCGCGCGTTTCTGACCCCGTTTGCAAGTTCGCGCACAAGGCCGGTAACCATAGAGGCGGTCTTATCGGTGGCCTTGCCGTTTTCGTCAAGACTTTCGGCAATTTTTGATACGATTGCGGACCCGACTACAGCTGCATCTGCCTGGCGGGCAACATCAGCAGCCTGTTGTGCGGTTTTGATGCCAAAGCCCACAGCAATCGGAAGATCGGTATGGCGACGCAGGCGTCCCATTGCTTCGACAATCTGATCATTGCTGGCCGATCCGGCACCGGTAACACCCGCAACCGATACATAATAAACAAAGCCGGACGTATTCTGAACAAGTTTCGGAAGGCGCTTGTCATCCGAGGTCGGCGTGGTCAGGCGGATGAATGAAAGACCCTTCTCCACGGTCGGAACGCACAGTTCGGCGTCTTCTTCGGGCGGAAGATCCACCACAATCAGGCCATCAACCCCGGCATTGCGCGCATCTTCAAGGAATTCCGCAACGCCATAGATATAGATCGGGTTGTAATAGCCCATCAGAATGATCGGCGTTTCGTGATCAAGATCGCGGAATCCACGCACCAGCGACAGGGTCTTGCGCATATGCATGCCTGCGGCCAATGCACGGTTCGATGCTTCCTGGATGGCGGGGCCATCGGCCATCGGATCGGTAAACGGCATGCCCAGTTCGATGATATCGGCACCTGCTTCGGGCAGGGATTTCAGGATTTCGAACGATGCCTCGGGATCGGGGTCACCCGCGGTGATAAAGGTTACAAGACCCGCGCGGCCTTCTTCCTTGAGCTTGGCAAAACGTTTGGCGATGCGGTCCTGGCCGCCGATGATAGCGTCGCTCACAACTTAACTCCCAGTGCTTCGGCCACGGTAAAGATGTCCTTGTCACCCCGGCCACTCAGACACATGAGGATGATCTTGTCCTTGCCCATCTTGGGCGCTTCCTTGACGATTTGCGCGATCGCGTGGCTGCATTCCAGAGCCGGAATGATGCCTTCGAGCTCCGAACAAAGTTTAAAGGCATCAAGGGCCTCTGTGTCGGTGATCGGTTCATAGCGCGCCCGACCGATATCCTTGAGCCAGCTGTGCTCCGGCCCGATGCCCGGATAATCCAGACCCGCCGAAATCGAGTCGGCTTCCTTGATCTGCCCATCGTCATCCATCAGCAAATAGGTGCGGTTGCCATGCAGCACGCCCGGCTTGCCGGCCGACAGGCTGGCGGCATGTTTGCCGGTATGAACACCGTGACCGGCGGCCTCGACACCAACCACCTCGACACCCTTGTCATCAAGGAACGGATGGAACAGGCCGATTGCGTTCGATCCGCCACCGACAGCGGCAATCACCTGATCGGGCAGGCGGCCTTCGGCTTCAAGGATCTGTTCCTTGGCCTCGTTGCCAATCACCGACTGGAAATCACGAACCAGTTCCGGATAGGGATGCGGGCCGGCTGCGGTGCCGATGATATAGAAGGTATCTTCCACATTGGTCACCCAGTCACGAAGCGCCTCGTTCATTGCGTCTTTCAGCGAACGGGAACCCGAAACGACCGGTTTGACTTCAGCACCGAGCAAACGCATGCGGAAGACGTTGGGCGACTGGCGTTCGATGTCCTTGGAGCCCATATAAACCGTGCAGGGCAGGCCGAAACGCGCGCAAACCGTTGCGGTCGCAACCCCGTGCTGTCCGGCACCGGTTTCGGCGATGATGCGGGTCTTGCCCATGCGTTTGGCCAAAAGAATCTGGCCGATGCAGTTATTGATCTTGTGCGCGCCGGTATGGTTCAGATCCTCGCGCTTGAAATAGATCTTTGCACCGCCGAGTTCCTCGGTCAGGCGTTCGGCGAAATAAAGCGGGTTCGCACGGCCAACATAATGACGGAGATAATAATCCATCTCCTTTTTGAAGGCGGGGTCGCTTTTGGCGTCTTTATAGGCCTGTTCCAGCTCAAGGATCAGCGGCATCAGGGTTTCGGCGACAAAACGACCGCCGAAATTGCCGAAATGTCCATCCGGGTCCGGCAGCGCGCGGTAACTGTTGAGCGTGGGCGATGAAGACGTCATGAAAGTTCCCCGTGGATTTGGCCGTGATGGCGTTCACGACAGCATAGGCAGGCGAAAGGGTGTCAATCCGCGAAAGCCTGCGTCAGATAGGGGGCGGTTGGCCCCCGCGCAATGCTTGTACTCACGAACGCGTGGTGCGGATCAATGTGCTGCGTGATCAGCCTGGGATTTGTCGAAGATGTATTTTTTCGAGCAGTACGGGCAGACCACCTCGCCCTTGTCCTCGAGATTGAGGTAAACCGTCGGGTGACCAAGGTGGCCTTTACCGCCGTCGCAGGCAACATTAAGGGTGCCGACTTTGATTTCTTCGGTGATCTTCATATATCCAGTTCCAAGTTTGCCTGTTTCAGGCTTGTGTGACCATCGGGATTGGCCGCGTGCTGTGCTCAGCATTGACCCCGGTTTCCCGGGAATGATACCGATTGGGCATATTCAATCAATACTTCCGCATCGCATGGCGCCCCATCGTCTTAGCGCAAACCGGCGACGTGGAAAAGAGTGGAGATCACTGACTTATGACTGCAATGCCCGACTATGCCATCGAAGTCGAAGGGCTGACAAAGGTCTATACGGGATCAAATGGCGAAAAACTTGCCCTTGATAACGTATCCCTGAAAATTCCGCGCGGTTCGTTTTTTGCCCTTCTTGGGCCGAACGGCGCGGGAAAGTCGACTTTTATCAACATCCTGGCGGGACTGGTGACCAAAACCGGCGGGACCGCAAAAATCTGGGGCCATGATATCGAAGCCGAAATGCGTGCGGCACGCTGTTCGATCGGGATCGTGCCCCAGGAACTGAATCTTGATGCATTTTTCACCCCGCGTCAGGTGATGGAATTGCAGGCGGGTCTTTATGGCGTGCCAAAATCCGAACGCCGCACCGACGAAATCCTGGCCGCCCTTGGCCTGTCGGACAAGGCAGACTCGTACGCCCGGTCGCTTTCGGGGGGCATGCGCCGTCGGCTTCTGGTGGGCAAGGCAATGGTTCATACCCCGCCGGTCCTGGTTCTTGACGAACCGACCGCCGGTGTCGATATCGAACTGCGTCAGCAGCTTTGGGCCTATGTCAAAGAACTGAACAAGGCCGGTGTGACGATTGTTCTGACCACGCATTATCTCGAAGAAGCCGAAGAACTGTGTGATGAAATCGCCATCATCAACAAGGGCAACGTGATCGCCCATGAAGACAAGCGCAGCCTGCTGCGCCGGATCGATCACAAGACGCTTGTTCTGACCGTGAATAACGAACTGAATTCGGTCCCCGATGTCTTTGCCCAGTGGGGTGGGGAACTTAAATCCGAAAATCAGATCGCCCTTCATTATCGTCCCAGCAACACCCAGATGGCCGAAATCCTTCAGGCCGTTCAGGGCAGCGGGCTTGCGATCAAGGATCTGTCGACCGAGGAAGGCGACCTTGAAGACATCTTCCTGATGCTGACCCGCGATAATGACAAGCTTCGCGCAGGCAAAGCAGCCTGATCAGGATCAGGGGCATATCCCTGTTGGCCCGATTGCGCCATGAACAGACAAAACCCCGCAAAGGCTTGCGGGGTTTTTGTTTTTGGTCTTAGGGTCGTGTTTGAAAACGGATTTTTGTCACGCATCTGGATGCCTCGTTCCATGTTTCGATCTTTGCTGCGTCTGAGTTCGGTTGTTCTTCTTTGTGCGGCGGGGGTAACCGGCTGTGCGCCGAAAATCGTCCCTTCCGGTCCCCCGGTTGCGCAGATATCGCTTGATGAAAACGTCTTTCACGCCAGTGACGGGACAGTACTTCCATTGCAACATTGGGGGGATATCGAAAACCCCGATGCGGTGATCCTTGCCCTGCACGGGATGGGGGATTACGCCAATGCGTTTATGGAACTGGGCGAAGCACTTGGTCCGGCCGGTATTGCGATTTATGCCTTTGACCAACGCGGTTTCGGACGCAGTCCGTCCCGGCCGTTCTGGGCGGGGATCAGCAGTATGGTCAATGATGCCAGCGATGTGCTGAGCCTTTTGCGTGCCAGATATCGGCAAAAACCGGTTTATCTTCTGGGCAATTCGATGGGCGGGGCGGTTGCAATCGTGACAGCTGCGACGCGCGGACATCTGATGGATGGTCTTGTTCTGGTGGCCCCGGCGGTCTGGAACCGTGATCGCATGCCCTGGTATCAGACGGCCCCGCTTGCCGTTATGTCGCACAGCTTGCCATGGTTGCCACTGACCGGTCGCGGGCTTGATATCTGGCCGTCGGACAATATCGAAATGCTTCGTCGTCTGTCGCGGGACCCGCACATGATGTCAGCGGTAAGGGTCGATCTGATTGCCGGAGTGGCCGATTTGATGGATCTGGCCCGCGTTCGGGCATCCGACATTCGGGTTGCGACTTTGTTGCTGTCCGGTCAGCAGGATCAGGTCATTCCGCCAGATGCGATTGATGCCCTTGATCGTGATTTGCAGGCCGCTGGCATGGCATCCTATCACCGGTGCCTGTATCAGGCCGGGTATCACATGTTGTTGCGTGATCTGAACGGGCCGGTGGTGATTGATGACATTCGCCGCTGGATTGCGGGTGGGGGTGGTGTTGAAAATTATTCCTGCACGCGATCTTGATTGCTTTTTGACCGCTGATCAGTGATCAGGTAGCATTTTTAATCGGTTGCAGAGCATTTCGCGGGTTGTCTAAACGTGTTGGAACCCCGATATGCCAGCAGTAAACGGAATTTCGGAGGATCAGGACCGCCATGCTAAGGACCATTCGGGCAAAGTTCCTGGGTGTCGCGGCCTTCTTTGTCGTTTGGCTGTTCGTGGCAACCGGTTTTTCGGTGATCCAGTCCCTTGGCATCAATGGTGATCTTGAAGCGGTGTCGCGCTATGTCACACCGGTCAAGGATGCGCTGTCGGATGTCCGTGCCCGTCAGCTTGAACAAATCTCGCTTCTGGATCGCTATATGCGGGTGGTCGAAAATGACGGACCGCATGCGCCGCTTCTCAATGGCATTGAAATCGAAATCAATGCCAAGCAAACCCAGATCGAACAGGCCTATCGCAAGACATTCACCTTTGCCGCCCTTGGTCGTGCACAGGCATCAGGCCATTTCGACAATGGCGTGTTGCTTGATCTTGATGTGCGCATGCGCGAATTCGCCGATGTTTCGGCACAATTCGCCCTTGGTGTCGAACGGTTGCTGGGGCGGGTGCGGGATGGTGATCTTCTTGATGCACAGCGTCAGGAAAACATCGTCCGCGGCCTTCATCGCAACATCGTTCTTGATCTGCGCAACGAAATTCTTCTGTTGGAAAAATATGCGGCCGATACGGTCGAAAGTGTTTCGCGCAGTGAAGATTTCCTGATCCAGGCCGAATTCATCATGATGCTGGCGGCGATCATCATCGGGGTGTCGCTGGCCTATTATCTGGCCCATGCGGTGGTGGTGGCCGTACGCCAGACCACCAATGCGCTTAATGGCATCCAGTCGGGCAAACTCGACACCAGCCTTGATTTCAAGGGCAAGGGCGATTTCGCCCGTCTTGCCGATGCCTTCAACCGGATGTCGCGTGAATTGCGCGTCCGTTTCCGGATGCGCGAACGGTTTGGCAAATATGTTGATCCCAAGGTCATCAACAATCTGATCAACCAGGAAACCGCGCTTGAAAACTCCGAAAAGCGCGTGATGACCGTCAGTGTTGTCAACCTGACCGGGTTTGACTGGCTGGCCGAACATACCCCGCCGGAAAAGCTGGTCGATTTCCTGAATGACTATCTGACCGCAATGACCGAACCGATCGCCAACCACAGCGGCATCATCGACAATTTTGTCGGGGACCGCGTGATCGGATTCTGGGGCCCGCCATTTTGCGGGGAAAATGCCCATGCCCGCCATGCCTGTCAGGCGGCGCTTGAACAGGTGGCGCGCTTTAACGCGCTCAAGACCAAATATGCCGACCTGATTGGCGATCACGGGCTTGATATCCGCATCGGCATTGCCACCGGCGAGGTGGTTGTCGGCTCCATCGGGACGGACAAATCACGTGCCTATACCGTGGTGGGCGATTGCGTGAACTATGCCAACCGTCTGGAAAAGGCCAACCGTGTATATGGCACGCAAATTCTGGCCTCCCATGAAACAGCCAATATGGCAGCCGGCGAGATCGAAATGCGTGATCTTGACCATGTGGTGCTTCTGGGGACGGAACATGAAGTTTACCTCTATGAGGTGCTTGCCCTTGGCGGTCAGCTTAGTGACGAACGTCGCGACTGGCGTTCCAAATATGAAACGGCGATGACCCATTACCGCGAAGGCGCGTTTGATCAGGCCAAGCCGCTTTATGAGGCCGTCCGTGAACTGGATGACAGCGACTTTGCCGCCCAGCTGATGATGAACCGGATGGAACGCCTGCAACGGCGTGAACAGGACCGCGAATGGAACGGGACCTGGGTTGTGCGCGATCCCTATGACCGGCGTGACGTTGAAAGCTGATTGCACAGCTTTGGGTGCAAGGTTACGTTAACCCGGCATGGTGATAATGCTGTAACGGCATGGGGGTCAAAAACCCTTGCCCGTTCGGGTCAAAACCTGTATCACCCATCGCACTCGGGCCACTTGATCCAGTCGTGGCCCCTATATTGCGCACCCGTAGCTCAGCTGGATAGAGCGTTGCCCTCCGAAGGCAAAGGCCACAGGTTCGAATCCTGTCGGGTGCGCCAAATTTGCGGGAATGAGCGTATGGTCCCCGACTTTCAACGATCTTGACACAGATTCTGTTTTATCTTCTTACTTGGGGGATAGAATTTTGGAGAGTTCATTATGCCTTTTCCAATGCATCCTAGGGTAGTATATGATAGAAATACTCTCGTTGAGGTGGTGTGCCAGGTTAGGTTTCCGACAATACTGAAGATCGAGGCTGAGCCGCCTGTTGCGTTCCAGGAGGCAATCAGGGCCAAATATCCTTTTTTTAATGAAAAAGATGTGATTCAATTCTCTATCAATGCGAATGATCCTGCTCAGCAGGCGCAGCAGAAAGGCAGAGTACTAGAGTTCATCTCGTCGGATCAGAAGTCGAAAATATATTTTTCAAAGAATTTTATATCATACCTGACTAACTCGTACGTCAGATGGGAGGATTTTCGTGCAGAAGCACATAGCTGTATTTCAAAGTTCTTAAGTATTTATGGTGTAAGTAACTTTACTAGAATTGGACTAATGTATCGAAATGTTATCGGTAGCGAACATGTCGGAACACTGAGTCCTAATTGGGGTGATCTGCTAAATCCTGCAATTTCAGGCATATATGCGTCGAGCGAGATAGATGAGGCTGTTGTCTCATCAATGAGGGGCACCTTTTCATCTGCGTTGTCTGAAGGTGGGTTTGTAAATGCTTTCTATGGGTCGGAAGAAGAAAGCAATAGTAAGAAATTTGCTGTTGATGCTGATTTCTTTTCCGAAGAAAATGTTACTGGTGGGGTAGATGATGTCTTCAGGCGACTTGATGTTTTTAACAGGAAATCAGGAAGCTTTTTCCGTTGGTGCATTTCAAAACAACTCCACGATCGGCTTGGGCCTAAGCCAGTCTCCGGAGGCAGTGGAAGTTGATCTTACATCGGATGATTGCACAGCCCTGATAAAGGTCTCAGTGGATAAAGTGCGTCAACGTAGCATTTGCAATGCTCTGTCTGCTCAAGAAAATGCTTCATACAGACTTCTGATCAGACAGAAGAACCTAGAGCTTGTATGGCTGGCGAGATGGTTTGATTCGTTCCACAATTCACTAGGTCTGCTCGAAAATAATGAAAATGGTAACCGCTTATGGTGGTTAAAGCTGTTTGAGGCAAATGAGGAAGATGTGCCATCGCAAGACGAAATTACCGACATTTTTAAACACTTAAATCGCATAATAACTGATGGTCATTTCGGAGACGTTGACCACCTGTTGTTCGTTCTTAGTGACGCAAAAATGAGTTTGGAGCTAAAGTCTAGCGTGGTTCGCTTCACGTACCCGTTGAGGGAAAAGCTCAGTGCATGGAAAACGGCAGTAGAGAATATCAAATCTAAGATCGAAGATAAGGGCGATAATCCCAAAGATCTTTTGTTTGGGTTAATCTGAGGGCTGCCGGTGCTTGTCTGTCACAAATCTGCCAGTTCAAATAGTATCCAAGTCGTTTCTGTAGGAATTGCGGAAACAGCAGACAATCAGCGCCATGTAGGAATTCTGTATAGGAAAAATGACCAATTGAGAGTGTGCCATTTGGCTTGGCATTGTATGTTGGTCGACCAGCTAGCGAGTGAAACAACGTCCTATCAATTCGATTGGGTCAAGATCGCTATCCCTGATACTCCTTTGCGAAATATCGTCTCTTTTCTTGAGCTCATTGCAAACTCAAGCAATGGCGACGAAATTCCATATTCGTTCCTAGGGCAAACCCAACCTTTTGACCGTGAGACTGGGAGGTATAATCCATCGGTTCATGAAGGGGATGGTTTGACTTGCGCAACCTTCGTTCTAGAAGTATTTAAGTGTTTAGGGCTTGAGTTGCTTGATGAAAGTAGTTTTGAAGAGCGCCCCGAAGACTTGGATTGGCAGCGAAAAATCGTTTCTTGGTTGCGCCGGAGTGATGTTGACGATTATCACTTATCCAAGTTAGAGAATTCAAAACTGGCTAAGCGTTTCCGACCGGAAGAAGTCGCAGCTGCCTCGGGTGAGGAGAAATTGCCATTGCAGTTTGCGGAGGCTGCATCAAAAGGTGTCGCGTTGGTTGCAGAACTACATAATTGTTGCCCATTTGAAGTGCCCAGAGTTGGGGATACATAGCTGCGACTGTTGCATTAGGCTGAACGAAATTAATGATCTAGGTTAAGTATTTAATGCGCGGCTACCTTCACGATTTTGCGGGCAATAACGTGCTGTTCGCAATGGCGGCACCGGCGGAATATGGGGATTTCCTCAAAGCGCGCTTTACGCCGCTGATGATCGGGGTTGGGCCGGTAGAGGCTGCTATTAATCTGACGGCGGCACTGACCGAGTTGAAGTTTTCTGATGATTTACCCGATCTTGTTGTGACGCTGGGCTCGGCCGGGTCCCGGACATTAGAGCAGGCCGAGGTTTATCAGGCGATTTCCGTGTCTTACCGCGATATGGATGCGTCGGTTTTGGGGTTTGAAAAGGGCTGCACGCCGTTTGTTGATTTCCCGGCCGAAATTCCGATGGAGTTGCGCATTCCGGGCATTCCCGAGGCGCGTCTTTCGACCGGGGCCAATGTGGTTTCGGGTGCGGCCTATGACGTGATTGATGCCGATATGGTCGATATGGAAAGCTTTGCCATCCTGCGGGCATGTCACAAGTTTGATGTGCCGCTGATCGGGCTTCGCGGCATTTCAGATGGCAAGGAAGAGCTTAAGAAACTTTCGGACTGGACGGCCTATCTGCATGTGATTGATGAAAAGCTGGCCGTTGCGGTCGATGCCCTGAAGACCGGGCTTGAAAATGGCGAGATCAGCATTCCCAAACGCTGATCCCGCCTGTTTTTCAACGACCCGCAATTTCGTTTCGATTACGAACCAGACCGGATCTGATCAAGGGTCTTGATCGGGGTCAGGGCCTGCGGGTCGACCTGGACCTCGATGATGGCGGGTTTGCCACTGGCCACCGCGCGGTCAAAGGCCGGGCCGAAGTCCTCCGTCCGTGTGACGGTTTCACCATGTCCGCCAAAGGCAACGGCATAGGCGGCGAAATCCGGGTTATGCAGTTCGGTGCCCGAAACGCGTCCGGGATAGTTGCGTTCCTGATGCATGCGGATGGTGCCGAACATGCCGTTATTGACAACAATCGTGATGATATTGGCCCCATATTGCACGGCGGTGGCAAATTCCTGTCCATGCATCAAAAAGCATCCGTCGCCGGCAAGGCAGACGACAGTGCGATCCGGATGGGCAAGCTTGGCCGATACCGATGCCGGAAGACCATAGCCCATCGATCCCGACGTTGGCGCCAGTTCAGTGCGATAGTCGCGATAACGGAAGAAACGATGCAGGAAGGCGGCATAATTTCCCGCCCCGTTGGTAACAATGGCATTATCGGGCAGTTTTTCGCGAAGTTCGGCAACCACATGGGCCATTTTCACATCGCCTGGCGTATCAAGCGGGGTGGAAAAGGCGATGTAATGGGCGTGTGCGGTTTCAATCATCTCATCGCGTGCCGATCCGTCAACCGGCTCCATCATGGCGATGGCACGCAGGAAGGATCGTTGTGACGCGTTGATCGCGATATCGGGGCGGTAAACCCGGCCCAGTTCATCGGGTCCGGCATACACATGGACCAGTTTCTGTTTCGGACAGGGGATATCAAGCAGGCTATAGCCGCTGCTGGTCATTTCACCCATGCGCGATCCGACCAAAATCACCAGATCGCTGTCGCGGATAAATTCGGCAAGTTTGGGATTAATCCCGATGCCGACATCGCCGACAAAATGGCTGTGCGTGTTGGGGATATAGTCCTGACAGCGGAAAGAGGTCGCGATCGCAACATTGTTACGAAGTGCAAACGATTTAAGGTTTTCAGTCGCCTCGCGGGTCCAGCCGCCACCCCCAACGATCATGATCGGCTGTTTGGCCTTGGACAGGGCATCGCGGAAACGCGCGACATCTTCGGGGGCGGTTTTGGCCTCGATCGGGACATAGGGTTTGGCGTCCGCGACCTCGGCACTTGAAGACAGCATGTCTTCGGGCAGGGCGAGAACAACCGGTCCGGGGCGACCCGATGTCGCGATGTGATAGGCGTGGCTGATATATTCCGGGATGCGGTTGATGTCATCAATCTGGCCGACCCATTTGGCAAGCGGTTCGAACATCTTGCGATAATCGACTTCCTGGAACGCTTCGCGATCGACCATGTCACGCCCGATCTGCCCGACCAGCAGGATCATCGGTGTGCTGTCCTGATGGGCGACATGCACACCCGCCGATGCGTTGGTGGCACCGGGGCCGCGCGTGACCATGCAGATGCCGGGCTTTCCGGTCAGTTTGCCATAGGCCTCTGCCATGATGGCGGCACCGCCTTCCTGACGGCAGATGACGGGATCAATGGCGGGATGATCCACCAGACCATCCAGAACCGCCAGATAGCTTTCGCCAGGCACCAGAAAGACGCGTTCCGCGCCATGCTGGGCCAATTGATCAACCAGAATACGACCGCCGTGACGCAGTTGGCGATTTTCCGTTTTCCCGGACATGTATGAAGAACTCCGTATGGTGGGGCAAAATACGTGATTTGCGTTGTTCATTTTTGGCGCGGTGGATGCGCAAATGCGATTTCATCACGAATTCAGGGCCAAGGTAAAGGTGTCAGCGCGATCAATTGGCGGAAAATCGAACATCGGGTTTAACGGTTCTAAAAGCTGGATTTTTTGCCAGCACGGGAACAGCATGATGTTCTGCGGGAATGCGGCATTGCAGCATTAGATTTGCAAAAACTGAAACTCCCGTTTGACAAGTTGGAAATTATTGTTACCGTTATGTTGTCCTTCGGGGCAGAATTTATCAAATAGCGGCAACAAATCGCCGCATGCCAATCAAGGCCTGCTGTTTCTTTGCACTGCAAAGAAGCGCGGGTTTTTTTTGTTTTAGGGGCTTTTAGTTTTGGGCGAGACGCATTCCAACCCGGTTTACCGGGTCGGCTTTCTGTATTCCGTGACCGGACCGTACCGGACCATCGCGCAGGATCTTTATGATGGCGCGCGCATGGCCCTGGACGAGGTCAATAACGACTCTGCCTTTGCATTTCGCCTGGTGCCGGAATTTCGCGATCCGGCCGGTGTGCCTGAACGTTATACCGAATTTTGCGACAGTCTGATCCGGCGCGACGGGTGCAAACATATCATCGGCACCATCACGTCGCTGGCGCGCAAGGAAGTGCTGCCCACTGTCGAAAAATTTGACGCCTTGTTGTGGTATCCGTGCCCGTATGAAGGTTTCGAATGCAGCGAAAACGTCATCTATACCGGGGCCAATCCCAATCAGCATATCCTGCCGCTGTTTGAACATGTTGTTCCGAAATTCGGGCGGCGGGTTTATCTGACCGGGTCGAACTATATCTGGGGCTGGGAAACCAACCGCATCGGGCGCGAACTGATTCAGGCCTGCAATGGCGAAGTGCTCGGCGAGAAGTACCTGCCGATCGACAGTGCCGATGTCGACCACATCATCGAAGATATCAAGGCCAAGAAGCCGGACTTCATCCTTAATAACCTGATTGGCAATTCAAGCTATGCGCTGTTTCGCGCCTATCAGAAACTGGGTCAGGAAGATCCGGAATTTGCCGCTGCCAAACGCCCGATCGTCAGTTGCAATCTGACGGAATGCGAATTGGGCCAGCTTGGCGAAGCGGGGATCGGGCATCTGAGTACGGCGATCTATTTCGCCAACCAGACCGATGCCGAAAACACCGAATGGCTGGCCAGATTCCATGAATTTGCCGGGGCTGATCGTATTCCGTCGGCCTTTGTCGCCCAGGGATATGCCACGGTCAAAATGCTGGCCCAGTCGATCCGGCGGGCCGGGAATGATGATGTTCCTGCGGTGCGCCATCACCTGATGCGCAAGCCGGTACAGACACCGTTTGGCATGGTTCAGATCGATGCGACCAACAATCATGCCGCCCTGACCCCGCTGATTGGCGAGATCGGCGAAGCGGGCTGGTTCAAGATCGTGTCGCGCGCGGATCATGCGGTCGTGCCCGATCCCTATCTTGTGCATTTTGATGCTGATGATTTCCGGCGCAAGGTCGGCAAACCCGGTGCAGGCAATTTGCGGGTGGTCAGCTGATGAAACGCACCAATCGTATTCCGAACTTCCGAGGTTGGCATGTCTGGGTCCTGCACCGTCCAAGTGCGGCGATCGATCCGTTATTGCGCCATCTGGAACGTCTCGGGATGACGGTTGACCGCTATTGGCCGGAATTGCCGCGCGGCGATGATGCCAATGTGAAGGCGGCCGATATCCTGTTTTTCGATGCCGATATGGGGATGGATGAACAGTTTCCCTGGACGCCCGATCAGACCCCGATGCCAAGTGTCGCCCTGATCGGGTCGGAAGCACCGGGGCGCCTTGAATGGGTTCTCAGCCGTCAAAGCGGGGCCCATTTGCAAAAGCCGGTTTCAACAGCCGGTGTTTTCAGTGCGGCGGTTCTGGCGGTTCATGCCTTTGAACAGCAACAGAAATTGCGGGCTGAGATTTGTGAATTGCGCAGGCGGCTGAAACTGCGTCCGGTCGTAGCCAAGGTGCTGATGACCGTGATGCTCAGCCACAATATCGACGAGCACGGCGCCCTTAAGGCGATCCGCGCCGAAGCGATGAAAAAACAACAAACGATCGAAGACTATTGCGCGGCAATCGTTGCGTCGGGCCGGACCGGTTCGGGCGACGGTGCACCGATTGTCACGAACTAACGAGACAGGGTGGGTATGCTTGTTCTTGCCGAACTGGCCAAAAGAAAACTGGCGCTTCTGGGGCTGATCATCATCGTGGTGATCGCGGGTTCAGCCCTGCTTGCGCCGTGGATCGCGCCATATGATCCGCAAAACCAGATGTTTGACGGCCTGACCATCGAAGGCGCGCCGATGCCGCCCGGCGGGCAGTTCTTGCTGGGAACCGATTTGCTGGGCCGTGATTTGCTGTCCCGTCTTATGTATGGGGCACAGACATCGCTGATCATCGGGATTGTCGCAAACGGGGCCGCGGTCCTGATCGGTGCCCTTGTTGGTGTCACGGCCGGGTTTTTCCGGGGCTGGATCGGGACCATCCTGATGCGGGCAACCGATCTGATGATGGCGTTTCCCGCCCTGTTGCTGGCGATTGTGCTGGCGGCAATTTTCAAACCCAGCCTGTGGATTGTTGCCATGGTGATTGCCATGGTCAACTGGGTCCAGGTTGCACGCGTGATCTATACCGAAACCCGGTCCCTGTCCGAGCGCGAATTCATCGAGGCCGAATGGGGCATCGGGGCCAGCCGGTTCCGTATTCTTTTCAAACATATGTTGCCGCATCTGTTGTCGACCATGGTGGTGTGGGCAACCCTTGGAATTGCGACCACGGTGCTGCTTGAAGCGACCCTTTCCTATCTTGGTGTCGGGGTGCAGCCGCCAACGCCGAGCTGGGGCAACATCATCTTTGAAAACCAGACCTATTTTACCTCGGCCCCGTGGCTGGTGTTTTTCCCGGGTATTGCGATCATTCTTCTGGCACTGGCCTTCAATCTGGTGGGCGACGCCCTTCGTGACATTCTTGATCCGACTCAGAAGGGGCGCCACTGATGATTGCCTATATTCTTCGCCGTCTTGTCCAGGCCATCCTGATCCTTCTGGGCGTCAGTATCGTGACCTATGCGTTGCTTTACATGCTGCCGGCCGATCCGGCGCGCCAGATTGCCGGGCGTTCGGCAACCGCGGAAACGGTTGCCAATATCCGCGAACAGCTTGGCCTTAATCTGCCATTCTATGAGCAATATCTGCGCTATCTGGGCAATCTTCTGACCGGTGATTTCGGTCGGTCCTATCTGCAAAAGACCGAGGTTGGCGAACTGATTGCGGCCCGTCTTCCGGCGACCCTTTTGCTGATGGCCGGTGCGATTTTCTGTGAACTTCTGTTCGGGCTGACGGCCGGTGCAATCGGCGCGATCAAACGTAATACACCGCTTGATCGCGGTTTGATGGTCGCATCGTTTGTCGGGGTATCGGCACCGCAATTCGTGGTCGGCATTCTGATGCTGTATCTGTTTGCGGTGGTGCTTGGCTGGTTCCCGATTGGCGGGTACGGCACGTTTGCGCATCTGGTGTTGCCATCCGTTTCCATGGGGTTCCTCGGGGCGGGGTGGTATTCGCGCATGATGCGGTCATCGATGCTTGATGTTCTGCGTCAGGATTATGTGCGCACCGCGCGCGCCAAGGGCCTTGGACGTGCCCGGGTATTCTTTGTTCATGCATTCCCCAACGCGCTTTTGCCGATCATCGCAATGATCGGCATCGATATCGGCATGTTCATGAGCGGCATTGTCGTTGTCGAGTCCGTATTCGGCTGGCCGGGCATCGGTCAGCTGGCCTGGCAGGCCATTCAGCGGGTCGACATTCCGATCATCATGGGTGTGACGCTGGTGTCGGCCTGCGCCATCGTGCTGGGCAATCTATTGGCGGATTTGGTGGCGCCGTTCATCGACCCGCGCATCAAGCTGCGCTGATGCAAGACCAAAAGACGCAGCAAAATCAGGAAGGAAACTTATGGAAGTTTATAGTCACAGGGAGAATATCAACAATGTTTAGCAAAGCACTGAAAGGTGTTGCACTGGCAGCACTGATTGCCGGTGCCGGCATGACGACGGCGCACAACGCCGCTGCTGGCGAAGGCAACATCACCGTGACCTACAAGGACGATGTTTCGACCCTTGATCCGGCGATCGGCTATGACTGGCAGAACTGGTCGATGATCAAAAGCCTGTTTGACGGCCTGATGGATTACGAGCCGGGCACCACGACGCTCAAGCCTGATCTGGCAACCGGCTATACGGTTTCTGATGATGGTCTGACCTATACCTTTACGCTGCGCAAAGGGGTCAAATTCCACAATGGCCGCGAATTCAAGGCATCTGATGTCAAATACACCCTTGAACGCGTTGTAAATCCGAAAACCCAAAGCCCGGGTGCCGGTTTCTTTGAAACCATCAAGGGCTTTGCCGAAGAATCCGCGGGTGAAACCGAAAGCCTTTCGGGTGTTGAAGTTGTCGATGATTACACCGTCAAATTCACACTGAGCCAGCCTGATGCGGCCTTCCTGCATAAAATGGCGCTTAACTTCGCGCATATCGTGCCCAAGGAAGAAGTCGAAAAATGGGGTCAGGATTTCGGCAAACATCCGGTTGGTACCGGTGCCTTTGCCCTTGAAGACTGGACCCTTGGCCAGCATCTGATTTTCAAGGCCAACCCGGACTATCACATTGACGGTATCCCGAAGCTTGATACCATTACGGTTGAAGTCGGTCAGGAACCGGTGGTCGCACTTCTGCGCTTGCAGCGTGGCGAAGTTGACATTGCCGGTGACGGCATTCCGCCGGCAAAGTTCCTCGAAGTCATGAATGACCCGGAATACAAGGATCTGGTTGTATCGGGCGAGCAGCTTCATACCGGCTATATCACCCTGAATACCAACATTCCGCCATTCGACAATGTCAAGGTCCGTCAGGCCGTCAACATGGCGGTCAACAAGGATCGTATCGTTCGCGTAATCAATGGTCGTGCCGTTCCGGCCAACCAGCCATTGCCGCCGCTGATGCCCGGCTACAATACCGATTACAAGGGCTATGCCTTTGATCCGGAAAAGGCCAAGTCCCTTCTGGCCGAAGCCGGTTTTGCTGATGGCGTTGAAACCACCCTGTTTGTTGCCAACACCGATCCGCAGCCGCGTATCGCCCAGGCCATCCAGCAGGATCTTTCGGCCATCGGCATGAAAGTCGAAATCAAGTCGCTGGCACAGGCAAACGTGATTGCCGCTGGTGGTGAAGCCGATCAGGCCCCGATGATCTGGTCGGGTGGCATGGCCTGGATTGCGGACTTCCCGGATCCGTCGAACTTCTATGGCCCGATTCTGGGTTGTGGCGGTGCGGTGCCGGGTGGCTGGAACTGGTCGTGGTACTGCAACGAGGAACTTGATGCCGAAGCATCAAAGGCCGATGCGCTTGCCGATCCGTCCCAGGCCGATACCCGCATTGATATGTGGCGCGACATCTTTACCAAAGTCATGGCCGACGCACCGTGGGTACCGGTGTTCAATGAACAGCGTTACACCATTCGTTCGCCGCGCCTTGTGGCCGATGACGCGATCCTCGTCGATCCGGTCCACATTCCTGTTCACTATGACTACATTGCGGTGAAATAAACATGTGCAAATGTGCGGATTACACGATCCACTCCGCGCACTGTCATCACGGGTGGGATCATTCGATCCCGCCCGCATTGACGGTCGCGCCCGGTACCACCATTGAATTTGAATGCGTCGACAGTGCCGCAGGCCAGTTCAATGCAAACAGTACGGTTGCGGATGTAACCGCACTGGATTTTTCCAAAATCAATCCGGTGTCCGGTCCTGTCTTTATTGACGGGGCAGAACCCGGTGACGCGGTCAAAATCACCATCGAAGGTTTCAAACCGTCGGGCTTTGGCTGGACGGCAAATATTCCGGGATTTGGTCTTTTGGCCGATCAGTTCGAAGACCCGGCCCTGCATATCTGGAAATATGATCCCGATACGCTGGCCCCGTCGCTGTTTTCCAAATACGGCAAAGTACCGCTGAAGCCGTTTGCCGGTACCATCGGCCTTGCACTGGCCGAACCGGGCCTGCATTCGGTCGTGCCGCCAAGGCGGGTTGGTGGCAATCTTGATATTCGCGATCTTGCCGCAGGGACCACACTTTATCTTCCGGTCGAGGTTGCCGGTGGCCTGTTTTCGATCGGCGATACCCATGCCGCACAGGGCGATGGCGAAGTTTGCGGAACGGCGATTGAAAGCCCGATGAACGCAACCGTGACCCTTGATCTGGTCAAGAATGCGCAGCTTGAATCGCCGCATTTCACCACACCGGGTCCGGTGACCAGCCATCTCGACAGCAAGGGCTATGAATGCACCACCGGGATCGGAAGTGATCTTATGACCGGTGCGCGTGATGCCGTACGTCGCATGGTGGACTGGCTGTGCAAGACACAGGGCATGTCGGCGGTCGACGCCTATATGCTGTGTTCGGTCTGTGGGGATCTGCGCATCAGTGAAATCGTTGATCAGCCCAACTGGGTTGTCTCGTTCTATTTCCCGCGCATCGTATTTGACTAAGGCGGCTTTTCGGGGCGGAGCGATCGAATTGTTCTGCCCCGGATTTTAAAATCAATAAATTACAGACTTTCTCAGGGTTGGCAGTATGACCGAACAGGGCAGTAAAGCGGTGGAAAAGATCCTTGAAGTACGCGATCTGGTGACACAGGTGGCAACACCAAGCGGCCCGAAAACCGTTGTCGATGGATTAAGCTTTGACCTTTGCCGTGGCGAGACGCTTTGTATTGCCGGGGAATCGGGCAGTGGTAAATCCATGACGTCACTGTCGATCATGGGGCTTCTGCCCGAACCGATGGCACGGGTTGCCAGCGGGGAAATCCGCCTGAACGGCACCGATCTCCTGACCCTGTCTGAACGGGCCATGCGCGACATTCGCGGCAATAAAATCGCGATGATCTTTCAGGAACCGATGACATCGCTTAATCCGGTTCTGACGATCGGACGCCAGTTGGGCGAAGCAATTTCAACCCATAATCCGATGCCCGGATCCCGGGTTCGGGCGCGTGCGCTTGAGGTACTCAAACAGGTTCGCATTTCCGAGCCGGAAAAGCGGCTTTCGCAATATCCACATGAATTGTCGGGCGGCATGCGCCAGCGGGTAATGATCGCCATGGCACTTGCCTGTAATCCCGATGTTCTGATTGCGGATGAGCCGACCACGGCCCTTGATGTCACCATCCAGGCCCAGATTCTGGGACTGATGCGCGATCTGCAACGCGAAACCGGAACCGCGATCATTCTGATTACCCATGACATGGGTGTTGTTGCCGAAATGGCGGACCGCGTCATTGTCATGAACCAGGGCAAGGTGGTCGAAAGCGGCACTGTGACCGATGTGTTTGAAAAACCCGATGATCCCTATACCCGCGGGCTTCTGGCCGCTGTGCCGCGACTGGGCGCCATGACCGGCACAGAAGGCCCGGCCAGCAGCGATGGCAAGGCGCTTGAACGCGGTTTGGCCAAACCCCTGGTATCGGTCAGGGACCTTACCGTGCGTTTCGATATTCGCGGCGGTCTTTTGCAGCGCGTGCAGAAACGCGTGCACGCGGTCGAACAGGTCAGTTTCGATATCTTTGCGGGTGAAACATTGTCGATTGTCGGTGAAAGCGGCTGTGGCAAATCGACAACCGGTCGGGCGTTGATGAACCTTATTCCCTGGCAGGGCGAAGTGGTGATTGACGGGCGCGAGATCGATGCCAATTCCCGCATCCAGACCCGTGAAGTTCGCCGCAATATCCAGATGATTTTTCAGGATCCCTATGCATCCCTTGATCCGCGCATGACGGTCGGGGAACTGGTGGCCGAACCGTTGGTGATCCATGGTCTGGCATCGGGATCGGAACTTGATGATCGGGTCGAATATCTGTTCAGGCGGGTCGGACTTCCCGCAGATGCAGCCAAACGGCATCCGCACGAATTTTCCGGCGGTCAGCGTCAGCGCATCTGTATTGCGCGCGCGCTCAGCCTGTCGCCCAAGGTGATCATTGCCGACGAATCGGTTTCGGCACTTGATGTATCGGTGCAGGCCCAGGTTCTTGATCTTCTGGGGGAATTGCAGGCGGAAAGCGGGCTTTCATATCTGTTTATTTCGCACGATATGGCCGTGGTCGAACAGATCAGCCACCGGGTGGCCGTCATGTATATGGGGCAGATTGTGGAAATCGGGCCGCGTCAGGCAGTTTTTGAAAATCCGCAGCATCCCTATACCAAAAAACTGATGGCCGCCGTCCCGATCCCGGATCCGCGCAAACGTCGTCAGGATTTCAGCCTGATCACCGGCGAAGTTCCAAGTCCGGTTCACGGGTTGGATTACCAGCCGGAACTTGCCGATCTGCAACAGATCGCAGCCCATCATTTTGTCGCGAAATCAGCAATGGAAACCGCGGCATAGGAAAAATGGCAGCAGCGGCATGGAAAGCGGCGGGCGGATCAGAAATACCGTTCGGCGATCCGCACGATGTCACCGGGCATGACAATGGTTGCCAGATTGGCCGGGATCGAAACCCGCGCTGTGTCATTACCGCGCAGGATTTCGATATCGTCCTCGTCCCCGCGATAGGTCATGCCCCCGCCAATCGCAATCGCATTTAAAACATTCATGCCCGGGACAAAGCTGTATGACCCGGGCTGATTGACTTCGCCAACGATGAAGAACGGGCGAAAGGCAACGACATCGACCGCAATATCGGGATGGCGCAAATAGCCGTCGAGATAGGCGTCATGAATGGCGGTGCGGGCCTGGCTGGTTGTCATGCCCCTTACAAAAACCGGCCCGATCAGTGCAAGGTTCAGTTTGCCCTGTGCATCGATGCTGAATTCACCCGACAGGTCCGGCTCACCAAACACCGTGACCCTGACCAGATCGCCGCTATCAAGCGAATAGATGGTTTGGGCGGCTCCGGAACGCGAAAGCGCGACGATCCCGACAAACATGATCAGCACAATCACAAGCAATCGGGTTTGGGCTGTGACGGATGTGACAATGCCGGTCATTTACATCTCCAGCTTCAGGCTGATCTGGCTTTGCAGGCGTGCGTAATCTTCGCCGTTGCTGGTTGATTGGCGAATTTCGTGGCCAACGGTGCTGTTGATCCGGGCAAAGCGGTTCAGCTGATAATCAAGGTCAAGGCCGATCGAACGTACCCTGTCGGTGCGTGTGGTTTGTTGAAAGGCATCGTTGCGATAACGGGCATTGGCGCCGATCTGTAACGTGCGCAGCAATTCATGGGTTACGCCGATGCCGGTTTCAAATGCCAGAATGCCGCTGGCACCTTGGACGGTGGTTTCGCGCACCGCCCGCGCAGCGGTAAATGAAAGGCTGGTCAGCCGGGTAACGGACCAGTCGATATCGGCCCGCAGCGTATAGTCGTTGATATTGCCAAATGCCGGATCGACGTAGCTTTGGCTCATCCAGCCGGCCCCAAGATCCGCCCGGATCAGGTCGGTCAAATCAAACCGCAGGCCACCATAAATCTGGTATCCGGCAGAATCGCGAACCCGCCCGCTATCATCGGGGGTTCTGTCATATTGCCGCTGATTAAGCGTGATTTCGCCATACGCTTCGCGGCCCGGATCAAATGGCATCACAGCGCGCAGGGTTTCACGGGTTTCAAGGCGGTCGCGATCGTCATTGCGGATCGCATTGCCATTGATGGCGGTGCTGTCTTCGAAATCAAGACGACGCAAAGACAACCGCGATTCATATTGCAAGCTGCTGGTGGCATATCGCCCGCCAATATGGGCGCGGACATCGCGATAAATCACGGGTTCCCGTGCGCCAGTCGGGACATCATTGCTTCCGCGTTGGTCATGCTGACGATGCCATTCGATTGCGCCATCAACCGATGACGGGCCAAGATCGATGCTTCCGGCGGCCTTGGCCTCGGCATCCTGATAATTGTCCTGATCGGATTTGGCAAAAAATCCAAGCTCCCCGCCGATCGTCATATGCATACGAAAGAACGGCCAGTCGCCGCTCAGATGAAGGCGCGGGGTGATCGTGGTGATGACATCTGATTGCGCATTGTCATCAGATAAAAAGATGTTGTCGTCATGTGTTGCGCGGTTGGTGATTTCAGGGGCCAGAACAAACCGTCCAAGGCGCATATGGGGGTCATCTTGTGACCGGGTTGGATTCGGACCGGATGACGCGCCAGGTTGGGCAACAGAACGCGTTGGGGTCCAAAACCCGGTCAGGAATATCGCACAGCACAACATGACGGGGACTTTGCCATGACCGGTGACGGTCCTGGCGACTGTTTGGGTGATTGTGCAGAAATGCCTGATCATCAAACAAGCCGCTGGTCATGACGAAAAACGTGACCCTGTCCCGGCCTCTGCCCGTTATGGTCCGCTTGACGGGCAGGCAGTCGCGATGTCGATGATCTGCGCAACGGCAAAAGAACGGTTGCAAACAGAATGATCCCGTCACGCAGCGGGTTCTGATCAGCGATATAATCCAGATCGCATCCCGTGCGCGCCCGAAGATGATGATGGCAGTCAACCGGGCCCCGCCATCCACGAATTTGTGCCAATCCCGTGATGCCCGGACGCATGGCCAGGCGGGCGTCATAGCCGGGCAGGGATGTGGCAAACAGGGCATGATCGGCGACACTGTGTGGGCGCGGTCCCACCAGCGACATCTCGCCGCGGATCACATTGACCAATTGTGGCAATTCATCCAGCCCGCTTATGCGCAGCCACCCGGTGAATTGATCTGAAAACCGGATGATCGGCGCCGATGACCGCCGGCAGGTCCGGTCACGCAAGGTGCGGAATTTGAAAATGGTGAACACCGTTGCATGTCTGCCGACACGTTTCTGACGGAAAATCGGGTGGTGGAATCCAAGTCCGATCAGGACTATGGAAATCGCAATCATCACTGGCGCAAGGGCAATGATCGCCAGCAATGAAATCAACAGATCACAAAGGCGTTTGAGGACGCAATGGCGATCGGCATTCACCCGGGAAAAGTCGGACAGGATTTCTGGTTTGTGATTTTCCCCGGTCAACCGCGATGCCCCCACATCTGGATGGTTATGTCAGTTCACATAACTCAGGGTAGATGTATTTTGCCGCTGATCAAGTAAATATATTATGGCCTTTGGTTGGTAGGGGGTTGTTTCTATTGGTTTTCCCGTCGCTTATCGCAAAGACGGTATTGATGAAAGGACCGTCTTCATCAATTGCGGCTGGCGGTTGACGCCGGTCTTGGAAAAAATGGTTTTCAAATAGGTTCTGGCCGAACTGTGCGAGATGCCGACAAGTTCCGCTGCCTGATCAAGGGCAAGACCTTCTGCCAGTTTCTGGGTCAGTTTTGCCTCGGACCGGGTCAGACCGAACAGATCCATCAGATCGTCAATCGCGGGTGGTTTTTGCTGTGCGGGATCAACAAGGATCACCATAAAGGTTGATTTGCCATCGGTCTTTTTGGGCACTCGCCGGATCAGAACAGACAGCTTTTCGCCGTCACGTTCGATCGTATAGCTTTGATGTTTGCGCGGCGCCATCTTTGCTGGCGGGTTCAGAAAACTTTCCAACCCCTCCGGAACGGGTTCAATGATCAGGCGCCCCTGACTGCCCGAATGAACAAGTGATGATCCGCGCATCAATTCGGCAGCCTGGGCATTCATATGCAAAATCGAAAGGTCGGCATCAACGGCAATCACGCCAAGCTCGAACAGATCAAGGAAATCGGTAGGAAGGGTATCTTCTGCCTGTCCCTGACGGGCTTCGATTTCTGTTTCCAGTCCTTCAAGAATGGTCTGAAGATTGGTCGGCTTGGGATAGAACCGAAATACCCCCAGCTCGTTAACGGCAAGCAAGGCCGACTGCAAATCGGCATATCCGGTCAGGATCACAATCAGCAGATCATGGCGAACGGTGCGCAATTCCGCAGCCAGTTCCAGTCCCGACATGCCCGGCATATGGATATCCAGAACAGCAGCCCCGATTGACGGGTCGGCGGCAATGGCATCGCGTGCCGTGATCGGATCATTGAAATAGACCGCCCCCCATTGGGGCCGCAAGCGCGCAAAGTTGCGCCGATGTGATGACAACAGATGTTCGTCATCATCGACAAAGGCAATCCGCACCGGCGTTTTTTCGGTCATCAAAAGTGCCCTCCACAAATGGGGATATTGGACAATGGCAGTCTGACACTATTCTGCAATCGTTCAAAGCCCCGCCTTTCGTCATATGCGCAAACTCGCCGGGCCAAATAACAAGAATTTCAGGACTTAGAGTAATTCCGGAGTTGCCCATTAATGGATGTGGTCAATACAAAACGCCCCGTCATTCTGATGGTAGATGATGATGAAAAACTGTTGGCAGCGGTGCGGCGCACCCTTGCGACCAGTTTTGAATTTGTCACATTTTCCGACGGGCAAATGGCACTTGACTGGTTGTCGCACAATCGCGAACGCACCGATCTTGTCATTGCCGATCTGATCATGCCGACTCTTGATGGTATCTCGTTCCTGAAACAGGCCGCCCGCATCGCGCCGATGGTCAGCCGCATGATGTTGTCTGGCAATATTTCGACCATTTCCCTGCGCGAAGCCATCAGTCAGGCCATGGTCACGCGTGTATTGGCCAAGCCGGTTTCGGTTTCTGTTTTGAAAGACGCCATTGACCGGGTCATCCAGACCAACAAACCGGCCGAAAAGCCGACATCGCGCGTGACGCCGATGATGGTCAATTCAACGATTGATCAGGCCAAATTTTCCACGGTTCTTCAGCCACGATTTGCGGCAAGTGACCTGGGTCTGTGCGGTGTGGAGGTTCTGTGCCGCATGCCGTCGCTTGAAAAGGATTTCGGTGTTGATGAAATCTTTGAGGCATGCCGCGATCATCCGGTAATCAACCGGCTGACCAGCCAGCTGATGGCGGTGATGATTGATCAGGCACCGCGATATCGTGCCTTGCTGGGCGATTCCAGCAACCTTGCGGTCAATATTTCTGCCTATTCGCTCAAAACGCCGGAATTCCTCGATCTTTTGATCCGCTTCTATGAAAAGATGCGCATGCGCGGTGTCGTCGTGACATATGAAATTCCCGAACGCCAGCTGGTTCCGGATGATCAGGAATTGCTGGGCAGTGTTTCGCGCCTTCGTGAACGCGGCATTGCGGTACTGATTGATGATTTCGGGTCGGGCAACAATTCGCTTGAACTGTTGCGCCACGAAGTCTTTGCCGGGATCAAGCTGGACCGTGAGCTTGTCCGCGGGATCATGACCGATTTCCTTGATGATGCCTTTGTCGAATGGATCGCGCAGGTCTGCTGGAAAATGGGGCTGTCGATTTCGGCCAAGGGCATCGAAAGCGGTGCGGTTGTCGAAAAACTGCAAGTCTATGGCATCACCGAATTGCAGGGATTCTATCTTGGCAGCCCGGAGCCGCTTGATGTCTGGGAAGAAAAGACAGCAACAGCCATGAGCGCGTAAAAGTGCTTGTGTCTTTGACTAAATTCACCTGTTAGTTATTGTTAAATCAACATGCTGTGACCACTCTTTAAGGCATGGTAGGGAGCATGGATATGAATATGAAAAGCTTTGCAAAGGTGTTGGCCCTTGTGGTCGCCATGGTGGGCTTCGTTTCTGCGGGGGCATCGGCCGGCGGGTCATTGAAGCTGACAAAACCCGATGGCGAGGTGGTAACGGTTTCCATGGAAAAGCTCATGGAAATGCCTGCGGTCGAGTTTTACACATCGACCCCCTGGACAAACGGGGTGCAGAAGTTCCAGGGCGTTTCCTTTGACCTGCTGCTTGAGACCTATGGCCTTGATGCCGATATGGTGCGTGTCGCGGCCCTGAATGATTACAGCGTCATTGTCCCAACCAACGTATTGCGAAATGACGGTGCCATTCTGGCCTATCACCTTAATGACGCGGAAATGTCGGTGCGTGAAAAAGGCCCGTTCTGGGTTGTCTTCCCCTATGACAGGGATGTGCGTTTCCAGACAGATACCTATTGGGCATATTCGGTCTGGCAGGTAAAATCTGTTGATGCAAAGAATTAAGGCGTTTTTTTTCAACCGTTCAGGCCGTGCCATGTTCTTTGGACTGGTGCTGTTTGTCGGTTTGTATGCGGTTCTGTCCGGGGCGATCATTCGCCAGCTTGAAGACGAGCGGTTTACCTATCGGGAAAATTTCGTCTGGGCGGTGTTTCAGATCCAGCGCCAGCTTTTCATCATTCAACGCGACATAGAAGCCGCCTTTGGCCGTGCCGGTCTTGATGACCAGGCGGTCGAAGACATCATGCTTGAATATGAAATCATGGTAAGCCGCGTATTTTTGTTGCGCGATGGCGAAGGTTTCCGCGTGCTGTTTTCCGTGCCCGAAGTGGCGGCATCCATAGACGCCCTGCAAAACCGGATCGATGAAGTCGATATCGCGCTGGAAAATGCCCCGGATCCAAGGTCAAAATTACAGGAACTCTATCGGTTGCTTGAACCGATGGGCGAACCGCTGCAACAGGCGGTGGTGCGGACCACGAATTTTGTGTCGGTCTATAACGCCCAGAATATCCAGACCGTGAAGCGCAACATTGAATTTCTGACCTATTTGTTCTTTGTCGGTGTTGTTGCAATGGCGGTGCTGGGGGCATTCATGATCCGTCAACGCCAGCGTGTTTTTGCGGCGGATATTGCCGCCCAGAAAGCCCGACAGGAACAGGAAGTCATCGAAGAGGCTGCCGATTACGCCAAGCTGCATGCTTTGGGGACGCTGGCAGGCGGGGTTGCGCATGAAATCAACACCCCGGCGCAATATATCCAGAACAATCTTGAATTCCTTTCTGACAGCTTTTCGGGTCTTGTCGATGCAGTGCGCCGCCAACAGGCCGACCCGACGGCAAAGGTCGACTTTGACCAAAGCAAAATCGATTTCCTGGTGCAGGAAGTGCCGCTTGCGATCGATGAAAGTATCCAGGGACTTGAACGGATTGCTGAAATTGTCCGGGGGATTCGCAAATTTGCCCATCCGGCCAATGACGCAATCGAACTGATTTCAATTCCCGAAGAAATCGAAACGGCGGTTACCCTGACCCGTAACCAGGTCAAACATGTTGCCGATCTTGATGTTCATATCCAGTCGGATGTCACCGAGGTCAATGGACGACGCAACCATCTGTCACAGGCGCTGATCAACCTGATCGTCAATGCATCGCAGGCCATCAAGGAAACCGGCCAGCGGCGCGGCCGTATTGATCTGACGGTGACATCGGACGACGACAATGTGTTCATCCGTCTGCGCGACAACGGGTCGGGTGTGCCGGAAGACCTGCGCGATCGCATCTTTGATTATTTCTTTACCACCAAGGAACGCGGTGTCGGCACCGGTCAGGGGCTTCCGATTTGTCGCAAGCTTATCCAGGATGATTTCGGTGGTGATCTGACCCTGTCAGAGGACTATGTCGACGGGGCCGAATTTGTTATCCGCCTGCCCAAAATCAATCCGTCCTATAACGCACATTCGCAAAATGATGCCATGCAGGGGCCAAGCGATCTTGGTGCGCTGCTGCGTTAGCCTGCCGAATGGAACATCTGGCCGGGATATGGTTTTTCGATACCGTGCGGCAGGTGGTTTTCGATGCAGCTGCGTTCCCAGACCGGCCAGATGTCATCGGCACCGCATCGTGAAATGAACCCGCTGGCAAGGTCATATTTGGCGGCGCGTTTCATGCCGTCCTTGCCAACGATGCGGGCAAAATACTGCGCAGCATAAACAATCAGCAGGGTCCTGGAATTCGGGGTCGGTGCAACTTCGGGCCTGTGATGGAACGCGATCTGTTCAACAACTTCGTGCGGGAATCCCCAATAGGCACAAATGGATGCAGATACTGCCGGATGGGCAAATCCCATTTCGGCAACTTCGGCGGAAATAATATCGCATTCATCGCGATCGGCCCGATCACGGCTGGCCTTGTAGCCATCGGGCATCACCCGTTTGATGATGATTTCCCCGATATGACACAAAAGGGCCGCCGCACGGACTTGATCAACCGTTTCAAAGGGCAGGTTTTGCAACCGGGCAATATTGGCAGCCATCTGTCCAAGAACCAGTGGTCGGTGCAGTTCAATGGCCGGCACGTTCGGGTCAAATTTGGCGGGCTGACCCAGTTCTGACCACAGAATGCACAATGCCTTGATCGTCTCGATGCCAAGCAGTTTCACAAGACCGATCAGGCCGGTCTGGCTATCGGCGGCGACAAGCTTTTCCCGTCGCGCCAAATCCCGTGCCAGAAATGTCAGTGCGGGATGATCGGCGGCAAATTCATTAAGTTCATCACGGCTTTTGGGGCCGGTGAACTGCAATATCGTGTGCAGGCGTTCAAAGGTTGCCGGCCATGCCAGTTCCCTGGGAACCCGTGTCAGAAGATCAACCAGCATCGGATCATGCAAGTAACGCCGCATGACCAGACCGCGCTCGACCGCGTGAATGATGTCGGTATCCTTGCAGGGTTTTGTCAAAAAGTGCTGGGTTGCGGTGGTGCCGTTTTGAATGGCGATTTCGTCGGCATAGCCGGAAAGCAATATGCGGGATGTCTGGGGATAACGGTTGGCAACAATCCGCAGGAATTCGGCCCCGTCCATTTCGGGCATCCGCATGTCGGAAATCACCACATCTGCCTGTTCTTCTGCAAGGCCGATCAGCGCACTTTCAGCACTTTCAAAAAACCGCAGCGACCAGTTTGGCCGTTGGCTCATCATACGGCGACGCAATCCGCGCAACACGTTGGGATCGTCATCAACAAATATGATCGAAATATCTTCGTACATGGTTCGGTCAGACAGATCTGGCTTGGGTTATCATAAAGAACCAACAAACCGCATCTTCGGGATGCAGCCTGTCGGGCCATTCAGTGCGACCTTACTTTGGCTGTTTTATCTGATCTCCAATATCCTCATATGAGGAGCCATAAAAAAACGGGCTGCTGTATCAGCAACCCGTTTGATCGGTGCGCTTAATGGGGTGTCAGATCAGAATTCGTAGCCGATCTTGCGATCGACCGAGAATTTGCCACCACCCTGGATCAGAACCGTCAGGGCAAGCAGACCCCACATTAACGGCATTTCAAATCCGCCATTGTTCCAGAAATAGCCAGCCGGGATATGGGTTGAAACGGCAACAGCCATGAAAACCAGAACAGCGGCGGCAACCGGACGGGTCAAAAGACCGACTGTCAGCATCAATCCGCCAACAAATTCAAGAAGGCCGATCAGAAGGGCAAAGACAAAGCCCGGGGCAAAGCCGATGCTTTCAAGCCAGCCAGCCGTTCCTTCAAGACCATAGCCGCCAAAGGCACCAAACAGTTTCTGTGCACCATGCGGAACCATCAAAAGGCCGGTGGTAACACGGATGATCACCGGGGCAAGCGGTTGCAGGGCGGACGTAACATTGCCAATGGCAGGGATGATCGAACGGGGTTTGTCACTGGTAAGCGAGGTCATGATTTTTCTCCTCGGGATGGCGGAGCGCGGTTTTCGCAGCTCAGGCCACCATGTCAAAAACAAGGGCTTCGGCATTGTCGGCATCAGAGAAGACAAGTTCGTCTTCATCCCGGATCGCCGCACCGTCACCGGCAGTAAGGGTTTCGCCATTCACTTTGACCGATCCGCGGGCCACCTGGATCCAGGCGATGCGGCCTTTTTCGATGCTGTGTTGTGCGGTTTCGCCATTGTTAAGGTGCGCAACATACAGATCGACATTCTGGTGAATGGTGATCGAATTCTCGCGGCCATCTCGGCTGCCGATGAGGGTAAGCCCAGATCCCGTATCGCGGCGTGCGATTTCCTTTTCTTCGTAACCCGGTTCCAGTCCGGCGGCTTCCGGAATGATCCAGATTTGCAGGAAATGAACCGGATCGGATTTTGAATGGTTGTATTCCGAATGACGGATGCCGGTGCCAGCCGTCATGCGTTGCAGGCGGCCCGGACGGATCACTGATCCGTTTCCGATGCTGTCCTTATGTTCAAGGGCGCCATCAAGAACATAGGAAATGATTTCCATATCCTTGTGGCCATGGGTGTCAAAACCGGCACCGGGAATGACACGGTCTTCGTTAATGACGCGAAGCGGTCCCCAGCCCATCCGGTTGGGATCGTAATAATGACCGAACGAAAAAGTATGGTTGGAATCAAGCCAGCCAAACTGTGCGCGGCCACGGGTGTCTGCATCTACTTTGATCAGCATTTGTCTGTACCTCCATGAGGATGTCTTCTGTTGGAGGTAGAATACGCTTTTCATAAAATGAGACAATTATCGCAATAATGCCCACAGTGTTGCGTTTAATGCGACAATAAGCCTATCATCGCGTCATATGACGCATCCCCAACCGCAGCCCAGGGATATTGCCCGTGGATAAAATGTCCAGTTTGCAAAGTTTCATCCGTGTGGTCGAAGAAGGCAGCTTTGCCGCCGCGGCCCGGGCCATCGGGCAGTCGCGATCGCAGGTCAACCGTGCGGTGGTCGCGCTTGAAGATGATCTGGGTGTGCAATTGCTGAACCGCACAACACGTACCGTTTCGGTAACGCCAAGCGGGCAGGCGTTTTATCAGCGGGCCAAGGCCATTCTGACGGATCTGACGGATGCCGAAGACTCCATTCGCGAGAACCCGGAAAAGCCGGCTGGTGACATTCGCATCAATGCACCAATGTCATTTGGCACCCTGCATCTTGGCCCGGCACTTGTCGATTTTGCCCGCATGTATCCCGATATCAGGATCGAATTGGCCTTGAATGATCATTTCATCGATCCGGTTGCCGATGGTTTTGACATGACGGTGCGCATCAGCCGCCCGACCGAAACCCTGGCGCTGATTGATCATGAAATTATTCCGATCCGGCGCGTGATTTGCGCGGCACCCGATTTCTTGCAGAAACATGGTGAACCGACAGATATCCGGGATCTGGCGACTTTGCCCTGTCTGCATTACGGCAATCTTCCGTCGGGTTCGACCTGGAAGCTGACCGGACCGAACGGACCGGTTTCGGTTCAGGTCAATGGCGTGTTTTGCTGTAACAATGCCGAAGTTCTGCGTGATGCGGCGGTGGCCGGTCTGGGTTTGGCAGAAATGCCGACTTTCATTGCCGGGCCGGAATTGCAAACCGGGCGTCTGGTGACGGTGTTATGTGATTATAGCCCGCCCGAGATTTTTCTTTATTTGCTCTATCCGCCCAGTCGGCAGCTTTCATCGCGTATCCGGCTTCTGGTTGATTTCATGCATGACCGGTTTGGCGGCCAGCCGCGCTGGGATCTGGTGCAATAAAACCCAAATCAGAACCGGATTGTTGCGATCCAAAACCTTGCATCCTGCGTACTGGTTACTAGGTTTTTGCATGAACGCATAACGGGACTGGTCGCAATGTCTGATTTCGAAATGCCAACATTGATGATGGTGTCGCACGGTAATAGCGGCAATGGCGGGGACCCGGCAGGGGATCTTGCCCGGTCGGTTGCGCCCGACTGGAACGGGCCGGTGTCGCATGGCTATATGCGAAGCAATCCGTCATTTCCCGATCAGCTCGCTTCCCTCAAGCGATCCGGACATGCAGAACGTCTGATCATTTTCCCGCTGTTTTTCAGTGAAGGGTATCTCGTATTCGAAGAACTGCCGCGCGATCTTGAACGTGCCGGATTGGGTGATGCAGTTGTTCTGCCCCCGGCCCTTAATCTTCCGGGCTTTGATGACCTTGTCGCCAGCAAAATCCGGGCAGCCGCCGCCAATCGGCGGTGGCGACTGGATGAAATGTCGGTATTTCTGGTGCCGCATGGCTTGAAAACCCTGACCGCACCATTGCCGGAAACGGTCCGTTTTGCCCGCCAGGTTCAGGGGCTTTGCGCCGGGCCTGAAATCTGCATTGGCAATATCGAAGGCAAACCGTCGCTTGCCGATTGGCGCGACCTTTGCACGCTCAAGAAAACCCTGATCATTCCGATGCTGGCTGGCGGTGGCACGCATGCGCGCGAAGACCTGCCCGAATTGATCAGTGCCCGCGACGGCGAAGAGATCGAAATTCTCGATCCGATCGGACAGTGGCCGGAACTTCCTGGTCTGGTACTTGATGAGGCCGGGCGTCATGTTGCCCGTCTTGCCGGGATGGCGGTGCCGCTGGGGCCGACAGGCGGTGATATCTGGGCCGAACGGATGGCAAGATCCGCCTGACCGCAACGGTCGCCAGATTAGCCCAGAACCGGTTTGAAGCTTGTTTCCGATGATTTCTTGAGAAGATAGTCGCGAAACAGACGTGCAGCACTGGTCAGGTTGGCATCACCATCATGGGCGATCAGCAACTGGCGCTTGGCCCAGTCATCGGCAATCGGTGCGCCGGCAATATTCATATGGCCGATATATCCCGCAACCGAACTTTTCCGCAAAAACCCGATCCCAAGGCCTGCGGCAATCATCTGGCGCAGGGACCCGAAACGCACGACCTTGATATGGGGATGCATATCAAGTTTCATTTTCGATGCGGCTTCGGAAATCAGGTCATCAATCACCCCGCCTTCATGCAGGGAAATGATGTCATATTTGGCGGCTTCGGAAAATTTGACCGGTTTGGGGGTGTCTGCATTGGGGATCAGCGGGTGACCTTTGGGGGTTACCACCCAGATCGGATCATCGCAAAACACATCATGGGCCAGATCGCCAAGCGGACTGTTATCGGCCAGGATCGCCAGATCAGCACGCCCTTCGCGGACGGCTTCGGCACTTTCGCGCGATGTCAATTCGCGGACATCAACAGTGATGTGGGGGAAATCGCGTTCAAAATCGGCCAGAAACGATGGCAAGCCTGTCAGAATCGCAGACGTCACCGCGGCAAGATAAATCTTGCCCTTTTCCCCGGCATTGAAATCGCGAAGCTCGTTGGAAAGATGGTTCAGATCGCCCAGAAGCTTTTCGCCATAGCGGGCAAAGATCGCGCCTTCTTCGGTCGGTTCGACCCCGCGCGGCAGGCGGCGAAGCAGTTTGACACCCAGCATGGCTTCGAGTTCGCCAATGCGGCGTGACACGGCCGAGGTCGCGATATGTTCGCGCCTTGCGGCTTCATTGATGCTTCCGGCGCGCACGATGGCGACGAAAAGCCGGATGGTCACGATATCAAACTTTTGCATGGAACCGTTGTCGGTGGTTCAGCCCGAAGCGTCAAGAAGTTTGAGGGTGCGGCAGATGTGCAGATCGTCGCACCAACCTCAAACGAAGGCGGCGGATGCCTTAACCTTCAACCTGACGCCATGCCTTGTTCCAGTCCGCAGTCAGTTCTGCGTGGGTTTTGGCCTGGGATGCTTTCATGATTACGGCAACCTGAAGGGCACGGACAAAACTGGTGAACCAGCCGGTGCGGACTTCACGTTCGATGCTGGTTGCGTCTTTGTAAGCAATCGTCGTCATGGCTCTAATCCTTTGCGACATCATCTGTCTTTGCGATGAATTCAGAGATACCAGACACCCTGCTTTGCGACTATTCTCCTTTCACCGCTATCCCGTTCTTGTTTGGAGAATGGTACTATTAACCAATTGAAAATAAATATTTATTCGATGTTGCGATGCGCAATAAGTCTTGGGGTTCGTGTGATTTTCGGCTTGGCGCGGGGGTTCTGTGCGCCAAGGTCCCTACGACTCAGGCAAATCCGTGATCGGTGGTCCTGTGTGTTTTTCGGGGTGGCAAATATCTGCTATAGCTTGGGAAATTTTCACAATCAGGGTCGCTGATATGACCGATACAATCGATAATCTTGCCTATGAACAGGCCCATGGCAGCGCGGTTCAGGACCATCTCGGATACAGGCTGGTGGAATGGGCAGACGGCCACGCGGTCGTCGAACTGGAGATGAAGGATTTTCACCGCAACCGTGTCGGGATCCTGCATGGCGGGATCTTGACCACGCTGATGGATACGGCATCTGGCTATGCGGTGTGTTTTTGCCCGGTTGCGGGGAATGTGCGTAAAACCATGACGCTTTCACTGACCACCAATTTCATTGGTATGGCCAAGGATGGGCTGGTGCGTGTGGTTGCCCGCAAACAGGGCGGGGGACGCAAGATCGTCTTTACCGAGGCAGTGGCCTATAACGCCGATGGCGAAGTGATCGGGACGGCAACCGGGACATTCAAATATCATTGCGGCAGTGATGACCCCGATGGTGTGCCGCGTGATGCCTGATCGCGATTCCGATCGGTCCAATTCATGCAAAAGGGCGCGACCGGTTGATCGCGCCCTTTGTGTTTGTTTGAAACCCGAAGATCCTAGTTCGGCATCTGCCACTTGCCATTGACCAGACGCGGGATATTGAGCGGGTTGGCATCCTTGATCGGGGCCGGAAGCAATGCATCCGGGAAGGCCTGATAGGAAACGGGACGGACAAAACGCTTGATGGCGAGTGACCCGACCGAGGTCGAACGCGAATCCGTGCTTGCCGGATAAGGACCGCCATGCACCATAGAATGGCAGACCTCAACCCCGGTCGGCCAGCCATTGATCAGAATACGGCCTGCACATTTTTCAAGCGCCGGACGCAGGGCATTTGCCAGATCGGCATCGCCATCGACCATGTGGATGGTTGCGGTCAATTGCCCGATCAGTGTCGATGACAGCGCTAACATCTCATCAATGCTGTCGCACTCGACAATGATCCCGGCCGGGCCGAACATTTCCTCAGCCAGTTCCGGGTTGGCTTTCCAGTCGGCGGCCGTGGTGCGGAAGATGGCCGGGCTGCCTTCGAATTTGCCATCAGAGTCGCGACGTTTCAGCGGGCAGGTCACCTTGGCATGTTTGCTCATGGCGTTGGTGACGTCGTGATAGGCGCTTGATACGCGATCAGTCAGCATGGCGGCACCACCGACCTGACCCAGTTCGGCAGCTGCGGTTTCGATGAATGTTTCAAGATCAGCGCCCTTAAGCGCGATCAGAAGACCCGGATTGGTGCAAAACTGGCCCACACCCATGGTCAGCGATCCGACCCAGCCCTTGGCAATATCGGCGGCCTTTTCGTTCATTGCCTTGGGCAGCAGGAAGACCGGGTTGTTTGAACCAAGTTCGCCATAGAACGGGATCGGCTCCGGGCGGGAAACCGCAATGTCAAACAGCGCGCGCCCGCCACCGGTCGAACCGGTAAAGCCAACCGCCTTGATCAGCGGATGGGCCACCAGTGCCTGGCCAACCTTGCGCGTGCCACCATGGATCAGGCTAAAGACGCCCTTGGGCATGCCGGTTTTGATGATGGCGGCCTCAATCGCCTTGGCGACGATTTCAGATGTGCCGGGATGGGCGGCATGGCCCTTGAAAACTACGGGGCAACCCGCGGCCAGTGCCGATGCGGTATCGCCGCCCGCGGTCGAAAAGGCCAGCGGGAAGTTGGATGCCCCAAATACGCCAACCGGACCGAGCGCCTTGTTCATCACGCGGATGTCGGGTTTTGGTAGCGGCTGACGGTCCGGCTGTGCGGTTTCAATGCGGGCTTCGAACCATGACCCTTCTTCGATCCAGTCGGCAAAGAAGCGCAGCTGACCAACCGTGCGGCCGCGCTCGCCGGTCAGGCGTGCAGCAGGCAGGGCAGATTCAAGGTTGCCGATTTCGGTAATTGCATCGCCGCGCGCATCGATTTCATCCGCAATGGCGCGCAGGAATTCCGCACGTTTGGCCGGCAGCATGGCGGCGAATTCTTCGGCACAGGCCTGGGCTGCTTCGACCGCTTGATTGACGATTTCCTCGGTGCCGTGCTGGAACTTGGTCGGGAGCTTTTCACCGGTTGACGGATTGTCGGCCTGAAACACGTCCGGGCCATTCAGCCACTCGCCTGCGATGTAATGCTGTCCACTAAGCATGTGGGTCTCCTGTGGGGTTATGTCCTGTGCCGGATGGGCCAGCGCAATGCTTTTTGATCGATCCGATCTGCAAGTACCATGTGCAAACAATCGCACATGGTCAAGCCGGTCAGAACGCCCAAATGGCGCAGCCCTGATAAACTGTGCGCAGCTTAGAGTCCGGGTCGGCAGATGTAAACATCATACAATATGATAATACTGCGCCGATCCGCCGGAAGCCGCTTTTCGGGGACCTTAGCAGAGCGGCCCAAATCAGTCGAATATTTTATACAATCATGAGAAAAGAAAGCTTTGAGAGCTGAAAAGCCTTGTAATCGATGGGTCTAATGCAAAAAAGGCGGGGAACTCCCCGCCTTTTTTATTAGTCATACTATTGCTTCGAGAGTTTAGAACGTGCCGTTCAGGCTCAGGAAGAAGTTACGCGGTGCGCCGTAATAGTTGAATGTCGAGGTCGACGCGACACGGCTGTAATATTTCTCATCAAGAACGTTATTGGCATTGAGTGCGAGCGACAGGTTGTCATTGATCTGATAAGCAACGCGGGCATCAACAACGGTGTAGCTTGGCGCTGCAATCGTGTCGTTAAACACCCAGCCATCCGACCATGTGACGCCACCACCAACACTAAGGCCGTCAACGGCACCCTCGTCGAAGGTGTAATCCGTCCAGGATGTAATGTAGTGTTTCGGCGCATAAGTCCGGTAAGAGCTGTCAGACTGACTGCCGATATCGGTGCTGTAGATATAGGTATAACCAACGAAACCTTGCCAGTTATCCATGATCTCGCCGCTCAGTTCTGCTTCGATACCACGGGTACGGATCTGACCTGCGGCAACACTGGCATTGGTATCATTGGGGTCGGTAACCGCGCGGTTTTCATCTTCCATCTGATATGCAGCGATGTAAGAGTTCAGCAGTCCGCCGAAATGTTCGCCTTTGACGCCGATTTCAAACTGTTCACCGGTACGTGGCTCGATCTGTGAACCGGTTGTGGTGGTTTCACTTTGCGGGTCATAAATCGAGGTGTAGCTGAAGTAGGTCGAGAAATCTTCAGTCAGGTCGTAAACCACACCGGCAAAAGGCGTGAACACAGCATCATCAGATGTGTTGCTGTCGCCGTTTGAACCATTCACCAGGCCTTTTTGAATGGAGTTGTACCAGCTTGTACGGCCACCAAACGAGAAGGTGACATCATCAAATGTCTGGAGTTTCAGCTTGGCATAGGTACCGAATTCGGTGGAATCCTGATCATAGTCGCTGCGCGTGCTCAAAGAGGTCGGAATGCTGAGCGACGGACTGGAAATGCTTGCAGTACCAAGGTTTGCAAGTTTCTGAACATAAGAAAAGTCGGTGTTTTCGATATCTGCACCGACCGTCAGGGTCTGTTCATAGCCAAACAAATCGAAGTTGTGATTTACATATGCATCCGCAGCAATTGCCTGTTCATCGGATGCCAGATCAAGTGCACGGTAGGATGCGGTATTTGACGCCGACGCCGTTGAGATCGTGTAGGCGTAGAACGCATTCATGTTTCGGTTGGAGAAACGAAGCGAGAATGCACCTTCGGTGTCGTCAGAGAACTGATGTTTCAGATCAAGGTAAACATCGTCCATGGTGTTTTCGAAGGTGTTCCAGTCCGCACCGGCAAAGGTTGAACGCGACACATTCAGCAAACTGCCATCGGATGCAGCCGGAAGGCCGTTATGGGGAACCTGGTCCTTGTGCTCATGGGAAAAACCAAGGGACACAAAGGTGTCATCGCTGATATCCGCATCAAAGGTGACATATCCGAGTTCGTTGTTGTTTTCCTCAACATCAACAAAGCTGTCACGATAATCAGCAGACAGAATGGCCCGGGTGCGAACACTGCCATCTTCTGTCAGCGGTACGGAGACGTCGCCCATCGCGCTATAGTGGTTCCATGAACCGTACCCGACCGAACCCGCACCACTGAATTCGTCATTTGCCTGTTTGCGGATCAGGTTGATTGTGGCAGATGGCTCGCCCGAGCCGCCATACAGTCCTGCCGGGCCACGCAGAACTTCGATGCGGTCATACATCGCAAGGTTTGGCAGCGTGCCATCGCGACTTGAAAGTGGCACCGAGACACCGTTGGTTTGAACATCTGCGACTTCGTAACCGCGTGAGAACAGGGACGAACGACCAGCAGTATTTTGGGCAACCTGAACGCCTGTGGTGTAACGCATTGCGTCATCAAGATACTGGAAGTTCTGCTGTTCTATGCGTTCACTGGTGACAACACTTGCCGTCTGCGGCAGTTCGCGAAGTGATTCGTTCCCTTTTGAACCAACGCTTGCCACAGTGGTGGTAAAGCTGCCGGTGCCTTCGGTGGCGGCTGGGTCGCCCGGGTTTGATGTGCCCTGGGCTTCGACAACAACCGGGTCGAGCATGGCGTCGCCGCCGGCAACCAGGGTGACGGAATTGTCATCGGTGAAGCTGAATTTTACGTCGCTGCCTTCAAGCAATTTTCCAAGTGCTTCGGCTGCGGTCATTTTGCCGTTTACCGCCGTGCTGGTCAGATTTTCGACCTGCGCGGTATCATAGAAAATCTGGATACCGGTTTGCTGGGCAAACGCCAGAAGCGCATCATTCAGGTTTTGAGATGCAATGGCGAAGTCGAAGGTCGCACTTGCTTGGGCAATTTCGGTCTTGCTGCCGGTCTGGGCGGCTTGTGCAGCCTGTGCATCGACCGGTGCAAACAGCATCATCGCCCCAAGCGACATTGCGGTACCGGCCAGAAGTTGTTTGGCGATGCTGCGCTGTGATGCGCGCATATTACGATGATCGACAACACGCGTTGCCGAGGTTCCCCTTTTGGAGGCCATTTAGCCATCTCCCCTAGGTCTTCACATTAATTGATAATGCAAGTAGGTCGCATTATCTCTGTCCTACAGGAGAAGACGCGCCGGTTTTCCGATCCGGTAAAAATATCCGAAATTTTTTTTGAAAATTTTCAGATACAGAATTTCCGGTACCGGGCCCCGTCAGGAAATGGCGGTTTTCTTGGGGTTATTCGACGAGGAATGTCGCAACATGCGGTATGCTGTAGCTTGAAGCACCAAGGCCCTTGCTGATGACATCGACTGCCTGATCGATCTTGTCGATCCGGAACATGCCGCTGACTTCACGATTGGCAAGATCGCCACTGGCAATCAGGATCGGGCCGCTGGCATAACGATTAAGCGTCCGCGTGACGTCCGACAGGCGGGCATGGTCAAAAATTAGGAAGCCGTTTTGCCAACTGGTGCTGGTCGCCAGATTGATCTGTTGTACCGCGATATCCGAAGCCCCGGCGCGGATTGAAATGCGTTCACCCGGTGACAGAACCAGACTGGTATCAGCCTGTGCGACATCGGGGGTTACCATAATCTGATGTTCGATGGCCGTGACGGTCAGATCATGACCGTCGTCGTAATCGCCATATTCAACATCAAATTTGGTCCCGAGTGCGCGTGTGGTGCTGTTTCCGGCATGGACGACAAAGGGCGGAACCGTGTCGCTTGCAGGGGCGACATCAAAGCTTGCCCGCCCCGAAATCAGGGTGACGGCGCGTTCGGTGTCGCTAAATGCAACATCGATTGCTGATGCGGAATCAAGAAGCACGCGACTGCCATCAGCCAGTGTCAGCGTGGTGATTTCCCCATGTGCGGAGCTGTGATCGGCAAAGGATCGCGCCATCAGGTCGGGCAATTCAATGCCGCCAATCACCGCAAGCACAATGGTCGCGGCGATCGCAACAATATGCCAGCTGCGTTTGGCGGGGCCGGTGCTGGCATCGTTTGCGGCCGGGCCGGGTTGTTTCAGGTCTTCTGGATCAATCAGGGCAAGGTCATCCCAGACCGACTGCGCGTTTTCATAGGACTCGGCATGGGCCGGGGTGCTTTGGATCCATTCGCGGCTTGATGCGTGGCCGGATTGCCGGGCGGCATCGGATGGCGACTGTTTGCCGGTTGTGGCCACAGCATGATCATGGATCACCCACGCGGCTGCGTGTTGGTCCATTTCATCAATTTCGGGTTTGTTTTTGCCCTGTGCCACGAACTGCTTCCTGAATTTCGGTCTGTTTATTATGACGTTTCACATCGTGAAAAACGTACATCTTTTTCATTCGGCCTGATGTTTTTTGAGTTTGGTTACCGCATGGGCCAGCGCAGTTGCCAGATGTTTCTGGACCGTGCTTTCCGAAACCGACAGTTTCTGTGCGATTGCGCCATAACTGTAACCTTCAATCCGTCCGAGTACAAAAATTTCCCGGGTGCGCGGCGGCAATTCGGCAATCGCCTGTTGAAGGATTTTCAATCTTCGCCGGTCACCGGTCTGGGTTTCGGCATTCGGGCGATCATCGGCAATCAGCGCCATGGTGTCGTGATCTGTGGGATCGGTACGCCGCCGGCGTTGCGCCCGGATATGGTCGATCGCCAGATTGTTGGCCGTTTTGTAGATAAAGGCGCGGCCATCCTCGATGATGATGTCGCTATCGATCCGGAGCAAACGCGCAAAAGTTTCCTGAGTCAGATCTTCGGCAGTATCCGCACATGACAATTTGCGGGCAAGGAAGCGTCGGACTTCTTCGCCATATTGCCGGAATAATTGCTGGGTATCGGGCTTGCTCGCCATGGGATCAGTAGCTGTTCAGGGTGATTCCCATGATAATCATTGTGATAATCAATCGCAACTATATTGATCAGGAGATCAAAAACATGGCTGCGTGCCTGTTGCGTCCCGGCCACTAAATCGTGGTCCGTTTGGGGCAGCTTTGTTGCCGACAGGCCGAACCAATAAATCCGCAGCGGTGTTTCGGGCATGCCATGTGGTGCGTCATCCCAGGTGTGCGGTGATTTGGTCCGGTCTGGTCTTGGTTGGCGTGGGGTGGGTATGTTCCCGAAGGTACTGGTTGCCCCGGGTTGCCTCGGGCACCGGTCAGCTTGCAGCTGATTTTGGTGTGCGGCCAAAGATGCTGGCAAAGTCCGTCTTGCCGGGTTTGGGACGCTGAAGTTGCAGTCGGTCGCGAATGGCATCGAGATGGCGCGACATTTCGGCTGCTGCAATATCCGGATCGCCGCTTGTCAGTGCTTTTAGAAGATCGTCATGTTCGGTATGTGAGCAATCGACAGGTTGCGGACTTTCATACATGGCAATGATCAGCGATGTGCGCAGGATCAGGCGTTCCAGAAATTCTTCGATCACCAGATTGCCGGTCAGGCGGGCCAGAAGCAGATGGAACTCGCCCGACAGGATGATGGCAGCACGATGATCGCCGCGATGATGGGCATCATGTTCCCGGTCCAGATGGCTTTTGATCTGGGCGGCACGCGCGTCCGTCATGGAAACCGCAACCTTGCGGGCAACGCCGTCTTCGATCATGCGGCGGGCTGAAAAGACTTCGATAGCCTCGTCGATGGTTGGTTCGGCAACAAAAGCCCCGCGATTGGGCACAAGGTTGATCAGCTTGTCATGGGCCAGTTGCAGGAACGTGGCGCGAATGCGTGCGCGGCTGACGCCAAAGGTCTTGGCCAGGTCTTCTTCGACCAGTTTCATGCCCGGTTCAAGACGGCGATCAAGGATCGCGTCGAGCATTTCCTGATAGATCATTTCCTCCGGGCGCAGCTTGCCACTGCCTTTATAGCTGCCGGTTTCTTCGGCCTTGGCCATCTTGACGATGCTTTCCGTCGTTTATGTTTTCGCGCGATATATTCTTTCTACAAAATTGTTGACGATTTGGACAATAAAAAATCACCCCATCGAATGAATGTCATGCGCAAAGATTGCATTTAAATTGACCACGTAAACCATAATGCGCAAAAAATGAACAATACGTGAGCATAAAACAAGCAGTATTCCCGCCATGTTTGCCCGGATAGGTCGGAAGTCCCGCACGAAACCGCCAATAAAAACAAGTGGCACGCATTTTGCCTGCAATCGACAACAGGATTGTTAACAATTTTGCATGCAGTGACGGGTGAGCGGATGAAGGGCAACGGAGCCATCGAACTAATTGCTGTCAGTAAGTTTTATGGCAGCACGCAGGCGGTCAAGTCCATTGACCTGCAAATTCCCGCAGGGGCGTATTGCTGTTTGATTGGCCCGTCGGGCTGTGGCAAGTCGACGACATTGCGCATGATCGCCGGTCACGAAGTGATCAGCGAAGGCGATCTTCTGATCGGGGATCGCAATGTGACCGAATTGCCGCCGGTCAAGCGTGGCACGGCGATGATGTTCCAGAATTACGCGCTTTTCCCGCATATGACCTGTGCGGAAAATGTCGCCTTTGGCCTGAAAATGCAGGGCGTGTCGCCAGCCGATCGCAAGGAACGGGCGATGGAAATGCTGACGCGGGTGCAGATGGCCCAGTTTGCCGATCGCAAACCCGATCAGCTTTCCGGTGGCCAGCAGCAACGCATTGCCCTCGCCCGTTCATTGATTACCGAGCCATCCGTTCTGTTGCTTGACGAGCCGCTTTCAGCACTTGATCCGTTTTTGCGTGCACGCATGCGCGACGAGCTGCGCCGTTTGCAGCAGGAACTCGGCATTACCTTTGTTCATGTGACCCACGCCCAGGACGAGGCCTTGGCGCTTTCGGACATGGTGGTGGTGATGGAAGACGGCATCATCCGTCAAAAAGGCACACCGCAGGAAATCTTCAACCAGCCAAAATCGCGCTTCATCGCCAATTTCATGGGCGGTCAGAACATTTTCAAAGGCACGGTTTCGGAATCCGGTCCTGCGGGCACATTGCTTGCGCGGGGGCCAGACAGCTTTTTCCTGCCGGGCTTTGCGGAAGGCAAGGCGGGCGAGGAACTGGAATTCACCATTCGGACCGATCTGATCGGTCTGGATGAAACGGCCCCGCAAGAGGCCCAAAACGGGCAAATCCCTGTCGAGATTACCACGGTCGAATATCTCGGCCTTTGGGTAAGGATCGTCGCGACCACAAGCGACGGCAAGGAAATAACCCTGATGAAGACCGAAAGCGAATTTCGGCAGGCGCCAGTAAGGCGGCAGGACAAATACATCGCCTATTGGATGCCCGAACATGCCCATGTTCTGGCGTGAATAACCAACCAAATCAAAACAATCTATCAGGAGTGCTTCACATGACGATCGAGACCAAGAAGTCAAAGAATTTGCTGAGCGATGCCGGTGTATCGCGCCGCGGTTTTGTCAAAGGGGCGGCTGCCGTAACCGGTGCCGCGATTGGTTCTGGTGCCATCACCGGGTTCCCGACCATCTGGGCGCAGAACATCAAGAATGTGACGCTGCGACAGTTCGGTACCGGTGTTTCGAACATCAATGCGGTTGCTGACAAGGTCAAAGAAGATCTTGGCTTTACCCTTCAGATGACAGCCCTTGATTCCGATGCGGTTGCCCAGCGCGCCGTGACCCAGCCGAACTCGTTCGATATTGCCGATATCGAATACTGGATCTGTAAGAAAGTCTTCCCGGCCGGCACCATGCAGCCGATGGATACGACCAAGCTTAAGAATTATCAGTATATTTCCAAGCTGTTCATCGATGGCAAACTGACGCCTGATTCCGAAATTGCTCAGGGCACCGCACCGCATACGGTCGGCTTTGTTGAAGGTGCGGACAGCACCACATTTGCATCGGCACCGACCCAGTGGATGACCCTGATCCCGACCATTTATAACGCCGATACCCTTGGTATCCGCCCGGACCTGATCAACCGTCCGATCACCAGTTGGGCCGATCTGCTTGATCCTGAATTCAAGGGCAAGGCATCGATCCTGAACATCCCGTCGATCGGCATCATGGATGCGGCGATGGTTTGCGAAGCCATGGGCGAAGTCACCTATGGCGACAAGGGCAACATGACCCAGGAAGAAATCGACAAGACCATCGCGGTGATGATTGATGCCAAAAAAGCCGGCCAGTTCCGCGCCTTCTGGAAGAGCTTCGATGAGTCGGTCAACCTGATGGCATCAGGCGAAGTTGTCATTCAGTCCATGTGGTCACCGGCGGTTGCAGCCGTTCGTTCCAAGGGCATCGCATGCACCTATCAGCCGCTTAAGGAAGGCTATCGTGCATGGGGTGGCGGTATCGGCCTTGCCAAGCATCTTTCGGGTCTCGAGCTTGAAGCGGCTTATGAATATATCGACTGGTACCTGTCGGGCTGGGTTGGCGCGTATCTTAACCGTCAGGGTTACTACAGTGCGGCACCGGAAACCGCGAAGAAGTTCATGTCCGAAGACGAATGGGGCTTCTGGATGGAAGGCAAGGAAGCCCAGGGCGATATCCTTAGCCCGGATGGCAAGGTCATGGAAAAAGCCGGTGCGGTTCGCGATGGCGGTTCCTACGAAGAGCGCATGGGCTCGGTCGCGTGCTGGAACTCTGTCATGGACGAGAACAAGCACATGGTCCGCAAGTGGAACGAATTCATCGCGGCCTAAGCGTGGGTTCAAAGATTTTGATCGGGCGCGGTTTTGGCCGCGCCCGGCACCCCGGTTTAATAATTTCAGTTGTCCGGTTGATCCGTGTGTGCGGCAGTTTTTGTGCCAGACAGCAATGTCAAAGCACCGCGGCCAGAGCTTTTAGAGACAGATAATGGCTTTTGATACGTCCAAACGATCGTCCTATTTTCTGATCACGCCGATGGCGGCGATCTTTGCGGTCTTTCTTGTCATACCGCTTCTGACCATCGTGATTGTCAGTTTCTGGGACTATGACGAATACCGGATCCTGCCCGATTTTATTTTGGAAAATTACAGCTATTTGCTTGGGTCATCGGTGACCTGGAAAATTTATCTCAATACGTTGAAATATGCAGCACTGACCTGGGTCTTGACCCTGTCGATCGGCTTTACGGTTGCCTATTTCCTGGCGTTTCATGTGCGCAGTCTGACCTGGCAGATCGTGCTTTTCATGCTGTGTACGATCCCGTTCTGGACGTCAAATATCATCCGGATGATTTCGTGGATTCCATTCCTTGGTCGCAACGGTCTTTTGAATTCGGCACTGATCAATCTGGGAATTGTCGATCAACCGCTTGAGTTCCTTCTGTTTTCCGATTTCGCAGTCGTGCTGGCAGATGTGCATCTCTATACGCTTTTCATGGTGGTGCCGATTTTCAACTCCATGATGCGGATTGATCGTTCCCTGATTGAGGCGGCGCGCGATGCCGGGGCCAGCGGGTTTGAAACCCTGAAATCGGTCATTGTGCCGTTGTCAAAGCCGGGCATTGCCATTGGTTCGATCTTTGTCATCACCGTGGTGATGGGGGATTTCATCACGGTGCGTTTGATGAGTGGCGGGCAAAGTGCGTCGGTCGGTTTGCAGATTTCAAACGAGATCGGGCTTTTGCAATACCCGGCCGCGGCGGCAAGTGCGGTGGTGCTTCTGATCACGGTGTTGCTGATTGTGACCGGGCTTTTGCGCCTTGTTGATATCCGGAAGGAGCTGTGATCATGGCAATCACGCGTGAACGGCGCCCGACAAGCTTTTATATCCTTGCGGCTTTTTTCGCCCTGTTCGTTCTGTTCCTGTATGGGCCGATGCTGACCATCTTTATCCTGTCATTCCAGGGGGAAAATGGGGGGCTGACCTTTCCGATGAACGGGTTTTCGTTCCACTGGTTTGGCAATCTGTTTGAACAGCAGGCCGTGGGTGATTTTGGCGGATCATTTACCCGGTCACTGAAGCTTGGCCTGATTGTCATGGTCGTGACTGTGGTGGTTTCGTTCATGGCCGGTCTGGCATTCCGCAAGCGCTTCCGTGGCGACAGTGTGATTTTCTATTTGGCGATTGCCAGTCTGATTGTGCCGTCGATCCTGATTTCATTGGGGATCGGGTTGTTGTTCAATATCATCGAATGGCAGCCGCAATGGTTCACATCCGCCCTTGGTGCGCATCTGACATGGACCTTCCCGTTTGGTCTTTTGATCATGTTTGCGGTGTTTAACCGGTTTGATCCGTCTTACGAGGAAGCCGCACGTGATCTGGGGGCGAGCAACTGGCAGACGATCCAGTATGTGGTTCTGCCAATGGTGGGGCCGAGCCTGATCGGGGTTGCGATGTTTTCCTTTACCCTGTCTTACGATGAATTTGCCCGCACCCTGATGACGGCCGGGGCGCTTAATACCTTGCCGCTTGAGATTTATGGCATGACAACCAATGTCACGACGCCGGTTCTTTATGCACTTGGTACAGTAACCACCGGTTTCTCGTTCCTGGTGATCGGCATTGCCCTGGGATCGGTCATGATCCTTCGGCGTCGCAAGGGGCAAAAAGCATGAGCCGGATTGCTGTCATCAATCCCAATCTGTCGACAGGATTCACCAGAAAGGTCGGTGATCAGGCAAAACGGATTGTGGCGGACGGTACCACCGTGCTTGCCCTTAATCCGCAATTTGGTCCGGACAGCATCGAAGGCTATTACGACGAGGCCTTTGCCAGTGTCGGGTTGTTGTCAGTTATTCGTGATCTTGAAGCAGCGCCCGAACAGCTTGCCGATCCGGTGGGCGGTTATGTGGTGGCGTGTTTTGATGATACGGGGGTTGATGCGGCACGCTGTCTGACCGCTGCCCCGGTGATGGGGTTGTGCGAAGCAGCCCTTCGCATGGCAGCGGTTGTTGCGTCGCGCTTTGCAATCGTGACCCCGATGCCGGTTTCGGTGCGTCCGCTTGAACATCTGGTGTCGAAATACGGGGCTTCATCGCAATGCGTGGTGCGTGCCGCAGGTGTGCGGACCCTTGATTTCGAAGGTGAAAATGCCGCCATGGCCTATGGCGCGTTAAAGAAACAGGCCGAGATTTGCCTTGCCAATGACCATGCCGAGGCAATTGTTCTGGGCTGTGCGGGCATGACCGATATTGCGCAGCGTCTTCAGGTGGAGCTTGGCGTGCCGGTGATTGACGGGGTCAGTGCGGCGGTCAAAATGATCGAAGCCCTGGCAATGCTGGGCATTCGCACCAGCAAGGCCGGGGCCTATGCCGCGCCGCCATCAAAGGCCTATCACGGCGTGTTTGCGGGGTTTGCGCCGCAAGGCTGATTGGGTGTTTCCGCCTGCCATAATCAACAAAGGCCCGCATAGTGACGGGCCTTTTTTATGTTTGCTTAAAGCCGATATTTTGCCGGTCAGCTTTGTTTCAGGGCCTGCTCGACCTGTGCGAGGTGGCGGCGCATGGCTTCTTCGGCGCGTTTGGGGTCGCGCTGTTCAATGGCATTGACGATGTCGCGGTGCTGGGCGCTGAGATCATTGATCAGACTGTCGGAATGGCTGCTTTCGCGCATGCGGGCCCAGGCGGCGTCACGGCGAACGGCATTTACGGCTTCGAACACGGCAAGAAACAGGGTGTTCTTGACCGATTCGGCCAGTTTCTGATGAAAGGCCGCATCCCATTTTTCATATTCGCCCTGGGTGGTGGCGCGTGCGGCATTTTCGACCATGGTGCGCATGGCATCAATGTCGCCCTGGGATGCGCGCAGGGCCGCAAACCGTGCCATGGACGGTTCAATTTCCTGACGGACTTCCATGATTTCGAACGGGCTTGTTTTGGTGGCGATGCCTTCAAGCTTGCGCAGGCGCGGTGTCGGGGGTGTGCCGACAAAGGTTCCCTGACCCTGACGGCGCCATATCAGGCCTTCTGCCTCAAGCAGATCAAGTGCCTTGCGCAATGCCCTGCGTCCGACATCAAGCTGTTCGGCAAGGTTGCGTTCGGCAATGACACGGCCGTCTTTGACAAATTCGCCGCGGGCAAATCCGGATTTGAGCTTTTCGGCCAATCCGTTGGTCACAAGGTCATTCATGGTCTTTGTTCTTTATTATGGCGTTCCCTGTATCCGAACCAATCTGCACCGGTTTTTTATGGTGCCATCTCCCAGAAGACTGGTTCGGATCGCAAGTCTTTGTTTCTGATATCAGTTAATCAGATCATAGAACATTCGCAATGATGTGATGGCCAGAAACAGGCCGAAACACATGCGCAATGCGCGTCGCGGTATGGTGTGGGCAATGCGAGCCCCGATCGGTGCGCACAGAACCGTCATCGGGATCAGAAGGGCTGCCGCCAGAACGTTGACATAGCCAATCGAAAATGGCGGGCGACCGTCAACCCCGATCCCCGACATCGCATAGCCGATGGTCCCGGGAAGGGCGATGATCAGACCGATCGCAGCCGCCGTTCCGACCGCACGGCGAATGTCATATCCCAGGAAATTGAGCACCGGAACACAGATGGTTCCCCCGCCAATTCCCATCATTGCCGACAGGCTTCCGGCCAGGACGCCCAGAACCGCCCAGACCGATTTCGGCGGGTTTTTGGCCTCGTCGGTTTCGCGGTCCTTGACCAGCATCATGTTTGCCGCAACCAGAATTGCCACCACGGCAAAGACGATGGTCAGAACGCGACCATCGGCAAGGCCGCCAATCGCGGTGCCGATAATCACCCCGACGACAATTGCCGGACCCCAGTGTTTGAGAAGGGCAATATCGACCGAACCTTTTTTATAGTGGCTGCGAGTCGACGAGATCGCGGTTGCAATGATTGTCGTGAGCGAGGTGGCCACGGCGACCTGCATGCGCAACGATTCATCAACGCCCATGGTGGTCAGAAAATGGTAGAGCACCGGGACAATCACGATCCCACCACCCACGCCCAGCAGGCCAGCCATAATGCCGCCGACAACGCCGGCAAACAGCATTGCAGCGCCCCAGATCAGATAAAGGCTCATGGTGCCTTCGATTTCAATCATCTTGAACCAATCCAAACCAATTTTTACGGTTATATGTTATTGGTAGTAACGCCAGTCCTATCCATTTGGCAATGATTTTGCGCCTGAAATCCATGAGTATGGCGAAAAATACGTAGTTTCGCGTTTTTAGGGTTGCGGATGCCAAGTTACGATGACAACAATATGTCGACAAAATGAACGAACCAAAAAATAATTGGTTTTAATTGATCCAGTAGATTTATCAGGAGGCATTGACATGTTCCGCAAGATTGCTTTTGCCGCTGGTCTGATGGCGGCTGCCATTGCAGGACCTGCACAGGCGCAGGACTATCCCGAAAAACCGATTGAATTCATCGTTCCCTGGGGTCCGGGTGGCGGCAGTGACACGCTGATGCGTCTGGTCGCACAGGGTCTTGCCGAAGAAACCGGTCAGGCTGTTCCGGTCATCAACATGCCGGGCGTTGGCGGCAATGTTGGTCTGGCAGAATTCGCAAAGCGTCCGGCTGACGGTTACACCATCTCGCAGATCCACGAAGGCCTGCTGATTTCCAATGGTACGGGCATCACCGACCTGAACTGGGACAGCTTCATGCCGATCGCGCTGGTGACGTCGTCGCCGCAATATCTGACCTTCTCGAAGAACGAGAACTTCTCGACCTTTGAAGAAATGGTTGCCTTTGCCAAGGATCATCCGGGTGCGGTTCGCGCCGGTGTTACCCTTGCAGGTGTTCCGCACCTTCATATGGCGATGATTGAAGACGCATTTGGTATCCAGTTCTCCTATGTCGGTTACGAAGGTACCGGTCAGCGTATCCGTGCCCTGGTTGGCGGCAATATCGATGTTGCCATCGGTGATGTTTCCTCGGCTGGTCAGTTTGTTGAAAACGGCGATCTGATCTTTGCTGCTGTCGGCATGCCGGAACGTACCGCCGATGAGCCTGATGTTCGGACTTTTGCCGAACTTGGTCATGATCTTGATCTGGCTGTGACCCGCGGTGTTGTTCTGCCCAAAGGCACCCCGCAGGATGTTGCAGATGCGCTTGAAGCACATCTGGAAAAAGTCATGCAGAACGAAGACGTTCGCGCAAAAATCAAGAATGTCGGTTCCGAGCCGGTCTTCCTTGGCCAGGATGCCTACAAGGCATATCTCGGCAAGCTGTCTGACACGGTTAACCGTCTGGTCGGCAAGCTCGCAGGATGACGAACGGGGCTGAGAAATCAGCAGCAGCGGGTGCATCGGCACCCGCTGCTTCTCGTGCAAGAACAGAATTTGCGCGGCTGGTTTCCTATATCGTTTTCGGAACTGGTTCGGTTTATTTGTCCCTGCGGGCAGGTGAATTGCCGACCTCGCGCTGGGAACCGCTGGGTGCCGGGTCTTTCCCGCAGCTGGTCTTTGGCGTTCTTGCAGGTCTTTGCCTGATTGCAGCCATCCGGGCGATTATTGATATCCGCAAGGCCGGTCAGCTTGACGCGCTTGGCGAAGCGTTGTGCAGCTGGGTCAAGGTCCGCCGGATATCCTTTGCGCTGTTTGGCTTGCTGGTTGTCTATCTTGGCGCATTGCCCTTTGCCGGCTTTTCGCTGGCGACCTTTGTTTTTCTGCTGATCAGCCAGCTTATGATCGCAGGCATTTCGAAAAAGACCGTCATACAGTCCGTGATCGCCGCCCTGATCTTCTCGGTTGGCTTGAATCTGCTGTTTGCCGAAGTCTTTAACGTGTTTCTCCCGCGCGGCATGCTGTTCGCGGGCTAACAGAAGTTTACGATCATGTTGGATGCATTTCTTGCCGGTGCCCATCAGGTTTTCGCATTCGATACCCTGATTTACATGCTGATCGGTTCCGTTGCCGGGATCGTTGCAGCAGCCATTCCCGGTTTTACCGTGACCATGGCCATCATTCTGACCTTGCCGCTGACCTTTACCATGGAACCGCTTCAGGGGGTTTCGGTGATGTTGTCAGTATATGTCGGTGGTTATACCGGCGGTCTGATCAGTGCAGCGTTGCTTGGTATTCCCGGAACGCCAAGTTCGGTGGCCACCACTTTTGATGCCTTTCCGATGGCGCGTGGGGGCGAACCCGGACGTGCATTGTCGCTTGGTGTCTGGGCGTCGTTCTTTGGCACGGTGATTTCCACAATCATTCTGATTGTTGCAGCCCCGCCACTTGCGCTGATTGCGGTCAAGCTTGGCCCCTGGGAATATTTTTCGCTGATCGTGTTTGCCCTGACGATTGTCGCAAGCCTGGTAGGCAATTCATTGATGCGCGGCCTGATTGCCGGTGTCATCGGTCTTGGTCTGGCAACGATCGGTCCGGACCCGATGATGGGGCGCCCGCGTCTGACCTTTGAGTCGGATATTCTGATGCCGGGTTTGCCGTTCCTGATTGTTCTGATCGGTATTTTTGCCATCAGTCAGCTGATGGGCGAAGTCGAGGACCATGGAAAGAATGACAACAAGGGCGCGCTGATCCCAGATGTGATTGAATTCAAGACCTGGGCTGTGATGCGCGAAGTTCTGATGCATCCGGTCAATCTGGTGCGCTCATCGCTGATCGGTGTGTTTATTGGCGCACTGCCCGGTGCGGGCGGGTCGATTGCCAACCTTTTGGCCTATGATCAGGCCAAGCGTAGCTCCAAAACCCCGGAAGAATTCGGCAAGGGCACGCCAAATGGTGTGATCGCGTCCGAAGCCGGGAACTCTGCCACGGCCGGTGGTGGTTTGATCCCGATGATTGCGCTGGGTATTCCGGGGTCGGCGGTTGATGCGATCCTGATGGCGGCCCTTATGGTGCATGGCATTTCGGTTGGTCCGCGCCTGATCATGGATCATGCCGATCTGGCCTATGGCATGTTCGTTGCCATGGTTGTTGCATCATTGATGATGCTGGTGGTTTGCGTTCTGTCGATGCGCCTGTTCCTGCGGGTGACCGACATTCCCAAACAGTTCATTGTTCCGACCGTGATGATCTGTTGTGTGATCGGGGCCTTTGCACTCAATAACCGGGTAACCGATCTTTACCTGCTTGGTGCGATCGGGCTTGTCGGATACGGGCTGAAATCGCTCGATTATCCGTTGGCGCCGCTGGTTCTGGGTGTGATCCTTGGACCGATTGCCGAAACCAACCTGCGCCGTGCATTGATGAGTGACGGGGACTGGACGGTATTCTTTACCCGTCCGATTTCGGCGGTATTGCTGGCGGCTGCTGTTCTGTCTGTTATTTTCAGCGTCCGTTCGGTTCTCAAGATGCGCCGAAAAGACCGTCCTGCCACCGATGAACAAGATGGCGACTAGGCCACTGCTTTGAGGAGACTCCTATGAAACTTCGTCATGACGCGCTTTATGCCTCACGCCGGTCACCGGTTCTGGCGCGCAACATGGTTTCCACATCCCAGCCATTGGCTGCACAGGCAGGCCTGCGCATGTTGCTGGCAGGTGGCAATGCTGCCGATGCGGCCTTGGCGTCGGCCATTGCCCTTACCGTGGTTGAGCCGACCGGTAACGGACTTGGTTCGGATGCCTATGCCATCATCTGGGATGGCAAGGAACTGCACGGGCTTAATGCATCGGGTCGCGCACCGGCGGCCTGGAACCCCGAACGGTTTGCCGGCGCAGACAAGATGCCCCAGCGTGGTTGGGAATCCGTAACCACCCCGGGTGCGGTTTCCGCATGGCAGGAAATTTCCACCAAATTTGGCAAATTGCCGTTCGAAAAGCTGTTTGAACCGGCCATCGAATATGCATCGCGCGGATTTGCGGTGTCGCCGATCATTGCTACCCTTTGGGAGAAGGGTGGGGAATTGCTGGGCAAGCAGCCGGGCTTTGCCGAGGCGTTCCTTCCGAATGGCAAGGCCCCCAAAGCGGGTGAGCTGTTTGTAAACAAGGCCGCTGCCGACAGCCTGATCGACATTGCCGAAACCAAAGGCGAAAGTTTCTATCGTGGCAAGCTTGCTACAAAGATCGCAGCTTTTGCCAAGGAACATGGCGCTGCCCTGTCCGAGGATGATCTTGGCAATCACAAGGCCGATTGGGTCGGCACGATTTCACAAAGCTTCGGCAAGGTGAAACTGCATGAAATCCCGCCAAATGGTCAGGGGATTTCGGCCCTGATCGCGCTGGGCATTCTGCGTCATACCAATATCACCGATTATCAGCCCGATTCGGCCGAGGCCCTGCATCTTGAGATCGAGGCCATGAAACTGGCCTTTGCCGATATGCGGGCCTATGTCGCCGATCTTGATTACATGACCGATGTTACGGTCGAACATCTTCTGTCGGATGATTATCTGAAATCCCGTGCGGCATTGATCGATGCCAACAAGGCACAGGATTTCAAGGCCGGTGCGCCAAAGCATGGCGGGACGGTTTATGTGACCGCGGCCGACGAAAACGGCATGATGGTGTCGTTCATCCAGTCGAACTATATGGGCTTCGGGTCCGGTGTCGTGGTGCCGGGAACTTCGATCAGCCTGCAAAACCGTGGTCACGGTTTCAGCCTGAAAGACGGTCATCCCAACCTTGTCAAAGGTGGAAAACGTCCGTTCCAGACCATCATTCCGGCATTCCTGATGAGCGATACCGGCAACCCGATCATGAGCTTTGGCGTGATGGGCGGCCCGATGCAGGCCCAGGGACATCTGCAAATGACCCTGCGTACCCAGCTTTGGGACCAGGATCCGCAAACTGCGGTGGATGCACCGCGCTGGCAGGCACTGTCGGGGCTTGATGTTGCGGTTGAAGCATCGCTTGGTCATGAGGTTATCGATGCGCTCAAGGCCAAGGGCCATGCCATCAAGGTCGAAACGCCAGACAGCACCAATTTCGGTTTTGGTGGCGCCCAGCTGATTGCCAAGACCGAGGCCGGATATGTCGCCGGTTCCGATCCGCGCAAGGACGGATGTGCCGTCGGCTATTGATGAAAGAACAGATTTTCGGATCGGCATTCGCAGTCATCTGAAAGCAGGGTCGGCCCAGTAATGGGCCGGCCTTTTTCTTTGCGCAGGGCCGGGACGACTCAACATACGGGGCCCCTTGGGATTTCCGGCATCTGTCAAGATGGAAAGTGCCGCATTTCAGGGGGATAGCCCATGCAAAAATGACGCTTCGTACAGGCCATCGACAGGTATAAAGCGATCAGTTATGGCAGGGGGCCTTGTCAGGTTTTGCGGATTCTTTCCCTGATGGCGACACATTCCTGCCCTGTTTTTTGTGCACAAGCACACTGAACAAATCGAAAAAATCCAATGGTTGGTAGCGTATAGAGGCATGACGCATCATTTTCCGCGGCGCACGGCGCTGGTTTTAAAGCATGTCCTTCTGGTTGCAATCGCGACCGGAACAGTCGTGTTTGGCACCCCGTTACTGGCACAGGCACAGTCAAACGACCCGGCAGCGGCACAGCCCGCCAATACGGATGTTGCGCCCGCGCCAGCATCAGAGGCACAGGTCAAACCCGTTGCGCCGGTGGCAACCCCCGACGCGCAGCCTGCGACCGACAATGACGCAACCGCCGCGTCCGAACAGACATCCGAAGAACAGGTCGACAATGCCGATCAGGCAGACAGCCAGAAACCGGCAGTCAGCGCACCGGTCATGTTTGATCCGGCCATGGTGATTGAACGGGCACGTGCACTTGCGAATGCGCCGTTTGAAAACCCGCATCGTGAATTGCCCGATGCACTGGCCAATCTGAGCACGGATGCGTATGACCAGATCCGCTTCAAGTCGCAGCGCGCCTTCTTCAATCCGGATAATTCGGACTTCTCGCTTGAGCTGTTTCACCCGGGCAACATGTATGATGTGCCGGTCGCCATCAATCTGGTGCGCGACGGTGAAATCCAGGTCATTCCGTTTTCTGCCGGTCTTTTTGATTTCGGCAAGACCGGACTTTCGGGCAATGATTTCTCGACCCAGGGCTATGCCGGTTTCCGGTTGCGCTATCCGTTATCGAATGTCGGCAGCAGCGATGAGCTGACCCGCTTCCTCGGTGCGTCCTATTTCCGTCTTCAGGGCGAAGGACAATCGATTGGCCAGATGGCGCGTGGACTTGCCATTGACCTTGCCGGCCCGACGGGCGAAGAAATCCCGGTATTTCGCGAATTCTGGATTGTCGAGCCGAAAAAGGGCGATCAGACGATTACGGTCTATGGTCTGCTTGACAGTGCGCGGGTGACCGGTGCCTTCCGGTTTGAAATCAATCCGGGCACGCGCAGTCAGGCCGATGTCAAAGCCAATCTGTTTTTCCGTGATGGTGTCGAAAAGATCGGTATTGCGCCGCTGAACGGCATGTTCCTGTTTGGTGAACAGCGTCGCCGGTCCTTTGACGATTATCGCGGCGAAGTTCATTCCAGTGACGGGCTTCTGATCAATAATGGACGTGGCGAATGGTTGTGGCGGCCGCTTGATAACCCGGTTCACCTACAGATGAGCTCGTTTCTGGATGAAAATCCGATCGGCTTCGGGCTTTTGCAGCGGGATCGCAATTTCGATCATTACCAGGATCTTGAACGCCGGTTTGATCGCCAGCCCGGTTACTGGGTCACCCCCAAAGGCAATTGGGGCAAGGGCCATGTCGAACTGGTGGAAATTCCAAGCCCGTCTGAAACCAATGACAATATCGTTGCCTATTGGGTGCCAGAAACCAAACCGGTGGCCGGTGGCGAGATGGAAATTGAATACAGCATCACAGCGACTCGTGATGGCGGCGGTTTGCACGATCTGGCCCAGGCGACCGATACGCGGATCATGCGCATCGCATCCCAGGGCGATGATGATGCCGGTCGTACCCGGTTTGTCTTGAACTTTGCCGGTGGTGATCTGGATTATTTCATTGGCGATGCCAAAAATATGCGGGCAGATGTCAGTGCGTCCGAAGGCAAGATTGAAAACATCCGTGTGATGCCGGATTCGGAAAACGGCGGTGTGCGCGTGTTCTTTGATCTGGTCAATGATGGCGAGGCGCGTTCAAGCAACCTTCGGGTATTTCTTCTTCACAAGGATAAGGTCCTTAGTGAAACCTGGACCATGCCGTGGGTTTTTTGATCCCGGATTTTCCGGACCGTGCCGTTCACACAGATGCGACATTCAGGTAGATGCAGATGAGTCAGAAGTCTGACCATAGAAACGAAAACATTTCAGAGACCCAGTATGACCCGACGGTCCAGTTACGTGGCCCCGGTGTTGGTCAGCGGCGTCTGTTTTTGTTCGGAGCGTCGATTGCTGCCACGGCCTATGCCGCATGGCTGATGACAGATGTTCTGGGTGCCGATCAGCTGACCATCATGGAAATGGTGGTGGTGGCATTCTTTACCATCAACTTTGCCTGGATTTCGCTTTCGTTCTTTACCGGGATTGTCGGGTTGATCCTGCGCGGGCTCAAGCTTGATGCCATCACGTTAAAGCGCCTGAAGCCGATCGTGCGCAAGGGACCGCTGCGTTCCAAAAACGTAGTCGTGATTCCGGTTTATAACGAGGACCCCAACCGGGTCTTTGCCGGTCTTCGGGCCAGCTATGAAAGTCTTGCCAAAACCGGCGAGCTTGATGCCTTTGACTTTTTTGTTCTGTCTGATACCCGCGATCCCGATATCTGGATCGCCGAGGAACTGGCATGGGCAAAGGCCTGTACGGATTTGAATGCGCGCGGGAAAATCTTCTTCCGCCGCCGTCCGGAAAACACCGAACGCAAATCGGGCAACCTCAAGGAATTCTGCGAAACCTATGCGGCCAATTACGATCACATGATCGTTTTCGATGCCGATAGTGTGATGTCGGGCGAGGCCATGGTGAATATGGCCTATCTGATGGAAAATAATCCGGATGCCGGCATTATTCAGAGCCCGCCGCAACCGACCGGTCGCCAGACCCTGTTTGCCCGTATCTTGCAGTTCATTTCGCGTGTGCATGGTCCGACCATGTCGGCCGGTTTGTCATTCTGGTGCATGGGCAGTTCGAACTATTGGGGCCATAACGCGATCATTCGCACCAAGGCGTTCATCGAATGTTGCGGGCTTCCGGTTCTGTCGGGCAAACCGCCGATGGGTGGCCATATCCTGAGCCATGATTTCGTCGAGGCCGCCTTCATGCGCAAGGCAGGCTGGCGATGCTGGCTGATCCCGCAGCTGGAAGGCAGCTGGGAAGAATTGCCGCCCAACCTGATCGATTTTGCCATCCGTGACCGTCGCTGGTGCCAGGGCAATATGCAGCATGCCCGCCTGATGGTTGCACCGGGTTTCAAACCGCTTAGTCGTTTGCACTTCTTTATGGGGGTGATGAGCTTTGTGTCATCGCCGCTTTGGCTGTTGCTGTTGCTGAGTTCGACCATTGCGACGCTGCAAAACACACAGCTGACCTACAGCTTCTTTCCGGGGCATTTCACCATGTTTCCGCAATGGCCGGTGGACCGGTCGTTCGAGATGCTGGTGTTGCTGATCTTTACCATCGGGATGCTGGTTTTGCCAAAAATCATCTCGATCCTGATGGTGTGTCTGGGCCGTGACCGCAAGAAGTATGGCGGGGTCATGGTTCTGTTCAGTGGCTTGTTCGAAACGATCTATTCGGCCTTGCAGGCCCCGATCATGATGATGCTGCATTCCCAGTTCGTGTTTTCGGTTTTGACCGGCAATCAGGTTGGCTGGGATGCGCAGGAACGTGACGATGCCGGTGTGCCGTTCAAGGCAGCGCTTAAAACCCATCGGACGATCATTGTCATCGGTCTGGTCTGGGGGGCGGTTGCCGTCTTTGTCGATACGGCGTTCTTCTGGTGGCTGTCGCCGATTCTGGCTGGTCTGGTTCTGTCGCCGTGGCTGACCCATTATTCGAGCAGTCTTGCAATCGGCAAGGCCGCACGCCGGATGAAGCTTTTCCTGACGCCGGAAGAATATGACAGCCCCGATGAACTGCGCGGTCTGGCCCGGATCAGTGCCGAGCTGGCCGACGGGGACGTCAAGGATGGCCTGATGCGGCTGATCGAGGACCCGTATGCCAATGCCCTGCATTCGGCATTGCTTCCGGTCCGCAAACCCGATGCGCGGACCACGATCGAGATCGGCATCATCTATGAAAAGCTTGCCCGGCTGGGCATTGAAAGTCTGACACGTGATGAAAAAATCCTGATCCTGTCCTGGCCGGTCAAACCGCTTGACCAGATCATGGCGGGCCGGGATGTCAACGGGTCCTGATTTTCAAAAGCGCTTTGTCTAACCAATTGTTTTAAAAGAATCTTGTGCGCCACAAAAACGCCCAGATTCGAGCAAATTATCCCGCGTTTTTTCAGCGATGCTTATCCTTAACGAAGCGTTAATCGCCGATGATCGTTTACTGCCCGGAGGGCCAAACACATGACTGATATGACCGTTGCATCACAGGGTTTTTCCTATGCCGCATTTGAGTCGGCCGCAATGACCCGTCTGATCGAAGACACAGCACGCGCCTGGCTTCGGTCATTTGGAATCATGTCCGATGCACAGGCCAATCAGCGTCTGATCAATGCCCTGCGCGATGCGCTGGCCGCAGACAGTGTTGCAAGTCATGACCGGGCAAGCATGCAGGATATCCTCGATCAGGCCGCACATGACGCGATTGCCGGATGGCTTGCCCGTGTGACCGGTCAGCAGGATTGCTATGGATCGGCGTCATTTTCCATGTTGCGCTGCGCTTTCCTGTCGGCAAACCGTGACGGCATTTGGTCGAGCCGGTTCCTTGATCAGGATGGTGATCATCGTGATCTTGCCATGGCACTTTCGGTTCAGATGATGCTGCCGACACCCAGCCTTAAGGCCTGTGAGATGCCGCGCCAGACACTGGAAAAACGGGCACTCGAACGCCGGGCATCGTAACCCGGTAAATCCTTCGCCCACGCTTTTTCATCTTTACCCTCAACGTTAATGCGTTTTGCGAAGGTAGACACCGCCAGCAATTTGGCGGTGTCTTTATGTGTATCGGCCAAAGATTTTCAAAAAAAGAACCCGCCCCAAAAGGGCGGGTTTAGTTCAGCGGGCGAGAGAGCCCGATTTTCCGTGTGGGGTTTCCACGCTCGTCAAATCAGGCCCCTACCAGACGCCGGGACACACACTTCCCCGACGCCAAATCGTCAGGCTGCTTTGTGAAAGCGGCCCAGCTTTTCAAGAAGCCCTGCAACTGCGGGATCGTTCTTTCCGTTGCGATCAAGCTCAAGGAAGAAATCCGGATAGGGCGCCTTGCCCGGTGTCAGGTTGTAGGGTTCGAAATCGGTAATTCCAATGGCTTCAAGCACCGACTCGTCGGTAAAGAAGCCGCCGGTCACTTCGCGTGCGGGCGCGGTCAGGATGGCGTGCGCGGCATCGGCCAGAATTTGCGGGGTGCGCGCGCGGCCCTGTTCCAGACCGGGGATCATATTAAGGGCGGCAGTTTCAATCACGGTGACCGGCCAAAGCGAATTGACGGCCACCCCGTCATCAGCAAATTCGGCCGCCAGACCAAGGGTCACCAGGCTCATGCCGTATTTCGAAATGGTATAGGCCGTGTGATTGGCAAACCATTGTGGTGACAGGTTGGGCGGTGGCGACATGGTCAGGATATGCGGGTTATCCGACTTCAAAAGATGCGGCAGGCAGGCCTGTGCGCAGGCAAAAGTCGCCCGTGTATTGACCTGATGCATCAGATCAAACCGCTTCATGGGCGTTTGCAAGGTCGGGGTCAGATTGATCGCGCTGGCATTGTTGATCAGGATATCGATGCCACCGAATGTTTCGACCGTTTTGGCAACAGCGTCGGCAATCTGGTCTTCGTCGCGAATGTCGGTCTTAAGGGCCAGGGCCTTGCCACCCGCTTCCTCGATCTCGGCAGCAGCCGAATGGATCGTGCCGGGAAGTTTGGGGTGAGGTTCATCGGTTTTGGCGATGATCGCGACATTGGCACCGTCGCGGGCTGCGCGAAGGGCAATTTCCTTGCCGATACCGCGCGATGCACCGGTGATGAACAGTGTTTTGCCTTTAAGACTAGTCATCGTTTATTTCCCTGGGTTCTTTTTATGATTTGCCAAAGCGCGGATTGCGTTTTTCAACAAAGGCGGTAACGCCTTCGCGGAAATCGGCACTGATGGCGCATTCGGCAAATGATTTGGCTTCGGCTGTCAGTTGTTCTGTCAGGGTTGCCTGGGGGGCGGCATTCAGAAGCACCTTGGTACGTGCAATGGCACCGCGCGGACCCGATGCCAGACGGGCTGCATATTTCGCCGTCGCCGATGCCAGTTGATCGGCGGGCACAACCTTGTTGATCAGGCCGCAATCATGGGCTTCGTCCGCGCCGAAACGATCACCGAACAGGGCAATTTCCTTGGCCTTTTTCATGCCGACCAACCGGGTAAGCGAATGGGTCGAACCGCCATCGGGCGAGGTGCCGATATGGATATAGGCCAGGGTGAAAACGGTTTCTTCCGCAGCGATGGCAAGATCGCAGGCATTCATCAGGCTGACGCCAAACCCGGCAACCGCACCTTCAAGTTTGGCAATCACCGGACAGGGAAGGGCAGTCAGGCGGATGACAATGTCGTGCACGCGGCTGATCATGGCATCAATCACCGAACGGGTTTCCTCGGCGGATGATTGCGTCATCTGATAGAAAAATTTGACATCGCCGCCTGCCATGAAAGTGCCACCCGATCCTTCAAGGATCACAGCACCGATCTGGTTGCTTTGAGCTTCGATCTTGTCAAGCGCATCGGAGAAACCGGCGATCATTGCGTGATCAAGTGCATTCATCCGGTCTGGCCGGTTTAGCGTGATCGTCGCGATGTCATCGGTGATGTTCAGCAATACGGCGTCGGTCGATGTCATGTGGTTTCCTCCCGCGGGGTTGCCGCTTTTTTTGTTCCCGCTATCGGGGATTGGGCCGGTGTTAAATCGCAAGCCGGGCTTCTATTGCGCTTTCCATATCGGGCCAGCCCGATAGCCAGTCGGGCATGACAGGCGAATTCTGGTCCGCCCCGACCAGACGACAGACTTCTTGCGGGGTGACGATACCTTCCGGACCGACAAACACGGCCTTGACCACGCCAAGTGCCAGGGTTTTGCCACCAGAAACAAAGCGTTGTTCAAGATAAAACCCCTTGTCATCCCAATAGAGTGCCTGGGTTTCGAGGGCGAATTTCTGGAACGGCTTGATCGCGCGCTTGAACCGCATTGTTGATCCCGACACCACCGGTTGCCATTTGCGTTTCAACATCTGTTTGGCGATGCCATTGCGGACAATAAGTTCGGTCCGGCCCAGATCCATAAGCGCGAAATAGCGCGAATTGGTCATATGGACATTGATATCAAGATCCAGTGGCCATGCCCGGAAATGCAGGCAGGATGGATCAAGCGGATGCAGGCGGGGCCGCAACAGCGACAGGATCACCACACGGATCAGCCGGAAAATCAGGTTCACGACATGTCTCCGTTTTCTGATGTGGTCTGACGATTTATGCGGCCCGCAGCCATGATCAGAACAGCTCCTCGTCGAGTGCCATCATGGTCGAAGACCCTGACATCATCTGACTGAACAGGGCACCTGATTGCGGCAGGATGCGTTCCATATAGAACTTTGCCGTGATCAGTTTGGCCTTATAGAAGCCGTCCGGGTCGTCATCCTGTTTTGCCAATGCCACTTCGGCCATCCGGGCCCACATGAAGCCAACTGCCACCAGACCGAACAGACGCAGGAATTCGGTTGCGGCGGCACCGGCTTCGTTCGGGTTTTTCATGCCGCGCTGTGCCAGTTCGCCGGTGGCCTGTTGCAGGCGCATGAAGGCCTTTGCCAGCGGCTGGACATAGTCGCCAAGGCCTTCTTTGGAGACATTGGCTTCGATATATTCCTGAACCGGGTGGAAGAAACGGCGAAGATAACGGCCGGCCTTGGTCGGCATTTTACGACCGACAAGGTCAAGGGCCTGAATACCGTTTGTGCCTTCGTAAATCTGGGCGATACGGGCGTCACGGACATATTGTTCCATGCCCCATTCGCGGATGTAACCGTGACCGCCAAAGACCTGCACACCAAGGTTGGTGTTGTCAAAGCCCCAATCGGTGAACAGTGCCTTGACGATCGGGGTCATCAACTGAACGAATTCGTCGGCTTCTTCGCGTTTGACCGGGTCTTCGTGGTGTTTGGCGGTATCAAGGGCACGGGCAACCCACATGCCCATCGCACGGCAGCCTTCATTGGTGGCCTTCGCGGTCAGGAGCATACGGCGCACATCGGGGTGCACGATGATGGAATCGGCGGCCTTGTCGGGCGATTTCGCACCGGTCAGAGCACGGCCCTGAAGGCGGTCCTTGGCATAGGCACGCGCCCCCTGATAGGCGGCTTCGCCAAGACCAAGTCCCTGAATGCCGACCGACAGGCGTTCCTGGTTCATCATGGTGAACATGGCGGGCATGCCCTGATGGGGTTCACCGACCAGATAGCCGATTGCGCCGTCAAAATTCATGACACAGGTGGCCGATGCCTTGATGCCCATCTTGTGTTCGATGGAGCCGCATTTTACCGCATTTCGATCCCCAAGCGATCCGTCATCATTGACCATGAATTTCGGAACAAGGAAAAGCGAGATGCCCTTGGTGCCCTTGGGCGCATCGGGAAGCTTTGCCAGAACCAGATGGATGATGTTTTCCGTCAGGTCATGTTCACCCGCCGAGATGAAAATCTTGGTGCCCGTGATGGCATAGGACCCGTCATCGAGCGGTTCGGCCCTGGACTTGATGATGCCAAGATCAGTGCCGCAATGCGGTTCGGTCAGACACATCGTCCCGGACCAGGTGCCTTCGACCATTTTAGGAAGGTATTTGTCCTTAAGTTCGTCCGATGCATGGGCATGCATGGCGGCATAGGCGCCAAAGGACAGACCCGGATACATCCCGAATGACAAGTTGGTCGAACAAATCATTTCCTCGACCAGGGCATTGATCGATTTCGGCGCGCCCTGACCACCATAGGCCGGATCGCAGGCAATGCCCGTCCAGCCGCCTTCGGCAAAGGTCTGATAGGCTTCCTTGAAACCCTTGGGGGTTGTGACAACGCCGTCATCCCAGGTGCAGCCTTCCTCATCGCCCGACCGGTTGATCGGGAACAGGATTTCTTCACAGACCTTGGCGGCTTCTTCGAGAACGGCGTCAACGACGTCGGGGGTGAAATCCTCGCAACCGGGCAACTGATTGATATCGTTGTAATCAAACAGCTCGGTCAGGACGAAGCGCATGTCGCGCAGGGGTGCTTTATATTCAGCCATTTTACTTTTCCTCCCGGACCGGTCAGTTGCGCAACGGCTTGCCGGTCAGAAGCATATGCTCCACCCGGGCCATGGTGCCTTCGTTGCGGACCAGACGCATGAAACCTTCGCGTTCCAGTTCAAGAATGTCGTCTTCGGACAGTTCCTCGGTCACGTCGGTGTCACCACCGGCAAGAACCTTGGCCAACTCACCGGCCACCACGCGGTCATAATCGGTTGCCTTGCCAAGACGATGGAAACCATCAACGGCCATTTCAAAGGCAACCCGGGCAGACTCGCCGGGCAGGCGATAGGTGAATTCTTCGGGGGCTTCGTACCCATCGACCATCGAAAGTGCGCGTTCCTTGGCATCGGCCAGCAAACGGTTCCGGTTCATGGTGATGCCATCCGTTTCGCGGAAAAACAGGTTTTCCTTTGCTTCCATCGCCGATTTGGCAACGGTTGCGACCGAGATGATTTCAAACGCCTTGGCACTCGGGGCCATCGGGCCTTTGACGAATTTCGGATTTTCCGCCCAGCGACGGATCATTTCCTTACACCCGCCCCAGGCCGGGATCAGGCCAACACCGGGTTCAACCAGCCCGATATAGGTTTCCCCGTGTGCCTGAACCGCATCGCAATGAAGCAGAACTTCACACCCGCCCCCAAGGGCAAGGCCACTTGGCGCACCAACCACCGGGAAAGGCGAATATTTCAGCGCCTTGTAGGTTTCCTGACCGGTTTCAACGAGGTTTTCGATTTCCGGCCATGCGGCGATATTGGCGGCAAACAATGCCAGACCAAGGTTCGCACCGGCCGAGAAATTGCTGGCTTCGTTATAGATCACCATGGCCTTGAACTGCTTTTTGACAGTTCTGATCGATGTCTTGATCGCACCAAGAACGTCCGCATCAAGCGCATTCATCTTGGTATGGAATTCAAGACAGGCAACACCATCGCCAATATCCCAAAGCGATGCCGCACGGTTACCGGCAACCGGTTCGGATTTGCGCTTGATGTCTTCAAGCAAAAGAACGCCGTCCGGGCGGGTGACTTTAGCGTAGTTGCCATCAAAGCCGAGGTAATAAAGATCGCCGTCTTCGACCTTGTAGAACGACTTTCCGGCGGCCTTTTGCAGCAGTGCTGGAACTTCAACGCCGTCTTCTTCGAGCATCGAAATCAGGGTATCCACACCAATCGCGTCAATCAGCTCGAACGGGCCGGTTTTCCATGCATAGCCGAGCTTCATCGCATCATCGACATCAAGGATGGAGTTTGCCGCTGACTCGGCAATGAAGGCAGCATAGGCAAGGGTTTTACCCATAACGGCACGGCCATATTGACCGCCCTTGTCGGTTGCTTCCATCATCTTGCGAGGGTCCTTGCCAGCGGTGCGAACACTGCTGATGCGGGCCTTTTCAGATTTGGAAAATTCGCCGGTTTGCAGATCAACCGATTCCTTGATCTTTTCACCGCCATCACGGTTCAGGCGATAGAACCCGCCTTTGCCCTTGCGACCGGTATAACCATCGGCAATCAGTTTGCCGACCAGTTCACTTTCGCGGTAAATGGCATGGAACGGATCGGATTTATCGAGAAGCCCCGCCATGCTCGATTGCACATGGGGCATCAGATCCAGACCAACCAGATCCATCAGGCCAAACACACCGGTTTTGGGAATGCCAAACGGGCGGCCAATGACGCTGTCGGCTTCTTCGACGGTCAGTTTGCGATCCATGGCTTCGACCATGGCAGCTTGAATCCAGTAGACACCCAGACGGTTGGCAATAAAGCCCGGTTCGTCATGGCAGGTGACACAAGTCTTGCCCAGTTTGCGATCAGCAAAATCGGCAATCATGTCAATAACGCCATCACGGGTGACACCCGATCCAACCAGCTCAAGCAGACGCATATAGCGCGGCGGGTTGAAGAAATGGGTGATGATGAAGTCCTGGGCAAAGCTGTCATCCATGCCGCCAATCAGGGTGGCAAGCGGAATGGTCGATGTGTTGGATGACACGACCGAGCCCTTGGCGCGGACGGCATCAATCTTGCGATACAGATCCTGCTTGATATCAAGGCGTTCAATGACGGCCTCGATGATCCAGTCACATTTGGCGATTTTATCAAGGTCATCCTCGATATTGCCGCATGTGATCAGCTTGGCGACCCGTTTGGACATGAACGGGGCCGGATCGGTTTTCAGCATTTTGGCAACCGCGCCTTCGGCAACCGCGTTGCGGTTTTTTGCCCCGTCGGGAACGATATCAAGCAGCAGGACCGGGGTCCCGGAATTGGCGATATGGGCAGCGATCCCCGCGCCCATCACACCGGCGCCGATAACGGCAACCTGTTTGATGGTGGTCATTACATCGCCTCCAGAATGGTCGCGATCCCCTGACCCCCGCCAATGCATTGCGAGGCCAGCGCATATTTGCCGCCGTCACGTTTCAGGATGCTTGCCGCCTTGCCGACGATACGGGCACCAGTCGCCCCCAGCGGATGACCGATGGCCAATGCACCGCCATCGATATTGACCTTGGCACCATCAAGTCCGAGATCGGAAATGCTTGCCATTGCCTGGGACGAAAACGCTTCGTTCAGTTCGGTAACGTCAATGTCCGCCGATGTCAGGCCGGCACGTGCCAATGCCTTTTTCGACGCGCCAACCGGACCAATGCCCATGATTTCGGGCAGGCAACCGTCAACCGCAACCGATTTGATGCGGGCAAGCGGGGTCAGACCGTTTTTGGCTGCAAATTCTTCGGAACATACCAGAACCGCAGATGCACCATCGGTCAGTGGCGATGAGGTGCCGGCAGTCACCACGCCATCAGCACGGAAGGCCGGTTTCAGGTCTGCGAGACCTTCGGCCGTTGTGTCACCACGAATGCAACCATCTTCGGAAACAACGCCATCCTTGGTCTGGATCGGGATGATTTCATCAACGAACTTTCCAGCAACCTGCGCGCTCGCCGCGCGTTTGTGGCTTTCAACCGCAAAAGCTTCCTGATCGGCACGGCTTAGGCTGTATTTGGCGGCAACGTTTTCGGCGGTATCGCCCATGCCCATATAGGCTTCGGGCATGGTTTTATAAAGTTCCGGATTCGGAAGCGGGTTAAAGCCCATCATCGGGACACGGGTCATGCTTTCAACACCGGCACAGATAAATGCCTCGCCGGCACCAATGGCAATTGCGCCTGCAGCCTGATGGATCGATTGCATCGACGATCCGCAGAACCGGTTGACAGTAACACCGGCAACAGAGCGCGGAAGACCTGCAAGGAAGGTGACCAGCCGGGCCACGTTGAAGCCCTGTTCGCCTTCCGGAAAGGCGCAGCCAAGAATCAAATCTTCGATTGCTTTGGGATCAATGCCGGTCTTTTCGACCAGACCTTTTACGACCTGTGCCGCCAGGTCATCAGGACGGACCTTGGCAAGGGCCCCTTTGCGGGCCGGGGTGAATGGCGACCGGACATATCCGGCAATAACGGCGTTGGTCATGGCTATGTCTTCCTTCCTGAGCTGTCCTCTGATCCGGGGATCTTGTTACGAATCCGGATTGATTCCTTTTTCTTCAAGCGCATCAATCGATTGTTGTTCGATGTCGCGCAATTCATCCAACGTGACGTCCAGTGCCTGGCGCTGTTCCTCCAGATCGGAAATCCGTCCCCGGACACGACGCAGCAACATTTTGATCTGTTCTGCCTGTGTGGGATCCGCGCCATAGAGATCCAGATAATCTGCAATCTCGCTCAGGCTGAACCCCAGTCGTTTGCCGCGCAAAATGATCAGAAGCTTCGCGCGGTCCTGGCGGGTATAGACCCGGGTGGTGCCGGCACGCTGCGGATTTACAAGGCCCTTTTGCTCGTAAAACCGGATGGTGCGCGGCGTGATCCCCAAATCCTTGGCCAGTTCGGGAACGGTGTAAAACCGGTCGTCAAGTTTGGTCATTTTTCGCCCCTAATCGTATATATTTTTATCTTAACGTCAATTAGTTTACGTTAACGTCACTTGGATTTTTTCCAGTGTGTGTTTTATGACGCTAACGCACTGCAACTAATACGTTTTTCCCTCTCGCTTCAGGCGTTCTTCCTCGACCAGTTCTTTTTTCGACAGTTTGCCGACCATGGTTTTTGGAAGTTCCTCGCGAATTTCGATTTCGCGGGGCATCTCGATTCTTGAAATCTTGTCATCCAGAAAGGCACGCAAATCATCAGGGGTCACATCGGTGACACCGTCTTTCAGCCGGACAAAGGCTTTCGGGGCCTGACCGCGATATTGGTCGGGAACACCGATACAGGTGACTTCGGCGATCTGCTCATGCAGATACAGTGCTTCCTCAATCGCACGAGGATATACGTTATACCCGCTGCACAGAATGACATCCTTCAGGCGATCAACAAGGAAAGTATATCCCTGATCATCCTGATATCCGACATCGCCGGTTCGGAGCCATCCGTCGATGAAGGCATCTTGTGTTGCGGCGTTGTTCTGCCAGTAACCCGGCATGACCTGTGCACCGCGAATGCAGACTTCGCCTTTTTCGCCGACCGGCATGGTCTGGGACGGGTTGGCAAGTGACCTTATTTCGATTTCGGTCCCCGGCAATGGCAAGCCGATGGACCCTTCCTTGTTTTCGCCTTTGACCGGGTTGCAGGTGCAAACCGGGCTGGCTTCGGTAAGTCCGTATCCTTCAACCACTTTCGAGCCGGTGATGTCTTCAAAGCGGTGCTTGACCTCGACCGGCAAGGGGGCACCGCCGGAAATGCAGCACCGGATATGTGACAGATCGTGTTTGGGTGTTTCAGGCGAATTGTTGATCGCCGTATAGATGGTCGGAACCCCCGGGAAGATGGTGACCTTTTTCTTGTCGAGCGACTTCAGAAGCGCGCCGAGTTCAAACCTTGGATGCAGTACAAGTTCTGCTCCAAGATTGATTGAAGTATTAAGTGCCACCGTCATTGCGAACACGTGGAAAAACGGCAGAACACAAAGCGTGACTTCGTGTCCGGGATGGGCATCGGGCATCCAGCGGGTCAACTGATCGACATTGGCGCTCAGATTGGCGTGGGTCAGCATTGCCCCTTTGGGGCGACCGGTGGTTCCGCCGGTATATTGCAGAACGGCAAGGTCTTCGACCGACACATCGGCAACAGTTTCAACCGGCTTGCAGCCAATGACCCGCTCATAGGCAATATGACGCAGATCATTCGGGACTTCGGCCAGTTCGCTGCGTTTGAACAGCGAAAACAGAACGCTTTTGACCGGCGGAAGGATGTCGCTCATCTCGCAAACAACAATGCGTTTGAGACAGGTTTCATCCAGGCAGGCAGCAACCTTGGGGTAAATCTGTTTGAGGTTCAGCGTCACCATCATGCGACAGCCGGAATCCTCGATCTGATAGGCAATTTCGCGCTTGGCATAAAGCGGGTTGAAATTGACCACCACGCCGCCGCATTTCAAAATCGCGTAATAACATACGACATAATAAGGCGTGTTTGGCAGGCAAAGGCCGACCTTGTCGCCTTTGCGCACGCCCAGTTGTTTGAACCCTTCGGCGGCACGATCAACCTGCTCGGCGATGGTTTTGTAATCATAGATCCTTCCCAGAAAATCCAGACACGGGCGTTGCGGAAACCGCTTGGCCGCGGAATCAAAAATCTCGTGAACCAGACGCGTCTGAATGGGCGTGCTGACATCAACGCCGTTTATCAGGATAGGGGATTCTTGAACGTTTACTTTGTTCACTTGCGTTAACTCCATGACGTTAACGTCACTTTGCGGGCAAAAAAAAGCAACCCGGTCGGGGCGGCTATCGCCGCCCCATGCCAGGCATTATAGCAGATCAGAACTTGAAATTCGCCTGCAGAGCGATGATGTCGACATGGGCATCGTAAGCCGCACTGTAGGATCCTAGGTTTTCCTCGCTAATGCTGACTTCTGCTGTATGTGCAAAAATATGCGTGTAGCCGACATTTACATCGACCCATTCAGCAACCTTGTATTGAGCGCCCAAGGAAACCCAGTAGCGATTTGAATCAGGCAGGCGTACGGAACGATATTTGTCTTTCACAGGGGTTTCATCAAATGCAATGCCCCCGGTGAATGCCCAGTTTTCATCATATTGATAGCGTGTGCCAAGTGCACCAAACCAAGCGCTGCCCCATTTGTACTCATCAGACGAACTGGTGCTGGAAGGTACCGAGGAGAGCGTTCTGCCGTCGAAGTTGAAGGTAAGCGTGTCGATCGAGTTCCAGTTGGTCCACTGTGCGTCAGCCATGACCGTCCACTTGTCCGACAGTTCATGAGAGAGGCCGAAAGTAAAGGATTCCGGTGTGATGACCTCTGCAGTTGCGTTGCGATCAGTGTATGCCAGCGTCAAACTTTCAGCGGCGCTGTCAAAATCAATTTTGCCTTCCAGGTCATGTTTAACCTCAGAGTTGTAGGCGACACCGATCCGTGTTCCGCTGACGACTTCCCAATTCAGGCCGGCAGTCCAACCAACATCAACTGCATCACCACTGACTTCACTATTACCTTCACCAGAGCCTGCTAGGTTGGTAACCGATTTCGACAATGAGGCATCCATTTGCTGGATTTGAGGCCCCAGCCCAACGGCTAATCCATTATCAAAGCGATAAGCTAGTACTGGTTTTACGTTGATGGTCTTGATTGAAGAGGTCGTGCCAAAGAAGCGACCACCGAAATCAGGTTCATAATCGGTAACAAGTCCCCATGGTGCCGTAACCGAGATACCGAGATTGAATTTTTCATTCAATTTGAACACAGCATGTGCATTTGGAACAAATGCATCTTGCGCCATATCCTTGTAGCTACCTTGGTTGAATGTCTGGGTGTTGGTCCGTAGGCCGCCTTTCGCGCTGATATTCCGGGCTTTAGCAACAGGCCGAATTACCGAACCGCCAACACTGTATGTTGTCCCGGTGTATTGTCCGACCGAACCGGGGTTGTAGGACATTGTGGAAGCATCGGTGGTCAGTGTCGACATCCCTGCAAAGCTTGACCCTTGCAGTGTGCCGCTGGTTTCGCGGACCTGGAAACCCGAAGCGTGTGCAGTGCCAATGGTTGCCAATGCACACAGAATTACAGTACCCGAAGCTGCCCCCCAGAGGCAGCTCATCTTGAGCTTTGACATCAGTTTCTCCCTTAATCTTAAACGCTTCAAATTCTTAATTCGAAACGCCCGCTTTTATTTGTGAAGGCTCATCGCATCAACCCGAATGAAGTCGATGTCGTAACCCTTTCGTTTGAAGCTAGTTTTCAGCAGTTTTTTGTCAGGACCGTACCAAAGGTCGCGCTGGACATCCCCTGACATGATGTAATGTGTCGCCGGTGTTTCCCGGTTTTCGATCATTACATTTTCTGTGCCGACCTTCCGGATTTCTACGCCATAAGGTTCGGCATCAATGACGCTATAGAGGCTGGTTTTAGTTGTGACGTCTTCGGACCACAAACTTAGGGGCCAGGCACCGTCACAGGCGTCGCGTTTTCCGACACCCTTGCCGACAAGCTGGTAACAATCACCATCATAGCTTGCCTGCCAGCTATAGTGTGTGCCGTCATCATTGGTGGTGGTTTCGACCGAAGCCAGCGCGTCGTTTTGCCAAATCTCCGTGCGCTGATGGTCGTAATGGAACTTCAGGAACAGCACGCTGACATCGGTCAGGGTTTCTATCCTGACGGTATGTCCCGTATCTGTCGGTGTGATTTCGACTGTCTCGTGACCAATCGGTTCGCCGTCCTTGAGGACGCGAAAATTAAGGGTCTCGCCTGCTGATGCCATTGAAACAATGGCGGATTGGGCGATTATGCCTGCTATCAACCCCGATACGGTGCGCTTCCAGTTGTGTTGGCGCATGTTTCCCCCGCAGAACGGATCATCCGGCCGCGTCAATCCAGCATGGATGACAATTTTGCCGCTATTCCCATGGATCCCTTGATTTTGAGTTTGCCAAGCGTGAAGGCAAGCATCGGGTCAAGTTTTCCGGCGATCAGTTTTTCGAGGTTGGCTTTTTTGATTTTCAAGATGCAATCCGCATCCGAAAGATCATCATCGCTGATGACCGGCTCGTCACCGGTGGCATCGACAACAATATGACCGTCATCCCCGCAATCAAATGCGACAACGGCATTAAGTCCGCGAAGCTGTGGCAGCTTTTCTTTTACGGTTTCGAGGATGTCATCCACGAACGCCTCCCTCATTTGGACGTATTTTTCTTATGATTGTGATCAGACTGTAATACAAAGTGACGTTAACGTAAATCAAATTACGATATGGACACTTGATCAACGAATAAGGCATTGATTTCAAGTGATTTTAAGATGCGTATTTTCAAGGCCTGAATATAAAAAAGACCCGGAAATACCGGGTCTTTGCATGTTTGGTGATCAGGTTTTTAGAAGAAGGATGCGCCGCACATTCAGGAAACAATTTGCCAGGATCCGTCAGCCTGACGGCATGCGGTGCCATAGGTTTCGTGCGGTGTTCCGCCAATATCTGCGGTTGCAGTATATTCACGGCAATAGCGGCCATCGCTGTTTTGCCAGCTTCTTGTCGGCACAACGTTATAGCTGTTCCCCGACTCCGGATTAAGCCACCGCACCGGCCGCCCATCGGGTACAGTTTGCAAGGTATATCCGGTACAGGCCACATCGCTTTGATCAAGGGTCTGACCAATATTATAGCCGCCGAGCATTCCCAGAATTGCCCCGCCAATCATCGCAGCAGTACGACCGTCACCCTTACCGATGGTTGAACCGAGTGCCGCACCGGACCCGGCCCCGATCACTGCACCGATCATGTCGCGGTTGCAGCGCAGATAGCTGCCATTGGAAACAAAGATGTCCTGATCGGGTCCTTGTTTGGGGTGATGTTTGTCGCCATGGCCATCATGGTGTTTGGCGCGATAACCATGCGCCGGGGCCCATGGCGGTGGATCGGCCCTGGCGATGTCGGCAATACCGACAGGTATCGCAAGGCCCAGTGCCGCAGCGACCATGAAGGATTTTCTGATCATTTCCGGGCCTGTTCGTTTTCATGCATGATGTAACCGACACCGGTACCTACCGCGCCGCCGATCACGGCACCACAGGTGACGCATCCACCAGTGATAACGGTGCCGACTGCACCAACACCGGCACCGATGGCGGCACCACTTAGCATTTTTTGATTTCGGTCATTCAATCCGCTACAAGCTGAAAGCCCCAATGCGCTTGCAACGGCCAAGACGATGGCTGCCTGTCGCATTTCCCGTGTCCTTTCCGTCATATTGGAACAGATCGTTTGAAAGCCTGTCTCCTGACTGGATCGTGACCGACAATTGCGAGAGAGGTTTGACCTTATTGGGGGATAATTCGGGCAGATATGACAATAAAAAGGCATCAAACCCCGGGTGACGCGGCGGTTTGATGCCTTTTATGGTCGGTTTTCTCAAAAGCCGGGCACTTATCGTTCAAAAGTACCACGCAGCAGCCGTTCCTTGCCGATCATTGCCACTTTGCCACGCGCAATAACCGTTTCAGGTGCCAGCGCGTCATCCAGAACCAGAATATCGGCATCATGCCCGCACCCAAGGTACCCTTTTGACCCGTCAAGCCCCAGCATCCTTGCTGGATTGCAGGTGATCGGCGCAAGTGCGGTGGGGATATCAAGCTTTTCGGATTCAACAAGATCGGCAAATTCACGCCCGACAGTGTCAAATCCGGCCACCGAAAGTCCGATCATTTTGCCGTTCTCGTCGAAATCAGGCAAAGAACCGTTTCCGTCCGATGTCATGGAAATACGATCAAGTGGCACGCCATCTGCCAGGCATTCTGCAATGCCGGCGGATGTCTTGACCGACCCGGTTGGGTCGCTTTCGGCATCAATCCCGGTTGTGAAATCGATATTGCCACCACGTTTGGCCCAATCCTTTGCCGCATCGAGCAGGGCGCGTTTGCGGTTTACGTGGGTTGGAATGAACTGGCCAATCGGGATTTCAGTATTTTCAACCACCCCGATCAAGGGATCAAAGTGGCCGTCGCCATCGCCAAGATGAACGACCACGGCGCCGGATTTTCCCGATGTCATGCCGCCAATACGTGATTGGGATGCGATGCGGGCCAGTTCGTCAACGGTGCTTTGACTGCTGCGATGGTCCGAGATTGCGGTCTTAAGACCGATGCAGGCATCAAGGAATGTGACGTCATCGCCGATATTTCCGGTCAGCGTTGGCGATGGAACACGATACCCGCCGGTAAAGAACCAGGCCGAAAGGCCTTCGGTGCGCAGGGCTTTGGTTTTGGCATAAAGGGACGCGATATGGCGGGTTGCGGCATCGGTGCCCAGCAGCCCGCAAATTGATGTGATACCGGCTTCGATCAAGTCGCCAATCGCCACTTCGGGAGTGCGGGTGGCAAATCCGCCTTCACCGCCACCGCCAATCAGATGTGCATGACCGTCAATGAAGCCCGGTACTGTCGTTTTTCCCCGAAGGTCAATCGTCCTGATTTCGGCCGGAACCGAGACCACAAGATCAGGGGCAATGGCGATAATCTTTTCACTACAGATCAGGATGTCATTGATCCCGAGTGCGGCAGGGGCGAACAGATTGGCGTTTTTAAGCAGCAGAAACATCGTTTGAAACCGTTTTTTGCGGGGAATTCCCGGTCATGTGCAGGGTGGCGCAGTCGGGCATCATAGCGACACTTCATTTCCGTTGAAACGGTTCTGCCAAGTATATAGCTTTGCAGGCAAACAAGGCGGGACCCAAGCCCGCGCCACCAAAAGGAAACGTCATGAGTTTTGCCGCCTGGTTGTCTGTGGCAACCATTTGTGTTCTGGGGGCGATGACCCCGGGGCCGAGCCTGGCTGTTGTTCTGCGCTATTCGGTCGGGCAGTCCCGACAGGCAGGTTTCGCCTGTGCATTGGCGCATGGTCTTGGTATCGGCTTTTATGCCGTGATCACCATGACCGGGCTTGGCATCTTGTTTCAGACCGTACCGGTATTTCACAATGCAGTCAGCATTCTGGGGGCGCTTTATCTGATCTGGCTTGCGATCAAGGCATGGCGTGCGGCGGGATCAGGGGCAAAGTTCAATGTTGACGGCACAGCCAAGCTTTCCGGATCAATCGGGCAGGCGGCGCGTGACGGGTTTATGATCGCGTTTCTCAACCCCAAAATCGCGCTGTTTTTCCTGGCCTTGTTTAGCCAGTTTGTATCCCCCGAATTCGAATGGAGCGGCAAATTCCTGTTGGCATTTACCGCAGCGGCAATTGATGCGGGCTGGTATTGCCTGGTGGCGATCGGTTTGTCCCATGGTGCAGTATTGCCATGGCTGCGCGATCATGCTGCCTGGATTGAACGGATTATCGCCATTCTGTTTGTGCTGATCGCCCTTCGGGTTTTGTGGGGTGTTACCGCATTGGGATAAAGAACGGGTTCTGTCGACCTGTAATCAAGATGACCAGATCGTGCCACCATCACGACGTAATGCGGATCGTGTGTGATCCAGACGGAGTTTTCCGATGACTGACAAAACTGCCCCGACCACCGATCCAGCCCATGATGCGGGACGCGGGTTTAACCGCCTTGGTGCGCATATCGGTTTTTTGCTGGCTGTATTGCTTTTGGCGGCCAATATGCGTGGAAGCATCGTCGGGCTTGGCCCGCTCGCCGAAATTATCGGCACCGATTTGTCTCTTTCGGGAACGGAGCTTGGCCTGTTGACCACATTGCCGGTTCTGAGCTTCGGTGTCTTGTCGATCTTTGCGCCGCGTCTGGGCCAAAAATTCGGTCTTGAGGCAACCTTGATGACCATGTTGCTGTTCATTGCGGTGGGGCAGGGGCTTCGGGCCAGCGGGGCCTATGATATCATGGTGATCGGGACCATCATTCTGGGTGCGGCGATCGCGGTGATGAATGTTCTTACCCCGTCACTGGTGCGACGAAGCTTTCCGACCCATGTGGCTTTTGTGACAGCCCTTTATACCTTTACCATGTCAACCGGGGCCACCGTCGCTGCATTCATTTCTATTCCGATCCGCAATGCAGCAGGCGGGGACTGGCGCTGGTCGCTTGGCGTTTGGGCGGTGTTTGCGGCAATCGCCTTTGTGTGCTGGTTGCCGATGCTGCGATACCGGCACAAGGCTGCTGCACCGGCATTGACGGCCAAAATATCGCTTTGGAAAAATGTAGAAGCCTGGTGGCTTGCCCTGTTCTTTGGTTGTCAGTCCCTGATGTTTTACACAGGGGTCGCATGGCTTGCGAAGGTCTTTATTGATCACGGAATCACCGAGGCCGAGGCCGCGACACTTTTGTCGATCTTTAACGTATTTGGCATTCCCGCAGCCTTTGCTGCACCGCTGATCTATTCGAAAATTGCCAACAAGAAGCTGGCAATGCTGGTGTTGCATATCCCGTTGATCATCGCCATTCCCGGGTTCGTTTTTGCCACAACCGAACTTCCCTATATATGGGCGGTATGCCTTGGTCTCGGGCAGGGCAGCATGATCAGTATTGCACTCACCCTGGTGGGGATGCGCGGTGCGGACCCGCAAACATCGGCACGTTTGTCGGGCATGGCGCAATCGGTCGGATATCTGTTTGCGGCGATTGGCCCGGTATTGTTTGGTGCTCTTCACGACCTGCTTGGGGATTGGCAGGTCGCGCTTTATTTCCTGTTTGTTGTCGTGGCGATTCAGCTTGTGGCATCAATGCGTGCCGGATCGCCAGACAAAATCGGCGAAGCCTGAGCGCGCAAATCATACGACCAAAAAGACCCTGATCCCGATCATGAGGCTGCATTTCCTGTATGGAAATGTGGCCTTTTTCACATTGAGCCGGCTTTGGGGATGTAAGTTGCGAATTCGACGCAATTGCGCAGTTGACTTGCTTTCGCAAAATTCTATAAGAATGCAAATCATTATCAATTAAGGTGTCATTTGGACAAGGAGTTTGCGATGCCTGACATCGCAGCCAAATCAGAAAAGCCGGGAAAAACCGGTCAGGCAAGACAGATCCAGGTGGAAGATCTGATGGGAATGGATCGCGAGATCATCATTCTTCATCAGGGGGATGAATACCGCCTGCGCATGACGTCAAACAACAAACTTATTCTTACGAAGTAGGCGTCGCCCGACGCCCGACAATCAAATCACCAGATTTGCCAGCCAGCGCGCCAGTGCCCTGCACAAGCCAGCCAGCCAGCCGAAATCGGAAAAAAGCTGCCTTAGGGGAAGATCATGGCTCTTAGCAATTCTGCGCGCCTGCTTATGGCGACAGTATCCACATTTGCGCTTGCAACAGCGGTCCAGGCCCAGGACGCGGCATCGCCAACAAACGGCCAGCCGACCGAAACCGAAACGACAGCGGAAACTTCCGCGCAAACCGGAACAGTTGCCGTCGTCGCACTTGATGCCATCACGATTACCGCCAACAAACTGGAAACGTCGGTTATTGATGCTCCGGCATCCATTTCTGTGGTGGATGAAGAAGAACTTGAACGCCGTCAGGCATCTGATCTTTCCGATATTTTACGCGGAATGCCGGGGGTTGAAATTCATGGTGGCCCGCGCAGTACCGTACAGGAACCGATCATTCGCGGATTGACCGGTGACCGGGTTGTTGTGCGCGTGGATGGTGCACGCGCCAATATGAGTGTCGGTCACAAGGGTCGGTTCTTCTTTGATCCGGAAGTTCTGAAATCGGTCGAGGTGTATCGTGGTGCCGCATCGACCATGCAGGGCACCGGGGCACTGGGGGGTGTGATCGCCCTGACCACCAAAGATGCCAACGATCTTCTTGATCCCGGTCAGACATTGGGTGCGCGGGTAAAGGTTGGCTACGCATCGGTTGATCACGGCCTGACGACCAATGGCATGGCGTATGGCCGCCCGACCGATAACACCGATCTTCTTGTCAGCGTGACCCGCGAAAGTACCGGCAATTTTGAATCCGGTGATGGCGACAAGCAACCCTACACCGATGATGACTACATTAACGGGATGCTCAAAGGTGGTATCGACATCAATGATGCCAGCCGGCTGACCCTGACCGTGCAGCGTTATAACGATGACCATCGCCTGCCGTCGGCACCCGATAGCGGTGCTGCACTGAGTACCAGCAACTATCTTGTGAATCGCGAAAGCGAAGAAACATCAATGGTGCTTGGCTATCGTTACCATGACTCCGCAAATGACTGGATTGATGCCAATGTGAATGCCTATGGCATGCGCACGGATCTGGATGAAAAACGGGTCAGTGACGGTCGTCACGATGAACGCACCCTTGATACCATTGGTCTGGATGGCAGCAACACATCGCGCTTTGATCTGGCGGGACGCGATCTGGCGGTGACTGTCGGTGGTGAAATCTATCAGGATTCCCAGGAAGGCCGTCGTAACGGTGTCGCCGTTTCCAACCTGTTTCCTGATGCCGAAATGACCATTTATGGCGTCTATGTCGATAATGCATTGGCGCTGACCGATGCGCTTGATGTGACCGCCGGGGTTCGTTTTGATTCCTATGATCTTTCCGCGGACGGGCAGCGTGCCCGCGAAGACAGCGCCATTTCACCGCGCTTTTCGGCAAGTTATCGCCTGACATCCTGGATGCAGCCCTATGTCAGTTATGCCGAGGCGTTCCGCGCGCCGGCAATGACTGAAATGTATGCAAGCGGCTATCACTTCCCGGGGAACAACTTTGTCGCCAACCCCGATCTCGAAGCCGAAAAGGCCAAAACGTGGGAATTCGGGACGAACTTCAAATCCGACAATCTGTTGACGCATGGTGATGCGTTCCGCGCCAAAGTCGCCTATTTCCACAACGAAATCGAAGACTATATCGAACAGCAAGGTGCGACGTTTGGCAGTTCGGAAACCAAAAGCGTCAACGTTCCCGAAGCCGAGATTCAAGGGTTCGAAGCAGAGCTGACTTACGATACCGGTGTGATCTTTGGCGGATTGGCTGCATCGCGCATTCGCGGGGAAAATACCCGCACGGGTGCAAATCTTTCCGACATTCCCGCTGACAAGGTTGCGTTGTCAGGCGGCTATCGTTTCCAGGATCATGGTGTCGAGCTTGGTGGACGGGCCAATCTGGTTGATCGTTTGACCCGGATCGCATCGGGCAGCGAGGTCCCGGGATATGCAACCTTTGACGTTTTTGTCAGCTGGGATGCGCATGAAACGGTGCCCGGCCTGACCGTCAATGCCGTGATCGATAACATTCTTGATCACAATTATCAGACAGCTGATCAGGGCCTCTATGAGCCGGGCCGCAATCTGAAAATTTCCGCAAGCATGAAATTCTGATGTCACGGGATCAGACGATGCAGCTTTTGCATCGTCTGATCTTTGAGGAGGTATTTAAACGCCATGAGTGAAAACAATTTCAAAACACCGCTTGAAGCCTGGTCGGCCTTTTCTGCCGGGGAGGCAAAGGGCTATGCGGTGGATATCGCAGCCGAGCTTGGCCTGACCGAAGGTGAGTTGGTTGCAGCGGGTATTGGCAACAATGTCGTGCGTCTGGATGCTGATTGGGGGGATCTGATCAAGCGCCTTGAAGAACTGGGCGAGGTCAAGATCCTGACCCGCAATCCAAGTGTTGTTCATGAAAAGATTGGAACCTTTGGCAAGGTCAGCATCAATGGCGAAATGGGCCTTGTCCTGAACGGGGATGTGGACCTTCGCCTGTTTTTGGGGCGCTGGGGGCACGGATTTGCGGTTGAAACCAACAATCCGCGCGCAGGGCGTCGTCGCAGCTTGCAGTTCTTCGATCATGAAGGCAAAGCGATCCACAAGATTTTCCTGACCGACAATTCAAACGCAGCGGGTTACGAGGCGCTGGTTGCGGAATTCCGTGCCGGGAATCAGGAACCGGGTATCGAGACCCTGCCGCCATTGCCCAAGGCCGTGACCCGCAAGGATGAAGATGTCGATGTCGAGAACCTGCGCGCCCACTGGCGCAAAATGACCGATGTGCATCAGTTCCACGGTCTGCTTAAGGATTTCAATGTCGGGCGTCAGCAGGGCATGCGTCTTGTCGGCACCGAGTTTGCCGAACGACTGACCAACGATTCCCTTAAAATCATGCTGGAATCGGCATCCGAAAGCGGTTTGCCGATCATGGTGTTTGTCGGCAATGCCGGTGCGATCCAGATTCACACCGGCCCTGTGAACACCATCCGTGAAATGGGGGACTGGATCAATGTCATGGACCCGCGTTTCACCCTGCATCTTCGTATGGATATGATCGCCGAAGCCTGGATCGTGCGCAAACCGATCCGCGAAGGTGTGGTGACCACTGTTGAATTGTATGACGCGGACCTTAACAACTTCGCGATCTTCTGTGGTGAACGCGCGCCAAAAGAACCCGAAAATCCTGTCTGGCAGAAACTGGCGGAAGGACTTCCGCGATTTGATGCCCCTAAACAAGCTGTTGCGGAGTAACTGATGCGTCGTTTTATCGCATTCCTGATTGTCCTGACGGCCGGTGCCGGTCTTGCTGTGCCAAGCCATGCCGACGAGCGTCCGGCGCGTGTCATTACTGTCGGTGCACCGGCAACTGAAATCGTCTTTGCACTTGGTGCCGGGGACAGCGTGGTTGCAACCGACACCACCAGTACCCGACCCGATCCCGTGCCGACTTTGCCCAAGGTTGGCTATATGCGGCAACTGGCATCAGAAGGGATCATCAGCCTGAAGCCCGACCTTGTTGTTGCTGTTGAAAAATCCGGGCCCGAAAACGTGTTGCAGGAACTTGGCAATCTGGGAATACCGGTTGTCAAATTGCCGTCTTTGGACGAGATCAAGAACTTGCCAGATGCAATCGCGGTTGCGGGCAAGGCTCTTGGGCGCGACGAAGATGCAAAGTCACTGATCCAGAAAGTCCGTGACGATATTTCGGGACTTGGTGCGCGTAATGAAGGCGGACGTCCAAGCATCATCTTTCTGATGGCGGTTGGTCATGGCAAACCACTGTCGGCAGGAAGCCACACGACGGCTTCAGAAATCATCGATCTGATTGGCGGGACCAATCCGATGGCAAGCTTTGACGGGTTCAAACCGATTTCACCGGAAATCATTGCTGCGGATCAGTCCGATTATGTGCTGGTGCCGCAGTCGACGGTTGACCATTTCGGTGGTCTGGACGGTTTGAAAACCGACCCGGTTCTTGGTCTGAACAAGGCAGTTGCCAATGGCAAGGTTTTGACGGTTTCGTCTTCGACCATTCTTGGTTTCGGACCGGAATCGGCGTCAGAAATCCGTGATGTGGCGAAATCCCTTCATCAACAAGAACACGGTCAATGAGGTCTGTGAAGCAGGTGGAAACATCGCTTCGGCAATACTGGCAAATCAATCGGCCGGTGATGGTTCTTGTTCTTTTGATGGTTGCGCTGCTGGTCCTGGTGATCATTTCGCTGGGCACCGGCGGGGCGCGCATCGAACTTGGTGATGTGGTTGCACATATCGCGCACCGGATTGGTGTCGCAGGTGTCGGCATTGATGCATTTGATGCGCGGGTCCTTGATACCTTGCGGTTGCCCCGGATTGCGCGTGCGATAGTGATTGGTGCGGGACTTGGTCTTGCCGGGGCGGTGATGCAAAGTCTGTTTCGCAATCCGATCGCGGATCCGGGTATCATCGGGGTATCTGCCAGTGCGGCCCTGGGGGCGGTCGCAATGATCGTGACCGGCCATATCATTCTGGGCAGTTATTATCCGGTTGTCGGGCCTTATGGTGTTCCGGTCGCAGCCTTTGGCGGGGCGGTGATCGCAACTGCCTTCATCCGGATTCTGTCGCGTCAGGATGGCCAGACAGATGCCGCAATCATGTTGCTGATCGGCGTTGCCATCAATGCGATGGCCTTTGCCGGTGTCGGTGTCTTTACCTATATGGCCGATGATGCCCAGTTACGCAGCCTGACCTTCTGGCAGATGGGGGCACTTGCCGGGAACGGCCCGACCGATACACCAGCACTGTTCATCATGGCACTGGGTATTGCCTATCTGATGACGCTGGGAACGCCGCTTAACCTGTTCTTACTGGGCGAGGCCGAAGCACGCCATCTTGGGGTCGAGGTCGAACATCTTAAACGCCGGGCGACGGTGGTAACGGCCCTTGTGGTCGGTGCAGCCGTGGCTGTTTCGGGCATTATCGGATTTGTCGGGCTGGTGGCGCCGCATCTTGTGCGGCTGGTTACCGGGCCTGATAACCGTTATGTCCTGCCGGCATCGGCAATTTGCGGCGCGATCATGCTGACCGGGGCCGATGCGGTGGCACGGATCATTGTTCTTCCGGCAGAACTGCCGATCGGTCTTGTGACCGGGATTGTCGGCGGGCCGTTTTTCCTTGGATTGCTGATGCGCGAAAAGAAAAGGCGTCGCCTATGAGTTTGGTGGCACAAGACGTTAGCTTTGTGGCGCGTGGCCGTTATTTGCTGCGTGATATTTCGCTTGAAGTCACACCGGGCGAGGTACTGGCCGTGCTGGGGCCAAACGGGGCGGGGAAATCGACCCTGCTTCGGGTATTGACCGGTGAATATCGGGCAACCAAGGGGGCCATACGGCAAAGTGGTCAGGACATCACGGAAACCGCGGCATTGGCGCTGGCCCAGTCGCGCGCCGTGATGCCACAGGCCGCCTCGATGACCTTTCCGTTTGCGGTGCGCGATGTGGTTGCGCTGGGTCGTGCACCATTTCGCAAGATATCAACCAGGCAACTTGATCAGAAGCTGGTTCGCCATGCGATCAGGCTTGCCGATATTGATCACCTTGCCGACCGTGCCTATCCGGCATTGTCGGGCGGGGAAAAACAGCGCGTGCATCTGGCCCGTGCATTGGTTCAGGTCTGGGGAATGGATGGGCCGGAACGCAATATGGTTCCCAAAAACGGCCATGAGGATCGTGACCGGTTTTTGTTGCTTGATGAGCCGACATCGGGTCTGGATGTTTCCCATCAGCATGCATTGCTTGGCGTTGCCCGGCGCGAAGCCCATCAAAACAAGGTTGGTGTTCTGATGATCTTGCATGATTTCAATCAGGTCACGGCCTATGCCGACCGGGTTGTTGTTTTGCAAAACGGGGAAATGGTTGCAAAGGGTGCGGTTGACGATGTCATGCGCCCGGATTTGTTGTCGACCATGTTTAAAAGCCCGATCCGCGCCATCCCTGATCCCGAAGGCCGTAGCGTTCTGGTCAGTCAGCCCGGTTGACCGGTTTTTCCGTCAGGTGCTGCTTTTTGAAACTGTTTGCGATGCTTCATCGGCAAGCTGCTTAAGGGCTGCAAGCACATCGGTCGTTGCGGCCTCCATCCTGGCAAAGGCCGCTTCGGCAGCCGGAATGTCATTATTGGCATAGGCCGCAATTGCGTCATGCCCGGCTTTGTGCTGATTTTCATGAGGTTGGCGCACGGCAGCAAATCCCGGCAGGTCCCGGAAGGGTTTGCTGGCGTCGCTGTCATACCATTTGCCAAACCGGCAACTGGTGGCGGCACCGATTTCAACATTGGCAGGATCGGCAAGCCCGGCCAGAACTTCGGCGACGGCCTTGAAATAGACGGCGTGCTCGGCTCGGGCACTTCGGATGGTGCGGTTGGGAATGTCATACCGCACAAGTTCGGAAACCTGTTGTTCGATCAGTTGTTCGACTTCCCCAACGGTTGCGATTGCCGATTTGATGGCCGTAACCTGTCCGCCGGTCTGGTTGGCAATGCCACTGATACCGGTGCGTACGGCATCGGTTGCGCGGTTTTGTTCATCAAGAATGTTGGAAATGTCGGCAATGCGTTGGGTGGTGTCTTCCATTTTGTTGCCGATTTCACTGATGTCATGGGCGACCTCACCCATGACTTCCTGCCCGCGCGATACTGCTTCGGTCCCGAGATTCATCGCATCGACAATGCCGCGCGTTTCGTCCTGAAGGTTGGTGATACGGGTGCGGATTTCCTCGGTCGCACGTGCGGTTTGCTGGCTCAGTGCCTTGACCTCGTTGGCGACAACGGCAAATCCCTTGCCGGCTTCGCCAGCACGGGCGGCTTCAATCGTGGCATTAAGCGCCAAAAGATTGGTTTCTGATGCAATGGCTTCGATCGACTGGACAATTTCCCCGATCTTTGCCGACGCATCGGCCAGAATATCGACCCGGCGCGACGCATCCTGAACCGCGTTGGCAATGGCATTCATGCTGTCAACTGCGCCATTGACGGTTTCCTGACCGTTGCGGGTGACATTGATGGCGTCTTCGGCATTGTCGGCAGCAACCCGACCGTTTTCCGCAATGTGACTGATGCCCGATACCATCTGATCGACCGCCGCTGAAATCGACTGGGCTTGCCGGTCGACATCGCTGATCACGTTCATCATCCGTGCATTTGAAATTGCACTTTCATTGATCGCGACTGACAAATCCATCGTGCGGTCAAGCTGTTGATCGGCAAAGGCGTTTTCCGATGCCTTGTGCCGGTTTTCAGCACTGGCATCGCAATAGGCCGTCAGGGTCAATTCGATATCAAGCAGCATGACCGATGTCAGGGCCGTGACGATTTTCCCGGCCTCGCCGGCACGCCAGCGGAATTTGACAATAATGGTTTCAATCAGCGCATCGGTAACCGCGTTATAAGCGGAAATATAAAGTTTGGGGGTGATGCCGTATTCTTCGTGGCATTTCCCGATGGCAATGGATTGCCGCACAAAATCATCATCAATCTTGCCATCAAACAGCTTTTGCCAGTGGGATTGAAGGGCGTCGGTCAGCTGTGCTGTCACGCTATCGGAAAGGGAGGGCTGATCAGGACCGGCTTTTTGGGCGATGATCTTGTAAAATGTCCTGGCGCGTTTGGCCGCCCCATCGTGAATGTCCTTGGATGCCTTGCGCAAAATGCCAAATGTGGCTGGCAAGACGTCGTAGCGTTCCAGGCGGTCTTCAAGTAACGACACGGATTGAATTCCCTTCTCCCACCCCCGGCCAGCTTGCCGGACTGCTCCCGAATATGCTTTTGAAAGCATTTTTCTATATGGGGATTGCGCGCAAAAATGCGGCCCCGACCCCCGGATGCGGAAACTTTAGGGATCGCTGGTTCAATCGGCAATCAATTTTCTGTCCACAAGAATAGTATCTGGGTTTTGTTCGGGTGGGATCAGCCCGGGCGGGCTTCCTGTTCGGTTTTGCAGGTCGCGATCAACCAGTCCCGAAAAGCCCGCACCGCAAAGTTGTTTTCCTTTTCCTTGGGATAGACAACGTAATAGGCGTGCTGATTGGGGATCGAGACATCAAAGGGCGCAACCAGACGACCGCTTTCGAGTTCTTCGCGCACCAGAAATTCCGGCAATAATGCCAGACCCAATCCGGCGACCGCAGCCTGGATGACCATGTGGAAATGCTCAAACCGTGGCCCGGCCAATTCATCGACCACCGCCACTCCGGTTGCCGCCAACCAGTCCTGCCAGGCGCGCGGGCGGGTGGAATGTTGCAACAGCGTGCAGTTGCGCACCCGTTCACGCGCAATCGGCAGATCGTCATTTTCCTTAAGCAGTTTGGGGGCGCAAACTGCAATAAGCGTTTCACCCATCAGGCGATGGGATACACAGCCGGGCAGATTGTCATCCCCGAAATGGATGGCAATATCGATGCCTTCGCGGTCGAAATTGAACTCGCGCGTCTGGGTGATCAGATTAAGCTGGATATCAGGCCAGGTTACCTTGAAATCCCCAAGGCGCGGCACAAGCCAGCGCGCACCAAATGTCGGCAAGGTCCCGACATTCAGCATCCCGCCGGCATCGGAATAGGCCATGACCTGAAGGGTGGCGGCTTCTGCCCGGTCCAGAAGATCGCGAACCTGTGCGGCATAGGCTTCGCCCGCAGCAGTCAGTTTCAGGCGTTTTTTTACCCGGCGAAACAGATCACGACCCAGATATTCCTCAAGCGCACGGATCTGGCGGCTGATTGCGCTTTGCGTGACGTTCAGTTCTTCGGCAGCCCGGGTAAAGGACAGATGACGGGCCGAACTTTCAAAGAATTGCAGGGCAGTCAGCGATGGCAGGACACGACGCATAAAGGATCCAGTTCATAACAAAATGGAATGACGTGGTGCGAATATATCGTTTGTTTGCTGTGCAGCCAAGGCGTAACGTTTTAAACGGTTCCAAGCCTCCTCGCGCCACCATCCGAAGCGTTCAGGCCAAGAGCCATCGCGCTGGATTGCCGCCAGTTTGTAATGTTTCGGAAGGATGTTTCCCCCGTTTAGGACATGGATGGCATCCAGCGCATAAAACAAAAATGTCCGGGAAGAAGGCGTTCGGCCATTGGCCAGGGCTTCAACAATTTATCGGGTAGAAGGCAAGAATGGGTTCTGTTGACGCAAATTATGATGTGATCATTGTCGGTGGGGCGGTTATTGGCAGCTCCATCGCGTGGCATTTGACCGGCCGTGATGATTTCACGGGCCGGGTTCTGGTGATTGAAAAAGATCCCAATTACGAATTCTGCTCAACCGCCCTGTCGGCGGCATCAATCCGTCAGCAATTCTCGACCCCGGTGAATATCGAAATGTCGGCCTATGGCATCGATTTCCTGCGCAATCTGAAGCGTGATCTTGATCCGGATGTCGACATTGCCCTGCATGAAAAGGGTTATCTGATTCTGGCAACCGATCAGGGGTGCGATATCCTGAAGCAGAACCACGCGACCCAGATCGAATTCGGTGCGGATATCGTTTGGATGGAGCCCGATGAACTGGCCGCCAAATATCCCTGGATGAATACATCCGATTTGTCGGCGGGGTGCTGGGGCCGAACGGGTGAAGGCTGGTTTGATGCCTATTGCCTGATGCAGTCGTTCCGCAAACAGGCCCGTCGGCGCGGTGCAGAATATATTGACGGCGAAGTTGTCGAACTTACCCGTCAAGGCGATCAGATTACCGGGGTTGTCCTGAAAGACGGGCGCCGGTTTGGCTGTGGGACGCTGATCAATGCGGCGGGAACCGGTTGTTCGAAACTTGCCGCAATGGCGGGTCTTGAAATCCCGGTCGAGCCGCGCAAACGCTGCATCTTTGTCTTCAATTGCCGGGATGCCGAAGATATCAGTGCGTCCTGTCCGATGCTGATTGATCCAAGCGGGCTTTATGTCCGTCCCGAAGGCGAATTCTTTATCACCGGGATCGCCCCGCCCAAGGACCGCGACCCGGAATGCTGGGATTTCGAAGTTGATCACAGCCTGTTTGACGACATCATCTGGCCGGGCCTGTATGAGCGCTGCGAACGGTTTGAGGCGATCAAGGTCGTCAATGCCTGGGCGGGTCACTATTCCTATAACCTGCTCGATCAAAACGCGATTTTGGGGCGTCATACCGATGTGAAGAACTTCGTCTTTGCCAACGGGTTCTCGGGCCACGGCTTGCAGCAAAGCCCCGCCGTTGGTCGCGGGATTGCCGAACTTGTCACCACGGGCAGTTATCAGACACTTGATCTGTCGGTATTCGGGTATGAGCGCATCCGCGATAACGCCCCGGTTTTCGAGCTGAATGTTATTTAATTCGGTTTCGAAACGATAATGCGAAATCAACATGTTAAACCAATTGTCGGAGCAGGCCCCAATGCCCCGTGATGATGCGAACAAAACTGCTGAAACGCTTGGCGCTTCCATTCGTGACCGTCAGACCGTCTCGGTTTCAAGCGGGGTGCGCAATGTGCACCCGGTCTATCTTGATCGGGCGCTGAATGCCGAAGCCTGGGACAGTGATGGCAATCGCTATATCGATTTCGTTGGCGGGATCGGTGTTTTGACTGTCGGCCATCGCAACCCGGTTGTGATGGATCGGGTGATTGCCCAGTGCGACCGTTTTACCCACAGCTGCTTTAACGCGCTGCCCCACGAACCCTATGTCGCGGTGACTGACTGGCTGGCGGAAAACTGCCCGATTGAAGGTCCGGCAAAATCGATGCTGACCAATTCCGGGGCCGAGGCGATGGAAAACGCCCTGAAACTGGCCCGCGCCTTTACCGGCCGGACCGGGGTGATTGCATTCGAAGGGGCCTTTCATGGCAGAACGCTTGCGACCCTGGCGCTGACCGGGAAAACCAAGCCCTATAAAACCGGTCTTGGGCCGCTTCCGGGGCCGGTTTGGCATCTGCCATATCCTTGCCCGGAAACCGGTATATCGGTTGAGGATGCAATGGCGGCAATTGCCAAGCTGTTTACGGTTTCTGCCGATCCGAAATCGGTTGGCGCCATCGTGATCGAACCGGTTCAGGGCGAGGGCGGTTTTCGTGCCTGTGATAGTGAATTCCTTGTCGCGTTGCGTCGCCTTTGTGATGAAAACGGCATGGTTCTGATTGCCGATGAAATCCAGTCGGGCTTTGCCCGCACGGCCAAGATGTTTGCCATCGAACATGCCGGTGTTGCGCCTGATATCCTTGTCATGGGCAAGGGGATTGGTGGTGGTTTCCCGCTGGCCGCGATCACCGGGGCAGAGGACGTGATGAGCGCGCTGGCACCCGGTGGCCTTGGCGGGACCTATTCGGGCAATCCGGTTGCCTGTGCTGCGGCAAAAGGTGTGTTCGAGGTTCTGGAAGCGGACAACATTCTTGGTCGTGCCAAGCAGCTTGGCGAGAAATATGCGACCCATATCGCATGGTTGCGTGATCTGCCCGGCGGGCATGTGATCGGCAATATGCGCGGAATTGGCGCCATGCGCGCGTTCGAGGTGATTGCAGATGACGGCAAACCTTCACCCAAACGTCTGCAAAGCTTTTTGCAACTGGCCCGTGAAAGCGGGCTATTGTTAATGCCAAGTGGTGAACACGCCAATGTGGTGCGCCTGCTGGCACCTTTGACCATTCCGTTTGATCAGGTCGATGAGGCCTTTGCCATCATCGCCAGACTTCTGCCCAAAGTGGCGCAGGTAACGCAATAGGTATCACGGGAATTGCCGGTGGGATCACCGGAAAGTTTAAAAAGAAGGGAGTTTTACTGTGAGTTTCAAATCCATCCTGACCGAGCTTGGTCTGTCTGACGCCGAGATCGCCAATGGCACGCTTAAGGTCCAGACCCCGGTTGACGGTTCGGAAATCGCATCTGTTGCCGAAACCGATCCGGCGGCAATGACCGACATCATCGGCAATGCCAAAAAGGCATTCGGTGAATGGCGTCAGGTTCCGGGTCCGCGTCGCGGTGAACTGGCCCGTCTTCTGGGCGAAGAATTGCGCGCAGCAAAGGAACCGCTGGGGCGTCTGGTGTCGCTTGAATGCGGCAAGATCTATCAGGAAGGTCTTGGCGAAGTTCAGGAAATGATCGATATCTGCGACTTCGCAGTCGGTCTGTCGCGTCAGCTTTACGGTCTGACCATCGCATCAGAACGCCCGGGCCACAAAATGATGGAAACCTGGCATCCGCTGGGTGTTGTTGGTGTGATTTCCGCGTTCAACTTCCCGGTCGCTGTCTGGTCCTGGAACACCGCGCTTGCGCTTGTGTGCGGTAATGCTGTGATCTGGAAACCGTCGGAAAAGACCCCGCTGACCGCCCTTGCCTGCCAGAAAATCTTTGAAAAGGCACTGGCGAAATTCGGTGATGCACCCGAAGGCCTGCATCAGGTCGTGATCGGCGATCGCAAGATCGGCGAAGCCATGACCGACAGCCACGACGTGGCTCTGGTTTCGGCAACCGGTTCGACCCGCATGGGCCGCGAAGTTGCCCCGCGTGTTGCCGAACGGTTCGGGCGCACCATTCTGGAACTTGGCGGCAACAACGCCATGATCGTGACCCCGTCGGCCGATCTTGATATGACCGTTCGCGCGGTTGTGTTCTCCGCTGTGGGTACCTGTGGCCAGCGTTGTACATCGCTTCGTCGCCTGATCGTTCACAAGGACGTCAAGGATCAGCTGCTTCCGAAAATCATTGCCGCTTACAAGTCGGTCAAAATCGGTGATCCGCTTGCCGATGGCACCCTTGTTGGTCCGCTGATCGATGAAGACAGCTTCAACAACATGCAGACCGCCCTTGCCAATGCCCAAAAGGATGGCGGCGTTGTTCATGGTGGCGAACGTGTGCTGGAATCCGAATATCCGAACGCCTTCTATGTCACACCGTCGGTCGTTGAAATGCCGGGTCAGACCGATACCGTGCGCAACGAGACCTTCGCGCCGATCCTGTATGTCATGACCTATGAAACCCTTGAAGAAGCCATCGCGCTTCAGAACGGCGTGCCGCAAGGGTTGTCTTCGTGCATCTTCTCGACCGATGTGCGCGAAACCGAACTGTTCCTGTCGGCGGTTGGTTCCGATTGCGGTATTGCCAACGTCAATATCGGCCCGTCCGGTGCAGAAATCGGCGGTGCGTTCGGCGGCGAGAAAGAAACCGGTGGTGGTCGTGAATCCGGTTCGGACGCCTGGAAGGCCTATATGCGCCGTGCAACCAACACCATCAACTATTCCCGCGAGCTGCCGTTGGCTCAGGGCATCAAATTCGACATCTGATCTCTCGCCCGATCAGGTTCGATCCAAACCCCGTCGGTTCGCCGGCGGGGTTTTTATTTGTCTCTGATTGCGATAGAATACATTGTATTACGTCGCAATCAGAAGGTCGGTCATGAGCAAAGATACAATGGCGGTGCGTGTTGATGCAGATCTGCGCAAGCGGCTTGATAAACTTGCGGAAGCCTTCGGGCAGACACGTTCAAGCATCATCAATGATGCCCTTCGCCAGTATGCTGATCATCAGGAATGGCAAGTGAACCTTATTGCGGACCGCGCGCGCAGCATTGCCGAGGGTCGGGCAACACTGATTGATCATGAAGATGTGCTTGCCACGTTTGATCAACGTTTTGCTGACAAGCACTCCTGATGCGTATTCGCTGGGACAGGCGGGCTATCGATGACCTGCGCGATATCCTTGATTACATAGAGGATCGCAACCCAACAGCAGCCCTTAGAACCTATCAGTTGATATCAGGTTCTGTTTCCCAGCTTGCCAGCCATCCCTTTATCGGTCGCACCGGGCGGGTGGAACAAACACGCGAAATGATTGTGAATGGCACGCCCTATCTTGTTGCCTATGGCCTTCAAGAAGATACGGTGACCATCATTGCTGTATTGCATGCCGCACGACGCGGGCCTGACGAGTTTTAAGAAAAAGCGGCCCCCAAAGGGACCGCTTTCTTTAATCTTGTCTCAAAGCAGGGCTGATTAGCCAGCTTTGGAGAAGCGCTCTGCGACATATTCCCAGTTAACCAGGCTGTCGAGGAAGGCTTTGACATAGTCCGGGCGCGCGTTGCGGTAATCGATGTAGTAGGAGTGTTCCCAAACATCACAACCGAGCAGCGGGGTCTGACCATGAACAAGCGGGTTTTCCGCGTTCGGGGTCTTGGTCACAACCAGTTTGCCGGATTTGTCGAGTGCCAGCCAGCACCAGCCCGAACCGAACTGGGTAACGCCAGCCTGAATGAAGGCTTCTTTGAAGGCATCAACAGAGCCGAAATCTTCGACGATTTTCTTTTCCAGTTCACCCGGAATGGCACCGCCGCCGTTGCCTTTCATCATCTGCCAGAACTCGATGTGGTTCCAGTGCTGGGCAGCGTTGTTGAACAGGCCGGCTTTGGATGCGTCGCCGTAAGATGCAACAACGATTTCTTCAAGCGACTTGCCTTCAAGGCCCGAACCTTCGAGCAGCTTGTTGCCGTTCACAACATAGGCGTTGTGGTGTTTGTCATGGTGAAACTCAAGAGTTTCAGCCGACATGACCGGTGCAAGTGCGTCATATGCATACGGAAGTGCTGGGAGTTCAAATGCCATGATACAGTTCCTCGACTTTCATTATTGGTCTGTGCGGTAACGCAACATATCCCTTTTTCCACCTTTGGTGAAAGTGAAAATCCCGTGCAACCTGTTGGAAACCTTTGTTGCAGGGCCACTTCACCGGGCAGGGAGGGGGGCCTCTGGGCCATAATCTAGGTCGGCTGGCATTTTATGCAATGCACCGTTTGGCAATATGATATTGCCTGGCCCTGTTCACTGAACATCCCGGCCGGGAAAACGTTCCGGGGACTCGCCAAAAAAAATCGGTGGCTCGGTTATTCCTTATACAGGCCGGTGCGATGTTCGATATCCGTCCCGTTGCGGATCATGACGTCATATTCGCCCTTTGGCAGGGACGAAATATCCAGTTTGCACGGGAAGGTATGACAGTCACGATCAAGCGCAATGGTACCGTCCTGATGTGTCAAAATGACTTCACCAGCCGGCTTTTCAGAGCTGATAGTAACACTGTCGGTCGTCGGTTTCGGGGCAATCCGGATGGCTGCCACAGCCGCGGTCGTTCCGGTCAGGATACAGATCAGGGCGATGGCGACCGGTTTGCTGCGCATAGATTTCAACATGATATCCCTCGCGCTTGTGTGCATCGATCTCATGGAAACAAGATGCACCCCGAAGCCGGAGAATTAGCGGCGCAATTGCGGCATTTCCGTGCGGTTTGCTGCGCGGGGTGGGGGACAGCCATGCGTCACTGCCATCAAAACCCCCGCCAGACCGGAAGTTCGGGCGGGGGATTTTGACGATGAATTTCGGATCAGGTATCTGATTTAACCGGTTATTTCCGGGCTTTGATGGCATCAGAAATCTTGCGGGTGGCGCCTTCGGGGTCGGGTTGTCCGCAAATTGCCGATACAACCGCAATGCCGTTCGCACCGGCTTCAAATACCGGCTCGACGTGATCGCGTTTCAACCCGCCGATCGCAACGGATGGCAAACCGGCGATCCGAACCAGACTGGCAAGGCCATCAAACCCGATGGCCGGTTTGTGATCGGGTTTGGTCGGTGTGGCAAAGACCGGTCCAATACCGACATAATCGATAATCGACCGATCAATCTTGCGGGCGACAGTTTCGTCTTCGATCGACAGGCCAATGATCTTGTCCGGGCCAAGCCGGTCGCGCGCCGTTTTTGTCGGCAGGTCATCCTGACCGACATGCAATCCATCGGCACCGATGGCGATGGCGGCGTCGATATCGTCATTCACAATCAGCGGTACACCGGTACCGCGCATCGCATCCATCAGTTCGCGCCCGATGCGTATCAGACCTTCGGTACCGGCTCTTTTGTCGCGCAACTGGACGATGGTTGCCCCGCCAGCAATCGCTGCCAGGGTGGTTTCGACCATCGAATGCGTTCGGCACAGCTCGGGATCAAGCACCAGATAAAGGGACAGATCAAAGGATGTCATAGGGCCTCGATACGTGCAGTGCCGGCAAAGGTGGCAGCATCAAGATTATGCAGCCCGTCAACAAAGGCCGTCATGAAGGATGCCGGACCGTTGGCTGATTTTGCCGCGATGCTTCCCGCAACAGCAAAATTGGTCAGGGCCGCGATGGTGGCTTCAAATGCCTGATCTTTGGCGATTGCGGTATAGGCGCCAACAAGTGCGGTCAGCGAACAGCCCATGGCCGTGATTTTCGGCATCAGGTCCGAACCACCGGCAATGCGGACATTGCGCGTTCCATCTGTGACAAAATCAACCTCGCCCGTGACGGCAACGATGGCCTTCTGCGCGGTGGCAAGGGTGCGGGCGGCGTCTTCGGCCTGTTCGACCGGATCGCCACTGTCAACGCCCTGACCGGCACTTTGTCCGCCGCCAAGGGCGATGATTTCGGATGCGTTACCGCGAATGACAGTCGGGTTCAGTTTCAGCAACCGTGCAACCGTATCGCGGCGATATGTGGTGGCGAAATGTGCCACGGGATCAAGAACCCATGGCTTGCCCGCATCATTTGCCGATTTGGCCGCGGCAATCATGCCTTCGACCCAATGGGGCGACAGGGTGCCGATATTGACGGTCAGTGCGCCTGCGATTGCGGCAAATTCCCCGGCTTCTTCGGGTGTATGGACCATTGCCGGTGATGCGCCCGCCGCCAGAAGGACATTGGCAGCGTAATTCATCGCAACATAGTTGGTGATGCAATGGACCAGCGGATTGGTCGCACGCATTTTCTCAAACAGCCCGGTCGCGGTGGTGGAAAGATCAGTCGTCATGTCGAGGCTCCAATGCAGCAAACTCAAGTGCGTTTGGAGACCCAGTTCGAAGTCGGAAAGATGGAGAACGCCGAAGATTTCGCGTTCACACCGTCCCTACGCCAGTATGAACTGGATCAGGTTCAAAGGGTCACTGCGCGGCAGTTTCTCAGCCCCCTGACGGGGCTCCCCTTGGTGAATGCCCAAAATGGGTTTTAATGTGCTTTCTGTCAATTCATCCTGTCGGTCACAGCATGATCAGGGGTCAGAATGCAAACGGCGGGGCAGCTTTCGCCATCCCGCCGTTTGAAAATGTCGTTGGTTCGTCGTGATTATTTGCGGCGTTCCATCGCAGCCTTAAGGGCGGCAGCCATCGCACCGCCGTCACCGCCGGAATTTCCGCCGGCATTACCGCGATTCCCGCCACCAGATGTGTGTTGCGGGCGACCGCCATGGCCACCGCGTGGTGCCTGCCCACGGTTATCGGACCGTTTTTCACGCACAGCTTCGTAATCCGGGGCCGATTTCATTGAAAGCCCGATACGTTTGCGTGGTGCGTCGACTTCCATCACCGTCACCGAAACGATTTGGCCGGCCTTGACCACCTGGCGCGGATCTTCGACGAATTTGTCAGCCAACTGGGAAATGTGAACCAGACCGTCCTGATGGACGCCGATATCGACAAATGCCCCGAAATTGGTGACGTTGGTGACCGTTCCTTCAAGCTTCATGCCGGTGCGAAGGTCTTTGATTTCATTCACACCATCGGCAAATTTCGCGGTTTTGAATTCCGGGCGCGGATCCCGGCCGGGCTTGTCAAGTTCGGCCAGAATGTCGCGGATGGTCGGGACACCAAACGTGTCATCAGCGAAATCTTCGGCGCGCAGCGTCTTGATAAAGGCCGAGTCGCCAATCAGGGTCGCCAGCGGTTTTGATGCCTTTGCACTGATTTTTTCGACCAGCGGATAGGCTTCGGGGTGCACGGCCGATGCATCAAGCGGGTTCTGGGCGCCACGAATACGCAAGAAGCCGGCACATTGTTCAAACGCCTTTGGTCCCAGACGTTCGACCTTTTTCAGGTCGGCACGGGACTGGAATGCACCGTTTGAATCGCGATAGCTGACAATATTGCGCGCCAGCGTTTCGGTCAGACCGGCAACACGGGTCAAAAGCGGAATGGATGCCGTATTCAGATCAACACCAACACCGTTCACGCAATCCTCGACCACGGCATCAAGGGACCGTGCCAGTTTGGTTTCCGATACATCGTGCTGATACTGCCCGACACCAATGGATTTCGGTTCGATTTTGACCAGTTCCGCCAGCGGGTCCTGCAAACGCCGGGCAATCGATGCTGCTCCGCGCAGGGATACGTCCAGATCGGGGAATTCTTCGGCTGCGAATTGCGATGCCGAATAGACCGATGCGCCGGCTTCGTTTACGATGACCTTGGTGGCCTTAAGGGCCGGGAAGCGTTTGAGAAGCTGACCGGCAAGTTCATCCGTCTCGCGCGAGAACGTGCCATTGCCGATCGCGATCAGTTCGATTTTGTGACGCGCGGCAAGGGCGGCAAGGGTATTAAGTGCCCCTTCGACGTCATTGCGCGGCTGGAACGGGTAAACGGTTGCGGTATCGACCAATTTGCCGGTGGCATCGACAACCGCGACCTTAACCCCGGTACGAACCCCCGGATCAAGACCCATGGTGGCCTTTTGCCCGGCCGGTGCGGCCAGCAGAAGATCCTTGAGGTTATCGGCAAAGACCTTGATTGCGCCTTCTTCGGCGCTGTCGCGCAGGGTGCCAAACAGATCAAGCTCGATCGACAGCGACAGTTTGACGCGCCAGGTCCAGCGTACCGTATCAAGCAGCCATTTGTCGGCTGCCCGGCCCTTATCGGCAATGCCGACATGGGCGGCGATCATGATTTCAGCCCGACCTGGCTGACTGCGCGGACGGTCTTCGTCCTCTTTGCCAAGGGTCAGCTTCAACTGAAGGATATCTTCGTTGCGACCGCGGAAAAGCGCGAGCGCACGGTGCGACGGACAGGTTTTGATTTTTTCGGAATGTTCGAAATAGTCGGAGAATTTCGCGCCTTCGGCCTGTTTGCCTTCGACCACCGTTGCGGTGATTTCGCCTTCGTTCCACAAATGGTTACGCAGTTTGGCGACAAGGTCGGCATCCTCGGCAAAGCGTTCCATCAGGATCTGACGGGCGCCATCAAGGGCGGCCTTGGTATCTTCGACGCCCTTTTCGGCATCAACAAACTTGGCGGCCTCGGTTTCCGGATCAAGGGTCGGATCATTGAACAGGCCATCTGCCAGCGGCTCCAACCCTGCTTCGCGGGCGATCTGGGCCTTGGTGCGACGCTTTTTCTTATAGGGCAGATAAAGGTCTTCCAGACGCGTCTTGGTATCGGCTTCGTTGATCTGGGCTTCAAGTTCCGGGGTCAGTTTTTCCTGTTCACGGATGCTTTCAAGCACCGATGCGCGCCGTTCTTCAAGCTCGGTCAGATAGCGAAGGCGTTCTTCCAGCGTACGCAATTGGGTGTCATCAAGCCCACCGGTTTTTTCTTTGCGGTAACGGGCGATAAACGGAACGGTAGAGCCTTCGTTAAGCATCTCGATGGTGGCAATGACCTGTTCCGGACGAACCGAAAGTTCTTCGGCGATACGCTGGGGAATTGGACGCATGGTTTCTCCTTGTTTTGCTCGTATGCCTGAAATAGCGGCTTTGGGCGTGATCGAAAAGAGCCAGTTTTTCCAAATTTTTCCCAAAGTCCGGATCAGGATTCCGTGTTTGATTCCAAAGGACTGAAATCCAATATCTTTTGACCGCTTCGATCGCCCGGCGCCAAGGGTTGCGAGTGGTGGCCGATGACGTTATTTCTTTGGCAAATGTGATTTCAGGGGCAACGCGCCCAAGCAGGAGAATTCGGATGGCCGGCAAATTCCGCGAGACCGTCATTCATAACGTAGAGCCCAAAGAAAAAGCCGAACCGCAAACCGATGCGGCAGCAGATAGCGCAGCCGGCGAAATCGCAGGTGCCGACACAGCCCCGCAATTGTCGCAAGATGCGATCAATGCGCTGGCCGAAGCAAAAGCCTTCAAGGAAGCGGCTGCCAAGGCCCGGGAAATCGGTGGCCCCAAAGGCCCGGAACCGACCCGCTTTGGCGATTGGGAAAACAAGGGCCGCTGCATCGATTTCTGATGCGACCTTACTACCCGGCCGGGCTGTGGGGCGGTCGGTCCGCGTTGTCTGGGCTCGCACGGTCGGTTGTCGGTAGATAATGGGTACGCAACGTGCGTGCATCGCGCTTGGTCACGGTTAACTGATCGCCTGACTGCACAAGCGCATTGAGTTCCCGCAATACAATGGCATGCGCCATCCCGAACAGCCGGGCAAAGGTCCGGCTGTCACGTGCGATATCTTCACGCGCGGCGACAAGAATGCCCGCTTGAACGGGGGTAAGTTCCGGCTGCGTTGCCATCAGGCGTTCGACCAGATGCAGAAACATTGCTGCATCCGGTGCAAGATCGCCATCCACGGGATTTTCGGCATGGTTGTTCAAACCCGGTTTTCCGGGCGGAACGAAACCATCACCGATTTGGATGTCGGTGTATCGCTTTGTTCACCTGCACTGCCAAGCGGCACCAGAACGTTCAGTTCCGGGTAATAGCCGGCAACACTGCCACGCGGAATGTCATAGGAAACGAACCGGAAATCATTGGCGATCCGTTCGATCCCGTCATCATATTCACAAATGACATCAACGCGATCACCGGCCTTGGCACCCAGATTGGCAAGATCATCTGGATGGATGAAAATGACCTTTCGTTCGCCGTAAACCCCGCGATACCGGTCATCAAGACCATAGACGGTCGTGTTGTACTGATCGTGGGAGCGGAATGTCTGCAAGGCAAACCGCGATTGTGCGGCAGATGCGGGGCGGGTCTGGCGTGCCTGCTGGTGGACGGTTTGCTTGGGAAGCGGCGCATTGGAAAATGTCGCCTTGCCAGCGGGGGTATTCCATTCCCGGTGTGCTGCATCATTGCGCAGATGGAAGCCGCGCGGTTTGCGCAGACGGGTATTATAATCGGTAAAGCCCGGAACGGTCGCCTCGATATGGCTGCGGATCAGCTCGTAATCATCGGCAAGTGCCGCCCAGGATACAATGTCGCTGCCAACCGTTGCTTCGGCGATCCCGGCAATGATGCCAACTTCGGACAGAAGATGCGGTGACGCAGGACGGTTGATACCAGCTGAACCGTGCACCATGCTCATGGAATCTTCGACGCTGACCACCTGGGACTGACCACGGGAATTCAGGTCAATCTCGGTCCGGCCCAGACAGGGCAGGATAAAGGCGGTTTCGCCGGGCATAAGATGCGAATGGTTGGGCTTGGTTGCGATGTGAACCGTCAGCTTGAGGTTCTTCATCGCCTTTTCGACAAGGGCACTGTCAGGCGTGGCACGGGCAAAGTTCCCGCCCAGCCCGATAAAGGCCTTGGCACTGCCATCAAGCATCGCACCGATCGCGCCAAGAACATTGTGCCCGTGTTTGCGCGGTACCGTGAAACCGAATTCCTTTTCCAGCGCATCGAGAAAGGCCGCGGGCGGCTTTTCATTGATGCCGACCGTACGGTCGCCCTGAACGTTGGAATGTCCGCGGACCGGGCACAAACCGGCACCCGGTTTGCCGATATTGCCGCGCAGGAACATGAAATTGGCAATTTCACGAATGGTCGGCACGGAATGAAGGTGCTGGGTGATGCCCATTGCCCATGTGCAGATGACTCGCTCAGCCGAGAGATAGACATTGGCGGCCTGTTCAATTTCCTGGCGGCTCAGCCCCGACTGATCTTCGATTTCCGACCAGCTGGTGGCGTCAACCACAGCACGGTAATCGGCAAGTCCGGCGCAATGTTCATCAAGGAACGCGTGATCAAGAACAGAAGGTTCGCCCTTGGCAATCGCGGCATCGTCGGCGGCAAAGACCGCTTTGCTCATGCCGCGAACGGCGGCCATGTCACCGCCAAGGCAAGGCTGGAAATAATGGCTGGCAATCTCGGTGGAGCCGCCATGCAACATTTCAAGCTTGTCCTGCGGGTCGGAAAACCGTTCAAGTCCGCGTTCACGGATCGGGTTGAAGACCACGATCTTTGCGCCACGCATTGCCGCCCGGCGCAAATCGCCCAGCATGCGCGGGTGGTTGGTGCCCGGGTTCTGTCCAAGGACGAAAATGGCATCCGCCTTTTCGAAATCTTCAAGAAGAACCGTGCCCTTGCCCACGCCAATGGCTTGACGCAGGCCAACGCCACTGGCTTCGTGGCACATGTTCGAACAATCAGGGAAATTGTTGGTGCCAAAGATGCGGACAAACAGCTGATAGAGATAGGCTGCTTCGTTGCTTGCGCGGCCTGACGTGTAAAACTCGGCCTCATCGGGGGTATTTAACCCCTTAAGGATGCTACCGATTTCAGCAAAGGCATCTTCCCACGCGACAGGTTGATAGGTATCGTTTTGCCGATCATAGCGCATCGGGTGGGTGATGCGCCCGTTCAGTTCCAGTTCGTAATCGCTCAGTTTGCTCAGTTCGGTTACGGTATGCTTGGCAAAAAATGCCGGCGTCGCACGCTTTTCGGTTGCTTCCCATGAAACGGCTTTGACCCCGTTTTCACAGAATTCAAAAGATGACCCGTGCTCGGGATCGCCCCATGCACAACCCGGGCAATCAAAACCGTCAGGTTGATTTGCCTTAAGCATCGTGCGTGCGCCGTTAAACGGGCTGCCGCTTTGCAACAGTTGCTTGCCGCAACTTTTCAGCGCACCCCAGCCACCGGCTGCCGACGATTTTTTTCCAATAAAGCTTTCATTCATGCAGGCATCTATTTGCCAGAACCGAAATTAGGTCAAGTATGCATACCTAATCGGTCGATAGAAAAAATTTATCAAAGAGTTCCGGCAATGATTTGAATGTGTTCAAAATGCAATCGGGGCCGGAACCCTGTGGTGATTCCGACCCCGAACAATCTTTGATGCTGCCTTTAACGCAGATTACGCGCCGCGAATAGCCTTGATATTGTTGGCATATTCCGACGGACCGCCTTTGAAGGTCGCAGAACCGGCAACCAGAACATTGGCGCCTGCTTCGATGACCTGCGGGGCGATTTCCGGGTTTACGCCACCATCGACTTCAAGATCGATATCGCGGCCGGTCGCATCGATCATCTTGCGGATGCGTTTGATCTTCTCAAGCTGGCTTGGAATGAATTTCTGGCCGCCAAAGCCCGGGTTCACGGTCATGACCAGAACCAGATCAACCAGATCCATGACATATTCAATGACACTTTCCGGAGTCGACGGGTTCAGCGACACACCGGCTTTTTTACCCAGTGATTTGATCAGTTGAAGCGAACGATGCAGATGCGGGCCTGCTTCGGCATGGATGGTGATGATGTCGGAACCGGCATTGGCGAATGCTTCGATATACGGATCGACCGGCGCGATCATCAGATGCACGTCAAACACCTTGTCGGAATGCGGGCGCAGTGCTTTGACCACATCCGGTCCGATGGTGATGTTGGGCACGTAATGGCCATCCATCACATCAATGTGGATATAGTCGGCGCCTGCTGCGTCAACAGCGCGGACATCAACGCCCAACTGGGCGAAATCGGCCGAAAGGATCGAAGGTGCGATTTTAATGTTCGACGTGGTCATGCGTCACGGGTCCTGAAGCAATGCGGGATATGGGAAATTCGCGCATCTCATAACGTAAAAAGGCAGCCCTGTCACCCGAATGGGGCTCATGGCTGCCTTGTTTGCAGGTTTGCTGGCTATCCTGACGTGAAATCAGGACTTTTTGACAAGCCGGGCGCAGAAAAACCCATCCATGCCGCCGAAATCGGCCATATGGATCGGCAGAACCCGCAATTCACCATCCTTGTTGATGGCTTCATCCCAGCCACCAAGTTCGTCCGCGGTGATCGGTTTGCGTTCGTAATTGGGATGGTCGGCCAGGAACGATTTGATCTGATGTTCGCCTTCTTCGGGCTGCAGGGAACAGGTGCAATAGATCAACTCGCCACCAACATTCAAAAGCTTGTCAGCCTGATTAAATAGTTTGGTCTGGATCGGCAGCAGCGACCGCATCAATTTGTCATTTTGACGCAGCAGAATATCGGGATGACGACGAATGGTGCCGGTTGCTGAGCAGGGTGCATCAAGAAGGACCGCATCCGCACGCGGGGTATCGGGTGCAAGATCGGTGGCATCGCCAGTGACAACTGCGGCACCAAGGGATACGCGCTCAAGATTCTCAAACACCCGTTTCAGGCGGCCTTCGGATTTATCAACGGCGATCGCATTGGCACCAAGGGACGCCAATTGCATGGTTTTGCCACCGGGGGCAGCACAAAGATCATAGATCGTTTTGCCCTGATAGGCGGAAAACAGGGTTGCCGGAATGGCCGCAGCTGCGTCCTGAACCCACCAGTCACCATCGCGATAGCCCGGAAGATCACGAATGCGACGACCACTTTCAAGGCGGACCGAACCGGTCGGCAGGACAAGGCCATCCATCTTTTCCGCCCAGTCGGCCGATGTGCTGCGATTCTTGATCGAAAGGTCGAGCATGGCATGGCCAAGGCATGCCTCGGCAATGGCTTGACTGATTTCCGCCCCATAGGCCTTTTTCCATGACCCGCGCAGCCATGCCGGGATGTTAAGCTGCCAGTCTTCGACACCTTCGGGCCATTCAAATCCATCACGCTGCAATCCACGCAGCACGGCGTTGATCAGTTTGGTGTATTTATGCAGGCCTGCGTCGCGGGCCAGATTGACCGTACTGTCGACCGCACCGTAATCGGACGTATCCATGAAGAACAGCTGTGCGACGCCAAGACGCAGAATATTGGTCAGGCGGGCGGCAACGCGGTCTTGCGGTGGCTGATAACGCGGGGCCAGAACCGCATCGATTTCACCCAAATGGCGCAATGTGGTGCCAAGCAGCTGACGCAGGAAATTGCGATCAAGCGATGGCAGGCCATAGCCATGTTTTGACAGAAGTTCGTCCAGGGTCACTTCACCGCCACGCAGTTCCTGCAAGGTTTTGAGCGCAAGCATCCGCGGATCGGGTGTCTCGACCGGCTGTTTGCGCGGGGCGTTGCGATGTGCTGGACGGGAACGGCGTTCTGTCAAAGGGATATCTCCGGTTTCGTGTTATGAAGGTTAGTTAAGCGTCGCGTGGCAAAGTGTAAAGCACCAAGCAGCCGAATAGGTGGCATGGCTGCCTTGTGTTATCGGGCAGATGAGGGGGCGGATCACCTTGCTTAGGGTTTGAAAAGCCTTGCGATGGATGTGCGGTCCGGCTAATCCAGACGGATCATTTGACGTCGATAGTGACAGGAACGCCAGAACCATGACTTTCACCGGCCTTGCGACCTTTTCGAGCATCTTTCTGATTGGCTCGATGTTGCTGACCTGGGTGGTTTTGAACTATCTGCGACGCAAGGCGATCCTTGATATGCCCAACCACCGGTCCAGCCATGCCGTGCCGACGCCGCGTGGTGGCGGGCTTGCGGTCACACCTCTTTTGATCCTTTTGGTTGCGGTTGTGTTTATCCATACCGGGGTCACTTCGGTCAGTCATTGGTTGATGCTGGCAGCAGCAGCCGGGCTTGGATTGCTCAGCTGGCTTGATGATCGTCACGATCTTTCGGCTGCCATACGTTTTGCCATGCAATTTGTTGCGGTGATTGTCGGCGTTTTTGCCATCGACAAACCGGTCTTGGGTGGTCTGGTGCCTCTGTGGCTCGATCACGTTCTGGTGGTATTTGCCTGGGTCTGGTTTATCAATCTGTTCAACTTCATGGATGGCATTGACGGCATTTCCGGGGTCGAAGCCGGCTCGATCGGGCTGGGCATTTTTATTCTGGCGCTTCTGATGCCATTGCCGCAATTCATCGGGCTTGGCTATATCGGGCTAGGTATCCTGGCCATCATGATCGGGTTTCTGATCTGGAACTGGCATCCGGCCAAACTGTTTCTGGGTGATGTCGGATCCGTGCCGCTTGGCTTTGTTCTGGGCTGGGTGTTGCTTAAGACAGCGTCAGAAGGGGCATGGGTCGTCGCGCTGATCCTGCCATCCTATTATCTTTTTGATGCGACCTTTACCCTGGTCAAACGTGCGCTTCGTCGTGAAAAAATCTGGCAGGCCCACCGCGAACATTTCTATCAGTTGGCGACCCAGCGCGGCTTTTCCCATGCGCGGGTTTCGACCATGATTGCAATCAGCAATCTGATCCTGCTTGCGGTGTGTTTTGCACAAAGCGAAACGCCCGGCTGGATGCGGGTATTTGCCGCCCTGATTGTGGTGTTGTCACTGGTCGGAATGATGGTGCGGATGCCGGTCAAGGGACGCACGGACAGTTAAGTATCGCACGGAAGTTGCGCATTGCTTGACTTGTGCCCGGACGGGCGCGAAAAGAATGCCTTGTCCGTCTTTTGGGCAGACAGGTATATCCTTTTAAAAACAGAAAACTGCCACTAGGGACCGCATGTCGCGCATTTTACAGCGAAGCCATATTGCCTTTGTCCATGATGTCTTCATGGCTGCGATTTCGTTCCCGTTGGCCCTTTATCTTCGGGTTGGCGATGGTGTTCGGTTTTATCAGGCTGACAACATCCTGTTTTCGGCTGCCTTATTTACCCTGATTGCAGCGGCATCATTCTGGTATTTCGGGCTTTACCGCGGCATCTGGCGCTATGCGTCGCTTAATGATCTGACCCGTATCGCCAAGGCCGTTTCGGTTGCCGTGGCGGTTTTGTTCCTTGTGCTGTTTCTGACCACGCGTCTGGACTGGATGCCCCGTTCAGCACCGATAATCCAGTGGTTCCTGCTGATGGCGTTGCTGGGGGGATCGCGGCTGACCTACCGGATTGCCAAGGATAAATCCACCGCACGTGCACTGATCCGTCAGGGAACAAGGCGTCTGCCTGTGTTGCTGATTGGTGCCGGTGACGAGGCGGAGGCCTTTATTCGTGAAACCGAACGATCGGCCGATACCCCGTTCAAGGTTGTCGGCATAGTGTCTTTGACCGAAGGACGGGTCGGACGCAACATGCATGGCGTTGATGTGCTCGCCACCGCTGATAAACTTGAAGACGTCATCAAAAAACTGGAAATGAGCCGCCATGGCCTTCCGCGCCGTCTTGTTCTGACCGGTGATGCGCTGCGCCACGAAGACAATGTCAAATGGGTAGAGATTGCTGATCGTTACGGCATGACACTGGCGCGTTTGCCGAAACTCGGTGATCTGCGCGAAGGTCTTGCCGATCCGCTGCAAATTCGCCCGGTCGCCATCGAAGATTTGCTGGGCCGGCCACAAGCGCGTCTGGATCGTGATCGTGTGCGTGAAATGATCGGGGGCAAGCGGGTTCTGGTAACCGGTGCGGGGGGCTCGATCGGATCGGAACTGGTGCGCCAGATTGCTTCTTATGGTCCGGCTAGCCTGACCCTGGTCGATGCGGGGGAATATAATCTTTATGCCATCGACATGGAAATGGCGGAAAAGTTCCCTGATCTGCCACGCGAAAGCATTCTGGGCGATGTTCGTGATCGTGTCCGGATCGGTCAGGTATTTGATCATGTGGCACCTGAAATCGTGTTTCATGCAGCAGCCTACAAGCATGTCCCGCTGGTCGAACACAATCCCAATGAAGGTATTCTGACCAATACCCTTGGTACCCGGAATGTTGCAGAGGCCTGCCGTGCAGCCGGTGTTGCGACCATGGTTCTGATTTCGACGGACAAGGCGGTAAACCCGGCCAATGTCATGGGGGCGTCCAAGCGTCTGGCAGAATGTTATTGCCAGGCGTTGGAGACATTGCCGCTTGATCAGCGCGGTCCGACCCGTTTTGTCACTGTGCGGTTTGGTAATGTTCTGGGATCGACCGGATCGGTTGTACCATTGTTCCGCCGCCAGCTTGAAGCCGGCGGGCCGCTGACCGTAACGCATGAAGGCATCACCCGGTATTTCATGACCATTGCCGAGGCTGTCGAACTTGTCCTGCAATCCGCGGAACTTGGTCGCCATGGCGTGACCGATGGCGGAAAGATTTTCGTTCTTGATATGGGGCGTCCGGTCAAGATCATTGACCTCGCCCGTCAGATGATCCTGCTTTCGGGACTTCGTCCGGGCAAGGATGTCGAGATCAAGGTTACCGGTCTGCGCCCGGGTGAAAAGCTGTATGAAGAATTGTTCCATGACAGCGAACCGCCGGTTCCCACCGAAACCGATGGCGTCATGCTGGCAAGCCCGCGTGTGGTTGATTATGCCGAAATCAAACAGGTTTTCGATGCGCTTGAAGACAGTGCAACCAACCGCAATACCCACCAGACACTCGAACTGATCAGCAAGCTGGTGCCGGAATTCCAGCCGCCCGAAATTGGTGTCAAATCGATCTTTGCCGACACCCCGGCGGAAACGGCCAATCAAGTGACCGGTGATACGGCCTAGTTATCGGGCCATTTCAATCACGCATAGCCGAGCAATGGCGACGCATGTTCATTCATTGAAGGAATGAACTCGTGCGGAATTGTCGTTTGTCATTGCCAAATGCGGGCCATATCTTGCGCTCAGAATGACAAATCGGAATGACCTTGTTGATGGTTCACCGATTTTCCTGACGATCCGTCTATAGGAGGCCCCGCATGTCGGCAGATGCTTTTGTCCACCCTGATGAAATCCGTTCGATGTTTTCCGGCGCGATGTCGGACATGTACCGTGCCGAAGTGCCGCAATATGGCACCCTGATGGAACTCGTTTCGGACATCAATCAGGAAAGACTTGCTGCTGATCCTGTGCTTCGTGACGGACTTGTACGCAGTGATGACCTTGATCGTATTGATCTTGAACGTCATGGCGCAATCCGTCTGGGCAAGCCCGAAGAACTGTTCAACATGCGCCGCCTGTTTGCGGTGATGGGCATGCATCCGGTCGGGTATTACGATCTGTCGGTTGCCGGTGTGCCAGTACATTCAACGGCATTTCGCCCGATTGATGACGATGCCCTGCGCCGCAATCCGTTCCGTGTTTTCACGTCGCTCCTGCGCCTTGAACTGATCGAGGATGCGCAACTGCGCACAGAGGCCGAAGCAATCCTGGCAAAGCGTGAAATCTTTACCCCAGATGCGCTGAAACTGATTTATCTGGCTGAAAAGAACGGCGGGCTTGACCGTGTCCAGGCCGAACAGTTTGTGGCCGAGGCACTGGAAACTTTCCGCTGGCACAGTGATGCGACGGTGTCACTTGAAACCTATCAGAAGCTTCATGATGCGCACCGCCTGATTGCCGATGTTGTCTGCTTCAAGGGGCCGCATATCAACCATCTGACGCCGCGGACCCTTGATATTGATGCGGTTCAGCGTGCCATGCCCGAACGCGGCATTTCGCCCAAGGCCATTGTCGAAGGTCCGCCGTCGCGCAACTGCCCGATCCTTTTGCGCCAAACCAGCTTCAAGGCACTCGAAGAGCAGGTCTATTTCGTCGGGAGCAATCCGAAGGGAACGGCGGGCACCCACACCGCACGCTTTGGCGAGATAGAGCAGCGCGGCATTGCCCTTACCGCCGAGGGGCGCAAACTTTACGACACGCTTCTGGCATCGGTGCGCCACGCGGTCCAGGTCAGTGCGGGCGGATCAAACGCACGCGATTATGAAACCGAACTGGCCGAACGTTTTGCAGCCTTCCCCGATGATTACGAGACGCTCCGTGTCGAAAAGCTGGCTTTCTTCCGTTACAGCGTGACGGACGCTGGTCGTAATGCAGCGGGTAAGGTTGATCGTGATGTTTCGGTAGACGAGCTGGTTGATCAGGGATACCTGCATGCAGACCCGATCATCTATGAAGATTTCCTGCCGGTCAGTGCGGCGGGCATCTTCCAGTCGAATCTTGGCAGTGACGAACAGAAAAACTACGCCGAACAGTCCAATCAGGATGTGTTCGAGAAATGCCTTGGCGCATCTGTTGCCGATGAATTGGCACTTTATGCCGCCCATCAACAGGCATCTATTGATCAGGCTTTCGAAACATTGGGTATTCGGAAAAACGTCGCCTGATCCGATAGTTGGCAAAACCGATACGGGGTGGTCACTGTACCGCCCCGTTTTCAGTATTGGATGCCAAGACAGGTGGCGGGTTTGCAAAAGGCCGCCATGCAAGAATTCGGGGTCCACATTTTGCGCCGCACATGATAAAGCTCCGCGCGAAACATGGTTCGGACTCATTGATCATGTGTCGGCCCGGATCGAAATGATGTCATTTCTGTCCCGTTAAAAGGCCGGTTTTGCCCGCAACACTGTCACGTCGCATGCACGAGCAGCCATGCGCATTTCTGATATTGTGGGCCGATATATCATCAATGGGTCCGCAACCTTCATCACATTGATGCATGAAAGCGAACCCAATGACTGCTCGTATTGCGCGCGCGCTTATTTCCGTTTCCGACAAGACCGGTCTGGTCGAATTTGCCAAATCACTTCACGCCCAGGGTGTTGAAATCCTGTCGACTGGCGGCTCCGCCAAGGCGATCGAAGCTGCCGGTATTCCGGTCAAGGAAGTTGCCGATCACACCGGTTTTCCCGAAATCATGGACGGTCGTGTCAAGACTCTTCATCCGAAGATTCACGGCGGCCTTCTGGGCCGCCGTTCTCTTTCCAGCCACATGCAGGCGATGGAAGATAACGACATTTCCCCGATCGATCTGGTATGTGTGAACCTCTATCCGTTCGAAGAAACCGTTGCCAAGGGTGCCGATTTCGACATCTGCATCGAAAATATCGATATCGGCGGTCCAAGCATGATCCGCTCGGCGGCGAAAAACCATGAATCGGTTACCGTGGTTGTCGATCCGTCCGATTATGACCGTGTTGTTGCCGAAATGAATGACAATGCCGGTGCCACCACCGCTGAAACCCGCCGTGTTCTGGCTGCCAAGGCCTTTGCCCGCACCGGTGCTTATGACTCGGCGATTTCAAGCTGGTTTGCCGGTCAGCTTGGCGAAACCTTCCCGCAGCGCCTGAATGTTTCTGCCGAACTGAAACAGACCCTGCGTTATGGCGAAAACCCGCATCAGCAGGCCGCGTTCTACACCAACGGGAAAAACCGTCCGGGTGTGGCAACTGCGACCCAGCTTCAGGGCAAGGAACTGTCGTTTAACAACCTGAACGACACCGATGCCGCGTTTGAACTGGTGTCCGAGTTTGACGAAAAACCGGCTGTTGCGATCATCAAGCACGCCAACCCGTGCGGTGTTGCCGAGGGTGCAACCCTGATTGATGCCTATAACAAGGCGCTGTCTTGTGATCCGGTTTCGGCATTTGGTGGCATCATTGCGGTCAACCGTACCCTTGATAAGGAAACGGCCGAAGAAATCGCCAAACTGTTTGCCGAAGTCGTGATTTGCCCGGATGCAGACAATGCTGCCAAGGAAGTTCTGGCAGCCAAGAAAAACCTGCGTCTGCTGGTAACCGGGGGCATGGCCGACCCGGAAGGCGAAGACATGACGCTTCGTTCGCTGGCGGGTGGTTATCTGCTTCAGAACCGTGATGCAGGCCGTGTGAAACGCGAAGAACTGAAAGTCGTCACCAAGCGCAAGCCGACTGATGCCGAACTTGATGATCTTCTGTTTGCGTTCCGCGTTGGCAAACACGTGAAATCAAACGCGATTGTCTATGTCAAAGACGGCAAGACCGTTGGTGTTGGTGCCGGTCAGATGAGCCGCGTTGACAGCTCGCGCATTGCCGCCTGGAAAGCAGAAGAAGCTGGCAAGAATGCCGGTGAAGCTGAACTGCGCACCAAGGGTTCGGTCGTATCTTCTGATGCGTTCTTCCCGTTTGCCGATGGTCTTCTGGCCGCGGTCAAGGCCGGTGCAAAGGCTGTAATCCAGCCGGGTGGCTCCATGCGTGACGAAGAAGTCATTGCTGCAGCCGACCAACATGACATTGCCATGGTCTTTACCGGCATGCGTCACTTCCGCCACTAGGCGCGGTCGTGATCAAATCGTGATCAAATTGAAAAACCCCGGGAACTTCCCCGGGGTTTTTTGTTGGCTATTTGATGCCAAGATGATCGGCAAGGGTATGACCGGAATATTCGGTGCGGAAAAGTCCGCGCTCCTGCAAACCCGGAACCACTTGATCAAGAAACAACTCAACCGACTGATGTGATCCGCTGGGCAAGGCAATGATGCCGTCACCGGCATTGATATCAGCCCATGCCGCAATTTCGTTGACCGCATCCTCGGGTGTGCCGACCACGATCCAGTGCGATGATCCCATGACTTCCGGACGGGTCAGAAGATCCTCGACCGTTGGTTGGTCGCGTTCAATCAGACGACGGACAAGGTCGCCATGGGTCTTGCTGCGCACCACCGTATCAGCGGGGGGCAACATATCGGCAGTGACACGGGCCTCCATTGGATGATCTGTCAGATCAAGGGCAATCAGTTCCTTGACCTTGGCAATCATGCGGCGCGGATCCATGCGGGCGTGGGTTTGGGCGAAAATTTCGCGGGCTTCTTCGCGGGTCGGGGCCAGATACATGTTAAGTCCGGGCAGGATGCGAATATCATCGGGATCGCGGCCTTTGCTTGCCGCTCGTTCGCGCAGGTCACTGCGCAGTTCGCGCGCAACTTCCGGGTCCGGGGTGGCGGCAAAGATCGCGTGGGCAACGGATGCGGCAAAGTCACGTCCGGCTGGCGATGCGCCGGCCTGAAACAACGGGACTTTGCCATTGCCAAAGGCCGGTGTGTTAAGGGGCCCGGCGACGTCGTAAAACTCCCCGTGATGATCGATCTGTGTCAGGGCGTCCGGTGTGCCATAAGTGCCGCTTTCGCGGTCCGCAATGATGGCATCGGACGGATAGCTTGCCCAAAGTTTGTGGACCACATCGCTAAATTCGGCTGCCTGTCGATAGCGATCCTCGCTTGACGGCATTTCCGAAATTCCGAAATTCTCGTTGCCATCAAGGGATGTGACGATGTTCCAGCCAACCCGCCCCTTGGACAGGATATTAAGCGACTGGATCTGTCGGGCGACGATATAGGGCGGATAAAAGGTCGTGGATGCCGTCGTGACCAGTCCGATCTTGCTGGTGTGTTCGGCCAGTGCCGCAAGCTGGATCGTCGGATCGAGACTGGAAAACCCGGGGGAACCGGCAATCATTTCCGGTTTCATGAAAAGCGTGTCAGGACGAAACAGGAAGTCGATCTTGGCCTTTTCCGCGCGTTTGGCAATCTCGACAAAAAAGTCTGTGGAAAAGACATTTTCGACATTGCTGTCATCACGGCGCCAGGCATCATTCATCAACCAGGTCGGGGCGACGGACAAACCGATATGGATGTGCTTGCGGGTCGTCATGGCGGGCAGAATTCCTTTGATCGTCGTCTGTTGCATGCTTGATAATATGAATGAATATCATTTGCAGCATAAAACGCCTTGATCTATGTTCTGGTCAGGATTGAAAAACCGGACCTTTGAACGTGCTGTCTGCCCAAAATCTTGTTGTTTCCTATGGAAAATCACCGGTCCTGAACGGACTTTCGGTGCAGTTCGACACAGGCGGTGTGACGGCACTGGTCGGGCCAAACGGATGCGGGAAATCGACACTGCTCAAGGCGATCCTTGGTCTTTTGCCAAAATCAGCCGGGACCATCACCCTTGATGATGTTCCGATCGACGATATTCCGCGGCGAACCCTGGCACGGCGCATCGCCTATTTGCCACAGGAAAACCATTGCCCGGATTATATCGTTCTGGGTGAGCTGATCGAACTGGCCGGATATGCACGCTATTCGCTGTTTGGCGGGCCAAGTGCACAGGACCGGGCATTGTTTGCAGATGTTCTTCGCACCGTTGGGCTGTCCGATATGGCCCATGTGCCGGTCAATTCACTTTCGGGCGGGCAACGCCAGCGGGCCTGGATCGCCATGGTTCTCGCACAGGATGCCGACATCATTCTGATGGACGAGCCGGTCAATCATCTGGATATGAAATACCAGTATGCCGTGCTTGATCTGGTGCGCCGTCTGGGTCAGGAGCACAGCAAAACAATCATCACGGTTTTGCATGACCTTAATCTGGCATCGGCATTTGCCGACCATGTTGTGATGGTCCGTCAGGGCAAAGCAGGTATTTTCGGTCCGACCAAACAGGTGATCACACCGGAAAACATCCGCATGGTCTTTGATTTCGATGCCGATGTTTTCATGCGTGAAGATCGTCTTGTCTGTTTGCCGCGTCAGGACGCACAGATGCGGGCAAACGCAGAATGACCGGTCGTGCAAAGGTCTTTTCGGCCTTCATTCTGATCCTGATGGCAGCATTTTTTGCCAATCTGTCACTTGGGGCGACCAATATTGCACCCGAAGACATCCTTTTGGCGTTTTTCAGCTTTGATGCGGATAATTACGACCATTTTGTCGTGATCTATCAACGTCTTCCACGGGTATTGATTGCCGTTTTTGTCGGTTCGGTGATGGCATGCAGCGGTGCTGTGCTTCAGGGATTGATGCGCAATCCCCTCGCATCACCCGCGCTTTTGGGGATCAATGCCGGTGCGACCCTGTTTGTGGTTGGCGGGGTGGTATTTTTCGGGATTTCATCTGCATTTCAGGGAATTGCGGCGCTGATTGGCGGGATTTGCGGATTTGGCGCCTGTCTGATGGTTGCACGTATGTCGGGCATGGATGGCAACTCGCGGGGGTTGTCGCTTATTCTGTCCGGGGCGGTGGTTTCAATGCTGTTTATCGGCATTGCCAATGCCTTGCTGTTATCGACGCCGGAACTGCGAAACGAGTTTCTTGGCTGGGTAACGGGCAATATCAACCATGTCTATATCGACCTCCTTTATCAGATGTGGCCGGTTGGCGTCGGTGGTGTGGTCGTGCTTCTGATCTTGTCGCGCGCGCTGACCCTTATTGCCCTTGGCCCGGAAAAGGCGGCATCGGCCGGTGTGAATATTGTCCTTGTGTCGCGTCTGGCAATTGCAGCAGTCGTTCTTTCAAGCAGTGCGGCGGTCGCAATTTGCGGGCCGATCGGGTTTGTCGGTCTGGTTGTGCCCCATATCGTGCGACCACTGGTCGGTGCAAAGCAGACAATGATCATTCCGGGCTGCATTCTGGTCGGGGCCAGCATTTGTCTGATTGCCGACATGGTTGCACGACTGGCCTTCAGCCCGTTTGTTCTTCATACCGGCGTGATGATGGACCTGTTCGGTGGCGTTGTTTTTGCCTTTGTCGTGCGGCGCTATTACCTGACCCCCGGATTGCGGAGGTCATTGTAATGCGTTTGACGACCGGCCTTCATGGGTATGTTGTTCTAAGATTTTCCAGTGGTTTGGAAATCCGTCTGCATAATCTGATCTGTGCGATGATCCTGATGATGGTTGCTGTGGTCGGTGGTGTGGCGCTTTTGACCACAGGATCAACCGACAGCACATTTTCCGACCTTGTCGGATTGTTTGATGGTGATGCTGTCTCTGGTGATGTCGCATTTGCAATTGCAGATGTCCGTCTGCCCCGCATTCTGATGGGGTTCATGGCAGGCTGGTGCGTTGCGCTGACCGGGGCGATGTTGCAATCACTTGCCCAAAATCCGCTGGCGGATCCGGGGCTGCTTGGGCTGAGCCAGGGGTCGCTTGTGGTCATCATGCTTGTGCTGGTCCTTTTCCCCGGATTGCCGTTGATCTTTACCCCCCTTGCCGGATTTGCCGGTGGGTTGGCGGTGGCCGTGCTGTTGATGGTACTGGTCGGGCGTCATCATTCAGGGGGGCTTGGTATTTTGCTGATGGGGATTGCGGTTGAAACCACTTTGTCATCGGTGACATCGATCCTGATCCTTTATGCGCCGCCCGAACAGTCACACGCGATTTCAAGCTGGCTTGCCGGGTCGCTTTTCCATTCCGACTGGTCGGCTGTTGGCAGTTTTGCGGCATGGTTTGTTATCTCCATCCCGGCAATTCTGGTGATCGGTCGCAAATTGCGCAGTCTTGACCTTGGTGACCATATGGCGCTGGCCCTGGGGGAGGCCGTTCATATCACCAAGCCGGTCATTCTGATTGTTGCCGTCCTGTTGACGGCCGCGGCGACCGCCGCGGTCGGACCATTGGTGTTTCTGGGTGTGATGGCCCCGCATCTTGCCTGGTTCATATCCCCGGCAAAGGGTCGGGCGCGACTGTTTCTGGCGGCGATGACCGGGGGTTTTCTGGTGGTGGCGGCCGATGGATTGACGCGTCTTGGCTCTGATCAGGTGGCACTGCCGACCGGGCTTGCCATCATGATGATCGGTGCCCCGATTTTTATCATTTCCCTGCGTCTTCGTACCATTTCACAGGCCCGAACAGGTTGATACCCGATTGATTGGAGTTCCCATGCACAAGCTGTTTTTGACCCTGGCGCTGATTGTTGCAAGCGGACTGGCACATGCACAAAGTCACGATGTGCAGGATGACCGCGGGCGTACCGTGCCCATGCCCGATACGCCCGAACGTATTGTTGTCTTGCAAGAACCGCTATTGGGTATTCCGATCCTTGAACTCGGGCTTGATATTGTCGGGTCTTACGGGCGCAACGATGATGGCAGTTCGATGTTGCGGGTCGATTTCATCAAGACCGTTCTGGGCAAGGATGGCGCTGATCTCGGAATTTCGGGTATCGGTCCGCTGGGGAATATTGACCTTGAAAAACTGAGTGCCCTGAAACCGGATCTGATCATTGGCGGGGAAAGTGACGCAGATAAGGCCGATATCCTGTCATCTGTCGCACCGGTTTATCTCAAAAACATCCGGACCCCGGATATCACCGGGTTCAGCACCCAGCAAAAACTGGCAGATCTTCTGGGCGTATCGGATCGTTTCGATGCCCTGATGGCCGACTATAAAAGCCAGCTTGATGATGTGCGTGCCAAATTGCCCGACCCCCCGAACGGAAAGACCTATCTGGCCGTGATCATCTATGACCAGATCAATGTCGTCAGTAACATGTCCGGTGTCATTCAGGCGATCGAGGATCTGGGATATCGTCGTGCAGACCTTCAAGGCAGTGGCAAAGCATCGGGTTATGGCCAAGGCTTCGCCGTGCCCCTGAGTTCCGAACAGTTCGCCCGTCTTAATCCTGATATTCTGATTATTATGAACAGTTATGTCAGTGCGGATCGTGGTCAGGCTGCCATTCGTGACCGGTTGAATGCCATTGTGCCCGGATGGGATCGTTTCCTGCGCCCGCACAAGGAAGGCCGGGTTCTTTATCTTGATTCGGTTGCCGTAACCACGCCAACGGTCGCCAGTGCGCGGCACACGCTTGATGCAATCGAAGCCTGGGCGACATCGAAATAGCATGGCTGATATAAACCAAACCCCCGCAACATGGGTGCAGGGGTTTGTTTCTTTGTCCGGGCCAGCACGCTTTTAAATCGCGGGCTGGTTGCCTTTTGACGGCTGATCGGTCGGGGACGGGGCATCGTCATTATCATGGTCAATGACGGTGCCATCCTGTTCCAGTGCGACCGGATCTTTTGCACGGGTGTCAGGTGATTTGGCTGTGTTGTCCTGATGGACGCGCAGCGGGGCACGCCAATCTACGCTGCCAAATGAATGGCAGGACGGGCAGGATACGACCCAGCGATCAGTTTCCGCACCACACGCCCCGCAACGCCAATCCGGATCAGGATTGGCGTGGCTGGCCTTGATCAACAGATCGCGGGCCTTTGCGCCATCCTGATTTTCACGCAATTCCAGATCGGCCAGAAGCCGGTAATGGCGTGCCTCGGCTTTTGATGCCATTGCCTTTTCAAGGTTGCTGCGCGCAACCCCCCAAAGGTCCGCTTCAAGGGCGGCTTCGGCAAGGACGATCTTGCTTTCAACATGTTCGGGATTGGTTGCCACCAGCTTCTCAACCGATTTGACCTGTATCAGCGGGTCGCCGGTCAGGGTTTCACGATAAATGGTGCCCAGTGCTGCTGACGGCGCAACACGCCAGCTTTGCATGACAACGTCACGGGCCTTGGCATCCTGTTTGAGGTCACGATAAAGACCCGCCAACAGGACGGCCGCGCCGGTGAATTCGGCGGATGCGCTTAATGCCTTGCGCAGGAGTTTGATCGCCTCGGCATTTTCACCAGCCGCAATGGCGTCTTCGGCCTTGGCTGTGATCAAAAGGGCGCGACGACGTGTCAGTTCCTGTTCATCGAACACCGATGCCTTTTGCGCATCCACCAGCAGGCTTAATGCACGGTCCCAGCGTCGCGACGTGAGCAACAAGTCAAACAGGGTCACGATTACCGCCGGGTTGCGCGGACGCAAACGGTGGGCCCGTTCGGCGTAATCAAGTGCCGCTTCGCGGTCATCGGCCTTAAGGGCCAATTGCAACAGTCCACGCAGCCCGAAAAATGCCGAGTCCGGTTTTTCAAGCATGGCTTCGAACTGGCGTTTGGCAGCGTCGTTATTGCCATCCAGTTCGGCGGCCTGTGCTGTCAGAAGACGGGTTAGGGTGTCATCTTCAAGATAACGGTCAACCGCACGGGTATGTTTAAGGGCCTGACGCACATCGCCCGATGCCAGTTCAAGCAACCCCATGGTCAATGCCTGTTGGCCCTTTCTGCGGCGACGACTGCCAAGCAAACGCCCGATCCAGCCCGGCGAATTTGCAATCATTGTCCAGCCACGCCAGACCAGCACCAGCACCACGGTCAAGGCCAGAAGGCCAAGTGCAACCATGCCGATCGACCCATCAAACCGGTATCCCAGCCAAACAATCGTCATGTTGCCCGGATTTTCGGCAAACCAGACGGTGCAGAAAACCAGAACAGCCGTGATCAGAATAAAGGTCAGAAGACGGATCATTGGCTGTCCTCCGCCCCGGTCAGAAGGCCGATGGCGTGGGCGCTAAGGGTTGCAATCGACGCGTTAAGGGTCTGACGGCGTTTAGCTGCATCAAGCCAGTCACGCACAGCAGCCTGTGCATGTTCACCTTCGACGCCGTTAAGTGCCGCGACCGCACCATCAAGGTCATCTTGCGCCAGGGCGTTTTCTGCCAGAACAAGACGTCCCTCAAGGGATTCTTCGCCTGCGGCATCGACACGGCGGATCGGAACCAGCTTTTTGATGTTGGCCCAGGTCGCATCAAGGACACTCCCTGAATGATCGTCGGTCGCTGCGGCAACGGCCTCTTGCGCCATGATGGGGAAAGACTGACGCAGTTTTTCGATGGTCGGTGCACCCTGTTCGGCAAGCGGTTTAAGGGTTTCGATCTGATCAAGGATTACGGCGTCATCGCCGGCACTGCGTTCAAGCTGATTAAGGGCAATCATGAACGGTCCACCCCGCTGAAGCGCATCACGCAGGATGGTAACGGCCATGGCAATGGCCTGACCACGGCTTTCGACGCGAAGGCCGGTGGTGGCACGAACTTCTTCTTCCATGGTCGACAGGCGGGCGGACAGTTCGCGCATTTCATTGGCCACACCGGCCAGTTCGCTTTCGACGCGTGCCAGTTCCTCGATCGGGGCGGTACGGGTCTCGATCTCGGCCATGCGGCGGGCAACCGTATTGTTAAGTGTATCGCCACGTTCGCTGTTCAGTCGTTCACGCAGCGCATTGATCGTTCCTTCAAGACGCGAAAGTCGTTCGGTCAAATCGGGATCGACCACAACCGCCCCGTCCGGGATCGGTGCTGCGTCGGGTGTTTCACTGTCCATGCCGGTTACGGTCGGACGGGATTCTTCGTCGGTTTTGACTTCGGCGTCATCCTTTTCGGCCATTGCGGCATCTTCGCTTGGTGCCGGAATGGTGTTTTTTTCTGATCCGCCTGCGGCTTCCGGCGCGTTGGTGACTGTGATTTCACCACTTTGCGGATTGTCTGCGTCAAAGCCGTCCGGCGCAATTTCAGCCAGAATATCGTTGGGGACAAACTGTGCCAGATGCGGCTGGGCATCGCGCCACCAGATTGCGCGGGTCAACCAGCCAGCTGCCAGGCCGCCAACAATGATCAGGACAAAGATGACGATTGCCTTGCCACCGGCACCCTTGCGGGCTGCTGTACTTGCCGGGTTTTCGTCCTGTTGCTTTGCACCTGTCGATGTGGAGCCAGGCTTGGTGGCATCCGCCTTTGCCGGATTTTCGGCCTTGGGACTGCTATCGGGTTTCTTTGCCGAATTGTCGGACGTGCCGGGTTTTGATGCGGGGGTTGCATCTGCTTTTTTGGGGTCCGGGCTGGCATTGCCCTTGCTGTCAACGGAAATGGTTTCAGTTGGCTTTTCCGTATCGGTCGACTTTGCGGAAGCGTTGGTTTTTGGCGTTTCTGGTGTTTTCACGATCGGACCATTGCAGTTTGCGGTTATTCCCAAAACGGCGTCAGGTACGGCAAGCCGTTACGACGGACCCTAATAAGGAAAGAAGGTATTCTTGTGTCGGTTGTGATGCAACGTGCGTTCTATGCCATGTAAGGTCTGAGATCTTCGATTGCACTGCCGGGCTGAGGCAAATTGCATTCACCCTGGCCAGGTCACCTTCAAGTTTATAGCTTTGAACAAGCTTAACAAAGGTTTCCGCAGTGCGGGGAGAGAAAAATAAAACTGCATCAATGTGATGACGGCGAATGGCCGTCAGTACATCTTCGGGCAGTTCATCACTTGCGATTGCTTCATAAACTGTCTGGCGATCGATTTCATACCCGTCATCGCGCAACATCGCGCCAAGATCGCCGGCTGTTTTACGTGCCGCAGGATGAAAAAGCGGCCCATCAGATGCCATGACTTTCTGGCGAATAAGGGTCGCAAGGTCATGAATGTCGCCATTTGCCGAATGAACGGAATTGAAACCCGCCTCCTGGCACATGCGTGCCGTGGCATCGCCGACACAAAATGCCGGTAAAGTGCGCTCGCTGCTAAGACCGATAAAGGCACGCACACCATTGGCAGATGTAAAAATCAGTCCTTGATAGTGGCTGATATCAAGTGGTTTTTGTCGCGCCGGGAACGAGATATGCAGCATCGGAGCAGACAGGTGGCGGTAGCCGCGCGCATCAAGCGCGGCCACAAGGTCGGCAGAATCGGTTTCGGGCCGGGTATTTAACACCAAGGGTCCCATCTGCGTTCCCGTCCATTTATGGGATCAGGCCAAAATAAAGTCGGGCCCGCCACGTTGCTTCAATTCTTCACCGGCGTCTGTGCCGGCTGCTGCGGCGGATGCCATATCGGGTTTGGCAATCAGGCGTTCGGTATCAAGTCGTTCACTGCCATCCGGGCGCACGATGCTGACACGCAAGCGCATGCTGCCATCGTCATTGAATTCTGCCAGTGCGGCAATCGGGGTGCGGCATGAACCGTCCAGTGCCTTGAGTGCGGCACGTTCGGCCGCCACGCGAATGGCCGATTTTTCACAATGAAGGGCGGCAAGCCAATCTTTGGTCTGTTGGTCTTCTTCGCGGATGGTAATGCCAATCGCACCCTGCGCGACTGCGGGCAACATGTCATCTTCGGCGATCGGTGCGGTTGCGATCTCCGGCTGACCCAACCGGTTAAGTCCGGCCATTGCAAGCAGGGTGGCATCAACCTGTTCCTCGCCCAGCTTGCGCAGGCGGGTCTGAACATTGCCACGGAATGTCACGACTTTCAGGTCCGGATATTTGTTCAGAATCATTGCCTGACGGCGAAGGGACGCCGATCCGATGACAGACCCCGCCGGCATCTCGGCAAAGCTTTTATATTTCAGCGAAATAAACGCATCGCGGACGTCTTCGCGCGGCAAAATGGTCGGCAGGATCATGCCATCGGGCAGGACTGTCGGCACATCCTTCATGCTATGAACGGCAAGGTCAATTTCGCCCCCCATCAGGGCGTCATCGATTTCCTTGGTGAAAAGGCCTTTGCCGCCAATTTCGGACAAGGCACGATCAAGGATCTTGTCGCCGGTCGTGGTAATCACGGTAATGGCGATTGCACCTTCTTCTGCAAGTTCGGGATGCGCTTTTGCCAGTTTGTCACGGACCTCATGTGCCTGGGCAAGAGCCAAGGGTGAACCACGGGTACCGATGCGAAGTTTTGCTGTATCTGTCATGGCAGGAGTCTTAGTCGTAAAATCGTTTGGAAACAAGGTTCGCCAGCGGAAATCGGGTGCGAATTTTCCGGTCTGTCCACGGTGATGATAGCAACTGATTGGTTGCGCGCATTGACTTATATCGCGCGTGCCGTGGTGTCGGCGATGCGGGGGATTTCGATGAAAATTGCCGAAGTTGGGCGTGAAGCGCGATAACTGCATATGGCAAATGCGCCCGTCGGGGGTGGAAAGCAGGCAAACTTTCCGCTACATCATCGCCAGGCGTATTATTGTATTCCGATTGCCGACTGTTTGGCACACCCTGACCGGATCAGACCCATGATCGTACTTGGTATCGAAACAAGCTGTGATGAAACGGCCGCTGCTGTCGTCAATGACAAGCGCGAAATTCTGGCAAACCGTGTTTTGTCCCAGCTTGACGATCATCGTCCCTATGGCGGGGTTGTGCCCGAAATTGCCGCGCGCGCCCATCTCGAACATCTTGACCGGCTGGTCGCCGAGGCCATGGATGATGCCGGGGTCGATTTCAATGATCTTGATGCGGTTGCCTGCACCGGCGGGCCGGGGCTTATCGGCGGGGTGATGGTCGGCACCATGACGGCCAAGGCCATTGCCTTTGCCGCCAACAAGCCGTTTCTGGCGGTCAATCATCTTGAAGGTCATGCGCTTACCGTGCGTCTGACCGATGATGTTGCGTTTCCCTATTTGCTGTTGCTGGTCTCAGGTGGTCATTGTCAGGTTCTGATTGTTGAAGGTGTCGGCAAATATAAACGGATCGGCACAACAATTGATGATGCGGTCGGCGAAGCTTTTGACAAGACTGCCAAAATGATGGGTCTTGGCTATCCGGGCGGTCCCGCCCTGGAAAAGATCGCGGCAAAGGGCGATCCGGATCGTTTTGGCCTGCCGCGCCCGTTGCGCGGCCGTCCGGGCTGTGATTTTTCGTTTTCCGGGCTCAAGACCGCTGTTCGCACATATATGGACGGTTTTCCAGTCGATCAGCAAACAGACGAAGTCAAAGCCGATCTTGCCGCATCTTTCCAGCGCGCTGTCGGTGATACGCTGATTGATCGGGCGCGCAATGCGGTGTTTGAATTTATGCGCGATTACCCGACGGGCAAAACGCTGGTTCTTGCCGGCGGGGTTGCCGCCAACAAATATCTGCGCGGCCGTCTGACGGAATTGACAGATCAGGCGGGGATGCAGCTTGTTGCGCCGCCACTTGATCTTTGCACCGATAATGCCGCGATGATCGCCTGGGCCGGGTTGGAACGGTTCCGGCTTGGCGAACGCGATGATCTTGATTTCAAGCCGCGTCCGCGCTGGCCACTCGACCCCGAAGCCCCCAAAAGACCCGGTGCCGGCGTCAAGGCCTAGTAGCTCTCGGGGCGGGGTACCACGATACGAAACGACTTCATTTTTGCCGGAACAATGAACATGAAAAAGCGCATTACAGTTGTTGGTGGCGGTGCCTGGGGAACGGCTCTTGCGGTGCAGGCGGTGCGTGCAGGCGAAGATGTCGAACTGATCTTGCGCAATCCCGACCTTGCGGACCGGATCAACAATAACGGCGAGAATGACTTTTACCTGCCCGGTATTTCGTTGCCAGGTGCGCTTCGCGCGACAACAAACTATGACGGTATTCGCGATTCAGATGCTGTGCTTCTGGTTACGCCAGCACAGCATTTGCGTGAAACCCTGACCCGGTTTGCCGCGCACTGGACGGATAATCTTCCGGCGGTGATTTGCTGCAAGGGAATTGAAAAGGAAACCGGTGCCCTGATGGCGCAGGTGGTCAATGAGACCCTTGGCAATGTGCCGGTTGCGGTGCTTTCTGGACCAACATTTGCACAGGAAGTCGCGGTTGGCCTGCCCGCTGCGATCACGCTTGCCTGCGAAGACCGGGTGCTTGGAAAACGACTGGTCGATCTTATCGGGACCCCGGAATTCCGTCCTTATTTCAGTACCGATGTTGCCGGTGTCGAAGTTGCAGGCGCAATCAAGAACGTCCTTGCGATTGCAAGCGGTGTGGTTGCCGGGCTCAAACTTGGTGACAATGCGCGCGCAGCCCTGATTACACGGGGAATTGCCGAAATGTCGCGCCTTGCTGTTGCGATGGGCGGACGGGTTGAAACCATGATGGGGCTGGCGGGTCTTGGTGATTTGACCCTGACCTGTACCGGTACGCTTTCGCGCAATTACACCTTTGGCGTTGCCCTTGGCGAAGGCCGCAAGGCCAAGGATATTCTTGCAGAACGTCGTTCCGTGACCGAGGGCGTTCATACTGCGGCGTCAATTACGGCGGTTGCGGCAAAATACGGTGTTGAAATGCCGATCTGTGCCGCGGTCGATCAGGTGGCAAACCATAATGCCGATCTGCGCAGCACGATTAATGCCCTGTTGCAACGTCCGTTCCGCGATGAACTGGAAAGTGCCGGCTGACGTCGGGCTGCTGTTTGTGCAAGCCTTGTAATCCCGATTGGTTCGGCTTGAGAATGTCGGGTGGTTCTGTCACTTTATGGCCATTGATCCCATAAAGAAGCAGGAAACAGTCCATGCATTTCTATATCCGTTGCGTTGATAAGCCCGGTCATCTTGATGTCCGAAAGGCCAATCGTGATGACCATCTTGCCTATATCAAGAGTGGCTTTGCTGATCGTATTGTTGCGGCAGGTCCGACCCTTGATCCCGATCTTGAGGGCATGAACGGTTCGGTCTTTATCATCGAGTTCGATAAAATCGAAGATGCCCGCGAGTTTGCGGCCAATGACCCCTATGCCAAGGCCGGGCTTTTTGAATCGGTTGTAATCCGCCCGTTCAAGAAGGTGTTCTGATCCATGGCATATTGGCTGGTCAAAACCGAACCGGGAAGCTGGTCGTGGGACGACCAGGTCAAGAAAGATGTCGAAGGCTGGGATGGTGTGCGTAACCATCAGGCCGCGAAGAATTTGCGCACCATGAAAATCGGTGACAAGGCGTTCTTTTATCATTCGGTGAATGAAAAACGCATTGTTGGCATTGTTGAAGTGGTGCGCGAATTCTATCCAGATCCGACCGATGCGACCGGCAAGTTCGTGCAGGTTGATTTCAAGACGGTCAAGCCGTTCAAAACGCCGGTGACCCTTGCCGATATCAAGGCTGATCCGCGCTTTGCCGAGCTGTCATTGCTTAAACAGTCGCGCCTGTCTGTGATGCCGATTGATGATGCCTCCTGGGCGGCGATCTGTGAAATGGGCGGGGTGACACCGTGATCAGTCTTCCGGAATCCGGGACCGTTTTATGTGCACTTTCTGATCTTGATGCGACCGGTGCCAAAGGCATCAATCTTGCAGGCACCGGTATCTTTGTCGTTCGAAGCGGCGGTGATGTGTTTGGATATGTAAACAGCTGTCCGCATATCGGTGTGCCGCTTGAAATGGAACCGGACGAATTCATCAGTGATTTTGGTGAAGAAATCATCTGTTCAACCCATGGCGCACGGTTCCGCATTGAAGACGGGGAATGTGTTTCGGGTCCTTGCACCGGTGATGTTCTTGAACCGGTCGCCGTAAAGATCAAAGGCGAGAACGTGGTTCTCGCCTGATCGGAAAGTTGATGTTCTCGGACGATCGAAACGGCGATCCTAGGTTCCCTGGGACGCCGTTTTTGCGATCACGTCATCCAGATGACCGGTAATGACATCAAGCTGATCGGGTTCGGACAAGCGATGATCACCGGTCTTGATCAGATCAACCCGAACATCATCGCCGACCAGTGCCTCGGTCAGGCGAATGGCGGTTTGCCAGGGCACATCGGGGTCTTGCATGCCTTGTACCAGCCGGACCGGACAGCAAAGATCAATCGGCTTGCGCAGCAAAAGCTGGTTGCGGCCATCTTCGATCAGATCACGCGTGATGGTATAGGGATCATCTCCGTATTCCGTGGGTTCGATCAGCGCACCGTCCTCAAGGATCGCTTTTTTCTGGTCTTCACTGAATTGTGCCCACATCAGATCTTCTGTGAAGTCCGGCGCCGCTGCAATCCCGACCAGGCCTGCGACCCGTTCCTTGCGTGCTAGCGCGGTCAGAAGCATGATCCATCCGCCCATTGACGATCCGACCAATATCTGCGGGCCGGTTGCGATTTCATCAAGAATGGCAATGGCATCACTGGCCCATTTGCCGATCGTCCCGTCTGCGAATTTCCCCGACGATTGTCCGTGACCGGAATAGTCAAAGCGGGTATAAGCCACCCCCTGCCGAACGCAGTGTGCCTCAAGGTGCGTGGCCTTGGTGCCGGTCATGTCCGACATGAAGCCGCCAAGGAACATCACGCCGGGAGTATTGGGGGCCTGTACGTCAGATGGCTTGCCCGGCACGTGATGGTATGCGATTTTTAACCCGTCAGGCCGGTCAAGAAATTGGGGCTTTTCACGCTGTGGCGTCGGCATGTCATGTGTCATCCGGGGCGGGATCCTTGGGTGTTGATGGTTGGAGTTGCATGAGCGCGTCAGAAGTAATGACAGAAACAGTCTATCGAACCGAGCCCCGAGTGCAAGACGGGGACTATCGTCCTGCCGTGATTCTGCAAGTGCTGCCCGAACTTGATGCCGGTGGGGTGGAACGCGGTACCGTCGATATTGCGCGTGCCATCGTCGATGGTGGTGGCAAGGCACTTGTCGCATCGCAAGGCGGGCGCTTTGAGCGTGAACTGGCCCGTTTTGGCGCCAAACACATCAACCTGCCGCTCAAATCCAAAAACATTCTGGTGATGCGCAGAAATATTGACGCGCTGGTCAAGCTGATCCGGGAAGAAGGGGTTGATATCATTCACGCCCGGTCACGGGCGCCGGCCTGGAGCGCGTATTTCGCGGCACGCAAGGCCGGCATTCCCTTTGTCACGACGTTCCACGGCACCTATTCCGGCTATACCAATCCGTTCAAGCGCCGTTACAACGCGATCATGACCATGGGCGATCAGGTGATTGCGATTTCCAAGCATATCGCCAATCACATCAACAAATACTACAAGGTTGATCCGGATCGGCTGAATATTGTGCCACGTGGTACGAATGTTGATCTGTTTAATCCGGAAAATGTCAGTCAGGAACGCCTGATTGCGCTTTCGACCCAATGGCGCCTGAATGGTGAAGAATATGTCATCATGCTGCCAGGTCGGATCACGCGCTGGAAAGGGCACAGTTTCTTGATCCGTGCCTTGCCGGCCGTTCTTGAGGAACTGGGCCACCGAAAGGTGCGTTGCCTGATTGTCGGATCGGACCAGGGGCGAACAGCCTACCGGGAGGAAATCCTGCAATTGACCCGCAAGCTCGGTGTTGAGGATGTGGTGCATATTGTCGACCATTGTGCCGATATGCCTGCTGCTTACATGTTGGCAGATGTTGTTGCCTGCCCGTCAATCCAGCCAGAGGCTTTCGGTCGCATTCCGTCCGAGGCCCAGGCCATGGGGCGGCCGGTGATCTCAACAGCACATGGTGGCGCGATGGAGACGGTCTTGCCGGGTGAAACCGGTTGGCTGGTCAGTCCGAACGAGGTCGATCAGCTATCCCGTGCATTGATTCAGGTCCTGAGCCTGACGCCGGAAAAACGGGCAATTCTGGCGAGTAAAGGACGTAATCACGTGATTGCCGAATATTCGCTTGAACAGATGGCTGAGCGGACCTTGCGGGTTTACGCCAAGGCGCTCAAGCGCGTTACCAGGAACGCAGTATGACCGATCAAAAAATTGAAACCGGTCAGGATCCTGCGATTTCTCTCGCGGCTGACGATAGTGCTGTGTCTGCACCAGAGCCGCATCGCGAGCGGATTCTTGTTATCAAGCTATCGGCGCTTGGGGATGTCATTCTGGCCTTGGGGCCGTTTGCGGCCATCCGGGCAGCACATCCTGACGCGCATATCACCGTTTTGACCACCCGTCCCTATGTCGATCTGATGAAGGCAAGTGGTCATTTTGACTCCATCGCCATTGATCGCCGGCCCAAACTGAGCCAGCCACGTGAAGTTCTGGCACTGCGCCGTTTTCTGCGCAATGGCAGGTTTGATCGGGTGTATGATCTTCAGACATCAGATCGCAGCGGTTTTTATTACAAGCTGTTCTGGCCGGGCCCGAAACCGGAATGGTCGGGGATCGCCAGAGGCTGTTCGCATCCTCACGCCAATCCGCATCGGGATTCGATGCATTCAATTGATCGTACGGCCGAACAGTTGCATGACGCGGGCATTTCCGATGTGCCGCTTCCTTATATTCAGGGGCCGGATATTGATCTTGAACGGTTCGGTATTCGAAGCCCGTTTGTCCTGATTTGTCCGGGCGGGGCGCCACATCGTCCGGCAAAGCGCTGGCCTGCTGAACGATTTGGTCTGTTGGCCAAGAAGCTTGCAGACTACCGTTTGACGCCGGTCCTGATCGGAACGGACAAGGAAAGTGACGTCCTTAAAAAGATTGATCAGATGTGCCCCAAGGCCAGAAACCTTATGGGACGGACCGATTTCCTTGAAATTGCATCGCTTGCCGCGCGTTCGGTGCTGACGATTGGGAATGACACTGGGCCGATGCATATCGCGGCGGCTGCCGGAGCACCGTCCATTGTGCTGTTTTCCCGCGAATCTGATCCGAAACTCAGTGCGCCGCGCGGACTTTCAAAGGATGCTGTCAGTATTATCCGCGAAAGTGATCTGCGTCAGTTGACCGTCAACCGGGTGATGGATGAAGTGCGTCATCGTCTCGATCTGACAGATTAGGCGTCTTGCGCAAATGCCGTTACAGGGGCTTGTGAATAAAAGGCGCAGAAAATGGCGCTTTGCGTCCGGTTTAATTGCCTAAAAACATTGCTTTCTGAACGCACGCGGATATGCTAGGTGAGGTCGGAACGAAAACACTGTCGGATCAAGCGGTGCTTTTCGTCGTTTCTGTTTCTGACCGATTTGTTTGATTACCATAGGAGATTATCCATAGCACGACCACGCAAACCGATGCAGCCGACCAAGGAAGGTCCGCGCGTCAATGAGGATATCAAAGCCCGTTCCATCTGTGTTGTCGATGCCGAAGGCAATATGTCGGAGCCGATGACGGTGCGTGAAGGCATTGAAATGGCAGCGGAAGTTGGACTCGACCTCGTCGAAGTCGCGCCGAATGCTGAACCGCCTGTGTGCAAGCTGATCGACTACGGCAAGTTCAAATACGAACAAAGCAAGAAGCAGAACGAGGCCAAGAAGAAACAGAAGGTGATCGAGGTCAAGGAGATCAAACTCCGTCCGAACATCGACACCCATGACTACAATGTCAAACTGCGCGCTGCGCAGAAGTTTCTTGGCGGTGGAGACAAGGTGAAAGTCACGTTGCGGTTCCGCGGACGTGAAATGGCTCACCAGGATCTCGGTCTTGGCATGCTGCAACGTTTTTCGGGGGATCTCGACGATCTCGCAAAAGCGGAAATGATGCCAAAGATGGAAGGCCGTGTTATGATTATGGTGCTGGCGCCGCGTTAAGACGCGGCGTTTTGCCGTTTTGCCCCAAGGTCCAAGCCAAAGAGGGAATGCCATGCCAGCTGGAAATGATCTTCTGATCGTTGGTGTCGATGACGATCCCAAGAGTCTGGTTCTGCTCAAACGAATCGTCGAAAGCGGTGGTTTCTCGTTTGTCGGTGTTTCCTCTGGCGCGGAGCTTCTCAAGCTTCTGAAGACCAAGCGCCCCCGTATCATTCTGATGGATATCATGATGCCGGACATGAACGGGTTTGAAACCGCGCTGAATGTGCGTACCCAGTTCCCGGATCTGGCCTGTGCAATCATTTATGTAACGGCCCGTCAGGGCGAAGAAGATCTGCGCGGTGGTGTTGCTGCGGGGGGCAATGACTTTGTTCTCAAACCGGTCAATCGCGAAAAGCTGATGAGCCGAATCGACAAGTGGATCGGCCGCGCCCACACCATCAAAACCGCTGTTTGATCCCATAACCCCGGATCAGGCTGCAAACTTTCCTGTTAAAACCCGTTTCGCGAAAATCAGATCGCAGTGCACATGACGTTGCCCCGTTGAAAGTCGGGCGGGGGCTAGGGTGCTATGTGTTCAAGCACGCCAATGATCTGATCGATATAGAACGAAAAGATCGAAAACGTAATCACGCCCAATGCTGTCGTTACCAGCACAATCGATGAGCTGCGGACGATATATCGATCATAGGTTGTTGCCACGACAAAGACATTGCCTGCAGTCGGCAATGCGGCCAACAGAAATACAGCCTTTGCCTCAAGTGCACTAACGGTCCCCACCAGATAAAAGCCGGCAAAAACGATCAGTGGATGGACCACCAGTTTGGCGATCGACATGGCCGCAAGCTCGGCACGTTTTTCGGCAATCGGCCGACCGACAAGGGCAACACCAATTGCAAACAGGGCGGCCGGCCCTGCACTTCGTCCAAGCAATTCAAGCAGATAGTCAACACCATCGGGCCAGCGAAGGTCCATCAGGCTGGCAAACACGCCAGCCATGATCGCCAGGACAACCGGGTTGGTCAGCGTCCCGCGAATGATTTTGCCAACCGATTTGCTGCCATTGGCATGCTTGGCCCCTTCCAGTAGCAAAAGGGATAGCGACAACATCACGATCAAATCAAAGGCCAGGGCGACGATCAGCGGAACCGTGGCCTCGGGGCCCAATAACCCGATAATAAGCGGCAATCCCATAAAGCCGACATTGGACATCGTTCCGGCAAAGGCAAACAGGGTTTGGCTGGTCGGATCGAGATCAAAGATTTTGGCCGCCATCAGACGGATAAGCCCATAAACCACAAGTGTCCCGCCGCCATAAGCCAGCAGAATGTCTGGTTGCCAGATTTCTGTCGGCGTGCGGGTTGCAAGCGCGCGAAACAAAAGGGCAGGCAGGGCAAAATAAAAGACAAACCCGTTAATGCCGCGCATGCCTTCAGGCGTGACAATTTTGAACTTGCCGCCAATCCAGCCCAGACCGATCAGGGCAAAGAACGGCAAAATGATAGACGTGATTTGTGACATATGATCAGTCAGATAGCTGAAATCAGGACGCTTGCTGAGTGGATAAACAAACAAGCCTGCGCACAATGGCGGGTCAGAGCCGCAAAAAGCAAGGGGAAAGGGGCGAATTGGCCCTTGAAAAAGGCAATCCCGGAGTCTATAACCACCCGTCCCCAAAACAGGTGGTGAGGCTGGAAGGTCTGTAATGGTCCTTCAGGGCATGCCCAGCCGCCGAAGGGGATTTCGTTTTCATTGCTTATGCAAGGATAGAAAAATGCCCAAGATGAAGACCAAATCGAGTGCGAAAAAACGCTTTCGCCTGACTGCAAGCGGGAAGGTTCGTCACAACGTGGCAAACAAGCGCCACCTTCTGACTGCAAAACCGACCAAGATGAAGCGCCAGGCTCGTGGCACGGAGATCCTCTGTGACGCAGATGCCCGCATCGTCAAAAAATTCCTGCCGTACGGTTAAGGTTGAAGGAGAGTTAAATGGCTCGTGTAAAAGGGGGCGTGTCTTCACACGCTCGTCACCGCAAGGTTATTAAGGCTGCCAAGGGTTACCGCGGTCGCCGCAACAATACTTTCCGCACCGCCGTTCAGGCTGTGGAAAAAGGTCTGCAGTATGCATACCGCGATCGTCGCGTTAAGAAACGCCAGTTCCGTTCGCTCTGGATCCAGCGTATCAACGCTGGCGCACGTGAGAACGGCCTGAGCTACTCGCAGTTCATGAACGGCCTGAAGAAGGCTGGTGTTGAACTGGACCGCAAGGTGCTCGCCGACATCGCAGTGCGTGAGCCGGAAGCTTTCAAAGCTCTGGTCACCCAGGCGCAGGCTGCACTCGGCTAATAAACCTTTGTCAAAAGGTTTAATCGGCACTTGCCTGATTTGATCGGGGGCGGCCATATTGGCCGTCCCCTTTCTTTTTCTTTATGTACTTTTTTAAACCCAAGCCAAAGCGTCGGAAGTTATGGAAAACATCGAAGCATTGCGCGAAGAGGTTCTGGCGGAAGTCGAAAAGGCAGTTGATCTTGCTGCCCTTGAAGAAGTCCGCATCAGCGCCCTTGGCAAGAAAGGCCGCATTACCGGCCTTATGAAAAACCTTGGCAAGATGGACCCGGATCAGCGTCGTGAATTTGGTCAGACGCTGAACCTTGTCAAAGACCAGGTAGCAGGCGCAATCGACACCCGCAAAACCGCCCTCGAAGATGCAGCCCTTGAGGCGCGTCTTGCCGGCGAACGGATAGACGTCACCCTGTCGTCACGCCCGGATGAAACCGCAGGCCGCATTCACCCGATCAGCCAGACGATTGATGAAATTGTCTCGATCTTTGGCGAGATGGGCTTTGCTCTGGCCGAGGGGCCGGACGTCGAAGACGACTTCCATAACTTTACCGCACTGAACATTCCGCCGGAACATCCGGCGCGTGAAATGCAGGACACCTTCTATCTGCCTGAACAGGAAGATGGATCGCGCCTTGTGCTGCGGACCCATACATCACCGGTTCAGATCAGAACCATGCAGAGCAAAACCCCGCCGATCCGCATCATTGCGCCGGGTCGCACCTATCGTTCCGATAGCGATATGACCCACACGCCGATGTTCCATCAGGTCGAAGGTCTGGTCATCGACAAGAAAACCCATATGGGTCATCTGAAGGGCTGCCTGCTTGAGTTCGTCAAAACCTATTTCGAACTTGATGATGTGCCGGTCCGTTACCGTCCGAGCTTCTTCCCGTTCACCGAGCCGAGTGCCGAAATGGATATCGGTTGTTCGCGCAAAGGCGGCGAGCTGAAAATCGGTGAAGGCGATGACTGGTTGGAAATTCTCGGCTGTGGCATGGTTCACCCGCGCGTTCTCGCAGCTTGTGGTCTTGACCCGAATGAATATCAGGGCTTTGCCTTTGGCATGGGGATCGAACGTATTGCCATGCTGAAATACGGCATTCCCGATCTTCGCACCTTCTTCGATACCGATCTGCGCTGGCTGAAACATTATGGTTTCGTGCCGCTGGATGTACCGAACATGGTAAGGGGCTGAGATTATGAAATTCACACTGAATTGGCTGAAACAGCACCTTGATACCGATGCATCGATCGAGGTGGTTGCCGAAAAACTGACCGATATCGGTCTGGAAATTGAAAGCGTCACCGACCGCGCGGCAGCCCTTGCTGACATCCGTGTCGCCTATATCGAAGAAGCAGGTCAGCATCCCGATGCCGACCGACTGAAACTGTGCCGGGTCAATACCGGTGACAAGATGATCCAGGTCGTCTGTGGTGCGCCGAATGCCCGCACGGGCCTCAAGGTTGCACTGGCACAGCCCGGCGCGATCATTCCGATCGACGGTTCCAAGCTGAAGCCGGGCAAAATCCGTGGTGTCGAAAGTCAAGGCATGATGTGCTCCACCCGCGAGCTGTGCCTGGGCGAAGATCATGACGGTATCATCGAACTTCCCGAAGATGCGGAAATCGGTGCGCCGGTTGCGGCTGTTCTGGGGGCGGATGATCCGATCATTGAAATCGGTCTGACCCCGAACCGCCCCGATTGTACGGGTGTGCGTGGTATTGCCCGTGATCTGGCGGCTGCCGGTATCGGCACCCTTAAGGCGGATCCGCGTCAGGAAGCGGTTGCCGGTTCGTTTGACAGCCCGATTGGCGTGACCATTTCTGGCGAGATCGCAGCAAACAACGCGGTCCCGGCATTTTATGGGCGTTATATCCGTGGCGTGAAAAACGGTGAAAGCCCGGACTGGCTCAAAGCCCGTCTTGAGGCCATCGGTCTGCGTCCGATTTCGGCACTGGTCGACATCACCAACCTCGTGACCCACGATCTTGGCCGTCCGTTGCACGTCTTTGATGCCGACAAACTGTCGGGCGATATCAATGTCCGCTATGCGACCAATGGCGAAAAGATTGCTGCCCTTGATAACAAGGAATACGAGCTGTCTGACTCCATGGTTGTCATTGCCGATCAGGCAAAGGCACTGGGCATCGGTGGCATCATCGGTGGTGAAGAAACCGGCTGCCTTGATGAAACGGTCAATGTGTTTGTCGAATGCGCGCTGTTTGATCCGATCAGCATCGCCAAGACCGGCCGTAAGCTTCAGATCAATTCTGATGCCCGCTATCGGTTCGAGCGCGGCGTTGATCCGCAGTCGATCGGTTGGGGTATGGAAGTGGCCACCCACCTGATCACTGAAATCTGTGGAGGTGAAGTTTCCCACGTTGTTAAGGCTGGCGAAGTTCCCAATCCGCGCAATGCCTTTGATCTGCGCATTGACCGGATTCTTGAACTTGGCGGTGTTGCTGTTGAGGCCGACCGTGCAATTGAAATCCTGACCGCACTTGGCTTTGAAGTCAGCGGATCGGCCCCGGCTATTACCGCAGTCGCCCCGACCTGGCGTCCGGACATCATTGGTGAAGCCGATCTGGTCGAGGAAGTCCTGCGTATTGTCGGCTATGACAAGATCCCGACTGTTGCGCTGGAACGTGAAACCAGCCTTCCGGTTCCGGCCCTGTCGCCGATGCAAAAGCGTGTCGGTCTGACCCGTCGTGTTCTGGCATCGCGTGGTCTTTATGAAACCGTGACCTGGTCCTTTACCGACTCGCGCTGGGCAAAGCTGTTTGGCGAACTCAAAGAAGGTCTGTATCTGGCAAATCCGATCAGCTCCGATCTCGATGTCATGCGTCCGAACGCATTGATCAACATGATCGCCGCCGCCGGACGCAACCAGGCGCGCGGCTTTGCCGATCTGTCGCTGTTTGAAGTTGGTCCGGAATTCTTTGGCGATCAGCCCGGTGATCAGCGTCTGGTCGCAGCGGGTCTTCGTGCCGGTTCAACAACCCCGCGCAGCTGGACCGGTTCGCGTCGTGATGTCGATGTCTTTGATGTCAAAGCCGATGTCGAAGCACTTGTTGACGCCCTTGGTACCAATGCGGCCAACCTTCAGGTAAATACCGAAGGCGCGCCGGCCTGGTATCATCCGGGTCGATCGGCTGCCTTGCAGTTGGGGCCGAAAAACGTGCTTGGCTATTTCGGCGAACTGCACCCCAAAGTGCTCAAAGCACTTGGGGTCAAAGGCCGCGTCGTGGCGTTCGAACTGTTTGTTGAAAACATTCCGATGCCCAAGAAAAAAGGCACCGCACGCCCGGCACTGAACGCATCGAGCTTCCAGTCGGTCGAGCGTGACTTTGCCTTCCTGCTTGATGACGATGTCAAAGCCGAAGCCATCGTCAAGGCAGCACGCAGTGCCGACCGTGCTTTGATCACGGATGTGACGATCTTTGACCTTTATGCCGGCAAGGGCATTGAAGACGGCAAGAAGTCACTTGCCTTCTCGATCACCTTGCAGCCGACCAAGGCAACCCTGACCGAAGAAGAAATTGAAGCGGTCAGCAAAAAGGTTGTCGAAGCCGTTCAAAAGGCAACCGGTGGATCGTTGCGCGCTTAAGTGCCGCAAACCATGTAAAATCAAAACGGGCCGCGCATTGGAAAATGGGCGGCCCGTTTTCTTTTGGAAATTCCGACGGTGTGATAAGCGCCGACCGGACAATATTTACCGACCAGGCCGTTTGCGCAGGATGGCATATTCTTCCTCGTCCAGATCAAGCGCAATCAAATCGGGACCGTTGGTATAGACATGCCATTCCATATCGGTTTCGTCGCATTCGATCGTCAACTGATCCATCATGGTGTTCCAGGCGCACCGTTCGCGATCATCGTCGGCTTCAAGGCGGCCTTCGCCATTGTCATAAAGATGCATGACCAAAAGCTGTTCATCTTCATCAATTGAGTAGATGGCGTATGTTTCGTTTGCGAAACGGTAATTGATTTCCCGGCCGTCCAACCGTCTCCAGCCGCGGGGCAATGGTTCGCCCGGTTCATGTTCGGCAAAGAAATAGGCCAGTTTTTGCATGTGGCTGTTATTCATGGTGCGCATGTCCGAGCCACAGGCGCTTATGGTCAATGTACCGAGCATCACAAACAGGATGCCAAGACGGGGGCGGGACAGGGCCGAAAATCTGAACATGCGTCACTCCATTGCCACAACAGGGCAGCTTTTTCCCGGCAGCCCCGATACCCTGATATCAAAGCAATATGCTTGCCATCCGGTGTGAGGTTCTGGCGATGCGACGTATTTCTGGAGTCTTCGGGATGCCCCGGCGGGCAATTTCCCGATCAGTCCGGCCGGTTGACCCGTAATGTAAAGATGATGGTCGTGCCCGGGTCGCTGACCGGACGACTGGTATCAAGCCAGATACGACCGCCATGCTGTTCCACGATTTTCCGGCATAATGACAAACCAAGTCCCGTACCGGAAAATTCATCCTTATGAAGGCGCTGGAACAGCCGGAAGATGCGCTGTGCATGTTCGGGATGAATGCCAATCCCGTTATCGCGGATCGAGAACCGCCAGAAATCACCCATGACCGGGTCCGGTTCGACGGTGATTTCGATATGCGGCGGCACGCCCTGACGGCGGTATTTGATGGCGTTCGACAGCAAATTCTGGAACAGCCGCGACAATGCGATCCGGTCGCCCTTGATGATCGGCAAATCGTCATGGGTAATGGTGGCATGTTCCTGACTGATCACGGCTTTCAGGTCGGCCTGTGCTTCGTTCAGAACAAGATTGCAGTCGATTTCGGTGAAATCTTCGCTGGTGCCGGTTTTGGCATATTCAAGCAGATGACTGATCAGCTTGTGCATCCGTTTGGCACCATCAACAGCATAATCGATATATTCGTCGGCTTCCTGATCAAGGGTTCCGCCATAACGGCGTTTCAGCAACTGGGTATAGCTTGCCACCATGCGCAATGGCTGCTGCAGGTCATGGGATGCCACATAGGCAAACTGTTCAAGATCCTCGTTACTGCGCTTGAGCTGATCAAGGGTATCACGCAACTTGTTGGCGTTTTCGACAAATTCGGTCACGTCGCGCGCACTGGCAAAGATCATGCCGTCAATCGGCCGCGTACCGCGCCAGGCCAGCCAGCGCACCTGGTTGTGATGGTCACGCACGCGCAGTATGGAATTGCCATCCCCGATCATATGTGCCGGACCGCGGTCACGAAACGCGGTCATGGCAGATTGCTGATCATCCGGCTCAAAGATCTTGAAGAAATGTTTGCCGATCACTTCATGCAATTGCAATCCGACAAGCTCTTCGAGTGCGGGACTAAAGCCGCGTAAAATCCCGTCCCGATCAATTGCGATGGATGGTTCGGGTGTGTGGCGCAAATAGGTTTCAAACGGATGGCAAAGTTCCTGATGGCTTGCCGTTTCAAGCAGCAAAACCGAAATGGTTTCGTGATCATCTTCCTGAACGCGTTGCGCCATCAGATAGAAACGCTGCAACTGGCTCCCCGAAACCCGCAGATCGACCATCGCGCCAATCCGCTCGTCGGGCCATTTGTTCTGAATAAGGGGGCCTTGCAATTTGGCCCTTGATGCCGGCGACAGCCGATCAAGAAAATCGGTCATGAACGGGCCAACTGTTTCGTCGGTGGGGCCAAGGATTTCCGGCCAGTTCAATTGCGTGGAAAGCCTGCCATCATTGCTTTCGACCGGCCAACTGATGACAGCACATCCGCATTCCGAAAGCGTGTTCTCCGTTTCGCTGAAATGCTCCGTCAGGTTGATCGCCCGCAGGTGCTGGCGTTTAAGGCGCTGCCAAAGCCAGATCGACAAGCCGCACATGATAACCAGCGCCATGACAAACATCAGGGCATGCAGAATGATGGCTTCGCGCCAGCTTTCCATCAGGATGCTGCGCGGCGTATAGGCCACTACAATGCGGTCAAGTTCGGGCAATTTGCTGTATGCCAGAACCATGACCTGCTGACCATGCACGCAAATCAGCGAATCACGATCATTGTTTTGATGACTGATATAGTCCGCGAGATCACCGATCAGATGCGGCGGGATAAACCCCTTGATCTGATTAAGGTCCTGATCAAGAACACCGACGGTGATGGTGGAATTGTCATTCACGATCTGTTGCAGATCGACATCGTCATGTTGCAACAACATCGACCCCAGCCGGTAGGCCGTTGCTTCAAGCTGGGCACTGGCATGTTCAACCGCACTGTCATAAAGCGTCTTCTGGATAAAGAAGAACGAAAACAGCAAGACAAACACACCCGTAAGGGTCAGGGCCGCCAGCCTTTTGCGCAATTTCACCAGGCTGCGCCGTGACAGGGACGGCTCAATCGACGTCATGAACATGTTCTTCGCGTATCCCCGGCTGTCCCTGTCAGGAAGGTTGTTGTTTTTACTCTTTAAAACCTATGTTCTTTTCATGCGGTTGAAAAGATGACAAACAGATGAATTCATAGGTACTGCAAAAGAAAAAGCCTTCAACTGTACCTGTTTGCGTGATCGGGCGATGCTTTGGCACCCGGTTGCGGTGTTCTGTTGATATGGGGTGCGTGTCTGGCATGTGAATTCGTTGGGCCGCAAACACAACACAACGCTTCTAATTGCGGGCAAAAACCCCTATAAACCCGCTGGTGATTGATCCGGAAAATTGAAAATGCGGTTTTCTGACGGATACGACGATCACGCAAGGCGGGTTTTCCTGTTTATGCCAGTCCGGTAACCGGATGTGATCCTACCTTTGAGTCGCCGCCACACAGGCGTGCAGACCGGGATGGATCGCAATGGGAAAGCTTGTTGATTGCGTGGATCGTAACCGCCCGGTTCGGGGGGATCACACCAAATCGAAACATATGTGCCACGCGGCGAAATGCCAGCCAATTTTAGTGCCAGAAGCAGCCAAAATGACTGACCTTAAGAACATTCGTAACTTTTCGATCATTGCGCATATCGACCACGGCAAATCGACCCTGGCCGATCGTCTGATCCAGTTGACCGGTGGCCTGACCGAACGTGAAATGGCCGATCAGGTTCTCGATTCGATGGATATCGAACGTGAACGCGGCATCACGATCAAATCGCAGGCCGTGCGTTTGAAATACACCGCCAAGGATGGGCAGGAATATACGCTCAACCTGATGGATACGCCGGGCCACGTGGACTTTGCCTATGAAGTATCGCGGTCGCTTGCGGCGTGTGAAGGATCGCTTCTGGTGGTGGATGCCGCCCAGGGTGTGGAAGCACAGACCCTTGCCAACGTTTATCAGGCGATTGAAAACAACCACGAAATCGTTCCGGTTTTGAACAAGGTCGATCTTCCGGCTGCCGAGCCCGACCGCGTAAAGGAACAGATCGAAGAAGTCATTGGCATTGATGCATCCGAAGCCGTGATGATTTCGGCCAAGACCGGCCTTGGCGTGCCTGATGTACTCGAAGCACTGGTGCACCGTCTGCCGGCACCGACCGGTGATGCAAGCGCACCGCTTGAAGTTCTTCTGGTTGATAGCTGGTATGACACCTATCTTGGTGTGATGATTCTGGTGCGTGTGAAGGAAGGGACGCTCAAAAAAGGGCAGAAAGTCCGCTTCATGAACGCCAAGGTCACCCATCAGATCGAACGTGTCGGCGTCTTTACGCCAAAACCGCTTGCCCTTGATGAACTTGGCCCTGGTGAAGTCGGCTTTATCAATTGCGGCATGAAAACCGTGGCCGAATGCGAAGTCGGTGACACCATTACCGAAGAAAAGCGCCCCTGCGCCAAGCCGCTGGCCGGTTTCAAACCGTCCATCCCGGTTGTGTTCTGTGGCATCTTCCCGGTCGATACCAGCGAATATGAAGTGCTGCGTGATGCGCTTGAAAAGCTGCATCTCAATGACGCATCCTTCCAATTCGAACCGGAAAACTCGACCGCACTTGGTCTTGGTTTCCGCTGTGGCTTCCTGGGGCTGCTTCATCTCGAAATCATCCAGGAACGTCTGGAACGCGAGTTCGAGCTTGATCTGATCACGACCGCCCCGTCGGTGTCCTACAAGATCACCATGAGCAAGGGCGAAGAAATCCTGCTTCATAACCCGGCAGATTTCCCGGAAGTCACCAAGATCAAGGCGATTGAAGAACCGTGGATTAAGGCATCGATCATGGTGCCTGATGATTATCTTGGCGGCATCCTGACCCTGTGTACCGAACGCCGTGGTGTGCAGCTTGACCTGACCTATGTCGGTAACCGTGCGATGGTGGTCTACAAGCTGCCGCTTAACGAAGTGGTGTTTGACTTCTATGATCGCCTGAAATCGATCTCGCGCGGTTATGCAAGCTTCGACTACGAGATCGCCGGCTATGACGAAAGCGATCTGGTCAAGGTGTCGATCCTTGTGAACGAAGAACCGGTCGATGCGCTGGCATTGATGGTGCACCGTTCGGCTGCTGAATATCGTGGTCGCGAGATTTGTAAACGTCTCAAGGACCTTATCCCGCGCCAGATGTTCCGCATCGCCATTCAGGCCGCCATCGGCGGCAAGGTGATTGCCCGTGAAACCGTATCTGCCCTGCGTAAGGACGTTACGGCAAAATGTTACGGCGGTGACGTTTCGCGTAAACGTAAACTTCTGGAAAAACAGAAGGCCGGTAAGAAAAAGATGCGTCAGTTCGGCAAGGTCGAAATTCCGCAATCGGCCTTTATCAATGCGCTCAAGATGGGCGACGATAAATAAGCTGAAATTACGATATCGAAACAAAGGCTGTATCCCGTTATGGGTGCAGCCTTTTTTCGTTGTAGTTGTTTATTGTGTTATGATGAATCTGCCATGTGTTATCCGCATCCAAGGAGGGTGGCGTGTCTACGAAAGATCTTACTGACTATTTAGATCACTATTTATCCACGGATGAGCGGTCTGCTGTTTTGATTACCGGCGCATGGGGGGTTGGTAAGACCCATTTCATTAAGCAATATCTTGAAAAAAGGCATGCCCAGCTGCGCAGTGCGGATCCGTTGATCGAAAGATCTTACTTGTACGTTAGCCTGAATGGTGTTTCGAAGGTTTCAGGGATCAGTGATCAGTTTTTTGCTCAGCTTAACCCTGTGCTGAATTCTACTGCTGCTAGGTTGGTAGGGGCTGCTGGATCAACGGCTCTGCAGGGATACGCGGGAATATCTCTATTTGGCGGTGGTCTCAGTAAGGTGGCGAAAGAATTGCTAGTGCGCGTCAAAAACCAGATTCTGGTTTTTGACGATTTAGAGAGAAGCGAACTTCCTGTAGAGGAAATGATTGGGTACATTAATAATTACGTCGAGCATGATGGATTAAAAGTAATACTCTTGGCGGAAGAAATCTATATTTCTAAAAAGAATGAAAAATATAATGATATTAAAGAGAAAGTTGTTGGTAAGACGATAGAATTTGTTCCAAATGTTAGGGAGGTTGTTTTTTCTATAATAAACTCAATAAAAGAAAATAAATCAAAAGAAGTTCAGTTGGAGTTGTTGGGCGATATTTCAAATATTATGTTAAAATCAGGAATTTTAAACTTTAGAAGTTTAAGATCTTTGTTGATGGATTTCGATCGAATTTTTCAACTTCTAGATAAGAAAGTTTGTTCTTCAAAGTCCGCATTAAAGGAAATTTTGTTATATTTTATATCTATTGGTTTGGAGTATCGGGCGAATAATATTTCTGGAAAAGATATAAAAAACATGCCAAGTGGCGCGTATTTTTACAGCTTTAGGTTTCTAAAAAAAGAAGATGAACGGGATTCAGAAGAAGGAATGGGGCTGGAGAATTACTTTAATAAACATGAAATATTTGACTTTAGTAATCCAATATTGTCAGGAGAAATAATTTCAGATTTATTAGATAAAGGAAGGTGTGATCGTGAGGTGTTGAATAATTACTTGCTGATGCATCCTATGGTTGTTGATTCGAAATTTATTCCAGTTTGGCGTAAGATATGGAGTTTTTATAATTTAAATCGAAAAGAATATGAACTGTGTATTCAGGATCTGTACGCAAGTTTCTTGCAGAAAAATATTAGAAGTCCTGGTCCGCTATTGTTGGCAGCAGGGTCTATGATTGAGATTGAAAAAGCTCAGGGAAACGTTCGAAGTCCCTTCTGCAGTGTATTTAAGTTTTTTGAAAATCATGCCCATAATCTTTTGAAAGCCGGAAAGTTCGAATATGACGACGAAGTTTTTGGGGTGGGTGCTGGTTCAAGCTATGATGGATTGGGTTATAGAAGTGTAGAAAGCCCAGAGTTTAAAGAGATATATAATCTGATTAACTATTCCAATATGCGCGCGCTAAAGCAGAAAATGCGAGATTTCGCAAATATTTACATAGATAAATACCATCAAGATGATAGCAAATATGATTCGCTTTATGAATGCGATTTCAACGCGGAGAAGTTTGGAAACATCGCGTTCTTGCACTTTATTGATCCAAAGGCGTTTGCAGCATTGATGGTCCAAGACGAAAAGGCAGATCGTTTACTGCTTTCTGCACTCGGTCAGCGTTACCAGAATGCACAGGGGCATGAAATTTGTAGTCTTCATCAGGAACGTGAGTGGCTAATTGACCTTTTATACGAAGTTCTATTTTTGGTTGAGGGAGCAAAGCCGCCTCATAAAAATATACTCATGCTTCAGGTGAAGTCGGCTTTCCAGAAATTTTCTCAGTTTCTCGGGTTCTCTCTTGTTTTGCTCAAAGATAAGGGAGGTGAAATTGAAGACGGAAGATGAATTTCTTATGGATATTGTCAACCTGAGGGCTCAAGAAGAAAAGCTGGTCTTTGATCGCTTTGACGAGGATACGGCATGGACCATCGGCTCAAATCTGGTTGCGGTCGCGCGTGCCCAGAATGCGCCTGTGGTGGTTGATATCCGAACCCCTGACCGCACACTGTTTCATGTATCCTTGCCCGGTGCCAAACCGGCCAATGACGCCTGGGCGCGTCGCAAAAGCAACCTGACCTTGCGCGAACATGAAAGTTCAATGCGTTTTGGCATGGCGCTTAAGGCCAAGGGCAAGACGTTGGCCGATCACGGGATTGATTTTGCCGATTTCGCCGATCATGGCGGCAGTTTCCCGATCCGGGTTGCCGGTGTCGGGGTGATTGGTGCGATTACGGTGTCGGGCCTAGCGTCGCACGAAGACCATGGCATGATTGTTGATGTTCTGGCGACCTATCTGAAAACAGACCCCGGTCTCTGACCCGGGGGGCAGGCCCGTTCTGCCAAGGACAAGCTGTCAGCTTTCTGCTTCTGCTTCCGTTGTAGCCGGGCGTGCTTCTGCCCATTTCAAAAGTGCATCCAGTGCCGGGCACAATGATTGTCCCCAGTCGGTCATGCTGTATTCCACCTTGGGCGGAACTTGCGGGTACACTTTGCGCTTTATGATGCCGTCGGCTTCAAGTTGTCGTAATTGCTGGGCCAGCATTTTTTGTGAAATCGCCGGAATAAGACGTTCAAGGTCGGAATAGCGCTGTGTCTTGCCACCAAACAGGTGAAACAGGATCACCAGTTTCCATCGACCTTCGAGCATCCGCAGAATGGCCTCGACATCAGAGGCTGCACTATCGGGTGTGTATTGTTTCCCCATTTCCTACCTTATGCTCACTAACTTACTTTTAAGTGCGTACTTCACAAAAAGTAAGTTAAGGCAAAATATCGCGGTCTGACAATCATCCAATCAGGAGTCCAGACCATGAAACCGATCCTTCCATCACCGGTCGATCGATATTTTTCCGGAAAGCATGACGGGTCCTTTGATCTGCGGGCGTTTTCCCGTGATGCGGTCGTTCATGACGAAAGCAACACACATCGTGGACATGCGGAAATCAACGCCTGGCAGGCCGCAGCACGCCAGAAATACGACTTCCACGCCGAACCCCAAGAACTGACCAACGATGCAGACGACGTCATTGTGCGCGCCAAGGTGTCGGGAAACTTTCCCAACAGCCCGGTGATGCTTGATTACCGCTTCACGCTTTGTGACGGGCTTATTCACCGTCTTTCAATTTCATAGTCACACCTGCCGACAGTTTTAACGAGTTGATGAAAGCGATGAACATGACCATGCATCAATCGGGTTTCGATCAAGAATTCGCTGGCAAAACAGTTGTCCTGACCGGCGGAACCCAAGGAGCAGGCAAGGCCATTTACGACCGGCTTAAAACAGCGGGTGCCGACATTTTGACTGCGGGTCGGTCGTCAAAGCCCGCTGATCTGGAACACGGGGCATATATACAGGCCGACCTGACCGATCCGGCCGATGTCAAAAGGTTTGGTGAGGCCGCATTATCGCACTTTGGGCATGTGGATATTCTTATTCATGTTGTTGGGGGCTCAACCGCGCCATCGGGCGGATTTGCGGTTATTGATGATGATATCTGGATGCAGGAATTAAACCTGAACCTGCTTTCTGCTGTCAGGCTGGATCGCATCATCTTGCCCGCAATGATCAGGAACGGGCAGGGCGTTGTTTTGCACACGTCATCTATTCAACGCCAACTGCCACTTCATGACGCAACCACGGCTTATGCAGCGGCAAAGGCGGCTTTGACGACATACAGCAAATCCTTGTCAAAGGAAGTTGGTCCCAAAGGCATCCGCGTCAACAGCATCGCCCCGGGCTGGATATATACCGATGCGGCCAAGGCGATGGTAACGCGCATCGCCAAGGGCGGAAACATGACCGAAGATGCCGCAAGGCAATCTATTCTTGATGCTTTGGGAGGTATTTCGCTTGGGCGGCCGGCTGTTCCGGATGAAATTGCCGAACTGGTGGCATTTCTGGTGTCACAGCGCGCATCGGCCATTCATGGTGCGGAATATACGATCGATTGCGGCACGATCCCGACCGTTTGAATTGAATATCAGTCGATATGGTCGATGTCGGGATCAATTCCGGCAAAGCTTTCAAGGGCGTTACGCATCCACAAATGTTTGCGGGCCTTGAACGGGCGCGGGTCGTCAAAACTGCCAAGCCGGATGTCGATGGTGCTGTCATTGGCGCTATTGCGCCAAGTGATGCTTGATCCGCAATTCGGGCAAAATCCGCGAAACTTGCCAGGCGAGCTTTCATAATCGGTGGGCTTCCCATCCCACGTCACAGAACCGGTCGCAAAGGTGACAAAGGTCGAAACTCCCGAACCGCTGTCTTTCCGGCACATGTCGCAATGGCAATGATTGCCGCCAACCGGATCACCAGAAGCAACAAAGCGCACCGCGCCACACAGACATCCACCGGAATGGGTTGGATTATGCGTGGTCATGGTGCGCTTTCCTGAAATGGTGGTTTTGGACCGGCTTCGATTATTCGTTGGGAACACCCGTGGTGGTCGAATATTCGAAGTGGAATTCCTTGTCCGGGAATAGATAGGAACGTGCCGCGTGGATTGCGCTGGCACCCTCGGCAAAGCCCGAAAGGATCAGTTTCAGTTTGTGTTCATAGGTCGCGATATCACCGATCGCGAAAATGCCCGGAACCGATGTCTGCATCGTACCCTGGGTTACGCCAATGTGGCTTTTATCAAGGTTAAGGCCCCAGTCGGCAATCGGACCAAGTTCCATGGCAAGGCCAAAGAACGGCAGAAGGTGATCGGCTTCGAGTTCGCGCTCTTCACCCTTAAGCGTCGCGACAACCACATGTGACAGATTGCCGTTTTCACCCTTAAGGCCCTTAAGCTGATAGGGGATGACCATTTCGATCTTGCCGGCTTCTGCCAGTGCCTGAAGCTTTGCACTGCTATCAGGCGCGGCGCGGAATTTCGGGCGACGGTGGACGACCATCACCTTTTCAGCGACATCATGAAGCGACAATGCCCAGTCAACGGCCGAATCACCGCCACCGGCAATCACGACTTTTTTGCCGGCGAAATCGGCACGACGTTTGACGTAATACTGAACGCCACCGGAACCCTCGTAATCTTCAAGGCCATCCATCGGCGGCTTGTTCGGGCCAAAGGCACCGCAACCAGCGGCAATCACGACCGCACCGGCATCAATCACCGTGCCGGTATTGGTTTCAAGCGTGAAACGGCCATCGTCGCGTTTTTCAAGTTTGATGACCTGCTGGCCCAGGTGATAGGTCGGCTCGAACGGCTCGGCCTGTTTGGCCAGCTGATCAATAAGGTCCTGACCGGCAATCTGCGGATGGGCCGGGATGTCGAAAATCGGCTTTTCCGGGTAAAGGGCGCTGCACTGGCCGCCAACCATTTCAAGCGCATCAATCACATGGGATTTAAGCCCCAGCATACCGGCTTCGAAAACCGCAAAAAGCCCGACCGGGCCTGCGCCAATAATGGCAATATCAGTGCTGTTTGATGCGTCTGACATACTTATTCCATCCAACTAAAATCAAGTTTGGGCCAGGTCGCGACCTTTGCCCGACGATCTGCGGGAAAACTGTTAGCTGCGAAATAGCATCTGGGGGCATTTATCGCAACGTAAACCGGGCAAATTTGCCATGTGCGGCCTGTTTTGCTGTGCGTGCAATCGTGATTTTGTAAAATCATTGCGAAGGGACGGTCAGTCACCCTACAACAGAACAAACAGATCCCATTCAATGAACGGATATCATGAGCAAGACAGTCACTGTCAGTGATCAAACCGGGACCGAAGCCCTTGCCGCGCGCCTTGCCGCCATCGCCAAGCCGGGTGATGTGATTTTGATGCATGGCACATTGGGCATGGGCAAAAGTGCGTTTTGCCGCGCCTTCATTCGGGCTGTTGCCGATAATCCGCATGAAGAAGTCCCAAGCCCGACCTTCACGCTGGTTCAGATTTACGAACTTGATCGTCTGCCGGTCTGGCACTTTGATCTCTATCGCCTGTCTGACCCCGAAGAAATCCACGAACTCGATATCGAGGACGCCTTTGCCGATGCCGTCAGTCTGATTGAATGGCCCGACCGTCTGGAATATCTGACCCCGGAAAACCGTCTTGATATTCATATCGAACCCGGATCAAGCCCCGATGGGCGGGTGTTCATCCTTGAACCAAGCGGGGGTGACTGGGTGACACGCATTGATCAGCTGGCAGGGGACGGGGTATGAGCCGCGCGACCCCCGATCAGGAACGCCGCAATTTTGAACGCCAGGATTTTCTGGTGTCGTGTGGCTGGCAAAATGCACAGGTTTCCCCGCTGGTCGATGATGCATCGGCGCGCAAATATTTCCGGCTTGAACGCCGTCATGACACAGCCCTTTTGATGGATTTCCCGCCCAGTGCGATCCATGTCGATCCGCATGGCATTTACGATGATCCCGAACGCCCGGCATCGGTTGCCCCGGTTCTTCATACGACGCCGCTGTTTGAACGTGCCGGCTGGCGGGTGCCGCACATCCAGGCGTCCGATGAAAAACGCGGTCTTGTCCTGATCGAGGATTTTGGCGATATCACCTTTACCCGTGCGCTTCAGGCCGGGGCGATGATGGATGGGACAGGCAAGGACGGGCTTTATCTTCGCGCGGTCGAACAACTGATCATTCTGCATCGCTTCTGCGATGCTGGTGGCATGCAAGACAGTGGCCTTGTCCAGTATGGCCCGGATAACTTCCGCAAGATGCTGGCCAGTTTCAAGAATGACTATTTGCCACTGATCATTGACGACGAAGCCAGGCGTGCCGACGCAATTGCCGCATTTGACCGGCTACTCGATGACGTACTGCCGATGTGCTGGCAGGCGGGTGAGGTGATTATTCACCGTGATTATCATGTCGATAACCTGATGCTGGTCGAAAATGGCGATGGCGGCGATGATTGCGGCATCATTGATTTTCAGGATGCCGCGATTGCCACGCGCCCCTATGACCTTGCGTCGCTTTTGCGCGATGTGCGCCATGATATCGGCCCTGATCTTGAAAACCGGATGAAGCAGTTTTATCTGGCGGCCTTCCCGAATGTTGATCATTCCGATTTCGAAACGTCATATGTGGCGACATCGATGGTTCGCAATTTCCGTATTCTTGGCCGGTTTGGCTGGCTTGCCGTCAAGGCCGGGAAAACGCGATATTTTGACTATATCCCGCGCTGTTGGGATCTGATCCTGCGCGGGGCGGCTGAACATTTGCCAGCCCTTGCAGACTGGGTCCAAACCCATATCCCCGAACCGGCACACAAGGCACCCGATCTTGCGACAAATGCGGCTATCACCCCGACCCGAAAGGCGCACCCATGACCAGCAACAATCATCGCGCACAGGCAATGGTACTGGCCGCCGGTCTTGGCAAACGGATGCGCCCGATTACCGATACCATGCCCAAACCACTGGTGCCGGTGGCAGGCAAGCCGATGCTTGATCATGTGCTTGATAAGCTGGCAGCGGCCGGGTTCGATCGGGCGGTGGTCAATTGCCACTACCTTGGCCAGATGATTGTCGATCATGTTGCGGCACGGGCTGCACCGATGGTCGTGACCTCGCCAGAGGTTGACCTTCTGGAAACCGGGGGCGGGGTGAAAAAGGCCCTGCCGTTGCTGGACCGTGAGGCGATCCTGATTGCCAATGCCGATGTCTTCTGGACCGAGGGACGGGAAGCCTTGTTTGATCGCCTGATCAGTGCCTTTGATCCCGACCATATGGATGCACTTTTGGCGATCTATCCGGTGGCGGATGGATATGGCTATGATGGCGCCGGTGATTTCTTCTGGCAGGTTGATGGGCGGTTGAAACGTCGCGGCGATGCGCCAAACGCGCCTTATTTCTTTACCGGGGTTCAGGTCCTGTCTCCGCGGCTGTTTGAAAATACCCCGGACGGGGCCTTTTCCCTGAATGTCATTTATGACAAGGCGCTGGCAGAAGGGCGGTGTTACGGGCTTGTCCATGATGGTGGGCATTTTCATATCGGAACCCCCGAAGCCCTTTCGGCCTCCGAACCGGTCATTGCCAGGGCGCTTGAAATCGAACGCGACCAACAAGCCACAGCCGGGGGCAAGTAATGGCGGACCTGTTTGATTACATGGACGCACCCGAATATCCCGACAATGGCGCTGACCCGTTTGGCGGTGAAGACGCACTTGCGCAAAACCTGTTCTTTATCCCGCCGGGCGAAGCTTTTGCCGATCTGATCGCCAGGCAACTGATCGCAGAAACCGCTGATCAGCCAGTCGCCTTGCCCGATTACGTGTTGATGGTGCCCAACCGCCGGTCGGCCAAGGTGATGCGCGATGCTTTTCTGCGCCAATCGAATGGCGCGGTCACCCTGCTTCCGACCATCCGGCCACTGGGCGAGGCCGATGAAGATGAACTGGCGATCTATGGTGCCGGTGGCGAGCAGGCAGCCCTTGATCTTCCGCCAGCCATTCCGGACCTGCAACGAAAACTGCTTTTGACCCGGTTGATCATGAACCGGCCTGATCACCGCGGTGAAAAGCCAACCGCCGATCAGGCGGCCCGTCTTGCCGGGGAACTGGCCCGTTTTCTGGATCAGGTACAGACCGAAAACTGCGCCTTTGATGATCTTGAAGGCTTAGTGCCCGAAGAATTTGCCGAGCACTGGCAACTGACACTTGAATTCCTGCAAATCCTGACCCTGCATTGGCCGGGTATTCTGGCCTCCCAGGATGTCAGTGATCGGGCGATGCGCCGTAATGCCCTGATCAAGGCGCAGATTGATCTTTGGGATGCCAATCCGCCGCAAACCCCGGTTTTGATCGTGGGGTCGACCGGGCCGTTTCCGGCATTGCGTGATCTGATGCGTGCAGTTCTTGGGATGCCCAAGGGGCGTGTGGTGCTGCCCGGTCTGATGAAGGGGCTCAATCACGAAGACTGGGCCGCGATCAATGAGGATGCCACCCATCCCCAGCATTTGTTGGGCAAGACATTGCGCCATATCGGACGTCATGCCGACAGTGTGCTGCCCTGGCCCGCACTAGGCGAAGAGTCGGATGCCACCATCGAACGCCGCCGTCTGGCCCGCGAAGCCCTGCGTCCGGCTAAAACCACCCATCATTGGCGTCATATCACGGGCTTTGCGCCCGATGTGCTTGATGGGGTGTTGCGTGTTGACTGTTCGGGTGCCCGGGAAGAGGCAACCACAATCGCATTGATGATGCGCGAAGCCCTTGAACATCCCGGCAAGACCTGTGCGCTGGTGACCCCCGATCGTGGCTTGGCACGCCGTGTCGCAACCGAGCTTCGCCGGTGGGAAGTTGAAATTGATGATTCGGCGGGTATTCCGCTTCATGACACGGCGCCTACCATTTACCTGCGCCTTGTCGTGCGTGCGGTTCAGGAAGAATTCGCACCGGTTCCGTTGCTGGAGCTTCTCAAACATCCGTTATCGGCTGCCGGTTTGTCGCCGGAAGCGTTCCGGGTTCTGACCCGCCTTCTGGAAAAGGAAGTCTTGCGCGGGGCGCGTCCGGGCCCCGGACTGGATGGTTTGCAAACCGCCCTTGATGGTTGGCGTGACGAGGCGATCGAACGCCTGACGGCGAGCGGATCGGACAGTGCCCCGGCCGGGATTGAACGGATACGCGATGATCATGATCGGCTGTCTGATCTGGTCGCGCGTTGCGCGGCCTGTCTTGAAAGTCTGTCGGATCTGAATGCGGAAAAGGCCCTGTCGCCGGTTCATGCCCTGCGTTGTCATATCACCGCAGCTGAGGCATTGGCGGCAAGCGATACCCAATCGGGTGCAGACCGACTTTGGCGCGGCGAGGCGGGCGAGGCACTGGCCGATTTCGTGCATGAATTGCTGAATGCTTTGGGCGAGTTTGTGCCAATGCCGGGCAATCGTTATGGCGCGTTTCTGGATGCATTGATGGCCGATCGTGCGGTACGCCCGCGTTATGGCAAACATCCGCGTTTGTTTATCTGGGGTACGGTCGAAGCCCAGATGCAGCAGGCCGATCTGAACATTCTGGGTGGCCTGAACGAAGGCGTCTGGCCGCCCGAAGCCGGGGCCGACCCGTGGATGAGCCGCCCGATGCGCCGCAATTTCGGTCTTCCGGCCCCCGAACACCGGGTCGGGCAATCGGCCCATGATTTTCAGCAACTGTTTTGCTCGCCAGATGTGGTGATGACTCGCGCGTTGCGTATCGAAGGCACGCCAACCGTGCCGTCGCGGTGGTTGTTACGGATTGAAAACATTCTGCGGAAATCGGGTGTTTCGATGGAAAAACCCGATGCGGCCGACTGGCGTGCCTTGGCCGAAACCCTTGACGAGCCGACCGACGAAATGCGGATCAGGATTGGGCGTCCGGCCCCCAAACCACCGGTATCGGCCCGTCCGCAACGTTTGTCGGTAACCCAGATCGAAACATGGATGCGTGATCCTTATGCGATTTATGCCCGCCATATTCTGGGTTTGCGCAAACTTGACGGGGTTGATGAAGATCCCGGCGCAACGGATTACGGCAATCTGATCCATGATGCCCTTGATCAATTCATTGCCCGCCATCCCGATCATTTGCCACCCGACGGCGAACAGGAATTGCTGATTATCGGGCGCGAAGTCTTCAGGCCGCTGGCAGCGCGACCGGGGCTTTGGGCATTCTGGTGGCCGCGCTTTGAACGCATTGCCAAATGGTTCATCCAGACCGAAGCCACAAGGCGTGACGCGGTGCGCCGGTCCTATACCGAACAGGCCGGAACCCTTGATACCAGCAGCGGTTTTCAGGTCTATGCCCGGGCCGACCGTATTGATCAGCTTCGTGATGGTGGCATTGCGATCATTGATTACAAAACCGGTGCCCCGCCCAGTCAGGGGGACGTTGCCAACGGCTTTGCGCCACAATTGCCGCTTGAAGCCGCGATTGCCGAAAAGGGCGGATTTGGTGATGTGCCCGCCGGACCACCGGCCAGCATGGCATTCTGGAAGCTATCGGGCGGTGATCCGGCTGGTGAAATTGTCGAGATTAATACCGCCCGCATGAAAACCACGCCTGCCGCCCTGGCACACGAGGCCGTGGATGGTGTGAATGGTCTGGCCGCGGCCTTCGCCGATCCCGACACGCCGTATCTGAGTGTCCCGCACCCGGATCACGCGCCGAAATATTCCGATTATGTGCATCTGTCGCGCCTGCGTGAATGGATGGGCAGTGAGGATATCGACGCCCATGCAAACGGTACGGAAAATGGTGATGTTAGCGCTAACATCGTTGCAAATCCTGATGCGGGCAAAGGGGAAAAGTCATGACCGAAATGCGCGGTACGGATCCCAATGTCCTGCAACGCAATGCGTCTGATCCCAATGCATCGGTCTGGGTGTCGGCATCGGCGGGGGCAGGCAAGACCAAGGTGCTGTCTGACCGGGTATTGCGGTTGATGCTGTCGGGCACCGAACCCCATCGCATTTTGTGTCTGACCTTTACCAAGGCGGCGGCTGCCGAGATGGCCAACCGTGTCAATGAACGGCTGGGCCGCTGGGCAACGATGGAAGACCGCGCATTGCATGATGATCTGGCCAATCTGGCCGGATCGGCGCCCAGTGCCGATGAAACCATCCGTGCGCGTCAGCTCTTTGCCCGTGTTCTTGATGCGCCGGGCGGGATGAAAATCCAGACCATCCACGCATTTTGTCAGTCACTGTTGCGTCGTTTCCCGCTTGAAGCAGGCCTTGCCCCGCATTTCGAAATCATGGATGACCGCACAGCCGCCGAAACCATGGCCGATGTGCAGGAAGAAGTTTTGGCCTTTGCCCGTACGGGGCGCGACGAAGATCTGGCCAAGGCACTTTCCGTTGTCACCGGACAGGTCCGTGAAGGTGCATTTGGCGAAGTCATGGGCGAACTGGCCCGCGAACGTGGCCGTCTTAAACGGATGCTGGCCAATCTGGGTGGGGCCAATCGCATGCGCGATGCGGTTTATAAGGCGCTTGGCGTGCCGGTCGGCGTTAACGAGGAAGCCATTCTTGCCAAGGCGCTATCGGATGATGCCTTTGACCGTGACGGATTGATGCGCGGCCTTGCCGCCCTTGAAGCCGGAACCAAAACCGATAAGGCTCGTGTGCCGGCACTGGCGCAATTTTTGGAAAAGACCACGGTCGAAGACCGCTTGGCGGTGTTTAATGATTATCGCAGCGTGTTCTTTACGACCGCGGGTGAACCGCGCGCCAAACTGATCACAAAGGCCGCGGCTGAAAACCACCCGATGGGGGCCGATGCCCTTGAACAGGAATGTGCGCGTCTGATCGAAATTGACCGTCAGCGCAAGGCGGCTGCCATGGCCGGGGCGACATCGGCGCTTATTACCATCGGCAATGCGATGCTTGATCGCTATGCCACCAAAAAGGCGCTGCATGCGCGGCTTGATTACGATGACCTGATCCTGACCAGCTTGCAGCTTTTGCAACGTCAGGCCGGGATTGCCGGGTGGGTGTTGTTCAAACTCGACGAGGGCCTTGACCATGTCCTGATTGACGAGGCGCAGGATACCAACCCCGAACAGTGGGAAGTGGTGCGCATCCTGGCCGAGGAATTCTTTATCGATGCCGGTCGGCATGCCGATAAGCCCCGTACAATCTTTGCCGTTGGGGATGCGAAACAATCGATTTACAGCTTCCAGCGTGCCGATCCGGAAAAGTTTGCCGAAATGCGCCGTTGTTTCCGCGAACGGGCAAATGAAATTGCTGCTGACTGGCGCGAAGTGCCGATGAACATCTCGTTTCGCTCTACCGATGCGGTTTTGGGCACGGTGGATCGTGTCTTTGCCGGACCGGTGGCCAAGCAAGGGGTCGGTGATGATGGTGCGGATGTCGCCCATAGTCCGTTTCGCGTCGGGCAGGCAGGTCGCATTGAACTTTGGCCCGCAGTCGAGCCACAGGAACGTGCCCCCGAAGACCCGTGGACGCCACCGACCCGGATTGTGCGCCTTGAAGACCCGGAAATCCGTCTGGCACGGGTGATTGCCGGGCGCATTCGCCATGCAATCGATGAAAAGGAAATCCTGACATCCCGCGGCCGTCCGGTGCGCGCCGGTGATTTCATGATCCTTGTGCGCCGTCGTACCGCGTTCGTTGACGAGGTCGTCAAGGCACTGAAAGAACGCAATGTTCCGGTCGCCGGTGTTGACCGTATGCAGATCACCGATCAGCTTGCGGTGATGGATCTTGTGGCATTCGGGCGGTTCCTGTTGATGCCCGAAGATGACCTGACACTGGCCGAGGTGCTTAAAAGCCCGTTGATTGGCTTGAACGATGACCAGTTGTTTGAAATTGCCCATAACCGCCCAAGAACGCTTTGGCATGCCTTGCGTGAAAAGGCCGGGGCGGTGGATGACGAATCGATCTTTGCCCGTGCCTATGCGTTTTTGTTCAAATGGCTGGGCCGGGTTGATTACGAACGCCCGTTTGAACTTTATGCCGAATTGCTGGGCGGGCGCGGTGACGATGCGCGCGGTGTTCGGGCCCGTCTGGTCGGGCGGCTCGGGATCGAGGCCAATGATCCGATTGACGAATTCCTGAACCTTGCCATGGGTTATGAGGCCGATCACGCCCCCACCTTGCAGGGGTTCCTGCACTGGCTGATGGCCGGGGATGCCGAAATCAAGCGTGACCTTGAACAAAGCGGCCGCGATGAAGTTCGCATCATGACGGTGCACGGGGCCAAGGGTCTTCAGGCACCGATCGTGTTTTTGCCCGATACCATGCAAGTACCGACACAGGCCCCCAACCTGTTCTGGCAAGAAGACAAAAACCTGATGTTCTGGTTGCCGCGCGTCGCACTGGAAACCGATGTGGTGTCGCGTCTGCGCGATGCCATCGCCATTAAGCGCGATCAGGAATATAACCGGTTGCTTTATGTTGCCCTGACCCGTGCCGAAGACCGGCTTTACATTTGCGGCTGGCAGGGACGGCGCAAGGCACCTGAACATTGCTGGTACAATCTTTGCCAACAGGCGATGGAAGGCTATGCCAAACCGGCCCAGATTGATCTTGGTGTCTATTCCGGTTCCGGCTGGTCGGGCGAAGGATGGATTTGGGAAACCGATCAGTCCGAAGAACCCAAACCCGACCGGGTTGAAACCGGTACGGCAACCCGACAAACTGCCGCGCGCAGCCTTATTCGGGCGGTCGCACCACAAGAATCCTTCCCGCCCAAACCACTGGCCCCCAGTCGGCCGCTCGAAGAAGAACCGGCCGTTCAATCGCCCTTGGGCGGGGATCAGGGGCAAAGCTTCAAACGCGGCATTTTGATCCACAAGCTTCTGGAACTGTTGCCTGATCTGCCCGCAGATATGCGTCGCGGGGCGGCGGAACGCTTCCTGGCACAGCCTGTTCACGCACTTGAACCGGATCAGCAGGCCGAAATTGCCGATGAAACCATCGCCATTTTCAACAATCCCGATTTTGCCCCGGTCTTTGCGCCGGGATCACGGGCCGAGGTGCCCTTGGTCGGCATTGTCGGCGGCGATGTGGTGTCGGCTCAGATTGACCGTCTGGTCGTGCGCGATGACGATGTCATGATCGTTGATTACAAGACCAACCGCCCGCCGCCACGTGATGTTGAAGGCACGCCAAAGGCATACCGTCGACAGATGTCGATTTACCGGGCGGCCCTTGCGCAAATGTATCCGGGCAAAAAGGTGCGTTGTTTCATTTTGTGGACCAACGGACCATGGATGGTGGAGCTTCCCGACCATATTCTGACATTTGGCTGATCGGGATAAAAAGGGCCTTGGCCGACTCTGCAAAACACGGGGTTTGGCGTGGGTGACATGGCCGCTAGTCGCCCAATGCGCTTGACGTTTGCGTCAGTGCTGCCTACCTTGGCCTCATACAGCGGATCGAGGTTAACGGGGAAACCCTTTGCCTCGTAACAACTAGGATCTGAAAGTATGACCACGATTAAAGTCTCCGACGGTTCGTTCGATTCCGACGTTCTGGGTTCCAACGACCCGGTTCTGGTCGATTTCTGGGCTGAGTGGTGCGGTCCGTGTAAGCAGATTGCGCCTTACCTCGATGAAATTGCCGGTGAACTGGGCGGCAAGCTCAAGATCGCCAAGGTAAATATCGACGAAAACCCGAACACCCCGGCGAAATACGGTGTTCGTGGCATCCCGACCCTGATGATCTTCAAGGGCGGCGAAGTTGCGGCAATGAAAGTTGGCGCCCTTCCGAAAAGCGCACTTGTTGACTGGATCAACCAGTCGATCTGATCTTCGGGTCAAAGAATTCAAAGAGGCGGGCCAATCTGGCCCGCCTTTTTTCATGGCATGATGATTTGTACGACAAAGATCGATGCTGTTTCGCGCGCAGCCCCATGACCCCGGGAAGGGTCGGATACCGTGCTTTTGTCTTTCGGGATTTGGGGTATCCGGTCTAAAAGTAAGGGCCATTCACCCCGGAACTGTTGCGGACTTCCCATGAACCTCAAAGCGCTACGCCTATTTCGTTTGACGGTCTTGCAAGGGACCCTGTCGGGAGCAGCGGCAAGCGCAAATCTTAGCCAGTCTTCGGCAAGCCGGATGATTGCGACCCTTGAAGCGGAACTCAAGATCAAGCTGTTTGAGCGGATCAACCAGCGCCTTGTCCTGACAGCAGAAGGCGAACGCTTTTTTCAGGAAGCCGAGCATATCCTTAACGGGGTAGAGGAAATTCCGAAAATTGCCCGCGACATCCGTGCCGAAATTGATGAAACCCTGCGGATCATTACGGTCGGGCCGATCGGGGCATCACTTTTGCCACCGGTCATAGATATCCTGCGTGACGAAAATCCCGGTTTGAAATGCAAGATCGATATCGGAACCCGTTCTGACGTCGAAAGCCAGGTCGGGTCGCGGCGCTATAATCTTGGATTGCTGTCGCTGCCGGTCAAAAACAACGTGGTCGAACTCGGAATCGAACCGATCCTTGAGGCCCGCACACAGGTTTTATTGCCGATTTCCCATCCGCTGGCGGCACTTGATATTGTCCCGGCAGAAGCCTTTGCCGATGAACCGTTTGTATCCTTGCGCGCCAATCAGATCTGGCGACAGCGCCTTGATCGTGTGTTTGAAAGCATCGGAAAACTTCCCAATATCAGTCTTGAAATCGGATCGAGCCTTCTGGTGCCGAAATTCGTCGAAAGCGGCTATGGGCTTGGCGTGATGGATATGATCAACAGCGCATTCAGTGATTCAACCAAGACCGTTCTGCGCCCGATCGCACCGGAATTCTGGTTGCCCTATGCCTGCGTCATGCCGCCAGCCGGCCGCAACCGGTTGGCGAGGCATTTCGTGGAATTGTTAAGACAGTATGTGACCCGCCGATGCGAAGATGATCCGGTCTATGGTCAGGCTGTGCGCCCGGTTCAGATGTCCTGACCAGACAGCTTTCTGGTATGCTTGGCGACCATTTCGGCGCTTTCTGCACCTGCATTTGCAAGTTTTGCTGCAATTTCGGCACTGCATCCGGTGTAGGTCGCAGGATCAAGCAGGTCGGCAAGCGCGGTCTTGTCCTTGAAATGGCTGGAAACTTCCTTTTCCTGCCACAGGGCATCGGCAAAACTGATGGCATCACGTTCCGAGACAACAATCGCATGATGGACGATGTCATGTGCGTTCTGACGTCCGGTTGATTTTGCCAGTTCCAGCATGATTTTTTCCGACATCAAGGGTGCCGGATTGATCATCAAATTGCGATACATGGCGGCTTTGTCGCATTCAAGATGGGTCAAAAGCGTCTCAAGACGGGTGACAACGCCGTACGCCGATATGCCTGCCGCATCAAGCAGGTCATAAAGCCGGAAATTGAATGCCGCATCGCCTTCGTGGCTGGGGCGGCATGCTTCAAGTGCCGGGGCGACCATGTTGCGCAAATGTGCACTTTCGGCAAGCAAGGCGACGACATATTTCGGATTGGTCTTGTGGGGCATCGTGCTGCTGCCAACCACATTTTCGCTTTGTTTTTCAAAAACTTCGCCAAATTCATTGGCCATAAGGGTGTAAAGTTCATTACCCATGCGTTCGCAGGCAACGGCCAGCAAACCCAACACCGCGACATATTCGCCAAGCCCGTCATTGGTGGCACGGGAATGCACCGCTGATACTTCCAGTCCCAAAATGTTGGCCAGTTTCGCAGACAATGCAAACCCGTCCGGGCCATAGCTGTGCATGGCACCGCTTGCTCCGCCAAATGTCAGAACAAAGGTCCGCTTTTCGACTTCGATCAGTCGTTCGACACAGCGTTGAAATTCATCAATCCAGCCCGCAACCTTGTATCCGAATGTGATGGGCAGGGCCTGACGACGGTTGGTGCGCGAAATTGTCGGCCAGTCGGCCGTTTTGCGGGCCATATCCGACAACAGGGTCAAACAGCGGCCAAGACGCTCCAGCGTCAGGGCATGGGCCTTGCGCAACTGCAACATCTTGCCGGTAATGATGATGTTCTGTGTGGTTGCACCCCAATGCACATATCCGCCGGCATCGCCGTCACAGCGTGCGGCCATTGCACGGACAATCGCCATAACCGGTGACATGCTTTGGGTGATTTCGGCCTCAAGCGCATCAAGGTCATAATCCTCAATGCGCATATGGCGCCGAATTTCAGTGGAAGCGGCAAGGGGGATCATGCCTGTTTCCCCCTGTGCCTGTGCAAGTGCCCCTTCTACCATTAGCCATGATTGCCAGGTTGCCTGCTTGGAAAACAGGTCCTTGGTGTCATTTGGCAATGTGGTCAGCTTGGTCATTTTGTTTACTCGTGTCCGTGGATCGAAGAGGCAGATGGAAGAAGTTACGAGGCTGACAGGAACAGCACATTGTAGGTGAACAGCACGATCAGCGCGCCACCCAGCGGGATTGCCGTTCGTTTCACGATATCAATTGGCGAACATCCCGCAACTTCGGATACTGCAATGATAACGCCGGATACCGGTGACAATGACCGCGCAATACCCGCGGTGAATTGCAGCGGCAGCAAAAGCGATACCGCCCCGGCACTCGAACTGGCGGTAAGCTGCGGTGCCAGATTGGCAAACGAGAAGAATGCCGCATTGCCCGAGCCTGTCAGAATGGCTGTTACCGCGACAAGGATACAGGCAACAAACATCATGCCGACCAGGCCAAAGCCCGCGCTTTCGGCTGTGACAATCATGAAGTCGATGGCACCAATTGCCTTGAGGCCGCCGGCAAAGAATTCCGCACAGATGATCAGCGAAATAATGCCCGAGAACATCGTTCCCATGCCCTTGAAGAAGACCATAAAGCCCTTGAAGACTTCACGCAGGTCATGGCGCAGGCGGACCATTTCACAGAAAAGACCCAGCAGCGCCCCCATGATCATTGCGGTTACCACACTGATTTCGATATGGGCGATGAACAGCTTGCTGAAAATCAGGATCATGGTCAGTGGCAAAATCGGCAGCAATGCATAGAAACCCGGTGCCGATTGTGCCACCGGTTCCGGATCCATTGTTCCGACCGGCGCGGAATGGCCCGCGACAACAACGTGACCATCTCGGCTGTCGAAATATTTGGCACTGAAATAGGTCAGAACACAGATCGTCGGAATGATGAATACCGCAAGCGGGATCTGATATTGGGTAAAGAAGATTGCAACATCGATATTGGCGGTATTGGCCGCAAGGTTTGCGGTGCCAGATGCCGGACCAAGATCAAGAACCGATGTGGTGCCAATCATTGCTGCTGCCGCGGCCTTGCTGACGCCAAGGCGCACAAGTGTCGGATACAGCGTTACCAGCAACAGCATGGCAAGCCCGGCTGCACTGGGGATAAAGATATTAAGGACCTGACCAACCGCATAGCCGATTGCCAGAACAAGATAAGGCGCGTGAATGCGCGAAAGCGGCTTGATGCTGATATCGACCATGGCGTTGGTTGCACCGATATGGTCCATATATTTCGCAAAACCGCCAGCTGCCATAATGATCAGGCCAAGCCCGGCCAGCCGGTATGACATGATGCCGTGAATATGTTCAAAGATGTCAAATCCGGTCCAGCCGGTCGGATCGGTTTTGCGGAAAATGACACTTTGTTCAGGGAAAAACAGTGCGGTTGCCGCAAACAGCGTCAAACCTGACAGCAGAAGAACAGTATGCGGCTGATATCTTTTGATTATGAGTGTTGCTGCAATCACCGTGACGGCGATTGCAATTATTAATGCGATCATTGGTTTCCTCCCAGACGTTTCCGCGCACACGTTATGGGCGGAGCAGCCCGGGTGTATATTGCTATAACGCGATAAGTTGATCGCATTTTTGCATAAACTATAACGCAAACCAGCAACAAAAAAGGCAGGTCACATGGACCTGCCTTCGGGTTTGTACCGGTTTGATAATCGGTAGCTGTTGCGTCAGGCTGCCCGGATATCGACCAGGAATTGCTTGATCTGACCAAGAAGCGCCTGCGATTTGTCGCCAAGGCTGTTGGATGCATCAAGAACATCGGTGGATGAATGACGTTCTTCCTCGGCCGATTTGCGCAGGCCAACGACATTGCGGGCGACTTCCTTGGTGCCGGATGCGGCTTCGGAAACGTTTCGGGCAATTTCGCCGGTTGCGGCGTCCTGTTCACTGACCGCAGCAGCAATGCCACCCGCGACTTCGTTCAGTTCCTTCATCCGTGCCGAAAGATGTTCGATTGCGCCCAGTGCCCCCTGGGTACTGTCCTGAATGCCGCTGATATGTCCGGCAATGTCTTCGGTTGCACGGGTGGTCTGGTTGGCAAGGTTTTTGACCTCGGCGGCAACCACGGCAAACCCTTTGCCGGCTTCGCCAGCCCGTGCGGCTTCGATGGTAGCATTAAGCGCAAGAAGGTTGGTCTGTTCGGCGATGGACTGGATCAGTTCGACAACCTCGCCGATCCTGTCCGAAGCATTTGCCAGTTCGGCAAAGATCGTGCTGGCATCATCGGCCTCGTTTGCGCCCGATTGTGCGATGTCGGAACTGCGCGCAACCTGAAGGGTGATTTCATCAATCGCGCTTGCAAGTTGCTGGGCTGCCGATGCGACCGTGTCGACATTGGTGGCGGCCTGTTCGGTCGCCGCGGCGACATTGGCGGCCTGGACGGTGGTTTGATCCGATTGCGTGGCCATGCTGGTCGCCGTGCTGCGCAATTGCGCAAGGGCGGCATTGACTGTCGTCAGGTTGCTTTCGACTTCCTGTTCGAACCGGGCAATGCGGTCATTGACGTTTTTGGCACGTGCAAGTTCGGCGGCATTGGCGGCTTCCTGCTGCTGATGCAGGCGATCGGCTTCTTCGCGGTTGGCGCGGAAAACCTCAAGTGCCCGGGCCAGATCACCGATTTCGTCCTTGCGGTCGGTGGCATTGTTTTCAACCGACTTGTCACCATTTGCCAGACGCGAAAGCGCATTGGTGATGCTGCGCATCGGTCCGGTCGTGCTGCGTTCAATCGCAAGACCAAGTCCGCCAATAACCATCATCATGGCAATCAGGGTAAAGATATCGACCTGGGCCCGTGACCAGAAGGTTGCCTCGACATCATCGGTATAGACACCGGCTGCAACCACAAGACCCCAATTCTGCGTGCGTTTGGCAAAGGCCAGCTTGGGTTCGTTTTCCTTGCTGCCCGGATGAGGCCAGACATAGCTGACATAGCCGCCATCGGGATTGCGTGCCGCCGTGGCAAGATCGGCAATCGGGGTTGCACCGGTCGGGTCCTTGACCGATGCAGCACTTTTGCCATTCAGGGCAGGGGACATCGGGTGCATGACCATGGTGCCGTCATGATCGGTGACAAAGACATAGTTGTGATTGTCAAAACGCTGTGCCGCGACCAGTTCAAGTGCCTGTTTTTTCGCGTCTTCTTCTGAAAGAAGGCCCGATTTGGCGCGCTTGGCAAATTCGTCAATGATGCTTGCCGACTGATCGACCACATATCGCAGGGTGACCTCGCGGTCATTGAGCATGGTGTGGTATAATGACAAAAGATTGATCGCGGCCATCGCAGCCAGCGCAATCGCCACCACAACATTGACGCCGCGCAACTTCCACGCGAACGAATAGTCAGAAAGCTTCATATAGCACCCATTTGATAGCGGTGTGGCGCATTTCAGGTGAAATGCCCTGAAAGACAGTGAACAGTTGTGCACTGTTTCGCGCATTCGCGCGCCGGGTGCTCTGATCTATGGCAAACAATTCAAATTATATTTGCCAAGTTCATGATAAATCATATCTTCCCGTTCAAACGGGCCAATCGCGTGGTGATTGCCATTATCCGTGGCGGAATGTCGCGGGCCGGACATGAAAAAAGGCGGACCCGATCAGGTCCGCCTTTTTTGAGTATTTGGGGCCACAGCACCCGGTTGTGCTGGCCCGTCTTGATGATCAGTATTCGTACGGGCTGCCATCCATGTTTTCCATCAGCACTTCGCGCTTGCCGACATGGTTGGCAGCAGACACCACGCCGTTTTCTTCCATCTGTTCGATGATGCGGGCAGCACGGTTATAACCGATCGACAGTTTGCGCTGGATGAAGCTGGTTGATGCCTTCTTCTCGCGAAGGACAATGCCGACAGCCTGGTTATAAAGATCATCATCCGAACCGTTCCCGCCGGCACCGGCATTGCCGCCACCCATATAGGCGGCCATCGGATCTTCTTCGGGTTCTTCGGTAACGGTTTCAAGATAGGCCGGATCGCCCTGATCGCGCAGATGCTTGACGATGCTTTCGACTTCTTCATCCGATACAAACGGGCCATGGACACGCTGCAAACGGCCGCCCTGACCCATGTAAAGCATGTCGCCTTGCCCCAGAAGCTGTTCGGCGCCCATTTCACCAAGGATGGTGCGCGAATCAATTTTCGAGGTCACGGAATAGGAAATACGGGTCGGGAAGTTCGCCTTGATCGTACCGGTGATCACGTCCACCGACGGGCGCTGTGTCGCCATGATCAGATGCAGACCCGCCGCACGGGCCATCTGTGCCAGACGCTGGATCGATGCTTCGACATCCTTGCCCGCCACCAGCATCAGGTCGGCCATCTCGTCAACGATGATGACGATAAAGGGCAGCGGCTCCATCGGCAGTTCCTGATCTTCAAAGATCGGCTTGCCGGTTTCCGGATCAAATCCGGTCTGAACCCGACGGGTAAGCTGTTCGCCCTTGGCGGCCGCTTCCTTGATGCGTTTGTTATAGCCCGCGATGTTACGCACGCCCACCTGGCTCATGGCGCGATAACGGTCTTCCATTTCGCGCACCGCCCATTTCAGGGCGACGACTGCCTTGTGCGGGTCGGTCACAACCGGGGTCAGAAGATGCGGGATGCCGTCATAGATCGACAGTTCCAGCATTTTCGGGTCAATCATGATAAAGCGGCATTCTTCGGGCTTCAGACGATAAAGCAATGACAGGATCATTGCGTTCACCCCGACCGATTTACCCGAACCGGTCGTACCGGCAATCAGCAAGTGCGGCATTTTCGCAAGGTCGGCAATCACCGGGGTGCCGCCGATATCCTTGCCCAGGCTCATATTGAGCTTGCCAGTATTCTTGTCAAAGTCGCTCGATGCCAGAATTTCATGCAGATGCACGGTTTCGCGACGCGCATTTGGCAATTCGATACCAATCACGTTGCGGCCCGGCACCACGGCGACACGGGCGGCAATCGCACTCATGGACCGCGCAATATCATCGGCAAGGCCGATCACGCGCGACGATTTCACGCCCGCTGCCGGTTCGAGTTCATAAAGGGTCACAACCGGACCCGGGCGGACCTGAACGATTTCACCCTTGACGCCAAAGTCCTGAAGAACGGTTTCAAGCAGACGGGCATTCTGTGCCAGGGCTTCCTGATCAATCTGGGCGGCATCGGCCGGGTCGGGCTCGTGCAGCAGATCAAGCGGCGGGAAGCGATATTCATCCGAGCCAAGATCAAAGGATGCCTGGCGCTGGGCGGCGGCCTTCTGGCTTGGTTGCAGCTTGGCAGCCGGTGCGGCGACGATATGGACCGGCGGTTCGTTATCGACGCTGTCATCATCAAAATCGTCGTCATCACTGTCATCGGGGGCCAGTTTCGGTTCCGACTTGCGGGTCGAAATGGCCGAACCCAGCTTGGATTTCGATTTATCAAGTGACGGTTCCTGACGCGATCCGGGGGCGCGTTTGGAAATCGGCTCGTCGTTGCTGCCATGCGGGATGACGGCGCGAATACCGGCAATCACCTTGCCCGCGGCATAGGACAGAACCCCGCCCAGACGTTCCCAGTCCGACAGGGAATAGGCCATGCAATAGATCGTAAGAACAAAACCAAGGATCATGGATGTCAGCGCAATCAGCGCGCGTGCCCCGGGAACGCCAATCATGGCAAATCCGGATTGAAGCTTTGCCAGTAACAGATCCCCGGCAAACCCGCCAAGACCCACGGTCAGGGGCCAATGCATGCCCGGCTGGATCGCGGCTGCTGAAATGGCAACCAGCAACAGTGCAAGTGGCAGAACCAGAAACCGCACCCACATCCAGCTGAACGGTTTGACCGCAATCAGGCGCAATCCCCAGCCCAGCATCAGAACCGTCAGAAGGGCCGATGCAAGACCAAGCGTGCGGAGCATCAGATCCGCCCCATAGGCGCCGACAATTCCCAGCGGGTTGAAAATCGGTCCGCGGTCTGTGGCGTGGTTAAAGGACGGATCGCCCGGATGGAACCCGATCAGCATGATGAACAGGGCAATGGCAATGAAAACCAGACCAAGGCCGCAAATCCGCAAACCGCTACGCTTCAGCAAAGTCACGAGACTGCCGGGCATAAACGCGGTTCCAAGAGTGTTCGACTGACTGCTCATCTGGGTATCCGTTCTGGTTAAGTCCTGTTTGGGGTGAATGATGGCAAGGGCGCGAAAGGCTTAGCTTTCAAGCGCCCCGGCAATCCGCGTCAGCCCGTCGCGTGTGGTTGCAAGATCATGGACAAGGGCAATGCGGATAAACTGTTTGCCCGGATTGTGGCCATTCTTGTCGGTGATCGAAAGGTAACTGCCCGGGATGACCTTTACCCCGGCTTCCTTCCAGATCTTTTTGGTCGCTGCTTCGTCATCGCCGACATCAAGCCACAGGAAAAATCCCCCGGGCGGGCGGTAAAAGCCAAACCGGTTGCCGAAAACTTCGGCCGCGACATCAATCTTGGCGCGATACAGATCCCGGTTTGCCTCGGCATGGGCATCGTCATTCCACAAATCCACCGATGCGGCCATGATCGGCATCGGAATGGTCGCCGAGCAATAGCTGCGCAAGGCGGTAAAGCGTTTGACGATTTTGGCATCCCCGGCGACAAAACCGGATCGCAGGCCCGGTGCGCTGGATCGTTTCGACAGGCTGTGGAACACAAGGACATTGTCCATGTTTCCGCCCTGTTTGGCACAGATTTCAAGGGCTCCGACCGGAGCTTCGCGGTCATAGATATCGGCGTAGCATTCATCCATCGCCAGAACGAAATCATGCTTGCGCGCCAGATTGATCATGCGTTCGATATAGTCGGCCGATGCGATCGCGCCTTGCGGATTGGCAGGCGAACACAGGAAAAACAGCCGACAGGCATCAAGTGTTGCCTCGTCAATCAGATCAAGATCAGGCAGAAAACCGGTCTCAGGACCCGCTGCCAGCGGCACCATTTCCGCGTCATTCAGAACCGCCGCGCCGCAATAGACCTGATAAAACGGGTTGGGCAGCAGCACCTTGGGCTTTTGGCCCGGCTGATCTTGCGGAATGACGGTGGTGGCAATCAGATAAAGGGCTTCACGCGTGCCAGCGACGGGTAACACATGGTCATCGCGATGGATCATGCCGGTCGGCAGGTTATAGCGGCGATCAAGCCAGTTCTTGATGGCGTCGCGCAATTCGGGTGTGCCGGAGCCGGGCGGATATTTGTGCCAAAGCGATGCGTGTTTGACCATCGCCTCGGTGATCATTGCCGGGGGTTCATGTTGCGGTTCGCCAATCGACATCACCAGCGGGGATTGCCCGGGTTCGATCCCGTCAAGCAGGGCCGCCAGTCGCGGAAACGGATAGGCAGGCAATTGATCCAGGCGTTCGTTAAACATGGTCGTCGTCAATCCAGCTTGATCTGTGCCCCGTCACACTGAACGCGGCCGTTATGCAGAATATGGGTAAATTCCCCTGACTTTACCCCTATGCCAAAAGTGCAAAGAAAGATTTAAGAGACCGGCGACAAAGGTGCAAAAAGCCCGGAAAGGCTGGCTTTCCGGGCTTCGAAAAATCTTCTCGTGATGTCGGGGCGGTCTTAGCTTGCCCGCAGGTCATCCTCGGGATAGGCGCCGATTTTATGAATCGAAATATCCGCGCCATCAAATTCGTCTTCTTCGGAAAGACGGAACCCGACGGTTTTCTTGATCGCGCCATACACGACAAAGCCGGCAATCGTGGCAAAGGCAACCCCGATCAACGATCCGGCAAGCTGCGCGCCAAGCGACACGCCGCCCATGCCGCCAAGGGCCTCAAGACCAAAGATACCGCATGCAATACCACCCAGCAGGCCACACATGCCATGCAACGGCCAGACACCCAGAACATCATCGATTTTCCATTTGGCCTGACACTGGTTAAAGCCCCAGACAAACAGAACCCCGGCAAGCCCGCCGGTAACCAATGCCCCGATCGGATGCATGACATCGGACCCGGCGCAAACCGCGACGAGCCCGGCAAGGGCACCGTTATGGACAAAGCCCGGGTCGTTGCGCCCGGCAATCAGCGCGGTCAGAATACCGCCAACCATCGCCATCAGCGAATTCACGGCAACAAGACCGGTAATACCCGAAACCGATTGTGCGGACATGACGTTAAAGCCGAACCAGCCCACGCACAGAACCCACGATCCCAGTGCCAGGAACGGAATATTGGACGGCGGAATACCGATCAATCCGCCGGTTTTGCTGTAACGGCCGCGCCGAACGCCAAGGCTGATGACAGCCCCAAGCGCGATCCAGCCCCCGACCGCATGCACGACGATGGATCCTGCAAAATCATGGAACGGTGCGCCAAATGTGGCTTCGATCATGTCCTGGAAACCAAAATTGTTGTTCCAGACCATGCCTTCAAACAGCGGATAGCACACACCGACCAGAATGGCCGTCGCAAGAAGCTGCGGATAGAAACGTGCGCGTTCCGCGATGCCACCTGAAATGATGGCCGGGATTGCTGCGGCGAATGTCAGCAGGAAGAAGAATTTGACAAGATCATAACCGCTTGAGGCAAAAACAGGCACGCCGTCGCTGCCTGCATGGCCGCTCAATACAGCAGCACTTGTAAGGAAATCAACACCATAGGCGATGCTGTATCCGACAAAGAAATAGGCGATTGTCGAAACGGCAAAATCGACAATGATCTTAACCAGAGCATTGACCTGGTTCTTTTTTCGCACGGTGCCGACTTCAAGAAAGGCAAAACCGGCATGCATCGCAAGCACCATAATGGCGCCCATCAGGACGAAAAACACGTCCGAGGCAGTCTGGAAGGCCTCCATAAGGCATCCCCCTTTATAGCGTTTCCTCTCGGTCCGGTCTTTTCGGGGCAGCCGGACTCTGGTTCGGAGCTGCCAAGATCAATTTTCGTGCCAGAAATGGTTCGAACCGCCATCAGGCCAGCAGCATCAACGGTCTGGCGTCGAAATCGTCGCTTGGGGTGGGGGATGTGCGACTGCTGTGAAAAACGGGTTTTGCCTTCGCAGTGACCAAATCGCTGCCCAAAAAGGCAGCACTGCATACAAAAAGCCCGCCTGGGATGCATCCCGGGCGGGCCAGTTGGTCTGACAGGCAGGGTATCGGGCGAACCCGATACCCGTCAGGAAATCTGTTTGCTTAGAAGCGCTGGGAACCCTTACCGAATTCCGGGTATGCTTCCAGACCAAGTTCAGCAGCATCCGAACCCATTGCCTCGTCTTCTTCAGACAGGCGGATACCGATGGTGAACTTCAGGATGAGCCAGACGATCGCCGAAGCAACGATGGTGAAGGCACCCATTGCAACGATACCGGTCAGCTGAACACCGAACGATGCACCGTCATTGGTGAACGGAACAGCAAGCGTGCCCCAGATACCGCAAACAAGGTGAACCGAAACCGCACCGACAACATCGTCGATTTTCAGTTTGTCGAGCAGCGGAACCGCGATGACAACCAGAATGCCGCCGATTGCGCCAATGATGATGGCAGAACCGATGGTCGGGGTGTCCGGACCAGCCGTGATCGAAACCAGACCAGCCAGCGCACCGTTAAGTGCCATGGTCAGGTCGACCTTTTTGTAAAGGATCTGGGTCAGGATCGCCGCAGCAACCACACCACCGGCAGCAGCCATCGAGGTGTTGCCATAGATGTTGGCAATCGCGATAACGTCAGCAGCCGAACCCATGGCAAGCTGGGAACCACCGTTAAAGCCGAACCAGCCGAGCCACAGAACGAAAGTACCGAGCGTTGCAAGCGGAAGGTTCGAACCCGGCATCGGATGAACCGAACCGTCTTCGCCATATTTGCCTTTACGTGCGCCAAGGATGATCGCACCGGTCAGAGCAGCCCAGCCACCGACCGAGTGAACGATGGTCGAACCGGCAAAGTCAGCAAAGCCCATTTCCGAGAGCCAGCCGCCACCCCAGGTCCATGCACCGGTAATCGGGTACAGAACGCCGGTCAGAACAACGACAAAGATCATGAACGGCCACAGTTTGATGCGCTCGGCAACAGTGCCCGAAACGATCGAAGCTGCGGTTGCAACGAACACCATCTGGAAGAACCAGTCAGACGTTGCGGAATAACCGCCAGAGAAGTCACCACCCAGAGCCGCTGCATCATCAGCGCTCCAGAGGCTGAGCGAGCCGATCCAGCCCGAAACATCCATATACATCAGGTTGTAGCCGATGAGGTAATACATGATACCTGCAACAGCAAACAGCGCGATGTTTTTGAACAGAATGGTCGAAACGTTCTTGGTGCGAACGAGGCCGGATTCCAGCATCGCAAAACCAGCAGCCATCCACATGACCAGCGCGCCGCTGAACAGGAAGCTGAAGGTGTTGAGAATGTATTGGGTCTCAGCCGATACGCCTGCGTCCTGAGCAAAGGCCGGAGAAGCGATTGCCAGAAGGGCGGTAGCTGCAACAGCAGCAAGGCCGGTTTTCTTCATGGAAATAGTCATAAATGTCTCCCCTTGTCTCTGGACTTACAGGGCGTCATCGCCGGTTTCACCAGTACGGATACGGACCGCCTGGCTCACATCAAGAACGAAAATCTTACCGTCCCCGATTTTCCCGGTTTGAGCAGTTTTGGTGATGGCTTCGACAACCTGATCGACCAGATTATCCGTGATGGCGACTTCCAGCTTCACCTTCGGCAGGAAGCTGACCATGTATTCAGCACCACGATAAATTTCGGTCTGGCCTTTCTGACGGCCAAAACCTTTAACTTCGGTGACCGTCAGACCCTGAACGCCAAGCGCGCTGAGCGCCTCGCGGACTTCGTCGAGTTTGAACGGCTTAATGACAGCAGTAACAAGTTTCATAATATTGCGACCTCCCGGCATATCCGTTGAGTACCAACGTGGTAATCACGATTTCGCAGTCGCAGTTTCCAAACCAAGAATCGTGCCAGACTCAAAATAAAACTGTTAAACAATTGATTTGTAATGAAAAATTTAAAGATCGTTTGAGTTGAGCCAGAACATTCCAATGGAATTGGTGGATTAAAATATGCACAGAATCTGTTTCTGTTTAAAAAATGTGCATATTTTTTAATCAAAGAAATACAACAGCAAAAACCTGTTGTAGCTCAAGGCGATGGCAGGTCGCTGATTGCGCAGATATTGACGCTTTTTCGGCGATGGGTGGTCTGTGCGGTGGCGGGATTCCGCCATTATTTTATCAGAGCCTGTCACGGATCGGGCCAGTGATCCGGGCGTGGGCAGACCGCCGTAAATATCATCACATGACAATTCCCGGGCCAGAGTGACCGGGGCGGGTTGTGGGGGCGTTCCGGGCGGGGTAAATATGGGCTGTAACCAATTGCGGTTATGAATATTGCGTCAGGTCAACGCCGTCCTGTGATCAAAGGTCGTAAGACAGCGGGATCGACGGAGCCGACTGAAACAGGATATTTCGAGATGCATGATCAACAGGCACTTCATACCGATGTCGTCATTCTGGGCGGTGGTCTGAACGGGGCGGCGATGGCGCTTGCTTTGGCCCACGGGGGCATGAAGTCGGTTGTGATCGATTACGCAGATCCCAAAACGATCCTGAGTGCAAATTACGATGGCCGCACCTGTGCGATCGCGGCGGCGTCCAAATCGGTGCTTGATGTGGTCGGGGCCTGGAAACATATGGCTGGCGAGGCCGAGCCGATCCTTGATATCCGGATCGCGGATGGTCAAAGCCCGCTTTTCCTGCATTACGACCATCACGATATTGGTGACGAGCCGCTTGGTTATATTGTTGAAAACCTTGTGACTCGCGGGGCGCTTTATCGTGCAATCGCCAAAAACGATCTGGTGGAAATGATTGCACCGGCCCGTGTTTCTGAAATTGCCCGCGACCAGGGCGGCATGACCATCACCCTTGATGATGGCCGTTCCGTACGCGCACCACTGGCTGTCGGGGCCGAAGGCCGCAATTCGATGCTGCGCAAATGGGCAGGTATCAAAACCTATCAGTGGAGCTACAAGCAAAGTGCGGTGGTCTGCACGGTCAAGCACAAGCAGCCCCATAATGGTCTGGCGGTCGAGCATTTCCTGCCAGCCGGTCCGTTTGCCATCCTGCCAATGACCGATAACCGCTGTTCAATCGTCTGGACCGAGGGGACTGACCTTGCCAATTATCTGGTCAATCTTGACGAAGAAACCTTTGTTGATGAATTGCATCGTCGTTTCGACGGCTATCTTGGTGATCTGGAAGTTGTCGGGCCGCGCTTCTGTTATCCGCTCGGGCTTCAGCATGCCTACCACTATACCCAGGATCGCATTGCGCTGATCGGGGATGCGGCACATGGCATGCATCCGATTGCCGGTCAGGGCCTGAATATGGGAATCCGCGATGTTGCGGTTCTTGCCGAAATCCTGGTCAATGCGCGCCGTCTGGGCCGTGATATCGGCAGTGCCGATGTGCTGGCCGAATATGAACAATGGCGCCGGTTCGACAATACGGTGATGCTGGCGGTGACCGATCTGACCAACCGGCTGTTTTCCAATGACATCGCCCCGATACGCTGGGCACGCGATATCGGTCTGGCAGTGGTTCAGAAAATCCCGCCGCTTAAAAAGACCTTCATGTCCCATGCCATGGGCTATGCCGGAACACTGCCGAAATTGATGCAGGGCAAGTCGCTTTAACGGTCATTACTGATCAAGGTTCATTTAAAACCATTCAAAACACTGTCGTTTTTAGTCGGTGACTGTTGATATGTGTCAACAAGTCATCAATCAGAAAGGCGCAATGTCCCCTTCGATCTGAACTACGGAAAAAGGGGACAGACAATGTCATTCTTGAAGAAAACGATGGGCGCGACTGCATTGGGTGGCCTGATGGCCGCAGCCCTGCTTAGCGGCAATGTGGCCTATGCACAGACCGCAGAATTCAAACCCAAGCAGGCCGGCGACTTTCTGATTCGTGGCCGTGTACTCGGGGTGGTTCCTGATGAAGATATCACCAGTAACACGCTGCCCGGCGAAGGCAACGTCGATAATGACGTTATCCCGGAGCTGGATTTCTCCTACTTCGTGACCGACAACATTGCGTTTGAGCTTATTGCAGGTACCTCGAAGCATGATGTTACCTGGAACACCGGCTCGGCGAATGTCGATTTGGGCAGCGTCCGTCTGCTGCCGCCAACCCTGACGGCACAGTATCACTTTATGCCCGAAAGCCGCTGGAGCCCGTATGTTGGTGCCGGTATCAACTATACCATTTTCTATGACGAGAAACGCGGCGGTTCGCAGTCCATCAGCTATGATGACAGCTTTGGCTACGCCTTCCAGGCGGGCTTTGACTATGCCATTTCCGGTGCCTGGTCTTTGAACTTTGACGTGAAGAAAATCTTCCTCAATACCGATGTCACAACCAATGTTGGCGGCACCACCTACAAGGCCGATGCGGATCTTGATCCGTGGCTGTTCGGTATTGGCGTTGGTTATCGATTCTGATCGGGCTTGATCTTCCGGTACTGCCGGAAGTCGCCATATGCAAAACGGCTCCGTCCTGCCCGACGGGGCCGTTTTTATGTGCAGGGCCAACGTTCTTGTGTATGGGGTCGGTGGCGGCCTTTGCCATGACCGTTCCGGTATCAGGGATCGCGCGACAGGCCGCGTGCTTCAAGTGCGGCAAGGTAATCCGCCCACAGCGTATCCTTCTTGTCGTGCAATTCGCGCAGATATTGCCAACTGTAAAGGCCGCTATCATGCAGATCGTCAAAGCTGATGCGCACGGCGTAATTGCCGACCGGGGAAATGTCGATAATGCCGACATGACGGCGGCCCGGGATGATCTTTTTCTCTGACGGGTGGTGGCCCTGCACTTCGGCAGACGGGCTTTCGACCCGTAACAGTTCGGCACTTAGCCGCGTGGTCGCACCATCATCCCAGATAACCTCAAGAATGCGGTCATCGCGCAGATAATTGATCTCGACGGGGGTGAATTCCGGTGTGAATCCGTCCTGTGACATGATGGCCTGATCTGATCAGTCTTCGATCGGGCGGGCTTCGTCGGGCAACATGATCGGAATGCCGTCACGGATCGGATAGGCCAGACCGGCCTTCGGGCTGATCAGTTCGTTGTTTTCACGATCATATTCAAGCGCCTGCTTGGTTACCGGGCAGACAAGGATTTCAAGCAGTTTCGGGTCTACCGGGCTGTGGGTCGCAGTCATGAATTCGGCCTTTGGGTTCGGGTGCCATCACAAAGAATGGCATGGACAATCAATTGGCGCTGCCATGTACCTGTTTGGGGCCGGCATGGACCGCCATTTCAAGCAGCGTGGTCAGCATATCGCCACGATCATACAAGGTTGTGCATTCGAGCAAAGCCTGTTTTTCAAGCGGGCTGAGCCGACACCCCATCGAAATGGTCGTAATCAGCATTTCATCATCGCTGTCGGCCAGTGTATCCCAGCATGATCGCAGGGAATGCTGGGCAAAATAGGCCTCAAGTGCGATGCGCAGCCGGTCACGATTGATCGGGGTGTCATCGGCCGGGATATCCAGATCGTCTTTCCACGGGGAAAAATCGCCGCGGACCGTGCGATATCCGCCATCGGTACAAGGCAATTCCTCGATCACGTTAAAGCGGCATACGCCGGTCAGCGTGATCAGAAACCGGCCATCGTCGGTTTCGCTGAAGGCGGTAATGCGCCCGGCACATCCGGTCGAAAAGATTTCCGGATGGTCCGGGTCCATGAAATAGTTTTTATGCTGGTCGGGGCGCGGTTGAATCATCCCGAAAATGCGGTCCTGTCCCAATGCGTCGGCCACCATATTCATGTAGCGTGGCTCGAATATATTCAGCGGCAGATGCCCGCGCGGCAGTAAAAGCGCACCACTAAGCGGGAAAACCGGCATGACATCAGGAAGATCCGAAAAGGCCGGATCAAATGGACCGCATATGCTCATGAAAACAGTACCGTCGATAGGGCCCGGCGTCCGGCAACACTGGCAGGATCCATCGGGCCCCAGGCTTCAAAAAACTTCAGGAGCTGTGTGCGTCCTGCATCCTCGTTCCATTGCCGATCGGTGCGAATGATCTTGATCATGGCATCGACGGCGGCATCGCGCTGATTGGCAGCAAAGCACGCCATGCCGTAATCAAACTGTGCCTGCAAATCATCAGGGTTGGCTTCGGCCCGCGCGCGGGCTTCTTCAAGGTCATCCCCCGATACGCCGGTCTCGGCCAGTTCAAGCGCGCTGATGGCTTCGCTGACCGGGCCTTTCAGGCGCAGCTGTTCTGGCATGTCATCGACATACTGGCGCGCTGCTTCAAGTTCTTCCATCGCGACCAGGCAACGGATCACACCACCTGTGGCCTGTTCGTTTTCGCCTTCGCCATCCCGTTCAAGAACGGCACCGTAAAGGCCATAGGCCGACTGGATGTCATCATTGGCAAGGGCGGTGGCCGCCTGTTCAAGAAGTGCTTCGACCGGGCTTTCGATCGGGCCACCGGCAAGGCGTTCGTAAAAGGCGCGCACTTCGCTTTCGGGCTGACCACCCTGAAAACCGTCAACCGGGCGACCGCCCTTGAAGGCATAGACAGTCGGAACCGACTGGATGCGCAGCTGCATCGCCAGTTCCTGGTTTTCATCAATGTTGATTTTGACGAGCTTTACGCGACCGCCAGCTTCGCGGGTGACTTTTTCAATCACCGGCGTCAGGTTTTTGCACGGACCGCACCACGGTGCCCAGAAATCGACCACCACGGGAACTTCCATGGAAGGCTCGATCACGTCCTGGACAAACGTTTCTACACTGCTGTCCTTGATCAGGTCAGAAGCCTGATTCTGATTGGTGGCGGTCTCAGGCGCATTCGCGTCAAGAATAATCGACATAGTAGGTCACTCGCTAATTCTGAAATTCTAGATGATGCCGCAGTGCCCGGACGACAAGAGGCAGGCATGTGAAATAGGTGTATTACTATAGTTAAATATAAGTATTTATAAGGGTTTACCTTAGGTGTCCGCCATTCAGTTAGGGGCTGCCGGTTCCGGTTCTGCGTCGAAATCAATGACCAGGGCTTCGTAGCCCAGGGAGTCGATGAATTTCAACAGGTCTTGGGACGAAATTGTCGTGGTGCGGTCATTTCGCAAGGGGTGAAAATTCAAAACATCGCCCCTGGCAAGCTTTGCATCCAGCGCCAGATTGACCTGTCGTTCCCGGTCATTGATCAGCGCAAAGGGGGTAACGGAGCCCGGTTTGACCCCCAATGTTTCGATCAGCAATTCCGGTTTGCCAAAAGACAGGCGTGCACAGCCTAGCCGTTTATGCAGGTGGTTCATGCGGATTTCCGTTTCTTCCTCGGCCACAACCAGCCACATCGCCCCTTTCTTGTCTTTGACAAAAAGGTTCTTGGAATGAAGGCCCGGCAGATCCCCGCGCAGCTTTTGCGAATCCTCGACCGTAAAAAGCGGAACATGCTCGTGAGTCGTCGTTTCGATTCCCAATTTTGCCAGCTGATCGAAAAGTACGGTTGATGGATCGCTCATGCTCTTTCCCTTGCGGATGTAGTGCGCGAAGATAGCCAAGTTCGGAACGGGACGCAAATTTGCGTCGGCACGGTCGGATTTCGGCAATTGGACCTCGTAAAGTCAAGGAAAACCGCCAAAATTTGCAATGTTACGATTTCGTGGAAAAAAGGGTTGCAATCGCTCTTTGTTGGGCTATTATCCGCGCCGCTCCACAGGGGCAGGAAACAAACTGATGAATGCGGGCGTAGCTCAGGGGTAGAGCATAACCTTGCCAAGGTTAGGGTCGAGAGTTCGAATCTCTTCGCCCGCTCCATCAGACGGTTTCCACAAGCATCGCTTTCATGATGATGCGGGCGTAGCTCAGGGGTAGAGCATAACCTTGCCAAGGTTAGGGTCGAGAGTTCGAATCTCTTCGCCCGCTCCATGATGAAAGTTCAAAGGCCGTCCTTCGGGGCGGCCTTTTGCTTTTGCGATTGCGTGACGGAGTCACCATCAATCTTGCAGCTTGGGCCGAATTATCGTTTCTTTGCCCTATGCAAAATCAAGCTTCGACCACTTCGCATAATCCAGATCGCATCATCTTTACTGTCGGCTATGCTGGGCATGACCGCGACAGTTTGTTTGCGCTTTTCAAGGCGCAGGACATCACGGCGGTTGCCGATATCAGGACATTCAAGCGATCCAGTTACTGGACGGCTTTTGATGCGGACAGTTTCGGGCCGTTTTTGCGCGAAAACGGCATTGCCTATGTCTTTATGGGCGATGTCATGGGTGGCAAGCCCCAGACCCCCGCGCTGTATCCGGACGGGCAGCTTGATTATGGCCTGATGGCGCAAACGCCTGCTTTCCGGTCGGGGATCGCGCGGCTTGTCAGCGGGGCGGAAAAATATCGTATTTGCCTGATGTGTGCGGAAAAGGACCCGCTTGATTGTCATCGGACCTTGCTGATCGCACCGGCATTGAAGGAAGCCGGGTTTGATCTGCGCCATCTGGTCGAAGGCCGCATCGAAAGCCAGACGGAAACCGAACAGCGGATGCTTCAGATCAATGGCGGGGACGTCCCCGATCTGTTCGCCGCGGCCGAACCCGACCCGGATGCGGATTACAAACTGGCATTGGCCCGGCAGATCAAACGGGTCGCGCCAATGGCCGATGACGCCATCAAGCGCCGCTAGGAAGCTTGGGCATGATGGGGGTGGGCAATCGGGGCCTTGGCGATGCAGGCGGGGCCTGACTGTGGATCTAGCCCATGATGTTGTAACCGCCATCAATATGGACGACATCGCCGGTCAGTGACTTTGCCCGGTCACTGACCAGAAAGGCTGCCAGTTCACCGATCTCGTCAATGGTGACAAGGCGCTTTGACGGGGCGCGCTGGGCGGTTTCATCCATAAGATGCTGAAATTCGGCGATGCCCGATGCGGCACGGGTCAAAAGCGGGCCGGGCGATATGGCATGGCACCTGATGCCTTTGGCGCCAAGCTCGGCTGCCATATAGCGAGTCGTGCTTTCAAGTGCGGCCTTTACCGGTCCCATCACCCCGTAATGATCCACAACCCGTTCCGATCCCATATAGGTCACCGTCAAAAGTGTCCCGCCATCGCCCATGAGCGGTTCGGCCCGTTTGGCAAGCCTGGCAAAGGAATGGCACGATATGTCCATGGCGGCCAAAAATCCGTCGCGCGAGCAATCAACAACCCGGCCGTGCAGGGCATCTGCCGGGGCAAAAGCGATGGAATGCAACAGAAAATCAAGCTTTCCCCATTGTTTTTCGATCTGCGCAAACAACATGTCAGATTGTTGTTCATCTCTGACATCAAGTTTGGTGATGATCGTGGCATCGACCTTTTGGGCAAGGGGGCGAACATGGGGTTCGGCCTTGTCATTGAGGTAGGTGACCGCAAGATCGGCACCTTCGCGTCGGAAAATGCGCGCACACCCCCAGGCAATGGACAGGTCATTGGCAATTCCAACGATTAATCCCTTTTTGCCTTCCAGCATGGCGTGTCTCCGGCAATGTGGTGTGCGGTTGCGAAAGAATCGGCTGTGTGTGGCGGCAGGAAACAGTTTAGGTGATTTTGCGTCGCAGCAAAGAACAAAATTCTGTGACAATACTGCCTAACAGTTAATCAGATGGGTGATGCCTAGCTTGTTGGTTAAATGAATTTTTTTTGTGCAGAAGCATAGTTTTTAGGCAATTGATCGGCTATGTGTAGCCTTGGAAGGATCCTTCGGAATTCCGTGTCATCCAATAGCGGTTTTCCCCCGGTTTCTTTCGGGTTTCGGCCCAAAAATAAAATGTGACATCCGTGGTGTGTGATGCCGGCCGCAAAGGTCGGTGTTTCGGTTCTGGCAAACAGAACTGAGAAAAAGGGAAATTGGACATGAAAGCCCGAAAAGACGACCCGAAACGGGAAGTCATCGACAAAGTTGTCGAACAAATCAAGCAACGCATAAAAGGCAAGACGGCGAAGGATGCAGAAGCATTCGTTCGCCTTTTTTATAAGGATGTTCCGCCTGACGACATGGCGGGTCGATCGGTCGACTCGCTTTATGGCGCGGCGTTGACGCTTTATAAATTCGCGCAAAAGCGCCCGTCCGCCGATGCTGCCAAGATCCGGGTCTATAACCCTGATCTTGAAGAGCACGGCTGGAAATCCGATCACACCGTGATCGAAATCAGCAATACCGACATGCCGTTTCTGGTCGATTCCGTAACATCGGCCCTGCATGAACTTGATCTGACCGTGCATCTTGTCATTCACCCGATCATGCGCATTGCCCGTGATGACAGTGGGGAATTGCTGTCGGTTGCCGGGGTGGACGAGTCAAAAGACCCGCGTGAATCGGTGATGCATGTCGAAATTGACGAACAGACCGATCAGGCCGTTCTGACCAAAATTCACGACCGTCTGGAAAACGCGCTGACCGATGTTGCGCTGGCTGTGCGTGACTGGCAGCCGATGCTCAAAAAGGTCACCGAGGTTCTTGATGAAATCGGTGAAAGCACCGGTGGTGTTGCCGAAGAAGACCGCCAGGAGGTCAAGGATTTCCTTGGCTGGCTGCATAATGATCACTTCACCTTCCTTGGATATCGCGAATACCGCTTCAAAACCGGTGGCAAAAAGGGCGCTGTCGATGTCGAGGTGAAAAACCAGCTGGGCATTCTGTCGCGTGAAGGAACGCATGTTTTTGACGAACTGCGCCAGATCGGCAATCTGTCGCCCGAAGTTCAGGATTTCGTCACCAGCCCCAACCTTCTGATGGTGACCAAAGCCAACAAGCAATCCACCGTTCATCGTCCGGTGCATCTTGACACCATCGTCGTCAAACAGTTCGACGCCAAGGGCAAGGTGGTTGGTCAGCATCTGTTTGTCGGTCTGTTTACTTCGGTCGCCTATAACCTCAGCCCGCGTCTGATCCCGCTTCTGCGCATGAAACTTGCCGAAACGGTCAAACGTGCCGGCTTCCCGCCAGCCAGCCACGATGGCAAGGCGCTGGTCAATATTCTTGAAACTTTCCCGCGCGATGAGCTGTTCCAGGTCGAACTCGATGACCTGTATCATACCTGCATGGGCATCCTGCATTTGCAGGAACGTCAACGCATCGCCTTGTTTGTCCGTCGCGATGCGTTTGAACGGTTTGTATCCTGTCAGCTGTTCTGTCCGCGTGACCGGTTCTCGACCAAGCTGCGCTTCAAGTTCCAGAAAGTCATCGAGGATGCCTTTGATGGCAAGGTAACCGCGCATTACACCCTGATCGGGGACAGCCCGCTTGCTCGTCTGCATTTGCTGGTCAAAACCAATCCGGGTGAGCTGCCGGAATATGACGTTGCCGAAATCGAACGCCAGCTGGTGGAAGTTGCCCGCGACTGGACCGACACATTGCGTCAGGTTCTTGTCCGTGAAATGGGCGAAGAACGTGGGCTTGCGCTGTATCGTCGCTATGGGGAAAGTTTCTCAAGCGACTATCGTGAACGTTTCACCGTCGAAAGTGCGGCCCTTGATATTGAACGCATCGAAGATGTGATCAAGGCCAATGACCTGCGGGTGAACCTGTATCGCCCGATCGAGGCTGCCGAAAACGAACTGCGCTTCAAGATTTACAATCCCGGTGCGCCGGTTCCGCTGTCTGATGTTCTGCCCATGCTTGAAAATATGGGGCTTAAGGTCATCACCGAGAACCCGTTTACCGTAAGCCCGCGTGATGTCGAAACCAATGTGCGGATCCATGATTTCGGTGTGGTTGTCGATGGCGAGTTCAATCTGCATGACGTCCGTGACAAGTTCCAGGAACTGTTCGTGCGCATGTGGCATGGCGAGGTCGAAAATGACGCCTTTAACCGTCTGGTTCTGCTGGGGAATCTGAACTGGCGCGAAGTCGTTATCCTGCGGGCCTATGCCCGCTATACCCGTCAGATGGGCTCGGCCTTCTCGCAGAACTATATGGCGCGTACCCTTGCCAATAACCCGGCCCTGGCATCGGCGATTGTGTCGCTGTTCATTGCCAAGTTTGATCCGGATCGCGATCCGGGTCTGGCCGCCGAAGTCGACGTGATCGAGGCCGATATCATCACCCGTCTTGAAGACGTGATGAACCCGGACGAAGACCGCATTTTGCGCGCCTTCCTCAATCTGGTTCAGTCGACATTGCGCACCAACTTCTTCCAGTATGGTGCGGATGGTAATCCGAAACCGTATCTGTCGGTCAAATTCAATTCCGGCATGATCGAAGATTTGCCCCTGCCGCGTCCGTGGCGGGAAATCTTTGTCTATTCCCCGCGGGTCGAAGCTGTCCATCTGCGCGGTGGCCCGGTTGCCCGTGGCGGCATCCGCTGGTCCGACCGTCAGGAAGATTTCCGTACCGAAATCCTTGGTCTGGTCAAAGCCCAGATGGTCAAGAACGCGGTGATCGTGCCCGTCGGGTCGAAGGGCGGGTTCGTGGTCAAACGTCCGCCTGCGGACGGGTCGCGCGAAGCATTCCTTGAAGAAGGCATTGCCTGCTACAAAACACTGATGAGCGGCATGCTCGATATCACCGACAACATTGTTGGCGGCGAAATCATTCCGCCGGAACGGGTCCGTCGTCTTGATGATGACGATCCCTATCTGGTTGTTGCCGCCGACAAGGGCACGGCGACATTTTCCGATATCGCCAATGGTGTCGCCCGTGATTATGGCTTCTGGCTTGACGATGCCTTTGCATCGGGCGGGTCGCAGGGCTATGACCACAAAAAAATGGGCATCACGGCGCGCGGTGCCTGGGAATCGGTCAAACGTCACTTCCGCGAAATGGGCAAGGATATCCAGACCACGCCATTCACTGTGGCCGGTGTTGGTGACATGTCCGGTGACGTGTTTGGCAATGGCATGTTGTTGTCCGAACAGATCAAACTGGTCGCGGCCTTCAACCACATGCATATCTTTGTCGATCCGGACCCGGATCCGGCAAAAAGCTTTGCCGAACGCAAACGCCTGTTCGATCTGCCGCGTTCAAGCTGGACCGACTATGACAAAAAGGTCCTGTCAAAAGGCGGCGATATCTTTGATCGCAAGGCCAAAACCCTTGATCCGTCCCCCGAAGTCCGCAAGCTTCTGGGCCTTGATGGCGGCAAGGTAACCCCGGCCGACATGATGAAGGCCATTCTGAAGGCCGATGTCGAATTGCTGTGGTTCGGTGGTATCGGGACCTATATCAAGTCCAGTCACGAAACCAATGCCGATGCCGGAGACCGTGCCAATGATGCCATCCGCATCAATGGTCGCGAAGTCCGGGCCAAGGTGGTGGGCGAAGGCGCAAACCTTGGTGCGACCCAGCGTGGCCGTATTGAATATGCCCATGCAGGTGGTCGCCTGAATACCGATGCGATTGACAACGCAGCGGGTGTGAACTGCTCGGATCACGAGGTCAATATCAAGATCCTGCTGGGCGAAGTTGTCTCGGCCGGTGATATGACCGAAAAGCAGCGTAACAAGCTTCTGGTCGAAATGACCGACGAGGTCGGCGATCTGGTTCTGCGCGACAACTATCTGCAAAGTCAGGCCATTTCCAATGCCCATGCGGCAAATTCGGAATTGCTTGATGCGCAGGTGCGCCTGATCCGTATGCTGGAACGCGAAGGCCGTCTGAACCGGGAAATCGAATATCTTCCCGATGATGAAGAACTCGCACGTCGTGCCAATGCGCATGAAGGTCTGACCCGCCCCGAAGTTTCGGTGCTGATGCCCTATGCCAAACTTTGGCTTTATGACGAGGTGCTGGAATCCGATCTTCCTGATGATCCGATCCTGGTCGAAGAACTGGTGCGCTATTTCCCGACACCGCTTCGCAAGAAATATGCAGATGCGATTTCGGGCCATCGTCTGAAACGTGAAATCATTGCCACGGTGGCGACCAACAGTCTGGTCAACCGGGTTGGTGGCACGTTCGTGCATGACATGATGGAAGCAACCGGTCTTTCGGCCGTTGATGTATCACGCGGTTATCTGATCACCCGTGCGGTGTTTGGTCTGCGTGATCTTTGGGCCGGGATCGAAGCCCTTGATAACGTGGTGCTGGCCAAATTGCAGACCAGCATGTTCCGCGACATAAACCGCATGGTCAATGACGTCACCCAATGGTTCCTGCGCAATTGCGAAGACCTGAATGTCGGTGCCAAGATCGAAGTGTTCCGTCCGGCAGTATCCAAGGTGATTTCGGCCTTTGATGAAATCGTTCCTGCCGATGCTGCATTCCGGACCGCACTGGAACAGAAAACCCAGTCGCTGACCGCACAGGGCGTTCCGGAAGAACTTGCGCGCCGTATCGCATCGGTTGCTCAGATGGTCGCGATTTGTGATGTGGTCCGGATTGCCGAGGCAACCGGTCGTGACGTCATCGAAGTCGCATCGACCTATTTCGCGGTCGGAACCCGCTTCCAGCTTGGTTTGATGCGGGCCGCAGCAGAATCGATCGAAGCCGAAACCCATTGGCAGAAACTGGCACGTGCAGCAGTGATTGATGACCTGTTTGGTCATCAGCGCGAACTGACCCGTGCTGTTCTGGCCGAAGGCAAAAAAGGCAGCTCGGGTAGCGAGCTTGTCGATAAATGGGTTGCTGCTCATCAGCGTGGTTGTGCGCGCTGTGACGAACTGATCAACGAGTTGCGCGCCGCAGGCCAGATCGATCTGTCGATGATCACGGTGGCAAACCGCCAGATGCGGGCGCTGATCGGGGCCTGATCCGGACCGGCATCAAACATCTCAGTGCAAAGAGGGCGCCTTGTGCGCCCTCTTTTGTCGTTTCGGGGCCGGATTTCGACGTTGAAGCGGGGCGGGATGAAAAAAAATACCGCTTTGATGGCTGTTATGTGCATCACGCACAACGCGAGTTAAATCTTTGAATTTCTGAACATTCCTGTCATCCTCCTGCCATGTTTACATGATGATCTTGGAATGTGTCGGCTGGGTTTCCTTGAAAAATACCAACCGGTACGTATATCTGATCCATAATCAATATACAGGTCAAAGCCATGAGGAACGCCGAAGAAACCCGGACCAAGCTTCTGGAAACCGCGATCGAGTTGCTGTCAACGCGCAGCTATCACGATATCGGTGTCAGTGATGTCTGCAAGCATGCCGGCGTGACAAAGGGCGCGTTCTATCATCACTTTGACAGCAAGGCGGCCCTGTTTGCGGCCTCTGCCCGCCATCACTGGGAAAAGGGCAAGGATGAGCTTCGCGCCATCTTTTCCCCCGAAGTTCCGCCGGTCGAACAGCTTAACCGCTATATCGAACTGGTTTGTGACAAGCAGGAACGCTATGCCGTGCCCGGCGAAAGCGAAGTCTGTGTCTGTCCGATCTTTACTGCTGGCGGCCAGGTCGGCCCCGAAGATATGGAAATCCAGAATTGCTCGCGCGAACTGGCTGACGAACAGATCAAATATCTGGCCTCGATGGTGCGCGGCCTGAAGGGCGAAGGCATGCTGGGCGAAGATGGTGACGTCACCACCCTGGCACGGCTGGTTTTCCAGTATGTCCATGGTCTGCTGACCTATGGCAAGGTTTTTAACGATCTTGATACTGTTCGGTCTGATCTGCGCGAAGGGATCTATCGCATCCTTAATTTGCAATGTAAATTCAGATAGTTAGACGTATATTTTCCTGATTTCATTCCTGTCACAAAACAATAAAAATTAAAAAAACGCCATTTTTTTGCCTTCTTCCCCTTGCGAACAAACCGATTGGTATGCATCTAAGCTTCAAACGGGCCGCGTGTGTGCGGCGCAACCCATTTGGAAGATCAAAAGATGCAGTCTCGATCAAAACGCAAAATTTTGCTGCCAGTTGCCGCATTGGCACTGATTGCTGCTGCCGGTGGATATGGCTTGCATATCTCTGGCTCATCTGCCGACGAAGTGGCGGTTCAGACCGCCCCGATGGCAACCCCTGTTACCGTATCCAACGTCAAAAGCAGTTCCGTCCGTCTTTGGAACAATTTTTCCGGCCGTCTGAGCGCGGTTGAAGAAGTGCAGCTGCGCCCGCAGGTCAGCGGTGCGATCGTCGAAATCCGGTTTGAAGACGGCCAGCTTGTTCAGAAGGGCGATGTGCTTGCCGTGATTGATCCGCGCAGCTATCAGGCCGCCGTGAACGAAGCCCGTGCCGAACTGGCCGCAGCCGAACAGAATCTGTCGCTGGCAGCCAAGGAAAAGGCCCGCGCGGAAAAGCTGGTGTCGAACGGCACGGTTTCCAAACGCGTCTATGACGAACGCCTGAATGCCCATCGCGTGGCACAAAGCCAGGTCACCCGCGCCAAGGCCAATCTTGAACTGGCTGAAATCGAACTGGATCATGCCTTTGTTAAAGCCCCGATCAGCGGGCGTGTCAGCCGGGTCGAACTGACCGTTGGCAACCAGGTCAATGCCGGCCCGAATGCCCCGGTTCTGACCACCATTGTCTCGACCGGTAAAATCTATGCCGATTTCGATCTCGACGAGCAGACCTTCTTTGCCAGCATCGGGGATAACGGCAAAATCGACGAAGCTGCCCATAACATCCCGGTCAACATGACCCTGTCAAACGGGCGTCAGGTGTCGGGCTATGTGCACAGTTTCGATAACCGGATTGATGCGCGTACCGGGACCATCCGTACCCGCGCACTGTTTGACAATCTTGATGGCAACCTTCTGCCGGGCACGTTTGCCGCCCTTCAGGTCGGAACGCTTGCCAAGCAGGATGTCATCATGGTTTCGCCCGAAGCAATCAGCACCGATCAGGACCGCAAATTCGTCTATGTGGTCGAACCGGACAATACGGTTGCCTATCGCCAGGTCACCCTGGGGGCGGAAATCAACGGTATGCGCATTGTGACCTCTGGGCTGAACGAAGGTGATCTTGTCATCGTCAACGGCATCATGAAGGTCCGCCCCGGCATGCCGGTCGCCCCCGAAATTCTGCAGGCCGCCGCATCCTGAGGGATGCGGATGGCGCGCTAAGCAAGGCTTACTATCATGCAGAACCTTTCAAGATTTTTTGTCGACCGCCCGATCTTTGCCGGCGTTTTGTCGGTGCTGATGTTGCTGGCCGGTCTGATTGCGATGTGGCGTTTGCCGATTTCGGAATATCCCGAAGTCGTGCCGCCTTCGATCGTGGTCGAAGCCAAATTTCCCGGCGCGAACCCCGCCGAGATTGCCGAAACTGTTGCATCCCCGCTTGAAGAACAGATCAACGGGGTTGAAGGGATGCTTTATGTCAACTCACTGGCCACCACGGACGGCAACCTGTCGCTGACCGTGACCTTTGAAATTGGCACCGATCCCGATCTGGCCCAGCAAAAGGTCCAGAACCGCGTATCACAGGCCGAACCGCGCCTGCCCGATATCGTGCGTCAGCTTGGTGTGACCGTGTCCAAACGATCCCCCGATCTGACCATGGTCGTGCATTTGCGTTCGCCCAATGAACGCTATGACATGCTGTATCTGCGCAACTATGCGACGCTCAATGTCCGTGACCGTCTGGCACGTATCAGTGGCGTCGGGCAGGTTGGCCTGTTCGGATCGGGCGATTATGCGATGCGTGTCTGGCTGAACCCCGACAAGGTTGCCGAACGTAACCTGACCGCGGGCGAAGTGGTTGCCGCCATCCAAAGCCAGAACGTCCAGGTCGCAGCCGGCATCATCGGTGGTGCACCCTATGACAGTGGCGTGCAGTTCCAGTTGCCGATCAATATCAGTGGCCGTCTGGAAACCCCGGAGGAATTCCAGAACATCATCATCAAACGCGAAGCCGATGGCACGATTACGCGTCTTGGCGATGTGGCGCGTGTCGAAATGGAAGCCCAGCAATATGCGCTGCGTTCCCTGCTTGATAACAAGCCCGCGGTCGCCATTCCGATCTTTGCATCCCCGGGGTCAAACGCGCTTGATATTTCAAGCAACGTGCGCGCGACCATGGAAGAGCTTAAGCAGAACTTCCCTGATGATCTCGATTACTCGATTGTTTATGACCCGACCGTGTTTGTGCGCGGCTCGATCAAATCGGTGATCAAGACGTTGCTGGAGGCCATCGCCCTTGTGGTGATCGTGGTGACAATCTTCCTGCAAACCTGGCGGGCATCGATCATTCCGTTGCTGGCTGTGCCGGTATCGATCATCGGGACCTTTGCCCTGATGCTTCTGATGGGCTTTTCGATCAACGTGCTGTCGCTGTTCGGATTGATCCTGGCAATCGGGATCGTGGTTGATGACGCGATTGTCGTGGTCGAAAACGTTGAACGTAACATCGAACGGGGTCTTTCACCGCGCGATGCAACGGTTGCCGCGATGCGCGAAGTCACCGGTCCGATCATCGCGACCTCGCTTGTGATTACCGGTGTGTTTGTGCCGATTGCCTTTATTTCCGGCCTGACCGGCCAGTTCTATCAGCAATTTGCCCTGACCATCGCCATTGCGACGATCATTTCAACCATCAACTCCCTGACGCTGAGCCCGGCTTTGTCGGCGGTCCTTCTGCGTGGTCATGATGCGCCGAAAGACTGGCTGACGCGTGGTATGGACTTTGTCTTTGGCTGGTTCTTCCGGGGCTTTAACCGCTTCTTTAACCGCAGCACGGAAATGTATGCCGGCGGGGTCAAGCGTCTGCTGGGTGTCAAGGCCATCATGATGGCGCTTTATGCCGGGTTGCTGGTTCTGACCTGGCAGGGTTTCCAGATTCTGCCCACGGGCTTTGTTCCCCTTCAGGACAAGCAATATCTGGTCAGTTTCGCCCAGCTCCCGCAGGGCGCGACACTGGACCGGACCGAAGATGTCATTCGTGAAATGTCTGACATCGCGCTTAAGGAACCCGGTGTTGAAAGTGCCGTGGCCTTCCCGGGGCTTTCGATCAACGGCTTTGTGAATAGTTCAAGTGCCGGCATCGTGTTTGTCACCCTGACCGATTTTGACGAACGCAAAAGCGATGATCTGTCGGGCCTCGCCATCGCCGGCAAGCTGCAACAGAAATTTGCCGCCATTGACGAGGCCTTTGTTGCCATCTTCCCGGCACCCCCGGTTCAGGGACTCGGGACCGTTGGTGGCTTCAAGCTTCAGGTTCAGGATCGCTCAGATCAGGGCTATCGCGCCCTTGATGATGCCATGAAACAGGTCCTTGCCAAGGCATGGGCGGCACCGGAACTGACCGGTGTGTTTTCAAGCTATAACATCAATGTGCCGCAGCTTCAGGCGACCCTTGACCGTACCAAGGTTCAGCAGCTTGGCGTGCCGGTTGATGAAATCTTCCGGACCATGCAGGTCTATCTTGGGTCGATGTATGTCAATGACTTCAACGCCTTTGGCCGCACCTATCAGGTGATAGCACAGGCCGACAAACCCTATCGTTCAAGCCCGGAAGACATCCTGCGTCTGCAAACGCGCAATTCGGATGGCGACATGGTGCCGCTGGGCTCTGTTTTGTCGGTATCTGAAACATTCGGACCGGACACGGCAATGCGCTACAACGCGTTCCGGTCGGCCGATCTGAATGGCAACGCCGCACCGGGCTATTCCAGTGGCGAGGCACAGGCTGCGATCAGCAAGATTCTGGATGAAACATTGCCGCCCGGCATGTCCTATGAATGGACGGAACTGACATATCAGCAGATCCTGGCGGGCAATACGGCGATCTTCATCTTCCCGATCTGTATCCTTCTGGTGTTCCTGGTTCTGGCCGCGCAGTATGAAAGCCTGACCATGCCACTGGCCGTGATCCTGATCGTCCCGATGAGCATCCTGTCTGCTGTGTTTGGTGTCTATCTGTTCGGGGGTGACAACAATATCTTCACCCAGATCAGCCTGTTTGTGCTGGCCGGACTGGCATCGAAAAACGCCATCCTGATTGTCGAGTTTGCCCGCGAACTTGAACATCAGGGACGCAGCACTGTTCAAGCCGCGATCGAGGCCAGCCGTCTGCGCCTGCGCCCGATCCTTATGACTTCTTTGGCCTTCATCATGGGTGTCGTGCCGCTGGTTCTGTCCAGTGGTGCCGGTGCCGAGATGCGCCACGCGATTGGTATTGCCGTGTTCTCGGGGATGCTGGGCGTGACGATATTTGGCCTGATCCTGACCCCGGTCTTTTATGTTCTTGTACGCATGATTGGCCGGCGCAACGAAGTTCGTTCACTTGATGAGGCTGACGCACACCAGCCTGCGGAGTAACCGACATCGTTGCAGAAACAGCCGGACCGTCTTTTTCCCCCGACCCCGCCGGTCCGGCTGTTTTACTTATCCTACTGCGTCTCAAGTCTCATGGTGCGGATGTCGAGAAATGCCTGGGTATCAATCAGGGCCACGGGTCCTTGCCAGGTGCCTGCCTGTGCCGGTGATGGCGCATCCCAGTCAATTTCGCGCATTGGCGGCATGTTTTCTTCTGATGGCCATCGATCCCCGCCAAACAGTTCCTCGCGATAATCTGCCAGCGTGCCAAGTGTCCCGGCGGGGCCTTCCTTGACCGTCAATCGGTCGCCATATTCGCGACGCAACGCGAACTCGATACGGTTTTCAACATATCGGGTTAACTGATCCCCGGAATATCCAAGATCCTCGCCATGGCTTTGTGCATAGCGATACTCCATGGCGTAATTCATGCCATTGGATACATTGACGTTATCCTCGCCAAACACGGCAACCAGTTCATCATCAAGATAATAGGCGCGTGTGATCTCTGCCTCAGCGTTATCATCAAGCCAGCTGTTCAGATGGTTTTCGGCATTGGCCTGATAGGTTTCGAATTGCTCCTTGCGCTTGGCCTGGATGTCTTTCCATTCATCAAGCGAAAACTTGGTGCTGTATTCACCGGTTTGCGGATCAATCGGTCTGGGCATGGTCAGGTACCGCGCACCGACGATGGACATCTTTCCTTGAAACTCGACCATAGAACACCTCCTTGAGTGATATCTTAAATTGTGCATGCAATTAAAAGACCACTTATCGGTGTGTGTGCCGGGTGCCCTTGATATCTGCGGTATTTGTTCTGTGATGTTGGTCACGCAGATAAAAAAGCCATAATCATTTTGCTTGTTCAAAGGGTTGGCGGGAATAATCTTCCCACACCAAGGAATAAGTTTTCGATGCGGTGGCAAACAGGCAGGACAAGTTTGCCGGGCGCTTGCCATTGGCAAACTTTGCCTTATCTGTCGTTCGAAAGGTTTGTCGAAAAGGGTGTTCGACCATGAACTATGTGCGTACAGGTTTGTTGCTGGCGGGGTTGACCGCGCTGTTTGGTGCCGTTGGCATGATGATCGGCGGGCAACAGGGCATGATCATTGCGCTGTTGTTTGCCGGGGCGATGAATGTGTTCGCCTATTGGAATTCCGATGCCATGCTGCTTCGGATGCGCAGTGCAAAACAGGTTGATGATCGCACCGCGCCGGAACTGGTTTCCATGGTGCGCGATCTGGCGCGTAATGCCGGTCTGCCAATGCCCAAGGTCTATGTGATTGAAAACCCGCAACCCAATGCCTTTGCCACCGGGCGCAATCCGGAAAATGCGGCGGTGGCGGCAACGACGGGGTTGCTGAAACTGCTTGATCGCAACGAGATCGCCGGTGTCATGGCCCATGAACTGGCCCATGTCAAAAACCGCGATACCCTGACCATGACGATTACGGCAACCATCGCCGGTGCGATTTCGGCGCTTGCCAATTTCGCGATGTTTGCCGGCATGTTCGGCGGCAATCGCAGCGAAAACAACAATCCATTGGGCGGGATCGGCATGATCCTGATTGCCATTCTGGCGCCGATGGGGGCGATGATTGTGCAGATGGCAATTTCGCGCACCCGCGAATATGACGCGGACCGTATCGGGGCCGAAATTTGCGGACATCCCCTGTGGCTGGCCAGTGCACTGGCCAAGCTTGATAAGGGTGTGCACGCCATCCCGAACATGGAAGCCGAACGCAACCCGGCAACCGCACATATGTATATCGCCAATCCGCTGTCGGGGAAGGGTGTCGACAATCTGTTCTCCACCCACCCCAACATGGCCAACCGCATCGCCAAGCTTCAGGAAATGGCCAGTGGCCTGACCGGGCAGGGTAGTAGTGGACATGGTGCGGCCGCGCGGTCTGCGTCTGCGCGTCCGGCATCACAAAAAGGGCCCTGGGGCGGATCGCAACCGGCAACCAAACCACGCCGCCGCACCCGTCCCTGGAACTGAAAACTGTTCGTGCGACATTCCTGATGACCTGTTTTCAAGGCACCGGATCGTTATGGTCCGGTGCCTTTTGCTTGCCCGATCATGTGGATGTCATATGGGTGATTTTCTTTCTGAAACGCGCCCGGGTATGCAGGTCATTCCCGTAACGGTTTCAAAAAGGTCACCGACTTGCGATGACCGCACAGACCCCTAAAATCTACTTGATCGACTGGGGGTTTCGGTATTTGAAGGGTAGGTTTTCTATACTTCGGTATGGCGTTAAAGCCGCGCTCCAGCATTGACCAGCCGCGTTGCGCGGATGACAATGGACCCTTAATGAATTCAAGTATCTATAGAAGCTGCGTGTCAGTTTTTCGTGGATGCAATAAGGGCAGGAATGGCTGGGTTCTGGTCAATGGTTGGCCTGGTGATCAAGTCACTGATTACCGGCAACGATACATCAGGGGAGTTGGTTGAGACTGCGGGGGATGATACTGCCTCGGTTGCGGAACCGCTGTGCCTGTATGCCATTGCCCGCTTCAATCGTCCCGATGCAAATGCCCAAGGCGGTGTCCGCCCGCCAGACCCGCTAAGCGATATGATCGCGCGCAGTCTGGCCGATATGCCCGAAAGCAGCCAGATCAGACTGGATCAGTATTTTGCCCCCAATTCGGATGCGGTTGATGCATTCCAGGCGATGCGCGAAGCCCAGCTCAATGTTTTGAATATGGGGCGCCGGGTTGATGCGGATGCGGTTTTCTGGGGGCAGGAAAACCACAATACCGGCGGTTTCGATCTGCATCTGGTCAGTGATGCTTTGACCTCGTCGCTTTATGATCTGATGTTGCCGCTTACTCACAGTTTCCGGCAAACCGATCATCCTGATGTCGCCCAGGCCTTGCGCATTTTGCTGGCGGCCCAGCTGATTTTTAAATCGCGGGGCAGGGAGCAGCGGTTGCTGCAAATTTCACGTCTGACCACCCATCTCGAAGAATTTCAGGAACGCATCAATCGCGGCGAACATTTCGAAATGGCCGGGCAGGGGGTGGCGACTGCCTATGCCTTTGGGGCGTTTGTCCTGACCGAAACCGGGGATCGCACCTATTGCGCCAGTGCCTTGCGCGTGCTTGAACCCCATATTCGCAAAACCCTTGGTGCGGCGGGCGAAACCGTATCCGAACCGGCCAAACCCAAGGCCCGCACATCATCGGGATTGCTGGGTGAATCATCACGGCCCCAGCAAAAAGAAGAAGTCGTACGTGAATTGCGCACCGAAGACCTGGTGGCGCAAATCAGCGACTTTTCAAAAATCGACGCCCGATCGGCCGCCCTTCTTGCGCTGTATGCAGGGCTTGTGAACTGGTCGCTGATCGCCAGTCTCAAGGCGCGCTCTGGTGCGCTGGCCATTGGCATCTGGAAAATGCTTGAACGGCGGTTCGAACTGTCGACGGGATCGCCGGTTGATCGTGCACTGGCGATCTGCAAACTGGCCGAGGCAATGGTCGCAACCGGCAAGGATGCCGAGGACGCCAAACTTGTCGAACAGGGGGCATCGCAATATCGCCGTGCCCTTGGCATGATCAACAGTCGGGCACATGCGCCGCTTTATGCGATTACTGCCTATGGGCTGGCGGAATCGATTGTGTCTGCGGCTATCATCAATGATGTCAGCATCCCCGATGCGCAGGTCGTTCCGGTCTTTCAGGCCGCCCTTAAAATCTGTGGCCGGCGTGATGATCCCTATATCTGGGGCAGGACAATGTTTGCCCTGGCGACGGTCTATCTGACCAATGGTACCCAGGATCAGGATGTCACCATGCTGTCCAATGCCAGAATGGGCTTCTCGCAATCCTATGAGGCCTTTGTCGATGCCGGGGCCAAGGGCGCGGCGCGCGCGGCTTCCGGGGGCTATACCCGTGCTGAAAACATCATTTCGCAAATGGGTCATCGCAAGGCCGTGATGGAAGCCACCGGCGGGGACGGATCGGCAAAGGCCGCGGCCTCCTGATTGCCAGCTGGCGAGCTGTCTGCGCCGGGCGTCCAGGGGACACCGGAAGCACGTCAGGCATTACCAAGTGATCCGAACAAAAAGAAACCCCCGCAGCAGACGCTGCGGGGGTTTTGACTGCGACTGCCCGGGGGCAGCATACAACGTCACTTCTATTCGCGATTACCGAAGAAGTGCAGAAGCATGATGAACAGGTTCACGAAGTCGAGATAAAGCTGCAGCGCACCGAACAGGGCTTTTTTGCCTGCGGTGGTTGCGTCATCATGCTCGTGATACGCTTCCTTGATGCGCTGGGTGTCATAGGCGGTAAGGCCCGTGAAGATCAGAACACCAGCCGCCGAAATGACGAACTGCAGCATGCTGCTGCCAAGGAAGATGTTGACCACGCTGGCAATGATGATGCCGATCAGACCCATGAACAGGAAGCTGCCCCAACCCGACAGGTCCTTCTTGGTGGTGTAGCCATAAAGGCTCATCGCACCAAAGGTGCCAGCGGTGATGAAGAAGGTACGTGCGATCGACTCACCGGTATAAACCAGGAAGATCGAAGCAAGGGACAAGCCCATCAGCCCGGCATATACCCAGAATGTCGCCTGTGCTGCGCCGAAGCTCATTTTATGAATTCGTGCGCTCAGGAAGAAGACAAGCCCGATCGGGGCCAGCATGACAATCCAGTGCAGTCCGGTGCCAAAAATAGCCTGCATCAGGGCCGGGCTGGTCGACACAGCCATTGCCACGATACCGGTCAGGGCAAGTGCGGATGCCATGTAGTTATAGACACGCAGCATATAGGCGCGGAGACCTTCATCGATCTCGGCCGCCGACCGGCCAACCGAGACGTCATAGCCGCGTTGACGCGTTTCAAAAGCCATTGAAATCCCTCTTTGATCCAATTGTGGGCAGAATCGTTTATACAATTCTGCGATGGTCAAAATATGGCAGGATTTCCGTGAAAAGCAACGGTTTGGCGGAAACGGCAATCCCCCGGCGCGCCCGAATGTGATCTTGTTCACCCGACATCTGACAAGAATGTGAAATTCCACATTAAGGACAGCCCGCCCAAACAGGTTTATGATGGTGCCACGGCGTAAAGCATGATGTGCAGCGCGATACATCAAAGGTACCAACAGGCATGTCAGAAACCATCGTGGCACCACCATTTTCGATGCGCAAAATTGGCATTGCCCTGTGTCTGATGCCGGTGATGTTGGCGATGCCGTCTGCCACGCTGGCCCAGAATGCGAAATTCACCGCCAATGCCGAACGTGGGGATATCCCGGTCTTTGTTGAAAAATACGATGACGGTGAATTCTGTGCCGACGGTTCGGGTGCGCAACCCTGTGCGATTGCGCCCGTTGATGTGCCGGAATTTGATGCCAGTTTCGTCTACCGGTTTCTGGCCTATCATGCGCAACGTCCGTTTGACCGCTTCTCCTGGCAGGCTTTTACCGCCCTGATGGCCCCGCGTGATGCCGTACATGATGCCGTACATGATGCCGCACATGATGCCGCACGTGATGCCGATCTTGATATCCCGGACAGCAAAGCCGCCTGGCAAGACTTCCCGACCCGGCGGGATCTGTTTTCCGAAGTCGCCTTTCCCAACCCGTCCTGTGCCGATGATTTGCCTGACGGGTCCCTACTGCTGGCAAGCTATGTGCAATCGACCGGCGATATCCTGATCGATCAGGCCGGGAATTTTGTGCTGTATGAAACCCGCATCAATCAGGTTGCTGCGGATTATATCCGCGAGAACGGCCTTGATCAGAAGTCCGGGCGTCTTGCCTTTGCCAACGGGCAAAACCCCATAAGCTTTCCTGTCGGGCACATGACGCCACCAATCACTGCGACGGCCACAACAGACAGCACATCATCCGGATCAAGTGGTGATACGCGCAACGCTGTAAGGAATGGTGCATCCGGCGGCGATTCCCCGCGCATTCCGCCAAGCGCACCCGGGGTTATGGGTGCGCAATTATTGAAATTTGCCTGGCGCATTTTACCGGGCAATGACGGCACCAAAACGCTGGTCGATCATGGCTATTACACCCGTCCGGCCCGTATATCGCTGGGGCCATCGCAAACGGTCGACGGGCGGGCGAAATGTCTTGATGTCACGGTCGGACTGGTGGGCTTGCATCTGGTGCAGCGGGTGCAAAGTGGCAATGGGGATCGCTGGATCTGGTCAAGTTTCGAGCATATCGACAATGTGCCCTTGGCGTCGAATGCCCGTCGCCCCAACAGCATCATCACCGATACCCCGTTTGCCAACGGATGTCTGGCACCAACTGATATTGATCGGCCCTATGCATTTTACGGCGGGCATGGCGTTGGCGGGACGGCGGCCAATAATCCGGTTTCGGGGGATGTGAAATGGGCGGACAGCGCACCCTATGCGCGGCGCCTGTCCGGGGAACCGGTCGGGGGATCCGATATCGTTCGCTGCTGGCGACTGTTTTCGGGCACGGCGGAGTCCAATTTCATTTGGCAACGCAAACTGGCCGGTACCGTCTGGCAGAATTACATGCTGCTTGGCACACAATGGATCGGAAATCCGGGCGGGGCGACATTCGGCGTGGGCGAAGTTCCCCGTTATCTGACCAACAGTGCGCTTGAAAGCTTCATGCAGCACCAAGCCGATGCCACCTGTCTGGGCTGCCACAGCCGGGCCACAACCGATGCCGGACAGTCTGCGAATTTCACTTTCCTGCTTGATCCGTCGCCCTGAACCACGATCATCGACTTCCCCGCAAATAACCCCGGGTCAGACAAGGCCGGCTTATGGTTTGAATGATGCACTGCATCGTTCTGATGGGGCTTTCTTGCCATTCAGATCGCCGACGCCAAACAAAATCGGTGCAATCCGAATGCAAAAGGCACTATCATGTCGCCAATATTTGCCGCAGCCAAAAACAAATAACAGCGGTAAATTCAGGGAGGAAATATGCTGACCAGTCGTGATGACTACGCGACGGTATGCTCGGATTTTGTCTGGGATGTACCGACTCATTTCAATATTGGTGTTGATGTTTGCGACAAATGGGCCGATGACCCGGATCGTTTGGCGCTGATGCACCGTCGGCGTGACGGATCGCGCCGTGATTACACATTTGCCCAGTTCAAACGTTTGTCGAACCGCTTTGCCAATGTCATGCGCCGCCATGGCATCCGGCGCGGGGACCGGGTGGGTATTCTGTTGCCGCAAAGCCCCGAAACCGCGATTGCCCATATCGCAACCTACAAGATGGGCGGGATTGCGGTTCCGCTCTTTACCCTGTTCGGGGTTGATGCCCTGGAATACCGGTTGGGCAACTGTGCCGCCAAGGCGCTGGTGACCGACAAGGAAGGGGCGGCAAAAATTGCTGAAATCCGCGATCTTTTGCCGGCACTTGAATATGTCTATGTCATTGATGGCGCGCCGGATGGCTGCTTTGATTTCAAGGCTCTGTCAGCCGAGGCCAGCGACCAGTTCGATGTTGTCAAAACCCGTGCCGATGAACCGGCCCTGATCATTTACACATCCGGCACCACCGGCCAGCCCAAAGGCGCGCTTCATGCCCATCGGGTTTTGCTGGGCCATTTGCCCGGTGTTGAAATGTCCCATGATTTCTTCCCCAAGGACGGGGATGTGATGTGGACGCCTGCGGATTGGGCCTGGATCGGCGGGCTGCTTGATGTGTTGTTACCGGCCTGGCATCACGGGGTGCCGGTGGTTGCGCACCGTTTTGAAAAATTCACACCCGAAGCCGCCTTTGGCCTGATCGCCGAATATGGTGTGCGCAATACCTTCCTGCCGCCAACTGCATTAAAGATGATGCGGGCGGCAGGCGATGAAATGGCGCAAAAATTCAACTGTAATCTTCGCTCTATTGCAAGTGGTGGTGAAACGCTTGGTGCGGAACTTCTTGATTGGGGGCGTCGGGTGTTCGGTGTCACAATCAATGAATTTTACGGTCAGACCGAATGCAATATGGTCGTCAGTTCCTGTCAGTCGATCATGGCGCCCAAGCCCGGCGTCATGGGCCGTCCGGTGCCGGGCCATAATGTTGCGGTGATTGATCTGGGCGGGAATGTCGTGGCCCCCGGTGAGATGGGGCGCATTGCAGTGCGGGCACCCGATCCAGTGATGTTTCTGGAATATTGGCGCAATCCCGAAGCCACCCGCGACAAATTTGTCGGCGAATGGCTTTTGACCGGCGATATGGGCTGTGTCGATGCGGATGGCTATATCCGCTTTGTCGGGCGCGATGATGATGTCATCAGTTCGGCCGGATATCGCATCGGCCCGGGCGAGATCGAAGATTGCCTGATTGCCCATCCGGCCATTCGGATGGCTGGGGTGATTGGCAAACCCGATGACCAGCGCGGACAGATCGTAAAGGCCTTTGTGGTTCTGGCTGATGGTTATGCCCAAAGCCCCGAACTTGAAAGCGATATCAAGGATTTCGTCAAAACCCGTCTTGCCGCGCATGAATATCCGCGTGAAATCGCGTTTCTCGATCAATTGCCAATGACAACGACCGGCAAGGTCGTCAGGCGTGCTTTGCGTGATCTGGCGTAATGCCATTGCCAGCCGAACCGGTCTTTCCGGTTTGATATCGAAATGATCTGAAACAGAAAACAGGGCCGGTCACATGTGACCGGCCCTGTTTTTTTAAGATATCGCCAAATGGCTTATTCGTTGCGCAACATCGGTGCGGCGGGACTACGCAGCGCCTGCCAGGTGCCAACGAAACCGGCCGAAAGCGTTGCCAGAAGACCGATGGCAATCGGACCGAAAATGGTCATCGGCAAGAAGACCCAATGTGCCTCCATCACCAGAACCAGCACTGACCATGCCGCGACCGACCCGACAAAGGCGGCAATCACCCCGGTCGCAAGACCCAAAATCCCGTATTCCAGCGCATAGGCATAAAGGATATTGGCCCGTGTCGCGCCAAGCGTCTTGAGTACCACGGCATCATAGATCCGCTTGCGGCGGCCTGCGGCAACTGCGCCAGCAAGGACAAGCACCCCGGCAACAATCGCAATCATGCTTGTCGCATTAAGTGCGGTTCCGATCCCGGCCAGAATGGCATTGGCTGCTTCCAGCGCTTCGCGCACGCGGATGGCGGATACATTCGGGAAGTCGAGCCCGATCATGCGATCAACCGGTTCTTCCATTTCGCGCGGCATATGGGCGGTGGCAATCAGGCTATAGGGGGCCTTGTCGATCAGGCCGGGTGAAAACACCATGGCAAAATTCATGCGCAGGCTTTGCCATTCGACCTCGCGCCAGTTGGCGATCTCGGCCGTGATGTCGCGGCCCAGAATATTGACCGTGATCGTATCACCGGGTTCAAGTTCAAAGGCATTGCCGATATCGGCACTGATCGATACCAGCGGCTTGGACGCATCATCATAATCAGACGGCCACCATTGCCCGCGCACCAGCTTGGTTTCGGGCGGCGGGGCGGCGGCAAAGGTCAGGCCACGGTCACCACGCAGGAACCAGCGATCATCGCCCGGGCCCACATCATTGGCATCAACCCCGTCAATCGCGGTGACACGCCCGCGCAGCATCGGTGTTTGTTCGATATCCGAAACATTTTCCTGCGCCAGAAGCTGGCTTCGGAACTGATCCATCTGATCCGGGCGGATATCAAGGAAGAAGAAGGCCGGGGCAGATTCAGGAAGGTTTTCATTGATCTCGTTATCAAGATTGCCCTCGATCCCCGATATGGTCACCAGCAATGTCAACCCAAGCCCAAGCGAAAGGGCGACCGGAACCGTACTTGCCCCCGGACGATGCAGGTTGGCCAAGGCAAGGCGCGAAAAGGCATCCCGACCGGTGATAAACCGTTTCGAAAGAGATACAATTCCCCGTCCGGCATAGGTGAAAATTACCACGGCCGCCGCAGATCCGGCAATAAAGCCCAGTGCAATTGCCCGGTCGGTTGCCGTCAAAACCGTCAGGACCAGCAACAGCACAAGGGGAATGCCGATATAGGGCAGGTCGCGCCGGCGCACCGGACTGCCGTTAAACAGGCCCGCACTGGCCCGGAAAAGCCGGGCGGCGGGAATTTCACGCGCACGCAATAGGGACGGCAACGCAAAGACCAGTGTGGTCAGTACCCCGAAACTGGTGGCAATGATCAGGGATGGCAATGCCGGGCCAAGGGTCACATCAATTGGCAACCGCCCGGCCAGAAGCGGGGCGACAATTGCCGGGGTCACAGCCCCGATCAAAAGCCCGATCCCGATCCCGATCAGCGCAAGCACAAGGATTTGCAGGAAGTAAATCCGCAACACCAGTCCATGTGACGCCCCGATCGATTTCAGGGTGGCGATAACAGATGTTTTGCTTTCGATATGGCTGCGCACTGCATTGGCGACCCCGATGCCGCCCACCAGAAGGGCGGACAGACCAACCAGGGTCAGAAACAGGGTCAGACGTTCAATAAAACGGCGCAAACCGGGATTGGCGTTCGATGTATCGCGGATGCGCCAACCGGCATCTTCAAACTGGTTTTCAAGCCGTTCACGAAACGCGGTTGGCGTTTCATTGCCCATCAGATCCAATGCGTAATAATAGCGGATCAGGCTGCCGGGCTGAACAAGGCCGGTATCCATCAGGGCGGCTTTTGACACCATCAGGCGCGGGCCAAAGTTAAAGAACCCGACCGCCTTGTCAGGTTCCGTGGCAATAACGCCACGGATCTGGACATCGATATCGCCAAGTTTGACCGTATCTCCGATCGCGATGTTGAGGCGTTCCAGAAGGCCGGCCTCGGTCACCGCACCCCAAAGGCCGTCTTTCCGATCAAGGATACCGTCAAACGGAATGTTATCGGCAAGCTCCATCTCGCCAAACAGCGGATAGATATCATCAACCGCCTTGAGTTCCACCAGCCGCCGCTGTTCCGGGCCATAGGCCGTGGTGCGCATGGTTGCAAGTTCGCCCATGCGTTCGGTATTGGCGCGCAGCCAGTCAAGCTGCTCGGCTGTGGCTTCCATATGGGTCAGGCGCAGTTCGACATCGCCGCCCAAAAGCTTGCGCCCGTCGCGCTCCAGCGCGGAAAGAACGGATTCCGAAACGTTTCCGACAGCGGCAATCGCCCCGACGCCCAGCGCCAGGCAGGCCAGGAAAATCCGGAAACCCGAAAGACCGCCGCGCAATTCCCGGCGGCACACCCGCCAGGCAATCGACCACAGGCGGTCATCGCTTGGGGATAAAGACAAACCGTTGCTCATGACCGCGATTCCAGTTGCGAAACGATTTCGCCGTCGCGCAGCATCACGGTGCGGTCGCACCGCTCGGCAAGGCCCGGATCATGGGTGATCAGAAGCAACGTGGAACCGCGCCGTTTGGTCAGATCAAACAGCAATTCGATAATCGTTTCACCGGTCGCACCATCAAGGTTGCCGGTCGGCTCATCGGCCAGCAAAAGTTCCGGATCGGTGGCAAGCGCCCGGGCAAGGGCGACGCGTTGCTGTTCGCCACCCGACAATTGGCCGGGATAGTGATCGGTGCGATGGCCAAGCCCGACCAGTTCAAGTTCGGCACGGGCCTTTTCGAATGCATCCTTGCGTCCGGCGAACTCCATCGGAAGTGCAACGTTTTCAAGCGCGCTCATGGTCGGGATCAGATGGAAGTCCTGAAACACGATGCCGACATGGTGGCGGCGATAAAGTGCCAAGCCATCCTCATCAAGGGCGCGCAGGTCATTGCCACAGACATTGACCACACCTTCCTGGGCTTGTTCCAACCCCGCAATAACCATCAAAAGCGATGTTTTGCCCGATCCGGACGGGCCGACCAGACTAACCCGTTCCCCGGCATAAAGTGACAGATCAACACCTTTGAGGATCTCGACAATGCCGGCGGGGCCTTGCAGTCTGAGCTTCAGGTTGCGGACATCAATGGTCTGTTCGGCTTTCTTGCCCGCAGAAGCATCAGTTTGTTCCGCGACGGCGGTGGTTTCGGTCACACTCATTTGGGGTCCTATCGGGCTTGTCCGTTGCAAGATCATCAAAGCAGGTTACATAAGCTTACGGATCAGGACGTTTCTGGTTCAGATAATATTTCTAATGATCTGAATGCGCTGTCGCAGGGTAACCGCTTGGTAACCATCCCGGCAAGATGACAGCATATGGGGTGAGATTTGTTATGAATTTGGCGATCGGGCAAGGCCGCACTGTAATCGAGTTCACTGCACTGCGCACAGCGATCAGGCGGCTTTCACGCGGGCTTGTGGTGGCGTTGGTCGCACTCTTTGGCCTGTTTGGCGCAGTTTTACCGGCTCAGGCCGCTGATAAGTCGCCGCAAACCATTGTTTTGTTTGGCGATAGTTTGATGGCCGGATATGGCCTTGCCCATGATGACGGCTTTGCCCCGAAGCTTCAAAGCGCCCTGAAACAAGCCGGTCACGATGTGCGGGTGATTAACAGTTCGGTGTCGGGTGATACCTCTGCGGCCGGTTTGGCCCGCCTTGACTGGGCGCTTGTGGATAAACCCGATGCGGTGTTGCTTGAACTTGGCGCCAATGATGCCTTGCGCGGGGTCGAACCGGCCCAGACGCGCGACAATCTGGCCAAAATCATCGAAAAACTGCGCGCACAGGATGTCGATGTCCTGTTGGCCGGGATGATGGCGCCGCCCAATATGGGCAAGGCATATGGCGAAGAATTCAACAGCATCTATCCCGACCTTGCCGGTCGCTATGAAGTTGAGTTCTATCCATTTTTCCTTGATGGCGTTGCGGCCGAACCCGACCTTAACCAGGATGACGGCATGCATCCCAATGCGGACGGGGTCGCGGTCATTGTTGAACGCATTTTGCCCGATGTGATCAATCTGCTCGATGATGCATCCTGATCCCCCTGATTAATCTTGTCCCTGCCAAAAGCCCCGATTGCCGCGTGGTATCGGGGTTTTTTGCTGTTTGCGGACCATGGTTTGGGCTTTGTGGATCGGGGGGGATTGGCCGGTGGTGTCAATTTTGGCGCAATCTGTGACCGGCGATCGTCGATGCGGTGCGACTGCCCTATGCGGGCAGCCAGTGCAGTGCAGCAGTTTCTGAATTTTGCCGCTTGTCGGGTATTGGTTTGAAAAACAACCGTTTTCCAATGGGTTATCGGTCAGAAATTCCGACGGAAAATGTCGTTTGGCGATGAAATTGCGACATTTTCGGACTGGGAGTGGCGAAAAAACTGCAAATGTAGATAGAAAACATCAACAACCCGAAACGATTTCTCCCTCTGTGAGGGGGAAGGTCGGAAACTTGGCGTAGATGTTATGATAATCGTTTAAAATCAATTGATTAAGCATAGGTTCGGAATGTGCCATGAGTGGCTGAAACACCCGAAAACACCCGGATTTGGCCCCAAAACACCGGCTTTACTGTAAAATTAACAGACCATTTACTTTCGGATATGTTCCGAATTGTCAGTTCGTTAACTGCGTATGTTGTTTCAATGGGGCAGTGGGTGTTTTTAGAGACGCACGATCTTCCAACGCGGAACTGCAGGCTGCGCAGGGTGGGGAAATGTCATAACCGCTGATTCATATAAAGAATCCATATGATTCAATGATTTAGGTAAATTTACCCGCAAAATGCCAATCCGGGCCTGTGGATAAGTTTGTTGAATAACTTTTTGCCGAGTCGCAGCTTGGAAACCCTGGTGATTCGGCGGGAATGGCGCAATATCAGGGTTTTGGATGCCATTTGGCGACTCCAAGGATTCATCCCGAGTCGCAATTTTCCCTGTGGATGAATCGGAAGCGATTCGATTTTGACTGCAAATGCAGTTGCAGCTGCCGGAATCACCCGATACACTTCCATTCGGGAACAGAAAAAGCCTGCGCGATTGGGCGGTCAAAGTTACCCGGGACGTGATAATTATTAAATTAAATCAATAATTTAACAGAGGCATCGGGCGTGTCCGCATCATCTGGCGTCAAACAATCCTACACCATCCCCTGTTCGTCGATATTTCGTGACACCGTTTTGCAATTGGCCGAACGGCGCGGCGTCAATGCCGCGGATCTGGCGCGATCAGTGATGTTGATCGTGCCGGAAAAAACGATCGAGGATTACGAAGATCCCGGTGATCCGCCCAAAGGGGACCGTGAAACCATTGTTCTGAAATCAGGCCCGGCCGAAGGTCGCCCGTGGCGGCGCAAACCGCGCCTGCAATTGCGTTTGCCACCGGGATTTGCGGTGGTCACCGTGCGCAAGGCCTTGAAAATGGCCATCGATTTTGATGCCGGGGACGTCAATATGCGGGTTGAAAAGTCCGATGTCCTTGCCGCAGAACGCGCCGCCCTTGAAGAAGCGCGCGCCATCAAAAAGCGTCAGGCCGAACCCCCGGTCGAACTTTTGCAATCGCGCGAGGAACTCGAACGTCTGCGCCAGATTGTTGATAACCTTGCCTTTGATCCGCTTGATCGTGGCGTGACCACCTTTAACGAGGCCCTGCATGTCATGGGGTTCGCGCCCAGTGCCCGGCCCGATATGCGCACGATACGTGCCAAATACCGGGTGCTTGCCGCGATCCATCATCCCGACAGCAACTACGGATCCCATCAACGCATGACACAGCTGAATGCCGCCATGGACCTGTTGCGCAAACATATTTCCTGACCGCAAGCGCGTATCACGCCCTGCTTTTTCGATGGCCCTTGTCGAAAACCGGACCCGATGCTTAGATATAATGTAAGTGAGCTATCCGGATGGCCGCACGCTGTCGTGTCGGGATGTTCGGACAAAGGCGGGCGCAAGACCCGGATCGTGTGATCAGTCAAAATCGGGAGAATGCATGACGGCGGAATTTCGGGCTGCACATGCCAGCGGGGAAAACTGGGCGTCTGTCGCCTCCGAGCTGGCGGAACTGTTGGAAAAAGAACCGCTCCCCTCCCAGGCTTTGGCGTTTCTCTATGTTTCCGAAGCCCTTGCCGAAGATATCGGCAGCATCCTGACCTTTTTGCGATCGCGCCTGTCGATTGAACACTGGATCGGCACATCGGGTGTTGGTGTCTGTGGATCGGGCCGCGCCTATTTCGGGGTTCCGGCGGCTTCTGTCATGGTGGCCCCGTTTGCCAGTGACGATTTTCATATTTTCGAACCGCTGAAAACCGATGCCGATCTTGATGCACCGGAACTGCAAAAGGCGATTGATCGGCTGCAACCGATTTTCGGTCTGGTCCATGGCGATCCCGGCGCACCGCAAAGTCTGGCGACCCTGTCGGAACTGGCGCGCATGGGATCAACCTATCTGGTTGGCGGGATTGCATCGGGCGAACGAAGCGCGCCACAGATTGCCGATCGCGTGGTCAATGGCGGTCTTTCAGGCGTGCTGTTTGACAGCAAAACCACCGTTCAGGTCGGCATCAGCCAGGCCTGCACGCCAATCGGCCCGGTCCATCGCGTGACCGAAGGCCGCGAAGGCATTGTTTCCACCCTTGATGACCGTCCGGCTCTTTCGGTGCTTAAGGAAGAACTCGACGCCGATGGCAGTGAACATTCCATGGCATCCGGGCGTTATCACGCGGCCCTGATGGTGCCCGGTTCCGATACCGGTGATTTTGTCGTGCGCAATCTGATGGGGGTTGATCCCCACAATAACATGATCGCCATCAGTGGCGATGTGCAGGCCGGTGACGCCATCCGCTTTGTCCGGCGCGACGGGGCCGCCGCCGAACAGGATTTGCGTCGGATGCTATCGGAATTGCAAAAACGTCTGCCCGGCAAACCGCGCGGTGCCCTTTATTGCAGCTGTGTCGCCCGTGGCCCGCATCTGTTTGGCACCGAAAGCCGTGAAATGATGATCATCCGCGACGAATTGGGGGATTTGCCCCTGACCGGATTTTACGGCAATGGTGAAATCTGCAATGACCGTTTCTATGGCTATACCGGGGTTCTGACCCTGTTTGTCTAGGGGCGGTCCTTGCCGCGTGTTAGCGCTAACATCCCCGGAAATTGTTGGCTAAATCCGTGATCGCATAAGATTTTTTGCCGCGGGCGGTTTCATCACGCCCGTCACGGGATATATTCATACCATTGTGAAAAGTCGCATCCTTTCAGGAGCCGCTTGGCGGCGGGATGCAAAAGGGGATTGTTATATGGAATATCGTCGATTGGGACGTACTGACATTGATGTCAGTGTTATCTGCCTGGGCACCATGACCTGGGGACAGCAGAATACGCAGGACGAAGCGTTCGAACAGCTCGACTATGCGACTGCAAACGAAGTCAATTTCATCGATACCGCCGAAATGTACCCGGTCCCGGCAATGGAAGAAACCTTTACCGCGACCGAAACCATCATCGGCAACTGGCTTGAAAAGCGCGGGCGTCGTGATGATCTGGTGATCGCGACCAAGATTGTTGGCCCGGCTGAACGTTTTGCCTATGTCCGCAACGGGCCGCGTCTGACCCGTGCACAAATTCACGAGGCAATCAACGGATCGCTCAAACGTCTCAAGACCGATTATGTCGATCTTTATCAGCTCCATTGGCCGGATCGGAATTCCAACTTCTTTGGCAAGCTGGGCTATGTCCATGACGAGAACGAGGACTTCACCCCGATCGAGGAAAGCCTTGCGGCCCTTGATGAACTGGTAAAGGCCGGCAAGGTCCGCCATATCGGGCTGTCGAACGAAAACCCGTGGGGACTGATGAAGTTCCTTGAGCTGGCCGAAAAAAATGGCTGGCCGCGCGTGGTTTCGGTTCAGAACCCCTATAGCCTTCTGACCCGCCAATACGAAGTCGGCATGGCTGAATGTTCGATCCGCGAAGATGCCGGTCTTCTGGCCTATTCGCCGCTGGGCGGCGGGGCGCTTTCAGGCAAATATCTGGGCGGTGCCCGTCCCGAAGGATCGCGCGTTGCCAAATGGCCGCAATATTTCGGCCGTTACCAGACCGAAAATGGCATCAAATCGACCGAGGCCTATGTGAAACTGGCCAAGGATAACGGTCTTGATCCGTGCCAGATGGCGCTGGCCTATGTCAATTCGCGTCCGTTCCTGACTGCAAACATCATTGGCGCGACCAGCATGGAACAGCTCAAAACCAATATCGGATCGGCTAACATTACCCTGTCCGACGATGTTCTGGCCGAGATCGAGGCGATCCATCAGAAATGGCCGTTCCCGTGCCCGTAATCGGGATGGTCATCACGCATTCGTAAATCGGCGCAGCCCGCATCGGGCTGTTTCCGACCCACATATATAAGGAGGCGGCGCATGGTTAAGCTTATCACTGGCAAGGAAGCCGATCTTGGGGCTTTTTCCGTGCGCCGCGTTCTGCCCCATCGCGAAGTGCGGTCTGTCGGGCCGTTCGTGTTTTTCGATCATATGGGCCCGGCCGAATTCCAACCCGGTCAGGGCATTGACGTACCCCCGCATCCCCATATCTGTCTGGCAACCGTGACCTATCTGTTCAAGGGGGCAGTGCTTCATCGCGACAGTCTGGGCAGCAATCTGGAAATCACGCCGGGCGATCTGAACTGGATGAATGCCGGGCATGGCATTACCCATTCCGAACGCGAAACACCCGAAGTCCGCAATTCGGTTCATGAACTTGACGGTTTGCAGCTTTGGGTCGCCCTTCCCGAAGAGGCCGAAGAATCCGATCCCGCCTTTTATCATGTGCCCAAGCATGACCTTCCGATCATTGAAGATGCCGGTCTTCACATGCGCCTGATCGCGGGCGAGGCATTTGGCAAAACCGCACCCGTTCCGGTAAAATCCAAACTGTATTATCTTGATGTTCACATGGATGAAGGTGCGCAATTGCTGCTTCCCGGTGAAAATCAGGAAGGCGCGATTTATGTTGTGTCAGGCAGTGTTGCCATTGATGGCGATGCCTTCGGCCCGGAAAGCTTCGTCTATGTCGCGCCCGAAGAAATCCCCGATATCGTTGCTGCCACCGAAAGCCGCGTGATGTTGCTGGGCGGCTTGCCGCTGGGCCATCGGCATTTGTGGTGGAATTTCGTTGCGTCTTCAAAGGAACGCATCGAAAAGGCCAAGGCCGACTGGGCATCGGGCAACTTCCCGCAGATCGATGGCGAGGACGATGTCCTTCCGCTGCCCGGACGTTCCACCGGCTAGGCGATATTTCCAAAAGCCACCCTGCCACCAGAATAGAATTGGATACCCCCAGTCATGCGTTTGTTTGTCGGCGTGGAAATTCCCGGCGATATCGCAGCCGATCTTTATCCGCTTGCGCGCGGGATCAAGGGGCTGGATGCCCAGACCCCGGAAAACATGCATATCACCCTTAAATTCATCGGCAATGTTGATCCCGGTCTGGCGGCCGAGATCGATCACGCCCTTGCACAGGTATCGTTCGAACCCTTTGATCTTCAGGTCAGGGGGCTGGATGTCTTTGCCTCCAGCCGCAAGATCCGTATCTTCTGGGCCGGGATAAAGGACCAGCCGGCCCTGCACCGCCTGGCACACCGGGTTGAAAACGCGCTTCTGGCACTCGATGAATGCCCGGATATGGATATGCGCAAATTCACCCCGCATATCACGCTCGGCCGGAACCGCGATGCTGCGCGTGCAACCATCGAACAAACGGTTGCCGATCATGTTGATCTGACCTCGCGGATTTTCACCATTGACCGTTTTTGTTTGTATCAAAGCCAATCGACCTCGGACGGGCCGGAGTTCCGGGTCATTGCCGCCTATGATGGCAGCGATGCGGTCACGCGATCATCTGATCGGGCCGATGCGTTCGCGCCACAGGATATGTTTGGCGACATGCCAGACAATATGACAAAGGATGTGACAGGGGACTTTAAATGAAGCTTGGCTTTATCGGCACCGGTGCCATCAGTGATGCGGTGATCCGTGGATTGGCTTCATCGGATTATCCGGTGTCCGAATTCATTGTTTCGCGGCGCAGTGATGGGGTATCACGCAAGCTTGCCGCTGATTTTGAAAATGTCCGTATCTGCGACGACAATCAGGCGATCATTGATCAGTCCGATATGATCTTTCTTGCCGTTTTGCCGCAAATTGCCCGTGAAGTGCTTGAACCGCTTCATGTCCCGGATGGCAAAACCATTGTCAGCCTGATCGCCACCATCCCGATTGATGATCTTAAATCCTGGCTAGACACCAATGCGCAATGTGACCGTGCCATTCCCCTGCCATCGGTCGAACATCATGCCTGCGTGACCGCAATCTATCCCGGATCGGACGATGTGATGGCTCTGTTTGACAAACTTGGCGGGGCGGTTGCCGCCAAAACCATTGATTCCTTTGATGGGTATGCAGCGGGAAGTGCGCTGATGGCGACTTATTTCACGGTGCTTGAAAGTGCGGCGGACTGGATGGTCAAACAGGGATCGGATGCGGCCGATGCCAGGCGTTACCTTGCCGCCCTGTTTTCGGGGCTCGCGAAAAATACGGCCAAGTCACCGGATAAAAGCTTTGCCGAACTGGTTGATGGCCATTCAACACCGGGTGGCCTGAACGAACAGGTCGCAAAAACCTTTGTCCGTGAAAACGGTGCATCTGCACTCCATACCGCCCTTGGTGAAGTCTTTGCCCGGATCAAGGCTGCATCCAGGGCCGACTGATCAGAATTGAAAACGGGCGGCATTATCCGGTTTTGTCGCGCCGCCCGTTTTGCATCTATATCTATATATGTGTTGCCGGGGTCGATCAGGCTGCCGCGACCTGTGACTGATAGCCAACCGTCAAGCGTTGCGGATTGCGGGCACCGGCCTTAAAACCGGCATCGACAAGATCCACCATCGCCAAGCCGAAATCGGCAAAGGAAATCCGGGCAACGCCATCGTGATCGGTAACCAGCGTATCGGTCCCGCGCACATAATTGCGGGTTTTCTCGCCGGGGATCAGCATGGCCGGCGGACGCAAGCAGGTCCATCGCACATCGTCATATTGATCAAACAGGCGATCGACCTGTTCGCAGGCCTCGGCAATCGGGCGTACGCTATCGGGCAGGAAGTCCGGCGCGCTCAGAACCGTATGGCCGCTGCCATCAGCAAGTTTCAGGGTTGCCGCCCCGCCGGTAACAAAGATTGGCGTCTTACTTTGCCGGGCCGCATCCAGCAGCACCCTGGTCATTTCCGGTAACAGATTTTCCTGTCCGGTTGCCGGGCGAAGTGCGCTGACCGCAACGTCATGGTCGGCAAGGACTTCTGCGACAATCTCGGGATTGGCAAGGATATCGATGCTTTGGCGGGCGACAATGTCCGGAAGGGCCGAAAGTTTTGCAATGTCGCGGGCAATGGCTGTGACCTGATATCCGCGCAAAAGTGCTTCGCTCACAACTTCGCGGCCGACATCGCCGGTAGCGCCGAAAACAACGATTTTGCGATTATGCGGGGCGGTGTTGATCATGGGGCGTTCCTTTTCTGAATTGTGTTTGGTGGTGCGTTACGGTTTTGGGGTGGCAGCAAGGGGGCTGTTATCGGCGGTCATGTCGGGGGCAGGGGCCGGTTTGGGCCGTGCGGCACGTTGTCCCAGCCAAATACTGATCAGGACAACGACAACACCGGCGATCTGAAGTGGCGATAACTGTTCGCCCAGAATGACCCAGCCCAAAAGAACCGCGCTGGTCGGGCTTAAGAAGCCAAAGCTTGTCACTGTGGTCGGGCCAAGCCGCGCAATACCCCGAAACCACAGGAAATAGGTCAGGGCCGCACCGATCAGTCCCAACCAGATCAGTCCAGCAAGATTGGTGAGGGTTGGCATCGGAAAGCCCGGCTCGACAATCAGGGCAACCGGGATCAAAAGGACGCCGCCCGCGGTTAATTGCCATGCGGTAAAGGTCAGGGGGGATACCGGCGGCTGCCATTTGCGGGTCAGGACCGTACCCGCCGCCATGGAAGCTGCGCCAAACAGGGCCGCGGCAATGCCAATCGGATCAAGGCTTGCCGATGGGCCAAGAACAAGCATCGCAACCCCGATCAGTCCCGAAATGGCGGCAAAAATGCCAAGCAGGGTGATGGTGTTGCCCAGGGCAAAACGTGCCAGAAACAGCACAAGCAACGGCTGGATCGCGCCAAGCGTTGCCGCAACCCCGCCCGGCAGGCGATAGGCCGCAACAAACAACATGGCCCAGAATATCGCGAAGTTAAGCGCGCCCAGGATGAAAACCCGGCCACGCCACCCGGCGCCGGGAAGCTGGCGCACCACCAGCAACAGGATCAGCCCGGCAGGCAAAGCGCGCAAAAGCGATACGGTCAGTGGATAGCCATGCGGCAACAATTCGGTCGCCACGATATAGCTGCTGCCCCAGATCACCGGGGCAATTGCTGTCAGGAATAAGTCGGTCGTTCGGTTCATGATGGCGGCTCCATTTATCTTGACGTCAAGATATAATCAGAAATCTTGACGTCAAGATAAATTTTCGGCATATCCTCAAACCATGGAAAACAGCACAGACAAAATCGACCGCATTCTGGCGCAATGGCGCCGCGAACGTCCCGATCTTGACGTTGCCCAGATGGGGGTGATTGGCCGGGTCGGGCGATTGCGCGCCATTCTGATGGCGGAAATGGATCGTGTCTTCAAACAGCACGATCTGAACGGGGCCAGCTTTGACGTATTGGCGACACTCCGCCGGTCGGGGCCACCCTATGCGCTAAGCCCGTCGCAATTGATCGAATGGACGATGGTGACATCGGGCACCATGACCAACCGGCTTGATAAACTCGAAGAAGCCGGCCTGATCACCCGTCAGCGCAACCCCGAAGACGGCCGCGGCTTTGTTGTCGCCCTGACCCCGCACGGGTTTGAGCTGATCGATGCCGCCGTCACCGACCACGTCGCCAATCAGCACCGGTTGCTTGACGGCCTGAATACCGATGAGCTGGATCAGCTTGATGGATTGTTGCGCAAATGGCTTGGGGCCGTTTCCGCCCAAACCGGATCGGATAATTAGGCAAACGCGTTTCGTCACACGGTGGGAACTGTGTGGCGTCTGATCTGTGATTTTTTTCGGGAATTTGGTCAGTGGCAGAGAGGAGGGGATTCGAACCCCTGAGGGGCTTACACCCCAACACGCTTTCCAGGCGTGCGCCTTAAACCACTCGGCCACCTCTCCACATGCGATCTTGTATATATCGCGAAAGCGGGCGGACATTAGCCGACCCGACCTTGCTTGACAAGGCCCAATAAGCCTCTTTTTTCACTTTCATGAAATCAGCGGGATTTCATCGGTCAAACAGGGTGCCAAAGCCCGGTTTAACCGGCTGAAACCCTTGATAAACCGTGGCTTGGCGTGATCTTTACTTCTTGTTGATGCTTGATCCGTAAGGTTTCACGTTAGGATTTCCGATCGCTATGTCTTTGCACGCGCTTTTCCTGCCCCTTTACCTTGGCAGGGCAGAGCCGTTAGGGTGCGATCAGGGTTCGCTAATATAAGCCGCCCGTGACGGGTAGTCTGGAGAAGATAATGTGGGTTCTAAGGGCCTTGGGATGGATTTTACTGTTTGCCAGCATCGCGGTGCTGGTCGACGATTCCATTACCGCACTTCAAACAGGCAGTTTTCGACTGGTTGCCGCCGGTGAGCTTTGGTATCGACTGGATGCCGGAAGCCTGAACCTGTTGCAGTCTTTCATCCAGCGTTATGTGTCCTCCTGGGCATGGGACACGCTTTTTGTCCCGGTCTTGCTGGCACCGGCCCTTGTGGTTTTGCTTGTGCCGTCACTGGTTCTGCTGGTGCTGACCCGCAAGCGCAAGCGTCAGCGCATTTTCTGATTGTTCCTTGTGCCGTTTCCGGCCTGTCTTTTTCCGTTTTTGATTTCCAATTTGATCTGCTTTCCAGCCTGGTCTGGCCGGTCTGATCCGGCCGTCGTGTTACTGATCGGGTGTTTTTAGTCGAATGTCGGCTTGTCTGGGGCGGGCTTGGTCGGCAAACTCGCACCACTTGGACAGATGATCGCAGGGGACGGGTATGAAGGCGTGGATTTGCAAGGCATTTGGCGAAACACCGGCACTGGTTGACTGGGCTGATCCCCAACCCGGTCCGGATCAGGTGGTGATTGATATTGCCGCCTGTGGCGTGAATTTCGCCGACACCCTGATCTTGCAAGGCAAATATCAAAAGCGCCCTGATGGTCCCTTTTCCCCCGGCTTTGAAGTCAGTGGCACTGTTCATGCGGTCGGCGAAAATGTCGATGATATTCATATTGGTGATCGGGTGATGGCGATGCCCGACTGGGGCGGGTTTGCCCAAAAGGTGGTTGTTCCGGCATCCGGGGTTGTTGCCTTGCCCGACGGGGTCGATATGGATGGCGCAGCAGCCTTTCAGATCGCATATGGCACAAGCTGGTTCGGGTTGAAATATCGCGCCGGTGTGGTGGCTGGTGACATCGTTCTGGTGCACGGGGCGGCTGGCGGCGTCGGGCTGACGGCGGTGGAATGTGCCAAGCTTTTGGGGGCAACGGTTATTGCCACGGCCGGCGGGACTGGCAAATGCCGGATCGCGCGCGATCACGGGGCCGATTACACCATTGATTACAAGGTCGAAAATATCCGCGACCGGGTACGCGAAATTGCCACCGGCCTTGGCAGGTCAGCCGGGGTTGATGTGGTTTATGATCCGGTGGGTGGGGATGTGTTTGATCAAAGCCTGCGCTGTGTTGCGCCGGGCGCGCGAATATTGCTGATCGGCTTTGCCAGCGGCACCGTGCCGCAAATCCCGGCCAATATCCTTCTGGTCAAAAACGTTGCCGCAATCGGATTTTATTTCGGTGCCTATCTGGCACAAAATCCCGATATCGCCCGACAGGGCATGGGCGAGCTTCTTGATCTGCTGCGCGATGGCCGGATCACGCCGATGATTTCAGCGACCTATCCCCTGGATGATGCGATGATCGCCCTTGATGCCATCCGCAATCGCACCGCGACCGGCAAACTTGTGATCCGAATGGATTGAGTTGGCATGAACTGCTGGATTTTATTAATTAATTCGTTGGTATAGGATGTTTCCGTCCCAATCACTTCTCTGCTGGAAAACTCGGTAATGCCCGACAACAAAAAAAGTGCCGATGCTGTGCAATCGTCTGAAAAGACACGCGACCAGTACGAGACATATCCCTATCCGGCCCGCAATCCCGAGGATGAGGATAAAAGACTTGTCACCGGATCGCCGGGCAACTGGGACGAAGTGGTGCATTTCGTTTTTGGCGGGCGTGATCCGTCCGCACAAACCAAAAGCGGCAAGATCAAAATTCTGGTCGCCGGGGGTGGGACGGGCGATGCGCTTGTCATGTTGGCCCAGCAGGCCCGCGACCGCAAGGCCAAGGCCGATATCGTCTATATCGACCTGTCCGAAAGTTCCCGCGAAATCGCCGAAGCCCGCATCAAGCGCCGCAATCTTGAAAAGAACGTGACCTTTGTCACCGGTTCGTTCGTTGATCTGGCATCCGAATACGGTCCGTTTGATTACATTGACTGTTGCGGGGTGCTGCATCATCTGCCCGATCCCGATGCGGGATTGCGCGCGCTTTCTGATGCGCTCAAACCCAATGGTGGCATGGGGTTGATGGTTTATGGCGAACTGGGTCGCCAGGGCGTCTATCACATGCAGGAAATGATGGAACGCCTCAATGCCGAGGCCGGCGGGGCGCGCCGCCTTAATTTCGGCAAGGCGCTGTTCAACTCCCTGCCCGGGACCAACTGGCTCAAGCGCAATCCGTTTGTCGGCGATCATATTCATGGTGGCGATGCCGGGTTTTATGACCTGCTTTTGCATCAGCAGGACCGGGCCTATCGCGTCGATGAAGTGTTTGATTTCGTTGAAAAGGCCGGTCTGCGCCTGCAAAGCTTTATCGAGCCGATGCGCTATGACCCGACCACCTATTGTTCGCGCCATGATGTTCTGGAAAAGGCGGTTCATGTGCCGTTCCGTGAACGGGCCGCGCTGGCCGAACTGATGGCGGGCAACATCACCAAGCACATCTTTTATGTGGTAAAGGCCAAGAACAAGACCAAGCCACCGGTCCCGGCCGAAGATGCCATTCCGTTCTTTACCCGGGTTGATGGTGCGGCCCTTGCCCGGTCGGTGGCCAAGTCGGGCAATATCAAGATCACCTTTACCGGTCTGTCCGTCACCCGCACCATGCCCGCCGCATCACCGGCCATCCTGTCGCGGATTGATGGTAAACGCAGCATTCGTGAAATTTACGAAATGTTCGATCCGAAGCCGGAAAAATTTGAATTCAATGCGCAGTTTGCCGTGATGTATTCGGTTCTGAATGCCGCAAACCTGATGTATTTGCGCCAACCGGCAAAGAAATAACGACTTTTGACAGACGGGGATTGCCCAAAAGAAATGCCGGTCACCAGGGGAAGTGACCGGCAATCTCATACGCATGTGCCAACGGGGGGATGCTGGCATCTGCGTTCAGGGAGAAGAAGAATGCCAAACCTTATTTAAGGCTCGGGATCTTCAATATGCTCAAAAGAGCATCAAGCACCTGCAGGGGGAATGAAAGGGACCCCTGCAAGCGAAACATCGGGGCAGACATGATACATACTCTGTTGTGCGCATCAGCGCGGGTTTTGTCCGGAAATCAGGCTTTCCAGAACGGTTTTGCAGCTTCGCGACGGGCGTCATAGACGTTCCAGCCGATATCGCGCAGCATACGGGCATCCATCAGGCCAAGTCTCTTGCGCAGATCGTGGCGTTTGTACCATTCGCGCGGCAGATCCATCAGGCTGACGGTGTTATGGGGGCGGGTTGCAACAAATGCGCCTGCATCTTTGGTGATCGCGACCATGATTCTCATCCTTGTAATCTGAGGCCTGCTCTCAATACATCAGCGGCCCGGCATCTGTGATGCGTGTGTCTCGTTTCGATAAACCCAGAGTTACGCCGAAAAACACTTGCGCTCAAACCATCTTTTGTCATCATGGCATGAGTTTTAGTCATGCAAAGTCATCGCGATGAAACGCCGTCCATTGCCATTAAATGCGCTTCGTGCCTTTGAAGTAGCCGGTCGTCTTGAAAGTTTCACCAAAGCGTCACATGAGCTTAACGTGACCCAAGGTGCCGTAAGCCGACAGGTGCAGCATCTTGAAGAAGTTTTGGGCCGCAAACTTTTTGAGCGACAGCACAGAAGTCTCAAGCTCACCCGGGCGGGGCGTAATCTTCTGGTTGGGCTGACCCCGGCCTTTGATGCGATCGAACATGCGGTGGCCCGGGTCGAAGACCGTGCTGATGACACCCAGCTTTCGGTTCTGGCGCCGCTGACCTTTTCCATGCGCTGGATCGTGCCGCGGCTTGGCCGCTTTCAGATGGAACATCCCGATCTTCAGGTGCAGCTGGGCACCTATAATGATGACAAGGCCCCGGTCGATTTCAACGAGGTCGATATCGCCGTGCGTTTCGCCGATACCCAGGATGAACAGCTTGTGCATGAATTTCTGACCGGGGAACGGTTATTGCCGGTCTGTCATCCCGATCTTGCCAAAAAGCTCAAAACCCCCGAAGACCTTGCCGGGGTGACGCTTTTGCATTGCTCGGCCCAGCGCGAAGACTGGCGCATCTGGCTGAGCGGTACGGGGATCAAGGGCGTTGATGCCGATCGCGGCCCGGTCTTTGCCACCCTTGATATGGCGATGGAGGCCGCAGCAAGCGGCTTTGGCGTGGTGATTTCCGATCCGGCGATGATTGGGGAATATGTCGTGACCAATCGTCTGACCGTGCCTTTTGATCTGCCGGTCGACAGTCCCTATGCCTATTCGCTTTGTTATCCCGAAGGTCGGCTTGAACGGCGCAAGGTCCGGGCGTTCCGCAACTGGTTGATGGGTGAAATCAAAATTGAAACCGAACGGCGAAAACTGGCGCAAAAGGCACCGGGGCCGTCATGATGCCTTGAAATTGAACCATTTTATTCTTCATTATGATCCGCAGATAAAAGACCGCAGCCGGGCGAAGACCGTGTAGCGAATATAATGTCCGGGAAACCCGGCCTGCTGCGTCCCAATTCGTGACAAGACTCGCAACCAGTTTGCATCAGGGGAAAGACGATAAGTCACATGATCGCGTATGTCGCCAATATGAAACTGTCGGGCAAGCAACTTGTGCGCAAGGCGGTGTCATCCGCATGTCTTGCGCTTGGTGTGACGGTTTTTGCGTCGCTATTGCCCGTCACCGCCCCCCGGGCACAGGACAGTGACAAACCGGTGATCAAGCCGGCCCCGACCGTCGCCGTCGAAGAAGCCGAACTTGCCCCCCTGACCACCACATCCCATGGCATATCGCTTTATGGTGATCTGAAATACGGGCCGGATTTCACCCATTTCGATTATGTTAATCCCGACGCGCCCAAGGGCGGAACCCTGATCCAGTCATCGATTGTCGCTTTTGACACCCTCAACCCCTTCACGCTCAAGGGGACATCGGCCGCCGGGCTTGGCCTGATTTATGATAGCCTTATGGTGGCCAGTTCCGATGAACCCTATGCGATGTATGGCCTGATTGCGCGCAGCATCGAAGTCCCCGATGACCGGTCCTTTGCCATCTTCCATCTGGACCCGCGCGCCCGTTTTCAGGACGGATCGGAAATCACCGCCGAAGATGTGGTGTTTTCCTATGAAGTGCTGGTCGAAAAAGGAAGCCCGGTCTACCGGCAATATTTCTCCCAGATCGAAGGGGCCGAAGCGATTGACGATCTGACCGTCAAATTCACCTTCAAGCCCGGCAATAACCGCGAAACGCCAATGACGGCGGCGGGCATTTCGATCATGCCCAAGAAATTCTGGGACGGTAAGGATTTCTCGAAAACCACCTTTGAAATCCCGGTCGGCAGCGGTGCCTATCGCATTGCCAGCATCGAGGCGGGCCGACGCATCACCTATGAACGGGTCAAGGATTACTGGGCCGAAGATCTGCCGGTCAATCGCGGCCAGAACAATTTCGATATCATCCGTTACGACACCTATCTCGATCCGGAAGTCCAGCGCCAGGCATTCCTTGCCGGCGAATATATGGTGCGCTCCGAACATTCATCGCGCGACTGGAGCACCGCCTACAACACCCCGGCAGTTGAACGCGGCGACATTCAAAAAGAATTCCTGCCCGATAACCTTCCGGTGGGCATGCAGGCCTATGTGATGAATAACCGTCTGCCGCTTTTTGCCGATTGGCGGGTGCGCAAGGCGTTGCAATACGGCTTTGATTTCCAGTGGCTCAACCGTGCGATGTTCTATGGGGCCTATAAACGCACGGACAGCTATTTCGTGAATTCCGAACTGGCATCAAGCGGCATTCCAACCGGGGATGAGCTGGCCTTGCTTGAACCCTATCGCGATCAATTGCCGCCGGAACTGTTTACCCAGCCTTTCAGGCTGCCGAATTTTGACGAACCCGATGGCCGTCGCAAGGCGCTTAGGGAATCCATGACCCTTCTGAACGAAGCGGGTTGGGAACTGCGCGACAAGATTCTGGTCAATAAGGAAACCGGCGAACCGTTCCGGTTCGAGCTGATCATTCGCCAGCCCGGACTGGAAAAAATCGCGCTGGTCTTCAAGGCGCGTCTCAAACAGCTTGGCGTTGAGATGGATATCCGCCTGATTGATACCGGCCAGTGGGTCAACCGTATTCAGGCCTTTGATTTTGACGTCACCACCTTCTGGTGGACGCAGGCCCTGACACCGGGCAATGAACAGCGCGTCTTCTGGTCAAGCGAGGCCGCCGACCAACCCGGCAGCCGCAATTTTGCAGGCATCAAAAACCCGGTCGTCGATGCGATGGTCGATAAGGTCGCAACTGCTGACAGCTGGCACGAACTGGTCACCGCGACTCATGCGCTCGACCGGGTGTTGCTGTGGGGCTATTACGTGATCCCGCAATATTACCTTGGCGGGGACAGGCTGGCCTGGTGGAACATCTTTGGTCGGCCCGATACCGTCCCGCTGAAAGGCGAGTCGGTCATGCGCTGGTGGATTGATCCGCAAAAAGCCGCAAAACTGCCGATGGGGGGGAACTAGACCATGCTGAACTATATCCTGCGGCGTCTTCTTCTGATCCCGGTCACGCTGTTTGGCATCATGTTGCTGAACTTCGTGATTATCCAGTTCGCACCCGGCGGCCCGGTCGAACAGGTCATCGCCCAGCTTCAGGGCACCGACGTTTCATCGACCGCGCGCATCACCAATCAGGGGGGCGACAGCGGTGGGTCATCCTCATCCGGGGCGGGGAACAATTTCTCCTCGACCTCCAGCTACCGTGGCGCTCAGGGGCTTGATCCCGAAATCATCAAACAGCTCGAAGTTCAGTTCGGTTTTGACAAACCGGCCCATGAACGGTTCTGGATGATGATGAAGAACTATCTGACCTTCGATTTCGGCCAAAGCTATTTTCAGGATCGCGATGTTGTCGATATCGTGCTCGATAAAATGCCGGTGTCGATATCACTCGGGCTTTGGTCGACCTTGATCATCTATATTATTTCCGTGCCGCTTGGCGTTGCCAAGGCGGTGCGTGACGGATCAAGTTTCGATATCTGGACATCGGCGGCCATCATTGTCGGATACGCCATTCCGGGTTTCCTGTTTGCGGTGATGCTGATTGTCGTCTTTGCCGGGGGTACTTATTTCGACTGGTTCCCGTTGCGCGGTTTGACGTCATCGAACTTTGATGAATTGTCGCTTCTGGGCAAGATCGGCGATTATTTCTGGCATCTGACGTTGCCGATCATTGCCCTGACCATCGGGGGCTTTACGACCCTGACCATGCTGACCAAAAACTCGTTCCTTGATGAAATCAACAAGCAATATGTCGTCACTGCGCGGGCCAAGGGCCTGACAGAACGGCGTGTGCTTTATGGCCATGTCTTTCGCAATGCCATGTTGCTGGTCATTGCCGGTTTTCCGAGTGCCCTGGTCGGGCTGCTGTTTACCGGATCGGTCCTGATCGAAGTGATCTTCTCGCTCGACGGGTTGGGTCTTCTTGGCTTTAACGCCGTGATGACGCGTGACTATCCGGTGATGTTTGCGACCCTGTATTTCTTCACGCTGTTCGGGCTGGTGCTGAACCTGATCAGCGACCTGAGTTATCATTTCGTCGATCCGCGCATCGACTTTGAAGCGCGGGAGAATTGATCATGACATTGATGGGCCTTTCTCCACTGAACAAACGTCGTCTTGCGAATTTCAAAGCCAACAAGCGCGGCTACTGGTCGCTTGTGATCTTTACGATCCTGTTTGTGATCTGTCTGTTTGCCGAACTGCTTGCCAATGACAAACCGATCTTCGTCAAATATGACGATAACTGGTATATGCCGATCTTTTCCGACCATCCGGAAACCACCTATGGCGGGGATTTCGATGTCGAGACCGATTTCTATGATCCCTATATTCAGGGCAAGATCGACCATCACGGCTTTGCCATCTGGCCGCTGATCCCGTTCTCCTATTCGACCATCGATTTCGAAATGCGCGAACCGCAACCGGCACCGCCGTCTTCGCGCCACTTGCTGGGCACCGATGAATTGGGGCGCGATGTTCTTGCGCGGCTGATTTACGGTTTCCGGATTTCGATCCTGTTTGGCCTGGCGCTGACCGCGGTCAGTTCGGTCATCGGGATCGCCGCCGGCGCGGTGCAGGGCTATTTCGGCGGCTGGGTCGATCTTGGGTTCCAGCGCGTGATCGAAATCTGGTCGGGCCTGCCACAGCTGTTCATTCTGATCATTCTGGCCAGCCTGTTTGCACCGGGTTTCTGGACGCTTTTGTTCATCCTGGTGCTGTTTAGCTGGATGAGTTTGACCGGACTTGTCCGTGCCGAATTCCTGCGGGCGCGTAACTTTGAATATGTGCGCGCGGCCAAGGCACTTGGTATGACCGATTACCGGATCATGTATCGCCATGTCCTGCCCAACGCCATGGTGGCGACCATTACCTTCCTGCCCTTTGTGCTTAACGGGTCGATTGTCGCGCTGACGTCACTCGACTTCCTGTCGCTGGGCATGCCGCCGGGATCGCCGTCGCTGGGTGAATTGCTGTCACAGGGCAAAAACAACCTGCAGGCACCCTGGCTTGGCATGACGGCCTTCTTTGCGATTGCCATCATGCTCAGTCTTCTGATTTTCATCGGCGAAGCAGTCCGCGACGCCTTTGATCCGCGCAAGACATTTTAGGGGACCTGAACCATGACAGATCAATCCGTCCATCAGCCGCTCCTTGATGTCAGCAACCTTTCGGTCAATTTCGGCAATGTGCAGGCCGTCAAGGGAGTGTCCTTTTCCATGGCGCGCGGCGAAACCATGGCACTGGTCGGCGAAAGCGGATCGGGCAAATCGGTAACCGCGCTTTCGATCCTGCAATTGCTGCCGTATCCGCGTGCCAGCCACCCGTCCGGCTCCATCACCTTTGACGGGCATGAACTGGTAGGGGCCGATAAACGGACCCTGCGCGAAATCCGGGGCAACCGGATTTCGATGATCTTTCAGGAGCCGATGACATCTCTTAATCCGCTCCATAACATCGAAAAGCAGATCGGCGAGGTGCTGTTGCTCCATAAGGGATTGCGCGGTGCAAAGGCGCGTGCGCGCATTCTCGAACTGCTTGATCTGGTGGGCATTCCCGATCCGAAATCACGGCTCAAGGCCCTTCCGCATGAACTTTCCGGCGGTCAGCGCCAGCGCGTGATGATCGCCATGGCGCTTGCCAATGAACCGGAATTGCTGATTGCCGATGAACCGACCACGGCCCTGGACGTTACCATTCAGGCCCAGATCCTTGAACTGCTTCAGGATTTGCAAAACAAGCTTGGCATGGCGCTGTTGCTGATTACCCATGATCTGCAAATCGTGCAGAAAATGGCCAAAAGCATCTGTGTCATGAAGGATGGCGAAATTGTCGAACGCGGGGTCGGGCACAGCCTGTTTGACAATCCCAAGCATCCCTATACCAAAAAGCTGCTTTCGGCGGTGCCAAGCGGTTCGGCACCACCCTTGCCCGAAAATGCCGCCGATCTTCTGGAAACCAGCAACATTCACGTGCGGTTCCCGATTGGCCGCAAGGGTATTCTGGGGCGTCCGGAACGCTATCTTGACGCGGTTGATCAGATATCCCTGACCCTTAAACAGGGTGAAACACTTGGCATTGTCGGGGAAAGCGGATCGGGCAAGACCACCCTTGCCATGGCGATCCTGCGTCTGTTGAAATCGGATGGCGATATCCGGTTTGGCGGACAGGATATCCGCAAATATGCCGGTGCGGATTTGCGCAAATTGCGCCGTGACATGCAGGTGGTGTTTCAGGACCCGTTCGGATCGCTCAGCCCGCGCATGTCGATTGCCCAGATCGTTGGCGAGGGGCTTGAAATTCACGAGCCCGATCTGACAATTGCCGAACGCGAAGCCCGCATTGCCGAAGCCCTGCAAGAAGTCGATCTGCCGCAAAATGCGATGGATCGTTATCCCCATGAATTCTCTGGCGGACAGCGCCAGCGCATTTCGATTGCACGCGCATTGGTCCTAAAACCGCGTTTCATCGTACTTGATGAACCGACATCGGCACTTGATATGTCAGTACAGGCCCAGATTGTCGAATTGCTGCGGGACCTGCAGGCGCGCCACAAAATGGCTTATCTGTTTATCAGCCATGATTTGCGCGTGGTTCGCGCCCTGTCACACCGTGTGATGGTTATGCAAGGCGGCAAACTGGTCGAAAGCGGGGCGGCGGCGGATGTGTTTGATCATCCGCAACAGCCCTATACCAAGGCATTGTTGGCCGCGGCACTCGATCTAAAGGCTGCCGGGGCAGAATTTGTCAGTAAGTGATCGCGACATTTCGCCATCAGACATGTTACAACAGTGTCAGAAAAGGGAATGATAACAGGGTGGTAAGTCATCATGCTTGCGCGCAGGAGCAACCGGTCAAACGTTAATCGCTTATGGGATACGGCCTTTTGGGCAATGATATCCCTTGGGCTGTTTGCGTTTGTTTCCCTGTCGGGCCCGGCACTTGCCAGCAGTGAAAAGACCGACGCCAAGGAATCAGAAGAACCGGCCAATGCCGAACCGGAAATCCCCGAAACCGTCATTGTACCCGATCCGGTTTCATTGACGGTTTTGCTGCCCAAAAGCGGTGCGATCCGTCAGATCGTTTTCCATATCTGGCTGGAAGCCCAAAGCAGGGAAGCCGTGCCGCTGATCGAACATAACCTGCCAAAGATCATCAATGGCTTCCTTGTTGATCTGCAACGCCTGATGTATCGCGATACCAAGCAACGGTTTGAAACCCGTCCGGCGGGCAAGCGGTCCTTCAAATATAGCGGCCCGGCATTGCTGCCCCCGCCGCCACCCAAAACCGAAGAAGAACTTGCCGCCGAGGCCGAGGCAATCGAAGCCGCCAAGGAAAAAGGCGAGGAAATCGTTCCCGAGCCGCCCTTCAGCCCGTTTGCACCGGTTACCAACCGCTATTTCGCAGCCCTTCAGAACAAGCTTCTGCGTACCGGGCAAAGCTTCCTGCCGCCCGATACCCTGCGTTCGGTGCAGGTCCGGATGTTCTATGATCACTGGCCGGGTGACGCCCAAAAACGCTAGGCGGGTGCTGTCCCGTGATGTGCCTGCCTTGCCTTGCCCGTCACCGACATCAAAGGGGTTGGGGCAATGCCTCGGCCTGTCTCATCTCGCCTGCCAGATACGTGTCTCTGCCGCCGGTGTGCCCCGATCCTGATCACTGATGCTGTGGGAAGGAATAAGGCCGCGGCTCGTACCTGATGATGCTCATCTGGTTGCGACGTTACGCCATTACCCTTGATCGCAATCCGCCCCAATCGTGACTGCGTGTCGACTTGTGCCGGATGGCAACGGCATTCCTGTGTCGGGCCCACTTCCAGACAAACCGGAACAGGCAGCGGTGGTGATCGTGTGACCGTGATTTGCAAAACACCGCCCATATGCATCCTCTACCGTCCACCGTCCACCGTCCACCGTCCACCGTCCACCGTCCCGTTCATCGTCCAATTTCCGCCTCCCGCCTCCCGCCTCCCGCCTCCCGCCTCTGGCTACAGGCCACAGACCTCAAGCCTTCGAGCTTTCCTCTTCCTCCTTCACGACTTTCCTGGACGCCTCAAGCACCCCGTATTGACCCTTCCCGCTATTGCCGTGCATGCCCCCGGGGTGTTTGTCGCAGCGCGTCTTGTCTGCCACATCTGGCGTGCGCCGACGGACGCATGGGGCGATTGCGCAGGATGCAATTGTGTGACCGGCCCGCTGTGCTATTCCGGTGCAAGCAATTTAGCGGAGCCCCACCATGTCGTTCGAAATCTGGCTGAGTTTTACTGTCCTTGTCTTTCTGATGGTCCTGACACCGGGCCCCAGCATTCTGATCGGCATGTCTCACGCCTTGCGCTATGGAGCGCGTCCGACCCTGATGACCGCCCTTGGGGATGTCAGTGCCAACATGATCCAGATGGTGATCGCGGCTGTCGGATTGGGGGCGGTTCTTGCAACATCGGCAGCCGCCTTTGCGGTGGTGAAATGGTGCGGTGTTGCTTTCCTGCTGGTCATCGGTTTGATGTCATTCTTTCGCAAGTCCCCGAAAAACAAGGACCAAACCGGTATCGAAATAAAAAATACCGGTGTCTATGAGCCGGTCAGTCGGCGCAAGCTGTTCCGCGAAGGCTTCCTTGTTGCCGCTGGCAATCCCAAGGCAATTGCCTTTTTCGGGGCATTGTTCCCGCAATTTGTCGACCCGACGGCACCGCTTGCACCACAATTGCTGATCCTGGGGGCAACCTTTGTGGTTCTTGATTACACTTTCGTAATGATTTATGCGATGGGGGCTGCGCGGATCATGCCCTGGCTGATCAGACGCGGTGGCACAAATGTCATTGCGCGTGTCTCTGGCGGCATTTTGATCATCGCAGCCGGGCTTTTATCACTGATCGAGATGCCCGAAAGTGTCGCGGGCACCCGTCACTGATCATTGGCATTGTGATCTGTGTGTGCAGGCATTTGCGATGAGTGGGATGAGTTCGGTCTGACCGATATGCCTGCAACAATCTGTTATCATTGATAAAATTGCACCCGGTCAATATGACGTAAAAGGACGTCATACAAACCGACTGGTCTGTATATAGCGGGTTTTCGCCATATCAGATGATGCGTATGCAAAATGGGGAAGGGATCTTGTCCTAAATGCCGGTTTTTGGTTCCGGCGACCCCGAATGTCATTCATGACCTAGCATGACCGGGGTTCTTGATCGTCGATCTGGCGGTGTTTTACCGGCCAGTCTGATCAGGTCATTCGGTTTCCTTGCCCGCCGAAACGATGATATCACCAAATTCACGCAGGAAAACCGATCCCTTGACGGTCCGCTGGATCAGGACAGAACGGCGATCTTCTTCGTCGACCTTGCGTTTGACCATGCCAAGCGAACTCAGGCGGTCCAGTGCACGGGTAATTGCGGGTTTGGAGATGTTCAGCGCTTCTGACAGGCCGCGCACCGTATGCGGCGCCGGGGTCAGGTAAACATTAAGCAACAAGGCCATTTGCCGGGCAGAAAGATCGGGTGAATCCCGACGCACACTTTCTACAATCGCGATACGCCAAAGGTCGAGCGCCTGAGACGGTTTGATCTCGATCGACATGCTTGTGCCTAACAATTAATTTGTTACGAATACGTAATCTGTCTACCTGACGGTTGCGCATATGTCAAAGGTCTTATTGGGAAATATGCAGCCCGATGCTTTTTTGCTCTGGGTTGAAACGGTCGCGCAGCCATCTGTTTTCGGGCTGTAAGCCAGGGATCACAAAGCATGAAGGTAATATGCCCGTGATCCCTGATCCGTGCGGTGGCAACAATCGTTGCCGATGGTTTTTATGATTGTTTACTTTCCGAAACGATCTTCGATCAGCTTGAAAGCAGCGCGAATTCCCTGGGCTTCGCCACCGGTCGGGCGGCCCGGACGGTCGGTCGGGTTCCAGGCCATCAGATCAATATGCGCCCAGCTTTTTGCGCCTTCGGCAAAGCGGTCCAGGAACAGGGCGGCAATGATCGCCCCGCCAAACGGTGATCCGGAAATGTTGTTCATGTCGGCGGCCTTGCTATCAAGCTGGCTGCGGTAATCATCCCACAGCGGCAGACGCCACAACGGATCGTTCAGCGCCAACCCGTTTTCCATAAGCCCGTTGGCCAGATCATCATCATTGGAAAACAGTGCCGGCAGGCCAAGACCAAGTGCAACGCGCGCCGCCCCGGTCAGGGTGGCAAAATCAAGCAGCATTTCCGGATCTTCTGCCGCGGCAAGGGTCAGTGCATCGGACAGGACAAGACGGCCTTCGGCGTCGGTATTGCCGACCTCGACCGTGATGCCCTTGCGGGTTTGCAAAATGTCACTCGGGCGATAGGCGCGACCCGAAACCATGTTTTCGACCGCCGGGATCAGAACGCGCAGACGCACCGGAAGCTTGGCCGCCATGATCATCCGCGCAAGGCCAAGAACCTGTGCCGAACCCCCCATATCCTTTTTCATCAAAAGCATGTTGCTGGACGGCTTAAGGTCATAGCCACCGGTGTCAAAGCACACGCCCTTGCCAACCAGGGTGATTTTCGGCGCATTCTCATCGCCCCAGACAAGATCAATCAGGCGCGGTTCGCGGTCGCTGCCATGACCGACCGTGTGAATGGCCGGGAAGTTCTGTTTCAAAAGCTCTTCACCGACAATCGCGCTGACCTTGGCGCCGAACTCTTCGCCCAGTGTCCGTGCTGCGGCTTCAAGTTCGGCCGGGCCCATGTCATTGGCCGGAATATTGATCAGATCACGGGCAAGCCCGATGCCGCGTGCGACATTTTCCGCACGCTTGGTGGCGTCGTTGTCGTGCAGGGCGATTTTGGCGCGCTTGTCCTTTTTGCCGTCATCCTTGCGATAGCGGTCAAAGCGATACCCGCCAAGATAAAGACCAAGGGCTGCCTTTTCATAAAGGGCGGCATTGTCTGAAATGCTGGCCGAAAGGCCATAAATACCTTCGGGAAGGCTGGTCGGAAGCCCGGCAAAATCCCAGATTGCCTTGGCATCATCGACATAACCGATCAGGACCGATCCAAACGCCCCGTTGGTGCCGGGCAGGGCAAGCTGCGTACCGCGCTTTGCCTCATAGCCGTTTGCCGCCACCCAGGCCTTGGTGGTTTCGGACTGATCCGAAAGCCAGCTTTGGAAATCGCCCTCGGCAATCGGGGTGATGGTGATCGGGTTGGTGGAATGATCGCGTGCGATAATGTGGTCGAACAATTTCAGACTTCCCTGCTGGTGACATGCGACGGGTGATGGCTGACAGATTTGCGGGCACGGCCCGGCTGTCAGTACAAGATATGTGTCGCGATCTTAAGGCTGCCACCGTCACAGGGCAATTCCAGAAAACAAAACCCCGACAGCCGGATTGAACAGGTCAGTCAGATCAGGCGACCACCCCCATCGGGCCTGTTGGCCCCATCGGACATATCGGGCGCGGGGATGCAACGATGACAATCATGGTTGCCTGCACAAAGTGACCCTTCGGCGGTTGGGTGGTCATGCCGCCACGCCGTCATGCCGCAATGCTGCAACACCGTAATACGGCCCCGCGGTCACGCAGCTCCCCAGCCCTTCATTCCGCCGGCATCCGCCACGCCTCTCGCTCCTGCCGCGCCTTTCGCACCGGTTGAGCCTCTCACGCCTCTCGCGCTCACCGTGCCTTTCGCACCGATTGAGCCTTTTGCGCCTGATGCACTCACCGCGTTTTTCACCGCGGTTGAGCTTCTCGCGTCCGATGCACCTCTCACGCCGCTCGCACTGCTCGGTACCTGTTACGGGGTTTCGCGCGGGGTCATGGCCATTTCGATTGCCCGATACATCGTGATCGGCTTGGCGGTATGGTGATTGGTGCGATCAAGCACCGAGAAATCCAGATCGATCTTGGTACTGCCATCACGCGCGATCAGGGCCGCCAATGCGCGGGCATTATCGACCATGGCGTTGATCTTTTTCCATTTAAGGTGCCGTTCCTGATGATCTGAGGGAAGGCGCATCTTGTCCCATGCTGTCAGGTCCGACTCATCGGCCCCGACCGTGATCATGACCGGGACTGGCCGGGCCGGTGCGAAATCGGGGTTGGCAATCAGATCGCTGATTTCGTCAAACCGTTGCGGCCGGTTAAACCAAAGCGACGGGCTGACCGCGACATAGGCATCAAACGCATCGGGCCGGGTGGCGAGCGTGTGCAACACCATCATCCCGCCCAGTGAATGCCCAAATAGGGTTTCGCGATCCGCATCAATGGCATATTGCGCGGCGATGAACGGTTTGAATTCCGTCATCACCGCATCAAGGTAAATATCCCCGCCGCCCAGTTTCGGCCATTCAAGCATATTGGGCCGTTCATGAAGCTCATAGGTTTCGGCAAACGGGGTGAAATCATAAATCCGTTGGTCATTGCTGTGCGCGCCGGGCATTTCGGCAAAGGCAACAATCATCGGGGCGCTCAGTTTGTATCGTGCGCCAAGAACACCGGCCTGTGCGGCAAATTCGGCAAAGGCCGTAATCGATGTTTCCCCGTCAAAGCTGTAAATCACCGGAAACCCGTCTTTGGGCGCATCATGATCGGGTTTCCAGACCAGAAGCCGCATGTCACGACCCAAAAGATCCGAATGCACCACATGTTCATAAATCACCTCGGTCGGGGCCATGATGGTTGGTGCTTTGGGCTGGTCATCGGCAATTGCCGTACTTGCATGGACAACACCAAACAGCGACGCGGCAACAAAGACAAATCGACGAAGTGATACTGGCATAAAGCCCCCTGAAACAGATGATGCATACGGGGCAAACTGAAATGATGCCGCCTCTGATCTTTACGACGTCCGGGGCATCAAAAACGGTAAATCAAATTCCCGAGATGGGCTTGATCCCGAAATCCAAACACCCGATAGTTCCGATGTCCCGGCCACGGGATCATCGTCCCCGAACAGAAAGACATCATCATGGAAACGCGCCCCGTTCTTTATATCGGCAACAAGAATTACTCATCCTGGTCGCTGCGCGCGTGGCTTGGCCTCAAAGTGGCCGGGATCGATTTCGAAGAACGGCTGGTGCCGCTGCGAACCGATGAATGGGCGGCAAAGGCCCCGGTCTTTTCGCCGACGGCCAAAGTCCCGGCATTTTATGATGGTACCAAAACCATCTGGGAGGCCCTAGGTATTCTTGAATATATCGCCGATAGCCGCCCGGACACCTTGCTATGGCCGCTTGATATCGATGTGCGCGCGATTGCGCGGGCGGTGTCGCTTGAAATGCATGGCGGGTTTTCTGCCCTTCGCACCCATATGCCGATGAATTGCCGTCAAAGCCTGCCGGGACTGGGCCGGGCAGATGGCGTGGACAAGGATATCGCCCGCATCGCCGGGGTTTTCAAAATGTGCCGCACGCAATATGGGCAGGGCGGGGATTTCCTGTTTGGCGATTTTTCGATTGCCGATGCGATGTATGCCCCGGTGGTAACACGGTTCAAAACCTATGGCGTCGATCTTGACCCGGTTGGCAATGCCTATATGCAGGCGATCCTTGATCTGCCTGCGATGAAGGAATGGTACGCCGATGCCGCTGCCGAGGAATGGGTGATCAAAGAGTCCGAGGTCAAATAACCCATGCCCGGTCTGCGTGGTGATTTGCCAGAAATTGACCCGCCGGGCGGGGATCGGGCACTTGATGCCCTGTTGTCTGATGTGCGGGCATGCCGCATCTGTGCCGAAGCATTACCGCTGGGACCGCGTCCGGTGGTCCGCATGGCAAAGGGCGCCCGCATTCTGATCATCGGGCAGGCCCCGGGCACCCGGGTTCATGAAACCGGTCTGCCCTGGAATGATGCGTCCGGTGATCGGTTGCGTGACTGGCTTGATCTGTCAGTCGATGATTTTTATGACCCGGCCAAACTGGCGATCATGCCGATGGGTTTTTGTTATCCCGGCCGGTTTGAACGCGGCGGGGATTTGCCGCCGCGGCCCGAATGTGCACCGGCCTGGCATCGTGCATTGCTGGATCATATGCCTGATATCGAATTGACCCTGCTGATCGGGCAATATGCGCAAAGCTACTATCTGGGGCGACGGCGGGCCAAAACCATGACCGAAACCGTGCATCGCTTTGCCGACTATCTGCCCGACAATCTGTTGCCGATGCCCCATCCAAGCTGGCGCAACACCGCCTGGATGAAAAAGAACCCGTGGTTCGAAGCCGATCTTTTGCCGGTCTTGCGTGACCGTGTGCATCATCTGTTGGGTTAGATCGCCTTTTATGGTCTGATACCGCAACGTTTTACCGGTCACCATGCCGCAAAACAGTCAGGAGGCAACGATATGAAAAAACTGGAAAAATCCGCGATCGAAACGGCGCTGAAATCCCTGAAGGACTGGCAGCTTGCCAAAGACGGGCTGTCAATCGAACGGACCTTCAAATTTGGCGATTTCAATGCGGCCTTCGGTTTCATGACCCGGGTCGCCCTGATGGCTGACAAGATGGATCACCATCCCGAATGGTTCAATGTCTATAACAAGGTCACGGTAACCCTAACCACCCATGATGCCGGCGGTGTCACGCAAAAGGACATTGATCTGGCAAGTTTCTGTGACAAGGCATCGGGCCAATAAGGCGCCTGAAAACGAAAACACCCTGCCGGTGGGGGACGGCAGGGTGCATGTGGCTGCGGTGATTGGAGCATATCCGGAACCGGTTATGCGGGACTATTTCGGTTCCAGTCGTACCGCGCCATCAATCCGGATGGTCTCGCCATTGATCATTTCATTTTCACAGATATGCATCGCCAACCGGCCATATTCTGCCGGATCGCCCAGACGTTTGGGGAATGGTGTATTGGCTGCAAGGCTTTCCTGAACCTCGTCGGGAAGTCCCATCAACATCGGCGTACCAAACAGGCCAGGCGCAATCGATGCGACCCGAATGCCGTGGCGTGCAAGTTCGCGTGCCGCCGGCAAGGTCAGGGATGCCACCCCGCCCTTCGATGCGGCATACGCCGCCTGTCCGATCTGCCCTTCAAAGGCGGCGATGGATGCGGTGTTGATGATCACGCCACGTTCACCACTGGCCGACGGGTCATTGTTGCTCATGGCGTTTGCCACAACCCGCATCATGTTGAATGTGCCAATCAGATTGACATTGATTACGCGCGCAAAGGCCGCAAGATCGGCCGGTCCTTCGCGTCCGACAATGCGTTCGCCATGCACGATCCCGGCGCAATTGACCAGAATGGACGGTGTGCCGACCGACGCAACCACATCAGACACAGCCTTTTCGACACTGACGGCATCGGACACATCAACGCCAAATCCGACACCATCAAGCTTTTCTGCGGTGGTCTTCGCCCCGGCTTCATTCAGATCAAAGGCAACAATTTTCGCCCCGGCCCCGGCCAGAACGGCTGCCGTCGCCGCACCAAGCCCCGATGCCGCCCCGGTTACAATGGCGATGGAACCCTTGATCTGCATGGCGTGAAGCCTCCCGCTTTTTTGATGATTTCACTTAATCTGGTATTTCTATACCAAATTATATCTTTAACGGGCAAGGCTATTCTGTCACCCCATTTTGGCGGTGCGGGAATCGTGTGAAACCGGATTATTTGCGCGGGATTGTTCCGCCCTGCGGGTCCTGGGCCGGGATGGTCACGCTGTTGTCGTTGGCCATTTTACGCGCAAGTTTGCGTTCACGCAGGGCAACATAAATTGCCGCCCCGATAATCATCGCCCCGCCGGGAATGATCCAGATATCGGGCACTTCGCCAAACAGGATCAGGGCAAGGATGGCAATAATCGGCAATCGCAAATAGGAAAACCCGACAAAGAAGCTGTAATCGGCAAGCTGCAATGCCTTGACGTTACAGATCTGCATCACATTCATCATCAGGGCTGCTACCGCCATCAGGCCGATGGCGGTCCAGCTTGGCGTCTGCCAGACAAAAAGTGCCGGGATCAATGACACCGGGGTCGTAATCACCATCAGATAAAACAACAGCGACGTGGTGCTTTCGGTGCTGACCAGTTGCTTGGTGATCATCCCGGCACAGGCCATGCACATGGCCGCCGCAATCGGAAAAAGACTGGCCGGTTGCATGGCATCGGTTCAGGGCTGAATGATCAGTCCCACCCCGACAAAACCGATCACAACCGCAAGCCAGCGGTGAATACGCACCGTCTCGCGCAGGACAAGGGCCGCCAGAATGGTGCAAAAAAGCGGCACGGTGAAATTAAGCGTCGTCGCCTCGGCCAGCGGCAGATACAGCACGGCCATGAACCACAAACACATCTCGGCGGCTGACAGAACGCCGCGCACCCCGAATAAGGGCAGGCGCCTGGTGACAAGGGTTGCGACCCCGGCCTTCATCACCATCGGCACCATCAATAAAAGCCCGAAAGCAAAACGCAGAAACACCGCCTGATAGGGATGAATTTCCGCGGTGGCAAACCGGATAGTCAGGGTAAAACAGGCCGCAAGGACGGCCGCGGCAAGCGCAAAGAAACTGGCCCGGATCGATGCAGGCTGGCCTTCAAACCATGTTGTCACTGAACCGGGAATCATCAGGGAACCTTTGCGTTGCAGGGCGATCAGGGTTTGGCTGGCGGCGGGTCAAGATCGCTTGCGGTTGATGACGGGCCGCGCTTGATCCGGTTGGCTTCGCGATTGAGCTTGGCCTCGCGGCGCGCAATGAACAGGGCCGCACCGATAATCAGTCCCGCACCGGGCACAAGCCAGATTTCGGGAACTTCGCCAAACATCACCAATGCAATCACCAGTACAAAGGGCAGGCGCAAATAATTGAACCCGATGACAAAGCCGTAATCATAAACCCGGAATGCGTTGGTGTTGCAAATCTGGGTGATGTTGGCCATGAACGCCCCCGCCGCCATCAGGCCGATCGCCGTCCAGCTTGGTGTTTGCCAGACAAGCAAGGCCGGGATCAGGGTCATCGGCGTGGTCAGGGCCATCATGTAAAGAATGATCGTCGTCGGATTTTCGGTGCGTGACAGTGATTTGATCGTCAATCCCGCACTGGCCATGCAAATTGCTGCTGCAATCGGAAGCAGGCTGGCGACCTGCATGGTTTCGCTGCCCGGGCGGATGATGATCAGGACCCCGCAAAAACCGGCCAGAAGGGCCGCAACCCGGTATCTTCGGATCCGCTCACCCAGAAAAATCGCCGCCAGAACCGTTCCGAACAGCGGCACGGTAAAGTTCAATGTCGTTGCCTCGGCCAGCGGCATTACCGCAATTGCGGAAAACCAGAAACTCATTGCCCCCATCGACAGCACGGCGCGCAACACGAACATCGGCAGACGCCGGGTCTTGAGCGGCGCCAGACCGCTTCGAAACGCCAGGGGCGCAATCAGGATCAGTCCGAACAGATTGCGGAAAAACACCGCCTGAAGCGGATCGATATGTTCGGTGGCAAGTCGGACAAACACCGAAAAGATCGCTGCACTGATCGACGCCATCACCCCAAAGACGGATGCCTGCAAATAAGGGGGAAGGGCGTTGAACCGATCACGCATCGGGTGTTCTTTCCTGTCTGTTGTCGCCGGTATTACTCTGCTGATCGGCATCAGCCGAGCCTTGTTCGGGACGATCCGGTCTGGTCGCCGGAATGGCTTGCGGATCGGCCGGGGCCGTGGTTGGGACGCGCGCGGCCATCTTGGCGCGCTTGGGCAGAACCGCTTCGCGGCGCGCGATATAAAGGGCCGACCCGATAATCAATGCCGCCCCGGCCCAGGTCCAAAGATCAACCACCTCGCCAAACATCACAAAGGCCATGGCCGCGACAAAGGGCAGGCGCAGGAAGTCGAAAATCATCACATAGGACTGATCGGCCGTGCGATAGGCCCGCACCAGAAGCTGCTGGGCAGCCGTTCCCGTGACCGCGATCAGCAACATGACGAACAATTGCCACAGGCTCGGCGTTTGCCAGAAATAGATCGCAGGCGGCAGTGCCAGGGGCGTCATGACCAGCCCCATCCATATCACGATGGCATTGGCACTATCGGTACGCGACAGCATTTTGACTGTCGTCATTGCGCACGCCATGAACAGGGTCGCAAAAAGTGCCAGGATCGCACCGGTTTCAAAATCCTGTCCGAACGGGCGGATAATCACCATGGCCCCGACAAAGCCGATGGCAACCGCACTCCAGCGCCGTGCGCGTACTGTTTCGCGCACGATGATCGCAGCCAGCACCGTGGTCAGGATTGGCAGGGTAAAGTTGATCGCAATCACCTGGGCGGCCGGCGTGATCGCAAGCGCGGTAAACAGGCACGACATCGCGCCAAACCCCAATGCCCCGCGCAGGAAATGCAACTTGAACCGTTCGGTCTTCAATCCGCCAAGGCCATTGCCGATCAGCCAGGGCACCATCGGCAACAGGCCGAAAAAGTTGCGGAAAAATGCCGCCTCGAACGGATGAACATCACGCGTGACATACCGGATAAGCACCGCCATGGCCGCAAAACACAGCGCGGCAGTGATCATCAGCAGGGCGCCCTTAAGGGCTGTGTTGTCGGTGGTGACGCGTGAAAAAACCATTATCCTCAACGAATAAGCGTGATTTTGGAAAAAATCCAGTCTGCACGGCGTGATTTATCATACTAATTGCGCATGGCAGCCCCACCGATTTTGGCGAACAGTTCGCGCAAGCCGGCTTTTCGTGTAAGATCAGGGCCGTCGACAATAATCCATCAGGGGGAAGATAAATGGATGCTATTGATCGCAAATTGATCGACATCCTGCAGGAAGACGCATCGCTGTCCTATTCGGTTTTGGGGACCAAGGTGGGATTGTCGGTTTCTGCGGTGAATGATCGGGTGCGCAAATTGCGCGAACAGGGGGTCATTCAGGCCTATCGCATTGCGGTTGACCCGCAGGCAATTGGTCGCGCACTGACCGCCATGGTCTGGCTTCGCACCGACCCGGCCAAAGGCAACAAGAAACTGGTCAAATCGCTGATCAAGGCCGACGAGGTACTTGAATGTCATCACATGACCGGACGGTTTGATTTTCTGGTCAAATTGCGTTTGCGCGATACCGCCCATCTCGAAAGCTTTGTTTCCGACACGATCAAGGAAATGCCCGGCGTTGTCGAAGTGCTTCCGGAAATTGCCCTGTCGACGGCAAAGGAAACCATGTTTGTTCCGGCTCAACTGGAAAATGACTGATCGGCTTTCATAATTCGGACGAAATTCGGCACTATCTGCTGTGGTGGCATTTCCGGTCATCATTTCCTAAGTATCTGATGCGATATTGCGATGCGAATTGCCGACTGATCCCGTTCTGACATTCCCGACAGAGGAGCCCCAACATGATTGAATCGATGAATCTGGTAATCCTGATTGCATCGATTCTGGTTGTGGTCGCGGTTTTCACAAGCCTTGTCAGTTTCCGGGTCGGCGCGCCATTGCTGCTGGTGTTTCTGTTTGTCGGCCTTGGTGCCGGTGAAGACGGCATTGGCGGCATCATGTTTGACAATGCGCCGCTGGCCTATTTTATCGGCTCGATCGCGCTTGCCCTGATCCTGTTTGACAGCGGCTTTGAAACCCAGCTTCGAACGCTGAAAATTGCCGCTGCCCCGTCACTGGTGCTGGCCACGATCGGGGTGATGATCACGACCTTTGTGATTGGCGGCGTGACCTGGCTGGTGCTCGATGTGCCATGGCTGGTGGCATTGCTGTTCGGGGCGATTGTCAGTTCGACGGACGCCGCGGCGGTGTTTTTCCTGTTGCGGGTCGGCGGGATCAATCTGCGTGACCGTACGCGCAGCACGCTGGAAGTTGAATCGGGTTCGAACGACCCGATGGCGGTGTTTCTGACCATTTCGCTGGTCGAACTGATCATTCTGGGCGGTGGCGACAATATCGCTGTTGAATTGTTGCAACGCTTCATCCTGCAAATCGGGCTTGGCACGGTGTTTGGTGTGGCTGGCGGCTATGCGCTGGTTCAGATGATCAACCGTGTAAAACTTGAACCGGGTCTGGTGCCGATCATTACCATGGCCTGTGCGCTGGCCCTGTTTGGTGCGACCAGTATTCTGGGCGGCAGCGGATTTCTTGCCGTCTATGTCGCCGGTCTGTTTGCCGGCAACAGCAAAATGCATATGAGTGTCGGCGTCCGGCGTTTTCAGCATGTCACCACCTGGCTTGCCCAGATCGCGATGTTTGTCACGCTCGGTCTTCTGGCAACACCATCCGAATTCGGGGCGGTGATTGTTCCGGGTGTGATCCTGGCACTGGTGCTGGTCTTTGTCGCGCGGCCGGTCGCGGTGTGGCTGTGCCTGATGTTCTTTAATTTCTCGCGCAATGATACCGCCTTTATTTCGTGGGTCGGTTTGCGCGGGGCGGTGTCGATCCTGCTTGCCATCGTGCCGATGGTCGAAGGCATCCCCGAAGGCCAGCTTCTGTTCAATACCGCCTTCATCGTCGTCATCACGTCGCTTTTGTTGCAGGGCTGGACGATCCGGCGGGTTGCGAAATGGTTGGGCATTATCGTGCCGCCCCGTCACGGGCCGGTCGATCGTATCGATCTGGAATTGCCGGGCAATGCCAATCAGGAAATCGTGGTCTATCGCGTGCACGAAGCCAGTGCGGTTGCCACCGGTCAGCGCATTCCGCGCTGGGCCCGCCCCAGCCTGATTTTGCGCGATGGTGCTTCTTTGCGCCCGCATTCGGCCGGTCATATTCAGGCAGGTGATCAGGTCTATATCATCACCCCGCCGCGCCATGTCGAACTGCTTGATCAGCTGTTTGCCGGCCCGGCAGAGGGGGCCAATGACATCGACCTGTTTGGCGATTTCAGCTTCCCGCCCGATACCCATATTGCCGATATCGGCCGTCTTTACGGCTTTGCCGTTGACGAAGATGATGCCGAACTGACGGTGGCCGATATCCTCAAACGCGATCTGTCTGGTGATGTCGAACTGGGCGACCGTGTGCCTTACGGAACGGTTGAGCTGATCGTGCGCCGGACCGATGATGAACATGGCGTGATCGAAGTCGGCCTTGCTGTTGAACAGCAAAAAGCCAAACCCAAACGCCGCATCCCGATTTTCCAGTCGCGCGCCGAATTGCTTGAAATCTGGAAAGACTGGCAGAAACGCAAACGCGCGGAAAAGAATGCGGCTTTGACTGCCGGAACCCCGGCCACGGCGCTGCCGACGAATGATCAAGACAGCGATGATGAACTCACCGGTGATCCGTCCGAAAACCCGGTTACGGATCCGGATCAGGATGCAAATCCCGATCCGGACCGCGCGTCGAGCCCATCCGAACCCTCGGCACCCGATGACAAATCCACCGACGCTGCGAAAACACCCGCCCCGACGGCGGCAAAAGACGACGCAGACACATCATCGACGACCAAGGCACCGGGCAAAAAAAACTGACACCGGCCATAAATCACCTTGATCAGTCAGGTGCAGGGAATAGACAAACCTGCACCTGCACCTGCACCTGCACCTGCACCTGCACCTGCACCTGCACCTGCACCTGCACCTGCACCTGCACCTGAAGCCACCCGTCACGCCCGTTGCCATCGGCGACCGGTCCCGCCAGCACTCCCCACTGACCCGAAAAGCCCCACTGACCGGTAAATCCCCGGTAAATCCCGTGCCTCCCGCCGATCCTGCCGCCGCCAATCAACGGCCTTCCACCTGCGACCTTCCGCCACCAATCTCCCTTGCGCGATCACCCGTCCCCCCAACCGCACCTCGGATCGCGCCCCAACGGCCAAAACGGCGGCCCGGATAAAGCTCCGACACCAGTCACGGCCAAAACCCCATCACAACACGGCGAAGGTACAACGCCGCATCCAACTCCCACAGCCAAACTCCAAGGCTCCTCCACATACAGCCAGCCCCCCGAACCTCGAAACTCAGCCCCAACCCTGCGCCCCACAGCCGACCCCAAACACAGACCCAGACCTACACCCGGAACCGGAACCAACCCGCGCCTCCCCCAACCGACGCCCCATTCAGTGCACCGCCAAACCTCGATGCCCGATGCATTAGATTGAGCGGATTGGCATTAGATGTACTAATGCATGGATCAAAAATGCTGGTTTGGTGCGGGGTGGGTTCTGGCTTAAATTGCTGCTTCAATTCTTTTGGAGCACCCGACCATGTTCGGTCTTTATGCCGCTGTCGTTTTAATCTGGGGATCGACCTGGATCGCCATTCAGTATCAGCTTACCGTTGCGCCGGAAGTCGCCGTGGTCCTGCGTTTTGCGCTGGCGACCGTTGTTTTGATGGCCTGGTGTGTGGTGCGTCGTTTGCCGATGCGGTTTGGTCTGCGCGATCATTTCTTCATGGCGGCACTTGGGGTGTGCCTGTTTTCGCTGAACTATGTTCTGATCTATGTTGCCAGTGCGCATTTGACATCAGGTCTGCTGGCGGTGGTGTTTTCGACCATCGTGATCATGAACATGGTCAATGGTGTGATCTTTTTCCGCCGTCGTCCTGAAACCCGCACCCTGATCGGGGCGGCGATCGGGCTTTCGGGCATTGCGATGGTATTTGCCGATGATCTTGCGGCATTCGATCTGGCGACGGGGGGCAGCATCGGCCTTCTGGTGTCGCTTGCCGGAAGCTATATCGCATCGCTTGGCAATATGGCCTCGGCGCGCAACCATGCGCGCGGCATTCCGGTGTTGCAGGCCAATGCCTTTGGCATGCTCTATGGCTCGGTTCTGCTGTTTGCCTATATCGGGCTTGCCGGGATTCCGGTGACCTTCGATACCAGTCCAAGCTTTATCGCGGCCCTTGTGTATCTGTCGCTGTTTGGATCGGTGCTGGCATTCGGCTTCTATCTGACCCTTCTGGGCAAGATCGGGCCGGATCGGGCGGCCTATAGTTCGGTGATGTTTCCGGTGGTCGCACTGTTGCTGTCGACCTGGTTTGAGGATTTCCACTGGACCAGCCACGTCATCTGGGGTGTGGGCCTGACTTTGGTCGGCAATGTGGTTATTCTGACCAAACGTGTTCCCAAACCGGCTGCGGCCGTGCTTGAACAGGTTGCCGGTAGTCCGACCGGGCTCAAGCCCTGAGCACTGCGGTCGCGCAACCGCCCGTCAACGGAGATCAGAATGAACAGTGTGGCCTATTTCAAGCGTCTGGCAGATTACAATGCCTGGGCCAACCGGCATGTCTATGATGCCTGTGCCGCCCTGCCGCCTGCTGCACTTGATGCGCCGCGCCGGGCGTTCTTTCCGTCGATCATGCGCACCCTGAACCATCTTTTGGTCGCTGATCGCTTGTGGTTGTCGCGGCTCAGTGGCGCACCGGTTGCCATGGCGCTTGATACCATTCTGTTTGCCGATTTTGATGATTTGCGTGCTGCGCGCGTCTCACAGGATCGGGACATTGCCGATTTCATTGCAACCCTGACTGACGATGTGATTGCATCGGATCTGACCTATCAGTCGGTCACTGCCGGGGCCTATACCATGCCGCGTGATCTGGTGCTGGGTCATATGTTCAATCATCAGACCCACCATCGCGGACAGGTTTCCAACATGGTGCTTGAGGCCGGTGGCAAGGCGCTTGAAATCGATCTGATCTATTATGGCCGCGAGCAGCTTTGATGTTCGACCTTCTGGTGCAATATGGCCCGTTTCTGATAGCGGCCTTTTTGCTCAATATCTCGCCGGGGCCTGATATGGCCTATATCGTTGGTCAAACCGCCGTGCATGGCCGCAAGATCGGGCTGTTTTCGAGTTTTGGCGTGGTGTCGGGCGCCTTTGTGCATGTCTTGGCTGCGGCCCTTGGCCTGTCGGCGATCCTTGCGACGTCGGCCCTTGCCTTTGCCATCGTCAAATGGGTCGGGGTGGCCTATCTGGTGTGGCTGGGCATCGGGGCATTGCGCGCAAGCTTTGCAGCTAAACCGGGCCGTGATGGGGATGATGACAGTACCCCGGCCGTTGCGATTTCCACCAGGCCGATGACGGTCTTTCAGGCATGGCGACAGGGCGTGATGATTGATGTCCTTAACCCCAAGGTCGCGATCTTTTTCATGGCGTTTCTGCCGCAATTTGTTGATCCGCAAAGCGGTGATGGCGCGATGCAGTTTCTGGTGCTGGGATCTGTCGTCAATCTGATCGGGCTTGTGGTTGAAAGCAGCCTTGTCTTGATGGTCGCGGCGGCAGCCGTTCGGATCAGGGGCCACAAAAAACTCGGCGCTTGGTTGCAGCGCGCCCTTGGTGCCATGTTCATTGCCCTTGGCGCACGGCTGGCCATCAGCCAGCAATAGTCTCGGGCCTTGCACCCCGGAAGACTTCCTTCGCCCTCCGTCGTAATCCGGCGCCATCTGCCCCCCCTGCGCCATCACCATCCCGAGCCATCAACATCCTGAGCCATCAACATCCTGAGCCATCCGGCATCTCGCGGGGCGATGCTGTGCGGTGCCGTAGCTTGTCGTGCGTGCGCCTGGTATGTGTTGGCGGGCCGGGCAGGGGACGTATTGGCCTCAGCTATTGGCCGCAGATGTTGGAGGGCGGCATCGGCTACAAGCACCGGCCACATGCATCTGGCACGAACATCGGTCATGAAGGTCCGGTCACATGCCTGTTATGGGATGCTGGCGAAAGACATGCCAATTCTCCACCTCGACCGCCATCCTGGCCCCCCCCCCATCCCATCCCGGCCCGGTTGCGGACCAATGATGGCATCTCAATCCTTGGCGGATCTTTTTGCCAGATAGCGCACAAGGGCGCGCGATGCCGGGGCGGCACTGATGCCGTGGGCGACGATGCTGATGCAGATGATCATGGTTCCGGCGGCAAAAAGCGGCATGAATTCGCCCGGATCAATCAGGGTCGCCATGATCAGCATATAGATCACCGAGGCAATGCCGCGCGGTCCGAACCACCCGATATAAAGCTTTTCCCCCGGGCTGTAGGGGGACCCGATCATGCAGATCCACACACAAAGCGGGCGCAGGATCACAAGGCTTGCAACCGAAAATGCCAGCATCTCCCAGGTCCAGCTTTCATACACCGCCGGCACGACAATCATCCCGAACACAAAGAATGTCAGCATGGTCAGAAGTTCTGCCTCTGCCTCGCCGAAACTTTCGATGGTGTCGCGCACCCGGTCACTGGAAATATTAAGCGACAGCCCCCCGGCAAAGGCCGCGACAAAGCCGTTGCCGCCAAGCTGTTCGGCCAAAAGATAAATCAGGATCGCGGCAAGCACACCCAGCAGCCGTTCAAACCGGTCAACAATCATGTCGCGGGTCACCACATGATTGACGATCTTGCCCAGCACAAACCCGCACCCGATGCCAATCCCGGCACCTGCCGAAATTTCAAGCAACGCTTCCTTGATCCAGCCCTGATGCCCGTTGCTTAGAAGATTGGCTTCCAGCAAAACCGCCGTGGTAAAGACCGGCAAGACCAGCCCGTCATTAAGCCCGCTTTCGATATTGATGCCCTGGCGCACCGGGTCGGGCACGTCCCGATTCTCGAGAACCGGACGGCCAAGGGCGGCATCGGTCGGGCTGACAATCAGTGCAAGAATAAGTGCCGGGATCAGCCGCACACTGTCATCAAGCCCGACAATAAAGCCCCAGGTCGCCAAAATGGTCAGCGGCAATCCAATCAGAAGCAGCCGCAACGCAATGTTCTTGGCCGCCTGTTCCTTGCGATAATTCAGAACCGCAGCATCAAGAAACAGAATGATCGCAAGCGTCATCTCGGCAAAACGGGTGGCGAAATGAAGCCCGCCACTCAGCGCCCGAAGCGGCGCCTCATGCCAGATGCCAAGCGGCAAGGCAATCAGTGCTCCGCTTAGAACCATCATCATCGGCGATGAAATATTGCGCCGTTGCAGGCGGCGGGAAAACAGCCCGTAAACCAGCCCCGATCCCAGAAAAAGAATGATCACCCATTCAAACATCGCCCGACCCGACTGGTTGTTTCATCGCAAAAGTGTGCCCGAAAAACCGTGAAATAACAATTGCGCCGACGGATCGGGACGGGCCGAAGCCAAGGGAGCTAATAGTGGAGCAAACAGTAGCGCCGCCCGGCAATCGGGCAGGGCGGGTCGTTGATTGTTTGGCGGGCCGCGAACCGCGCGCGATTACGCCATCGCACCTTTGATGGTGGCAAGAACATCGGCATGGCAGCGCGCATCACCGCTTGCGATAACATCACCGGCACTGTCGATGCCAAGTTCCTTGCCCGACCAGTCGGTCATCACACCGCCGGCCCCTTCGACGACCGGCACCAGCGCACAGAAATCATAGGCCTGAAGCCCGCATTCAACCACCGTATCGGCAAGACCAAGCGCGGTCAGCCCATAGGCATAGGCATCAACCCCGTACATCGGAACCCGGCACTGTTTGGAAACCGCCTGATAAGCGGCAAACGTCTTGTCGCGGAAAAGTTCGGGCGCGGTGGTAAAGAAGGTCGCACTTGCCAGGTCTTCACATTCGCGCGCACTGATTTCGGCACCGTTCATGGTGCTGGGCTTGCCCATCACCCCGACCCAGCGTTCATCGGTGATCGCCTGATCGATAATGCCCATCACCGGTTTGCCCCGGTGGCAAAGCGCAATCAGGGTGGCAAAGCTCGGCTTGCCGGAAATGAATGATTTGGTGCCGTCAATCGGATCAAGAACCCAGACATATTCGGCATCGATATTTTCGCGCCCGTGTTCTTCGCCAAGGATGCCGTGATCGGGCAATTCGGCATTCAGGATATCGCGCATGGTGCGTTCGACTTCGCGATCGGCAATGGTGACCGGGCTGTCATCTGCTTTCACGTCCACGGCAACCGGGGTGCGGTAATATTTGCGCACAACCGGGCGGGCCGCATCGGCCAGTTTGTGGGCGATCTCTAAAAAGCGGTCGAGATTTTCCATGAAAGCACATTCCTGAATGAAGTTGGCATCAAAGGGCCTGCCAAAACACCCGATATCGGGCCGGCAAATAACATCTGCCTGCTGGTCCCGGTAAAAACGCGACCACCAAACGCAAACAGGGGACAGTTACCTGTCCCCTGTGAAAAATCAATGTCTGATCAGAAAAATCTGACGACGTCACATCCGCTTACTGCGCAGCAGCTTCACCTTCGGCCGGTGCAGCAGCTTCTTCGGCGGCACCCTGTTCGGCCGCAGCAGCTTCTGCCGGATCGGGCAGCGGCAGCGGATTGTCCGATTTGGTGTTAAGCCATGCAATGACAGCAGCACGATCAGATGCCTTTTTTAGGCCGCCGAAGCTCATTTTCGTGCCATCGATGTAATCGCGCGGTTTGTAAAGGAATTCGTTCAGCTCCTCAAAGCCCCAATTGCTGCCATGGTTGGCCATGCCATCGGAATAGGAGAAGTCGCTTTTATGGGCAAAGGCCGCACCAACGATTCCATAAAGGTTCGGGCCGGTCTTGTTCGGGCCGCCTTTTTCGACATCGTGGCAGGATGCGCATTTCTTGAAGACTTTTTCGCCTTCGGCAAGATCAGCCGATGCCAGCATCGCAAGAATCGGTTCCGGGCCGGCCGGCGCAGCCGGTGCTGCTGCGGTCGTGGCACTCGCACCCGCCATCAGATCCTCGGAGAAGGGATAAACCGGTGCTTCCAGTTCATCGGGATGAACCAGTGCGCCACCAATTTTGCCGACAACCACTACCAGAAGTACGGCGCAGATGACTCCGGCGACGATCTTGTTGATTTCCATCGTGTTCATGACGGGACCCCGTTACAGCCTAATCACTCTCAGGTTTCTCATTATAGTCAGTTCATCCATGCGCCCCCCTGGCAATCCTCGTAGTTGAGAAACACACATGTTACCGCAGGCAAAACTGTTCGGTGGGAAACTATACGTTTCAGCGATTTGCATCAACCTTTCTTAAACACCAAGGCGAAAACGGATGCTCTAGAACTTTCGTCTAGTAGCATCTGAAAAACATTTCCGTCTTTCGTAAACTCCCCAAAACCGGCTAATGTCGCGCCGATTCACACCCGTGTTTTGCCATCGCGTTGATCGAACACGCATTGCGCGAGATCAAACACAGGGAATTTATGCCTGACCGGAGTTCCAAAATGTCGACGCCGCGCAATCCTGTTGTTGTAATTCCTGCCCGCATGGCCTCTACCCGCCTGCCCAACAAACCGTTGGCCGATATTTGCGGGGAACCCATGATCGTTCAGGTCTGGCGACGCGCGAACGAGGCCGCGATTGGCCCGGTTCTGGTGGCCTGTGCCGAACAGGAAATTGCCGATGCGGTCGAAGCCGCGGGCGGCATCGCGGTTCTGACCGACCCGGATCTGCCCAGCGGATCGGATCGTGTTCATCAGGCGCTGCAAACTTTCGATCCCGACGGCAAATATGATGCGGTCGTCAATGTGCAGGGCGACCTGCCGACCATTGATACTGCCGATATCCGCGCCGTGTTTGAACCGCTTAATGATCCGGCGGTCGATATTGCAACGCTGGCTGCTGAAATCACCCGCATTGAAGAACGCACCAACCCCAATGTGGTCAAGGCGGTGGCCGCCTTTGGCAAGGGGCGTGTTGCCCGTGCGCTTTATTTCACGCGCGCGACCGCGCCTTATGGTGACGGGCCGCTTTATCATCATATCGGGCTTTATACCTATCGCCGTGCGGCACTGGACCGCTTTGTTGCCCTGCCACCGGCCGAACTTGAAAGCCGTGAAAAGCTCGAACAGTTGCGTGCGCTTGAAAACGGCATGGTGATTGCGGTGGCGCTGGTGGATGGCGTGCCGCTTGGCGTGGACACGCCCGAAGATCTCGAACGGGCCCGTCAGGTTCTCGGGGCCTGATTTCCAAACATTGGATTGAGTTCGCGCCCCAATTGGGGTTTTCTATCAGGCCGCCTGTTCGGGGCGGTTGATACAAGTCCGTCTAAACTATCAGGAAACAGCCAGATGACTGCGCAACAAAGGATCGCTTTTCAGGGAATGCACGGTGCCTATTCAGATCAGGCAGCCCGTCGCGCCTTTCCGGGTGCAACGACAGTACCCTACAGGACCTTTGAAGGCGCCTTTAGTGCATTGGAAGAAGGCGAAGTCGAACTGGCGGTGATCCCGATTGACAACACCCTGGCCGGGCGTGTCGCCGATGTGCACCACATCCTGCCGGAATCGGGCGTGCATATTATCGGTGAAACCTTTTTGCGCATTAACCATGCGCTGGTCGCCGTACCGGGCACAAAGATCGAAGACATCAAGGAAATCCATAGCCACGTGCACGCCCTTGGCCAATGCCGCAAACTGCGCAAGGAACTTGGTGTCAATGCGGTGGTCGGTCCCGATACGGCCGGCTGTGCCAAGGAAGTCGCCGATCGCGGCGATAAATCCATTGCCGCGATTGCCCCGGTTCTGGCGGCTGAAATTTACGGCCTTGATGTGCTGCGTACCGAGGTCGAAGACGCCGCCCACAACACCACGCGTTTTATCATTCTCGCACGGGAGCCGCTTGATATCGCCAATGACGGCACCCCGGTTGTCACCAGTTTCGTCTTCCGGGTGCGCAACGTTGCCGCCGCCCTTTACAAGGCACTGGGCGGTTTTGCCACCAACGGCATCAACATGACAAAGCTGGAAAGCTACATGGTCGAAGGCCACTTCACCGCGACCCAGTTCTTTGCCGAAGTCGAAGCCCATCCCGAACAGCTTGGCCTGCGCCACGCGCTCGAAGAACTGCAATTCTTTTCGCACGAAGTTCGCATTTTGGGCGTTTATCCGGCTCACCCGTTCCGCAAGGAAAATGACCTGCCCGCAGAATGATCATTGGGGCGGTGCGTTTCGTACTCTTGACGTCAGACATGAAAAAAGGGCCGAACGAAATCGTTCGGCCCTTTCTTGTTTAATGTCGTTCAAAGTCGGTTGATCGGGTCGGGATCAATCCCCGGCCTGTTTCAAAAGATCGCCCGAGAACCGGTGAATGATCTGGGTCAGCTCGGCCGAACGGTTCGAAAGTTCGGCCGATGCCGATTTCAGTTCGTCGGCATCATCGGTGGTGCTTTGTGCGTTCTTCATGGTTTCATCAACGCTATAGGAAATCTGTTTCACGCCATCCGCACTGCGGTTTGCGTTGCCCGAAATTTCCTGGGTCGCCGCGCCCTGTTCTTCGATGGCCGCGGCAATTGCGGTGGATGCACTGCGCACCTGTTCGATGGTTTCCGAAACCCGTGAAATGCCGGTTACGGCACGTTCGGTTCCATCAACAATGGCATTGATCTGGGCGGCAATTTCATCGGTTGCCTTGGCGGTCTGGGTCGCAAGGTTCTTGACCTCGTTTGCCACCACGGCAAAGCCTTTGCCGGCTTCACCCGCACGGGCCGCCTCGATGGTTGCGTTAAGGGCCAGAAGGTTGGTCTGACCGGCAATATCATTGATCAGGCCGATGATTTCCTTGATCTTCTCGACCGTTTCCGACAGGCCGGCAACATCGTTCGATGCGCTTTGGCTTTCATCGGTTGCCCGTTCAACAGTGTGCGACATCTGGGAAATCTGAACGTTGATTTCCGTGATCGAGGATGAAAGTTCTTCGGTCGCGGCCGCAACCGCATCGACATTCTGCGATACTTCACCGGCGGCCGACGCCACCTGCTGGCTTTGACCCAGGATGCCGTCGGCATTGTGGGCCATGCTGATCGCAAGATCGTTGCTGCGCTGGATCGAACGGTCAAGTGCCCCGGCAATGCCGCCAACTTCGCTTTCAAGTTTCTGGGCGATTGACCGGATATTGCTGCGACGTTCTTCTTCGGCTTTCTGCTTCTGAACGGCCGCATCGGATTCAAGTTTCTGCGCCTGTGCGGATTTGTCACGCAATGCCAGAACGCCCTGCGCCATATCGCCGATTTCAACGAAACGCGATTCGACTTCGACCGGGGCATCGTAATTGCCTTCGGCGATTGTGCGGATTGAACTGTTCAAACCGACGATGCTGCGCGTGATTCGCGTGCCGACAACCCAGGACAGGGACCCTGCAATGACAATGGCAATGATCGAAATGACCGCGATATGCTGGATGATTGACATGAATTCCGACTGCACGTCATCCATATAGACACCCGCACCCAGCGCCCAGCCCCATTCCTTGATCGGGCGGACATAGGCGGCCTTTTCAATCAGCTTGTCGCCTTCGCCGGGTTTCTTGGTTTCATAGGTGATGATGCCACCGCCGGCCTTGGCGGTATTGACGATCATGTTGCGAACCTTGCTGTCGGGGTTGCATTTGCCGACATCTTCCGGGCTTAACGGATCAAGCACCATGCAATGGCTGTAATCGGACGCATAGATATAGTTCGCCCCGTCAAACCGATAGGCATTCAGGATTGCCAATGCCGCAGCCTTGGCTTCGTCCTCGCTCATATCGCCGCTTTTGGCTTTGGCGACATAGCTGTTGACGATGGTCACAGCGCCTTCGGTCAGATGGGAAATCTGTTCGAATTTCCCGTTGCGAAGGCTGGTTTGGTAATTCAGTGCGACCGTTGCGATGATGGCAAGCAGCACAAGTAAACAAATGGCGGGAATGGAAAATATCCCCGTAACAACCCGGAACCGCATAACTTTCCCCTTACAAGCGATCGTGGCGATTGAATTATTTACCGCAAATCGTAAACGAAACCGTAAATCGCCTTGGTTGAATGTGTCATCTGCGCGTTTTTGCATGGCTGCCCGGCGCAGGCATTTGATTGACTTATGCGCAAGACATCTGTATCACCCGGCTCATTCCTTCGCTTGCAAAGACAGAATGAGCTGTCAGGAACTGTATGAACAAGGCGAGGGCGGTTTCGACGTGATGACGTCGTAACCTCACATCATTTGCCTCTCATGCAGGGTCCGACGCAGTGGCTGCTTTGCCATGCACCGGTCTCGACTGCGTTTGAGCAGGCACCATTGGCGTGAACATGGCGCCGACCGGATAAACGAAGGGCTATCCTTTATGACGAATTTTGATGGGCTCAACCTGATCGAGCCCCTGCTGCGCAATGTTGAAGCTGCTGGTTTCTCCGCGCCGACCGAAATCCAGGCTGCGACGATCCCGGCACTTCTCGAAGGGCGTGACCTTATGGGTATTTCCCATACGGGTGGCGGCAAAACTGCCGCTTTCTGCCTGCCGTTGCTGCAGCGTCTTGCTGAAAACCCGCAGCGCCCGAAACCGGGTCAGCCGCGCGCCGTTATTCTTGCGCCGACCCGCGAACTGGCGACCCAGATCGGCCAGTGCCTGCGTGACTTCAAAAAAGGCATCCGCCTGTTTTCTTCTGTTGTCTATGGCGGCTCGCCGATGGGCCCGCAGATTCAGGAACTGCGCCGCGGCGTTGATATCCTGGTTGCGACCCCGGGTCGTCTGCTCGACCATATGTCGCGCAACACGGTTCGCTTTGACGATGTCGAAGTCTTCATCCTTGATGAAGCCGACCGTATGCTTGACATGGGCTTCTCCGAAGACGTTCTGACCGTTGCCGAACTGCTGCCGAACAACCACCAGACGGTGATGTTCTCGGCAACCATGCCGGCCGAAGTCAAACATCTGACCGACCGTCTGCTCAAAGACCCGGTCAAGGTCGAAACCGCACCGCAATCAAGCGTGACCGAACGTGTGACCCAGCGTGGCATGTTCGTGAAACGCCATGACAAGATGTCGCTTCTGGTTCAGCTGCTGAACCGTGACGAAGTCGAACGCGTTCTGGTCTTCACCAAAACCAAGGCCGATGCGGACGAACTGTCGTTCCAGCTGCGCGATGAAGGTGTCGACAGTGACGCGATCCATGGCGACAAACAGCAGCGCATCCGTCAGAAAATCCTGCGCAACTTCCGCAATGGCCGTTTCCCGGTTCTGATTGCGACCGACGTTGCCGCACGTGGTATCGACGTTCCGGGCATCACGCATGTCATCAATTATGACCTGCCGCACGATCCGGAAAGCTATGTCCACCGTATCGGCCGTACCGGTCGTGGTGGCGCCGAAGGTACCGCGATTTCGTTCTGCGAACCGCGTGACATTCGTCTGCTGCGCAACATCGAACGCATCATCAAGCAGGATGTCGATATCGACGAAGATCACGAATTCCATGCTCCGCCCCCGCCGCCGCGTTCCGGTGGTGGTCGTGGTGGCCGTGAAGGCGCTGGTCGTGGCTTTGGTGGTCGCGGTCGTGGCGGCTTTGGCGGCGGTCGCGATGGTGGCCGTGGTCGTGGTTTCGGCGGTGGCCGTGACGGTGGTCGTGGTCGCGGCTTTGGCGGCGGTCGTGATGCCGGTCGCGATGGCGCCCGTGAAGGTGGTCGCGAAGGCGGCTTCCAGGGTGAACGCGCAGCGCGCGGTTTCGGTGGCCGTGATGGCGGTCGTGACGGCGGTCGTGATGGTGCCCGCGACGGTGGCCGTCGTGATTTTGCTGATCGTCCGCGTCGTGATGACCGCGAATTCCGCAATGATCGCAAGCCGCGCTTTGACAATGATGATCGTGCGCCGCGCGGTGATCGTGAAGAACGCGGTGGCAATCGCGGTGGCAACTTCCGCCCCCGTGGTGAAGGCGGCAACCGTGACGAACGTCGTTTTGCCGACAAGCCGCGTGGTGATCGCGGTGGCAATTTCCGTGGTCGCGATGGTGGCCGTGATGCCGGTCGTGACGGCGGACGCCGTGATTTCTCTGATCGCCCGCGCCGCTCCGAAGGCCGTGGTGGCAATCAGGGCATGAAGCGTCGTTCGGCCTGATTACAGGCTGATCTCGCACGATCGCATACGGATATAACGTTCCACAGCACAGCTTCTGCGCTTCGGAACGTCCGGAAATCAAAGAAAAAGTCGGCTGTTATGGCCGGCTTTTTCGTTTTCGATTCCTGGTTGAAAACAAAAGCTGTAAATTCCAACCCAAACACCTATCCTTTATAGGGGGATGGTCGGCGATTTACGGATGGTTTGCAGCCAGGTTGCAGATGGCTTGATGGCGACTTGACTGAAAACCGGTCTGGTTGCGGATTTGCTGCCATGGTTTTGATGTTCGATGCCGATTCCCGGACCAAGTTTCGGGCTAGTTATTTGGGCCGGTGATTCAGGTTGATGATCTAGGCTCTGGCGCGGTTTGGCGGAACGGATCGGCACGGCGGATGGCTGGCGGGTCAAAATAATCGATCGGCCCCTCGGGAAATTCCGGTGGTGTCTCACCACATATGGGGAATGTCGGCGGGCCATGGCTGAGGTAACAAGGAGTTGGCTCTGCATGAAAAGGATGTTGGTCGTCCTGGCTGCGGCGATGGCCTGTGCATTTGGTGCAGATATCGCATTTGCAGATGAGCGAACCGGGCATTTCAAACGGAATGCTGACGGATCGCGCGATTGCGGCCATCTTCTGGCATCGGGCAATCCGGACTACCCGCCTTATCTATGGCAATCGGCTGATGGTCAGTATCTCGAAGGGGCGGCGGCCGACTTTCTCAAACAGGTTGGTGAACTGGCCGGGGTGCGGATCGAAGTCTTGCATGCTGGCAGTTGGGGCCGTGTGCAGCAAAGCATGCGTGACGGCACCCTTGATATGATTGCCGGGGCCTTCCTGACACTGCCGCGGCTCGAATATATGGATTATTTCTATCCGGCGTTTCAGGGGACGCGCACCGTCATCTGGACCCGCGATAATCTTGATCTCAATTATCAGCACTGGTCTGATTTGCGCGGGCTCGAAGGCCTGACCGTGATCAATAACAGCTTCGGTCAGGATTTTGATACCTATGCGGCGCAAAATCTCAGCATTACCGAAGTGCCCAGCCTCGAACAGGGCTTGCGCATGCTGTCCTACAATCGCGGCGAATATCTGATTTACGAAGAATTCCCGGGCAAGGCCGTGGCGGCGCGCGAACATATCACCAATATCCGCAGCTACGAGACCCCGGTCAGTACCGAAAATCTCTATCTGACCATGTCGCATCGCTCCGAATGCAATACCGGTGCATTGCGCGGCCGCATCACCCAGGCGATTCTCAAACTGCTTGCCGATGACGCCATGCAAAACATGCTCGAAGCCAGCATCCGCCGCTGGGGCGAAAACACCAATTAACGCAAAGCTAACGGTTGACCTGCGTGCCGGTTCGTCACATGCCGACCAGCCACCAGCCACCAGCCACCAGCCACCAGCCACCAGCCACCAGCCACCAGCCACCAGCCACCAGCCACCAGCCACCAGCCACCAGCCTTCAGCCTCCGACCACCACGCACCTGCGGCCATCAGCCACTTGCGGTCAACGCCCCCCCAACCATCACACTCCGGCGACCATCGCCCTCCGGCCACCAAGCCACCCTCGGTCAACACATTCTGGCCTCTGATCATCGTTCAACGACCCGCGGCCTCGGTCCTCGACCCTCGATCCTCGTGCAACGGCGCAAAAGCCCGCATCACCCGCCTGCCGTCCCCGGCAGCTCTCCGATGCCCACCGCATGAAATGCAGCCCGGAGCGCCTTTCATCGGGCACCCAAACCATACGTTTCCCCGCGTCACCCAAAACACGCGCCCCCCCCCAAAAAAAACTCGCGCCCGCAAACCCATGGCCGCAAACCCCGCCCCCAAACCCACACCCACACCGCATGCCATTACTCGCCAAATCATTGCTCACCCAGCAATTGTTTGTCCCGGAATTGCATGCCCGGGGAACCGCTTGTTCCAGCACGCCCGATACGACGCCCCACGCATCAAACCGGATGCCTGTTGTTGCCGGACAGCGTGATCGGGTGGGTTGGAGTTTGCGGATCGCGAAAAATCCGTTGTGCACAAACCCATGGCCGCAAAACCATGGCCTCACACCCGCACCCCAAGCCGTTACTCGCCAAACCATTGCTCACCCGGCAATTGCTTGTCCCGGCATTGCTTGCTCGGGGAACCGCCTGTCCCACCACGCCCGATACGACGCCCCACGCATCAAACCGGATGCCTGTTGTCACCGGACAGCGTGATCGGGGGAGTTGGAGTTTGCGGATCGCGAAAACGGCGCGTTTTCCGGTTGATAGGGGCTCAGGAATGCTGGCAAGGGCGGGTTTTGAGATAAAGTGGTAGAGCTATGCGGATTTGATTTGACGTTAACGTTAACGTCAACTACAAGGGAGTCGCATTCTCCCGCGATGCCCGCAACGGGTATCTGCCTTCTTCTCAGGACCGCGACTTCTTAGGACCGCGATATGGCACAGTTCGAACCGCAAAATCCCGATTTTGATGCTGAAGTCCGCAAACGCTTCGCACAGCAGCCCTATAATCTGTCGATCGGGGCCGAAGTCGCCGATGTTAAACCGGGTCGGGTTGAAGTCATCGTGCCGTCGCGGGCTGATCTGATCCAGCATAACGGCTATTTCCATGGCGGTCTGATCGCAGGACTTGCCGATATTGCCGGCGGTTTTGCCGGATGGAGCCTGATTGAAGCTGATCAGGGGATGCTGACGATTGAATACAAGCTCAATATCGTTGCCCCGGGGCAGGGTGATCATTTGCGTGCCGTCGGCGAGGTTGTCTCGCGCGGGCGATCGATCATCGTCACCCGCATCGATATCTTTGGTATGAGGAATAGCGAGCCGGTTCTGTGCGCGACCTCGCTTCAGACACTCAAGGTCATGAAGCTGCCGCCGGAACTATTAGATAGCGCTGCATAATTCCATCGATTGATAAAATTTACCTAATAATCAAACCCAGTCAGGCAGGAACGTCATCATGGCATTTTTCGAATTTCCCGGATTGAAATTTGATCTTGGCGAGACCGCGGACGCGATCCGCGAAACTGTTTCATCCTTTGCCGAGGCCGAAATCGCCCCGCGTGCGGCAGAAATCGATGAAACCAACCAGTTCCCCAACGATCTGTGGCGCAAATTCGGGGATCTTGGTCTTTTGGGCATGACGGTTCCCGAAGAAGATGGCGGTACGGGTCTTGGCTATCTCGAACATGTGATCGCGATGGAAGAAATCAGCCGGGCTTCGGCCTCGGTTGCGCTTTCATATGGGGCGCATTCCAACCTGTGCGTCAACCAGATCAAACGCAACGCCAATGCCGAACAAAAGGCAAAATACCTGCCCAAACTGATCAGCGGCGAACATATCGGCGCCCTTGCCATGAGCGAGCCGGGCGCTGGTTCGGACGTGGTATCGATGAAGCTTCGCGCCGAGAAAAAGGGCGATCGTTTCATCCTCAATGGCAACAAGATGTGGATCACCAACGGCCCGGATGCCGACACGCTGGTGGTCTATGCCAAAACCGATCTCGATGCCGGACCCAAGGGCATTACCGCCTTTATCATCGAAAAAACCTTCAAGGGGTTCTCGACGGCGCAAAAGCTAGACAAACTGGGTATGCGCGGTTCGAACACCTGTGAGCTGGTGTTTGAAGATTGCGAAGTGCCCGAAGAAAACATTCTGGGTCAGCTCAATGGCGGTGTCCGCGTTCTGATGAGCGGCCTTGATTATGAACGTGCGGTTCTTGCGGCGGGCCCCACCGGGATCATGCGCGCCTGCATGGATGTGGTTGTGCCCTATATCCATGAACGCAAACAGTTCGGTAAGGCGATCGGCGAGTTCCAGCTGATGCAGGGCAAAATCGCCGATATGTATACGACCATGAATGCCTGCCGTGCCTATGTCTATGAGGTCGCCAAGGCCTGTGATCGCGGTGAAACATCGCGCAAGGATGCGGCCGGTGTGATCTTGTATGCCGCAGAAAAGGCCACCTGGATGGCGCTTGAAGCCATTCAGACCCTTGGTGGCAACGGCTATATCAATGAATATCCGACCGGCCGGTTGCTGCGCGATGCCAAGCTTTACGAAATCGGGGCAGGTACCAGCGAAATTCGCCGTATGCTGATTGGCCGTGAACTGTTTGGTGAAACCGCATAATTGCGGTTTCCCGTTAACTGATCCCCCAGAAAGACCATAAGGACCCACATCATGACCAGTTCCGATCCGGTTGTTATCGTATCGTGCGCCCGTACCGCCATGGGCGGTTTGCAGGGCGATTTTGCCACCGTTACTGCTGCCGAACTTGGCGGTGTCGCCATCAAGGCAGCACTTGAGCGCGGTGGTGTTTCGCCAGATGACATTGACGAAGTCATCATGGGCAATGTTCTTCCCGCCGGTCAGGGGCAGGCCCCGGCACGCCAGGCGGCCTGGAATGCGGGTATCCCGCGTTCGGCCGGGGCGACCACGATCAACAAGATGTGCGGATCAGGCATGAAGGCCGTGATGTTTGCCCATGATACGCTGGTTGCCGGTGGGGCCGATGTCATGGTGGTCGGCGGTATGGAAAGCATGACCAATGCGCCGTTCCTTCTGCCGAAAATGCGGTCTGGCAACAAATATGGTCATGACGTTGTCTATGATCACATGGCACTTGATGGTCTTGAAGATGCCTATGACAAGGGCCGGGCCATGGGCACCTTTGCCGAGGCAACGGCGGAAAAATACAGTTTTAGCCGCGAGGCACAGGATGACTATGCCATCACGTCTCTGACCCGTGCGCAGAATGCGGCCAGCGCCGGTCATTTCAAGGATGAAATCACCCCGGTAACCTTCAGTACCCGCAAGGGCGAGGTCACCATTGATGCCGATGAACAGCCACCAAAAGCCAAACCGGAAAAAATCCCGACCTTGCGTCCGGCCTTTGCCAAGGATGGCACGGTGACCGCCGCGCATTCCGCATCGATTTCCGATGGGGCGGCTGCCCTTGTGATGATGCGTGCGTCCGAGGCCAAAAAGCGCGGGCTGACGCCGCTTGCCAAGATCGTTGGTCAGGCCACCCACGCCCAGGAACCGTGCTGGTTCACAACCGCCCCGATTGACTCGATCAAAAAGGTTCTGGCCAAGGCCGGCTGGGGCAAGGATGACGTCGATCTTTGGGAAATCAACGAGGCCTTTGCCGTTGTTGCCATGGCCGCCATGCGCGATCTTGAGCTTGATCACGGCAAGGTCAATGTCCATGGCGGTGCCTGTGCACTTGGCCATCCGATTGGCGCAACCGGTGCGCGTTTGCTGGTGACGCTGATCCATGCGCTGAAAACCCATGGCGGGTCAAAGGGCGTGGCATCACTTTGCATCGGTGGGGGCGAGGCAACGGCCGTTGCGATCGAGCTGATCTGAACGCCGTTGTGATGTCGTTTAAACCGGTTCTAAAAAGTCTGAGATTGGGGGCTACCAACTTGCGCGAATTCACCTTATTTTGTCGCCAGACATAACGATGGAATAGAGGAATTCGCGCGATGACAAAGTCGACTGTGGATCGGATGCTTGCCGGCTTTAAAAGCTTCAAGGCGATGTATTACGAACAGCGCCCTGAACGCGTTGAAGATCTGGTGAATATGGGCCAGAAGCCCGAAGTGCTTCTGATTGCATGTTCGGACTCCCGGGTTGATCCGGCCATCCTGACCAATGCCGAACCGGGCGAAATGTTTGTTATCCGAAATGTGGCAAACCTTGTTCCGCCCTACGAGCCCGATGAAAACTATCACGGTACCTCCTCGGCGATCGAATTTGCGGTCCGCGACCTTAAGGTCAAGGATATCGTCATTCTCGGTCACTCGGCCTGTGGGGGCATGGCGGCACTGGTCGAACATGGCGAGGCCGGCAAAGTGCCGGACCGCGACTTTATCGGTGAATGGGTCAGTATCGCAAAATGCTGCCTGCATCATGGCCCTGATGTCGACAAGGTTTCGCGTCATTCAATTCGCAATTCGTTGCAAAACCTGATGTCGTTCCCGTTCATCAAGGAACGGGTCGAAGCCGGCGATCTTAACCTTCATGGTTGGTGGTACGGCATGAAAGAAGGCATCCTGTGGCGTTTCGACGCCGAACAGGACAAGTTTATCAAGGGCGAAGAATAAGCCCGGTCTGATCTGCGGGTGACCCACGGGGTCACAGCCTGTTTTGATCGCATGGCCGGTGCGTCGCCCAACCGGGAGGGGCACCGCCATGCGGTTGGAAGAACATCAGATCATGGTGCGCGATACCGCGCGTGAGTTCGCCGAAAATGAACTCAAACCCAATGCGGCAAAATGGGATACCCATCACACTTTCCCGGCCGAGGCGATAGCCGGTCTGGGCGAGTTGGGCTTTCTCGGCATGCTGGTGCCCGACGAATATGGCGGGGCGGGGATGGACCATGTCGCCTATGCGCTGGCGCTCGAAGAAATTGCTGCGGGCGACGGGGCAACATCGACCATCATGTCGGTGCATAATTCGGTCGGCTGCATGCCGATCCTGAAATTCGGCACCGAAGAACAGAAACAGAAATTCCTGGTCCCGATGGCGCAGGGCGAAAAGATCGGTGCATTCTGCCTGACCGAACCACAGGCCGGGTCCGATGCCAGTGCGCTTAAAACCCGTGCGGTGCGCGATGGTGATCACTGGATCATCAACGGGGCAAAGCAATTTATTACATCCGGCTCCGAAGGTGACATTGCCATCGTCTTTGCGGTGACCGACCCGACCGCAGGCAAGCGCGGCATTTCAGCTTTTATCGTGCCGACCGATACACCGGGCTATGTGGTGTCGCGGGTTGAGGAAAAGCTGGGTCAGAATGCTTCGGATACCTGCCAGATCACCTTTGTTGAATGCCGGGTGCCCGATGAAAATATGCTGGGCGAGGAAGGGCAGGGCTATAAAATCGCGCTGGCCAATCTTGAAGGCGGGCGCATCGGCATTGCCGCCCAGTCGGTCGGCATGGCGCGTGCGGCATTTGATGCGGCACGTGATTACGCCAATGAGCGCGAAACATTCGGCAAAAAGATCATTGAACATCAGGCCGTGGCATTCCGCCTTGCCGATATGGCGACCAAGATCGATGCCGCACGGCTTCTGGTTCATCGTGCGGCCGAATTGCGCGATGATCACAAGCCCTGTTTGACCGAGGCCTGCATGGCCAAGATGTTTGCATCCGAAATCGCCGAGGAAGTCTGTTCTGCCGCGATCCAAATCCATGGCGGATACGGTTATCTAAAGGATTTCCCGGTGGAGCGCATCTATCGCGATGTTCGGGTCTGCCAGATTTACGAAGGCACATCCGACATTCAGCGTATGGTGATTGCGCGGGCTTTGGCGGATTGACGAAGGTGCACGTCGGCTGACTGTTTAGGTTGGTGGCGGGGCAAAGCGTGCGAGAAGGCGTTCCGCACGTGGTAGAGCATCATGCAGGAACTGTTTGGGTTCGCGCAGCCATAGCCCGTCAATTTGCCGTGATTTTTCCTCGTAAATCAATACGTCGCGCGGGATTGGTTTAATCTCTGCATCCCAGTTTGCCCAGCGTTGGCGGGCGTGGCGAAAACAGTGATCGATGAATTTCTGGCGATGACTGTAGCCGTGATAGTCGAAAATCCAGTCATCCCACGCAATGACAATATGATTGCCGGTAAAGCCCTTATGCGGGTGAAGCCATAAAGGCGTCATCTGGTCGCTGCCGTAACGCATGAGAAACGCGTGGGCAAGGATGTGGCAGGCGCCGCAGGCAAAGAACACGCGATCTGGCAGGCTCCAGCGCATCACCGGATCACTCTTGCGGTAGTTCGGTGTTCTGGGTTGGTACATCGCCGTAAATCCTGAAGGCCGGGAGATGCCAAAACAAAACACCCCGAACCGTGAGAATATCGTGGTCCGGGGTGTCTGCATAGATCAGGTGTATCAAGTGGGGCGTATGCGCACTCAGAACTGATATTGCAGGCCGATCAAGATTTCATGTGCCCGCAGGTCGAACCTGGTTGCTTCAAGCTTGGTCGCAGTGGCGCCGTTGATATATGTGTCACCGCCACGCACTTCTCCCATGTCTAGATAGCGGTAAGACAGATCAAGTTTCCAATGGTCGGAAATCGCGTATCCCACGCCCGCGCCAATCTGCCAGGCAATGTCGTTATGCGTATCACCACGAATGAAAGTACTGTCCGGGAAGAAAAGCTTCTCTGTTTTGTTCCGCGCCCAACCAATGCCACCTTGCAAGTAGGGGGAGAAAGCCCCCACATCAACACCGGCAATGCTCAACGGATCGACATAAACGTTCATCATCGTCGTCCAGTTGGACGTCTCGAAGGCGCCGTCATTTAGTTTATTGACTGCTTTGTTCGGAATGCCGTCCGCGTCACGATAGTCCTCTGCTGCGGACAGTTGGGCGCCATACGATACAGTGATGTCGGTCCGTAGATAGTCCGTAAGGTTCAGCCCAGCGCCAATCTGGTAACGTTGCCCTTTATACCTTGCCAGTTCGACACTGTCGCGCTCAGCACTGTCGAAAAAATCGTCCCGATCGTCAATGGTCATGGAGTAACCAAGGTCGGCGCGAAGATATGGGCTGAGTTGCCATTCCTCGGCGCTCGCCGTTTTGGTCAATCCGGTAAGGCCAACTGCCAGCAGCATGGTGCCGAGAGCAGATTTGCACGCGAATTGACCAAGTTTAGGGGCGAAAGAGATCGATAACATTGAGGTGTAACCCATGTGAGATGTTGATTTTTATGATTCAACTAAACCTACAAGTATGCTGCAACGCAATGACAATTGAATGATTGTCAGAAATTGACAGAATTTAACTGGCTTTACTGACTAGCGGCGCGTGGAAAGCTGGTGCTTTTCAATCAGTCTGCGGAACTGGTGATAGTTCAGATCGAGCGCCTTGGCGGCTTCGGTCTGGTTGTTGGCGTTTTGGGCAAGGGCCTGTTTCAGCAATGTGATTTCGAAGTCCGCGACCTGTGATTTGAAATCGGCGGTTCCGCTTGATGTTATGGCGGGGATATCGGTCTGTGGGCTGGTTGGTGTGGTATTGCGGTCGGTTTCTGACCAGATGCCTTCGAACGGATCAAGGGTGATGGTGGCAAGCGGTGCGGTGTCATCATCGGCAAGATAGATGCTGCGTTCAATCGCGTTGCGCAGTTCGCGGATATTGCCCGGCCAGTCATGATGCAAAAGCTGATGGGTGGCATGGGTGGAAAAGCCCGCAAAAACCGTGCGGCCAAGGCGCTTGGTCATATCAAGCGCGAACTGTTCGGCCAGCAAAAGTATATCATCAGACCTTTGGCGGAGCGGCGGGACGGCGATGACGTCAAAGGCGAGGCGATCCAGAAGATCGGCGCGGAACTTCCCGGTTTTGGCCAGTTCGCGCAGGTTTTCATTTGTCACACCAATGACGCGGGTATCAACATCAATGGTGTCCGACCCGCCAACGCGTTCGATTTCACCATATTCGACAACCCGCAGAAGTTTTTCCTGAACCACGGGGCTGGCGGTGGCGATTTCATCCAAGATGATAGTCCCGCCATGGGCACGTTCAAACCGCCCGATATGACGTTTGGTCGCCCCGGTAAAGGCGCCGGATTCGTGGCCGAACAGTTCGGTATCAAGCAGGGTTTCGGATAGGGCCGCACAATTGACCTTGACCAGCGGGCCGCCCCAGCGGCGTGACAGGTAATGCAGGCGGGCGGCAATCAGTTCCTTGCCCGATCCGCGTTCGCCAATGACAAGGCACGGCCGATCAATCGGCGCCAGACGCGAAACATGTTCGAGGGCGGCCAGAAATACGGGGTCTTCGCCCAATATCGGTTGCAAGCTGTCCATTTCGCGAAAAACGTTATCGGAAAACGACAATAATGTCGCGATAAATGTAATGTTCTGAGGTGGGGAATTTGTAAGTTATTGATTTTATTCAGTTCCAAAACTGGCACGGCATTTGAAATAGAGAATGCAGAAGTTTTACCGTCCCCCGATGAAGTAAGGAGATCAGACAATGGGCGTGTTTTCGCGTTTGTCCGATATCGTAAATGCCAACATCAACGCGCTTCTGGATCGTGCAGAAGATCCGGAGAAAATGGTGCGCCTGATGATCCAGGAAATGGAAGATACGCTGGTTGAAGTCCGGTCCGCTGCCGTCAAGGCGATCGCCGACAAGAAGGAAGTCGAGCGCAAGCTTAAAAAACTGCATGACGGTCAGCTTGAATGGGAAACCAAAGCCGAGTTTGCCGTTTCCAAAGGCCGTGATGATCTGGCCAAGGGGGCGCTGATGGCGCGCCGCCGTCTGGCCGATCAGAGCGTTGTGCTTGAGCGCGAGCTTGAAGTGATCGAGGAAACCCTTGGCAAATTTGACGAGGATCTCAACAAGTTGCAGAACAAGCTCAATGAAGCAAAAGGCAAACAGCGTGCGGTGGAAATCCGTATGCAGACCGCTGAAAAGCGTGTCAAAATGAAAGAAAAGCTTCATTCCGGTCAGATTGACGAAGCGCTTCTGCGTTATGAGCAGATGGAACGCCGGATTGACGAGCTTGAAGCCAATGCGGACTCCTGGGACCTTGGTCGCGGGCAGAGCCTTGAAGAGCAGTTCGAGGATCTTGAAGCCGAGCTCGGGATCGAAGATGATCTCAAAGAGCTTAAGGCGCGCGTAAAGAAAGATAAATAATCATTGGTTTGTGTGTTTCGGCACGTAGGCCAGCACAAGGAAGAAGCTGTCAGATATGTGGGCGATTGCCGTACCCTTGATTGTATTCGTTGCCGTTGTTGGCCCGGTCTGGGTGGTGTTTCATTACATCACCGTCTGGAAGCGGATGAAGGCAGAGCAACGCGCACAGAACCCCGAACAAACCGCCCGTGAACAGGAAATGGTGGCGGGGCTCAAAAAGCGGGCAGCGAAGCTTGAATCCCGTGTCGAAACACTTGAACGCCTGTTAGATGCCGAGGTTGCCGAATGGAGGAACAGGATATGACTGCCCAGCAAGCTGCTGCCGGAAACGGATTTGGGCGCGGTCACACGAAAAACGCGCGTCACGGATGCCGGTTTGCCAATCACAGTCACGATGGCAAGAAATGCCACGGGGTGATCGGGCGGACCACGCGGGGAATTTCCCAGGCCTTTGGCATTCCGCGCAAAGGGGTTCTGGTTGCTTTCATTCTGATCCTGATTTTCAGTTTCCCGGTCGGGGTGATGTTGTTTGGTCTTGCATGGGCCTATGTGCATCATCCGGAATGGTTTGACGGATTGCGTGGCAAGTTGCGCGGATCATCGCGCCGTGCCCAGGCCAAAGCCCAGGCCCGTGCGACCAAAACCGATGACACGCATGACAACCCGACCGTGGGTGTCGATTACGAAGAAAGCTGGATGGAAGAACTGCGCGAGCAGTTTGACGATCTGGAACGCCGCACCGGATCGATGGAAAGCTTTGTGGCGTCCGGCGATTATCAGGTCGCATCCGAACTTGAGAAAATGAAAAAAGACGACGCATCGCACGCCGCCAAAAAGGACGGTGATGATGCCAATAAACCCGAAGAACCAAAGGCATAAGTCTTTGGCCTGACGGTCCAGAAGATTGACGGCGGTTTCAGCTTTCCCCAATCCCCCCTCGCGTTTTAACGCAATGAGGTCGCCGTCAAACATAAAACCGGATCACATGCGTGGTCCGGTTTTTCTTTTTGTTCGCAATTCCTTGCGGAAAAATTCCCAAATAGCGTTTATCACTATACCTAATTTAAAGGTTTTACCGGCAAAGTCGGCGAAAAGGCCCATATATGGGATGCTGCTTTTGGGGAATTATGCATGGCGACCATGATTGAACATCCCGGCGAACAGGATTTCCTGCACCGGTTGCTGCTGGATAATCCGTGGTGGGACGGGGTCACCGATGATGTGGTGCAGGGATTGCCCCAGCGCGCCTTTTTCAAGCGGTTCTGGTCGGCCATTGAAAAGCATGACGGGCAAAAGGCCGTGGTCCTGACCGGCCCGCGCGGGGTTGGCAAAACCGTGATGTTGCGCCAGGCGGTGGCCGAGCTTTTGAATGCCGATACGCCAAGGCGCCATGTTTGCTATATCTCGCTGGAACACCCGCTGTTTCTGGAAATTGATCTGCCGCGGTTGCCAAAATTACTGCGATCGATGCGCGGTATTTCGGCTGATCATCCGTTATGGCTTTTTATCGACGAGGTTTCCTATCAGCGTGATTGGGAGGACCGGCTTGCACGGTTGATCGTTGCCGATCCGATGCTGCGCGTGGTGGCGGTCAGTGCGCTCGCCCCCGGTGCCGACAGTGCCGGGCATATTCAAAGCCTGTTTTTACCCCCGTTCAGCTTTGCCGAATATCTTGAGCAAAAGGGCATTGCCCCAAGTGACGTTTTGCCCGAAACGCCGAATGTCGGGCGTTATACCGCCGATGTGCCGGACGGTCTGGTTGCGCTCAATGATCTGTTTGAAGATTACATCAATGAAGGCGGCTTCCACGATGCCAATGGCGAAGCCGGGGCCATTCACCGATCCCTTCATTCCGATCTGCCGGGGCTGCACGGGATTTCAAGCCCGTCGGACCTGCATCGGTTGTTTGCGCTTCTGGCCTATAATACCGGGTCGGAATTCTCGATCGAGACTTTGGCGCGTGAGCTTGATATCGCAAAAAACACGTTGCGCCGGTATCTGGAATATCTTGAAAGTGCCTGGCTTGTGCGCCGTCTGGAACGTGTTGATCAGGATGCCAAGCCGTTCCAGCGTGCGGTGGCGTTCAAGGTCCATCTGATCCATCCGGGATTGCGCAGTGGTCTGATTGGCGGGCGGGCATCTGATAGTGCGACGATCACGCGACTGGCCGAAACCGCGATCCAGACCCAGTTTTTGACATCGAGTGTCGGGATGGAAAGCCTGTATTATGCGCGCTGGGGCCATTACGAGGTGCCGTTTGTGTTCCTTGATCGCCGGTCGGGCACACCGTTATTTGCCTATCACTGTCTGTGGCGCGATGAGGCAATCCGCAAGCCCAAAGAAATCCGCGCATTGGTCAATTTCCGGGGCAGTCATGCCTTGCCACTGGGGGCGTTTGTTCTGACCAAGGCGCAATGGCATGGCGGCAAACTGGGCGGTGTCCCGATGCGGTTTGAGCCGGCCAGTGTTCTGGCACTGCGGATCGGGCTTGAATTTTCACAGCTTTAACCTTGCCGATCAGGAGGCGTTCCGTTGGGCATGTTCGGGTCTCGGATGATGGTACGGGTCTCAATGATCTCGCAGGTCTTGCAGATCGGGGCAGTGTCGTGCGTTCTGATGCTGTCGGGGATTGCTCGGGCTGATCAGATTTGCCCGGCCAAGCCGCATTGGAGCAATACCGAGCCTGCGATCAATCTGGCGCATGTGTTTTGTGGCGAAGTGAAATCCAATGGCCGTGCCGCCGGGTTTCATGCCCGGCCGGGCGGGATTAATCCGGGATCGGTCAGATCGGTCGACATCACCCAGCCCGCCAATGCGAACGGGGTGTATGCCGGGATGGTGACTTTTGCCAATCCTGATGCCAGGTCGGGCGGATCGGGTGGGCGTGATCCGGTGAAGTTTTCAAGCATCTTTCCCGACAGCTGTGATGATGATCAGATCGTGGCATCGATCCTTTATGCCTATGAAAATCGTATGGACTGTCCGGCGGGATCGCCCGGTTGGTGGCAATGCGGACTGAACCGGCCGATGGATGCCGCGTCATCGGTCGGGCTTTGTGTGGGTGATGATCCAGACGGGGTTTTCATGATTGCGATCGGGTTGCTGCGTGACGGGCGGATCAACACCGCCTTTCCGCTGCGCTAGGGGCAGGATCAGGATCAGGGGGATCGGGTGATGTGCGCAGACAGGACGGGTGAACTTATGGTTCCCGATTGGCCGGGGCGGCGGGCGGATGATCCGGGCCATGACCGGATTGCCGCGATGCTGGTTCTTGATATTGGCAATGCACCGCAATGGGCGGGGCGGGTCGCGCGCGAGATCGAGGATGTGGTTACAGGGACATCAAGTGGTTGGGAAATGGTGATGAATGCCCATATCCTTACTGTGGGCAAAGACAAATCGGGCATATCATCAGCCGATGACACCATGGGGGATGATCCGGTCGAGGTTGCGACCGCGGACCTTATGGCGGCAATGGCAGCCTGGATTGAGCGGATTGAGCAGGGCGCATCGTAAAATGGCGTGTTTGTCAGGTCGGATCGGACCGGAAAGGGAATGCGGGCGGCAGATGGGGCTGTTTTTCACAAAGGCACAAGGCGGTATCGGGCAACTGGCAACGCGGATCTGTGTTGTCGGGCTGATGGCTGTGATGGTGGTTGGCGCGGGCATCGGGACGGCCAGCGCCCAGGGGAATGGCAAGGATCCGGGCGATCCGCTTGAGATCTTTTTGCATCAATATCTTGAACATGCGGGGCTTCCGGGCGGGGTGATCGGCATCGGATATGGCAGCGGACAGGTGCGCTATGCCGCCAGCGGATATGCAACGGTTGGTCCCGATGTCGGCATGACGGCAGATCGGCAGTTTTATATCGGGTCGCTGACCAAAATGATGACGGCGGTTGTGACCCTGCAACTGGCATCGGAAAAACGGATCAATCTGTCCGATCCGATTGCCAAATATTTGCCCGAAGAATTCGAAGGCCGGATTGCCAATGCCCGAAATGCGACCATTCGTGACCTTTTGCGCAACAGTTCAGGCATTCCAGATTATCTTGACGGGGAATTCTTTTTCCAGCTTGTCGGGCGTGATCCGCAGCATGGCTGGCGAAATGTCGAGTTGCTGCCACTGATTGCCGATCGTGACGCCTATTTCGAAGCGGGGAAAAGCTATGCCCCGTCAAACAGCAATTTCATCCTGCTGGGCGTGATGATCGAAGCGGTCGAAGGCGATCATATCGAAAAGGTATTTAACCGCCGCATTTTCGAGCCGGCCGAAATGGCCAATACATCCTTTGGCCGCTATCCGCGACCGGATCTTTTGGCCCATGGTTTTGATGATGCGGACGGGGACGGGCAGCTTGAAGATGTCACGGATTTCGATGTCGGCGATCAGCTTGCCGATGGCGGGGTGATTTCAACGGCCGAGGATATGGTAAAGTTCGCGCGTGCCCTGTTTGTTGACGGGGTGTTGCTGGGTCCCAATGCGATCAAGCGTGCGACTTCTGATACGGCCTTTGCCGGTGAAGGGTCTTATGGCTATGGGCTTATGATCGGGTCAAGTGACTGGGGGCCGGTTTGGGGGCATGACGGGATCTATTTCGGCTATTCCGCCGAATTTTCATGGTTCCCCGATCAGGATACGGTGGTGGTCTTTCTGGCAAATGGCCGCGCCCTTAACGAGGTCCCCAATGTCACGGGGATGCTGATGACCGGGATATTTGGCAAGCCGCAATAGCGATATGTGCGAAATGTGCGAAGGCCATTGCGGTGCCGATCAAATGGATGGTCACATTGGCGGTTGGCTTTCTTGATCAAGAAGTGCGCTGCTTTGGCGGACCTGAAGGGCGGGTTCTTCGGCAATCACGACATTCTGCCCCAGTGCATAATTGCGCAATTGGCGGTAAACCAGTTCCCCGATCCGATAGAAATCAATGGCGACATAGCCGTCAATCGTGCCATTGGCAGTCAATTCTTCCTGTTCGTCGGTCGGGCTGCCGGTTGCCATGAACAGTTTGGGCGCGCGCGGGCCCGATGCGGTGATTATTTTGCTCAGCCGTTTGGTGTCGCCCAGAAGCCAGTCACCGACCGGCACAATGAAATCAAGTGTCGGGTTCTGAATTGCCTGGGACAATTGTGCAAGGCCGAGTTCCTCGTCACCGCGATTGAAAAGCGGGCAGCGTTCATCTTCGCGCCAGCCATTTTCCCCCTTAAGGGCTGCTGGCGGATGAAGGGGGGCTGGCATGTCATCGGGAACCGGAAGTGTCCCGCGCAAGGTATGGCGAATGCCGGCAATCCGTTCATTGAGATTGGGGTCAAAGCGGCCGCCGCTGATGATGCAGATCCGTGCGCCATCAGGGCGGACAGATTTAAGCAATTCGGCAAGCCGGGTGCCGATTTCAAAATTGTTGGGCCCGATATAGGTCCGGCGCAAATGGCGGTCCGGATTTTCAAGATCGGAATCAAACGTGATGACGGGGATTTTGTTGGCGCGTGCTTTTGGCAGGCCGTCCTGGGCGATGAAGGATGAATTGGTTACCGAAATCGCAATGCCGTCGACATTCATGTCGATGGCATTGTGAATGGCATCGCGCTGTCCGCGGAAATAGCCGATCTGTGTGTCACCCATATGCAGGCATTCGTCACCGTTGCGCAGGGCCGCATCATGGCAGCCGCGCCAGGCGGTGATGAAATTGACATCTTCGATGTCCTTGGAAATCAGGCTGAATTTAAGGGATCTGGCCGATGCCATCTGTGCGCACAGGCACAGCATGAACAGGGTCAGGATAGCGGCTGTCATTCCAGATCGCGTGATGGGTAGTGATGCGAACATTTTGGCTCCGGTGATGGAGCCAGGCTATTCTCCCACCCGGTATTTTTACCGGCTTTTTCTGATGATACGGGCATACGGCGATGCCGGATCGTTTCTGCGCTTATATGTGGTTACGGGGGATATGTTTGACCACCATTAGTGGTTGCTAAATTTCATCATGCATTCGGCGCATAACTGATAGAATGATAATAGTTAGAATCCTAACTAATTTTCTGGTATCATCAGGGTCATGGAAAATATTGACCTTGAAACCCCTTATTTGACCCTTGGCAGTGCGCTGATGCGCGTCGCCCGGTGCTGGCAGCGTGAAGTCAATCGTACCCTTGCCGCGCATGGCCTTTCACAAACCATGGTGATGCCGCTGATTGTTTTGCATCGCAGCCGCGGTGCGGTCCGGCAGGGCGTGATTGCCGACGAAATCGGTGTTGAAGGCCCGTCACTTGTCCGGGTCATCGATCAGCTTGAACGGGACGGATTGATTTCGCGGGTCTGCGACCCGACGGACCGCCGGGCCAAGATGGTGGCGCTTACCGATGCGGGCAAAGAAAAGGCATCCGAGATCGAGGTGCTGCTGGGTGCGTTGCGCGGGGAAATTACGGCCGATATTCCAACCGAAAAACTCAACATTACCCTTGAAGTCATGCGCGCCCTGCTTGACCAGTTGGCGCAGCGTGACAAGGCCGAGTAGGAGGATGTGGCATGTTAAGCACAATCCTTTCATTGCGCCCCAAAGCGACCGACTGGCTGTTTTCCGTTAAAACATTTGCCGCATCGATCCTGGCACTTTTCATTGCGCTTGCGTTTGATCTGGACCGCCCGGTCTGGGCCATGGCGACGGTATATATCGTCGCCCACCCGTTATCGGGCGTTTTGGCATCAAAGGCGGTTTATCGCGTTCTTGGCACCATTCTGGGCGGGGTGGCTGCGGTCATTTTTGTGCCCAATCTTGTCAGTGCGCCGGTTTTGCTGTCGCTGGTGCTGGCGATCTGGGTGGGGGGATGTCTGTTCCTGTCGCGCCTTGATCGCACGCCGCGCAGTTATCTTTTCATGTTGGCGGGCTATACCGCGGCCATTGTCGGGTTTCCGTGCGTTGGCGATCCGACCGCGGTTTTCACGACAGCGATTGCACGTTGCCAGGAAATCAGTCTTGGCATTATCTGTGCGACGCTGGTCAGCCATATCGTTTTTCCCCGTCATATCGGTCCGGTGATTGCCGCACGTATTGATGGCTGGATGGGTGATATCGCCAAGCTGGCCGATCAAAGTTTTGATCCCGATACCGATGCGGACAGCCTGCATAATGAACGCGCGCGCATTGCGGCTGATCTTGGGGAATTGCACGGGCTTGCCTTGCATCTGGGATATGAAAAATCCGGTTTTGCCGGGCGGACCCGACAGTTGCATGCCCTGCAAAGTGTGGTCGCGGCCCTGCTTCCGGTTTTGTATGGCATTCATGACCGGCTGATTGCGATCAAGGGCGAACTTGGCACCCTGCCAGATGATGTGACCGCCATCCTTGAAAATATCACGGCCCACATCAAGGCCCCCAGCCATGACCAGGGGCGGTTAGGTGCACTTCACCACGATATTGATGTCTTTGCCGCGCGGGTTGCACAGGAGCGCGACTGGGCAGGGCTGCTTCAGATCAATCTGGCCAACCGGTTGCACCGTTTCCTTGATTTCCATGATGATTGCCGCACCCTTTGGGACGGTATCCGTGCAGGCGAGGTGCCGGCAGATGTTCTTGATCGCTGGCAGGAAGGGGCCAGGGCATCGGCCCTGCATCGCGATTATGGTGCGGCCTTTCGCAGCGGGCTGACTGCATTGATTGCCACAGTCATCGTGTGCGGTTTCTGGATCGCATCAGGTTGGCCAAGCGGATCGACAGCAGCGATGATGGCCGCCGTCGGGGCAAGCATCATGTCGTTTCTGGATAACCCGGTCCCGGCCCTTAAGGGGTTCATTCGCTATACCGCGCTGTCGGTGGCGGTGGTGCTGGTTTACAGTCTGGCAATCCTGCCCGGGATTGACGGGTTTGCGTTGCTGGTCATGGCCTTTGCGCCCTATTTCATCTTGCTTGGTGTGTTGATGGCAACGCCGCAGACCTATGGGTTTGGACTGGCGATGCTGGTCAATGTGGTGATGATCCTGAATGTTGATACGGCCTATAGCAGCAATGTGTCTGCCTTGCTGGGCGGGGGGATTGCGTCACTGGCGGGGTTTGGTGTGGCAGCGATTGTCACGGCCTTTGTCCGGGTGGTACCCGTCGACAGTTTTATCCGCGGACTGGTGCAGGCCAACTGGCGTGACATTGCCGGGATCGCGCGGGGCACGTTGAACATTGCCCGTATGGTGATGATCCGCCGGCTTCTGGACCGTCAGGGATTGATTTTGCCGCGCCTTGCCATGGCGACACGCCATCGTGAAACCCTGATCCGGGTGATGCCCGAAGTTTCGATTGCGGCAAGTTTGTATGACCTGCGCCGGATCAGGCTGTTTGTTGATCGCGATATCAGCGCGCGTATCGATGTTCTGTTGCGCAATATTGCCCGGCATTTCGAAGCCCGCCTTGATGATTTTGACCGTGCCCCGGATACCAAAATCCTGGCCGAGGTCGATAACATCCTTGGACTGGTTACCGTCATGCGGGATGACGAGCAGCGGCAAAAACTTCTGATCCCGCTTGTGGCATTGCGCCGGACACTTTCGAAAACCGATGCGCCGAAACTTGATCGCGCCGCCGGGAATGCGAACAGCCCGATGCCCTTGTCCCCCGAAATCGGAGAAATCGCATGATTGCGCCAACTCTTAATATCTATGGCCTGTTTGTTCCGGCATTGCTTGGACTGGCACTGGCAGCATGGGCATGTCTTTCGCTTGCCCGTATCGGTCTGATGCGGATCGGTTTTTACAAAATAACCGTTCATCCCGCCCTGACCGATCTTGCGCTTTATGTGCTGATCCTGACCGGACTTTCGGCGCTGTTCATTCAATAGGTGATGAAATGAAAACCGCTTTGACCAAAAGCCTGCGTATCGGATTTACGCTTTTACTTGTTGTTGCCGCCATTGCCGGTGGTGTGCATCTTTATGATTACTACATGAACGAACCCTGGACCCGCGATGGCCGGATCAGTGCCGATGTGGTGTCGATTGCGCCCGACATTGCCGGGCTCGTGGCCGAGGTAAAGGTCACCGACAACCAGCCGGTCAAGGCAGGGGACGTTTTGTTCACCATTGATGGCGCGCGCTATCAGGTGGCCGTCGATCAGGCGCGCGCAAAACTTGAAAGTGCCAAGGCCGCCCGTGATCAGGCCGCACGCGAGGTCAATCGTTATGGCGGGCTTGATAGTGCCGTGGTGTCAGCCCAGAAAAAGGAACAGGTCAAAACCGGCCTTGCAACCGCTCAGGCCGCCCTTGATCTGGCTAAGGCCGATCTTGATCTGGCGGAATTGAATCTGTCGCGCACCCGCGTTGTGGCGCCGGTGGATGGTGTGGTTACCAACTTTTCGCTGCGTCCGGGCAATTATGTTGGTGCCGGAACCGCGATTGCCGCCCTTGTCGACAGCAGTTCGTTCTATGTCGCTGGCTATTTCGAAGAAAACAAATTGCCGCGCATTGCGATTGGCGATCGCGTCAAGGTCAGCCTGATGGGTGAAGACCGCCCGATTGACGGCCATGTCGCAAGCATCGCAAGCGGCATTCAGGATAGCGAACGGTCAGGCAGTTCTGCCGGTCTGGCACAGGTCAAACCGACCTTCAGCTGGGTCCGGCTGGCCCAGCGCGTTCCGGTTCGCGTTGCCCTTGATCACGTGCCCGAAGGTGTGAAGCTGGTCGCCGGGCGGAGTGCGGTCGTTACCATCGAACAGGAAAGTGTCCCGTCTGATGACGGGCTGAACATCAGCAGGCTGTTCTGATCCTGTGCGGTGATTTTGGCATGATGCAGTGCAAAAAGTGACTTGCAGTGCAAAACAAGTTTGGGTAATTTTCGTAAAAATTAACGTCAAATATTGAACGAAAATTATCAAACGGGAGAAACCTGATGGCTGCAGCCCCACGTCCGCGCCGCTCTGTGCTTTATATGCCGGGATCGAATGCCCGTGCACTGGAAAAAGGCAGGAGCCTTCCGGCCGATGGCCTTATTCTTGATCTTGAAGATGCGGTTGCCCCGGATGCCAAGGATACCGCGCGTGACCAGATCGTCGCCGCCCTTGCCGAGGGCGGATATGGGAAACGTGAAATCCAGATCAGAACCAATGGCCTGAATACCCCGTGGGGCTATGCCGATATTGTTGCGGCGTCAAAGACGTCTGCCGATGCGATCCTGCTGCCCAAGGTCGAAAGTGCCGATACGGTCCGTCAGGTCGCCAATATCATGGAGGCCGAGGGGGCCCATGCCGGCATGACCATCTGGTGCATGATGGAAACGCCGCTTGCGATGCTGAATGCCAAGGAAATAGCCGGTGCGCACCCGCGACTGGGCGGTTTTGTCATGGGGACGTCGGATCTGGCCAAGGATCTGAACTGTGCCCATACCCCGGACCGTTTGCCAATGATCACAAGTCTTGGTCTTTGCCTGTTGGCCGCGCGTGCCTATGGGTTGGCGATCCTGGATGGTGTGCATCTTGATCTGGGCGATGATGACGGGTTTGCGGCATCCTGCAAGCAGGGGCGCGAGCTTGGCTTTGATGGCAAGACGCTTATTCATCCCAAAACCATTGCGGCGGCCAATGCGGCCTTTGCCCCGGCCCAAAGCGAAATTGACTGGGCGCGGAAAATCATTGCCGCCCACCAAGAAGCAGCCGCCGCGGGCAAGGGGGTTGTCGTGGTGGATGGCAAGTTGATTGAAAATCTGCATGTGGTGTCGGCCAAGAAGCTGGTGGCGATGGCCGATCTGATTTCCGAAATGGATGCGAGCTGAAATCGGGCCGAAACGGTCCGCGTCCGATCCCGAAAACAGGCATGAAAAAGGCCGGCCGGGATCATTGCGGACCGAAATTGCAGGAACTTTGCCATTCAGGGAGGCTAGAAATGTCAAAGACCAATCCGGGTAATTATTTTGAGGATTTCCAGATCGGACAGGAAATCCGCCACGCCACACCGCGCACGATTACCAGTGGTGATGTCGCCCTTTATACCGGGCTTTACGGACCGCGCTTTGCGGTTCAGTCATCGGACGAATTTGCCCGTTCTATCGGGTTCCAGTCGGCCCCGGTCGATGATCTTTTGGCCTTTCACATGGTGTTTGGCAAAACCGTACCGGATGTGTCGCTTAATGCGGTGGCCAATCTTGGCTATGCGGGCGGGGTGTTCGGTGTGCCGGTTTATCCCGGTGATACGGTCAGTTCGGTCTCAACCGTGATCGGCTTGAAGGAAAATTCAAACGGCAAGACCGGTGTGGTTTATGTCAATTCCGTCGGACGCAATCAGCGCGGCGAGATGGTTCTCGATTACAATCGCTGGGTCATGGTGCGCAAGCGCGATGAAAATGCCCCGGCCCCTGAAACCGTTTTGCCCGAATTGCCCGGGATGGTCGCACCCGAGGCGTTTCAGATCCCTGTCGGTCTTGCGATGACATCCTATGAAACGCAGCTGGCCGGATCGCCGCATCGCTGGGATGACTATTATGTCGGCGAGAAGATCGATCATGTTGATGGCATGACGCTTGAAGAATCCGAACATCAGATTGCGACGCGACTCTATCAAAACACCGCCAAGGTCCATTTTGATCAGGTGGCGGCCAATGAAGGCCGGTTTGGCAAACGCCTGATTTATGGCGGACATATCATTTCACTGGCGCGCGCACTTTCATTCAACGGGCTTGGCAACGCATTCCGGATTGCCGCGATCAATGCCGGGGCCCATGCCAACCCGGCCTTTGCCGGGGATACGGTATTTGCATGGTCCGAGGTGCTTGGAAAATTCGAGCTGCCGGGCAGGCGGGATCTGGGGGCGTTGCGTCTGCGTCTTGTTGCGGTGCGCAACCGTCAGGCCAGTGATTTTCCGCTGCGTAGCGAGGATGGCAAATATCATCCCGATGTGTTGCTTGATTTCGATTACACGGTGCTGATGCCGCGGTGATCCTTGTGCGGGCCCCTGTTCCGGCCCTGTGTTGGTCCGGGGCTGTGGTCGGCTTTCCTTAACCGTTCTTTTGTGATGTCGGGGGTAATTTGACGCGGTCTGGCGTTCTGATCTTGATCAGGCGTTATCGCATCCACATGTGTTTGCAATAAATTCGGCCTGAACCAGGGGCAGTTTCCTTGCGTAAGAAGGTCTAATTGTGCAATTGCTAAATCCACGTTACGTCGTATGCGCGTCAAATGGATGACCCTGTGTTGTTCATTGAACCCTTCCCGCGGGGGTGTTTACGGCGTCTGAGAGGTCAACCTACGTAGTTAAACGGAGGCAGTTGAGGCGTTTTTGTCCTGAATTCTTTGGATTTAGAAGGGGTTCAGATTGACTCAAACCCGCTGCATGGGTAAATAAACCCTGCTTTCCCGCCAGCTACTTTGAGAAGAGGCAATTCCGCTATGAGCAAAGCCAATCGGCCGCTGTCTCCGCACTTGCAGGTGTACCGGCTTCCGATGACGGCAAAGATGTCCATCTCCTTCCGCGCGATGGGTGTCGGCCTTGCCATTGGTTTCGTATTTTTGGCGTCCTGGCTGATTGGTGCCGGCGCTGGTCGTGACGCCTTTAACGGCTATCACGCATTTTTCACCTCGTGGTTTGGTCTGCTGCTGCTGTTCGGTTGGACGGCGGCGTTTTATTACCACGCTTGCAACGGTATCCGTCACCTGATCTGGGATACCGGTCGCGGCCTGACGAATGAGGGTGCTGCCAAAGGCAACCCGATCGTCCTTGGCGCGGCAGTTGTGCTGACCATTATCACCTGGATCATCGGTCTGGCCTAAGGCCGGGCAAGAGGGGACAAACTTGTCATGAAGATGCAATCCGATCTAGGCCGTGTCCGCGGTCTCGGTTCTGCCAAAAGTGGCTCTTCGCACTGGTGGACCCAGCGCGTTACGGCTGCTGCGAACCTTCCGCTCGGCATCTGGTTCATTCTTTCGATTCTTGCAGGGCACACGGCCGATTACGATGCCGTTCACGCCTGGTTGAGCTCGTACTTCCACTCGACCATGATGATCCTTCTGATCATCAGCGTTGCTGTGCATTTCACGCACGGCCTGCAGGTCGTGATCGAAGATTATGTGCATAACCGTAAAGCAGAAGTGATTTCGCTGATGCTGATCAAAGCTGTTGCGGCGTTCCTGTCGGTTGCAGCCATCGTATCAGTCCTGCGTATCGTTTTTGCCGGAGCCTGAGCCAATGACTGAATCATATAAAATTATCGACCATAACTACGACGTCGTTGTTATGGGTGCGGGCGGCGCTGGTCTTCGCGCGACGCTGGGCACGGTTGAAGCCGGCCTGAAAACCGCATGTATCACCAAGGTCTTCCCGACCCGTTCGCACACCGTTGCTGCCCAGGGCGGTATCGGTGCATCCCTTGGCAACATGTCCGAGGATCACTGGCAGTGGCATATGTATGACACCGTCAAGGGTTCCGACTGGCTTGGTGACCAGGACGCGATCGAATATATGTGCCGTAACGCCGTTCCGGCGGTTCATGAACTTGAACATTACGGCATGCCGTTCTCGCGGACCGAAGATGGCAAAATCTATCAGCGTCCGTTCGGTGGCCACACCCGCGACCACGGCAAGGCGCCGGTTGAACGTGCCTGTGCTGCTGCTGACCGTACCGGTCACGCCATGCTGCATACGCTTTATCAGCAGTGCCTGAAGCACAAAGCCGAATTCTTTGTCGAATATATCGCCCTTGATCTGATCATGGATGACGATGGTTCGTGCAAAGGTCTGGTTGCCTGGGATCTTGATACCGGCGAACTGCACCGTTTCAACGCCAAGATGGTCATTCTGGCATCTGGCGGTTATGGCCGTGCATTCTTCAGCTGCACCTCGGCCCATACCTGTACCGGTGACGGTCATGGCATGGTGGCCCGTGCGGGTCTTGGTCTTCAGGATATGGAATTCGTTCAGTTCCACCCGACCGGCATTTACGGTTCGGGCTGCCTGATCACCGAAGGTGCCCGTGGTGAAGGTGGTTACCTGACCAACTCCGAAGGCGAACGTTTCATGGAACGTTATGCGCCGACCGTTAAGGACCTTGCATCGCGTGACGTTGTGTCGCGTGGTATGGCACAGGAAATCCGTGATGGTCGTGGTGTGGGCGAACACGGCGAATATATCCACCTGCATCTTGAACATCTTGGTTCGGAAGTACTGTGGGAACGTCTGCCGGGTATTACCGAAACCGCAAAAATCTTTGCCGGTGTTGATGCGACCAAGGAGCCGATCCCGGTTCTTCCGACGGTCCATTACAACATGGGCGGTATTCCGACCAACTATAAGGGCGAAGTTCTGCGTCCGACCGCTGATGATCCGAACGCAATCGTTCCGGGCCTGATGGCGGCGGGTGAAGCAGCTTGCGTGTCGGTCCACGGTGCAAACCGTCTGGGCACCAACTCGTTGCTCGACCTTGTTGTGTTTGGCCGTGCATGTGGTCTTCATGCCGCCGAAGTGGTCGACAGCAAAGCATCGTTCAAGGAACTCAAAACCAACGATGGCGACGAAGCGATTGCACGTTTCGACCGTCTGCGCTGGGCAAAGGGTTCGCGTCCGACTGCGGATATCCGTCTGGAAATGCAGCGCGTCATGCAGGGCAACTGCGGCGTGTTCCGGACCTCGGAAATCCTTAAGGAAGGCGTTGGCAAATTGGCCGAAACCGCAAAGACGCTTCCCGACGTCGGCGTTTCGGATCGCTCCCTCATCTGGAACTCGGACCTGGTCGAGACTCTCGAGCTTGAGAACCTCATGACCTGTGCCGCAGCAACCATGAATTCGGCAGAAGCGCGTCATGAATCGCGTGGTGCACATGCCCACGAAGATTATCCGAAGCGTGATGACGAAGTCTGGATGAAGCACACGATCGCCAAGGTCGACACCGAGAAGGGCTATGGCGTTGATCTGACCTATCGTCCGGTCAATACCTTCACCCTGACCGACGAAGTGTCGTATATCGAGCCGAAAGAGCGCGTCTATTAAGGCGCGGCAAGAGAGGATTTGAGAGATGGTAGAATTCAATCTTCCCGCCAATTCGGTCGTGAAAGAGGGCAAGTCGTTCTCTGCTCCGGCTGACGCGAAGAATGTCCGTTCGTTCAAGATCTATCGTTATGATCCCGATAGCGGCGATAACCCGCGTACGGATACCTACGATATCGATCTCGACAAATGTGGTCCGATGGTTCTGGACGCGCTGATCAAGATCAAGAACGAGATCGACGCGACCCTGACTTTCCGCCGTTCATGCCGCGAAGGCATTTGCGGTTCGTGCGCGATGAATATCGATGGCCGTAACACGCTTGCGTGCTTGAAGCCGATCGAAGACATCAAGGGCGAAGTCAAAATCTATCCGCTGCCGCATATGCCCGTCGTCAAGGATCTGGTGCCTGATCTGTCGCAGCCTTATGCACAGCTTGCTTCGATCGAGCCGTGGCTTAAAGCTGACAGCCCGACCCCGCCGGATGGCGAACGTCTTCAGTCGCGTGAAGAACGTGCGAAGCTTGATGGTCTTTGGGAATGCATTCTGTGCTTCTCCTGCTCGACCGCGTGCCCGTCCTACTGGTGGAACTCCGACCGTTACCTCGGCCCGGCTGTTCTGCTTCAGGCATATCGCTGGTTGGCAGACTCGCGTGACGAATATACCGGTGAACGTCTCGATGCACTCGAAGATCCGTTCCGCCTGTATCGTTGCCACACGATCATGAACTGCACCAACACCTGCCCGAAAGGCCTGAACCCGGCGCTTGCGATCACCGAAATCAAAAAGATGATCGCAGAACGCCGCGCCTAAGCCGCAGGCTGTGTTGCCCTGATATTGGCGTTTTACGCCAGCATGTTAAAGCCGCCGGAGATCGGATGATCCCGGCGGCTTTTTCGTCTGTGATCAGGATGTTAACCCTGCAATTACGCAATTGGGTTATGATGCTTCCGGCTCTTTTGCTCGAACATGGGGAATGACCGTCTTGTTTATGCGCCGCCAGTTTGAATTTGCACCTTTGCGTTCCGTTATCGGGCTTGGAATGGTTTTGGCCGTTGCGGCCTGCGGGGATACCAGTCCGAACTGGGAACCGCAGGATATGTTTGCTGCCCCCACCGAGGCCAAGCTTGATGACCGTTACCGGGCGATGATCGATTTCAAGGCGATGGCGCGCGACGAGACGGGCAAGGAATATGCCGCCGGTCCGAAGGCCACCGTCATGGGCGCCGTCGAAGAGGCCGTTGCCATGTGCAGCCAGGCCAATGCACAAGGCTGCAAGGCGGTACGGGTCGGGCTGACATGGGTTGATGGTCTTGATCAGGCTGCCATTGAAAGCGTGATCAAATCCTATGGCGATACCATGACGGCCGAGGCCTATCAGGCAGCAGGCCAGGGCAATATGGGGGCGGCGAACTGGCTTGCCTATCACTATGCGGTGCGCGGCGAAAACCTTGATGAGGCGGAAAGACTTTCGAAACAGGCGCTTGCGGTGGCGCCCGATGATCCCGGGGCACTTGATACCTATGGGCTGATCCTGTACCGCCAGGGGCGCTATGCCGAGGCCGAGGAAGTTTTCATTCGGGTCAACAAGGCAATGCCGACCGCAGAACATATTGCCCATTTCGCCGACAATGCCCTGGCGATGGGGAAAACCGATATGGCGCGCGCCGCCTATCAGCGTGCATTGCAGGCCGGGGCGGGCCCGGTTCTGTCGCAAACCATTCAGAAACGCCTTCTGGCGCTTGATCTTAATAGCGGTGGCAATATCCAGCCCGCGCAATGACCCCGCATATCATCTTTGATTGCGACGGTGTCCTGATTGACAGCGAAATTCTGTCTTTTGCGGTCGATGAAAGGATGCTGCCCGAATATGGCATTACCCTTGGGGCCGCAGAACTTGCACGCACATTCGGTGGTGTTGCCTATCGCGAGATGGTGGCCGAACTGAATGCGCGATTTGGCACCAATATTGATCCGGCTGCCTATCAGCAACAGTGCGAGGCCGAACTGGCGCGCCTGTTTGCAACCGATCTGCGTGCCATTGCCGGGATGACTGAGCTGCTTGGGTGCCTGACTGTGCCTTTTGCCCTGGCTTCGGGGAGTGACTTGGCGCGGCTTGATCAGTGTCTTTCGATAACCGGACTGTCCGAATTCTTTGAAGGACGCATTTTTTCAGCCCAACAAGTGGCACATGGCAAGCCCGCGCCGGATGTTTTCCTGCTTGCTGCGAAAACTTGCGGATGGGAGCCGGAAAGCTGCCTCGTGATCGAAGACAGCCCGTCCGGAGTGATCGCAGCCGGTGCGGCGGGGATGCGGTGTGTCGGCTTTCTTGGCGGGGCGCATCGCAATGCCGGGGACGAAGGTATCCTGCGCGATGCCGGGGCGGAATATGTTGCAGGAAGCAGCGCGGATTTGCACCGCTACCTGCGTGAGTTGGATCTGATCAGCCGGAATGGCGATGGTAGGGGTTAAGCCCAGTCCAGTGTGATGACGTCGCCATCGACCAGGGGCAGGTCAACTTCATTAAGGTTGTTGCCCGGACCGGAACGATCCACGATCAGAAAATCGCTGTCTTCTTCCAGCACCAGAAGCGGGTGATGCCAGACATTCTTGGCATAGGTCACCCCCTGCGTTCCGTCCGAAAGGAAGGCACGCAGGTTTTCCGGGGCCAGATCATCCGTACCCGATGCCACGACGATCAGGAATTTCTGCCCCGACAGCGGCATGAAGGCCTGCGAGCCCAGCGGATGACGTTCCATCATCGTGATTTCAATCGGTTTTGGCCGCGGTGTGCCGCGAAAGATGCTGATGATCGGAGCCCCACCTTCGTCGGCGACATCAACGCGCGAGATGTCGTGAAACCGGGTGGTGGTGCCCTGATTGATCTTGTAGCTGTCGCGCGCGGTGGCGATCGAAATGACTTCGCCAAACGGGGCGAAGGCATCTTGGGTCAGGTGTTCGACCGGAAGCTTCATACCTGCACAATCCTTTTGGTTGGTGGCGGTTTATCTGGTGGCCGGTTTGCCAAGGATGCGCAGACGGCTGATACCGCCATCCGGGATCGAATTGACCCGCAAATGGGTGACCGGCCCATTGACGGTCAGGGCCGATGCGTCGAATTCGTGGATGTGATCAGCCTGCATTTTGCTTTCGGGCAGAATGGTTGACCAGAACATGGACCGTGCGCGCAGCGACTTGTCCTTTTCACCGTCCACATAGGCCCCCTGGATCGAAACGCGGTCCGGGTAGTTGCCCTTGAAGTGGCAGGTATCAACGATGATTTTTTCGATCTCGCCGGGGTGGCCAAGTTCGACGATCAGCCATTCATTCCCCGGTTCGCGGCGACGACGGGTTTCCCAGCCATCCCCCATATTGACCCCGCGGCCCGGTGCCAGAATGGCGTTCGGGTTGCCGTAATGGGCATCGGACCAGCCAACAACCACGCCGCCATTGATCATGGCCGCAAGATCGACCTGTTCGCCCTTGGCGGCCATTTCCGTCCAGTCGCGGTTGGGGCGACCATAGACACGCAGGCGGGCGACACCGCCATCAGGGTAAATATGCAGGCGAACGTGGGTATAGATGGCATCCGAGGTTACATCGGCATAGTGATGGGCACTGGCACCAAGGCCCATGGGGGCAACGATTTCATCCCATTTGGCATCATCGGCCGGGTCGCCATTCGGGCAATAGCAGCCTTCAAGCGATGCGGCTGGCGGGAAGTTGCCGGTAAAGTGGCTGGTATCGATATCAACACCGTAAATCCGCCCCGACGTCGCCAGGCGGACGACGCAGTAATCATGGCCTTCGACCCGTTTGCGGCGGCTTTCCCAGCCATCCATCCATTTGCCATGATCGTCATAGCGATCCGGATAGAACACGGCATCACCGGTTTGCAGCATCCGCTGTTTGTCGGCAAAGAAATCATCTGTCGCAAAAATGGCCTCTGCGCCAAGACGTTCATCGGCAAGGTTGACAAACTTCCGGGTAAATTCCGGTGCGGCGTGATTTTCCTGATGGCTCATGGTCGTAAAATCCTGAAATGGTCGTTTATTATTCGGTGATCAATCCGGTTTGTCGGAAGTCCGGTTTACAGCGCTTCCAGCCGCAATTTCGCAATGCGATGGACCTGATTGATCGCCTCGTTAAATTCGGTTTCGACGTCGTTTTTCACCCGCCGTTCAAAGGCGGCAAGAATATCGGTGCGATGGAACCCCTTGACCGCAAAGATAAACGGAAAACCGAACTTCTGTTTGTAAAGGTCATTGAGTTCGGTAAAGCGGGCCAACTCATCGGCAGTACATTGATCAAGACCCGCCCCCATCTGTTCGTTCTGGGACGAGGTCGTCAGATCGGCAAGGGCCAGTTTCCCGGCAAGGTCGGGATGGGCGCGCAAAAGTGCCAGCTTGTCGGCATCAACCGCCCCGTTGACAATGGCCGCCATCGCATCGGCCAAGGCCGCCGGCGTATTATGGGCATCGGTGATGCCGCGATCATAAAGCTGTTCGGCGATCCAGGGCGAATGTTCGTAAACCCCGCCATAAAGCGAGACAAAGGCGCTTTTGGCCAATGTGCTGGGCGGGCGGGTTTCAAACAGGGATTTGGTGGTTTCTGTCATGATATTGGTGTTCCTGCGTCTGTCTCAGCCAGCGAACGGATGATGTTCACGCCAGTGGCGGGCGATATCGATCCGGCGGGCAAACCAGACGTCATCGTGGCTTTGGACATAATCGACGAAACGTTTCAGCGCGGCAAAGCGGCCCGGACGCCCGACCAGTCGGCAATGCAGACCAAGTGACAGCATGCGCGGGGTATGTGCGCCTTCTTCGTAAAGGGTGTCGAAGCTGTCCTTGAGATACTGGAAATACTGTTCGCCGGAATTGAAACCCTGAAGGGCGGCAAAACGCATGTCGTTGGCATCAAGGGTATAGGGCACGATCAGATGCGGCTTTTCGGTCTGGGTGCTCCAGAACGGAAGTTCGTCACTATAGTCATCAGCGTCATAGAGGAAGCCGCCTTCCTCATTGACCAGGCGGCGGGTATTGGGGCTGGTGCGGCCGGTGTACCAGCCAAGCGGACGTTCGCCGGTGACGTCCTTGATGATATCAATCGCCTTGTGAAGATGTTCGCGTTCGATATCTTCGGGCACATATTGATAGTCAATCCAGCGATAGCCGTGCGAGCAAATCTCGTGTCCATCCTTCATCGCGACTTCGCCAACTTTTGGATGGCGGGCAAGGGCCATGGCGACGGCAAAGATGGTGATCGGGATCTGGCGTTCGCGAAACAGGTTCAGGATGCGCCACACACCAACGCGCGAGCCGTATTCGTAAATCGACTCCATGCTCATATGACGCACACCTTCGCGCATGTCGGCACCGACGATTTCAGACAGGAACGCCTCGGACGCGCGGTCGCCATGCAGGATGCAGTTTTCACCGCCTTCTTCGTAATTCAGGACAAACTGAACAGCCACGCGTGCGCCATTGGGCCAATTGGCCTTGGGCGGGTTTTCGCCATATCCGATCAAGTCGCGCGCATATGTCTGGTCGTTCATCTGGGCCTTCTCCTGAATTCTAATCGGTCCTGTGCCTAACGCCCGGCTTTGTTGTGGGGACCGTTTGGTGTAGCATCTTTGTGGTTACAATTAACCATAGGTCGCGGTGCAGCAAGGGATAAACCCGTGCCTGCCGGACCTGATAAGTGCCGCACTATCAAGACGGTTTTGATAATGTTCCTGGACGGAAGGTAAGTAGGGCCACGTTTTACGCGGTCTTCCAAGGCTTTTTGCCATGGTTGCATGTTATAGTGCCTTAAACTGATACATTCGTTTTTCAAAGAATTATTGATATAGTTTCACTTTATCCCCTCTTTCCCGAGGGCAGACGGAATGCGACCCTTTTGAAGCGCTATAAAGTTCGACACAAAACCAAAGGGCCCGCCCCAAAAAGAATGTCGAACACGGGAGAAGCGACCGACCACAAAAGTAAGAATAAGAGAGAGGAGGCCCGGCATGGGACGACTGACTACCCATGTACTGGATACGGCAAAAGGCTGCCCGGCTGCTGGAATCCGCATTGAGCTGCACCGCTATGGTAATGGTCATGATGATCTGGTTGCCGAGGCCGTGACCAATGCCGATGGCCGCACCGATGCGCCGATGCTTGAAGGTGCCTCTTTCAAACCCGGTGAATATCAGCTGGTGTTCCATGCCGGGGCGTATTTTGATGCGTGCGGGGAAAATCTTCCCGATCCCAAATTCCTTGATCAGGTTGTTATCCGGTTCGGTATTTCTGACGGGCAGGCGCATTATCATGTGCCACTGTTGCTGTCGCCGTTCGGCTATTCCACCTATCGCGGAAGCTGAGGTTGATCATGGCGCATGCGACCGGTTCTTTCCGTTCTGATATCCGTTTCCTTCTGGGCAATGAGGAACGCAGCCTGCGTGATGTTGATCCGCAGATGACGGTTCTTGAATATCTGCGTCTGTCCGAACGCAAGTCCGGCACCAAGGAAGGCTGTGCCGAAGGCGATTGCGGTGCCTGTACCGTCGTTCTGGGGGAGCCGGATGGCAAGGGCGGCATGGCGTATCGCACGGTCAATGCCTGTATCCAGTTTGTGCCGACCCTTGATGGCAAGCAGCTTTTGACGGTCGAGCATCTTAAATCAAGCGACGGCACCCTTCATCCCGTACAGCAGGCGATGGTCGATACCCATGGATCGCAATGCGGGTTCTGCACGCCGGGCTTTGTCATGAGCCTTTATCAGCTGTGGCTTGATGGGGGCGAAGATGACCGCGGTGCGATCAATGATGCGTTGGCGGGGAACCTTTGCCGGTGCACAGGCTATGGCCCGATCATCGAGGCCGCCCGCAAGGCTGGCGGGGTTGCTGCCAACGACGCGGCTGAACAAAAGCGTCGTTCGGACATTGCGGCCCGTCTGAGTGCGATGGTTGATGGTGCGGGTACGCTTGCGCTTGAACATCCCGCAGGGCGCTATTACGCGCCGCAAACATCTGATGAACTTGCCGCACTTCTGGTCCAGCATCCCGATGCCACGGTTCTGGCCGGCGGGACGGATGTCGGACTTTGGGTGACCAAGATGCTCAAACGTCTGGACCCGATTATTTATATTGGCGATGTCGCAGACCTGAAATCGGTCAGTGAAACCGAAGATGCCCTGATCATCGGGGCTGGTGTGACCTATAGCGGCGCCCATGATGCGCTTGGCCGGGTTGCTGCTGATGTCGGGGAATTGGTGCGTCGTATCGGTTCGCGGCAAATTCGCAATGCCGGAACCGTGGGGGGCAATATTGCCAATGGGTCGCCAATTGGTGACACACCACCGGCCCTGATTGCGCTGGGGGCCAAGATTGTTTTGCGCATGGGTGATGTAAGACGCGAAGTCGCCCTTGAAGATTTCTTTGTGACCTATGGCAAACAGGACCGTCATCCGGGCGAGTTTGTGCAAAGCGTGATCGTGCCCAAACCGGCCAAAGGTGTGGTGTTCAAGGCCTACAAGATTTCCAAACGGTTTGATCAGGACATTACCGCGGTGCTTGGCGCCTTTGCGATCAAGGTCGTTGAGGGCAAGGTCGCGGAATTCCGTGCGGCGTTTGGGGGCATGGCCGGCACCCCGATGCGGGCAGCCAAATGCGAAGCGGCCATAATCGGCAAGGACTGGAATGAAGCCAGCCTGAATGCGGCCCAACTGGCACTGGCCAAGGATTTCGCACCAATGACCGATATGCGGGCATCAAAGGAATACCGCATGCTGGTGGCCCAGAACCTTTTGACCAAGCTGTTTATCGAAACCAACGCACCCGAAATTGCCACCCGCCTTGTCGGCAAGGAGGCAGCCCATGTCTGAACAGATCAGCCAAACCGAAACCGATGAAGTGATCGCGCCGACCGCCGGTCTTTCGGGTGGGGTGCGGTCCAGTTCCAAACATGATAGCGGCCCGAAACATGTGGCGGGCGAAGCGGTCTATATCGATGACATTATCGAACCATATGGCACGCTTCATCTGGCCCCGGGTGCCGCAACGATTGCGCATGGCAAGATCCGGAAGATGGATCTGTCCAAGGTCCGGTCCGCCCCCGGTGTGGTTTGCGTTCTGACCGCGGATGATGTGCCCGGTATGAATGACGTGTCACCCGCCCACACCCATGATGATCCGGTTTTGCCCGATGGCATCGTGCAGTTCTATGGGCAGCCGGTATTTTGCGTCGCGGCCGAAACCCGCGCACAGGCCCGCGCGGCCGCCAAGCTTGCGGAAATCGAATATGAAGAACTGCCCGCGGTTCTGTCGATTGAAGATGCATTGGAAAAGCAGCAATTCGTCGCCCCGCCACATGTGATGAAACAGGGCGATGCCAAATCGGCCCTGGCCAAGGCCAAACATCGTCGTGCCGGGCGGATGGAAATTGGCGGGCAGGATCACTTTTACCTCGAAGGTCAGATCACCTTTGCCATCCCGCAGGAGGATGGTGATGTTCTGTTGCATTGTTCGACCCAGCATCCATCCGAGGTCCAGCACAATATCGCCAATGTTCTTGGCCGTCCGGCAAATGCGGTGACGGTCGAGGTCCGCCGTATGGGCGGCGGTTTTGGCGGCAAGGAAACGCAGGCATCACAATGGGCGGCACTGGCGGCCATTGTGGTGGTGAAAACCGGACGTCCGGCCAAATTCCGTTTGGACCGTGATGATGACATGGTCATGACCGGCAAGCGCCATGACTTTATCGTTGATTATGATGTCGGCTTTGATGATGACGGGCGGATTTGCGGCCTTGATCTTCAATACGCGGCCAATTGCGGTTTTTCGGCCGATTTGTCCGCCGCGATTGCCGACCGCGCGATGTTCCATACCGACAATGCCTATTACCTTGGCGATGTCGAAATCAGATCATATCGCTGCAAAACCAACCTTGTGTCCAATACCGCATTCCGCGGGTTTGGCGGGCCGCAGGGAATGGTGGCAATCGAGCGCATCATTGATGAAATCGCCATGACCATCGGGCGCGATCCGATGGATGTGCGCATTGCCAACTATTACGGAACCAAGGATCGCAATACGACGCCATATCATATGGTGGTCGAAGACAATGTTCTGCCGGAACTGACCGACGACATCCTTAAAGCCAGTGATTATCGCAAGCGCCGCGCCGAGATCGAAGCATTCAATGCCGAAAGCCCGGTTCTGAAAAAGGGCCTTTCCCTGACGCCGGTGAAGTTCGGCATTTCCTTTACCACCACCTTCCTTAACCAGGCGGGCGCGCTGATCCATATTTATCAAGATGGTTCTGTGCATCTGAACCATGGTGGCACGGAAATGGGGCAGGGGCTTTTCATCAAGGTGGCCCAGGTCGTTGCCGAAGAATTCCAGATCGATCTGGATCAGATCAAGATAACCGCAACCAATACCGGCAAGGTTCCCAATACATCGGCAACCGCCGCATCAAGCGGGGCGGATATGAACGGCATGGCTGCGCGTGATGCGGCGATGACGATCAAAAACCGCCTGATTGCCTTTGCGGCGGAAAAATACGGTGTTGCGGAAAGTGCCGTGCGCTTTGTACCGGGCAAGATCATTGTCGGGGATGTGGCGGAGCTTGCCTTTGCCGATCTGATCAAGCAGGCCTATCTGGCGCGTGTGTCACTGTCGGCGACCGGCTATTACGCGACGCCGAAAATCCATTATGACCGCGAAACCGCGTCGGGTCGGCCATTCTATTACTTTGCCTATGGCATGGCCTGTTCAGAAGTTCTGATTGATACCCTGACCGGTGAATACAAGGTGACGCGGGTCGATATCATCCATGATGTCGGGCGGTCGCTTAATCCGGCGATTGACCGTGGTCAGATCGAAGGCGGTTTCATTCAGGGCATGGGATGGCTGACTTCCGAGGAATTGTGGTGGGATGACAAGGGCAACCTGCGGACCCATGCGCCATCGACCTATAAAATCCCGGCCTGTTCGGATCGTCCGGAAGATTTCCGGATGGAATTGTGGTCATCCGGACGAAACGTGGAAAAAACCATTCATCGGTCCAAGGCCGTGGGTGAGCCGCCCTTGATGCTGGCAATTTCGGTGCACCGTGCGATTGCCGATGCGGTGGCATCGGTTGCCGATCACAAGGTGGTGCCAAACCTTGATACCCCGGCAACGCCCGAGGCGGTTCTTTATGCGGTGGCCGATGTTGCCAAACGCCTGATCGAACAGGCCGGGCAGCCGGTTTCGGTCGCAGGGGAATGAAGCCATGACCCTGTCACTGCGTGATCATATCAGTGTTCTGTCCGGATCCGATCCGGTGGTGCTGGTGTCGGTGGCGGCGATCAAGGGATCGACCCCGCGCGAGGTCGGGGCATTCATGCTGATTACGTCTGGCAAAATAGCGGGCACGATTGGCGGCGGTAATCTTGAACATCAGGTGACCTTGCAGGTGCGCAGCGAGCTGGAAAGCGATGTTGCGAACATGCCTGTTGCCGGGATCAAACGCTTTCCGCTGGGGCCGGGGTTGGGCCAGTGTTGCGGCGGTTCTGTCGAAGTTGGTTTCCATCTGTTAAGCGATGGCGATCGCGCCGATCTGAGAACAGTCTTGGCCGATATTGTTGCGTGCCCTGTTTCACAATCCGGGCGCTGGGTGATGTTGCCGGTCGATGGCGGTCAGGGCCGCACCGAGTTGGTGGGGGCGGACACGACGAATGCCACGATGCTGGCATCCGGATTTGGCACAGCACGCGGCGGGATCATGGCAATCAATGGTCTGGATATGCTGTGTTTGCGCCTTGATGAAGCGCTGACACCGATGTGGATTTTCGGGGCCGGCCATGTTGGCAAGGCAATCGTACAAGCCATGGCACCCTTGCCGTTTGATGTGCATCTGGTCGATTCGCGTGATGCGTATCTTGATCTGCCAGAAGGCGAAAAACTTCATATCATTCAAAGTGATAGACCAGAGTTAGAGGTGTCCGACATCGCGTCTGGTGCCCATGTTTTGATCCTGACCCATAACCATGCGCTGGATTTTGACATCTGTCGGGCCGCGATCATGCGCGATGACCTTGGTTTTGTCGGCATGATTGGCAGCCAAACCAAACGGGCACGTTTCATTCGACGGCTTTCAGGTCGGGGGTTGGGGGCGGTTGAGATCAGCCGTTTGACATGCCCGATTGGGATTCAAGGCATTACCGGAAAACAGCCGGTGGTGATTGCGGCATCGGTTGCCGCGCAATTGTTGTCCGTGCGCGAAGCACAGATGGCACAAAATCAGACGACCAAAACCGCGTCAGACGGGGTCGTGCGATTATAAAGCCTTCATTGAAGGACTTTTTAATGATAAAGGGCCGCGAAATGACGGCCCAGTCAGGTGATCTGGGGACCAGATCAGGGGTTTCGTAAAGGAGATTTTGGCTGTGTGTGACGCCAAAGGCCATATGCGCCACGCCGTGGATTTGTCGCGGCAAAAAATGGAAGAGGGATGCGGTGGTCCGTTCGGCGCAATCATTGTTCGCAATGGCGAAGTGATTGCAGAAGGGTGGAACAATGTGACCTCCAACAATGATCCGACTGCCCATGCAGAGGTCAGCGCCATTCGTGCGGCCTGTGCCAAGCTGGGGACTTTCAATCTGTCGGGTTGTGAAATCTATACCAGTTGCGAACCCTGCCCGATGTGTCTGTCGGCGATCTATTGGGCCCGTCTTGACAAGATCTATTATGCCAATGGCCGCGAGGATGCTGCTGCCATCGGTTTTGATGATCAGTTCCTGTATGATGAAGTGGCAAAGCCGATCCATGATCGTTCCTTGCCGATTGTCCATGTCGATTTGCCCGAAGCGCGCGAAGTATTTGCCGCGTGGGATGCCAAAACCGACAAGATCGAATATTGAGACCGTTTGATTGCAAACCGTTATGCGGTAAAACCGCCGGGGCCTTGTAAATCATATCGCTAAATAGGGGTGGCAACAGTGACGTCAATGACCGGTGATGCCGGGGCAGAAGCAATGAAGGGGAATGCACCTGCGCAGTTGGAAGTGCGCGGCGTGACCAAGGCCTTTCCGGGCTGTCTGGCCAATGACGATATCAGTTTCCGTATCGAGCCTGGCGAAATCCATGCGCTGCTCGGGGAAAACGGCGCAGGCAAAAGTACGCTTGTGAAGATCATTTATGGTGTGCTTCAGGCCGATCAGGGCGACCTGATCTGGGAAGGCAAACCGGTAACCATCCATAGCCCGCATGACGCGCGCGAAATGGGTGTTGGTCTGGTGTTCCAGCATTTCTCGCTGTTTGAAACCATGACGGTTCTGGAAAATATCGCGCTTGCCATGAATGATGTGCGCGATATGGCCGTCCTGCGCCAGAAAGTGATCGAAGTCGAAAAGACCTATGGCCTGCCGCTTGATCCGGATCGTCATGTCTATACGCTTTCGGTTGGCGAACGTCAGCGCATCGAGATTGTGCGGTGCCTGTTACAAAACCCCAAACTGCTTATTCTTGATGAGCCGACCTCGGTCCTGACACCGCAAGAAGTCGAAAAGCTGTTTGAGACGCTCCGTCGTCTGGCCGATGAAGGTTGTGCGATCCTTTATATCAGCCACAAGCTGCACGAGGTCAAAGCACTGTGTCAGCGTGCGACCGTCCTGCGCGGTGGCAAGGTGGTTGGCGGCTGTGACCCGCGCGAGGAAACCGCAAAATCCATGGCCGAAATGATGATCGGCCAGAAACTGACCGCGCCGGACCGGGGCAAGCAGCGTGAATTTGGCGATGTGCGCCTTGACGTTACCGACCTGTCGCTGATCAGTGACGAGCAGTTTGGCACCCACCTTAAGAACATCAATCTCAAGGTCCGCGGTGGCGAGATCATGGGCGTGGCCGGGGTTGCCGGGAACGGTCAGAACGAGCTGTTCCAGGCGCTTGCCGGCGAGACCGAGCATGAAGCAGCCCCCGACAGCATCAAGATCGATGGCAAATCGGTGGCCCATTTCGGCCCGCGTCGCCGTCGTCGTCTTGGGGCGGCCTTTGTGCCCGAAGAACGCAACGGGCATGGTGCTGTGCCGGATATGAGCCTGTCGGAAAACGGGTTCCTGACGGCGTTTCGGCGTATGGCGCTTGCCGCGCGCGGTTTGATCCGCGAAGTCCCGACAAGGTCCTTTGCCGATAACATCATCAAAACATTTGATGTGCGCACCACCGGGGCGGGGGCCGAGGCCGGATCGCTTTCGGGCGGTAACCTTCAGAAATTCATCGTCGGGCGTGAAATCCTTCAGGATCCGGGTGTTCTGGTGATTTCACAGCCGACCTGGGGTGTGGATGCCGGTGCCGCCAGTGCCATTCATCAGGCTCTGCTTGATCTGGCGGCCAAGGGCACGGCGGTTCTGGTGATTTCACAGGACCTGGACGAGATTTTTGCCATTTGTGATTCGGTTGTCGTGATGTCGGAAGGCAAAATGTCCAAACCGCGTCCGATGGCCGATGTCAGTATTGAAGAGATCGGTTTGTTGATGGGGGGCCTTCATGATCTTGAAGGCAACGCGACCCCGGCGAACGACATGGAAGAAACAGGAGGTCGCGTTGGTCAGGCTTGAACCCCGTCGCCAGCATTCCCAGGCGATGGTTTATCTGTCGCCGGTTCTGGCAATTTTCATGACGCTGGTGGTCGGCGGGATCATCTTTGCCTTTATGGGCAAGAACCCGTTTGATGCGCTTTACACCTTCTTCATTCTGCCGATCAATAACAGCTATGGCATTTCCGAGCTGTTTGTTAAGGCCACCCCGCTTGTCATCATTGCGGTCGGTCTTGCCATGGGGTTCCGGGCCAATGTCTGGAATATCGGGGCCGAAGGCCAGCTGACCATGGGGGCGATTTTCGGCGGTGGTCTGGCGCTTTATTTCCATGACAGCGAAAGCGCACTTTTGCTGCCGGCGATGTTTGTGCTGGGCGCGATTGGCGGGGCGTTCTGGGCATCGATCCCGGCCTTGCTGCGTACCAAATTCAATGCCAATGAAATTCTGACCAGTTTGATGCTGACCTATGTGGCAACGCTGTTCTTGAGCTTCCTGGTGCATGGCCCGTGGCGTAACCCCGAAGGGTTCAACTTCCCGGAATCGCGTCCGTTTCCGGATGCCGGGTTGCTGCCGATCATTTATGACGGCACGCGTGTGCACCTTGGCACGGCCATTGCGGTCTTTGTGGTGATTGCCGGTTGGTTGTTGCTGTCAAAATCCGTGATCGGTTTCCAGTTGCGCGTTGTCGGCAAGGCACCGCAGGCCGCCCGCCATGTCGGTTTCCGCCAAAAACGCATGGTGTGGTTCACCCTGCTTCTGGGCGGGGCGCTTGCCGGTCTTGCCGGTCTGTTCGAAGTGTCGGGTCCGATCGGCCAGTTGCAGCCGCAAATATCGCCCGGTTACGGCTTTACCGCGATTATTGTGGCCTTCCTTGGGCGGTTGCATCCGGTCGGCATTTTGTTTGGCGGTCTGATCATGGCGCTGACCTATCTGGGGGGCGAGCTTGCCCAGATCACGCTCGGTCTGCCCAATGCGGTAACGGGACTGTTTCAGGGGATCTTGCTGTTCTTCCTGCTGGCCTGTGACGTTCTGACCAAATATCGCATTCGTTTCGGTTCAATCGCGGCCAAAGGGAGAACCGCATAATGGAATGGCTTGTACCCTTTATCCTGACCGTGATTACCGCATCGACGCCGCTTTTGCTGGCGGCATCGGGCGAGCTGGTGACCGAGAAGTCCGGGGTTCTGAACCTTGGTGTCGAAGGCATGATGCTGGTCGGTGCGATTGCCGGTTTTGCGGTGACCGCATCAAGCGGATCGGCCATTCTTGGCATTCTGGCCGCGGTTGTTGCAGGTGTTCTGATGTCGCTGATCTTTGCGTTTCTGACCCTGAGCCTGATGGCCAATCAGGTGGCGACGGGCTTGGCGCTGACCATTTTCGGGATCGGGTTTTCGGCCCTTGTCGGTTCGAAGTTTGTCGGCTTTGCAATTGATCCGCTGCCGGCCCTTTCGATCCCGGGTATCAGTGCCATTCCGGTGATTGGTCCGATTCTGTTCGGGCAGGATTTCCTGGTTTATCTTTCGATTGCTGTTGTGATCGGGGTTGGCTGGTTCCTGGCAAAATCGCGGGCGGGTCTTGTGCTTAAGGCAGTTGGGGATTCGCATCACTCGGCGCATGCCATCGGCTATTCCGTGATCAAGATCCGCTATCTTGCCACCATGTTTGGCGGGGCAATGGCCGGTCTTGGCGGGGCGTATCTTTCACTGTCCTATACGCCGATGTGGGCGGAAAACATGACCGCTGGTCGTGGCTGGATTGCGCTGGCTCTGGTGGTATTTGCGACCTGGCGTCCGGGCCGTTTGCTGGCAGGGGCATATATGTTCGGCCTGATTTCGGTCATGCAGCTTCATGCCCAAGGGGCCGGTATTCATGTGCCCAGCCAGTTCATGTCGATGCTGCCGTATCTGGCGACCGTTATTGTGCTGGTGATTATTTCCAGCGACCGTGCGAAAATCAGACTGAATGCGCCTGCCTGTATTGGTCAGGCGTTCCGACCGGCCCAATAAGGGCCGGTCTGCTTGCTGGACCGGAACGCGTCAAATGACGTTCCGGCCTGTCGGGAGGAAAAGCTCATACCGGACCAAAACTCACACAAGCTGATCGGGGGATTTGGCGAAAAGTGTGATCGGTTTGACTGAGTCTTGGTTTCGGTGTGAACGTGTCATTGATTGCTTAGTGGATTGTGTTTAAATCCTGATCTGCTGATTAACAGGGAGACCTAACGAATGAATGCAAGTTTCATGAAGCGCACGATTGCCGCTGTTGCAGCCGTTGGTGCGCTTGCAACCGGCATGGGTGCAGCCCAGGCTGAAGACGTCAAAGTCGGTTTTGTTTATGTTGGTCCGATTGGTGACCATGGCTGGTCCTATCGCCATGACATCGGTCGTCAGGCCATCGAAGCCGAACTCGGTGCAGAGACCAGCTATGTCGAAAGCGTTCCGGAAGGTGCGGACGCCGAACGTGTGATCCGTCAGATGGCCCAGACCGGCCACAACCTGATCTTCACCACCTCGTTCGGTTACATGAACCCGACCGAAAAAGTTGCCAAGCAGTTCCCGAACGTGAAGTTCGAACATGCGACCGGCTACAAGCGCGCCGACAACCTGTCGACCTATGCCGCACGTTTCTATGAAGGCCGTTATGTTGCTGGTGTGATCGCCGGTAAAATGACCAAGTCGAACATCGTTGGCTATGTCGGCTCCTTCCCGATTCCGGAAGTTGTGCGTGGCATCAACTCCTTCATGATGGGCGCATGGTCGGTCAACCCGGACGTCAAAGTGAAAATCGTCTGGGCAAACACCTGGTATGATCCGGGCAAGGAAGGCGATGCTGCCAAGGCGCTGATCGACCAGGGTGCAGACATCATGGTTCAGCACACCGACAGCCCGGCACCGCTTCAGGTTGCTGAAAACCGCGGCGTACTTGGTTTCGGTCAGGCTTCTGACATGATCAAGTTCGCACCGAAGGCACAGCTGACCGCGATTGTTGATAACTGGGACAGCTACTATGTCGCACGTGCCAAAGCCGTTGCTGATGGCACCTGGGAGTCGATGGACACCTGGGGCGGTATCAATACCGGCATGGTCGAACTGGCACCCTACACCAACATGCCTGACGATGTGAAAGCACTGGCAGAAGAAACTGCTGCCAAAATCGCATCGGGCGAATTCCACCCGTTCACCGGCCCGATCTATGACCAGGCTGGCGAGCTGCGTGTGAAAGAAGGCGAAGTTGCTGATGACGGCATGCTGCTTGGCATGGACTGGTACATCAAGGGCATCGATGCCGAACTGCCGAAATAAGTCAGATTTCCAATCCATGCGGATTGGCTAAATGACGAAGCCCCGTGCATTGATTTGCGCGGGGCTTTTTTAATCCGGTTTATGGTTTGGTGCGCGCGGGACGTGCCGGTGTGTCATCGGACTTTTCATAAGCGACCATTTCGGTGTGCGGATGCATCAGCGCATAGAGTGCCGCGCGCAATCCCCGAAGCTTGACCTTGTGTTCGCGCGCCTTGCCCGCCCAGCGTTCGCGAAACAGGTCCATGTCATCACGGCGCGAAAAATAGATCACCATATCGACAAACGGTGCCGATTGGCCCGAGCGCGGCAGTTCGATGTTGCGAATTCCCATCGTCCACATGTCACTGCGCACATTCAGATCAAGCCAGTCCAGCACCGCCTGGGCAGAATGTTTTTCGTGTATCACCACGCGATATGGGAAATTTCGCAGGTCTTTCGTCATCTTGTTTTCCCTTGCGGGCGCGCGCCCGATGATCTGGGTGGTTCAGTACTTCTTGATATATAGTGTTTTTCCGTGTTTGACTAAAAAGATAGTTGAATATGGATAATGGCTTTATGTGGTCTGCGAAAGAACTGGACGAATATAACAAGTTCATTCCGCAATTGTATGAGGCAGCAATTTCGCCCGAACTGTGGTGTGAGAGGCTGGATTGTCTTGCCGGGATGTTGCAGACGCAAAATGCCATCATCATGCATATCGAAAACATTCGGCCCGAAATTTCCGAATATTCATTTCACGCCAACAGCTGGGTGCCGGGCGAAGCAATTGCCGAATATCTCAGCCTTGGTCTGAACCAGAATGATGGTTCGGCCTATTTCCATCAGTGCCTTCGCCGGCATAGGAGACGGTATTGCCGACCTTAAGCGGCCAGATTTCACAGGTCTGCGTTAAGGTCTGTGTCCCGGTCGACCCATCGCAATTTTCCCATTTGACGTCCGGCGACAGGAAGCCTTCGCCGTGATAGCTGCAACCAGCGCCCGGGCCTTCGGTTACCTCAAAGCTGTAAACACCATCCCCCTTGGCGGTGACGGTCGCAATTTCATGGTCGCCATTGCGGTAATAGGCATAGCTGTCACCGACGGCCAGTTCCGGTTTGGGAAGCGACAGCAGATTGACATTGGTGTTGCGGACGACATTGTCCGTGGTCTGGCATGCTGCCAAACCGGCAAGCAGCGCGCATGAAACGACGAGCTTCTTCATCTGGTTCTCCTGATATGCTGAACCCGGCAGTCTTTGATGAAAGTTTGTAGGGGCCGGGATGCTTGTCAGGGGATTGAAGGTCAATTTCAGGGGCTGCGCATCCCCCGGTCGGGGGATCAGCCAGATCACCCGATGACCAGATTGGAAATATTGCAAATTTTACAAATATTTCGCCCCGAAATGCGGGGGTAAAAAGGTCGGTGCGATTAGAAGAATTCTAAAAATTATCATTGTAAATCAGCTATGAAGCATATGAAAAATTTACATTTTTCCTTCGCGGAACTATGGTTACGTGATAATCGAAATGTCAAACTTGCCTGCATGTCATAATTGTAGGGCGGGATCAGAAAAGACGGGGTATCAAGGTGAGCGAAAAGCGTCCGGGCGTCCAGCCATCCGGCAAGGAACGCCATTTCAAGCCAGAAGAGCTGATTGTTAGCAAGACCGACCTTAAGGGTCATATTACCTATGCTAACGAAGTGTTTTTGCGTTTGTCGGATTACACCGAGAAGGAAGTTCTTGGTAAACCGCATTCCCTGATCCGTCATCCGGACATGCCGCGCTGTGTTTTCAAGCTGCTGTGGGATCAGATCAGTTCGGGCAAGGAGATCTTTGCCTATGTGCTGAACATGGGAAAGAAGGGTGACCATTACTGGGTTTATGCCCATGTGACGCCGACCTTTGACGCCCAGCACAAGGTGATCGGATATCATTCGAACCGGCGTGTCGCAGATCCCGAAATTCTGAAAACCAAGATCATTCCGCTTTATGCGGAGCTTCGTAAAATCGAAGAAAGTACAAGCAACCGGAAGGACGGCATGAATGCCGCATCCGATGCGTTTGCCAAAAAATTGTCAGATGCCGGCATGGCATATGACCAGTTCATCCAAAGTCTCTAGGGTCAGGACCCTGGGTACTCCCAAATCGAAGGTTCGAGGTTCGCAATGGCGATATTTGGTGGTTCGAAAACAGGAATCAAAAAGGCGCTGGACGTGGTTCTGGCTGCGGCAGAAGGTGATTACGAAGCCCGTATCACCAATGTCGACAGTCATCCCGACATGCGCGACCTGTTTATTGCGATCAACCGTCTGATCGATCGGAATGACGCGTTCTTGCGCGAAAGTGCGGCATCGATGGGGGCGGTTTCAGAAAACCGTTATTATCGCCGTATCGTCGAAACCGGGCTGGTCGGGGAATATCTGTCTTCGGCCAAGCGCATCAATGCGGCGACAGCTGCGATCGAACAGAAACTGTCGGGCTTTGCCGAAATTCTTGAAGAATTCAAAAGCGGATCGTTCGAAGCGGTTGATGATATTGCCCATGCGGCATCGGCACTGGCCGAAGCATCGGGTGAAGCCAACACCATCGCCCATGAAACCAGTTCCCGCTCGACCAATGTGGCTGCTGCTGCGCGGCAGACCGCAAGCAACGTGACCGAAGTTTCCGCGGCCTCCGAAGAACTCAGCCAGTCGATCCGCGAAGTTTCCGAACAGGCGCGTGAGTCGGTTCAGATTGCCAATCGCGCCAACGGCCTTGCACAGGAAACCGACGGTCGCATTGGCGAACTTGAAGCCGCAGCCGGCGAAATTGTCGAAGTTGTCAGCTTCATCCGTGATATCGCCGCCCAGACCAACCTTCTGGCGCTGAATGCGACCATTGAGGCCGCGCGTGCTGGCGAAGCAGGCAAAGGCTTTGCCGTGGTTGCCAACGAGGTCAAGGGCCTTGCCAACCAGACCAGCAAGGCAACCGAAAGCATCGAGGAAAAAGTCCAGGACATCCAGAATGCAATCGGTCAGTCGGTTGCGGCAATCCGCGAGATTGCCGGTGTGATTGATGATCTTGCCGCGCGGTCCGATACGATTTCGGGCAATGTTGAAACGCAGGCCAATCTGTCATCGAACATCACGCGCAATGTCGAACAGGCATCAAGCGGCGCACAGGAAGTGACCGATAACATCACGGTTGTTTCCGACATGGCCGGACGTACCGGCGAGGCCGCAGATACCACACGTGAAATGGCAGACCGTCTGGCAGAGCAGTCGGAAAATCTGCGCAAGCATCTGGGCGGATTCCTCGATACCATCGAAAAGCTGCTTTATACCGCCAAGAAATAGCCGCTTTCACCGTGCAACACATAGACAGGGTGTCAGTGTGACACCCTGTTGTTATCTTGAAACAAGGAAACGGGGCGATGCGCGTCTTTTTCAATTCCCGCCACGATGCCCATGACGGTGCGGGCGAAATGCATCATGGACGCATGGTGCCCTGTTTTGAAAATGCCCGGCGCATTCCGATCATTCGTGATGCGGTGGCCCATGCGGTCAAGGCGCAACTGGTTGATCCGGCCGATCACGGGATGGACCCGATCCGCGCCATTCACGATCCTGACTATCTCGATTTCATCGAAAATGCGTGGGCCGAGTGGACCAGGGCCGGTAAGACCGGCGATGCCTTTCCCTATGTCTGGCCGACAGCCGGTTTTTCGGGTGGCAATCCAAAGCATATCAGTGCGCGTCTGGGGCAGTTCGCCATTTCAAGCGATACCCCGATTACGCAAGGCACCTGGAAAGCAGCCTATTGGGGCGCGCAGACCGTAACATCAGCCGCCGATGCCACCTGGAATGATGGCGAGGCATCCTTTGCCCTGACCCGTCCGCCGGGGCATCATGCCCATGGCAACCGTTATGGTGGATATTGCTTCCTGAACAATTCGGCGATTGCCGCCCAGCAGATGATCACCAAGGGCGCGAAAAAGGTCGCGATCCTGGATATCGATTACCATCATGGCAACGGCACGCAGGATATTTTCTATGAGCGTGGTGATGTTCTGACCATCTCGATCCATGCGGATCCGACCCATCAGTTCCCGTTCTTTATGGGCTATGCCAACGAAACCGGACGCAATGACGGGGCAGGTGCCAACCTGAATATCCCGCTTGCCGGGGGAAGTGATTTCGGGGCCTGGGGACAGGGCTTTGCCAAGGCGATGCAAAAGCTTGTCACCTGGCAACCCGATGCGCTGGTGATCGCACTTGGCGTTGATGCCCACGAGGCCGAACCGATCTGTGATTTCAAACTCCAGACCGATGATTTCAACCGGATCGGTCAGATGATCGGGCGGTTGGGCCTTAAGACCGTGTTTGTCATGGAAGGCGGCTATGCCCATGACGTGATCGGGCTGAATGTCGCCGCAGTACTTTCGGGATATCTGGATCAGGCGAATCGCTGATTTTTGAATGCCATTTGAATGCCAAAACGCCCCGTGCAGTTCGCCGGGGCGTTTTGTTTTTGTGACCTAGCGTTCCCAGGGTGGGGTGCCGCCAAATTCGGATACCAGAAAATCGACAAAGGCCCGTACACGGGTCGGAAGGTACCGGTTTTCAGGATAAAGCGTATAGACCGCATGTGACGGTGGTTGGTAGTCGGGCAATACGACCGTAAGCCGACCATCACGGATATATTCGCCGACTTCCCAGTTCGATTTCAGTGAGATGCCATGCCCGTCAAGACACCAGCGGGTCAGCACTTCGCCATTATCTGAATCCATTGATCCCGATACGGCCAGTGTGACCGGTGCATCATCACTATTGGGGCCGGTCAGAGTCCATTGATATTGCCGCGATCCCGGAAAACGCAGCAGCAAGCAATTGTGGTTCATCAGGTCGGCGGGTATTTGCGGCGTGCCGTGCTTTGCCAGATAATCGGGGCTTGCGACCAGCATGCGCTTGTTGGCGGCAAGTTTGCGGACGATCAGGGAGCTTTCCTTAAGCTCGGCAATGCGGATGGCAAGATCGACCTTGTCCTGCAACAGATCGAGAAGCCGGTCGGACAGGTGCAGCCGGATCTGCACATCCGGGTTCATTTCAACGAATTTCGGAATGATCGGGGCGATATATTTATTGCCAAACGCCACCGGGCAGGTCAGCGTTACCGGACCGCGTGTGGTGTTTTTCTGATTGGCGATGGCGTTTTCGGCTTCCTGCATTTCGCTAAGGATGCGCAGGCAATGGCGGTAATAAACATCCCCCTCGGTCGTCAGGTTGACCCGGCGCGTGGTGCGATTGAGAAGCCGCACACCAAGACGTTCTTCAAGGCGCGCAATCCGGTTCGAGACGACGGCTGCGGAGTGACGCAACTCGCGACCGGCAGCAGACAGGTTCCCCAGTTCGGCAACACGGACAAAAATCTGGATGTCCTCAAAATCGGACATGACGCGGGAGGCTCCTGATATGACGTTGTTTTGGCGTTTATTATCGTTTGATATTCTATTCTAGGGTCGAAACCCATGGCCGCACTGTGCCATTTTAAAGAATAGTTTGAAAGTCATTTCGATTACGCTCGATCCCTTAATAATAGAGGCGACCGCATGCCTATGTTAGGAGAATGTAAGAGATTATTTTGAATGATTCCGGATTGTATGGGGAAATTGCAGCCGGAATCATAACTGTCAGAGGGGCGGCCCGGGCGCGGATCTTGATCATCCGCAGGCGGGCGAGACGGAGGTTTCAGACACCGTGGATATTCTGTTTCAGGACTGGATCAATCTGATCCTGCGCTGGGCGCATCTGATTACGGGCATCGCCTGGATCGGGTCTTCGTTCTATTTCGTGTGGCTGGATCTGAGTTTGCGCAAACGTCCGGGCATGGATGAAGGCGTCTATGGCGAAGCCTGGATGGTCCATGGTGGCGGGTTCTATCACGTCAATAAGTGGATGGTCGCACCAAGTTCGATGCCGCCGGAACTGCACTGGTTCAAATATGAAGCCTATTTCACCTGGCTGACCGGTTTTGCGCTTTTGGTGACCATGTATTACTGGAGCGCTGAAAGCTATCTGATTGATCCGGGCGTTCTGGCGCTGACCAAGATGGATGCGATCCTGATCGGGCTTGGCAGCCTGTTTGCCGGCTGGGTGATCTATGACATCATCTGCAAAAGTTCGATCGGCAAGCGCACCGATACGCTGGCGATTGCGCTGTTTATCCTGATCATGGTGGCAAGCTATCTGTTCACCCATGTCTTTAGCGGGCGCGGCGCGTTTATTCATGTCGGTGCGATGATCGGCACGATCATGGCAGCCAACGTGTTTCGCATCATCATCCCGAACCAGAAAAAGGTTGTCGCCAGCCTGATGGCCGGTGAAAAGCCCGATCCCAAACTGGGGCTTCAGGCCAAGCAGCGTTCAACGCACAATAACTATCTGACGCTGCCGGTGTTGCTGATGATGATCAGCAATCATTATTCGATGCTGTTTTCCCATGATCAGTCGTGGCTGATCGTTGGTCTGATCCTGATCATCGGTGGTCTGGTGCGCCATTTCTTCAATACCCGCAATGCCGGTGGGACGGGCAAGGCAATTGCCTGGCAATTGCCCGCCGCCGGTGTCGGCATGGCGATTTTGGCGATGTTTGCATCCTATGACCCCAATGCGGTCAAGCTGGCAGACGAGGATATCATCACGGCCGATCATGCCCTGGCGATTGTGCAGACCCGTTGCAGCACCTGTCATTCCGCCAATCCGCGCGATGAAGGCTTTGACGAGGCCCCGGCAGGAGTAATGTTTGATGATCTGGCCCAAATCGAAGCCAATGCCCAGCGTATTCTGGCGCAAGCCGTAATCGGGCGGGCCATGCCGCTTGGCAATATCACCGAAATGACCGACGAGGAGCGCGCCCAGCTTGGCCAGTGGATCCGTGCGGGCATGCCGGAATAGGCCGGGGTCCCACCCGTTTGTTGATCAGCAGAAAGGCGATCGCGTTTGGTGGTCGCCTTTTTTGTGTTTTTGGGCAGGTGGATCGAGGGGGCTAGCCCCCTGAAATGACGCCCCACCGGGGACCGGCGGGGCGGGAAGCTGCCCGCAAGGTGGTAGATTGTGGTGCAATAACCGCAATGAAGGCGAGGTCAGATCGTGGTCTGACCCGAAACTTCCACCCTTCAAATAAGCGGCGAAGAATGTGGCGTCAATGTGATTAAAAAGTAATCATTTTTTAATCTGTGATTGAAAAATAGCCATCAAAAATGCGGATGGCGCAAATATTATCCTTAAATCGGGTGTAAAATAGTCGCATATTGCGTGGGAATCCCTCGATTCTTGATTTTATTCTACCGCCAAAAGAATCTGGCACGGTTTTAGCAAGTATCACTGCGGTGCAATAAACTCGCAGTGGAGGCTATAAATGAATAAGAAGCTTCAGGCGCTTGTCGGCGCTGGGGCCATGGCATGGTCGGCAATGGCCATGTCAGCCGCACAGGCAGCAGATACCATCAAGGTCGGTGTGCTGCACTCTCTTTCGGGGACGATGGCGATTTCTGAAACCACGCTCAAGGACACCGTCCTGATGCTGGTGGATGATCTGAACAAGAATGGCGGTTTGCTTGGCAAACAGGTCGAAGCTGTGGTCGTTGACCCGGCATCGGACTGGCCGCTTTTCGCCGAAAAAGCACGTGAACTGATCGAAAAAGATCAGGTTTCGGTCGTTTTCGGTTGCTGGACCTCGGTTTCGCGCAAATCGGTTCTGCCGGTATTTGAAGAACTCAACAGCATGCTGTTCTATCCGGTTCAGTATGAGGGCGAGGAAAGCTCGCGCAATGTGTTCTATACCGGTGCCGCGCCGAACCAGCAGGCCATTCCGGCTGTTGATTACCTGATGAGCGAAGATGGCGGTTCTGCAGAACGTATCGTTCTTCTGGGGACGGACTATGTCTATCCGCGTACCACCAACAAAATCCTGCGTTCCTACCTGAACGGCAAGGGGATCTCCGATGAAGACATCATGGAGAACTACACCCCGTTCGGTCATTCCGACTGGCAGTCGATTGTTGCGGATGTGAAGGCATTTGCATCGGCCGGCAAGAAAACCGCCGTGGTTTCGACCATCAATGGTGACGCGAACGTTCCGTTCTACAAGGAACTGGCAAACCAGGGCATCAAGGCCGAAGACATTCCGGTTGTTGCGTTCTCTGTCGGTGAAGAAGAGCTGGCCGGTATCGATACCGCGCCGCTGGTTGGTCATCTGGCTGCCTGGAACTATTTCCAGTCGGTTGAGTCTGATGCCAATACTGCCTTCATCGAAAAGTGGCATGCCTTCATCGGTGATGAAAGCCGCGTGACCAACGACCCGATGGAAGCAACCTATATCGGCTTTAACATGTGGAAACAGGCTGTCGAACAGGCTGGCACCACCGATGTCGATGCGGTTCGCCAGGCAATGTATGGCCAGAAAGTTGCCAACCTGACCGGTGGTACGGCTGTCATGAACACCAACCACCACCTGTCCAAGCCGGTTCTGATCGGTGAAGTCCAGGATGATGGCCAGTTCGACATTGTTTGGGAAACCGAAGGCACCGTCGTTGGCGATGCATGGTCGGACTTCCTGCCCGAAAGCGCAAAGCTGACCGCCGACTGGACCTATCCGTGGGTCTGCGGCAACTGTGAAAAACCGATGTACTAATTGGTTTTGGGATGGGCCGGTCGCGAACGCGCGACCGGCCCGTTCTGTATCGGGGCGGGATCAGATCCCGGATCCTGATGATTTCTTTTCTTGATTTTCCAGTTTGAATTCAAAGGTTTGGTGATCATGCGCAATGACATTTTATCAGTGCTGCACCGTTCTCCGTTTTCAATGTGCAAGATGCATGAAATTGCCACCCGTGTGATGGGGGTGCTGGGTTTTGTTGTGGTGTTGGCGGCTTTTGTTCCCGATGCCGCACAGGCCTTTAGCGACGAAGAACTTCGTAATATTGCCGAACAGCTTGACGATAAAAGTGCGACCAAAAAGGTTGCGGTGATCGAAGAAATGGCGGCCGATGGTGATCCGCGTGTAGCGCCGATCTTGAAGGCCATGCTAGACGGTGATCTTTATGTGCGTGACAGCGACGAGCATGTCGTGATCGCCACCAAAAAGGGCAAGGTTTACACCCATATCGACATTGTCAGCGGCGAAGTTGCCGGTGAAAGCAGTTCCAAGGAGCTGTCGAAGATCAAGATCAACAACCGTTTGCGCGGGGCGCTGCGCGATGCGTTGGCGACACTGAACCTGTTCAGTCCGGACTTGGCCGTGCGCAGTGCGGCGGTCGAACAGATCATGGATGCCCGTGATCCGGCGATGTTGCCATTGCTGTTGCGGGCAATTGATCGCGAAGAGGACGAAACCCTTTTGGCCCGCATGCAACTGGCCGAAGCAACCATGGCGCTGGCGGCTGGTGAAACCACCGATGAACGTCTGGCTGCTATTGCCGTTCTGGCCAGTGAGACCACCCCGCAAATTCGCGCGGTGCTGTCGCAATTTGTTTCCAGTGCCGAGGCCGAAGGATACCAGCCCGAAGTCGTCGCCGCGGCAAAAGACGCGCTTGCATCGGTCGAACGGCGCCTGTCGACATGGCAGACGGTTGGTGATGTTTATCGCGGTATCAGCCTGGGCTCGGTCCTGTTGCTGGCGGCAGTCGGTCTTGCCATCACATTCGGTGTGATGGGGGTGATCAATATGGCGCATGGCGAAATGATCATGATTGGTGCCTATACCACCTTTGTGGTGCAGCAGGCGCTGGCGCCGTTTTTGTCATCGGGATCGGCTTGGTCACTTGCCATTTCTGTTCCGGCGGCATTTCTTGTGGCCGGGGCGGTCGGGGTTGTCATTGAACGGTGCGTGATCCGGTTCCTTTATGGCCGTCCGCTTGAAACCCTGCTGGCGACATGGGGGGTAAGCCTTGTGCTTCAGCAGGCCATCCGTTCGATTTTCGGTGCAACCAACCAGCAAGTCACCGCACCCGATTTCATGAGTGGCGCGATTGAATTTTCGACCGGTCTTGTCCTGACCTATAACCGTCTCTGGATCATCCTGTTCAGTGTGATTGTGGTGGCTGGGATTGCCGCGGTTCTGCGTTACACGGCCTTCGGGCTTCAGATGCGTGCGGTGACGCAAAACCGCCGGATGGCCGGATCGGTTGGTATTCGCACCGGTTACGTCGATGCCCTGACATTCGGACTTGGTTCGGGGATTGCCGGGATTGCCGGTGTGGCATTGAGCCAGATTTCAAACGTCAGCCCGAACCTTGGTCAGACCTATATCATCGACAGTTTCATGGTGGTGGTGTTTGGCGGGGTCGGAAACCTGTGGGGGACGGTTCTGGGCGCCTTCAGCCTTGGCATCGTCAACAAGTTCCTTGAGCCGATGGCAGGGGCGGTTCTGGCCAAGATCTTTGTCCTGATCGCGCTGATCCTGTTTATCCAGAAACGACCCAAGGGCCTGTTTGCCCTTAAAGGTCGCGCGGTGGAGGCCTGATCCATGACCGATTATCGTCAAAAATACAAAATGACGCCGGTTGTTGGCTGGCTCCTGAATGACCGGGGCGGGATGACGCTTCTGGCGATCCTGATTGCGGCGGCGATTCTGGTGCCTGTTGGCAATCTGCTGGTTCCCGAAAGTTCGGCCTTTCATGTGCCGACCTGGATGGTCAGCCTTCTGGGCAAGTATCTTTGCTATGCGCTTTTGGCGTTAAGTGTCGATCTGATCTGGGGATTCTGTGGCATTTTGTCGCTGGGGCATGGTGCGTTCTTTGCGCTGGGTGGCTATGCCATGGGCATGTATCTGATGCGTCAGATCGGCGATCGCGGGGTTTATGGCGATCCGATCCTGCCGGATTTCATGGTGTTCCTGAACTGGAAGGAACTGCCCTGGTACTGGTACGGCTTTGACATGTTCTGGTTTGCGATTGTCATGGCGATGTTTGTGCCGGGGCTTCTGGCCTTTGTGTTCGGGTTCCTTGCCTTCCGCTCGCGTGTGACGGGTGTTTATCTTTCGATAATTACGCAAGCCATGACCTATGCGCTGTTACTCGCCTTCTTCCGCAACGATATGGGCTTTGGCGGCAATAACGGCCTGACGGATTTCAAGGATTTGCTGGGCTTCTCGTTGCAGTCCGATGGCACGCGTGCCGGGTTGTTTGTGGCGTCCTGTGTGTTTCTTGGTCTTTGTTATATCGTGGCGCGCGGCATTACCCAGTCACGCCTGGGCAAGGTTCTGATTGCCATTCGCGATGCCGAAAGCCGGGTGCGTTTCACCGGTTACCGGGTGGAATATTACAAGCTGTTTGTCTTTACCGTTTCTGCTGTTATGGCGGGGATTGCCGGCGCACTTTATGTGCCGCAAGTCGGCATCATCAATCCGGGCGAATTTGCCCCGGCGCTTTCGATTGAAATCGTCATCTGGGTCGCGGTCGGCGGGCGCGGGACGCTTTATGGTGCCGTACTTGGCGCGTTTATTGTCAACTATGCCAAGACCTTCTTTACCGGGGTGATGCCGGACTTCTGGCTGTTCTTCCTGGGCGGATTGTTCATTGCCGTGACGCTGTTCCTGCCAAAAGGGGTGATTGGTGCGGTTCCGGCATTTGGTGCGGCAGATCGCCAGTCATTGTTCACGACATGGCGCAAACGTATTGCCGAACGCCGCGCAAATGAAGGAGGCAAGGCATGAGCGAAGCTGCTGTCATGGAAAAAAGTGCCTCGATGGAGCCGCAGGTCAAATCGGCGCGGGCGGAAACCATTTTGTATGTCGACGGAGTTTCGGTGACATTTGACGGGTTCCGGGCGCTTAACAATCTGTCCTTTTATGTCGAGCCGGGCGAACTTCGCGCCATCATTGGTCCGAACGGCGCGGGCAAGACCACGATGATGGATATCATCACCGGCAAGACGCGCCCTGATACCGGCGATGTCTTGTTCAAAAGCGAAATCGATCTGACCAAAATGGACGAGGCCGAAATTGCCAATCTGGGCATCGGGCGCAAGTTCCAGAAGCCGACCGTGTTTGAAAGCCACACGGTTTTTGACAATCTGCTTCTGGCCTGTTCGGGCGGGCGCGGGGTGTTTCAGGCACTGTTCCATCGGTTAAGCGATGCCGAAAAGATCAGGATCGAAAAGACCCTGATCACCATCATGCTTGAGGACAAGCGCGATGAAATGGCTGCCAATCTTTCGCACGGTCAGAAGCAGTGGCTCGAAATCGGGATGCTGTTGATGCAGGAACCCGAATTGCTTCTGGTCGATGAACCGGTTGCCGGGATGACCGACTCCGAGACCGAGGAAACGGCACAGCTTTTGCGGTCGATCGCCAAGGATCGTTCGGTCGTCGTGGTCGAACATGACATGGAATTTGTCCGTGACCTTGATTGCAAGGTGACCGTTCTGCACGAAGGATCGGTTCTGGCCGAAGGCCGACTTGACCATGTGCAAAAAGACCCGCGGGTCATTGAAGTCTATCTGGGCCGCTAGGGAGGTGCTGGAACATGCTTGATGTCAGCAATATTGATCTGTTTTACGGCGCGTCCCATGCCTTGCGCAAAGTGTCGCTGAATGCCCAGACCGGCAAGGTAACCGCGGTTTTGGGGCGTAACGGGGTTGGCAAAACATCCCTGATGCGTGCTGTCGTCGGCCAGCACCCGATAACCGAGGGCAACATCAAATGGGAAGGCAAGGATATCTCGCGCGATCCGTCCTGGCGTCGGTCGGCGAACGGGATTGCCATTGTGCCCCAGGGGCGCGAGATTTTTCCGCTTCTGACCGTGAAGGAAAATCTGGAAACCGGGTTTGCCGCCCTTCCGCGTGCCTTGCGTCACATTCCTGACGAGATTTTCGAACTGTTCCCGGTTTTGCGCGACATGCTGGGTCGTCGTGGTGGCGACCTTTCGGGCGGGCAGCAGCAACAGCTTGCCATCGGGCGTGCGCTTGTGACCCGTCCAAGGTTGCTGGTGCTTGATGAACCGACCGAAGGTATTCAGCCATCAATCATCAAGGATATTCAGCGCGTCATCAAACAGTTGGCCGATCGTGGCGATATGGCGATCCTGCTGGTCGAGCAATATTTCGAATTTGCCCATGAACTGGCCGACGAGATTGTCGTGCTTGAACGTGGCGAGGTCGTTTTGTCCGGGGCGAAGGAAACGCTCGATCGGGAAAAAGTGCGCGCCTATCTGACTGTTTGATCAGCATTTGCCAAAAAATTGCGCAACTTTCGCGTGATTGATCAGACCATTGCCCGCCCGATCCCCGGCAAAACCGGGGTCTGGCGGGGATCGGGCGGTTGGCCCGCATCTTGCTGTTACGGCCCTTGGAATTGCCGGAAAACGGTATCAGGTTCATCAAACGAACCGCAATGATCAGGTGGCTTTGTGCAGCTTAGCAAACTCGAAACCCCGATATCTGCGTCCCCGAATGCAGATACAGCAACGAACGGAACGCCCACGCGCATCATTACCGATGGCCGTGCTGAGGTAACGTTCCGTCAGGGTTCCGGTCCGGCCCATCAGGGCGGGCATGCCGCACTTGATCATCTTTATTACCGTGATCCGATGAAAATCCTGTTTCCGCGTCCGGTGGCCGGGGATTTGACGACGGCGGTTCTGGTGACAACGTCGGGCGGGATGGTTGGCGGCGACAAGCTTGCCTTTGCCGGCAAGGTCGAGGCGGGGGCATCCGCCCTTTTCACTGCACAGGCCGCCGAGAAAGTTTATCGATCTGTCGGGCCGGATTGCGAAATGTCGGTTGATCTGACGGTTGAAGATGGCGGTTGGCTTGAATGGTTGCCCCATGAAAGCATCCTGTTTGATCAGGCACGGTTAAAGCGCAAAACCACGATTGCTGCAGCCGGATCAGGGCGGGTTCTTGCCGGTGAAATGATGGTGTTTGGGCGCCTTGCGCGCGGCGAAGTGTTTAAAACCGGACTGGCGCGCGACGCATGGGATGTGTCGATTGACGGACGCCCGGTGTGGCGGGATGCGCTGCATCTTGAAGGCGATGTGTTGCGCATTCTTGATCATGCGGCGGCCTTTGATGGCGCACGCGCCAATGCTACGGCCATTCTGGTCGGGCACGGGGTTGAAGATCATCTTGATGATGCGCGCGATTGCCTTGAACAGGCATCAGCGGGGCTTGCCAGGAATGATGTCCTGTGCGGGGCGACTGCGATGAAGGGCATTGTGATTGCGCGTTTCATGGCGCGTGAACCGATGAAATTGCGCCGGGTATACGGTGCTTGGTGGAAACAGTTTCGCCACAAGACACGGGGGCTTCCCGAACGTTTGCCGCGTTTGTGGGAGATTTAAAACGGTGGATCCAGGGAGTAGGCAGGCATGAATTTGACGCCACGCGAAAAGGACAAGCTGCTGGTTTCGGTTGCGGCGATGGTCGCACGCAATCGCCTTGAAAGGGGGGTAAAGCTTAATTACCCCGAAGCCATCGCAATCATCACGGATTATGTCGTCGAAGGGGCGCGTGATGGCAAATCTGTTGCGGCTTTGATGCGCGACGGGGCCACCGTGATTTCGCGCGATCAGGTGATGGATGGCATTGCCGAAATGATCCATGAAATCCAGGTCGAAGCAACGTTCCCGGACGGAACCAAGCTTGTCACCGTTCACGAACCGATCCGTTAAGGGGGTAAGCAGATGATTCCAGGTGAAATCATTACCAAGGAAGGCACCCTTATTCTTAACGAGGGACGCGAAACCAAAACCATCATGGTGGCCAATACCGGGGATCGTCCGGTGCAGGTCGGATCGCATTACCATTTCTATGAAACCAATCCGGGGCTTGATTTCGACCGCGAAGCCGCCCGCGGTTTCCGCCTTGATATCCCGGCCGGGACGGCAGTCCGGTTCGAGCCGGGCCAGTCGCGCGAGGTCAATTTGGTGAAATATGCCGGGTCCGGCACGGTTTACGGCTTTAACGCCAAAATCAACGGCAAGCTCTAAGCGGGGGAACGATACATGGCATATGAAATTGATCGTCCATCCTATGCGGCCATGTTTGGCCCGACCGTTGGCGATAAAGTCCGTCTGGCCGATACCGACCTGATCATCGAGGTCGAAAAGGATTTCACCACCCTTGGCGAAGAAGTCAAATTCGGCGGTGGCAAGGTTATCCGTGACGGCATGGGCCAGTCACAGGCAACGCGCGCCGAAGGGGCGGTTGATACCGTGATCACCAATGCGCTGATCCTTGATTATACCGGGATTGTCAAAGCCGATATCGGTATCACCGGGGGGCGCGTTGCCGGGATCGGCAAGGCCGGAAACCCGGATGTGCAGCCCGGTGTTGATATCATCATCGGTCCGGGGACCGAGGTTATTGCCGGTGAAGGCAATATCATCACCGCGGGCGGGATTGATGCCCATATTCACTGGATTTGCCCGCAACAGGTTGAAGATGCCCTTTATTCCGGAGTGACCAGCATGCTGGGCGGTGGCACCGGCCCGGCGGCGGGCACCAATGCCACCACCTGCACGCCCGGTCCCTGGCATATTGCCCGGATGTTGCAGGCCGCCGACGGCATTCCGATGAATATCGGTTTCTTTGGCAAGGGCAATGCGACCCTTCCGGGGTCGCTGATCGAACAGATCAAGGCAGGCGCCTGTGGCCTTAAGCTTCATGAAGACTGGGGCACGACACCAGCCGCGATTGATACCTGCCTTTCGGTTGCCGATGACCTTGATATTCAGGTCATGATTCATACCGATACGCTGAATGAAAGCGGCTTTGTCGAACATACTCGCGCATCGTTTAAGGGGCGCACCATTCACACCTTCCATACCGAGGGTGCCGGTGGTGGCCATGCGCCAGATATCATCAAGCTGTGTGGCGAAGCCAACGTTTTACCAAGCTCGACCAACCCGACCCGTCCATTCACGGTCAACACGATTGACGAGCATCTGGACATGTTGATGGTCTGCCATCACCTTGATCCGAAAATCCCTGAAGATGTCGCCTTTGCCGAAAGCCGCATTCGTCGCGAAACCATCGCTGCCGAAGACATCCTGCATGACCTTGGCGCGTTTTCGATCATTTCATCAGACAGTCAGGCCATGGGCCGTGTGGGTGAGGTCATCACCCGTACATGGCAGACGGCAGACAAGATGAAGAAACAGCGCGGCGCACTGCCCGAAGATGCGGGCAAAGGGAATGATAACTTCCGCGCCAAGCGTTATGTCGCCAAATACACCATCAACCCGGCCATCGCGCAGGGCATTGCATCCCATGTCGGGTCGATCGAAGTTGGCAAGATTGCCGATCTTGTAGTCTGGAAACCGATGTTCTTTGGCACCAAGCCCGATATGGTGGTCAAGGCCGGGATGATCATTGCAGCGGCGATGGGCGATCCCAATGCGTCGATCCCGACCCCGCAGCCGGTTCATTACCGTCCGATGTTCGGGGCCTATGGCAATGCGCTTGCGAAATCGAGTTTCTCGTTCGTCTCGCAAGCCGGCATTGATGCCGGAATTGCCGCCGAGTTCGGGCTTTCCAAGGAATTGCTGGCCGTATCGAACACCCGCAATATCGGCAAAAAGGACATGAAACTTAATGATGCGCTTCCGGTCATGGAAGTTGATCCGGAAACCTATCAGGTGACGGCGGATGGTGAACTTCTGACCTGTCAGCCGGTCGATGTTGTGCCGATGGCGCAACGTTACTTCCTGTTCTGATCGGATCAGTTTTATGCGTCATGCCATTGAACATATCCCGGTTGATCGCGCCGATACATCCGAGGTCCGCGGGACGGTGACACTGGTCTTTTCCGACCGTCACCGTCGCCGCATTCGCCTGCATGATGATGCGGGGGATCCTTTCCTGCTTGATCTTCCGCATGCGGTGCGTCTGGCCGACGGGGATCGGTTGCGCCTTGTTGATGGCGGGGTGATTGTCGTGCGCGCCGCCGAGGAGCCGGTTTTGACCATCACGGCATCCGGTCCGATTGCAGCAGCCAAGCTGGCCTGGCATATCGGCAATCGTCATACCCCGGTCGAGGTTCTTAAAGACGGGCGGTTGCGGATCATTGATGATCATGTGATGCGCGATATGATTACCGGCCTTGGCGGAGTGGTCGAAAATGAAATTGCGCCGTTCAATCCGTTAAACGGGGCCTATCACGGTCTTGGCGGGGCGCATGGCCATAGTCACGGCAATGATCATTTCGATCATGAGGATCATGACCACAGCCATAGCCATTCGCAAAGTCATTCCCATAGCCATTCCCATTCCCATGCCGCAGGGAAACCGCATGACCACTGAAACCCTGACGCTTAACCCCGCGGGCCTGATGCGGTTGATGACCTGGCTGAGTCCGTCATTTCCGGTCGGTGCTTATACCTATTCCCATGGCGTGGAATATGCGGTGGAAGACGGACGGGTCAGCTCGGCCGATAGCCTGATCAACTGGGTTGAAGGGGTACTCGAATTCGGGGCCGGGCGGATTGATGCGGTGCTGTTTTGTGCCGCATGGCGGGCGGCCCTTGCCGGGGATGAGGATGCGCTTGTTGACATCGGTATCGAAGCCGATTGCTGGCGCGGCACATCTGAAATGGCGCTGGAGGCAACGGCACAGGGACGTGCCTTTGTCTCGACCGTGGAAAAGGTCTGGGGTGACGGAATGCTGTCGCGCTGGGCCAGCCGGATGCGCGATGATGATCGTTTGCCATCCTATCCGGTGGCGGTCGGTATTGCGGCGGCCGAGGCCAAAGTACCGCTATGTGATGCCCTGACCGCCTATTTGCATGCCATGGCGGCAAACCTTGTTTCCAGTGCGGTGCGTCTGGTGCCGCTTGGTCAGACCGATGGTGTCCGGTCCCTGTCATCCCTTGATCATGCGGTATCCATCGCGGTGGATCACGCGATGGCGGCCGAACTTGCCGATCTCGGGGCATCTGCCCCGTTGATCGACTGGACATCGATGAAACACGAAACCCAATATACGAGGCTATTCAGATCATGAGCTCTCCCCTTCGTATCGGAATTGGTGGGCCGGTTGGCTCGGGCAAAACCGCACTTCTGGAGCGCCTGTGCAAGGCTATGCGCGACGAATTCAACATCGCGGCCATCACCAATGACATCTATACCCGCGAAGATGCCGAATTCATGACCCGTTCGGGTGCCCTGGCGGCGGACCGTATTGCCGGTGTCGAAACCGGCGGCTGTCCGCATACCGCCATTCGCGAGGATGCCTCGATCAATCTGGCTGCGGTCGAGGACATGGCCGCCAAACATGCCGGGCTTGAGGCGATCTTTATTGAATCGGGTGGCGATAACCTGTCGGCGACTTTCTCGCCGGAGTTGGCCGATATCACCATTTATGTCATCGACGTTTCTGCCGGGGACAAGATCCCGCGCAAGGGCGGGCCGGGCATTACCCGTTCCGACCTGCTTGTGATCAACAAGACCGATCTCGCACCGCTGGTGGGTGCCGATCTGGGCGTGATGGATCGCGATGCCAAAAAGATGCGTGGTGATCGTCCGTTCCTGTTCACCAATCTCAAGGCGATGGACGGCCTTGAAGACGTCAAGAATTTCATCATCGAGACAGGGGGGCTCCGCCAATCCGCAGCATCCTGATATGGGGATATAAGGAAAGCTGCACGGGCAAGGCCAAGCGCCTTGACCCAAGGATGACGGGAGCACGCATCGCCCGGCCGGAAACGGCCGGGCGTTTGTGTTTTCGGTGCCGAATTCATAAATGCAACTTTTTGGTTGCGTTATGAAAGGTCTTCTGGCAGATTAAGTGCAACCAGGAGGTTGCATTATGTCAAACACAATTGAAAAATCGATCAAAATCAATGGTTCTCGGGCCAAGGTCTGGGCGGCACTGACCGACCACGAAAAATTCGGGGCATGGTTCGGGGCAAGAATTGATGCGCCATTCAAGGTCGGGGAAATCTCGACCGGTGACATTACCGTTTGCGAGGGTGCAAAATGGAATTCAACCATCAAGGCGATGGAGGAACCGGCCTATTTTGCGTATACGTGGCACCCCTTTGCGATTGACCCGTCAGTCGATTACAGTTCCGAACCCGAAACGCTGGTCGAATTCTGGCTTGAAGAGAAAGATGGCGTCACCTTGCTTAAAGTGCGTGAAACCGGCTTTGACAACTTGCCTGCACACCGCATCACGGCAGCGCTTCAGGCCAACAACAAGGGCTGGGCATTCCAGTTGGAAAACATAAAAAAATATGCCGAAAGCTAAACCCACTCCGGATACTGGCAAGCATGGGGATGATTTTTCTGCCATGTTTGCCGCCCTTGGCGATCCCACGCGACTGGCGATTTTTGATCGGCTGGCCGATGGTCGGCCGCGTTCGATTTCCGCCCTGTCCGATGATGCCGACATGACCCGCCAGGCGGTGACAAAGCATCTGCGCGTGCTTGAGGCGGTCGGTCTGGTGCAAAGTCACAAGGTCGGGCGTGAAAGCCAGTATGCCTTCTGCCCGGAACAGCTGGCACAGGCGCGTGCCTATCTTGATCAGGTGGCGGGACGTTGGGAAACGGCCCTGATGCGGCTTAAAACCTTTGTCGAAGGCGATGATAGCTAACTTTTTGATATTCATCGCATAATTGGTGCGCTGCGATATCGGAGGCAAAAGCCCGGTGTCATTTTGCTTGGCGGGATGAAAATTTGCGGTTATCCCATAGCGCGTTGAGCCGGTCGGGCGGACCGGTTAACGAAAGCATCCTTGCGCAAGGGGTTGATGCAGGGATGCTTTATAACGGCAATGGGAACCGTTACATGAAGACCAAAGATATCGTCTATATCGCTTTGTTCGCAGCTTTGACCGCTGTTCTTGGCCTGTTTCCGCCAATCACACTTCCGATTACCGGTGTGCCGGTGACGGCCCAGTCATTGGGGCCGATGCTGGCCGGTGCCATTCTGGGGGCGCGTCGTGGCGGCCTTTCGATCGTGCTGTTCCTGGTGCTGGTTGCACTTGGCCTGCCGTTACTGTCGGGTGGTCGCGGTGGTTTTGGCGTGATGATCGGGGTCACTGGCGGATTTATTTTTGGCTGGGCCGTTTCGGCCTTTGTCATCGGGCTTCTGATTGAGAAATTCTGGAACAGCCTGAATGTCATCAACGCGGCCCTGTCGATCGCCTTTGGCGGGATTGTCGTGCTTTATGCGCTTGGCAATGCCTGGGTCGCGGTCGTGGCTGAAATCAGCTATTGGCAGGCCACCGTTGGTGCTGCACCGTTCCTGATTGGTGATGTGATCAAGGTTGCAATTGCGACTGCGGCCTGTCTTGCGGTGCGCAAGTCCTATCCCTTGATTTCCAAATCAGCCTGACGTTTGATGGGCGCAAGCAGCATTCGCCTTTGCGGTGTGCTTGCGCCCGTTTTATGACCAGACAACTGCCGATCACTTCCCGCAACAGGCCGGACCGACAACCCCATGATCCGTTTTGATAATGTTTCCGTGCAGTTCGATCAGCGCAGGGTGCTGGAAAATATCGACCTCGCGCTTGGTGAAAAGCGGATCGGGATCATCGGGGCCAACGGATCGGGCAAAAGCACCCTTGTGCGTCTTCTGAACGGGCTTCAGACCGCGACCAGCGGGCAGGTATTGGTTGATGACCTTGACCCGGCCAAGGATGGCCGCAAGGTCCGCCGCCATGTCGGTTTTGTCTTTCAGAACCCCGACAACCAGATCGTCTATCCGGTGGTCGAAGAAGACCTGGCCTTCGGGCTCAAGGCCCTGAAACTGCCCAGGGACGAGATCAATCGTCGCATTGATGAAATCCTTGCGCGGTATGATCTCTCGGATTTCAAAACCCATCCCAGTCATCTGCTTAGTGGTGGTCAGAAACAGCTTCTGGCCATTTCCGGCGTTCTGGTGATGGGGCCGCGCTATATCGTTTTTGACGAGCCGACCACCTTGCTTGATCTGCGCAATCGCAACCGGGTTGAACGCGCCATTGCCGATCTGGATCAGACGGTGATTACGGTATCGCATGATCTTGATCTGATTGCAGAGTATGACCGCGTTCTGGTGATCGAAAATGGCCGGATTGCCGTTGATGACCGCCCGGCCATCGCCATCGCCCGATATCGCGAGATGATGGCATGATCGCCGGGCTTTATATCGACGGGAATTCGGTGCTCCACCGCGCACAGGCCGGGCCAAAGATCCTTGCGATGGTTGCCCTTGGTACCGGTGTTTTCATGGTGCCGGACTGGCCGGTTGTCAGTCTTGTGCTGGCAAGTGTGATTGCGCTTTATCGGCTTTCGGGTTTTGGCTTTCGGGTTATCATCGCCCAGATCAGGCCGATGGCGTGGTTGCTTGCGATCTTTTTTGCGGTTCAGCTGTGGCTGAATGACTGGCAGGCGGGGTTGCTTGTCATTACCCGGATTGCGGCCATCGTCATGTTTGCATCCCTGATCACGCTGACCACCAAAACATCGGACATGCTGGCTTCCCTTGAGCTCGCCCTGCGTCCGCTTAAGCCACTTGGTGTGAACCCGGAAAAGGTCAGTCTTGCCATTTCAATGGTGCTGCGCTTTATCCCGGTGATTGCCACGGTCGCATCGGAAATCCGTGATGCCCAGCGTGCGCGCGGCCTTGATCGGTCCATCCTTGCGATGATCGTGCCTTTGATCATCCGAACCCTTAAAATGGCCGATGATGTTGCCGATGCGATTGAAGCGCGCAGCTTTGATTAGGCGATCATTCGTGCATGAAAAAGAAAAAGCCCCGACACGTCAGGGGGGTAGGGTGCATGGCGACGTGCCGGGGGAGTTCGAAGATCAGGGGTGCAATCAGCTCAGGCCAAGATGCTTGGCGTGGAAGCGGATGTGATCTTCGATAAAGCTCGAGATGAAGTAATAGCTATGGTCATAGCCATCCTGCATTCGAAGGGTCAGTGGATAGCCTGATGCCTTGGCGGCGGCTTCTAGCGCCTCTGGCTTAAGCTGTTCGGCAAGGAAGCCGTCAGCATCGCCCTGATCCACCAGTGCCGGGGTTTGGGCATCGGATGCGGTGGCTGCCTTCATCAGTTCCGAACTGTCCCAGGCCTTCCAGACCGATTTGTCATCGCCCAGATAGTTTCCAAGCGCCTTTTGGCCCCACGGGCAATTGATCGGGTTGGTGATCGGTGAAAAGGCCGTAACCGATTTGAAGGTGCCGGGATTGCGCAGTGCAATCATCAAGGCACCATGCCCGCCCATCGAATGTCCGGAAATGACGGCATCGTCACTGACCGGGAAATGATCCCTGATCAATTCGGGCAGTTCCTTGGTCACGTAATCATACATGCGGTAATTGCGTGCCCAGGGTTCCCGGGTGGCATTGACATAAAAGCCCGCACCCTTGCCGAAATCATAGGCTTCGTTCTCGTCATCGGGGACGTGATCGCCACGCGGGCTGGTATCCGGGGCGACAATCGCAATGCCCAGTTCGGCGGCAACGCGAAACGCACCGGCCTTTTGCATGAAGTTTTCATCGGTACAGGTCAGCCCCGAAAGCCAGTACATCACCGGAACCTTGGTGCCGTTGCCTGCCTGGGGCGGCAGGAAGATGGCAAAGCGCATGTCACAGCCCAGTACCGCGGACGGGTGGGTGTATTGCTTTTGCCAGCCACCAAACACCTTGTTGCTTGACGCGTTTTCAATACCCATTTCGGGCCTCCCTCTGATCGGCCATTGCCGAATTTTTTCCGGCAATGGCGTGATAGTTCAATCAAATAATCGATGATCAGTAATGGATGACCGAACGAATGCTTTCGCCTTCATGCATCAGGTCGAAAGCCTCGTTGATGTCTTCAAGCTTCATTGTGTGGGTGATGAAGTCCGACAACTTGAACTCACCGGCAAGGTAGCGTTCAACATAATCAGGAAGCTGCGAACGGCCTTTGACACCGCCAAACGCGGTGCCGCGCCAGACGCGACCGGTGACAAGCTGGAACGGGCGGGTCGAGATTTCCTGACCGGCACCGGCAACACCGATAATCACCGATTCGCCCCAACCCTTGTGGCAGCATTCAAGCGCGGACCGCATGACATTGACATTGCCAATGCATTCAAACGACCAGTCGACGCCACCGTCGGTCATCTCGACAATGACTTCCTGGATCGGTTTGTCGAATTTCTTGGGGTTGATGCAATCGGTCGCGCCGAGCTGTTTGGCGAGATCGAATTTTTTCTCGTTGATATCGATGGCAAGGATACGGCCGGCACCGGCCATTTGCGCGCCGATGATCGCCGAAAGACCAATGCCGCCAAGGCCAAAGACGGCCACGGAGTCACCCTTTTGCACCTTGGCGGCGTTGACCGTCGCCCCCATGCCGGTGGTGACCCCGCAGCCAAGCAGGCAAACTTCTTCAAGCGGAGCGGATTTGTTGATTTTGGCCAGCGAGATTTCCGGAAGCACGGTGTATTCCGAGAAGGTCGAGCAACCCATATAGTGATAGATCGGCTTGCCATTCTGCGAGAAACGGGTGGTGCCATCGGGCATCAGGCCCTTGCCCTGGGTGACGCGAATTTTCTGGCACAGGTTGGTTTTGCCCGATTTGCAGAATTTGCACTCGCCGCATTCCGGGGTGTAAAGCGGGATCACGTGATCGCCGACCGCAACACTGGTCACACCTTCGCCGATGGATTCAACAATGCCGCCGCCTTCATGGCCAAGGATGGCCGGGAAAATGCCCTCGGGATCGTCACCCGACAGGGTAAAGGCATCGGTATGGCAGACACCGGTGGCGACGATTTTGACGCGCACTTCGCCAGCCTTGGGCGGGGCGACCTGGACTTCTTCGATCGACAGCGGTTTGCCCGCTTCCCATGCGATGGCGGCTTTGCAGGTGATGGTTTCAAGGCTCATGACGCTTCTCCGGCAGATGAATATTTGAATATGCCCAGTCTATTTATTTCTTCTGATCCGATAATCCGGTATTTTGGTAAATGACTTTTACTCTTGTGTAATAATCTGATCGGATGCGGGCATGAATACCTGGAACGGAATCAGCGAATTTATCGCGGTTGCCGAACATCAAAGCTTTACCGCGGCGGCCAAACAGCTTGGCATTTCAGTTGCCCAGGTCAGCCGTCAGGTCACTGCCCTTGAAGAAAAGCTTGGCACACAGCTTTTTTACCGGACCACGCGCAAGGTTAGTGTGACCGAAGCCGGGCAGATTTATTACCAGCATTGCCGCCAGTTGCTTGATGGTCTGGGCGAGGCGGAGCGCGCGATAGGCAATCTGAGCGAGGTGCCGCGCGGCAAGCTTAAACTGACCGCGCCGACGACCTATGGGGAAACCGTGATCGCGCCGCTGGTCAATGATTTCGTCGCGCGCTATCCCGATCTTGAAGTCCAGTGCCGCTTTACCAACCAGAAGCTTGACCTGGTGCTTGAAGGCTATGACATGGCGATCCGTCTTGGGCGGTTGGAAGGCACGACCGGAAGCCTGATGACCCAGCAACTTTCAACCCGCCGTCTTTATGCCTGTGCGGCGCGCAGCTATATCGCCAAGCGCGGGGAGCCATATTCCCTTTCGGAGCTTAATCACCATAATTGCCTTGTCGGGACGCTTGATTACTGGCGCTTTGAAGAGGATGGCCGCGAACGCACCATCCGCATCCATGGCTCCATCCATGCCAATAGTGGGCAGGCGCTTCTGGATGCGGCGCTTAAGGGCATCGGGATTGTGCAATTGCCCGACTATTACGTCGATCCCTGGATCGCCAGCGGCGATTTGATCCCGGTCCTGACCAAATACCAGCCTTCAGACGAAGGCATCTGGGCGATCTATCCGACAAACCGCCACCTTAGCCCGAAAATCAGGATGCTGGTGGAGCATTTGGGGCGGTATTTGGGATAGTCCGTTTTGTGTCACAGACCGCCGATTTGTTCGTCATTCATACAGCAAGACAAAGCAAACGAGGTGACGCATGTCTGTATGTACCGATAAGCGTGGCGACCATTGGGAAATTTATCAGGGTAAGGATGGCTGGCGATGGCGTCGGACGGCCAAGAACGGCAATATCGTCGGGGCATCGACGCAGGGCTATTCCCACAAGTCCGATTGCATCGCCAATGCAGAGCGTAACGGGATGACCTGTACGCCGAAAGACTGATCATTGCGTTGTGCCCAGTCATGAAAAAGCCCCTCTGACCGGACTGGTCGAGGGGCTTTTGTATTTGCTTTCGGGGTGCTTACTGCGCCGTCCAGCCGCCATCAACTGACAGATGCGTACCGGTCATTTGCGATGCGGCGTCAGAACACAGGAAGAGTGCGGTCTGGCCGATCTGTTCGGGGCTGACGAACTGTTTGGACGGGTGTTTGTCCGAGACAAGGCGGGTTGCGGATTCCTCAATCGAAATGTTGGCTTCCTTGGCGCGTGCCTCGATCTGGCGTTCGACCAGTTCGGTGCGGACCCAGCCCGGGCAGATGGCATTTGCCGTGATGCCGGTTTCGGCTGTTTCAAGGGCGGTGACCTTGGTCAATCCGATTACGCCATGTTTGGCCGCGACATAGGCCGCCTTCTGGACCGAGGCGACAAGACCGTGGGCGGAGGCGGTATTGATGATCCGGCCCCAGTTTTTTTTGCGCATATAGGGAACGGCAAGGCGCGTGGTGTGGAAAACCGATGACAGGTTGATGGCGATCACCGCATCCCATTTTTCGGGCGGGAAATCTTCGACATTGGCGGTGTACTGAATGCCGGCATTGTTGATCAGGATATCAATGCCGCCAAATTTGGCCTCGGCATCCTTCATCATGGCTTCGATCTCGTCGGGTTTGGACAGGTCGGCACCGTTATAGTGCGCGGTGACGCCATAATCGGTTTCAAGGCCCTTGCGGGTTGCCTCGATTTCATCCGCGTCGCCAAAGCCGTTGAGCATCACATCAGCGCCAGCACCTGCAAGCGCCTTTGCCATGGCAAGGCCGATCCCGCTGGTCGAGCCGGTCACGAGTGCGCGTTTTCCTGTCAGCATATTTCTTCTCCCTGTTTTCGGGGCTTTCCACCCCTTGATTTAGGAAGATCATGCCGCACTGCAACCAAGCTGGCAAGAAGTGGCGTGACCAATCGCCATAAACTTCATCATGTCGGGGTGATGCGGCGGTTTACTGTCCAATGCCGTATTTGCGCAGTTTATTGGCAATCGATGTGTGCGAAACACCCAGTCGTTCTGCCAGTTTGCGCGAACTTGGATAATCCGGATAAAGTCGCATCAGCATTTCACGTTCCAAAAGATCAAGCCCGGCATTGAAATCGTCTTGGGCCAGGGCGGCTGTAATCGGGTCGGAACTGGCCGCGATATTGTTTTGGCGGTTTACCGTCGGGCTGGGGGGATTGTCGAATGGGGGTGTGTCAGCTGACGTCATGGTGCCGGTGGCTGCACTGGTCAGATCGCCCGCGCCAAGAACATCCCCGTCCAGCAGGGCGACAGCACGAAACAGGGTGTTTTCCAGTTCGCGGACATTGCCCGGCCAGTCATGGGCGCGCAGCCAGTCAAGTCCGTCCCTGGCAAGATGGGGTGCCCGGCGTTCGGTTTGCTGGGCGGTGCGGTCGATAAAGAACCTTGCCAGATCCGCGATATCTTCGATCCGGTCGCGAAGCGGCGGCAGGGTGATGGCCAGAACATTGAGGCGGAAATAAAGATCTTCGCGGAATGTGCCATCATGCGACATGGCTTCAAGGTCGCGGTTGGTGGCGCTGATGATCCGGACATCGACGGCAATCTCGTCCGTGCCGCCAACCCGGCGGAACCGGCCGTCTTGCAGGACGCGCAAAAGTTTGGCCTGCAGATAGGGGGTCAATTCACCGATTTCATCAAGAAACAGGGTGCCGCCATCGGCAAGCTCCAGAAGGCCGGGCTTGCCGCCGCGCCGTGCCGATGTAAAGGCGCCCGCCGCATAGCCAAACAGTTCGCTTTCGGCCAGGCCTTCGGGCATGGCGGCACAGTTAAGCGCCAGAAACGGTTGATCGGCGCGTGTACTGGCGCGGTGGCAGGCGCGGGCAAAAAGCTCCTTGCCGGTTCCGGTTTCGCCAAGGATCAGAAGCGGTGCATCAATCGCGGCAAGTCTTTGTGCCTGTGACTTTACCCGCGTCATTGCACGGCTGGTACCGATGATGTCGTCAAAACCGGTATGGCTGCGATCCTGAAGGGCGGTCATGACCCGCCCCAGTCGCGCAGCCCGGTGAAAGACCATGACCCCGCCCCACGGTGCATCGTCGGCCGCGTCCGAGCCATCATCAACATGACCGATCGGTTCGACCTGCAACAGATATGTCTGCCCGCCCAGGATTACTTCATGTTCGGGCATGCGAAAGCCGCTTTGGCGCAAATCTTCAATGCTTGGTTCGGCAAGAATTGTGGAAATATCCTGATCGCGAAGCGGTTTTTCACTGGTGCCTGCGATCGATTGGGCCGCCGGATTGGCCTGGGCGATCTGGCCATTGGCATCAACGGCAATCACCGGATCGCCAAGGGCGGCAAGGGTAGCGTGAAGCTGTGCGCGTCTGCGTTCGGTGGGCAGGCGGTCAATTTCGCGAATGTCGGAAATGCCCGGGATTTGTTTCAGGGCATGGGCCAAAAGCGGAAAGCGACCGGGGCGAATGGCGGGAATATCGGCATAGATGTGATGGGTCGTGACCTCAAAGGCGCGGATATCAAGCCCCTGATCGGTCAGGACATTGACCACGTCGCGCGTAATGCCGACCCTGTTTTCACCGCGAATTTCAAACCGCATGACTGTACCGAAAAGTTTACGCTGTAACAAAAAGTGTACATTCGTATGTCGCTGACTTCCAGGGATTTTATCGTGAAGGCGAAATTTGGGCGACTAAGTGTAAATAAATGTTTACAGTAAATGGCAGCCGGATTTATGCAAAGCCCGGAAAACCGGGGCTTTTGTGATCTGGCACAGGGTTTGCGGTTATCGGGGCAGAATAAACGCATTTTCAGGAGCCTCACATGTCTGCCAATGACAGCCGCAACAGCAATGTCGCCAAAACCGGTTTCGCCACCCGTGCGATCCATCACGGATATGATCCGCAAAGCCATAATGGTGCGCTGAACCCGCCGGTTTACATGTCTTCGACCTTTGCGTTCGAGACGGCCGAGCAGGGCGGGCGGTTCTTTGCCGGTGACGAGCAGGGCTTTATCTATTCGCGTATTGCCAACCCGACGCTTGATCTTCTCGAAAAGCGTCTGGCGGTGCTTGAAGGCGGTGAAGCCGCCCTTGCGACCGCGTCGGGCATGGGGGCGATTACATCGGTCTGCTGGACCTTTATCGAGCCGGGTGACGAGATCATTGTGGATCGCACCCTTTATGGCTGCACATTCGCCTATTTCCGTCACGGTCTGGAAAAGTTCGGGATCAAGCACACCCATGTCGATCTGACCGATCCGGCGGAGCTGGAAAAGGCGATTTCGGACAAGACCAAGATTGTCTATTTCGAAACCCCGGCCAACCCGAATATGCGTCTGGTCGATATCAAAGCCATTTCCGACATTGCCCACAAACACGGTGCCAAGGTGGTGGTTGATAACACCTATTGCACGCCATATTTGCAGCGTCCGATTGAACTTGGTGCCGATATCGTTGTGCATTCCGCCACCAAATATCTGGGCGGCCATGGGGACCTTATGGCTGGTGCAGTGATCGGATCGCTTGAAGATATGACACAGGTCCGTCTGGTCGGGCTTAAGGACATGACCGGTGCGGTTCTCTCAGCACAGGATGCCAATCTTGTGATGCGCGGGCTCAAGACGCTTGAACTGCGGATGGAACGCCATTGCGACAATGCTGAAAAGATCGCGGCTTTCCTTGACTCCCATCCCAAGGTCGAGCGGGTTTATTACCCGGGTCTTGAAAGCTTTGCGCAGCATGCGCTCGCAAAGGCGCAGATGGACCGTTTCGGCGGCATGATCGCGTTCGAACTTAAAGGCGGTATCGAAGCCGGGCGCAAATTGATGAACGGCCTTAACATGATTACCCGTGCGGTCAGCCTTGGCGATGCCGAAACCCTGATCCAGCATCCGGCGTCAATGACCCATTCGACCTATACCGCCGAAGAACGCGCCGAATATCAGATCACCGATGGGTTGATCCGTCTGTCGGCCGGTCTTGAAAGCATCGATGACATTCTGGCCGATCTGGCCAATGCACTTGATGGTGGCGAAATGGCGATTGCCGCCGAATAACAAGTCGAGCAATCAAACCAAAAATCACCCGGTGCTGTATTTGGACCCGGGGGGTAACAGGGCCGGTCTGTTTTCGCAGATCGGCCTTTTGGTGTTTGGAAGATTGATTTGTCGGGATTATTCAAACAGGCCGTATTGTTTCATGATTTGTCGTGATTTTTCCGGTAGGTTTTCGTTTGTGCCGTGAATAATCCGGATACTGCCGCTGTCCAGCCCGTTAAAGGACGGGGCGGTTTCCGGATGTGATTTCAGCAGTTCAAGCAACATGCCGTTGGAATAGGCCCGCTCCAGTCCGGTTTGAATGGCATCACGCAGGGCCGGTGTCGTCGGGCTGAAAAAGAAATAGATCGGTTGCGGATAATAAAGGGCGATGTCGCGTGACACGGCAATATTGGGGGCCTGGCTTTGCATCCAGGTCCATTCGCCAATGATCTGCCAGAAAGCGCGGGGATACAGATCAAACCGGTTGGCGCCAAGCATCCGGTGCAATGTCTTGTAGCGACCATCAGCGACGGTAAAGCCGTTTTCGATCAGAATGGCGGAATCCGGCCAGCCAAGACCCTGTCCCATCGAAAAGGTGCGCAGGTCGTCTATGGTTTCGACTTCACGCAGTGCTGGCAGGGTTTCGGGGCGCGCCATAAAAAGACGCAGACCGGTCGTGCCAAGATATATCGGAACATAGGCCGGCAGCAGTTTTTCTTCGCGGTTTGAAGACGTCCCGAAAAAGACAGTATTGATCTGGCTTGCCGTCAGCAGCATCGAAATGCGGCGTTCTTCGGTCGGGTAATCCATGCAGACCGGGGTGATTGTGATGTCACGACCGCTTAGCCGAGCGGCAAGCCGCAACAAATCAATGTGATATTCCGAATGCTGTTCCCACGGAATTTGTCCCTGACAATAGGCCGACTGATGATCCATCGGCAGCGTGACCTCAAGATCGCTGGACGCATCCTGTGTGGTGGTCGTCGATTGTGCGGATTGCCCGATCCCCAGAAACAGCGCCAAGGCGGCAGATGCCATGATCTTCACGGGCCTGTGCCTGAAGATTGAAATCGCCATTGGGGAAAAATGAAATCTGATCAATTAAATTCCGGGGTGAAAGAATGGGCGAAGACGCATGCTATGCGAATGGTAGAATTACTACACGATTGGCGAGATTGCCTTGAATTGGTTATTGTTCCCTTAAACCCGGTTTGCGGCGAAGTTTCGCGATATGCATGACGAATCGCTGTCATAAATGTGCCAATTCGCGACCACGAAATATTGTTTCAGACGGGAAATTCGAATGTTTGACCGGGATTGTCGCAGCCGATTCCACGTTTGAGGCAAAAGTGACGAATCTTGTGTGAAATGCAGGTGGCGTCCCTTGATTTCCGTCATTTCCCCTTAAAAATCGGTAATCCAATACCGGAATGTCGCGGGCCGATAAAAGGCCTGCAAAAGACCCGGAACAGCAGGCGCGAACAAGGGATCAGGAAAATGTCAGCACAGGATGCCGCACCCGAAATCGGTGAAATTATCGAAGCCACCAGCACCGGCAATGTCAAAGCCGAAGACCTTGAGATGCTGGGGCAGATCGAAAAGAAGGTGCGCTGGCTATCAAGCTGGACGATCCATAATGCCAACCATCTGCGTCCGAAGCGCGACGGCATCAAGGTTGGCGGCCATCAGGCCAGCTGTGCGTCCATGACGACCCTGATGACGGCCCTTTATTTCAATGTTCTGCGTCCGCAGGACCGGGTGGCGGTCAAGCCGCATGCAAGTCCGGTTTTCCATGCGATCAACTACCTGTTTGGACGTCAGACCAAGGAAAAGCTTGAAAACTTCCGTTCATTTGGCGGCGCGCAATCCTATCCGTCGCGGACCAAGGATGGCGATCAGGTTGATTTTTCCACCGGCTCGGTCGGGCTTGGTGCGGCGGTGACCAATTTCGCGGCCCTGACGCAGGATTATCTGCGCTATAAAAACATGCTGCCCAAGGGCGAGAAGCCCGGCCGCATGGTCGCCCTTGTCGGGGATGCCGAACTTGATGAAGGCAATATTTACGAAGCCCTGCTTGATACCTGGAAGCATGACATTCGCAATGTCTGGTGGGTGATCGATTATAACCGTCAAAGCCTTGATGGCATGATTGATGCGCATCTGTTCCGCGTCATCGGCCGGTTCTTCCGCGCGGTTGGCTGGAACGTCATTACCATCAAGTATGGTCGCAAGCTTCATGATGCCTTTGCCAAGCCAGGCGGCAAGTCGCTTAAGAAATGGCTTAATGATGTGCCAAATGACATCTATTCGGCTCTGACCTTCCAGGGCGGGGCCGCATGGCGCAAACAGATATTGTCCGATATGCCCGGCGATAATGCGCTGGCCAATCTTCTGGGGGATTATGATGATGACGCCCTGCATGATCTGATGACCAATCTGGGCGGTCATTGCATGGAGGCGGTGCTTAATGCCTTTGATGCAGTGCCCAACGATAAACCGACCGTGTTTATTGCCTATACGGTCAAGGGCTATGCCACCCCGCTTCAGGGTCACAAGGACAACCATGCCGGTTTGATGAACATCCCGCAGATGGATGCCTTCAAGCTGCAAAACAACATCGCCGACGGGCAGGAATGGGATATGGCAGCGGGCCTTGATGTCAGTGCCGAGCGTGTGCGCGACTATATTGCCAATGCGCCGTTCAATGACCGTGCCCCGCGTCACAAGATGGCCGAAGTCATTACCATTCCCGAAATGCCCTATGCCCGGGTTGAGACATCAAGCACCCAGGAAGTGTTTGGCAAGATCCTCAATGAACTGGCCAAGATGAAAGACAGCGATCTTTCCGATCGTATCGTCACCACATCACCCGACGTGACGGTTTCGACCAACCTTGGCGGCTTTGTGAACCAGCGCGGCCTGTTCGGGCGCGAAGAACTGGCCGATGAATTCCGCGAACGCAAAGTTCCCTCGGCCCAGAAATGGATCAGATCGCCGGGTGGTCAGCATGTCGAGCTTGGCATTGCCGAAAACAACCTGTTCCTGAACCTGGCCGCCCTTGGCCTGTCGCACAGCCTGTTCGGGCAGCGCCTGTTCCCGATCGGCACCCTTTATGATCCGTTCATTGCGCGTGGTCTGGATGCGCTTAATTATGCCTGTTATCAGGATGCGCGGTTCATGGTCGTGGCAACGCCAAGCGGCATTACCCTTGCCCCGGAAGGGGGCGCGCATCAGTCGATCTCGACCCCGATGATCGGCATGGGGCAGCCGGGCCTGACCAGCTTTGAGCCAAGCTTTGGCGATGAACTGGCAACCATCATGGGCTGGTCGTTTGATCACATGCAGGCCCCCAAGGGCGGGTCGGTTTATTTGCGCCTGTCGACCAAACCGCTGGCACAGCCCGAACGCGAACTTTCCGATACCACCAAGGCGGAAATTGTTTCCGGTGGCTATTGGCTGCGTGAGCCGGGCAAGGATTGCAAAATGGTCATTGCCTATTGCGGGGCGATGGCGCCCGAGGCAATCGCCGCCTGGGAAAAGCTTTCCGAAACCCATCCGGGCTTGGGACTTTTGGCTGTGACCTCCACCGATCGGCTTTACAATGAATGGCAGGACCTGGAACGCGCCCGCCTTGAAGGCAAGGCAAAGGGCGAAATGTCGCATGTTGAAAACCTGCTTAAACCGCTGGCATCCGATGCGCGCCTTGTCACGGTGATTGACGGCCATCCGGCCGCCCTTGCCTGGCTTGGCTCGGTCCGTGGTCACGCGATCGCACCGCTTGGTGTGAACGGCTTTGGCCAGTGCGGCGACAGTATCGCGCTTTATGATCACTACCAGATCGGCACCGATGCCATCCTGCGTGCTGCAAAACGTTGGGACTGATCAGCGTTCAGGTTGCGTACATGACTTGATTTGAGGGAGGGCAAATTGCTCTCCCTTTTTTGTTCGGGCAGGTTTCGGGCAGGTGTGGTGTTGCGATTGACCGCATGGTCGTTTCAACGTACGAGGGAGGAAAGTAATTTATAACAATTAAACACTTATGGCCTGTTGAATGGCGGGTCGGGTTATGAAACGTACCAATGAGACACAATTACATTCGCGGGTTAATGCCTGCGATGCCGTTCAGTTCACCTGTTGAAGCCGTCCGTGCCGGGGTTGGTGCGCTGATCGGTCTGGGGGTGGCAGGTTTTCTTCTGTCACTTTTTGATCTTCATGATGCCGGGCTTTACCTGATTGCGCCGTTCGGGGCGACGTCGGTGCTGCTGTTTGCTGTGCCCAACAGTCCATTGGCACAGCCATGGTCGGCGATCATTGGCAACAGTGTTGCGGCCCTTGCCGGGATTGCGGTTTGTTTGCTGATTGATGATCCGGTTCTGGCGGTGGCGCTTGCGGTCGGGCTTGCCATTGCAGTGATGATCCTGGTGCGTGCTGTTCATCCGCCCGGCGGCGCAGTTGCCATGGTTGCAGCACTTAGCCCCGATATCGCACGTGAACTTGGTTTTCGGTTTGCCCTAACGCCGGTGGCAGCGATTACCGCGGCCCTTGTGGTGATTGCGATGATCTATGCGCGTGCCACCGGGCGCAAATACCCGCTTCGTCATTTTGAGGGCAAGGGCACACATCAGACAACAGACCGCCCGGCGATTGAGCGGCTGGGCCTTAATGAAGACGAGCTGAATGGCATTTTGGCCCGGTATCGCCAGTCGCTTAATCTTGGCGTCGAGGATCTGGCACGGCTGATCGGGGCCGCGGAATTGCAGGTCGCATCCCATCGCACCGGTCCGCTGACCGCAGGCGACATCATGTCGCGCGATCTGGTGACGGTCGGTGCCGATACCGCCCTTGGCGATGTCGCCGATCTGTTTCGCCACCACAGTTTTACATCGCTTCCGGTTGTGGATGATAACGGGCGGTATCTTGGTGTGATTTTCCAGATCCATCTCATCCGGCGGGCGGGCGATGACGCCCTGCGTCTTGATCGTGGCCTGATGGCGGCGATGGGGCGTCTGATTGACCGGAAACGCAGCGTGCCGGTGCGTGCGATTGAAATCATGTCCGTGACCGAACCGCGTGCGACGGCAAACACGCCGATTGCGGCCCTTTTGCCCCTGATGGCGGACGGGGCCTGTGATGCGGTGCCGGTGGTCGAGTATGGCAAGATCATCGGCATTGTCACCCGTACCGATCTGATTGCCGCCCTTGCCCATGCGGGGCTTGGCAGTGATCAAACCCGCCAAATTTCATAGAATTGAACGTGTTTTAAAAAGTTGGAAGCCCCTATGACCGATACCATCACCCTATCGATTGATCAGGCCGAGAAACTTGGTCTTGCCGTGCTTGAAGACAATGGTTTTAGCAGCGCACATGCAGGTGCCATTGTGCGCAGTGTTATGTCAGCACAAATTGACGAATGCCATTCCCACGGGCTGTATCGACTTATCGGGTGCGTACAAACCGCGCGCAATGGCGGGCTTGATACCAAGGTTCTGCCCGAAGTGATCGATCAGGCCCCGGCGATCACGCGCGTCAATGCCCATAAAGGCTGTTCACTATTGTCGTTTGAAACCGGTTTGCCCTATCTGGTGGAAAAGGCGCGCCATTGCGGGATTTCGGTTCTGGCGATCAATAACAGTTTCCATTTTTCGGCGCTGTGGCCCGAAGTTGAGCAGATTTCCGCCCATGGGCTGGTGGGGATGGCAATGACGCCGACCCATGCCTTTGTCGCACCCGCGGGCGGCACAAAGCCGCTTTTGGGAACCAACCCGATTGCCTTTTCATGGCCGCGACCGGGCAAGACGCCATACACGTTTGATTTCGCGACCAGCGTCATTGCACGTGGAGAGATCGAACTGCATCGCCGGGCGGGCAAGGACATTCCGGAAGGCTGGGCGATCGATGCCGATGGTCAGCCGACCACCGATGCCACCAAGGCCCTTGAAGGTGCGATGCTGACATTTGGCGGGCATAAGGGTTCGGCCCTTTCGACCATGATCGGTTTGCTGGCCGGACCCTTGATCGGTGATGTGCTGGGCCATGAAACCCATGCCGCGTCCGAAGATGCACCGGGCAATCCGCATCACGGCGAGATCATTATCGCCTTTTCCCCGGAAACCTTCCTGGGGGCAGAGGCGCAACAACATCTTGATCATGCCGAAGACCTGTTTGAGCGGATCATGGCACAAGGTGCCCGTCTGCCGTCGCAGCGCCGGTTCGAAGCGCGTGAACGCAGCCGTCAAAACGGGGTGACGATCCCCAAGGCCCTGCATGACGAATTGGTTGCGCTGACCATGGCGGGCTAGGGAAACTACATGGTTTGAACGGTACCTTTGGCCCTGTCGCGTTTTTTATTTTTGCGTTGTGATCTGTATTGCTTGCAAACGGGTCGGGCGTGACACACATCTCGGCGTTGCGGCCATGTGGGGGGCATTTCGGACCCATCTGGGGCAAAGTCATTGGTCGGCAGATGAAAAGGCGTCGATTGTGGAATATTTGATGTTGCTGGGTGGTTTGGCGGGGCTGTTTTTCGGGGGAGAGGCCCTTGTCCGCGGCAGTGTCGGCATCGCGCGCCGGCTTTCGATGTCATCCCTGCTGATCGGATTGACTGTGGTCGGTTTCGGGACGTCAACGCCCGAACTTCTGGTATCCCTTGATGCGGCTTTGCGCGGGGTGCCCGATATTGCGCTTGGCAATGTGGTGGGATCGAACATTGCCAATATCCTGCTGATTGTCGGGGTTTCGGCACTTGTCTGGCCGATTGCGGTTTCGGGCGGGACCCTTGGTCGTGACACCGCGGTCATGCTGGCAGCAGCGATTATTCTGATACCGATATTTGCATTGGGGGAAGTTGGACGCATTGCCGGATGTGTGATGTTTGCCGGGCTGGTGACGTATTTGCTGGTGGCTTATCGCCAATCGCAAAGCCAGCCGGTGAATGAAGATGCGCCAACCGATCCGTCAGTGCCCGGCGGAGCCTTGTGGGTGTCGGTACTTTGGGTGGTTGCCGGTTTGGTGCTTTTGATGGTTGGTGCCCGTTTTCTGGTCGACGGGTCGGTCACGATTGCCCGATCGTTTGGTGTTTCAGAAGCCTTTATCGGTTTGACGATTGTTGCGGTGGGCACATCCCTGCCAGAACTGGCGACATCATTGATCGCCGCCCTGCGCAAACAGTCCGAAATTGCCATCGGCAATATCGTCGGATCGAACATTTTCAATATTTTGGGCATACTTGGCCTGACCGCGGCAATATCACCGATCCCGGTTGCCGCGCGTTTTCTGAGCTTTGATTTGCCGGTGATGATTGCCGTTTCGCTGTTGCTGACCGTATTGCTGAGGCGCCCGTCAATCGGGCGTCCGGTCGGTCTGGTGATGCTGGTCGGTTACGGCGTTTATGTCTGGGCCGCGCAATAGAGTTTGAACGGCCCGGGTTTCCGGTTACTGGAAAAACGCCTGTTTGACGCCATCAATGATGAACTGAACCGCAAGGGCAGCCAGGATCATGCCAAGCAGGCGCGATACAACGGTTGCCACTGTCGGGCTGAGGCGTTTGGCAACAACGTTCGATGCCAGGAAAAAGGCAAAGGCGATCAGCATGACAACAGCAACCACGCCAATCACACTGGCCTGCATGGCGATGTTGTTTTCAAACTTGCCCATCAAAAGCATGACCGAGGCAATTGCACCGGGACCTGACAGGAAGGGGATCGACATCGGGAAGATCGAGATGTCGTCGGCTTCTTCGTCGGGGATGGTATGTCCGGCTGTTTGCGGGGCGGATGTGCTGTCGGGTTTGGTCTTTTCGCCGTCGTGGTCGTCTTCGAGTTCCTGATGAACCTGTTCGGCGCGCTCATTTCGTTTCTGGCTGCGCTTTTCAAACAGCATTTCAAGCGCGATCAGGAACAGAAGCGTGCCACCGGCAATGCGGAAGGCCGGCATGTGAATGCCGAAAACGCCCAGCAACCCTTCGCCAATCAGGGCAAAGGCGGCAAGGATGAAGAAGCTGGTGATACAGGCGCGGATCGCCATGCGCCGACGGTGGGCGGCACTTGTGCCTTGGGTCAGGACAATGAAAACCGGGACCAGACCCAGCGGATCAATGATCACGAAAAGAGTGACAAAGACCGGGATCAGTTCATTGAGCATGTCAAAGCTTGGCATCGGCTTTTCCTGAAAACGACAGTTGCGGTGCAATCGGGCAGGATCACCATAAGCCCGGCGGGCTGGACAAGTAGCGAGCATAGTCTGGCAGGTAAATGTTTTTTTGCCAAATGTCGCTGGCCTTAACGACGTTTTCCCCGGTTCCTGCCATAACGGCCGGCACTTTCGGGCCAGTCGATGTAATCAACGGGCTTTTTGCGAACCCATGTGATGAATTTGACGATGTCGGGATGGGTTTTCAGCCTGTCGGGGGTGTCGTAATCACGCGCAATCGTTGCTTCGTCAAACAGGCGGTGGATCATGCGATGGCACACCCGATGGAGCCATTGGGTATCGGTGCCGCCTTGTGATTTGGGTCGCCAGTGATGGCGGTCAACACTTGGCCCGGCAATCATCAGACGGCCGCAGATCGGGCAGGTGCCAAGGTCGGTATCGGTTTTGTCACGGTGCGACGGCATGACCCATTATTGTCCGGGCATGCGGCGGTTTTCAAAGAATTTCTGCCAGGTTCCGGGTTTGAGTGCGCGCAAGGCCTTTATCCGGGCGGTGACCGATGGATGTGTGTCGAGAAGTGTTGGCGGCTGCGTGCTGCGATAGGGGATAAGTCCCAGGCGGCGGCGATTGATCTGATCAATATGAAGCAGGGCATCAATCATGTCTTCGGGACCGTTCAGCAAATCACTGGCCCCGTGATCGGCGGCGAATTCGCGATCACGGATGACCGCCCGTTGCAGTAAAAAGCTGATGGTTGGGACCGCGCCAAACAGAACAACCATCCATACCGGCGGATTGAAATCGCCAAAGATAAAGATCGCCAGACCAAACAGCGCAATGGTCCATGTTGCGCGATACAAAACATCCGTCATCAGCAAAATCCGCGTATCCCCATGCCATGCATGGGCGATTTCATGGGCCAGAATGGCCCGCATCTGTCGCGGAGACAGATCAAGAAGCGCGTCACTTGATATGGCGATGGTGGTTTGCGCATCGGTGCCGGTGGTAATTGCATTCACGCCCTTGCCCGGGAGGATGAAAAGCTTGGGCGTGTGATCAAGCCCTGCGCGTTCGCACAACAGATGCATCATTTCATGGATCGCGGGATAGTCTTTGGGGCGCAGCGGATTGGCGCGCAGCATCTTCATCAGAATTTCGGGCGATATCATCGGTGTCAGAAACAGCATCAGCGACACGGCAATACCGGCCGAAATCATCATCGAAAACCCGCCAAGCATCCAGGCGCATGCCGCCAGAACGCCAATCATGCAGGCCATCAGCGTACCGGCATGGGATGTGCTGCCAGGTTCGATGGCGAGAAATCGCTGGATGACGTCAGGAAGTTGCGGGGTTTCGTTTGTCATTGGCATTCCGCATGTTGCGAGTCTTTGGGGTGACATGCCCGGTGGCAGTGTTTCCGGGGGCGATTACGGCACTTGGGCATTGAGGGTGCCGATGCGCGAAGCGGTCGCGATATCCGGCCCTGATCTATAGATGGGGGTGGAGACGGGGCTTGCGCAAATCGCGATCGGCTGAATTGTCAAACAAGTATGAATGACAAGGCGTTGCCGGCATTGATCTATGACATTTGTGATGGCGGAAATATCGGATGCCGGTCCGGTGCGGCCCGTGGTCAGGCAGGGCTGCCAGGCAGAGGATAGCGCAATGAAATAAAGGGATTTCGGGCAGGATTTTAACACATCCTTATATATTCAACCAGAATAGTGGCAGTATGCCATTGGCTAGGTTACCCGTCGCAGCACTGTTGCGCGGGGCGTTTGCCATGCGCAATAGGCAGATGCCAATGTGCAGCGGCATGATATGATAAGGCAGTTGCCAAAGGCGACAAAACGGAAGGAATGCATGGGCCTGCTCGATAAAATCCGGCCAACCCGCAAAGCGGATGCGGGACGCGAGGGGGATCGGACCCCGCTTGAACGGTTGTTCTGGCGGTCGATCGCGCTTGTCGGCGGATTCTCGATGGTGATCAACATGCTCAACATGGTGATCCCGATCTATTCCATGCAGGTATTTGATCGCGTCCTTTCAAGCCGCAGTGTCGATACGCTGGCACTTTTGACCGTTGGTATCGGGCTTGTTCTTTTGTTCATTGCCTCGATGGAGCAATTGCGATCCCGGGTTCTGATCCGGGTGGGAACGGCCCTTGATCTGCGTCTTGGCGGGGATCTGTTTGCCCATGTCGTGCAGCAATCGGCACGCGGTGCCCAGATGCGCCAGCGCCCATTACGCGATTTGTACGGGCTTCGCGGGTTCCTGACCGGAAGCGGGCCCTTTGCGCTGATCGATTTTATGTGGGCGCCGGTCTATATCGGGGTTGTGTTTATCTTTGATGTTCGGCTTGGGCTTGTTGCCTGTGGCGGGGCGGTGCTGTTGATTGCCATCGCCATTGCCAACGAAGCCGCAGCCAAGATTTCCGTCGACCGGTCCGAAGAAAGCCAGAACCGCGGCATCGCGCAGGAAGAAACCTATGTCCGCAATGCCGAGGCCATGGAAGCCATGGGCATGACCCAGTCTGCCCGCCAGCGCTGGCAGGCAGACCAGTCGGACGCCCTTTACTGGGAAGGTCAGGCCAGCCGCCGGGTCGGGACATCAACCACGCTTTCGCATTTCATCCGGCTTGCCATGCAGGTGTGCTTTATCGGGGTTGGTGCCTATCTGGTGTTGTCCGAAAGCATCACGATCGGGATCATGGTGGCGTCGATGATCCTGGGTATGCGCGGGCTTGCGCCATTTGATGGTGCGGTCAGTGCCTGGCGCAGCTGGAATGCGGCGCGCAATTCGTTTGAGCGTCTGAACAAGATTTTGCTCGATAAGCGACAGACCGTGCCGGCACCGCTGCCGCGTGGTCGGGGCATGGCTGTCAGTGTTGACCGGCTGGTCTTTGCGCCGCCCAACAGTCGCAATGTCCTGTTCAAGGGGTTTTCCTTCAAGGCCGGACCGGGCCAGATCATTGCGATCGCCGGGTTTAACGGTGTTGGCAAAACTGCGCTGTTGAAGCTGATTATGGGGATCTGGCTTCCGGGGTCCGGGTCGGTCAAGCTTGACGATGTCGAAGCATCGCGTGTCGACCGTTCGGAAATCGGGGCGCAGATCGGATATCTTGCGCAGAATCCTTTCCTGTTCCCGGGCACGATTGCCGAAAATATTGCCCGCCTTGGCAATGCGGAAATGCGCGATATCATCCAGGCCGCCGAACTGGCCGGGGCGCATCAGTTTATTCTTGATCTTCCTGACGGGTATGACACGCGCGTTGATCGCGGCGGGCGTAACCTTTCGGGCGGGCAGCGCCAGTTGATTGCATTGGCCGCGGCCCTGTTTTCGCGGCCGCGCATGTTGTTGCTTGATGAGCCGACAACCGCCCTTGATGACACCGGTGTCAGCCATATCAGTGATCTGATCGACATTCTGCGCAAGAACGGCATTACGACATTTATCGTCAGTCACGAACGCGCCATTCTGGCCCGGGCGGATGCGATCCTTGCGCTTGCAGACGGGCAGATTCAGGTGGTTCCGGTCAAAAACCCGGCCGGTGTCGCCACCGGCAAGCCGACCGTCCAGACCGAAGATATCGCGCGCGGTCTGCCGCCTGTGGCCCGCCCGGTTGAGAATGCCGATCCGGCGGCCGTTGCCGCAGCGGGCACCACAGACGGGCAGATGCGGATCACGCCCAAACAGATCGAGGTCCCCAACCCCGACGCACCGCGCCCGATTGTTGAAAAGAATTCCAGTGCCGGGCAACACCCGGCAAGCGTGATCGAAGAACCGGAAACCGCCGATGCAATGCCCGAGATCGAGGATTTCGGGCGCAGCAGTGATGCCGGATCGGACCGCGCACGGGCCGCAAAACAGGCCGCCGGAATTGCCAAGCCGGAAATGAAACCGCAGCCGACCCCGGGTGGAACCATGATGACCATGCGCCCGGTCGTGCCCAAGGCTGAAAAGACGGAAAAATCCGCACCGGTGAAAAGATCGGTCAGCTGGTCCGAAGGCGAAAAATCTGAGCAGATGGCTGCAAAAGCAAAGCCCGCTACGCAAAAGCCGCGCGCCGAGCGTCAGCAACCAGGTCGCCGGAAAACTGTACGCGAACCGGCCAAGCCGGAAGCGCCGAAACGCAAGATGAGCGAAGCCGAAGCCATCGCACGGGCACGTGAAGAGGCGGCAATGCGCATGCGCAAGGTTCGCGAAGATGCCGAACGCGCCGCCGCACAGCGCGCCGCCACCCGCAAGAAACCGACAGCACCCGCCGCATCGGGGGATGCGCCGCGTCGTGGTCGCCCGCAATTGCGGGTTGTCGAAGGATCGGCTGAACGTCGACAAGGTGGGGCCTGATGTCCGGAGTAGAATTACCAACCGCACGCCAGCTTGATACCGATGTGAAGCCGCTTGTGCGGATCGGGCTGCTTATCCTGTTTCTCGGGGTTGGGTCGGTTCTGCTATGGGCGGGCACGGCCGAGGTCAATTCGGCAGCAACCGCAAGTGGTGTCGTGGCCCCGTTTTCCGGGCGGCAAAGTGTGCAGCATCTTGAAGGCGGCATCATCCGCGAAATCCTTGTACGTAACGGAACGCGGGTGAAAGCCGGGGACGTTCTTGTGCGTCTGGATGATACGCGGTCGCGGGCAAGTTATGATTTGCTCAATAACCGTTATCTGAATGCGCTGGCGACCCAGACGCGCCTGATTGCCGAACGGGCACAAAAAGACGAACTGACATTCCCCGATGTTCTGAACGACCCGCGATATTTTTCGATTACGGATGCGCAAACCACGCTGTTTGAAAGCCGGCGCAGTGCGTTCAAGGGCGAGGTCGAGCTGTATGACGAGCGGATCAAGGAATTGCGGCGCGAAATCGTCGGCACGCGCGAACAGAAAACAGCCGCCGAACAGCAAGTCGGGATCGTCAAGGAAGAGCTTGCGATGGTCAAGCCGATGGTCGAGCTTGGCTATGCGCGCCGCACCCGGCTTTTGCAGCTTGAAAGCCGGTTGGTCGAGACGCTTGGCAATATCGGTCGCTATTCCGCCGATATCGCCCGGATCGAGCAGCAAATTCAGCAGGTCAAGGCCAGCCAGTCACAATTGATGCGCGACCATCTGCAATCGATCAATACCGAGCTTCGCGATGTCCAGAGCGAGATTTCCGATCTGAATGAACGGTTGCGCTCGGCCGAGGATGTTCTGGTTCGCTCCGACATCAAGGCACCGCGTAACGGGACAGTGACCAACATGCAGTTCACGACGGTTGGCGGGGTTATTCCGCCCGGGGCGCAGGTTCTTGAAATTGTGCCCCTTGATGACCGTCTGGTGATCGAGGCGCGTGTTTCGCCCAATGATATCGACGTGGTTTCTGTCGGGCTTGGTGTGAATATCCGTGTCACCGCCTTCAGTCAGCGCTGGTTCGCGCCGGTCAAGGGGGTTGTCACCGATGTATCGCCCGATCGCCTTACCGATTCGGAAGGCAGATCGTATTTCCAGGCCATGGTCGAGATCGATGCAGACAGTCTTGCCGAACATGAAGGCATGATCCTATCCCCTGGTATGCCTGCCCAGCTTGAGATCGTAACCGGTTCCCGGACGATTTTGGCCTATCTGTTTTCCCCGATTACCACCAGTTTCGAGCGCGCTTTCCGCGAGCAATAACGATTTTTATGCTCTGATTGGATGCGGTGTTTGACCTATACAACCTGACAGAATCTGACAGGTTGTATTTAGAGCTTCCAAATCCCGAAAAAACATGAAAAAAAACTAAAACAGGTTGGTTTCCAGCCTTTCAGTGGTTGATGGGTTGCAGATAGTGATCTATACTAGTGTATAAATCGATTCTGCTGTTAGCGCCGCTGCTTTCGAATCAGGTAAATATAATTCCCAAGTAGGGAGTAACTCTCGTGGCCTCGCCCGCCAATCAAGATGATGGTGTTGGTGTTACCGACACCGATATTGAACAGGTTCTTGATAACCGCGCAGAAGATGATTCTGCAGCGGCAAATTCCGATTCCGGAACCAGCGCGCAGGGCGGCGGCAATTCCCCGGCTTTGGCCAATCAGGTTTTCACCAATGTTCAGCACGTCATCGGCAGCGTCTATGATGATGTTCTGGTTGGGGATGGTGCAAACAACACGCTGATCGGCGGCGAAGGCGACGATATCCTCGAATCGGGCGAGGGTGAGGATGTCGTAACCGGTGGTGCCGGGCGTGATACCTTTGTGCTTGAAAGCGGGTTCGAGAAAACCACCATCACCGACTTCAATGTCGACGAAGACGAGCTGGCCTTTACCGATCTTGGCGTCGACAGTATCAACGACCTGATGTTGCTGGCGGCCGATGATGGTGCGGGCAATGTGGTTGTGACCTTTGCCACCGGCGATGTTCTGGTGCTGCAAGGGGTGACCAAGGCGCAGCTTGCCAGTGCAACCATTGTCGAAGCACCGCAAATTTCCCCGGTAACCGTGGTTTCCGATGACAGTTCCGATGCCGGTGGCGAGGCGGCAACCGACGAGACGGCCAATGTCATCGATGGTACTTCGGGCGATGACACCATTGCCGGGTCTGACGGCGATGACATGATTTCGTCGGGTGGTGGGGCGGATACTATCGACGGTGGCGCGGGTGAAGACACCCTGTCGCTTGACGGTGCTGCTGATGGCATGCGGGCCGATCTCGGCGAGGGGCTGGCGACCGATGATCTTGGTGCCAACCGTGTTTCGTTCAGCAATTTTGAAAATATTCGCGGCACGTCGGGCAATGATGTGCTTGCCGGTGATTCCGGTGACAACACGCTTGTCGGCGGTGCTGGCGATGACACGTTCAAGGTCAGTGACGGCCGCGATGTCATTGACGGCGGTACGGGCGAGAATACCCTTGATTTCAGCAGTTCCGAGCAGGGCGTTCGCGTTGACCTTGGTTCGGGTGCTGCGCAAGGCAATGACGTCGATGAGACGTCGGAAAATTCTGCTTCTGGCGATACCGGCGCTTCGACCGGCGGCGACAGCACGTCTGAGTCCGGTGCGTCTGAAACCGGTACGGGTGACTCCGCATCAGGCGATGCAGGCGCAACTGATCCGGATGCCGGTGATGCTGGTGATACGGGCGCGTCCGGCGAGGGCAGCACGGATACGGGCAATTCATCTGAAACCGATACAAGCGGCGATACGACAGGTGGCGGTTCCGCAAGCGATGATGCCAGTGGATCGGACGGCGCGGACCCGGTGGAGTCCGGCGCAGGCAGCAGCGATGCCAGTTCCGATACGAGTTCCGATACGAGTTCCGATGCAGGTTCCGGTGGCGGTTCGGATGACACGACGTCTGATCAGTCCGAAGCAACGAATACCGGCGACAGCACAGACAGCACTGGTGGCGACGGTACTTCCGCCGGGGCAGAGGGCAGCGGTGCGGATTCTGGCACGGAATCCGGCGCGGATACCGGGGCGTCCGGCGGTTCTGATGCATCTGGTGAAACCGGTGGTGCAGAAACTGATGAAACAGGCGGTTCAACAGGTTCCGGCGCAGATGACGCTACGAATGCAGCATCGGGCGGCGAGGGTGATACACCAACCGAAACCGGAACCGGAACCGGTTTGAATGATGCGACCGGTGATGGCAGTTCTTCGGACGGTGGTTCATCGGATGGCGGATCTTCTGATTCCGATGCATCCGCCGGTGGCGCTGACGAAACTGCGTCCAGTGGTTCTGATGGCGTAAATAGCGGTTCCGGTACGGATGAAACAGCCGGTTCCGACAGTGGTGACACAGCCGGTGGCGATGCCGTCAATGACGGCGTGGGTAGCGATGCGGGTTCGGGCGAGACCGCATCGGGTGACAGCAGATCAGATGCTGGCGACAGCACATCTGGCGATGGCGGTTCTGCTGACACCGGCAGTGATGCGGGTGCAGATGCCGGTACGGATGCCGGGGCAGACCAGCCTGCTGGTGACTCCGGGACCGAAAGCGGTTCGGAGCCACAAACCGGTGCCGGTGATGAAACTTCGGGCGCGGAAGGCAGCGGCACGCAAGCTGAAACCGGTAGCGGTTCGGATGGATCCGATAGCACCGATGGTGCTGGCGGCTCTGATGGTGCTGATGGTGCCGATGGTTCGGACACGCTCGGCGGTGCTGACGGCAATGCCGGCGACACTGTTGATACCGGTGATACCGGCCTCGAAGGTGGCGAAGGGTCTGAGGGTGCGCTGCAAACCGGTGTGCAGGATGGAACAGATCCTGTTGCCGGTGGTGACGGTTCCGATCCGCTGGGGGATGCGGGTGCAGGTGATGGCACCACCACCCAGGAAGACAACACGACCCCGGGCGCGCAGGCCGGTGCGGGCGCTGGTGGTGATGCGACCAGCGATGCCGAAGCAGGTGCACCAACTGATGGTGAAACCGAAGGTGCCGCCGAGGGCGAAGAAACAACCGGATCGAACGAAGCCGATCCCAATACCGAAACCAACGAAGATACTGCGTCCTCTGGCGACGAAACCGAGCAGACCGGCGATACCGGTACCGGTGACGAAACCAGTGAAGAAACCACCGATGGCGACGGGGATGCTCCGGCCTCTGGCGATGCTGGCGACGGCGACAGCACGGCAATTTCGTTTGATAACGTCCCGACCGCAGGTGATGACCTGGTGCAGGGCGGTGAAGATGCAGACGTGTTTGGCGGCGGCGCGGGCAATGACACCCTTCAGGGCAATGGTGGCGACGATACCCTCCTGGGCGGTACCGGCGATGACCTTTTGCAGGGGGCGGCCGGTGATGACGTTCTGAGCGGTGAAGCCGGGAACGACATTCTTCAGGGCGGCGAAGGCAATGACAGTCTTGATGGCGGTACGGGCGACGATGTCCTGCAAGGGGGATCGGGCAACGATCAACTGATCGGCGGGGCCGGTAACGACGTTATGGCCGGTGGATCGGGGGATGATACCCTTTCCGGTGGCGCCGGGGATGATCACATCCAGGGTGGCAGCGGCACCGATACCGTCGACTACAGCGATGCAACTGGCGCGGTGACGGTCGATCTTTCCAATGAAACGGCGACTGGTGCGGCGGGCAATGACGTTGTCCAGATGGTTGAAAATGTCGTCGGGTCGGATTTCGACGACCACATCAAGGGTGACGACGGCAACAACGTTCTTGAAGGCGGTGCGGGCATCGACACCCTGACCGGCGGGGCAGGTGATGACACGCTGAGCGGTGGTGCGGGCAAGGATGACTTCGAACTGACCGAGAATTTCGGCAGTGACACCATCACCGATTTCAACGGTTCTGAAGATATCATCGATCTGTCGCGTCTGGGCATTCAGGATTTCGCGACCCTGCAAACCATGATGTCAGACGATGGCAACGGCAATACCGTCATCGATTTTGGTGAACAGGGCGTTCTTACCCTTGAAGGGGTAAGCAGCGACAGCCTTGTTGCCGATGATTTCCGCGGTTTCGGTCGTATCTTTGAAACCGAAGATGATGACATCGAATTCGGAACCGGCGGCAATGATGCTGTTTACGGTTACGGGGGCAATGATACGCTTGGCGGTGGCGACGGCGACGACGTCATTTCCGGCGGCTTTGGCAATGACACCGTTTCGGGCGGTGCGGGCAATGATACGCTGCGCGGGCAGGAAGGCATCGATACCGTTGATTATTCCGGTGCGAATGGCAGCGTCCGCGTCGATCTTGAAGCCGGTACCGCAAGCGGTGCGGACGGGGACGATCTTCTTGATCGTATCGAAAACGTCACCGGTTCAAACCATGACGACGAAATTTACGGCGATGGTGGCGTAAACGTTCTTGCCGGCGGGGCCGGCAATGACACGATTGTCGGCCGTGGCGGGAATGACACCCTTGATGGTGGCGCGGGTGATGATCTGTTTGTCGGTGAAGACGGCAATGACACCATCATCGGTGGTGACGGATCAGATACACTTGATCTCAGTGCGCGTGACACCACGCAAGATGTGCGTCTGAATACGGGGACCGCACGCGATTCCGAAACTGGCGAAAGCGACAGCATTTCGGGCATCGAAAACATTATCACAGGTGCGGGCAACGATACGGTCATTGGCAGCGGGGATGACAACTTCATTTCCACCGGCGCAGGTGACGATCTTGTCCGTGGTGTTGGTGGTAATGACACCCTTGATGGCGGCGAAGGAACCGACACCATTGGCTTTGGCAGCGAAAGCGGGCTGAATGTCAATCTTGAGACCGGTGTTGCGGTTACCAATTCCGGTACGTCTCAAATCTCGAATTTCGAGAACGTGGTCGGCACCGGCAATGATGACATTATTACCGGCGATGATGGTGACAACGTTCTTTCCGGTCTGGCTGGTGATGACACCCTTGCCGGTGGCGGTGGCAATGACACCCTGCTGGGTGGAGACGGAATTGACACCGTTGACTATTCAGATGTCGCAAGTGGTGTTCAGGTCGATCTTGTAAACGGCGTTGCCCAAGGGGATGGCACCGACAGTTTGTCCGACATCGAAAATGTTGTCACAGGTGCTGGTGATGACGTTGTTGTCGGGAACAGTCAGGGCAACATTATCGATACCGGTGCCGGTGATGATACCGTTTACGGAAGTGGTGGCATCGACACCCTGATCGGTGGCGACGGCACAGACAACCTGAGCTACAATTCTGGCGCGGACAGTACCCTTGCATCTGGTGTTTCAGTTGATCTTGAGGCTGGCACGGTTACCGGGCGCAACTTTGTCGACCAGATTTCCGGCTTTGAGGAAATAGAGGGCTCCGCTGGCGCTGACACCATGTTGGGTAGCAGCGGCAATGATGTTTTCATCGGCGGTGCGGGTAATGACACCATCGATGGGCGCGGTGGTGACGATACCCTGACAGGCGGTTCAGGTGCCGATACTTTTGTTGTGTCCCCGGAAAGCGGAAACGATGTCGTCACTGACTTCAATCCGGCGGTGGACGTCATCGATATTCAAGGCATTGATGGTCTTGAACTGTTCTCGGACATCACTGATTTCATCGGCCAGGATGCTGCTGGTAATGCGACGATCACGGTTGGTGATGCGGTAATTACCCTTGAAGGTGTTGATCCCGATAGCCTGACATATGCAAACTTCCGGGGTATCCGGTCGCTGGAAGGCACGGATCAGAAAGACATTCTGGACGGTACAAGTCGCAGCGACGTCATTACGGCAAAGGCTGGTGACGATACTGTTACCGGTGGTGACGGTAATGACATCATTGACGGCGGATCGGGCAATGATCTGATATCTGGCGGCAAGGGTTCCGATACCATTACCGGCGGTGATGGAAATGACACCATCAATGGTGGATCGGGCAGTGATGTTCTGGACGGTGGCGACGGCGTTGATACGCTTGTCTACCAAGGCCAGTCATCAGGGGTCAGTGTCGATCTTGAGACCAATCAGGCCGTGTCGGGCAGTGACAGCGATACGATATCGAATTTCGAAAATGTCACCGGGTCCTCATATAACGACAACATATCGGGCGATGACAATGCCAATATCCTGAAGGGTGGCCTTGGGAACGATGTGCTTGAGGGGCGCGGCGGTGACGATGAACTGATTGGTGGTGCCGGTGCGGATACGCTTGCCGGTGGTGCAGGCAATGATATCCTCAATGGTGAAGCTGGCTTCGATACTGTTACCTACGAGGATGCAACGGGTGGCGTAAACGTTAACCTTGCGTCTGGGACCGCAACCGGTGCAGACGGTGAAGACAAACTTGTCGAAATCGAAAACCTTATCGGATCCGATTATGACGACGTTTTAACCGGGTCGTCTGTTGATAACACGATTATCGGTGGTGCCGGTGATGACACCATCAATTCCGGTGCCGGGCAGGATGTGATATCGGGCGGCGACGGGGCAGATACTTTCGTCCTGAGCAATATCAGTGACGACGTGGTGGTGACCGATTTTGACCCTGCCGAAGATCAAATTGATCTAAGTGATTTCGGCATTCCGAATTTCGAAGCACTCAAGAAGCTGATCACCAGCAACGACAATGGTGACGCGGTCATTTCGATTAATGATCGAACAATGACACTGACCGGCGTTTCCCCGGACGAGCTGAGTGCGGATAATTTTGTCGATATCGACAGCCTGGGTGCCACCGACGGTGATGATGTGCTTGAGGGTACATCCGCCGAAGAAATCATTGATGGCCTTGATGGCAACGACACGATCAGTGGTGGCGCCGGGGACGACACAATATACGGAAATAGTGGTGATGACACAATTTCCGGCGGTCAGGGCAATGACATCATTGATGGTTGCGACGGCGAAGACACCGTCGATTACAACGGTAGCGGCGGCGTAACAGTCGATCTGGCTGCGGGCACTGGCGGTGTTAATGGTGAAGATACTCTTGTCAGCATTGAAAATGTCAGCGGTTCAAACCTGAATGATGTGATTTCTGGGGATGACGGTGCCAACACCCTTATCGGTGGTGCCGGTGATGATACGATCTCGGGCGGTGCCGGTGATGACGCCATTCTGGGCGGTGCCGGAAATGACAAGCTGGTTGGCGGTGCGGGCGACGATGCACTGGTCGGTGGCGAAGGCGTTGACCTTGCCGACTACAGTTCCGCCGATGGTGGGGTTACTGTCGATCTGGCTGCGGGCACAGCCAGCGGTGCGTCCGGGAATGATACCCTTGCAACCATCGAAAATGTTACTGGTTCCGATCACGACGACACGCTTGTCGGCGATGATGGTGCCAACACGCTTGCCGGTGGCCTTGGTGATGATGTGCTTGACGGCGGGGCTGGTGACGATCTTCTGATTGGCGGTGTCGGGAATGACACAATTGAAGGCGGTGAAGGCGTTGATACGGTCAGTTATGAAACCGGTGGTGCTGTAGATATTGACCTGTCAGAAGGTGTCGCAACCGGTGCAGATGGAACAGATCGTCTCAGTGGCGTAGAAAATGTCATCGGTTCGAACCAGGCCGACACGATTACGGCTGACGATGGGGCCAACATTATCAAAGCCGGTGGCGGGGCAGATACCATCACCGGTGGGGCGGGCGATGACACCCTGACCGGTGGTGCTGGTGCTGATGTCTATGTTGTTGGTCCGAATGACGGAACCGATACAGTAACCGATTTCGCTGTTGGTGAAGATCAGATCGATATTACCGGCCTGGGTATAGATACCTATGGCCAGTTGTTCGAACTGATGTCGGAGAACGAAAACGGTGATCTTGTCATCGATTTCGGTGAAGGCACGTCGATGATCCTTGAAGGGGTCGGTCTGGATGACATTTCTGCCGACAACTTTATCGGGGTACGTGACATTGTCGGAAGTACCGGCGATGACACAATGTATGGTACCGACGGCCAGGACACGATGTCGGGGCTTGACGGTAATGACATCATCTATGGTCTTGAAGATGATGACAGCATCTATGGCGGCGACGGTGATGATACGCTGGTTGGCGGGGACGGAGATGACGTCCTTGATGGCGGCGATGGTGTCGATACTGCTGATTACAGCGACGAAACCGAACAGGTTACTGTCGACCTGAACGCCGGGACGGCCACGACAGATGGCGGGAATGACACGCTTCGCAACATCGAAAACATCGTTTCCGGTGCGGGCAATGATCACCTGACCGGTTCTGATGCGGACAATATTCTTGTCGGTGGCGAAGGCGACGACGTCCTTGAAGGACTGGATGGTAACGACACGCTGGTTGGTGGTGACGGGCGCGACACGGTCAGCTATGCCAATGCAGACGGCGGGGTGACGGTCAATCTTGAAGATCAGACCGCAAGCGGTGCCGCAGGCGAAGACACCCTTTCAGGGATCGAAAACATTGTCGGTTCCGGCCATGCCGATATGCTCGAAGGTGATAGCGGCGATAACAGCATCAATGCCGGGGCTGGCAACGACACCATTGTTGCAACGGGCGGCGATGACGTGCTGCGCGGTGGTGCGGGGTCGGACACTGTCGATTATCGCAATGCAACCGGTGGCATCACGGCTGACCTTGAGGCCGGTCGGGTAACCGGTCTTGGCACCGATCAGCTTGAAAATATCGAGAACCTGACGGGATCGGATTACAACGATACGATCAGTGGTAACGAGCTCGACAATATTCTGTCCGGTGAAGGCGGCGACGACATTCTGTCGGGCGGAAATGGCGATGATACCCTGTTTGGCGGTGCTGGCAACGATACCCTTGTCGGTGGCAGGGGCAATGACCTGATTGATGGTGGCGATGGTATCGACACCGTTGATTATGCAGGTGAACAGCAAGGTATCGAGATCAATCTCGGGACCGGCGAAACCGACGAGAATACCGGTGATACTGTCCTGAATGTTGAAAATGTCGTCGGTAGCGGCTTTAACGATGTCATTACCGGATCCGATGCGGATAACACCCTGCTTGGCGGCGGTGGTCAGGATACCTTCAATGTCAGTGCCGGCGATGATGTGATTGATGGCGGTGCCGGTATCGACACCGTTGATTACACTGGCAGTCAGATCGGTGTGGATGTTGATCTTGGTGCGGGGACGGCTGACAAGGCCGACGGCACCGACAGTCTGAGCAACATCGAGAATGTTATTGGTTCGGATGCCAATGACAGCATTACCGGATCGGCTGACACCAATACCCTGGTGGGCGGTGCGGGCGACGATACCATTGATGGCGGTGCCGGAGACGACCTGATCGCGGGTGGTGAGGGGAATGATACCCTTGCTGGTGGTCAGGGCACGGATACACTCGATTATTCCGATGCAACGGGTGCACAGACCATTGACCTTGCGGCCGGCACGGCAAGCGGCGCGGATGGCGATGACACCATTTCCGGGTTCGAGAATGTCGTCGGGACCGAATACGGGGATACGATTACCGGGGACGATGCCGCCAACGTTATTGACGGCGGTGCGGGTAATGATCTTCTGACTGGTGGCGCTGGCAACGACACCCTGCGCGGTGGTGCAGGTGATGACAGCTTTGTCGGTGAACTTGGTGATGACACCTATTTCGGTGGTGAAGGTGCTGATACGCTTGATTATTCGGATGCCGGTTCGGGTCTGGATATCAATTTGCAGACAAATATCGCGACCGGTTCAGATACCGGGACGGATAGTTTTAGCGGCATTGAACAGGTTATCGCATCCGACCACGACGATGTGATCACCGGCGGTGCAGGCGACGATACAGTTCTGGCAGGCGACGGGAATGATACGATCACCGGTGGTGCTGGCAACGATGTGCTGTCTGGTGAAGATGGTGACGATACGATTTCGGGTGGATCCGGCCGTGACACGCTTGACGGTGGCGCGGGCGAGGATACCGTATCGTTTGCAGGTGAATCTGGCGTATCTGTTGACTTGCAAACCGGTGTGACAAGCACCGGCGACATTATCTCCAACTTCGAAAATATTACCGGTTCGCTTGGTGATGACACCCTTCGGGGCGATGCAGGTCGCAATACCCTGAAAGGTGGACAGGGCAACGACGTTCTTGATGGTCGTGGCGGTGATGATGTTCTGTCCGGCGGGGTGGGGAATGATACCCTGCGCGGTGGTGAAGGCAGTGATACCCTTGATGGCGGCACCGGTATTGATACCCTGGATCTGTCGGATCTTGATGGTGATCAGACCGTTGATTTCACCACTGGTACCGCGACGAATGGCACGGATACCGACAGCTTCAGAAATATTGAAAATGTCACGACCGGTGATGGCGATGACCTGATCACCGGCGATGGCAACGGCAACGTGATCGATGCTGGCAATGGCGACAATACTGTCAATGGCGGTGCGGGTGCCGATACCATCAGCACCGGTGACGGCGAAGACATTATTGATGGCGGTTCAGGTAATGACACCATCAATAGTGGGGCGGGTGCCGATACCGTTCTGGGCGGTGATGGCAATGATGTCATTTCGTCTGGCGCGGGGGATGACCTTGTTGAAGGCGGGGCTGGAAACGACACCATTTCGGCCGGAAGCGGCAATGACACCCTCGATGGTGGTGCTGGCAACGATACCCTGCGCGGCGGCGAAGGTGATGATGTCCTGATCGGTGGCGATGGCGTTGATACTGCAAGCTATATCGATTCAGAATCCGCCGTCACCGTTGACACCAGCAACAATACTGTCAGTGGCACATCAAGCGGTACTGATACCCTTGACGGGATCGAAGTGGTCCGCGGTTCGGAATTCAACGATACCTTTATCGGCGGCGGTCAAAGCGACACCTTTATCGGTGGTGCAGGCAATGACACCTTTGATGCCGGTGCCGGTAATGACACGCTGAGCCTTGGTGGCGGTGCCGATCAGGTCATCTTCAATCCGGGTGACGGCAATGACACCATCACGGACTTCAATGTCGGTGCCGACCAGATCGATCTGACCAGTTTCAACATTGCCGGTTATGACGCGCTTGAGGAAATGTTTGGCACCAATGCCAACGGCGATCTGACCATCAATCTTGAAAGCGGCGATACCATCACGCTTAAAGGCGTGTCGGCAGCCCAGCTTAGTGCAGACAACTTCATTGGTGTCGATGTCCGTTTGGGTACCGACGATGCTGATGAAATGATCGGCGGTGACGGCGATGACATTATCAATGCGCTGGGCGGCGATGATACCGTCGAAGGCGGCATTGGCAATGACCGCCTGATCGGTGGTTCCGGCAACGACACCCTTGATGGCGGGACCGGCAACGATACGCTGGTTGGCGGTTCGGGTTCGGACGTGCTGGTCGGTGGCGAAGGCAGCGACACGGTTGATTATTCGACCGAAGGTTCCGGCATTGTCGCCGATCTTGAAAACGGCACGGTTACCGGCGGTGACGGCGACGACGTTCTTGACGGGATCGAGAATGTTACCGGCACGCTGCATGATGATACCCTGATCGGGAATGATCAGAACAACACGCTGTCTGGTCTGGACGGGGATGATACCCTTGTCGGCGGGACCGGTGATGACGTCATTGATGGCGGCGAAGGGTCCGATACCGTTGATTACAGCACCGCAACCCAAAGCGTTAATGTCGATCTGGATGCCGGTACTGCAACCGGTCAGGGCGCAGACCGTCTGAACGATGTCGAAAATATTATCGGTTCGGACTTCAATGATGAAATCCGTGGTGATGCCGCGAACAACACCATTTCGTCGGGCGCGGGTGCTGACGCGGTGGATGGTGGTGCCGGGGATGACGTGATCGATGCCGGTGACGGTGCCGATGAAATCAGCGGCGGTGACGGCAATGACACCATCGAAGGCGGTGCCGGCGGCGACATCCTTCTGGGTGAAGCAGGCGACGATACGCTGAGCGGCGGCGACGGCGATGACATCGTCGAAGGCGGCAGCGGTGATGACTGGGTCTATGGCGATGCCGGGGATGATATCCTGGATGGCGGCGATGGCGATCTTGATACGGTCGACTATTCCAATGTCGATGGCGGCGTCACGGTTGACCTGATCAAGGAATATGCGACCGGTGCAGCCGGTGATGACATCGTGCGCAACTTCGAACGCGTGATCGGTACCGATTATGCCGATACGCTGGTCGGTAGCGACGGCATCAACACCCTTGATGGCGGATCGGGCAACGACACCCTGTTTGGTGGCGCGGGCGATGACGTCATCATTACCGGTGACGGCGAAGACATGATCGTTCTGAAGCCGGGTGGCGGCCATGACACCGCAACCGATTTCAATGTCGATGAAGACATGATCGATCTGTCGTCCTATGGCATCGAAGATTACGCGACCTTGCGTGACCAGATGGCCGATGACGAAAATGGCAATGCGGTCATCACACTTGATGATGGGGACAGCATCACGCTCGAAGGCGTGTCGGTTGATGACCTGTCGCCAAAGAACTTCTTTGGCTATGACGTCATTTATGGCACCGAATTCGAAGACAACATCACCGGCAGCCAGATCAGCGATGAAATCCACGCTCTTGAAAGCGACGATATCGTCGATGGCCAGGCAGGCAATGATGACATTTACGGCAATGAAGGCAATGACACGCTGATTGGTGGCGCGGGCAATGATACCCTGCGCGGCGGCGATGGCAGCGACACGGCCGACTATTCCGACACGACCGAAGGTGTGACTGTTGATCTGGGCGCGGGGACCGCGACCGGCGAAGCAGGCAACGACACCCTTGAAAGTATCGAAAACGTTACCGGTGGCGCCGGTGATGATGTTCTTGTTGGTGATGACAATGACAACATCCTTGACGGTGGCGCAGGCAATGACACCGTTTACGGCAATGGCGGTGATGACACCCTGATCGGTGGCGACGGCGACGATGTCCTGTCCTATGAAGATGCCCAAGGCGGTGTAGATGTCGATCTCGATGCCGGAACCGCAACCGGTGGCGCAGGCAATGACGTCATTGACGGTTTCGAAACCCTGATCGGGTCGGATCATGACGATACGCTTGCCGGCAATGATGCCGATAACGTCATTGATGGCGGTGCCGGTGACGACACGCTTTCGGGTGGTGCGGGCAATGACACGCTGATCGGTGGCGATGGTGCCGACATCGTTGATTATTCCAACGATACTGACGGTGTTGCGGTCGATCTTGAAACCGGTACCGGCATTGCGACCGATGGCACCGATACCCTTGACGGTATCGAAGGTGCGACCGGTGGTGCGGGCAATGACACCCTTACCGGGTCGAGCGGCGACAACATTCTGGATGGCGGTGCCGGTGATGACACCCTGAGTGGCGGTGCAGGCAATGACACGCTTGCCGGTGGCGAGGGTGCGGACCTTGTCGATGGCGGCGCGGGTGATGACGTTCTGTCGTTCGAAGGTGATCGCATTGGTGCGGACGGTGAAACCACCGATCATGTCGGCAGCCCGACCACGGATGGTACGGGTGACGTAGCTGATATTTCCGGCAAGAACATTTCCGATGACAGCTTTGTCGGTGGGGCAGGCAATGACACCCTGGTTGCCGGTTCCGGCGACGATGCGATTATTCTCGACCGTGACCACGCCGGTGGCGGATCGGCCAACCCGGCAATTGTCGATATTGAAAACATCGATGCCGGTGATGGCAACGACGTTGTCGATCTGACCAGCGAAACCCATTCCTATGGCGATGTGACCATTGATGGTGGCGCAGGTGACGACACCATCTGGTCCAATGATGGCAATGACGTCATCGCCGGTGGCGAAGGTGCCGATAACATCCACGGTGGTGCGGGTAACGACGTTATTGATGGCGGTGCCGATGACGACATCATTGATGGCGGCGAAGGGACCGACACCATCGACGGTGGTGCCGGGAATGACACGATCGTGGCCGGTGCCGGGGACGATATCCTGATCGGTGGCGACGGTTCCGATACCCTTGATATGTCCGGCGCAGATGGCGCGACCATTGACCTTGCCGCGGGCACGGCAAGCAGCGATGCAACCGGCGCTGACAGCATCGACGGATTTGAAAACGTCATTGCGACAGATGGTGATGACACCATTACCGGGTCGGACGGCGACAACACGATTGATGCCGGTGCCGGCAACGATAGTGTGACGCTGGATGCCGGGAATGATGATCTCGACGGTGGCGCGGGTATCGATACCCTTGATCTGTCCGGAACGACCGGCGGGGTTACGGTTGATCTGGGCGCAGGTACGGCAAGTGGGACCAATACCGGTTCGGACACGATTGCCAACTTTGAAAATGTTACGGGATCGGATGATGCCGATACCATTGCCGGTTCGGATGATACCAACGTCATTGATGGTGGTGCCGGCGACGATGTGATCGATGGCGGTGCTGGCGACGACATCCTGTCGGGTGGTGCTGGCAATGACACGCTTGTTGCGGGCGACGGCAACGATACGCTGTCGGGCGGTGACGGGGCGGATACCTTTGTCTTTGAAGATGGCAGTGATGCCGATCTTGTCAGTGACTTTGATCTGAATGGCGATGTGATTTCGCTGCCAGATGCCGGTGTTTCGACCTGGACCGACTTGCAGCCGCTTCTGTCAGACGGACCGGATGGTGCGGTGATCACGCTTCCGTCCGGTGGCACGGTTACCCTGTCGGGCATTTCGGTTGCCGATCTGACACCAAACCACTTTGACGGCATCGAAAATGTTGGCACGCCGGGTGAAGATACACTTGGTGGCGGCGAAGGTGATGATACGGTCGATGCCGGTGACGGTGATGATACGGTTGATGGTGGCGGCGGTGATGACACCCTTCAGGGCGGCGGCGGCAGCGATACGGTCGATGGCGGTGATGGCAACGATTCCGTTGATGGCGGCGATGGGGATGATTCTGTCGGCGGCGGCGCAGGCGATGACACGGTTGCAGGTGGTGGCGGTAACGACACCCTGAGCGGTGGCAGCGGAACCGACACCCTCGATGGTGGCGACGGTGACGATGTTCTTCAGTTCGAAGCCGATCGTACCGGTCAGGCTGGCGACAGCACCGACCACGCCGGCAGCCCGGGTGTTGATGGCACCGGGGATGTTGCCGACCTCGAAGGTCTTGGTCTGAGCGACGATCAGTTCGAAGGTGGATCTGGTACCGATACCCTGTTGGGGACGTCCGGTGCGGATGCCATCATTCTTGATAACGATCACGTCGATGGTTCGAATACCCCGTCGATCAGCGGTATCGAAGTGATTGATACGGGCGCGGGCGACGATGTTGTCGATCTGACCAGCCAGACCGATGGATATGGTGATGTGACCGTCAATGCCGGGACCGGCAATGACACGGTCTGGACCAGTGCGGGCAATGATGAAATCAATGCCGGTGACGGTGATGACGTCATTCATGACGGTGCTGGCAACGATATCGTCAATGCCGGTGCGGGCAATGACACCATTGAAGGCAGCCAGGGCAACGACACCATTGACGGTGGCGACGGCATTGATCTTCTGGATCTGTCGGATGCCGATGGCGTGAATGTTGATCTGGATGCCGGGACGGCACAGTCCGGTGCATTTGGATCAGACACCGTTTCGAACATCGAAAATGTGACCGGTTCGGCTGGTGATGACATCATCACCGGTTCGGATGCTGTCAACGAAATCGATGGCGGCGCAGGCAATGACACCCTTGATGGTGGTGCAGGCAACGACACCGTCATCGCCGGTGCAGGTGACGATACGGTTCTGGCCGGTGCAGGCGATGATACGCTTGCCGGTGGTGAGGGTACCGACACCCTGGATATGACCGGTGCCGATGGTGCGGTGGTTGATCTGGATGCGGGCAGTGCATCTTCGAGCGCGACCGGTAATGACGCAATTTCCGGCTTTGAAAATGTAACTGGCAGTGACGGTGCAGACACCATCACAGGCAGCGACGGCGCAAACACCATCGCAACGGGTGCCGGCGACGATACCGTCGATGGAGGTGCCGGTGACGACGTGATCGACGGCGGTGCCGGGAATGACAGCCTGCTGGGCGGTGCCGGAAACGACATTCTGGACGGTGGTGCTGGTGATGACCGGATGGATGCAGGTGTTGGTGATGACACCCTGACCGGTGGTGCGGGGGCCGATACCTTTGTCTTTGCCGATGGTACGGATGATGATCTGGTCACCGACTTTACCGTTGGAACCGATCAGATCGCCCTGCCAGATAGCGGTGTGACCAGCTGGACCCAGTTGCGTGATATGCTGTCCGATGGTCCCGACGGTGCAGTGATTACATTGCCGTCCGGTGGCACGGTCACCCTTTCGGGGGTTGCGGTCGAGGATCTTGGTCCGGGCGACTTTGAAGGCATCGATAACGTTCCGACCGAGGGCAATGACAGCCTTGGTGGCACCGATGGTGATGACACCATCAATGGCGGCGACGGCGATGACACGATTTCCGGCGGCGGCGGGAATGATACGCTCGGTGGTGGCGAAGGTGACGACACGCTTGAAGGCGGATCGGGCAATGACACCCTGACAGGTGGCAGCGGCACCGACACCCTTGGCGGTGGCGATGGCGATGACGTGCTTGAATTCGGCGCGGATGGCACGGCACAGGCCGGTGACAGCACCGACCATGCCGGAAGCCCGGGTGTCGACGGTACCGGCGATGTCGCCGATCTCGAAGGTCTTGGTGTCAGCAATGATGTCTATGACGGTGGTGCGGGCACCGATACGCTGGTTGGAACCAGCGGCGGGGACGCGATCATTCTTGATGGCGATCATGAAAATGGTGCTGCAAATCCGTCCATCGTTGATGTCGAAGTTATCAATACCGGTGACGGTGACGATGTCGTCGATCTGACCAGCCAGGTTCATTCTTATGGTGATGTGACGGTTGATGCCGGTGCGGGCGATGACACTGTCTGGACCAACGAAGGCAATGACAGCATCATTGGCGGTGACGGCAATGACCACATCAATGCCGGTGCAGGCAATGACATCGTTGATGCCGGTGCGGGGGATGACACGGTTGTCGGTGATGCCGGTAATGACACCCTGATTGGTGGTGATGGTTCCGATACCCTTGATATGTCCGGCGTCGATGCGGATATCGCGGTCAATCTTGATGATGGCACCGCCAATAGCAGCGAAACCGGATCGGACGTTGTGTCGGGCTTTGAAAACCTGATCACCGGTTCTGGCGACGATACGGTAACCGGCAGCGCATCCGATGACACGATTGCGACCGGGGACGGTGCGGATACCATTGATGGTGGCGATGGCATTGACCTGATTGATGCGGGTGCCGGAAATGACGTGATTTCCGACGGTGCCGGCAGTGATCTTGTCATGGCGGGTGCGGGCGACGATACGGTTGTTGCCGGTTCCGGCAATGACAGCCTTGATGGTGGCGACGGTGTCGACACCCTTGATATGTCGAACGCGTCCGGTGATGCGGTTGTTGATCTGGGTGCCGGGACGGCAAGCTCGTCGGAAACCGGTAGTGACCAGATTTCGAATTTCGAAAATGTAACCACCGGTGCCGGTGACGATCAGATCGCCGGGTCGAACGGTGATAACGTCATCCATGCCGGTGCAGGCAATGACACCATTGATGGCAGTGCCGGTGACGACACCGTTTCGGGTGGTGCGGGTGCCGATACCTTTGTCTTTGCCGATGGCACCGATGACGATGTCGTCAGCGATTTCACCCGCGGCGAAGACAAGCTTTCGATTGATGATCTTGGCATCGAACGCTGGGCCGACCTTGTGCCGATGCTAAGTGAAAATGGCAATGGCGACGCGGTGCTGAACCTGCCGTCTGGCGGGACCGTAACCCTTGTCGGTGTCGGTCTGAGCGAACTGAGCGCAGATGACTTCACCAACATCACCGATGGCGCGACACCATATGATGACGTTCTTGAAGGCACCGATTGTGACGACACCATCGGTGCGCTGGCCGGTGATGACACCGTAACCGGTGGTGCAGGTGACGATACCCTTCTTGGCAATGACGGTTCGGACACCATTGATGGTGGAACCGGAAACGACGACATTGACGGCGGTTCGGGCAATGACACCCTGGCCGGTGGTGCCGGGAATGACGACATTGCGGGTGGCGATGGCAACGACACCCTGACCGGTGGTGCGGGCGACGATACCCTTGATGGCGGTGCTGGCGACGATGTTCTGAACTTCGAAGCCGATGGCACCGCGGACACCGGTGAAACGACCGAACATACCGGAAGCCCGGGTGTTGACGGGACCGGCGATCTGGCCGGCATCAGTGGCAAGAACATTTCCGATGATACGTTCATTGGCGGTGACGGCAACGACACCCTGAACATGACCGGTGGCAGTGATGCACTGGTTCTGGACGGTTCGAAACTGGGCGATGGTCAAACCACCACGCCAACCGTTGAAACCCGCACACTGGGTCTGACGAATTCTGCTAGTGCGGCCGATGTTCAGGCCGCCTGGTCGGATGCCAACCTGTATGCCTATGATTTCGGGACATCTTTTGTCGACGAGAACGGCAAGCTGAACCTTGGTGCTGCGGATGATACCGTGACCTTTGATGGCAATGGTATCGGCAATAATGGTGGCAGCCCGGCAGGCAGCCAGATCAACCACGATGCTGCAACCGGCGAAAGCGAAGCAATCGTTGTCGATCTTGGTGCCGATGCAACCACCGCAACGGTTCAGGTTTCCAACCTGATGGCCGGTGAAGGCGGCGGCGAAGTAGGTTCCTGGCAGGCCTTTGATGCCGATGGCAACGTTGTTGCGTCGGGTACGCTTGATGACAGCACGATCGACTACACCAGTAACGGTGTTGGCACGGCAACCATCAGTGTGACCGACGGTGCAGGCAACCCGATCGAATTCCGTTATCTGGCATTTGAAAGCGAACCATATGCCAACGGTTCAAGCGGTTCTGACAGCAGTGACTTCTTTGTCCGGTCGATCAGCTATGACACGGTTGTTGATGAAACAACCGCTGACGGGGCACGTCTTGACGGGGTTGAAGTCATCAATGCCGGTGACGGCAACGATGTTGTCGATCTGACCAGTGATACGATTTCCTATGGCGATGTGACCATCAATGGTGGTTCGGGTGCCGATACCCTTTGGGGTAACGCCGGCGACGATACCATTCGCGGCGAACTGGGTGATGACAACATCCATGGCGGTGCCGGTGATGATTACCTTGATGGTGGTTACGGCGATGATGTGATCAATGGCGGGGTTGGCAATGACACCCTGCTTGGTGGCACTGGCGAAGATGAACTTCGTGGTGGTGCAGGCGATGACACCATCGTTGGCGGGGCCGACACAGATACCGTCATTTATGACGATGCAACATCCGGTGTTGATGTCGATCTGGCCAACTATACCGCCACGGGTGGTGCGGGTAATGATGCGATCTATCAGGTCGAAAACGTTACCGGCTCGGACCATGACGACACCATCAAGGGCGATCACAAAGCCAACATCCTTGACGGTGGCGCGGGCAACGACACGCTGGTCGGTGGTGCGGGCAACGATACCCTGCGCGGTGGCGAAGGCACGGATACCGTTGATTACAGCAACGCATCCGGTGCGGTGAATGCCGACCTGTCGACGGGAACCGCCCAGATCGGCAATACCGAAACCGACAAGCTTTCAAGCATCGAAAACCTGATCGGATCAAGCGGCAATGACACGCTGACCGGATCGGACGGGGATAACACCCTGGTCGGTGGTCTTGGTAATGACACGCTTGTTGGCAATGATGGCAACGACGTTCTTGAAGGCGGTGCCGGAAACGACTCCCTTGACGCTGGCGCGGGCGAAGACACCCTGTCGGGCGGCGACGGCAATGATGTGATCAATGCCGGTGCGGGCAATGACATTGTCGATGGTGGTGCGGGTGACGATACCGTCCTTGCAGGGGCCGGCGACGATACCCTTGCCGGTGGCGACGGAACCGATACGCTTGATCTGTCTGAAGCCACCAGTGGTGCGACGGTCGATCTTTCGGCTGGTACGGCAAGCGCGACCGAAACCGGCAATGACAGCATTTCCGGATTTGAAAATGTTGTCGGTGGTGCTGGTGCGGATACCATTACCGGTTCTGACGGCGACAACGTGATTTCCGGCAATGGCGGGGACGATGTCCTTGACGGTGGTGCTGGCAATGACACGGTTTCGGGTGGTGCTGGCAACGATACGGTAATGGCCGGTGCCGGTGATGACACCCTGTCGGGTGGTGCAGGCACCGACATGCTTGATCTGTCTGAAGCCACCAGCGGTGCAACAGTTGATCTGTCGGCGGGTACGGCAAGCTCGACCGAGACCGGCAATGACAGTATTTCCGGCTTTGAAAATCTGACGACCGGCGACGGTGATGACACGATTACCGGATCGTCGGGCGATAACGTGATTGATGCCGGTGCGGGCAACGACACGATCGCCGCAGGCGATGGCAATGACACCATCACCGGCGGTGCTGGTGCCGACACGCTGATCTTTGAAAATGGCACCGATGATGATGTCGTCAGTGACTTCAATATCGGCGAAGACGTTATTTCATTGCCTGATCTTGGCATCGATGCCTGGACTGACCTTAAGGCGCTTCTGGCCGATGATGGCAATGGCAACACGGTAATCAATCTGCCGGCGGGCGGTACCGTGACGCTGGTGGGTGTGGCGCTTGATCAGCTTGGCCCGGATCAGTTTGAAGGTGTGTCCAACATCGGCACACCGGAAGACGACAATCTGAGCGGCACGGGCGGCGATGATAGCATTGACGGTCTTGCTGGCGATGACACGATTACCGGCGATGGCGGCAATGACACCCTGATCGGTGGCGCGGGCGACGATACCGTTTCCGGTGGCGATGGCAATGACACGCTTTCGGGTGGCGAAGGTGACGATACGCTTGATGGCGGATCGGGTGATGACACCTTTGAATTCGATGCCGACGATCTTGCCGCGACCAATTCGGAAACCACCCATGACGGCAGCCCGGGCGTTGCTGGCACCGGTGATGTTGCCGACATCAGTGGCAAGAATATCAGTGATGACACCTTTGTCGGCGGGGATGGCAATGACACGCTGAACCTGACCGGTGGTGATGATGCGCTGGTTCTTGATGGCGCCAAACTGGGCGAAACAGACACAACGCTTGAAACCAGAACACTTGGCCTGTCGGGCAGCGGTTCGGCGTCGGCTGTCGAAGCGGCCTGGTCGGATGCCAACCTGTATGCCTTTGATTTCGGAACGTCGCTTGTTGATGAAAATGGCAAGCTTGATCTGTCGGCTGCGGATGACACCGTCGGGTTCTTTGGTGCCGGTCTTGGCAATAGCGGTGGTCAGGTTGCCGGTAGCGAGATCAATCATGATGCGCCATCTGGCAACAGCGAGGCGATTGTTGTTGATCTTGGCAATGATGCCCGCAGCGCGAATGTTCAACTTTCTGCCTTCTATGGCAACGAACATGGCGGCGAGACAGCGTCCTGGCAGGCCTTTGATGCCGACGGAAACCTTGTTGGTTCGGGCGTTCTTGATGACAGCACGGTAACCTATGGCACCAACGGTGTCGGAAGCGCGACCATTTCGATCACCGACGCATCGGGTGCACCGGTTGATTTCCGCTATATTGCGTTCCAGGCCGAACCGTATGCCGATGGCACGGTTGGCAGTGACAGCAGCGACTTCTATGTCCAGTCGATTTCCTATGAAGCGGTCATTGAAACGCCGGTTACCGATGACGTGCGCCTTGAAGATGTCGAAGTCATCAATGCCGGTGATGGCAATGACGTTGTCGATCTGACCAGCCAGACCCACGCATATGGTGATGTCACCGTTGATGGTGGTGACGGCGACGATACCCTGTGGACCAGTTCGGGCAACGATACGGTGCTTGGCGGTGCCGGCAATGACGTGATCAATGACGGTGCGGGCAATGATGTTGTCGATGCCGGTGCAGGGGACGACACGGTAACGGGCAGTGCCGGTGATGACACGATCGACGGTGGCGACGGGTCCGATACATTCGATGCATCGACCAGCAACGGCGCGACGATTGATCTGGCGGCGGGTACGGCATCCTCGGCCGAAACCGGGAATGATACCCTTGCCAATATCGAAAACGTCATCGGGTCGTCCGGTGGTGACACCATCACGGGCAATGACGCGGCGAATACGATCGCGGCAGGCGACGGTGCCGATACCATCAATGATGGTGCGGGCAACGACGTTGTCGATGCCGGTGCAGGCAATGACAGCCTGATCGCAGCAGCCGGTGATGACAGCATCGATGGTGGCGAGGGTGAAGATACCCTTGATATGGGTGCGGCCAACGGTGCAACAGTTGATCTTGATGCCGGTACGGCAAGCTCGGATGCGACCGGATCGGATGCAATCAGCAGCATCGAAAATGTTATCGGTTCGGACGGCAATGATGTTCTGAGCGGATCGGATGGCGCGAACACCCTTCTGGGTGGGGCCGGTGATGACACCATCGAAGGCGGTGCCGGTGGCGACTACCTTGATGGTGGCGACGGCCGCGATACGATCAGCTATGAAGGATCGGATGCGGGCGTCGAGGTTTATCTTGGCGAAACCGATGCCAATGCCCGTAACCCGGGTGATGGCGGTCGTGCCTTTGGCGGCGATGCAGCCGGTGATATTCTTGCCAACTTTGAAAAAGTCATCGCGTCGGCCCATGACGACTACATTTATGGCAACAGCCAGAACAACGAAGTTGATCTGGGCGATGGCAATGACACGTTTGACAATGTCGAAGCCGATGTCAGCGAAGACACCATTGATGGCGGTCTTGGCAATGACACCATCTGGACCGGTGACGGTTCGGACACCCTGTCGGGTGGCCAGGGCAATGACTATCTGAATGGTGAAAAAGGCGACGACTATCTCGATGGTGGTGCCGGTACGGACCGTCTGATTGGCGGCGAAGGCAACGATACCCTCGATGGTGGTGAAGGCAATGACACCCTGACCGGTGGTTCGGGTGCAGACCTTATTCAGGTCAGCAGCCTGATTGGTGACAAGGTGGTCACCGACTTCAACACCAGTGTTGACCAGATTTCGCTCGATGCCCTTGATATCAGCACCTGGTCGGAACTGGCGCCGCTTCTGTCGGAAGTCAATGGCAACACGGTGATTGATCTGGGTGATCAGGGATCGGTCACGCTGCTTGGCGTTCGTCTGAACGATGTTTCTTCCGACATGTTTGTCGGTATTGAAAATGATGGTGGCGCAACGCCGTTTGACGATGTTCTGATCGGCACCAGCGAAGATGATTATATCGACGCACTGGCCGGGAATGATGTTGTCGATGGCGGTGCCGGTGATGACACGATCAACGGCATGGAAGGTGATGACAACCTTTCGGGCGGTACCGGCGATGACACCATCACCGGCGGCAGTGGCAATGACGTTGTTTCGGGCGGTGACGGTGACGACACGCTTGATGGCAACGAAGGCCATGACGTGATTTCGGGTGGTGCGGGCAACGATACCCTTATCGGTGGCAGCGGCAACGACGTCATGGATGGCGGCGGCGGCGATGACCATATCGATGGCATGGATGGCGACGATACCATCACCGGCGGCGACGAAACCGACACCATTTACGGATCGGCCGGTAATGACAGCCTTGATGGCGAAGGTGGCGACGACGTCATTTCCGGCGGCGACGATAATGACAGCATTGCCGGTGGTGCGGGCAATGACCTTCTGTCCGGAGATGCCGGCGACGACACGATTGATGGCGGTACCGGGAACGACACGCTTCTGGGCGGTGACGGCAATGACACCCTGCGCGGCGGGGATGGCGATGACGTTCTGTCTGGCGGTGCGGGCAATGATCTGCTTGACGGTGGTGCCGGTAATGACACCCTGACCGGAACCGACGGGACAGATACCCTGATTGGTGGTTCGGGCAACGATACGCTTGATGGCGGTGCCGGTGATGACACCTATACCGGCGGTACCGGTGCTGATCAGATTCTTGTTTCCAATAATTCCGGCAACAAGGTTGTTACCGACTTCAACCCGCAGGAAGACCAGATCAACCTGGCATCGCTTGATGTTGATGACTGGACGGAACTGCGCGGCCTGATGAGCGAAGTCAACGGCAACACGGTCATTGATCTGAACGGTCAGGGATCGTTGACGCTGGTCGGTGTTTCGATGGGTGCACTTACCGCGGACATGTTTGTCGGTGTTGAGGCATCAAGCGGCCCGACCCCGTATGATGATGTGCTTTATGGCACCAGCAACAATGACACGATTGCGGCCCTTGCCGGTGATGATACGGTTTATGGCCTGAACGGGCAGGACACCCTGTCTGGCATGGAAGGCAATGACAGCCTGTATGGCGGTGACGGCGACGATACCCTGTCGGGTGATGCCGGAAATGACCTTGTCGAAGGTGGCAGCGGTCAGGACAAGATCACCGGTGGTACAGGCGACGATACGCTGGATGGCGGTTCGGGCGATGACAGCATTTCGGCCGGGGATGGCAATGACACGCTTCTGGGCGGTCAGGGCCAGGACAAGCTGTTTGGCGATGCCGGCAACGATACCCTGTTTGGTGGTACCGGCGACGACACCCTTAAAGGTGGCGCTGGCGATGACGTGCTTGATGGCGGCGAAAATAACGACAAGCTGTATGGCGGTGACGGCAACGACACGCTGAGCGGTGGAAACGGCGACGACAAATTGTATGGCGAAGCCGGGAATGACACGCTTGAAGGCGGTGCTGGAAATGACACACTCAATGGCGGGTCGGGTCGTGACGCGGCAAGCTATGCCAATGCATCTTCAGCCGTTGCTGTAAGTCTTGAAAGTGGCACGGCCGTTGGTGGTGCTGGCAATGATATTCTGTCTTCGATCGAAGACCTGATCGGGTCGAACTTCAACGACTATCTGTTCGGGGATGATGGATCGAACCTGCTTTCGGGTCTGGACGGAAATGATGTTCTTGGTGGCGATGATGGTGATGACACCATCTGGGGCGGTGCCGGCAACGATACGATCAATGGCGGTTCGGGTTCGGATCTGATTGATGCGGGTGCGGGCAATGACACCATCGAATATCAGAAAGACGCGACCTGGAGCGGCAGTTATGCTGCGAAAAACGTTGGCGATCCCGGTATGGATGGCACCAACGAACAGATCAATCTTTCGGGTTACAACCGTTCGGAAGATATCTTTGACGGTGGTGACGGGACCGATACCCTGTCGATGACCAGCGGCAATGACGCGCTGTTCCTGGATGATACCTTTACCGATCCGGGCACCAGCCCGCGGATATCGAATGTCGAAGTCATTGATGCCGGTAACGGCGATGACATTATCGATCTGACCAGCGATACGCTGTCTTATGGCGATGTCACCATTCTGGGCGGCACAGGTGATGACATCGTCTGGAGCAACGCCGGTGATGACGTTATCAATGGTGGCGAAGGCAATGACACCCTGTGGGGTGGTTCGGGTGCCGATACCATCAGTGGCGGCAACGGGGTTGATATCCTTAATGGCGGCGCGGGTGATGATGTCCTGCAATACAATGCAGACGATACCTGGGGTAACAGCTGGTACGCGCTGAATGACGGCTCGCCAAGCGAGGATGGTCACAACCACGACAATGGCTGGGGCCACAACAACCATAATGGCAATGGTTGGGGACATCATGACGGTGGCGACGAAGGCACTGGCGAATATGTCAATCTGGGTGGTTACAACCAATCCAACGACGTCTTCATCGGTGGCGAGGGTGTCGACACCCTTCAGATGACCAGTGGCGATGACGCCCTGTTCCTGCGTGATTCGGTCAGCGAAGGCAGCGCCAATGTCCGTATCAGCGGTATCGAGGTGATCGAAGCCGGTGATGGCAACGATATTGTCGATCTGACCAGCGATATTGAAAGCTATGGCAATGTCACGATTGATGGTGGCGCGGGCAACGATACCCTGTGGTCCAATGCCGGGGATGACCTGTTGCTGGGCGGGGCGGGCAATGACCATCTGTATGGCAGTGCCGGGGATGACACCCTGACCGGTGGGACCGGTTGGGATACGTTCGAAATCGGCAAGACCGATGGTCATGACATCATCACCGACTTTACGCCGGGCGAAGACATCATTGATCTGTCGGAATGGAACTACAACAACTTCAACCAGATCCAGAACGACATGCATGTCGATGTTGACGGCAATGTCGTGATCGAACTTGGCAATGATGCATCCGTGACCCTGATGGGGGTTCATGATCCGGATGACCTTGATGCCGATGATTTTGGATTTGGCAGTTAAGTGACGGCTGATCACGGAACGCAGAAGACACAAAAACGGGGTGGTCAAAGGCCACCCCGTTTTGCATTTCAGACTGAAAGAAGGTGCTGACTATTCCGCCGCAATCGGAACGTTTTGCCGCTGATTTTCCCGAAGCGTCAAATCGTGGCGCAGTTTGGCACGCAGTTCGTCGATTGACCGTATCCGTTTGATTTCATCAAAACAGGTCGCCCCTTGCGCGTGGCTTTTGCGGATCAGTGCCATCCATTGTTTGATGCGCCCGGCCTGATGGTTTTCCGACGCGCCGTCTTCGTCCATCAGATCGCAATAGGCCAGCAACATGGCCAGAACATCTGCCCAGCTTTCCTTGGGCAGGCGGGATCCGCCTTCGAATGCCTTGATCCGGTTGGCAAGATCCGGGGCCGCAATCGCGCCCCGGCCCAGCATGAAGCTGTCGCAGCCCGAAATATCGCGGCATTTCTCATAATCGGCGACGTCCCAGATTTCGCCATTTCCGGTCATGCCGATGGAAATGGCATCCCGGATACGGGCCAGATATTCCCAGTGTGCTGGTGGTTTGTAACCTTCAAGCTTGGTGCGCGCATGAACCGTCAAATGCTGCGCGCCGCCTGCTTCGACCGCACGGGCGATATCAAGAAACAGCTCCTTGTCACTGAACCCAAGGCGAACCTTGGCACTGACCGGAATGTCGGCCGGAACTGCGCGGCGCACCGCCGAAACGATATGAAACAGATTGTCCGGACATTTCAAAAGCGATGCACCGGCCTCGCGTTTGTTGACGGTCTTGGACGGGCACCCGAAATTGATATCGATCCCCGGTGCGCCAAGTGTTGCTGCAAAGGCGGCGTTTTCGCCCATTAGTTCCGGGTCATGCCCCATCAACTGGACCAGTACCGGCACACCTGAAAGGGTCTTGCCGCCATTCAGAAGTTCCGGGCAATAGCGATGAAACACATGGGCGGGAAACAGGTTCTGCGACACGCGGATAAATTCGGTGACGCACAGGTCAAAGCCGCCGGTCGCGGTCAGCAATTGCCGAACGCGCCAGTCAACCAGTCCTTCCATCGGTGCCAGCACCAGATGCGTCATTGCCATTCATTCCTGTTTCCTGAAATCAGAGGGCGGCTTTTACCACAAACCGCACAAACGTGCCGTTGAAAAATCACAGAGCAGGAATGTGCGCGACCACCGAAATAAGGCGGAAAAAAGCGTATTGCTGACACCTTTCCAGCCGATTTGCGGGCCATATTTAAATTATCAAAAACAACAATGAAACGCCCGGTCAGACTCAGACATTGCTCAGACAATGGTTGGTATCTGACAGGGCAGGAGCCAAAAAAGATGCTGTATATTTTTGAAAGTGCCTTTGATGAAGTCGAAGCTGTTTCGCGCGAAGCCCGTGAAAAGCTTTCCGGTCTTGAAACGGTGTTGAAGTCAACGTCTGAAAGCCTTCAGGTTCTGAAAGAACGTCTGGAACAGACCGCCTCCTGATCCGTTAAAACCATATCGAGATGCTCCCTCAAAGCCGATTAACCGGGCAAACACAAAGTGTTTCCGCAGGTTTGATCTATATCTTTGAATTGCAACACGAACAGGTACATGCTTGGTGCTATGGTCATTACGTGCCAGCCCGACACGGCGCGTGTCAGTGCCAAGACGCATGAAGGAGGATTGAGAATGCTTTATATCGTTGAAAAAGCTTTGGACGAACTCGAAGCAATGCCGCGCGAAAAGCGCGAAGGCCTTGCCCATCTTGATCGCGAAATCAATGATGCCGTCGAGAAGCTTAAAATCCTCAAGGACAAGCTCAAGGCCGAGCCGGAAAACAAGTAACGCATCCGCGTTTGAAAAATTCAAAGGGTCGCACATTTCTGGTGCGGCCTTTTGTTATGGCCGGTTTATGCCTGTCCGGTTGTTTTGATCAGGCCCAGCAATTCCTCGACCGCGGCGGTCGGGTTAGTGGTGCCCGAAAGAACGTCGGCTTCAAGCGCGCTCAGGCGGCTTGCGACGTCATCACGATGGGTAAAGGTTTCAAGCAGTCGGTCACGCAGCATGGTCCACATCCAGTCGCGCTGTTGACGGGCGCGCTTGGCGGTGAATTCGCCTTCCTTTTCCATCACGGCACGATGCTGGTTGATCAGGTCCCAGATGGTATCAAGCCCTTCATTGATCAGGGCGGAAACCATCACCGATTGCGGGCGCCAATGTTTGCTGGTTGGCTGCAAAATTCGCAAAGCCGAGGAATACTCACGTTTGGCTTCGCGCGCCTTGGCTGGGTCGGCATCGGACTTGTTGACCGCAATCAGATCGGCGATTTCAAGCACACCTTTTTTGATGCCCTGCAATTCATCCCCGGCACCGGGCAGCATCAGCACCAGGAAGAAATCGGTCATTTGGGCTACCATGGTTTCGCTTTGTCCGGCACCCACCGTTTCGACCAGAACCACGTCAAATCCTGCGGCCTCGCACAGCAAAATGGTTTCGCGGGTCATACGATTGACCCCGCCAAGATATCCGCTGCTGGGGGACGGGCGGATATAGGCGTTGGGATCAATCGAAAGCTCGTTCATGCGGGTTTTGTCGCCGAGAATGGAGCCACCGGATCGGGCACTGGTCGGATCGACCGCCAGAACCGCGACCTTTTTGCCCGCACCGGTCAGGTTCTTGCCGAACGCTTCGATAAAGGTTGATTTACCCACGCCGGGTACACCGGTAATGCCGATGCGCTGCGAACCGCCGGTATGGGGCATCAGGCGGGCGAGAACCGCCTGGGCCTGTTCGAAATGTTTGGGATTGCGGCTTTCGACCAAGGTGATGGCACGTGAAAGGATGGTGCGATCACCGGCACGCACGCCATCAACCAGTTCATCAGTTGATAGCACACGTCTGCGCACGGCCTTGCGCGGGCTGATATTGCCGCCCGTGCCTGCGGGTATGGTGCGCAGCGTTTCTTTCACCGATGGTTCCTTTGCGGATGCCAGATCACGGAGATATGCCCGCCGTCAGGTTAGGGCATGAAAGCCGGAAGAAGCAAGCCGATCAGGCTGCTTCTTCGCCAGACTGATTAAGCTTTTCTAGCAGGTCGCCCGCGGCTTCGGCAATCACCGTTCCGGGTGGGAAGATCGCTTCTGCCCCGGCTTCGAACAGCTTGTCGAAATCTTGTGGCGGGATCACGCCCCCGGCAACGATCATGATGTCTTCACGGCCAAGCTTGTCCAGTTCGGCGCGAAGCTGCGGCACCAGGGTCAGGTGGCCCGCGGCCAAGGAGCTTGCACCGACAATATGAACGTCGTTTTCAACAGCCTGCTTTGCGGCTTCTTCCGGGGTCTGGAACAGCGGACCGATATCAACATCAAAGCCCAGATCGGCAAAGGCGGTGGCAATAACTTTCTGGCCACGGTCATGGCCATCCTGCCCCATCTTGGCGATCAGAATACGCGGACGGCGGCCTTCGGCGGCTTCGAATTCAGTGATCAGGCGATCAACCTTGGCCAGAGCCTCGTTATCGGCACCAACTTCGGTTTTGTAAACGCCGGAGATGGAACGAATAACGGCCTGATGGCGTCCATAAACCTTTTCAAGTGCATCGGAAATCTCGCCGACGGTGCATTTGGCACGCGCGGCCTGAACAGCAAGTTCAAGCAGGTTGCCCGTACCGCTGTCTGCGGCATTGGTCAAGGCCGTCAGGGCACTTTCAACCGCACCATTGTCACGTTCAGCACGCAGGCGTTCCAGTTTGGCAATTTGTTGGCGGCGGACTTCGGCGTTATCGACCTGAAGCACGTCAACCGGGCGATCATCGGTCACGCGGTATTTGTTCACACCAACCAGTGTCTGACGGCCGCTATCGATGCGGGCCTGTGTTCTGGCGGCGGCTTCTTCGATGCGCATTTTCGGAATGCCGGCTTCAATCGCCTTGGCCATGCCGCCCTGTTCTTCGACCTCGGCAATATGGGCCCATGCCTTTTCGGCCAGATCGCGGGTCAGGCGTTCGACATAATATGAACCACCCCACGGATCGATGACATTGGTGGTGCCGCTTTCCTGTTGCAGGAACAGCTGGGTGTTACGGGCAATCCGGGCGGAGAAATCGGTCGGAAGGGCCAGTGCCTCGTCCAGTGCATTGGTATGAAGCGACTGGGTATGGCCCTGGGTGGATGCCATGGCTTCGACGCAGGTGCGGATGACGTTGTTAAACACATCCTGCGCGGTCAGGGACCAGCCTGATGTCTGGCTGTGGGTACGCAGTGACAAGGATTTGGGGTTTTGCGGATCAAATTGTTTGATCAGCTTGGCCCAGATCATGCGCGCCGCACGCATTTTGGCGATTTCCATGAAGAAATTCATGCCAATCGCCCAGAAGAACGACAGGCGCGGCGCGAATTTATCAATCGGCAATCCTGCGGCCTGACCAGCACGGGCATATTCGATACCGTCGGCCAGGGTATAGGCCAGTTCAAGATCGGCGGTCGCGCCTGCTTCCTGCATGTGATAGCCGGAAATCGAGATCGAATTGAATTTCGGCATGTTTTGCGAGGTAAAGGCAAAGATGTCCGAAATGATGCGCATCGATGGTTTGGGCGGATAGATATAGGTGTTGCGCACCATGAATTCTTTGAGGATGTCGTTCTGAATCGTGCCCGAAAGCTGTTCGTGTTTCACACCCTGTTCTTCGGCCGCCGCAATATAAAGCGCCATGACCGGCAGAACCGCACCATTCATGGTCATGGAAACCGACATCTGATCAAGCGGAATGCCATCAAAAAGGGTTCGCATGTCATAGATGCTGTCAATCGCCACACCGGCCATACCGACATCGCCGGTTACGCGGGGATGGTCGCTGTCATAACCGCGATGGGTGGCAAGGTCGAAGGCAATCGAAAGGCCCTTTTGACCGGCTGCAAGGTTGCGGCGATAGAACGCGTTGGATTCCTCGGCGGTCGAGAAACCGGCATATTGGCGGATCGTCCAGGGGCGTTGCACATACATGGTCGGATAGGGGCCGCGCAAGAAGGGCGGCATACCGGGCATGGTTGACAGATGATCAATACCGTCAAGGTCCTTGGGCCCGTAAACCGGTTTGACGTCAATGCCTTCTGGTGTGGTCCATGGTTCTGACTGGAACGGGTCCGTTGCCCCGGCAGAAGCCCCGTCAAACAGCGGAAGGTCGGAGAAATCAGGAATGCGGGTCATGGTTATTTCTCCCCCCGTTTGCCAAGAAGGTGGTCAAGTGCGGCACCACAAATCGCCAGAACATCCGCCCCGACATAGATAAATTCATCAATCCCGGCAGCCTCGTAACTGTCGCGGGCCTCGCCCGGATGCCCGGCAAGGTAAACCATGCTGGCACCGGCCGATTTCAAGGCCTTGGCAATGTCACCGGCCATGTCGCCATATTGCGGATCCGATCCACAAATGACGGCGATCTTTGCGCCACTTTCGGCAAAGGCTTTTGCGGCGGCATCGGCAGTATCAAAACCGTTATTGGTAATCGCCTCGATCCCGCCTGCTTCAAAGAAGTTGCGGGCAAAGGTCGCGCGGGTGGTGTGCTGGGCAACCTTGCCAAGATTGGCCAGAAAGATTTGCGGGAAGCGGCCCGATGCGGATTTATGCGCGTCTGCACGTTTACGAAGGGCCTCAAAGCTTTCAGACAAACGATGCGGCGTCAGCGGTGAAATACGGGTCGCGGCACTGGTGCCATAAAGATCGGTAAAGATATGACCGATGGTGGCACCGGCACGGGCGGCCTCCATCATCGAAGCCAGATCTTTGCCAACGGTGCCGTCATATTTGGTCTGACGGGATTTGGCGTCGGCCTGAATCGCATCAAGGTCCGGCGTATCGTATTGAACCTTGGCCTCGGCGATATTGGGGAATTCCGAAACGCCGGTCAGCGGATCACGCCGGGTCGCCAGACGCTTTTCGCGTTCCTGCCAGACAGTTTCGATTTCCGATTTCAGTGACCCGTTGGCAAGGGCCTTAAGGATACCACCGGATGCTTCAAGCGACTGGAACTTGCCCCACGCGGTTTGTGCCAGTTCCTTGGTCAGGTTTTCGATGAACCATGACCCGCCGGCCGGGTCGATCACGCGGTGAACGTTGCTTTCTTCCTGCAAGATCAGTTGCGTGTTGCGTGCGATGCGACGGGCAAAGCCATCAGGCAGGCCAATCAGATGATCATAGGGCAGGCAGGTCACGCTATCGGCACCGCCAAGACCGGCCGCGAAGCTTGTAACCGTCGTGCGCAGCATATTGACCCACGGATCAACCTTGGTCAGGGCCATTTCAGCGGAAATCGCGTTGATCGAAATCGTTGCATCCTGTGCGCCTGATGCGGAAAGAACGCGGCTCCACATCATGCGAAGCGCACGGAGCTTGGCAATCCCGGCAAAGAAATCCGTCCCAATCGCAACGTTAAAGACAATCGCACCCGCAGCCTGATCAACGGCCATGCCTGCATCGGTCAGGGCGCGCAAATAGGTCACACCTGATGCCAGCAAGCATGCCAGTTCCTGACCATCGGTTGCGCCCGCATTGTAATAAGGCGCGCCATTTACCGAAATTGCAGTTGCCAGCGGGAACAGATCAATCAGATCACAGGCAACAGATGCGGCATGACCAATAGCATCTTCGGCACTACACGGCAGGGCACCCGTGGCGGCAAGGGTGCCGATCGGGTCGATATTAAAGGCCGGCGCTGCTTCATCGGCATCGTCGGAGCTTGCGATATGAGCCGCCAGAAGGGCGGCTGCGGGAACACCGGCGGCCCCGGCATCCAGCCCGATGGTGGCAAGATAGGTATAAATGTTATCAAGGGCGACCTTAAGGTCCGCCAGGCAATGGATCGCGATCCCGTCAACGCCGACTTCGCCCGATGAAATTTCGCGCCCCTGACGGGCAGCGGCATCAAGCTTCAGCGTGATCGATGTCGCGCTATTTTCGAGATCGTCAAGAATCGCGGCATTGGTTACCTTGGGATCGGGATGGGTATGAAGTTGGCGAATATCCCAGCCGGTCACGGTTTCGCGCGGCTCGACCGTTGCGGTCAGAACTTCGTGGATCAATCGGGTTGCATCATCCTGATCATCAAGGGTGTAGATCGGCTGAACGGAGAATCCGTCGCGTGCACGGGTTACCAGTTTCTTGTCGAAAGGCGCGCCTTTAAGGGCGTCCTCGGCAAGTTTACGCCAGCTTGCGTAGTCGGCAGATGGAAATTCAGATGCAAGTTTAAGCGGGTCGGACATGGATTCTCCCGGCTTGGTGACTTCTGTCTGATCCACGGTATATGGGGATGGTGCGCAACCGACAGAACGTTTCCAAATATTATTTTACTACGGATTCCCTGTACCCGGTACACCCCGCCCGGCCCAATTCAAACCACGGAAACAGTATCGGTATTCTGACTCGTGCATCGGCAAAATCCGCCTTTACACATACAGTTGCGGGGGCAGTTCCGGATTTGGCGACAGCATATTTGCACCAGACCGCACCGGATTCCCGACGATATTTCCCGGTCACATTTGCGACAGGGCGGTTTATAGCACCTGACAGTAATTCCGTAAATAGGCATGGAAATACCTATTTAGGCGTAGTCGCCACGTCAGATATGATGGTTCCGTAACGTCATGTCGTGGAAACCGGCGGATCCTCTTGCACTGCACATAGGTGCTTGGGGGGTAAGGCCGGTCAGAAAATCGTCGTGTACTTTGATGGCAGAATCCCTGTTGCCAAAGCTATGTGGCAAAAAATCGGCAGGTTTAACCAATTTGACATTTTCATCTGCCAATTTAGGGCTGTCCCAATTCTCGGAGTATCGCCATCCATGAACGCGCTTAGCGCCATGCCGTCGCAAATCAGTCCTGATGGGCTGGTTGCCTTTGCCGACGACAGTCCCAGTGCCAAGGCCGCACTTGAAACAGTGTTGCGCCGGGCAGGATATGACGTGGCCGGTTTTGATTGTGCAGATGACCTGATCGATCAGCTTGACGGGCTGTATCCCCGGGCCATCATCCTTGATATCGAAATGCCGGGCATGAGTGGCTTTGAAGCGTTTTGTGAAATTCGCCGCCGTTATCCCGATGCGGTGAATGTGCCGGTATTTTTCTTCTCGGCCCATTATGACGCCGATACCCGCGCGCAGGCAGACGCGCTTGGCGCTGCTGATTTCATCAGCAAGGATGCCAGCCCGACCGTGGTGCTTGAACAGCTTAACCGTGTTCTTGGGCAATCCATCAGCGCCTGCTGACCATTATCGCCGATCCATCGTATGCGGAGTTGGACGCCCTGCTTTATGCAGGGCGTTGTTGTTTGGCGGTGATGTTATGCGTGCTGCCTTGCGGGCCCAGTGCAATGATACCGTCTGCGTCGCCATGCAGGTGATAGAGCCGGTCGGTCGGAAGGGTGGTTTCGGGATCAATCGACGGCTGATTGACAAGGCGTTCATAGATCGGCGCCATTGATGTTTTCATGGCGTCAAACAACTGATCATAGCTTTCCAGCACGAAATAGGTCTTCTGGAAATCGTCAATCGCATAGTCGGTCGCCATCACCCGTTCGAGGTCAAAAGCCACCCGGTTTGGCGTCGGATCGGTTACCGAATAAATGGTTTCGGTTTGCGATGACAACATGCCTGCCCCATAGGCGCGCAGGCCATGTTCGGTCATGATCAGGCCGAATTCGACCATATACCAATACATCCGCGCTAGGTTTTTTAGGCCGCCCATGGCGATGGCCTCGGCCCCTTTGGCGCCATAGGCAGCAAGGTAATCGGCAAAGACCGGATCATAAAGCATCGGCACATGGCCAAAGAAGTCATGGAAAATGTCGGGTTCGACCAGATAATCCATTTCTTCGGGTTTGCGCAGCCAGACCGTTACCGGGAACCGCCGGTTGGCGAGATGGTCAAAAAACACATCATCAGGAACAAGTCCCGGCACCGCGACAAGATGCCAACCGGTGGCGGCATGAAGCTGTTCACTGACCCGGCCGAAATGCGGGATCTGATCCGCGGCATCAAGGCGGGCAAGATTTCGAATGTAATCCGGGGCGGCATAGCCCGACAGAATGGCCGACTGGCGGGCATAAAGCTTGCGCCATAATTCGTGTTCTGCCTCTGTGTAGGCATCCCAGTCCTGCAAGATGGTGTAATCATCATTGGTGTGGCTGTAATCGCCGCGCAGATTTTTTCCCTGATCCATGGCCGTCCTCATTTTGGTTCTGGTGCCGATTTATGAGAACGATTCTACATCAGTTTAAATGTCATTTTCGGGCCAATAAGATATCAAAATCGGGTGTCATTGATATAATGTGACCATAGGTTGATATTTTGGGGTGAAAAATGACCGCTATAACCTTAAGCACAACAGACATCCGCATTCTGCAAGTTCTGCAACGGGATGCCTCGGTCAGTAATGTGCAGCTGGCTGAAATGGTTGGTATGTCCCCGTCACCCTGTTTGCGCCGGGTCAAGCAACTTGAAGAAAGCGGGGTGATCAAACGACAGGTCGCACTGCTTGATCGCAAGAAACTGGGATTCGGGGTGTTGGCAACCATTCAGGTCCGTCTGCAAAGCCACACCGAAGCCGGGGCAGAGGAATTCGCCCGTGCGATGAATGATCTTCCGGAAGTTCTGTCCTGCTGGGCGATGACCGGCAGGCAGGATTTCCTTTTGGTTGCTGTGGCACGCGATATCGAAAGTTTCGGTGATTTCGTCACCCATCAGTTGCTTTCGATGCCCAATGTCCGTGATGTGCAGTCCAGTCTGGTTCTTAAGGAATACAAGAATCTGACCGCCATCCCGATGCCCAGACTGCCCTGAAATGGCAGGACAGCACGGTGGAAATGAACGGGGGTGCTTGGCGAGACTTGCTTTTGGCCCCATGTTTCGGGCATAGGAAGAACAGTCCCACATCTGCCGGAGCAACAAGATGTCCCAAGCCGCCAATCCGATCCTGGTTGAAGCCACCCGTGGCGATATGGTCGAAAGTTTCCATCGTGGACGCTATGTGGTGATGAAAGCGGATGGCACGGTGATTGATCAGGGCGGGGATATCGATGCGTTGATGTATCCGCGATCGGCGATTAAGCCGTTGCTGGCGATCCCGTTTCTTGAAAGCGGCGCGGTTGAGGCATTCGGGCTTGAGGACAAACATATTGCACTGGCGTGCTCATCCCATAATGGCGAAGAAGAACATGCACAGACGGTGAAGGCCTGGCTTGAAAAGATTGGATTTTCGGTCGATACGCTTGAATGCGCGCCGCACTATTCACTTAGTGCAGCAGCCGGGATCAAGCAGGCAGCCGATCACGTGACTCTGACCAAGGCGCACAATAATTGTTCGGGCAAACATTCTGGTTTTCTCAGCACGATTGCGCATTTGGGCGAAGACCCCAAAGGATATATCGAAGAAGCCCATCCCGCCCAACAGCGCCTGATCAAGGTGCTTGAGGAAATGGGCGATTGTGATTTGTCATCGACCCCGCGCGGTATTGATGGCTGCGGCATTCCGGTGATCGGCATGCGGTTGCGTGACCTTGGACTGGCCATGGCGCGAATGGCGGACCCGGCCGGGCTTGATCCCAAGCGCATTGATGCGATCAAACGCATCCGCAAGGGATGTGCAAATGCGCCCTTCATGGTCGCAGGCACCGGTCGTTTCTGTACCGGGATCATGGAAGAATGCGGTGAAGATGCATTGGTCAAGGTCGGGGCCGAGGGTGTCTATTGTGCGGCCTTCCCGAAGCAAGGGTTGGGCGTTGCCCTTAAGATCGATGACGGGACCCAGCGCGGCGCGGAAGTCGCCATGGGCGGACTGTTGCGCAAGCACGGTGTGATTGACGATGCCAAGGCAGAAATTCTTAAAAACTATCTGACGCCGGTTTTGACCAACTGGGCGGGCAAATATGCCGGTGATTTACGTCCGGCTTTCTGATTGCGGATAAACGGAAAAGTATATGCAAAGCATCGCGGCCTATATCTTTGCAGCTATTGCTGAAATTGCCGGATGCTTTGCCTTCTGGGCCTGGCTGCGATCGGGGAAGTCGATCTGGTGGATCGTGCCGGGGATTGCATCGCTTGTTGTGTTTGCCTGGTTGCTGACCAAGGTCGATGCCGAATTTGCCGGGCGTGCATATGCTGCCTATGGCGGGGTTTACATCACCGCATCGGTTTTATGGATGTGGGTTGTTGAACGGAGCAGTCCCGATCGCTGGGATGTGACCGGGCTTATGGTATGCCTGCTTGGTGCGGGCATCATATTGTTTGCACCGCGCTGAGTGGTTGGTTGTCAGCTGCAGCGACCTTGATCGTCGATCTGTTTATTCGCTTGCCGATTTGCCTGTGCGGTCCTCACCCGGAAGCAGCACATGGAACGTTGTTCCCTTGCCGACCTGGGTTTCAAACCAGATCCTGCCACCATGGCGCACTGTTACGATGTCATGGGTAATCGAAAGCCCCTGACCGGTGCCCTTGCCGACTTCCTTGGTGGTGAAAAACGGGTTGAAAATTTTCGATCTGTTTTCCTTGTCGATGCCCGTGCCGTTATCGGAAATGCTGATCAGGATGCTGTCATCAAGGGATGTGGTTTTGACGACAATCTCGCCTTCGGACGGTTTGCGCCCGGCTTCCTGAATGGCCTGGACCGCATTGACAATCAGATTGAGAAAGACCTGGTTGACCTCGTTGATGTAGCAAGGGATATGGGGGATTTCCGGGTCAAACTTTTCGACCACGTCGGCATAGTGTTTCCATTCATTGCGCGAAATCACAATGACGTTTGACAGTACCCGGTTGATGTCGGTTGTTGTTTTTTCCGTCCCGCCGGGATGGGAGAACTCCTTCATCGACAGGACGATGCGCGCGACCTGATTGATACCGTCAAGGGATTGCTGGGTCGCATGCGGGATTTCTTCGAGCAGGAATTCCATATCTGAATTGCGCAATTGCTTGGCGAATTCTTCAAAGGTGTTGTCGGGCAGAAATGCGCGGTTTTTCCAAAGTGTTTGCAGTGACAGTCCAAGGACACGCGAAAGCGCACCATAGCTGTCATTGAGGAATTTCAGATTGTCGCGGATATACTGGCTTGGCGTGTTGATTTCATGGGCGATACCACCGGCAAGATGGCCAATTGCCTCAAGCTTCAGAGCTTCACGCAGATCTTCTTCGAGCTTCTTTTGTGCATCTTCGGCCTGACGGCGGCGGGTGATGTCGCGGAAAATATAAAGATAACTCATTTCCGAACTGAAATTGGCCGGGCTGACGATGATTTCCATCGGGAAACTGTCGCCATCCAGTCGCTGGGCCATGGTTTCGGTATAGTCGTATTTCAGAACACCGGAGCTGATATTAATACACCGGTTCAAAAGCCGGTGGCGCACCGTCATCTTGCGGTCGATAAACATCACGTCGACCGATGTTCCAAGCAACTCGCCACTTTGCGCACGCAGGATTTCTTCGGCGGATTTGTTGAAGTCCTGAATGATGCCGGCGGCATCCACAATCAGAATGCCTTCGACCACGGTATCGAGGATCGTTTTAAGGCGCTGGGTTATTTCCAGTTTGCGGCGGCTCTGTTCGTTGAACAGTTCCATGAATTGCTTCTGGAATTCTTCGGGGGCTTCGATCTTGCTGATTTCGTCAAGCAAGTCGTCATTGGTGATCAACTCGTCACCGCCGCTCATGATTTTCGGCGTTTCGATGTTATCCTGATCTTCGGCCATGGTTCTTTCCGTCACGAAATTGTTGCGGTATCAACCGCTTGCGCCCTTGCCACCGCGGCGAACGCGGATCGGCTCATGAAACTGATGCAGTTTCTGGAAAACACGCAGGCGTTGGATCTGAACTTCGGAAATATAGTTTCCGTGGGTCAGTAAGACATGCCCGTCACGGGTTTCGATGTCGGTCAGCAGGAAATCGCCCATCCGCAGATGTTTGAGATAGATGTCATGTTCGGTTCCTTCGGGGAAAGCGGTCTTGTCATAGGACGGGTCAACAACCGCGAGAACCATTTCGATCTTGTCGAGAAGGCTCATGTCATAACGTTTCGGCTTTTGACGCAACTCGTCAAAATGCTGTTTGACCACCAGTTCGCTTTCCGTGATTTTCCCAAGATCGTTGAATATCCGAAGAACCCTTGATCCCAGCGGGATATCGGTTCCTTTCGGGCCGTCTGACGGGAAGCCGGAACCATCAAAATCGCGATATTGCATATAGACAATCTGCGCGACATTTTCGAGACGGGGAATATTTGAAATCAGGCTGCGCGCAACTTCTGGCGTGCGTCTTACGACATCGCGTTCGAGGGGCTGAAGCGGCTTTTCCTCGCCAAGGCGGCTTAAGATATCGGCGGGTAACGAAACATACCCGATTGGCGCAAGAAGGGCGGCAAGTCCCAATTCCCATGGGTGCGGGTATCCGATCGACTTGGCGACCTGATCACACCAGACCTTTGCGCGCATGGCCTTGCCAAAAATCGCGGGGTTCAGCTGTGACAGGACTTCGGTCAGGACCTTGATGCTGCCGGCAAGTGTCTGTTCAATCAGTGCCTTTTCAGCAGTGATCAACTGATGCTGGCGCAAGGCGGCATTGACCCCGACAAGCAGTTCTTCGTCTTCGCAGGGCTTGTTGAAAAAACGGAAAATCCGCCCCTGATTGATGGCTTCGACCGCTGTTTTCTGGTCGGCATTGCCCGTCAGCATCATATTGACGGTATCGGGGCTGAGTTTTGCGACATTGCTGAGAAGTTCGACCCCATCCATTTCGGGCATGCGCATATCGGCAACACAAACCGCGTATTTTGCCCCGCCCTTGATCTTTTCGATGGCCTCAAGCGGGCCAAGGGCGGTGTCGAAACTGAATTTGCCCCGCAGCCGGCGTTTCAGTCCCATCAGCAGGTTTTCATCGTCATCGACGAAAAGTACACGCGGCTCTTCCATGATATGTCCCTCCCTTACTTGGCGAGTTCCGAATATTTTTCTTCGACCAGCTTTGCGGTTTCACGCCATGCCGGCAGTCTGTCGGCCTTATTCATCCGTTCAAGATATTCGATGTCGATCCGGCTTTCCGGGGCTGTACCGGTTCTGAGTTCGATGGCGACTTCGCGCGCAAGATGTTGCGCAACGTAAATTGTCGTCAGCGCATCCATTTCATTGTGGGGCGTATCCTGAGGGCGGTGGTGATAGGCGACCGTCTGAACCATCGCGCTGGGGAAACCCCACAGACCCAGAAGATAGGCGCCGATTTCCGGGTGGGCGGCACCGAACTGGTCACGTTCGGCAAGATTGATCGGGATATCTTCACTTTCGACGCGTTTGATGACTTCGGTCATTTCCTTGGCGCGGAATGCGTAAAGGATCAGGCTGCCGGTGTGGCTCAGCATTCCGATGGCGGGCATGACATTGATGATTTCCGGGGCGAGCTTTTCCTGTTCGGCAATCAGGGTTGCCAGAACGCCAAGTTGCTGGCTGCGCTGGCACAGTTGCATCATGCGCGTGGCATCGGTTTTGGGGCCGTCATAACTGCGAAACAGGCCGGTAAAAAGTGCAAGCGCCTTAAGCGTATCAATGCCAAGCATGCGGATGGCAAGTGATACAGACGTGATGTTCTGACGAATGGCAAAATAGGCCGAATTGGTCAGTTTCAGAATTTCGGCAGTCAGGGCAATGTCAGACGCCACGATCGAGGTCAGCTTGTCATTACTGACCATCGGGTCTTCAAGGGCATTGACCAGATTGGTATAGGTGCTGGGCGGGGATGCCAGCGTATCAATCCCGCCGACCAACGAGCGCAAGTCCGGATTCGTCAGCAAATTGCGAAGATCAAGCGCGTTGTCGATGGTTTCAAGCAACATGTTGTCGTCGCAAGGTTTGGCCAGATATTGATGGGCCGGACCGACAGTTCGCAAGACGGCTTCTTCTTCGCTGAAGCCCGAAAGAATGATACGTGCCGTGTGTGGATGCTTTTGCTGCATCACGGTCAATAGTTCAGCCCCGTCCGTGCCGGGCATACGCATATCGGAAATGACGACGTCGGGCTCTGTTTCTGCGGCCTGGGCAATTGCACTTTCGGCATTCGCCGCAAACGACAATTTCCAGTCAGGCCGCACAGAGTGCAGACGTCGACGCAATCCTTCCAGAATGTTTGTTTCATCATCGACAAACAGGATGATGCTCATGGTTACCCTCTTACGCACGTTTCATATTGTTTAGATGGGATTGCAGACGGTCCATTCACAGTCCGCATTTGAGGAGGGAGTTCAGATAATTGCAGGAAACCCATGGCAATTGGCCTGCAGCGCCGGGAAGCGGCGGATGTGTCAGCTGTTGGTAAGTTCACTGTATTTTTGCGAAACAATTCGGGCAATGTTTGTCCATTCTTCGATCCGGCCCGTTTTGCCGATCAATGCCAGATAGTTCATATCAATTCGGCTTTCGGGATCTTGTCCGTTTTCCTGGTCGGCGATTTCACGGGTGAGATGCTGAGCAACATAAATCGCAGTCAGGGCATTCATCTCCTTATGGGGGAGATCCATCGGGCGATGGTGATAGGCAACCGCCTGGATTACCGGGGCCGGGAAACCCCACAGCCCCAAAAGATAGGCACCGATTTCGGCATGACAGGCACCGAATTGCTCGGTTTCGGCCTTGGCAATTGAAATGCCTTCGGTCTCGACCCGTTTGGTGACGGCCTCCATCTCGTCAGGCCGGTTGGCATAGAGGATCAATGTGCCGATGTGGCTGAGCATCCCGATACTGGGCACCGCGTGGCAGATTTCGCGCGGCAGGTCTTCGAATTCGGCAATAAGAGCCGCAGTCACACCGATTTGTTGGCTGCGATGGCACAGGCGTTTAAGGTTGGCGGCCTGATTGGGCGGGCCTTCAAAACCACGATAAAGTCCGACAAAAAGCGCCAGCGCCTTGAGCGTTTCCTTGCCCAGCATGCGCACCGCATGCGAGACCGATGACACCGTCTGTGTCACTGCGAAATAGGATGAGTTGGTCAGTTTGAGAACTTCGGTCGTCAGGGCAATGTCAGACTCGACAATTTCCGAAATGCTTTCGAGTGAATAGTCCGGATCGGCAAAGGCGTCCTCAAGCCGGATATAGGTATCGGGCGGGGAGGCGAGGCTTTTGGAATCCGCCACCAGTGTTCTTAGTTCCGGACTTTGCAGCAACTGGCGCAGTCCCAGCGCATTTTCCATGCTTTCGATCAGTGTCTGATTGTCGCAGGGTTTGCTCAGAAACTGGTGGGCGGGGCCGATGGTGCGCAGATAGGATGCATTGTCAGCATGCCCGGTCAGGATGATCCGGACAGCATCGGGGTGGGTTTCCTGAAGTTTTTCAAGCAGGGTAATCCCGTCCATTTCCGGCATCTGGATGTCGGAAACAATCACATCGAAATTCATCTTGCTTGCAAGTGTCAGGGCTTCTGCGCCGCTGGTCGCGAAATAGAGATTCCATTCCGGCCGCGCACTGCGCAGCCAGCGGCGCAATCCGCTTAGAACATTGGTGTCGTCATCAACAAAAAGGATGTGATGCATTCGCAGGGTCGCCTTGTTTTTCTTGCTTTGCAGGTGGGGGCTTTGCGGCGCGATCACAAGATCGGCTGTTTAATTCAGGGAAAGCTGAAAAAAGGCAGCCAGGGTGTGACGTGTGATGCGGTTTCGGGATGGGCAGGGCAATATTGATGCATTGTCCAATCCGGATGAATAAGGTATGGATAACATATCCTTAGGTATAGTTGTCTGCGTGTAAGTATCTATATTTGCAGTGCTTTTTTATGCAAATGTCATATTTTGTCAGACTGTAACCGGCCGGGGACAGTTACAATTATGTGGCTCGCGAACGACATAGAAGTATATTGCCGTATGAATGATCGGGGTGCGGTTTAATAGATGACAACGCGTTCAGAACTGATTGACGCGATAAAAAAACACCAGCTGTATCTGACGAAGCAGCCGGGTGGCAAACGTATGCAACTGCGTAACGGCAACCTTTCCCGCATCAAAATGAGCAAGATCACCCTCGAAGACGCAGTGCTTCCGGGTGCGAACTTTATTCAGGCCGTGATCCGTGACGTTAAGTTCGATTTCTGTGACCTGTTTGGTACCAATTTTGTCGAAGCCGACCTTGAAGGATCCAGTTTTGTTCGCGCGGATTTGCGCGGGGCAAATATGGCGCGGGCGAAATTGCGGCACGCCAATCTTAAGGGGGCTGACCTTCGATCCGGTGTGATGGTGATTGTTGATGCCGGGCGCGAGAAAAAGGTCAAACGCGCAACGGATCTTGCCAATGCCGATTTGCAAGGATCGATGTTGTCCGGGGCCAATATGGCCGAAAGCAATCTTTCAGGCGCGCGTCTTGCCGATGCCGATTTAAGCGATGCCAACATGTTTGCGGTCAACCTTGCCGGGGCTGACCTGACGGGATGCAATCTTTCGGGAGCGAAGCTTAAAAACGCCAATCTCAAAGGGGCGCGGCTAAAAGACAGTCTGCTGGTTGGAACTGACCTTACCGGTGCAAATTTGCGCAATGTCGATTTGACGTCTGTCGATCTGTCGCAGGCCAATATTGCCAATTCAATTGGCAGCAAGGCCGTAACCCCCTTGCCCGAAGACATTCGCGAACTGATCAATAGCCACACCGAATGGCTGACCAGTGGCGGTTCATCCGGTGTGCCGTTAAATGTCACCGGCCGTGATCTGACCGAACTTGATTTTTCGGGACTGGATCTTTCGGCGGCGTGTTTTGATGATTGCCTTCTTAAGGGGGCATTGTTTGTGGATGCCATTCTGGCAATGACATCAATGCGCAATGCCGATCTGCGCAATGCCCGTCTGAGCGGTGCGATCATGAACGGTGTGCGGATGTCTTATGCCAATTGCGCCAAGGCGATTTGCCAGGGCGTGCGGTTTGGTGGCGTGGAACAGCGCGATGCCAAGGGCAACAAGACCGGTGATGTCTGGCGGGCCGATCTGACGGCGGCGGATTTTTCACATGCCGATCTTCGGAATTCTGTATTTGAAGCCCCGCAGATGAAGGGTGCGATTCTGAGCAAGGCAAATATCGCAGGCGTCGCATTCGGGGAAACCGATCTGTCCGAAGTTGAGCTGACCGGAACCAATATCGGCGCCATCCTTAGCGGCACAATTCCCGAACAAGTATAGTGTTTTTGCCGGCTTCCTGTTCATCAGGATAGTCCGAAAACCGAAATTCTTCGGATAAAACTAATTTAGCGACAGGTGCGGTGCGATTTGCATTGCGTTGCAGCTAACTGTTGCAGTTTATTAGATTAATACAAAACAGTGTGATCTTGGTGTGGGGGAAAATTGGTCACATGACAGCGCGTGCCGAGCTGATTGATGCAATCAAATTGCATCAGCTTTATCTGAACCAGAAACCGGGTGGCCGGCGCATGCAGGTGCGCAACGGCAACCTGTCGCGCATCAAGATGAGCAAAATCAGCTTGCAGGAGGCCGTCCTGCCCGGCGCGAACTTCATTCAGGCAACCGCGCACCAGGTCTGTTTTGATTATTGCGATCTGTTCGGGGCCAATTTTGTCGAAGCTGATCTTGAAGGATCAAGCTTTCTGCGTGCCGATCTTCGTGGTGCGAACATGGCACGCAGCAAATTGCGATACGCCAATTTAAGCGGCATTGACCTGCGTGCAGGCATCATGGTCGTGGTCGAGGGCAGCCAGGAACGCCCGGTCAAAAAAGCCACCGACATGAGCAACACCGACCTTGAAGGCGCAATGATGTGGGGGGCCAATCTGTCGGGGGCCAATATGTCCGGTTCGCGGCTTGCCCACACTGATATGAGCGATGCCAACATGTTTGCCGTCAACCTTGAAGGTGCGGACCTTACGGGGTGCAACCTCAGCGGTGCGAAATTGCGCAATGCCAATCTCAAGGGTGCGAAACTTGCCGGTTGTGAACTGGTTGGTGCGGATCTGAGCGGGGCGAACCTGCGCAATGTGGACATGACCGATGTCGATATCAGTCAGGCCAATACATCCTATTCGATCGGTGGCGGAACACCGTCCGCACCGCTGGCTGACGATATTCGCGATCTGGTCAACGGGCATAGTGAATGGCTTTCGACAAGCGGGAAAAGCGGTGTTCCGATGATTGCAGTTGGTCGCGATCTGAGCGGGCTTGATTTTTCGGGGCTTGATCTTTCGGGGGCGTGTTTTGACAAATGCATCCTGCGCGGCGCGCTGTTTGTCGACACCATTCTTGCCATGTGTTCAATGCGCGATACCGATATGCATAAGGTCCGCATGAACGGGGCGGTACTTGACGGGGTGCGGATGGCAAATGCCGACTGCACCGAGGCCGTGTTTCAGGGCGTGAAATTTGGCGGTGTCGATCAGCGCGATAAGAAGGGGGCCAAAACCGGCTCTGTCTGGCGGGCTGATCTGACCAATGCCAATTTCGAACAGGCTGATTTGCGCAATTCGGTTTTTGAAGAAACCCAGATGAAAGGCGCCAATCTGACCAAGGCGAATGTTGCCGGTGTTGCATTTGGTGCAACGGATTTGACCGAAGTCGAACTTGAAGGATCAAACGTTGGTCTGATCCTTAATGGCTATATCCCGGGCCGCAAGTGATCGGGCATTGCATCATCATGTGAAATGCAAAACGCCGCCCGGGCAGGCGGCGTTTTTAATGTTTGATCAGACGATCGTCGATCAGCTGCGGTAATCCGCATTGATCGAGATATAGCCATGGGTCAGGTCGCAGGTCCATACCGTGGCCGCACCATCGCCAAAGCCAAGATCCGCTGCAATGTCGATATACTGGCCCTTGATATGGGCTTCGACCGGGCCTTCGTCATAATCGGCAACCCGTTCGCCGTTTTTGGCAAGTTCAATGCCGCCGATGGAAACGGTCAGTTTGTTCGGATCCGCGGTTACACCGCATTTGCCAACAGCCATGACGATACGGCCCCAGTTGGCGTCTTCACCGGCAATTGCGGTTTTGACCAGCGGGGAATTGGCAATCGCCTTGGCTGCAATTTTGGCTTCTTTTTCATTCACTGCGCCGGTGACATTGACCGTGATGAATTTCGATGCACCTTCGCCGTCGCGAACGATCTGATGGGCAAGATCACGAAGAACACCTTCAAGAGCATCCTTGAATTCGGCGATTGCCGGGTCATTGGCATCAGACACGGTGTCATTGCCAGCCTTGCCGGTAGCGGCAAGCAGCAAGGTGTCAGACGTGGAGGTGTCGCTATCCACCGTAATCGCGTTGAAGCTGCGATTGTTGCAGTCCGACAGCAATGCCTGAAGGACACTGTGCGGAAGGGCCGCATCGGTGAAGACAAAGCCGAGCATGGTGGCCATGTTCGGTTCAATCATGCCTGATCCCTTGGCAATGCCGGCAATGGTGACTTTGGTGCCATTGATGGTGGCGGTCGCCGACGCCCCTTTGGGGAAGGTGTCGGTGGTCATGATGGCCTTGGCGGCATCAAGCCAGCCGGCATCATTGGCAAGAATATCGTCCAGCGCATCGGTAATGCGGGTTGCGGTGGTTGGCTCGCCAATCACCCCGGTCGACGCGGTGAAGATTTCATTTTTGGCACAGCCAAGGGCCTTGGCAGCGCTTTCAACCTTGTCTGCGACGAACTTTTCGCCGGCCTTGCCGGTAAAGGCGACCGAGTTGCCCGCATTGACAAAAAATGCACGTGCGGTCCCGCCTTTGAGTGCTTCGCGGCCCCAACGAACAGCCGCAGATGCGGTGGTCGATGTCGTGAAGACACCGGCAACCTGGGTGCCCGGTTCAAGTTCGGCAAACAGAACATCCGGGCGGCCCTTGTATCGAATGCCAAGGGTGGCCGTATGCAGTTTGACACCGGCAATAGCCGGGAGTTCAGGGAACCCTGCGGGGGCAAGCGGTGAAAGCGAGGTCGCAACCATCAGTGCAATTTCCTTAAATGGACAAGTTTGGTTCATCCTGCCGCAACGGTGACGAAAAGCAAGCAGCAGAATGCATTTATTCCGATCGGTGATCGGCAACACAAACGGGGTGAAGCCAGTGGCCGCACCCCGTTTGGTTCAAGTGAATTCAAGATCAGTCGGTATGAGCCAGGCTGATTAGTTCTTCTTGTCTTCTGCCGGTGCGTCCTTGGCAGCTTCTTCTGCTGCTTTTTCGACATTGTTCACGATGTCGGCCTTTTCGCGCAGGCCTTCAACAATGGTGTTGATGGCATCGCGGGTGACTTCGGCAGTCAGTTGCTGACGAACTTCGTCAAGCGAAGGCTGGGTGCCTTCTTTCTTTTCTTCAACCTTGATCACGTGCCAGCCGAACTGGGTCTGAACCGGTTCTTTGGAATAGGTGCCGGCTTCCATTGCAAAGGCTGCTTCGGCAAACGGGGCAACCATGTCAGCACGGTTAAAGAAGCCAAGATCGCCACCATTCGGGGCGGACGGGCCGGTCGACTTTTCCTTGGCGAGTTCTACGAAGTCCGCGCCATCATCAAGTTCGGCGATGACTGCTTTGGCGTCTTCTTCGTTTTCAAGAAGGATATGACGGGCATGAACCTGCGGTTCGGGTTCGTTGTTTGCGACGAACTCATCATATTTTGCCTTGATCGCGTCTTCGGTGACGGCATCGTCAAGCGCACGGTCAAGATAGGTTTCGGCAATCACGCGGCGCTCAAGCGCTTCGACGCGTTCCTTGACTTCCTCGTCGTCGGCAAGACCGGCGTCGCTACCGGCAATCATCAGCAGGCGCTGGTTGATTTCGCGGGTCAGCAGATCGGCCTTGAGCATTTCGAACGGCAGCTGGCGATACTGTTGCGGCAGTCCCTGTTGGGTTGCACGGACTTCAGATTCCAGAATTTCTTCGCCGTTCACCGTTGCCAGAACCGGGTCTTCGGCCGGTGCAGCATCCTGTGCCAGAACAGGGGATGCAAAAATGACGGATGCCAGCGACGCGGCAAGAAGGGTATTGCGCAGCATAGTTTCTCCAGACTTTGATTTCGCGGGCTTTCAGCCCAGTGCCTCTCTCCACGGGTAAATCACATAAGCGGGTCATGCACAAGGCTTCGCCGTGGAAGTCGGGCTTTTTCGCAAAGCAATCTGTCCAAAATGTGAAACCCTTACATGCAAGAGTAAAAATATGACTTTGCGCGCCAAATAGCTGTGAAAATGCCCGCAGTCATCCGCGTCATCAAAATCCGTTCCAATGACGCAGGCATGGCAAATTCGGTGAATGACCGATTTATGAAATTTGGGGTGGGGCTGATCAGGCTTTCACGTCAAAAAAGACTTCGCCGATATGACCTGTTGATCCGTCATCGCGTTCAAACTGCGACTGTGCCACCAGATCACCGCCGATCAGGCGTTTATTGATCGGGGTTACCATGGCAAGCGAAATGGATTTGATGCCGGCATCAGCCAGGCTTTGCTGGCTGCCATCGGCGCGCAGCAAGACAAGGGATGAAAATACGCCGTCCTGCTGGTCAATCAGGCCATCAAGATTGTCGTCAAATTTTGACAGTTCCGCGAAGCCGTCCTTGGCGCCGTGCTGGTCACCAAACAATTCGCGACCATCGTTGATTTCACCGTCACCATTGCGGTCAAGTGACAAAAGGGCATCTGCACCCTTTATCCAGGCGGTCTGGTCAAGTGTGCCATCGCCATCAATGTCAAACAGCTGCCCGTCCTTGAGGCTTGTGATGTCTATGCCGTTGCCATCAAGGTCGAGGATCAGGGGGTCTTGCTGGAACATCTGGGCAATTTCGATGCGCACCATTTCGATATGTGCCTTGAATTCCGAGATCGAGACATTTGCCTGACCACCGATGCGCGAAAATTTCGCTTCAAAGGCACTGATATCGATTTCAACCCGTTGGGATGAAACGAACAGGGCACCAAGATTAATCTGGCTTGCGCCGTTGCTGATGTTCAGTGACAGTTCCTGTGCCGAAATCGCCCGACCGGAACCGTTCGCACCGGAAACGGCCATATCTTCGGGGGCGCCACCGGTCATGGCATTGGCCATGGCGCGTGCCTTGGCCGGGGGAATGCCCATCATTGCCAGCACAATGAAAGCTTCGCGGTTCATTCGCGTCTGGGCTTCGTCCATTGCCGGTTTGATGGCATTGACCACATCAAGGGCATTAGTCTGAACTTCGAAAACCGGGCGCTGCAATTGGCCAAGCGTTTGTTCGATACGCTGGTTTGCTTCGATGCTGAGATCAATCTGATCGACGATCGCGCGCTGACGGGCAAGTTCCCCGTCAGCTGCGTCATTATCACCGGACTTTGCGGTTACGCTGAGCGCACTTTGTGATGCGGCCTGCGACAATGTTGCCGTGGCGGCATTTTGATGGGCCGTCGGATTTGTCAGGCTGGTATGGTCAAACATTCAGCGCCTCCTTCCTGAAGGGCTGCGGGATGCCACAGGGCATCCCGTTTGCAGTTAAATCAGAACATCCTGTTCCTGTGACGGGTCTATCACCGGTACGGTTTCACCGGTCGGGAAGGTGAAGGTTGCATCACCGCCGTCCTGACCAAAACGTCCCATCGGCATCAACATGTCGACGGTAAGTTTCAACTGATTGTTGTCAGCACCTTCTTGCGGTTCGGATTGGCTGATGCCACGGACGATCAATGTCGCCTGTTCCATGAACTGTTCGGTGATCTGGGCATTGAGTGCAGCCATACGTTCTGCTGCAATCGACTGGCCGGTTGCCGGAGTTGCGGATGCGTCTTCGCCGTCGCCGGTTTTGCTATCATCCGAACCGACTGTTGCATTCATCAATTCGCGGATGAACTCGGCGACTCCGTTATCATTCATATCAAACAGCAATCCGCCATCTTCGGCATTGGCCGGGTTGCCCAGCATATCAACTAGGGAACCGCCGCCAAGGCCGTCCATTACCGTGCCAAGCGCACCCAATGCTGCCCCCATGCTGTTGCCGATGGCAACGGCTTCGGTACGGACAACCTCGATTTTGGCAGCCTGATAATTGAACGAGAATTCGCCGGTATCGTTATTGATGCTGATATCAAGCGATTGGACGGCCATCATGGCTGTTTCGGAAACACCAACGGCGGCACCATTCGCGCCAGCATATGAAATCGCTGTCTTGCTGTGACTTGCAATGGCCTGGTCAAAGGAAAATTCGAACTGGTCCTGACCCTTTGCGGCATCGCGAATGCCGTCAAACATGGCATCGGTTGCGGCAATTGCGTCTTCCTGGCTCATCCCGGACAGGGCAAACATTTCCTGGACACTGCCGCGGATCATGTCAAGCGACGCATCAAGGGCTCGCTCAAACAATTCTTCGGTCGTCAGCGGTTTGTTTGAAAGGGCTTTGCCATTGGCCGGTGCGAGCTGCTGGCTTTCATTATGAGCGGCCAGCGCATCATCAGACAGGGCAACCGGGTCCATACGGCTGCGCGCATTGGCATTCGCCTGTGCGGAGTCCTGACCGTTTTCTGTGCCGGGTTTTGCAATGGCCTGACGCGCGTCCTGCAGGCTGGATTGGCCCTGACGGAACGGATTAAGCGCGGAGAAATCTACCATTTCCTCCTCCTGAGGATGCGTTCAGGCATCGGGACAAAACCCTTTTTGATTGCCGGAACTGAGCTACATGCTCTTTGAAATTTAAAACTATGGACCAAATAATACGGTTTTTTTGTGCATTTCTCAAGCCAGAAGCGATCAGGGGCAAAGCCAACTCTCCCTGGCATGGTGATCGGGCGTGAAACGGTGGTTCGATCGGTGCCTATTTTCGGCCCAACATTAGCGATATTGGTTCGTTCCGTTGACAGATGGCAGGCAGGGTTCTATCTGTGATCGGGCTCGGCTTTCTGCCGTTGCCTAATCGTGTCTTTATTCATTTGTTCAGGAACGTATTAATGCTCGGCGCCATTGCCCGGAAAATTTTCGGTTCAGCTAACGATCGTGAAGTCAAAGCCCTGCGGGCCACGGTCGAGCAAATCAATGCCCTGGAACCCGAAGTCGAAAAGCTTAGTGACGACGAACTGCGCGCCCGCACGGACTGGCTGCGCGAACGTCTGAAAAACGGCGAGACTCTTACCGATATTTTGCCCGATACATTCGCGACCATCCGCGAGGCATCCAAACGTGTTCGCGGCGAACGGCATTACGATGTCCAGCTGCTTGGCGGCATGGTTCTGTGCCAGGGTAAGATTGCCGAAATGAAAACCGGTGAAGGTAAAACGCTTGTTTCAACCTTGCCGGTTTATTTGAATGCGCTTGAGGGCAAGGGCGTTCATGTGGTGACCGTCAACGACTATCTGGCCCGCCGTGATGCGGAATGGATGGGCGAAGTGTATGGCTTCCTTGGTCTTTCGGTTGGCGTGATCATGCATGGCATGACCGATGATCAGCGCCGCGAGGCATATGCGTGTGACATCACCTATGCGACCAACAACGAGCTGGGCTTTGATTATCTGCGCGATAACATGAAGTTCCGCCTTGAAGAGATGGTACAGCGCCCGTTCAACTTTGCGATCGTTGATGAAGTCGACTCGATCCTGATTGACGAAGCCCGTACCCCGCTGATTATTTCCGGTCCGGCCGAAGACAGCTCGGAACTGTATCGTGCGATCGATGTCCTGATCCCGAAACTGACCGAAGATGATTTCGAAAAAGACGAAAAAGCCCGTGCTGTTACCCTGACCGAAGACGGGACCGAGCACGCCGAACAGCTTTTGATGGAAATGGGCATCCTGACCGAAGGCACGCTTTATGACGTTGCCAACGTTCATCTTGTCCATCACGTCAACCAGGCCCTTCGTGCGCACAAGCTGTTCCAGAAGGACACCGATTACATCGTCAAGGACGACAAGGTCGTCATCATTGACGAATTTACCGGTCGTATGATGGAAGGTCGCCGTTATTCCGATGGCCTGCATCAGGCGCTTGAAGCCAAGGAAAAGGTCAAAATCCAGAATGAGAACCAGACGCTGGCATCGATCACGTTCCAGAACTATTTCCGTCTGTATCCGACCCTGGCAGGCATGACCGGTACGGCAATGACGGAGGCCGAGGAATTCGAAGAAATCTATGGACTGCAGGTCGTCGAAATCCCGACCCATCGCCCGATTGCCCGTAAGGATGCCGATGACGAGATCTATCGCACGGCCAAGGAAAAATGGGTGGCAATTGCCGAACAGCTTGCAGATTGCCACGAACGCGGTCAGCCGGCACTGGTTGGGACCGTCTCGATCGAAAAATCGGAAATTCTGTCTGACCTTCTTAAGCAGAAGAAAATTCCGCACGAAGTTCTCAATGCCAAGCAGCATGAACGCGAAGCATTGATCGTTGCCCAGGCCGGTGCGCCCGGCGCCATTACGATCGCCACCAACATGGCCGGTCGTGGTACGGACATCAAACTTGGCGGTAACGTCGAGATGCGTGTTGAACACGAACTGGCTGACGTTACTGACGAGGCCAAGCGCGCGGCTGCAATTGAAAAAATCAAAGCCGAAGTCAAGGCCGATCAGGAAAAGGTTCTGGCTGCCGGTGGTCTGTTTGTGATTGGTACCGAACGTCATGAATCACGCCGCGTGGACAACCAGCTGCGTGGTCGTTCCGGTCGTCAGGGTGACCCGGGCGGTTCGAAATTCTATCTGTCGCTTGAAGATGACCTGATGCGTATTTTCGGGTCCGAGCGGATGGACGGGATGCTTCAGAAACTGGGGCTTCAGGAAGGCGAGGCGATCTACCATCCGTGGATCAACAAGGCGCTTGAAAAGGCCCAGCAGAAAGTTGAAGCACGTAACTTCGACATTCGTAAGAACGTTCTGAAATTTGACGATGTCATGAATGACCAGCGTAAGGTCGTTTATGAACAGCGACGTGATCTGATGCAGGCCAAGCATGTCGCCGAAGACGTGGCCGACATGCGTGCCGAAGTGATCGAAGAACTTGTCGAGAAATACTGCCCGGCAAAAGTTTACCCGGAACAGTGGGAAGTCGCGAGCCTGCATGAGGAAACCACGCGACTTCTGGGCCTTGATCTCCCGATTTCGGAATGGGTCAAGGAAGAAGGCATCGATCAGGAAGCCATGCGTGAACGCATCGAAAAGGCAGCATCTGAAAAAATGGCTGCCAAGGTTGCGAATTACGGCGCGGACATCATGCGTCAGGTCGAGAAAAGCCTTGTTCTTCAGTTGCTCGATCAGTCGTGGAAAGAGCACCTTCTGGCGCTTGATCATCTGCGTCAGGGCATTGGGCTTCGGGCCTATGGACAGCGTGATCCGCTGAATGAATTCAAGCGTGAAGCGTTCAACATGTTTGAAGGGATGCTGGCCAATCTGCGCGAACGTGTGACCCAGATGCTGTCACATGTTGAACTGCAATCCGCACCGCGCCCCGAAGACCTTGAAGCCCGTCGTCCGCAGCAGGAAATGCACGAAAACCGCGACGAACTTGAAGGCAGCGAACAGGGATCGGACAGCGCAACCGTTCAGTCGCGTCAGGCATCGGGCACCGTGAACCCGAACGATCCGTCCACCTGGGGACGTGTCGCCCGTAATCAGGCCTGTCCGTGCGGTTCAGGCAAGAAATACAAACATTGCCATGGTCAGCTTGCCTGATTGCATCTGGTAATATCGATCACAAAACGCGCATTCTTCGGAATGCGCGTTTTTTTGTTTCTGTGAAGATAGCTAAGAATTTTGTCCTGTTTAGTATTGCCTAGGCTCAGGACTCATTAATTGAGGTAAAATATGACGGTAGCAGCGATACAGATCGCTGAAAAGAAGGTGTGTGCGCATCGGTCATATCGGGTCGCCACCCTGCGCCAGTCTTTGAGCTTTCCGAA